>Ga0208041_1000002_pt1 | contig 946009 bp, 764 predicted proteins | sample AD_SCU002_MetaG_FD_184453 | JGI IMG/M metagenome (GOLD analysis project Ga0208041, IMG submission 184453) | Active sludge microbial communities of municipal wastewater-treating anaerobic digesters from China - AD_SCU002_MetaG (SPAdes) (version 2) | ecosystem: Engineered > Bioreactor >... | reverse complement strand
TTTTCTCTCTCATCTCTCCTGATTACCCGCTCTTCACTTTTATTGTTCTTCCCCAAACACAGCGTCTTTAATTTACATCCTGCACATTCCCTGCATTTGTACTGCCTTACTTTCCGGTCGTTTTCAGTTACTGTTTGACACAGATGTAATTCCTTCCCTGCTGGACATATATACAGATCCTTTTCTTCATCATACTTAAAATCATCTTTACTCAAATTCTTGTTTTCTTTTATCTTTTCCTCTGTTGATCTGCTTCTCCGTCTGTTCCCGATATACCCGTCTATTCCTTCTTCCTCTATCTTTTCTATCGTATCATGTGTGTTGTATCCCCCGTCTGCCACATACTTCCTCTCTTTATCCCCACCTAAGACTTTTTCTGTGTTATCGTACTGCGCTATAAATTGTCTCTCGTCATTAACCTCCGCGACTACTTCTCCGCTTACTATCAAGTGTGTCTGCATATCTGTACTCACCTGCACATTATATCCCGGAAAACTTCCCTTGCTCGGACCTAAATTTATCATCCTCGCTTCCGGTTCCTCTATGTTTATCTGATGATTTCCCCTGTCCTGAGGCTTTATTTCCTCTTTCCTTTTTTCTAACAACTCTTTCGCTCTTTCGAGTTTCTCTTTCTTCTTCTGTAATTTCCTTAGGGCCTTTACCTGTTCTGTTTTGTTATCCTCTTTTTCTATCTTCTCAAAATACGCATGAATGTCATTTTCTGTTTTTTTGAGCTTCTCCTCTATTTCTTCTCCCCTCATACTCTTTTTCTTGCTGCTTACTGATGGCAGCTTCGTTCCGTCTACCGCTATCTCCTTGAAGTCACTCAAACCCCTTTTTCCCGCCATCCTCACTATTTCCACAAAGTACTTCGGGATCAAATCCATATGTTTCTGTCTGAACCGGCTTAAGGATGTGTGATCAGGCTGTACATTCGCTGAAATGTAGATGAACTCTACGTGCTTTTTGCAGGATTCTTCTAATTTTCTTGTACTTGTTACTCCCTCTGTATATCCAAAAAACCACGTGCATAATTGCAGTCTCGGATCTATTGCTTCTCCTCCCTGCCTGCTGTAACGCGAATATAACTCCCTTAAGTCAAGTTTATTTACTATCTCTACTATGTACTTGGCTTTCGAGTCCTTGCTGACAAAGTCATCCAGACAGTGTCCAAGTATTATTGTCTGACTTCGATCTCCACTTATAAAACCCATTTTTCTCTCATTTATTGCTCCGTTTTCATGGGTACAATATATTTAAATCCTTTCCCCTTGTCAAGTACTTTTTATCTTTATTTTAATATTTTTTTCGCTCCTTGGTTACCTTGTATTTTGGCGTATCGAACCGAATCTGCAACACCCTGCCCGTCGGAGCAAAGAAAATTCAAAAGTTGTTCAGCGCGACAACCTGTGTGTCGGAGGAAAGGGGAGAGAGGACGGAAGACAGAGGACGGAGGACAGAAGACAGAAGACGGAATACAGAAGACGGAATACAGAAGACGGAAAACAGAAGACGGAAAACAGAAGTATGGATTCCGCTCATGCGGATGGATGAATGGAAGTTCCTCCCGTTACGAACATTACAAACGTTATGGACGTTATAAACGCAGTCAGCAGTAACCAGGAACCAGTCACCTTAATCTTTTTTTTTAATTTGGTAAATTCTCCGAACATCACTATTTTTATTCAGTTCATTATTTGTTTTAATCAACTAAAGGAAATATTTGATAAAATAAGCAAAAAAAAACAGATTAGCTTTTGCTATGTGCTTCTGAATGATTTTGTGAGCGTGGGATGGAAAGATGATTAATGAGCAGATTATGTGAATAGGGAAGCGGAGATATATAAATGTTTTGAGAAGGACGTACCAAAAGTTACGTCCTTTTTTAGTTTAAACCGGCAGAAAATTATTGCCGTTTTTACCGTTTGGTGACGGCGAAGGATTTGCAGGATTATAGGATTGACAGCGTAATGAGGGTTTGAAAGCAAGTTTGAATTAATAATTGATACAAAAATGTAATGGAAATAAGCAAAAGTATTTTAACAGAAATAAAAAGGATTATCTCGCAAAGCCGGACAAATGCGGTCAGTGCGCTTGATAATGTACGCTTACTTATGTACTGGCAGATTGGTCAGAAGATATTTGAGGAAGAACAACAAGGCAAAGACAGAGCCGATTATGGGACTTATCTCATAAAATCATTAGCGAAGCAATTACAACCGGAGTATGGAAGCGGGTTTTCGGTAAGAAATCTTCATTGGTTTCGTCAATTTTATAAGGAATTTCCAAATGTGAACGCACTGCGTACACAATTTAGCTGGACACATTACAGACTTCTGATAAGCATAAACAACCCTGATAAGAGAGAATTCTATATTTCAGAAGCGTCAAAGAATAATTGGAATAGTCGTCAATTGGAGCGACAAATAAACAGCCAGCTTTTTGAAAGATTACTGCTAAGCAGGGATAAAGAATCTGTTTTGTCGGTAGCAAAAGGGGAGAAAGTCCCTTCAGATCCAAAGGACATAATCAAAGACCCAATGGTTCTGGAATTTTTAGGATTAAAACCGGATGCAACATATTATGAAAAGGACCTCGAATCTGCCTTGATCTCACATTTGCAGGATTTTCTGCTTGAGCTTGGAAACGGTTTCTCTTTTATATCCCGTCAGAAAAGAATTCATCTTGATGGTGACGATTTCTTTGTTGACCTTGTTTTTTACAACAGATTATTACAGTGTTTTATTCTTTTTGAATTAAAGACCCACAAACTTACCCATCAGGATATAGGTCAGCTGCAAATGTACGTCAATTATTACGACCGATTTGAGAAGCAAGATTTCGAAAACGCTACTATTGGCGTGATTATTTGTGCGGATAAGAATGAAACTATGGTCAGGATATCATTGCCGGAGAACAATAAGACTATTCTGGCAAGTAAGTATCAGCTCTATCTCCCTTCAGAAGCAGACCTTCTGAAAGAATTAAAAGCACAGCTAAACAAATTTGAATCCTCGAATAAATCATTGGAGGAATATGAAGATTAATAACCTTGCGATAAATGACATCTCAACAAATGAGAAGGAACAAGCAATATGTATAAACTTCCCGTTACGAACGTGATAATCGCAAATGATTTTTCCCCTCCCGAAAGTTTTCAGGAGAGGATTCCGCCACGGCGGAGGGGGTGTGTTATTATAATTCATAATTTGCCATTAAAAATTGTTTTCTTCCGCGTAGCGGATAAATATCAATAGAAACCGTATCTCCCCAAAAACTGCTTCCGCGTTAGCGGATGAACATAATTTTCATAAACCTTTTTTATCTCCCGATTATTCGTTAATTTTAATAAATAAATTATTACGGATTTTTATTAATGTCTCTTGATCAGATTAATCAATACTACCTCAGCCTCGACAGGGCTATTCAGTTCGGTAAATCCCCCAACGAACAATCCGTCCGCAACTATTTCTGGATGCTGCTTAACGATTACGCACGCAAATTCAATTACGAAGTTATCCCCGAAGTCCCAACCCTCGGCACCAAAGGCAAAAAAGTCTATCCCGACGGCACGGTTAAAAATGCCTGGGGACTGGATATAGGTCACTGGGAAAGCAAAGACGAAAAGGACGATATTAACGAAGAAATCAATCTCAAAATAAAAAACGGTTATCCCCTGACAAACATCCTCTTTGAGGACACCGTTCAGGCTGTCCTGTTCCAGCGCGGGGTGGAAGTAAAAAGAATACCGGTACGCGACTCAAACAAACTCGATCAGATAATTTATTCCTTCATGAACTTCAAGAGCGACCGCGTTTATGAATTCGAGGATGCAATTGAAAAATTTAAAGCCGATATCCCCAAAATTGTTGAGGCACTCCGCAACCGGATTATTCAGTCCCGCGATAAAAATAAACCTTTCCAGCGTGCTCAGGAGGAATTCCTTCTCCTCTGCAGGAAGGAAATCAATCCCTCCGTTACCGTTGAGGATATCCGCGAAATGATGATTCAGCATATCCTCACAAGCGACATCTTCAATAAAATATTCAACGATTCCGATTTTCATAAACACAACACCATCGCTTCCGAACTTGAAAAACTTATCTCAAGTCTCCTCACCTATGAAGACCGCCGTAACCTCCTGATGAGCATTGAGCATTATTACGAAGCGATTAACGCAACTGCCGCCGGCATTACGGACCATCACGAAAAACAGAAGTTCCTTAAAGTACTTTACGAAAATTTCTATAAAGTCTATAATCCCAAAGCAGCGGACAGGCTTGGGGTTGTCTATACCCCAAACGAAATAGTCCGCTATATGGTAAGAAGCACAGACTATCTTCTCCACAAGCACTTTGGCAAGGTTATGGCGGATAACAATGTGGAAATACTTGACCCCGCCACCGGCACCGGCACTTTTATATCCGAAATTATTGAACACGCCATTCCCCCCGATAAACTGGAACAAAAATATAAAAACGAAATACACGCAAACGAAGTTGCCATACTCCCTTATTACATCGCCAACCTGAACATCGAATATACTTACAAGCAGAAAATGAACCGGTATTGCGAATTTCCCAACCTCTGCTTTGTGGACACACTCGATAATATAAGCGGACTTACGCACGATGCCAATCCTTATGACCTCTTTGGGTTAACAAGCGAAAACACCGAAAGAATAAAAAGACAAAACTCAAAAAAAATATCGGTGATAATCGGGAATCCGCCATATAACGCAAATCAGCTCAACGAAAACGAGAACAACAAAAACCGCGAATACCCTCATATAGATAAACGGATTAAAGATACATACATAAAACACAGCACCGCCCAGAAAACAAAAGTCTATGATATGTACGCACGCTTCTACCGCTGGGCTATGGACAGAGTGGATAAAAAGGGGATTATTTGTATGATTACAAATAATTCATTTATTAATGCGCGGACATTCGACGGATTTCGGAAATGTATCCGTGAAGAATTTGACTATGCTTACATAATTGATTTGGGAGGGAATATAAGGGAACTAAGCGGTAAGGACGGCATTTTCCTTAATGAAGAACATACAATTTTTGGCGTTTCTGCAGCTGTCGGTATAGGAATAATGTTTCTCGTTAAAACCGGTACTCCGGATAAAGTTCCTTGTCGTATTGAGTATATTCACCCATGTGACATAAGAGCTAAAAGAGTTGAAAAACTTGAATGGCTGAAAAATAATCCTATTGAAACAATTCACTTTGACTCAATCACTCCCGATAAGACCAACAACTGGATAAACCTGGCAGATGATAACGACTGGGAGGAACTGATTCCGGTTGCCGATAAGAATGTGAAAGCGGGAATAGATAATAAAGCAATTTTTACTTTCTTTTCGTTGGGTGTAAATACCGCCCGGGATGAATGGGTCTATGACAATGATAACAGAAATATCATTAATAAAGTAAACTTTTTAATTGATACTTATAACAGAGATGTAAAAAGATATAAAGGAAAATCTAAAGAAGTAATTAGAAATAATATAGACTATTCAATTAAATGGACCCGAGCTATTAAAAATGATTTAGAGAAAGGAACTACTTACCAGTTTGATGAGGATAATATAATAACATGTCATTATCGTTCATTTATTAAAAAGCAGCTATATTTCGATAAAGAATTAATAGAAATGCCCTCACAAAATACTATGATCTTTGGTAGTGGTTGTAATTACCGAAATCTAGTTATTAATATCAATGCCAATGGAAAAGACTTACGCTATCTTTCCTCGAATTTAATTTCAGATTATCATTTTTGTGGCGATACTCAATGTCTTCCCCTATATCGTTATGACCAGGAAGGCAATCGTCACGACAACATTACAGACTGGGCGTTGAATCAGTTCCGCACTCATTACAAAGATAAAAAAATAACAAAGGAAGATATATTCCATTACGTATATGCCGTGCTTCACAATCCCGCATACCGCAAAAAATACGAACTGAACCTGAAGCGTGAATTCCCGCGTATCCCTTTTTACAAAGACTTCCGCAAATGGACCGCATTCGGAAAAGAGCTGATGCACCTCCACATAAACTACGAAGAAGCTGAACCATATCCGCTTAAAGTGATAGTATCCAAAACAAAAGCCGAGAGCACCCGCAAAAAGAAAGAGGCGCAGGGAGTGAAGGAGGAGGAAAAGATTTACGCGGGTAAATATAAAATAAAAACAAAACTCAAAGCCGATAAACTGAACGGAATAATAGAGATTGACGAAATCACAATATTAAATGGGATACCCAAACAGGCATGGGAGTATAAACTGGGGAACAGGAGCGCACTGGAGTGGATACTGGATCAGTACAAGGAAAAGAAGCCAAAGGACCCGACAATAGCCGAGAAGTTCAACACCTACCGATTTGCCGATTACAAAGAGCACGTGCTTGACCTGCTGAAGCGCGTCTGCACCGTAAGCGTGAGGACGATGGAGATAGTAGGGAAGATGGGGGAGGGAATTACATAATGGAAAAAACATTTGTCTGAAACAGGTTTTATAAAAGAATCGCTGTTACCCCATTTTCATTCATTAATTGAGAAAAAATGGGAATATGCTAAGGAGAGCATTCTGTCGAAGAAAATTGATTATCCGGCTGTTGATAATTTCGGCCATCTTCTATTTTTTTTATCAACCGCCCAAAAGAGGAGCCTGTTCTCAGAGGCCTTTATTGACGATATGGGCATTTTTGTACAACGGATCCGGCAATTAAAAGATTATAAAACAGATTATTGGTATTTAACTTTCCCTTTCGAGCTTTTTCTCATTCAGTTTGAAGTATTTAATAGTTTCATTCCTATGTATGATTTTAATGGTTATCTGGAAGAATGGAATCATCAAAACAGCTTTATTAGGCATCCGGTTCAAGGTTTTCTTATTTGGCACTATGAAAAATTCGATAAAGATGATATCCTGGGCATAGTTAAGGATAATATGAATTCGTATCAGTTTGGTCTTGATCTTTTTTTGATTCTTCTAACTGACAATATTAAAGAGTTTAATGATACTGAAATAAATACGTTATTATATCTTGACTTAATAAACAATTCTAAATGTGATCCTGATCATCCTACAGTAAGACGTGATGGGTCGCATCATAAATTAGAACTAAAATTACGAAAGGGTATTCGCTTAATAAATCCCTTCTATCCGAAGTTGTTTCAAACTTATAGAAGTTTTACAGACTTATTATTTGAAGCGTGTATAATATTATCTTCAGGGGGGAATAACTATCAGTTGAAAATATTCGGTGAGCAGAATATTTTTTCAGATCTTATTAATTTAACCACTCGCCCATTATCAAAGCTTTCTAAATTTGATTTTGAACTCAAGAATGAGAAAACATGATTTTACGAAGAATACTTCGGGATTAATTAAAACACAAGAGTATTATCACGTAAGATATTAAAAGATATTATATAAAAGGCTTATTTCTTGATATTTATCCGCTACGCGGAATATTAATTAATTTGTGTAATTCAAGTTAAGAATTAGCATTAAAAGGATTAAAGGATGAGTAAAATAGTGAAATTAAAGAAAGATATTGCGGTGAGTAGTTATTTAAATATACAGAAAAAGATATTCACGATACGGAATTCGCAGGTGATTATAGATAATGATTTGGCTGAATTTTATGGTGTTGAAACAAAGCGTATTAATGAACAAATAAAGCGGAATAAAGAAAGATTCCCTTCCGAATTCGTGTTTCAACTTACGAAAGAGGAATTTGATACTTTAACCGCTCATAAACCTTTAAGGTCGCAAAATGCGACCTTAGAAAAGGGGAGGGGGAAACACCGGAAATATCTGCCTTATGCATTTACAGAACAGGGAGTTGCAATGCTTTCCGCTGTGCTTAAAAGTGAGACAGCGGTAAAAATGAGTATACAAATTATTAATGCCTTCGTTGCAATGAGAAGATTTCTTGTTGAAAATGCTGGGATATTCCAAAGATTGGATAACTTAGAATATAAACAAATTGAAACTGATAAGAAATTCGAACAGATTTTTGACTCACTGCAAAGCAAAGGAAATGAGCTTAGACATGGAATATTCCTTGGCGGACAGATTTTTGATGCTTATAAATTAGTCTCTTCATTAATCCGTAAAGCCGACAGATCAATTGTTTTAATAGATAATTATATTGATGAAACCGTATTGGAATTGTTTTCCAAAAAGAAAAAGAATGTTGAAATAACAATACTTACAAGAAACATAAGTAATGCATTAAAATTAGACGAGCAGAAATTCAATTCTCAATATCCGGTGCTGACAATCAAAGAATTTCACATGGCTCACGACAGGTTTTTAATAATTGACTATAAAGAAGTTTATCACCTCGGGGCATCGTTAAAAGATTTGGGTAAAAAATTGTTTGCTTTCTCGAAGATGGATAAAGCCGCACTCGTTCTTTTGGAAAATATTATTAAAATAAAATAATCATAGTAATCCTTTCAATCAGGCAGATCAATGCCGGAAAATTATTCATTTTCCAATTTATTTCTTTTAATCATTAATATATTAACATTTTGCCATATATTATTTTTTCTTTTCAAATTTCCTGCCCGGGGTGGTAGTTAATCCGCTAACGCGGAACCGTTTTTGGGGTTGCGGTTTTTTCTATTGATATTTATCCGCTACGCGGAATTTAATTGTTAGTGGTTAATGGTTAAAAGTGACTGGTACCTGGTTCCTGGTTCCTGGTCGAAAGTCATTTGGTTTAATTGTTAGTTGTAAATTAATAACACACCCCCTGACCGCAGGCAGAAACGAAGGAACAGAGAAACAGAGAAACAGAGGAACAGAGAGGAAAATATATATTGCGCGACGGACTGCCACATTGGGTGGTAAAATGGGGCTAAAGCCACGGTGGTTTTGGGCTCGGGGTCCGTCAGCTAATCCGCCGCGGCGGAGAACGGTAATAAAATAATTGACAATTGCGAAATATAAAACCCCCCTTAATCCCCTCCCGAAAGCTTTCGGGATTAAGGGGGGAAAAAAACCTCCTCCGCCACACTGGTCTCCCCCTACAAATAATTATGCAATTATTGGTTGACATCTGCAAAATATAAAACCCCCCTTGATCCCCCCTTTAATTTCCGCCTCGGCGGAGGGGGAATAATTGAACCTCCTCTGCCGCACTGGTCTCCCCCTACAAATAATTATGCAATTATTGGTTGACATCTGCGAAATATAAAACCCCCCTTGATCCCCTCCCGAAAGCTTTCGGGATGGGACTCCCATTCATCCATTCACCCATACATTCATTCATTCTCCGCCGGGGCGGAATACATTCTCCGCTGCGGTGGTCCGACCCGTCGAAGCAAAGAATATTCAAAAGTTGTTCAGCGCAATAACCTGTGTGTCGGAGGAAAGGGAAAAAAAAGAGTCCGCCTTTCGACGGACTCTCTTTAATTGGATATTTGTTTTTTTACTTAATAAGAACCATTTTCTTTGTCATCACATTTTTGCCTGCTACAAGCCTGTAGATGTAAGTACCACTCGAAAGTTTACTTCCATCAAGTGTTACTGTATATCGTCCTGCCGGCTGAACGTCATTAACTAATGTGCGAACCAGTTCTCCGAGCATAGTGTATATCTCAAGGGTCACTTTTCCTTCTTCAGGAAGAGCATATTTTATTGTAGTAGAAGGATTGAACGGATTTGGATAGTTCTGACTAAGTTCATAGACTGTGGGAACATCAATATCAACTTCAATTTCTTTTGAGTATGCAAAAGAACCGTCAAAGTCAACTTGTTTTAATCTGTAAGTTGCTTTAGTTTCCTTAACACTCTCATCTGTGAATGAATAGTTGACTGCTGAAGTTGTGTTTCCAGCCGCATTGACGCGACCAACAGCTGTCCAGCTTGTCAATTCGCTCTTTCTTTCGACTTCAAAGTAAGCAGAGTTTGTTTCGGTGGCAGTCTGCCATGTTAACTGAACACTGCTTCCGTTAACTTCTGCTTTGAAGGAGGTCAACTCAACCGGAATAAGTCCCGGGATTTCGTCAGCACCAATATCCGGAGGCAAATCTCTAAGATCGCCATCAATATCTGAAACAAAACCGGGAATGGTGACACCCTTTCCAATTAAGGCAATTGAGGATTCGGTTATATGCAAATCAAAATTCGAAGCAAAGAAGGGGGGATAGCTCTGTGAGTGAGCGTCCTGTCCGCTTGCAGCCTTCCAATCGATCAGCGATTTTGTAGGAGCTGCATCAAAGAAACCGACATGTCCGTTTGTACCGTCGGATGCGAAGAAATCATTATAGTCGGATGTTAATGTTCCGTTGGTTCCTGTTCTGTTGATGCAGTAACTAACGAAGTCAGCTTCGTCGTTAAGAACCACGTTGTTTTTGACATCGTTGGTACCATTAGTCAGTAATAAACCATTGTAAGTAATAGCTCCTGTGCCTGCGGCCGGGAGGTTATCCATATATAATGAGTTGAAGTACAAGTTAAGAGTTGCAGATGCCGAAGTATTCTTAATGCCATTAACAACAACGGTAGGATTAGCGGCAGTCAGACTGAATCCGTTGATCATGTTGTTGTAAACGTTGTAGGTACCGAAGGACTCGATGCTGATTGCATTAAGTGTTGCAGCAGCACCGGTGGAGATTCCACCCACGCCAACTATCTTATTGTTGTAGATATTAACTACTGATCCGGTATCAACGTTAACTGCATAAACTGCTTCGTTGCTGATATTAGCAGCAATATTCTGGTTCAGAAGAATCTGATTTCCGAAAATATCGTGATCGCCTGCAATGTATAGGGCAATTGCTCTTCTTTTTCCCTCTATAATGTTGTTTTTTAGGGTAATGTTATTAGGGAAATCTAAAGGAGCCGGTGTTCCGGTCTGGTAAGTGCCGTATCCCTGAGCGTTCTGAAATACACCATCAAAGTTTGAGCTTATATGGCAGTTTTCGAATGTTAATTCACTTGGAACCCAATCAACACCCAAATAATTCCTTGAACGGACCATTATTGCACCGATAAATAAGTTACCAGAAGTGCTGACACCCTGAGCCTTATAATAAATTTTGCAATTTTTGAATGTAATAAATGAAGAATTACCAGTAATTACAATGGGCATTGCATTTCTGTGAGCTGTGGTAGCGCACTGGAAAGTAAGGTCACGGGTTGTTCCTTCAGCTGTGTTTGAGCCATCGAAGGTGATGTTCTTTGTAGTTCTCATACTATCCCATGAAACGTTTCCTGCACTCGGCATACCGATAACAAAAGCACCTGACGGACCTGCATTGAGATCAGTAGGGTAGTTAAATGTAATAACCGGTTGAACACCTGTATAAGGTTTGAATACAATATTGTAAGGTTCGGGATTTACAGCAAGTCCGATTCCCTGAACGTCAGCGTAAGTTTCAGTAAGGTCGCTTGTTATGTATATAGTTACATCACCGCCAATAGTTCCTTTGCTTAAGGTATCAACAACTTGCTTGAATGATGAGAATTGAGGATTGCTACCTCCGGGACCGGTTCCGGCTGCGCCTACATAGTATGTTCCGGAGAGAGGAGCGACAGGATGAAGACCTTCATCGGCACCTTTGAAAGGATTAGTTGGGTGTCTAGGATCTCCGTCAATATCAACGGTTATTTCCGCAAGGGGAGGACAATAGAGATCTATGTCGGTTTGGGAATCTCCGGCAAGGTGGAGATCAAAAACGCCAGTGAAAGTAACGTTCTTATAATTGCTGGCAGCATCCTGGGTTGAAGCAGTTTGCCATGCTGCTAATGTTTGTTGTGCAGTTGTCAAGTAGCCAACATTTGCTGAATCTCCAACATTATAGAAAACATTATTGTTCGAAACGAGTGTGCCTCCGTCATATCTTATGCCGTAGACATTCGGATTGTTCTTAAGTGTATAGATAATATTGTTCTTAAGTTCAAGATTTCCGCTTCCGCCAAGTCTGATACAAGTCATTCTTGTATTAGCTTTGTTGGGGAATTCATTAAGAACAATCGTGTTGTTGTACACTTTAGCAATAACGTTGTCCTGGAAAGAAATAACATCAATACTTGCGGGAATACCTGTTCCGGTATGCTGAATATCACCGCCAAAGAAGTTGTTGAACAACTGGATAAGTGATGTTGTTTTTCCGGAAAGCGTACCGAATCCGTAGACTCCGTTAGTTGCAGCACTAACAGATCTGAGGGAATTGAGTTTATTGCGGAAGAAGTTGATTGTTCCGTCATAGTTATTTAAAAGTGTTCCCCAAACCACATTACCTGTTGCAGGGGCATTGACATTATGAATTTCACAATCGGAAACCTCTGTAACGGTGGAAGGAGTACCCACAATATAGAAATAAACAGGTCTCATTCTACCATAAAGGGTTGATTTTTTCACAGAAATTTGAGTAGCATACTGAGAGGTTCCTGAATGACCTGTAAAACCAACTGCGTAATATGGATCAAGTGCTCCGTCTCCAATCTGGCAGTTTTCTACAAGTATATTATCAACAACACCACTCCATTGTCCGTTAGCATATACACCTCTGGTTACGGTACTACCGGCATTGATTGAATCCCACTTAATTATGGTATTCTTAATTGTGATATTATCCGAATTGCCAAAAAGGTTAATTAGATTAATTCCGTTTGTCGGGTCAAGACTAGAGATAGTGAGATCACGAGTTGTACCGGCTCCGTTAGAACCATCAATAGTAACATAACCGGTGTTAAGGATCGTGATACCAGCCTGTCTTCTGGCTGTGTCTTGCTGAGTACCGGTAATTGAAGAAGTAGCAAAACCAAGGAGAGAAATTTTAGGGGTTTTGCCGGTATTTGGTTTGATTATCAGATTATTTGAGGCGCTAAGATCGGGTCGGTTTATGACCAGATTCGCAGCAGTTTCAGTAAGGTCTTCATCGATGAGAAATCTTACTGTTCCGGAAGCACCAAGGTTGTTAAGAGAAGCGATTGCTGCTTCGAGATTTGGGAAGTCTCCACCTACTGCTTTAATAATCTTATCTCCGCTGAGTGCCTGAGAATTTAGATTGATTGACAAAGCAGTAAACAGAAGTAGAACTGTAGAAAGAACTTTTTTCATCTTACCTCCATTAATGTTATAAATGTATTTGTCCAAGTTTGCTTACCATTAAGAAAACTCATGTTCTAAATTATCGAAATTATTATTAATAAAAAAGAAATTATTACTTTAATTTTTATAAAAATAAAAAAAAGAGTCCGCCTTTTGGCGGACTCTCATTAATTGGATATTTGTTTTTTTACTTAATAAGAACCATTTTCTTTGTCATTACAGTCTTTCCTGCAACAAGCCTGTAAATATATGTGCCGCTAGCGAGTTTGCTGCCGTCTAGTACAACGCTATACTTTCCAGCGGGCTGAACATCATTTACAAGATTAGCCACAAGTTCACCGAGAACCGTGTAAACTTCCAGCGATACTTTTGAGTCCTGAGGTAAAGCATATCGGATGGTGGTGGAAGGATTAAACGGATTCGGATAATTCTGGCTTAATTCAAAAGTAGCCGGTACGTCGACTAATACCTCAACCTGTGAGGAGAATGAGAATGTTCCGTTAAAGTCAACCTGACGGAGTCGATAAACTACCTGTCCGTTTGGAACTTGTTTGTCAGTAAATGCATATGATACTGCCTTTGTTGTTGTTCCGGCTGCATTGACTTTACCAACTTTTGTCCAGTCGCTGTTAACAGTTTTTCTCTCAACTTCAAAGTAAGCTGAGTTAGTTTCTGTTGCAGTTTTCCAGCTTAACTGAACTTCATTGCCAGAAACTGCAGCGCTGAATGAAACGAATTCTACCGGAATAACTCCCGGAATCTCGTCTGCACCGATTTCCGGAGGATTATCTCTTGTTTCACCGTCGATATCGGTTGTGAATAATGGTATTGTCACACCTTTTCCGATAACAGGGGAACTGTTGTTCAGGAGATGAAGATCTGTAGCGGATGCAAATAATGGATTGACATTCAGACTGTTAGCGTCAAGTCCGCTTGCCAATTTCCAGTCTGCAAATGTTTTTGCATCGGCGGTATTAAAGTATCCAATATTTCCGAAAGTTGCATTTGACACAAAGAAATCGTTATAATCGGAAGTAAGTGTGCCATTTGTTCCAGCGCGGTAGATACAGTAGGATGGGAAATCTGCTTCATCTGAGACGACGATATTGTTTTTAATATCAACAGTCCCGTTAGAAATATATATACCAGCATAAAGTACTGTTCCTGTTCCCGGGACCAAATCAATATTCGGCAGATAAACCGAGTTGAAGTAGAAATTAGCTTTTACGTTTGCATTTGTGCAGCGTAATCCTATCAGTTTCACACTTGGATTTGGGGTTGTGGTAAGTGCATTGAATCCATAAATCATGTTGTTATAAACATTATAATATCCTTTTGAATCAGCCTGAATACCTATGACTCCATAATCTCCGGTATTGGAGTTTGCTGAGGCAAGAAGAATTATCTTATTGTTATAGATATTTGTGATGTTTGATGTATCGCCAATGGTGTATCCCCAGATGCCGTAACTCATAAATCCGGTATTATTCTGGTTTACACTTATTTCATTTCCGAAGACATCAGTATTTCCTGCATAATTGAGGAATATGCCGCGAGTTTTTGCATTGATAACATTATTCTTGAAAACAATTCCGGTTGGGAAAGCGGTTGGTGTTCCGCTGTTGGAAATTGCTAAACCCTGAGCAGTTGTACCGAAATTATTGGTAATCTCACAGTTCTCGATTGTAACATTATCAGGGACAAAATTGGTTGAATTGAAATTACGAACGCTTAAAGCGAGTCCATATGATGTTGATTGTAAAGTAGTGATTTTGATATTCTTTATAACCACGTTGTTTACATCGCCCATTAATCTGATGGGGTAAGAATTTGCGTGAATTCCGGTATTCGTAACGAATACAAGGTTGCGGGCTTCAGTATCAACAACATTGTTTCCGTCAATAATCAGATTTTCTGTTGTAACAAGGCCGTAGTTTGTTGTGGAGGTCACTGTTAAATCAGGTGATCCTATAACGAAAGCACCGGACACACCGGGATTATCAGTAGTTTGTGTAAAAAATATAGTATCTACTGTACCTTCCATTGGAGTGAATCTAACTGTATATCCGTTTGAGTTATAACCTAATCCAACATGAGCGGGTTCAACAAGATTGCTGGTAATTACGAAGGTACAATTGTTAATTATGGTGCCATGGTTCAGAGTATCACAAGCAGCCTTAAAGGAATTGAAGTGAGGATTGGTTCCACCCGGACCTGTTCCCGGAGCGCCTACATAATAGACACCGGAGAGACCCGGCAGGGAAGCTTCGTCAGCGCCCATATAAGGGATAAGCCTTTCATCCCCGTCTATGTCAGTGGTAATATATGGGACAGCAGTACCGGTTAAATCAGCATCGCCAATCGAGGTGCCGGTAAGATGTAGGTCAGTATCAGATACGAAATGGACGTTCTTAGATTTACTGTTTGCGTCCAGAGTGGTACCTAATTGCCAGTTTTCTAAATTCTGATAGGTGTTTGTCCCATACATCCCCACATTGCCAGCACCAACAATGAAAATGTCATTATAATTACTTGTAAGAACACTGGTAGGTGATGCAGTATTTGGCCAGTGAATTCCAAAGGATGCTGCGTTGTCGTGTCTGTTAACAAGCAGATTATTCTTTATGTTCAGAACAGCACTTGAATTCAATTCCCAGCCTATGCAGGCATGTCTGCCTGTCTGGTTAGTTGAGTTAATTTCAATGGTATTATAAGTAATGTTAGCAGTTCCGATCCATCCTGTTGAACCAAAAACAATACCATATACTTTTTCGTTTGTAGTTGCAGCTAAGTTAGTAAAGTTAGCAGCAATGAAATTGTTATGAATATTTAAGACACCCTCATTGCCGTATACAACAATACCACCGCTGAATCTTGCAGTAGTTGTAGGATTGGAGGTTAACTTGATTATTCTGTTGTTCTCGATAACCGAAGTATCATTCAGTGGAAAACCTGTAAGATAAATGCCTGAATAGAATACTTGATTTGCATCAGGAGTTACTATTGAAATAGTATTACCGCGATAAACATTCTTAATATTATAGAATGTGGTTATTCCGCGTCTTTTTGTATAAATTATGTTATCATAAGCATATGCATTCATAGGAGTGGTAGCGGCATTACCCCAGAATGCAAGTCCGTTTCTGAATGCAACAGTAGGTGAACCAATTAAACAATTCTGGACCACCAGATTGTCGGCAACTCCAGTATATCCGTCTGCACCGATTGCTGTTGAATTTGCACCCAGAGCAGAATAGGTTAAGATTACATTCTTAATTGTAATATTGTCAGAATTGTCAGTTACACCAATTAAATATAATCCCGCAGCATCATTAGCTGAAATGGTAAGGTCTCTGGTGGTTCCCCCCACACTATTCGAACCATCAATCGTGATATATGATGCGTTGTCAATCGTGAATCCTTGCGACGCTGAATGATTTGGTGCACCGCTGGTAGGGAAGGAATTGATTGTAATTGTTGGTGTTTTGCCAACGTTCGGTTTGATTATTACATTGTTAGTAGCTGTTAGGTCTGTACGAGTTATAACTAACGCAGTTCCGACTTCGTTTAAATCCTCGTCTATAAGAAATCGAACAGTACCGGAAGCCCCATTCGTATTTAATGCTGTTATTGCAGCTCCCAGTGTAGCAAAATCCCCTCCGGTGGCCTTGATTATCTTATCCCCGCTCAATGGCTGGGAAAATAAATTTAGGTGACCGAAAAGAATAAAGAGAAAACACAAAGTGAACACTTTTTTCATCTCGCCTCCAAATATATGTTATTAATGAATTTTTCCAAGTCGTGGAAAAAATTATAAGGAAAGTTGCAAAATAAATTTATTATAACCTAATAAAAAATCTTACATTTTCGGGACTTTTCTTCTCTATTCTTTTTCTTTTGAAATCTGCTCCAGGGTGTCTCTTAGGACTCCCAGTGACCTCTGGCTAAGTAAATCAATCTTTATCAGTCCCAAATCATCCATACTGTACATATCCACCTGTGTAACAATCAGACCTAAACCCTTGTTTTTAGCATATTGCAAAGCTGTATAATTTGTTATTCTATCCGGAGAAATAACTATTCCACTAGGATGAATTGAAAGATGTCTTGGGAAATGCGATAACTTCGATGCTGTTTCGACAATTGTTTTGAACGGCTCCTTATCGAAATGAAGATGTCTTGATTCGGGGAACATTGCTGAAAGACGTAACAGATTCTCCGGTGAAGTCCATGGTATGTATTTGCTGTACTTGCTTATTTCATTGTCAGTTAATCCAAAAGCTTTTGCTGTCTCCCTGAAGGCAGATCTCGCTCTGAATGTTACAGTTGTGCAAATCATTGCTACTTTATCATATCCATACTTATCAAAAATGTATTTTATTACTTCGTCCCGCTCTTTCCACGAGAAATCTATATCAATGTCCGGTGGATTACTCCTGCCTTTGTTCAGGAATCGCTCAAAGTACAAATTGTGCTTAACAGGATCCACATCAGCAAAATCCAGGCAATATGATACTAAACTATTTGCTGCCGAACCTCTTCCCAGTGAAAGGATCCTGCGCTGTTTTGTCTCTCTTATAATATCCCAAACAACCAGAAAATAATCCGTATACCCCATCTCATTAATCACTTCAAGTTCCATTTTAAGCCTTTCAGCATATCTCTTATCCGGATTGGTGACTTTTCTGTTCAATCCTTCAAAAACCAACACGGACAAATACCTGGCAGATGGAATTCCTTTTTCATTTTCAAATTTCGGGAACTTGTATTTTGATAGATCTATATCATCTTGAATACTCCCGGCTACTCTCTCAGCATTTAACAGCAACTCAGGAAAACTCTTCCAGTTCTTCTCATATTCCTTTCGGCTTGGAAAATAGTTTATATCTTCTTCCAGATCCCCTGGTGCCATATTAGGAATTGTGCTTCTTTCCCTTATTGCGGAAACGGTTTTATGCAAAACGAAATCTTCTTTTCGGGAAAAATATACTGGATGAGAAGGCAAGCAGGGAATACCTCGTTGTTTTGCGAAATCAAATGTTTCTCTCGTTTTCCGTTTATCCCTGACCGTTCTTCTTATCTCTGCATATAGGTTTTCATTAACCGGTATTTTTTCTAAGAGCTCTTTTGAAGGGGTGAGTATGATCAGATCATTCTGTTTGTGCTGCAGAAGCTTAAATAGTGAAAAATTATCATCGAGTGATCTGTTGGTTATAATCTGGCATAGTTTGGCATACCCGTTAAGGTTTTGGGCCAGAAAAATTGCATATATATCTTCTCTGCCTGGTTCGCTTATTTGAGTTCCGAAAATAGGTTTAATTTTTGCTTCCCGTGCAGCTTTTGCGAACAAAATTAAACCATTCATGCAGTTGGTGTCAGTCAGTGCAATGGATTTTATCTGGTTTACCCTGCAGTTTTCAATAATGCTCTCTATCGAATTGGTTCCCCGCAGAAGTGTGTAATAAGAATGAACGTTGAACAGATGCAAAGATCCTCCTTACTTAAGGGCTTTCTGTGCTATATCATTTCGGTAATAAATGTTTTTGAAACTTATTTCTCCCATTCCTTTATAAGCCAATTCTATTCCTCTGGCAATATTATTCTCTTTTAGGAGTGCGGTTAATCCCAGCACTCTTCCCCCGTTAGTAATCAATTTATCTCCCTCAAATTTTGTCCCCGAGTGAAATACATAATATTGGTCTGTATTTAGTTTCTCAAGACCTGAAATCTCAAAACCCCGCTCAAAATTCTCCGGATACCCCTTTGATGCTGCAACCACGCACACTGCAGACTTACCCCCATACCATACTGTGTTTTCATCAATCTTACCAGTGGCACAGGAGTAGAGCAGTTTCAGCAGATCCCCTTCTATTATTGGGAGAACCACTTGAGTTTCAGGATCTCCAAATCTGCAGTTGTATTCAATAACTTTCGGACCTTCTTTAGTTATCATTAATCCGCAATATAAGCAACCCGAAAAGGAATTCTTTTCCTTCCTTAATCCGTCAAGCGTTGGTTCAATAATCCTACTTTTTATTTCCTCAAGCAAATTAGCAGTAATTATTGGAGCCGGTGCATAGGCTCCCATACCTCCTGTATTTTTTCCCGTATCTCCATCTCCAATTCGCTTATGATCCTGAGCCGCGGGGAGTGTTATGTATCGTTCTCCGTCAGTGATCGCAAAAATTGTTGCTTCTTCGCCCTCCAGAAATTCCTCCACAACAATCCTGTCACCGCTTTTTCCAAAGATATTATCCTCAAATATCTCCTTAATAGCTGATTCACTCTCTTCAAATCGTTTGCAGATAATCACTCCTTTTCCTGCAGCAAGTCCATCAGCTTTGATTACGATAGGGTGGGGGATAGCACGCAGGTAATCGATAGCTTCACTTTTCCCGCTTCTAGTGAACTCCCGGTAATTTGCTGTGGGTACTCCATACTTTTTCATTATCATTTTCGCATAAGATTTTTCCGATTCAATCCTTGCTGCATTTCCACTTGGTCCAAAAACCGTAATCCCTGCATTACGCAATAAGTCCGCAAGTCCTTCCACAAGCGGTTTTTCAGGTCCGATAATTACGAATTCAACCTCATTCTCCAGGCAGAATTTCACCACCTCATCACTTTTCCCCTCATCAATATCTATATTTTCCCCAATACTTTTTGTCCCCCCGTTTCCTTTTATAAAATATAATCTATCGCAATCAGGAGAACTTTTTATTCTGTAACCAATACAATGCTCTCTCCCTCCGTTTCCTATAATTGCGACTTTCATTACTTCTCCTTAAGTAAAAATTGAAACTCTTTAACTAAGATTTCGGTTAAGGCATCACGTCTGTGTTTCTGCACATATTCTTCATTTGCCTTTGGCAGTTCCCCCTTTTTATATAATTGAAAAGCTTTTATAATATTCTGCTTGATGCTAGTAATATCATCCGGTGCACATATAAAAGCTGCTCCGTATTCCTCCAGATTAGTCTTCAATGTTCCTTCCGGAACACAACCGATAACTGGTTTCATTGTGCCGATATATTCAAAAAACTTACCACTGCTTATGGTATCGGCATTTTTACCTTCCCCAATCATCAGCCATAATACATCACTCAGCATAACCTTGCTTAATGCGTCCAAATGCGGTATATATCCAAATTCTTTTACAAAATTCTCAAGTTTTAACTTTTTAATTACTTTCGAAACCTCTTTTCTTTTTACTCCTATAAAATAGAGTAAAACACTGTTAGCAATATCCGGTCTCTCATTTAACAATTGCCTAAAAGCCTGTAAAAAATACTTTGGAGTTATATTTTCATAAAACAAGCCTGAATAGGTAAGTATCATTTTATCGTGCATTTTCTTTTCAGATATTGCTTTCTCTAAATCCTCCGGATCATAACCTTGCGGTATTATTACAATATCCTTGAATGTCAGGAATTTGTAATAATCCATTAACTTTTCCTTTATCCTCCTGTTGATAACAATTACCTTATCAGCTTCTCTGAGAGCTTTGTATTCCATCTTCTTAATTTTATAAGAATGATAGGGAGTTGGATAAGTTGCAAAATGAAATCCATACCATAAATCCCTGTAATCAATAACTAAAGGTACTTTGAATTTCTTTTTTAAAGCAACTGCAGTGTTTACTGTTGAGAAAGGGGGCCCGCTTACAAAAATCAAATCATATTGCTCTCTGTTCATCAACTCCGAAGCAACCTTAAGAACTTTCTTTGACCAGTTTTTCTTATTATCCGGAATGAAAATAGTACTGCTTATTTTACTCAAAACTTTCCGGATAAACTCATTTGGAATAGTAACCGTCCCTTTTTTTGCTAATCTGGAGTTAATATCTTTCCCCTTTACCCTAACGATGTCGATCTCTTTTCCTCGCAAATCCTCTAGCAAAGTCAAATCATGGGCAAAATATCCGATAGAATCTGTTGTGATAACCGTAGGTTTCCAGTTATTGGCAGGGAAGTACTTTACAAATTTCAGTGTCCTTTGAACCCCGCTCAAACCTGCCGGTGGGAAATAGTATGCAATAACTAATACTTTGAACATATATTTATCTGTGGTAATTAGGTGCTTCTTTTGTTATTATTACATCGTGCGGGTGACTCTCCCTCAGTCCGGAGGCGGTAATTTTTACAAAAGATGTATTTATTTTTAACTCATTGATAGTTTTCACTCCGCAGTATCCCATCGAAGCTCTTAATCCTCCGATTAGTTGGTAAATCGTCTCCGATAATGTCCCCTTATAGGGAACTCTCCCCTCAATTCCTTCGGGTACTAGTTTAGAAATATCATCCTCAACGTCCTGGAAGTATCTGTCCTTGCTTCCCATTTTCATCGCGCCAAGCGATCCCATACCTCTGTACACCTTGAAACTTCTCCCCTCAAACAGTATCTTTTCACCAGGTGACTCCTCAACTCCGGCAAACATGCTCCCAATCATAACAGAATCTGCCCCCGCGGCAATTGCTTTTGCAACATCTCCTGTATGTTTTATGCCTCCGTCTGCAATTATTGGTATCCCCTTGCTCCGGGCAGCTCTGAATGCTTCATAAATTGCACTAATCTGTGGCACGCCCACTCCGGCAATCACTCTGGTTGTACAAATTGAACCTGGTCCAATCCCAACCTTTACTGCATCCACTCCACATCTGATTAATTCAAGGGCACCTTCATAAGTTGCTATATTACCGGCAATTAGCTGTGTATCCTTGAATTTTTTTCTAACTTCTTTAATTGTTCTGATCACTTTCATGCTGTGCCCATGAGCTGTATCAATCACAATTGCATCCACATGTGATCTGATTAGACTCTCTATTCTGTCAAAAGTATCAGATGTGATCCCAACAGCTGCTCCCACTCTTAATCTCCCATGCTCGTCTTTGCATGCATTTGGATGTTTCTTTTTCTTTTGAATATCCTTGAAAGTGATAAGTCCCCTTAAAACTCCGTTTTTATCCACAACCGGTAGTTTTTCAATCTTATTATCCTGCAAAATCCTTTCAGCTTTTTCCAGAGTAGTCCCCACCGGAGCAACAATTAGATTTTCTTTTGTCATAAGTTCGCTAATAGGTAAAGTCTCATTCGGCTCAAACCTCAGGTCCCTGTTAGTTAAAATACCAGATAATTTTCCCTTATCATCTATAATAGGAATTCCGGAAATTCTGAATTTCTTCATCAAAGCCATAGCATCTCCTATGGACTGCTCTGGTCTGAGCGTTACCGGTTTCATAATCATCCCGCTCTCAGACCTCTTAACCTTGTCAACCTGATTGCTTTGCTCATCAATGCTCATATTCTTATGCAATATCCCGATTCCTCCCTCTCTTGCAATCGCAATAGCCATGTCAGATTCGGTCACTGTGTCCATAGCAGCAGAAATAAACGGTATATTCAACGAAATATCCCTTGTCAACCTGGTCATTATACTAGTCTCCCTGGGCAGAACCTCGCTCTTCTGGGGAACTAACAAAACATCATCAAAGGTTAATCCCTCATAAACAAATTTATCAATTCTCTGTTTCTTCATCCAAACTCCGCTAAATATGTCCTTCAAATCTAACTCTTTTAATCAAATGCAGCAATTCCGGTAATATCTTCACCGATAATAAGCGTATGCATTTCATGAGTTCCTTCATAAGTTTTTACCGATTCCAGATTAGCTGAATGTCTCATTATCGGATATTCAGCCAGAATTCCATTAGCACCCATAATTTCTCTGGCAACTCTTGCCCCCTGAAGCGCCGTTTCACAATTATTTCTCTTTGCCATACTGACCTGATGGAATCTTAAATCCCCGCTGTCCTTTAATCTTCCCAGCTGCAAATTCATTAACTGGGACTTTGTAATTTCTGTTAGCATATTTACCAGTTTCATCTGAGTTAACTGATATCCTGCTATTGCTCTGCTGAATTGAACTCTGCTTTTTGCATATTCAAGTGCTGCATCATAACATGCCATTAATGCACCTGTTACTCCCCACGCAATGCCGTACCTGGCCTGATTCAAGCACATTAATGGACTCTTTAATCCCGCTGCATTCGGAAGAAGATTATCCTCCGGCACAAATACAGAATCCATCACTAGTTCTGAGGTCACGGATGCCCTTAATGAATGTTTTCCCTTCATCTCCGGAGCTGTAAATCCTTTCATTCCTTTTTCCAGTACAAATCCTTGTACTTTTCCTTCAAGTTTCGCCCAAACCACCGCAATATCGGCAATTGAACCATTGGTTATCCACATCTTTGCACCGTTTATTACATAACCCCCTTCACATTTCTCCGCTTTTGTAATCATGCCTCCCGGATTTGAACCAAAATCTGGTTCAGTAAGTCCAAAACATCCTATCAGTTCACCTTTAGCAAGTTTTGGTAGCCATCTCATCTTCTGTTCGTCATTCCCGAAGGTATATATAGGATACATAACCAGCGCACTCTGTACGGACACAAAACTCCTTACACCGCTGTCTCCGCGTTCAAGTTCTTGCATCACCAATCCATACGCAACATTGTTCATTTCCGCCCCCCCGTATTGAGAAGGAAGAGTTGATCCGAATAATGAAAGCTCCGCCATCTTTGGAATAAGTTGTTTCGGAAACGTACCTGCCAGATATTGTTCCTCAATAATCGGAATTATTTCATTCGAAACGAACTCTCTTACCGTATCTCTCACCATTTTTTCTTCTTCGCTTAGAAGACTGTCTATATTAAAATAATCAACACCTTCAAACTTGCTCATATTAATCCATTAGTTAAAATTTAAAAAATAAAAATATCAATTGTTAATCTCATAAACAAATCCATGTGTATTTTGTTCATAAAATACACCTGAATTTTTACCCCATAATTATTGCCTGCTTAGCTTACTTCGACGTCCTTCGGTATAAACTCGTTTGATTTTTTTCGTCCATGGACAAAAAAGTGCCCTAAATTTCAAACCTGCCCCCCCATTCATTTCAATAAATTCCATTCAAATACATTTTTTTATTTATTATCTTTAAAATTGATTTTCTAATAATTTATAAAGATGGCTAATGCATAATAATAAGACACGATGGTTTAATTTATTTACACTCTTTTTTCTGATTCTCAACACTCTGGTATTCTCCCAGAATCCCTCATATTACACAGGCATAAATACATCCTCCCCGACTTTTGTGGATGATTTAAAGGCAAGAATTCGTGAGGATTATACAAAAGTATCTTATGACCTCTTTGATGAAACAAATATAGCAAACTTCGCTTCTTATGACAAAGGTGGGGGAACAAGAGGTGTTAGGTGCGTCTATAGTTACTATGAATACACCTATTCCGGAACCTTCACGTGGGCTGTTTTCAGCCGCGAACACACCTTCTGCCACAGCTGGATGCCAACGTATTCCTCAACCTCGGGTAACGAATACGCTGACCAGCATCACCTTTTCCCAACTCATCAAAACAGCGCAAACGGTGTCAGAAGCAATCACCCTCTCGATACTGTTGTTACTGTTACTTCATCATTTGGGGAGGCAAAATATGGAAAAAATAGCCTTAACCAGAATGTTTATGAGCCAAGACCTTTGCATAAGGGAGACGCAGCTCGCGCTCTCCTTTATATGATGCTTCGCTATGACGATCTTGGTGGTAAACAATGGGACTTCGACTGGCTTAACAATACCCGCTTACCGGCTCTTGGAGAAGCTCCACAGAACCTAAACCGCCTTATTCAGTGGCATTATCAGGATCCTCCTGATGCCTGGGAGATTAGCAGAAATGATTATATTCAGTCCATTCAGGGTAACCGTAATCCCTTTGTTGACCATCCCGAATATGTAGACTATATAAACTTTAACAATATGACCTATGCTGGAACTCCTGCTACCAACACAATTGTCCAATTCCTTACCTCAGCCGGATCCGTTTCTGAAAATGCAGGAACCTATTCACTTACTCTTACAATCCAGAACCCCAGCCCGACGCTTGCTTGCTCAGTTCAGGTTGCCCTCACATCAGGAAACGCCTCTAATGTTGGGAACTACACAACACAGACTGTAGTATTTCCTGCAAACAGCTCGGCAAATCAAAATGTAAGTTTGGCTATTACCGACAACGCCATTATTGACGGTGACAAATTCTTTACCTTCACTCTCCAAAATATCTCAGGTGGGAATAGTCCCTCCATTGGCTCAAACGGCAACTTCAACCTTACTGTTTTCGAAAATGAAATGAGTCTCCTTATTTCAGAATACTCTGATGCTTCCGACTTTAACAATGAATTTATAGAAATATTTAATAACACAAGTTTTCCTAAAAATGTTAGTGGTTATAAGGTCCAGCAGTTTGGAGAATCTTCTGATATTTTTACTTTACCTGAAGGTACAATTATTCAACCTCATGGTTTTTTAGTTATTGGAAGAAATTCCATCTTGTCCGCATTTGAAACTTTTTGGGGAGTAACTCTCAATCCGGATGTTGTAACCTATGTTCAATCAGCATATAATACCGTCCCGGTTATAAATGGTGGGCAAAATTTTGCTCTTTTAGATGCTGCATCCCAGAATATTGATCCACCAAGCGGAGCGACTTTTATTTCAACAACTGCTGGTAAAAGAGCTTACCGAATAGGTTTAGGAAACACCGCCTCAGATTGGAATGGAACAACCTCTCAAACTACTGCCACTCCAGGTGCTCTCGACCTGGATTCACCGCTTCCTGTCGAACTCACATCCTTCACTGCATCAGCAGGGAAGGGAAACGTTATCTTAAAATGGGCTACTGCTACTGAAACTAATAATCACGGTTTCTTTATCGAAGCAGCTAATCCTGAATTTAACGAGTGGAAAACTATTGGATTTATTGAAGGCTCGGGAAACAGCAATTCCCCCAAAGAATATTCATTCACTCATGTTCTGGATTTTGAGCGTCCCCATGATTACAAATATCGTTTAAGACAAGTTGACATCTCTGGGGCTTTTACTTACAGCAATGAAATACTGGTTACTAATATTCAGCCTGTTTCATTCAACTTATCCCAGAACTATCCTAACCCTTTCAATCCTTCAACCACAATAAACTATACAATTCCGGAAGAAAGTAGTGTGAAATTGAAAATTTTTGATATCTTAGGAAGTGAAATTCTAACAATTGTTGATGAAACCCAAAAAGCCGGAAATTATTCTGTTAATTTCAATGCATCTGATTTACCCGGTGGAGTTTATTTTTACACAATTTATGCTGGTGAGTTTACTTCAACAAAAAAAATGTCTCTCATAAAATAGTAATTTGTTATGCCTGGCAAACTGTCGGAAATAAAAAAATTAATTGAGTCTCTCGACCTCGATACACTTATTTGTGCTGTCGAAAAACTACAACCTGATATAGTTGCAAGCCTTCGTCCTGTGCTTGTTACTCTTAAGAAAATTAAAGAATCCTCACCCAAAACCGCTGATTCAGGTATCTTGAGTGCGCTGGCTCTCCCAGAAACCGATTCTTACAATCAAAACCTCATGATTTTTAAGGAGGTTTGGGAAAACTCCATTGACGGCATGCGTATTACCGACAAAGATGGCAGAATACTTGTAATTAACCCCGCTTATGCAGAATTGATGGAAATCCCAAAAGATAAACTTGAAGGTAAACTCATCTCTATTGCTTATTCCGAATTTGAAAAAACCAGAATTCTTGAAAGTTATCTGAATAATTACAAAAACAATACCTTTAAATCTAAACTTGAAACCGAAATTTATCTTCATAACGGAAAGCTAAAATTTGTAGGCGTTTCAAATTCGCTTCTTAAAACAGATTCAGGTTCTCCTTTGGTGCTCAGTATTTTCAGGGATATTACTGAAAGAAAAATCGCAGAAAAAGAAATCCGAATGCGTGATTCATTACTTCAGCGCATCGCCGAAGTTAACCTGATCCTCCTTTGGGAAAGTGATTTCAAGTTAGCACTCTCTAAATCCCTTAAACTCCTTGGAGAAGCAACAAATGTTTCCAGAGTTTATATTTATCAAAATATTAAAGATGAAACGACGAACCATACGGGAATCAGGAACATAAGCGAATGGGTAGCTGACCCCCAATTCAGCCAGTTAAGCTTGTCTAGCAGTACTCTGATCCCTTATTCTCATTTCGATTCTCTCCAACTCTACGAAAGACTTTCTCAGGGCGGCATTACAAAATTTGATGTTCTGAATTTGGATTCCCAGGCAAAAAATGCATTTATTGATAAAAATATTAAGTCTCTGCTTCTGGCTCCAATTACATGTCATGGAAAATTTTGGGGATTTCTTGGCTTCGACTCAATAAAAGAAATGAAAATCTGGAAAGAAAGCGATGAATCAGCAATAGCTGCTGTCAGTTCAAGTCTTGGTGGGATAATCGAGAGAAATGACGTCACCTCCCGGTTAAAAGAAAATAACGCTGCCTTAGATAGGGCACTTATTGAAGCCAAATCTGCTTCCAAAGCCAAAAACGACTTCTTCGCTCTCATGAGCCACGAAATTCGAACTCCAATGAACGGAGTTATCGGGATGACTGGCGTACTCCTTGACACAAATCTTACTCCTCAGCAAAGAGACTTTGTTGAGACTATAAGAACCAGTGGTGAACAGCTTCTGGTAATTATTAACGACATACTTGATTTCTCAAAAATTGAGTCCGGAAAACTCTCCCTCGAGGACTATCCCTTTGACCTCCGGGAAGCAATCGAAACTTCACTCGATCTATTTGCTTCGAAAGCGGCCGAAAAGAAACTCGATCTGGTTTATCATATTCCTGCAGATGCTCCCAAAGCTATTAAAGGAGACGTCACCCGTCTCAAACAGATTATCACCAATCTTGTAAATAACGCTATTAAATTCACTGAAAATGGTGAAGTATATCTTTCAGTTTCGGCTAAACAGCTGGAAAACGATTTTTACGAACTCGAGTTTAGCATTAAGGATACAGGAATTGGAATCTCTAAAGAAGAAATTAATCGCCTCTTCCAACCCTTCACTCAACTCGACAGCTCCACAAGCCGCTTATATGGTGGAACAGGACTAGGGCTTGCTATTAGCAAAAAACTCACAACTCTTATGGATGGTACAATGTGGGTCGAAAGTGAAGTCGGTAAAGGTTCTACATTCTTCTTTACTGTCAAAACTCAATCTATACCCCTGACTACACGTATTCCCGATAAAGGGACTATTCCACAGATTATCGGAAAGAAGTTGCTGATTGTAGATGAGAACTATACTAGTCGTAAAGTCTATCGTATGCTGGCTGAATCCTGGGGATTGCTTCCATCTGAAACAGGTTCCGCAGACGAGGCTATTCAGTGGCTCAAAGATGGACAAAGCTTCGATATCGCACTTATCGATATTACTCCTTGCGAGTCTGGAGACAATTGTATATTAAAAAAAATTAACGCAATTAGCCTGAAAGAGAAACTTCCGGTTATTCTCATTTCAGCAATTGGAAGAAAAGTGGAAGAAAACCTTTGTACGCAGATCAAGATTGTCAAACTTATGTATAAACCCCTCAAGCAATCTGTTCTCTTCGATACAATAGCGTCTGAATTTCTTTCATCCGCAGTCCATGTTCGTAAAAGTGAAAGCCACGTAACTCTTGATTCACGCCTGGGTAATAAATATCCGATGAAAATCCTCTTGGCAGAGGATAACACTGTGAACCAGAAAGTAACTTCTAAAATACTTGAACGTCTGGGTTATCGGATAGATGTAGTAGCTAATGGTCTTGAAGTTCTCGAAGCTATTAAAAACATTAACTATGACTTGATTCTTATGGATCTCCATATGCCGGAGATGGATGGTTTCGAAGCTACTACAACAATTGTTTCAACAATACCAAAAGAAAACCGCCCTATCATAATTGCACTTACGGCATTTGCAATGGAAAGCGATAAACAACTCTGTCTCGAAGTTGGTATGGAGGATTTCCTTAGTAAACCCGTCCGTACAAATGAGTTACAGACTATCCTTCAGAAATGGGGAACCAAGATTCTTTCCGAGCGCACAACGATCCGTGAGATGGTCGAAGATCAACAAATGAAATTTGAGTATGTTGACGAGAGCAAGATCTCGTTTCTTAAAGATCTTACCTCAGAAGAAGATATTCTTTTTTTCATTGAATTAATAGACATTTACATTAATGATACTCCTAAAATCCTCACTAAACTTATCGATGCATTTGCCGAAAAAAATGTAAAAAATGTTGAGTTCTTTGCACATAAAATAAAAGGTAGTAGCCTGACCCTCGGACTGCAGAAAATCTTTGATATAACCCAGAAAATCGAAGTATCTGCCAAAGCAGGAAGCCTGGATGGATTATCTTCACTACTGGATGATCTTAGGGATACACTTTCTGCTGTGATTCTTGAACTTAGAACACTAAAAGTAAGGTATCGTTCAATCAATTCTTGATTTTTATCACTTATTCAATTTCTTCTTCTGATTCCGTACGATTTGCCACTAATAATTCAAAATAAAACATTATTTTTGTATTTTTGATTAATGTTTAATCCATAAGCAATGTCTGATAAAGAAATCCTTAAAAAATTTGATGATCCAAAGTTCTTTTTTAACCGGGACCTTAGTTGGATAGAATTTAACCGACGAGTATTGGAAGAGGCTCTCAATCCCTCACTTCCTCTCCTTGAAAAAGTAAAGTTTATCTCTATTTTTTCTTCAAACCTTGACGAATTCTATATGATTCGTGTCTCCGGTATAAAAGAGCAAATAGCAGCCTATGTTTCAGAACCAACTATCGATGGTCTTACTCCTATTGAGACCATGAATGAAATTGATAAAACAGTTCGGCCTATGCTTGATCAGCTTGCCAATCTCTGGCTGAATCAGGTTGTCCCTGAATTAAAAACAAACAATGTTTTTATACATGATATTAATGAACTAACTGATGATGAACGTGCAAAAATAAATGACTATTTCAAAAAAGAAATATTCCCGGTTCTTACTCCGCTTGCATTTGACCCCGGGCGCCCGTTTCCTTACATCTCAAACCTCAGTCTTAGTCTTGCAGTACTAATCCGCAGCCCAAAAGGGGAGGATCATTTTGCCCGTGTTAAGGTTCCCAGTATTCTTCCGCGTCTTCTTCAGATTGACAAGATTCTTTCGGGAGGGAAAAAGAACTCCTCAAATAATTCCATATATCGTTTTATCTGGCTTGGAGATCTTATAAAGGAAAATCTACCATTGCTATTTCCCAAAATGGAAGTGATTGAAGCTCACAGGTTTCGAGTTACTCGCGATACAGATATTGAAATTCAAGAAGATGAGGCGGACGATCTCCTTAAGGTTATCGAGGAAAACATTCGCCAGCGTAAATTTGGCAATGTAGTTCGTCTTGAAATTAACGAGGGCATGCCTGAATACATGCGAGAGACTCTTATCGAAAACTTGGAAATAAGTAAAAAAGATGTTTGTATTGTAAAGGGTCCTCTTGGTCTTAAAGACGTTATGGCACTTTATGACTTGCCACTTCACCAGTTAAAAGAAAAACCTTTTTACCCGGTACTTCCTAAAGAGTTCACAGAGGATGAAGATATTTTTACAATTCTTAGACGTAAAGATATACTACTGCATCATCCATTTGAGTCATTTACTCCCGTTACTGAATTTATCAAGAAAGCTTCTAAAGATCCTGATGTGCTAGCAATTAAACAAACACTTTACCGCGTCGGACCAAATTCTCCGGTTGTAAAATCTCTTATTGAGGCTGCCGAACGAGGAAAACAAGTAGCCGTCCTTGTCGAACTAAAAGCCCGTTTCGATGAGGAAAATAACATCTATTGGGCTCGTGAACTTGAAAAAGTTGGGGCACACGTCGTATACGGACTTGTTGGACTTAAAACCCATGCAAAAATGACACTTGTTGTGCGTAAAGAAGCATCCGCAGTAAACAGATATGTCCATCTTGCAACCGGTAATTACAATGCTTCTACAGCTAAACTTTATACGGATATCGGACTCTTTACAACGAATGAACAGATTTGTGAAGATGTTTCGGATCTTTTCAATTATCTTACGGGTTACTCAAAGCAGACAGAATTCAACAAACTCTGGGTGGCTCCAATAAACTTACGAAAAAATCTTTTTACTGCCATAATAAAGGAAATTGAAAATGTAAAACAGGGTGGAGTCGGAAGAATAATAATAAAAGCTAACTCCCTGGTAGATCCAATGCTCATTTCCGCTATGTACGAAGCTTCATGTGCAGGAGTCAAAATTGATCTTCTGATTCGTGGAATATCTTGTCTTGTCCCCGGTATTCCAAAAGTTAGTGAAAATATCTCTGTCTCAAGTATTGTCGGGCGGTATCTCGAACATAGCCGGATTTTCTATTTTTATAACAACGGCAACGAAGATCTTTACCTGTCAAGTGCCGACTTGATGCAGCGAAACCTCGACCGACGTGTTGAAATAGCTTTCCCTGTAGAAAACAGATCAATTAAGGAATTACTTATAAACACCGTACTGAAAATCTATTTCAAGGACAACATAAAAACCAGGGAACTTGATAAAAAAATGAAATACTCTTTCAAAAAGTCACCCGGCGAAGAAAAACAAATTAACGCGCAGGAATGGCTCATGAATCATTTGACCAAGAAAAATGTTAAATATACTAAGAAAAGAATCTAAATAAACTCAAAAGGAGCGCTCTTAATGCTGAACAAAGAAAATATACTTAAATCACTTGCCGCAGTAAAAATTCCAGATCTTAAAAATGATCTGGTAACATCCGGAATGATTTCCAGTCTTGAAATTGTTGGTGAAATTGTCAGATTCGATTTGGTCTTTTCAACACCAACGAATAACCATGAGAAGGTTAAAGAAGAATGTATTAAAAAAATTAAAAATGACTTCCCGAATGTTACGGAAGTATTTGTATCAATTAAATCTAAAGTAACTACCTCTGCAAAGAAGAATCTCTCAGATATTCTTCCATATGTAAAAAATACAATAGCTGTTGCAAGCGGAAAGGGGGGAGTAGGGAAGAGCACAGTTGCAGTGAATATTGCAGCAGCTCTTGCAAAAGACGGTGCAAAAGTAGGACTTATTGACGCTGATATTTATGGTCCCAGCATTCCACTTATGCTTGGAGTACGTGAACGCCCCAAAATGATTCCTGTGGGACAGGATACTCGGATGCTTCCGGTTGAACAATATGGTATTAAACTTATGTCCATAGGGTTTTTAGTGGAAAATAATGTTCCGGTAATATGGCGAGGACCTATGGCGAGTGGTGCAGTAAAACAATTTATGTCCGATGTTGAATGGGAAGAACTTGATTATCTTCTCTTTGATATGCCCCCTGGCACCGGTGATATTCAATTGACTCTTTGTCAGACTATACCCCTTACTGGTGCGGTTATCGTAACCACTCCTCAGGAAGTGTCTGTTGCAGATGCACGCAAAGCACTTCATATGTTTACTCGTGTTAATGTTCCCATTGTTGGAGTTGTTGAAAACATGAGTTATTTTATCGCTCCCGATACGAAAAACAGATATAACATATTTGGAACTGATGGTGGAAAGAACCTTGCCGAAGAATGCAACTGCGCTTTCCTGGGAGGAATACCAATCGAACAGGGTATCAGAACTGGCGGAGATAAAGGTGTTCCGGTGATTTATAACGAACCTGACTCTGAACATGCCCGCATATTCACAGAGATATCAAGAACCCTAACAAGGGAAATTGAACATATTAATGAGTCACATTCACAATTTCCCACAATTGAAATAATTAAATAAATCTAAAAGGCAAACAATGACTGAAAAAGTTAAAAATGCTCTTGAGAAGATCAGACCGTACCTTAAAGCCGATGGCGGGGATGTTGAATTGGTGAATGTTACCGAAGACGGTATCGTATACGTAAAACTTGTTGGTGCCTGCAGTTCCTGTCCAATGTCCACAATGACTCTGAGAGCAGGTGTTGAAAGAGCACTAATCAGAGAAGTTCCCGGTATCAGAAGAGTCGAATCAATATAATTAATCAAGGCGTTTGATATGGCTATGAGTACGGACATGAAACTAACATCATTCAGGAAGTACTTTCTAACTTTCCTGATCCTCGCAGCAGTTGCCTATTTCACATATCTCTTTGCTTATATTCTAGGGATAGTATTTATCTCAATTTTGCTGGCAACACTGTTTGACCCGGTTATCTCATATCTCGAAAGTAAAGGTATCAAACGCCTTTTCGCAACACTGCTGACATTTTTATCAGTCCTCTTGCTTTTTTATTTCCTTTTAGCTTCATTTATTCCGAAACTTGCTACTCAGTTTGACTCATTTATGCAGACATTCAGGCATATCTCTTTACAGGAGAATATCGCAGCACTAGAAAAAGAAGTAAAGAAAATTCTTCCATTCCTACCTGATAGTTTCCTTTATCACAAAATTGAGTTAATTATCACAAAAGGAATTGATAGCTCATTTTATGCTCTTGGGCAAAGCTTTTCGGGCCTGTTTGCAGCAGTGGCTTTACTTGTGATTCTGCCATTCACAACTTTCTTTATTGCAAAAGATAAGTTTATGCTCCTGAAAGGTCTGGTATCCCTTTTCCCTAACAACTCCTTTGAAATGAGTTACACGGTAGTAAAAAGAGTAACGGATAAATTGAGTCATTATGTTAGAGGTTGGATAATTGATGCAGCTTTTGTTGGAATAGCGTGCGGTATCGGCTTCTGGATAATAGGAATAGAAAACTCAATAATATTAGGACTGATTGCCGGAATTGGGCATCTGATTCCGTATCTTGGTCCAATAATAGGAGGTATCCCTGCATTGCTGATTTCCATTGTTCAGTTCGGGAACATTTCTGCCCTTCCCGCCATAGTGATAGTTGTACTCTTTATTTATACGATGGATAATGGCTTTGTTCAGCCATACGTTTTCTCCAAGAATGTAGATATTCACCCTCTGTTTATTATACTAATAATTATTGGGGGAGGTGAGCTCTTCGGGATTACCGGTATGCTTTTCGCAGTACCAGCGGTGACAATAATCAGAACTGCAATTAAGGAGTACTATTTTGCCCGCAAGAATTTTAAATTGTATAACACTGCTTAGGTTATTACTCAGGAAGGGATTCGTCTATTCGTCTTCCCCCCATATATCTTTTATTGTAATAATCTTGTTCAAGGGATGAGACTGTAACCCCCAACTTTGTGCTTGCATGAACAAAAAAATTATCACCAAGGTAAATACCTACGTGTCCGGGGCGTACCCTTCGCCTGGTATTGAAAAAGACCAAATCACCAAACTTTAGATCTTCACGGCTGTTGATTTCATCTCCCATTGTGTATTGATCTCTTGCACTTCTAAGCAACTGAACCTTAAGTGCATTTGCATATACTCTTTGGGTAAATGCAGAACAATCAATCCCTTTCTCTGTCGTTCCGCCGTATTTGTAAGGGGTTTTAAGAAGTTTTATAATCTCAATAAGTACTTGTTCTGATACGGTTCCTTTGTCGGCATCCAATTTGGATATTTTATCAGAGAATTGCTGAAGAACGCCCTCAACGTCAATCTTCGAATTGTCTTCGGAATAATCTTCTAATTCTTCTTCATCTTCAGGGAATGTAAACTGATCAATGTAGGTGGAATCTGACTTAGTAAAAGTCTTGCTCTCAGTAGAATCTTTTTTATGAGATGTATCCTTTTTATAGCGTATCGACTCAGTGGTTGAGGAACAGCCGTTCAGAAGAAATAAAACAGCTATTCCTGTAACTAAGGAATAGAGAAATCTCATTTGCTTAGCCTAAATAGGATCTAAGGTTTTTACTTCTTGAAGCGTGTCTTAGTCTTCTAATAGCTTTCTCTTTTATCTGTCTGACACGTTCTCTGGTTAAATTGAATTTCTCTCCTATTTCCTCAAGGGTGAGGGGGTGCTCATCTTCAAGTCCAAAATAAAGTTTTATTACTTCACTTTCTCTTTCAGTAAGAGTGGATAAAGCTCTTCTTATTTCCTGTTTTAATGATTCATTCATTAATAGAAAATCAGGTTTGGGTTGCTGATCATTCTGAAGCACATCCAACAACCTGTTATCTTCACCCTGAGCGAAAGGAGCATCCATGGAGACGTGCCTTCCGGATATTTTTAATGTATCGGCAACTTCATTTACGTCCATCTTTAATTCATTGGCAAGCTCTCCGGGTGAGGGTTCTCTTTCGAATTCCTGTTCAAGATTACTGTATGCTTTCCCGATCTTGTTAAGTGCGCCTACCCTGTTAAGCGGAAGGCGGACTATTCTTGATTGCTCGGCTAATGCCTGAAGAATAGATTGGCGAATCCACCATACAGCGTAGGAGATGAACTTGAAACCCCTTGTTTCGTCGAATCTTTTTGCAGCTTTTATAAGTCCTAAATTTCCCTCATTAATAAGATCTCCGAGTGAAAGTCCCTGATTTTGATACTGCTTGGCAACACTGACTACAAATCTCAGATTTGCTTTAGTCAGCATCTCAAGAGCCATCTGTTCTCCCTTTTTAATTCTTATTGCTAATTCTATTTCCTGTTCCGGGGTGAGTAAATCAACCTTTCCAATTTCTTGTAAATATTTATCAAGTGATTGACTTTCTCTGTTAGTATATTGTTTAGTTATTCTCAATTTTTCCTCAAAAATTATTCGACATTTATTGAATCGATAATTGCAACAATTGAAGCATCAACAGGGGCCATATCCACAGGAAGGGGAATAACAGCTTCACTTGCCGTAATATATAAAACCAACTCTCCGGGACCCGCTCCTACTGTATCTACAGCAATGAAAGGTTCGCCGGTTTTTTCCAAATCAGCATTCAGTGGTTCAACGAACATTAACTTAAACGAATGAACCGTGTCATATTTCCTTGTTGCCCAAATGTTACCGGTAACTCTACCTATAAACACAGTAAACCTCAGAATTTTTACAATTCGAAACCACAAAAATAACCATTTTTTATCCTAATTTCCAAGCTATTTCTAAGGAGGTCAGTTATTAGTTTCTGCTTCGAGTTTTTTCTTCAGACTGATATCAAATTTATCAACTATTGCCATCACAACAGCGTCCACTGGTTTGTTCCTGGTGATATTTGTCTGTCTGGCTGAACTACCGGTGGCTACGAGTACAATTTCTCCTTCACCGGCTCCAACGCTATCAACAGCTACGACAAAACTTTGCTTTTCTTTCAGATCCAAATCCAACTGTCTTATGATGAGCAATTTGGATCCTACCAAATTTTCATCTTTTTTAGTGGACCACACTGTCCCGATTACCTTACCTAAAAACAATTAAAACCTCGCTTTTTGTTCCTTACTTACAAATATAAAAACTTTTTCCTATGAAGGAATTTTCAACTCTGAAATGCTCTGCAATTGTTTTTGCAGCATCTGCAAATGTGTCTCTTACACCTAAATTAGTTCCTTTTTTACCTTTTTGATAGTACAGAAGGGGGATATACTCTCTGCTATGATCCGTGCTTGTAGATGTAGGATCATTTCCATGGTCAGCGGTAATTATAAGGTGATCGCTATCCTCAAGTTTCTCCAGCAGTGTAGGGAGAAAGTTATCAAAATCCTTAAGAGCTTTATAGAATCCTATGGGATCGTTCCTATGTCCGAAATAAACGTCGAAATCTACCAAATTAGTAAAAATAAGACTATTTGAAGTATTAGACGAATATTCAAGTATTTTGTTGCAACCCTCGGTATTTGACTTTGTTGGTTCTTTTACTGTAATTCCTCTGTGATTAAACAAATCGTTAATCTTTCCTATGGCAACTGTATTAATTCCATTCTTTTGCAGAATGTCTAATATGGTGCTAGAGGGGGGATCGAGAGAATAATCGTGCCGATTGGTAGTCCTTGAAAAATTGCCACTTTCTCCAATAAAAGGTCTGGCAATTACTCTACCCACCACATAAGGTTCAATAAGAACTTTTTCCCTGGTTATTTCACAAATCCGGTATAATTGCGGGAGAGGAATTACTTTTTCATGAGCAGCAATTTGGAAAACCGAATCGGCAGAGGTGTAAACGATTGGGAAACCTGTGCTAACGTGTTCATCGCCCAGTTCTATAATGATTTCAGTTCCAGAAGCGGCTTTATTACCCAAATATCCTTTCAGGTTATTTTCTTTCAGGAATTTATCCATAATATCTTTGGGGAAACCATTAGGGAAGTAGGAGAAATCAAAATCAATGAATAAGCCTCCTAATTCCCAGTGACCGGTTGTGGAGTCTTTACCCTTAGATTTTTCTTTCATCTTTCCGAAAGAAGCGAGCGGGTTTGAATTTGAAGGCATTCCCTTAATGGGGATAATGTTGCCAAAGCCCATAGCTTGAAGAGCTGGCAGAGAAAAACCTTCAATGGATTTGGCAATATTACCGATAGTATTGCTGCCTTGGTCATTATACAGATGGGCATCGGGTAGTTCACCAACCCCTACTCCGTCAAGCACTATTACAAAGAAATTATTGATGGGGTAGTACCTTTCTAAACTTTCTGAACTTTATTTCCGCCGTTATCCAAAGCCTTTTGAAGTGCTAAATTGGCGTCATGCATTACAGCATCATAATTGTTTTTATCAGTGCAGGATGCAACGCCAATAGAAACTGTGAAGGTGGTTTGCCTTGCTGTTACGGGGACGGTTTTCCTCGCGATTTTAACTCTAAGTTTTTCACTCCAGATGAAAACATCCTGTGAACTTGCACCGAAAAAGTGAACAGCGAATGTTCTTTCTGAGAGTCTTCCGAATAAAGTGAATGCGGACATTTCTTCGTATATTAAATCAGCAACACTAGTCAAAACATTATTGAATAAATTATTGTCGAAGAGAGATTCCTGTTCCAGGAATTCATCAATTTTAATTACTGCAACTGAGTTGGGGATTCTCAACTCTTTTGCCTTATAAAGTTCTGTTTCCATTCTGCTTCTGAATGTGGCAGCATTCAGGGCAGGGGTTTCGATATCCATAGCTATCAGACTTTTATAAACCGATTGATTTGAGAGGGAGTGGAGGACAAATGCCAGGAAGTAAGTTGAGTTTTTTAGGAATTCAACATCAGATTTTGAGTAGCTGTTTTTCTTCAGACTTTCGAAGCAGAGGACTCCGAATATCTGGTTATTAAAAGATAGCGGGATAGCCAGGAATGAACCATCAAAACTTAAATCTTCAACTTTTGAAAATCTCTTATGCTCGGTCATTGAAGTATCATCAATTTTAACCGGATTTGCAGTTACAATGCATTTACCAACAAGAGTTCCTTCCAAATCAACTTCCAGATTCTCACCAATAAATTTCAGGGATGTTTTATTTATAACTTTTTCGGTTTCAAATTTCTTTTTAAAGGGGTTATAATAGACAAAAGCGAATGCGTCCCATTTCAGAAGATTTTCCATAGATGTGCTCATTGAGGAGATCAAATCTTTCTCATTTTCAAAATCTTCAAGAGGTTTCAGGAAGGTCAGCAGAGCTGCAAGCCGTTTCTGAGAAATAAATTCTGAAAACTTTTGTTCAAAGATTGAGATCATAAGAGTAATCAGCCGGACAGCTTTTCCAAGATGGAAAACTGAATCTATGCTGAATGCATCGGAGCGCTGACTATCGAGTGCCAGCAATCCAATTAGATTTTTCTCATAGAATAATGGAACGCCTATGAAGCTTTTTATACCCTGAGGTGAATCGTAATATCGAATAACATCTTTTTCTGCAGTCTGGGGAATTGCGTAAAGGACTTCCGGTTCGGCGGTTTGGACTATTTTACTAAGGACATCATTTTCAACATCGAACTTTCGCATACTGATTTCAGAAGCGGCTGAAGAGATGAACTTCTCAACACTAATTTTCTTTGATTTTTTAATGTACCAGAAGAAAATAGCTGTATGTGCATTATAAGCATCTTTTAATATATTGAGTATTTTCTCAAGTACAAATGCAAATTGTCCGTCGTAAGTAATTTCTTCAGGGAGTTGTTCGTTGACAATCTCCTCATATTTTTCTTTCATGTCAGGAGGTTTAATTATCACTCTTTCCTGAGGCTGAGTAACTAAAGGAGATGTTTCAGCGGGGTCAGTGCCGATAGAGGATTGAGGTTTAATTACTGTAAATGAGCTATCACCATCATGGTGAGCAGAACCCGACTTATAAGCAATGTCTTCGTCAATATTCTTTGGTTCAAGGAAAATATCATTGTCCTTATTGCCGTCTCTGAAAAAGACAATCAGGCCAACATATAGCAGTGCAAGTACAATTCCTATTATTCTTATGGCTGTATCCTGAGTGAAGATAGGTATCGCTATTAATACTGCAAAAACAAAGAAAATAATTATCCTGTTTCTTTTTTTGCGGTCCATTGACTTAATGTTTTGTAGAATGTTTATTATATCTCTCTCTTTGCAGACATATCTGCACTTTTGAATGTCTTTCGCCGGTCAATATCCTAAAAAAGTTTCTGTTAGGAAAGTGACCAAAACCTTTTTAAATTGGACTTTCTAATTTAAGAATTTATGATAAATTATTCGAATAAAAAATACACCTATCAAAAAACTTTAAGAAATATGAATTATGATTGACTTTCTTTTTTCAATTGATTGTGCAATTTTCTATTTTTTTAATCATAATCTTTCAAATCCTGCATTTGACAGATTTTTTTCAACAATAACCAATGTAAATAACTGGTTTATAACTTATATAATTTTTATCGGATTACTTTTAATAAAGGGGGGAAAGAAGGGGAGAATAGCTATTTTAGTAGCACTTTTGCTTGTGGCAGCCGGTGATCAGTTTGGTTACCGCGTTTTGAAAGAATCAATTGGGAGAGTGAGGCCTTGTGATTTTCTTCCTGATGTAATAATGCCGATTGGCTGTGCGGGTACAAGTTCTTTTCCATCAAATCATGCTTTAAATAATTTTGCTGTGGCGACATTTTTTTCATTTGTGTATCCTCAATACAAGATTGTGCTGTTTATAAGCGCTTCGCTAATAGCGATCTCCAGGGTATATCTTGGGGTGCATTATCCCTCTGATATAGTTGGAGGTGCGTTGATAGGAATGCTTCTTGGGTGGCTTTTTTCGCTGCTTTACAAATATGTAATGACGTTTAGTAAAAATAAATTACCCGAAAATCATGGGCAAAATTAGGATTATTCCTTTATTTCTATTATATTTGAATATATCATTACGTTTTTTTAGCTTTGGCACTGATTACTTCTTAAGAGACTTCTTCAACTAGTATCAACAAATAATTATAACATCATTCTCCCCACATTAATTATCCTCGTGCCCGGCGCATTAAAACATTGATCAATTTATTTAATAATTATTTAAGGATACAAATGAATATTTTTGTAGGAAATCTTGCAAAAGAAGTTACAGATATGGAACTTCAGGAACTGTTTGCCACTTACGGAACTGTAAGAAGCGTTAAAATTATCAGAGACCTTTTCTCAGGTGAGTCTAAAGGTTTTGGTTTTATTGAGATGCCGGGCAACACTGAAGCTCAGACTGCGATGAAAGAACTGAATACACATGAACTAAAAGGCAAGAAGCTTTCTGTAAACGAAGCAAGACCTAAAACCGATAACCGCAGAGGCGGTGGAGGTGGTGGAAGAAATAATCCACGAGGCAATAGCTCGGGCGGAAGACGCTGGTAATTCTATATCCCTCCTCCTAATCAGGGGGAGGGAATTCTTTTCTTTTTAAACTAAAATCCTTCTATAACTCAAACCATTTTTCAACAGGAAATATTTTTCTGTCATTCTGCTTTCTGTGTTTAAACTCATTGCTGTGTATGTCATATATGTAATCGCGTCCCCATTTGTCTGATTTCTTAATAATTTGCTCGATAGCATTGCAAATGTAAATAAGTTCATTATCAGTCATAGTGGGGTGGATTGACAATCTAACCCAGCCTGGTTTACCACTCAGATCTCCATCATCAATTTTATCGGTTATCATTCTGCTTTCAAGGGGGCATACGCTAAGCAGGATATGTCCGTAAGTTCCAGCGCAGGAGCAGCCACCACGGGTTTGTATTCCAAAGCGGTCGTTGAGGAGTTTAACCATAAGATTATAATGCAGGTTCTCAACATAAAAGGAGAGTACACCTAATCTATGTTTAATGTTTCCTGCAAGGATGTGGAGTTTATTAATTTTAGCAAGTTTGTTGAATGCTAATGTAAGAAGTTCCTCCTCACGTGCCCGTATTTTTTGCGGATCCATTTTTTCTTTAAGTTTAATGGCGAGAGCAGTTTTGATTGTTTGCAGGAATGGGGGAGTACCGCCATCTTCCCGATGCTCAATGTCTTTTATATAACGATGTTGTCCCCAGGGATTGGTCCAGTCTACAGTTCCACCACCTGGTTGATCGGGTATTTTATTTTTGTATAGTTTTGAGTCGAAAATGAGTACACCGGTAGTTCCGGGACCACCGAGGAATTTATGCGGGGAGAAGAAAATAGCATCCAGTTTTTGTTCCGGATCCTGCGGATGCATATCAATTTTCACATAAGGAGCGGAGCAGGCAAAATCAACGAAGCAAATTCCATTAAATTTATGAATTAGTTTAGCGATATCGTGATATGGGGTCTCAATACCGGTAACATTAGAGCATGCGGTTATTGAGGCTATTTTATTTTTGCGTTCTTTGAAGTACTCAATTTTCGACTCGAAGTTCTCCAGTGAAACGAGTCCATTTTCATCAGGGGGTACGATAACTACATCTGCAATGCTCTCCACCCAGCTGGTTTGGTTGGAGTGATGTTCCATGTGAGTAATGAATACAATTGGTTTTTCGCTTTCAGGGATTATAGTATAAGGTTGAATCTGTTCAGGTATTCTTAGACCGAGGATTCGTTGGAACTTGCTTATGACACCGGTCATTCCGGAAGCAAAATTGATAATTACGTCATCTTTGCCGGCATTGCAGTGGTTTTTGATTATTTGTTTTGCATGATGATAGGACTTGGTCATAGCGGTTCCGGTGAATGTTGTTTCAGTATGAGTATTTCCAACACTGGGACCAAAAACCTTAAGAAGTTTTTTCTCTATGGGTTCATAAAGTCTGCCACTTGCAATCCAGTCGGCGTAAATGAGTTTTTTTCTTCCATAGGATGAATCAAACTCCTTATCAATACCGGCGATATTTTTGCGAAACTTATTAAAATGTTTTTCTAAATTCATTTTCTTACTACTGAGTTAATAATTTCACTTAATGGTTTGTGGATTTTTCCATTTGAAGCCAGGATTTGTTTGCTAAAGACATCGATTTTATTACCTGCAAAATCAGTGACAATTCCTCCGGCTTCTTCAACAATCAACTTTCCTGCTGCAATATCCCAGGGATGAAGGTGGACTTCCCAAAAGCCGTCGAAAACTCCTTCAGCTGTGTAGCAGAAATCGATAGCTGCGGAACCGAGACGTCTAATTGCTCGAGTTTTCTTAAGCATTGTAGTGAAGATTTCTATGGCATTGTAGGGATTATCATTAATATCATAAGGAAATCCCGTAACGAGTACGGACCTTCGGAGGTTATCGTTTTCGTTAACTGATAGTTTCCGATCGTTTGCATAGGCACCCGAGCCAGCTTCTGCGGAATAAATAATCTCTCTCATCACATCAAGAACTACTCCGGCTATTGTTTCTTTTCGTTTGAGGAGTCCGATTGAAACAGCGAAGATCGGCAGTTTGTGGGCAAAATTTGTGGTACCGTCCAAGGGGTCAATTACCCACGTATACTCGGATGAGGAAAGGTGTTCGCCACTTTCTTCCGTAATAATGTTGTGTGTTGGGAAGTTTTTACGGATATAATTAATTATCTCTGCTTCCGATTTTTTATCTGTTTCAGTAACAATGTTTGACTCATTTGTTTTAAATTCGATATTGACGTTTTTCTTAAAACCATTTCTTATGATATCGGCGGCTATCTCCGCTGCTTCGGTAAGTTTGTGAATCATTTCAACCTTAGTTTTGAAAAAAATAATTGTAAATATATGGAAAAAATCTGTGAAAATAATTCTTAGGTGGTGAAGTTGCAGAGTTTATAGAAAATCACGCCATAGTATGGAGAGAATCAGAGATATTGGGAAAGAAGGACCAGATTTTTTTTCGATCTGAACTCGTTCTGAACAGTATTTGCTCTCGTTTGGGTTGATTCTTATGAAAAAGTAGTAATATTTAGCTGTTTTCAGGGTGTTTGATGGGCAAAGAATGCCATTTATTAGCATTTAAGGGGGTATTTTTTCCCATTTTGAGGTGATTTTGGTGAGTTTGTATTCAGGCAGGCGTTATGGTTTGATCGAGGGAGGATCGAAGGAGGAGTGAGGGGGGAGTTTTTTAATTCTGGCAGTTTAGTATGTGAATGGTGCTGAGGTTACTACAATTTCCTTTTATTTTTGCATAAAATCGACACTTTTAGCACGGTAGTCATTGTAGTAAACATTTTTTAAACATTTTTGATAAATTTATTTAGGGAAAAATGTTTCTGTATCCAGTGACTACACTTACTACACAACTACAGAAACAAAATGAGACGTTGGAAATGGTTGAAACTGGGATTTAGTCTGATCAACGTCAAAAAAGTAAAAAATTCCATGATTTTGCTCTTGACTTGAAATAGTAAAAGGTGTATTTTAGCACTCACGAATTTAGACTGCTAATAATAATTGTAGTTTTAATTAACAATAAATAGTATAAAATATATTGGAGGTAAAAAAATGAGTAAAATCAATGTTCAGCCATTGGCAGACAGAGTGATTGTAAAACCTATGGAAGCTGAAGAAAAAACAAAGGGTGGAATTATTCTTCCCGATACAGCTAAGGAAAAACCAATTGAAGGAACTATAGTTGCAATTGGCAACGGCAAGGTTACAGACGATGGGAAGACAGTTGCCTTAACTGTAAAAGTAGGCGATAAGGTATTATATGGTAAATACAGTGGTACCGAAGTAACCATAGATGGTGAAGAGTACCTCATTATGCGCGAGAGCGATATTTTTGCAATTGTTAAATAAATAAGTCAAGGAGGAAAAAAATGTCATCAAAATTAATTGAATATAACAGTGAAGCAAGAACGAAACTGAAAAAAGGCGTTGATAAATTAGCCAATGCAGTAAAAGTTACATTAGGACCAAAAGGAAGAAATGTAATACTTGAGAAGAAATTCGGTGCGCCGACAGTTACCAAAGATGGTGTGACTGTTGCAAAAGAAATAGAACTGGAAGACGCAGTTGAGAATATGGGTGCGCAAATGGTTCGCGAAGTTGCCTCCAAGACCAGTGATGTTGCCGGAGACGGAACAACAACCGCTACGGTTCTTGCTCAGGCTATTTATACTGAAGGGTTAAAGAACGTAACTGCAGGTGCAAATCCAATGGACCTGAAGAGAGGAATTGATATAGCAGTTGCTAAAGTAGTTGAGTATCTTAAATCACTCAGCAAGCCAATCGAGGGAAGGACTGAAATTGCTCAGGTTGGTTCTATTTCAGCAAACAATGATAAGACAATCGGTGAACTTATTGCCGATGCAATGGAAAAAGTTGGAAAAGACGGAGTTATCACAGTTGAAGAGAGCAAATCAGCAGATACTACGCTTGATGTAGTTGAGGGAATGCAGTTTGACCGTGGTTATATTTCTCCATATTTTGTAACCGATGCAGAGTCAATGGAAGCAGTTCTTGAAGATCCTTTCATTCTTATCCACGACAAAAAAATCTCTGCAATGAAAGATTTACTACCGGTACTTGAAAAAGTTGCACAGCAGGGTAAATCACTGGTAATTATCAGTGAAGACCTTGAAGGTGAAGCATTGGCAACAATAGTAGTGAATAAACTGCGCGGAACACTCCGAGTTGCTGCAGTTAAGGCACCGGGATTCGGCGACAGAAGAAAAGCCATGCTGGAAGATATTGCCGTTCTTACAGCCGGTACAGTTATCTCAGAAGAGAGAGGATTCAAACTCGAGAATGCAACAATTCAGTATCTTGGCCGTGCAAAAAGAGTAGTTATTGACAAGGATAACACTACGATTGTTGAGGGTGCAGGTGAAACATCTGAAATCAAGAAGAGAATTAACGAGATTAAAGCTCAGATTGAGAAGACAACTTCAGATTACGACAAGGAAAAATTACAGGAAAGACTTGCAAAGCTTTCCGGTGGTGTTGCAGTTCTGAAAATTGGTGCATCCACCGAAGTTGAAATGAAAGAGAAAAAAGCCCGAGTTGAGGACGCATTGCATGCAACCAGAGCTGCAGTTGAGGAAGGTATTGTACCCGGTGGGGGAGTTGCATTAGTACGCGCGGTAAAACAACTAAAAGGTTTGAAAGGCGACAATATTGATCAGACAACCGGTATCAAGATTATCGAAAGAGCACTTGAAGAGCCGTTGAGAATGATCGTTAATAACGCAGGACTTGAGGGTTCGGTTGTATTGCAGAAAGTTAAAGACGGAAAAGAAGATTTCGGATTTAACGCTGCAACAGAGACTTATGAGCACCTTGTAAAATCAGGCGTTATTGATCCTACAAAAGTTACCCGAGCTGCATTAGAGAATGCTGCATCAGTTTCCGCACTTCTTTTAACAACCGAAGCAGTTGTTTATGAGAAAAAAGAAGCTGAGAAAGCACCAATGATGCCACCTCCGGGAATGGGCGGAATGGATTACTAGAATCTTTTTGATTCTTTGTATTAAAGCGGAGTTAAGCACTCCGCTTTTTTTTTGCCAAGATTTAGAGTTTTTTTAATCAAATCGAAGAAATTTTGGTACTGTTTACATCTTACGAAAGAATTTTTCTAAAAAACCTATAAATATTTTCCAAAACCTCTTGACAACGATTTTTTTTTAGTTATATTTGCACTGTGGATTAACTTGTATAGACAACTAAACAATTAAAATAGTAATTTAACCAGGTCCGATATGAGAATAAGAACAATTTTTCTTCTGATGTTGATGATATTTACACAAACAACGATTCTAAACGGTGGAACTACCGGAAAGATAAAAGGGAAAGTCATTGACAGAGATACAAAAGAACCCTTAATTGGTGCAAATGTTCTATTGGAAGGAACGACATTAGGAGCAGCAACTGATCTAAACGGAGACTATTTCATAATAAATATTCCTCCGGGTAAATATACATTAAAAGCCTCATATATTGGATATCAGCCGACCCGTGTTGTTGATATTGAAGTTTTTGTAGACCGGACAACAACCAGAGATGTGGAGCTTGTTTCTACATCTTTTCAGACCGGGGAAGTAGTGATAGTTGCTCAAAGAGAAAAGATTGAGATGGACAGAACAAATACAGCGAGCTATATTTCATCCAATCAAATAGAAGCATTACCGGCGCTTGAGATTGGTGACTTGCTTCAACTCCAGGCTGGTATTGTGAAAGGTGCTTCAGGATCTCTTCATATGCGTGGCGGCAGAGGGGGAGAAATTGCATACTTAATAGATGGTGTTCCAGTGACAGATCAATACAGAGGTGGAAGTGCCGTTGGTTTAGAGAACAATTGGGTAAAAGAGCTTCAGGTAATAAGCGGTACATTCAATGCGGAATATGGACAAGCACAGTCAGGAGTGGTAAATATTGTTTCGAAAGAGGGGAGCTCGAAATTTGGAGGAAAGTTGCAGGTAGCCGGGGGGGATTATCTTTCGTCCAGGAGTAATATTTTTATGAACATAGATAAATATGATCTGGGTGAGAAGGATGCTACATTAACGCTGTTTGGACCCATGGGACTTCCGGATCTCTCGTTTTATACTTCTATCAGATATAGTGCATCAGATGGTTGGTTGTACGGGCAGAGACGAACGAAGACAGATGATACAGTTCCTATTCAGGCATTTATTCAGCAAAAACAACTTGCTATAAGTGACGATGAGAGAATATACGGAATAAGAATTCCTGATTCACTTATGACGGGAGACAAGACATTTGTTGCAATGAATCCAAGTGATAAGATTGCGTTCTATGGAAAGATCTCAGCAAAATTAATGGGAAATCTGAAACTAAACTTCTCATCTTTTTACAATACAAATGAGTACAAAAGTTACACAAATTCAAGAAGGTACGCGCCGGATGGCTCGAGGACATATTATGGTATTAATCATAATCAGATACTCAACTTAAACCATGTGCTTTCCAACAGAACTTTTTATACATTAAGTTTTTCTTACTATAATAATAATACTAAAAGCTATCTTTATGATGACCCGATGGATCCGAGATACAGAGGGACTGCCCATTCATTTGAGGGTTACTATTATGGAGGAACTGACAACTATCGTTCGGATATCACTAACAGCGCGCTTGGAATAAAGGGAGATTTCAACAGTCAATTTGATAATTATAATCAATTAAAAACCGGTTTTGAGATTAAATTACATAAAGTGGATTATAAAAGTTCAAACACAGTTTCAAACGGTCCAGTCTATAAAGAACCAAATCTTCAAGTACCTGCTCAAAACACATCAAATAATAACTTATATCTTGTAGAACCACTTGAAGCAGCGTTTTATATTCAGGATAAACTGGAACTAAAGTCAATTATTATTAATGCGGGTCTGAGAGTTGATTACTGGAATCCCAATGCCAAAGTACCTGAGAATTTAAGAGCATCAACAAATCCTAATGACGGAATAAGGCTTAATACAGGACTTTTAAATGCAGAGAAGAGGATTCAGGTGAGTCCGCGTTTCGGTTTGGCTTATCCGATTTCTGCCGATGGAGTTGTACATGTTTCCTATGGACACTTTTTTCAATTACCAAGATTCAATGCAATATTCAACAATTATGAATTTGAAGTGGAGCTTGGCGGGCTGGAAACAACAATGGGTAATGCTAATCTGAAACCTGAAAGGACAATTGCTTATGAATTGGGTTTGCAACAGAATATTATGGATCTGTTCAGCGTTGAAATAACCGCATACTACAAAGACATTAACAATCTGCTTGCACAAGAGATTATTAACACAACAGATAAAAAAGTATATGCCAGATATACAAACAGGGACTATGGAAACGTAAAAGGAATAACGGTTTTATTAAGGAATAATTTTTCAGCGAACGTTTCCGGTTCCCTGGATTATACATATCAGGTGGCTAAAGGCAATGCCTCAGATCCGAATGCTGTATTTACGAATTTTCAGACAAGTCCTCCCAAAGAAAGTGAGAAACAAGTACTGCCACTTGATTGGGATCAGAGACACACTTTAAATGCATCAATAATGTTGGGAGATATGACAAGTTGGGGGATGTCAATTACAGGAAGATTCAGCACAGGACAACCATACACACCTTCAAATCCATCAAGTTCAATAACGACACAATTTGAGAATTCCGACAGAAAGCCAAGTTTTTATAATATTGATATGAATATTTACAAATTTTTTGAAGTATTCGGGACAAGAATAAAGCTATATTGTCAAATTTATAACCTGACGGACCAGCTGAATGAGAGATATGTATATGCCAGCAGTGGCAGAGCTGACTATCCATTCAGAAATGCAACTGAACTGCAATTGCTGAAACAGAATCCCAACTTTACAGTTGAAGAAATAGACTTAAGGCCGAATTATTACTCGGAACCGAGAAAAGTATTAATCGGTTTAAGTCTTGATTTTTAAGGAGTTAATGAATATGATAAAATCAATAAACACTCTGAGTAGAATATTCAATATGAGATTGATAATTTTAATGTTTTCTGTTCTATGTATAACCTCACTTTCATTTGCTCAGAACGAAGAAGGGGAAAAGCAGACAGCACCAAAACCGAATTTTAGAAAAGTAAGCGGAATCCAGGAAAGAAGGACGGGAATTCATGATGGGAATCTTGTATATACAAGGTTTTCAAACTTCGGAAATCTTGGCAGCAGATATGAACCGCCAAAAATGGAATGGCCGAAAGGGTCGGGACAATGGTACGGATATGAGTTTATCATGATTGCCGGAGCAGAAGTAGTTGACAAGCAAGGAAATACAATTCATATAATATCCGAGAATTACACGAATCCGGGTTCATTTGATATAAGTCCTGATGGGACACACACATATGGCTGGGAACCCTTACCGGGGTATTTTAATTCCGGAGCAGAAAATAAATACAACTATCCGGCAATGAGTCATATGAAGGAAACCTGGCCACAAAACTGGCAATACGATTATCCAGGAACACCGGGTAGCAGGGACGGATACTGGAATGGAGAGTTTGGCGCTTATGTAAGGGCAGATCAAGAAAGTTATTATGTAATGGATGACAGAAACAATGATGAGTTTGCTTATTATCCATTTATCAGCAATACACAAGACACAATGTCTTTTCCAACAGGAAGAAGGGGATTAGGTCTTGAGGTAAAAGTTCGAGGGTACCAATGGTCTCAGGTTGAAGCTGAGGATATATTAATAGTCAGGTTCGATATTCAAAACGTAAGTGAGAAGGATCTTTCGAAAGCTATTTTCGGTATGTATGTTGATCCGGCTATCGGAGGTGAAGGTGACTCACAGGATGATAATGCATTTTTTGATACGGAAGAAGATATTACATATTGCTGGGACCTAGACGGTCTAGATAATAAAGGAAGACCGGGAGTAGGATATTTCGGGTATGCATTTCTTGAGAGTCCAGGAGATCCTCTGAACGGATCAGATGATGATGAAGATGGTTTAATTGATGAGAGACAAGATAACGGTGCAGGAAGTATAGTTTTTGGACCAATCGGGAATTATGGAGAACCGAAATCACACTGGTCCGGAGATGAAGATGGTGACTGGAGAACATTCACAGATGATAATGGTGATAATAAATGGAGCAATGGTGAGGATATTGGGGATGATCTGGGATCAGACGGAATAGGTCCTTATGATATGGATTATCCCGGGCCAGACTCTGATGGTACTGAGGCAAACGGAAAACCGGATCATGGGGAACCAAATTTTGGAAAAACTGATAATGATGAATCTGATCAAATCGGATTAACAAGTTTTCTTTTAAGACCAGCAGGCAACATAAGTGATGACGAATCTACATGGAATGAAATGACACCGGGAATGTTTAGCGGATTATTACCAACGAATTTAGCGTTTATATATGGATCGGGTTACTTTACTCTTCCAAGGACTGAAACGAGAAAATTTGCAATTGCAAATCTTTTTGGAAATGATTTTGATGATATTCTACGAAATAAAAGAACAATGCAAAGGATTTACAATGCTGATTATAATTTCACAAAGCCTCCCCTACTTCCAAAAGTAACTGCTGTGGCAAGTGATAAGAAAGTGATTCTAACCTGGGATGACAGAGCAGAAAGTTCAAGAGATCCTATATACGGAGAAGATTTTGAAGGATATCTCATTTACCGCTCAACTGATCCATCATTCAATCAAATAAAAACTATAACAGATTCATATGGTAATCCGATTTTCTGGCAGCCCATAGCGCAGTATGATCTTAAGAACGGACTGACAGGGCCACATCCAATAGCAATCGGGGAAACGGGAGCCCGATTTAATATGGGTAAAGATACGGGATTGAAGTATTATTTTGTTGACGAAAACGTAGAAAACGGAAGAACTTATTATTATGCAGTGTGCTCTTATGACAAGGGATATGCAGAGGATTTCTATTCAAGAGGAATTGTAAAGCAACCAAATCTAGCTAACGCGCCCCCAAGTGAGTGTACCAAGATAATTCAAACTGATCTTTTAGGTAACGTAATTTTTGTTGACAGAAACTGTGCAGTTGTTGTACCGAATGCACCAAGCGCAGGCTATATAAAAGGAAGTATTATTGACGGGGTTACGCATACAGGAGTAGCAACCGGAAGAATAATTGTGGAACCGGTACTTTCCGATACGATTAAGAACGGAAATGTATATGAAATAACATTTTTGGATACATCAAAAGCAAGAATAACAAGCGGAGTGAGAATTAAAAACATTACTACCGGAGATACGGTTTACTCAGCGAATTATTTTGATGCAGATGAAATAAAGAGTCAGATTATTGATGGAATGACAATGGTATTCCAGAATGACACAGTTGGAGTAAAGACCAAAGAGTGGATACCCGGACCGGCGAATTTAGATGTAAATATTGCATTACTTGAATCTCCTAAGACAATTCCGATTCCGGAGGATTTTGAAATCAGGATAGGTTCGCCGAAATCGGATACTTCGCATAATCCGCTTGCATTTTTAAGGCAACCCGTTAACTTTTCTGTATGGAGCACATCAAAGAATCTTAAATACAAAGCTTTGTTCAATGAAAGGATCTTTAAGGACAGTTTATTAAATTCAGGCGATGAAGTTGTAGTAGTATTCGATATAAAGGGATTCGACTACAAGACTGTATGGAGGTTAAATTTCGGTGATACTCTTGCTACAACGAAAATAACCCCTCAAGCGGGAGATATTCTTAAATTTACAGTAACAAAGCCCTTTAATATTGAGGATAATTATACATTCACAACTAAAGCAGCAACTGTTGATTTAAGCAGGGCAAAAGAGCAAATGGAGAACATTTATGTTGTTCCCGATCCTTATGTAGTATCGGCATCATGGGAAAAACCCTTGTTCTATTCTTCCGGAAGAGGAGAAAGGCGAGTTGATTTTGTGAATTTGCCACAGGAGTGTACAATAAGAATATACTCAGCAAGCGGAAAACTAGTAAAAACATTGGAGCACAGCGGAACCGGAAGCAACGGTTCTCATCCGTGGGATCTTACAACCGATGATGGCTTAACAGTCTCATTTGGAATATACATTTTCCACGTTGACGCTCCGGGAATCGGGTCAAAAATTGGTAAATTCGCTATCATTAAATAGTCGCAAAGTATGGAGCTAAAAATGAAATCGAAAAAATATATTTATGGAATTTTATTCATAATAACATTAATTGTTCCAAACATGTATGCGCAGTCTGGTGAGGATGAATTTTCTAAAATGAACTTTGCTGAGTCAGTAACAAACAGGGGAACTTCAGCAGCAGCTTTTTTGGAAATAGGCGTTGGGGCGAGAGCGGAAGCTATGGGGAGTGCATTTACAGCTATCTCAAATGATGCGTCTGCGCTTTACTGGAATGCAGCAGGGATCTCCGGATTAACTGACGTAAGTATAACCGCGAGTCACACAGAATGGCTGGCGGAAACAAAATTCCAAAACCTGGGTTTAGTGATACCAATTGGCGATTCAAAAGCATTTGGTTTTTCGCTTACTATGCTAGATTATATGGATAAGCAACCTGTAAGAACTATAAGGTATCCGGAAGGGACCGGAGAATATTACGATGCCTCTGATCTGGCGATTGCAGTAAGCTATGCAATGAATATTACTGAGGGTTTTTCGTTTGGTATTACAGGAAAGTATATCTATCAGACGATATGGCATGAATCCGCAGCAGCTTTTGCGGCTGATCTGGGAATACTTTACAAAACGGATTTGAAGGGATTAACATTAGGTGCAAGTATCTCGAATTTTGGAAGTGATATGCGACTGGACGGAAGAGACTTAATAAGACCATATGATGAGGATCAGCAGAATTATTCTAACGACAAATTAAATGTCCTGTTAAAAACAGATGAGTTCTCTCTTCCGCTTCTATTCAGATTTGGTATTGCTTATAATCTGGCGGTTCATTCGGATCACGATTTTAACCTTGCCGCAGATTTACTGCATCCAAGCAATAATGTTGAGTCTATGAATGTGGGCTTAGAATATGGGTTTAAGAATGTACTCTTTTTAAGAGGGGGTTATCAGTCATTATTTGATAACAGAAGTGAGACAGGATTAACGCTTGGAATTGGTGTGAGAAATCCGCTTTCAGATTTTCTTGATATTGAATTCAATTATGCTTATTCAGATTGGGGAAAACTAAAAAGCGTTCAAAGATTTTCGATTGACTTACGCTTTTAATGAATTGATGAAAAAGGTTTCTAGTGATGGAAAAAAATAACAATATTGAATATTTTGATTTAATAATAATAGGTGCCGGAATCAATGGTGCGGGTATTGCTCTCGACGCAGCATTGAGAGGAATTAAAGTACTTTTACTAGATAAACGAGATTTCGGAGGATACACAACAAGTGCTTCAACAAAGTTAATACATGGAGGACTCCGGTATTTGGAATATATGGAATTTCCGCTTGTAAGGGAATCCTTGAGAGAAAGGGAAAGGCTACTTCACAATGCACCCCACCTAATTAAACCTTTACAGCTTAACGTTCCTTTGTATAAAACTAATAAAAGGGGACCACTAGTTATTAAGCTTGGTATGATACTTTACGATCTTCTTTCTTATGATAAGAGTTTACCTAACCATAATTTCCACTTCCTTCAAAAAGGGGGTAACGGATTTGAGAAAGGTTCTATCCTGAGGAAAGATGATCTTAAGGCAGTTGCAAGTTATTATGACTGTATTGCACAGTTCCCGGAAAGGCTTTGTCTGGAGATTGTTCTGAGTGCAAAACAGAATGGGGCAGTTGTAAAAAACTACTGTGAGTTTTTATCGATGACGAAAAGTTCCGACGATTATAACCGAGTAACGTACAAGGATTTAATGTCCGATTTGTCGATATCAGTGTACGGGAGAGTAGTAGTTAATGCAACCGGACCATATGTGGATAATGTAAATGCTCTTATAAATAAGGAAATAAAAAGGAGAATGGGTGGAACTAAGGGAAGTCATATAATAATTGAAAAATTTGCAAATGGTCCTAAAGAAGCACTATACATTGAATCACATCAGGATGGACGACCTTTCTTTATTATACCCTGGAGAGATTATTACCTTGTGGGGACAACAGATATTTATTTTGAAGATGATTTTGACAGAGTAACCGCATCAGAAGATGAGGTAGAATATCTTTTAAGAGAGTTGAATTATTATTTTCCTAAACGTGAGTTTGTCCATAATGATATTTTCTACTCATATTCCGGGGTAAGACCCCTCCCTTATGAACCGGGGAAAAAAGAGCGACAGATAACAAGAAAGCATATTATTGTTGATCACTCTAAAGAAAAAGAAAAAATAGATAATTATATATCCATAGTAGGTGGGAAGCTAACAACATACAGGAGTCTTTCAGAAGAAGCCGTTAACCTAATATGTACAAAACTTAAAAAAGACATAAATTGCAGAACAAGAAATTACAAATTAATCGGAGCAGAAGGTATTCAAAGTATAGAAGAATATAAAAAGGAATACACGGCGAAGAGTGCCAAGAATTACGAGATTCCGTTGGAAACTGCAGATTATTTAATTGATTTTTACGGCAGCAATTTTAGAGATGTACTTAACTTAACAATAAGCAGATCAGATCTTAAAGATCCGATATCGTCAGAAAACAAGGATATAAAAGCTCAAATAATTTATGCTATAGAAAAGGAAGAGGCTAAAACACTTGAGGATATTCTGATCAGAAGAACCGGTATTGGTACAAATAAAACATTAGGGCTGGATTGTGTTGATGATGTGAGTAAAATTGCAGCAGCCAAACTTGGATGGAATGAAACAATAAGAAAACAGAATCTGGAGAAATATATTGAAAATGTACATTTTTTCTATGAAATAAAAGGAAGTGAAAAAAAAATGGAAACAGTTAAATGAGTATATCCAAGCTAAAATTAGCCCCAATATACTACAATATTTTCGAAGAACTATTAGGAGAAGTAGAATCGGGTAAATTGGGACCAAATGAAAAGTTTCCAAGTGAGAATGATCTTTGCCAAAGATTTAACGTAAGCCGCGGGACAATAAGAGAAGCACTGAAACTTTTGGAACAGCATGGTGTAATTACTCGTACGCAAGGAAAAGGAACTTTTATTACAGAAAAGAAATTTGAACAGGAAGTTACAAGATTAATGGGATTTTCTGAAGTAATGAAAAGATACGGGATTGAAGCAACAGCTAAATTATTATCACTTGAAGTAATTCCGGCTAATGACAGAATAAGAGATAGACTTAATTTATTGCAGGGAGAAAATGTAGTTGCGATCAAGAGATTGAGATTAGGAGACGGCATACCACTAATTATTGAAAGATCATACTTTGTTTATTCGATATTCAAACCTATTTTAGCTTATGATCTTGAAAGTTCATCTATCTTTGAACTTTTGTATCAGCATACCCCTTATAGATTGGGTTACGCAACGCAATTTATTGAAGCTGTTATTTCAAGGGACGATGAAAGTGAGCTATTTGAAATATCAACGGGATCACCACTATTGTTGATAAAACGTTTAGTTCACCTAATAGATGGAAGGGCTTTTGAATTTTCTGAAGATTTGTACCGGAGTGACAAACTGAAATTCACAATCAAAACAGCACCTTATGAAAAAAATGACATGGAAATGGATATAATAAAAAATAAAAAACAAACTTTAAACTCAAAGGATTAGTCATGGATAAATCAATCAAAAAAATCTGGTTAATAGTGACCATTATACTGGTATTAACCTCAGCAAACAGCATAATGGCTCAATGGAATAAAGCACTTCACTTTTCATGGTGGCAACATGACAGGGTATTAATTCCCGATGCGCCGAGTCTTTTTCCATTTGTGCTAAACGCAGGAACGGTGGAAATGTGGTTTAAACCTGATTCATTGTTTACCGCAACCAGTCACCCACCTGATTATACATACTTGTTCAGCAAGAACCTTTCCGGCAATGTACAGGGAGACCTTGGAATTGGGTGGAAAAGAAATGATGGTGATATACAGTGTTTTATACAAGACGGTTCAGTTACACAAGATGTATATCCACTAATTACGGCATGGGAACCGCGATGGTATCACATAGCCTATGTATGGGATACAGCCGACTCTATGAGAGTATTTATTGATGGTGTGCAAAGTGCAGATATAGAGCCGAACCAAGCAGGTGAAGTCTGTTTGCCTGTTTACGGCGGAACTCAGACTATCGTGCTAGGTTCCGGAGCAGTGGATTTGCTTGATTTAAGATATGAAACCTTCAGAGGATCAATAGATGAGGTGAGAATATCAGCAGTTGCCCGATATACAAATAACTTCACAGTGCCAACTACTGCATTTGAAGTGGATCCATACACTATTGCCCTGTGGCATTTTGATGAAGGAAACGGTAATACTGTAAGTGACGCAACCGGTAATGGATTCAATGGAATACTTGGTCATCCTGATTCAGTAAATTATGCTCATCCTGAGTGGATCAATGTTATAAGGGATCCTAAAATAATAATTAATGAAATGAATGTTGATGTAGCAGAAGGAAATGCAGGAGATGCAAACGGAGATGGTACTAGGGATGCTAATCAAGATCAATTTATAGAAATTGTAAACATTACGAATACAGTGCAAGATCTTTCAGGTTATCAAGTCGGGGATAATTCAGGCCTAAACTTTACGTTTCCGCAGGGATATACAATTGCACCGAGTAGTTTTGTAACTATATTTGGAGGGGGAAATGTCTCCAATGTAACCGGATATAATCCAGATCAACTGCTTACTAGAGTTTTCACAGCAGGGGGTTCAATTGGAGACGGATTGCTTACTGCCGGTGATTATGTGATTATAAAATCTGCAGACGGAAGTCATGACGTATATTTTGCGTATGGCGATAAATATGGAGCGGGTGCACCCTCGGGAAACGGAGCATCCGGAATATCATGGGAATTTATGGAAAGGACTCAAGCGAATACAGGGAATGATAACTCCATAACACGTAATCCTGATGGAAATTATACAACTGGCGGTGATATCTTTGTTGAACATAATACAGTAAGTTCACAAGCTTTTTCTCCAAATAAAACGGCTGCAGGTTATAGCATACTAGTATTCCCATTGACAGTAACAGTGAACCCGACCGGTACAGGAAATGTTACAATAGATCCTCAGTTGGAAGTATATCCGGTAGGTACAGCTGTAACAATTACGGCTCAACCGAATGATAAGTATGTATTTACAAGCTGGACCGGAAGCGTTGATGAGCTATTTAATCCGCTTGGAATCACGATGAATTCTCCAAAAAATATAACGGTGAATTTTGCACCACAATTCAGAGTAACACCAAAGTTGATTGTTAATGAAGTGCTTGCAGATCCTAAGAACGATCCAATACTTGGTGATGCTAACGGTGACGGAGTAGTAAGTTCACTGCAAGATGAGTTTGTGGAACTGGTGAACATTAGTGATCAACCCTTTGATTTATCGGGCTTTAGAATAGGTGATGATGAGATGATAACTTACACATTTCCGAACGGATACATTCTGCAGCCGAAACAGTTCTTAGTATTTTTTGGTGGTGGCGATCTTACGAACGTCCCCGGATATAATCCTGATATAATGCAAACCAGAGTATTTAAGGCGGATAGTCAAGGTGTTGGAAACGGATTGGCTAATGGAGGGGACTTCTTTTTACTCCTTTCTCCAGATGGTTCGTACGATATGTATTTTGGATATAATTCAAAATTCAATTCAGGACCTCCGGTAACAGATGTTGTTGCAGGAGTGGAATTCGAAATAATGCAAGAAACTGCAACTAACGGACAGAATGATAATTCCATGACACGTAATCCCGACGGAAATATCAGTATCGGAGATCCATTTGTAGAACATAAAAATGTTTCACAGGCATTATTTTCACCGGGTAAGATGTTAGACGGAAGCACATTTCTTTCTGCTGAGGATAAGAATTTAACAGGAGTTCCAACAGAATATAAGATGTATACAAATTATCCAAATCCTTTTAATCCAAGTACAACAATCAGATTTGATATACCTAATCGATCAAAAGTTGTGCTAAAGATATTTAATATTCATGGCGAAGAAATTATAACACTTGCTAATGAGGAATTTAATCCAGGAGAGTATGGAATCACATGGAACGGTAAAAACTCCAGAGGGGAATCAATGCCGAGTGGTATGTATATATACAGAATAGTTTCGGATAACTTTACGCAATCAAGCAAGATGATCTTATTAAAGTAAGGAGTTATAAAAGCCTCTTCCCTCAAAGGGGAGAGGCTCTTTTATTAATTAATAGTATTGAGGAGTTTATTGAAGTTTGTATTTATTACTCTAATTATTTCCGCAAGTATACTTGCTCAGAATCGAATTCTATTCAGATACAATGCGGATTTTCCTGCGGGATCTGATCTGCAAAATGCTGTAACTCTGAATTCAGTTTCTGTACAAAACAACATTGAAGATGAAGAGGAAACAGCAAGAGGCATTGGTGGTTGGGGTTTGCTTCCAAGAAAAAGCGCATCTTTCTCTGGGGGAGAAAGTTATATTGTAACGACAGGAAATGTTCAAACATCTTACTTTGGGACTATTCAGATTTCTGGGGACTTATGGATCAAACCAGAAACCCCAAATGCAGCGATCATATCCTGGGATGATACAAGCAAGCTAACGGGTTTGAATGTTTATTTAGAGCAAGGGAAAGTCAATCTTCATTTCAGATTTCTGGGAAACAACTATATAACTAAGGCACCGGCTACCTTGGTTTTATCCGAATGGCAATTTGTAAGCTGGGGTGTAAAACTTGAGAATGGAATTCTTGAGTTAACAATTTATGTCAATCACAAACAAATAAAGAAAGAGAATTATTCGCCGGGAACAAGTGGCGGGTTAATAGCATTGAACACAATAGTTTATTTAGGAAAGTGTATAAACAGCAGCATAAACTCACCCAATTTTCAAGGAATGATTCATGCAGCACAAATTAGAAATTATATACCAGATGATACTTATTTGCTTTCATTTCTTCCATTCGATGGAGGGAGTTATTTTGGATTTCCCAATTTCCATGATTATCCAATATCCTTGAATTCCACACCTGTTGATAAGCGAATTAGCTCAAGTCCTACTCAAATAATGCAGAAATCAATAGTTCCATATCAGAATGAAGGATTTATTCCACAAGGAATTACTAATACACATGAAGATGAGGACTATACAGGACCCGAGTTTATTTATATCTCAATGTATCACAAGACTCAAACCGGAAGCACCGGAGGTAAGAGGAGCATAATAGTTGAGATTGATCCGAACAATGATTACAGAGTAAGAAGATGTTTCAGGATAATGGGGAGTTTCGCATTTTCACATGTGGGGGGGATAGCATATAAAAACAAATCTATATATATATCCACTTCATCCAAAATTGAAGTTTACACGCTTCCGGATTTTGTAACACCATATAACAAAAAGTATATAGACCTTACAACATCTCCTAATAATCTATATAATGTTGGGAGTAAAGCATCCTTTTGTACATATTTTATGGATACACTGTGGGTCGGAGATTACAGGTTAAGCGGAGAGCCGACTCCATATCTTTATGGTTATCGTATTGATAACATCGGAAGGGTTGTAAACTATGAAGCACCAACAATTTACAGGCTTCCAACAAACACACAAGGTGTTGCATGGAAAATGGTAAATAACCAGTCATACTTGTTAATTAGTCAAAGTGGTGGTGATGCCGGGAGTAAAATCCACAGAGTAAAACGCAGCGCATTAAATACGTCATCAGTACCTATTATAGACACAACATTTAAGATTCCGGCAGGGGGCGAGGACTTAAGCATAGATAAAAATGGAGATTTATTGAATGTATCTGAGTCGGGAGCGTTATATATACAAAAGGGTCCAAGTCCATTAACATCATTTTTCCCATTTATTTTTACTATTGATGATTCGATTTTATTCAACGGAATATTAACTTCAATAAATGAAATAAAGAGCGATGAATCCTCCTTGCTTCCGAATGAATATAAAATATCATCATTCCCCAATCCTTTTAATGGAAATACCGATGTAGTAGTTTATTTACCTAATTCAGGTCTTGTTACCTTAAAGATATATAATTTAAATGGAGAAGAGATAAGAGTTTTACAGAATGGCACTATGAGTTCCGGAAAACACGTATTTAGCTGGAATGCCTGGGGAAATAACTCTGGAGTATATATCATGACAATGTATGTAAACAGTCAACTGGTATCATCTCATAAAATGGTTTATTTAAAATAAAGGCAAAAATTCAAATGAAAAAATTTATCTGTTTAGTGTTAATTCTAACGGGAGTTATAATAATGGATACAGTTACTAAAGCCCAGGTAATCATAACTGCACACAGAGGTGCGAGTGGACACGCACCGGAAAACACAATGAGCTCCTTGAAAAAAGCGATTGAAATGGGGGCTGAGTTTTGCGAAATAGATGTGCAAGAAACAAGTGACGGTGTGATCATTCTTGTTCACGATAAAAATTATAAGCGAACCTGTGGTGTTGATAAGAATGTTTGGGAGACTACATACAACGAAACCAGAGAACTTGACTGTGGCAGATGGTTCGGAGATACTTTTATAGATGAACCCGTTCCCAGACTGGATGAGATAATTGATGCAGCCAGAGGGAGAATAAAACTGAATATTGAATTAAAGACAAACGGTCATGAAAAATTGCTAGCGGAAAAAGTTGTTGAATTGCTGCTTCAAAAGAATTTTCTTACTGAAGTGATAATAACATCATTTGATTTTACGCTAATTGACAAAGTAAAATCACTTAATCCCAATATTAAATCAGGTTATATTTTCTCTAAAGTTGGAGAAAGAGATGTTTTCGCTGCTGATATCGATCTTTTAAGTGTAAACAAGAGTTTAATCAATAAGGAATTTATGGATAAAGCTTTTGCCTCAGGGAAGGAAGTGCATGTATGGACAGTTAATGAAATCAGTGAAATGGAAAAACTGGTTGAGTTAGGTGTTACAAGTATTATAACAAACTATCCTGACAGATTAAAGAGCGTTTTGGAGAAAAATAAGAAATGACCGCTATGCATGGGAAAATGTTCCTTTTAATTGTTTTAATAGGTTTATTTACTAATTATAGTGAAATATATTCTCAAGAAGAACAGAAGTTCAGTACATATTTCTATGATAAATGTTCAGCGTTTGATATATTACCAGTGAAAGAGGGAAGGATCATTTTCATCGGAGATAGCATAACCGACAGATGTGAATGGAGCGAGTTATTTCAAAGGACAGATATTATTCGGAGGGGAATAAGCGGGGATATATCAGAAGGAGTTTTAAAGCGTTTGCCGGAAATTATAAGAAGAAAACCGTCAAAAATATTTTTAATGATCGGCGTTAACGACCTGCGACGGAATTTAGATATTGATCATGAAGTAGTAATAAACTATGCTGAAATAATTCAACAAATTAAAAAAGAATTGCCAAAGACAAAGATTTATGTTCAATCCGTATTACCTGTGAATAACATTGTTAAAGATACAAAAACCACTAATTTAAAAGTTAAGGAATTAAACTTTAAACTTAAAAACCTTTCATTAAAAGAAGGAGTTGAGTTTATAGATCTTTTCAGTCAATTTATTGATGAGAATGGTAATCTGAAAAATGAATTGACCTCTGACGGATTACATATTAATGGTACGGGCTATGAGATATGGAGTAATTTAATTGCAGAGGACATTAAGGAATGATGAAGGTATTACTTTTTATTTCTTTGATCTTTTTTTTAATTGGATGTTCGAGTGCACCAGAGAAAGAACTTCAATACAAAGAAAACGATTATTTTCTTAGAATTTGTGAAGTGAAGGGGAGACAAGGGGTATCTACCGATGGTGATAATATTTATATAAGCGGGACGAAAGAGTTGTATAAATATGATATGAAGGGTAAACTCCTAGTTGAGAACTTGTCTCCATTTAAGAACATTAACTTAGAAGTAAATCATCTTGGGGATATTGATTTACATAAAGAAGAGATATACACATGTATAGAAAGATTTACTGAAGGGCGAGGGGATAATTTTGTAATCGGTATTTACAACAAGAATGATCTGAGTCTAGTGAGAACTATTATACCCGGGAAAAACAGTCCACAAAAAGAAATAAGTGGGATAGCTGTTGATCCGGAGAGAAAATTGATCTGGATGACAGATTGGACGGATGGTAAAAGTATTTATTATTATGATATTGCAACAGGAGATTACATAGGAAGGATTATATTAAAAAATGAACTGTTTTATTTGCAAGGTATTGTAGTTCACGAAAACTATCTCCTTCTAACTGCTGATGATGGTGATGCAGAAAATGAAGTAAGTGATAATCTTTATGCAATTAAAATTAATATGTTTGCTGATGTTATTTCAACACCCATTCATTTAAAAGAATTTGAAGATGTAAAAAGGGAAGGGGAGATCGAAGGAATAACGATTAATCGAAAGAACGGTGAACTCATCGTACTTTTTAACCGGGGTGCAAAAATCATTAAAGGAATTCCGAAAGGATTCTATCCCGGTTACGATAAAGAAATTCACGAAATTTATTTTTATAAAAATATAGGACAACTACCAGAGGATTAAGATGAACCAAATTATGAAAATCATTTTCTATTTAATTGTATTTGTTACGATTTCTTTCGCGCAAAATAAAACAATATTTAAACCAATATCCGGTTTTCACGAAGATGCAAACAAATTGATAGAAGAGTTCTTGATATCCACAGAAAACGAAACGGGACGAAAAATTGCAGTATTTGACGGAGACGGTACTGTGCTAGGACAAACTCCTCATTATCTTGCTGATGAGTGCATGTATGCATATATAAAGAGTAAACCGGGACACAGGACTGGACTGTTAAATGAAATGATAAATCAATCTAATGTATCCATTCCATACGTACAAAATCGTATTCGTTTACTGGCTGGACTTTCTCTAAACGAAATGCGAGAAATGGGAAAACAATGCTTTAAGGAGAGATATTCCGATAAGATATTTGAACCTATGAGGCAATTAATTAATGTTTTGAAGCAAAATGGATTTGAAGTATGGATCGTAACCGGTTCTCCGGAGGCTATGTATCAAGGATTTCTTTCTGAAGAACTTGAGATTCCAGTAACCAATATAATCGGTGTAAAATCCGTAATCAGACATGGAATCATCACTGAAGAAATTGTACATCCAGTACCACAGGACAGAGGTAAAATGGAAGCGATAGAGACATTCATTCAAGACAAACCATTGATAGTTGGCGGAAACAGCCGGGGTGATAAAGAAATGATAGAGTTTAGTAAGGGATTGCGGATAATAGTGAATCCGGATACATTTGTTGCCCCAGATCAAACTGAAAGTATTTCTGATTATGCAAAAAAGGAAGGGTGGATTATTCTAAGAATTAACGATACTCCGGACGATTCTATACCATGGATTTCTACGGAAGATTATAAAATAAAAAGAAACAAAACAAATATTGTGAAGTAGGTAATTATGCTGAAAAAAGGATTTCAAATATTTTCTCCCGATCCGATAAAAACAAAACTGCCGGATGAAAAGATAGAGAAAAATTACAAATTATTAAGGTGGAGAGTTCTGGAATCCACTTTCTTAGGATATGCCATTTTCTATCTTGTTAGAAATAATCTTTCTACAGTTGCCAAGGATATGCAAAATGCCCTCTATTATGATAAGGACATGATAGGCAATATCCTTGCAATAACTGCTATTTCGTATGGACTAGGAAAATTTGTATTAGGTGCATGGTCAGACAGAAGCAATCCACGTAAATTTATGGCAGCAGGATTGTTTTTTTCTGCAATCCTGAATTTTATATTTGGAGGAGTTGCCAGTTATGGTGTACATCTTTTCCTTTGGGGTTTAAATGGATTTATTCAGGGAATGGGGTGGCCTCCATGCGGAAGGACAATGGGACATTGGTACAGTATCCGAGAGAGGGGATCAGTATTTGCAGTTTGGAACATTGCACATAACATTGGAGGAGGAATAGCGGGAATGCTTGCCGCCTATGCGGCCATGCATTTCGGAGGGTGGCAGGCAGCATTTTATTTTCCGGGGGCAATTGCTTTAATAGGATCAGTCTATATTTGGTTCCGTTTAAAAGATACTCCACAATCATGCGGTTTGCCTCCGATTGAAGAATATAAAAAGGAAGATTATATTGATGTAGAGATTCATGCTGAACCGGAGAGGGAACTCACATACAGGGAATTGTTTATTGACAACATACTAAGGAATAAATATTTGTGGGTTTTTGCTCTGGCTAATTTTTTTGTGTATATTGTAAGATATAGTATGCTGGACTGGGGACCGATGTACCTTAGAGAGATAAAGGACGCAACATTGGTTGGCGGTGGAATGTCCATTCTGATAATTGAATTTGCCGGAATTCCTTCAACTCTTCTGATGGGATGGTTATCCGATAAAGCGGGAGGGAGAAGAGGAATGGTAAGTCTTCTTTGCATGATCCCAATCCTTTTTGCATTTTTCGGGATATATATTACTCCCGCAGGTTATCTTTGGGTAGATATGGTTTTACTTGGAATTGTCGGATTTTTTGTTTATCCACCTGTAATGCTGTTAGGAGTTTCGGGTTTAGATCTTACAAGCAAAAAAGCGGTTGGAACCGCAGCCGGCTTTATAGGGTTATTTGGTTATCTGGGGAGGACAGTTCAAGCAAAAGGATTTGGTTGGATGGCAGAGCATTTTGGGAAATTATATGATAAAAATTTCGCTTGGGAGATGATAATATTGTGTATTTTAGCTTGTACTGTTTTATCAATAATTATACTGGCTTTTACTTGGAAAATAAAACCAAAAGCATAAAAAGTATTTAACCGGATGATAGTAAGATTAATGATAGAATTTTGCCATTATCCAAAATAGTAAACTAAATCAATAATAAATACCAGGAGGTATCGTGAAAAAAATCTTCTTTTTTGCAGCTCTTCTTTTGGCTGTGAACTTTACAAGTGCACAACTATTGGTCGAGAACTTTGACTATCCCGTGGGAAGTCTCTTAACAGCTAACGGCTGGACAAACCATAGCGGAACGGGTACTTTTTTTACTACTATACAAGGGAATTTAGCATATACGGGTTATCCTTTGAGCAATATTGGTAACATGATATATGTTACAGGAGGCAGCGGATCAAGAGAGGATGTTAACAGAGCATTCATGCCGGGAATTGTCCAAGGAAATGCATATTTAACATTCCTTATCAATGTTGATTCTGCAAACACAACAGGAGACTACTTCTTACATACAGCGCCTGTTCCGATGGGATCAGCATACAGATGCAGAGTATTCGTAAAGGGTGATGGAGCAACAGGATTCCAGATCGGGATTGCAAAATCCGGCGGCACAGGAGCTGTTCCACCAGTTTACTCCACTTCATTAAATTTCAATACTACTTATTTAGTTGTTGCTAAGTATGAAATTATTGGTGACACAACAGGTTATGATGATGTAGTGAAATTATATCTTAATCCGAACTTATCGCAACCTGAACCTGTAACACCTACTTTGTTCCACGAAGATACAACGTCAGGTGCAAAAGACAGACCTGTACAAACAGTAGCAATAAGGCAGGGTGCAAATAACCTAGGGTTGAGATTGGATGGACTTATGGTCACGGATAACTGGCCATTGGTGGTTCCTGTTGAACTCGCAAGTTTTACAACAAATACTACGAACAACAACACAGAATTACACTGGGCAACTGCAACAGAAACTAATAATAGCGGTTTTGAAGTTTTGAGAAACGGGACGGTGATTGCATTTATAAAAGGTAACGGAACATCGGCCTCAGTTAATAGCTATTCATATACTGATAATAATCTGGCTAACGGGAAATATACTTATGAACTGAAACAGATTGATTTTGATGGCACAGCAGTAATAGTTGCTAAAGCTGAGGTTGAAGTAAATTACTCACCTTCAAATTTTGAGCTTCTAAACAACTATCCTAATCCATTTAACCCATCTACAGTGATTAGTTATAATCTACCTGTAGAAAGCAAAGTTACTCTGAAAATCTATGATGTATTAGGTAATGAAGTAGCTACTTTGGTTAATGGTCAGATGTTGGCAGGAACGCATTCCGTAACATTCAATGCAAGCGGACTACCAAGCGGAATTTACCTTTATTCAATTCAGGCAGGAAATTTCACTAGCACTAAAAAATTGATGCTTACGAAATAATCTAGTTTCAAAAAAAAGCCGGGATATAAGTTCCGGCTTTAATTTTTTAAACAAAAAAATAGGTTCTGTTGACTGAACAGAACCTATAAAGCGGAGAGGGCGAGATTCGAACTCGCGGTACAGTTTAACCCGTACGACGGTTTAGCAAACCGTTGGTTTCAGCCACTCACCCACCTCTCCGAAAACGCTGAAATTATCAAATTTAATTGTCAAATATAACTATTTTTATTGAATTGTAAAATTATTTTTGCAGTAAGACTCCTATTATTTTTGAACTAACAAATGAAAATAGCAGTTACGATTTAATCAGTAAAGAAAGGAAGGAATCATGAATTGTCCTGTATGCAAAACAACAAAATTAGTAATTTCAGACCGTCAGGGGATTGAGATAGATTATTGTCCAGACTGCAGAGGTGTTTGGCTTGACAGAGGTGAACTGGATAAGATAATTGAAAAATCGATCGGTCAATTACAAAGCTCATTTTCTAAGGAAGCAGACAGAAATTATGATCGAAAAGATGATTATTTCAAATATGATTATAAAAAGCGAAAAAAGGGAAGTTTTTTAGGGGAATTATTTGATTTTTAGATAAAAAGAGTAAAGTAATATAGTTTTGAGAACAAATCGCAAGTATTAATCGGTGATTTTTTTTGACTCAAAAATTATTCACCCATAATTTGATTTATATCACAAATTTTATTAAATTTGCGACTTAATTATGAAAAATTTATTTTATTTCTCGCACAAGCATTTAAAATTCGTTGAAATAAAAAACATTAAGTTGAAATTTATTTCAATGTTTGTGTTTTTTACGGTAGTTTCCTTCATTCTTCTTACGGGAGCTCTTTATATTTATTCAGTGGCATTTAATCCAACATTCAACATGCCATTTGTCAAGAATGAAAAAGAGATGCTTAAAAGAAAACTGAAGGAAGTTACTGTTAAATATCACAACCTTGGCGTCAAGCTAGACAGTATTGTATCAATGAACCAGACGCTCCGAGCTGCGGTCAATCTTCCTCCGATATCTGAAGAGGAGAGGAAACTCGGAACCGGAGGTAGTTCAAAGAACAATTTTTTTGATATTATCAAGTACAAAAATAATAATGACTTGATAAAGACTCTTGAAATAGTAGACGACATCGAACGCAAGGTCAATTTTGAATTATCGAATTACAAAACCATAAAAGGTAAATACGAAAACAACAAAACGCTTTTTGCTTGTATACCGGCAATAAAGCCATGCAGCGGAGAGTTGACAATGAGTGGTTTTGGAATGCGTTTTCATCCTATACTCAGGCAGGTAAGAATGCATAATGGTATTGACATAGTTACCGATATCGGCACACCTGTTCACTCTACCGGTGACGGGACAGTAGAGTTCGTGGGAACCAGAGGAGGATATGGTTTGGCGGTTGAAATCGATCATGGATTTGGGTATAAAACGCTATATGCCCATCTTTCCGCTGTCAAGGTTCAAGTCGGCGATAAAGTTAAACGAAGTACGCTAATTGCCATGACTGGGAATTCCGGGCTCTCCTCAGGACCTCACTTGCATTATGAAGTCGTTTATAACGGTGAGTTTCAGGATCCTGAGCAGTTTTTCTTTTCTGATCTTGACATATTGAAACCAAAAAACTAAATTTGGAGAAAATTAATGATTTGGACTCTCGAGCTTGCAGCATTCCTAGATGATGCACCATGGCCTGCAACAAAAGATGAATTAATAGAATATGCTGAAAGAATCGGCGCTCCATTTGAGGTTATTGAAAACCTCAAAGAAATTGAAGATGCCGAGGAGATATACGAGGATATTACAGAAATCTGGCCGGACTACCCGACAGATGAAGACTATTTTTTCAATGAGGATGAAATATAGGTCCTCGTATGCAGGACAATAAGTGGGATGATGTATTTGGGCTTAATCCTGTTAAGCTGACATTTGACACTTTTATAAAGAATAATCGAATCCCACAAGCTGTTATATTGCTTGGGAAAAAGGGGATAGGTAAAGACCTTATTGCTGCAAAATTCATTCAAAAGCTTAATAAAGTATCGTTACCCGAAGATCAACTCTTCGGGTCTGCTTTTTTAAAGTACATCTATGCTCTTCCCAGAGGACAGAATGAAAACTCGGATGATGATCCTTTTGAGAAATTAAAGAATACGGAATTAGAAACTATAAAAGGGGAGATAAAAAAGAAATGCGAAAATCCTTATTATCAATTGAACATTCCCCGTGCAAATGATATCAAAATAAATTCAATTAGGGATATATCATCATATCTGTCGTATAGTTTCACAGAGTACAAATACCGTATGATATTGATATCAGACGCAGAAAAGATGAACGATTCCGCACAGAATGCTTTACTAAAAAGTTTAGAGGAACCTCCACCCGGAGTAATCTTTATGCTTACAACCCATGATTTATCGGGATTGTTTCCTACAATAGTATCCAGATGCTGGTTAATTAAATGTCCGCCGTTGCAAAAAGAAGAAATACAAAATGCACTAGTAGGCTATTATGAATATGATAGTACTCAGGCGGAATTAACAGCAGAATTTGGAGATGGTTCAGTATCCACTGCAGCTGAATTTGTTATGCTAAATATACCGGAACTTAAAGGTCAGGTGGTTGATTTTTTGAAATACATTTTAGGGAATAAAATTCACAGCGCATTCAAGATGATCAGCAGCTATACAAAAGAACAGGATTCATCAGGTGTCCTCCTAATATTAAATTTAATCAAAATCTGGTTTCTCGATATTTTAAGATATAAAGGAAAGACTGATAGACTCTTTTTCAATGAATTCATAGAGAATATACATAATTTCAATCTTAAATTTTATGATGAAGAAAAACTTACCGGAATAATTGGCCAGATTGATAAAAATGCGTACCTATACAGGGAGAGAAATGTAAATATTAATATTATCTGGTTCAATATAATAACAGAAATAAATTCTTTCAGAAAATAAAACATAAGGAGTAAAAAGATGGCCATAAAAAACATTGCTGTGATAGGTGGTGGCACAATGGGGAGTGGTATAGTGACTGTTTTTGCCATGTATGGGTTTCAGGTAACCTTAGCAGAGATGAAAACAGAGTTTGTACAGAGGGCTCTCTTCGGTATAGAAAAAAGTCTGGATAAACTTATTCAGAAAGAAAAAATTACTCCATTACGTAAAGAAGAGACGCTTAATAATATAGTCCCGGTGATAGGTTTAACTAGTATTCCAGTAGAAACGGAATTAATTATTGAGGCAGTAAATGAAAACAGGGAATTAAAGCTTTCAATTTTTAAAGATTTAAATGGAAGAATTAACCCTAAGGCAATATTTGCCTCAAACACAAGCAGTATATCGATTACAGAACTAGCTCAATCGGGAAGACCGGATAAATTTATCGGAATGCATTTCATGAATCCTGTACCAGTTATGCAGTTAGTTGAGATAATCAAAGGATATCAGACATCACAGGAGACTTATAATACCATTAAAGAAATGACTATAAAAATAGAAAAAACACCAATAGAAGTAAATGATTATCCAGGATTCATATCTAACCGGGTTTTAATGCCATTTATTAATGAAGCGGTTTTTGCTTTAATGGAGGGTGTGAGTACGGTTGAGGATATTGACAATGTTGTAAAACTGGGATTAAATCATCCTATGGGACCTCTCACACTTGCAGATTTCATAGGGCTCGATGTTTGTCTGAATATCATGGAAGTTCTTTACAATGGTTTTCAGGATTCGAAATACCGCCCTAGTCCATTACTTAAGAAGATGGTTGCAGCAGGCAAGCTGGGAAAAAAGAGTGGCGAAGGATTTTACAAATACAATTAAGGTTTTGATAATTCCTTAATTAAGTATAAATTTGCATTGTTGATTTTTTTTATGCGGGTGTAACTCAGTGGTAGAGTAATAGCTTCCCAAGCTATGGGTCGCGGGTTCAAGTCCCGTCACCCGCTCAAAATTTTATTTGCATAATATAGATATTTTTCGGATATTTAAATTCTTGATTTTATTTTATTTGGGGTCTTAGTTCAGTTGGTTTAGAGCACTCCGATGCAATCGGAGGGGTCAGAGGAAAGAAAAGTTTGTTAAAGGGGGGCTTAGCTCAGTTGGTTTAGAGCATCTGCCTTACAAGCAGAGGGTCGGAGGTTCGACTCCTTCAGCCCCCACAAGATAACGCCCTGTAACTCAATGAGTTACAGGGCTTTTTTATTTCTGAGAAAACGACTGAAGTAGTAATTGAAGTAGTAAATCTTAGGGCAGCATCAGATTCTTATGTTTTTTATCAAAGCTTTTTGATTTTTGTCTATGCTACAGTATTACTTTTTCCAGGGTTTACGTGAGAATATTTCAGGTGCCGACTCAAATAATCTCTTCTTCCAGTTAAAAATGTCTTTGGGGTGAATCTGATATTTCTCTGCAAGCTGGCTGATTGTCGAATTACCCTCAAACAGTTCTCTGAGAACTATCATTTTCTGTTCCGGTGATATGTGTCGTCTTTCTTTCATTTCAGGAATCTCCTTATATTTAATTACACAGTATAATTATTTTTTAAATTCCTGTTTCATCTGAAGCATTACAATACTAACACCCTGGAAAAAATTCCTGTACCAAACATCGCTACTGTAAATCCTGTTGTCAAAAAAGAGTTAATTGGGTTGGTAGATCAATTAAATTATCTCTACAAAAAATATTTTGGTTTAACTCTTGAAAGCGAGCGCGTACAAATAAAAACAAAGATCGACTACTGCGAAGAGAAGATAAACAAGATAGTGTATGAGTTTTACGGTTTGACAGAGGAGGAGATAAAGATAGTGGAGGGGGGTTAATAGTGAAAGGGGATATTTGTTGATTTGTTAAGTGGAAAGGACAAGAATTCGTTTGGATATTATAGAACAGAAGATTAATTTGCAATTGTAGTTTATCTTTATAACAAATAAAGGAGATATTTGATTAAATAAATACAAATAAACAGAGTAGCTTTTGCTACGTGCTTCTGAACGATTTTGTACGCGTGTTATGCAACGATGATGAATGAGCGGATTATGTGAAAAGGGAAGCGGAGATATATAAAGATTTTGTGAAGGACGTACCAAAAGTTACGTCCTTTTTTAGTTTAAATTATAAAATATTAAATAAATTATATGGATTTTAAAATATCTTCGGCTCGATTACTCTCCGCTTTTGAATGTGAAAATATTGAGTTTGCTTTGTTTACTGAAATAAAGACAAACATACAAGTAATTTATAAATATCTGATTGCTGTTAAAATCAATGGAAGAAAACACCCGGAATATTTTATTGTTTCCGAGACATCTCCGGAATTAACTGCGGAAGGCAGGCATTCTCTTTCTATTTATTATTCAGAGAAATTTTCTGTTGATTTCACGATTGATCAGTTCGAGCAATTTGATATTTTTATAGCAGAAGCATTCAGACTACTGCGTGAAAAGTATAACCTGACATCAAAGATTGAAACTATAAATGCGGATATCAATGAATGGAATCTTCCTTTCTGTATAGCAACTTCGCGAGACTATATTTATGAAGAGTATGATGAAAGCAAACTAAAAGAGATTATCTGGGAATATTTATCAGCACCATTTACAAGTCTCAATTTATCTAATCTGAGTTTAGAATATTTTCCCCGGGAAATTCTCAAACTCAGGAGCTTGCATATGTTAAATCTTTCAGACAATAAACTTGAATCAATTCCCTCCGAGATTTGCGAATTAGATGAACTGGAAAACCTGGATTTAAGCAAAAACAATATTACAGAATTACCTGAAGAAATAAGCGAGTTAAAGAATCTGAAAGTATTAAATTTGTCTGAGAATACCCTGTTCGAATTACCCTCAGGGTTTTGTAATCTTGATAACCTGGAATCTCTTGAAATAAGAGACGCGTTATTAAATAAATTGCCTGAGGATATTGGCAATTTGTCCAATCTTCAAACTTTAGACATCCGCGCAAAATTTGTCATATCTTTACCGGAATCCATCGGGAAGTTAAAAAATCTAAAAAAACTGGTGATTGAGAATACAGATATTATCTCACTACCTGAAGAAATTGGTGACTTAATAAACCTTGAAGAATTACACATAATCGAAAACAGCAATCTTAAAAACCTTCCCGATTCATTGGGTAATTTAACAAATCTTAAATATTTATATGTTTATGGAAATAGCATAAAAACTTTACCGGAATCAGTCAATCAACTTCCGAACATTAAAAAAGTATACTTTAAATAATTTATAACAACAAAAGGATAAACTAATGGAAACAAACACAATTCATTCTAATGTTAAAATCGCATTAAGCGAGACAATAGGGGAATTTCGAGAAAACCCTTTTGATTTCTTCTATGAGGAAGATATAAGAGCTACTTTATTCTACAAACTAAAACAAAAAATTGAAGATGAGGGGACCTATGATATAGATGATCAATTTGTTGACTTAAAAAAGATATACCCTGAAGGTATTAAATCTAATTTAGTTAAATCTGAGTATCCATATGCTGGTATCGCAAGAAAAAGATTTGATGTGGCTGTTTTACATCCCTCCGATAATGATTTTTATAAGTGTTCCGTTCAAATTGGTATTGAAATCAAAATGGGATCGAAAGAAACAAAAATGGAACCTGTGTCAGGATATTTTGAAAATATAGTTTCACTGAGGGAATACAGCAACCATTTATTAAAACAAAAAAAGAGCTTTACAGGTATCGCGATTTATTTTTATCAAACTAAACTCGACCATCCAGAAAAGTATTTTCCCTCTGCAACCATTGAACTTGTGGATATGAACAATTTAGAATTTCAGGCTAATGAAATCTATGCATTAATTGTCTCACAAGATAAAGTATTTAAAATCAGTAAATATAAAATCGATATAGAACTTGGTTAGGTAGACTTGCAAAACCATTTTATCCTTAGTAATATTATTTTCATCAAAAATTTGGAGTGGCTTGAGATTTTATCATTAAACAAAATGTTCTCTTCAACCTGACTAATAACAAAAACGAAGATTTTATGAAAAACAGCTCGCTTATAATTATATTAATTTCTGTGATAAATATTGCAATGTTTTCTCAAATAAAATTTGTTAAGACAAATGGACCATTCGAGACAAATCCACTTAGCGCTCTTGATGTTGTGATTGATTCTCGCGATATAGTTTATGTGACAACAATTGAAGGAGTATATATTTCTACAAATGATGGTAGAAACTGGATTCACAGCGAAATGGAAGAGGATAACAGTCGCAAGGTTTCTGTTAATTCTAAAGGTGTAGTACTAGTGGCTTCAAGTAATTTATTGTGTTTATCTAAGGACAGTGGCAGATCCTGGACAAAAATAAAACAGAATATCCCCCCACTGCTTTCTGTTATGATAAATTCAAATAATCATATCTTCTTAGGGACACAAGAAGGGCTTTACTATTCATTTGATGAAGGGAAATCTCTGAAAAAGTTTGGATTTGGCAAAAACCCAGTAAACTCAATTGTTATCAATTCAAATGATGAAATATATATTTCTACTGATAATGGCGTCTATTATTCTCGTGATCACGAAATGAATTTTATTGATTTGAATTTAGAAGCGAAAGATATTAAATTGTTAGCAATAAATGCGAAAGAGCAAATATTCGCAGTCTCAGGGAATAGTATATATCGAACAACAAATAACGGAAAGAGATGGGAAAATATTTCCCCTAATTATTTACATTCAGATTATGTTTCGGGAGAGGAATTATCAATTTGTTCCATAACAATCGATTTGCGTGGTGTAATCTATCTGGGTCTACGTTCTTGGTGTGAAGGCTATTGCTATGCCCAAATGTCTTCAAATGACAACGGGAATAATTGGAGTGAGTCAAAGTCGTATGTCGGTGGTTATACAGTACATAATTCAAAGGGTTACATATTTTCGATATGCGATAATTACGTTGTAACACTTTTATATTCTTCTTCAGACAATGGCAAAACATGGAGTATATGTTCTGATGGTTTAAGATCAAGCAGTATTTATAGCTTAGCTATTAGTCCGGAAGGTGAACTATTTTCAATCTCAAATGATGTACTGTCTTGGTCAAAAAATAAAGGTAACAAATGGAACTCCTCAAAATTGGAGGATCCCGCGTATTATTCAAAGGAAATATTCATTAATTCCAAAAATGATTTATATGTTTTCGATTATATAGCTGGTGAGGGTATCTTTTCGAATTTTAAAATTATGCTCTCAAAAGATAATGGGAAAACATGGAGAACTATTACTGAAAATTCTGAAATCGATTTATGTGCTATGGGGGTTGACTCAAGGGATAATCTTTACCTTATCCAAAGAGGTAAAGGGAAGATTATAAAATCAACTGATAACGGTGAAAACTGGACCTATTTTTGTGATGTAGATAAATCAGAATATTATTATGCAATTCATTTTAATCTTTATGATGACATCTTTGTTCAAACTGATGATTTATTACTCAGATCAACTGATAAAGGAGTGAGTTGGAGAAATATTAATCACAATGTAAAATTTAATGGAATCTTTGTTACTCAATCGGGAGCTATTTTTGCCCTTGGTACGAATAATGAGTATGAACAATCTCTTTATATCTCGAATGATAATGGTAATAACTGGAAAAAGATTCATCGTTTTGACTCAAATCTTGGTATTCGAAACATAGTTTTAGATGAAGACGGATATTTGTACTTTGGAACTGAAGGCAACGGGGTTTGGAGGAGTACAAAACCCTTTCAGTTCTGAGACTTTTTATTTATGTATAAAAATGGAATGACAATGTTTAGATTGATTATAATATTACTAACTACCCTTGTTATGCAATCTCTGTTATTTGCTCAAGATGAAAATCAGATTGCTAAATATTATGAGTTTTTGGGAAAACCCTCTGCTGAATTAATTGATTCATGGGGGCACCCGTTATATAATACGACAAGTGAGTATGGTGGTCAAATATATCTTTATCAGTGGGGTTTTGTAGATACCAAGTTCTATTTAAAAAACAATTATATTTATGCTGCTTCATTTACTCTCGACAATCCAAAAGCTGATGCTTTTGGAACTATTGTATTGGTTCAGGGCAAACAGGAGAGTTGAGTAAAAGGAATAATGTGTAAAATCAGGAAGCATTTCTAATCCCGATTCTACGTTGTTTAGCAACGTCAAGTTTATTCTGTCTGATTTCAAGTTTCGGGTTAATTCTGTTAAGCAAAAAGTCCTCAGGGGTTAAATAAAACAAAGAACTATGAAGTCTGACAGTATTATAATGACAAATATACTTAATAAACTGCTGTTTTGCATCATCCAAATTAATAAGGGATGACTTCTTAATTAATTCCTCACTTACAGTTCTGTTAAAGCGTTCAAGTTTACCGTTACTCTGGGGATAAGCCACAGAAGTCCTTATATGAGCTAAACCGGTAGCTTTAATAAACTGAGCAAAGTCCTTGCTGATAAACTGACTCCCGTTATCAGAGATAACCCTTGGTTTGAAACCGGGGAATAATTCCAAAGCCTTCTGCAGAGTTAATTCAACGTCATATTCCTCCATGTTTTTTCTCAATTCATGGTGAACAATATACCTGGAATAACCGTCAATTATTGAGATCAGGAATAAGAAGGAACCTTTGAAATTTACGTACTTTATGTCAATATGCCAATGCTGATGAGGAGCAGTTGGTTGAGTAAATCCATGTCCCTTCGATGAGGTTGCTTTAGTATTGTTCCATTTATTCAGTAAACCCTCTTTTTTAAGGATTCTATATACAGTAGAGGGACTTAGAGCTGCAATATCCTCATCAATCATCATATAAGTAAGACGCCTGTACCCATTACCCGGATGTTTCTTTGCATATGAAATAACAGCATCTCTTTCCTCAGGCAAAGCCCAGTTCCCCTTGGGAAGTAGTTTATTATGGCTGTTTTCCAGATTCTCCTTCCCTTTCCAGGAGTAGTATTTCCCGGAATTGATGTTAATAATCCCAAGTAATGATTTGCAGGAATAGTTCGTTTTTCCGGTTACTTTATCAACAAACAGAATAAGGTCTTCTTTAATGTCGGGTTCAACCCATTTCATATTCAGTTGTCCCCACCGGTACTTTTTTTTAATGAGATGGTTTCCTGAACAAGAAAAGAGATTGCCTCATCCCTTTTCTTGAGCTTTTCCTCAAGGTTTTTGATTTTTGTCTCAGCTGCAGTATCACTTTTTATCCCGGGTTTACGTGAGAATATTTCAGGTGCCGACTCAAATAATCTCTTCTTCCAGTTAAAAATGTCTTTGGGGTGAATCTGATATTTCTCTGCAAGCTGGCTGATTGTCGAATTACCCTCAAACAGTTCTCTTAGAACAATCATTTTCTGTTCCGGTGATATGTGTCGTCTTTCTTTCATTTCAGGAATCTCCTTATATTTAATTACACAATATAATTATTTTTTAAATTCCTGTTTCATCTGAAGCATTACAGCACAATAATTTCTTGTTTTTTACCTGGCATCAGGGGTAAAAACGAATTACGTTAAAGCGGTGGGGGTAAATTGGTAAAAATACTTATTGGTATAATCACGAGCGTATTACTATTTATACTTTATCGTATCTGTAAGAGTTTGTTAAGGGTTTTGTATTACTTAAAGAAATAAACTAATTTTTATATACAATAAAAAAGGTATGTTATATGTTATTCCATACGAACTCACACGGTCCGGATGAACCGGCTCTTATAAGAGCATTTAATAAGTGCATTGCCTTGTCTGCGGCCTTAAATAATGAATTTAAAATTTGTCTTTCAAATAAAGGCGCATTAAAAGCCAATACTATTGTGAATGTTTTTGGAGTGCCTTTTACAAAAGGGTTATCTAGTAATACTTTTAGATATCGGAATATTATAGTCCATTTAGAAACAAAAAAGATTACTGTTAATAATCCGATGCCCGCTTTAGCTATTCATATGGACAATGTATTTAGAGAAGATATCATTACAAGAAACAATAATGAAAATGTCGTTTATGTCCCTTGGACCGAACACGAACTTGCTGATTATTTAGTGCAGCATCCCAGTTCTGTGTCGATATAAAATCGATTACGATCTGGCTACGAATTATCTTCCAAACCTTAGAAAATAGGGGAAATATTTTCAAGATATTCCAAGCTATAAACCTTATAAAAAATAATAAGTTATAGAGATAAAAGAGTTTAGCAATTATTTCAAAAATTGACTTACAAGCAGAGGGGTCGGAGGCTCGACTCCTTCAGCCCCCACAAAAGCCACTATAAAAATAGTGGCTTTTTTATTTTATATTTAGAAAAAATCACTTGCATAATTCTTCTTTTCTCAAAAGAACAATACTTGATCCTTTATTTCTCCTTCAGATTTTAAAACAGATTAATATTCATAGCAAAATCGCAATTGACTTTAAGCGAAAAAGATCTTTGATTATAACTGTAAAAACAATCTCTTAAAAATGTCAAATATTTCTTGCAAATGGCTTTCTCTTTTATTAAATTTCGTTCAGTTACCTGCCGACTTATTGTAAGTCCATTATTCCTAAACCGGGGTATCGAGAATATTTCTGATAAATTATTGACTCTAATGCTTATTTCAATTTAGAAATTTATTTTAGGAGTCTGTCATGAAAAAAGAATTATACTCTCCCTGCCTTATACTTTTCTTCTTCTTGAATGCAACCTGCATTCTTAATGCTTATATTACTCACAACGGCGGAAACGTCAGCGGTACCTGGTTAACGGGTGAAACTCATTATATCCAAAATAAAGTTACAATTAATGATAATACAACTTTGACAATTCAGGAAGGTTGTTTTATTAAGTTTGCTTCACTGGCTGAACTTTATATTCTGGGTACTTTGGATTGCAACGGGACTGAGATGAATCCAATCATTTTTACATCATTTAATGATAATTCTTATGGTGAAACAATAGCCTCTTCCAGTGGATCACCTTCAGCAGGAGATTGGAAAGGAATCAGTTTTTATGGTTCGGGTGATTTTGAAGGGACCGGTTATTTTGACTATTGCAGAGTTCGTTACGGAGGTGAAACATCAACGAATTATGATGCTAACATAAATTTTGACAAGTGCAAAGCAGCCACATTTATTAACAGTATAAGTGAGCATAGCGCATATGACGGAATAAGAATCTGGGTAGCATATCCTACAATCACATCTTCGACTTTTTCAAGCAATGTGCGGCATGGTGTTTATTGTTCGGGAGATTATGTGGATGCAACAGCTCCAAGTATCACGAATAATACTTTTACTCAAAACGGAGGATATGGTGCATTTATTATAAATGCATATATTAATTCGTATTCTGGAAATACAGGTACAGGAAACGGTACAAACGGTATTGGCTTGCAGGGATATGTTAAAGCTAATGTAGCATTATCATGTTCAACTTCAGCCTTTCCATTTATTCTTCTTGGGAAAATAACCGTAAATGATAATTTTACACTTACGTTAAATGCCGGCACAATAATAAAAGCGGGCTTTCTAAACGGTGCTTATGGAGAAATATATGTTTTAGGTACACTGGACGTAAACGGAACATCCGGATCAAATGTTGTAATTACATCAATAAAGGATGATTCCTTTGGGGGTGATACAAACGGTGACAGTACTGACACTTCACCGGCCCCGGGTGACTGGTACGGAATTGATTTCTATGGACATAATGACGACGACGGTTGGGGATATTTTGATTATTGCAGGATAAGGTATGGAGGAAATACATCAACAAATTATGACGCAAATCTGAGCTTTAATAGGTGTGACGGGCTTTCCTATTTTACTAATTCTACTTCTGAATACAGCGGTCAGGATGGATTAAAAATATTTGTCTCTTCTCCTTTAATATCATCATCAAATTTCAAAAATAACAACAGGCACGGTTTATACTGCACGGGCGATTATCCGGCAGGTACTAGTCCGGATATTATTAACAACACATTTAGTGATAATGTAAGGTATGGAGCCTATATTTCTGATGCATACTTTAGGAGCTATTCAGGGAATACTGGAAGCGGTAACGGGATAAATGGGTTTGGGGTTCAGGGAAGTGTAAACGCTAATCATGAATGGACTTGCGGTTCAACATCTTTTCCTTTTATTTTAACGGGTGTAGTTACTGTTCAGAATAATTATATTTTGATTATTAACTCACCTGCGGTTATAAAAGCAACCTCATCAGGAGAATTGTTCGTTAAAGGGACGGTCAATGCAGTAGGTTCGGGTAAAGGGGAAATTGTATTTACTTCCTTAAAAGATGATTCTTACGGTGGGAACACCGACGGAGATCAGGGAAGTCCGGCCCCCGGGGATTGGCTTGGAATATATCTTTTAGGAAGTTATTCATCGAATTTTGATGGAACAGGGAATTTTGACTATTGCGTTGTGAGGTACGGAGGAAATCTTTCAACAAGTTATGATGCAAATATTTATTTTACTTCAGCTAAGCTAGGATATTTTAATCATAGTACTTCAGAATACAGTGCCGGATATGGAGTCAGAATAACAGTTTCCTATCCAACAGTTAATTACTCATTGATCAGAAACAATAACAATCACGGTCTGTATGCTCATGATCAGTTCACCGAACCTACTATTACAAATAATACATTTAATAATAATGCGGGATATGCTGCTTATGTCACAAGTACTACTCTTCAGTCTTATAGCGGTAATACCGGTTCCAACAATTCAACAAATGGCATCGGGTTAGCCGGCACAGTCAATGCAGATGTCACATGGACAAGTTCTGCTTCTCTGCCTTTTGTGATCACAGGAACAATAACGGTAAATGATAATAAAATATTAGCGATTTCGGGAGGAACAGTGATCAAAGCACTGAACAATACGGAGTTGATAGTATATGGAACTCTGGATGTGAACGGAACTGAGGGGAACAATGTTATTTTTACCTCTATTAAAGATGATTCATACTATGGAGACACTAATGGAGACGGGACTTCCACTCTTCCAAATAATGGTGACTGGAAAGGAATACAGATACTTGGAAGCAGTAATCCGGCTACAGGTAGTGACGGATACGGTTTTTTTGATTACTCCAGGATCAGATACGGAGGGAATACATCAACATATTATAAAGCAAATATCTATTTTTATTACGGAGGCTGGAATGGTTGTTATTTCAGCAATGGGGTTTGTGAATATAGTCAGGGATACGGGATTAGAATTTCGGATGTGACCCCCGTAATTTCAGAGAGTAATATTTCTCACAATACACTAGATGGAATTTATGCCACTACAGGATACAGACCCTCAACAGCTCCATATTTGACAAATAATGAGTTTAATAACAACGGTGGATTTGGGGCAAATCTTGTCGATATTCGTCCTACATCCTATTCTGGGAATTCGGGGTCCGGTAATGGTAATAATGCTATAGGAGTCTATGGTGTAATAGAAGATACCCCAATTAATTGGAACAGCGGATCAAATGATTTTCCTGTATCTCTTACCGGAAATCTCACTATTAATAGCGGAAAAACCTTGACTATTACCGGTGGGACACTGCGATGCAATAACTATAATATAATTAGCTCCGGTAACTTTGCCTTAAATAGTGGTGCCACAATAGAAATCGGTTCTGCAAATGGAATTACATCTTCCGGTTCTTCCGGCAATATTCAGAATGGCGGTTCAAGAACCTTCTCGACAGGTGCAAATTATATTTATAACGGTTTAACTGGTCAGGTTACCGGTAACGGTCTCCCTTCGGAAGTAAATAAACTAACGTGCTCAAATGCCTCCGGACTTTCTCTTACTGCTAATAATGTAGTGAACTCTGAATTGAGCATCAGACAAGGATTACTGAATAATTCATCTAAGACTATTTCTGTTGCAAATGGCGCAACTGTAATAGTGGATCAGGGGACACTCTCATCAGCACCTGTATTCCTTGGGAATGTGAACATGGAGTACACAGGAACTAACTCAAGAACTACGGGTGTTGAACTGCCGGCAACAAATATTATTTCGGATTTTACTCTGGAAAATGTTGGCGGTGTGACACTTAATGGTGACATTCGCGTAAATGGGAACTTGGTTCTTTATTCAGGGTGTCTATACACAGGTTCTTATAACGTTATACTTGGCAGTTCCGTTGATAATCTTGGGAATCTGGTGATGGGGACAGGGAAAGTCGTTGGTAAATTCAAGAGATGGTTCGCCGCTTCGACTGTAAACAATGTGCTTTTACCAATTGGAACAGCAGACAATCTGAGATACGCTTTTATTTCCTACTCATCACCCCCTTCTACCGGTGGTACTCTAACCGCCTCATTCATTGAAAGCAATCCGGGTGAAAATGGCCTGCCCCTTAATAATGACGGTGGTGAAGACATCCTTAAAATTGCACCGGATGGATATTGGATAATTACGTCTGGAGACGGTCTTTCGGGTGGGACTTATAACGTTGATCTGTGGGGGGATGGTTTTAATGGAATTAGTGATTACACAAAACTTCATCTCGTTAAACGAACGAACGGAAGTAGTCCTTGGGTTTTGGATGGGACACATGCTGTATGTACAGGTACAAACGATGCTCCGGAAGTACACAGAACTGGATTAACAGGTTTCTCGGAATTCGCGATAGGCTCAACCTTAAATAATCCTCTTCCCGTAGAGCTTTCATCATTTTCTGCAAATATTAAAGGAAATATAGTTAATTTGAATTGGGAAACGACCTCTGAGATCAGCAATTATGGATTCGAAATTGAAAGAAGACAAAAAGTAAATTCTAAACCGGGTGTTTGCAATGCAGAATGGACTAAAATCGGATTTGTTGAAGGGAGGGGGAATTGCAACTCACCAAATGAATATAGATATTCAGTGTTCCTTACGCAGCCGGGAAGATATTCATTCAGATTAAAACAAATCGAAAATGATGGAGATCATTCATATAGCAGTGAGGTTGAAATTGATTATATCCCTGAAGATTTTCTTCTGCATCAGAACTTTCCTAATCCCTTTAACCCAGAGACGATGATTAGTTATCAGCTTAAGGAGACTGCGTTGGTAAGGATGATTGTATATGATGTAAAGGGGGAGATTGTTGAGGAAGTCGAAAATTGTGTGAAGGAGGCAGGTTATCACCGGACTATTTTGATTGGTGACCGCTTGGCAAGTGGAATTTACTTTTGCAGGTTGGAAGTAGTGAACCAAAGTGGAAACATTGTGTTCAGAAAGATCATAAAGATGACTTTATTAAAGTAATGCATGTTAAGAAAAAATGTGTTTGATCAAAGTAAGAGTAAGAAGGAATTGCATACTTTTAGATAAATATTTTTTTCTTTAGTGAGGGTTGTGGAATTAAAATATAAAAATTTTGTTATGGATTGTATAAATTAATGTAATTTTAATACTGTAATATTTTAGTAATTTGGAGATAAATTGAATTTCACAATATTAGGCGGCGGTGGTGCAGTAGGTACAGAACTAGCTCGGGAACTTGGAAGAGAATCTCATCATCTGACAATTGTAAGCCGAAATCCAAAAAAGGTTAATAAATCTGATGAAATTATCTCAGCGGATATCCTTGATTCGGTTAAGCTTGATGAGGCTGTAAGGGATTCAGGAATGGTGTTTGTTACTGTTGGATTTGAATATAAAACACAAGTGTGGAAAGAGAAATGGCCTCTTTTCATGTCTAATTTGATCAACTCTTGCAGAAATCATCAGGTTCGAATAGTCTTTGTTGACAACATGTATATGTACGACTCGAAATATCAGTCTGATATGACAGAATCAACGCCTGTTAATCCTTCATCAGAAAAGGGAAAAATAAGAGCAAAAATTGCCCGAATGTTGATTGATGCTGTGGAAAAGGGGGATGTTAAAGCCCTAATTGCAAGAGCAGCTGATTTTTATGGTCCTGGAGTTACAGGAAGCTATTTAACTCAAATGGTTTTGAACAATCTTAAAAAAGGAAAAAGTCCGCAATGGGTTGGCAAACTTGATGTAATTCACAATTTTACTTTTACACCGGACATTGGGAAATCGCTGGTCCTTTTGGCAAAAAAGGATGATTCATTCAATCAGATATGGCATCTCCCCACTTATCAGGGTAAATTAACTTCACGCGATTGGATCAAATTGATGATGAAAGAAATGTCGCTGGAGAAAAAGATATCTTCTCTTCCTATGTCCTTAATGGGCCTGCTTGGAATATTTGTCCCAATACTAAGGGAAATAAAAGATATCGGATATCAGTTGGAACGGGATTATTTCTTCAACAGTTCAAAGTTCAACAATGCCTTTTCGTATCTACCGGTAACACCGGAAGAAGGAATTAATGACATGGTCAGATTATCTCTATAACTTGTTTGATTATATTTATTGCAAACTCAGTTTCTTCAACTGTCCCGGAATTTATCCTTACACCATTTGGAATTCCGAAATAATCAACGTATCGGAGAATTAATCCTTTGTTCAAGCACTCCTGATTAAAAGTCTTTGCCTTTTCCGGAGTCTCGAAGATGATGAGAAAAAAATTTGCTGCAGTCTCTGTATAATTCATACTCAAACTATTAAACGCTTCTCTGAACATTGTCATAGAGCGATTGTTTAATTTCACAGTTTCTTCCAGGAAACTCTCATCTTCCAGGGCGGCAATTGCAGCATATGCAGCAAGTGTATTCGGCTCGAAGGGCATTCTGGCTTTTTTGAGAGCTGTTATGAGTTCGGGATTTCCGCAAGCAAAACCCATTCTCAATCCTGCCAGTCCATAACTTTTTGAAAAGGTTCTAAGCACTAATAAATTTTCGTAATCAAAGTTTAGTCCGTTGGGATAATCTTTGCATGCTTCGGCGTATAATGTGTATGCCTCATCTAAAATCACCACAGTATTTTTCGGAACAGCATTCATAAAATCAATGAACTGGGCTTTGGTAAAGTAAGTACCTGTAGGATTATTTGGATTAGCTAAATAGATAAGTTTTATATCAGGGGAGATTTTTTCCTTTATGGCTTCAAGGTCAATTTTGTAATCACTTGTCAGTGGCAGGTTTATACTTTTTCTGCCAAGTTTGTCAGAATTCACATACCAACCTATAAAAGAACCTTTTGAGGAGAGCATATAATCTCCCTCATTAGTTAAAGCGATAATTATATACTGGAGGATTGCATCTGAACCTGATGCTATAAAGATTGAATTGAATGGTTTTTTATACTTAACCGATAAAGCTGTAACCGCGTCAAAAGCATTTGGATCTCCATATCTGTGGATAAACTCCGCGTGTTTGATAATTGCCTCTACTGCCTTCGGGGAGGGACCAAGGGGATTTTCGTTGGATGCAAGTTTAACTATTTTATTTAGCCCCTTTTCTCTTGCCAATTCGTCAATTGGTTTCCCTGCTTTGTATGTTGTTAGATTATTAATTCTATCTGGAATTTGTATCATATTATTCACTCTGCAAATTAATTTTAATGTTGCAAGATATGAATAATTTCCGATTAAGAAAAATATGTATTTTTATAATTTTATCGATTGATTTTGTAATAAAAACTGCTGGATTTTGGAGATTTCTTGGAAGATGGATCTGTCAGTTTTAAGAAAAAAACGTATAGGGAGATAATTAATAGACAGTAGTCACGGCAAACCGTTAATTAATATTTTTCTGAAGCAGAAATTTCCCCTTATTGGAACCTAAAAAGACCGCTGACTGTTAAATTTTAAGTGAATTTCCATATTATTCGCTACTTGGTTATATTTGATATTGAAAATTAATTAGCTTAGGTATTTTTAATGAAAAATTTTGATATTGCTGTTCTGGGAGGTGGCCCCGGAGGTTATGTGGCTGCAATAAGGGCGGCTCAGCTTGGTTTTAGCACCGCTGTGATTGATAAGGATAATTTGGGTGGCATCTGCCTGAATTGGGGTTGTATTCCAACTAAATCCCTCCTGAAGAATGCAGAGGTTTTTGACATTATTAAGAATCATTCCTCAGAATTTGGAATTAAGTGTGAAGGAGTTTCTATAGATTTTCAATCTGTTATTAAGCGAAGCAGGGATATAAGCGATAGAATTACAAAAAATGTTGAAATGCTTATCAAGAAGAATAAAATAGACCGTTTCAGAGGCTTCGGCAAATTGAAAAGTAAGACTGAAATTGAAATCACTGAAAATGGGAAACCTCCTTATACTATTTCCGCAAAAAAAATAATAATCTCCACGGGCGCAAGACCACGTATGATACCACAGATTCCTGTTGATAGGAATAGAATTATAACCAGCACTGAAGCTATGATTCTTCAAGAGCCTCCAAAGGAACTCGTAGTTATCGGCGGAGGGGCAATTGGTATTGAATTCGCATTCTTCTATAACATATTTGGAACCAAAGTAACCGTTGTCGAGATGCTTGATAATATTCTCCCTGTTGAGGACAAAGAAGTTTCCCAGACCTTAGAGAAGATATTTAAAAAGAAGGGAATAGAGATTCTTACAAAGTCTAGTGTCGAAAAAGCTGAAGTCAAAGGGGATAAGGTATTGCTTAAGATACAATCTGAGAGTAAAACAAAAGAGATTTTTGCAGACGTAGTTTTAAATTCAATAGGTGTTGTTGGCAACATCGAGAAAATAGGATTAGAACAACTTGGTATTGTTACGGAAAAAAATCATATAAAAGTGGATAAACGAACTTACAGAACAAACATTGAGAATATTTATGCTGTTGGGGACGTCATAGGACCCCCTTGGCTTGCCCACGTTGCATCAGCTGAAGGGATAAATTGTGTTGAAGGTATAAAAGGAATAGATATACAACCTATTAATTATGATTCAATTCCGGGTTGTACTTATTGTCTCCCTCAGGTAGCGAGTATTGGTTTGACAGAGGATAAAGCCAGGCAAGCAGGGTATGAATTAAAAATTGGAAAGTTCCCATTTATGGCAAGCGGTAAAGCATTCGCTGTTGGAGAAAGAGATGGGTTCGTCAAATTAATATTTGATGCAAAGTACGGAGAACTTTTGGGAGCTCATATTATTGGAGCAGAAGCAACTGAATTAATTGCTGAGCTTGGAATGGTTAAGTCACTTGAAGGTACCGGGCATTCCATATTGAAGACAATTCATGCACATCCAACATTGTCTGAGTCAATAATGGAGGCAGCTGCCAATGCATACGGGGAAGCTATTCATATTTAATATGAAAACTGAAATGTAATGAGAGAACTTTTGTATTGTAACCCGGGAACTGTTGATTATAAGGAAGCGTGGGATCTTCAAAGTTTTATTCACACAAAAAGGCGAGAAAACAAAATTGCGGATTTTCTTTTTTTACTCGAACATCCTAACACTTACACTCTTGGGAAAGTAGCAAAAAAAGAACACCTAATTGGTTCTGAGGATTTCTTATCTGAAAAAGGGATTTCAGTTTATGAAATTGATAGGGGAGGAGATATTACTTATCACGGTCCCGGACAGATAGTGGGTTATCCAATTATTTCTTTGACTGATTGGGAAAAGGATTCCCACAAATATTTGCGGGCACTTGAAGAAGTAATTATTCTGGTTTGTAAGGCTTTCGGGATAGAAGCTGGCAGGAATGAAAAACATACAGGAGTTTGGGTAGGGGATAGCAAGCTAGCAGCAATTGGTATCAAAATATCCCGTTGGATTACAATGCATGGTTTTGCCTTTAATATAAATACGAATCTTCAACTCTTTAATGGCATCATACCATGTGGTATTCAGGATAAAGGAGTTACTTCTTTGAGCAAACTTCTTGGGACTAAAGAAGTAGATATCGAGGAAGTGAAAAATCTTATCTTAAAGAATTTTAGGAAAGTATTTAATTATGATTCCGTTAAGGAAATTAATTTGTCGAATTTATTAAAAACCCGGAGTTAGAGTATTCAAATGTCTAAAAAAGCGAGTAAGTTAAACGAAAATACCTCAAATAATAATGGACAAGATACGCTTCATAAAGAAAATATTCTTTCAAAAGAAGAGTTGACAAAAGTCTTCAGAACTATGTATCTGGCACGCCAGACCGACCTGAAAGCTTTAAGTCTGTTAAAGCAGGGAAAGACTTTTTTTCATATAGCAGGGTCCGGTCATGAAGCAATCCAGGTAGCAGTCTCTATGCAACTTGATCCTAAGAAAGATTGGCTTCACCCTTACTATAGAGATCTGGCTCTTTCATTTACTGCAGGAATCACTCCTCATGATTTCTTTCTTCAATCATTCGGAAAGATAGATGATACCGCCAGCGGTGGAAGAATGATGCCCGGGCATTATGGTTCCAAGGAATTGAATATCCCGTGTCAGTCAAGTCCAACGGGAACTCAATTTCTACAGGCCGTTGGAACTGCATTAGCAACTCAAAGATTAGGTAGTGATTCTGTTAGCTATGTAAGTTCAGGAGAAGGAACAACAAGTCAGGGGGAATTCCATGAAGCTGTCAACTGGGCTGCCAGGGAAAAACTTCCTGTTATTTTTGTTATCCAGAATAATGGTTATGCCATTTCTGTGCCTGTCACAAGACAGTCCGGGGGACTTGATAATTCAATCGCAGAAATGATGAAGGGGTATCATAATCTAAAAAGAATTAAAGTTGACGGAACTGATTTCTTTAAATCATTCGATGCTGCTAAGGAAGCGGTTAACTATGCAAGGGCGCACAAGGGACCGGTTTTAATTGAGGCTAATGTAGTCAGATTATTGAGTCATTCATCATCAGATGATCAGAAAAAATATAGAAATCCCGAGGAGATAGAAGAAGATCTAAAGAATGATCCAATTGAAAAGTTTATTAAGGTTGTGCTTCAGGATGGTATTTTTACTCTGGAGGAAATAAATGCCTTAAAAGCTGATGCTGATAAAGAAATTGCAGAGGCAGTTGAAAGTGCCCTTAAAGCGCCTGATCCCCGCCCTGAGGATTCGACAACTTTTGTCTTCGATGAGAGCGGTTTAAAAGAAGGTTTTTCATATTATGATAATGAAGGAGAGAGTGCACCAATTGTTATGGTTGATGCAATAAACCATGCTCTTCATGAGGAAATGGAAAGAAATGAAAAAACATATCTCTTTGGGGAGGATGTGGCAGATAAAAAAGGAGGAGTATTCACTGCGACTAAAGGTTTAACCCAGAAATTCGGCGAGAAAAGGATTTTTAACTCACCTTTAGCAGAAGCCAGCATTGCTGGAGTAGCAACAGGACTTGCACTTGCAGGAATGAAGCCAGTTGTGGAAATACAGTTTGGAGATTATATATACCCTGCTTTCATGCAAATAAAAAATGAAATTGCTACTTTTAGGTATAGAACAAATAATGCCTGGCAGACACCTGTTGTTATAAGAGTTGCAGTCGGTGGTTATATTCACGGAGGACTTTACCACAGTCAGAATATTGAATCCATTTTTGCGCATATACCCGGGCTGTATATCGCTTATCCCTCAAACTCTGCAGATGCAAAAGGACTGCTTAAAACTGCAATCAGAATTAATGATCCTGTACTCTTTTGCGAACATAAAGGACTATACAGACAAAGTTTTGCAATGTCTCCTGAACCAGGTAAGGATTATTTAGTACCTTTTGGACAGGCAAAAGTTGTAAAGCAAGGAAATGATCTTACTGTTATAACTTATGGAGCAACTGTTTGGGAATCCGTTTTTGCAGCGAAAAAACTTGAAGAAGAAGGTTATTCGATTGAAATTATCGACATCCGAACCATCATTCCTCTGGATATACAAACAATTTACGACTCTGTAAAGAAAACCAATAAAGCAATCGTGATTCATGAAGATACTCTTACACAAGGTTTTGGAGCTGAAATCGCAGCCAGAATCAGCGAGAATTGCTTTGAACATCTTGATGGACCCGTTAGAAGATTTGCTGCGAAAGACACTCACATTCCGTATGCTCCTGTGTTGGAAAATGATGTTCTTCCTACAAGAAGTTCAATTTATAATTCACTAAAATCATTGTTAGAGTATTAAAAAATTTAAGGTATAATATGTTTGTTGAAGTTCCAATGCCCAAAATGGGTGAATCAATTATGGAAGGTACTGTTATAAAATGGTACAAGAACGTTGGTGATTTTGTTAAGAAAGATGAAACGCTGTTTGAAATAAGTACCGACAAAGTCGATACAGAAGTACCTTCTCTCGCTGAAGGTGTGCTGACAAAAATTTTTGTAAATGTGAACGAGACGATTGAAGTAGGAAAAATTGTCGCTATAATTGATACTTCAAATTCTCAGGATTCCCATGTAAGCGAGACTTCTGCTGATGTTGTTTTGGCAAATACTGCAATCGCCTCCAATATTCAATCTGATATTAATCCTTCCAGTACTTCAATAACCGAAGTTGTGATGCCAAAGATGGGCGAATCAATCATGGAGGGTACTGTAATAAAATGGTATAAAAAAGTTGGTGACATCGTTAAGGCTGAGGAAACATTATTCGAAATAAGTACCGATAAAGTTGACACTGAAGTACCGGCTCCTGTTGCAGGCACATTGATCGAAGTGTTCGTTAAGGAACAGGAAACTGTTTCCATCGGAACGATTGTTGCAAAAATCTCTTCCGGCGATGGTCAGGTTCAACTAACGACCCCGAAACAGGAGTCAATCGAAGAAGTCTCAATGCATGATGTGGTGGCAAGAAATACAATGTCCGGGTCTGTTCCGGATAAGCCCAAAATTGAATCTAAATCTAGCGATAAGTCATCAAGATTTTTTTCTCCACTTGTTATGAGCATAGCAAATGCAGAGAGAATTCCGGTAGAAGAACTTGAGAACATAAAAGGAACCGGAATTGGCGGAAGAATTACCAAGCAGGATATCCTTAAATATATCGAAGTCAGGAGTCTCTCGCCCAAGACGCATCATACGAAAAAATCTATACCGGTTTCTCCATCAGTTAACTACGAAACTCCCGCTGGAAAAATCGAAAGGATTCCAATGGATAATATCCGTTCGAAAATCATGCAACACATGGTTAATAGCAGGGATACCTCTGTGCATGTTACCGGAGTAGTAGAAGTTGACGTAACCAAAGTGCATAACTTCATTAAAATTAATAAGGAAAAGTATCTACGTGATGAAGGAATTAAATTGACATACCTTCCCTTCATAGCGATGGGAGTTGTAAAAGCCTTAAAGGACTATCCACTTGTTAATGCTACAATTGAGGAGACTTCAATAGTAGTTAAGAAATTTATTAATCTTGGTATAGCTGTAGCTGTGGAACCAAACGGCTTGATCGTACCAAACATCAAAGCTGCGGATGAGAAAAATCTTATTGGACTTACAAAATCCATTAAGGATCTGGCTGATAGAGCAAGAACAAAAAAGCTAACAGTTGACGAGATTACAGGGGGTACTTTTACGATTACTAATTACGGGGTTTTTGGATCATTGTTCGGTACGCCAATAATCAACCAGCCGGAAGTTGCGATACTTGGAGTTGGAGCAGTCGTTAAAAAACCTGTTGTGCTTGAAATTGAAGGAGTTGAGTCCATTACAATTAAGCCAATGATGTATCTCTCTTTGTCTCACGATCATAGACTTGTTGACGGTATGCTGGGAGGAAGGTTCCTGACCTCTGTTAAAGAATTTATAGAAAATTTTTATGAGTAAATCTCAAGGCATTGTTTTGAAAATAAATAAACATCAAAAAGCATTTAAAGAAGAAAAAGAAAAGGAAAGAGGGGAATCGATCCGCAGACCTGATTGGCTCAAGGTTAAACTCCCGATTGGTCAAAACTATTCGGAAGTTCGTAACCTGATGAGGGAAAATAGATTGAACACTGTCTGCGAAGAAGCTCGCTGTCCAAATATGGGGGAATGCTGGAATCACAGAACGGCTACTTTTATGATTCTTGGGGATACATGTACAAGAAGCTGTGGATTTTGCAATGTCAAGTTAGGCTTGCCTAATGAACTTGATCTTGATGAACCCCGACGTGTAGCTGATGCTGTGAAAAAACTTCAGCTCCGGCATGTTGTAATCACATCTGTTAACAGGGATGAACTTGCCGATGGTGGATCATCAATATTCTCTGAACTTGTTCATCTCATAAACAGAGATATGCCCGATTGCACTGTTGAAATACTTATTCCTGATTTCAAAGGAGACGTAAATGCCTTTAACATTATAATGCAGAATCCCCCCCATATTCTTAACCATAATCTCGAAACCGTGGAAAGACTTTATCATGCTGTTAGACCACAAGCAAAATATATACGCTCTCTGGAACTTATTCAGTGGTTTAAGAAACGTGGGCTTGCAACAAAAAGCGGGATAATGGTCGGTATTGGGGAGACTACTGAAGAGGTAATTAAAACCATGAGGGATCTGGTCAGCCACAATTGTGATATACTAACAATTGGACAATACCTTCAACCGACTAAGAATCATCTGCCTGTGGACAGATTCGTTACACCCGATGAGTTCGCAATGTATAAAACCGAAGGATTGAAAATGGGTTTTAAAATCGTGGAGAGCGGTCCATTGGTTCGGAGTTCCTATCATGCGGATGAGCAGGCGAGGAAAGTTAACCTTTTAAGTGGGACTATTATCTGATCCCAAAATCATAAATTGTAGTAACGTAGTCACGTAGTCAGCTGTTTTAAACATATATATAAAATGTATTTATTTATTACTATTTGTATATTTAGGTTACTACACTGACTACGCAACTACAAATTACGAATTTGGCCTGTTTTCGGCGATTTTTGTAGTCAGGTACTCCCCGCCCAACCTTACTACAGTTACTACAAAATTTTCTCCCCCCTCGCTTCTCCTTCGATCCTCCCTCGAGTAACCCTCTTCTGCAGTGTCCGTCGGAAAGCATCTCAAAACTTACAAAAACTGTCATTATTTAACAAAAAAGACCTCTGAGTATCAGAATAACCACCTCGTTTTTCCCCATTTCCCTGTTAATTATCCAAATTTTTCGTTATTGACCTTTAGTTTGACAAATCTTCTTCCGGTAAAGTGGGGAGTAAGGGAGGAACCATTACCACTTGTTCCCGGGTAAGCATTACCTGTCCAACTTCAAGCCCTTTTCTTTTCGATACATATTTTTTGAATGTATAACTAACAGGTACCAGTTTTGAGGTTTTTCCTTTGCTGTAAAAAGCGGCTATTGAAGCTGCTTTTTTAATAACATCCTTTGGAACACCTTCTTTTGTGTTTTCAACCCGAAGTACCGTATGGGAACCGGCATATCCCCTCGCATGGAACCAGAGATCGTTTGGTTTTGCAAAACGGAGTGTGAGCAAATCATTTGCTGCAGAATCCTTCCCGACATAAACATGGTATTTATCCGCAAGAATATAGTGCCTGAACTTCTTTGTAAGTTCGCTTTCTTCCGTAGTTAACTCTTTCTCTTCCATTCCAAGTTCCTTCTTAAGTTCCACAAGTTCCTCAAATTTTGTTGATCTTTCAAGTTTCGTTTGAAGTTCTCTTAAAAGATTGTACCTGTTTAGGTTATTTCTATAAAGATTTTGGGTTTTCGCAATAGAAATTTTCTCCGATTTTGCTTTCTCAAAATAATACTCTGCATTCTTGCGCGGTTCCAGCGTTGGCTTTAAGGATACATTTATCGGCAGATTATTTTCATAAACATCTTCAACGACCACTGTGGAGTCTCCCTTTTTAATTTTATCCAGATTAATTAAAAGCAGATTTCCAAGTTTCAAGTATTCTTCTTCCCTGGAAGGAGTTGACAACCGATTCTGCTGACGATTAAGTTTATCAGATAACTGCTGTAATTGGATAATCATTTCTTTTTCAATTCTTCTGTAAAGAATGGAATAAGATGTGAGTTTACTTATATTTGTTAAGTAGTACCTTACTGCTTCATTTGCAGAACCAAATATCTTTTCTTCATATTCTATATTACCATGCCTCAGATAAGTAAAGCAAGTGGGGATTAAAAATACTTCTTGTCTGTTACTATTTCGAAACACTGATAATGAAGTACTTAGGATTTCCGATGTAAGATTATTAATGGTTTCAGAATTGATATTAACTCTTCTATGCAAGATTTCCTGGATAATCTCTCCCTTGAAAAACGGTACGGTTTTTCTTAAACCCTCAATGGTTGTATTCTCGGGAATGTTCAGAACTTGTAAATCCTTGCTAAATGATGCATTCTCAAGATCGGCTATTAGTTGTTGAAAAATATTATTCTTTTCTCCCTTGAAAAAAAGCGGTTCTTTCCCTTCAGCTATCAGAATAACATTGCTAAGAGGTCCTCTCAAGACAATAAATAGATTAAAGTTTTGAAAAGACAGACGGATAATTCTTTCATAATTGGCAATCTCAATGGAAACAACAGGGGAGGGGAAATAATCGTTAAAAAAACTGACACTGTTCTTTCTTGCTCTGTTGAATATCTCTCTTTTATATAAATATGGCTTAACAGGGTGGACATTAACAATTAAATGAAAGCCTTTGCTTTCCTTATCGTCGTATTTTCCAAAAGAAAGTACCAGTTGATTCTTTTCCTGGGAGAAAACTTCGTACAGACTATATCCGTGCAATTCTTCTGCATACTCACGGATAAGCTTCCCCAAAACGAGATAATTGTTAAACATCTGAGATTAAAAACTTATTATTTTTAATTGGTAATATAACTGTTGTTTGATATATTTGGAACAAATTTTAATACAAATAATAATCTATCAACTAAAAAAGGAAATCTATGTTTAAAGGACACCCAAAAGGACTTTACGTAGCATTTTTTGCCAATATGGGTGAAAGATTCGGATTCTACACTATGATGGCAATACTTGTGATGTTCCTTCAGGCAAAATTCAATCTTCCGGCAGATAAGGCAGGAGTGATTTATTCTATCTTCTACTTCTCAATCTATGCCCTAGCTCTACTTGGTGGGTTTTTGGCAGACAGAACCCAAAATTACAAGGGTATAATAATGATTGGTATCGTAGTGATGTTTGCCGGATACATTCTTATGGCTATTCCCGGTTTGGGATTAACAATAGCCCTGATCGGTCTTTTTACAATTGCGTTTGGAAATGGACTTTTTAAAGGTAACCTTCAGGCGCTTGTAGGTCAAATGTATGATGCCCCCGAGTACTCAAAACTAAGGGACACTGCTTTCTCAATCTTTTATATGGGTATCAATGTCGGAGCTTTCTTCGCTCCTAACGCTGCACGCGGAATAAGATCATGGTATCTAAGTACTCACGGTCTAAAATACGATGCAGATCTGCCATCACTCTGTAACCAGATGGTTAGCGGGCAGCTTACCGATACTACAAAGCTGCAGGAACTTGCTTCCACTGTCTCTACCGCCCCGATTACGGATCTCAAAATTTGGGCTCAAAATTATATTGATGTATTTTCTACAGGTTACAATTATGCATTCGGAATCGCAGCAATCGCAATGCTCATTTCCCTTGCTGCTTATGTCTTCTTTAAAGGTTATCTTCCTGATCGTAAAAAACTTGCTGCAACATCAGATTCTAAAGTGCAAACTATGACCAAAGAGGAAGAAAAATCCAGGCTTACTGCGCTTGGTTTAGTATTCCTCGTAGTGATTTTCTTCTGGATGTCTTTCCATCAAAACGGATTAACACTTACTTATTTTGCACGTGATTATACGGTAAAAGCAGTTGATGCATTGACTAATAATTTCTTCAACCTATGGTCGTTCCTGTCAATTCTTGCGGTAATATATGGTCTGGTATTCTTGATCGGCAAAAAATCCTCCGGTGTGACCAAGGCAATTGGTGGATTTTTAGTCCTTGCTGGTGCTTATTTGGTTTACTACTTTAATTCAACATTTACAGCTGCAAATCCTATTGAGCCTGAGATATTTCAACAGTTCAATCCCATTTTTATTGTCGTCTTAACTCCTGTAGTGGTTAAGCTCTTTGCTATGCTTAGGGAAAAGAACATCGAACCATCAACTCCAAGAAAAATCGGTATCGGAATGATCCTTGCAGCAGTTGGATTTGTAATTATGATTTTGGGATCACTGAATATCATGGATCCTTATGAATTAAACGGAGAACCGTCACCGGATAGAGTATCCGCCAACTGGTTAATAGGAACCTATTTTATTCTTACTGTTGCTGAATTATTCTTAAGTCCTATGGGATTATCTTTCGTATCAAAAGTCGCTCCTCCACGCTTCCAGGGTTTAATGCAGGGAGGTTGGCTTGGTGCTACAGCCCTGGGTAATCAACTTCTCTTCGTAGGAAGTTCTCTCTGGGTTGCTATTGCAGTATGGCAGGTTTGGGCAGTATTTGTTGTCTGCTGTTTACTCTCAGCTGCTTTCATTTTCTCCATTATGAAGAAACTTGAAAAGGCTACCTCTTAATAAACTATTGTGAGAACACAAGTGGAATCTGATAATATCAGATTCCACTTTTTATTTTTAGGATATTGTATGAAAAAGAAATTGCTTGTTCTGTTTTTTGTTTTTTCGGTAATTGAATTATCCGCTCAGTTCCCTGATTCTCTCACTCGGGTTGAGGGAGATACCATTTGGTTTGATGCACGATCTCTTACTATAGAGGGAAAAGGTTGGGTAGATACAGATTCTACATTCGATCGTTTACCGCTCAAAGCGAAAGAAATAATTCCCGAAAGAGTTTGGCGCCTTTCAAAAAACAGCGCCGGAATTACTGTTTCCTTTTCCACTAATTCTAAAAATATCTTTGTCAAATGGAAAAATAACAACAACATGTACGCTTTGCCGAATATGCCGGCTATCAGCGTTAGTGGTATTGATCTCTATTATCGTGCAAGTGATAATAGTTGGAAATACACAGGGACGGGGAGACCGAGCCCTACTTTTTCATCAATTGCAGTTTTTTCCGCAGCGGATGAATATCCGGACAAAACTGATTATTTGCTCTATCTCCCCCTTTATAATGGGATTGCCAAAATGGAAATCGGCATTCTTAAAGGTAACGAAATAACTCCGGCTAATGTCTTTGATAATAATTTAAAACCAATCGTCTTCTATGGCACTTCTATTACTCAGGGTGGAAGTGCAAGCAGGCCAGGACTTGTGCATACTGCACTTATTCAAAGACAGCTTAATGCCAAAATAGTAAATCTCGGTTTTTCGGGAAGCGGAAAAATGGAAATTGAAATGGCTCAGCTCATTTCTGAAATAGATGCTTCCTTGTATGTACTTGATTGTTTGTGGAATATAACTGATGACCTGGTTAAAGAAAGAACCGAACACTTTATAAGATTTCTGAGAGAGAGAAAGCCGGATACTCCTATTCTCCTTGTTGAGGATAGCAAGTACAATTATTCTTCTCCAAGCGAACGTGGAAAAATCTTAATCGGGATCTTCGATAAACTGCAAAAGGAACAAATGAAAGAAATTTATTTCCTTGGTGCTCAAAACTTGCTTGGAAAAGATTGGGAAGGCACAATTGATGGTGTTCACCCAAACGATCTTGGCTTTATGAGACACACGGAAGAATTTTTAAGGATTATTAAAGAGATTTTAAAGATTAATTGATTGGAAGCACTAAAATAACATGTCTTGAAAATTGACTGATTTTAGGAAAAACTAACCATACTTTCTGGTGGTAAAAGTTGGAATATGTATTAAAATTTCAATGGATTTTTTGAAATCTTACTCCCATAATTTGGATTTTTCTTAAAAGCCTTCCCTTCTGCTTCCCTTTCGAACCTCTTCTGCCCATTCTTTTACTCATAAATGAGAATATCCATTTTCTTTTTGTCGTTATTTTTTTAAGTAACCCGCCTAATTACAAAAGTTGCATAAGAACAATGGAATGATCGATAATATTTCTGAATAAGTTTAAGAATCAAGTCACTAATATTGATGTTTAATTTTCCCATTCCTATAATGAATATCACACTTAGTAAAGTCTAAATTCATTCGAAGAGGTGAAAAAATCTTTTGATAATTACATTAATATTATTTAAGTTTATTTATTTAATAAATCAATATTACTAAAAGTCCATGCGCTAATTTTTACTAATGTTTATTTAATTTAAGAAACAATTAATCAGTGGATTGAAATGTATTCAAGTTTTCAAATTTATCGGAGTTATGGTATGTATATAATAAAGTTATTTTTAATTTTAATTGCTCTGTTAACTAGCACTATAAATGCTCAAAGTTATAAACTTACAATATTACACAGTAATGATGCCAAATCTAAATTAATTAAACCGGGTCAGGCAAGTCAATCGGATTTTGGTTCTGTATCACGAATGAAGACTCTTTATGACACTCTTATATCGAGAGCACAAAGAAATGGATTCAATGTAATTAATCTCTCAGCGGGAAACAATTTATTAGCAAGCCCTGAGTTTTTTATTAGTCAGCAGCTTCCAGAAGGACAGGATTATTATGACTCCAGAGCCCTTAACATGATTAATTTTGATGCTGTCGGTTTCGGAAATCATGAATTTGATTTCGGTCCGGATGTAACTGCAAGATTTATTGGCGGTTTTCAAAATCAAAACACTAATTTTATTTCATCTAATTTGGATTTTTCCCAGGAAGACTCTCTTAATAATTTGATATCATCAGGAAAAATTCGAAAATATAAAATTATTCAGGTAGGGGGAGAAAAAATTGGAATTCTTGCCGTGATCTCTCCTGAGTTGAAAACTCTCTCTAGCCCCAGAAGAGTTACTGTAGATCCTAATGTGGTCGATATCATTAATAATTACGTCGATACTTTAACAAATCTTGGGGTTAATAAAATTATACTTATTTCAAATTACCAGGGAGTTAAACAGGATTCCGTTTTAATACGAAATACTCGTGGGATTGACGTGGTGGTTTCTGCACATGATTATGATCTGCTCGCTAATCCTGGTACGCTACTCGTTCCGGGTGACTCCGCTTTTGTTGTTGCAGGTTATCCCCTGACGTTGTTGAATTCAGAAAATGAAACCGTCTATCTGGTAAAAACCGGTCCCGAATATAAATACGTTGGAAAACTTGAACTTGAATTTAATTCATTGGGAGATGTCGTTCAGATTGGCAATGGAACTGACCTTATTAGGGTTGCTTCTGATACTTATCCTGATGGCGTTATGAAAAATCAAAATATTGAAACGAGTATTATCACTCCTCTCCAGAACTCATTAAATGCACTTGCCGGAAATGTTATTGGTACTAGCCAGGTAGAATTGGATGGTTTGATTGGACATATACGGACTCGGGAAACAAATCTTGGGAATCTTGCTGCGGATGCATTATTGTGGGAGGCAAAACAACTGGCATCTGTTTTTGGAGCTCCTCAACCGGATATTTCATTACAAAATGGGGGAGGAATCCGTAATAACAATATCATACCATCAGGAAATCTCTCAGAACTTACTACCTTCTCTATTCTTCCGTTCGGAAACTTTACTTCAATCGTAGAAGGGATATCACCATCTCAACTTAAAGAGATTCTTGAGAATGCAGTTTCCAGGGTTGAAAATGTGGAAGGAAGATTTGCGCAAATTTCAGGCTTCAAACTCAAGTTTAATCCCAACGCTCAGGCACAAATGCTAGATAATAATGGTAATATTTTGATACCTGGAAAACGAATTTGGGAAATTAAGTTGAATAATGGTGAATTCATTGTTCAGAATGGTGAAGTCAATCTTTCCGCACCACTGCTTAATATTTCCATCAGTGACTTTCTGGCAAAAGGTGGTGATCAATATCCATTCAGGGGTGCTCAATTTTCAATTCTTGGTTCAACTGATCAACAGTCGCTCGCAAATTATATTCAGCAAGGTTTGTCAGGTTTGATATCATCCTCACAATATCCAGAGGGGGGAGAAGGACGAATTGTCTCTGATCCAACTCTTGAAACCGGAGAAAAGGTCAATCAGGTAAAAGACTACGAACTAGTTCAAAATTTCCCCAATCCCTTTAATCCGGAAACAGTGATAACCTGGAGCATGAAATCAAAAGAAAATGCTGTTATTACTATCTGCGATATTTTAGGCAGAGAAGTTTCTGTTCCGGTAAATGGTGTTTATGATCCAGGAACTCACTCTGTTCGCTTTAATGGGAAAAATTTATCTTCCGGAATTTATACCTATACTTTAAAGGTTGGAGATAGAATCCTTTCACGAAAAATGCTTTTAATGAAATAGAAATTCAATGGACGTAACAGTATTTTAAGGTTTAATTATTTTGATAAATTGATTTTTTTTTTTACTCCGAAAGGGTTAATTTTAAACAATATGTTTTTATACCATCCACCAAAAAGACGGGTTATTAATGTCAAATAGTTCAATAGATTATTTGTTGCGAATAAGACTTCCGCTGATATTATTCGTTGTCGTCGTTGCTTTTGCTCTAACGTACTTTCTGTCTAGAGGCGAACGCGACGGTATAGGATATCAGCCTGATCAACCGATTAATTTTTCGCATAAATTGCATGCGGGTACTATGAAGATTGATTGTCAATACTGCCATACTTCTGTAGAGAAAGGACGCCATGCAACTGTTCCTGCTGCTTCAGTTTGTATGAATTGTCATTCAGTCGCCCGTAAAGACAAACCGGAGATCATTAAGCTTACTGACTATTATAAATCTGGAAAGGCAATTAAATGGGTAAGGATTCATAAAGTACCTGATTACGCCTACTTTAATCATAGTGTTCATGTTAATAAAGGAATTGATTGCGCAAGTTGTCATGGTAAAGTTGAAACTATGGATAAGGTAACACAGGTTGCCAGTTTTACAATGGGTGCCTGTCTTGATTGTCATAGAAATGCACACGATAAATTACCTTATCTTAAAAATGTAAATGAAGGTCCTGAACACTGTTGGGCTTGCCACAGGTAATTCGTAATTTAATATATAGCTTGTAAATTAAAGGTAAAAAATGAAGAAGATTGGCAGAAAACTTTTTTTTGGAACGCTGGGTTCAGGTTTACTCGGATTTGTGCTAATTAAACAAAAAGGGAAATCCTTCACTTTAGCAAACAAAACTCAAAATAAAATTTCTATTAGTATTAATCCTTTAGCCGTAAAACGAGAATCAAAAGGAACAAATAATGGATGAATTGAAGAACATGAATAACCTTAAACCGGAATCCTCTCAAAATGATGAGTTCTTAAAAGGTGTAACGGATAATTTTTCGATTGAAGAAATTCCCGAGGGTTTATCTCGTAGAAGATTTCTCGCTTTAATGGGTGCTTCGGCTGCTTTGGTTACTGTGGGCTGCAATGATTATCATGATAAAGGTGAAATTGTTCCATATACTAAAAAACCAGAAGAAGTTGAAATCGGAAAACCTAATTATTACGCTTCAACTTGTAACGGTTGCTCCCTGGCGTGCGGTATACTTATTAAGACCAGGGAAGGAAGACCTATTAAAATTATTGGCAATCCGGATCACCCCGTAAACAAGGGTAAAATCTGTTCGATGGGTGAAGCTAATATTATGAATCTCTATGATCCTGCAAGAATTACCGGACCTCTTAAGAAAGATAGATTCGGATTCACTCAAATCAGTTGGGATCAAGCCGAAAGCGAGATTATACAAAAACTTAAAAATGCTGGTGGGGAAATTGCTGTAATTGCTCCGCCGGTTGTTTCTCCCACTGTTGCAAAACTCTTTAACGAATTCGAGTCTGCATTCACGGGTAGTAAGGTTTACTATCATGAATTGTTTGACGATACTAATAGAAAAACTGCTTTTCATAAATGTTATGGTGTAACTGATCCCCCTGTGATTTCTTTCGAAGATGCCAAGGTCATCGTTACCCTCGAAGCTGATATCTTTGGCTGTGATGGGCATAAAATTGAAAATATGCTTGGATATTCTTCAGGCAGAAATGTAGAGAATCTAAATACTTTTAACAGACTTTATGCTGTGGAAGGGAATATGTCTCTTACCGGAATGAATGCTGATTATCGAATGCGTTTACGACCTGAGGCACAGTATGAATTCGTAATGGCTCTGCTTAATGGAATTACAAAAGAATATGGTAGCGCTACTGCACTTGATGCCAAGGCAAACAACCTGATAGCTTCATTTACTCCTGAGTCAGTTGCAAATAAGTATTCTCTGAAACTCAAAATCGTAAAATCAATTATTAGTGACCTGGGAAAGAATAAAGGAAAGGGGATTGTTTTTGGTGGAAAAACCCTTCCGGTACATACACATGTAGCAATCAATTTACTGAATGAAGTTCTTGGTAACACCATTCTTTATAATAAAAACAACGCTAACTTATCTCAAAATGCCATAACTACTCCTGATGATCTTTCCGAATTATTAAGGAAGATGAAAAATGGCATAATTAAAGGAATAATCCATTTTGATTCTAATCCGGTTTATCAGTTTCCCGGAAGTCTTGCTTATGCTGATGCGCTTAAGAAAGTTCCGTTGGTAGTTACAATGACGGAAATGACCAACGAAACTTCCGCACTCTCCGGATATATCCTTCCGATTCATCATAACTTTGAGAGCTGGGGGGATTATCAAACAAGAACTGGTTTCTATTCGCTTCAACAGCCTGTTATTTCACCGATTTACAATACCAGACAAAAAGAAGGTTTATTACTATCCTGGGTGAGTGGTGAAAAGTACACTGAAAAGCTCTACCTCGATTATATCAAGAAGCAGTGGCAAACTGTGGTATTCCCAAAAGCAATTCAATCCCTCAGTTTTGAAAAGTTCTGGAATCTTTCGTTGCATGACGGTATCGCTTCCGTTAACGATTTTACTAACCGTAGTTTTTCAATTACCGGAACTGCGATAAATGACCTTCCTGTATTACCCATTAATATTAATGGCATCTCTGTTCAACTAACAGGAAATTATTTCCTCGGTGACGGAAGATTTTCCAATAATGGTTGGCTTCAGGAAATGCCACATCCTGTTAGTAAAATTACCTGGGATAACTACGCTGCCATTAGTTCAAATACTGCAAAAAAGTTAGGTCTGGAGAATGACCATATCGTTTTGATAAAAACAAAGGACGGAAAAAAAATTGAAATACCAGTCTTTATTCAAACCGGTCTTGCTGATGATTTGCTTAATATTGAGATCGGATATGGACGTAAAGACGTTGCTGTTGTTGGATTAGAAGTTGGTTTTAATCCAGTCCCTGCTATGAACCATCTTGCTCGGTTATCTCCATATATCCTGGAAGATGTTACAATTTCGAAAACTGGCTCAACTCATCATCTGGTATCCACTCAAGAACACTACAATTTTAATGATAATCTGACAAAAGATGCTCATCTGAAAAGACATCTTTTCAAAGAAGTAACTCTTGAACAGTACAAAAAAGATCCTAAATTTATTCAGCATAACAAAGTTGCACATCATTTGTCCATGTATGAGGACCATAAGTATCCCAATGAAAAATGGGCAATGGCAATTGATCTCAATAAATGCCTTGGATGCGCAGAATGTGTATCTGCTTGTAATGTGGAGAATAATATTCCGGTGGTTGGTCGCGATCAAGTGCAGAAGGGAAGGGAAATGCACTGGCTAAGAATTGACAGATATTACAGCGGAACAATAGATGAACCGGTTCCGGTATTTCAGCCCATGATGTGTCAGCATTGCGATCATGCCCCTTGCGAAAATGTATGCCCGGTTGTTGCCACTACTCATAGTAATGATGGACTAAATCAAATGGTATACAACAGATGCGTTGGTACCCGTTATTGTTCTAATAACTGTCCCTATAAAGTTAGAAGGTTTAACTTCCTGAATTTCAGAGATAATTTTGCCGATGGTTATTACCTGGCTGACTCGGTTTCCTTAGCTCATAATCCCGAGGTAACAGTTCGTTCAAGAGGAGTAATGGAAAAATGTACATTCTGTATTCAGAGAATTATGGATGTCAGAACTTTAGCAACTGCCGAAGGTAAAAAAATAAAAGACTATGAATTAAAAACTGCCTGTATGGAAGCATGTCCCGCAAACGCAATTGTTTTTGGCGATATGAACAATCCGAAATCAGATGTTAGTAAACTTATAAAACATGAACTTGGGTATAAACTACTCGAAGAATTGAATGTTAATCCTAATATCACTTATATTGCAAAACTAAAAAATATTGAGAGTGAGGAGGTATAGTGAATATAGATTACTCACAAGAACTGCCCGTTGTTGAAGGGCGACTTACAATAGCTCAAATTGAAGATTTAATTGCTAAACCCCTGGATGAAAAACCAAACAAGAAATACTTTATGGCGCTTGGTTTTTCTCTTACCCTCCTTTTTATCGGAGTAATTAGCGTTAGTTATCTTTTCTTTTATGGAACAGGTGTCTGGGGGTTAAACCAGCCGGTAGGTTGGGCTTTTGATATAACCAACTTTGTTTTTTGGGTTGGAATTGGTCACGCTGGAACTCTAATCTCAGCAATCCTTTATCTTTTAAGGCAAAAATGGAGAATGGGTATTGCCCGCTTTGCTGAAGCTATGACAATATTTGCCGTTATGTGCGCCGGTATTTTTCCAGTAATTCATACTGGTAGACCCTGGCTGGCTGGATACCTGTTGCCATATCCAAATCAGCATAGTCTTTGGGTTAATTTTACATCTCCGCTTGTTTGGGATGTTTTTGCAGTGTCGACCTATTTCACGGTTTCGCTTGTTTTTTGGTATGTAGGGTTAGTCCCGGATTTTGCTTCTTTAAGAGACAGAACCGCTTCTAAAATAAAAAAATATATTTATTCTATTTTTAGTTTAGGGTGGCGACATAGTCACAGGAACTGGCAGCATTACGAAAAAGCATATATGCTTCTTGCCGGATTTGCCACACCTCTTGTGCTTTCTGTTCACACTATTGTTAGCTTCGATTTTGCAGTATCAATAATGCCCGGTTGGCATGCAACTATTTTCCCTCCTTACTTTGTTGCGGGTGCAATCTTTAGCGGTTTCGCAATGGTTGTTACAGTTATGATTTTCGTTCGAAAGATATTCGACCTTGAGAATATAATTACTTTGAATCATCTCGAAAAAATGAATAAAGTGATTCTTGCAACGGGAATGATGGTTGGTTATGCTTATGCTATGGAATTTTTCATTGCATGGTATGGTGGAAATCCGTTTGAGTCATTCGTATTTATAAATAGGGCATTTGGTCCTTATGTATGGGCCTACTGGATTATGGTCTCATGTAACGTTATTTTCCCGCAACTTTTCTGGTTTAAAAAGCTTCGAAGATCAATCCCTGTTATGCTTGTGGTTGTTATCTTTGTTAATGTGGGAATGTGGTTTGAGCGTTTTGTAATCACAGTTACATCTTTGCATAGGGATTTTCTTCCTTCAAGCTGGGGATATTTTGTCCCTACTTTAGTTGACTTCGGTACCCTGATCGGAAGTTTCGGTTTGTTCTTTACTCTTGTACTTCTTTTTACTAAGGGACTTCCTTTAGTTTCAATTGCTGAAATTAAAGCTGTTGCGGATAATGCGCAACCCTCGCACCACGATCATGAAGAAGGAGGTGCTAAATGAGATCCGAAAAGCTCTTTGGTATTTCGGCTATTTTTAGCAGCCCTGATGATATAGTCAATGCTGCAAAAAAAATAAGCGATGCGGGATATACAAAGTATGATGTATACACTCCTTATCCTGTTCATGGTTTGGACAAAGCTATGAAGCTTAAGCCCTCAAAGCTTGGTTATTTGACCTTGATTTTTGGTCTCTCGGGCGCTGCGTTTGCAATGATGTTTATGTTCTGGGCTATGTCAATTGAGTATCCTATGATTATTGGCGGTAAACCTTACTTCGCTCTCCCGGCATTCGTTCCTGTAACATTTGAGTTGACCGTCCTGCTTGCAACTCTTGCTACGGTTATCGGAATGATAACTTTCTTTTTCAATTATCCGTATAATAATCATCCTCTTCATTCTACTGATTTTATGAAGAAAGTATCTCTCGATAAGTATGGGGTTTGCATCGAAGCTGAGGATCCTCTCTTTGATTCTTTCAAAGTTAAGGAATTATTTAATGGAATGAGCGGTAACTTCATTACAGAGGAATATTTTCCGGTTGAGGAAAAGCATACAGTATTGGAACCTAAATTCATTTTACTGCTTGTTCTCATATTTATCGTTACATCTGCCGGTATCTATATTGTCCTTAATAAGGTTACTTTCATGGTTCCATTCGACTGGATGATGAAACAGGAGCGAATAAATGCCCAGTCTCCCGGTAAGTTTTTCAAGGATGAATTTGGTATGAGAACTCCCGTTGAGGGGACTATTTCCCGGGGACATATTCCTTATGAGTTCATTTCTCTTGAACAACCGGCTGAACCATTATCAAATCCTATTCCCCCTTCTAAACAGATTTTTGCGCTTGGTAAAAAGAAATTCCTTACTTTCTGCTCACCTTGTCATGGCAATTTTGGAGATGGAGACAGCCGGCTTGGGGATCAATTCCCCAAACCTCCTTCGCTGCATTCCTCAAAAGCAAGAGAGTGGAAGGATGGGAATATCTATCATGTTATTATGATGGGACAGAATGTAATGCCTTCATATGCTTCCCAAATGACTGAGCAGGAACGCTGGGCGGTAGTTCATTATGTTAGAGTTTTGCAGAAGGCAAAAAATCCGACAGATGAAGAGATCAACATTGTTAAATCGGGAAGTGTTCCAATACTAAAGGAGGATACTACAAATGCAAAATGAGTTAACCCATACTAAATTGAATCTTCCGTTAAAAGTTCGGAACATTGCATACGTCCTGATTGCAATTGGCTTGATACTCGGTGCAATTGGGATAGTGGTTGATTTTACTCATGCAATATATAATTATCTGCTGGCTTTTGTTTTTATTCTCTCATTGGCAATTGGAGCTCTTTTCCTTGTTGCACTTGAATATATTGTTGGTGCAGATTGGTCAGTTCCGTTTAGAAGAATGAATGAATTCTTTTCTTCCATGCTTCCCTATCTTATTATACTTGTAATCCCTTTGTTTTTCTCTCTCCACACACTCTATCATTGGACTCATGCCGATGCGGTTGAGACCGACCGGATTTTGCAAGGAAAAGCACCTTACCTGAATGAATCATTTTTCATAATTAGAAATATTGCTTTCATCCTTATCTGGTCACTTTTTTACTTTTTGATGGTAAGAAATTCGAGAAAGCAGGATATAGATGCTGACCAAAGACACACCAGGGTTAATATTAAATTGGCAGCCGGATTTATTCCTGTTTTTGCCATTACCGTTACACTTGCATCAATAGACTGGATGATGTCTCTGGAACCTCATTGGTTTTCAACAATATTTGGTATCTATTTCTTTGCTGGGGCAGTAGTAGCTTCATTTGCTGCTGTTACTCTCGCAGGTACTCTCTTAAAAGAAAAGAAAATGCTCAATCCTAAAATTAATGAAGAACACTTCCATAATTTTGGTTCTCTCTTATTTACGTTTATAAATTTCTGGGGCTACATTGCCTTTTCCCAGTATATGTTGATTTGGTATGCAAATTTGCCTGAAGAGACTTTCTGGTTCCTGAATAGATGGCAGGATGGATGGATTTACGGTTCAGTCTTGCTAATTTTTGTTCACTTTGTTATTCCATACGCTCTGCTTTTATCTCAACCATCTAAAATGAAAATCAGTAGATTGAAATTTGTAAGCATCTGGATTCTCGTGGCGCATTTTATTGATCTTTATTGGTTAATAATGCCTCAGATGCATACGGAATCTACTGGAATTCTTTATGTTTTTATTGACTTGGCATTTCCGGTTGCCGCTGTTGGGTTTATTGTCTTAATATTTTATCTAAATTCTCGTAAGCATAATATTCTTCCTGTTGGCGATCCGAAATTGAAAAGAGGACTTAATTTCAGACTTTAATTGGAAATCTATGAAAATACTAAAATGTAATTGCCTGAAAAATATATTTGAAAAACCACTGCTTCTCTATGCCCCGGTTTTCCCATATTTAGTTGTGGTTTTAATTCTTATGGGGTTATTGTATATAAGTAAATTAAACCCAATTACTGAAAACAAAATACCACTTGTTCCACCGGATTCAGTTCTGTATTCAACAGAGCTTTCTTTACAGGAACCTAAAACAATAAAAGCTATTGAGTTTGCGATGCTCAAAACTCCCACTCCCGAAATGCTGGATAAAGGAAAGGAATTATTTATTTCTTCCTGTGGATCCTGTCACGGAAACGATGGTAAGGGTGATGGTGTTGCTGGTGTTGCCCTTAATCCCAAACCCAGAAATTTTTATAATCAGGATGGATGGAAAAATGGACCTAAGGTTTCAGGTATGTATCTTACTCTTCAAAAGGGCATTCCGGGGTCTGGTATGACCGCTTACGATTTCCTCTCTGCTAATGATAGGCTCGCTATTATCCACTTTATAAGACAAGAATTTATGACAAATCCTGCGACCGATACTGATACTGAATTGCAAACACTTGATAAAATTTATAATCTTACTGCAGGTACTGTTCAACCGGGACAAATTCCCATTCCCGAGGCTGAAAATCTTTTACTTCAAGGTAAGTAATTAATGATAAATAATTCACGGAGGAATTTTGACTTCAACTGAGAATACGGGTGTTAAAACAATAGAATCTTCAAAATCCGTTCGGCTAGGATTCTGGTTGTTTCTTTTTTGTGAACTCCTTCTTATCGGAGGTATGCTTATAGTCTTTGCCTTAAATAAGCTGGATTTTACTGCAGAATTCCGAACGGCATCACTCCAACTATCTCCTATTTTAGGAGCTTTTAATACTTTTTTGTTAATAACAGGGACATCAATGTTTGCTCTCTCTGTTATTAGCTTGAAAAAGGAGAAAAAATATCTCTCCATCTTTCTTCAGTTCCTTGCAATTATCTTTGCTGTTTGGTTTTTATTGAACAGATGGCTTGAACTTAATTCACTATGGCTTGCTGGTTTTTCTTTGAGTGATGAAAAGTTTCTGCAGAAAGTTCCGGGAGAAATTCTTTTCTTTAAGTTTTTTTATGCGATGAATCTGGTTCATATCGTTCATGTTTTTGCAACTGTTTTAATTGTCAAACTTGCATCATTCCAGATTATTCGAAATAGGATAACTTCTGAGAGTTATGACAAAATTCAGGGAGCCGGGGTTTTTTATCATATAGTGACGATAATGTGGCTTTTTTTCTACCCTTTATTTTATCTACTAGCGTGATGAGGCGAATATGAATAATTTAAAAGAAAATATTGTAGGATATGGAACAATTATAACTGTATGGTTTGCTCTTGTTGGTTTATCGGTGTTGATGATCGCATTAGCCTCTTTTAAATCTGGCAAACCTGTTTTTATTCTTGCCATACTTATTTCTCTTATTCAGGGATCGTTAATTTTCAGAATTTTTATTACTCGTGGATTTCTTAAGTTTGCAGGTACTGAGAAAATACTCTATAATATATTTGTTGCTCTTGGAATCGTTGTAACTTCAATTTCATTTATACTTCTTTTTATTTAATGTAAAGGGCAGACTATGAATTTAATAGAAAATGTGATCTTAAAATCATTTGATAACAGACTTGCTCTGTTGCAGTACCTTGCTACAATTGTTCAATTTTTCTTCGTGCCCTTCTTTGGTATTTTGATAGGTGGCACTTTCCTTTCACTACACTTTAAGAAAAAAGGGGAGAGGGAGAATGACCGGATATTTATTAACCTTTCTAAGGATGTAATTGTTCATGCTACAATAAGTAAGGGAGCTGCTTTCGCACTTGGTATTATTCCCTTAGCCGGCCTGATTATCGTATTTGAAAACTTGTTATTTAGTTTACCTCTTCCTACTGTAACTTTTCTGATTTTGTCATTTCTTTTGTTTATTGCAGGTATTGCTTTTGTTTATACTTATCGGTATTCCCTATCTTTCTCTGCTGCGGCGGAAGGAATAGGTGCTGAAGGAGAATTGAAGGATTTGCACAATGCATCAGTAATCCTTTCAAATAAAAGTGGACTATGGGGTATTTTATTCCTTCTCTTTGCATCGTTCTTTTACGTTGCTGGGATTACTCAAGCATATTATCCAAACCACTGGGATGGTATGTCGTTTGCCTCCGGATTATTTGTATCTGGGCTTGTTATTTTTAAGTGGATTTATTTCATTCTATGTGCGCTTTCGGTTGCTGGGGCTTATCTCTTGTTTATGAACTTCTTCTGGGAAGGAGGAAATAAAAATCTTGCAAATGAAGAAATTAAATATTTTTCAGGAATTATTTTGAAGTTGATTTATATTACTATGATGATAATTCCATTATTTGTACTAATAAATCTTTATACTCTTCCTGATGGAGTGCTGACTACTGGACTATTTGGGATTTCTTTCTTAGCAGTATTTATTGTGTTGGCTGTGCTGAGTTTAATCTTCCGGGTGTTTAGCGGAGCTTCCTTAAATAAATCCGGCTGGATATTTGTGCTTGTGCTTTTAGCAATGTTTCTTCTTACATTTGGCGAAATAACGGTTATTTTCCTTGCGGCCGAAAAGGAATTAGTGCTGCAGGTTATAAAATAATTGTTATGGTATTTGCTTATTAAAGGTATAATGGTAGAAAACAAAATAATATGTGTTCACTGCGGTGATGTCTGTGATTCAAAAAATATAAGAATCGGGGAGAACTATTTCTGCTGTGAAGGGTGTAAACTTGTTTATGAAATTCTCAACGAAAACAACCTGTGCAATTATTACGATATAAATTCAAACCCGGGAATTAAGACTGCACCTGTTGGCAAGAAGAAATACGAGTATCTGGATGACGAAACTATTATTCGTCAGTTACTTGATTTTAGTAATGATGATATTTCTGTTGTAACCTTTAACATTCCTCAGATGCATTGCAGTTCATGCATATGGCTTCTAGAGAATCTTTATCGGATCCATAAATCAGTCGTGAAATCTCAGGTTAATTTTATTAGTAAAAGGGCAGTAATAACATTTCGTAATAAAGAAATTTCTTTAAGACAAGTTGTTGAGTTGCTCGCATCAATTGGTTATGGGCCTTCCTTAAAGTATGAAAACCTTGAAAAAAAGAAAATTGAGGATACTAATAAAAAGTTATACTATAAAGTTGGTATTACAGGATTTTGTCTTGGTAATATTATGTTGTTTAGTTTCCCTGAGTATCTCTCGATTGATGCTTCAAGTATTGCTCTGCAAAAGGTTTTTACTGTGCTCAATGTAATTATTTCGCTTCCTGTTTTCTTTTATTCCGCAAGCGATTACTTTATCTCGGCATTCAAAGGGATACGTAAAAAGTATCTTAATTTGGATGTACCTGTTTCGCTTGGTATTATAACGATTTATTTTAAATCACTCTACGACATCTCAACAGGTATTGGGCCTGGTTATATGGATACCCTCACCGGTCTGGTTTTCCTTCTTCTTGTTGGACGACTCTACCAGAATAAGGTGTATGAGCGCTTTAATTTTGAGCGAGATTACAAGAGTTTTTTCCCATTGTCAGTTACACAGTTTGACAAAGGAATCGAAAAGGTTATTCCTCTTACCCGGGTTAAGACAGGAGATAAACTGGTTATCCGAAATGGTGAGTTGATCCCCGCTGATGGAATTCTTTACAAAGGTGATGCTGAGATAGATTATAGTTTTATAACCGGCGAGTGGGATCCCGTAAAGAAAAATAAAGGGGAGATTCTTTACGCGGGAGGTAAACAAAATAAAGGGAAAATTGAAATTGAGGTAGTAAAAGAAGTTTCTGCAAGTTATTTGAGTCAGTTATGGAACAATGATGCGTTTAAGAAAAGCAAAGAATCTGCCGGTCATTCTTTTGCCAATAAAGTTAGTTATTATTTTACTCCTGCTATTTTAATTCTTTCAGCTGCCACATTTATTTTCTGGCTTAATGTTTCTTTTGAAGCGGCAATGAATTCGGCAACTTCTTTGCTTATAATAGCATGTCCTTGTGGACTTGCACTTACTTCACCATTTACTCTTGGCAATACTTTAAGAATATTTGGAAAAATGGGATTTTATTTGAAGAATACCTCAGTTATAGAGCGTATGACTAAAATTGACACGATTGTTTTTGATAAGACCGGAACAATCACTCAGAAGAGTGTGAACCCCGGATCTTCAGGAGTAAAATTCAATACTTCCTTAAACAACGAAGAATCTATTCTTGTAAAATCTTTATTAAAGAATTCAACTCATCCATTGAGTTTAAGAATTTACCATACATTTAATCCGGAAATCCCTTTGTTAGATGTTGAAGATTATAATGAAATACCGGGTGAGGGGATTGAAGGAAAAATTAGCGGAAGATATGTGAAACTTGGGAAACGATCTTTTGTTTATCAGGAAGCTTATGATAAGGAAACAGAAAATATTACGGTAGTATTTTTGTCAATTGATGGCATACTTCGTGGCAATTATTCTATTGATAATTCGTATAGAAAAGGTTTAAGGTCGCTTATTGATAGTCTGTCCGATAAATACAAACTTCTGTTGATAACCGGAGATAATGACGGAGAAAAAGGGACTTTACTGACTTACTTTCAAAAGGAAGATAACCTTCATTTTAATATGTCTCCAATAGCCAAAATTGAATACATTAAATCCCTTCATAATTCAGGTCATGAGACGTTAATGATTGGAGATGGTCTTAACGATGCCGGAGCGTTGAAGGCAAGTAGTGTTGGAGTTGCTATTTCTGAGGACAAGGCTTTTTTTACTCCCTCATCTGATGCAATTCTTGATGCAGATAGTTTTAATTATGTTGATAAATTTCTAGCATTTTCACGCACTGCTGAAAATATTATTTATACAAGTTTTATTATTTCAGCTATATATAATAGCATTGGCGTGGTTTTAGCTTTTAATAATATTGTTACGCCGCTTATGTCGGCTATCCTGATGCCCCTTAGTTCAATTACTGTAGTCGTATTTACTGTTACATCTACAAACCTAATGGCGAGACTAAGATTACAATGAGTGTGATCGCAATGCTTATTATTTTTAGTCTTATAGTAGCCGGAGGATTTCTGATAGCATTCCTATGGGCAGTAAAGTCAGGACAGTATGATGATAAATACACTCCTTCAGTACGAATTCTATTCGATGACTTGAAGGAGAAAAAAAAGGATAAGAAAAAGAATGAAAAAAGTTTACAAAATAACGGAGAATAAATAATGCAACTTGAAACTTTCAAGTACGATAATAAAATCGTACGCTATTTCATAATGGCAACTGTGGTGTGGGGTGTTGTCGGTATGACAGTAGGCTTGTGGATTGCAATTCTGCTATATCTTCCTGAGCTTAATTTTGGAATACCTTATACGACATTCAGCAGACTTCGTCCTATCCATACTAATGCTGTGATTTTTGCTTTTGTAGGCAACGGAATTTTTATGGGAATCTATTACTCATTGCAACGTCTTTGCAAAGCTAGAATGTTTAGCGACTTATTAAGTAAAATCCACTTTTGGGGTTGGCAGCTTATTATTTTGCTCGCGGCTGTTACCCTTGCGGCAGGATATACAACAAGTAAGGAATATGCTGAGCTCGAGTGGCCTCTGGACATTCTTATTACTCTTATATGGGTCGTTTTTGCTATTAATATGTTTGGTACTATAATAAAAAGACGAGAAAAACATATGTATGTAGCAATTTGGTTTTACATTGCAACAGTTGTTACAGTTGCTGTACTTCATATTGCTAACTCCATAGAAGTTCCGGTAAGTTTCTGGAAGAGCTATCCTGTTTATGCAGGTGTTCAAGATGCACTTGTTCAGTGGTGGTATGGACATAATGCTGTGGCTTTCTTCCTTACAACTCCTTACCTTGGACTTATGTATTATTATATGCCCAAAGCAGCTAATAGGCCGGTTTATTCTTACAGGCTCTCGATAATCCACTTCTGGGCATTGATATTTATTTATATTTGGGCAGGACCTCACCACCTTCTCTATTCTTCTTTACCGGATTGGGCACAGTCTTTAGGAACTGTCTTCTCTCTTATGCTTATTGCTCCTAGTTGGGGGGGTATGATTAATGGTCTCTTAACTCTGCGTGGTGCATGGGATAAGGTTAGGGAGGAACCGGTACTAAAATTTATGGTTGTAGCTGTTACAGCATACGGAATGGCTACTCTTGAAGGTCCTATGCTATCACTTAAGAGCGTTAACGCTATCGCTCACTTCACTGATTGGATAATTGCTCACGTTCACATTGGCGCTCTTGGTTGGAATGGTTTTCTTACTTTTGCGGTTCTCTACTGGTTGATTCCGCGTCTGTGGAAAACTGATCTCTATTCAAAGAAACTTGCGAATTACCACTTCTGGATTGGTTTCATGGGTATAGTATTCTATGCGGCTTCACTATATTGGGCGGCTTTAACTCAGTCACTTATGTGGAAACAGTTTACTCCGGACGGTTTGCTTCAGTATCCTAACTTCCTTGAAACTGTTCTTCAGATTATTCCTATGTACGTCATTCGATCAATTGGTGGACTTCTTTATCTTACCGGCGTTGTGATAATGATATACAACCTTGCTAAAACAGCTAAATCTGGTTCATTTGAAAATGATGAGGAAGCTCAGGCAGCTCCGATGAATATAGAACCAGTAAAGGAAAAAGGACATAGATGGCTGGAGAGCAGACCGGTACAGTTCACTATACTTGCAACGATTGCCATTTTGATAGGTGGTCTTATTGAAGCTGTTCCTCTTTATTTAATAAAAACAAATGTCCCTACTATAAGTTCTGTTAAACCTTATTCACCCTTGGAACTTGAAGGACGTGATTTATATATTCGTGAAGGATGTAACAATTGTCACTCTCAATTAATCAGACCTTTCAGATCCGAAACGGAACGTTACGGTGAATATTCAAAAGCCGGAGAGTATGTTTACGACCATCCCTTCCTGTGGGGATCAAAACGTACCGGTCCTGACTTATTAAGAGTAGGGGGTAAGTATCCTAATAGTTGGCATTATCATCATTTTGTAGATCCGCCATTGATGTCCCCGGGTTCTATCATGCCTGCATATCCCTGGCTTGCGGAAAATATTTTGGATCTTTCCTATCTCGCTTCAAGAATATCAGCAATGAGGAGCATCGGTGTTCCTTATGCGGATGGATATGAAACCACGGCTCTGAAAGACTTGCGTGAACAAGCACAGTTAATTGCTCTTGACTTGCAAAAAGCAGGCATTCCGGTTGATGCCAATAAAGAGATTATCGCTATGATTGCTTATATGCAGCGTCTTGGTACTGATATTAAAGTTAAAACTCAGAAATAAGGAGGAGATAATGTTTTCTAAGTATATTGCAACTATCGAGGGAGTGGAAATCTACGCAATTATTGCACTAATTTTCTTCTTCATCTTTTTTATAAGTACATTCGCATGGGCTTTCACCCGCAAGAAAGATTATCTTAAAGAGATGGAAAATTTGCCTCTTGATAATAATTCACAAAATAATTAGAGGTTTTAAGATGGAAAAATTAACTAAACCTAAAATGATTATAATGCTGTTGATAAGTATCATTACAACCGGTTATGCACAAAAAGTTGACTCGGAATTCAGCGGCTATATTGAGACTTCTTTTATAATTCTGCTTCTTCTTATTGCGGTTACCGGAGTTCTGTTTCTTCTCGAATCACAAAGTGAAGGAAGAAGTATCCTTAATTTAATGCCACAACTATTATGGCTCAAAGATAGACTAACTGATGCTAAACCGGTTGAAAAAGAAAAAGACATTCTGCTTGACCATGACTATGATGGTATTCTGGAACTTGATAATAACCTTCCTCCTTGGTGGAAAGCACTTTTTTATGTAACCATAGTTTGGGGAGCAATTTATCTCTTATGGTTCCACGTATTTCAAGTAGGTAATCTTCAGGATGCGGAATACACAGAGGAGGTTCGGATTGCTGAAATTGAAAAAGCAGCGCTCTTGGGCCCTGGTGCAATAGACGAGAATAATGTAACTAAACTCACTGATCCAATTGCACTATCCACAGGTAAAGAAACTTTTCTTAAACATTGTGCTGCCTGCCATGGTCGTGGGGGTGAGGGACTTGTTGGTCCTAATCTGACCGATGATTATTGGATTCATGGTGCGGATATTAAACAGGTTTTCCTTATTGTTAAAAATGGTGTACCGGAAAAAGGAATGATTAGTTGGAAGTCTCAATTAAATCCTGTAGCTATGCAGGAAGTATCCAGTTATATCCTTAGTCTTCGTGGTTCTAATCCGCCAAATCAAAAACCACCCGAAGGTGTTATGGTGAATTTTAATTGACAACTAAATTATTTCTTTTAAGATTATGGACGAGCAATTCAGGAATTCTATAGCAACAATAAATGAAAAAGGGAAACGAAACTGGATTTATCCTAAAAAACCAAAGGGTAGATATCATATGGCGCGAGTTTTCGTGGCGGTGTTTCTGCTTCTCTTTTTCATTCTGGCTCCATTTGTAAAAATTAACGGGCATCAAATGCTTCTTTTTAATATTCTAGAAAGGAAGTTTATTCTTTTCGGTCTTCCATTTGGACCGCATGATTTTTATATTTTTGTTATAGGATTTATCGCATTTATTGTTTTTATTATTCTTTTCACAGCTATCTATGGAAGGCTCTTCTGCGGATGGGTTTGTCCTCAGACGATATTCATGGAATCAGTTTTTCGAAAAATTGAGTATCTGATTGAAGGAGATTTTCGTCAACAGATTGCTCTGGATCAAGCTCCGGTTTCTGCGAAAAAAGTTCTTAAAAAAGGTCTTAAACATTTTCTTTTTTTTCTTGTGGCTTTCATAGTTGCAAATCTGTTTCTGGCATACATTGCGGGAACTGAGAATGCTGTTGGATATATTTCCGCATCTCCGAATAAACATTTATCTTCATTTATTGCGGTTATCGCTTTCTCACTATTGTTTTATTTTATCTTCGCCAGATTTAGAGAGCAAGCTTGTGTAATAGTCTGTCCTTATGGAAGGCTTCAGGGTGTTCTTCTTGATGAAAACTCACTTGCTGTTGCATATGATTTCGTAAGAGGAGAACCACGAGGTAAAATAAGAAAAGATGATTCTTCTGATTCAAAAGGGGATTGTATTGACTGTAAACTCTGCGTTCAGGTTTGTCCTACCGGAATTGACATCCGTAATGGAATTCAGCTTGAATGCGTGAATTGTACTGCATGTATTGATGCTTGTGATGAGGTTATGGAGAAAATTAATAAGCCTCGGGGATTAATTCGTTATGATTCACTTAAAGGTATTAAAGATAGAACCAGATTCAAAATATCGGGTCGAATAATTGTATATACTATTGTGTTAACAATTCTCCTTTCGGTTTTTGGAGTACTTATTGCGAACAGAACCGATATTGACATTAAAATCCTCAGAACTCCGGGAATGCTTTACCAGGATCAACCCGGAGATAAAATAAGTAACCTCTATAATCTTAATATAGTAAATAAAACATTTGATTCTCTAAAAGTCGAAATAAGATTATTGAGTATGGAAGGTGAAATCAAGTTTATAGGAAGCGATATGTATCTTAAACCACAGGAAAAGAACGAAAGCAAGTTCATGCTTATTCTGGAAAAATCCTCTCTAAGTAAAATCAATACACCAGTTGAGTTTGGTGTATTTGAAGATGGAAAGGAAATTAAGAAAATTAAAACTTCATTTTTATCACATGTAGGAATGACTAAATGAAGAGAGAAATAAACTGGGGAACTGGAGTGGCGGCAGCGATTGCCCTATTTCTTGTTGCAGTAGCGACATTAATAATTTTCAGTTACTCACAGAATGTTGAACTGGTTCACGATAATTACTATGAAAGGGAATTGCGTTATCAGGATGAAATAAGCAGTGAGACGAATTCAATCACTATTGCTAATGAGACTTTTGTAATTTATGAAAGTCCTGATGTTGTTATAAAATTTCCGAAGGCTTTTGATTTTAAGGGGGCAAAGGGGGCTATAAGTTTTTATAAGCCAAACGATGCGAAGAAGGATTTCACAGTTCCATTTGAGCCAGGCGAAGGGAACGTACAAAATATTACCGGCGGGAAATTTTCAAAAGGAAGGTGGAAGATATTTATTACATTCTCCAAAAATGATTTGAATTATAAAATAAGTAAAGAAATAACTTTATGAGGCAGAAGTGTTTTTATTTTCAGGATTTATAATCGGTTTGGTTGGTTCACTTCACTGCATAGGGATGTGCGGACCCATAGTTGTTGCATTGCCGGTAAAAGGTTTTTCAACGTTCCGGTTAATAATTACGAGACTTTTGTATAATATTGGACGGGTAATAACGTATTCGTTTCTTGGATTGCTATTTGGAATTCTTGGCAAGAATCTGAACATTCTGGGACTCCAACAGATAACGAGCATTGTATTTGGAGCAGTAATGATACTTGTTGTGATCACTCCTTCGAAGATCAAGAATTCAATAAGCAGGGTGAGTGTTGTTTCTTCTGCAAACGGATTATTAAAGAAGGGATTTTCGAAGCTGATTTCAAAACAATCTGCAGAATCTTTCTTCCTGATAGGTATATTAAACGGTTTTCTTCCGTGTGGTTTTGTTTATGTTGGAATTGCAGGTGCCCTTGTAACGGGAAGTTTAATGAATGCGGTGATCTACATGTTTCTGTTTGGGCTGGGGACTATACCAGTAATGTTTCTGACATCTATGTTTCCGGCAATTTTGGGAGAAAAGAAAAGAGTAAAGATCAGAAAGTGGATTCCTGTTTTGTTGTTTATACTTGGTGCGGTATTTATTTTACGAGGACTGAATCTGGGAATTCCGATGCTCAGTCCTAAGGATGCAATGATCGAGAAAAAAATGGAGCAGATAAAAGAGTAAAAAACTATCCAAAATCGCCTCAAAATTTAGATTTCTAACCATTTATTTAGCATTTTTGGTCATTTTTTAGCAAAAATTTATTGCCTTAACCGACTGACTTTGAGTCAGTCCTAATGAACTTTAATCGAGGGAGGATCGAAGGAGGAGTCAGGGTAGGTTTTAGGAATGTAGTAACTGTAGTAACCTGAGAATTCTGAATGTTACTACAAATATTCCGTGAATTTGGACTAAAAACTGCAAATGTAGTAACGTAGTCAGTGTAGTAACCAAATTCCCGGAAAAAGAAAAAAGTTTAAAAATAAGGGGGAATTACAGAGTTTGCAATTCCCCAAAATATTCAGGGAGAAGAATTCAGCTATTTCAGGATAGCTTTTATTTCCTGCTGACGGGGACCGCCGGTCTGCTCAACTGTTCCATCTGGATGGATATATACGTCGATTTCACTTCTCACTCCGAAATCTCCGGTCAGGTAAATGCCCGGCTCAATCGAGAAAGATGTGCTTGGAAGAAGGAGCCTTTCGTCATGGGTTTCAAAGTTATCCAGGTGAGGACCGCTTCCGTGAAGTCCGGTTGTGATGCTGTGTCCTGTCCTGTGAATAAACCACTTTCCGTAACCAGCTTTTTCGATGACACCGCGGGAAATGTCGTCAACCTCAAAAGCCATTACCGGTTGTTTAGCGGCAAATCTATTTGAAACAAAATCGAATCCGGCATCACGAGATTCTTTTACTATATTAAATATCTTAATATATTTCTCCGGAATTTCCCTGCCCACATATCCGACCCATGTGATGTCACTCCAAACACCGCTTGGTTTGTTAGGTTTTGCCCAAAGATCAATAAGGACAAAATCATCTTTCTTGATTTCTTTGAATGTAGTGCTATCCGGTGAGTAGTGAGGATTAGCACTGTTTTCATTGACTGCTACGATCGGATCGGAATCAGTTATGTAATTTCTCTTAGTGAATTCATTGAGGATGAACTGCTGAACGTCATATTCAGTGATCTTGTTTCCAGTGGTGATTTCTTTCCGGATTAGTTTCCAGCATTCTTCAACAATATCTGTAAGGGCTTTACCGACAGGGATATTTTCTTCATATTGCTCTTTTGTCCAGATTGCGTCGAAGAGGGTGATCAGGTCGCCACTGCTAACTATTTCAATGTTGAATGTCTTTAAGAATTCGAGAGTACCTGCATCTACTTTGGAGAGATAAGGGATTGCGTTGAGAGGAGAATATTCCATAGCCACTTTGTTTACACCGGCGAGGACTTCGGTTAGATTTTCCTTTAATGAAATGAAGCTTGAGTATTTTCTTTCTTTTCCGGGAAGGTGAGCCAGGTTATGGGCTTCTATTCCGTTAACAATCTTTTGTGGCTCCCCGATAGCAGGGATGAAATAGAAGAATCTTCTGGTAAGATGGGCATGTGGTCCGATATCAAGAATGTTCAAAGCGAGTTCATTACTCCCTCTGAAATCAAATAAAAGCCATCCATCTACTTTTTGTTTTAGAAGTAATTCCTGAACTTTACTTAAATTGAAAATTGCCATCTCTTTATCCTAAATAATTTAAAAAAAATGTTATATCTTTGTTATTAATTTACTAATTTTATTTTGATTTATTGAATTATTTCCGGAGTTTTTGATGAAAAAAAGAATCACTATTTTAATAATTATAGCAGTGATTGTCTGTCTTGCCCTCATAAAAATATTTTTCTACAGCGGTAGCGAAGCAGAAGGGAGCCCACGATCCAGGAACACTGAAAAAGTTGTTCCTGCGAATCTTATGATTTTGAAGAGTTCTGCTTTTAGCAGAAAAATAGTAACTAACGGATCGGTGCTGGCTGCAGAGGAAGTGGAGTTACGCCCTGAAATATCGGGAAGGATAACGGGTATCTTTTTTAAGGAAGGGGAGTATTGCAATAAAGGGAAATTGCTTGTTAAAATTAATGATGCAGAACTCCAGGCTCAGCTAAAAAAAGCAGAGGCACGAAAAAAGATTCTAGAGGACAGAGAATATCGCCAGAGAATGCTGCTCGAGAAGAAAGCTACCGCGCAGGAAGTTTATGATGCAGCGCTTAACGACCTACAGTCGATAATATCCGATATAGAACTACTCAATGCACAGATTGACAAGACAGAAATAAAAGCTCCTTTCAACGGAATTGTGGGAATACGATATGTGAGTGAAGGGGGGATAGTGAACTCATCCTCAAAGATTGCGCTTTTTCAGCAAATTGATAAAATAAAAATTGATTTCAGCATTCCGGGAAAGTATTTTAACTCTGTAAAAATAGGGGACAGGATAACTTACACAATTTCAGGAAATAACACAAAATATCCGGCGGTAATTGCCGCGATTGAACAAAAGCTTGACCAGACCTCAAGGACAGTCACGATCCGTTCAGTTGGTGCGAACAGTAACAGGATAATACCCGCGGGGGCCTTTGCAAGTGTGGAGATAACGCTGAGTGAAGATGTGAAAACTTTTTCAATTCCGGCTGATGCAATTTTGGCAGATGTGAAAGGAAACATAGTTTGGTTATACAGAAACGGGCTTGCGGTTCCGGAGTTTGTGGAGATATTAGACAGAGACGTATCCAATGTTCGAATTTCTGCAGGACTAAAAGAAGGGGACACGGTTATTGTTTCGAGTTTAATCCGACTAAGACCGGGAGTAAATATAAAGCCGACCCAAATTAACTGATTATTGAGAATTAGCAGATAGAAAATCATGAGTTTATCATCCATAAGTATTCAACGCCCTGTACTGGCAATAGTAATGTCAGTTGTCCTAGTTATATTCGGATTTATCGGAGCGAGCTTTCTCGGTGTCCGTGAATATCCGAATATTGATCCGCCGATTATCACAGTGAGTTGCTCTTTTACGGGAGCGAATGCTGAAATTATAGAATCACAAATCACCGAACCGCTTGAAGAATCCATAAACGGTGTTGCAGGGATAAAATCGATAACATCCACAAGCCGCGACGGCAGAAGCAATATCAAAATTGAATTTGGTCTGAATATCGACATAGAGGACGCAGCAAATGACGTCAGGGACCGTGTTTCACAGGCTATCAACAGTCTGCCTCCGGATGTTGATCCACCGGTGGTTTATAAAGCGGACGCGGACGCGAATCCAATATTATCAGTATCTATTTCAAGTCCTACGCGGAACCTGCTCGAACTATCGGATATGGGGAACAGGATTTTCAAGGAAAGGCTTCAGACCATACCTGGAGTGAGTGCGATTGAACTATGGGGCGAAAAAAGATATTCAATGAGGATTTGGATTGATCCTGTTCGGCTGGCCTCATATAAGCTTACACCGCTCGAAGTGTCGAGTGCCCTCTCAAGTGAGAATATCGAACTGCCATCGGGGAGGATTGAGGGACAGAAGTCCGAGCTTACAATCCGAACGAGAGGACTACTGACTACAGAGGAGGAGTTCAATAATCTGATCGTGAAGGAGACCGGAGGTAGTTTTATCCGTCTGAAAGATATAGGATATGCAAAGCTTGGTCCGCTTGACGAAAGAACGGTACTTAAAAGGAACGGAATTCCAGCTATTGGAGTAGTACTGGTTCCTCAGCCAGGATCAAACCATATAAATATTGCAAACGATTTCTACAAAAGATTAGAGCAGATAAAAAAGGACCTCCCAAAGGACATACTGGTTGAGCCTAATTTCGACACAACGAAATATATTAAAGAATCCATAAGCGAAGTTATTCAGTCAATTTTTATTGCATTTGTCCTCGTCATAATTATTATATTTCTTTTCCTGAGAGACTGGCGTTCGACTTTTATACCGATTATAGTAATTCCAATTTCTCTAATAGCCACATTTTTTGTTCTTTACCTTGTAGAGTACTCCATAAACGTTCTCACGCTATTAGGGGTTGTGCTGGCGATAGGAATAGTGGTGGACGATGCAATAATAGTTCTTGAAAACATCTACAAGAAGATAGAATTAGGGATGGAACCGTTAAAGGCGGGGATGGAGGGAGTAAAAGAAATATTCTTTGCAGTGCTTGCGACCACAGTAGCCCTAGTTTCGGTATTTCTTCCTCTTATGTTCCTTCAGGGCTTTACCGGAAGGCTTTTCAGGGAATTTGGTGTGACTATCGCAGCCTCCGTAATTATATCATCGTTTGTGGCTCTGACACTGACCCCAATGGTTTCCACAAGATTTCTTGGCGGGAAGAAAGGACACAGTAAGTTTTATTATTTCTCTGAACCATTTTTTGAAAAGATGAATTCGATTTATAAAAGTACTCTTGATTCATTTATGGCAAAGAGGTGGATGGCTTTTATCGTTGTTGTTGTATCATTCGCGGCTTTATTCTATTTTGGCTCAATTCTTCAGAGTGAGCTTGCCCCAATGGAAGACAGGAGCGGAATGAGGATCCAGTCAACGGGAGCAGAGGGTTCATCATTTGAAAATATGGATAATTATATGAATCTGCTATACGATATGGTGGAAGAGAGTGTTCCGGAGGCACTTGCGGTAGTATCCCGAACCGGGACCGGGGGAAGCGGAAATTCAGGATTTATCCGTATTCAGTTAGTTTCGCCCCCTGAGAGGGAACGTTCGCAGCATGATATTTATCTTGATTTATCGAAGAAAATAAACATATTGCCAAACGCCAGAAGCGTGATAATAGAGGATCAGGCAGTCTCTACGCGCGGGCGAGGGCTTCCTGTACAATTTGTCATTCAGGCACCGGATCTCGAAAGACTAAGAAAAGTATTGCCTGCATTCATGGAAAAAGTGGGAGCTAATCCAAATTTCCAGTTCTTTGATGTTAACCTTAAATTCACCAAGCCCGAGATAGTTGTTGAGGTCAACAGGGAGAAAGCAAAGGATCTAGGGATTTCAATTCTCGACATTTCCAGAACCCTTCAACTGACATACAGCGGCCGCAGAATGGGATATTTTATAATGAACGGGAAGCAGTATGAGGTGATCGGGCAGGTTCAGAGAGTTGACAGAGCCGCTCCGCTTGATCTGAAATCGCTCTATGTGAAAAACTCGAGAGGGGATATGATACAACTTGATAACATAGTATCTTTAAAAGAGAGGAGCAATCCGCCGCAATTATACAGATTTAACAGGTATGTAGCCGCAACAGTTTCTGCAGGTCTTATTCCAGGAAAAACAATCGGCGAAGGAATTGAAGAAATGGAAAAAATTGCTGATCAGGTACTTGATGAATCATTTGCAACATCCCTTGACGGAGCAAGCAAGGACTTTCAGGAATCTACATCAAATCTCTATTTTATTTTTATGCTTGCGCTTGTACTAATTTATCTTGTTCTGGCTGCGCAGTTTGAGTCATTCAGGTCGCCGTTTATAATTATGTTTACCGTTCCACTGGCAATATCAGGAGCTCTTTTTACTCTTTGGTATTTCAACCAAACACTGAATATTTTCAGTGAGATAGGGATGATCATGCTGATTGGATTGGTTACAAAGAACGGAATTCTGATAGTGGAGTTTGCTAACCAGAGACGGGAGCAAGGGCTTGATATAATTGAAGCAGTAAAAGGGGCAGCAGTCGCAAGACTCAGACCAATCCTAATGACCAGCTTATCTACCATTCTAGGTATCCTCCCGATTGCTCTCTCATTGGGGGCAGGATCAGAAAGCCGGTCCTCCATGGGTATTGCCGTAATAGGAGGGTTGATGCTCTCAACATTTTTAACACTTTTCGTGATCCCGGCTCTCTATACTTTTATTGCGAAGAAGGATTCTAAGTAATTTGAAATATATAAGTTATGGAACAAAAGGTAACAGAAAAAAGAGCATTAGCACTAGACGCATTGAGAGGATTTGCAATACTTACCATGATTCTGTCCGGAAGAGTCCCTTTTGGAGTGCTCCCGGGCTGGATGTATCACGTTCAGGTACCACCGCCACTCCATAAATTCGATCCTTCAATTCCGGGGATTTCATGGGTGGATCTCGTATTCCCGTTCTTTCTTTTCTCCATGGGGGCAGCATTCCCGTTTGCGCTTACCCGAAGAAGGGAAGCCGGGGATTCAAAACTCAAACTTACCGGATTCATGTTTCGACGAGGATTGCTCCTGGCATTCTTTGCTGTTGTTATACAGCATATCCGTCCGCATACTATAGATCCCTCTTTACCGATTTCGGCAAATCTCATGGCACTCCTAACTTTTGGTTTTCTTTTTCTGATCTTCTACCGATATCCAAAATCAATTAAAAGAAATTATCAAATTATATTAAAAGGAGTTGGCTACATAGGGATTATAATGTTTTTATATATTATATCCTATTCCGACGGAAGCGGTTTCTCGATAAAAAGATTTGACATCATTATTCTTGTTCTTTCCAATGTGGCAGTGGTTGGGTCTGCAATATGGCTGATAACTGAAAAGAATATCATGCTCCGGATTGGTTTTATTGCGATTTGTCTTGCAATACGTCTTTCAAATTCTGTTGATGGCAGCTGGATTAATGAAATTAATAAAGCATACGCTCAAGTGGCATCAGGTTTTCATCCCCTGTACCTGTTTAATTTTAATTTTTTAAAATATTTATTTATTGTGCTCCCGGGAACGATAGCCGGGGAAATCATTCTCCGGTGGATAAATTCGAAGGATGAGACGGTAAAAACCCATGATAATTCGAAGAAATATATCCCATTTGCAATTCTTATGTTTGCCATGATTCTCCTTCTCCTTGCTGGAATGTACACGAGAATGGTGATGCTGACAACGATAATTTCGGCGATCGCCCTTTCTCTGGCATATCTGTCCGTCAGGAAAACGGACGACAGTTTCAGCAAAATGGTGCTAAGTTTATTTCAGTGGGGATTTTTCTGGTTAATGCTGGGATTGCTTGCTGAACCTTTTGAGGGGGGTATCAAGAAAGACGTTTCAACGATGAGTTATTATTTTGTCACAAACGGTCTTGCCATGTTTATGCTAATTGGTTTTTCAATAATTATTGATTATCTTCGCAAGGCAAAATGGGTACAATTATTAATTGATAACGGTCAGAATCCGATGCTTGCTTATGCAGGGGGGACAAATCTGCTGACACCCATTGCCACACTGCTTTACATCGAATACTTTCTCGGACAGATGCTGGCGACCCCCTGGCTTGGTGTTCTTAAGGGGATTATTCTGACAACTCTGCTGGCTTTGGCTGTAAGTTTCTTTACCAAACGGAAAATCTTCTGGAGAAGCTGATAAGTTAAAAATGAGTAATTAAGAGTTTATTAGGTGAATTTTTAATTTTTTGTTTTTAATTAATCAATAAATAACGGAGGCTAAGTGGCTTTACTGAAAAACTTTAACACAATTCCGGAACTCTTTATCTTCCTTACTGAGGAGTATGGAAAAAATCTTGAGAGACCGCTCTTAAAACACAAAGTGAATAAAGAGTGGGTCGGAATTTCCTATTCACAATTTCGAAAAGAAACAGAAAACATTGCTCTGGGCCTTGCATCTCTTGGCGTTAAGCGGGGAGACAGAGTTGCGATAATATCTGAAAACAGACCTGAATGGGTTTATGCCGACATGGCGATTCTCGGGCTCGGAGCAATTGATGTTCCACTTTATCCCTCCCTGACGGCAGATAACGTAGAGTTTATCCTGAATAATTCAGAATCCACGACAATAATAGTGTCAAACAAATTCCAGCTTAACAAACTTCTGAAAATCAGAAATAATTGCAGATTCTTAAAGAACATTATCATTCTGAATGAAAAGGATTTTATCCCGGGGAATAAAAATCTGTTTACTATTAAGGAAGTTCAGGAGAGAGGAGCTGACTTTGGAAAGAACAATCCTTACTATTTCAAAGAAGAGATGAAATTAGCAAAACCGAGTGATCTCTGCACGATTATTTACACATCCGGAACAACTGGGGAGCCTAAAGGGGTGATGCTGACACACGACAATATTGTTTCCAACGTAAGAGATGCGCTTCTTTCTTTCCCGATAGATAAAACTGACGTGTTTCTCTCGTTTCTTCCGCTCTGCCACATTTTTGAAAGAATGGCGGGATATTACACAGCGTTTGCGAGCGGGGCAATGATCTGTTATGCGGAAACAATTGACAGCGTGTCCAGCGATCTTCTTGAGATTAAACCCACCCTGATGACGGCTGTTCCAAGGCTCTTTGAGAGAATTCACTCAAAGGTTATCAAGAATTTTGAAAGTCAGCCGGCTAAAAAGCAGAAGATAATAAACTGGTCACTAGAAACCGGCAGGCAGTATGCGCAGGCAAAGAAACGAAAAAATATCCCCGTATCTCTTAGCCTGAAACATGCAGTAGCAAACAAACTTGTTTTTTCAAAACTTCGGGAAAAAACAGGGGGGAATATCCGTTTCTTTATTTCAGGAGGAGCAGCTCTCTCACGTGATCTTGGAGAGTTCTTTGAGGCAGTTGGAATTCTTATTCTTGAAGGATACGGCTTGACGGAATCCTCACCGGTTATTTCAGCAAACAGAATCGATAATTATAAATTCGGATCTGTCGGGAAACCATTTTCAAGCGTTGAAGTAAAAATTGCCCATGACGGGGAGATACTTGCACGCGGTCCGAATATCATGCAGGGGTATTATAAGAACAAGAAAGAGACTGATGCAACAATAATTGACGGATGGCTGCATACGGGTGATATCGGTGTTTTTGACGCAGAGGGTTTCCTAATCATTACAGATAGAAAAAAACATCTGTTTAAGACGTCGGCAGGGAAGTATATTGCCCCTACACCAATCGAAAACCTCTTTCTTGCAAGTAAATTCATTGAGCAGTTTATTCTTATTGGTGACAGAAGGATGTTCCTCAGTGCTCTGATAGTTCCAGATTATGAAGCAATTAAAGAGTATGCGGATTCAAACAATATTCCTTATAAAGACGAAACTGAATTGGTTGAGAAAAAGGAAATATACGATATGATGGAGAAAGAACTTGCTCAGTTCCAGAAGAATCTGGCAAATTATGAGAGGGTTCGGAAATTTGCCCTACTCGATAAACCTCTGACTTTAGAAGGGGGAGAAATTACTCCGACTCTTAAGATTCGCAGAAATGTTATTGAAGAGAGGTACAAGAACCTTATTGAAGGAATGTACGAGTAAGAGCGTTTGTAACGTGAAGAAGAGCAATTGGTTAATGAAGAATTATAAAACCCCCCTTAATCCCCCCTTTAATTAAAGGGGGGAAAAAATTACTTTGCTAAAGGGGGGAAAGGCTATACCGGGTGGTTTAGAGGTTCTGGGCTTCGATATCTTTGAAATAATTGACCGTTCCGACTTTTAATTCCACAGTTGCGGCATCATCACACACGATAATTCCCTTTGGGTGCAGCTGCAATGCACTGACTGTCCACATGTGATTTACACCTTCCTCGACAACTTTTGCGAGCGCGCGGGCTTTATTATGTCCGCTAATAATAATCAGGACTTCCTGAGCATCCAGAACAGTCTTAACTCCAACAGTAAGAGCCTGTTTGGGGACTTTATTAATATCGTTATCAAAGAATCTGGAATTAGCTATTATTGTGTCCATAGTAAGAGTCTTAACGCGTGTTAGCGAACCAAGAGAAGATGCGGGTTCATTGAAAGCGATATGACCATCCGGACCTATTCCGCCAACAAATAGATTAATTCCTCCGGCTGCCTTAATTTTCTTTTCGTAGTTAATACATTCTTTTTCAAGGTCTCCGGCATTACCGTTTAAGATATTAACGAATTTTTTATCTATATCAATATGAGAGAAGAAATTGCTCCACATAAAAGAATGGTAGCTCTCGGAATGGTTCTCAGGGAGATTCACATATTCGTCCATATTGAAAGTGGTAACATATTTGAACGAAACCTTTTTTGCTTTATAGATTTTTATCAGTTCGGCATACATACCGATAGGTGAAGAACCGGTAGGGAGGCCAAGAACAAACCTCTTCCTTACATTAGGGTGAAACTCATTGATTCTTGAGGCGACGTAATTCGCTGCCCATTTTGAAACCTTGTCATAACTTGGTTGAATTATTAACCTCATATAAATACTCCATAATTAATTAAATATAATTGAATAAATTATTACAAAACTTAACTTGGCATGCCTCGTCTACGTCTTTCTTCCTTTGTTAAATCAAAAACTTTTCTCAGAAGTTTTTCATCAAGAGAAGTGAATTTAACATCTCGACGAGTCATAACACGTTGAGCTACTTCAAGACTCCGTTCAATGTCATAAGTAGTAAGAGATTCCGCCCCGCCCCAACAAAATGAAGGTATATATTTTGGAGGAAAACCAGCTCCAAAAACATTACTCCCCACACCCACTACAGTAGCAGTATTAAACATTGTATTAATGGAAGTTTTGGAATGATCACCCATCATTAATCCAACAAACTGAAGCCCGGAATCAACAAGTTGATCATTAATCGTAACGCGAATGCTCCCATAGTTGTTTTTAAGGTTACTGTTATTAGTATCTGCACCAAGATTAACCCAACTTCCAAGATAAGCATGACCAAGAAATCCGCCGTGTTGTTTGTTAGTGTAACTATGGATTACAGAATCTTCTACCTCACCACCTATTTTGCAAACATCTCCGATACTGGTTCTTTCATAAATGCTGGTTGATGCTCTTATATAAGTCCTATTACCAATATATGAAGGACCAACAATTGTAGCATTTGGTTGTATAACGGAGTCTTTACCAATATAAATAGGTCCTTTCTCTGCATCCAAAACAGCTCCTGGCATTATTTTTGTGCCTTCATCAATATAAATATTTTCTTTAGCAATCAAGTATGCTCCTTCATAAACATTTCCCCTTATCATGCTATCCACTTTATCCTTTGTGAGGAGATTAAAATCATTTATTATTTCTTCACCATTAAAATGCACTAATTCCCAAGGATAATTTATAATCCTTGCTTCAATTTCTTTTTTAAATAAATCTCCAAAATCTGATAATGTATACAAATCATAAAGACCTTTCTTTAATTGCTCAAGTTTTAATCCCGAGACCTTTGCAGCAATTATTGAGTCTCCCTTTACATATAAGGTATCAATAGTATCTTCAACAAGAATTTTTGCAAGGTCATCATCCATTAAAACCCTACCATTAATGAAAAGACAGTGATTCCCATTAATTTCATTAACCAACAAATCGGGATTCTTAAGTTTCACGAGTTCTGACAAATAGCTTCTACAGTGCAAAGTAGTCGGGATTTTTGGAAAGCGTTTTAACACTTTTTCCCGCAAGGAAAGAATACCCGAGCGAAGATCATATTCCGGACGCAGATATACCAGTGGAAGAAGACGCGAGTAATAAATACCTTCAAAAATACAAATGCTATCGACCATATTAATTAAATTTTAATAGATAATTTATTTATTTATAAACACCGATTGTTAAAATATGAAAATTATTATTCTGTACAAATAAAGGATAATAGAATTTTTTTCTTTTTTAAAAGATATCTTTGTATCACAAATACTTTTTTAATATATTTATGTTCAAATCACTGAAATATTTACCGGAGGCATTATGCAGATAGACTTTGAATTTTCAAATGAAGTATTAGTTATTAAACTTAGTGGAAAATTTGATTCGCTCGGATCAATTGAATTCGAAAAATCAATGGTTAAATATTCAGGACAAAAACACATAATTATTGACTTTTCAGATGTTAAGTATCTCTCAAGTGCTGGAATTCGTGATATTTTGAAACTTGAAAAGGATTCCAAAATATCGGGTGGTATTATTGTACTTTGTTCCCTTAACCAATCAGTAAATCAAGTTTTTACTATGACCGGATTAAAAAGTGCTTTAACAATAGCCAGGGACCTAACGGAATCAAGAGAAGTAATAAGTAAACACTTGAAGTTTGAAGTTAAAAACAAATCGGTTGAGATAAATGACTGTCAGTATCATTCCTTTAAACTTTCCGATTCTTTTTCACCTCTCAAAGTAATGCTCCCGGAAGATAATAATGATGAATTTAAAGTTTTTTCAATTGAAGAACTAAAGTTTTCTTTAGGAAGAGGGGGACTTGGATTAAATAAATCGGAAATAGAGAACAATAACTTGATTTTCACGATTGGGGATTTCCTAGGAATCCAGAAATCTAATGGAGATACTGAATCCGACTATCTTTTTATTGAGAAAAAAGAGGATGTTTTTTTATTCCTGAAAGAAGTTGTTAGTTTTTCGACAGAACCAAATTATTGTATAGATTTTTTTGCCAAAAGTAGCATTCCCCTTAAGAATATTCTAACAAATATGAATAATATTGTGGGCGATGAAATCACTCCGGAATCCTCATTCGTTTCATACGTTTTTTTTGGCAAAACAACTAAAACGGAAGAGGAAAGTGAAGAAGAATGGATTATTGGAACCGGGATGTTGATTAACAAAACGACTTTGTCCGAAACTCAGATAGAAAACTTAAAACAACTAAAAGAAATATTTCATTTCTTTAACTGTACCGAATATCTTTGTGCAGGACAAATAGATGTCCTGCTTAAATTCAGTAAAGAGCTTTCTCCGCAGCATAAAATATCAAATGACTTAAAAAATCTTTTAACTTTTCAAAATGTAAAAGGTGTTGAACAAGGAAGTGAAAACAACGAGTTTCAATCAGGGAGAGTATATTTCTTTAATCATAAGGAAATTAAGCCATTACTGCAATCTCTTGAAATTGAGAATCTTAAAGAATATGATCTGACTGATGAATTCGAAATAATCGTAAGACGTATATACTCAGATTGTTCCAGAATACAGATGACTCCTTTGTTTGGGGGTTTTTCAGCCAGAACATTTCAGGTATTCGGTGAGGATAAAAATGGAGCTAAAATACTCCCTACTGTGCTTAAATTAAGTAACTCTGCTATAATTAAACGGGAGGAAGATAATTTTGAGATGTACGTTAAGAAATTTATTCTTAATAACGCATCCACAGTAATGGGAGCATTTTACTATAGTGATTTCGGAGGAATCAGGTATAACTTTCTTGGAATAACCGGGAGCACAAAATTGAAATGGCTCAGAAAGTTATATAATGAAAGAACATTTGATGAAGTATTGCCACTTATTGAAAAAGTTTATACAGGAATTCTAAAACCATGGTATGGTCAACCCAAACTTGACAATATCAATCTTTTTAAGGAACAAAATCCTATTAATTTTTTTCCAATAATTTACGACAAAGCAAAGGAAGAATTAGGAATCTCAGCGGACGATCCAAAAATTTATGTAGAAGAATTAAAAAGAGAAATAACAAACCCTTACTATTTTCTCAAATATGGTTATGCGGAGAGGGAAAAAATGTCTTTCACTTGTTACAAAGGGATTTGCCACGGTGATTTAAATCTGCAAAATATTCTTCTAGATGAAAAAGAGAATATTTATATAATTGATTTCTCAGAAACTAAATATAGAAATGCAGTATCAGATTTTTCGCGTCTTGAACCCATAATTAAATTTGAATACTTTAATATTGAGAGTAAAGAAAGTATGAATCACATTATTGATTTTGAAACGGCTTTGATGAAGTGTGATAGTATTAAAGACAAACCTGAATTCTACTATACCGGAAATGATCCTGAGGTTGAAAAGGGTTATAAGTTGATATTAAAAATGCGTGAATATGCCTCAACAGTTTCGTTATTTGAGAAGTCGATAGTACCATACCTGATAGCTATGTTAGAATGGAGCCTCCCGGTAGTTGTATACTATGGTCTGAATAATCATAGGAAAAGATATTCTATGATTAGTTGTGCACTGATAACAGAAAAAATTTTGGAAATTGAGAATCTGATTAATCTAGGAGTTTAAAGCGAATTCTCAGTTTACCGTTCTCGTAGCTCGAAGAAATAATCTTAAAAGTTCGGATTTCCGAAGTATTCGCAACATGTTTCCCGCTGCATAGACAACTGTCGTAATTGCCTACTTTAATAATGCGCAGTCTTTCTCCTGCGGTCTCAGGAAGTCGGTCGAGTGTAAAATGTTTTGCTGCTTCATCGCGTAATATAAATTCTTCATACACAGGATGGTTTCCGGAAATTACTTCATTTACACGAAGTTCTATTTCTTTTAATTCATTTTCACTTAAGTCCCTCTCAAACCGATAATCACATTTAGACTTTTTCTTTTCAATATGTGCACTGAAAGCCCTTCCACAGTTAAACATTCTAATCATGGTCTGGTTTAATATATGTTCTGCAGTATGCATCGCAGGATCATATTCTTTATTTGCTATAATGTCCGAATTCATAAAACCTCATTTTTAATTATTTAATATAATAATCTAACTAGAATTTGCCGAATTAGTATGAGTTATTCTTGATCATTAACTATATTTAGCGGTTATTTTTTCACCATTTTATTAAAATTGAAATCAGTATTATTTTTTCAGAATGAACAGAAATAAATCGCTCTTTTATTTTGCGGCTTTCTTTGCTATGGTTATATATGGTATTTCAACGACAATTATCGGAGCAATACTCCCTCAGTTGATTGATAAATTTCGTCTAACGGGTTATTCAGCTGGTACAGTAGCGTCGATTATGCCGCTCGGGATTACCATTGGATCAATAATCTTTGGACCAATAGTTGACAGATTCGGATATAAACTCCTTATGTTTGTCGCATCAATTACAGTGATAACAGGTTTATACGGATTGTCATCAACTTCATCAGTTGATATTCTTAGAATTTCAGTATTATTAATAGGTGCTGGAAATGGAATAATTAATGGTACGGCAAATTCACTTGTTTCAGATATATCAGGGGAGAAAAAGAAATCAAGACTTAGTCTTTTACATGCATTTTATGGCATTGGTGCTCTTGGATTACCTTTTATGCTTAGTGTTTTTTCATCAGTTGTAAGTATTCGAGAAGTCTTTCTGATTATTTCCATAAGTTTATTTCTATTAGCACTTCTACTAGTGTTTATAACATTTCCAGTAGCCAAAAAGAATATGGGACTTCCTTTAAGTGAAATCCTGAAATTAATTAATAATCCTTTGCTTCTGCTTTTCGCTTTTTTTCTGTTTTTTCAAAGCGGTATGGAAGGAGTTGCAGGTACCTGGATAACTACCTTAATCCAAAAAACAAGAATCGACAATTATAATAGCGCTCTCGCAGCACTGTTTTTTTTAATTTTAGCTCTAACAATTGGAAGATTTCTTATTAGTTTTTTACTTAAGCATTTTACTCGTTTTCGATTATTGCAAGTGGGGTTAATCATAGTAATTTCTGGTGCAGTAATAATATTTTCTATCAATAATTATTACACGACGATTACCGGATTGGTTTTAATGGGATTTGGTTTTGCGGGGGGATTCCCTATTATTCTTAGTTTTGTAGGGGACAATTATCAGAGTATCTCAGGTACAGCCTTTAGTCTTATATTTGTTATTGCTCTATCGGGGAGTATGATTATGAATATAATAGCCGGAGTGATAAGTGATACATTTGGTATCCAATATATCTCAATACTTATAATAGCATGTGTATTCATAATGTTTTTCCTCCTTTATAACCTGAATAGTAAAATGAGTATGAAGTAAAGGATAAATTTGGTTATTGAAAATAAATAATGTGGATAAAAATGAGTTCAATATTCACTATATTTAAATAATAATTTAATAGGTTTTCATGAATTCAATTGGAATTGACATAGGGGGTACAAAAATTTCATCTTCGGTTTTCGACAGGGAAGGTTTTTCCGAAAATAGACTGATAATCTCTATCAGTGGAAAAACGAGTGAAGGAGTTTTCGAAATAGTGGAAGAAATATTAACAAAACAAATCGAATTTGTCAAAAATAAAGAAAAGCAGATTTCTGGTATCGGTATTTGTATACCCGGAATTTATTGGTCTGACAGGAAAACAGTATGGGCTCCCAATATTCACGGATGGGATGACTATCCTCTGTATGATAAGGTTAAAGGGATAAAATCAGTGGACCAAATTCCCGTTCACATAGATAGCGATCGGGCTTGTTATATTCTTGGTGAAGTGTGGAAGGGAGCTGCAACAGGAGCTAAGAATGCAATTTACATGGCTGTTGGAACCGGGATAGGTTTGGGAATATTAGTCAACGGTGAAATACTTAGAGGAGCTAATGATATTGCCGGTGCAACAGGATGGCTAGCTCTTGAAAGACCATATGATAAAAAATATGTTTCATGTGGATGTTTTGAGTATTCTGCGTCAGGAGCGGGATTAGGACGAAAAGCAGCGGATTTATTGAAAGCTGAAAAATTTTATACAGGTTATTTTAAGGAAATAAATCCAGATGAGATTTCGGGAAAGGATGTGTTTCATGCATATGATAACAAAGATCCTATTGCAATAAAAGTTATAGAAAATGCAATTGAATTATGGGGAATGGCAATAGCCAATTATGTAAGTCTTTTTAATCCTGAAATAATCATTATGGGAGGAGGGATATTTGGGCCAGCAAACAGATTTATCCCAGAAATATTTAATGAGGCAGTAAAATGGGCACAACCTTGGTCGATAAAACTTGTCAAGTTGACGGAATCTGCTCTTGGGAGTGATGCAGGGCTATATGGAGCCGGATACTTACCACTTAAAAAGAATTAAACATGGAAAAAGAATATAAAAATAGTTATGTCTTTATTGCTGCATATACAGGTATGCTAACATTTGGAATATCAATGACAAGCATAGGTGCTATGCTGCCAAATCTAACTGAAAAGTTTACACTAACGGGTTATTCAGCAGGAGCAGTAGTGGCATTACTGCCCATCGGAATTCTACTCGGTTCATTAACGTTTGGACCAATTGTGGACAAGTACGGTTATAAAATCCTACTAACAATCTGTTCACTTTTTGTTATAATCGGCTTATACGGCATGGTTGAATCAAGTAGTTTTACTCTATTGCAGTTATCTATTCTTTTAATCGGGTTAGGAGGTGGAGTAATCAATGGAGGAACTAATGCTCTTGTTGCAGATATTTCCGGAGATTCGAAAGGTGCAAAACTTAGTTTCTTAGGAGTTTTCTATGGCCTTGGTGCTCTTGGTCTTCCGGTGATTTTAGGTTTCTTTTCAGGTAGATATCAGTATCAACAAATTGTTGCAGCCGTTTGTGTATTTCTACTTATCTTGCTATTGTATAACCTAATAATAAAATTTCCGCCTCCCAAACATCCCCAAGGACTTCCGATTAAACAGGGAATCAAGCTTTTTAATAATCCAATTTTATTGTTGTTCGGGTTCTTTCTTTTCTTCCAGAGTGGTATTGAGGGTATAGCGAATAACTGGACAACAACTTATATGGAAAAATATCTGATGGTTTCTCCTGAACAGGCACTTTTTGCATTAACTTATTTAGTTTTGGCACTGACTGCAATGAGACTTGTTCTTAGCTACATACTGAAATCCCTATCAAGGTCTTATGTCATCTATATGAGTCTTATAATAGTAGCTTTAGGATCTTTAATACTGATTCTTGGTGGGAATTATCTTTTTACAATTATCGGATTGATATTTTTCGGAATTGGTTTTGCGGCAGGTTTCCCCATAATATTAAGTTATGTCGCAGATAAATTTGCCTCAATCTCCGGAACAGCATTCAGTCTTGTTTTTGTTATTGCTCTAACCGGCAATACCGTGCTTAATTATTTAACAGGATTTGTCGCAGAGAGTATTGGAATTAAATATTATTCGGTGATAATTTTAATTAGTGTGGTTATAATGTTTTTAATATTCAGTATACTTGAAAGAAAGTCATTAACAAAAGAATAAACAAGAAAATAATAGGATGATAATATGTTAGCATTACAATGGATTGAGAACGCACGAAGCGTTATGGAAAAAATAGAGAAGACTCAAATTGAGAATATTAAGAATGCAGCCCTGGCAATGGCTGATTCTATAGAAAAGGGGAAATGGGTGCACACATTTGGATGTGGTCATGCAACACTACCTATTGAAGAAATGTACCCAAGAATCGGTGGATTTGTTGGATTTCACCCAATGATTGAACTCCCCTTAACATTTTTTACGAATATAGTAGGAGGAATGAATGTTCATGAGTTTGTTTTTCTTGAAAGAGTGGAAGGATACGGACAAGAAATAATGAAAGGTTGGAATTTTGATAAGGAAGACTGCATGTGGCTCTTTTCGCATACCGGGATCAATGCGGTAAATATTGACATTGCACTTGAGGCAAAGAAAAAGGGAATGAAGGTAATTGTTTTCGGCTCCGCAAAAGAAGCAGAAGGAAAACAAACCAGACACAGTTCCGGAAAAACGATTTTTGAAATTGCGGATATCATTGTAGATACATGTGTTCCCATCCAGGATGCAAGTGTGGAGCTTAAGAACCATTTTGACAAGATCGGGCCCGTTTCTACAATGGCATTCGTAACCGCTGTATGGATGACAGTAACGACAGTTGCAGAGATTCTGGCAGACAGGGGAGTGAAACTCTACATTCACCCCTCTCATAACGTTCCCGGCGACACAACCGCCAGGGAGCGGCTTACGGAAGCGCTGGATGAATACAAAAAGAGAGTCAGGAATTGTTAATTGCAAATCGACGGAAGAAAAAGGCAAAGTAGTTAATCCGCCCCGGCTATGAAATTCCGGCACGTCGGCTGGAAATACGGAATGATGGAAATGCGCATTGGCGGAGGAAATCCGACTGGCGGATTGCGGCAGTGAAAAACTGCTGTTCCGGATAATGTTTTCTTGTCCCTCAGTATTTTCAGGTTCAGCAACACATTGCAGATCAGAGAAACCCTGTTGCGGCGGGAATATCGGTTTTTTACCCGGGAATGAGGTATTAATCAAAAGAATCAGAATAAAGCCTGCAATTATATTGCTAAACAGATTCATATTCATACTTTTGACCTGTTGTTTAAAACATAAAATATATAATACAGGGACTCTATTTTAGAGGCATAAATAGGATCGGTTGAATATTTCTGTTTAGGATTACTCTGAAGCAGTGCGCACACAGTATGGTCTGTTACCCCGATACACTGAGGATACTTATTTTTGATAAGTTTGCAGAAATCCTTCAGGCTTGCATTGAAATCAGGATAAGAACGGAAGCAGGAATTAACAGTGATGAACTTATTTTTGGACTGATCGAATTCTTTAGTACGGGATATAAATTTGCGGCGGTCTGAATGGGAGGCCTTAATGCCGAAGTAGTTATTATTACGGAGTGACCTTCCGTAGGAGGTTTCGAGAGCAGAAACCGCAAGTATAAAATAAATATTTATAGCATAAGATGCGGCTACCGGTTTAATGAGTTCAATAAAGAGGTCATTAAACCTTTTTGAAGCTGAGCGCCACATAAAATAATTTACTTTCTCTGAATAAAATAAAAAAAAGCGCTGCAAATATAATACATTGAAAAAGCTTTGTCAAGATAAAAATGAAATAAAATTAAAATAATTTTAGAAAGCTAAAAGTATGACTATTTAGTCAAACTTTTAAATAATAGTTTGACTATGTTAAGTCATTGTAAAATAAGGAGTTACGGGAAAATTGGTTAATATTTGTTAAAATAGTCAAACTTTTTCCTTAACGCGATGAAAATAAATGAAATAGAATAATAATATAAATATTAGGGACACATAGGGGGAAAAAAGTTGTCTATGTTGACTATAAAGGGCAAAAATGGCGAATACGGGCTGAAAAGGGGATAAATGGCAAAAAAAAGTTTGACTAAAATAGTCAAACTTTTAAATAAGGTATAAAAAGTCTGACTATTTACTTTCCGGACAGTTTATGGAGGAAAAATATTGATCTAATGTTCACTGTTTTAATATGAATGAAAATATTGTTGCAGAAAAACTTTAAAGTTTATATAAACGTAAGCAAAACAGAACGAGAGGAGAAGGGGATCAGAACGGGAGGAAGATATAGTCAAACTTTTAAAAAGGCATTACCAGAAATGAGAAAAAGTTTGACTATGAATTATTAATTCAGAATTATGAATTTACCATTAACCATTACCTTCCCGTTACAAACGTTATGGACGTTACGAACGTTATAAACGCATGTACCAGTCACTGGTCACCCGTCACCAATTTTTTTTTCTCCCCTTTTATTACTATTTTACAACCGGAAATATAATTCTTTCTAACTATCACCCGGTAATCTATGAGTCTGTTCCAAAATACAGTCCTTAATAAATATCTCGGCAATCTTGATCCGCATCTCACCGAAGAAAAATATAAACTCTTCACCTCTTACTTCAATAATCCCGAAATCCGGACTAACATCCTCAACTCAAAAGAAGAACAATTCCAGGAAGGCTTCCTAATTTCCCTCTTCGTTAATATTTTAGGTTATACAATTAACCCGAACCCGGGTTTCAATCTCATTACTGAATTCAAAAACGAAAAAGACAGCAGAAAAAGCGATGCAGCTATTATTATTAACAATACTGTAATAGGAATTATCGAGCTAAAAGGAACCGAGATTATTGACCTCACTAAAATTGAAAACCAGGCATTCGGATATAAAAATAACCATCCGGAAGCAGTTTACGTTATCACCTCTAACTTCCGGAAAATCAGACTCTATATTGATAATGCGGTGAATTTCAATGAGTTTGACCTCTTCAATCTCACCTTTGATGAATTCAAAATCCTCTATATTTCTCTCTCTTTCTCCGCCATCTCCGGTGGCATTCCTATTAAAATAAAACAGGAATCCCTTGTCCGTGAGGAGAATATCAGCCGTCAGCTTTATAACGACTATTCCTTTTTCAAACGAAACCTTTTTAATAATTTAATCACTCTGAATCCCCAAATTGATCAGCTCACTCTCTTCAAAAAAACTCAAAAACTTCTCGACAGATTTCTTTTCATCTTCTTTGCTGAAGACAGAATGCTCCTCCCCGCAAACTCTATGCGCAATATCCTTTCACAGTGGACTCAGCTAAAAGATCTCGACCAGTACGTCCCACTTTACGACAGGATAAAAAAATTCTTTTCCTATCTCAACACCGGCTATAAAAGCAACAACCTCGATATCTTCCCCTATAACGGCGGTCTTTTCCGCCCGGATGATGTTCTTGATAATATCCTGATTGATGACGATATTCTCAAAAGCAGCTCAATCTCGCTCAGCAACTACGACTTTAACACGGAAATTGACGTTAATATCCTCGGACATATCTTCGAAAATTCCCTCAACGAAATTGAAGAAATCACCCTCTCTATTCAGGGTAAAGAGATAGATAAATCAAAAACCAAGCGGAAAAAAGAAGGCGTCTTCTATACTCCTAAATACATCACAAGTTACATTGTTAAAAACACACTCGGTTCTCTTTGTAGCGATATTAAAAATGAACTCGGAATCATTGAAGAAGATTATTCACCCGAAAATAAATCAAAAGATACCCGCCGCAGACTTGTGAACACTCTTGATGCGTACCGGGACCGGCTCCTGAAAATTACAATCTGCGACCCCGCCTGCGGAAGCGGTGCATTCCTGAATCAGGCACTCGATTATCTTATAAACGAACATAAATATATTGACGAACTCAAAGCTAAATTACTCGGTGAGTCCCTCATCCTCTCGGATATCGAGACCGGCATTCTTGAGAACAACCTCTTTGGAGTTGATATAAATGAAGAAAGTGTGGAGATAGCAAAACTCTCCCTCTGGCTCCGCACCGCACGAAAAAACAGAAAACTTAATAATTTATCCGGTAACATCAAATGCGGAAACAGTCTTATAGACGATCCCGCCATAGCAGGTGAAAAAGCATTTAACTGGCATAAAGAATTCCCTCAGGTCTTCGCAAACGGCGGCTTCGATATCATAATCGGCAACCCGCCTTATGGAGTCAATTTCAGTACGAATGAGAAAGATTATTTACAGATTGTACTTGGTGGAGTTCCTGACCATGAAATTTATATTTATTTTATTTCTATGGCTCTCCAAAATTTGATTAGACCCGGAGGTTTATTAACATATATTTTCCCAAATACCTTTTTATCTAATCTTTTCGGAATAAATTATCGAAAACACATTTTTACTAATTATTTTGTCGAAAATATTCTTGATTTGTCAAATGATAATACATTTGAAGATGCGAGTGTTAGAACATGCGTATTCTCGGTTATAAAAAATCAACCGTTAAAAGATCATAAAACCAAATTTAGCACTATAATACAAAAAGATATTGTTGATCTAAAAGCGCTTAATCAAGATGAAATACTTCAAGGTATAAATAATATTCTTTCTTTTTTTACTACCAATAGTTTAGAAGAACATATAATCAATAAATTGAATACTAATAATAGATTATCAGAATATTTTTTGGTGTCTCAAGGGTTGATCCCCTATGACAAATATCGAGGACATTCTGAGGAAACTATTAAAAACCGTATCTGGCATGCTAATTATAAGAAAGACGACACTTACAAAAAAGAATTAAAAGGTGGTGATGTAAATAGATACTCTGTTAGGTGGAATAATGAACTCTGGATTAGTTATGGGAATTGGTTGGCAGCCCCGCGAGAAAAAAAGTATTTTATTAATAAAAGAATACTTGTTCGCGAAATTACCGGTGATTTGTTATTTTGTGCATATACTGATGACGAGTATTACAATACACCTTCGATTATTAATATAATAAATGAAAATGATGTTATCGCTCTTAAATATGCACTTGTTATTTTAAATTCTAAACTTATTGGATTTTATCATAATTTAACTTCTCCCAAAGCTAAGAAGGGATTATTTCCCAAAATACTTATTAATGATATACGAAATATTCCGATAAAATATACTGACAATCAGCAGCCATTCATAGAACTTGCCGACCTGATGCTTTCTCTGCACAAAGAGCTAAACACATTGAAAGATAACTTCCTGAAATTCATCATCAGTCAGTTTGATTTACAAACCACATCAAAAAAACTTGATAACTGGAATCTGCTTGATGCAAAGCAATTCATAACGGAACTGAGAAAGAACTTAAAGACAGAAAAGAAACCTGACCTTAGCAAGTCGGACGAATTCCGGTGGTTCACACTCTTCAGCGAACAAAAAGCCCGGACAGACGCCATCCAAACCCAAATAAACCAAACCGACACCGGAATAAACAAAATGGTGTACGAACTTTATGGTTTGTCAGAAGAAGAGATAAAGATAGTGGAAGGGAAGGAACCTAATTAGGAAAAGGAAAAGGAAAAGGAAAAGTGATAATCCGCTATATTGCATCCAAACAAAAAAATTTTTATATTTATAACAACAAACTAATGGAAATAAAATAATGTTAATGGACAGAATATACTATATTGAAGAAATTGAGGAAACGATACAGGATGCAAAAACTGACGGAATTAAATCAAAGCAGCAGGCTTTTTATTTGTTAGGGAAAATATCCTTATTGTGTGAGCAGGAAATAATTACGATGGATGACTATGAAAAACTGTATTCCCTGCTCCAAAAAGAGTTTAATTTCACTACTGAAGATTATGATAGTATAGTGCATTAAGTTGTTCTTAACCCTCCCCGTCCCTCCCTTTAGAAAAAGGGAGGGGGAAAACACACCCCCAACCCCCTCTTCCCGATTGCATCGGGACAAGCACCGGGGGAAAAAACGTTTTTTATCCGCTACGCGGAATTAAATAATTGTTAATGATAAATGGTTAATAATAGTTCGTAGGGGCTGAAAATTTTCAGCCCCTACAAATTATCGCCGAAGCAGTAACGGTAAAATAATGAATGTTTAGCAGGGGGGGGAAACAGTAATGAAAATAATTAACAATTAAATAAACAGTCACCCGGAACCAGGCACCGGTCACTTATGGGATAATTACTAATTAAGCTCGAGGTCGTTGATTGGGTTCTTTGTTTCACGCATCGAATGGACTTTGTTTGGAACAGGTATGCGGGCACTCTCACTAACACTTTTTTCAAATTCTTCACGGAATCGCGCAATGGTGAATTTTACCGGCCAGGCGGCAGCTTCACCTAAGGCACATACGGTGTTGCCGTCTATGTTATTCGCTACACTGATAAGAAGGTCAAGATCACTCTTTACTCCGTTTCCGGCAATTATTCTGTTAAGAATTTTCAGCATCCATCCGGTTCCTTCGCGGCATGGTGTGCACTGACCGCAACTCTCGTGATAATAAAACTTTGTCATTCTTGCAAGGACTTTAACCAGGTCAGTATCTTCATCCATTACAATAATTCCACCGGTACCTATAGCACTTCCAGCTGCGCGGAGTGACTCGGCGTCCATCTTCAATCCCTCAATGGAATCTCCTCTCAGAGGAGGCATTGAAGTACCGCCGGGAATAATGCATTTTATTTTTTTACCGTCTGTTACACCACATGCAAATTTTTCAATAATATCCGTTAAGAGTGTGCCCGTCGGGAGTTCGTAGACGCCCGGCTTGTTTACATGTCCGCTTACTCCAAATAGCAGAGTACCGGGATGTCTTGCTTCTCCGATTGAGGAAAACCATTCCCAGCCGTTCTTTATAATCGCGGGAATATTTGTAATGGTCTCTACGTTGTTGATGGTTGTCGGATTTCCCCACAATCCATTCTGAGCAGGGAAGGGGGGTTTGACTCTCGGATAGGCTCTTTTCCCTTCGATTGAGTTCATAAGGGAGGACTCCTCGCCGCAGATATATGCACCCGCCCCTTTGTGAATGTATATATCACACGAAAATGAAGTTGCGAATGTCTCTTTCATTTTATCACCGGCAAAGCCTCGTGAATAAGCATCATCCAGCGCAGTCTGAAGTATTTTTATCCATTTATCATATTCACCACGGATGTATATATAAGCAGTCTTTGCTCCAATGGCATAACAGGAAATCAGTATTCCTTCGATGAGCTGATGAGGATTGTACTCAAATATTTGTCTGTCCTTGAAACTTCCGGGTTCGCTTTCGTCTCCGTTAACGCAGAGGTACTTTGGTTTGTCCGTAACTTTTGGCATGAATGACCATTTGAGTCCGGTGGAGAAAGCAGCGCCGCCGCGCCCTCTTAAGCCTGATTTTTTAACTGTTTCGATTATGTCATCAGGACTTCGGAGAAAAGCATTCCGGGCGGAATTGTATCCGTCGTTTGCAAGGTAAACGTCTATTTCGTGAAAGTTGTTTATGTCCGGTAAAAGAATTTTTTGCATGATAGAAATATAAATTATTTTAATGAATCGATTAATTCAATGGCTTTTCCGGGTGTAAGGTTTTCGAAAAAATCGTCGTTGATGGCAATCATGGGGGCGGTGCCGCAGGAACCCATGCACTCAACCTCTTCAAGTGAGAATTTACCGTCGGGTGAAACAGTCCCTTCATCAAGATCGTACTTTTCTTTTATTTTTTCCCAGATCCGGTATCCGCCGCGAAGCATGCAGGATACGTTTGTGCAGACTTGCAGATGATATTTCCCAACGGGCTTTTTGTGGTACATCGTGTAAAATGTAACAACGCCAAGTACTTCCGATTCCGGAATGCCAAGCAGGGCTGCAACAGCAATCATTACTTCGCCGGAGATCCATCCGTTCTGTTCCTGGGCAATATAAAGCACAGGCATGATGGAAGAACGTTTATCCGGATACTTTTTCTGAAGTATCTCTATTTTTCTTAAATTTTCTTCGTTGAATTCAAATTGCATAGTTTACTCAATAGTTAGGTGACAATGGAAGAAGGTAACAAAGTAACAAGGTTAAGTGGAAAGACAGTTTCCAATTCACCTCCTGTGTTACAAACGTTATAGACGTTAAAAACGATATGGACGTTATAACTCATTATTTGTCTGCCTCGCCCATTACAGGGTCGATGCTGCCGATTATTGCCACAACATCCGATATCATATACCCCTTTGTAAGCAATGGAAGTGACTGAAGGTTACAGAACGAAGGGGAGCGGATTTTCATTTTCCATGGGTGCCCTTCTCCATTACTGACGATATAAAATCCAAGTTCTCCTTTAGGATTTTCAACAGCCGAGTAAATTTCTCCAATTGGGGGATTAACCCCGAAGTTGGTAATCATAAAGTCATGGATAAGTTCCTCCATTTTGGTGTATATTTCAACTTTCCGAGGAGTAACTTTTTTTGGACTATTTAGCATTATCTCACCATTGGGCATTTTGTCCAAAATCTGATAGATTATTTTTCTGCTTTCCCTGAGTTCATCACATCTAACGAAATATCTGGCAAGGGCATCTCCTTCAGAGAATGTAACAACTTTAAAATCTATATCATTGTAGAAATAATAAGGTGTAGCACGTCGTAAATCGAACTCTACTCCACAAGCTCTTAAGTTAGGACCTGATAAACCAATATCAATTGCATCTTCGGCAGATATTTGTCCAATTCCCTCGAGTCTTTGGATAAAGATTTTGTTTGTGTTAAGAAGTTTTTCAAACTCGTGAATATTACTTTCGAATTCATCAAGAAATTGTTTAATTCCTTTAAATGTCTCTGGTTTAACGTCCTGGGCAACTCCACCGATTCTGGTATAACTGGTTGTGAATCTTGCGCCACAAATTTCGTCATAAAAATTAAGTACTTTTTCCCTTTCTCGGAGCGTCCAGAGAAATACTGTCAAAGCTCCAATATCCATAGCAAGAGATCCAATCGCAACCAGATGACTACATATCCTCGAAAACTCCATCATCATCATTCGAATGTACTGAGCTCTAGGAGGAGCTTCAATTCCCAGGAGTTTCTCTACAGCTAATGCATAAGCAGAATTATTTGCAGGAGGTGAAAGATAATCTAATCTGTCAGTGTGTGGAATATACTCAGTAAAGGACATATTCTCAGCCATTTTCTCATACCCTCTATGAAGATAGCCAACTTCAGGTACACATGCCATTATTGTTTCACCATCAAGTCTAAGAAGAAGACGAAGTACACCATGAGTAGCAGGATGCTGAGGTCCCATACTCAGAATCATGTCATTTTCAAGAGCATCGTCAAGTGAGATATCAGTATCAGAGTTAAGTAATGCTGAAACAATTTTGGGGGTTAGTTCATCTTTTGTAACTCGGTCCATATTATTTTTACTTTTTTGGCAAGGATAATGAGCCGGGAATACCCATAACTGGGAATTCCTTTCTCAGTGGGTGATATTCAAATGATTCCGGCATATACATTCTTCTCAGGTCGGGGTGATTATTAAATTCTATCCCGTACATATCATAAACTTCGCGCTCAGCCCAGTTTGCTGATTTCCAGACAGATGTGACTGAATCAATTTTTTCAACTCCATCACCAAGATCACATTTAATTTTAAGTCTAAATCGGTTTTTCATTGAGAAGATAAAATATACCATTGTAAATCGATTATTTAACCTACCCCAATCGACAGCAGTGATATCCTCACAGAGGTTAAAAGCAAGTTCTTCATCATTTTTTAGAAGTTCACAGGCATCAACGATAATTTTATTTGGAATAGTAATACAATACTCTCCACGGAATTCCTCTGTTGAGAAATCCACATCCTTAAAATGTGTTTTAAGTTTCAGTAATATTTTTTCTTTTAATTCCATAAAGGTCGTCAATTTATTATGAATTTGGAAAGTCTTTAGCCCTGGTTTTACCAATTTTATCTTGAATAGCTATTAAAGCATTTAAGAGATTGTCAGGTCGGGGCGGACAACCTGCAGTGTAAATATCTACAGGGAGAAACTGATCAATACCTTGCACTACTGAGTATGACCGATACATCCCACCAGAAGAAGTACAAGCTCCCATAGCAATAACCCATTTTGGATCAGGCATCTGGTCGTAGATTTTTCTTACGACATGTGCCATTTTGTAAGTAACAGTTCCAGCGACAATCATGCAATCGCTCTGACGAGGAGTCATTCTCATAACTTCTGAACCAAATCGTGCAATATCATATTTTGCACCACCCACAGCCATCATTTCAATAGCACAACAAGAAATCCCCATAGGCATCGGCCAGACAGAATTCTTTCTAGCCCATGCAATAAGGGCATCAATTGTAGTAGTAAAGAAACCATCTCCAGTTAATTGAGCTTCTATTCCCAATTAAATCCTCCTTTTTTATAAGCGTACAGATAACCTATTTCAAAAATTACTAAAAATACCAACATTGTAGTAAAAACAGGGATTCCAAAAACTGAGTACAATGATTTGAACTGAACTGCCCAGGGATATACGAAAATCACTTCAAGATCAAATATTATGAACAGCATGGCGACAACGTAGTACTTAATGGATATTCTTTCCTTTGCACTACCAAAAGGTTTAACACCGCTTTCATAAGTCGATTTTTTCTCATCATTTGGTCTTTGCGGACCGATTAATGTTGAGGAGGCAACGATACCGACAGCAATTAAAACAGCTGTAGCAAGAACCAGAAAAAGTGGAATATATTGTTCAATCATACTATTTATTATTTAATTCAAATGCTTAATTACAAAATAAAATAACATATCAATTTAAGAAATTTCATCAAATAAGGCAAATTAAAAATCTTTACTAAATTCTTCTATCTACGTACTTTCTGTAGAAATAAATAGGGAGTCCAATCAATATAAGGAATAATCCCATTTTAGCGTTTTGTGTATCCGAGATAATAGTATTAAGTAAAAATAGCAGGCTGAAAATAACAAAAATAATAGGAGTAAAGGGGTAACCCCAAACTTTATAATGTCTTTCTCTATGCGGATATTTTTTACGTAATATTATAACACCAAGCGCACCAAGCATATAAAAAAGCCAAGCAGCAAAAACCACATAATCCGATATAGTGTCGAAGGTCCCAGACATTACTAAAATGGCAGACCAAACACCTGTCATTACGATTGATGTGTGGGGTGTACGATACTTTCCGTGTACTTTTCCAAGGAAAGGAAAGAACAAGCCGGTTTTAGCCATAGCATATTGTACTCTCGCAGCCCCCAGAATACTTCCATTTAATGCTCCGAATGTAGAAATAATTACCGCCAACGAAACGATCGCTCCACCAGATTTTCCGAATATTAACTCCATTGCCGTTGCAGCAACAAGTGGAGAGTTTTTCATAGCGTCAACAGGAATTAGGTAGAGATAAGCAATATTGATAAAGACGTACAAACCTACTACAATCAATGTGCCCCAAAGAAGAGATAGTGGAACGTTTCGTTTAGGGTTTTTCATTTCGCCGGAAACATAAGTCACGTTATTCCATCCGTCATAAGCCCAAAAAGCTCCAGCAAGGGCAAGACCAAATAGTGCAATATAATTGCCTGTAAAATCAGGGCTGAGTTCAAAATTATTGTATATGTTTGAGATGCTTCCATTACCCAGAAGAATCAGAAGAAAGGCAAGTACAATTATTGTAGCTATTTTTATGAATGTTATGACTGTTTGAACACCACCACCGAAAATAACCCCTATATAGTTTATGAAAGTAATAAATAGAATACAAGAAATGGCCACTAGTTTTGTTGATAAATCAAAGAAGGGATGAATGTACCCCACGAGAGGGAGATATAGTGTGATTGAAGCCAATGATTGAGGGGTTTCGGGAAAAGCAAAGAAGTAACCTACATATTCAGCGAACACATAGGCAATAGCGGCCTGACTACCGGAGAGTACGACTGCAATGGTTGCCCAACCAAATGCATAAGCTGTAAAATCACCATACATATCCCGAAAATAGAGATATTGTCCTCCTGTTTTATCATACATACTTGCAACTTCAGCATTAGCAAGTGCTCCAAGAAAAGTAAACAATCCAGCAACAATCCAAACAATAATGAGAAGTTCGGGGGAGAGGAGCTGACCCGCCATTGTTGCAGGTTTTCTGAATATTCCGGAACCAATCATAGAACCTGCTACAATCATAATACCTGCTGTGAGACTAAGTCCCCTGACAAGTTCTTTCGAATTCTTTTGTTCAGTATTGATATTTTCTTTATTATTTTGCATTAATTCATTAAATTAGTTTTGCAAAAGTATAAAAATGAGCAAATAAAACCAATTAATATTAACGTAAAGTCCTCACATAATAAGAAACAGATGAAGTTCAAATATCCTTCCCTCCAGACTCAGATAGTTCTTGCACTTATTTTGGGTGCAATATTCGGAGCTATTTTCAATGTATCTCAGAATAAATTAAAAATTAATTATAAGAATGATTCCGGATATAACTCCATAACAGTGAAGAACTGGGATAAATTCAGAATAATTTCAGGAAGTGATTCGGTAACATTTACATCGGATTCTCAGACTCAGATTATCAACTTAAGCAGGAATTATCAGAAAGAAGAGAAGCTATTTTCTGTAGTTATTACCGATTTCTATAACTGCGACAGTAAAAAAAACACGAAAGAGATTTCTATAAATAATGTTACAAATCTTACACGGGAAACTACAATAGCAACCTGGATTAAATGGATTGGCGATATTTTTATTCGTCTTCTAAATATGATTGCCATACCGCTTGTATTAGCCTCACTAATAGTGGGAGCCGCAAGTTTGGGGGATGTTAAGAAATTTGCCAGAATAGGAGGAAGAACGATTGGCTTTTACATGGGAACGACAATTTTCGCAATTACTACAGGGCTTGTGATAGCAAATTTAATACAACCAGGTGAGCAGATGCCAACTCAGACACGGGATAACCTTATGTCTGTATACCAAGAAGATTATAAGCAAAAAATTGAAACACAATTTGATTTCGAGATTACTAGAGAGATAGTTAACATAATACCTAAGAATCCAATAGAGGCAATGGCAGGGAGCAATATGCTTCAAATAGTTTTTTTTGCTGTAATGGTTGGGTTAGTACTGACGATGATAAGAAGAGATAAAGCGGAACCTGTGATAAGTTTTTTTGACGGCTTGAGTGAAACAATGATCCGCATGGTGGAGGTTATTATGAAGATTGCACCATACGGTGTTTTTGCACTTATAGCTTCAACTGTAAGCGAATTTGGTTTTGAAATATTAGCTACTTTGCTTTGGTATTCTTTAGCGGTTCTTTTGGGACTATTTATCCATACATTTGTAACGTATGCTATTCTGCTAAAAATCTTTACTAAGATAAGAATCAGAACTTTTTATAAGGGACTAAGAAGGGCTATGACGATAGGTTTCAGCACGAGTTCGAGTGCTGCAACGCTTCCTGTAACAATGGAATGCTGCCAAGATAACCTTGGTGTTTCAAAATCTATAACAAGTTTTGTGCTTCCTCTTGGAGCAACGATCAATATGGATGGAACGGCGCTATATCAAGGAGTTGCAGCAGTGTTTATTGCTCAAGTGTTTGGTATGGATTTGAATATAATGCAACAAGTAACAATAGTTTTTACAGCTGTACTTGCCTCTATTGGGACTGCTCCAGTACCCGGGGTTGGCATCATCATGTTGATAATAATCCTGAAGTCAGTTGGGATACCACAGGAGGGAATTGCACTAATTTTAGGAGTAGACAGGATACTGGATATGTGCAGGACAATAACAAATGTTACGGGGGATGCATTAGCAACAACAGTTATTGCTACTGCTGAAAAAGAAGAATTGATTTTGTAATTTATACATGGAGAGCAGATGAGTACAGATAGACAAAGAGAGCAATGGGGGAGTAAACTAGGTTTAATACTGGCTGTTGCGGGTAATGCAGTAGGATTAGGAAATTTTTTACGATTTCCAGTGCAAGCTGCTCAGAATGGTGGAGGGGCATTTATGATTCCATATTTTCTTTTCTTTTTACTACTTGGTATTCCATTGATGTGGATGGAGTGGGGAATAGGAAGACATGGAGGCAAATATGGACATGGAAGTGCACCCGGAATGTTTGACGTAATATGCAAACATAAAGCGGCGAAATATTTTGGCAGTATTGGTCTACTAATATCAATTGTTATAATGATCTATTATACTTTGATTGAATCATGGACGCTGGGTTTCAGTTTTCTTTCACTAACTCAGCATTATTTTGATCAGACTTCATTTGAGAGTATGAAAAGCTATCTATATAGTTATCAAGGGAGGGAAGTAACTGATTTATTCTCGGGTATTGGAATATCATACATTTTTTTCTTAGTTACTTTTGTTATTAATTTTTGGGTTCTATATCGAGGAATAAGCAAAGGGATAGAGAAATTAGCGAAAATAGCGATGCCTTTGCTTTTCTTCTTTGCTATTATTCTAGCAATAAGGGTAATTACATTAGGAACACCAGATCCTAATTTTCCTGACCGAAACATTGCATCGGGCTTCGCATATTTGTGGAATCCAAATTTCGCAGAGCTTGCAAAACCCTCTGTGTGGCTGGCTGCTGCCGGTCAGATTTTCTTTACTCTCTCTGTTGGGATGGGGACAATCCAGGCCTATGCCAGCTATCTGAAACCAAAAGATGATATTGCTCTTTCAGGTTTAACAACGGCATCAACAAATGAATTTGCGGAAGTTGTATTGGGTGGGTCAATTGCAATTCCAGCAGCAGTTGCATTTTTCGGGATTACAATGACCACTCAAATTGCCATGGGAGGAGCATTTGACTTAGGTTTTGTTTCCATGCCACTTATTTTTGAGCAAATCCCATTTGGTCATTTTTTTGGTTTTATATGGTTCTTACTACTATTTTTTGCGGGAATAACAAGTTCTGTTGCCATGGGACAGCCTGTAATCGCTTTTCTTGAAGATGAGCTTAAATTCGACAGAAAAAAAGCTGTAGCAATTCTAGCTTCGGTAGTTTTTATCTCAGTACAATTCGTAATATTTTATTTAAAGTATGGTTTTCTTGATGAACTTGATTACTGGGCAGGAACATTTGGTTTAGTTGTTTTTGCTTTATTAGAGACAATTCTCTTCATGTGGATTTTCGACAGCAATCTAGCCTGGGAGGAAATGAATGAAGGGGGAGACATCAAAATACCAAGGATATTTTATTATATAATGAAATTTATAACACCAGTTATTCTATTGATAATTATGATATGGTGGTTCGTGGATAATGCACTTCCCACGCTTTTAATGAAAAATGTTTTACCGGAAAACGTTCCTTATATCTGGGGTGCAAGAGCACTTATGCTGGTTCTTTGTGGCTCGCTATTTCTGACCATACATTATGCATGGAAAAAAAATTATAATAAAGGAAATTAAAATGAAAGTAAAAGTGTTGTTGCTATTTTTTATAATATGTGTAATCAATATCCCAGCTTGTACAACGTTCAAAGGCGGAGATACTTTATTCGTGGCTTTTTATAATCTGGAAAATTTATTCGATAATTTCGATGATCCGGAAAAAATTGATGAAGAATATATTCCCGGAGGGAAAAAGGAATGGACAGAGGAGCGACTTGTAAAGAAAATGGCAAATCTTACCAGGGTGGTTAGTGAAATGAATAATGGAAAGGATCCCGATATTCTTGGATTTTGTGAAAGTGAAAATGAAGCTGTAGCGCAACGTTGGGTTGATGAATATTTCGGAAAGGACAGGTATCGATTAGCATATAAGGAATCGCCTGATGGCAGGGGCATTGATGTTGGATTGATTTATAAACCTGAAAAGTTGATATTGATATCTGTGTCAGGGGATACAGTACCACCTGTTGCTGATTTGTACCCTACACGAATGATTTTACATGTGAAACTTCAGCGTTCTGTTTCAAGTGAGGTTATAAATGTTTTTGTAAATCATTGGCCTTCAAGAAGAGGGGGAGATAATAAAACGGAGTTGTACCGTATTGAAGCCGCAAAGGTATTGCGAAAGAATGTCAATAAACTTTTTTCGGAAAACAAAGAAGCAAACGTAATAATTATGGGAGATTTTAACGATGAACCTGACAATATCTCAATTACAGAATACTTAAATGCACTTTCATTTTTTGGAGAGGAAGAAGAGACGGATATTTATGATGATCCTCAATTATTTAACCTTGCCACTAAACTAGATCAACAGGGAAAGGGAACCTATAAATACCAAGATCAATGGAATATGTTAGATCAGATTATTGTATCGACAAATATGATAAGAGGAAAGTTTAAGTATATTGAAGAAAGTTTTGAAATATTTAATCCCGGATGGTTGCAGACTTATAGTGGAAAATATAAAGGGACTCCATTTCCTACTTATGGTGGTTCTAATTACTTAGGGGGATTCAGTGATCATTTTCCTGTGACTGCTTCATTTTTATTTGTGCAATAAGTAAAAAAAGAAAATGATATATTATATTTTATTGAATTAACTTCAAACTACTAAAAACTAGTTCTTCATTGATCGGATAAGCTATTTAATCTTTCTGAGAAACTTCTTATTTATAATGTGAATTAGTTAACGAGGAGTCCGGATCATAAGGATTTTTTCAGCTTAGGACGGTTTCAGTGTTCAAATCTTGGTTCAGAGAGAGCATATTTCTAAAAAGAATAATTTGTACAGAAAGCATAGGTTAAGTGAGTTTAGATCGATGTAAGTACGTATTCACCACGGCTTTAGTACGTATTCACTACGTATTCACTACGTATTCATATCGAAGGAAGAAGGGGAGGAAATGAGTAGAAAAGTGAAAAAATGGGCGATTCGCCCATTTTTTGGTACCTTTTATTTATTTAAATTTCATAATCGAATAAATAAGGTCTCTAAATAAAAAACCAATTAAATCTTATGAAAACTGAAGTAGAGCAGACAGCAAAATTTAATAAATACGATTTAATCGTTTTATTTCTTTTACTTGTAGTGATTATACTTTGGACGATACAAGGGTAAAATGAATTTTATCCCGCATTTTTTTATTTGCACAATTTGAAGCAAACTATTATATTTCAACTCTTAATTTTAATATTTTTGCAATAGTATGAAGGTAAATACTTCATTATAAGCAATGTTTTATGCGGGAATAGCTCAGTTGGTAGAGCGCAACCTTGCCAAGGTTGATGTCGCGGGTTCGAGTCCCGTTTCCCGCTCTAGCAGATCCATTCAAATTGAGTGGATTTGTTTTTTTATATGGCGCTGTACCCAAGCGGTCTAAGGGGAAGGTCTGCAAAACCTTTATTCGTCGGTTCGAATCCGACCGGCGCCTCGATTAATCCCGATTAAATTCGGGATTTTTTTTACCCTTTCAGATTCATATTTCCCTCTTTTACTTTACCATTATTATCTTTACATTTATTATTTAAATAAATGTTTTTCTAAAAATTTTTTATCAAGATATGTGTGGAATTGTTGGCGTAACCAATTCATTTGAGGCTCCTCTGATAACTTATTATGCTCTACATGCATTGCAGCATAGAGGACAGGAAGCCACGGGTATAGTTTCAAGAAAAGAAGATGCTAATGGTAAAATGATTTTCAGCATTATTAAAGGGGAGGGGCTTGTCTCGGAAGTTTTCAGCGACTTTGATGAATGGGGCAAGGTGTTGAACGGGAATGCGTGTATTGGACACAACAGATACTCGACGAGCGGTGAGGGGAGCAGAAAGAATATACAGCCTTTCTTAGTGAATTATCATATGGGTCATTTAGCGGTGGCGCACAATGGGAATTTATCAAATGCCTCGGTATTGAGAGAAAGAATGAGTAAGGAAGGGGCTATTTTTCAAACAACAAGTGATACTGAGGTCATTTTACATCTAATAGCAAAGAGCGAATTTGATGAACAACAAAAACAGATAATAGATGCGTTGTCTCAAATTGATGGTGCTTTTTCGGTGGTTATATTAACTGACACAATGTTAGCCGGAGCCAGAGATCCATTTGGATTCCGACCATTATGTATAGGAAAGAAAAACGGATCTTATATTATAACATCTGAATCATGTGCACTTGACATAAACTATGCAGAGTATATAAGGGATGTAAATCCGGGAGAATTAGTAATTATTCCAGATGGTGCTAAGTCATCAGATGAAATAATCTCGATAGAGTATAGTAAACCCAAACCAAAACTACGACAATGTATTTTTGAGTATATTTATTTTACGCGACCTGACAGTAAAATATTTGGTCATAATGTGGACAAGATGAGGAGAAGGTTAGGTAAAGTACTGGCGAGGAAGCATCCGGTAATTGAACCGGACGGGGGGAAGGTAACAGTGATAAGCGTGCCCGACAGTTCAAACACAACAGCACTCGGTTATAAAAATGAGCTAGTAAAGATGGGGATTGAAGCGAAGTATGAATTAGGATTAATACGAAGTCATTATATTGGAAGGACATTTATTTCACCCGGCCAGCAGTCGAGGGAAATTGGTGTAAGAATAAAATTCAATACGGTAAAAGGTGTATTAGAAAACAGAACTGTGGTGGTAGTGGACGATTCGATAGTCAGAGGTACAACTTCTTTTCAATTGATCAATCTTATAAGAGAAGCTAAACCAAAATCAATTCATCTCAGAATTTCCTCACCTCCGATACTTTATCCATGTTATTATGGTATGGATTTTCCATCCAGGGAAGAATTAATTGCGCACAGATTAAATGGAGATATTGAAGCGATCAGGAAATATGTGGGAGTTGACTCATTAGAGTATCTTACAATACCGGAACTGATCACTATTCTTGAAGATGATATCGCAGATAACTATTGCACTACATGTTTTTCCGGTGTTTACCCAACAACAATAGACACTAATTTTACAAAGGATATCTATGAATTTTAGGCTGATTATTCTCCTTTCGATTTATGTTACAATATCATTGTATCCACAGTCAGTTTATCTGTTAAAATATAGGGAAACAGTTACTCAGAGCGAGATTGGAAACAGGATCCGGGATTCAAGACCATTTAAGGATTACAGTAATATTAATATTGAAGAGAATAATATAAAAAGTTTCGAGTATCTGGCGAAGGGAGTTTCTGAACATATCCCTTCAATTAACAGAATAGTAAAAATTGAATTTATAAATGATATTAAAGAAATTGATTTTGATCTAATCATTAAGCAAAATCCGGATATTGAATACATACAACGGAATTCTGTTTTTCAAATTAATAATATTCCAAATGACAGTCTGATATCGCAGCAGTGGGCGCTTACAAAAATTGATGCATTCACGGCCTGGAATAAGACACAAGGAAGCGATTCTGTTATTGTGGGGGTTGTGGATACCGGGGTCGATTTTCTGCACCCCGATTTAGTGGATAAACTTTTTTACAATCCAGGAGAAAGCGGTGTTGACAATTCAGGAAACGATAAAAGGTTTAATGGGATTGATGATGACAATAACGGATTTGTTGATGACTATATGGGATGGGACTTTACAGACAGAGTTGGTTTTCCATTTGATCCGACAGGGGGAGATTATTTGAAGTGGGATAATATTCCGCTGGATGAAAACATTTACAGTCACGGAACTGCAGTTAGTGGAATTATAGGAGCTCAGACTAATAACGGAATGGGTATTGCAGGAGTTGCACCAAATATTAAAATATTGAATCTCAGGGCATTTGATCCAGCGGGATATGGTGAGGAAGATGATGTGGCTGCAGCGATATTGTATGCTGTTCAGATGGGGGTAAAAGTGATCAACATGAGTTTTGGCGATTATTCTTTTTCGTATGTGCTAAGAGATGTGATAAGGTATGCACACAGCCAAAATGTTGTGCTTGTAGGAAGTTCAGGCAACTCCAATTCATCAAATCCCCATTATCCTTCTGGTTATTCAGAAGTTATATCTATTGGGAATTCAACGGTTGAGGATTATGTAGCATCGACCTCCAATTGGGGAAGCACATTAGATATGGTTGCGCCTGGTACGGGAATAATGACTACAATACGAAACGGGAAATATTCTAATTTTAACGGAACCTCAGCAGCAGCACCTTTTATTAGTGCGGCTGCATCATTAGTGTTATCTTTAGGGGATTTCACTAATGAGGAGGTAAGGCAAATATTGAAATCGACTTCGGATGATTTAGGTGAGGCGGGCTGGGATTTAAGAAGCGGAGCGGGAAGGCTTAATTTAAACAGAGCTCTAACAGTGCTAGCCCCATCAGTAGTAAAGTTTCATTATCCTACAATGGATTTCGCAACAAATCAGGATACGATTTCAATAATAGCTTCAGTTCTGTCGCCATATTTTGAGAAATATGATCTCGAGATAGGGGAGGGACTAAACCCAAAGTCATGGAAAAATTTAATATTCAACGCTAAATATCAAGTATCAAATTCCAAAATATTTAATCTAAGTATAAAGGATTACTACTCCTATGTAAAAGATACAGTTTATACTCTCAGGATAGTGGTAACGCAAGTAAATGGTCGCACTCTTGAGGAACGGATTTGTTTTCATATTATCCGGACGAGTCCCACAGTTGAGCTTATTTCTCTGGTTCCGGCTTATTACGGTGAAAAACCGAACATTTTAGCTGCTGTATATACAAGTACTAATTCTATAGTCAGGATGTATTATAAAACCACATGGGAGCCAGATTTCAGATATGTAACACTTGATGGATTTACAACAAACAATCAATTTGTAAAAAAACTCCACTACGGCTTCATTCCGAAATTTTATGCAAAGGCTAATACTAGTTATGTGGTTTATTTCGAGGCTGAAAATTTAGCAGGTTTTAAAACAATTTTAAGAGACTCTTCGGGTGCTAATTTTGTAATTGCTACTGAGGAAACATTTTACCAGATACCCAAAACAAAAATGCCATTTTCTCTTCCTTCGGGAATTATTTTTGATCAACCGGTTAATTTTACTTCAGAATTCAACGATGAGATCCTGATCAGGGAGAACACAAACAGCAAAGTTACAAAGCATTATAAATATCAAAATAATTCATTCATTTTGCTTGATACGTTAAGCGAGAAAATTCCGAAAGATTATGGTGATTTTAATAATAACGGAAAGAAAGATTTACTAAGTTATTGGTTTTATTATGGTTATATACTTGAACAGGACGCAAATAACTCATCAAAACTAAGTCAAAAATTCAAGAAAGAAGACTCAATGTTCTGGCCTGTAATGGCTAAGGACATTGATAAGGATGGAAAAACTGAAATTGTGACGGTATCAAGTGACACTACGCTTACAATATACAGAGCGAATAGTGATTTGAGTTTAACACAAACAGCAGTGTTAAAGAATTTCACAAAAAAAGGTTTTGGTGGGAATTATTTTGATTCACCGAATGGGATTGTAACCGATATTGACAGTGATGGAATAAATGAATTATGGTTAGTGGATACGGACGGAGATGTTTTTAGTTTTAAGATTCTTCCTAATAATCAATTCACTCCTGATATTGAACTAAATACCGGATTCTATTCTTCGTCAGCATATATTACAGCAGGAGATTTTACCGGAGACGGTAAAAAAGAAATTGCAGTGCTACTTCACTCAATCCCAGAGATAGACATAGCCAGTTATCATTTGCTTGTTGTATTTGATTCAAATTTTGATTTAACAACAAGGGCTTTTATTGATCCAGCATCCGAATTTCAAGGTGCTTTTCAACAAGCAGATAACGGGATTAAATTTGCAGATATTGACAATGATAACAAAGATGAATTGATTCTTTTTATGTTCCCATATTCGTATATTTTGAAAATGAAAGGGAATAAACAGCAGTTAGTTTTCTACGATGAAGGAGTGAATTCGGACGGTATATTAGTTACTGATCTTAATAAGAACGGAGTTAAGGAAATTGCACTTCCTAAAACTGATGGAGTCTGGTTCTATGAATTTACTGCACTGGATAAACCGCAAGCTCCTAATAATGTTGCGGGATTCAGCATTGATTCTTTAAGCGTAAGACTTGAATGGGTAGGTAATCAGAATTCTTTTATTATATACAGAGGAATTGATTCACTCAATTATGAAAAGATTGATAGTGTCGAAAATATGTATTATGTTGATAATGGTGTTTCATTAAATACTACTTATTACTACCAGGTACAATCGTACAATATATTGAATGAAGTCAGATACTCCGATTTTAGTAATACTGCTACTGTGTTTCATCACACACCAGCAAAACTGAAGCAGATTTATGTGAATGATAATAATTCCCTGATTGCATATTTCGATGCTCCGATAAATACTACCATATTAAATCTCGAGTGTTTTTTGATTAAGAATAGAATTACAAATATGTATGTCGAAATCAATTCAATAACTCCGAATAATCAGTTCTCTTATTTAATTACTTTTAAAGAAACTCCTTCAAACGGAAAATATGTATTTTACATAAGGGAGTTGTTTGACGCATATAATTCACCGGTAAAAAAGGATTCACTTTATTTTGATTATTCATCGGTTTCCTCTTCAGAAGAGTTTTTTGTTGAATCTTTTAAGATTGTTAATCCCAAATTAATAGAAATTATTTTTAATAAACCGGTGGATGCCACATCAGTTGAAAATGTAGGCAATTATGAATTCACTCCCACAAATACAATCAGTAGTATAAGAACAACATCGGATAATCCAGCTAAGATTCTTCTTGATCTATCAGAGGGAAAGCCAGTTGGGTCCGTAGGTATTGAATACCGATTAAAATTAAAGAATATATTTTCGAGTGTTGAAAGTGGTTCACATAAAATAAGGGAGAATTCCGGTAGTGTACTAGTATTGATCGGAACTGCTTCCAATCTAACGGATGTATATTTTTATCCAAGTCCAGCAAGAATCTCCGGAGGAAACGGGCTAACTTTCGCCAATTTACCACGATTTGTTGAAATCTCAATTTGGTCATTAACCGGTAATAAAGTAATTGACCTGAGTGAAAAAGACGGAAATGGTGGTTATACATGGAATCTCAGGGATGAAACAGGTGAAGAAATAGATTCCGGGATATATATCTATAGGATGGTAATGCGAGATGAGAAAAATAATGAAATTGAAAGCAGAATAGGTAAAATTGCAGTAGTTAAATGAAAAATTCATTTTATACAATTTCAAATTTATTAAGTTTAATCAGACTTTTCTTAGCCATTCCTTTCTGGTTTTTATTAGATGGCATAAAAGAAGGGGACAGTCCATTGTTTTTAATGCTAATTGTATTATTAGCAATTATTTCTGATTTTCTGGATGGATATTTCGCCCGAAAGTTTAACCAAATCAGTGAGATGGGAAAAATACTGGATCCATTGGCAGATAAAATATGTGTAGCGTCAATTACGTTCAAGCTATATTTAATCGGTTTCATATCACCGCTTTTCTTTTACATGATAATTGGCAGAGATATTCTGATATTTCTAGGGGGTATATATGTGTCGGCAAAAGTTAAGAAAGTTATCCCATCGAACATGTTAGGTAAAGTGACAGTAACTTTTATAGCTCTGGTATTGGTACTGATAACCCTCAAAGTTAGTCAAGAAAACCTATACTTTCAAACTGTATATCTACTTACGATGGGAATGATAGTAATATCATTAGTTGCTTATGGAATAAGAGCGATAGAAATCTTAAAAGGAAAACATGAAATTATTTAAGAATATTAACATCGACAAATTAAAAACGGGACTTAACAAAACCCGAGAAAAAATAGTCAATAAAATATCTGAAACTTTCTCAGGGAAGGCAATAATAGATGAAACATTCATAGACAGAATAGAAGAAGTTTTAATTTCTGCCGATTTGGGAGTAGAGATGACAGAATTGGTCATTGAAGATCTAAAAACACGAATGAAAAAGGAGGAGGACAGATCGACAGAAAGGATGATAGAAATTCTTAAGAAAGCACTAGTAAGTAATCTCAGTGTGAATAATTTAGAAAGTTTCGACTATACACCAGATATAGAATCCAATAAACCATTTGTAATATTGATTGTGGGGGTAAATGGAGTCGGGAAAACCACAACAGTTGGAAAGCTAGCTTATAATTTCAGACAAAGCGGATTATCGGTAATTATTGGAGCAGCTGATACATTCAGAGCTGCAGCAAATGAACAATTGACTATTTGGGCAGATAGAGCCAATGTAGAAATTGTTTCGAAAGAAAAGGGAAGTGATCCTTCCGCAGTTGCTTATGAAACAGTTTCAAAGGCAATAAGCCAGAAGCATGATATTGCCATAATTGATACCGCAGGAAGACTGCATAATAAATCAAATTTGATGGAAGAACTGAGTAAAATTAAAAGAGTTATTTCAAAGTTGATTCCTCATGCTCCCGATGAAATTTTTCTTGTACTTGACGGAGCAACAGGACAAAATGCGTTGATACAAGCACAAGAATTTATGAAGACTACTAAAATTACCGGATTAATAATAACAAAACTTGATGGAACAGCAAAGGGTGGCGTTGTATTTCAGATTATTAAAAAACTTAAAATTCCTGTTCGATATATAGGCGTAGGGGAAGGAATAACAGATTTGCAGAATTTTGATCCAGTTACATATGTTAATGTATTATGTTAATATTAAGATATAACTTATTATAATATAAATATTTATGGATATACATTTTATAATTAATCCAATAGCCGGTAAGAATCAGAGTATCCGAAAGATATCTTTATTAATAGATCGATTAAACACGGAATATCCTGATGCTTTTATTCATTTTACAGAATCAAAAGGAGAGGGGAGAAAAATAGCAGAATCATTGAAAGGGGATTTGGTCAAGCTAATTATATGTGGAGGAGATGGTACCATAAATGAAATAGTTAATGGATTAGGGCCTTATTCTTCACCAATTATAGATATATTCCCAATTGGGTCAGGAAACGATTTATCGAGAGAACTAAATATTAATAACAATATTGAAGAGTTAATTAAGAGAATCCAGGATGATGAATACCGGATCATAGATTTGGGAGAGATTGTATTAACCGACGATGAAAACAGAAGTGTCAAACAGATATTCTGCAGTAGCTGTGGTATAGGATTTGATGCATTAGCAGCTCACTTTAGCAATAAAAACACCAAATTAAAAGGACTTCTGTTATATTTATCTTCTGCCTTTAGTGCATTAAGAAATTATTCAAACTCAAGACTTAGTGGTCATATTGACGGACAATCAATCAGGTTTAATTCAATGATGGTATCAATAGGAAATGGTAAAACTTCTGGTGGAGGGTTTAAATTGCTGCCATTTGCACAAGTTGATGATGGGAAATTGGATTTGAGCATAATTAATTACTTAAACAGATTAAAAATATTGTTTTATCTTCCGATTGCAATATTTGGTAAACACACCAAGATGAAAATAGTAAATTATTCTAAGTTTGAAAGTTGTTCAATACAATTAGATCCAGGGAATTATATTCATACTGATGGAGAAGTGATAAGTATGAATGGGATTAAAGTTGAGATAAGAGTGTTAAAAAACGCATTAAAAATAAAAGTATAGAGAGTGGATAAAATGTTCATGAAAAAACCTAAACACAGGAATTTTGAATTTACTCCCAGGTTTTACGATCCTTTAAAGGATGAAGAAGAAAAGAGGAAAAGAAAAATCCGGATTGGTTTTGAAAGAAATAGGATAAAACCAAGAAACACAATTTACAAGAACCTGATTCTATTAATCATTGTAGTAATTGTGATATTAATACTATCAAAGGGAGTATAAGGTATTGTGTTCATATGTTTACATAATACCCATTATCCGATACTTATTATTTCACTTTTTTGCAAAAGCGTCAGTAATTAACATTTCCTGCTGATGTACAGATTTTTTATATGATCCTACTGCCGGACTAGCACTAGCAGATCTACCTGCATATTTAACAGTTTGATTGTTTTTTTTGCTTTGCGATATAAAATCCTTAATGAAATTCCATGCCCCCATGTTTTGTGGTTCCTCTTGAACCCAAACTATCTCCTTCGCATTCGAATATTTAGATATAATTTCTTTCAGATAATCAACATTTATTGGATAGAATTGTTCAATCCTTAATATTGCGGTATCGGAAATGTTGTTTATTTTTCTAAATGCAAAGAGATCATAACTGACTTTTCCAGATGTAAGGATTATACGATTAATATCCTTTGAGTTTGAAATATGGTGATCATCAATAATTTCTCTGAATTTACTGTTAATGAATTCAGATTTATGAGATTTAGCTTCCGGAAGCCGAAGCATACTCTTTGGAGTCATAATAACTAATGGTCTAAGTGTCGATTTTGATACTTGCCTTCTTAATAAATGAAAGTATTGTGAAGGCAATGTAGGATAGCAAACTTCAATATTTTCTTGCGCACAAAGAATAAGAAATCTTTCAAGCCTTGCACTGGAGTGCTCCGGACCCTGCCCCTCGAAACCATGAGGAAGAAGCAGAACCAGATTACTTGAAACATCCCACTTTTCCTTGCTTGAAACAATAAAATTATCGATAATTACCTGTGCTCCGTTAACAAAATCACCAAACTGTGCCTCCCAAATTACGAGTGTAAGTGGATCCGCAGTGCTATAGCCATACTCAAATCCCAGAACTGCTGCTTCTGATAAAGAGCTATCCAAAGCTTCGATTTGGGCTTGTTTTGGATACATGTGATTCAAAGGAACGTAAATTTCACCTGAATTGATATCAGTCAGTCCAAGATGGCGTTGACTAAAAGTTCCCCTAACACTGTCCTGACCACTTAATCTAACATGAATATTTTCTTTTAGTAATGTGGCGAAAGCCAGATACTCTGCAAATGCCCAATCAGCAAAAGAATTTTCATTAAGAAATTCTCTTCGTTTCTCAAGGAATTTTTCAAGTTTTGGATTTAATGCGAATTTTTCAGGAACTGAAGTTGATCTACTTACGATATCATTCAGAATGTTATTATCAATAACGCCATATTCATCATTGTGAATGCAAACGATTTGGTTTTTTCGAACAGCCAGAGGTGTATCAGGCTTGAATTCCTGTCTCTTCGCTTTTACTCTCTCAAGAGCTTTTGTTAATTTAGCATCATATTTTTTTCTAAGCTGTAAGATCTCGGGCTCAGAGAGAATTTTTTCTTTAATAAGTTTATTTGAATACAGTTCAAGTACAGAAGGATGGTTTTTTATTTTACTGTAAAGCAAAGGTTGAGTAAAGCCTGGTTCATCTCCTTCGTTGTGTCCGTGACGTCTATAACCAAAAAGATCAATCACAACATCTTTATTAAATCTTTGCCGATACATAAATGATAGTTCAGTAGCCCATAATGCAGCTTCAGGGTCATCACCATTTACGTGAATTATAGGTGCCTGAATCATTTTTGCAACATCTGTTGCATAAGTTGACGATCTAGAATCTTCCGGTCTGGTGGTAAATCCAATCTGATTATTTACGATAATATGTATAGTACCCCCTGTCCGGTAACCTTTTAATTGTGAAAGATTAAGTGTTTCAGCCACAACTCCCTGACCAGCAAATGCTGAATCTCCATGTATCAAGACCGGAATTGTTTTACTTTTATCCGTATCGTTTTTTCTGGTTTGTTTAGCACGCACAATACCTTCGACGACCGGGTTTACCCATTCAAGATGGCTAGGATTGGGAGCAAGAGACACTTTGATTAATCTACCATTATTTGCTTTGAATGATCCTGTTGCTCCCAAGTGATACTTAACATCACCAGAACCTTGCCTGGAATCGGGATCATAATTATCTTCAAATTCAGAAAAAATGGATTCATAAGACTTTCCCATAAGGTTTACTAAAACATTTAGACGTCCTCTATGAGCCATTCCAAGAACAAATTCATCAGTTTCTGTGTGTGCTCCCACATTGAATAAATAATCAAGAATAGAAATCAACGTTTCTGATCCTTCAAGGGAAAATCTTTTATGTCCTAGAAAATTTGTATGAATATAGTGCTCAAACCCTTCAGCTTCAATAAGTTTAGTTAATATGTTTAATTTTATACCTACGTTGTACTGTACACTATTACCTATAGGTTCCATTTTTTGTTGAAGCCAGAGTTTTTCTTCGGGATTTTGAATATGCATGTACTCTACTCCAATTTTATTGCAATACGTTTTCTGGAGCATATCCAGTATTTCTCTCAGAGTAGCCTTTTCTATACCAGAAAAATTACCAGTTATAAACTCTCTATCATAATCCCAAAGAGTCAGATTGTAAAACGAAGGATCAAGTTCCGGGTGGAAAACAGAGTTTGCACCCAGCGGATCGAGATCTGCAATTAAATGTCCTCTAACGCGATACATATTTATTAGTTGCAGAACTTTAGCCTGTTTATCAAGAATTGATGAGTCTTGAAAATTTTGGAGATTACTAGACTTGAAATCTTTTTGCCATTTGACGGGAATTGAAGGAATTTTTAGATCTGATAAGATATTTTCATAGAAATTGTCATCACCTAAAAGAAGTTCGTTTATTTTTTTAAGAAAATTACCTGACTCAGCACCCTGTATTATTCTATGATCATATGTACTCGTAACAGAGACAGTTTTACTAATTCCAAGATCTGAGATGGTCTTAAATGACATACCTGTGAATTCCGGTGGATATTGAATAGCTCCGGTTGAGATGATACTCCCCTGCCCCAACATTAATCTGGGGATTGAGCTAACAGTGCCAATAGTTCCAGGATTAGTAAGTGAAACAGTAGTATCTAAAAACTCAGTAACATCAATCTGGCCACTTCTCCCCCGCCTTACGAGATCATCATATTTTTTGATAAATTCTGAAAAAGTGAGCAATTCCGAGTTTTTTATGTTTGGAACTATCAGGGATCTACTTCCATCTTTTTTTTGTATGTCAATGGCTAAACCAAGATTTATATAGTTTCTTTTAACTAGCATGGGTTTATTTTCGACATAAGTAAAGAAAGAATTCATATTAATATGTTTCTTTAATGCTTGTACTACCGCATAAGCGATTATATGCGTAAAAGAAACTTTGATGTCAGATGTTCGCGCAAGATGTTTATTAATAAGAATTTTGTTTTCTTCCAGTAACTTCATTGGTACAATTCGCTGGGATTGAGCAATGGGAAGAGAAAGACTACTTTCCATATTTTCAACGATCCGAGCAAAACCACCTGATATAGGAGTCGGCATGTCGTTGTTTTTGGGCTGAGGGTATTTTAATGATTTCTCAGATACAGGGGACAAATTTAAATCATTTGACCCAGATATTGCTAATTTGAAAAAAGTTTTCCAGTTTTCGGGCAGCGAATCCGGATTTTCTCTCATGGTTTCAATTAGTGATTCTACATACCATGCATTAGCTCCAAAAAGTTCGAGTTCTTTTTTATCTTTTTCTGACAATTTCTTTTTCATAATAAATGTATTTATATTAAAGTTATTACTTAAACTATTTTAATGATTTCTTAGTTCATATGCAAGGAGAATAAATGAAGATAAAAGAAATTAATCTGATTGCAGATATAAGGAAAGATTACGCTTATTCCCGGTTAACAGAGGTTACTTTGCCAGGAAATCCATTTATCTTGTTCGAATTATGGTTCAAGGAAGCTCTGGAAGCAGAAATAATCGAACCGACGGGGATGATAGTTTCAACTAGTCATGAAAAGCAACCGTCAAGCAGAGTTGTGCTGATGAAGGATTTTGATAATAAAGGAATTGTTTTTTTTTCGAACTATTTAAGCAGAAAGGGAAAAGAAATTGAACAAAACAACAGAGTTTCAGCTCTTTTTTGGTGGAAGGAACTTGAACGACAGGTTAGAATAACCGGAATTGTAAAGAAAATCCCTTTAAAAAAATCGGAGGATTATTTCAGAAGCCGACCGAGATTAAGTCAGCTTTCATCGTTTGTAAGCAGACAAAGTGAAGAATTAGAATCTTATCAGAAGTTATTAGACTTGTTCAGAGCCACAAAGAAAAAGTTCATAGGTAAGGAAATTCCTTACCCCAAAAACTGGGGAGGCTATAAGATTTTCCCATCAGAATTTGAGTTTTGGCAAGGAGGAATAAACAGAATTCATGACCGAATTAGATATAAAAAGTGTGAAAATAAATGGATAATAACCAGGCTGTACCCATAAAAAAAAGCGTGTATTCTATCAAGAAGTAGTCGTATTTTTAGTGGTAATTCCTAAAATATGAAAAGGCTATGGTGATCGAGTTTGGATCGAAGGAGGAACGAGTTTTAGGTCACTCCAGAATGACCTAAAATACTACTTTTTTTTGTCCGATTATTGGGGTATTGAAGGCAAAATTATTTTTATTTTATTATTTTTTTTTACTAACTTGCGACATAATAAATTCATTCACATCTTACATAAAGAAGGCAAATTAATAATCAATAATTCAAACTGAAAGGCATTTTATGAGTAAACTTAAAGCGAAATTGCATGAAAAAATCGTTGGATGGCGCCCAAGAACCCAAAGACTTTTAAAAGAATATGGCGATGTGAAAGTGGATGAAGTAACAATATCACAGGTTATAGGAGGAATGCGAGATATAAAAAGCCTGGTAACAGATATATCCTATCTTGATCCTCAGGAAGGAATCCGGTTTAGAGGTTTCACAATTCCCGAAGTAATCGAAAAACTCCCTAAACCTGCAGGGAAAGAGATGCCTTATGTAGAGGGACTTTTTTACTTGCTCCTAACGGGAGAAATCCCCTCTCAAGAAGATGTAGATGATGTAATTTCGGAATTTAAGAAAAGGAGCAGAGTACCTCAGTATATCTTTGATTTATTGAGAGGAATGCCGAGAGATATTCATCCTATGACTCTTTTCAGTGCTGCTGTTTTAGCTATGCAGAGAGAGAGTTTATTTGCGAAGGAATATCATAACGGAATTCATAAGAATGAATACTGGAATCCGACATACGAAGATGCCTTAAATTTGTTAGCCAAGATACCTCAGATTGCCGCATATATATTCAGAATGAAGTACCGAGCTGATACAATTATCAATCCGGATCCAAATCTTGACTGGGGAGGGAATTTTGCTCATATGATGGGTGTTGATGAGCCATTTGACGATGTATCAAGACTTTACTTTATTTTACATAGTGACCATGAGAGTGGTAATGTCTCGGCACACATCGGGCATTTAGTTTCTTCGGCACTGTCGGACATTTACTATGCTATGAGCAGTATGCTTAACGGATTAAGTGGACCTCTGCATGGATTGGCAAATCAAGAAGTGTTAAATTGGATACAAAATGTAAGGAAGCATATTGGTAATAAAACGCCAACTGACGAAGAAATGAGACAATATGTATGGGAAACTCTAAAAAGTGGACAAGTTATACCAGGGTATGGGCATGCAGTGTTGCGTAAAACGGATCCACGATATACAGCGCAAAGGGAGTTTTGCTTAAAATATATGAAAGACGATGAATTATTTAAGTTTGTTGACCAATTATACAGAATTGTACCGGGGGTGTTATTAGAGCAAGGGAAGGCAAAAAATCCATGGCCTAATGTTGATGCTCAAAGTGGAGTGATATTGTGGCACTATGGAATAAAGGAATATGACTTCTATACTGTTATGTTTGGAGTAGGTAGAGCACTTGGCGTGGCAAGTAATATTATTTGGGCAAGGGCGCTAGGATATGCTCTTGAAAGACCAAAATCTTTAACTACAGAAATGCTAGAGGAGATAGCATTCAAAAAGTAGGAAATAGTTTTAATTTTGAGGGTAAAGCCTTTAATTTGAAGGCTTTACCCTTTTTTCATGAATTTATTTTCAAAGGAATTCCATAGATGGGAAGAGCTCTGAATGAGAGGTACCAGGAGGGTTTAATTCTTTATAATAACCCGGCAAAAGAAACCAAAGAGAAGATTATAAATTATTTAATGACTTTATTGGATTCTGGTTTATTTCAGGAGATTGGAAAAGATAAGGATTGGGAAAAGCTAATTTTTGGATTATTAGAGAAAAGTGAGTTCAGGGTAAAAGAGTTGATAGATTACAGAGGAGACAAATCAGGGGGATCATACCTTTTCAATATCAAAAGTTTGAATTCAAGAGAAAGAATCACTTTTAAGGAAGTCAGAGAACGAGTTAAAAGCATTGCTATTTATCTGGCTAACTACAGGGTTAAACAAAATTATGAGAATGATTTTAAGATAGCCATACTGAGTGAAAATTGTTTAGAGATGGCACTTGTTGATCTTGGCGCACTTTATAGCGGAGTGGTAAATGTCATTATACCACCGAATATTACTGAAGAACATATTAATTTCATACTAAATCAGTCAAAGCCTAAATTGCTCTTTATATCCTCCAAAGAATTATATGCTAAAATCAAGGACTCACAATACGTTAACAATGAGAACATTAGAGTAATTGCCCTTAGTAACGGGATTCCTGAATCAAAAATACCATTGTTAAACGATGAAATAAAGGAAGATTATCCTAAACAAAATTCAATCGAATCAATTAATCCTTTGAACATTTTTGATTTAGCGACGATAATGTATACCTCAGGGACAACCGGAGAACCGAAAGGAATAATGTTTAGTAATATGAATATTATTTCAAAGAGATTTGCAAGGGCTCTGGCACTTCCTCTGATAGGAAGGAATGATTTATTTCTGTCTTATCTTCCACTTTTTCATACTTTCGGAAGATATTTCGAAATGATGGGAGCAATATTCTGGGGAGCGGAGTATATTTTTGCAGATAATTCCAGTATTGATACGCTTATAAAACTCATGCAAACAGAAAAGCCCAGTATTTTTATAAGCATTCCAAAAAAATGGGTACAATTGTATGATTACATTTGTGACAGAGTTGATGTGGAAACTGCAAATAAAAATGAAATACAAATCAAAATCAAGGAGATTACAGGTGGCAATTTAAAGTGGGGACTTTCAGCAGCAGGATATTTATCATCTGACGTATTTAAGTTTTTTCAAAATTATGATATTAACCTTTTAAGCGGTTTTGGGATGACTGAAGCTACAGGGGGAATTACGATGACTCCACCGAATAAATATAAAAATGATAGTATAGGTATTCCCCTTCCGGGTATCGAAACAAAGTTAGGAAACGAAGGAGAACTCTTGATAAGGGGACAGTATGTAACAGCAGGGTATTATGGTGTTTTAACACAACCTTTCATTGGTGATAATTGGTTCCCAACTGGTGATATTATGAAAATTGACGAAGAGGGATTTCATTATATAATTGATAGGAAAAAAGATATTTATAAAAACTCCAGAGGAGAAACAGTTGCACCACAAAAGATAGAAAATTTATTTCTGGAGAGTGAGTATATTAAACAAGTGTTTCTTGTTGGTGATCACAGACCATATAATACCTTATTAATATATGCGAATGAAGATTCACAACTTGCAAATTATGATGAAAATCAAAAGCATGATCTTTTTTCCAGTTTAATTGTATCCGTTAATAAATTTTTACCGAAACATGAAAGAATAATTGATTACAGATTAATTGAACGCCCCTTTTCAATTGAAAAAGAAGAAATCACTCCAAAAAATACGCTAAAGCGATGGGTTATTGAGAGAAATTTTATTAACATAATAAGTGAAATGTATGTTAAAAATTACCGAACTCTTATTTTTGGGGATATAGAAGTAAACATACCAAATTGGTTCTTAAAGGAAAAAGGGCTTTTGCAACAAGATATAATTAAATTGGAAAATAGTATTATTGTTCCAAAACTAGGGAAAGAACTATTAATCGAGCTTCATCCGCACTTTTCAGATGTCGTCAAAGCTGGTGATTTTTATTATAAGACAACTTACAACAGGATAAATCTTGAAGATATTATCACCAATCCATTGTTATGGATAGGAAATCAAAGCATATATGAATTTTGTGGAGAGCAATTAGCTGAATGGGTAAGAGCGGACAGGCAAAAAGGGAATGCTTATTTTTATGAAACTGATAAAGTAGAGGTAAGTGTAAATTATGAAAATGGGAAAACGGTTTTATTGGATCGTACTAAAAGTCCTTTAATACTTCTGCATACGGCTATTACTTTTCTATATGCCAGGGATGGACTATTTAATCTCCTTGGTATAAAGTTCTTAAAGCAATTTATTGAGACTGATAATATTTACTATTTTAAAATCGTCAAAGAATTATTAAGCCGAATAAAAGAAATAAGTAATCAAAATACATTAAGAGAATTATTCGGCCTGGTCATTATTTTTGTAAAAGAAAAAGAGTTTAAGGAATTACTTAACAAATATCTTGATAAATTATTCAATCTGTTTGATCAGGGATTAATTAATACTTTTATTGAACATGGGTCAGAAAATGAAATAGGAATTATCGAGGAAGTTCTAGATAATTTAATTAAAACTTTTGCGGTTGATGGTAATATAAAAAAATCTGCAATTCCGCATTTATTTACTTTGCTTTGTAATTATGGAGTAAGTCATCCAACCAAGTATGTTCACATAAGGCAGGTTTTCTCGAAATATGAAACTCTTTTTGTTAATAAGGACTTCTCACTTATTGCAGCACAAAACAGAAAACAAATGAGAATGGGATTCAGAAAATGGCTGGGAGAGAATCCCAAGCTTGCCGTAGATCCGGATACTGGAAAAGAATACAAATGGTCTGATGTGATAGTATTTGATGAAAGTGTAAATTTGGAATATCGAGAGAAAATTAGTAATGCATTGAAAGAATCAAATATTGTTCGAGAAGCTGTTTTCCTTTTTTCAAATGGTGTGCAAATATCTTTAAATAATATTGTCACTTCCGGAATTTTTATTTCTGTGTATAGAACCGAAAGTAACCGAGCGATCTTTAAATTGAGTATACAGACAAGATTTCAAGGTGCGTATTCACTTTTAATTACCGTTTACAATCCAAATATACGTGAATTGGTATTGGAAGAAATCAACTGGATGATATTAGCGGGTTCAAGATATTTTCTATCTGAATTAGTTGAGGATTTTGGCGGGATTTGGGAAGAACATGACATGTGGACAACTAAATACATTCCTTCAGATACTGTTAAAAGACAACTTGGAAAATCATTTAAGAAAATTAATAATCAAGCTGCTACTGATAAAGAATTATTGTTGTGGTATTTTTATATCTGGAATTGTTCGGCAACATTTTTTAATTTTATAAGATTAACAAATTATAAGTACAAAATTGCAAATCCTGACCTAGAGTCTTTTTACGTACCTGAGCATGACTATCATTTAGGAACAAGATTAGTAAGTTTTGCAAATCGTGAAAAGTTCATATCAATTAAAGATTCTATGGAATCATTTGAAAACCAATTTATTCATCCAACATTCGAAATTTTTCCAACCCTGAAAACTGAGAAGTATTATAACTTCATTTTTTCTGGAATTCTTAATGCATTTGGTGAGGAGTTGGGAATTAAGATGCTCGGTGAGTACTTAAAATCTGAGGTGAAACAACTTCCGATAAATGATACACGAATAAGATTACTTAAGTCATTCATTAATGAGGTTGAGAGTGTTGGGTTTATGCCTAAACAGGTTTATTTTGCGATCAACAGATTTTTAAGATGGTATGCAAACAATAAGGGAGCATCGAATATTGCTCTAGCATACACCATTAATGACATTTATGAGACATATCAATTAAACAATTTCGAAAATGATTATCCAGAGTTAAGAATACGGTTTTATTTACAAACAGTATTCGAAGATTCAAAGGCTGAGCTTAAAAAAGAGATAATAAATCTAATTAATAAAATAAGGATAAAGCAAGAAAGTATTGAGAATATACTTGATTTACTAATCCATATTAAAATGCACGTTGAGCTTTCAGAGAAAGAAGAATATTTCTTAACCAGATTGACTTACCCGTTTGTAAAACCTGAAGCTTCTGCCGTGTTAGTTAAATCATCATCAGAAGCTGGTACAGAAACAAATCTTGTCGTACAGTATGAAGATACTGAGGGAAACAACTTATATATCAGAAAACCTATAAATCCAAGAGAAATAAACAGATTGTATCAACTATTTATAGATGCGAATCTGCAAGTAACCTTTAAGCCTTATCATCATTTTTTAATCGTGACATCGGAACAGGGGTTTATAATCGGAGGACTGTTTTACTTTGTTGAAGATGCTGAAACTATCAGAATGGAGAAAATCGTAATAAATAGAAAATTCAGAGGAAAAGGGATAAGTGATTTGCTAATGAAAGATCTGTTTTCAAGGAAAATCAGTCAGAATTATAAATACTTGACAACCGGATATTTTAGACCCGAGTATTTTTATAAATTTGGATTTAAACTTGATAGCAAATTTGGTGGATTAGTAAAGGAATTGATAGCCTAAATACATAAAAAGTTGTCGGAACGGCGGGATTTGAACCCGCGACCCCTTGAACCCCATTCAAGTGCGCTAGCCGGGCTGCGCCACGTTCCGATTATAATAACTTCAATAAATTAAGAAGATCTTGTTTGAGATTTAATAGTTCCTCCTTAAGATCAAGCTCATTTGGATTACCAAATAAATCCATGTTTTTCACTTTGTTCGAAATCGCTTCAGCGGATAAATTTTCAATCTGCAGAAATAATTCTTTATGTGAGGAATAATTAGCAATAATCTCTTTGGCTCCTTCAACCGTAAACTTTTTTTCTCGTAATAAAGATTTAATAAACAAAATAAGTTTAATATCTTTATTGGTGTATACCCTATTCCCTGACCTGTTCTTCTGGGGTTGCAAGATTGAGAACTCAGTTTCCCAGTAACGAAGAATATATTGCTCCACATCCGTGATTCTGCTCACTTCACTAATGGAATAATAGAGCTTTTTTAGGTTAAAGTCTTTCATAAGTAATTAATTAATATGCAAAATTAAAAAATTTACTTTGAAAAAACAATTAAAAAATAGTAATTAAGTGTATTTTTTTAAAGCAAAAACAGCAATTATGTAAGCATTTTCTTTAAATCCAGAGATATAAGCATCACAAGAGCGTGCAGTTAATAGGTTTTGTCTAAAATCTTCTCTCTTTGCCAGATTAGACAAATGGACCTCAACTTTTTTCACTTTACAGTTTTCTAATGCATCGTGAATGGCAACAGAGTAGTGAGAATATGCTCCCGGATTAATGATTAATGCATCGTACAAACCATTAATACTGTTAATTTTATTAACCAACTCCCCTTCAATGCTGGACTGAAAGAAAACGAACTGATCATCAGGAAATTGGGATAAAATTTCATTCTGTATGTCTAGTAATGACATGTCTCCGTAATGTTGAGGGTTTCGTTCGCCGAGAATATCAAGATTTGGACCATTAATAATTAAAATTTTCATTATTCCTCGACCAAATTATCGATAATCTCTCTAAGTTTTGGTTGGACATAGATGTTATCTATTCCGAGTTCTTTCAGAGCTGTAGAAAGAATTATCGCTCTTCTCTGAGAATTTGTCAATTTATTAATTACTATAATTTTTTTTTCTTTCATTAAACAATACCCCCCCTTAAAATCGCCATTTTCAATCCGTAGAGTAGCTCCAAGTTGATTAACGAGGGATTTTAACTCCTCCAATATCTCTTCGAACTCTTTTTCCTTAAGTTTCATTTGAAAATTTCTTGGTGAGAGGTTGGAGAATAAAAAGAAATATAACAGCGAAATAGGCAAGAACTTCTAAAATAATGAAACTACCCATAACAGAGTATCTCTGGAGGATAATTTTCATAACGTGGTTCAAGTCATAATCAGTATAGAAAAGAGTCATTAGGAGATCAAAATCTTTAACTATTAAAAATATCTCAAATGGCGCAGTAATAAATACTAAAATTAGAGAAATAAATAGCCATCCATTTTCCCGCAACTTTAAGTGAGATGTTATTATAAAAAGTATTAAAAATGTAATCATTGCAAAGTATGCAAAAATAGAAATAGAAACCATAGGCTGATGTATTACAAATATCAGTTTTAAAGTATTTTCTGAAAGAAATGGCTTTAAGACAAGATCGGGACTTTGAAAAATATTATAAGTAAAGAACATTCTTGATATTGAATTACCAAGCCAAAAAACTGTCGAACTTGCGAGCAAAAAAAGAAATATTTTAGCTGTTTTAGATAATTTTGTCATAAATAATTATTTGTTTACTTACAAAAATAATAAAATTACTTAAAATGTTCTAACTACAAATTCAGGAAGTTTGGTAAGTATTCTGAACGATGGTATTCTCAGCAATATTTTCAGGGAATTTGTCCGGGTAATCAAGTGTATAATGAAGTCCCCTACTTTCTTTTCTTATCTGAGCTGATTTAACAATTAAATGTGCACAAGTAACAAGATTTCTGAGTTCAATAAGATCCGAAAATACTTTTGTTTTCATATAATAGTCTTCTACTTCGGTAAAAAGATTTTTTATTCTTCGTGCGGCCGATTCCAGTCTGAGGTCAGAACGGACAATACCAACATAGTCCCACATCAATTGTTTAAGTTCTTTTTTGCCATGGACGATAGAGACTTTTTCATCAGCAGAGAGCGTTCCAGTGTCATCCCAAGGTGGAATATGATTACTTGACTGAACAAACGAATTCAGGGATTTTTTAATATCAAGAGATGCTCTATAAGAAAAAACAAGAGCTTCAAGAAGTGAGTTGCTTGCGAGCCGGTTTGCTCCGTGCACTCCGGTCATGGAAACTTCTCCAGTTGCATACAAACCCTTCAAAGAAGACCTGGCATATTCATCGACTAAAATACCTCCGCATGCATAGTGAGCTGCCGGAACAACGGGGATAAAATCTTTAGTAATATCAATTCCAACGCTTAAACAATGAGCGTAAATATTTGGGAAGTGATCGATAATTTCATTCGAATTTTTGTGGGTAATATCAAGATATACAAAATCATCTCCATGTTTTTTAAGTTCAGTGTCAATAGCTCTCGCCACAATATCCCTTGGAGCAAGTTCCAAACGTGGGTCATACGATTTCATAAACGCATTGCCATCTTTTGTTCTTAATATCCCTCCAAAACCTCTAACAGCTTCGGTAATTAAAAAAGCATGCGTATTTGCGTTTTTTTTGGAATTTTCATATAATGAAGTCGGATGGAATTGTATGAATTCCATATTACCGACTTTGGCTCCTGCTCTGTACGCCATTGCGTAACCATCTCCGGTTGCAATTGATGGATTTGTAGTATGTTGGTAAACTTGACCAAGTCCCCCAGTTGCCAGAATCGTAACTTTAGAAACAACAGTTATGACCTGATTATTATTTACTTCAAGGATATATGCTCCAAAACAGTGACGACTGTTTATTGGAAGATGTTTTAGGTTGACGATATTATGCTCAGTAATTAAATTAACTGCTAAAGTGTTTTCGATAAGTCTGATATTAGGTATTGAGTTCACTTTTTCAATTAGAGCGCGTTCAACTTCTTTGCCGGTGAGGTCTTTTGCGTGTACAATACGAGCATGGGAATGACCTCCTTCTTTAGCAAGATCGAGATGTCCATTTATCTTAGTAAATTGAGTGCCTATTTCAATCAGTTCCAGAATTCTTGCTGGTCCCTCTTTAACCATGATTTCTACCATGTTCTTATTACAGAGACCTGCACCAGCAATATTTGTGTCATGGAAATGCTTATCAAAGGAATCTGCCTGATCAAAGACGGAAGCAATACCTCCCTGTGCATAATTGGTGTTTGAATCTGTTTTTTCCTTTTTTGTTACAAGAAGGACATCGGCAAATTCTGAGCAATTAATAGCGGCAAAAAGTCCCGCTATCCCACTTCCAATAATTAATACATCAGTTTTAATCTGCATAACACACCTATTTACTTCATCTAACTATATTAAAAAGTACCAAATGGGGTAATACAACTATTATAAAAAAAACAATTACACCAATAACAGCTGAGAGTAGTTTACTTTGTATTATTCTCTGAAAAGCTATTACGTATAGTACTAAACTCCAGAGTAATAATAAAATTTCAAAAATAACAAAAATATAAGCAAGTGCTGGTTTGATTTCAAATGGCGTTGGAGATATTTCAAACAAATAGTTTCCAAAGACAGCCAACTCAAGAAGCGATAATAAAACAAGTGAAAAGATAAATGGGAAAAGCGGGTAAATAATTAATGCAAAATAATCCTTAATTCGAAGTTTTACCAAAATCAGACGTAACAGAAACTTTGTTAAGATAATTATAAAAACAATTAATAGTATTGTGATTATAACTGTATAGAATAGAGTCAGTGGGAAATATCTTATATACAAACCCAAATAAGGAGAAATTGAATAATTTAGCAGAGATGTTTTAAAGATAAAAAAGAAGAGGAAGAGAGTTATAAAATTTTTATTTTCTGATAAAATAATGTAATTAAAACCTTTAACCGGATTTTCAATAAGTAAGGAAACTATTTTTAAGAAATCAAGATTTACTACTCTATCCCTCAAGATTTGAGAACAGTTCAAACAATTAAGCGAAGATAGTTGATTTTGAGCCTTACACTTTTTACAGATTATAAATCTACCAATCATTATCTCCTCCCAAAGAAATATTTAATATTTAATTGAGTAGAATTTCTAACAGGATCTTCGGATACATCGAAATCAAACATATGCGCATCCACATAAGCATCTACAAGGTTAGCTACATAGGTTAATCCTAAATAAATTGCAAATAAATCTCTGTTATCCCGGTAGAACTCACGAAGTCGTTTGTTACTATTGCTTGGATCATTAATATAGAGATCCCGATAATCCTGATAGTTATTATTATTATCAATCCAGTTATAAATAAACCAACCCATTACTCCCCAAATAACCGGAATTTTCCAATAGGATTCATTATAAAACTGTCCCCAACCAGGGATAGCAGCACTCCTAAGCATGGCGCCCCATGGAGATTTTGTCATTATAAATAAACTATCATTGGATTCAACAGAAACTTCAGGGAAATCAGAATTATTGAGTTTAACCGAATCCGAAATGACTTCTTGTGAAAGAGATATGGAAGTAAAAAGAAGAAAAAGAGAAATTATGTATATATTATGTTTCAATTGACTGCAAAAGTTCTAACAATCTTTCTAATTCATCATTAGAGTAAAACTCAATTTGGATGTATCCGGAACCATTACTATTATGCCTGCATATAATCTTTGTAGCAAATATCTTTCGTAAATTATCCTCTACAGAAGAAATTCCGACATCCTTTTGAGGTCTTTCTAATAAAACTGGTCTTATGGAATGATTATTTTGATCCATTTGAATGTATTTCTTAACCAGTTGTTCAATTTTCCGAACGGATAAATGTTCAGACTTAATTTTATTGACCAGTTCCTTGAGGAGCATAGGATTATTAAGATTAATCAGAGCTCGCGCATGACCCATTGAAATTTCTTCTTTAACGATGGCATCCTGTACTTCAAGAGGTAATTTAAGAAGTCGAATGCTATTAACAACAGTTGTCCTGTCCTTACCCACTTTTTCAGCAATAGAATCGTAGCTAAGTTTACATTCATCCATTAATCTTTTGTATGCATGAGCAATTTCTATCGCATTTAATCGCTCTCTCTGGATATTTTCAATCAGAGCAATGGCAAGCATTGCCTCATCGGAAAGAACCTTAATTATATAAGCAGGGATTTCTCTATAACCAATATCACGGCATGCACGGAGTCTTCTCTCCCCTGAAACCAATTGGTATTTTCCATCATGTAAACGTACAGTAACCGGTTGAATCAGGCCATTCATTAAAATTGATTTTTTGAGTTCATCCATCTTTTCAGGTTCAAAGATAGTTCTCGGTTGAAATGGATTATGCTCAATATCTTCAATATTAATCATTATAAATTTTGTATCATGTGAGATAGATTCCTTTTGGGGATTTGACTCAAGAGATGAATCTTTATTCTCAAGATTTTCCTTAGGTCTTATTAAGGCATCCAAGCCTCTTCCTAAAACAATTTTGCTTTTTGTCATAATAGAATAATTTTATTTTTTATTCGTCTTTACCGGATAGAACTCCCAACATTTCAGCTGCAAGTGAGATATAATTTTTAGCGCCGGTAGAAAGAGCATCATAAAGCAGAACCGGTTTACCATAGCCAGGAGCTTCTGATAATTTAACATTACGATAAATAATTGTATTGAACACTTTTTCTCCAAAATATCTTCTAATTTCTTCAGCAACTTGCTGAGAAAGACGTAAACGAACATCGTACATGGTTAGCAGCACACCTTCTATTTGAAGAGAAGTATTATAGTACTGCTTTACCAAATTAATGGTGTTCAGCAGTTGACCAAGTCCTTCAAGTGCAAAGTACTCACATTGGACGGGTATAAGGACAGAATCTGACGCTGTCAAAGAGTTAAGAGTAAGAAAGCCAAGTGAAGGAGGACAATCAATAAAAATATAATCATAACTTTCTTTTAAATCAATAATTCTTTTTTTTAAGTACTGTTCTCTTTCCTTAAATTCCACCATTTCTATCTCAGCACCAACCAGGTTAATATCTGACGGAATTAAATACAAGTTAGGAACCAGAGTCGGCATTGTAGCTTCAACAGGTCCGACCTCTCCAATAAGGACCTCATAAATCGTTGATTTATAATCTGAGACACCTAATCCTGATGATGAATTCCCTTGTGGATCTATATCAATAAGTAAAACTTTTTTTTCGGCGGTTGCTAAAGAAGCGGAAAGATTAATAGAGGTGGTTGTTTTCCCAACCCCGCCTTTTTGATTTGCAATTGTAATTATTTTTCCCATCAGTCAGTTTTCAGCTCGAATATAAATAGAGTTATAGATTAATTTCGTCTCCAAAAGCCATAATAATACCGGATTTACCGATATTTGTGAGTTTATCTTTGAACACCTGCGGATCGGCGTTTATAAGCGGAAACGTATTATAATGCATTGGAATAGCTGCTTCTTTTGGATTAACAAGTTCAACTGCATTTACTGCATCATCAATTCCCATTGTAAAGTTATCACCAATTGGTAATAGCAAATAATCAACGGGATTTATTTCGCCAATTAATTTCATATCATAAAACAAACCAGTATCACCTGTATGATAGATCGTTTTTCCTTCCAGCATAACAAGCACTCCAGCTGCGGGACCACCATAAAAGTTATCTGGGGTTATTGAACCATGATGAGCAATAGTAAATTTAACTCTGCCAAAAGGGAAACTGTAACTTCCACCAATATGCATATTGTGAGCTTTGTAGCCCTTATCAGCCATGTAATTTGATAGTTCATTAACGCAAATAAATGTAGGATTGCATCTTTGAGCAATTTTTATGGCATCACCAAGGTGATCACCGTGTGCATGCGTAAGAATAATGTAATCAGTTTCCACATCATTTGAAGAAACTGGAGAAGTAGGGTTTCCGTCAAAAAAGGGATCAATAAGAATCCTAAGCCCATTTTCAGCAGTAATCTGGAATGCGGAATGTGAAAAATATTTAAGTTTCATAACTGTCCTTTCACGGATGAGTTTTATAATTAAATTAATTTAATATTTAATATAAATAATTACAAAGATAAAAAAAAAGGAGTTAATTTGACTTTCTGAATATCGATTTGAAAATGTTTGTATGAGAACCTTGTAAATCAGAACCCTGAAGTTTAGTTAATTTGTTTTTCAAAGATTCTTTTGAAAGACCCCTGGTAAGTTTCCCATTTTCGGCTATAGAAATACTTCCTGTTTCTTCAGAAACAATTACGGCAATAACATCTGCTTGTTCAGAAATACCCAACCCAGCTCTGTGCCTCATCCCCAGTGGTATTCCATTAAGAGTAGTTGTCAATGACAAAGGCATTGTACAACGAACTGCTTCTATTACATCATTTTTTATTACCGCAGCACCATCGTGCAAGGGAGAGCGGGGATAGAAAATTGATTTTAATAAATTTTTACTAAGTTTGGCATTAAGTTGTTCTCCGGATTCAGTTATACCTTTAATACCGGACGACTTAATAATAATTATGAGTGCACCATGCTGCAACTGTGCCATTTCAAAAACTGCATCAGTTATTATCATTGCAGATTCAGTATCTTGTTTAAGACTGAATCTAAAAAGCGGACTCCTTCCAAGAATTACAAGAAGTCTTCTAATTTCCGGCTGAAATAATATAATGAATGCTATTATCCAAATATCAGTTACAAATTTCAGTAAATAACTCACTGCTTTAAGATTTATTGCCTGTGCTGAAAATGATAAAAATATGACAATAACCAGACCAAGAAATATTTGTGAGGCAATAGTTCCTTTTAGAAGCATATACAACTTATAAATGATATAAGCCACAATTGCTATATCAACTATATCAAGTATATTTACTGAGAGAAAACCTATTTTAAATAATTCAAACATTTATATTTATAAATTTGAAAATATTTTTTTCACCGTCAAAAAATTAGCGATGTTATGAGTTCTTATTATTTTTGCTCCATTAAGTATTGCAATGGTTTCCAGAATTGCGGAAGGAAAATCTCTTTTTTCTATATCAGGTTCAATGGTTTGCCCAATAAAAGATTTTCTACTTAAACCCACAAGAAGAGGAAAACCTAATGACGAAAACTCGTGTAATTTATTTATTATTCTATAATTATGCTCAACAGATTTTGCAAATCCGATACCCGGATCCAGAAAAATATTTTTAATCCCTGACTGACGAGAAGTTTCAATTCGTTCGATAAAGAAATCCTTTATCTCAGCAATAACGTCATTGTAATCCGTGAACTGCTGCATATCCTTTGGAACAGACTTGGAATGCATTATAACAAAAGTTGCATCATATTTTGCAGCTGTAAGAATGATCTCAGGATCCAATCTGCCACCTGAAATGTCATTAATTATATCAACCCCCATATCCAAAACTTCTTTAGCCACTCTACTTTTATAAGTGTCAACTGATAAAATTGCATCCGGTCTCAGATACAACAATTTTTCAATAACTGGAACTACCCTGGCAAGTTCCTCATCCACGGAAACCGGATCCGAGCCCGGGCGTGAAGATTCGCCTCCAATATCAATTATATCCACTCCCTGATCAATCATTAATAATGCGGACTTAACCGCCTCTTCTGTATTAAAATATTTTCCCCCATCAGAAAAGGAATCCGGAGTAACATTGAGAATTCCCATCAATACTGGGTGATTAAAAATAAATTCTCTATCCTTAATTTGGAATTTCGTTAAATTATTAGTGGAAATATTCAAATTAACATCAAACCTTATTACCTTTTAACAATGTCATAACAACATTAAATTCAGAATCCATTACTACGATATCAGCATCTTTACCAACAGCAATAACCCCTTTTTGTCTTGAAATACCCAATACTTTAGCTCCATTCAGTGAAGCCATTCTGACGGCATCATTTATCTTAGCATTTCCAAGTCTTGTAATATTTCTGATTGCAGTATTTAAAGTAAGCGTACTACCAGCAAGCGTTCCATCCGGTAAAAACGCTTTTTTATCCTTCATTATAACCTTCTGATCAGCAAAATCATACTCTCCTTCATGCATGCCACCTGCTTTAATAGAATCTGTTATCAATATTATCCCATCACTGCCCTTTAATTTAAGAAGCAATTCCATTACAGCATTATGTACATGAAAAGTATCTGCAATAAGCTCGATTTTCAATTCATTGCGGAGCAGAGAGCTTAGTAACACTCCCGGATTTCTGTGATGAAGTGGCTTCATAGCATTAAAGATATGTGTCACGTGCGCTGCTCCATTATCAATAGCCGCTTCAATCTCAGCATAAGTAGCCATTGAGTGTCCAATTGATACAACAACCCCCTTTTTTGCAGCTTCCCTTATAACATCTAAAGCCCCCGGTAATTCAGGAGCAATTGTCATTAATTTTATAGTCCCTTGAGAAGCTTCCCAAAGATCATCCCATAATTTCTTAGACGGAATCCATAGGTAGTCTTCATTCATCGCACCTTTAAATTCTTTATTAAGAAAGGGTCCTTCCATATGAATTCCGTACAGGTTTGATTCAGGATGTTCCAAAATATAGTCAGAGACCCGTCTAAGATCGTTTAACAGTAACCTATGGGGTTTTGCATGAAGTGAGGCAAGCAGAGTGGTTGACCCGTGTTTAAGAAAATACTCGCTCGCAATTTTAATAGAATCTGTGGATTCATCAGCAAAACTTGTTCCTCCGCCACCATGACAAAGAAGATCCACAAATCCAGGTGTTATGATAAACCCACTGCAGTCAATAATCTCGGTTCCATCAGGTATTTCTACATCCGGGATACGACCCAACTGACTTATAATACCATCCTCAATAAGTATAACTGAATTTTCTAAAGTTCTAAAAGGTGTAACTATTTTTCCTTGAATTACTGCTGTTTTCACTGTTTATTCACCAGAGTTTTGAGAAGTTTTGTTTCCTGAATTATATCAGTACCAAATATTGCTGCCCCGGCAACAAAAATGTCGCATCCGGCTTCACTGATCATGCTGATATTGTTTTTAGTAACCCCGCCATCTACTTCGATAACGAAGGCGTATTTTTTATCATTTTTTAATCTATTTAGTTCTTTAATTTTTCTCAGAGAAGAGTCAATGAACGTTTGTCCACCAAATCCGGGATTTACCGTCATTACAAGCACTAGATCTACAAATTCTAAAATCTCCGAGAGATGCCCAACCGGAGTCGCCGGATTTATTGATACACCGGCTTGGATTCCCTGTTCTTTTATAGAAACAATTAATCTGTGCAGATGGGTCACTGCCTCAAGATGAATTGTCAGATATTTTGGCTTAAGTGGAAAGAACATAGGAATGAATTTTTCCGGTTCTCTTACCATGAGATGAATATCTAGCGGAAGATTAGAGATTTCACCAATTTTTTTAAGAACTACCGGACCAAATGTTAAATTTGGCACAAAATGACCATCCATTATGTCACAATGAATCAAATCGCCCCCCCCTTTTTCTATTTGTTTTAATTCATTTTCCAGATTCAGAAAATTAGCCGACAGAATTGATGGAGCAATCAATTTCATTTTGGTTCCTCGCTTATTTCGTCTTTAATTTCAACGTTTTTAGTCACAAAAAGGTCAATGAAATCTGAAGGATTAAGGAGAACCCCTTTGCTAGGATATTGATCGATAATTGTGTTCGGTAGAATGGCAAAAGAGGGTTGATAATTGATTTTTCCAATTTTTAGATTGAGCTCAGTAACAATTGCCTCCACGTCTGTAAGTGATTTACCGATTAAATCAGGTACCGGTATGGTACCGGTTTCACTTCCGGAACTTACAGTTACATTTACAGATGACCCTCTGTCAATTTTTGTTCCTTCTGAAAATTGTTGCTCCAAAACTGTATTTTTCGGACTATTAGATGGAGTTTCAAATATATTTCCGAGCTTTAGTCCTAATCTTTCCAGAGAAAATCTGCTATTTGTAACGGTTTTTCCCACAAGTTTGGGAACAGCCACAACAGGCTTTCCACCACTTACAAACAAGTAAATTCTCCTCCCCTCTTTGACTACTTCTCCACTTTTGGGACTTTGGATCAAAATATATCCTTTTGGTGTTTTGGCATCAAAAGAAGTATCACCGACTATCGGATTAAGGTCAGCGTCCTCAAGAATACTTATGGCATCCTCAAGATTTTTACCTGTTACTTTGGGAACAGTCACTTCCGCTGAATAAACATACCATGGCATCAATACATAATTTAGAAGAATTACAAAAAGGAAGACAAATATTGCCGTAAATATGGTTTTTCGGATAATATTTTTTTTACTAAATTTCATTATCCAAATATATAAAAATTATGGGAGAATTTAAATCTTGAGGTATTGAAAAAAAAATCATTTTTTTGTCGAAATTACTTGATATTTATAAAGAAAATTATTAATGTTCTTACTGAGATTTTATTTATTTCGTTAACAATATTTAAGGAGTAAGTTATGCGTTTGTTTTTAGGTTTTCTGCTTCTATTTTCATCTCTTCTGATTCTTTCTTCGAATACATATGCACAAAATTTCACAGGCAGCTGGCATTGTATTTACGCCACCCAGGATGACCGTCCAAATGGCACCGGTTATCCAACCGCATCTGTAGGAGTTATCAAACCCAATACATTTGTCGCTCTCGTTTCAAGAAAAACCGCTACAACTTTAACATGCTATTTGGTTGGTTATACTAATGCATCAACTCTTACGGGCAGGATGGGTGTATACGGTTACGGAACAAATCCCCCGGTAGCTGCAGATATACGTCAACCTTGGGCTAGCGGATTTGAGAACATTGAAATGGTAGAAGCTTATGATATTGCAGTAACAAAGGATTCGCTGGTTTACGTAGCAAACAATGACGTTGAGAGAAATATTCTTGTCTTCAGAATGTCTGCTGATTCGGTAATTTCCACTGATTATCGCCTGGTTACGCAAGCGGATTCTCTCTGGGGAATTGACGTGGACAATAATGGAAGGGTATATGTTGGTCAGTGCGGAATTGGCAGTAATCCCGGAAAAATTCTTGTTTTCAAGAGCATTGCTGAAGAAACAGCCTGGTTGGATCAACCGCACCTCTCCACTCCTCTGGCAACAATTAATATTCCTGATCCAGGTAGAATTACCGGAGTTACAACCAACGCTGAAGGAACAATAGTTTATGCCTCGAATTATGATGCTGATAAAGTTTATTGCTTTACCGGCAGTCCCACAACCGGATATACATTGTATAACGGATTTAATTTTACATTAACTGATCAGCCAATGGCTTCTAATGGTGTTGATACAATATTCCCCGGTCCGATTGGCCTAAAATATATGCAGGACAAGAACATTTTGATGGTCTCTTGTGCTCAGTTATTCCGTTTAGGAGTAGCTTATGAATATTCGCGTGTTTATATGGTTAATCCTAATACAGGCGATATTATGAACACACTAGATGCTGCAGGTTGGAGCTTCGCACAAACGGGTAGTTATACAACTCCTAATGATAGCGTCTCAGCTTATAACGCATTGTACAATTCTGATTATGATGAAAACTTTAATGTGTATACAGTATCCTATTATGGATGGACAGTTGACAAATGGTACTTTGACGGGGTAATCCCAACAATACCTGTAACTATTCTCGGATTAGAAAAAACGGAGGGATTGACTCCAACTGAATTTACATTGGCTCAAAATTATCCAAATCCCTTCAACCCAACAACTACAATCGAATTTTCTTTAGCAGAAAACAATGTTGTTAATCTGAACATTTACGATGTAAACGGACAACTTGTAGCTGAATTAATTAATGGTGCTATTCTTGAAAAAGGAACATACAAATTCTCATTTGATGCATCAAAAATGGCTTCAGGTTTGTACATTTATACACTTCAAGCTGGAAATAAACAATTGACTAAAAAAATGTCATTACTTAAATAAATCGGAGGTTAAAATGCAAAAACTTTCTCTTGTTCTCTCTATAATTCTTCTATCCACAATACTTTCTGCACAGACTGAATTGTTTGTCAGAAAGCACATCCTTAATCCTCCCGCTGTTGAACCGGGTGGATGGGGAAATATGGTTACCAACGTTGATGTTGATGGCGATGGTAAAATTGATATGTTCGTTGTAAACGAAAACTCAGGCGATACCCCTGATGAATTAATTCCAAGAATATACAAATATGAATGGAATGGAGCAAGCTGGGATTCAGTCTGGGGCGCTGTACTTGATATTCCCGGACAAAACACCTGGCCATCGTTGATTGTTGATGATTGGGATAATGACGGCAGAAAAGAGGTAATCTGGGGTCCGGTTAATAATTTCTTATCTGGCGTTAGCCCAAATCCGGAAAGAGTTATTGTATTCGAGTCCAAAGGCGATGGAAGTGATGTAATGGGAATTTTAATTCCCGGTACAAACAACTACAGACCTAACGCAAAATATACTATGACTGAAACAGCAAGTCTTGAAATCAGGCCTTTCAGATGGCTAATGGCTAATGTTGACAATGATGCCGCTAAGGAACTTGTTTTCGTTGATCGTCAGTCGAATTTTAGATTTGGTATTATTTCTGTCTCCAATATTCCGAATGATGGTGACGGATCAGAAGTATGGACTATGGAAAAAAACGGTCAGGGATCAGCTTCGTTTACCGGAACTTTCTACGATATTGCTATTGTTGATAAGAACATCTATCTTTTCTCAACAAATGGTACAGTAGTAAAAGTTAAATGGAGTGGCACAGAATACGTTATTAGCCCGGCACAGGCTTTATTACCTCAAGGAACTTGGAAAACAGCTTGTGTAGCTGATATTGACAACAATGGAACGAAAGAAATTGTTGTTGCAGGTGGAGGTGCTAGTGCTAGTCAGAAAGTGTGGCTGCTTAGAGAATCCGGTGATACTCTGATATTCAATGAAATCGCTGATTTTGCTGGACTGGTTGGAATGAATGGTCGTATGTTCGGTGGTGATGTTGGAGATATCGATGCTGATGGTAAACTTGATTTCGTATTCGGAACCAGAGGCGCAAGTCCAAATGGTGCTATCGTCAGACTGAAATATGTCGGTGGTGACATTTTAATGCCTGCATCATATGAAACTCAAATACTAGATAAGCAAATTGTTCCTGCTGACGGAAGGTTCGATATTATAGGTTTAGCTAATATTGACGGAATGCCGGGTCAGGAAATTATGTACTCAAGTGGTTATCCTATTCCAATACCAATTGTTACTCTTGGCAGGTATCTTGTTGAGACAATTGCTGCAGTCAGAGTAGATGCAAACAGCGATTTTCAACCTGATAGATTAAATCAGACAGCTACAGTTAAAGGTATCGTAAACGGTGTTAACCTTACTGCTTCAGCAAACAGATTTCAGTACACTATGCAGGATGAAACAGGCGGTATTGTTATAACTAAAGGAAGCGAGACAGGCGGCGGTCCGGTTTATAATGTCGGAGATGAGTTGATTGCTACTGGAAAGATTACTCAGTACAGAGGAACAGTACAACTTGAGTTGACTACTATGGGCGATGTATTGAAAACTACATCAGGCAATGCTCTTACTCCTATTGCTACTACTATTCCAAATTATGTTGCTAATGGCTATAATTATCAGTCAAGACTTCTTGAAATCAACATGCTCTTTGCTGATCCTAGTGTAACAGTTGCATGGCCTGCCCTCAACAGTGATGCTAATTTTGGAGTTTGGGATGGAGTTAATAAACTTATTCTAAGAATTGACAGAGATACCGATATTGATGGTCAACCTGAACCGGTATGGCCAATCAGAGTAAAGGGTGTTGCTACACAGTTCACATCATCAGCCACAGTTTATAATGATGGTTGGCAGATAACCCCAATGTTCTATGTTGACATTACACCTAATGTCCCAGTAGAGCTCACTTCATTCGAAGGGAAAGTAGTTAGCGGAAACGTTGTATTGAACTGGTCAACCGCAACAGAAACCAATAATAGAGGATTTGAAATTCAGCGTAAAACTGCTAATTCGAATTATCTTACTATTGCCTATATTAACGGTATGGGTTCTACTGCTCAAGCTCAGAACTACTCTTACACTGACCAGCAGGTTAGCAATGAGCTCTATACTTACAGACTGAAACAGATTGATTATAACGGCGCTTTTACCTACTCAAAACCAATTGAGGTTGATGTTACTGCTCCGTTCACATATTCTCTTGATCAGAACTATCCTAATCCGTTCAATCCTACAACTTCAATCCGATTCGGACTGCCGGTTGAAACTACTGTTGATCTAAGAGTGTATGACGTATTGGGAAATGAAGTTGCAACACTTGTAAACAATGAAATGATGTCTGCAGGTAATCACATTGTTAACTTCAATGCAACTAACCTTTCAACAGGTACTTATTTCTACAGACTCTCAACATCTGACTTTACCTCTGTAAAGAAGATGCAGTTAATTAAGTAGGCAAAGTACTTAAATAATATACTAAAGAGCAGGATTTCTCCTGCTCTTTTTTTATTAAAAGAACTGATAAAAATGTGATTTTTGGGAAAGTCTTCCCTTCAGCTTCCCTTTCGGTTACCTTCCGGGAGTGTTTTCAGCTGAAATCCAGACCATCTATTTATTTGTATATTTTATATTATTTAATAATAAGATATAATATTTACGATATATACATACTGAGCTTTTAAGATTTATTAACCCATTCAATATTCTATACATGCAGGTCTTATCTGCACATGATTTTAAGGTCGGTGATGGATTTCCGGATTTTTCATTAGGAGAATGGATGCCTTTCTGATTTTAACATGAATCTTGGATTTTCGTGAAGTCAGAATATTCAGGTAGTCAGTCAAAGGAGAACCGAAGGAGGTATAAGGGAGAAAATAAATAATGAAATAAGGGCAGTAAGTAACGTCGCCCTTTAGATTATATCCCTGCTACACATTTCTTTTCAAATTTCTTTGAAATCACTATTTGTGGTAATGCAGTAATTGCAGCAGCTTATTCCCTGGACTCTTTAATTGACATGTTGTGATAGAAATGGTTCCCCTCTGTTATTCCAGAGGGGGATAAATTACTTAGTTAGAATCATTTTCTTTGTTTCAGAATAATTCGTTGTATTCAAAGTGTAGAAATAAACTCCACTGGATAATCCTGAAGCTATAAAAGGAACTGAATACCTTCCCGGTGCTTGTTCTTTATTTATAAGAGTACTTATCTCATTTCCAAGAATGTCATAAACCTTAAGAGTGACATAGCCTGATGACTTCAGATCATAACTAATAACTGTTGATGGATTAAAGGGATTTGGATAGTTCTGATTAAGTGAGTAATTTGATATATCAAATAATTCGTCTTCAACACCAAGTACAGGAACTATAAAAGAACTTGTGCCTCCATCCTCGTTATATCTTGATTTGAATTCCTGCATATACTTATTTGCAATATAGATATCAGAAATAATAACCGTATTTTCATCATTATCCGTCTCAGCATTCCCAGACCAGTTGTGTGAGCCCGTTATTACCGTCGGTTGACTTAGAGGGTTAGTAACATCCACCATTCCATATTTGTGGTGTACTGTACCTGTGGAAACAGTAGTAAACATCTGAGCAAATCCTTGAAGCTGAGAGTATTGAGATCCTGTACCATTTGCCTGGTCGATAATGCCTCTGATATCAGATGCGCCGAGTTGGTATCGGTTATACATTGACGTACGAATGTCGCTTCTTGTAAAGGAATATGTGGCAAAATAGATATTATTATTTGCTGTGTTTATAACATCAATTATTTTCGAAGTAGTGTTATCAGATGGAGAGAAAAAGATCTTGACATTTCTTCCACCAACAGTAAATTCATGTTGTGTATTATCGGTTTTCTGAGGACCAAATTTGGCATTTGAAGGATTTGGAGTATCACTATTACTTCCCCACATCTCTTGAAATTCATTTGTATAAGCCAAAGCAACCGCCGGATCATTTATCTCAATAACATTATTTTTCCAATTTACCTCTGATGAAGTAACATTCCATGACCCTGTCCACACCCAGTCGTTATTTGGGTTGGTGTCGCGTGCATCAAAAATGAAAAATTTGTTGTGCATTATTCCACTTGGAGAAGTAGGTCTCTTAATATATGGAATTCCCGCATTAATCAGCATCGCCGCATTATTCTGGTTTGCTCTGCTATCATAAACAAATCTAATTTTAACACCTCTGTTTTTCGCTGTTATTAATGCGTTGGCAACATCACTCAATCCAAAAAAACTATATAGAGCCAGATCAATTGAGTAAGTTGCAGCATTAATCCGTTCAATTAACTTGGTCGGGAAATGAACAAAACCACTGGCATTATTGCCTGTTATTGCCACTGTTGTATCTACCGCAAAGTTAAAGTAAACGTTAATTGCTCCGCTTGTGGGGTTTGAGGCGGCTGTTAAAACTGACTGAATTGAGCTTGAACTCTCCCCTACTGAATTTCTTGAAAACGCTTTTACAAAGTAAGTAGTGAAAGGTTGAAGTCCGGTTACTGGCACACGATGGAAAGTCGTGTCATCATCAATTAATACTGAATCAAGTTCCAGTGATGGAGTCAAGCCATATTTAACCTGACTGTTTCCATTTCTGATAGTCGAGAAGAAAACCGTAAATGAGACAGAATCAATATTTGAAACAACGAGAGGATTTAACACTACAGGAGAACCGTCATCAATAATATCATTAATAAATCTTGGCATAACTTGATATCCGGAATTATAGGGCGCAGCATATTTATACTGAGATAAAATTCCGATCAAATCCACTGCCCCGGATGGAATAGGAGTACCTACCAGATTCACACTCTCATCAATTCTCATTGCCAGGGTTCCGGTAGGATCTGAAATAGTATAATTAAATCCGGAAGTGCCACCTGTAAAATTCCCTGTACCATTTATTGAAACGTTGTTTATTCTGATCAGTTCACTTTCAATTTCCTCAATACCATTCCAGGTTTGAGCAATTATCTGAGCAATTGTTACAATAACCGGATCAATTTCAACACCGCTTTTATGTTTAACCAGAGATGCTCCGGGTTTAGTAAAATCAAGCTGCGTAAGTCCATTAAAATGAACAAGTTGTGCAGTTATTGTAACAGAGTCTCCTATTTGAACTTGATTAACAAATGCACTTCCATAAACTGAAATGCCTGCAGTATGATCCTGAATAGCTCCTGGACCACTTGCTCCAAAATTATTTCCGGCAGTCACTACGCCCGACACGGTGAATAACTGTCCATTACCGACTGGGACGCCATTCGCATCATTTTGCCTTAAATCGATTATTGGAAGAACAGTCTGTCCATTCAGATAAACCGTGAAAAATAAAGTAAATATTAAAAATAATTTTGTCATTGAATGTCCGTTGATAATACAAATCTTAGAATCCTGTTATTGCCTGCATCAGCTACGTACAGGACTTTATCAAAAAAAGCAACTCCTGAGGGTTTATTAAATACAGAAGCACCCCCAAAGGATTGCATTTCATCACCAAATGCATTAAATTTGTAGACACTATCTTTCCCAGCATCAGCAATAAATATATTACCGGAATTATCTACCGTTACTCCTTCGGGTTGGACGAATTTATTGATTTTCATCATTCCCTTTTCAGATGGGAATAATCTGTTTTCGTACCCGGGAGTTTCGCCACTGTAATTATAATATAGCCATTGTGTTTTAAAACTTGTATTGCCTGAAAGAGTCATAATAAAATCAATATTTTTTCGCTTAAAAGAAGTCATCGAACTAATTTGATTAGCTGTTAAAAGTCCCGTCCCCTCAGCTTCCAAATTTGGTATCTGTCCTATCAAGGTATCTTTTTTTGTTCCATCAGGATATTTTTTTACATTAAATATTAAAACAGAATTATCCTTATCAGTAAGTGAAGTATTATTTGGACCGGTACGACTTACATAGTAGGAATTATCATAAAACACACTAATTCCAGTATATTTTCCTTTAAAACTAAGATCATATGATGTTTTATAGAAAATCCTTATTAATGGAGCGGTTTGGATATTGTGTCCGCCTGCCACCATATCAATCTTAAATAATGCTGCTATTGGTTTGCCATCAACAAACGTGGAAGTATCGTGAGCAGCAACAATTAAATTCAATGCATAATCCTGTGCTAAAGCAAGTGGTTTCTCGAGATAGCGAGTACCTAAAACTTGCCCGGCAAGATTCATCATTACAATTCTGTTGTTGTCAGTATCACATACATAAATAAAAGGTTCATTACCGATATAAATATCTTGAGGATTACTAAAACCCGTCCAGTTTGGACTAAGTGGAATATATACTGTGTCTCCTTTGATATTCCCTGAACCTGATTTATCAGAGAATTCATTAATATCGAATTTCTCCGAGCATCCTGAAAAATAAACAATTGAAAGGAGAATTAATAGTCTAATGAATTTCATAACACCGCTCCTAATATTACTGTAAATCTATGGGCAGATCCGAGTGTTGAAAAGTTTGCATATCCGTAATCAATTTTAATATTCCCAAAAGGAAGTGAGAGAGCCAGACCTGCACCAAGGCTAAAATCTTGTTCGTCTGCATTATACTTATAACCCCCTCTGAGAAATAGTTGACTATACAACAAGGGTTCATCATACTTATACTCAGCACCAAACGAAACGTTCTCGCTATTATCGTTTGGGTGGTTAAGTTGTATGGATGTTGTTAATTTATGCTTATCAGTATAAACGGGTTCAAATGCAAATCCAAAACGGAACATTGTTGGAGGCGAAAAAGACTGCCAATCTGACTTTTTTCTGTTTCCAAAAAGAATTATATCACCATCAGGTGCCATCTGGTTGCCAAAATTGGTTACAACAACTGCAAAACGAGAAGTACCTAACCCGGTCCAGTAATAAGTCCCTAAATCGATCATTACGCCCCTCATTTTTAATTTATCCAGAGTTTCTTCCATATATCTGACAGTTCCGCCAAAACTAAATTTATCCGTCATTGCTCTTGAATAAGTCAGAGAGAAAGCTAAATCACCGAAAGAAAAGTACTCCCCGGTTCCGGTTGGAGCAAATTCAGTGGTTACGGGCATCTTCTGCATGCTTAGTGAGGTTACCGAAACCCCCACTGCGTCCATTGGAGAAAGATGATAAACAAGTCCCAGAAAATCATGGTTAATATCTACTACCCATGTATTGTGAGAAAAAATCACCTGGTTATCTGCAAACTGAACGAGACCTGCTGGATTCCAATATAATGCTGATGCATCATCCGAAATGGCAACAAAAGCATCTCCCATTGCAGAAGCTCTGCTTCCAACTCCAATTTTAAGAAATTGTGCTGTTGAGATTCCCACACGTTGACCACCAAGTGTTGGGAAAAGTTGAGCATAAGTCTGATTATTAATAATCAGCAGTGTGGTAAATACAATTAATATTGAATTAATAATTCTTCTCATAGTTAAAATCTTAAGCTAATTCCAAATTTTATATTTCTTCGTGTGAGATAACGCGCTGGGTTATACGGATACGGATTTAAAGGAGCCTGTACATCCGGATATAATGGATCATTCCAGCTTGATGGAGTAGGATCACCCAATTCATATGCTTTACCAGTGACTGGGTTAATTATTGCTGAGTTTTTTATATCAAATAGATTTGTAATCTCAGCAAATACAGAAAATCTCAAATCACCCCAGTAAATATACTTTTCAAAATTCAAGTCGATCCAGAACCAGTTATCTCCTGTTTCGCCATACCTGTTTTTTCTGTCAGTTTCATAAATTGGTCTTCCATCAGTATCATATCTTCCATTAAATAAAGAGGGTGTATATCTTTTACCAGACTGGAAGAATCCTCTGAGGTACACATTATAATCATCGAGAATACCGGGTAGAAATCCAAACAAAGGTTCATCTTTATTTACGTAAAAATTAGCCGTGGCGGAAACTGTAAATGGTCTGTCCCAAGGAAGGTACTCCTCTTTAATCGATTCATCAAGGTCACCCTGGAGAACCAAAACACCTTCATCTGCAGAAGAAGATTTTCCGGTTACAATGGAGTAAGAGAAAGAAGCGTTTCCATTAAACCATCTCCCAATTCTTTTTCTAAACTCAATCTCCACACCTCTGGAACTTGCATAATCGCTGTTTACGTATGTGATGAAACGTTGTGTGGCAAATCGAGCAGAAGAAATCAGTGCAGTTCTGGTAGAGACATAATCAAAAATATCTTTATAGTACGCAGTAACGGTTAATACATCATTTTGAGTGAACTGAGTTTTAATTCCAATCTCGTAAGCTACTGTTGTTTCAGGATTTAGGTTGGGATTTCCAAATTTCTGGAATGACGACTGAGCACTGTATGGATTTAGTTTTGCGTAAATAAATTGGGGTCTTGGCCACTTGCTGAAGTGACCATAAGAGAAAAAGAGTGTTTGAAAATCTGATACCGGGTGTGAAATACCAATTCTTGGACTAAGTCTTGCTTTAAAGCGTCTGTTTCCAAACCATGGAATACTGTTATTTTTATAGTTTTCCCTTGTTTCATCCGGAATGGTTACAACATCAGGATTCTCTACTGCATCATCAACATATTTTCCCGGGAACCAAAAATCCATTCTAAGTCCGAAATTCAGGATCATTCCACTAAAATTAACATTATCCTGAGCATACAGAGAACCAATAGCCGGATGAACCTTATATATATCATTATTTAATCCGAGAGTACCAATCCAAGGCTTGTAAATTTCAATTACTTGCATTTCTTGCAACTGAACATTAAATCCGGCTTTGAATTTGTTTTTTTCGTCAAAGAAACTTGTTAAATCGCCTTTTATGGAAAATTCTTCTAAATAGTGATCACGCCATGTGAAAGGATTCCCTACATCCCAAAAACCGTCACCCGGTATAACTCCTACTGTATCTCTGACAAGGTTATAATACTCAATTGGGAAGTTAGTAATATCTTTAGGTTCAACATATTGATTATAATACTTCCCATTCGCATCCGCTCTTAAATTAGTAAAAAAGTGACTTGCTTTAAGTTCATAAAATGTCGAGTTAGACAGAGTGTGAGTTAGTGTAATTGTGTTATATTTATTATTATGAGTAAAGACATTTGCATTATCCAGAATATTTTGAAATTCATATTGATAACCTGGACTAGGCTCAACATATTCGAGATTGGATTGCAGTGACTGAGAGTTTTGATTAATACTTACCGATTGATTAAACGAATAAGACAATCGAATTTTGGGATCGGGTTTGTAGTTCATTTTTCCTATCCAATACCAGCTGTTTTCTGCTCTTGGTGTGAACCTTGAACCAAAGAAAGTGGAGGAATAGAGTTTGCTGGCAGTGCTCTTATAATAACCTTGAGTAATTCCGTCGCTCATTCCGCCATAGAAGTTTGTGAAAAAGGTTAATTCTCCCGGAATTTTCAATCCTAACGCCGGAAGTAAGAAGCTGGTAATAGGCTCGGGACCGCTTAAATTAGCTTCAATAATGTCAATGTTAAAAACATTATTTGAAGACCTTGAACCAAAATTATCTCTTTTATATGAAAGATATCCGTTATACTTATCCCCTCCCTCTCTTGTTTTCACATTCACTATTCCTGAGGTTGCTTGCCCAAACTCTGCATTAAATCCCCCGGTAATAACTTCAACTTCTTCAATTGCATTGGAGCTTAATTGAAGCCCAAAACCTGTTCCAGCTAAGGGATCTTGTACTGAAACTCCATCTAGTAAGAAAGCATTTTCATACGACCTTCCTCCCCGTATATGTATGGCATTATCTGATTGAACAACTCCTGCTTGCTGAGTGACAAGATCTTTAATACCCTCTACACTTGAGAGCTCTATATCCTCTCTGGACAGAGTTTTCTTACTTTGAGTTTCTTCAACATCCATAAGTGGTTTTTCACCGACAACCACAACATCCTGTCCCAGAGTTAGAACAGTTTCTTCTAACTTTATATTTAATGTGGTTGTTTTCCCACTTTCAATCTTAATTCCGGTAAACTGCATGGTCTTATAACCAATCAGAGAAACCTGAATTGTATACGTTCCAGGATTAATATTTTGAACACGATAATTACCATTGATGTCGGTTGCTGCTCCATAATAAGTCCCCTGGAGAACAAGATTGACACCCAGAAGATCATCACCGTTACCGGCATCGGTAACTTTTCCCGCTAAATTTCCTTTCTCCTGAGCGTGTATCACAATGGAAATAAATAAATATAGAAAAAGTATTCGGATCATTACTTTCATTTAGAAACTCCAAATTCTTCAAAAAACACTTTATGGAAGAAATCTTTTATTTTAAAAGGGGACCCATTAGTACGATGCAAAGGTAATCCCATAAATACAATTCTTGAGTCCTTTGATTTAAAACCAATAACAGGATTACCTGTTAATCCAAGGGTATATAAAATATCTGCTGTTAAAACATTTGGATAGTAAGTTCTGATTCTGGCAACCGGTGTTGAACTTCCGTCTCTTGCTAGTTGAGGATAACCATTTGAAATTGCGAAAGATGATGGATTGACTTGAGTATTCGGGAATAGTAAATTAATAGGAGCTGGACTCAAACTATCCACCGGTAAAAAATCACTTAGTCCGCGAGAGTCAAAAAGCTGTGGAAAGACCATTGAGAACAGAATCTTGCCACCATTTTGTACATATGTAGGTATACAAATTTGGGCCGGTTCTAAAGTTGGATCATTCTCACTATACCAGAAGATATACTTAAATAATTTAAGGGTTTCAGTAAACATCGGGGAGATAAATTTTGGCAGTAAACTTCCGTATGTGGTTGTAGTTCTGCCAAGTTTAATATCCAGTATGTCAACTTTATTGGAAAGATTCAAGCTATCAAATACTGCATTGTAAAAATCCGCGGCATTATCCAGGGTTGCATAATCATCAATTATGAGAATTTCTCCTTTGGGTTTCTTTACAAACCATTTTAACCCAGTGGATGGCATTTTAAGGAACTCACTTGAAGCACCGGCAATGTCTTTTGCAGAAATGTAAATTTTATTCTCATCATTCAGTTTTAAGCCCGGTAATTTAGTTTGATAGGGAGTTGTAACAGACGTTCCCAAGAATAAGTCACAACTTACAACTTCACCCGAAAACGGAGGCACAGCTTTTATAGTTATAAATCTGGTGCTACTGGGAATTTCAATAAGATTTATAGAATCATTAAGTCCTACATAAATTGCTTTAATCGATTCATTACCATCAATATCCTCAGCTGTCCATCCAAATGAGGCTACAGTGAAAGTTGTTTCCGGAACTGATATTGTTAAGCCGTTTTTATCCGTAAGGAACTTCAGAATCGGGGGTGAATTTTTTAAAGGTAATTGAATAACAGCCGGATTAGGATCAACTTCTCCAATGTCAATAAATGGTTCACCTTCTGTAAATACACCATTGCTATCTAAATCCACAAATGGTTCCGAACCAAAACTAATTCCGTTTCTAATAACAGAATTATCATACCTAAAATTACCATGATTATCAACAGCCGCAACTCTGAAGAAAATAGTGGTATCGGATCCGGTTATAGGAAAAGATATTGTAGAATCGTTACTGGATGTAAAAAGCCAGTTTATATTATCGGAGGATATGAAATAACCAATGACAAGACCATCAGGGTCATCTCCCCACCAATGGACTCTTAATCTGCTTTGCTGCTGACTAATAACTGAATCAGGGAATAATGAGATATAAGATTTGGGTGGTTTGTTAGGTATTGGAGTGTCAACAAGTTCATCATAACATGAACTTATAAACATTCCGGTTAAAAAAACCACAACTAAAAAAAGAAACTTTTTCATAAATATTTTTTACATTATTTCTTACTAAGCTAACGGATGGATTAAATCCGTATAGAATATTTTACCGTTCCCCGGATAGAGGAACGGTAAAACGCAATTATTTACTTCATCAAGATCATTTTCTTTGTTTGAACAAAGTTCCCTATGCTTATTTGATAGAGATAAACACCGGAAGTCATATCTCTTCCGTCAAAGATCACTTTATAATTTCCTGGAGTTTGTTCCAGATTAACTAATGATTTCACTTCCTGACCAAGTATGTTAAACACTTTAATTTCAACAAATCCTGCCTTAGGAATCGAGTAACTAATTGTTGTAGTCGGGTTAAACGGATTAGGATAATTCTGGTCAAGATTATAGGAGGTAATTTCAGGGACATCCTGTTCGTTTGCATCAGCCACATAACCAACAAAGTCATCGTTCTTTCTCGGGACTAATTTATAGTTACCAAATGAGTAAAACAAAACACCGTGCATCTGAGTAAAGGTATCAGTTGCTTTAACTCTGATATTACCTGTAACAGTGTCTAATCCGGCAATCCACTGATTATGATAAACATGGTTACCTTCCTGGAGTTCAACCCTGGTATCAACATTAGAAGCGTCTTTAACAACAATTTCACCGAAATTGGAGTTACCGCCACCATTTGGACCCGGGTTTCCGTCTGCATTTTCATTAGATACGACAACACCTTCGTATTTCACCAAAACACCTTCCCATTGCTCAGCCTGGACAGAACCAGCCGGGACAATGGAACTGGTTGCTATTGTACTTGTTAAAATTAATTCAGCTGGAGGAAGAGGATTATTAACTGAATTTTCAATAATTTGCTGAATACTGTCAATCCGAGTGTTGTTGTTATTCTCTGTAACGAGACCGTTAGTGATTGTAACGTTATCTCCTCGTTTTAAGGCATCAGCATTAACACCGAAAACCCAGATGCCACTCCATGGACCGGTGCCATTCTGAATGTATACTCGTCTGCCAACCTGGTTTCCATCTCCCTGGAGGTCCGATGTATCAGCAGTAACAGTACCAGAGACAGTAACGCGGTAATTGTTATAAGCGCTGTATCCGCTTCCAAACGGGCTGTACTGAACATCCTGAACTCTTAAAGGTCTGTTAAGCACAAGATAGAAATATTTCCCTCTTGCGGTATCTATCGGATTATAAGAAACTAAACCGGTTGCGTCCTGAGATTTAATATAGAAGTCGACTAGTGCACTGTCTAAACTAACGCCCGGAATTGTTCCTGAATAGAGATTGTTCTCACCTTTATTCATATTAATTTCTGTGAGAGGTCCTCCGTTAACGCGATACATTACTTTTGCATAAACAACAGAATCACCTTGATTATATTCTATAACATTAGCAGAAATCGTAACAGCTTGGTTTGGAGCAATCAGAGAAGTATTTCTTTTAATATTAGAAATAGCTGGCGGAGAATCTGTAATAAACATATCATCCGGATAAATTGGACGAATAGTATAATGATTTGGATTATAATTGTGACCAACTACACCTCGGATATATGCAATTGTTGATCCATCTAAAGGTGGTTCAAAGTCACGTAATTTATGAGTTCTTTTTGTAAAATAACCTGACTGATCGTGAACATACATTGAATTTCCAAGTCCGTCATTAATATAGAAAGTTCCTGTCGAAGTATTTCTGTTAGACGAGATTACGTTTCTCAGAATAACATACTGCCCTTCATACTTTTCACCTGAACTCATAATATTTGTGGGATTAGGTGCGGCACCGGTGTTCATTTCTGCAATTGTAATTTCTTTTGGGGCAGGTCTTTCCGGTAATTGCCCTGAAAACTGAACAGGATAAATTGCCCGGACATTCAGTTGAGTTTGCTTTCCACCATATTCTTCAACAACACCCACAATTGTTACAATTTGTGCTGTATCAATCAGATCCATAAGCGAATTCTGGTTGACACCCGATGTATCATTTTGAATAATATTTAATCCTATAAACTCTGTTCCGGAAGTATCCTGAAGATAGGTCTGCCATCTGGCTCCTGCCCACATTATTGGTCTTCTATCAAATGTGGGATCCACAATTGAACTGACTATAACAATTCCTGTGACCTGGATAGTATCTCCGATGTAAGGAGATCCATCTTTACCAGCAATCAGTGAATCTTGCGGGACGAACTGGATATCCCTTATGGAGACATGAGGATAATTCTGTGCATTCGAAACCTGCACAAGAGTCAACAGAATAAAAACAATTAAGATTGCTCTTAATTTCATAGTAACTTTTCCTTTCATTTAACTATTAAAAATTTGCCGGTATTTATATGACCGGTTTTAGTATTTTTTACTGAAAAGAGATAAAGACCAGTAGCTATAGCCTGATCCTTATCTGTAATTAAATCCCAGGCATGCTCCCCTCCCGTCATTTGTTGTGAGCCATCCTTAGAATAGGTTTGGAACCATCTCAAATCGCTTCCATTACTATTTTTATCGTGGTATATTTTCTTAACAATATCACCTGCCAAAGTAAAAATGGTGATCTCACATTCTTCAGGTATATTATAAAAATAAATTTTTCGCAATCTTTCAGAGTTACCATCCCACACTGCATTACCATAATATGGATTTGGATATACACCGGGTTTAACATCATCAGATTGTGACGGAAGAACCCCGGGAATGACTTTTTTGGAATTTGCCAGAATTGAAGACTCAAGAGATTCAAGTTTTATTTCGGGAGCTCCTTTATCAAAAGCGGTAACAGAAAAAATGTACTGCCAGCCATTTAATAAGTTCTCAACTTCAAATTTGTAATAATAATTAGTCGTATCGCCATCAAATTTAACAGGAGATGATAATTCAACGAAACTAAATCCGGTGTTAAAACCCAAATTATTTCCACTACTGTCAAATTCCGCCATTTCAACCAGAGCACCTTCAATGTCCTGAATCTGAGTTAAATCAAATCCTGCATTAGTTCTATACAATCTGTAGCCTTCAAAATCTTTTGTCCCAAGAATGGGATCAATGGTAGATTCAGCACTTTTATTCCAAAAAATAGTTACTTTTTTGTTTTCAGGAATAACCTTTACAATAGGATCATCCGGTGGTTTTGGAAGTATATATCTTGTAATGAAACCATTATTGTCGAGATCTTCGCCAGGATCAAGAGTGTTATTTCTGTTACGATCCTCTCCAAAATAAGCTCTAAGTGCCCATTCACCGCTAGTATACAGATTATATTTTTGCTCATTATTATCAATAGATGCGGGTTCAGTACCGAATTTTTTGGCAGTTATTAATGCAAAAACAATATTTAAAGAATCACCTGGTTTTAATTGTGAATATGATCCGGAGGTTATTAATATTGACCGGTTTGAAGGACCTTTGAGTGATGCAGGAGAAATATTATATGGATATCTGTTATCTCCTCCAAAATAGCCCTGCATTTTTCTGTATCTTTCTACGTCAGTCATTGGGGCAAATAAATTCACATCACTGGTATTTCTGAACTGCCAACAATTAAAATTAACACTATCAGCAGGTATCGAGGACCCAAGAAATTGCAAACCAATATAACTATCTGTAAATCCAACATCACCCCCTGCATCGAACTCGTAAGCGATTTTCATAGAATCGCTATATCCATCACCTCCGTAGGAAAAGAAGGTTCCGCCGGATCTTGGACTAGTAATATTCGTATTTCTTACAACAGCATCTGTCCATAAACCTATATAAATACTATCAAGATACTTGTTTCCAACATTTCGAATCGTATAATTAAAAATTATGAAATTATTTGCGTAACTATAATTCCACGCATATGTCTCTAAATCTACTTTTACTCCAAGTGGGCTGTGATCGGGTATAGGTTCGCCCCCAATGAGTATAGTACTGGTATCATTAAAAGTCATCTTAAAATCCTGATGACTAACAGCTTCAGGTGAGAAGAATTTTGAAGTGAGCAGAGCAGATCGCTCAGTTATAAAACTCCCAACCGGATTTGTAAATTCAAAGCCTCCACCTCTTGTGGAAACCGAGGCAGCATCCACAGCACCTGTGGTGACAAAGGGTCCCACTTTATTAAGCCCTGTGGCATTATCCGAAATAAATGCTCCAATCCATAGTCCACCATCAAAGATATGTTCAATTCCCGAACCCAGCGGATACTCGCAACTCGGTTCCTGAGGCCATTTTACAAAACCGTTGCCATAAGTACCGAAGTTAGTGATAGTGAGCCCAATATTCCCGATGGAAGTAATTTTTTTCGCGTCATCCATTTGCTTATGGATAAGAATATCCTGAGGCAAGGCAGATGACGAAAAGAAAACAAAAACAAGAAATAAACGAATTATATTTTTCATTAAAAATTCTATATAATTAATCATAATTAACATAGTAAGATAACACACATAGAGAAAATTGGAAAGGAAAATCTATCCATTTTTCCATTAAGAATGTTAAGAAATTATTAAGGATGAGTGAGCAGAGTTGAGAACCCAGTGAAGGGTTTCAAGTTCAAGTAACGAGTGGGTAAAAACCTATATCAAAACGCAGAGAATGTTGAAATAATTTACAGTTTTCGAAAACAAGTTTTAGGGTAAAAAATATTACACTTTCAGGCATACATGATCGAAGTTAGATCGAAGGAGGAGGGAAGGTATGATCTTAGAAAACGGGGTAAAAATCTTGGTATCATTCTCATACCAGGAATATCCAGATGTTGAATTATTCAGCAATTATTCTCATTATATTTTTTGTGAAGAGATACAGAACGGGTGGTTTTTACAGACAAACTTATTGAAATGTTAAGTTGAATGAAGAAAGTATGAATATAAATTATCTTTTCTTTCCAAAAAGAATGAGCCGGTCAGACAACCGACTCATTTAATTAAACCCATCCGATATGTCGAATTAAATAATTAATTATTTCATAAGAATCATCTTTTTAGTGGCGATAAAATCTCCGGCAGTAATTCTGTAGAAATATACTCCACTAGCAAGTTTGTCTCCGTTAATTTTGACGCTGTATGAACCTGGGATCTCTTCGCGGTCAACCGATGTAATTATTTCATTCCCTAAAAGATCAAATACTTTAAGTGTAACTTTGCTTGTCTTAGGCAAACTGTAACTTATCACTGTTTCCGGATTAAAGGGATTGGGAAAATTTTGCATAATACTGTAATCAGTGACCAACTCTTGCTCATCACCTGTTCCGGTACCAACCGGAGTGTTCTGAAGGGTTTTGAGAGCATCCAGTTTTCCAAAACCAAAGTTGTTGTTCTGAGTTTGTCCGGTGTACGAATCCTTTTTTGTATTAGCGGTTAATATATTATAAGCACTTTGATAGTCAAGTCCCCTATTACGTTCAAGCATAAGGGCAATAACACCAGTGACATGCGGAGATGCCATGCTAGTACCCTGCATCTTCTGGTGCTTACCACCCAGCACAATATGAGCTCGTGGAGTACCATTTCCACCTATGGTAAGAAAACTTGACAGAGAGGAGACGATAACTTCTCCCGGAGCAGAGAGATCAGGTTTTATCCTTCCATCCCTAGTTGGGCCCATACTGCTGAAAGTAGCCCTGGACTGAAGAACGGGATTACCTCCCTGCCCCCATGTTTGTCCATCAATATCAGTCCATTGTGTTTTTGTAACATAAGCGCCTATGGATAAAAGTTTTAAAGCTGTGCTTGGAATACCTATTGACTTAATATTATCACCCGGGTAAAGTCCAATAGAAGGATTATTATCCGTAGTAAAATTCCCCCCTGTAAAACACCAGGCATCAAATGTGCCTGAACCATAGGTGTAAATAGTCCAATAGCAATTTCTAATTCCAACTGCTCCATTATGGCTATCTATAGCAAAAACCACTCTTCTCGATCCGTTGTTTGGGTCGGATGTAACTGAGGCATCAATAGTAACGTATCCATAATTAGTACCTTCCACTATAAATGGTGCATCCTCAATTTTCTGGCCTGGAGCAATCGCATTCGTATTACCAATAAGATTAAACTGAGCATCATAAGCAGCTAATCCGACATAGATCTGACCAGGCGAATTATACCACATATCTACAGCGGAAATGGTGGAATTTTCGTTTATCATCCAGAAACTCTGTCTGGCTGTAGAGAGTCCTGTACCTCCCGTTGTATAACTAAGATGGTTCATCGAAGCCCCTTCATTACCAGCAGCCGCAACAATGATTTTTCCATTGCCTGTCAGATTGCTTAATGCCTTTTCATAAAGACTGGTGCCATCATGTGAACCATAATGACCTCCCAAGCTTAGATTAATCACGCAAGGTTTATTTAGTGATGCAGCTTTCGTGAATATATAATTACACCCATTTACTACATCTGCGTCAGCAAATCCCGGACCGGATCGAAATCCTTTAACAAAGATAATCTGACTTTCCGGAGCTATCCCAATATAATTTCCAATAGCATTTCCGTTGCCGGTTGCTGTCCCAGTAACGTGAGTTCCATGCCCTCCTCCATCATCAGCATCTGTCTCATAGCATTGGTTTGCGTCAATTTGGGATTTAGTATATTCTCTGCCATAAGTGTACCCGGAGGGGGGATTACTAGAACCTGACATATCCCAAAGGTATTGAATACGACTTCCGCTTGTTGTGTTCTTAAAATCATTATGCTTCCAGTCAATTCCACTATCAAGAACTCCCACTATGACATTATTCCCTTTAAAGCCTCTTGGAAGTCCTATACCATTATGTACTTGATCCGCTTTTATATCTGTCCGGCTAATATCCATTGAGCTATATCTATAATTACTACCGTCTATACTGATTATAGCATCTAGCAAAGCGATTTCTTTTATTTTCTCCAGTGGTATATCGGCTGTTAGAATATCGTAAATTATCGAGTAAACAACACCACCCATAGATGAAATATAATCCTTGACTACTTGAACATCAGAAGTAAGAATTAAAACCGGGGAAAAGATATTTCCATTCAGAGTTTTATTAAGTGAAACGAACTTATTACTACTTATGAAATTATCCGCATTAAAATCTTCCTTGCCAACGCTTTCAGAAAATTTATTGAAAGTCAGTTTAAGTGTTGGAGATACTTTGTTTTCCCATCCTTCTGCAATAAAAGTATTCGGAACAATTATATTACCAAGATTATCAGATAATTTTGAAATTGATTTTCCCAAATAGTGAGTTTGCGAAAATATTGAATTACTAACTAAAAAAATAAGTAATATAAGCAGAATAATTTTTTTCATTTTATACCTCAGTAAATATTTTACATACCGGATATCCGGAATTATTTAATTATAAGCGGTCTAACAACTGATAATTCAAGTTTCTCAATAAAATCCTGCCTCGAAAGTTTAGATATTCCACACCTATCTCCCGTAGCCGTAAAAATATTGCCAGCGACTGTTTCTATTACAACACCAGATGATGCAATTTCTTCCTTAATATTGTCATTAATTTCTAAAATAGTCTTTCCAATAATCGATATTAGCTTATCTGATTTATCTTTATCAAGAGAATTTATCTCCTGAATAAGAGCATTATCCATCTTCTCAATTTTATATTGAATATGATTGCAACTCATAAAAAACCAAACGATAAAAATAATTGGAATCAATCCTCGCATAAAAACCTCGGATATTTATTATTTGATTAAACACATTTTCCTGGTTAATGATATTTTCTTAGTTGAAAGGTTACAAAAGTAAATTCCCCCGGGTAAATTAATCGCATTGAAATCTACTTTGTGATTTCCTGCATTTCGATATTCATTAATTATTTCAGAGATTAGATTGCCAAGAATATCATAAATTTTAATCGAAACCCTATCACTTTCAGATAAAGAAAATTGAATTGAAGTGGTAGGATTAAATGGATTAGGAACGTTTTGTAATAATTCGTTTTGAAAATGATCTTTTCTTTTTTCATCATCAACAGGCAGAAGTGTTCTAATCTCCAAATCATCAAGATAAAGATATGACCACATTGAATTAGCAGCATCCACCCTGAGTATTACCTGGATAGTTTGTCCGGCAGCTGCACTTACATCGAAATAAACGTTAGTCCACTGATGCACATCATTGTAGTAACATAGATAGCCATTATACATCATTTGTCCGGCTATAACTATTTTTACTTCACCCCCATGATATAATCCCGAGCACTCAGCTCCAGTAAAAGATCTGCTTTGATAAAAAATTGACAAGTATAGGGGATTAGTGTTTGGGAGAATAATATTTTGAGAGATTTCACTTTCATCATACCCAAAGCCTCCTAATCTTGCCATATATTCGCCACTTTTTGGATAAACAGGAGGTGTAATTGCTGATGATGCAAAAAATGATGCGGTTCCAATTAAACCCTGACCACTCTTACTATAAATAGTCCACCCAGAATTCCCATACTCAAAATCCCCATTAACAACAATTTGTGCAAAATTAGAAGTTTGAGCGAAAAGGAAAAGAAGAATAATAGAAATTATAGACTTCATAAGACCTCCGGAAAATTCGTCAAAACTATAGCTATGGATTCATGAAATTCGAGGATACATCCAGATCAAATATATATAAATTCAATTAATAAAAAAAGCCTTTAAAATTGATTCAGTTAAATATTTATAGGTGTCTACTCAACATGTTTTTTGAGTTTAGAGTCCGTGGATTCTTGTTTTAAAGGTAAGGAAATAGTGGCCAGAGTCCCCGGTTTCCCCTCTTTACCAATATCGGAAGGACTATCAATTACTATGGTTCCGTGATGTTTTTCAACTACTTGCTTAACTATTGATAAACCAAGGCCGGTTCCTTCGAAACCATCTCTTTTAGCATTGGACGCCCGAAAGAAATCGCCAAACATTTTTTCAAGATCAGATTTGGGAATACCAATTCCATCGTCGCTAATACTAAGTTTTGTATACCCTGATTCAATCCAAAGTGCTATTTTAATATTTCCATCGTGGCTTGTATACTTTATAGCATTGCTTAACAAATTCGATATAACCATCTCAATTAAGAACTTATCCCCTAAAAGAGTAATTTTATCTTTTCTTTGATCAATTGTTTCAGTACTAATTCGCTTCGATTCCAGATTGGATTTCCTTGCACTAAGTACATTTTCTACTAGTTGTCCAATTTCATACTCCTCATAGACAATTTCATCAAGAAGTCGGAGTTTTGATATTCTGAGAACATTATTAATTAATCCAACTGCTTCTCTGACTCTAATTATTGCTCTGTCAATTCGCTCTTCAATTTGTTCGGGTAAAGGACCCAGCATTTTACTTAAAATTATATCCAGGTAGGTTATTACAACTGTAAGCGGGCTTTTAATCTCGTGAACGACAGCCATTATATATTTTTGCTTTTCAATTTCTGCTTTATGCAGTTTGTCAAATGATTCAACAAGATCCTGTTCAAGTTTATATAATTGCCTGGCAATACCGTTTGCGAAATAAACGCTTGTTAGAATTACAAAACTAAAGATAAAATTACTTATGAGAATATATTTGAAATTATCATATATTGAGGTACCAATGTAACCACTGAGATATTGATGAGGAATATATTTATAGAATTCAAGAAGAGAAAATATTAAAAAATAAAATATAATAGACACTGCAAGTGTATAAACTACTTTACCCGGAAGAATCAAACTACCAATTATCATATGAAAAATAAACAAGTAGTATAAAGGTGATACAGCACCTCCGGTCAGATAGACTATTAAGGCTAAAGACAACAAATCAAGCAAGATCTGAAGAAGTGAGAAATGCAGCACATTAAATTTCCCGGGGATCTCCTTGATTCGATCCTTTACAAGATGAAGTATAACATTATATACCAATATTGCGGTGGCAATTATCAAAAGTGAATACACCTGGAAATAAGTTAAGCTGAAATCCAGGATGTATTCAGAAATTACTATAAATACTAAAAGAGCTAATATTGCCGCATATCTGAGTTTAATAAACCAGATATTTCGCTTTCGAATTGCGGCCCAGAACTCTTCGTAATGGCGTGCCCATTCAGGTACAAGACGTATCATCTTTTCTCATCTTATAGTAAATTGAAAATTGTGCATTAGTACGAAAAAAAATCCCTCTCTTTATTGAGAGGGATTAATAAGATTTATTATACTATGTATTTCCCACGCTTGGTGTAATGAGTATGTAGAAGCTTATGGGATAATTCACTGCAAGGTCCTTCTTTAAAGAATTTCTCATAGATATAAGTAATATGTGGATTATCATGAGATTTTCGAATTGGTAATCCTTCTTCTTCTTTATAAATTGCCTCTGCCCGTTTAGTTCTGATTTCTTGTGAAGTTGGAATAGGTTGACCTCCACCTCCGATACATCCACCAGGACATCCCATTATCTCAATGAAGTGGACATCATCAATTTCGCCCCTTTTTAACATTTCCATTACAGTCATTGCATTTGCAGTTCCGTGAGCCACCATGAATTTCAATTCCACACCTTCAAGAAAACTATAATCAGGTTTGCAGCCCTCAAGCAGGACCGAAGCTTTTTTAACTCCTTCAAAACCCCTACAAGGTTCTATTTTCAGATCCTTGAAAGGTACTTCTCTGCCTGTTATCAGTTCATATGCGGTTCTTAAAGCAGCCTCCATCACTCCACCGGTTGCTCCAAAAATAAGACCTGCACCAGAAGCTTCTCCGAATGGATCGTCGAATCCGCTCTTTGGCATTTCAGGAAGATGAATACCTGCTTCCCGAATCATTTTTGCCAATTCTCTTGTAGTTAGACCATAATCCACATCCTTAAATCCAGATGAGTTCATTTCCGGTCTATTACACTCGAATTTTTTAGCGGAACATGGCATCACTGCAACAGTTACAATGTCTTTTGGATCTATCCAGTATTCTTGGGCATAAAAAGTTTTCAGAACAGCACCGAACATTTGTTGAGGCGATTTAGCTGTAGATAGATGATCAAGATAATCAGGATAGAAGTGCTCTATATATTTAACCCATCCCGGAGAGCAAGATGTAAATTGAGGTAACTTGACACTATCATCTTTTTCGACAATTTTGGATTTAAGTCTGTGCAGAAGTTCTGTCCCTTCTTCCATAATTGTTAAATCTGCTGAAAAGTTAGTATCAAAGACTTTGTCAAAGCCAATCCTTCTTAACGCTGTATTAAGTTCTTGAGTCATTGATGTCCCAGCCGGGAATCCAAATTCCTCAGCGATTGCTGCTCTTGGAGAAGGAGCTGTCTGGATAACAACATGCTTCGTTGGATCATCTATGGCCCTCCAGATATCGTCTGATGGATCATTAGCATGCAGAGCTCCAGTCGGACATCTGTTGATACACTGGCCACAATTAATACAAATAACATCTGCAAGAGGTTTATCCATAAAAGTAGTGATTTTTGTTTCATTCCCTCTTCCGACTGCTTCAAGTACTCCTACCTCCTGGAGATCGATACATGTTCTTACGCATCTTCTGCAATTAACGCATTTGTTCATATCCCGGATCACCGAAGGTGAAGAATTATCGATTTCATATTTCGGTTCTTTAATATGTCCAAATGTAAAGGAATCTACACCGTATTCTTTTGCAAGGGATTGAAGTTCACAGTTATTATTTCGGACACATGCATAACAGTCTCCATAATGTTCACTTAAAAGTAAATCAATAACATGCCTGCGTGCTTTTCTGACGTTTTCAGTTGAAGTACGTATTTTTATATTCGATGTAATAGGAAAACTACAAGCAGTTTGAAGTGTTCTCATCCCTTCAACTTCAACCAGACACACCCTGCAATTACCAGCAATACACAGATCAGAATGATGGCACAGAGTTGGTATATAGATTTGATTCTCTTTACAAGCATCCAGGATAGTAGTTCCAAAAGGTACGACTACCTTTTTTTCATTTAGCTGAACGCTGATTGTTCCTCCGATAGTATTAGTATCAGCAGGCTTTTCAACTTTCAAAGGTTGTTGACTAACTGGGGCTCTAAGTTTATCTTTCTTATCCATGGTATACTCCGTTCCCGTTTTTGAAGAATATTTCTTCCTTAAAATTTTCTAAAATTGATAAAAATGAATTTGGGCTTGATTGTCCTAACCCACATTTTGATGCCAATTGCATGGTTTTACACAAGTCTTTAAGTTGATTGATATATCTGAATGTATATTCATTATTTTCAATCATCTCAATACCTTCAAGTAATTTAACATTTCCTACTCTGCAAGGCGTACACTGACCGCAAGATTCTTCAACAAAAAATTCCATAAAGTTTTTTAGAACATTCAGCATATTTCTGCTTTCATTAAAAATCATGATTGATCCTCCTGTGGCAGCATCTTCATAAGCTAATTTTCTGTCAAAGCATTTTTTAGGGATACAGGATCCGCTTGCACCCCCAACCTGAACAGCTTTAGTGTTTTCAGCCTCAACTATTTTTAATACTTCGTCAATCGTAATACCCCAGGGCAGTTCATAAACACCTGGTTTTTTGCAATCCCCCGAAATTGAGAATAATTTGCTACCAGTTGATTTGTCCGTGCCGTGTTTTGCAAACCAGGCACCTCCTTTAATAAGGATATTAGGTACGGAAGCGAGAGTTTCTACATTATTCACCACTGTAGGACAACCCATATAACCTGTGTTAACGGGATATGGAGGTCTGTTCCTGGGTTCTCCTCTATGACCTTCTAAAGATTCTATTAATGCCGTTTCCTCTCCACATACATAAGCTCCAGCTCCAAGTCTTATCTCAATGTCAAAATCAAATCCCTCTTTTCCGAGAATATTCTTTCCGAGCAAATTATAAGTACGCATTCTGTCCAGATATCTTTCGAGAGACTTAAGCATATAAACATATTCACCTCTAAGATAAACAAGTCCTTTTTTGGCACCTATTGTGAAACCGGCTACTACCATTCCATCAAAAACCAAGTCAGGGTATTCTGTAAGCAGAACTTTATCTTTAAATGTGCCAGGTTCTCCCTCATCTGCATTACAAACAATGTATTTTATTTCTCCTGAGGCAGCAGCGGTTAACATCCATTTTGTAGCCGTAGAAAAACCTGCTCCTCCTCTTCCTTTAAGTTTTGATTCTCTTAGTTCAAATAGAACATTTTCACGTCCCATTTCAACTGATCGTCGGATTCCTGAACCGGCTTTGTAATCCGAGAATAATATAATTCCATCTCTTTTGGGTCTGTTTTCAACTGTTAACATTCCGGCTCCTTCTTATTTAATTGTACTTAATATTTCACAAGCTTTTTCGGGATCAAGCTTTGTATAAATTTCGTTATTTATCATCATTGCAGGACCCTGATCGCACATACCAAGACAACTTGTGAATTCCAGAGTGAATTTTTCATCTTTAGTAGTTTCACCGAATTTGACTCCAATTTCTCTCTCAATTGCTTTTTCAACCAAATCTTTACCAGCGTGTTCGCAACAAATAGTTTTACACAAACGGACTATATTTCTTCCTCTTGGTTCTGCATGCAGAAAAGCATAAAAAGAAATAACACCAAAAACTTCCACAGGATGAATATCAAGTACCCTAGCTATTTCCTGCTGTGCATGGTCTGAAATATGGTTATATTTGATTTGGATTGCCTGAAGTATCGGCATTAACGAAGCTCTCGAATTCCCATATTGCTCGGCCAATTTTTCAATCTCTTCAGTCAACATGTTCTTTTCAAGTATTAACATTTCACTTCTTCTCCTTCCCTTTCGCTTCTAACAGGTCATTGATTTTCTTGAGCAACTGTTCCGGTGATATTGGTTTTTCAACAAATTCATCAACTGGAACCATTTCACCTTTATCATATTGCACTCCAAGAGCTTTGGAAACTGAAGTGTACATAATTATTGGAATACTGATACCTTCTTTACGGAGTTTCTGAGCTAGGAAGAAACCGTCATCCGGTTCGTTCATGATAACATCCAAGATGATTAAATCGGGTTTATGTTCTTTGATTATTCTGTATCCGTCATCAGGATTTGTTGCTGTTACTACATCGAAGCCATGTGTTTTAAGTACTAAACTACTGGCATCAATAATATCGAGATCATCATCAATTACTGCAATTAACGCCATGAGATATCCTCCAAATAGGTTAAAATGAGTTGTTTATTAATTATTTTTCAAAGTTGTCCGAATATATGTGGTAGAATTCGGTATATGTCTGAATTGGCAAAAATTGTGCCCTTCTATTTATGGAGTCCTGTATCGGCAATTTTTCACTTTATAATTCAAAAATCGAGTAAAATCACGGTTTTTTGCGAAAAATACAAGGTTGGTTTCTCATTAATGGATTTTTCAATTATGAGAATGTTTATATTAATTAGTAATATCAGAGAAAAAGATAAAATAAATACCTGAAATAATCACAAATTAATAGTAATTCCTATAATTTGTGCTCCTATCCCCTTAAATCGAGTTTAATATTGGTTTTTTAGAATAAGAATCTTGTGAAGGAAATGACCAAAACTCCCAATAAAAAGTATACCACTACCTTTCCCATATGATGCTTAAATGTTTCTCCAATCAATGCATGAAATGCCAGAAAGATAAAACCCCCAGCGATATGTGCTTCTATTAAGCTAACCCAGTCACCGAGATTACCTGTAGACAGTAAGAAGTATCCGGCGATCCCACCTAACAATGTGGTTAGTTCAACCAAGAAAACAAATAACATAACCTTAATTTTTGGATAATTTGCTCCAAGCATTAAAGAAGCTAATGCCAGGCCTTCCGGGAATTTGTGCACCATTATTGCTGTAAGTACTGCGTGCCCCCCCTCTCCAGCATGATGAATATGTCCATGTTCAGTTGTTATCGCTAAACCATCAAAAAAAGAATGAATAGCCAAAGCAGTAAAAAGCATTTTCACAACATCAGTAAATTTTTGAGTTGTGTAACTATCAAAATGACTGGCAGAACAAGCCGGGCATATGTGAAAATAATACTTACTTATTAACCAAAACAGTAGATATCCAGTCCCGGTTGAAATAATGACTGAAAAAAGTGATAGATGTTTCAATGTCTCAGGAATGATTACAAGTAGTCCTGCACCGAGTAATGCACCTGCTGAAATTGATATTAAGGCGCAAAGTTTGTTGTGATTTATTTTGATTACAAATAAAATACTTGCCCCTAACATTGCAGAAATTATCGCTAATATTGTATTGAGAAGAATTTCGTAAATCATGGTATTTTGTTTTCACTTTCCAAATTTAATAAATCAGATGGTATTCTGTACTCTGGGAAATTTGTTTTTATAGCTTTTATGTAATGAAGAGCTCTGTCATATTTTTCATGCTGCAGTTCGTAATAGATTCTTCGCAAAAGCATATTTGGAACTGCGTCTCGAATGAAAGATGTATATTTATTAATAATACTACTTTTTCTGAAAGTATAGTAAAAATCCCCGGCGGGTTGATAATCATCAGTATCTGCAATCTTGAAAAAGAATAAATGGGGTACAATTTTAAGTCCTTTAGGAAGACTAAATTCACCTTTTGCTAATTCATTTAAAACCAGCTCAGGACCTATATAGTAATTCTTTTTCGGATAATTTGTTGCTACAAGTTTTGTCATGATTTGTCGGTATAAAATTTCCAATGTTTCCGAATTATACTTTTCATCCCTTTCGAAAGGTTGTACTGCTTCCAAAAATTGATTCTTAACTTCATATACGCCTTTTGTAACCTCGGGATAATTTCTTTCCAACTGGTTATAATACCAACTTCTTCGTAAAAGTTCCTTATCTATAACTGCAACATCTTTTCGAAAATGTTCAACAAATTGGAAATAATACGCCGGTGAAATCAGATAGTCCCATTGATAAGAAAATATTACTGCCCCTTCCTCTACTGATGCTAATGCAGATTTTGAATAATCTTCAAATACGAAATTACCATTCTGATTATTATTCTTATAATTTGTATATGCTTGTATTGAAATCAGCATTACCAAAATAGCTGTAATTATATATCTGCTTTGTACACTAATAGATACTCGGGAAATTATAAAATGCAACCCCATAACACTCCAAATACATAAAGCTATATAAGCGAGGAGAAAATATGAATCTATATCCACAATATCATAATTTATTGAATAAATTATTGTTGTAGAGAAAAGTAAAAATATAAAATAAAAAAGTTTCCTAAATTTTAAGAAAGATATTATTACTCCTGGTAATATAATAATCAAAGACAGGAAAAACTCTTTGGGCAAATTATTAAGAAAATAAATAAACTGCTTTTTCGCAGAATCAATTGAAGAAAAAATCCATACTTGATATTGTTTGCCGGAAATATGTCTTAATATCCTTTCAAGATCAATTGGATTTCCCCAATTTAGAGCAGGATTCATACTCGCAATAATTGGGAGAATTGAATATATTGCTACAAAAACACATAAAAAGACTGCAAACATTTTTGCAATAATTGTTAATGATAATTTATTGAATTTTCTACGGTTAAAAAATAAATATGCTGATGCAGGAATAATAAGGATAGTTGTTAAATGATTGGTAAAACCTAATCCCAGTGCTACTGAAAATACTATCCAGGATTTAACACCATTTTGATTTCCCGTATATGCCTTTAATAATAAATATATTATTAGAGAAATAAGTAATAAATGAAGGGAATAGACCTCTACTGCAACACTTTGGAACCAAAACGTTGAGCTAAAAGCCAAAATCAGGGTTGCTAATGCTGCAGAGATAAGTTTATCAACCTCTTGGATCTCCTTTCCAGGCAATTCCTCAATATTACGGAATTCTATAGATTTGTTTTTATTTTTTGACTTAGATTTGTTTTTTTTCTTACTGATTTTGAGTGAATTTATTACACTAAAGAAGAACAAATTGTCCAGAATGAGCAGGCAAATTCTGTAAAATATAATAAGGGCAATCAGTGTGTATCCCATCGAAAGGAGATTTAACTGAAATATTTTAGTTGTAGGGAAAGGGAGTAAAGAGAATAAGTACCCCAGCAATGTAAAGAGTGGATATCCGGAGGGATGAGCTATTCCAGGTAAACATTGAACAGTTGCAAGTTCCCCGGAGTCTATTTGAATGACTGATGGAGCAATTGTGTAAAGATATATGCTTAAAATCAGCCCAGTAATAATTATAATTAAAATATTTCTTAATTTTTTATCCAATTATTTATCTCAACTGTTTTACGAAAGATCGTAGAATTTTCCTTTCTAGTATTTTTAATTTTGTTTTGCAGTGATGTTTCATCTGATAAACCACATATCCTAGCTAACGCTTTCATTCTCTCATCATCAGTAGGAAGCAAACTGCCACTTGATCCGATATAATTTTGAAATGTAAGTTGCAAATCTATTAAAAACTTTCGATTTCTTAAAAGGATTTCCGTATCATCTTGAAAATTTAAGAACTTGTCACCTATCTTCTCTAAGATTTCTTTAGTATTTTTACCATGTAATTCCTTTAATAAATCCGGATTAGTTAACAAAATATATTGTACTATTATTTCACTCTCTCGTATTCCTCCAGAATCACTTTTTATATTGAAGGATAATGTGGAATCAATATTCTTCATCCTGCTGTCCTTAACTCCCGACTTTATTTTTTCATGACTTTGGTTTTTAATCGAATTAATTATCTCATCTCTGATTATTGAGTATTTTTGTTTGCTTCCACTCAGCAAATTCATCCTTGTGTAGCTCTGGAATTCCCATATTCTTGATCTATTCTTTAAATATTCGGAAAAAGAACGGATACTCCAGACCAGATTACCACTCTGTCCTTCAGGCCTTAGTCTACAATCAACTTTTACTGGAAAAAGCAATTTCTGAAGGTCACTTAATAATTTGAACATTCTCTCTTCTAATCGATGTGCAACCTGTTCTTTTGAGTATAGGATAATTATGTCAATATCTGAGTTGAAGGACATTTCTCCTGTCGAAAAACTCCCCATACTTAAAAATAAAAGATATCTTTTATATAGTCGATTTTCAGCTTCATCTAACGAATTATTAATTGCGTCTGTTATTTTTTTACTTAGATAGTGACTAAGGATGACACCCACTTTTTCACTATTAATAATTTTATTAGCAAATTTTGTCATCAAATCAAAAAGCATCCATTTGGGTTCAAAAAATTGAAAAGTTTTTTCAGAAATTGTTTTGAAGAATATTCCATTAAGAAAGGCATCTCTTATACTCCTATCTTCAGCGAGAATGTCCGCAGCTTTTTGTGATCTTTCGCAGATTGTAAGAAAATAATTGAAAATTTTAAGGTCACAAAACAAGTCATACCAAATAGAGGGAAAATTTGATTTTCTGATTATCTTAACAAAATTATTAATGGTTCTTTCAGGATCAATAGCTTGTTTTAGAAATTCATCCAAATAGCCTTCAATTTTTAAGAATATTTCTTCTGTTTTAAGATCTGAAAATTTACTTCCTAGAATTCCTTTTCCTGATTTTAAAAACTTTTTTTCTTTTTCCCACATTTTTGAGAAGTTCACATCAATCACATTATCATCAAATTTCTCAGTTTCCATTAAAACTGATCTTGCAAACTCAGTTACTCTCTTTTTGTGTTCACAGATAACAGAAGAAAAATCCGCAACTGAAGCATATTCAAGATAAATTGAGATTTTCTCTATTATCTCTCCTGTTTCAGGTATTCGATGAGTTTGATTGTTATTCATTAGTTGCAGATAATGTTCAATTTTTCTAAACAGGATGTAGGCGCTTAGCATACTATAATGCTCATCATCAGTAATAATATCCTTTTCATTCAATAACTTTAAAGCACTGATTGTATTCCCTGTTTTTATCTTGGGATTTCGTTTCCCGTTGAGAAGTTGTAAAAGCTGAACAGGAAATTCAATATCTCTTATACCACCCCTTGATTCCTTAATATCTCTGCTGTCTCTTAGTTTTCCAACTTTTTCAGCTCTCATTTTGGCAACATAATCATGAGGAGATGATAATACAGGAAGTTGGTAAATTAATTTAGAAGTAAATTCACTAAACTCTCTATATAAATTTTTATTTCCACATAAATAAGAAGACTTGATGAGCATTTGTCGTTCCCATAATGCGGATTCTGTTTCATAATAATCAAATGTATTCGATAGTGATCTGCAAAGCGAAGAATCCTTTCCATATGGTCTAAGTCTGAAATCTATTCTGTATAGAAATCCATCCTCATTGTTTTCTGTCGAAGTTCGAATGAATGTCTGGATTACTGAAGAAAAAAATTCCTGACTGGTTAAACCTTTTTTTAATTCTTCGTCTTTTTCATATACCAGCATCATATCGGCATCTGAACTGTAATTTATCTCATCTCCGCCAAGCTTTCCTAAAGCGATTAAAAAATAATAAGTTGACAATTTTTTTATACAATATTCTTCTAATTTTTGTTTGATGCAGTCAATAAATAATTGATTTAAAATTACTTTAGTTAGAATGGATAATTGAATGGTTGTTTCCTTTAAATTATCAAAACCACAAATATCTCGGAAAGCAATTCCCAGTATCTCTCTCCTTTTAATACCCTTCAGGACTCTTAGTTTGGAAGGATAATTCTTTAAATTTCGGCACCTAGAGTGAATTTCTTTTTCTAAATACATTTTATCAATTTTTTCATATTGAGGTCTCGAAAGCAACAACCAATAAATTAAACTTGAATCCCTAACAAGAATATCCGTCAAATAATTACTATTTGCAACAATTCTTATAATTGAAGGTAGAAAATGAGAGTAAACTAAAGCGTCTTTTAGGAATTGAGAAAGAGAAAAAATAGAATTAAAAAGTCTCATAACATTAGTTTCAGTTTCCTTGCTAGAGACATTTTGAGATAACTCATGATTAATTATCTTAATTATTTTATCAATGTCTCTTTTTTCAAGTATACCTATTGTCTGTTTTACGATCTGATTAAATAATGCATCCGAAAGCACCATTTTTTATTCCTCGAAGGTAAGTGTCTGATCTGGTATTATCTCATCCAAAGTCTCCTTAATATCGATATAATCAAATCCTCGTGAAATCAAATAATTAAAAATTTTATGTTTTATCACTTTTAAATCATTTTGAGTTGTTTTTAATGAATCATATTTCTTTTGGCAAAGAATTCTTATATTTTCAGTTTTTAACTGGATCAATTCACTTTCAGCAAGAATTATATCAACCATTTCAGATCTTATCCCCTTTTGAAACAACATACTCTTCATTTTCTTAATTCCCCATTTTTTTTTCAAAATCATTTCATGAATATACTTTTGTGCAAATTCTGCATCGTTGAGGTAACTTTTTCTGGTAAGTTCTAATATCACCTCCTTTATTATATGTTTTTTAAATTTTTTTCTTTCGAGTTTCAGTTGGATCTCAAAAGATGAGTGGGCTCTATGTGCAAGATATCTTAAAGCAGAAATTATAATTTCCTGCCTTTCCTCTTCATTCTTTAAATTTTCAGTTAATTCCTCAGTAACTTCCATTCCCTTTTGCAAGGAGTAAGTGATCAATGTATTAATATTTACGGTATATTTCTCACCTGAGGATATAAATACAGTTACGGAGTCCTGATCTTTTTTTTGTATTTTTTCGATTACCATTGATTATCATTTTTAACAGGGGACCTCATTTTAGATCCCCGATAAACAAATGATGTTCTATGACTTAGATTTCTTTTCCTTTGATGGTGTTTGTGTTTCATTAAATGCAGAATCATTTATCTTATTTCCCAAACCTAATTTACTTGTTAAATCTTCGTTTAGTTTGGTTAAAATCTCGGGCATTTCAACAAGTTTATTTTTCATTTGTTCACGACCTTGAAAACGGTCATCATTATATGTGAACCAACTTCCGCTTTTCTTTATAAGGCCTATGTTAACCCCAAGATCAATCAAATCCCCAATTTTATTAATCCCTTCATTATATAGAATATCAAATTCAACTTCTTTGAATGGTGGAGCAACTTTGCTTTTAACAACCTTAACTCTGGTCCGATTACCAACTACATCATTTCCTTCTTTGATAGCTGCAATTCTGCGGATATCCAGTCTTACTGATGCATAGAATTTTAAAGCATTACCTCCCGTTGTTGTCTCCGGATTACCAAACATTATTCCGATCTTACTTCTTAATTGATTAGTAAATATTACGGAAGTTTTTGATCTGGCTATTGCAGCAGTTAATTTTCTGAGAGCTTGACTCATCAATCGTGCTTGAACAGCCATATGTGAGTCACCCATATCTCCTTCAATTTCCGATTTAGGTACTAAGGCAGCCACTGAATCAATAACTATGACATCCAAAGCATTGCTTCTTACAAGTGTGTCTACAATTTCTAAAGCCTGCTCTCCAAAATCGGGTTGAGAAAGGAGTAAATTCTGAATATCCACACCTAATCTTTTTGCATATTGCATATCTAAGGCATGTTCGGCATCTATAAATGCGGCTAAACCTCCTGTTTTTTGTGCTTCCGCAATTATATGTAAACAGACAGTTGTTTTACCGCTAGATTCAGGACCATAAATTTCTATTATGCGTCCACGGGGAATTCCTCCAATTCCCAAAGCCCAGTCGAGGCTTAAGGCTCCTGTTGGAATTGCTTCAACTTTATTAACAACACCATCACCTAATTTCATAATTGCACCCTTACCATAGTTCTTCTCGATTCCAGCTATTGTTTCCTCGAGGATTTTCATTCTGGCTTCTTTATCTCCTAACATGATAACTCCTTTTATATTAATTTATAACTTTGAATTTTATGGTATTCGGAACCGCTTGGTTTAAGTTTACTATCATAAATTGTTACCTGATCCAGTTTCATTTCAACTTTTTTAAATTCTAACTTCAATAACTCGTTGATAAACGAGGTGTCATAGTTTTCTTTCAGTCTTAACAATGTAATATGAGGTTTGAAGAGCATTGCTTCTGTACGATGACCCATTTCATTCAATTGCTCATTTATCTCGACTATAAGATCATATATTTTCGGTTGAATCTCAACTTTTGAAATAATGATTCTGGGATTTTTTTCATTTGGGAATGCACTAAAAATATCGAGATACCCTTGGAATGAATTTCTATTCTCTATAAAGAACATTTTTCGTATTAGAAGTTTTAAGTTGTCCCCTGAAAGATTACCAATAAACTTTAATGTTATGTGATATTTTTCAGGTGCTTCCCAACGTAAATTAACAATATTATGCTTAGTAGTTCGCTTGAATTCGCATAAGAGTTCGGAAATATACGTCTTTATTTCTGGCGGAATGTCCAGACTGATAAAGAGTCTATGCATCGTAACTGATTCCAAGTATATGACGTCGCAGAAAATCCAGAGCTGCTTGTGCAGTTCTTTTTTTATTTATTACCCTGTCATTTGCAAATTTAAATCTTTGTGCCGTGCAAACATTGTTGTCACACAGTCCAATAAATACTGTTCCAACCGGCTTTTCTTCAGAACCTCCTCCAGGTCCCATTATACCTGTTACGGATAGACCGATATCAGTACCACTAATGGCTTTAATACCCTCTGCCATTTGTCTTGCAACCTCCAAACTAACCGCTCCATTTTTTGAAAGAGTATCTTCATCAACTTTTAGCAATTCGACCTTTGCTGCATTACTATATGTTACAAGACCCCTTTCAAAAAAATTACTGCATCCTGCATAATTTGTTATCAAATGACTGATAAATCCTCCCGTACAACTTTCTGCAACAGAAAGAGACAATCCCCTTTCTTTGAGCAATCGACCAACAACTTCAGGAAGTTGTTCGTTATCTTTCCCATAAATGTGCCTGCCAGCAATTCCTCTTATTTTTTGTTCGATCTCAAGTAATTTGTTATTAACCTCGTCGACAGTATCTCCAATCACGGTTATTCTCAACTTCACTCCGTATGGATCGGGCAAAAATGCAAGTTTGGCATCTCCTAAAAGTGCCTCCATATCTCCAAGTCTTTCGAATAAAGTTGACTCTGCTATCCCTGTTGTCATAAGGGTTGTTCTTTTAATTATTTTTTCTTCGTGTAAAATCTCCACCAATTTGGGAGCGACATAATCCTGCACCATGTTTTCCATTTCAAAAGGGACACCCGGTAGAGCAATTACGATCTTTTCTCCGTCCTCTATCCAGTAACCCGGAGCAGTGCCCGCATTGTTCGGTATTATGGTGGCATTTTTAGGAATTAGGGCCTGTGATTCATTAACTTTTGACATGCTTCGATTCAACATTCTAAATCTTTCTCTAATTCTTTCGAGCACTTCATTGCTTAATGTCAACTCGGTCTTAAAAAATCTAATTATTGCACTTCGTGTTACGTCATCGTGAGTCGGTCCAAGTCCGCCGGTGGTTATAACTATATCGTTTTTTGCAAGAGTTAAGTGTAGTTCGGAAATAATATCTTCCTCAGTATCTGGTATGGATGACTGTTTTGATACTATAATTCCAAGATCAGATAGTATAAGTCCGATAAACGATGCGTTCGTATTAACAGTCTGTCCAATCAGCAATTCGTCCCCTATTGAAATTATGTGAGCTTTCATCATATTAATTTAATTTTAAAAAATAAATATTCGCTATGTTCATAATTAAGCAGACATAAATCGCCGCAATAATATCGTCAAGCATTATTCCTGATCCTCCCGAGAGTTCCTCAGCTCTGTTAGCCGGAAAAGGTTTTATAATATCAAATAATCTCCAGAGAAAAAATGTGATACTTATCAGGATAAGGTTCTTTGGAAGGAAGAGTAGTGAAATCCAAGTACCTACCGCCTCATCAATTGTACATTCAGCAGGATCTTTACCATATTTAGCTTCAAAAATATTTCCCACATATATTCCATATATGGAAAACAACACAATCATTCCTAAATGGAAGTATATGTTCTCAAAGCCGGGGATTAAATAAATGAGAAGAGCCAGAAAACTACCAAATGTTCCTGAGGCAATCGGAATGTATCCGGTGTAGAGAAAAGAACCAGCTATTTTGGTTACTCGACTAATTTTCATTTTTGATTAATTTCTGTATTAATTTTTTATTTCGTAAAAAATACATTACCCCTGAGTGCAGAGTAATTAATGTTATAAAAAACATCATATAATATACAAGATATTCGTTTAAGAGCAATAGTAATATTTCTTTGTAATTTATTTGGAAGTATTCTGTATGGTACAAAACGTATGCAAACAGAAGATAGTAGAGTACTATCATCTGTATAAAAGTTTTCCACTTTGCATAACGGCTTGTCGTAAAGTTCAAACCCCTTTTATCCGCAAGTCCCCGCAGTATAGTAATTGCAAAATCCCTTACCACTATAATCAATACCATCCAGAGTTCAATCAACCCAACACTTACCAAACTTAAAAATGCCCCGGCAGTAAGTATTTTATCCGCTAGCGGGTCCATGAATTTACCCCAGTTAGTTATGTAATTAAACTTACGAGCAAGCCACCCGTCGTACCAGTCAGTAATCGCCGCAGTTAAAAAGATGATAATGGAGAGGTGCCTGGAGAACTCTGAATCTCCGAGAAAGAAAAATATGAATACAGGGGTTAGAATAATTCTTAAAACAGTTAGTTGGTTTGGGAGTACCATTCCTAGCTTACTTTTTCTTTCCTAACTGATAGAGACATTCATACTGATATATCCCGGTTGAGTGGGAATCCCCCCACTCTATCGATATACCGTAATTACCAATAGCCCTGATATTTTTTATGCTTAACTGATCTTTTGTATAAAGCGAGATGTATGTTGAGGATTGCTTCCCTCGTTCTTCTTCACACTCCGCACAGGGACAGAACTTCCGCAGGTCAGTATTACTTATATCGAATGATTCGGAATTTTCCCATTCGAAAAGAACTGACGAATCAGAAACAACACTTATCCTCTTAAGTCTCAATTTGTAACTCTTGACCGGTTAAACGTTTTAATGCCTCAATATATTTCAGCGAGGTTTTACCGATTATCTCTTCCGGTAAATCCGGCGGAGGTGGCATTTTATTAAATTTAACTGATACGAGATAATCCCTCACGTATTGCTTATCAAAACTTTCCTGTACGAACCCTTTTTTATAATTGGAAAGAGGCCAGAATCTTGAAGAATCAGGTGTAAGCAGTTCGTCAATAAGTATTATTTCACCATTCTCATCCATTCCGAATTCCATCTTCGTGTCAGCAATAATAATTCCCTTAGTCAGTGCAAACTCGGAACACTTCTTAAATATTTCGAGGGTGTAGTATTCTAATTTATCCACAATTTCCGCACCTGCAATTTCCTTCGCTTTTTCAATACTTATATTTTCATCGTGATCCCCCACTTCCGCTTTTGTGGATGGTGTGAATATTGGTGTTGGCAATTTCTCGCTTTCAACTAATCCTGGAGGAAGTTTAACTCCGCATATTTCACCTGTCCTTTGATAATCCTTAAGTCCAGAACCGGTTATATATCCTCTAACAATACATTCTATCGGAATTACTTTAGTCTTCTTTACCAGTACAGATCTACCTTCAATTATTTTGGAATAATCCTTGCATTCCGGAGGATAATTGTTCACATCGGTTGTGATAGTATGATTTTTAATAATATCCTTTGTAAACTCAAACCAGAAATTTGAGATCTGCGTTAGTACAACACCCTTGTATGGAATCCCCTGATTCATAATAACGTCAAAAGCCGAAAGTCTGTCCGTTGAAATCAGAAGTAAATCATCCCCGACCTGATACAAATCTCTCACTTTTCCCCGTTTTAGGAAGCTGAGTTTGCTCAATTCTGTTTTCAGAACTACACTCATATTTTCTCCTTAAAATTGAAAATAAATAAATGGCTGAAGGTCCGCAGACTTAACCTGGGCTACTAAATAGATCACTATCGCGAGAATCAGGCCTTTGACCACCAAAGGACTCTTAATGATATATTTTTCAGTGTATTTCTCTAAACTGGACGGTAGAAAGTTGAAAATAAAACCGATTACCATCATTATAAACACCCCCTGATATCCTTCAATAAACTGTACAAAAACTCCCGGATGGAAATACTCGGTTATCTGGGTGAACATGATCATCGCCTGATCAATTGAAGAGGTTATAGGATAAACAGGCGGATGGAAAAATACGAATGCTATGGCTATTAAATGAAATGTTATAAATATCTGTATGAATCCTAAAAATCGTGTATTTTTTAATCCCACCAAAGCAATTAATTTCTCCCTGTATTTCTTCGTCAAAAGGGAAAACGACATAAAGAATCCGTGAAGGAACCCCCAGAAAACAAATCCCCAGGTTGATCCATGCCACAACCCGCAAAGAACAAATGTTAACATTATCGCAAGTGCATTTCCGACTATCTTCATGTGACGGAAACTCATCTGCATCGGTTTGAATAAGTAGTCCTGTAACCAGGTAGAGAGAGATATGTGCCACCGCCGCCAAAAATCTGCAACACTTTTTGCCTTGAAAGGATAATTAAAGTTATCCATCAACCTAAATCCAAAAAGCATACTTATCCCGATTGCCATATCCGTGTAACCCGAGAAATCACAGAATATCTGAAGTGTATATCCATACATAGCTAAAAGATTTTCAACTCCGGTAAATCTCGCTGAGGCTTCAAACACTCTGTCAACAAAATTCAAGCTTATATAATCCGCAATCGCATATTTTTTTATTAATCCGAGAGATATTAAAAGTACCGCCTTCCCCAAAACTTCGTTTGTTATTGGGTTCGACTCCCTTACTTGCGGAAGAAATATTCTCGCCCTGTCAATTGGTCCGGAGATAGTATTCGGGAAGAATGTTACAAAAAGCAGGAACTCAAAAAAGCTGTACTCCGGTTCCATCATTTCATAATAGATATCAAAAATATATGTCAGGGACTTAAATGTGTAAAAAGAGATACCCAGCGGAATAATGATATCCAGCACATTCCACTCCGTACCACCTAGATCATTCACAGTGGTAATAAAAAAGTTTGCATATTTGAAATATGCAAGTATTCCAAGATTTACCAACAACGCTAGGGACAGAACAATTTTTCTTAAAGTCCCCTCCCCGCTCTTCTGAATCCAGATACCGAATAAGTAATTTATTAGCGCTGTGCTTATCAGCAGAATTACAAAAATCCCAGAGGTTTTGTAGTAAAAGAAAAGAGAAAATAGCAGCAACCAGTATAATTGGAGTTTGTAATTTACTTTCAGAACTGCATGGACAAGCAAAAAACCTGCAAAAAGAAACAGAAACAAACTTGTTCCGAATATAAGCGGGTCATACTCAATGAACTCAAATAAACTTTTTAGTGCAGTAAAATCAATTGAGTTTAACATAATTAGCTTACTTTGCTGTCAACAAGTTTCTGCAAATCTCCGATATTCTTGCATTTCAGGACTTCATACCCCTTGAACCTTACTCCATAATCTTTTTCAATCGCAAGAATTACGTTAATATGATTCAGCGAGTCCCATCCCGGAACCTGGTTTGCCAATGTTTCGTCCTGAATGTCATACTCGTCAAGTTTTAATTCCTTAAGAATTACGTTTTTTAATCTGTCTGATATCATTTTACAATCCATTTCTTTTGTTCTTCAATATCCTGAATTCTTTCCGAACTGGCTTTCCTTGAGGGTTTGCCTGCTGAACTCTTTATCAGCCATCTGGGAGGCACGAGATAAACATTGTATATCATAACGTCAATAGCCATACCTGCCGCAACGATGTTCTTTTTCAAACTCTTTCTTTCCTCTTCCGCTGCCAGTTTTGTTTCCGCAATTACGCTTATCACTTCCGTCCCCAGCTCTTCTGCATACTGTCCGAAAGAAATAACTCTTCCTGGTACAACTCCATCTACTTTACCTACTGCATCCTCAACATCTTCGGGATAAACGTTCACACCCGCTACAATTATCAGGTCCTTCTTTCGTCCGACGATAAAGAAATCCTCTTCCCACTTAAAGCCAATGTCACCACTGTAATACCAGTCACCCGATAATACTTCTGCAGTTTTTTCCGGGTAATTTCTGTAGCCGTCGAACATTGATACCGACTTGATAGCAACTTCTCCGAGAACCCCGTCCTGAAGCTGCTCTCTGTTTTCATCAACTATTTTTACCTCACAACCGGGTATCAGTTTCCCGGAACTGCTGCAAATTCTGTAAGGTTCGTCGTTTTTTGCTATCCTGATTATCCCCTTCGCAAAACTATCGCGAACTACACTTAAGGCCCTGATCTCTTCTCCAGGAGGCACTTGAGTTACCCCGAAAGTTGTCTCAGCCATCGCATAGCTTGCACTCAGTACATTTTTCTGCAATCCGTAATGCGCGAATTTTTCAATGAACTTCTGGTTGCTTTCAAACCTTACCGGCTCGCTGCAGGAAATTGATAAACGCAACGACTTCAGGTTAACATCAAAAAGATCCTCATCCCTTATTTTGTCAGCCATTAAATTGTACGCAAAATTCGGCTGCCATGTTATCGTTCCTTTTTCTGATGTGATCGCCTCCAAAAGGATCACTGGCACTAGTACCCATTCAAACGGATCAATCTGCACAGTGGTTATTCCAAAGACTATCGGTAAATGGAATGCCGCAATTAAACCCATATCATGATAGAGGGGAAGCCAGCTAACTATCTTGTCATTACTAGTCATCTTCAGGGATTCTGCCATGTTTTCAACATGCAGCAAAACTGCCTTGTGGGAAAGGAGTACTGGTTTCTGCAATCCGGTTGTTCCTGAGGAGTGCTGCAGAAGCAGCGGGTCAGATGGATTTAAGGATTGCCTAAATTCCTTAAACTCGTTTAATTCTTCCTCAGTTATTGTTCCGGAAAGGACATTCTCTTCAAACGGGTAAAAAAGTCCTTTTATTGTGGTCCCTTCTCTGATCACAAGAGGTTTTATAATCTCTTCAAGATCTTTTTCCGTCAGGATGTAATCAAGACCACTTCTCTGGCTCATTCCTTCTATCCCCTGACGGAACTTGTCGGGATGCAGCCTCGGATTGGGGTACGCCAGTACTGCCGGTATTGCGCCAATCCCCATTACTCCGTAATAAAGCGGAAAGAAATTAATGTTGTGGCGTATTATCAGCGCACAGACATTCCCCTGCTTAATCCCTATGCTTTTCAGATATTTGCTGAATAAGTTAGCCCTTCTGAATAGTTCGCTGAATGACAAATGTACGGGTCTTTCTCCCGCAACCCAATGAGTGATCGCTGCCTTATCAGGGATAGTGAGGATGTTCTCTTCAAACCTCTCCCAGATATTCTTATAATCAGAAAATTTCTTATTCATAAAATTACTCTATTTTTTAATTTGTGCAGTTAACGCCTCTGTTAACATGTTGGCAATTTTTTCTGCTCCCTGCAGAGTCGTGTGCGTGTAGTCTTTCATTGCAAGCGGTGGATTAGAACTTACCCACTTGGGCATTGAGTTCTGTCCTCCCATTGCCTCGAATAAATCCCAGAACACAACTCCCGTTGTGTTGGCAACATTTTTCTGTGCTTTGATTAATTTTGGAATTCCGGGATCGGTTACAAATTGTGTTCCTTGTTTTGTGCTTCTGTCTCCCACGCCCATTATAATTATGCTCGTCTGCGGAAAGGCTGCTTTAAGGTGTTCGATTACCTTTACCATCTCTCTTTCGTACCAAGAGAAGTCAGACGTCCCGGATGTCGTCATGTTCAGTCCGAAATTCAGAATAATAAGTTTATAATTGAATAACTTGTTGAATCCCGTAAGGATGTCCTTAGGAATATCCTTTATTGAGACGCCGCTGTTCCCGCGCAATGGATAGTTGTCAACATAAACTCCGTTATCTGACTCAAAGCTCACCCCGAAAAACTTTCCTTGGTCGGCTGTCGGGATTGTCAGCTTTATGTTTTTTGTGCTGGATGGAACGGTTATTAAAAGTTCCTTAACGTCACTACCAGCAACTAAACTAGCCGTCTGCTCAGCACCTTTGTTTACAGAGTACTTTATTGAGCCCTTTGCCTCGGTGTAAATAAGCCTTACGTTTGTAAAAGTCTTTTTATAGAATGGGGTCGTCTCATACATTACCCAGCTGTTTGCCTGTGGAGATGCAACAGCTCCATTCATTCCGAGTTTCCACTTGTTCGGATTACCGGTCATAATGGAACCACTTTTCCAATCACTACTGAATGACTGCTTCATTGTTGTGCGGAAACTGATATCCTGTGAGGTTATTGATACAAAACCCACTCCTGAACCGTTGTAATTCTTCTGCAGGTTATTCCTGATTGTTGCTGTAACCAGATCCCCTTCAATAGCCGAGTCTCCGAAGTGCGCTATTCGTACTTTGCTGCTTCCGGCATTTTTTATAGCTTGAATAAAGTAACTTAGATTGGATAAATTTCCCGAGAGTCCAACGCTCTGCATCGGGGCATTCAAGTTCGCAACTTTGTTATATTCATAAACCAGTACATTGTTTATGCTTTCTGAATATTTTGTGATATCAAACGAGGCATATTTTACATACTCCTCATCAAAAATCAACTTCTTCTCAATGCTTTCGCCAACCGTTTCCATCTTCTTTATATCCGAGAAGAAGTCCACTTTCTTTAACTGATAACCAAACACGGTCGTCCCTTCGGGAATCAATGTCAAAATCAGTGCGAATACAATGGCGATTGCAATCAGCAAAAATGATTTATAATTCATAATTTGATTCTTGCTCATTTTCGGTCCTTTCATTTTAAAACTACATTCTTAAACTATCTGAGATTATTGCTTCTCTGATACTTTTCAGCATCATTCAAACTTGTGAAATATCCAACTCTAACCCTGTACCATATACCCCCCTTTTGCGGCACATATGCCTCAGTTACAAACGCATTGTGCCCGCTCCTGGTCATCTTCTGAGCCTCCGAATTAGCTTTGTTCCTGTCCTGCCAGGAGGAAACCTGTATTATAAATGTCTCCCCGTCTGTGAATATAGTTCCTCTGGCAACTCTTTCGTTCTTTTCGTCATATCCTGCGCCGGATGAATTGCTTTTAGGCTTTTCCTTCTCTTTATTTTTGGGCTCTTCTTTCGGTTCGTTTTTCACAACCTGTGATACGTCATTGGTTACCTCCGTAACAGATGGCCTCCACTTATCGGCGTTGGTTTCCTTTCCTTCGTATGATATATTGTTTTCATCGAGGTAATTAATTATCCCCGTGTAAATCGCTTTCACATCGGCATCGTTCTCCGTATCGTACGGAAATTGCTCATCTAACGAGGTCGGTGCCGGATTTCTAGTTTCCCCGGTCATCGAACCGTTAACATCGTAGAATATCGAACCAATTATCGTGAATTTCTTTTTCGGTACATAAAAGAAATAATATGTTTTTATACTTGCCGTGTTTAACTGGGTACTTTCATTCAACACCGGCTTGTTAAATACCTCTAGTACATATACCGCAATCTTGTTCCCAAAGACTTTGATTGTTTGCTTGTTAAAAAAGACCTTGCTGTTCTCCTTTGTATCTACCGGAACCCATTCAGCGGATAAATTCTGCCCCGCAATATTTGCGCAAAACAAAACAATCATTATGAATATTATTCTTATCACGGTTTTATATCTCTATTCTTTTACCCGTCTCATTATCAAAGAAATGCAGTTTCTCAGTGTCGAAGTAGAGATTAATATCTGAGCCCGCCGTTACAGATTCTCTCGCTCCTACCCGCGCTGTGTGCTGCTCTCCTTCTAAAACAAAATAAAGAAATATTTCATTCCCCATAGGTTCCACAACTTCCAACCTCGTGTGTATTTTAACCAGGTTTTCCGAGTCGGGCTTCGTGCTTTCGTCATATATATCCTCCGGACGAATTCCCAGAGATACCACCTTCCCTGTATGTGCTTTTAATGTACTGTTCTCAGGAAACGGAATAGTTACTGATTTACCGCTGCTCACGAACGCAATTTTCTGTCCGCCGGTGATTGTTCCGCTCATGAAATTCATTGCCGGACTCCCAATAAATCCTGCCACAAATTTATTCACCGGATAATTGTACAGATTCAGGGGTGTGTCAATCTGGTTAACAACTCCGTCCTTCATGACCACAATCTTGTCCCCCATAGTCATTGCCTCGGTCTGGTCATGTGTTACGTATACCATAGTAGCTCCCAGCCGCTGATGCAGTCTGGAGATTTCTGTCCTCATTTGTACTCTTAACTTGGCATCCAGATTGCTTAGCGGCTCATCAAATAAAAATACTTTAGGTTTTCTCACTATCGCCCGCCCCACTGCGACTCTCTGCCTTTGCCCTCCTGAAAGTGCTTTCGGCTTCCTGTTCAGATATTCCTCCAGACCAAGTATTTTGGCGGCTTCTTCAACCCGTTTTTTTATTTCTTCTTTTGGAAATTTTCTAAGTTTTAATCCGAAAGCCATGTTTTCGTATACAGTCATGTGGGGATACAGTGCATAGTTTTGGAATACCATAGCAATATCCCTATCCTTTGGCGAGACGTTGTTTACCACTCTCCCGTCGATAGTCAACTCACCCGAGGTAATTTCTTCCAGACCGGCAATCATTCTCAAAGTAGTTGTTTTACCACATCCGCTAGGACCAACCAGAACCACAAATTCCTTATCTTTAATTTCGATGTTACAGTCCTTTACTGCAAAGTTGCTCCCATCATAAACTTTCTGGATGTTTTTTAAAGTTACCTCTGCCATATTCTACCTGCAAACCTTTGTAAGTTGTTTTATAAAATTCGGATTCGAAATTTTAATACTTTCAAAATTATTAATTTTTCCGCCATTTTCCAACAATAAACTTAAAATAGTCGTAGCCATTGCAATCCTGTGATCACCGTAACTTTCGAATATCCCGCTTTTCTTAGTAACTCTCCCGGAAATACAAAATCCCTCCTCGGTCTCATCTATACGAACCCCCACCTGCTTAAGGTTGTTGCATATCGCGCTTATTCGGTCAGTTTCCTTTACCCGCAACTCTTTTCCCCCATCAATTCTAAATTCCCCCTCCGCAAATGCCCCTGCAACCGCAAGTATCGGGATCTCGTCGATTATTTGCGGAATCAAATCTTTCCCGATTTTCACATTATGCAGCGAACTGCTTCTAATATGTAAATCGCCGAATGCCTCCCCGCTTAAATTCTTTATCTCCAATATCCGGATATCTCCCCCCATTTCTTTCAGAATGTTCAGATATCCCGTCCTGGTGGAGTTAAGGGAAACGTTTTTGATGATTAGCTCCGAATCCCTTGCCAGAAGAGTAAGGACAATGAAAAATGAGGCGGTGGAAATGTCCCCCGGAATAAAATAGTCCTCGGCTAAAGGATAGCAGTCTTTCGATACTTTTATAATTTTCAAATCCCCCTCGTGAACTACCGGTAAACGGAGCATCAGCTCAGTGTGATTTCTTGTTATCCCGGACTCCCTTATAGTGGATACCCCCTCCGGATGAAGCCCTGTAAAAATTAAAGCCGACTTCACCTGGGCGCTGGCAACAGACATCGTGTAGTCCCGCGGCATAATGTTCCTTGATATTCTAAACCTGATAGGGAGGAAATTATCCTCCCTGGCATCCATTAGTGCTCCCGCATATCTCAATGGATCAATTATCCGCTTCATCGGTCTCCTACTCAAGGAGTCATCCCCGCTTATTTCAGATTCAAAACCCTGACACGCTAAAATCCCTGAAATCAGTCTCGCTGTTGTCCCTGAATTTCCACAGTTGAGAGTCCTCTCGGGTTTTCTCAATCCCTTAAATCCTCTCCCTTCCACGGAAAGCCCCCCTGATACTTTCTTGAAGATTACCCCCAGCTCTTCAAAGCACCCTATTGTGCTCTTTACATCCTCCCCAATGGAAAGATTCCTGATAAAGGATTTTCCCCCAGCCAAAGATGAGAGAATTACCGCGCGGTGGGAGATGGACTTGTCCCCCTCAAATTCTAGTCTTCCTTTTACGCTTTTTATCTTGTTGAAAACATTCACAATATTATTTTTTTCATTCGAATTACTTCGTCCAGTATTTTGTTCTTTCAGGTTTTATAACCGCTCTTTAAGACTTACTTTTTTAGCCAGGCGGCAATCCGTTCATCCAACTCTTCCTTCGTAATCATGGAAGTGTCGTACATCCCTTTGCCCAGTCGCTGGCGCATGGCTTCGTACAGAATTATTGCTGTCGCCACGGATACATTCAGGCTCTGTACCATCCCAACCATTGGGATATAAAACAGCTTATCTGACTTTTTTACTACCTCTTCTGAAATCCCCCGGTGCTCGTTCCCTACAACCAGAGCCACTTTCCCTGTCAGGTCCAGGTCATAAAAATCCACCGCCCCCTCACCAATCCATGAGGAATAGATCCTGAATCCCTCCCTTTTTAACACTTCGAAGCAGTTATCGACTGATGTGAACTTCTCCCTGTTCACCCACTTCCATGCGGATGAGGAGGACTTTTTACCTATTTTAGGAAACTTTTCAATATAGTATAAAAGAGATACAGTGTCCACCCCCACGGCATCGCATGTTCTCATGATGGCGCTTACGTTGTGTGGATCGTGAATGTTTTCCAGGATCAAACGGAGGGAAGTCTGCCTTTTGCTGATTACAGACTCTATTTTTATTATTCTCTTCTGGGTTCTGACCTTTTTCTCACTGCTCATTAGCTCTGATAAGTACCTTTAACACTTTTTTATTCTTGATTTTTCTGCTGTAATCAACTTCAACAATGTGGCGTGGAGTTAATTTCAGATAAAACCGCAGTAGTTCAAGTACGTTTTCAATTGCCTTCTCCTCTTCGTGTGCCCAGGATTCACATCCTTTTACGGATGGAATTTCCGCACTGTAGCCGTCATCGCCTGAATGTATTATCAAGTCCAGTACCATAGTTATGTGCTAAAGATCTCCGGATTGTAAGATATGAATGCAAGAATCAAAACCACGTAGACTATCATGATTATAATGAAAAATATTATAGATATGATAAATAGTATCTTCTGTATGTTGAAATACCGGTACTGCTTCTCGAAAGCTCTGAGCAGAAAATTTTGATCATTTGTCATTCCATAATGCATGAAAAAATCAGCAGACTCTCTTAATCTTGTTCCCATAAAGATCATCGGTATCCCTACCGGCAATCCTAACACAGTCAAGCAATTAAGTACTCCGGAAATTATCGTGATAATCCCGATAAACTTCATGTCTCTAACCATTTTTACTAATATAAGTTGAATCGGATTGTTCGATTCAAAGGATTTATTGCCCATATTAAGATAATCGAATTGCTGGTTACTGTTGTAACTACTATCCATTTGTACCTCTTAAGAAATTATTTTTACACTAGCACTAGCCCCAATCCTGTCCGCACCACTAGCAATCATTGCCTGTGCATCTTCCTTTGTTTTAATTCCTCCGGAGGCCTTCACACCTACTGAACTTCCCACAACGAATCTCATAAGTGCTACATCTCCCACAGTTGCCCCTCCCTTGGAGAAACCGGTTGATGTCTTAACAAAATCCGCCCCCGCCTCTTTACATATAAGACAGGCAATTATTTTTTCCTCGTCGGTTAGTAATGCAGTTTCCAGAATTACCTTCGAAACCACTCCCTCTCTTTTCGCGGCTAAAACTACTTGACGCACATCATTCGCCACGTACTGATTATCTTTCGATTTCAGCCTTCCGATGTTGATCACCATATCAATCTCCCTTGCTCCCTTGCTTATCGCATCCTCCGCCTCAAATCTTTTCGATTCGGTTGATGTAGCTCCTAAGGGGAATCCGATTACAGTACAAACTTTCACATCTGTTCCCCTTAATAAATCCGCACAAAGCGGCACAAATCCTGGGTTTACGCACACCGATACAAAATGATATCTTCTGGCCTCTTCACAAAGATTTTTTATCTCATCGACAGTAGCGTCCGCTTTTAATATTGTGTGGTCAATCATTCTTGCCAGACCTAAATCGCTTATATTTTCCCCCACACCCAACCCTGCGCTTATCCTGTCCGCCCCGACTTTCACAATATTCTTTACCGCTTCAGGTTGATGAACGACGTTGGTTTCCCACCCTTTGCAGGTTTCTTCGGTCTTGTAAAAATCAAGAAGCGATTTTTCTAAAAATACTTGCGATATAACTTTATCAATATTTACGTTCTTCATACTCTGCCCGAATTCTAATTGTTTATGGATAAAAGAAACGATTTCAAAGTGTTTTTCATCAGCATGGCTATTGTCATTGGTCCTACTCCCCCCGGAACCGGTGTGAAATAAGCGGCCTTTGGAGCAGTGCTTGCCTGGTCCACATCCCCAACTACTCTATACCCCTTCTTTGCAGAGGTGTCAGGAACCCTGTTTATCCCCACATCAATAATTGCCACCCCATCCTTTACCATATTCCCGGTAATAAAGCCCGGTACACCTATAGCTGCAATCAGAATGTCCGCACTTCTTGTGTATTCCTTTAAATCCTTTGCCGCTGAATGACAAACTGTAACAATACAGTTCGCAAATTTTTTCTTTTGCAACATGATGTTAGCAATTGGTTTACCCACTATGTTGCTTCTCCCCACCACAACCAGGTGTTTCCCCTCGGTCTCAATACCATATCTCTTAATCAACTCCTGAATTCCGGCCGGAGTGCATGGAAAAAATGTATCGCTTCCTGCTACCAGTCTGCCCACTGATACCGGGTGAAAACCGTCCACATCCTTTTCCGGTTTTATCAGATTAATAACTTTTTCCTCCCTGATTGATTTAGGGAGGGGAAGCTGCACCAGAATACCATTGAACCTCAGATCCTCGTTGTAAGAATCCACAATCCTAAGCAACTCATCTTCAGGAGTATTCTCATCCAGAAATCTTGCTTCCGAGTAGATTCCCAGTTCTTCGCAGGCCTTAATTTTGCTTCTTACGTAAATATGGGAGGATGATTCATTCCCCGCAACTATCGTAACCAGCCCTGGTACTCTACCATGCTTTTCCTTTAGAACAACAATCTCTTTTTTAATTTCTTCGCGTATCTCTTCTGCTACTTTTTTTCCGTCAATTATAATCATCCTTCTGTCTCCGGTATATTTTCAGAAATAAATCCAGGGAACAGGATTCTATTAATTTTTTCACATTTTCCCGTTTGTGAATCGATTTTAATAAATACTCCCGAAAGATGCACATCCTTTTCTGCGGTTTCATACTTCTGGGGAGTCTGATACAAAAACCTGTTTACCGCTGGCTGTATTTTCATACCAATAACCGATTCGTAAGGACCTGTCATTCCGACATCAGTTATGTATCCCGTCCCTTTAGGCAGTATCCTATCGTCTGCTGTCTGAACGTGCGTATGGGTTCCCACAATTGCACTCACAGTCCCGTCAAGGAACCAAGCTAGTGCGATCTTCTCCGCTGTAGCTTCCGCATGGAAATCCACAATCACACCCTTGACATCTTTCCCGATTTTTGAAAGGACCCACTCCGCCAATCTGAACGGACAATCAATAGGCTGCATATATGCCCTTCCCTGCAAATTGATAACCGCAACATTTCCCTTCGCAGTTCCGACAATATAATATCCGTTTCCGTGTGCTCCTCTGGGATAGTTAAGCGGTCTTAATACCCGTTCATCAGTTTTTATATAGTCCTGAGACTGGAATTTATCCCACGTATGATTCCCCCCGGTAATCACGTGAACACCCAGACCAAACAGAATATCCCCCTCCTTTTTAGTTATACCCTTCCCGTCTGAAACATTCTCTCCATTAGCAATTACCAGATCAGCTTTATATTTGCTGATAAGCCCGGGAAGCCATGTTTCCACAAAATTCAATCCCGGTTTGCCTACAATATCTCCAACAAATAAACAGTTTATAGTACTCATAAAATCCAAATAATTTGAACCAAATATATCTATTTTTAGTCTAACATAAAAACCGGAATAACTCATTATTCATTTGTTTTTCTTATCTTTAACTAATAAAATTAAATAATTCTGTCGGAAGAATGTCTTTGAAAACAGTAGTACTCTTTTTCGTAATTACACTAACCCTTCATTCGCAGCAGTATCATTATGCTGGAGAAATTGGTGAATTCCGCCAAGCATCCTCCTTTACGATCAGCAGCCTTGGTTTTATATACGTAACCGATGCCGCTACGAACGAAATAGTGAAATATGATTTGCAGGGAAACAAACTTAAAGATATCGGTGGATTTGGGTGGGGGAATGCCCAATTCGACTCTCCCTCCGACATCTGCACCGGTCCCCTGAACATCTACGTAGCCGATAAAAATAACCACAGAATACAAATATTCGATAAAGACCTTAACCTGATAACCCTGTTTAAATCCAACTCCGTTTCCTATAACACCCCGGTTTTTGCATATCCCGTTGCTGTGGGGATTTCCAATCAGGGAGATATGTTCATACTCGACAGTGACAACCGGAATATTCATAAATATGATATAAACGGAAGTTACATAAACTCATTTGGGGGGATAGATGCTGGCGAACTCTCTATATCCGAACCGTTGGATTTACACGTTGATGGGAACAAATCTGTATTCATACTGAACGGACAAAAAGAACTCCTGATTTACGACACATTTGGAAACCCACAGGCATTTGTGCAATACGAATTCTACGTCACCTCGATAAACGGTTACGGAAGAACCATAACCCTTACGTCGGAAGATCAGATCACAATACTTGATGCAACTGAACCCGGTTTACCGGGCAACAAGTTAATATTAGCAGACACCCCTGAAAAAACCCGTTTTATTTCCTCACTATTGCATAACAATATTTTATATATATTAACAGAGACAAAAATCCTAATCTACCACCCTTTTCCCTGACCTTCATTCAAACCTGTTTACTATGCAATCTGCTTTGAACTTCTTTGTGACATTACAGAATAATCAGTAAAAAGCCTTCTAGGGGACTTTTTTCCCTAGTATTGCTCTGTTTATCTGTTAAATTTATTACGCCTGTTTTCCCTAATGATTTCCATCAATTCCCTCCTGAAACGCTTCTCATAAGTCACATACCTTGCCATCTGCTCGTTCGTTAAAAAACCTTTTACAGAATTTATGTGTTCATACTTTAAATTTACTATCTTTTTTTCAAGCTCAAGGTATTCTGTAACCGCTTTTTTAACTTCATTGCTCCCCTCCTCCTTTTCCTTCACCTTGGCTTCTATGAATTTTTCCAGACTGTCTAACCTGATCAGTGACTCTCTTCTTTTCTCTACATATGCCTGCCGTTTTGCTAAGAATTTTGCCGAGGTTTCCGAATCCAGTTCCAACAAGTCCATTAACTTAACCATCTCAAGCTGGTCAATCTTTCTATATGCATTCCGCCTTCCCTGTGGATTTATCGATCCGACCCATATAAAAAACAACAGGATAATTATTATTCCGGTTCTCATTTTTTTATCTTTCATATTATAAATCTTCATTTACCCAGTTCTCGTAAAGCTAAATCAAGTTCTTCTTCACTCACATCCCCCAAATCATATCCGTACAAATCCGATGATGAATATACCGAGGCTACTTCCTCTTCTCCTATCCCTAAACCCTTGATCAGTTCGCTATATACGCTGTTAAGTAAATCCTCATCATTTATCATTTCAATTTCCGAGTCATTATAAAGACTGTACCCAATCTCATTTTCCGGAAAATCAAATGTCTCATTAATATTATTTCCTCCTCTGAATGCAAATACATACAACATTAAGACCGCAACAACTGCTACTGATGCTGCTCCTTTGAATGAGAGGATAAAATCCTGCGTCCCTTTCCAAATTCCATTTATCATACCGGCACGTCCCTTTTCCTTTTGAACCTTTTCCCTCACAACCGGTATAAGTTCACTGAAATATCCCGGGACGGGTTCTCCTTCAGGTTGATTCTTCAAAAGTACAAATCGACTCTTGATTTCCTCGTATTCTTTGAAAAGTTCTTTTCTTTGCCAGAGTTCGCTCTCAAAAACCTCTTTTTCTGCCGGAGTCATCATTCCGTCCAGGTATTTGATAATTCTTAAGTCATTCTTTTTCATATTTTTTACTCATAATTTCGTTAACTTTTGCAAATGCATGATAATAGTTGGCTTTCAAACCTCCAACGCTTTTACCGGTTATATCAGCAATCTCTTCATAGGTCATTTCGTCAAAATGCCTCATTATGAATATCTCTCTTTGTTTCGCCGGTATCTCTTTCAAAACTCTGTCCAGAAAATCAAGTTTTTCTTTGTTCTCCAATTCCTCAAGTATTGATGTTCTGCGGGTTTTCAAACTCACTTTTTCATTCTCCTCTTCACTCCCGTTAGAACCTGAAAAAATCTCCCTTACTCTTCTTCTTTTTAAATAGTTTAGTGTTCTTGTGGTTATTATTCTGTATAACCAAGTAGAAAATGAAGATTGAAATTTGAAGTCTCCAATACTCTTTAAGAGCGTAAGCATAACTTCCTGAACTATTTCATCAGCATCCATATGATTCCCTGCCATCTTTCGTGCATGCCAGTAGATCTTTTGCTGGTACTTTCTAAGAAGCAGATTCAATGAACTCTCGTCTCCTTCTTTATAGTTCCTTATTAACTGGAAATCACTTTCTTGTTCTGCCATTATATGCTTTTGTCATCAATCTTTAGACAATCCATTCGTCTTTAAGGTTTAATTCTTTTTTTTCACTACAAATGTAATAACTTTAAACCCTATCTCAAAAATGGCTGTCTAAAAGTCAGATTTAACAAATTTTTATTAATTAGCACGAAAGGCAATATCATGCGTTCATTAAAATCAATCATACTCGTTTTAACAATGTTACTGGTCTCTACTCCAATCTATGCTCAAAGGGGCGATTGCTATTATATGCAGCAACGCCTGAATCTTACCGATTCACAGACGGAGTCGGTTCTTTCTCTCAGAAATGCTGCAGATAAGGATATTATTGACCTTCGCGCTGAGCAGGATAAACTGATCCTTAAGAAGAAAGAACTTTACGGAAGCAAGTCTTTGGATAAATCAGCTCTAAGATCCATAGAGGAAAAAATTGTAGATAACCAGAAAAAAATCCGATTGAGAAACTTCGACTTCAGAATGGCTGTTTACGATCTGCTTGATGACAATCAGAAAGCCGAATGGAACAAAGGAGGTCAATTCTTCAGAAACAAGAAAGATATGGGAAACCGACGTTTCAATAATAATATGAACAGACCAAACCGTTTAAGAAATATGCGCAACCTCTGCTGGTAATATTTACCGGTATTTTATAAAGACAGATTCCGGACCTCCCGGATCTGTCTTTTTTTTATGATAAATCTCCCAGCTCAGGTCTTAGCACAATATCCTCAACAACCATTTGTCCCTCATCCTTGTAACTCCATAAGATTGCTTTAGCAACTTCTTCGGTTTTCATCATTCTATCGTGAAATTTTTCCCGAACACTGGTGGCCCATATGTCCGTAACAGTAGCTCCGGGATATATATTCACAATTCTTATTTTATCCTTTCTTACTTCTTCCCTCAGGGATTCCGTGTAACCCTGTAAGCCCATCTTGGAGGCTGCATAGGCACTACTGTTCGTAAAGATTTTCCTGTTTACTATCGAAAGGATGTTGATAATTGTTCCACCCCCCTGCTCCCTCATAGAGCCCAGAACACTTTTCATTGCATAAATTGCACCATAAAGATTTGTGTCGATTATATTCGTGATGGTCTCTAAACTGTCGCTCATTGCAGTTTTAAACGATGAAATTCCCGCTGAATTGATCAGACAGTCAATTCGCTTATCTTTTTGAACAATATTTTCAACAACTGATTTCACATCTTCCGGATTCCGTATATCCAATTGTGCGGTATTCAATCTTAGTCCCTGGGATTCTATTTCCGACCTGAGTTTTTCAAGTTCTTCACTCCTCCGTGCAGATGCCCAGACATTAAATCCGTTTTTCACAAATTCCACTGCGCATGCTCTTCCTATCCCGCTGCTTGCACCGGTTATCCAAACAATTTTCTTTTGGTTCATATTTTCTTTTTCGCTAGGATTTAATTAGGTTTAAGAACTCCATCCTGGTTTTAGGATCGTCCTGAAAGCACCCGAGCATTGAGCTGGTAGTAGCGGATGCATTCTGCTTCTCCACTCCCCGCATTGCCATGCACATGTGGAATCCCTCAGCTACTACCCCAACTCCCTGCGGATGTAAATAGTTATTTATAGTGTTGGCTATCTCCTGGGTCATCCTTTCCTGTACTTGAAGTCTTCGCGCAAAGACTTCAACAATTCTTGGAATTTTGCTCAATCCTACAATTTTACCGTTAGGGATATAAGCGACGTGTACTTTCCCGTAAAATGGAAGCATGTGATGTTCACACATTGAATAAAAATCAATGTTTTTCACCACAACCATTTCATCATATTCTTCCGTAAAAATAGCCTTGTTCAATACCTGTTCAATATCCATTTTATAGCCCCTGGTAAGATATTCGTAAGCCCTTGCAACCCGTTTAGGAGTACTCAACAATCCCTCTCTGCCGGGATCCTCTCCGATTTCCTCCAAAATCCCCTTTACAAATTCTTTAATTTTCTCACTCTCCATACTTCTCGCCTTTATATTCTATATAATTATTTTCCGTTTCGTATAATTTTACGGAATAGAGTTTCCCCGCCGGTATTTTCCCCTCCAATTGATTCCATATAGCTATGCATATATTTTCCGAGGTCGGAATGATCCCCTCCATAAAATCCACATCCAGATTCAGGTTTTTATGGTCCAGTTTATCGGTTACGTTTTCTTTAATAATCCTTTTAAGTTTCTTAAGGTCTAAAAGATATCCGGTTTTAGGATCAATTTCTCCGGCAACCATAACCTCCAGAACATAATTATGCCCATGCCCGTTCGGATTACTGCACTTGTCGTAGATTTCGCAATTCTCCGCCTCGCTCAGACCGGGATTATACAGCCTGTGACTGGCACTAAACACTTCACGCCGAGTTATATAGATCATTTATTCTCCTAAAGCGGATAAAACTTCTTCCGTATGACCTTCCACTTTTACCTTGGAGAATATTTTTGAAATTTTTCCTTCTTCGTTAATAATAACTGTAGTCCTCTCAACGCCCATATATTTTTTTCCGTACATGCTTTTTTCTTTCCAGACTCCAAATGCCTCAAGCACTTTTTTTTCCGGATCTGCGAGCAAACTGAATGGCAGGTCATACTTTTCGGCAAATTTTTTATGGCTTGCAACCGAGTCCGGACTTACTCCGAAAATTACTGCTTTAACACCCTTGAACTTCGGGAAACTATCCCTGAAATTACAAGCCTCTTTTGTACATCCGCTGGTATTGTCTTTCGGATAAAAATAGAGGACAACTTTCTTTCCTTTATAATCAGCAAGATTTATTTCATTTCCGTTCTGGTCTTCCAATTTTACTGCAGGTGCTTTTTTGCCAACTTCTATCATTTATTCACTCCTATTATATTTAATACTGTTTGATCTTCGGATCAACTGTCAAAGCCCAAAGAGCTATTCCCCCTCTTAGGTTTACTAAATTAGAGTATCCTTGTTTCAAGAGAAAGTTACAAACCGTCATACTCCTGTTTCCATGATGGCAATAAACGATAAGTGTTTCATCCTTCCCCAGTTTATCGTATTCATTATTAAATTTGCTTAACGGAAAAAGCTCGCATCCTTCAATGCGAGCCAGATTATTTTCCCATTCTTCACGAACATCAATAAGTCTTACTTTCTCACCTGAATCAAGAATCTCCTTAACTTCATAAGGATTTAAATTCCGGATCATAGAGTTTTTGCTTTTAGGCTTGAAGAGCTGCTTTAATATTCTCATAGTTAGGTTCTTCGCCTGCGTTTTCTAAAATCTCGATGTACTTTAATTTTCCTTCTTTGTCAATAACAAATGCAGATCGCTTTGCCACGCCTGCATAGTCAAACTTACCGGGTACAAATACGTCGTACATTGCACCATACGCCTTAATAACTTCTTTATTAAAATCACTTACGAGGGTAAAGTTCAGATTGTGTTTATCTTTCCACATTTTTAATGCGAAGGGACTGTCCACGCTTAGTCCTATGATTTCAGCATTCAAATCCAGATACCTTGAGTAGTCATCCCTCATAGTGCACATCTCTTTTGTGCATACAGCAGTGTCGGCGAGAGGGAAAAACATCAATACAACATTTTTTCCCCTCAATGAGGACAAAGTTACTTTTTCAACATTGGTATTAAACAATGAAAAATCCGGTGCCAAATCTCCAATTTTTAAAGACATTCTTACTCCTATTTTTTTATTATATTTATTTGTATTTCAAATTTAAACAATTCCGGATTAATTTAGTTCAAATTTCCTTTCTGATTTTTATATTTTTTATTGTTTAAAAAGCGGAGGGAATTTGGTTCATGGATTGAACGCTCCCCCGCTTCTGAGTTTTCCATATTTCAAAGTGAGATGGAACAGTTTTTAATAAAAAAAGGGAATCATCCACATTGTGGAGATTCCCTTATTTTCAGAACTTAAATTCTGTTACTTCATTAAAACAAGCTTTTTGATCTGTATAAAATCGCCTGCATTCAGTTTGTAGAAATAAACGCCGCTGGCAAGATTACTGCCGTCAAATGATACGGTGTACTTTCCTGTCTGCTGGAATTCATTTACAAGATTTGTCACCAGTTCACCCGATATCGAGTAAACGGATAATTCAACTCTTGCGTCAACCGGTATCTGATAAGTGATCTTTGTAACCGGGTTGAACGGATTCGGGTAATTCTGCTCAAGAGCAAAATCACTTACGATACTGCTAAACTCAACCTTGACTTCCTGGGAGTATGAAAAAGTTCCGTCAAAGTCAACTTGCTTCAGTCTGTAGCTCAATTCACCCTTTAAGGTCAAGCCCGTTAAATTATCTGTGAACTGATAGCTGCTAATCTCAGAAGTTGTTCCCTTGCCGGAAACAAATCCGATTTTAGCCCATGATCCGTTGATATTTCTCTCAACTTCAAAACCACTGTTATTTGTCTCGGTTGCAGTTACCCAGTTAAGGCTAACGCTGCTGCCCGTTACAGAAGCTTCAAAGAGACTGAGTTCAACAGGAACTAATTCCGGATTTCCGACAACTAACAACCAGTCTGAACCAATTCTAAGTCCATCAAGTCGCAGGGTTGCAGCAGTTGATGCACCACCTTGCCTGAAAGCAACGCTTCCAAGATTAACCGGATCGGTTGTTGCATCCGTCTGCTCTAAAAGTGCGGCAGGTTCGGTTCCGCCAACCGGGTTTACCCATAATTTAACTATGTCAGTACTTTCTCCGGCAACGAACTGATATTTAAGTACTACAAGCGTAGTTGTGTTCATGGTATAGTTGAATGGCGTGTAAACTATGTCATTTCCGCCCTTGCTAACACCAAATGCAAGCAGGTTTTCTGCATTTCTCTTCACATAAACTCTACCACGGAAGGTTGTGCTTATTGTGGTTGGTCCTAAGTGAACGAAATAATCGCCTGCTTCAGTAGCGGCAGTTACGTTTACCAGGAAGGATGTATAGAAGCTGCCGGTAGTTTGTTCAGCGAAGTTCCTGTGAACATCCTCACCCGAAGGTCCGAGCAAGCCAACTGAATTTCCTTCCCCACCGCCAAGATATCCGGGGAATCCAAGCGCCGGTGGATTAACTGCAATAGAATTTGTACCAGCACCGCTGTGTGCAGTCCATCCGGAATTGGATAATAATGTACCATCCGGTAAATCAAAGTTATCAGCATAAAATACCGGAGTTACAAATGGAGTGCTTTCGTCAGCACCTTTGTATGGCTGAACAGCATCTCTCAAATCACCGTCTATATCGGTTGTGATTCCAGCAATCGGTGTACCTGCTAGATCAATATCTCCGGAGGAAGAACCTACCAGATGTAGGTCTGTACCGCTGACAAAGAAAACCGGTTTGCTAACAGAGTTCGCATCCTGAGTTGTTACCTGCCAGGCTGGTAAATCAGCATAGCTGGTTCCCTGATAGTTTACAAGGTTCTGCTCTGATTTAAGTACGTTATAGTTCGAAGTCAAAACAGTGGTAGCGGGAACAAGAGCTATTGCGGATGATCCCGTATTTCCGGTGTGTTTGTTGATAATAATATTATTCTTGAGATCAACATTAACCGGACCGGTGCCATTTGTATGATATCCGATTGCATGACTTACAAGCGTGGAAGCGTTGTTATTTACAACAATGGTATTATAGTAAGCCTTGATATTTCCCATGTTCTGGGCTGAGCGGAATCCGATTCCGTATGTATATCTGGTCTCGTCTGCAGCGCCAATATTTATCATGTTGTTCACAACGCTGATAATATCCGTAGGTTCCGCACCGTTTCCTGCGAATGCAATTCCTATCAAATAGGCAGATGCATTAAGGGTTTTCTCGAGACAGTTTATCACGTTACCTTCGATATTCAGGTTACCAACGTGACCGGTAATATAAATTCCGTGATTGTATGTATCCGTAGCACCGGCAGATGTAGGAAGGACATGAATAGTGTTGCCGATGATTTCGCTGTTTGTAAGATAAATCGTGGCAACGCCTCTTGTACCGCAGTACATCTCGTTGTTCAGTATACTAAAGGAATTTGCAACAGATGCGCCTCCCCAAGGAGCAAGTGCATCGCGTCTTACCGGTCTTTCCGGTGTGCCTATCTGGCAGTTTTCCACTCTGAATCCGGTAACTCCGCCAAGATCGTTGATAACCGCACCATACCTAAAATTGGTTTGTCCCGTTATATAGTTTTTAATAACAAGGTTTTTCAGCGTAACGCTGTCCGCATCAGCATGGTTAAGTGTGAATGGAACATCAACCACCGGAGTTACTTGTTCGGTGCTGATAACCAGATTTCTTGAATCTGTACCGTTATTGCTTCCGTCAAATGCAATATTTCCTGTCTTGAATCCAATCAAATATGGACCATTACCTACTGATGGATTTGAAGTCAGAAGTAAAGTAACATTCCTGCCAGGAGCCGGTTTGATGGTAACAAAAGCATCTTGCCAAAGAGGCGTATTAAATTCAAATGCTGCGCCCCTCAGGGTGTCCGCATCAAGCAGAAAGTTTGTGATTCCAACTGCACCTGTGGAATTGAGAGTCTCCATTGCCTCATCGAAGGATGCAAAACCTTTTGGGTGTGTTCCCTGAGGTATGTAATAATCACCTGTGAGCATATTTGCATATACCACCCCGATCCATAAATCAATCTGAAGTGCCCAGCTGCTTGGAGATCCATACTGCCAGAATGTTCCATCGTTCCATCTTTCCCAAACGCGTGACGGGGATGCACCGTTTGGTGACTGGTTTGAAATCAATGCAAATTTATCATCAACAGTGAGTGACCACTCAATACCAACAAACACTGACATTCCGTCAAGTTCGATGTCGCCGATTGATTCTTTTGCAAGACTGACAACAGTTGGTCCGGTTGTATCAATTTCACTTACAAGTTTTGGAATTGATACAATCAAATCGCCGGGGGCGCCGTTAATTGCAACCTGCCTTATTACAATAAATACAGTATCGGATGAACCGACGACCTGCTTAGCTCCAAAAAAGAGAATAAGCGAATGTGCCATAGGATTATTCATAGCGAAGTCAAATCTCTGATACTTACCGGTATCAAAATAATCGTTCGTACCATTTACGTAGCCTGCCGGCTGACCGCTTATTGTAGCCGTGTAAATTACTCCCGGGGGAACCATGTAATGCAGTGTGTCATTGCTTTCCGTTCCAACACTTCTATCGAATTGCCGGTCGGAAGAAACTGCATTCCTCTGCTGAGCATTTACCAGGCTTACAGTTAGTATGAGAAGCAGAAAGATATAGATTGCTTTCCTCATAATAGTGCCTTTCATTTGTTTTTTGTTTTTTGATTTTATTTAATTTATCCGCAATACGAATATTTAAAAAACAAGATAGTATTTTTTTTCATAATAGTCAACAATATTCGGAAATGGTTGTCACCCAATGTTAATTTCATAATTTCCTTTAGGAAAAGAATTGTGCTTTTTAAGTAGTAATCAGAGAAGTATATTGGAAAGTCTTCTTGCGGATAAAACGCCTGTTTCAATTGTGGCAGGGAGATTGGGAATAGTCCAGTCCCCTATTATATACGCATTCTCTGCTATATTTAACAGGGATATTTTAGGTCCTCTCTCAACACCGGAAAGTATGGTAGCACGCTTTTCTTTTATCACTTTTGCATTTGTGAATTCTTCTTCTTTCACACCAAGATATTTCGAGATTTCATTTTTTGTTCTTCGAATTATTTTCCCGGAGTCTAATGAAGCCCAGTCATCAGCACAGCTTATAACCGCGGAAAGCATATCTCCGTGATTAAACACCCAGTGAATGCCGGATTTTACAAGGGAATATAACTCCTCCTTCAGGGGATTGTTCGTTATTTTCAGAAAGACGGTAATAATTGTTGAGTAGTTGAAATCCAAAGATCCCCCGGGCAATCTTTCCGGAATCCCTTCAATTCGTTTCAACGCATGGGGGGGAATGGCGAAAACCACTTCATCAAAGGGGGTTAATTCCCTTTTAGTGGTTTTGATTAAGGTTATCTTATCTCCTTGAAATACAACCCCTTTCACCGCTTCGGAAAAGTTTATTTTACCCGATCTTTCCTTCAGATACTGAATTGCAGAAGTGACGTATAAACTGCTAAGTCCTTTTCTTGTTATTACGGGTTTGCTTCCTTCGCTTCCTTTCAGGAAAATTTCCTTCAGCACATTAGCAAATATCACGAAGGAGGCGGATTCAATCGGAGTATTCATCGTGCTCACGACCAGCGGTTTCCAAAGTGTTTCCAGTTCATTTTCTCCGGAATTATTGTTTCTAAGCCACTTCAGTACCGGAATATCTTTTTTCTTACTCAAATCAAGAAACCAAAGGGAAGCAATCAGTTTGCCAACTCTAAACCGCTCTGTTAAAGTCAACTGACCAAAATCAAGGATTGCATGAAGAAGATTCAGAGGATAGAGACTTGTGCGTGATTTCAGATGCTGTATATAGCCCCTTTCAGAAACAAACGGTATGGACATTTGTTCCTGTTTGTAATACCCTTCGTTTGCACCAATCATTTGAAAGAAGCGGAGAGTTTCGCGGTAACAACCCATCAGGAGGTGCTGACCGTTATCTATCTCCCTGCCGAAATGATTGTCATAAAAAGAACGGGCTCTACCGCCGGGCATGGAGGATGCTTCAAATATCTCTACGCTGTTATTTTTTTGCGACAGGAAAACTGCGGCGGATAATCCCGCAATACCTCCCCCTGCGACTAAAATCCTTTTCATTGATAGACTAAGTTGTATTTCACCCAGACCCCGAGTGCGATACCAACTTTTTCGAATTTGCTTACTTTTACGTGATTCGAGAAGATGTCGTAGTTATTCTCAACAATCCTGTCCAGAAGCCTGTGATAAATATGCTGCATTGCCCTGGCAGCAAACATAGATACCTTGTCGTCCATATGCAACAGCCGTGTTGCTTTGTCGAAGTAGATGTTAGCCCTTTCGACCTCAAATCTCATAAGACTGACGAAATTATTGTTATAAACGCTTGTCAGAAGTTCCTCTTCGGAATAATTGAACCTGCGCAGATCTTCCCGGGGTAAGTATATACGGTTTTTAAGTGCATCCTTTTTAATGTCACGCAGGATATTTGTCAGCTGCAAAGCTATTCCGAGATTCTCGGCAAAATCCTTTGCGGATTTATGCTTGTACCCGAAAATCTCGATGCACATCAGTCCGACAGTAGAAGCCACCCGAAAACAATAGAGGCGCAAGTCTTCAAAATTCTCATATCTGTTGTAGTTCAGATCCATCTCCATTCCCTTTATGAGATTGAAGAATGGATCCAGGGGGATATTGAATTGGGCTATAGTAGTTCCAAGAGTATTCAGGAGGGAGTATTCTGAGTCCCCTTTCAGGGCATTTTCGAACTCGCTTCGCCATTTAGTGAGCGTCTGGGATTTCATCTCCTGGGACATAACGTCCTCGTCAACAATATCGTCTGTCTTCCTGCAGAAAGCATAGACGGTATTCATTGCATCCCTCTTGGCTGCGGGGAGTAAATTGAACGCATAGTAGAAACTACTTTTACTGTTCTTCGATATGTTTTTTGCTTCAGACACTAAGTAATGACTTAAAAAAAATAATTATAAAATCCAATTTATCAAGTTTTAGTCTATTTGTCAAGACATTAAAACCGCTTTTTTCAATTTTTGAAAGTATTCTCTCTCCCCCTGCAACAGTCCATTTTATCTCGAACTTAAAACGCCCGGACAGATACGGAATCAGGTTTCTTCCCTCGAGGAACATATTTCTCACCAGTTCAATGTTTTCTCTTACCACTTTCTTAAGGGATTCCGGTGTTTCGCCGGAGAGGAAATCGTTTACGCTGACTGAATTTCTTTCCAGTTCGTCGAGAGGGAAATATATTCTCCCCTTCCCGAAGTCAATTTTAACGTCCTGAAGAAAGTTAGTTAACTGCAGCGCCGTGCATATTTTATCGGAGTAAAGAAGCGGGATACTATGCCGCACACCTACAAGTTCAAGCAGGAGTCTGCCAACAGGGTTTGCAGATCTTCGGCAATAATCGAGCACCTCATCATGCGTGGAGTATCTCTTTTTTACCACATCCTGCTTAAAAGCACTCAGCAGATCAAGAAAAAGTTGGGGAGTAAGCTTGCGTTCTTTAATTGTATGCGCAAGTGCGGTAAACTGAACAGATTCACCCCTGCCGTCAAGCGCTTTTCGGAAGGATACTTCAAAACGGTCCAGTTCCTCGAGTCTTCTCTTTTCATCCGACGGATTATTTGTGGAGCCCTCATCGGCGATATCGTCCGCAGCCCTAGCAAACCAGTAAATAACAGCAATATGCTTTCTGAGTTCTTTTGGAATAAGGAAAGAGGCAACGGGGAAATTTTCGTAATGAGATTTCGAAAGGTTAAAGGCTTCTTTATATAAGTCAGCGTTTTTCAGATTTATATGAATTTGAGTTGAATGAATTTTGTGCCCGAAAGGGGACTCGAACCCCTACGAAGTCATCTTCACTAGACCCTGAACCTAGCGCGTCTACCAATTCCGCCATCCGGGCAAATTTCATTAACAAAAATAACACTTTTTAAGGAATTAACCAATTCCCGGCAAATGGTAATTTCAATTTGCCGGGAATAAAAAATTACCACTCACTTCCCCGTTTTTCCTCACCATGTCCGCCACCACCGTGGAAAGTGCAGTATCCGGGTTTCTTATTTACATTGATAAGGTCGGAAATTCTTTCCGAACACTGGGGAGTAGCGAGTTTTGAGTCCCCCATATCCACCGAATGTTTGCAGAACTGTACAGACTCGACATCCTCAGCGAGTTTGAAATATTCCAGCGGGATATTTAACTGCTTATAAGTGGCTTCCATAAATTTAGCCCAGATGGGCATAGAGGCACGTGCTCCCTGACCATACCAACCATTGAATTTCACCCTGCCATCATCGAAGCCTGTCCAGACGGTTCCCACAAGCTGAGGAGTGAATCCAACAAACCAGGCATCGCCAAAATCCTGAGTAGTTCCTGTTTTTCCTGCAGCCGGACGGTGGAAAAACTCACGTGATCGTGCTCCCGTACCATATTGAAGAACGTCCTGCATCATATTACTGATAATACTTGCTGTTTGCGGACTGATCGCTTCCCTGTATTCCGGTTTAAATTCATCTATCAACATCCCGTTGCGGTCTTCGATTCTAAGGATACTTATCGGGCTTATATATATACCGTTATTGGCTATCGTTTGATAAGCACTATTAAGCTCCATCGGAGAAACCTCTGCCGTGCCAAGCGCAATAGAGGGGAAACTTGGAATAGTGGAGTTTATCCCCATTCTTTTAGCAAATTTTGCCACCTGCGATGGTGGAGCCATGTCGCTTACAGTCAGTTTTGCAGCAATAATATTAACAGAGAGGGCAAGACCCCGACGCAATGTCATGTACCCACCTTCTGAGAAATCGCTATTATTAGGTGACCAGCCATTATAATTGAATTTCTGGTTCAGAAGAGAATATGCAGGGTAATACCCGTTATCAACTGCAACCGTGTAAACTATTGGTTTGAAAGAAGATCCGGGTTGGCGTCTTATTTGAGTTACATGATTTAACCCATACATAAAAGTCTGGTTGTTTGCACCGACCATTGCCCTGATCTGCCCGGTTTTAACATCCGAAACAATGAATCCTGTCTGTACAGTAGCTTCGGCATTTTTTACGGAATCTATGAACTTCCGGTCATTCTTTAAACGGTTGTAAATCATTGTTTTTTCAGGTTTTTCGTCTGCTCCCCTATATTCAGGATTATTCCTTATTGCTTTTTCCAACAGAGCGTTCAAAGCGGACTTATTCTTGTCCCAGCTCCAGTTTTTATTGAAAATATCCTGATATTCTTTTAGATGCTCCGCAGCAACTCTGTTGGCAATCCTCTGCATCCTCATATCCAGGGTAGTGAAGATCGTCAGACCATCACGGTAAAGATCATAACCGTAGCGGTCCGCCATAGAAATCATTTGCTGGCGCACGTATTCGAGAAAATGGGCTGCTTCGTTGTTCGATTTCACTTTTTCTCCCCTGGCAAGTACAATTGGTTCTTTCTTGTACTTCTCAAAATCGGTAAGGCTCAACTGCTCCGTGTTAACCAGATTCATCAGTACAATATTACGCCGGCGAAGAGCGTTGTCGTAACGGAATTCGGGATCATAGTTTACGGAAGATTTTAACAATGCCACCAGCAGGGCGGATTCAGTAACGCTAAGTTCCTTTGCCTTTTTGTCAAAGTAGATATTTGCGGCGGATTCCACTCCGAATGCTCCCTTGCCAAAGTAGGAAACGTTGAGGTAGAGTTCCAGAATCTCTTTCTTCGTGAAGTTCTTTTCTATCTGAATGGAAGTGATCCACTCCCTGATTTTCCGTACAAAAGTATCAAAACTGTTCTCCCCTTTTATCTTGAGGTTGTACATATTCTTTGCAAGCTGCTGTGTGATTGTGCTTGCTCCCTCGCGTCTGAAAGTAAGGATATTCTTAATAATTGCTTTAATAAAGCGGTCAACATCCACCCCCCAGTGGTCATAGAATTTCCTGTCCTCGGTAGCTATCAGCGCATCCAGCAGTAATTTCGGAACGCTGTCAATGCTTGTTTCTATACGATTCTCAATAAAGAACTGCCCGATCAGTTCGCCGTCAACGGAATATACCTTGCTTGCCAGAGCAGGCTTGGGGTTCTCCAGTTCTTCCAGGGAGGGCAAGCCAAGCACGACATAAGTCATGAAAGCGGCAAAAAGGAGAAATGCCACGCCTCCAAAATACCACCATTTCCGTTGTTTGGAAACTTTCTTACGGGGTTTGTTATTCATCTCATTTAAATCATTATTGCTCATAAATTTCCGTCAAGTCAAATCTACTATTTCAAAAACTCCGTTCTCAAAACGTCCGTAGCAAGGCTGCCTGAGCCACGTTCCAAGATTAATATAAGTACCATTTTTGTATTTAATAAACTTCCTCCGGTGCAGATGCCCGAAAATCACAAAGTCAAATCCGCTGTCAATCATCTCCTCAGCTTTCTGGGTAAGCCCGTCAAGTTCGCCGTAATCCTTTCCGGATGTATATTTCCTGCTTTTTTTACTAGTTCCGCTGGCAATCCTGATTCCAAGATCCGGGTGAATCAGGGAAAAAAGGAATTGAGCGACCCGGTTTCTGAGCACTTTTTTCACAATCAGATAACCGTAATCATTCTTAACCAATCCGTCGCCGTGCCCAAGATAGAATTTTCTGCCATTTAACGTAAGACTCACTTCCTCAGGGTAAAGTTTCACACCAAGATCCCGGGTAAAAAAGTCGCGATGCAGGAAATCGTGATTTCCTATAAAATAGTGAACCGTAATTCCCTTTTGGACCAGTGTGTGGATAGCCGTAAGTGTGCGGAAATACCCTTTTTGATAAACCCGCCGGTATTCAAACCAGTAGTCAAACAAGTCTCCCATAATAAAGAGTTCATCACAATTTCCGGAAGCAAACTCAAGGAATTCGAGTAGTTTGTCCTCTTTTGCTTTCTCCTTTTCGGGAGTATCCAGACCCAGATGGATATCCGAAATAAAAAAGTAGCGCTTGTCCCCGTTCATTCAGACTCCTTTTCATTAAATGAGGCAAGGACTCTGGTATCGGGATCAAATGAAATTGTCTGCAACTCATCTTTGAGTTCAACGGTAATGGATTTTTCCCTTTCATCCATCAGAACAAACACTCTTTCGCTTCTTCTTTTCTCATAATTTATCACAATGTCCACAGGTATCCGGTAAACCGGAAACTTATCCTGAATCTGACTAAGTTTAATTTGCAAATATACTCTATTATTCTCTTTTTTCAATGATTTGGACCACTCAATCACCGGGATATTATCCCCCTTAAAAACCCACTGATCAAAGAACCAGTCCAGATCCATCTCCGAAACCTCCTTAGCCAGGGCAACAAAGTCAAATGTAGATGCGTTTTTGTATTTGTACTTTTGATAGTACTCCCTCAGGAGGCGGAAGAAGTAAAGATCCCCGATCTCGTTTCTTAACATATGCAGCACCCAAGCCCCTTTGTCGTAAACCATTCTGCCGAAAAGCTCAGGCGGGTCATATAGCGTACCGGCAAAGTGAATTGAGTATATCCTGTTCATATTGGCAGACAGCGCTCCTTTTCCGTATAGAGCTTCATCATAGAGGGCTTCGGAATAAGTTGCAAACCCCTCGTTCAGCCAGATATCTTTCCAGGAGGCGGGACCCACTGCATTTCCCCACCATTGATGAGCGAGCTCATGCACAAGGATATCGTTAAAGTACTTGCGTCCGGTTACCAGTTTATACCCGATGGAGGTGATTGTCTGATGTTCCAGTGCCCCGTTCATCCAGAGGAATTCGGTAACGCCGTACTTTTCATCAATAAAAGGATATTCGCCGAACAACTCCGCAAAGACCCTGATCATAGCGGGATGGTCTTCCCAGTCAATCATTGCTTCTTTCTGATGTTCTTTCACAGGAAAGTAGTGTAATTCCATCTTTTCATTCCGGAGACCCGTATAGGTATCCGTAAAATGGGCGTAGTCGGAAATATTCACAGAAATAAGATAAGTGGAAATTGGATATTTTGTTTGCCAGTGATAAGTTTTTTTTGATCCTTTGGGATAAACGCCAATCAGTTTACCGTTGGAAACCGAAACAAGCCCGGAATCGGCGGTGATTTTAATATCGAGCAGAGCCTTATCGGTCGGTAAATCGTTTGAGGGGAACCACCTGCTTGCGCTCATCGGTTCATTAATTGTGTACATAAGAGGGTTTGTGTTGATCTCTCCAAAGATAAAGGACGTATGTCCCTCCATAACCGGAGTTCCCCTGTATGTAACGGAGACCGTCACCGTATCCTCCGTTTTAATTTTTTCCTGGATATAAATTTTATTGCCGTATTCCGAGAATAATGTTTCCGCTCCATTCAGAGCCACCCGGAGGATATCCATATTATCAAAGAAGTTGAGGACAATCGAATCCGCCTGTCCCGTTGCAGTTAGCACGGCAGTGCCGTAAATTATCTTGTTCCGGTGATCAGCAAGAATATCAAGATCGTAATGGAGGATATCCAGTTTTTTCTGTTCCGGATGGATATACTCCTCCTCATCATTCTGCATATTATCCAACAAATTTCCGTTTGCGCTGTTGCAGGCAAGTGAACGCATGGAAACATCCCCAAGGAAAGCAATTATAAGCGAGATAAGATAAATTAAGAAACTTTTTTTCATTTTGCCGGCAACTACCCGATAATATAGAAATATAAAATGAGTAATAAATTAACTACGATGAACGATGTAAAACCGAGTGTCACATTCCTTCTTAGTTCCCTGTGTCCGGTAATTGCGGAGAGTGCAAATTTAAGGAGCGAATTTGCCAGCAGGGCAAGCAATATTCCCTTGGCCGCGGTAATCTCGTTAAAACTCTTTCCGGCGAGCTGACTGACTGAAAGAACAATTGCGTCAATATTCGGTAGACCGGAAATAAAGCTGACCAGCAGAACACCCTTCTCCCCGAAATAGATCTGCGAAAGTTTTGATACAAAAAGTATTGCTCCGAAAATCAATCCGAAAAAGAGGGCGCTTTTAAGTTCAAAAGGATTCTTAACAACCGTTTCACCGTTTAGTGCGGCGGTCTTGGTCTGTCTCCAGAGTATCACACTGTGCAGCACCCCCACCGCGGTAAGGATTACAAGGGGGATTAGCATGGTCATAGCCAGGGAAGCGTTAACCACGTATATTTCCAAAAACACTTTAGGATAGACAATTGTACATGCAAGGATAATACCCGCCGCATAATTTTTAACCACCCCCACATTCGCGTTGCTTTTTTTGGAATAAGCGAAAGTAAGTGCAGTACTGGAAACGAATCCGCCGAAGATACCTGTGTATTTAATCCCCTTCTGATAGCCGATGAACTTGGTAAGCAGGTAACCAAGGAAACTGATCCCCGCAATGAATATAACCATATACCAGATAATCCTGGGATTAAGAATATTATGCGGTCCAAAGGTTTTATCGGGAAGCAGAGGGAGGATAATGATGGTTACCAAAGAAAGTTTAAGGAAGGCAAATATATCCTCCTCATTGATTTTCTCAACGAAAGTATGCACCTGCGTTTTGAGGGAAAGAAGTGCCGCCACAATAATTGCAATGATTGCGGAAAGGAGGATAATATTCCAGAAAATCATTCCGCTGAGAATGAATACGAGAATTGCGGCAAGCTCGGTGGTAATACCCAGCTGCCCCTCCCTGGCGGTTACAAAGTAGGATATCGAGACAATCATTATAAAAGTAAAGAAAAACACCGGGTACATCCATAATGATATAATCGAGGAGAGCATTGCAGCCACGTAACCAAAGAGGGCTATTATAGGGAAAGTCCTCGCCCCGGCAAAGCTATTCTGATCCTTGCCTCTGGAGAACTCCCTTTCCATGCCAATCAGCAAGCCAATCAGCAGTGCAATTCCCAACCTTTGCGCAAGCAGCCCCAGTTCAGGGAGCGAACTTTCGAAACCGTAGGTCAGGAATTCTTTTGTTACAGTTTGCAGGGAGTCGTTCATTATTTTATATAGACTGTTTTAATATTAACAAATTCTTTAATACCGTAGAGTGAAAGTTCCCTGCCGAAACCGCTTTCCTTGATACCGCCGAACGGAAGGCGGGGGTCGGACTTGACGAATGAATTCACAAAACAGCTGCCTGCATCAAGTTTATACTTGGCAATTTCCTCCCCCTTTTTTATATCCTGCGTAAACACAGCCGCACCCAGGCCAAAACTGGTATCATTTGCAACGAAAATGGCTTCATCCTCGTTCCTGACTTTAATCACTGAGGCAACCGGACCGAACAACTCCTCGTGATAAGCGGGCATGCCTTTCTTAACATTCACCAGTATAGTAGGCGGATAATAAGCGCCTTTAATATCGGGAATCACCCCGCCCAGCAGCACTTCAGCGCCAAGCTCAACACTCCTGCGCACCTGGGAATGGAGTTCATCGCGCAGATCCTCCCGCGCCTGCGGACCAATATCGTTTGAAGGATCAAGGGGATCTCCCATTTTCTTTGAATTCATTTTTTTCACAAAGAGTTTAAGAAATTCGTCGTAAACCTTTTCCGTAACAATAAAACGCTTGGCAGCAATGCAACTCTGCCCCCCGTTAAGAAGCCGTGCCGTGGCACAGGTATCTGCTGCCGATTCAAGATCCGCGTCGTCAAGAATCAGATATGGGTCACTCCCCCCAAGTTCGAGTACTACTTTTTTAAGCACACTCACCGAAGCGGTAGCCACACTTATCCCCGCAGGAGTACTTCCCGTAAGAGTAACCCCTTTGATTCTCGGATCCTTAATAATATTCTCAACCCTTTTAGAGCTGACAAGCAAAGTGGAGAAAACCCCGTCTGGAAAACCTGCATCCCTGAATACGTTTTCTATAGCCAAAGCACAACCTGAGACGTTGGAAGAATGTTTAAGCAGACCGGTATTACCTGCCATCAAGCCGGGGGCTGCAAACCGGAAAACCTGCCAGAACGGAAAATTCCAGGGCATAACAGCGAGTATCACCCCCAGGGGTCTGCAGGTAATAAAACTTTTTTTCGCATCAGTCTCAACCAATTCATCCTTCAGGAACTCATCAGCGTTAGCAGCGTAATAAGTGCATACCCAGGCACATTTGTCAATCTCAGCGCGGGACTGAATAATTGGTTTGCCCATTTCGAGCGTCATCAGTTCAGCCAGAAATTCTCTTCTTTTCCAAAGAACATCCGAAGCGTTTTTCATAAGCCTGCTCCGTTCGGTAAAAGGAGCTTCACTCCAGGCAAGGAATGCAGAGTCCGCCTTGTCAATTATTGCATTAACCTTTTCATCGCTGTACTCATCGTACTCCTCGATAACCGAGGAGAAAGCAGGATTAACAGATAACAACATAACTTCCTCGCATTTAATTTTTCTTTATAACCACAATGGTCTTATCGTCCGAATAAGTTCCTTTAGCATTGAACTTAATAACCTTTTCCATCAGTCTGAGTGCCATATCCTTTGGGGGAAGCTTTCGTAATTTAAAGAAAAGTTCCCGCACCCGTTCCTCTCCAAAGTCCTCCTCTTTTTCATTAGTAGAATCGCACAAACCGTCGGAATAAATAAGCAGGACATCCCCCTTCTCAAAAATAACACTTTCCGTAGCGTAATGGGCTTTAGGAGCGACGCCAAGGACAGGACCGGTAGGATTAAGGAGCCTGAGTTCATTACTTTTCCGTTTAAGGAACAGAGGAGGATTATGCCCGGCATTGGCAAAAAGGCAGAGTCCGGAAGAATCATTTGACAACTCGCAATAAAAGAGTGAACTGAACTTATCGTCCTTGAAAATCTTATTTACGAGTTTATTCAGTTTCCTCATCAGGGGAGTAATCTTGATTTCAAAATTCATAGCCATTCTGAGAGCGCCGGAGATGTACATGGCTTCCGCTGCGGCGGCAACCCCTTTACTGGCGGCGTCACCAAGCGTAATTCCAACGCGGTCCCCCTCCCCGCCAATTTCCAGATAATCAAAAAAGTCCCCCCCCACATATTCGGAAGGGACGGTAAGTCCGTAAATTTCATAATCATGAAAGAAATACTCATGTTCCGGAAGGATGCTTCTCTGGAGCTGACGCGCCTTATCAATCTTATCGAAGAGGTCACGCTGACTTGAGGAAGCGCGCCACTGTTTTATCTTGCTGGTCAGCACGGTAGCGATGATATTCAGTTCGTATTTAAACTCAATGGAAAGAGCGGGACTGTTAAAAGCGATAATGTACTCGTAATAAAGTTTATTATCAATTTTAATCCTGTCGCCGACTCCTGAGGCTGAATACTTAAACACCCCGCTGCTGCGCAGGGTTTTATCTGTTTCATCCGAAAGGATAGTTCTTTCCCTCAGGAAGAGATCCATCACGGGGTACTGACGGGTATAAATGATATAATTACCCGGAATAGTGTCGATATCGCCCGTTTGATAAGTAATCTCGTAACCTCTCCGTTTGGAATTAAGCTTCCAGATGCGACCGCCAATAATCTGGGCGGAGCGGAGGTTTACCAATTCATTAATAACCGAAGCAAGCAATTCAGCTTCGGAGCCAAAGCGCTTGGAAGTAATTCTCTCAAGAGTCTGATGAAGACGCTGGTAGTACATATTTCACTCAACAATAATTAAATAACTAACTTACAAAAATATCCTATTTTAAAAACCTATCCAAACCAATAATTCTTACAAAAATGAATGAAAGGATTATTTGTCGATGTTTTCCCGCAAGCGGGACAGGCGAGTTGTTAATCTGTGGGAATCTGTGTGTAATCTGTCTGCCCCGTGAAGCGGGGTGAGAATCTGTGGTGAAAAACATAACCACGGATTACCACAGATTTATGATAAGGGAACGAAATTAATAAGAGAAGCTAACCCATTCCGGGTTACGCCCTCCATGGGTTAGGTTCAAGTAATCTGTAAACAGTATTCAGGACAACACAAATTCCCCCTCTCAAGAGGGGGAAAACACCCCTAATTAAGGAAAATTACCCCGCAAACACCCCTGAAATCCCCCGGAATTACCCCTAATTCCTCACCCCTTTTCTTTCAGTTCTCTGCCTCCCTCTGCCGCTCCGTCTCTAAATCCCGCCTCTTTCTTCCTCCCTCCTCCTTCGATCCTCCCTCGATCAGACACCGTAAAACAGCCCCTCTCCGCCACCACCTTATCGGTACCTCGCCTCAAAGCGGATGTAGTAACTGTAGTAGGTAAGCGTGGGGAGTGCCCTACTACAAAAACATTGAAAAAAGAGCCAAAATCGCCATTTGTAGTAATGTAGTCGGTGTAGTAACATAAATATATATTAATAATAATAATAATAATATATTTATATATATTTCGGGCTACTACCCTACTACGCTACTACACCCTACTACACTCAGATCCGTGAAAAATCCGCACAAAACCGGGAATGTCCCTGTATCAAACTTTTATCAAAAGAGAAATTAATGGGGGTTCTTTCCACCTCAAAGCCATAATTATTCACTTCTGCAGCAGTTTGCCAGTTAAGCAGAACCTTATTATTCAGAACAGAAGATGTAAATGAATTAAGTTCAACAGGAGGACATTGTCGGCAGTGATTTTTAATGGAAACGGCTGAGTAAAGCAGAAAACGTCTTCATAATCGAAATAATAGTTATTAATTAAAAATCCAGGTCCCTCTGTTATTGTCTGATCTGAAAATACCCGCCTCATCCGAACAAACAAAAAGTCGGCCCGACGGAGCAAGCTTGATATCGGTCATAAAACTCCTGTAGTAAACATGTTTTATGTTCCAGCTAGTTCCGTTATCAGTTGATTTATATATCCCCATCTCCCCGCCAATAAACATATTCCCCGACGGGGCCAGCACAATAACTTTGCTGTAAGAATAAACTGTATTTTCAGAAATCATTTGCCAAGTGTCCCCGTTATCTATGGACCTGAAAACTTTTGAATTCACCGATGCAAAAACATGCCCCTGACTGTTATAACCCACCGCCGTAACCACTTCATTATCAAGTTCAAACTTCTGCCAGCTCTCTCCGTTGTTTGTTGAGCGGTAAACTTTTGCTTCGTCCGAATAGGTTTTGGCGTAGAGGTCACCGGTTGACCTGTTTACAGTAACGTTTGTAATAAGACCGGTTCCAATCCCTGTATTCTTGCTCTCCCATACGTCACCGCCGTTAGTTGAACGGAATATTCCTGCTCCCCCGGTGGCAACAAAAATATCGCCGGCTGAATTTACGCAGATGTCGTTCACCGCCTCCATAAATATCTGATGCGTTGTGTCAAATGTAAGACCATTGTCTGTGGATTTGAATACCCCTCCCTGCACTCCGCCATATATTACTCCCGACGGACTCCCGCCAAAACAATAAAACTGAAACACCGATCCCCCTGAATTAATAAACTGAGGAGGATTCAATGTATATCCGTTATCGGTAGAGACGAAATTCGCAGTCCCCCCGGCAATTATATTCTGGTTTGGCGCAACTATAATTGCATACGTCGGAAAGTATTCGATAGCCGTCTGATGCCAGTTCAGACCTTCATCGGGTGTCATATACACTCCCCCGGGAGATGTGGCAATAAAGCATTCGCCATGCGAATTAAACGCAATAGCGTGGACGCTCCCCTGATTAGGGCCGTTACATTGTTTCCAGAATCCCTGGGAATAAAGATTTGAAGACGTGAGAAGAGATATACAGATAACAAGAAAAGCAACAACAGTTTTCATATCGCACCATATAAGTTTAAATAGTGAAAATAACGAAACAAACATAATCAACATTTTCCAAATAGCAAAGAGATTTTCGTATCCCGGAAAACCATGAATCCATCGTCAGAGCAAAGGAACGGTGGAATGATGGAAAGATGGAATATGGGAATTCCGCCCCGCAGGTTGTTGTAGAGAGAAAAGCGCTTAACAACAGCGTAAACATAATGAATTTCTTAACTGCAATGAAGTAGTCCAGGCGAAAATTAGCTCTTAAACGCAATCCTACTGCGGCGGATCGCAAAGAAGGACAAGTAATGTGAGTCATATTTTTCATTGCAACAGCCTGCTCGGCGGAGGGGAATTGATTTTTAGATTACCGCAGATGCAGACTGTGAATTCTGAAGCACCAATCCTGTTTCGGATTCAATTACCGAAAGCAAATATACCGTCTTCCTCTGATACCTGGTCCCCAGATTCAACTGGTACGGACTCAGATTCTTAGAAAAACTGTAAGAAGCCGCAAAGTTGAATGAAGCAACTGCCTTCTCAACACCGGTAACCTGGAAAGGTGGATCCTTCTCAGCCTCTACCGGGTCTGAATAGACAACAGCACAAATAAATCTCACCTGACTCGCTCCTGTCGGAACTTCCGTCTTAGTATCGAGCGCAGGGATAGTAGCGGTTACGGCAGTCTCCGTCACGTTAATGTTACTCACCGAAAACCCGAACCCGGAAACAGCAATAGAGTTGTATTCGGTGGGGGCAGTGAGACCCACGAAATTGATATTTTTCGAGAGGAGGGCGTGGTAGCCGGAGAAGAAGCATCCGCGTAGCGATTCATTCAAAGCTTTCAGACTTGGATAGAGAGAGAGCGCGGAACAAAACTTAACAGCAACTTTGAATCTCGGGTACTTATAAGTGAAAGCATCATAGAACTGACCTGTGGGGATGGTCATAATTGGAAAGATGTTAGGACCTTTAACAATTCGTGCATAGATAGGACCGAGTCGCCCCGAGATTTTCCTATTAGGATTTTGACAAAAAATAGCCATAAAGCAAACTCAAAATAGTTAATAAATTAGATTTACGATGTGAGAATAAAGTTTGCGATAAGGCGAGGTTAGGTGTTGAAAACACCGAAGACCGGAAGAACAATGGAATTCCGCTGTTGCGGAGGAGGTGTGTCAATAATTGATAATTGAAAATTCGAAATAGTAGGGGCTCAATTCGACAGATCGGATTTGAGCCCGTACAAACACTCGCCGAAACATCGACAATAACAAAAGACTGACCGCTGCAAATTACCATTGACCTATTTGATCAGCATCAGCTTTCTAACGCTTCTGAAATTATCTGTGCGCAATTCATAGAAATAAACTCCGCTCGTTAAGTTAGATGCATCAAATGTTACTTCATAACTTCCTGCGGGTTTTTCCTGATTTACAAGGGTTGCCACTTCGTTCCCGATTATGTCAAATACCTTTAGCGTTACAAATGTATTCACCGGTAACTGATAACTGATCACTGTTGATGGATTGAATGGATTAGGATAGTTTTGATAAAGCATAAATTCTGCAGGAATATCAGTTACTTCCGCTTCAATAATATTACTATAACTGAATGTACCATCGTTGTCAATTTGTTTCAGGCGATACCGGAATGTATAATTGTATGACTGTATGGATGTATGATGCAAATCGTCAGTAAATGAATATTCCTTTTTAGAATTTGAATTTCCGCTTCCGGCAACAAAACCAATCTTCTCCCAACCCCCTTCCTCCGGTCTCCCCCCTTTACCAAAAGGGGGAATAAGGGGGGTTCGCTCTATTTCAAAACCATAATTATTCACTTCCGTTATAGTTGTCCAGTTCAGTTCAACACAATTATTTTGCCGGGTTAAACTGAAATGCACCAACTCTACCGGTAATAATCCGTCTGAAAAAAGTGCTATATACGGCTGGACATTATTATCCATTTTTGTAAAACTTCCTCCGATGTATAGATCATTACCACTTTTTGTTAATGTATTACAGAAACTGTTTAGACTCACATTCCATGATGCATCCGCACTTCCGGTTACATTATCCAGTTTGGCAATACAATTTCTTGCCTGTCCGCCAATATTGGTAAACAGCCCTCCAACATAAATGCTGCTACCGCTTACAAGAATCGGGAATACGTAGTTATCTGGATTCGGATTCCACACAGGATCCACACTTCCGTCTGTTCTAGAAACCCGTGCAATATAATTCCTGGTTAATCCACCTACAGTATTAATACTCCCGCCAAGATATAAGTAATCATCAGTTAAACACAATCCCTCTTTTGCCTGCCAACTACCTGAATTCACATTTGCATTCCAGTTTAAATCACAGGCTCCGGTACTTTTATTTATTCTTGCAAATGTATATCTCGTTTGTCCGCCAATTGAACTGAAAGAACCGCCAACAAACATGTAATCTCCATCGATTATCATATCAGTGCACGAGCCACTTGGATTCGCATTGAATGATAAATCTAAAGCTCCTGTAGTATTATTCAGTTTTGCCAGATATTTTATTGCAGACTGCCCGCCAATATCAGTGAAATCTCCGCTAACGTAAACACTGCTTCCGTCAACTATTATGCTTTTTCCGGGAGTGCCTGTCGGAGTAACATTAGCATCCCAAGTTGCATTAACGCTTCCGTCAGTACTGTTTAACTTTGCGTAATAATTTCTTGTTGAACCTCCGATTGTCGTAAAATCTCCGGCTACATAAATATCGCTGCCGTCTTTAACCAATTCTAAAACGGAATTATTCGCATTCGGATTCCAATCATCTATACTACCATCGGTATTATTAACTCTTGCTAATCTGTATCTTAGTTTACCACCGATAGAAGAAAAATTTCCCCCGACATACAAATCGCTGCCGTTAACTGCTATTTTATATACTATCGAGGCGGCAGTCGGATTCCATGCTCCATCTGCATCTCCGCTGGTGTTATTCAGTTTTGCTATATAATTTCTTGCCTGTCCGCCAACAGTAGTAAACTGCCCTCCAACATAAATATCACTTCCAACTATTACAAGTGTACTGCAAGTGGAACTGGCATTAGGATTCCATGTCCCATCGGCAGTACCGTTAGTATTATTGAGTTTTGCTAATCTGTTTCTTGACTGTCCGCCAACAGTGGTAAACTGCCCTCCAACATAAATATCGCTTTCGCTAATTGCGATAGCATAAACCGTGCTTTGGGCATTAGGATTCCATGTCCCGTCGGCTGTACCGTTAGTATTATCGAGTTTTGCTAATCTGTTTCTTGACTTTCCGCCAACAGTGGTAAACAGCCCTCCAACATAAATATCGCTTCCGCTGATTGCGATAGCATAAACCACGCTTTGGGCATTTGGATTCCATGTCCCGTTTGCTGTACCGTCAGTACTATTTAGTTTAGCTAAATAATTTCTTGTTGTAGTGCCGTTAATTTTTGTAAAAGCTCCGCCTACATAAATATCGCTTCCGCTGATTGCGATAGCATAAACCGTGGTTGAGGCATTTGGATTCCATGTCCCGTCGGCTGTACCGTCAGTACTGTTTAGTTTAGCTAATCTGTTTCTTGTTGTAGCACCGTTAATTGTTGTAAAATCTCCGCCTACATAAATGTCGCTTCCGCTAATTGCTATGGCATAAACCGGACCGCTGACATTAGGGTCCCAAGCATTCAAAGAACCGTCAGAATTGATTCTGGCAAGGCGGTTGCGGGTCGCGCTTCCAACCTTCGTAAAACTCCCTCCAATATACCAGCCATCACTTCCATCAGGGACAACAGCATAAATTGCACCATCAACTTTCGAAAAAGCTAAGTTTGGTAATACATTGGTTGTTGTAAGCAGGGCGCCATTCCCGGTGTTTGGACCGACATATCTGAAATCGCCCCAAAGATAAGTTTTGGTACCGTCAACTAATATCCCTTGGACAGGTTGATTCGTAACCGGAAAATAAGCATTCGGGGTAGTTGATTGTGCAATAGAAATTTCCGAGTAAAGAATAATAAATAACAGTACAGTAAGCAAAGTTTTCATAGTTAACTCCTGAAAAAATATAAAGAAAATTTAATTATTAATTTATTTAACCTGCAATTTGTTGATAAATAATTGTTACAAATTCATTACCGGTAAATATTTAGGTCCGCAGCCGGAGGCAAGCGCCTCTTTTTCCCGAGAGGGAGAGCCCCTTTGATCTGGATTGGAAAGGTACTGCCTGAATAAAAGATATGAGGGTATATTTTTAAACAAGCAATAAAAAAACTTAAAGAAAGGAAGAAAAACGGGTTTTTCTCTGTGAAAAATGTAATCTGAACTATTCATAACCGCTATTCGTTGAAAATGTCTGAAGAAATCAAAAATTATCCAAAACACAAAAAAATAATGCGGAAATTAAAATATTATTTGTTGAATTTCGTCACGATTATGTTCAAAAATATATATTGTTTGTTAAGATTTCACAATTTGACAATTTTTAACAGATTTTATTAGATTTCCTTTCGTTTTCATTGGTTCCGGACGAACGTAAGTTAACTGATCTGTCCATTGTGCGGGTTGTGTAATTCAAATCATTATGAGAATTTCGTTATATTTACTGATAATTAGTTTCGCTGTTATGTATTGTCAGGCGCAAACTGAAATTGACAGGCGATTCAATGCTCTGAAGGAATCCGGGAATTCCGGAAGAGAAGTGCAGCTTGACAGTCTGATGAATTATATCGGTGAACTGGACACTGCCAGTGGAAATAAACTTACGAAAAAACTGCTTGCCATAACCGCCCGCTTTAATGATCCTTATTGCTATATAAAGACCTCCGCTTTTTCCGCCCGTTTCGGTTCAATTCATGAAAGAACAGAGAGAATTTATCAAGCTTACAACCTCGCAAAAGAATACAATAAAAAGAATCTGATTGCATATACCCTCGTAATACTAAGTGAAATTTGTCAGGAAAGGAATATTTTCGATTCCACAATGATATGTGTGATACTGGCGAAAGATCTGTTTTATGAACTGGGGGATAGTTATCCGCTGGTAACGGTTTTACACAAAATCGGTGACTTGTTTTATGCGGCAAATTTATTGAATGAAGCAGAGGCATACTATAAGGAAGTCCTGCAATTAAAAGGAAACCCCTTCGACTGGTCTAATTGGAGGAAATTTGTAATCCGGAATAATTTCGGTTTGATTGAAAGGAAAAGAGGCAATTATTACAAAGCCAAAAATCATTTTACCACCGCAGTTACTTACCTCCCCGGGAAGGGCAAAAGTTTCTCTGCGGCGGATTCCGTAAGGATTACTTACTCCTACTTAAACCTTGCCGAAAATGCAATTGATCTGAATAATTTAGATAGTGCAAAGATATTTTTAGAGAAGGTATTCCTTCTGAATTCGAAACTTAACTGGCCCAAATACTGGAGAAGCTACTATTTGCTGTGCGGCAGGTTAAAATACCTGGAAGAAGACTATCCCCTTTCCATTCAATTGTTGGAAAAGTCGAAATTAACTGATGCAAATTACAATTATTCAGATTCTTATGCTCAGGTTTTTAAGTACCTGTCGGTATCATATGAAAAATCCGGGGATATTCCTAAGGCACTGGAAAATTACAAGTTATACGACCGGTTCGTGGATTCACTAGCTTCGAGGCGAAACATAAAGGCGGCAATTTACCTGCTGATGAATGATAAACTGAAAAAATCAGAGGCTGAAGTGGATTTCTATCAAAACAGACAGCTTCTGTTATTTGGTGCAATTATTGCCATTTTTTTATTTGTGACGATTTTATTATTCTTTTATTTCAATATGAGCGAAGCATATAGAAATCTCGTGTTTAAAAATCTGGAAGTAACCGAACTCGGCAAAAAGCAGGATGACGGTAAAGATGAACGAGATGGATTTAATTCCGCTTCTGCACCGGATAAAGAAAGTGAGTCCCCCGAACCTGCAGTTGTGTTGAACGGGCATCAAAACAATGGGAATAAAGCTAAAATGAATAGCTTTTTACATAAACTTGAATCAGAGATGAATGAAAAAGAAGTTTACAAAAAGACCTATTTAACACTCGATAATTTAGCACATGACCTCGGGACGAACAGAACTTTCCTGTCAAAGTTAATCCACACACATTATGGAGTGCCGTTCAATACATATATCAATAATCTCAGAATAACTAAAGCAATTGAAATTATGAAACATAATGAAGATGTGGGAGATATTGATAAAATTGATACTATATACAAAGCCGTAGGCTTTTCCAACAGAACAACATTTATTTCCGCATTCAAGGATTACACCGGACTCACCCCATCCGTATTCATGAAGAAACTGCATCAGCTCAATTGACGTACTCATCTGTTGGTCATTCCGACAGAGCAGGGAGAAGTTTACCTGCGCCGTCATTAATGGTCATTTATAGTCATTAAGTTGAATGGATGGATGAAGACGGAAAAAAGATAATCCGCCTCTGTGTTGTTTTTCATGGAGAAAAAAAGATTAAAAGGTTAAAAGACAGAAGGCAGTAAGGAATTCTTTTTCTCTGCGTGACTATGCGGAAAACTTTGCGGTACTTAGCGTTTAAGAGCAGGCATTTGCCTGAGTCCCTTGTAAGAAAAAAGTAAATGCTATAATGATTGGTTATGTTTTCTGATGAGGTTCAATATCAAAAGTATCAATTTCGTATCCCGATCAAAATCGCGGGTAAAAAACTGTTTGGAATCATGTCAATTATGTTTTAATTTCGCATACCGAAAGTCACGATTTTTAATAATTCTGACAATGTATATACTCCGGTGTTCGGTTTCCGGATTTTTATACCAATAATCAAATCTAACGGGAGAAAATATGATGGAACAAAACTCGTCTGATGAAATAGACAGTTCCAGGCTGTCGTTCATGGAAAAAATTACCGTAGGTGGCGTTTATCTGAAGCTTATTTACAAGGATAACCAACCACACGATTTCCTAATACTTAGCGCAAACTCTTCTTTTGAAAAAATGACCGGTAAGAAAGATATTGCCGGGCAAAAATTATGCGAAGTAATACCGGGTTTGAACGAATCCAATCCCGAGATTATAGATGCATTGCTTACAGTTGCCCTCAAAGGTGATGAAAAAAGACTCGAAAGTTTTATAAAACCAATTAACATCTTCGCAGGTATTCTGATAATAAGTGAGAAAAAAGACTATGTCAATCTGTATATGGATGACACTACCTCACGGAAACAAGCCGAAGAAAAACTTAAAGCCAGCGAATCGAGATACAGAAATCTCTTCGATAATATGGCAGAGGGGTTTGCCCTCTATGAGGCTATTAAGGATGATTCCGGAAAAGTGGTGGATGCCCTCCTGCTGAATGCCAACCTCGCTTTTCAAAAGCAGACCGGAATGAGGATAGATGATATTTTAGAAAAAACAATGATGGAGTTGTTTCCGCAGACGGGTCCCCTTGAACTCGATTCAAGCGTAAAAATAGCTTTTGGAGGGGGAATTGAGAATAAGGAACTCTACTCATATGACCTTGAAAGATACTTCAGACAACTCACTTTCTCCCCTGAACCGGGCAAATTCGCATACCTTTTTGATGATATTACCGACCGCAAAGTTGCTGAAAAAGCACTTGCTGAAAGTGAAAGAAAATTCCGGACGCTTGCCGAAAATGCAGATGATATAATTATGCGTTTTGGCAAGGAGCATAAACACCTCTATGTTAATTCCGCTGCAGTAAATTACTTTAAGATCAACGCCTCAGATTTTCTGAGTAAAACAAATGCGGAGCTTGGATTTTTAAAAGAGGAATATGAATACTGGCATAAAAGAATTGACGAGGTTTTCTCCACCGGTAAATCAATGAGGGAAATTGCCCCGGTTAACAACGGTGAGTTCTGGTTTGACTGGAGTCTGATTCCGGAATTTGATTCTGAAGGGAATGTCTCCACTGTTATGAGTATCTCACGAGATGTTACCACATTAAAGAAAACTGAAAAAGAACTTGCCGAACGGGAAAGGTATTACCGAATGCTGTTCGAAGATCATGAGGCTGTTCAGTTAATTGTTGATCCGATGACCGGATTGATTGTGGATGCAAATAAAGCTGCCGAGAAGTTCTATGGCTGGACCAAAGAGGAACTGGTAAAAATGAATATCGGCGATATTAATCTGATGCCTGCCGAGGAAATCAAAGAACGGGTGAAAAAGGTACTTTGCCATGAGGGAAGTCATTTTGAGGTTAAACAAAAAAGGGCTGACGGCTCAATACGCGACGTGGATCTTTACTGCTCCTCTTTTACGAGAGAAGGCAGGGAGTTTATCCAGCCTATTATAATTGATGTATCTGCCAGAAAAGCAGCTGAGGCACTTATCAAACAGAAAAATGAAGAACTTTTTCTTGCAAATGCTGAAAAGGATAAGTTCTTTTCAATTATAGCACATGATCTCCGCAGTCCTTTCCATGCCATCCTTGGTCTGATGGAAGTTATTATTCATGATAAAGAAAATTTGTCTATGGACGAGATTGTTGAGTTCGTTACGGAAATCCATAATTCAGGGAAGAACGTGTATGAACTTCTTGAAAATCTGCTTGAATGGGCAAATATGAAACGGGGCGTACTCACTACCAATCCTGAAATTCTTGACTCCGGAAAATTAATCCGGGATAGCATTTCTTTCCTATCTCTCAAGGCAGAGCAAAAGAAAATTGAGGTGAAAAGTACTTACGATGACTGTCCGGATATTTATACGGATAAGCATATGACTGATACGGTCCTGAGAAACCTCTTATCGAATGCACTGAAATATACTAAGCGGGGGGGGAAAGTATCAGTTTCCGCAACCCGTACCGGTGAAATGGTGGAAATTGCAGTGAAGGATAATGGTGTGGGGATGAGCGGGGAGTATGCAAAGAAACTTTTTAAGCTGGGAGAAAAAATTGGGACCAGAGGAACTGAAATGGAACCTACCAGCGGATTAGGACTATTATTATGCAAGGAGTTTGTTGAGAAAAACGGTGGGACTATTTGGGTGGAGAGTAAAGAGGGAGAGGGATCGGTTTTTTGTTTTACTCTTCCGGCGGGGGAACGGTGAACAGTAAACAGTGAATAGTGAATGGTATGCAGTGAAGGGATTTTCCCCTCTCAAGAGGGGGAGGGGTTAAAACAATAAATGACTTCTTAACAAATCGACAAAGCAACAACTAAACCTTTTTTCCGTCTCCCCTTTTATCCTATTTCTTCCTTTTTTTCTTCCTCCCTTTTCATTATTTTATCTGGTTAATTTTTTTTAATTATTTATTGGAGTAATTGTGAGATTTATTGTTTTATTCGCAGCTCTTAGCTTTGGTCTCGTCTCTTGCCAGACGGTTACTAAAGACGATTTGAAAACACAGGATCAAAAGGTTAGTTATAGCATCGGAATCAATATCGGTAAAAATATTAAAACAGATGGTCTGAATCTTGACCTGGAATTATTTATGCAGGGTATAAAAGACGCTATGGAAAAGGATTCCAATTTCGTACTTACGGAGGAGGAAATGCAGGCTGTGTTTGCTCAGCTTCAGCAGGATATGGCTGCTAAACAGATGAAGAAACTTGAGGAACAGGCGGCTCCTAATAAAAAAGCAGGTGCTGAATTCCTTGCAAAGAATAAAACCACCGCTGGCGTGGTTGCTACCGCATCTGGCTTGCAGTACAAAGTGATTTCTTCAGGTAACGGTCCTTCACCAAAGGCAACTGATAAAGTCCGCGTTCATTACGAGGGAAGATTGCTGGATGGTACAATATTCGACAGCTCCGTTAAAAGAGGTGAACCGGCTGAATTCCCCCTTAACGGCGTTATTAAAGGCTGGACTGAGGCTCTGCAGCTTATGAAGGTCGGAGATAAATGGGAAATTTACATTCCTTCCGATCTCGCATACGGCGATCAGGGAAGTCAGGGTGTTATTCCCCCGGGCGCTATGCTTATTTTCTCGGTTGAATTGTTGGGTATTGTAAAATAACTCTGATATATGCGGAGGTATATTTGAAAAGGCTATTTTTTTTGTCACTGATTTTATTCTCTTTCTTCGGCGGACTTTTAGGTCAGCCGGCATCGAATATCAATGCTCCCAAATGGAGCTTCGACAAGGTGATTTACGAAGTCAATTTAAGGCAGTTTACTGAAAGCGGAACTATTAAGGAGTTCATGCAGCATCTCCCCCGCCTTAAAGAGCTTGGCGTTGGCATACTCTGGTTCATGCCAATACACCCTATCGGTGAACTGAACAGAAAGGGAACGCTCGGTTCTTACTACTCGGTTAAGGATTACTTTGATGTTGACCCGAATCTGGGGACGAAGGACGATTTCAGGCAGCTTGTATCAGAAATCCATAAACTCGGTATGTATGTTATTATTGACTGGGTTGCCAATCATACTTCCTGGGATAACGGGTGGACAGTTTCCAATCCCGATTTCTATAAACGGGATTCACTTGGCAATTTTGTTCCCCCTGTTCCTGACTGGAGTGATGTTATTGCCCTTGATTACAATAATAAAGGGCTTTGGCAGGAAATGAACAGGGCGCTTGAGTACTGGGTTCGCGATTTTAATATTGACGGCTATCGCTGCGATGTTGCAGGCATGGTTCCTACACCCTACTGGAATCAGCTCCGTCCTAAGCTTGAGGCTATTAAACCGGTGTTTATGCTTGCTGAGTGGGAGGATCCTGCTCTTCATACCGATGCTTTCGATATGACCTATTCCTGGAACCTGCACCATCTTATGGTTGAGGTGATAAAAGGAAAAGCGAACAGTATAGCCATTACAAATCTTATCGAAAAGGAATTAAAAGACTATCCGAAGAATGCTTTCCGGATGCGCTTTACCACTAATCATGATGAGAATTCGTGGAACGGTACAGAGTTTGAAAAGTTCGGCGATGGTGCAAAACCGCTCGCCGTCCTGTGCACAACCCTGCCGGGCATGCTGCTTATCTACTCCGGCCAGGAAGCAGGAAATACGGACAGGCTTGACTTTTTTGAAAAGGACCCGATTAAATGGAAGGAGTCTGAATTCACTCCGTTTTACAAGAGTCTGACAACTCTGAAAAAGGAGTACTCCCCGCTTCATAACGGAATGCAGGGGGGGGATTTCCTTTCCGTCAAGATGATTACTAAAAAACGGGACCAGGTTGCATCTTTTATCCGCTCCCGCGATAATCAGAAGATACTGGTAATTGCCAATCTTACTTCAGAAACTGCCGATATTTCCCTTACAACCAGGGAAGCTTTCGGTACTTACACCGATTATTTTACCGGTGAGAAGCTTACGGTTAAAAAGAAAAACAAGCTGGTGCTTAAAGGCTGGGAGTATAAAGTTCTGATAGCCCGGTAATGGATATGTCCCCCGCTTTAGTTCCGGTTATCGGACTGGAAATTCATGTACAATTAAAAACAGCCACGAAGTTATTTTGTGGCTGTTCCGCTAAATTCGGAGATGAGCCGAACAGCAACGTCTGCCCTGTTTGTCTGGGGCATCCCGGGGCACTCCCTGTTCTTAACAAAAAGGCGATTGATTTTGCCATCCTGCTTGGTATTGCATGCAATTCTACTATTTCCGGAAAATCTCTTTTCGAAAGGAAAAATTATTTCTATCCGGACCTCCCGAAGGGTTACCAGATTTCCCAGCTTGAAAAACCGGTGTGTCTTGGGGGATACATATTTGCGGGAGATAAAAAAATAGCCCTTAACCGGATTCATGTTGAAGAGGATGCGGGGAAGTCCATTCACCTTCCCGACGGAACGACTGCGATTGATCTTAACCGGAGCGGAGTGCCGCTGCTTGAGATTGTTACAGAACCGGTAATTTGCTCAGCTGCCGAGGCAGTGGAATTTCTTTCCTCCCTGCGCACTATTGTCAGGTATCTTGATATCTGCGACGGGAATATGGAGGAAGGCTCCCTAAGGTGCGATGCCAATGTTTCCGTAATGCCCGCCGGCTCCGGTATTTTCGGGGTGAAAACTGAAATTAAAAATATGAACTCTTTCCGGAATACCGAGAAGGCTATAAATTATGAAATTGAAAGACAAACGGAACTGATCCTGGATGGCGGAAAGGTTACGCAGGAAACGCTTTTGTGGGATCCGGATTCGGGTTCTGCATGCATTATGAGAAGCAAAGAGGAATCGAACGATTACCGCTACTTCCCCGATCCCGATCTGGTGGAGTTCTCAATTTCCGGTGAGTGGGCAGAGCAGCTTAAAATGATTATGCCGGAAATGCCGCGGGCACGTTTCGATCGCTTAGTTAAAGACCATTCCCTTTCCCAATACGATGCGGGGGTGATTACCCAGTCCCGCGAGCTGGCTGATTTTTATGAGGCGGTTGCTTCTATAACTTCCGACTTCAAGTCCTCAGCCAACTGGATTATGACCGACGTTCTGCGCCTGCTTAATGAAAGAAAAATAACCGTGAATCAGTTCCCCGTTCCCCCTGAGGAAATTGCCTCGCTGATAAATATGATAAATAGCGGGGAGATAAGCAACAAGATTGCCAAAATGGTTTTTGACGAGATTGCCGATTCAGGGGAAAAAGCAGCCGATCTTATTGAGCGGAAAAATCTGAGACAGATTTCCGATTCTGCCGGACTGGAAAAAATGATTGAGGAAGTTATTGCCAGGCACCCCGCCCAGGCAGAGGAGTTCAGAGCCGGCAAGGAGAAAGTTTTCGGCTTTTTTATCGGACAGATTATGAAGGAGAGCAGGGGCAAGGCTAATCCGAAATTGGTGAATATTATTTTAAGCGGTAAACTGGGTAAATCCGCGGTTGGAGATTAATTGTTTTTTGTAGTAAATTGGTTTATTAATTTTTCAGGAGTTGATTTTGTCGTTTAAGGATAGATTAAGAAGATTCGTTGGTATTAAGACCGAAGAGGAATTGAAAATTGTAAAAACCCCAAGGGAAAAAGCAATTGAGTTTGTAAAGTCCCTATTTTTTGCAGGCATTGCCGCCTTGCTGATAATTACGTTCATCATTCAGAACACGCGGATCCCTACCGGTTCAATGGAGCGGACAATTCTCGTTGGCGATTTTGTGCTGGTGAACAAATTTATTTACGGCTCCTCCTCGGGAAAGTATATACCTTTCACGGAGATTGAGATTCCTTACTTTACCCTCCCCTCAATAAGAGAACCTGAACCTAATGATGTGGTGGTTTTTGAGTACCCGGGTGACCGTGATGACATGGTCTCCAAAACACTTAACCTCAACTACGTCAAGCGCCTGATAGGCATGCCGGGGGATGTTGTGGAGATAAGGGACAAGGTGGTGTTTGTCAATAATAAAGAATTTCCCATTCCGCCCAACATACAATACCTCTCCCCTTTCCCGGTACCTAAGGGACAGGTTAATCCCAGGATATTCCCGAATGGTGCCCCCTGGAACGAGGATAACTACGGACCTTTGAAGATTCCGAAAAAAGGACTTAAAATTGACCTTACCCCTGATAATGTTGAATGGTGGCGCACTATTATTGACCGCGAGCACGGAAAGCGTGTGGTTGGCGTTACCAACGGAACGATCACTATTGAGGGAAAACCTGTGTCTTCCTATACTTTCAAAAAGGATTATTATTTTATGATGGGGGATAACCGCGATGACAGTGCCGACAGCCGCTACTGGGGACTTGTGCCAAGGGATATGGTTGTGGGGCAGGCATTTATAGTGCTCTTCTCGTGGGACAGGGATATTCCATTCACACAGCTTTTCAAACTGCTCGCATCGATCCGGCTCGACAGGGTTCTGAAGCTGATTTACTGACGCGCAGAAAAGAAACCGGTTTACAGGAATTAAAGTTTTCAAGAGGCATGCAAGGCATGCCTCTTTTCTTTATTCCAACTCCAAAAGCAGTTTATTCTTAGTAACCATTTCCCCCTCATTTACATAAATTTCCTTTATCCTGCCATCCTCATACGCAATTATGATGTTCTTCATTTTCATCGCTTCCAGTGTCATCATCTCTGTTCCTTTTTCAACCTTCTCCCCCTTCCTGACGCGGATATTCTGAATAATTCCGGGAATAAAAGCCGTGATCTTTTTAGGATCCGGTTTGGTGTACTCCTTGCGCTTCAGGAACTTTGTAGTCAGTCTGGTCTCATAAGCCATATCGTCCAGAATCAATTTGGACATTTCTTGCTTTTCCATACTTTCCTCCTCTAAAATGGCGGGATACCGTGCTTCTTAGGCTGACGGATTTCCCTTTTGAATTTGGAAATATTCAGAGAGTGGATAAGATACTCCCGCGTCTCCAGTGGATTAATTACGGCATCAATATGTCCGTTGGCAGCCGCAACGTAGGGATTCGCAAATTTCTCGGTGTACTCGTGGACTTTTTCGCGTCTGGTCTGTTCAGGATTCGGGCTGGCGGATATTTCCGATTTGAATATTATGTTCGCTGCCCCTTCCGGTCCCATAACTGCAATCTCCGCGGTAGGCCAAGCAAATACAAAGTCTGCACCAAGATGCCTGGAACACATTGCTATATATCCACCGCCATACGCCTTGCGGAGAATGACCGTTATTTTCGGCACAGTTGCCTCGCTGTAGGCATATAGTACCTTTGCACCGTGGCGAATAACCCCCGCATGTTCCTGATCCACTCCGGGAAGGTATCCCGGTAAATCCACAAGCGTGATAATAGGGATATTGAAAGAATCGCAGAATCGGATAAACCTGGCGGCTTTATCGGATGAGTCCACATCCAGCACACCGGCAAGCACTAACGGCTGGTTGGCAACCACACCCACAGTCTCCCCTTTCATTCTGCAGAACCCGATTACTATATTAGGCGCAAAGAATTCCTGAATTTCGAAAAACTCTGAATCATCTGCCCCGGCTCTTATAACCTCCCTTACATCGTACGGCTTGTTTGCCTCGGCAGGTATGATGTTATCAATATTTATTCCTTTTTTAGGCGGCTTTGGTGGGAATGGTTCGGCTTTCTTGGAATTGTTCCAGGGAATGTATGTCATCAGTTTCTTTATCTGTTCAAAACACTCCATTTCACTATTGGCAAAGAAATGTGCATTCCCCGAAATTTCCGTCTGCACGCGCGCACCTCCTAAATCCTCCATCGAGATCTCCTCGCCGAGCACCGTCTTTATAACCTCGGGACCGGTAATGAACATTTTGGATATCTTATCAACAACAAAAACAAAGTCGGTAAGTGCCGGTGAATAAACAGCACCTCCGGCACAGGGACCCAGAATAACTGATATCTGGGGAATAACCCCGCTGGCAATTGTGTTACGATAGAAAATTTCTCCGTACCCGGCAAGTGAATTAACCCCTTCCTGGATACGCGCGCCCCCCGAGTCGTTGATGCCAATAAGCGGAATGCCAAGTTTGATTGCATGATCCATTATTTTAGTGATCTTCCTGGCATGGGCAAGTCCAAGAGACCCTCCTGCCACGGTAAAATCCTGCGCATAAATTGCAATGGGGTGATTGTTGATGGTCCCAGTTCCGGTTATAACCCCGTCTCCGGGAAGTTGTTTTTTATCCATACCGAAATCCTTTCCGGCATGCTCAACAAACAGGTCGTACTCATGGAATGAATCGGGATCCACGATTGCTTTAATTCTGTCCCGGGCGGTCATTTTTCCCTGTGAAATCTGTTTTTCGATCGCTTTAGTACCACCGCCGATTGTGACTTTTTCTTTTCTTTTAAAAAAATCGAGAATTTTTCTTGCGAATGACATTTGAGTTCCTTAGGTTAAAAATCTGAGGTGTAAAGATAACACTTTTTAGCATATAAATTAACAGAAACCAGTTCACCTCCTTCCCCACCGGTTTATTCTCTCTCACTGTTCACTTAATCATCCCTTTTTGTGGTTTCCCAAATTCTCATTATTTTTGGGATATGGAAATAGTACAACTCTCTTTATTACTGCTCGTCTTCGTAGCACTTGCGGTCGCAATGTTCCTCAGGAAAATTCCCGCACTACTTGCCTTACCCATAATGGCATTTCTGATCCCCATTATCTCCGGAGTTTCGGTTGCGGATACTCTTCAGCTCGTGCTTGGTCAGGGGACCCTTCGTCTTGCGGAGGCTTACACAATAGCCATTTTCGGAAGCATGCTCAGCATACTCCTCCAGAAAACCGGTATAGCGGAGGGATTTATAAAAATTGGTGCGGAACTTTCGGGGGATAAACCGTTTATCATCACCCTGATTATGCTGATCCTGATTATCCTCCTTTTCACTACACTTGGGGGACTTGGGGCGATCATAATGGTTTCGACAATCGTACTCCCTATCCTCGCTTCCGTTGGGGTGGGTCCGGTTACAATTGTGGGGGTTTTCCTCTTCGGAATCAGCATAGGCGGGATTTTAAACGTGGGTAACTGGGCACTCTATACAACCGTTTTATCCCTCCCGATTGATACCGTACGCCCCTTTGCAATGGTAATGTTCCTGCTGACTTTCGTAACCGCCATACTCTATATAACCATTCAGCTTTACCGGGACGGACACGATATCAGATTCGGAAAGATTGTTCTTTATTCCCTGATTTTCCTCGTAATTATCGGTATGCTCTATTTTGCTTATTCAGGATTATCTCCTTATAAGAAATGGCAGTTCGGACTTCTGATAAAGGGAGTAGGACTTTACCTGAAGTATGCCATTGGTGCGGGTATATTATTGCTTTTCGCACTCTCGGTATTAAGACTTTTTGCAAAAAGAGATGAAGGGAAAAGGAACTGGATTTCGTTTTTCACTCCGGTGGTTCCCCTCTTTTTGATTCTTCTTTTTGATATGAATTTCATAGCGGCATTTATCTGCGGACTGATATACGGATTCCTTTCCACATACAGAAAAGGCAGTCTGAATATATTTACCCGTTCAATACTAGAAGGGGGGGGAGTGGTTATGCCGGCGGTTGCCCTGATGCTGGGAATTGGAATGCTCCTGAATGCCGTGATGGGTCCCTCGAATTTAAGCAGCACTGCTTATTCAGCCGGCTGGCCCGTACTACTGCTGTTAAAGCCGGTACTTGCAGAGATCGTACCTTCCAACGGATTTGTGTACATCCTTCTCTTTACTGCATGCGCGCCACTGGCGCTATACAGAGGTCCGCTGAATGTCTGGGGTATGGGTTACGGAATTGCGGCTATTTTCCTGGCAAGCGGAATGAATCCGGGGGCTATAATGGGACTGCTTATGGCGGTTGGTCAGATTCAGGGAATCAGCGATCCGACCAACACCCAGAACGTTTGGCTCGCTAACGAAGTACAGATTGACGTCCAGAAAATACTCTGGAACACGATTGTCTATACCTGGGGTATTGCCCTGGTGGGACTTGTAATCTCGTCACTCTTTTTCTATTAGCAAATAATCCCGGAGTTTATAAACTTTCCAGTGCTTTAAGCAGCTTTTCGCTTACCTCTCCTGCTATGGAAGCAAGATTCTCGTTCCCAGCTGCTTTCATAGCTTCCAGCGGATTAACTGCGGAAACTCTTACCTTGCCCGCTTCAATTTCCTGAATAACCACGTTGCAGGGCATCAGCACGCCTATATTTTCTTCCATCGAGAGGGCTTTATAAGCGAAGGGGGGATTGCAAGCACCAAGTATTTTGTACTTTCTGAAATCCACATCAAGTTTTTTCTTTAAGGTCGCCTGAACGTCAATCTCCGTCAGCACGCCAAAACCCTGTGCTGACAATGCTTCGGTTACTTTGCTCTGCGCATCCTCAAAATTTGCTTCGATTACTTTTGAATTATTGTACATTATATCTCCTTGTATTTTCTGATATGATGATTTGTTTCCGAATAAGTTGCATATATCTAAAATCAAGTGGAACTTATGAAAAGTTCAAAATGTTTAATAAGTAACAATTTTCCGGAACAGTGTGATAAGCTTTCCGGGTTGAAAGTCAGTTAGTTTTATAAAAATCCATCGGTGATAAGAGGGCAATTTTTTCACCGGTGAATTCTGTTATGATTGATCACTACTTCCAGCAATTGTTTCCGTATGATATTTTTAGTGTGAAACCTATGAGGAAATTATGATTAAAATCTACTTTCTATTTGCTTTTATCCTACTGCATTGTTTATCAATGGCTCAGTTAACAATTATCAGAAACCTATATGAACCTCAAACAGGTTCTGAGTATTTATACACTACCTCCGAGAGATACGCCCAGGCGTTTCTAACCGATGGCAATTCATTTGAAGTCGAGAGAATAGTGATTAAAATAGAAACAAACCATCAAAATATTTTACCGGCAGTATATAGTTCCAATATGTCTGGTGGAATTGGCACCCAGCTTTTTCAGGCAAATTTCGTTAGTTATAATGCAGGCACTCAGTTTGCGACTTATTATGCAATGGGGAATACAAATTTAGCTGCAAATACAAAATACTGGCTGGTGATAAAAAGCAACTCAAATCAACCTTCGTTTGCCTTGACTTCATCTAGTTCTTACAATGGTTATGGACATATTCCGAATGTACAGTCATTTGCTGGAAGTTTTGATTCTGAAGCATCGTGGGGTTATTATGATTTAGGTATTATGTCATTTCTATTCGAAATTACCGGTGATTTGGTTTTGCCTGTTGAATTAACCGGCTTCCAGGCATTTTCTTCCGCAAAAGAAGTTAAACTGACCTGGCAAACTGAGTCAGAAGTGAACAACTATGGATTTGAAATTGAGCGGGCAGTCGTCATTGATATGCAGTCTGCCAACTGGGAGAAGATTGGATTTATGTCCGGTTCGGGAAACAGCAACTCGGTAAAGGAATATTCGTTCAGTGACGTTTTCGAGCATCCGAACGATCTTAGAATCCGGTATCGCCTGAAGCAGATTGACAACGACGGTACTTTCTCGTACAGTAAGGAAGTGGAAATTGAGAATAACCCCCCTGCGACTTTCAATCTTGTGCAGAACTACCCGAATCCCTTTAACCCGGGCACCACAATAAATTTTAGTCTTCCGGAAGAAACCCGTGTTACTCTTGAGATCTTTAACATTACCGGTGAAAAAGTAGCAACACTGATAAATGGCGAAATAACTCCGGCGGGAATTCACGAAACATACTTCAATGCCTACGACCTCCCAAGTGGAATATATTTCTGCCGCATTAAAGCAGGCAGCAATATAGCAGTAAAAAAACTTACCTTGATGAAATAGATTCCCCTCCGGGAAAGAGGAGCGGTTTTATATGTATCGCTGCTCCCCTGTACAGGCAGTTGCTTTAAGTAATTTACTTCTGACATTGCTTTATATTATGTGTAACACCGTCCGTCAGTTATCTGATTACTCCGCATTTGGGAGCTGATTTTCATCAGGAATACGCTTTTGTATAAAAGTAATTCTCTATATTCACACTACTGTTAAGTGTTTCTCTTTCTCATCATCACTCAGTCTATCCTGGTAATTACCGTTTCTTATTCATATATTTGCAGCATAAAATTATTTTCGGTTATGAAAACATTAAAAGAATCCATATCTGAGGCAATGGGCGTATTTGATGAGGAGCTTTTCCCTTTCCTTTCTTACATCCTGAGTGACTTTTGGGAAATGGGCTCTGATCCCGATACTATCATTCGCATCATTAAAAAACATTTCCCCGGTAAAACTGATCTGAAAGTGGCCGACCTTGGTTGCGGTAAGGGACCCGTATCCGTAAAAATAGCCCGGGAACTGAATTATAACTGCTTTGGAGTTGACGGAGTCCCCGAATTCATAGAGACGGCAATTGAAAAGGCTAAAGAGTATAACGTGTCTGCTTTGTGCAAATTCCGGGTTGGTGATTTAAGGGAAGTCCTTCAGACTCTGCCTGCTCAGGATATTATTATTCTTGGTGCGGTTGGACCCGTATTCGGTGATTATTACACGACATTAGAGCAATTAATAACGCACCTGAACGAACAAGGCATGATAATCCTGGACGAGGCATATACCGGAGTAGATCCTGATCCCGCCTTTCCACAGGTACTTGCCAGGGAAAAGCTGTTCGGATATTTTAAATCTGCCGGTTTGAAAGTAATAGAAGAAATTATTGCCCGGGAGGATGAAAAGAATATCACTGCTTACGACACAGAATTTGAAAAACTCAAATCCCGCTGCGCTGAACTGAGCAATCAATACCCCGAAAAAGCCCCCCTCTTCTCAAAATACCTGGAAAACCAGGCAAAGGAATACAAAGCACTTAAATCATCAGTAATTGGAGTTACCCTGGCATTAGTTAGAAAATAGATATAACTACTGAAACAACAAATTCCAGATAGTCCTTCCCACTGTTCTCCAAGTAAAAAAAAATAGTAAAATACTATTTTTTTCTTGCATAGAAATATTTTTTTTTAGAAATTTAAACATCATTAATAACTTATTTACTTCCAACAATCAAAATAAGGAAGTGCAGTATGAAAAAATTCGTTTTGTCTTTTTTCGTTTCTAAAATATGCCGCCACTTCGGTTTTTTAACAGGTGGATATACATCAAATAATGCAGGAATGGTTAACCACCACTCTGCCCATCAAATCTCCACACTTCTCTCCTTAGGATTTACAACGGAAATGAGCGTTTACAAGCTCCCTTTATATAATTACTCAGTAACAAATACATTCCTGTAAAGCTTAAGTAAAAAAGTTTTCAAAAAGAATTACATAATTTTATTTAAAGGAGCTGATGTATGAAAAATTTAATTACCACTCTCTATTTATTATTTTCAACAATAACCCTGTATCCACAGATCGGCGGATACGCACTTAATTTTGACGGAACGGATGACTATGTGTCCACAAACTACAACACTCAGATAAATATATTTACCATTGAATGCTGGGTAAAGGGAAATTCAGCCCCTTCATATAGCACAGATGGTACAGGTGTGGTGCATCGAAATCACAATTATCAAATAAACTGGAATCATCCATCACCCGATTTCAGGGGCGCAGCAGCAATTAATGTTGGAGGTACATGGCATAATGCCAGTTTTGGACCTCTGACAGGCAATGTATGGTATCACCTTGCTGCCACTTATGATGGTGAGAATCTAAGAGCATACAAAAATGGAGTGTTGATGAATACAAACACTAATCCATCCGGAAATCCAGATAATATAAGTGAGAATTTAACTCTTGGATCTCATTCAGATCCTAGCAGTGGACGTTATTTTGGTGGAATGATTGATGAAGTCCGCATATGGGATGTGGTACTTACAGCAGATGAAATTAAGGCAAATATGTATAAGGAAATCAGCACGCACTCAAACTTGAAGGTCTACTATAAAATGAGTAATGGTTCCGGAACAACTTTGACAGACAATAGCGGCAACAATGTCTCAGGCACCTTAACAAATGGTCCTACCTGGTTAGCTTCAGGCAGCTTTGCAGGTTCCCGCCAGGCGCTCGATTTTGACGGAACAAATGATTATGTTGCAATGCCCCAGAGTTTTAACGATGGCTTTGATAATCTTCAGCATTTCAGTTTTTGCGGGTGGGTCTTCTGCGCTGATTTAGAACCCGCTGGTGCCTGGGGTACTTTATTCAGTACCTTTGGAACTGATTCGAGGGTAATTATCGCGCAAATGCCGGATGGATACGGGGGCGGGAAAGATGATATATTTTTTTCTGTTGATAACAGATCCGGCGGGATGACTTATGCTGAGGCATATACGGAAAATAATGTGCTTAAAACCGGCGTATGGCAGCATCTTTCATTTGTTTATGACGGCACAAAAGAAACTAATTCGGAAAAAATTAAATTTTACGTTGACGGTGTGTTGCAACCATTAAATTTTGCCGGTTATACATTTCCGTCAGCTTTCCCGAATAATACAACCTCCGGTTTTGTTGGTAGTAATAATCAACAATATGACCCTTTCAAGGGGGGGCGCTTTGACGAATTTTCTTTCTGGAACAAATCACTCACCCAATCCGAGATTCACGAAATAATGTTCAGGAGCCTCGCGGGGAATGAAACCGACTTGTTTGCCTACTACCGTTTTGACCAGTATGAAGGAACATCTCTCTATGACTATAGCGGAAACAACCGAAACGGCACACTCACTAATATGGATCCGGCTACGGATTGGGTTGCCTCAACCGCATTTAATACCTGGATTGGTTCGGAAAGTTCAACATGGTCAACCGCAAAAAACTGGAGCAACGGGACTACCCCGGTTTCTACGGATAATATAGGTCTTTATAAATGGGCTTTGGGGAATGAGACTGATATTACCGGCGCTCCGACTGTAAACAATCTTCTGTTTTCTTCAACAGCGTCTCCCACACTTGGCTCTGATTTTACCGTGAATAGAAATCTGATACTCGGGAAAAATACAGACTTAAACGGGAGATCCATAAAACTCGGAACTTATTCATCTCCGGGCTTTTTAGTTGAGGGGGATTACAGATTTTTTGGGAGCACAGGTACTATCTCAGTAGAATCAACATGGGATAATTTTTCAGGAATCAACGTTGGTGGACTTGGTGCTGTCATTTCCTGTAATACTAGTATAATGAGAACAATTGTCCGGGGACATACCGAATTCACTAATGAAAGTAATAAGAGCATTTTACGGTATTACAAAATATTTGAAGAAGCAAAAGAAAATACTGATGAAATCGAATTTACTCTGAAATTCAATTATCTGGAATCAGAACTTAACGGTCTGACTGAAAGTAATCTGACTCTTTTCAAATCTACAGATAACGGAAACACCTGGACAAGTGCCGGAGGTGTCCCGGATTACGGTAATAATAATATCACCTTAACCGGAATTACAGATATTTATGGAATCTGGACAATCGGAAATTCAGCCTCTCCCCTTCCTGTTGAACTTTCCTCTTTAACGGCAAAAGTATTGGATAATTCTGTGATTATCAGTTGGAAAACATCTACCGAAGTAAACAATTACGGATTTGAGGTGGAAAGAAGTCTGAAGACAGAGTCCGACATGGTCGGAGGAAGTCAGAATCCTGAATGGGATAAAATTGGTTTTGTCCCCGGCGCCGGAAATAGTAATTCTCCTAAGGAATATTCGTTCACTGATGATCTGAATGATGCATCCTTACAGTCACAAAATCATAAAATCCGTTATCGCCTAAAACAAATTGACAACGACGGGACTTTCTCATACAGCAAGGAAGTGGAAATTGAGAACCTTCTCCCATCTGCTTTTGAGCTTAGCCAGAACTACCCGAATCCCTTTAATCCAAGTACCACAATCAGATTCGGTCTCCCTGCCGACACCAGGGTGACTCTTGAAGTGTTCAATATTATTGGCGAAAAAGTTGCAACGCTGCTAAACAATGAAATAAAATCAGCCGGATATTACGACGTATTATTTAAGGCGTCAGAACTCTCAAGCGGAGTCTATTTCTACAGATTAACAGCCGGAGAATTCATATCCACAAAGAAACTAAATATAATTAAATAATCATTATGATATTATTAAACTAATCCATAAAGTGAATTAATTGTCAAAAATTGAAATAAGGAATAAAAATATGAGAAAACAATTACTGATTGTTTTAATCCTGCTCCTATCCGGTCACATCAACTCTCAGATCGGCGGATATGCATTGAAATTTGACGGAACGGACGATTACGTCTCTATTGCAGATAATGCAAGTATTGATTTTACATCAAGCCAGTCTTATACTATCGAAGCATGGATTTACGCGGATGATTTAACTGCAAGTAATACTGGAAGAGCTGTTTTAAGCAAGTACAACGGCTCGGATGCGAGTTATTTTATCAGAGTAAACCCGAATGGCACCCTGTATTTTGATAATTTATACACCTCATCAGGAGTGATTACAACAAACAAATGGTACCATATAGCCTGTGTTTACAAAGCAGGATCTGATGCTTACAGAAAAGTTTTTGTTAATGGAACCGAAAAAACGTTCGCTGGTGGTTCTGTAATCGGTCCGAATAACGGAAACGACGAGCCTCTGAAGATAGGACGTCATAATGATTGGGCTAATGACTGGTTCGGAAAAATTGATGAAGTGCGTATCTGGAATACCTTCCGTACTGAGGCAGAAATAAAAGCAAATATGTATAAGGAACTTACCGGGAATGAAACAAATCTTGTTGCGTATTATAAAATGAGTAATGGTTCCGGAACTGATCTCGCAGATAATCAGACAAGCGGGACGAATCCGGGAACGATTAATGGTTCAACCTGGGCAGTTTCGGGATGCTTTGCCGGCTCCCGTCAGGCGTTGAGTTTTGTTGATGATGCAAATCCTGATAAATATGTTGAAATCACAAATGGTTCAGCGCTGATTGCAAATCAATCCGGGATAACTTTTGAGTGCTGGGTATATCCCCGGACTGCTGAAATCAAAGACTGGACAACTGATTTTGAAGGTTTCATGAGTATCCGGAACAGTTCTGTACATCCTGCATTCTATCTGCTTCGAACCGGAACTAACAATGTAGAGGGGAATATAGTCGTTAGTGACGGAACCAGCAAGCAGGTTAATTGTTCCCTTGTCCCAAATGAGTGGCAGCATTTTGCGCTTGTGTATAACGGCAGTACAATCAGTATATATCGAAATGGTGTGCTTGAGAATTCCGGAGCTATTACAGGGCAAATTACCAATACAACACAACCATTACACATCGGGAAAATGTTTTATGATTCGTATAACTGGCCTTTTGATGGTCTGATAGATGAGGCACGTGTATGGACCACCGCACGTACCGAATCCGAGATTCGCGAAAATATGATGACCACGCTAAACGGAAATGAAACCGGTTTGGTTGCATATTACAGATTTGACCAGTACAACGGTACTACCCTTTATAATATTGCCGGAACCGGTTATAACGGGACTATTAATAACATGGAATCATCTGACTGGGTAGCCTCAACCGCATTTAATACCTGGATTGGTTCGGAAAATTCAACATGGTCAACCGCAAAAAACTGGAGCAACGGGACTGCCCCTGTTTCTACAGATAATATAGGTCTTTATAAATGGGCTTTGGGGAATGAGACAACAATCAGCGGTACTCCAACTATAAACAATCTTCTGTTTTCCTCAACAGCGTCTCCCACACTCAGTTCCGACTATTCAGTTAATGGTAGTTTGCTGCTCGGCAGAGATCTTGATATCAGCGGCAGACAAATAACACTTGGTTCTTCAGGTTATCTTGTTGAGAGAAATTACAGACTCTATGGAACCTCGGGAACTATTACAACCACACGGACACTCGGAACACTCAGCACTTCCACAAATGTTGCAGGTCTGGGATTCGGAATTAAATCAACAGGTAATTTAGGAAGTACAACAATAACGAGAGGACTTGTATCCCAGTCAGGGAGTTATTTGACAAATGGAGTAAGCAGGTATTTTGATGTTACAGCAGCAGGCGGAGGACCATATGATATTGTTTTTAACTATCTTGATGCGGAAGTACCCGGGACAGAAAGTAACCTGGCATTATTCAAATCATCGGACGCAGGTTCAACATGGACGATACTGTCCGTAAATCTCAATACGACTTCAAACACAATTTCATTTAGCGGTACCTCAAGTATGTCAAGATGGACGGCAGCCGATAATAACTCTCCCCTTCCTGTTGAACTTTCCTCTTTAACGGCAAAAGCATTGGGTAACTCTGTGATTATCAATTGGAAAACATCCACCGAAGTGAACAACTACGGATTTGAGGTGGAAAGAAGTCTGAAGACAGAGTCCGACATGGTCGGAGGAAGTCAGAATCCTGAATGGGATAAAATTGGTTTTGTCCCCGGTGCCGGAAACAGTAATTCTCCTAAGGAATATTCGTTCACTGATGATCTGAATGATGCATCCTTACAGTCACAAAATCATAAAATCCGGTATCGCCTAAAACAAATTGACAACGACGGGACTTTCTCCTACAGCAAGGAAGCGGAAATTGAGAATCTTCGGCTTGCTGATTTTGAACTTAGCCAGAACTATCCGAATCCCTTTAATCCAACCACCACAATCAAATTCGGATTACCCGCAGATACCAGGGTTACACTGGAGGTATTTAACATTACGGGTGAGAAGGTCTCAACATTGGTAAGCAACGAAATGAAATCAGCCGGTTACTACGAGGTTCAGTTTAACGGATCAGAACTCTCAAGCGGAGTCTATTTCTATAAACTCCTGACGGAAAACGGATTGCACATAAATAAAATGATGCTGATGAAATAATTAAGAACTAAATGCATTCAGAAAAGGAGCTGCGAAGCTCCTTTTTTTATTCACGGTAAAAATAATAAAATTAATTGCTGACCGGTTTTTCTGCAGACGTTTAATCATACGCAATAATCATTCTTTTTTTGTAGATTTGTAATGCAAATAATTAATTTTATCTATGAATGGTTCTAAACTAATATACCTGGACAATCAGGCTACAACGCAGACAGACCCCAATGTGGTTGAAAAGATGCTCCCATATTTCACAAAATTCATGGGTAATCCATCATCAGACCACAGCTTTGGGATAGAAGCCCGCTCCGCAGTGAGTTGGACCAGGGACATAATTACCAAAGCCTGGGATCTTGATTGCCGGCTGCTTGTTTTTACAGCAGGAGCATCTGAATCAATAAATCTTGCGCTCAAAGGATTTGCAGCCTCCCCTTCCTCAAAAGCCAGGAAGAAAATTATAACCACAAATATCGAGCACTCTGCAACTATTGAAACCCTGAAAAGACTTGAAATGGCAGGGTTTGAAATTATTAATTTGCCGGTTGACAATGAGGGATTAATAAGCACAAAACAACTTGAAAGTTCATTGTCTGAGGATACTCTTCTGGTCTCAATTATCCTGGTAAATAATGAAATCGGGACAGTTCAGGATTACAATGAAATTATTAAAATTTGCAGCGCCCGTCAAATTCCCCTGCATTTTGATGCCACCCAGGGGATTGGAAAAATTGAATTTTACAGTGCAGTCAGTAAGTGTACGTCTCCTCTCTTGTTTTCTTTTTCTTCTCATAAGTTCTACGGACCGAAGGGAGTGGGAGGATTATATTTAAACCAGCCGGCCATTGATGCTAAATTAGTTCCTCTGATTGACGGGGGTGGTCAGGAAGGGGGTTTAAGAGCAGGTACTGAAAACGTACCCGGTATTGTTGGAATGGGCAGGGCAATAACTTTGTGCAGGGAGTATTTTCCTGAAGAAACAGAGAGAATCACATTTTTACGGGATAAATTTTTACATAATCTGAACGACGCCGGAATCAAGTATTCGATAAACGGTTCCAGGATCAGCCGGATTCCACATAATCTCAATATTATGTTCCATGAAGTGCCTTCTGCAGTTCTAAAGAATCGTAATAAAGATATTGCCTTCTCAACCGGCTCGGCTTGCTCTTCCTCCCTCCATAAACCAAGTCACGTATTAAAAGCCATTGGTCTGAATAATAAGGAAGCATCCCATTCAGTGAGAATAGGAATAGGCAGGTTTAATACTGAGGAAGAGATTAATTATTGTACAGATAAATTTATAGAAGTAATAAACGATTTATTGGGATAAACAACTTATGAAACCATCAGTAACAGAAAATCACGTTAACAATATTGTAAATGATAAAACCGTTTTTTGGGAATACTATAAAGCCCGGTATCCTGCGTTTAATAACTCAAATATTTTTAAGCGGGATTTACAATATGCGGTAAAAAGATATCTTGAATTCAAAGGTATTAAAGCGGCATTTAGCGAGTCGGATCAGATTGCAGAACAAGTCCTTTCCCGCTTTATTAAAGAAGGTATTTTAAAACCGTTGGACAATAATACTTTCCGATTGAGTTTAGAAAGCAACTAGCTTTTTTCCCAAAATTCACGAAAACTGAATGCGGCAATTCCGTAAGCAACCGCAACATTGATGGATTGTTTAATCCCATGTTGCGGTATTTCTATCGCAAAATCACACAGGTTCATAAGTTCTTCTTTAACTCCAAAAATCTCATTCCCGATAATCAGGCATACAGGAAAATTGATTTTTTGAAGTTGATTATAAGTGATGCTTCCTTCAGCAATTTCCAGTGCGCAAATTGTATATCCTTCTTTTTTAAGCCTTGTAACAAGCTCCACAGAATCACCCACACTCTCCCATTCAACACTTTCCACCGAGCCAAGCGCAGTTTTTTTAACTTCTTTTTTATCGCCTGAAGGAGTATATCCGCAAAGGAAAAGTTTTGAAATGCCTGCAGCATCCGAAGTGCGAAATATTGATCCGACATTATAGCTGCTTCGGATATCCGAGAGAAGAACATAAAGGGGCATTTTTTTAATGCCCCTTATCTCATCGAGACTAAATCTTTTTATTTCTTCGTGCTTTAATTTACGAGGAGGCATACTTTGAAGCTAATTGCCCGCAAGCTGCCTGAATATCTTCGCCGAATGTATTTCTTATCATTACCGTCACTCCCTCATCCCTAAGCAGCTTTGTTATCTGATCAATCCTGTAAAAGCTGGTAGGTTCAAGTTCGGAACTTATTCCACCGGGATTCATATGTTTTAATGAGTTGAACGGAATGATATTCAGTTTAGACGGAATTCTTCTGTTTAACCGAATCAGGGCTTCAACATCCTCATCTCTGTCGTTAATATCCTTAAGCATAATATACTCAAATGTTATACGTGATTTGAGTTTCTGAAAATAGTAATTCAATGCTTCCAGGTTAATTTCCAGAGGATATTTTTCATTTATGGGCATTAATTTGGATCTCACATCATCAAAACAGCTATGCAGTGAAAAAGCCAGTTTGTTCTTCATTCCAATATCGGCAAGCTTAATAATCTTAAGCGGAATTCCTGAAGTGGATAATGTAACTTTGCTTATCGGTATACGTTTGGTTGTTTCCTCACTGAAAATCAGGAGTGATCTTGCGGTTTCACGAAAATTGAGGAGTGGTTCCCCCATACCCATATAAACAATGTTTGTTATTGGTCTTTCAAATTCCTTCTGTGCAAGCAGATACTGGTCAAATATCTCTCCGCTTGTAAGGTTTCTTTTGAATCCCATTAATCCGGTTGCACAGAATTTGCAGTCCAACGGACATCCAACCTGACTTGAGATACAAAGAGTAACTCTTTCTTCCTCCGGTATTATTACTGTCTCGATATATTGCGAATCTTCAGTCCTGAATATAAACTTAACCGTACCGGACTCTTCGCTAACCCTTTTTTCAGCCAGTTCCAATGATATAATTGAAGTGAGTTCATTCAGTTTATTTCGAAGGGTTTTTGGAATGTTCCCCATTTCATCGTAGCTTGTAACCATATGATTATAAAGCCAGTTGAAAACCTGCTCACCCCTGAAAGCCTGCTCCCCTATTGTATGAAAATAAGTTTTCAGTTCTTTACGTGTCATCCCTTTTATCTGGACCTTCCGTCCTTCCGGCAGGGTTAAGAATTCTAAGTCGTTCATCGTTATCCTCTCTGAGTTATCTAGTCTTTTTGCAGATTCTCGAAAATCACACTAACAATTTTAACACATTTTGAGAAAAAAAAATAGTCAAAAATTCAAAATGCCTGATTTTTTTTATTTTTTTTTAGTATTTTTATATTTATAAATAATCTAATTACATAGTCATAATTTGTTACCACTATTCTTTTTGAAAGGATATTATTATGAAATCTATTTGTATACTCTTTGCACTGATGCTCCTATCTGCCACTATGTTTTCTCAAGTCAGTGTTAAGGACAAAGTAGTTTTTACGACTCCGCAGAAAGGTTATTATCAGACCTTTATTCAGGCAGAGGTTGAAAAATTCAGCGCAAAACCAAAGAGTACAAAGCTCCAAATGAAAATGGACTTTGATATACATTCCCTTCCCAAATCGAAGGATGAGTTCAAGTCAGTATGGCATAACACTCCAATTAACCAGGGAATAACCGGCACATGCTGGTCTTTCTGTACAACATCATTTTATGAATCCGAGATTAACAGACTTCATAACAAAGAAATTCAGCTGTCCCAAATGTGGACTGCCTATTGGGAGTTTGTTGAGAAAGCCAGAGGATTTGTTCAGTCGAGGGGAGGAACATATTTCGGAGAAGGCTCGCAATCCAATGCGGTTAAAAGAATTTATAAAAAATACGGCATCGTCCCTTTCGCTGCTTATTCGGGTTTGTTACCCGGGCAGGTAGTATTTGATCACAGCAAAATGTATAAAGAAATGACCGATTATCTTGAGTTCATCAAAAAGAATAATATCTGGTCTGAAAATGAAGTGGTTACAAATATTAAGTCAATTTTGAACTATTACATGGGAGAACCACCTGAGACTTTTACAGTTGACGGAGTTACTTATACTCCAAAATCATATTTTGAAAAGGTATTCCCTCTTAATTTAGATGATTATATTGACATTATGTCACTTATGGAAGCTCCTTTTTATCAATATGCAGAGTACCCTGTACCGGATAACTGGTGGCATAATAAAGATTATTTTAACGTACCTGTTACTGATTTTATGACCCTGGTTAAAAAGGCTATTCGCTCCGGTTATTCAGTTTGCATTGGGGGTGATGTGAGTGAACCAGGTATTGATGGATTCAAGGAAGTGGCAATGGTTCCAACCTTTGATATTCCTTCTGAATACATTGATGATAATTCCCGACAATTCCGATTCTCCAACGAAACTTCAACAGATGATCATGGAATACATCTGGTTGGATATAAAGAAGCTGATGGGAAGGACTGGTATCTTATAAAAGATTCCGGCGCAGGTGCTCAAAATGGAACGAATAAAGGATATTATTTTTATCACGAGGACTTTGTTAAATTAAAAATGTTAAGTTTCTCGGTGCATAAAGATGTGGCAAAAGATATCCTCAATAAATCGAAATAAGTACATCACTAACTAACGGAAAACTCTATGCAATTTATAGAATCTATTCTGAGCACTATATCTGATTACATGTGGCAATACGTGCTGATTATTTTATTGTTTGGAACACACCTGTTTTTAACTTTTCGATTAAAATTCATTCAAAAATATATTTTTAAAGCAATCAAGATTTCCCTCGGTCGCAAGCATGAAGGGAAAGGTGATATTAGTCAGTTTGGGGCATTGACGACTTCACTGGCTGCTACAATAGGGACCGGAAATATCGTAGGTGTCTCGACTGCAATCGCTGCAGGTGGTCCGGGAGCAGTACTGTGGATGTGGCTTACCGGGCTTTTCGGCATAGCTACAAAATATTCCGAAGCGCTCCTGTCAGTAAAATACAGGATAGTAAACAAAGATGGCTCCATGTCGGGCGGACCGATGTATGTTATTGAACGCGGGATGAATATGAAGTGGCTGGCAATCCTTTTTGCAGCATTTACGGCAATATCGGCTTTTGGAATTGGTAATATGGTTCAGGCGAACTCAATATCCCACATGGTAGAAGAATCCTTCTCTATCCCGCCATGGCTAACCGGAATTATTTTATCCCTGTTTACTGCATTGGTTATTCTAGGAGGGATTAAATCAATAGCAAAAGTCTGCGAGGCACTCGTCCCGGTAATGGCAATAACTTATCTTTTGGGATGTATAATCCTGCTGGCGGTAGGCTACTCAACCTTGTGGGACTCCATTGTCCTGATTTTCAACAGTGCCTTCACGGGGCATGCTGCAATGGGAGGTTTCGTTGGCGCAGGTGCAAAGGAAGCTATCCGCTTTGGAATAGCAAGAGGACTTTTTTCAAACGAGTCAGGATTAGGATCGGCCCCAATAGTCGCATCTGCGGCACAAACAAAAAATCCTGTCAGGCAAGCACTTGTTTCTTCCACAGGTACTTTCTGGGATACTGTAGTTGTATGTGCTTTTACAGGACTCGTGATTGTGAATTCCTATGACTGGCAAAGTGATTTGACAGGAGCTGCACTCACAAAAAAGGCATTCTCCCATTTTGAAGTAGTCGGTCCGGTATTTCTTTCTATCGGATTGCTTACTTTTGTTTTTTCAACAATTTTAGGATGGTCATATTATGGAGAAAAAGCAGCTGAATATCTTTTTGGCAGTTCAGTAGTAAAACCTTATAGGATCACTTGGGTCATATTTATTTTCATTGGTTCAGTTTTATCGCTTAACCTTGTATGGTCTTTTGCCGATATAACAAATGGTTTGATGGCGATTCCCAACCTCATTTCATTGTTGTTTCTAAGCAAGATCTTAATTTCTGAAACTGAAAAATACCTATGGAAAGGAGATATTGAGCAAAGCAGCGAGTGATTTCAATCACTCCAGCAAGTTATTTTAATATCAAAATGGTAAAATATTTTTATATGAAATTGAACTTTAATATATTTGCAGTTGTTTTTCTAGTGATTATGCAAATAAAATGTGTGTCTAATTAATTACAAACTAACAAAAAAGGAAAAAAAATGAAAAAATTGTTCGTACTTGCAGCTTTCTTATTCGCTTTTAATTTTGCTAATGCACAGCAAATGGCATTAGGAGTTGGCGGTAACGTTTTTCTACCTATGGGTAGTTTTGGTGATGTAGTAAGTATGGGATTCGGCGGAAACGCTAAATTTGAATACAAATTACAGCAGGGATTACACCTTACAGGTGCAGTTGGATATCTTACCTTTTCACCTAAAGATGATATTATCGGTTGGACTTATTCGGTTATACCGGTTTTAGCAGGAGCAAAGTATTATTTCTCCAAAGGTATGCCTTTCTACGGCATGGCAGAAGTTGGTATTAACTTCGCTTCAGTAACTATAAAAATCCCAAGCTATTCATTCATGGGACAGACTTTCGGTGGTGGCGAATCAACTGCAAGCGGCAGTGAATTCGGATTTAACTTTGGTGCTGGCTATGAGCTCCCGATTGGGAAATCAGCACTTGACATCTATGCAAAATATCAGTCATTTGAATCAAGTGTTGCCGGTATTAACGTAGGCGTTGCTTATAAATTTGGACTTTAATTAGTTTCAAAACAATAGTAAAGGGCGGTTTATCCGCCCTTTTTTTTTGCATTCTTTGTCTACATGGTTTTGTGAGTAGTAATTTTTCCCGTATTTTTCAATATGAGAAAAAATATAGTTATTCGTCAGATTTCCGAAAATGATGCACGGGAGTACCTTGAATTAGCAACCCTCCTTGATAATGAATCAGTCTATCGCGCTTATGAACCAGGTGAACGGAATAATTCACCTGCTACAATTAGATCATATATTGCAGAATTACTGAACAAAAAAAACAATATGATTTTTCTCGCATTTTATGATACCACTCTGTGCGGATATCTCGAGGCTATTGGCGGTACTTACAAGCGAACAGAGCATTCTGTACACATTAATCTAGCAGTACTTAAAAAATATCAAGGTTTAGGTATGGCAACTTTACTTTTTGAGGCTCTTTTTGAATGGGCAGTTAATTTCAATATCCATCGAATTGATTTATCGGTTGTTACAGATAATTCTCCGGCTATAAATCTCTATAAGAAAACAGGTTTCGAAACAGAAGGAATTAAACGACACTCCTTTTTAGTTGCCAATTCTTATATGGATGAGTATCTCATGTCCAAAATAATTTAATGATTAGACTAAAATGAAAAATATATTATCCTTTGCCAGCATATTATTTCTATGCGGTTCACTCACGACTTTTTCCCAAATTAATAATTTTTCAAAGTATGGTCAACTTATTAAGGTTGGTTTTTCAACTGCACCATTTCCACACTCAGAACGGATTAATGGTCACACGTATAAAAAACAGAAATATCCTGCAGATGTACATTATTCAGATAGCAGCGTGGCAATTTTTATCCCCAAGAACTTCAATGAAAAAAATAAAACCGATTTTGTTTTCTATTTTCACGGGTGGTATAACAATATTGATACTACCTTATCAAATTTTCAGATAATTGAACAATTTTATTCTTCAAATAAAAATGCCATTCTTATATTCCCCGAAGGTCCCAGGAACAGCCCTGATTCATTTGGAGGGAAATTTGAAGACTCATCAGGTTTTTGCAATTTCATGAATGAGCTGTTAGGCTATCTTGAAAAAAGCAAGATAATTCGTTCTAAAGAGGTTGGAAGTATTATTCTATCCGGACATAGCGGAGCATACAAAATAATATCCTCGATTATTATTTCCGGAGGTATGACAGAAAAAATCAGTGAAGTATATCTTTTTGATGCTTTGTATGACAAACTTTCAATATTTACTGAATGGGTATTAAAATCGAACGGACGATTTATCAATATCTTCACACCGGACGGTGGTACGAGGGAATTATCTCTGTTGATGATTGAGGACCTGACTGACTGGAATACACTCCCACTGCTAATAGAAGAAGATGAATTAGACCAATCTATTCTGGCGAAAAATCCGGTTATCTTTATTGATTCACAACTTAACCATAATGAGGTTATCTACAAAAATCAACAGTTTTATTTATTCCTTAAAACCAGCAGACTTTCAGACAAAACAAAAAAAGGTAACTAATGGACTGGTATGTAGAATTTGTATCCAAGAATCCAATCTTTTCAGCAATCATCCAATTCGCAATTTTAGGCACACTGGGGGATTTAGTTGCAAGGTGGATAGTGAGCAAAAAAATTCACCTGCCTTACTCAAAACCAGAATTGTTTTTCAAGTTAATTGAATGGTCTTTTCTTGGCATTCTGATTAAATATGCTTTTATCGGATATCAGGGTTTTGTAGAGAGTCTTGTAGCTCAAAACTATCTGCCGGAACCGACCCCTTTTACAAGAGCCTTCTTTATTTCCTTAACGATGAATGCTCAATTTGGTATTCTCCTTGTGCTGCTTCACAGACTGTTGGACAATCTAATTCATAAAGTCAGTAACTGGAGTAATATTGATAAAGGTCTTTTATCTTTAATCTGGTTTTGGATACCAGCGCACACAGTTACTTTCTTGCTGCCACCGGATTTCCGTATTGGACTTGCCGCTTTATGGTCAGTAGTACTTGGTCTTATACTTGGCTACTATAATATGAAAAAAAAGTAAAGATAGATGAGTAATGATTTGTATTTATTTTAATGTTTCTATATTTTGCTATTGTTAAATTCAGTACTTTATTTGAGGATATATATGTTTAAGTTACGCAGCATTTTAATACTTATTTTAATGGCAGTTTTTTTTATTCCGTTCATAGGATGCAAAAAACCACCGAAACCCAAGACTCCCGAGAGTCTTATAAGTGAAGAACTGAGACAGGACTCAGTTCAACAAAAACCAACCCGTGGTAAAATCCCCAATAAATATGGTGTTAAGAGCGGGTATATAGAATCAGAAATTAAAAACAATATTCTAAATGTTCCAATCACAGGGAAAATATACTTCGATAAGTATGGTGATTTGGAAATGTCTGAAGAAATAAGCGAAATGGAGGTGATGGGACAGAAAATCAAGACTCATACCAGAAAAATCGTTAAGGATGGGTTTATTTCTTCAATTGATATGATAAAGAAAACGGGGAACAAAATAAAAATTAATTCTATACAGGATCTTAATTCATTCGACTTCTCGAAATACTCAAAAGAGATGCTTGCTAACTGGCAAATCTCTGAGCTTCCAGACGAAATAGTCCTAAACAAGAAATGCAAAGTGACCTCATTTGAAAGCGGGAAAATGAAAGGCACAGTCTGGACCTGGGAAGGAATAACTCTTAAACTCATTCTGGTCACAGCCGGAATGGAATTCGAATCCCGGGCGACAAAATTGGAGACAAATATTCCAATAAAACGGGATTTGTTCGAGATTCCTCAAGACGTAAAAATTTTCTAAAAAACTATTTTATTAATAGAGTTAATTGTAATTCTGTTTTTGTATTAATGCTAACTTACTCATAAAAGATATTTTGAGTAGGTTAGCAATATTTTTTTTGCCGATAAATAATCAAGCCAATTAAATGAAGCAAGGCAACAGTTCCAAGTCCGATCAGCATTGGCTCACCCTGAAAGCCAACAAGGAACAAGATTAAACTAATTAATGCTGATATCAGACTTTCGCCAAACAACCATAGTTTTGAAATGCGAATTTGCTGGAAGTATGCGGTCATTATTATGATCAGGAGCGATGGTATGAAAATCGAACCAACAGAATACCATATTTGGATGACAGAAGGGACAAAGTAGGCAAGTAAAACAGACAATGCGGCAGAAAGAACCAGACCAATTGAGGTCATAATCCGCAAGTTAAATTTTCCCATATTACCCGATTTCAACAATTTCGCAAGAAAATCAAAACTTATAGTTGTAGCCGAGAGAAAGAAGAAACTATTCAGAGTTGACAGGATTGTTGCAAACATGGCTATATAAAAAATACCTTTAATTCCATCGGTCAGAACTTTTTCAGCCAGCAAGGGATATGACAGAACAGGATTTACCAAATCAGGCAATAATGCACGCGAAAATAACCCAATGCTGGTGGTTAAGAAGTCAAATCCACCCCAGAAAACGACTGAAATAATAATCCCCCATTTCGCAACTTTTATGGAAGATGCAGATGATGTCCTTTGATGAAATCCGGGATCAGTAAAAGTCCATATAGCAATAATAAACCAAACAATTATAAACATGGGAGAGGCATCTCCCGTAAGTTTAAGATGTGATGGAGGCAAGTTATTTGTTAAGAAGGTCAAGCCACCGTAATTATCTACCAGAAGAAAAAGAGTCAAAATAAATCCGCCGAACATTATAAAAAATAAAAATGAATCGACCCATACATTCGCCCTGAATCCCCCAAAGAACAGATATACAATTGAGATTACTGCACCAATAATTAAGGCCACAAAAATACCGGTATTGAATACCAGGTCAATAATATTTGCAATCATAAGCAAATAAGGGGCAGGTGTCACGAGAATGAAAACAAGTAAAGCAGACCAAAGACTTAGTGCAGTTCCAAATTCCTTATATATTTTTTCCGGAATAGTAAAAATACTTCCTCCCCGAATCTTCGGGACTAAAAAAACCGCAAATAGTATGGCGAATATATAATATGGTAACCCCTGAGTGAACCATGAAAGTAACCCATAGCGGTAAGTAAACTCACCTACCCCAAGAATACCACCATACCATGTAGAAACGTTAATAAGTATAAATGGAATTAAGGCAACTTTCCGCCCTGCAAGGAGATAATCCTCGTTATCTGCCATACTTTTCCTTGTGCTCAGAAAACCGATAAGTAAAGTTATTAAGGCGAAAAGACAAATAACAACCAGATCGAAAGTTGAAAAACTAACCATTTGCAGTTATCGTTTTTAGATCTCTTATTAATAATAGTTCCCCACTCCTGATTTCCAAGCTTGCCATTTCCCCTGTCGTTTCGTTACTTATGCTCTCTCTTTCACCAAAAAAGAGTGATTCATCATTTAACGGATATTTCAGACCATTTGTAATAATCCGAGTTTCTTTATTAAAAGAAAAAAAAGAGATTTTTTCTCCGGGATGAGTACGAAACTTATAAGAACTATTAATTACTTCAAGTAAAGAGTATTTCCCGATAATCCGGATTTTAGTATGCTTATTAGTGTATTTATGAAGAATACTGATATTTCCGATTGTGTGTTCTATGCGTTTGCCTAAAACACCGGTGATAAAAAATTCTTTGCACCCTTTAGACTGAGCATATTTTATGGATTTTTCAATATCTGTATCTTCCTGACCGCTGAATTTTACTATTTTGGTCTCAGAGGGCAATTGTTTTAATTGATGAGGAGAAACCGAATCAAAATCTCCAATTAAAAAGTGGGGAACAAGTTTCAGCTTTGAAGCATTTTTCAAACCACCATCAGCAGCAATTATTACAAGATCATTTTTTCTTTTTACAAAGAAATTAATATCCTTCGCTTTCGGAATGTCTGCTGACCCAATGATCAAGCATACTTGTATTTTGTTTTTCATTTATAAATTTAATTTAACAGTTAAATAATAAGCTCTTCCGGCTGCAGGAAAGAAATTGTCTAATCCAAAACCTGTCATCAAGTATTTTATATCGAAGATGTTGATCACTTCCCCCAGAATATTTATATTTAGAGCAAAAACATTGAATGAGTAACCCGCTCTTAAATCAAAAACCGAAAAAGGGTCAACTGTTACAGCATCCTCATTAGTGTTCGACGGATTTTGTGAATTATCTGTATAATGCTTACCATTATACTTAAAATACAAGGCAAGCAAATAGTCCGAGTACGAATATACTAAAGAAGAATTAATAATTAACTCCGGCGCATTGGCAATATAGTTTCCTTTCCGATCCAAAGATTCGCCAGCAGGGCTGTATTCAATAAAATTAATAAACCTGTTCCTGGAAAGATTAAGATTTGCACGAATATCCAATCCAGTCAGGAGTCTAAAGACACCTTCTATTTCCAATCCAATATGTCTAGTCCTTTCGGCATTTCCAACCCGAGGTTGCCCATAAACATCTAATCCACCAGATGGTACGATTTCGTTATGAAATTCCATCCAATACAAATTTGCATTTAATCTAAAATTCGAAGCGGTAATCCTTTGGCCTAGTTCAAAATTCAGCAGTCTTTCCGGTTTAACGAGAGGATCAGAATAATCATACGTACCATCAGGATTTTTATTGAATTGAGGATCTACTCCCCAGGAAGCAGATTCACCATCGTAAAGATTTTTTAGTGGCGGCTCACGATAAGTAAGAGCAGCGCTTAAATAGAGGTTAGAAAATTCATTAATATTAAAATTGAGACCAAGTTTAGGATTAACAAACAAGTAAGGGGTAGTAAAATCATGGTTTCTATATTTCTCACCAAAGAAGCGATATTGCTGATAAATAATCTGAACATCAGAAAGAAGCAACAGTTGGTTATAAATCGAGATAAGATTATTCAGATATACAGAATAAATACTCTTTTTGCCCCTGTACTCGTAAAAATTCTGAGCTTTTTCACCTGTAAGTGGTAAACCATCTCCGGATTCAATCCTCCCCCAATGTAATGAAGAATGATTCCGGATTTCAAAACCGGTTATCATTTTTCCATTATTGTATGAAAGTTCCATCCTTGGCAACCATCCAAACTGGTCATTGTTGACATAAGCCCGAATAACAGTATTCAGGGGAATAGAAAAAGATGTATCCAAGCGGAAGTAATCATGAGTTCCCCAACTCCCGTCAAAATCAAAATAACCGTCACCGGAAGTATAGAAAAATGTATTATGCAAATTGATTTTTTCTGACAGCAAGTAATCGTGTATAAGAGAAAATTGTACTGAATTCAAGTACTCCTTATCTCTATTGACAATACCAAAGTTGAACTTTCGTAAAACCGGATCTGAGTTGTAACTCTTTGGGATACCATAAAAAGCCAATCCGTCTTTTTGTGGACCACCATGAAAATTGATATTCAGCGACTGTCTTTGATCAGAATAGGTTGCAGAAAGAAAATACTTCCAGAATTTTGACCAGGACCAATCCCGATAACCATCTGAAGTAACTCTTGATAACCTTGAGAAGAGCCTAAAATTATTAAACAGAATTCCGGATCCTAAAGAGAGAGAAAATCGTCTAGTATTGAAACTGCCAACTCCTGTTTCAAGAGTTAATGAAGGATTATCACCACCGGTTTTAGTAACCAGATTTATTGAACCTCCAATTGAAGGGGGACCATAAAAAGCAGCACCGGCTCCTCTTTGAATTTGGGCATCCTGCAGAGAACCAGCTAAATCGAAAAAGTTAATCCAATAGACACTATGCTCTTCAGGATCATTTTGAGGGATTCCATTAATCAGCACTGATATTCTTCTTTGATCAAAGCCTCTTAAGCGTATATATGTATATCCAAGCCCATTGCCATTTTCGCTGTGATAGGAAACTGATGGAAGAGTGGTCAGGGCTGATGTTATGTCACTGCTGTTAGAGATGTATCCAATCTCCTTGCCGGATAGATTGGAAAATGTAACAGGAGTTTCCCGATCTATACCCCGAGTTGCAGTAACGGTAATTTCATCAATTGGAATAACCTCGCTTTGCAGAAAAAATTCTAAATAATTATTCCCATCCTTAAGTTCGATGGTCTTTTGAACTGTAGCAAAACCAACAAAAGAAATTGAAATGCCTAACTGTCCTATTGGAAGATTTTCCAAGAAGCATTTTCCTTCTTTATCTGTAGTCCTCAAAATCTTAAATTTCGGGATCATAACCGTAGCATTAGCTACCGGAGCATTTATTGAATCTGCAAAAACTACAATGGACAAGTTAGCATTTTTTTGTCCATGTAAAAGTACTGAAAAAGTTATCAGTACCAGAATTAAGAATTGTTTCATATCTCATACAGTCAAAAAAAAACCGTTATTGAAAGCGTAGGATTTCAATAACGGCAAAAAATTAATTTCCCTACGCCAGAATTACCTGGATCAGGTTCTAAGGGTATATTCTCAGCCACGAGCGTGGCACCCCGACGATGAACGTTTAACGGCTCATCATAGCAAAATATAAAAGAACTATTTTATTTAACGACCAATTTCTGACCGGCATCAATTCTATTACCTGTCAGTTTATTCAGTGTTTTTAGTTTCTGAACAGAAATCTTAAATTTCTTTGAAATTGAATCAAGTGAATCACCCCTTTTTACTAAATATTCATTCTTTTTTGTTTTTTGGGAGACTACTTCTTTATTATTCTTTGGTTTTATGTCAGTAGTTGATATGTTGGAATAGATTTTCAACTTTTGCCCTGCAATTATACGGTTTGATTTAAGTCCATTCCATTTCTTAACATTAGCAACGGAGGTTTTAAACAATTCTGCAATCTCGCCAATGGTTTCCCCCTTTTTTACAACATAATTGGATAAGTTAGAGGGCATTTTCGTAGTATTGTCTCCCATCGAATTCGAGACATCATTTCCATGAATACTAAGTAACTGACTTGCTCTGATATTGGTTCCGGAGATATTATTCCATCTTTGTAAATCTTTGACGCTAACATGAAACTTTTCAGCTATTCCACCTAAAGTCTCACCTTTTTTAACCTTATACCTGAATGTTTTTTGTTCATTTTTAGTATATTCGGGTGGTGTATAATTAGTTGAAGAGGTTCTGATTGTTAAATATTGTCCCTTCTTAATTTTGTTTGAAGAGAGTTTGTTCCAGTTTTTCAGATCAGCAATAGTCACGCCGTATTTAGCTGAAATCCCGGCTAAATTTTCACCTCTTTTAACTTTATGGCGAATATTTTTTGTGACGATATTTTTTTCCGAATTTTTATCTATTTGCAGAGTAAGTTTTTCGTTAGCGGATTGATTATCGAGACTTACAAAATAGTCTTTCTTTTCTTCCGGAACATACATTACTAATTTCTGACCAACTTTGATCTGAGTTGTATATGGTATGTTATTCCAGTTACGAATATCACTAACACGAACATCAAACAGATCGGAAATCGAGAGGAGAGACTCACCTTTTTTAACCGTATAACCGACAGAAACTTTTCCGACAGGATTTATAACCGGGAGAGGTTTATTTTCAGTTGGTTCGTTTTCAGAATCGGAAATTTCCTCTTCGTTTGAAACAATGTTCTCTGTGCCAGAGTTATTAGTTTCCGGATTATTAGGATTTTTGTTTAAGTTTTCATAAGGTGAAACGTAAGAACCATTGTCATTTGCTTCCTCAATATTGGAATTATATGCAAAATCACTTTTAGCAGAAACATTTGTAAAAGGAATTCGCAGGCGCATTCCAGTTTTCAGCTTACTTTTCGTAGAAAGGTTATTAGCATCAGCTAATTCTTCTTTTGTCACTCCATAAATAGAAGCAATAGAGGAAATTGACTCTCTTCTTTTAACGCTATGAAACACAAATTGTCTTTTAGCGGATTCAGGAAGATTAATATAATTTGTTGCAAATGTTTGGGAGCTTCCCACAGGTATTTTAAGGTTATAACCACCCGGGAAATTATTTGGCGTACAGTTTTGAGTTAACTCCGGATTCAGATCCTGAAGGGCTTCCTGAGATATACCAGCGCATTGTGACAGGAATGAAAAATCAACTGCATCAGAGACTTTGACGGTTTCATAGGAATATGGGTTTTGGTATTTAATATTTTCAAATCCATATTTTTCAGGATCTAAAGCAATCATAGAAGCAGCGATATACTGGGGGACGTAGTTTCTGGTTTCCTTAGGAAGGAACCTAGAAATCTCCCAGAAATTGTTTGAGCCAGCTCTTTTAATTGCTCTGGTAATTCTTCCCTCACCCGCATTATAGGATGCAAGTGCAAGATACCAGTCTCCCAGCGAGTTGTAAAGATCTCTCAGATGCCTGGCAGCAGCTCTAGTTGATTTTTCAGGATCTCTCCTTTCATCATAATAGAATTCTGTTTTCAGACCATACATGTGCCCTGTGCTTTTGATAAACTGCCAAAGACCAACTGCACTAGCCCAAGAACGAGCTGTAGGGTTCAGGCCGCTTTCTATCATACTTAAAAATATTAACTGTCTAGGGACTTGCTCTTCTGAAAAAATCCTGTCCATGAGCGGGAAATATTTGCCCGATCTTTCAAGCCAAGCAGTCATCTGTTTCCTGCCTTTTCCGGTAAAGAATTCAATAAACTGCTCAACAGTTGAATTTACTTCCAAGGGAATATCAGCAGGAATTATTATCTTTGTGGGAGATTGAGAATCGTCAGAAGCAATATCCAAATCTTTTAAGGATACGCCCATCCATTCTTCCAAAGCAGCAAAACTTACATTATCCGGTAATTCAGGGAGTCCGTCAATGTATTTCTTATAGTCTTCAATTAAAGAATTTGAAAGCTCCAGATAGGCTTCATTTTCTTCAATTCCAGGGTAGTAACTGAGGTTGTTAATAAGCCGAAGTGCAGATTCATAGCTATTTATAGCTTCTTCCACACTGTTCATCTCTTGTTTTGAGAGAGCAGAAACATAATGCTGCCTTGCTTCTTCAAGCAATTCAGAAACGATTTCACCACGGTTTAGATTCGCATTTTCATTACCCTCGCCCTCTTTTACTATTTCTTTATTAACTCCGCATGAAGAGATAAGCAAAGCTAATAAAGAAACAGTAAAAAGCTGAGTCAACTTTTTCGTCATCTTTACTCCTAATATATATTATCAAACATTGCAATATAACAGGTTTTGTGCTTTAAATCAAAGCCTTTTTTTTGTAAATTTTTGCTGTAAATATTAAGGGGAGTTTACTTCAAAAAGCAGTCCCACTATCATCTAAAAACTATTTGCCCGGTATTGATAATCGGTTCCGCAAATTAAGGTCTTTGATTGACTAATGGGGATAAAGTTTAAACCCTATTTATACCTTATTTGTACCTTATTTATACCCTATTTGTACCTTATTTTAAAGCATGGAACAGTTCGATTCTGTATTATTAATTTTCAAAAAATTCAGTGATTAATTTGTGCTTTTGTTCTAAATTTTTGTGACAGAAATTTAGACGGAGATAGTTTCCGGGGTAAAGAGATCAGACAGGAAAGGGGTAAAAATAAAGAGCTAATTAGTTACAGAATTTCCTGATATTCAAAGGAAAGAGTAAATATACTTGTTTAATACAAATGGGGAGATTTTGTTGTCGAAAATTTCCCCTATTAAGAGGCTTTTTGTGTCTATTTGTCTATAAAGGTATATTACTGTGTTTTTTCTTGGGATTTTTGTCAATCTTAGTAGTTAATAAATTAAGGGCGCTAATAAGTTTTATTTTTGTTACCGCCGGATCTATAACATCATCTATAAATCCCTTTTCGGCAGCAATATAGGGATTGGCAAATTTCTCAACATATTCATTCAATTTTTCAGTTAATTTCTTCTCGGGGTCTTCAGACATAGAGATTTCCTTTTTGAATATAATCTCTACAGCTCCTTTCGGACCCATGACCGCAATTTCAGCCGAAGGCCAAGCCAAATTAAAATCACCCCTGACATGTTTTGAATTCATGACATCATAGGCACCTCCATATGCTTTTCTGATTATTACCGTTATTTTCGGTACGGTAGCTTCGCAGAAAGCAAAGAGAAGTTTTGCTCCATGACGAATTATTCCATTCCATTCCTGATCCGTTCCCGGCATAAATCCGGGGACATCTTCCAAAACCACCAGTGGAATGTTAAAGGCATCGCAAAATCGAACAAACCTGGCTCCTTTAACGGAAGCATTAATATCAAGAACCCCAGCAAGGACAGAAGGTTGATTGGCCACAATCCCAACTGCATGTCCGCCTATTCTGGCAAAACCAACAATCAGGTTATCGCCATAACTCGAATGAATTTCAAAAAAGTCTTCGTCAATAATCAATTCGATAATATTCCTCATATCGTAAGGTTTATTGGGATCATTCGGAACGATTTCTCTAAGTTTAATTATAGGCTTCAGTGTTTCAAGATCAAAGTTGTTGGCAGCAGGTTTGTCAAGATAGTTCATTGGCAAGAAGCTCATCAGTTTTCTTGCAGCAAGAAGAAGTTCAACTTCATTGTCGAATATAGAATGAGCAACTCCACTCTTGGAAGCGTGAGTTTCCGCACCTCCAAGTTCATCAAATGAGACATCCTCATGCGTAACTGTCTTGACAACATTAGGACCAGTAACAAACATGTAGCTTGTGTTTTTAACCATAAAAATAAAGTCGGTGATTGCAGGTGAGTAAACAGCGCCCCCTGCACAGGGACCTAAAACCAAAGATATTTGAGGAATTACACCACTAGCGAGGGTGTTAAGAAGAAAAATATCAGCATATCCCCCAAGCGAATCGACACCTTCCTGAATTCTTGCCCCCCCCGAATCATTTAATCCAATAACAGGAATACCTATTTTCATAGCCATGTTCATAAGCTTGCAAATTTTCTTAGCATTTGAAGCAGAAAGTGACCCGCCTAAAACAGTGAAATCCTGACTAAAAATTGCTACCGGACGACCCTCAATTTTTCCGAATCCTGTCACTACACCATCACCTAACGTAACAGTATTCTGCAATCCATAATTATGACTTTGATGTTTGACAAACATGTCTATTTCTTCAAAACTCCCCTCATCTAAAAGCAGATCCAGTCTTTCTCTGGCAGTAAGTTTACCTTTTTTGTGCTGAGCATCGATCTTGTCTGCACCACCGCCAAATAAAGCACTTTGCTTGATTTCGTTGAGTTTTTTTAATTTATCTTCCATAAAGTTATGTATTATAGTTAAAAAATATTTAAGTTCTAATCAGTTAAAATCTGAAATATCTATGGTGGGATAAGCCTCTGAAATATTTAACCCGGGAATCCCAATGAAAAAATATACCTCTTTAACAGTTGAGATAGTTTTTATCATACTTAGCAAACGTGGTATGGAGTCAGGTTTGATTTGAAGGAAAGAATTTGTAATAAAAACGCTTTTAGCACCTGCTGCTATTGATCTCGCGATTTCTACTCTTAAATGATATCCTCGACTATCCGGGTGCGGGATATGTTGTTCATAACCGGTTAAACCTGTCAACTCAAAAATATCATTCAGTTGTTCAATATTATTTTTTCTACTTCCGCGCATCATTAAGGGGAGAGAAATATTTTCCAAAGTAGTCATGGATGTTACAAGAGAACTTGACTCCGGAATATAAGCTCTGATACCCTCCTGATTGCCAGAAATTATTTTTCCGGAATCCGGTTTATCAAGGCCGGTGATAAAACGAAAAAGCAGCTCAGTAATCATTTTATCAACGGATTTTACAAAAACAACTTTGTTATCATCATGAAGATCCCAAACGGCATTGAAATTCCGGAGAATACTTCTTCCAGTTCCTGAATTAGATTTGCCTTTGTAGCTGATATTCTGAAATTCAATTTTCATACTTCATTCCCCCTCTTTCTTTAATAATACTGAAGAGATAATCAAGCAGCCAAATAAGGAGTATTATAATAACTACAATTGCTGTAAGAAATTGGACACTCCAGTATTCGTATGAGATTTTGAGCAGATGCCCAATGGAGTTTGAATCCGACAGGAAAAACTCAATAACAATTAATAGTGAGAAATAAAGAGTATGTCTTTTTCTGATTACATTAAAACCATTCACAATAATAAATTCTCTGTTAAGTTTAGTTATTAATTCAGAAGATTTATTCAAAATTATTGATACGGGTTCAATTTTATTTCTGCAGAATCCGGGATACTTCTTCATTATTTCAAAAACCAAATCATGAAGAACAAAAAATATTAAAATGCCCCATTGTACAAAATAACTTTTCGGGAACCAAACAGCCAGAATTAATGTAAGAAAAGGAAGTGTAAAGTAGTTATTGAACTTGCATTTTTCTACTGCATAAAGAACTGATTTCACTGCTTTTTGATTTGGCAGCACTGCAATTAAAATAAAATACAAGGCAGAAATAACAAGATATGTCACGGTTATTGTACTGAGGAAAGATACAACCAATTGATATTCCATACTTAAGATTACCAAGGAATCAATAATCTGGTAAATCTTCGGAATATAAATATTGTTCGGAATGAGAAATTCATTTCCCAATAATACAATTAACCAGAAGAATAATTTCATGAATTTGTTTTTCAATGTATAAAAGTACTAAGAGTAAATTTCTTCTCCCCCCAGGTCATCCATAATTGATTTCACGAAAGGATCATCCTTGGAGGCACTATTTTTTTTTGATTTAACTTTAACAGTTTTTTCATCAACTGTTTTGCTTTTTTGTTCTTTATCCAACAGGTTTACGGTCATTGAAGTATCATTAGGTTCTTCTTTGACGATACAATTAAAATTGAGTTTGTGTCCAAAGTATTCAAAGCATTTTTGAGTAAGCAAGTTTTTATTTTTTTCAAACAAACCTTTTCCTAACTCATCGGGAATTTCCACCTGGACAAAGTTACTGTTAAGAGAAACCGGTTTCATACTTTCAAGCAAATGGCTAAAAACAGTTGTGGCATCCCCGGAAAGAGATGAGATGAACCCTGACCAGTTATCCTTGAACAATTGTATCGAAATATTATGATTAGTTGAAGGAGTGATTACTGTGCTCCCCGGTTTTGAAACTGACTGATCAAGAATAATTCTAGCCTCATTTTGTGACTTCAACACCGGTTTAACAGGTAAATCAGCTTTTGCAGTATTTGCATTAATCATTGAAGATGCGCTTTTGCCAGATGACAGAATTTGAATGTCCTCACCTTTTTTAGTTCCGAGATTAAGCTCCTCAGAACCTGATCCGGAGAGATTATTAATCAGGTTTGAAATAGATTCGGTTTTCTCTAAACCAATAATATGTAATAGAGCAACTTCTGTACGTAATTTTTGATTTTGGGAATATTTTAATTCATTAGAAAATTTTGTGAGATAAGCGAGTATCCTTAGTAAGTCACTTTCGCAGAATTTTTCTTTATAGATGCTGTAAATTTTCAAGTAGTCATCTGCGGCTTCGATTAATTCAGTATCATTCGTAACGACAACAGAAGTAATATTTCTAAAGTGTTCTATAAGTCCATCAATAAAATCCGGGAAATCCCACCCATTTAGGTAAATGGTTTTTGATAACTCAAAAGCTTCCTGGAAATTCTTTTCCAATAATGCATCCGACACTCTAAAATAAACGGCATCGTCTATCATATTAAAAATCCTGCGAGTTGTCTCGTAGTCTATTTTATTGCCACAAAAGGCAACAGCCTGATCAAAGAAACTCTCTGCATCCCTCATTCCACCCAATGATTTTTTGGCAATCATCGTTAAAGTTTTATCATCAATATTTATCGCCTCTTTCGTGGCGATTTCTTTAAGCAATTTTTTCGCATCGCTAAGAGGAATCCTTCTAAAATCATATCTCTGACATCTAGAAATTATGGTTGAAGGAACTTTATGCACATCTGTAGTTGCGAAAATAAAAACAGTGTGAGATGGTGGTTCTTCCAAGGTTTTCAGGAAAGCATTAAATGACTCGCGAGTAAGCATATGAACTTCATCAATAATATAAACCTTGTATTTCCCCTGAGTCGGCGAATATTTTACTGATTCACGAAGAGAACGTATCTCGTCAATACCTCTGTTAGAGGCAGCATCCATCTCAATAATGTCCATAAGTTGTCCATTTTGAATTGACTGACAGACCTCGCAGAGATTGCAGGGCTCCCCATCCTTTAAATTCATACAGTTTAACGCCTTTGCGAGAATTCTTGCAGTAGTTGTTTTCCCCACTCCTCTGGGTCCGGTCATCAGATATGCATGAGCAATTCTTCCAGTTATTAAAGCATTTTTAAGCGTTTCTGTAATGTGCTCTTGCCCGATAACTTCACTGAATTGCTGAGGTCTGTATTTTCTTGCTGTAACTACAAATGACATACTTTATTTAAATTTTATGATTTCCAAAAATAAATTTACAATTTTTTCAAGATAATTTTTATCTGTCTCATCAAAATTATTCAAGTTATAACTATCAATATCCAAAAGGCCCCATAATTCGTTATTTCGTAGGAGAGGGAGAACAATTTCCGAATTGGAACCGGTATCGCATGCAATATGACCATTAAATTCATGTACATTTTTAACCACAATGGTTTCTTTTTTAGAGGCTGCTGTGCCACAAACCCCTTTCCCAAAGTCAATAATTTCACAAGCTGTTTTTCCCTGAAATGGTCCAAGGTAGAGTTTGTTACCAGATGCAACGTAAAAACCTACCCAGCTAAAAGAATCAAAAAGTTCTTTCATTAATGCAGTAAAATTAGCAAGCTGAGATAATCTCTTTAAATCAGCAATCCCCTCATCCTCGTTACTAGTTTGAACAAACGTGAAAAGTAGAGACATATTATCCAAAAGGTAAGAATATTTTTCTTCCTTTGTTGTTAATGATTCAAAAAGATTATTATTTATCATTTTTGAAAACAAGTTTTATTACCTGTTCAACACTGTCAACAGGTATAATGGTGATATCGCTTTTTACTTTTTCCTGAATTTCCCGAAGGTCAACTTCGTTACCCTTTGGAATCAAAACGGTTTTTATTCCATATCTCTTTGCAGCAAGTAACTTTTCATTAAGTCCTCCAATGGGGAGCACTTCACCTCTCAGAGTAATTTCGCCCGTCATGGCTATTTGACTTGAGGCAGGGAGAGAACTTAAGGCAGAGATCATTGCGATAGTCATTGTAATACCAGCGGAAGGTCCATCTTTAGGAATGGAACCTTCGGGAATGTGGATGTGAATCTCTTTATTTTTGAAAAATTCTTTTTTGAGTTTCAATTTTTCAGAATTTGAACGGATGTAGGAGAGTGCAGCCTGAGCAGATTCCTTCATAACGTCACCCAATTGACCTGTAAGAAGTAGCTTTTCGTTCCCTTCCATAACTGAGACATCAATCTTAAGAATCTCACCACCCACACTAGTCCAAGCAAGACCAAAAACGCTTCCGACTTTTGAACCCGAAGTAAATTTCTGATCCCTAAATCTTGGCACACCAAGATAATTTTCGATTCTTTTCCTATCAACAGTAATTCCGCGATTTCTGCTTTTCTTATCGGCAAGTACTATATCTTTAGCAATTTTTCTGCAAATGTGAGCAAGTTCCCTTTCCAAATTTCTCACACCGGCTTCTTTAGTATATTCCCTAATAATTTTCAAAATTGAATCATCCTTAAAATGGACTTTCATTTTTTCCAAACCATGGGCTTTGACCTGTTTCGGTAAAATGTGCCGTTTTGCAATCTCAAGTTTATCGTACTCAAGATAACCCGGAATTTCAATTATTTCCATTCTGTCCTGGAGTGGTAAAGGAATGAGATAGCGTACATTTGCAGTAGTGATGAACATAACCTGGCTGAGGTCATAATCTACTTCAATGTAGTGATCCTGAAACGTATGGTTTTGCTCAGGATCAAGGACTTCCAACATAGCGGAGGAAGGATCCCCACGAAAATCCGAACTCAATTTATCGATCTCATCCAAAAGGATTACCGGATTAATGGTTTTAGCTCGCTTCATTGCCTGAATAATTTTTCCCGGCATGGAGCCAATATAAGTTTTCCTATGACCTCTGATTTCTGCTTCATCACGAATTCCCCCCAGACTAATCCTGACAAACTCTCTGCCCAAAGCCCGTGCAATAGATTTTCCAAGTGACGTTTTGCCGACACCCGGAGGTCCAGTAAGACAAAGGATCTGACCTCTCATGCTCTTCACAAGATTTAAGACAGCAATATGTTCAATTATTCTCTCTTTTGGTTTTTCAAGTCCAAAATGGTCCTCATCGAGAATTCTCATGCAATGATTAATATCAAGATTGTCTTCTGATTTTTTACTCCAAGGTATATCCAGTATCCAGTCAAGATAGTTCCTAATAACTGTATATTCCGGAGAAGTAGAGGGAATTTTTCTTAGCTTCTGCAATTCTTCTTTTGCTTTCTGCAAAGCTAAAGGAGGCATTTTCGCTTTCTTAATTTTCATTCTGAGTTTCTTAAACTCGGGCACAAAATCATCTTCATCGCCCAACTCATCTTGTAAAATCTTAATTTGTTCCTGAATTATAAACTTCCGTTGAGTTCTAGAGATATTTTCCTGAACTTTCGCGTCAATCTCTTTCTCGATCCGTAAAATATCAATTTCGTTGTTAAGAAGTTTAATAATTTCATAATACTGGTCCTTCAAACGGGATTTTGCCAAAATAGCTTGTTTAGCCTCAATTGACTGGGTAACATTTGCAGCTGCATAAAACAGCTTCCTGTCTGGTTGATCAATATTTTCAAATGAAGCAACTGCTTCGGGAGGAATATTTTTATTTACCCTAACATAGTCTTTAAAGAGTTGGCTCATTTGCCTAATCAAGGCATTCATTTCATGGTCATTCTCCGGTTCCGGGAAAACTATCTCCACTTTTGCTTCAAAAAAATCCCTTCGATCGGAATACTCAACTATACGAGCCTGAATAACACCGTCAACAAGAATTTTCATCAAACCATTCGGGAGTTTGAGTATCTGCATAATTTTGGCGATCGTTCCATCTTTATAAATATCCTTTTTCTGCGGATCATCAACATTGGAGCTTTTCTGACTTGCAAGGAAGATATATTTACTATTTTCAATAGCATAATTAGCAGCCCTGATTGATTGTTCCCTGCCTACTAAAACGGGAAAAATCATGTATGGAAATATGACTATATCCCTCAAAGGAAGCACCGGCATTATCTGGGGGATATCATCTATTGTAATTGAATTTTTTTCTCTGTTTTCTTTCATTTTCCGTAAAATCAAATAAATAATACATTTTTAATATTGCAATTTAAAGATAAAATACCTGCCATAAAAGGTAAAAACTAACGCTTTTGGCTATGAATTTTTGCTTGAGAAACGTGAAGAGTCAGTATTGGAAATATTGCGTTTCCTATCGGCTGTTATGGTTTTGTAACCCAGTCCAAGCATTAAAATTATTCCGCCAATTATAGAATTTATCGAAGGGATTTCACCATATCCGAAGTAAGTCCAGACAGGATTAAGAACCGGTTCAATCATACTTATGAGGGATGCTTCAGTAGCACTTACTAATTTCAGCCCGATACTAAAAATAATATATGCAAGACCTATCTGAAAGATCCCTAAGTAAGAAACCATCAAAAAATCATTAAAGTCAAGAAAGTCCAGGGAAATTATGGAGTAGAAACAAATAATACCAATAAAAATGTTACCATAAAATATTGTAGCAAACTGGTACTCAGGTTTATTTTTTCTCATTCCTATCAAGAAAGCGGCGAATGCTATTCCACTCAGAACTGCAATTATGTTGCCGCTAATGTCGCCCGGTTTGAGATCACCCGAGAAAAATAGTGTAAGTCCGATAACAGCGATAATAATTGTGATCAGATTGGTCTTCTCAAATTTCGTTTTCAAAATGATCGGTTCAAAAATAAATACAAAAATCGGAGCTGTGTATTGTAGAAAAATTGCATTCGCGATTGTTGTGGTCTTGGCAGCCAGAACGAAAAGTATTAATATCGCAGCGTACAGAATTGCATTGAAAAAAGTCATTGAATTAAAGATGATTGCTTTCTTACGTAAAAGGAGGCCTATCGTAAGAGCAGAAAACAATGATCTGAAGAAAGAAAGCTGGAAAGGATTCAGAGAAATGAGTTTTATGAAAACACCGCCTGTGCTCCAAAGAAGCGCTGCTAAAAAAATTAAGAGAAGTCCTTTTCTATGTTTTTCCAAATTGAACAGAATCCTTAATTAAAAACTTTATGCATGAGTTAATATTTTAAAATTTGCTTTTAGGGGAAAGTGATTCTGATTTTGTTTAAAAATTCCGAGTTATGGTGTTTTTCAAAGTTTTCATAAATAAAGTCAACACCCTTTTTCTGCCCATCCCAGAAGAGCATTTCCCTGGCTGCTTTCCAATCAACCCAAATATATTCGCTGTGCTCATTGCTTATAACTACTTTCTTATCATTCTCTACAATTGCTAAAAAAACGGGTAATAAGTTAACCTTATCATCAGCGGGAGTATAAAAGGAACTGATTAAAGGTAAAGAGAAAAATTCCTGAGGTTGAAGCCCTGTCTCCTCATACAACTCCCTTAAAGCAGCGTCTGTGGCCCTCTCGCCATTTTCAATTTTGCCCGAAACCATTTGCCATATACCGGGATAAATTTTGCCCTGTGCCCTTTTCAACAGAAGGTACTCCAGTTTAGTATTTTTTTTTCTGACAATATGGCATTCAATATACCTGCTTACGATTTCCATTTCTTCCTTTTACATCCGTTTAATATTTAGAAAAATGCCCGCGCTTCTGCTTTTAAGGAATGAATAACTCTACCACCACCTTGTTGTCTTCCCTCATAAAATGCAGAAGTCTGGAGATTTGTAGTAAATCTATATTCATAATTCAACCTCCAAAAATAGTTTTTTCCAATTTGATTTCCACCAATTAATTCATAAGGGAGGAAATTTTCCGAAGTATTTGCCACAAGTTCGTTTCTTTCTACCTCCAACCTAAGCCGCCCACTTGCGGAAAATGATAAATTCAACCTTAGCAATTGCCCATTCGATGTAACAGACGTTGGTTTGAGGGGGAAAGAGTCCGTGGATTCTCCTGCTTTTAAAACAAAACCGACCTCCAGATTTCTCAATGGACGGTAAGAAAAATCTGAAAGCAAGGTAGTCGAACCAATTTTTCTGTTTCTATTTGAGTTCACCACCGCATTAAGGTCATCATCAAGCAAAATAATTTCTGTCTGGTTGCTCAATTCCTTAACCAATCTGAATCTAATTCGGATGCTTCTCTCTCTGCCGTAGCCATTTTCTATACCACCAGCAAACTGGTTCATTGATTTTTGCTGGGAGTATCGTAATCTAAAAGAAAGTTCCTGGTCATTTTCAAATAAAAAGATATCCTGCTGGAAAAGATAGTTGCCTCTGATTGTTGTCTTCTCATTCCTAAACGAGGCAAAGTCGAGAAGATATATTTTTTTTATATCCTGTTCGCTGCTGTTTTCTTCAATTCTGAAAAATGTCTCAGTGCTCAACGCAGAGGCTACTTTTTCAAAAAAAGAACTGCCGCTTAAGTTCCTTAAATTAACTTTCCATCTGGTACTTCCCTTGAGTTCAATGATCGGGAAAAGTTTATCTGTCGGGATAGTGGTTACAATATAATCACCATCAAAAAGAGTTGGTTCGAACTCATTTTCTTCAGCAATACCATTTCCGTTAAGATCGCCCAAGTACTTATAATTACCGGTTCCCACAGGTACCGGGACAAAGATTCTCTCTAATTTTGCAGTTTTTTGAGTTCCGGTCTCATAGAAAATATCTCCTGTTACGGAATTATTAAAAAGCTGCAGTTTGGATTGTGATCTCACCAGAACAGACTGATTGTCCAGCAGTCCTCTTTCTTTGAACAACTTAGAGTATTTTTTATCTCTAACGGTGAGTTTAAATGTAGAGGTAATTTCCCTCATACCTGCGAACTCGATATCATACTCGTAACCGCTTGACTGCGACTCTTTTACCAGCCTGCCGTTTTCAACAATATTATCCTCCCGGAAAATATATTTTACTCCGGCAGTAAATCCAAACAAATTTACCAACCGTAAACCAGGATTAAGTTCATTGTATTTAAGACTTCCGTATATCAAGGAATCACCACCATTATAAAGATCTTTTTTATCCTCCGCAAGGAAGTTGATCTCGGTCATTAAGTTCCATAACCAGTATTCTCCTCTCCCCTTCTGCCTGAACCATTTACTTGACAAAGACCCAAAATCAGACTTAACATATTCGAAATTATATTTCAACAGATAAGCCTTTGGGGAATTGAAGTCAATACTTGTCTGATATTTATTGGAATTAAATTTATCTCCCTTAGTTAAATTTCCATAGTTTGAAAGTATTGTAAGATTACTCATTGGAAGGTAGCTAAGATTGATTTCCCTCAAACTTTCGCTTGCATCCTGATCAGACAGATTTATATTATAACCCCTGTTAAACTCAACATCACCAAACCGTTCAATGGAAGTAAACCGGTCCTCTATGAATCTTTCCCGGAGTGATAAACCAAAACGCCCTAATTCTACTCCGCCAACATTAATCTGGGAAGGACTAATTGAAAATTGAATATTCCTTGCATAACCAAGATTATTATTATCGTCCCGGGTTGAAAAACGGTTTTTATCCCAGGAACTACCTGCGAGTTCAATCTGGAGGCTGCTGTTTTTAAAGGGTTTGTATTCAATAACCAAATTTGCGAACTGCTTAAGTTCGGGTAACGGGAGAAAAATTATGGGGAGGTAATCGCCGTTATTTTCGCCTACATAAAGATATCGTCCCAGGCTCTCTTTATCATAGCTCCCTTTATTAAGACCCACATATGAAAATGTAACAATATATTTTGCGCTGTCTGATCCCGGATTGAAAAAATAATAAGTGGTATTTTGTCCATTAATTGTAGTATCTTTTTGTTCATATGTTCCTTTGATTTTCCCCAAGGAATCAGGCTCTGCCATACTTACGCCTGACTTAGCGCCTTTAGAGATATCATCGCCGGCCTGTTCTAATCTTTTTTTATCTTCCTCCGAAAGAGAAAAATCAATCGGGGCATCCTGATCATCCCCTTCCCTTAAAAAGCTGTACTGGATTTTAAGGTCGTTGCCGAAAAAATTTGACTCCCCACCCATGCTGAAAAGATTACGGATATATTTCTTATCCGTATATTCAAAATCCACACTTATCCTGCTTGCGGATGTTATTAATCTATTTGGGGTGAAAGTAATCTGAGAATTCGAGTAATCAATTGTATAGTCATTCCGTTCCCCCCGTTTCATCTCCTCCCCGTCAATGAAGACCTTTTCAGAACCGGCAATCACTATTATTTCTTTTTCGTTGTTAATTCCGTAAAGAATATAAGGTCCTTGTACTCCATCCTGACCATTGAAATTCAAAGTATTGAATTTCCCTTTTGCACTTGCAACAGAGAAAAAGCCTGAATGGTTCTCAAACTGGAACTCACCTAAAAGTCCCTGAAGTTTTTTGTTAAATTTTCCGAATTCCCCCAATTTCCGATTGAGTTCATAATCTCCAAAAGTACCAATAGCGTTCTTGTGTCTTATTTGAATAAATACTTTGTCGAGTTCATCCAGAGATTCCGTATTTCCTTCCGGTTGAATTGGGGTGGATTCATCTGTTAATGCGGCAACCACTTCGATTTCTTCAGACAAATTGCCGCTTAACTGCAACCTCAAGCCACTTTGTAATGCCAGATCTTTATTTGTCCCGATAGTGAATCCCCGAATTATTGTTCCGTTCTTCTCAATGTCATCCCCAAATATTGATTGTTCTGAAAGTAGATCTCTTCCTCTGCTTAATGATGTGATCGTATCGCGTGTTTCCACATCAAATCTTTTGATGATTTCTCGTTTTACATAGTGTTTTTTTAGCGGGATGTTCAGGGATCGATAGGATATAAAAACCGTGTCGTAGATCGAATAAGATAATGTATCTGATAACCGGAGATATAATTCTTCGTAGTTAATTAAGAATTCTCCCGGAACTAGTATCCGGTCTTTAACGCGCACGATCTCGCTTCCTGGTATTATGTGAAAGGCAGATAATTCGTATCTGTTATGAATATTCACCGAAATGGTATCGTGGGAGATTAATGTATTTGGAGTTTCCTGACAAAGAGCTGACATAGTCAAAGCGAAAAAGAAAAACCAAATCAACGAAAACAGAATAAAATTCCCGTGGTTTTTTTTCTCTTTGAAACTCCCAAAAAGAATATCGGGTTCGGGAGTCTTTAATTGTCCCATATCTATTTTTCCTTGAAACAGTCTCTCAAACCCAGTTAAATTACTTTTTGTTATCTGGTATCTTCGGCGAATTTCCTTCCTGCTTCCAGCGCCCGAAGGTTCAGACTAACGACCTCCTCCCCTTTCCTAGCAAATATAGTTTTTATTCCTTTTTCCAGACTTGCATAGGTTATATCAATAAATGGAGAAGCAGCTCCAAGCATCACTATATTTGAAGCTCTGTAATTCCCAATTTCTTTTGCTGTTTTTTCCGCGTCAATCAGGATATGGTTTTTTATCTTTTTTATCTCACTGTATATATCTTCCAGAGGGGGGTAATTGTTGATGTTCACGAATGGTTTTGAATTGGAAACTAACCATCCCTTGTCACTAAGAAACGGGAGGTAACGGAGGGATTCCATAGGTTCTATAGATAAAATTAAATCAGCACTCCCAAAAGATATAAGGTCCGAAGCGATTTCCTCGCTTGAGATTCTAAGATTCGACTGGACAGCGCCACCACGCTGACTCATACCATGCACTTCTGATTGCTTTATAAAAAGTTTAGAATCCAAAGCCGCCCAGCCAATTGCTGCTGCTATTGAGAGGATACCCTGTCCACCTACACCGGCTAAAATAATATCGTATTTCATTTCGACTCCTTGTTTTTTGCGATTTCTGCTTTTTTAGCTCTTGCGGCGGTCTGAATACATTCTCTCCTGGCAATTATTACCGAAACCCCTTTATAGTTAACTTCTTCTCTAAGAATGCTGACTAACTCATCATGATTCTTTCTCAGCGGAGTAACAATTCTAATATGTTCGGGATCAACACCAATACCCTGGCAAATATTTTCTATCTTTCCGGTAGCTGCTGATTCCTGACCCCCGGTCATCCCAGTCGTTGCATTATCAGAGATTATGACGGTAATCGGGGAATTTTCATTCACCGCATCAAGGAGAGAAGTTATTCCGGAATGGGCGAAAGTCGAGTCTCCAATAACTGCAAATACCGGGTGAAGACCTGCATCGGCAGCACCTTTTGCCATAGTGATAGAAGCGCCCATATCAACACACGAATTGATTGAATTGAATGGAGGAAGAGCTCCAAGGGTGTAACACCCAATATCGCTGAATACTTTCTGATGTCCATACTCTTCAATCAACACATTCAAAGCTGTATAAATATCCCTGTGACTGCAACCATTGCAAAGTTCGGGAGGTCTTGCTACCACCACTTTAGGGATTTCGAAAAAAGTTTTCGTTGATTTCCCGAGGGCTGTGGCCACAATATCGGGATTTAATTCCCCGTCTCTTGGAATTGTCCCATCCAATCGTCCTTTGACTTTATTTTCAAGGTTAAGCAAGCCCCTAAGACTTTCTTCAACAATGGGATAACCATCTTCCAGGACCAATATTTTATCACACTTATTATACAACTCATTAATCAGTTTTTTTGGCAAAGGATACTGACCAATCTTCAGAATTGGATATTTCACCTTTTCATCGTTCAGATTCTCCATCAAATAGTTGTAAGCTATTCCACATGCAATTATACCCAGTTCGGATTTACCATTCTCAGGCATATTGAAAAGCCGGTTATAAACTGATTCATCGCTAATATTTTCCAACTCAGCATAAGTACGAAGAAGGATTTTATATCTTTTCCTTGCATTAGCAGGTAAAAGAACAAACTGTATGGGATCTTTAGGAAATTTAACACTATTCTCAGGTTTAGGAGTTTTCAGCATAACGGATGCCCTGGAGTGGGATAGTCTTGTAGTAAGCCTCAAGAGTACCGGGAGTTCGCATTTTTCGGAGAATTCCAAACCATCATAGGCCATGTCGTAAGCTTCCTGTTGGTTTGAAGGTTCAAGAACCGGCATTAGGGCAAAATTCCCGTAATATCTGGAGTCCTGTTCATTCTGGGATGAGTGCATGGATGGATCATCCGCGGCAACAACTATCATCCCTCCATTAACTCCCGTGATTGCTGAATTCATAAACGGATCAGCAGCCACGTTCAAACCAACATGTTTCATACAGGCAATTGAACGTTTTCCAGCATATGACATTCCTAATGCTGCTTCTACTGCGGTTTTTTCATTTGTGCTCCATCTGCTGTGTATCCCTTTACTCTTTGCAATCCCGGATGATTGTATATATTCGGTAATCTCCGTTGAAGGAGTGCCCGGATAAGCATACACTCCCGAAACACCCCCATCAATAGCTCCCTGAGCAATTGCTTCTGCTCCTAATAATAATAATTTTTCCATTTGAAAGTTCTCTTTATTTTTAAAATATCTTTTGTAAAATAGTGAATTTTTATTTCCCTCCAAAATCAAGGCTTACGATCTGCCCTTCCTCAATCCGAAGGGTTCTGGTTTGAAAACTTTTCACTAATTCATAATCATGAGTTGCAAAAATTACAGCAGTCCCCCTTTGATTTATTTTTTTCAGGATATCCAGAATTTCCAAAGAAGTTTCAGGATCAAGATTTCCGGTTGGTTCATCAGCGAGAACTAAAACAGGTTCGTTGATAATAGCTCTTGCTATTCCTATTCTCTGCTGCTCACCGCCGGATAATTCAGCGGGCATACTTTTTCTTCTGTGTGTGAGCCCCACTTCCGTAAGGACATGATTTATACGTCTTTTAATTTCCCTCGATTTTACATTAGTAGTTTCCAGAACAAATGCGAGATTATCATAGACATTCCTGTCCTTTAGCAGTCTGAAATCCTGAAATACAATACCAAGTTTCCTTCTTAGTAAGGGGAGTTCCCGCTTTGTGATCTTTCCGGAATTATAGTTCAATAAGCGGATCACACCGGCCTGGGGAATTAAATTCATGTAGACCATCTGCAACAAAGAACTTTTTCCGCATCCGCTTTTTCCGGTAAGGAAAATGAATTCGCCATGATTCATTGCAAAGGAGATTTTGTTGAACAGTTTTTGGTTGTTGAAGGATACTTCAACATCCTTGAATTCAAGCATGTTTGTAGCTCTTTCTTAAAATGAATTGGATCCTCTTGGAATTCTTCCTTGGTTTGTTTACAGTAAAGCAGTCATAACAATGCATTACATGTAAACCGCTCTTTTCAATTGCTAAAAAGAAGTCTTCCTGAGTATAAATTTTTTGCTTGTGAACCTCCCTGTATGTTCGTCCATCCAAGTCGTGGATTAAGAACTCGTTCTTATGAACCTTTGTTACGGGATTATATGCGCTTATATGAGTGTACTTTATTTTACCGTATTTTCTTTCGCAAGTTACGGGGATAATATGCTTAAGACTGTTTTCTTCAAGACTGGCATCAAATGCAAATAATCCTCCCGGTTTAAGTACTTTCGCAGCGTTTCGAAAAGCTGCTTCGAGATCTTTCTTTGTCAGAAGGTAATTAATTGAATCAAATATCATCAGAACTAAATCGAACTGCATCTTAAAAGGGAGTGCCCTAACATCGCATACTGTTTTTTGTAAGTTTGATTCACTTCTCTGAAGCATCTCATGGGAGAGGTCGGTAAGGAGATAAGAGTTGTATTCTTTTTCCAGGTAGAAAGCGATGTTACCTTCTCCGCCGGCGATTTCAAGTACATTCGGGTTTGGAGGAACGTGCGGTTTCAGGATCATATAAAGATACTCAGCCCAGATATCATAATTAACTTTCCTCATCAAGTGCTGATATATGTCAGCAATTTTAGAATATTTCTTTTCGCTCCTCAATTTATGACCATTTTATTTTTTTCAGCGATATTACGATTTAACCGGATCTGCTTTGCGTAATAATAAGCGCTTAAAAAACTATCCGCTTTAGCAATTCCTTTTCCTGCGATGTCGAAGGCTGTTCCGTGATCAGGACTTGTCCTGACGACCGGCAATCCGGCAGTGTAGTTAACCCCACTATCAAAACAGGTAAGCTTGAATGGTATCAAGACCTGGTCGTGATACATCCCAATAGTAATATCAAATTTGTTGTGGAGTTTCATTCCAAAATATGCATCAGCCGGAAAAGGTCCTTCAGTGTTCTTCTTAAATTTATTTAATACGGGTATAATTATATTCTTTTCCTCGTCTCCGATTAATCCACCTTCGCCGGCATGAGGATTAAGCCCAAGAACTCCCGCCTTAGGTTCCCCGATGCCGAAATCACTTCTCAAAGAATCTAAAATAAGTTTTATCTTTTTGGTTAATAATTCTCCCGAAAGGAGTTCCGAAGTTTGCTTCAGAGGGATATGAATGGTAGTCAAAGCGGCCTTGAATCCTTCCCCAAGAAACATCATTACAAAATTATCCCTGCTTCCACACCACTCTGCCAATAACTCTGTGTGCCCGCTGGCTTTTATTCCCGCCAGACTCATCGCATTTTTTGCAAGCGGGAGAGTGATTAAAAAATCCGCGATTCCGGAAGCTGTAATTTCGAATGCCTGCCTGAATGATTTGAAGGCAATCTCCCCGGAAATTTTTGTAGGTTTTCCTAGTTCCTGTTCCGCATTTCCCATGTCAACCAGGGTTACGAATTTATCACTCCCAATTTTGTTTAACCGATGCAGTTCATTTACGACGGTATATGAGAATTTACATTTCTGCTTTGTGTATTCTTCCTCAAATATATTTTTAGGGGTAACAAATATGAAATTGTCCTCAGTAGTTCCGAAGAGCTTTTCCAATCCCTTAATCCCAACTTCGGGACTGATTCCATTTATGTCACCGACTGAAATTACCGCTTTCATTACAATAATTGAAAATTGTTTGTTCCTGTTCTGTCCGTAAAAATGAACTCCTTATAGATTTCCTTATAGAACCAGCTTTCAGTAATCCTGCCAAATTTATCCACACCCCTGATGACTTCAGAGGGAGTGCCATATCTGATAAATATCTTTCCCCTATCGGTAAGATGACCATTGAACTTACTTAAGGAAGAGAAATTACGGATGGCATGGTCCACGCGCAAATAGAATTCTTCCTGCAATTCATTAAATCTGGTTCCCGGTGTGGGGTCTATTTTTTCCCAATAGTCATTGAGTTTTCTTTCCCGTTCTTCCTTGTTGCCGGTGCTCAGCTCTTCCAAAACATTTGCTTCTTCAACAGCTGCCAATGACTGCATTATAATATCTTCGTTATTAGCGGACAAAGGCTTGTTGTGCCAGTAAACCGGGAGCAAGTATTTCGCACTTTTAACCAAGCTGCCCGTCTCGATTTCAAAAAGGAGGAAGCCTTCATTCAGCTTCTGCGTAAAATCCCTTAAAATAAAATAGCGCTTTTTTCCTTCATGCAGAGCTGTTTTAATTTTACCATTATTCTCCTCAAACACCAATGAACCGTCTATAAATTCTTCTGTCTTGGTCATCAATGTTTTCGTATCATCGTCATCAGGATTTTTGCGTTCCCTGATTTTAATTTGCAGCATTGATTTTGATGTATCGTCCAGGGGAAAAAGGATGGTTTGTTTATTACTTGTAAACAATATCCTGCCTCCGAAATTAACAAGTTCAAAACCATCCGGACTTTCCGTAACAACCACAGGTTTAAGAAACTCATCACTAACGGAATCCCAATTCTGAACGGGAAGAATAAATTCCCTTTTTGTGTTCAGGTCATTGAATTTGATTATTGCTCTGGACTTTTCGAAGGGGAAACTCATTCTCATTACCCCCTGGCTGAAGAACTTTGTAGAGTTGCTCTCTTCAAAAGTGGCTGCAAAAACCTCTTTTATTATGCTTTCCCTAACTAATACACGTCCACTAGAGTCACTTACTTCCGCACTAACCGAATATTCACCTGAGAAACCTTCCCCCGCTTTCCTGAAGACCAGAGTATTATTACTTAATCTAAAGGATATATAGAGCAACTTCCCCTCTTTTTCCCTGCTCATATGGGTTTCAACGAAGACTCCTCTCGGCATAGCCGGGTTATCGTGCATATGCTGACTGAAACCAAAAATGTTAAACAAAAATATGAGAATTAAAAAAAACCTCATTTTGAAAACCATCGCTTGCTTTCTAAAGACAAGTTTTTTTATATCAAGCAGCTTTTTCATTTCATCAAAATCAGTTTACGCACACTGCTGAAATCATTGGTAGTAAGTTGATAGAAATAGACTCCGCTAGCAAGATCAGCCGCATTAAATTCAACCAGGAATTTTCCAGGACCCTTTTCTTCATCGACTAATTTTGTGATTTCTTTACCCATGATATCGTAAACTTTAATTGTAACGTGTTGTTTTTGCGGCAAGCTGTAGCTGATTACGGTGCTTGGATTAAAGGGATTAGGATAGTTCTGTTCAAGACTATATCCAACTTCAGGGGTTAGAACATGATTCTCGACATCCGTGCTTATTCCAAAATAATTGAAAACCGCGCTCATTAAATTTGTCCTGTCTGTTGCATATCCGACAGTTTCAAAAGGAAAAGCGAAATAAACCACCTGTCCGGTTTTGTTCGGATTACCGAAAGCTCCTGTATAAGCAATTCCGGCATTTGTTAATGTGCTATACTTCAACATTATCTGACTACCGTTGACGGTATCGATAGCATCCGGGTAGTCTTCCACATAAGGAGAACCATATCCGGTCAATCCGTAAACAATATTTGACAAACCACTAAATACAGTTCCATCAGCTCCCGCAACGACTTTCGAGTTGCTGTTATCCATTACATATTTTGCCCGGAGATAATTCCTCAAGAACGTAATATCGCCGGATGCAGCGGATCCTGATCCTTCCAGATCGTAAGCGATTTCACTTCCGGAAATAAACAACTTTCCACCATTGTCCAAGTAATCAGCTATTTTAACTTTCTCGGCATCCGAAATTGTCTCGTGCTCAGTGGATTCATCACCCAAAAACCAAATCACAGCATTGTAAGTGCTAAGATTAATCCCGCCATTCTCAACTTCGCTATTATGCGCACAATCAAAACTATAACTAAAGGCATCTGCGTACCGGAGAATAAATTCATGGTAGGGATTTGCCCAGCTTCCGGTTCCTCCATATCTGTTAAAACCGTCAACTATCAAAATCCTGTTTCCGTCATTTTTCATCCTGATACCATAGACATCCGACTGGATTCCTAAATTAGGCATAGTGGCAGAATCAACCGAACTGACTTTCAGGTAAAGTGGATTTTGAGAACCATAACTGTATGTTCTTTCGAGTACATCTTTCTTAAGGATATTCTCATCTTCGCGCAAAGAGTACCCAGTGCCGTTTGAACTATAAAAAAGCCGGTATCCTTTCAAGTCGGGGTCTGCCGGTTTTCTCCAACTAATGGTAAAGTAGCCGGTGGAGTCCATTTTAACGTACCTGAGATTTGCCTGAGCAGGCGTATCCGTTGTGGTAATATTAACATATTGAGTATCCGCATTTCCCCTACAGTCGGTTGTCCATACCATGAGTTTATAGTTGCCGTAAGGATGCTGAGTCACATCCCAGAAATTGTTTGCGACGACCTGCGTGCTTGCAACATAGTTGGCTCCCCCTCCGTTGGTTATAGAATAAACATGCTGACTAGTATTAGATTCCGGTTGATAGAAATTAATATTCACATACTGGTCTTTGGGTTTATTATTGTAAATGTATCTGCTCCCATTATCCGGGGGATTAAAAACCACCGAATCACCTAAAACATTCAGGATCTTATAGCCGACCTGGTATGCTCCGTTATTCTGAGCCGATGATGAAGTTCCGTTTGCCTCCTCGATATGGACAATGATATCTATCTTGCTCCCAAGTCCTCCCATGGGGACAAAGGTTGTAGAGTTGTCCAGCAGGAATTTGATATATCGGATGCGAGGTTTCCATGTATCGACATAAGGAGTTAGTCCGCCATTTTGCCGTAAAGCATTTATTTGCCTATCGGTAAGACTAGTACCTAAATTATAATCTATCAGATGGACATGGTCAATGGCGATAGTACTGATCTGCTGACCAATTACCACCTGCTGCCCAACAGAGACAGAAGGGCGGGTATGATAATAAGTAAGGTTTTTGGAAACCCCATTGATTGTGGAGGTCACCCTTACGTAACTGTCGTATCCCGTGCTCCCGTCATCATACGCAACGGCAACTACTCCAGGGAGAACGGCATAAACGGGGGTACCGGCTGAGGCAGGAATATCTGTTCCATTATGATAATGCCCGCTGGCGCTCGTACTTCGGTATTCGGCAAAAGTTCCCGTTACCTGCTTCTGAACCCCCAAAGGACTAATGGGCCATTGATACTTAACGGTATCGGTCTGTCCCACAAGTTTTATACTGGTCGATATCAGTAGAAATAATATTGCTGTGTGTAATCTCATCCGGTATTTTCTTTCTGTTATTAGCTGTTCATACTACCTAAAAAGTCTTTGTTGTTCCTGGTACCTTTCATCTTATCGAGGAGGAATTCCATTGATTCAACAGGACTTAATTCGGCAAGTATCTTTCTTAGTATCCAAATTTTCTGTAATTCGTCATCTTTAAGGAGTAATTCTTCACGACGAGTTCCACTTCGGTTAACTTCAATAGCGGGGAATACCCTTCTGTCGCTCAACTCTCTATTGAGGACAACCTCCATATTACCGGTACCTTTGAATTCCTCAAAGATCACATCATCCATTCTAGAACCAGTGTCAATAAGAGCCGTAGCAATAATAGTCAAGCTTCCACCGTCTTCAGTATTCCTTGCGGCACCAAAGAAACGTTTTGGTTTGTGAAGAGCATTACTATCAACACCGCCCGAGAGGATTCTACCGCTGTGAGGAATAACGATATTGTTTGCCCTGGCTAATCTGGTTATAGAGTCAAGCAGAATCACAACATCTGTTTTTGCCTCGACGAGTCTTTTTGCCTTCTCGATGACCATGTCTGCAACCTGAACGTGTCTGTCAGCCGGTTCGTCGAAGGTAGAACTGATCACTTCCGCTTTAACGCTTCTTTCCATATCAGTCACTTCTTCCGGACGCTCGTCAATCAGAAGAATAATTAGTTTAACTTCCGGATGGTTTCTGGTAATTGAATTTGCAATCTTTTGCAGGAGAATAGTTTTTCCGCTCTTAGGGGGGGAGACAATAAGACCTCTCTGACCTTTGCCAATCGGGGACAACAAATCCAGTACGCGCATGGAGTATTCACCCGGAGAGGATTCAAGCTGCAGTTTCCTGGTGGGATAAACCGGTATCAGATTATCAAACAGGGTACGTTCCTTAATAGTATCCGGGTGCTGATTATTCACAGCCTCAACTCTCAGAAGTGCAAAGAACCTTTCGCCATCTTTTGGTGGTCTGACCTGACCACTGACAAGGTCACCCGTCCTAAGCATAAATTTCTTTATCTGGGAAGGAGAGACATAAATATCATCCGGTGATGGGAGATAGTTATAATCTGATGACCTTAAAAATCCATATCCGTCGGGAAGTACCTCAAGCACTCCTTTGGAGAATGTCTGTCCATCTTTCTGAGACTGGGCTTCGAGGATGTGAAAAATCAGGTCTTGTTTTCTGAGATCACTGTATCCAGAAATACCGAGATCTCTTGCGATTGAATTTAACTCAACGATTTTTTTCGATTTGAGTTCCGAAATATCCATTGGCATTTTTTTGTTCCTTATTATTTTCTTTTAAAATTAATATATTATTTACAAAGTTAAAACCGGGTTTCGCACCGGCTGTTTTGATGTTAAATCTATCCGCTCACTTTAATTTATCTCCCTCATTGTGTATTTTTTCCTGATCCTTTATTAAACGTTTTTTAACCTCTCCAAGCAAATACATGCTTCCTAAAATCACGAGACAATTTTTCCTGTTTTTTTCATTGTTCAAAAAATCATTTACCAGTGCGGTATGATCGCTCACAGTTTTTATCTCAGTCTCTTTATAGCCTTCGTCCTCGCGGAAAAGAGTCACCAGGTCTTCCATTTTACTCGATCTCTCAAAGTCAATCTCAGTAACAAAAATCTCATCGAACACACCGGCAAGGTTTTTTATCATTTCCTTAATATTCTTATCCCTAAGAGCGGAAAAGAGGAGACTCTTTTTTGCGTAAAGCTTCGACTCGCTTTTAAACTCACTCATAAAATGGAAGACCCCTTCGGGGTTGTGAGCAGAGTCCATGATCACCTTAGGGATTTCGGAATAGATCTCATATCTGCCCTGGAAGGATGTGTTCGTAACTACATATTTCAAGCCCCTTAGTATTGAAGTAAGACTATGGACATCCAGAGTTTTGTTTAGGACAAGTGCTGCTGTTGCGGCATTATACTTTTGATAAAAACCCTTCAAGGGAGAATCCAGTCTGTCAATATTAAGTTCTTCCGTATATAACTCCAGATAGGTCTCGCGTTTGATGGTGAAATCCGTTACCGGGAAATATTCGACTTTAAGCTCATCGCATTTTTCTTCAATTATTTTTCTGGCAGGTTCAGGGATCAATCCCGAAAACACCTTAATGCCCGGTTTAATAATCGCTGCTTTTTCCCGGGTTATTTCTTCTATTGTATTTCCCAAAATATTTGTATGCTCTAAACTAACCGAGGTAATAACTGCTGCAAGTGGATTTATTACATTAGTTGAATCGAGTCGTCCGCCAAGTCCGGCTTCAATCACCGCATAATCAACCGGGAAATCGGCAAAGTACTTGAAAGCAAGGACGGTTGTAAACTCAAAAAACGTAAGTTTGTTGTTATTAACATACTCTTCGAACTCGTTGTAGAAATTCATAATATAACTGTCAGGAATTTCCACTCCGTCCACTTTTATCCGCTCATTAAACCTGATAAAATGTGGGGACATATAAAGCCCCGTCTTATACCCTTCCTCGCTGAGTATGGAGGCAATAAAAGAGGCAGTACTTCCCTTTCCGTTAGAACCGGCAATATGAAAGCATTTAAGCCGTTCGTGAGGGTTCCCGATTTGTCTCAGGAAATTAAGGGTATTTTCAAGCCCGAACTTCACACCAAGTTTATGAAGTTCAAATATCTTTTTTTCGACAGTCTTAAAATCACTCATTTTTTCTTTAGACCAGATTGCATTTAATCAAATAAAATTTTTCTAATGTCAAATATATTATGGGGATATTTACTCATTCTTAAAATACTCCCTTATTCCGTCAGCTATCTCAATACCTGCCGCCGGTTCCACGAAATTGACGGTGCCAATCTGAACAGCCTTCGCACCTGCCAGTATGAATTCCACGGCATCTTTCCAGTTGCTTATCCCGCCAATTCCGATAATATCGATCTCGGGGTGTTTTCTGCTGATTTCCAAAACCTTAGCAACCGCAAGGGGTTTAATTGCGGGTCCGGATAAACCACCGGTTACATTGTGGAGTTTTGGTTTTCTTGTTCTTAAATCAATCGCAGCCCCAACAAATGTATTCACCGCACTAACAGCATCTGCCCCGGCATCCACAGCCCCTTTTGCAAAATCGGCAATGTTGGGAACATTAGGGGAAAGTTTTATGAAAAGAGGTTTAGTCGTGGCTTTTCTGACTTTTTCCGTTACTTCAATAACTTTCTCTAAATTATTTCCGATTACAAGCCCACCTTCCTTTACGTTCGGACAACTCACATTAATCTCAAATGCATCAATCCGCTTCTGGTGCGCAAGCTGCTCAGTACAAATCACATACTCCTCAACAGTGGATGCTGCGATATTGCAAATAACGGCCGTGTCGTACTGCTCGAGATAAGGGAGTTTTTCAGTAATAAATTTTTCCAAACCTACATTAGCCAAACCGATTGCATTCAGCATACCGCTTGCAGTTTCCACAATTCGCGGGGGTGGATTGCCCGCCCTTGGTTTAAGACTTATTGACTTGGTGACTATACCTCCTATTTTATTCAGGTCAAGAAACTCTGCAATCTCATTTCCGTAACCAACAGTTCCCGACGCAAGGAGGACAGGATTCTTTAAATTAAGCCTGCCGACCGTAATGTTCTGATTCATAAGACAATCTCCCTTACGTCGAAGACGGGACCATCCTTGCAAACCAGTTTATAGCCACCTTCAGTAGACTCTGTCGGGCATCCCTGGCATATCCCGAAACCACAAGCCATGGCACATTCTGTTGATACCTGACAAACTGCATCATTTTTTATACTGAATTTCTTCAATGCCCGTAACATCGCTGTAGGTCCGCATCCATAAATAACTGCTGCATTCAGATCATCCGGGGAGAGACGACTTTCCATCAGTTCAATAACATTCCCCTTGAATCCCAACGATCCGTCATCGGTGGCAATTTCTGTATTCGGTAGTCCAAGTTCAATTATCTCTTTGCTGCTTCTTCCTCCCAGGAATGTACTTATCTTTCCATCAAGTTTCCTTTTTAAGAAAGGAAAAGGGGCAACACCCATTCCACCGGCAACAAAGATATGTTTCTTCACCGAATTATTGATTCTGAAACCATTTCCGAGGGGTCCCAACAAGTTGATCTTATCACCTTCCTTAAGATGGGCAAGCATCCTGGTCCCTTCTCCCATCAAATTGAAAAGAAGTGAGATAGTATCCTTCTCAGAATCACAAATACTGAAAGGCCGGCGAAGCAGGGGATAGTGAGTTTCTGATACTCTTACATTTACAAACTGACCAGGTTCAGATTTGAGAGGCAGTCCGGGAAAGTTTATTACAATCTTATGAATACCGGGTTTTACTTCAAAAACCTTATTAACTATAGCATCTGCTAAAAACAAAAGAAATCCTCATTTAATATTTTTTTTAGCTCAAAATGTGAAATAGCGATATGAATATGGAATTACAAAAATCTTAACTTATACAGATAAAAACAGCCCCCATAAATATATCCCTGTCCCTTAAATTAAAATTCACTTTGGAAAAATAATAAATAACTATGAATTACAAAACTGTTCCGACTCAATTTTTTCAATTATTTCCAATCTGGTTTTATGTCTTCCAGCTAAGAATTCGACATTTAAGAAGAGTTCAACAAGACCTTTTATAGTGCCTTCCCCCAAAGTAACCGCGCCGACAACAAGAATATTCGCATCGTTATGTTCCCGGGCGCTTCTGACAGAAAATTCATTATAGCAGGTTGCAGCGCGAATACCCTTGTATTTATTAGCTGTAATCGCACTGGGTATGCCGGTTGCGTCAATTAATATACCCACATCGGCCTCCCCTTTCTGGACAAGCCTTGCTACCTTCGAAGCAAATTCAGGGTAATTCGCCGGTTCTTCGTTATAAGTACCGGTATCGTTTACTGTGCAGCCTATCTCTTTCAAGTATTTAATAATCATCTGCTTGACTTTGAAACCAGTGTGATCACATCCGAGTGCAATAATACTGAAATCCGGTTTTTTATTCTGCCGGAGGGATTTAGCCTCCTCCCCGGTTGTAACGGTTATACCAAGTGATTTGATCCTGTCCTGGGCAAGGGGAGTTATCAACATTCCTTTAGCAAGGGGAAATATTTTTCCGCCTGATCTGGCAAATTCAATTATCTCTCTTTCAGTTACAACTTTTTTCACCGGACAAGCCTCTGATGTTCCTCTTCAAGCACAAACGGTTTTTCATTAAAGCATATCATTGTTTTACAGATATTCATTTTTCTTGTTTATCTTAAGGTGATCGACTATTTTCTTCACATCCTGACTCATGCTCCTTTTGCAGACAAGCAGGGCGTCCGGAGTATTGATAACCAGCAGATCCTGCACCCCAAGCAATGCAGTGAACTTGCCGGGATTGTAAATGTATGAATTATTTGTACCTTCCAGGTACACATCCCCGGTCACGGCATTCCCGTTTTCATCCTTGTCTGAGAGGTGATAAACTTCTTCCCAGCTGCCCACATCGCTCCACGAAAATTTTCCCTTGATCAAATAAACCTTATTAGATTTTTCCATAATACCGTAATCAATGGAAATGCTCCTGATTTTGCCGTACATTGTCTGCAATCCGGAAGAGAATTTTTCCGTACCCAGATGAGGTTTCAAGTTCATCAAATCGAAATACAACTCAGGCATAAGTTTCTGCATCTCGGTCAGAATAGTGTCAGCACGCCAGATGAACATGCCGCTGTTCCAAAGGAAGTCCCCGCTTTCAATAAATCTTTCTGCGGTGGCCAAATTCGGTTTTTCCGCAAAAGTATAGACTTTAAAAAGGTTTTCCTTAACCTTCCTTTCGTCAATCTGAATATAACCGTAACCTGTTTCCGGTCTGGTGGGGGGAATACCAATAGTAACCAGACCCTTAACCTCATCGGCATATTCAGCACCCAGGTTCAAGGTCTCGCTGAAGACTTCCTTATCGGGAATAAGATGATCTGCCGGAAGCACAATCATCACTCCATCCTTATCTTTTTTCTCCACGAATAAAGCAGCGAGTCCGATACAGGGAGCAGTATTCCTGCCGAAAGGTTCCTCAATAATATTATCGAGTGGAATACCGGGAAGTTGTTTCTGGATCTCCTCCCTCTGCAAACGGTTAGTAACGATAAAAATATTTTCCTTTTCGGTGACTTCCTCAAGACGTGCGACCGTCTGGGAAATCATACTGGAATCGCCAACGATCTGCAAAAGTTGTTTAGGTGATTTCTCCCTGCTTCTTGGCCAGAATCTTGAACCAACACCCCCGGCCATTATAACTGCGTATTTTTTCATTATCTCTCCTACCGTAATCTGATTGCCATAATATTATATATGTATAAAACTAATTCCACTGATTATTAAACTTTGGTTAATTAATTCCCAATTCACTTGCAAACTCCTCTGCCCTGTTCAGGAAAGGTTTGATATCCACCGCTTTGTTTTTAATCAGAGCCACAATTACTATCAAACAGGCGCGCAAATTCTCGGCTGACTCCTTATCCATAGGAAGTTCGCCGGCGATTATCCTTTCCAGCCCCTTGTGAAATGCGGTATGCATATCCCCAACCAGCGTGGCTCCGAAGTCCCTGGATAAATTTGCATGATTCTTCATAATTTCACTATAATAAACCAACTCTGCCTCAACCGCATCGCCATCTGCAAGTCTTCCGAGAAATGTATCCAGCTCTTTAACCGGTTTCAGGATAGTCTCCTCAAAATTCTGGAAAAAGTCATGCTCGTTTTTAGGCGCATCATCTTCCAGTATGAACAATTCCTTCTGACGAAGTCTTGCTTCATTGGTCATTTCTGCGGTTGTGGAAACTTCGGTTTCCTTGATCTCTCCGGCAGCCAGGTCAACTTCAATCGGAGAAAGCTGTTCCTCTTCAACGACGTTTTTTTTAATATGAAGCAAAGAGCTGACCACTTCCTTGAACTCAGTAACAGTGGTGGTATCGAGCAAATAATTAAGATCTCTGAGTATCAGCTGGCAATGTTCCCTGAACTTCTCGGACACCCTCAGGAAATCAAGTTTATCGCTGACAAGATAGGAATAGATCTCGTTGATTCGAATTGCAAGTTTGGAAAGGACGGTTATTTTTTTCATATCGGAAATAGTTGCCGGCAGATCCTTAGAATGAGAAATAGCGTCCTTGAGCAAGCCCACAATTTCAATCTTCTGGGAACTCAAACGGAGATTATTCGCCGTCAGCGTTACACACTGAATGATATACAACCTTACTAAATCCATATTAAATCAAGTTAAAATTAATGAATTAATTCACTCCAGCTCCGGTACAGTCCGCTTAACACAAAGCAGATCAGTATTTAACCCTTGGAACCCGCTTGGAAATACCGCAGGTAACCTCGTAAGGAATAGTACCCATCAGTTTAGCGAAATCCCAACCATCAAATCTCCAATCCCCTTCCATACCCAAAAGAATCACCTCATCCCCCGTTTTTACGGATTCATTTCCACCGCTAAAAGTGATCCTGTCCATACTTACCCTTCCCACCAGTTTGCACTTTTTACCATTCCAAAGACATTCCCCAAAATTTGTCATTCTGCGCAGATAACCGTCTGCATAACCCATTCCAACGGAGAAGATCGTTTCTCCTTCCTGAGGGAAATAAAGCTGTCCATACCCCACGCTTTCTCCTTTATGGGCTTTTCGGACCGAGGCAACCTTCCCTCTTATACTCATTACCGGTTTGAGGGGCAGTTCTCCCCGGACTTCGAGAGATGGTTTATAACCATAAAGCGAGATTCCGGGTCTGACCATATCCATATAGGAATCGGGCATATCAAATATTGCTCCGCTGTTGGCGCAGTGAGCCAATCCGTAATCAATTCCCGCTGTCTTCAAAGCATTTACGATTTCCTTGAATCTCTTCAACTGTAAATCGGCAAAAGACTTCTCTTTGGCATCGGAAGTGGCAAAATGGGTATAAATCCCCTGCAAAATTACATTTTTAATCAACATCACCAAATTAATAAAATCCGGTGCATTTTTAAAGTTAATTCCTAACCTTCCCATTCCCGTATCGCACTTAACATGCGCTTTCACATTTTTGGGATATTTGCGAAGCAGTTCAAGATGCTCAGGCGCAAACACTGTTGCGCAGAGATCATTTTCGGTAATTGTATCAATATTGGATTCGGATAAAGGTTCAAACACCAGGACCGGGATATAATGGAACTCAGAACCAAGTCCACGCAAAACAGACCGCACTTCCGCCCCCTCGTCAGCCAGAGCTACTCCAAAGTAGTCGGGTGGATTTTGGAGCGAACAAAGTGCCGGGACAGTATAATTTATATTATGACCATAGGAATCCGCTTTAACAACAGCCATTACCTTGGAGGCAGGCCCAACCTTATTTCGGATACTCAAAAAATTAAACTTCAGATTTCCGGTATCAATAACAGCAACAACATCTCTCATACAACCTCAAAATTAATCACCCCTGAAGAAAAACAACCATAACTTAATTTTCGTATTTCCCCTGATGCGGCGGATCAACAGTTCTGAGCACCTTAAGCATATCCTGCCATTTATCATGCTCTTTAAGATTTTCAATAATCTCGCCATGCTTAGCATCAAAAAATGATTTAACAAAAACACTTCTGGCATCAATTTTTCCGCTCAGTTTATCGAGCAGAAAAACAAAATCAACCATTTTATTCCGGCCGCGGGGAACATCCTTAAACTGTACATCCAGTCCAAAATAATAAAGATCATAAAGGCCCTCGCGCATTGGTCGGTACTTTTCAGCCAGCAGATCCTCGACGAGATCGCGGCGGTTAAAGGAGCCGCCTCTTCTGTCCCAGCCAGTGTTATACCTGCTGTTAACAGCGAGGTTTACAATATCAAAAGCCCTGGAAAAGAAAGGAGTACCTCCCAGTTTCTCCCATGAATCCATATCCATTCCAATTATCATCAATGCGTAATAGTCAAGTAAACTGGCAATTGAATGAAACTGCATCGGATTAAAGACAAGCGTCTGCCCTCTTTCAAACAGAAAACTCCAGCCATTATCCAGGATAGTAAGCATAGGGGACTTTTTATCCCGTTTATAAATATCTCTCTGACTACCGATAAATATCTGAGCCTGATAATTCATTTCATCGCTGGCACTCTGGAAATAGATATTAAAAGAGCATTTAATCCTTGGGGCATTCCAATCCCCTCCGGAAAACCGGTTTTGGTTAAGATAATCGCTGACCAAATCTCTAAAGGCAACAAGTATCTCCTGATTCTGAACAGGCAGTTTCTCAAGACTCACAGTAACCTCCGCATCCAGTTCCTGTCCGCGGAGAAAACCGGATAAAGATACAGCCAAAATCAGCATCAATCCAAAGTTCCTGAATAAACTCATTATCATCTCGTAATTTTTTATAAAATACTTCTTAAAATAATTATTTAGACTAAGATACACAACATACTTTTGAACAAACAAAGAAACATGCCATTTGCATCACAAGGGTCAGGGGTTAGGAATCCGACAAATCGGAGGACGGAAGAAGGAAAAAAGGTTGATTTGTTGATTCGTTTGTAACATTTGTAACGTAAAGAAAAAAAGAGTTGATTTGTTCTCGCAAGCGGGACAGGCGATTTGTTGAGGTGGCTGCGCCGTCATTACGCTTCGCTGTCATTTATAGTCATTAAGTTGTCATTAGATTGAATCGATGAAGACGGAAGAAAATAAAAAACAATCGTGATAACCGGGGTCGTATTTTTAAACATCGCGGGATAATTTTAACACAACAGGGGAAGCGGGATATAGTTTGCGGTTATTTTACAGCTTTTACTGCTTTAATAAACATATTCTTCAGCACCTTAAGGTCAACATCCTCAAGTTTTTTAATATAGAGGCATCCCACACCGGTTTTATACTTTCCGAGGGTGTCCAGTTCCTTACTAAACAGATTAATATCGCAAGTAAGATAAACTGATATATTCTGTTTTCTGGGTGAAAATGCAATAACGGGCCAATCTCCCTCCCTGCCACTTGCATATTTGTAACGCATCTCACCAAAACCGACAATACTGCTCCCCCACATTTTTGGTTTTTGGCCTGTAGCTTTTTCCATCATTCCGGCAATTATGAGGCAATCATTTCTTTTAGTTGCATCCTCAACCTCACCTAGAAATTTATCAACACTAGCATCATTTTTCTTAGTTTTAATCTCAGCCATTTTAGCTCCTAGTTTAACAAAGAAGAAACAAAGCTTACTCCGAAAAAATTCATAAGTGGAATGACGATTATTATGCTTCACGATCATTAAAGCCGAAGGACAAACGGTGAAAGAGTTTTTTCGTTGAAATGTTAATTCGTTCGTAACGTTTATAACGTAAAGGAAAAAGGGTTGATTTGTAAATCTGCCTGCTCCGTGAAGCGGGGTGAGAATCTGTGGTTAAGAGCTGGCAATCTTCGGAGAAAAAGGATAAATAGGTGGAAAGGGTTTAGAAAGTCAATAATCCGTGTCAGTTGGCAACTTTTAACACTATTCTGTAAGTGTCGGGTAGAGACAAAATGCTGACAAAAGTTTTGGGCAGTTTTGGCAGCACTAAGTTATTACAAATAAAGGAGTTACGAGCGAGTGTCGGGTTTTTTAGTATTTTTCCCTTATCTTAATATATAAAAAAATAAAAAATATGTAATATATATATGGAGTAGGGGTATTTTTTTTGTCAGCATGACAAAATGGGGAAAAAAGTAGTGCGCATATGTACACGCACGAAAAAAAAAGTGTTGAAAACGGGCTGAAAACGGGATCAGAACGGGAGCAGAACGGAGCTAAAGTGCTGACAAAAGTTTTGTCAGCGAACCCGACACTTAGGTAATGATTGTTAATTATTGACAGTAGCAATTATTAACGGCCAAGCTGAATGACTGTTTACTGTTCACTCTTTACCTCTACCTCCGGCGATTGCCAGCTCTTAACCACAGATTCTCACCCCGCTTCACGGGGCAGGCAGATTAACACCTCACCTGTCCCGCTTGCGGGAACAAATCGCCAAATCAACTTTTTTCCGTCTTCCTCCGCTGGGGCGGATTCCGTTCTCTGTTTTCTGATGAGGTTCAATATCACAAGCATCAGTTTCACACGGAGAGCACAGAGAAAAACTTTATAAGATTGTTTTACAATATATGGTTGATAAACATAAAATATAAAACCCCCCTTTTAAATCCCCCCTTTAATTAAAGGGGGGAAAATTCATTCCCCCTCCTCCGACTGTATTGGATTTCTAAAGGGAGGGACGGGGAGGGTTAAGAACAATAAATGACTACTCCGACTGAGTCAAAATGACCATTAATGACGGCCAAGCTGAATGACTGTTTACTTTTCACCTCTGCCTCTGCCTTCGGCGATTGCCAGCTCTTAACCACAGATTCTCACCCCGCTTCACGGGGCAGGCAGATTACACACAGATTCCCACCCCGCTTCACGGGGCAGGCAGATTAACACCTCAACAAATCGCCAAATCAACTTTTGTCCGTCCTCCGTCTTCTTTTTGTCAACTTATTTCAGGACAATACATATATAACACACCCCCTTAATCCCCTCCCGAAAGCTTTCGGGAGGGGGACATTTATCTGCGTTCTATTTCTTACAACTTCGACTGGGGCGGATTCTGTTTTCTGACAAGGTTCATAGGCAAATGGAACAGTTTCACACAGAGACCACAGAGAAAAACTTTATAAGATTGTTTTACAATATATGGTTTATAATCTTAAAATATAACACACTGTCATTTACATACCTGTTTCGTGTTCCAAGGGGTAGTTAGTGACAAAAGTTGGAATTTAGTGACACTTTTTTTTCACTAACTATATTTATGTAAAATATATTAATATTTTTAGTGTATTTTAGCAGTGTAAATATTAATTATTTATGTAAATGGGTGAATTTGTTTATAAAATATTCAGGTGATAAAAATGTATTTATTGTGCCGGGGTTCGTATGCTGAAAGCGAAAACCGTTGAGTTTTTTGTTAAGTACTTTCCGCTTGTTTTTACCATAGCGAAAAGTGCAAAGATCAGTCCCTATTTTATTCTGTCCGTTTCCGCCCTGGAAACCGGATACGGGTGTTCCAGACCCGGGAATAATTTCTTCGACTCCCCTCTTCTTTTCAGCACAGGAAAGAATTTCTCAAAATTCCGAATTTGAAGTGTAACAGCAAAACACCGACGGTATTTAATCGCGTTAAGATTTATTTTTGCAATGTGTTTCATAAAAATTCAGTATCTTTGCATTCGTTGATATATATGCATTTTTTACTTTTTCGGAAACTGTTTTGAATCGGATTTATGAAGTATTTGCTTGAAATATTAATCGCATGCTGCTTTTTTGCTAACGGAGTCGGTTTAGCACAGGGATATATCTGTGCAATCGGAGGCGAAAGTGAAAATTACAACAGCTGGAGCGATGATCCGTACCGATGGGTTGTAGAGAAATCCGACAGCGGAAAAATAATCGTTCTTTCCGCAAACGAGGAGAGTAACTGGATACCCGATTATTTTAAATCCTTTGGTGCATCATCTGCCGTGAATATGCGTATAAATTCGAGAACCTTAGCAGATCAGCAGTCAACTTTTGACGAGCTAATCACTGCACGGGCGATTTTTATAAAAGGGGGGGATCAGTGGAATTATATTAATTACTGGAAAGGTACAAAAACGGAACAGGCAATAGTCCATGTATTCAATAACGGCGGAGTTATCGGGGGTACGAGTGCCGGAGCTGCAGTGCTGGGAGATCTCGATTTCTCAGCTCAGAACGGCTCTGCTTACCCACGTGAGTGCCTTATGAATCCATTCATTTCAAAAATTGCACTAGAGGATAATTTCCTTGACCTTGTCCCCAATGTTCTCTTCGATTCCCATTTTATTGAACGGGGCAGATTCGGCAGACTGATCCCATTCATGGTTAAATCGCGGTTCATCAACTCCAAAGATATCACCGGGGTTGGAATTGACGGAAGAACCGCAATCTGTATTGATAAAAACCGAATCGGAAAAGTTATGGGGGGAGGTGCAGTTTCAGTCTTTTATGGTGATCAGGAAACTGTCTGGAAAAAAAACGGCAATGCCTATACAGTTGAAAATCTGAAGTGCGATCAGCTTGTTGCAGGATGGGAATTTGATTTTAATACTAATTCAATCGCATTTTATCCACCATCCGCAAAGGATGTGGACACTTCAAGGGAGTTTGAATTCCCTGCCACCGGATTATGGATTACGGGAAATAAATGGCTACAGACCAATGTAAATTTAAGTCTTCCGGGATTTCTAAGTTCTGTTCCTTCACAGGATATCGTGCTGATTTCGCACCCCGGTTTTTCAACTTCCCTTTCGCCTGTTACCAGTTACCTGACCACAAATAATTATTCATATACTCAGATTCTCCTAACCGATGAGGGGATGAATAATCCGGGGAATGAATTGATAATTCAGAATGCAAAATCATTCATCATTACCGGAGACTCGCTCGGGGTGCTGGCAAAGCTAAGAGATACTTCCACCATTGTTGGCAAGGCTTTCCTTCACAAAGTCCGCAATAGTAAAACACCCCTTTATGCCCCCGGGAATCCGGGGAAAATTCTGAGCGGTTTTTATATTGATAATCTCGATTCGTATTCAAGTGCATCTTACACGGGACAGATGACGAATAATCCGGGGATAAATTTATTCGGCGATTTAATTTTTCAGCCAATGGTGTGGGATAACAGCGATTATTATGAAAACCGGGTGTCTGCCCTTTTGTGGGGAATTATGCTAAACAGAAAGCGAATGGGAGTTTTTCTGGACAACAATGATTATATGTCGGTCTCATCAGAAAGTAAAAGTCTGACTGGATTTGGCCCAATGCCGCTGATGTTAGTTGATGCCAGGGGAACAACCAAAGTAGATTCGTCAAAATACAAGGCGGGATCAGGAAATAAAACCCGTCAATCCGCGGCTTTGAATAATCTCAAATTCACCGTTTCGAATATTAATAAAAACTATTCGATAGCTTCAGGGGGAATTGTTTCTTCTGCTGGTGATATATCCGGACCAAAAGAGAATGAATCATTATATCTTTCGGATAATTATCCTAATCCGTTTAATCCCGGAACGGTGATAAGATACCGTATTCCGTATGAAGGGGAAATTACGCTGAAGGTATATGATATACTTGGAAATGAAGTGGCAAGACTAGAGGAGGGTAAGAAACCCCCCGGCAGTTACGAAGTCACTTTTAATGGATCCGGTCTGGCAAGCGGGGTTTATTTTTACGAATTACGAACGGATAAATTCCGGAATGTGAAAAAACTTATGCTGGTAAAATAACAGCCAATAAACCTTGCGACAATTGACCCCGGACCTTTGACCTTTTCGCTAAATCCATTCCCTGCCGTTGTCGGATTACTCCGTGTACTGCCCCTTATGCTGTGATGGATTTTTCTTTTCTTTTTTTTCATACTTTTTTATCTGTTTTGTTTTGGAACATTTAGGGATTTTAATTAAATTAGTATATTAAATTTTGACATTATACTTATTTCAAACTTAAAGAATATCATAAATAATCAACGGTGATGTATTGTTAACGGAATTCGGTAAGGTTTTTGCATTCTTTATACTTGCTGCAGTGTTTGTTGTGGTTACTATTTTCATTTCGAAATTAGTACGCCCGCACAGACCATCAAAGGAAAAATTAACCACATATGAATGCGGTGAAAATCCGGTTGGTTCTCCCTGGATTAAATTCAATATAAGATTCTACGTGGTTGCTCTCATCTTTTTAATCTTCGATGTGGAAGTGGTGCTACTGATACCATGGGCAGTAATTTATCAGCAATTCGGACTTCCCGGTTTTATGGTCGGCTTTCTTTTCATTATTATCCTTGCCATCGGCATGGCGTATGAATGGAGAAAAGGCGATCTGGAGTGGGACAGAACAAGCGATTCGAAGTAAATCTTTTTAAATAATTAAACTATAAGTAATATGAGTTTTCTTGAAACTGATTTTGTTGATGAAAATATAGTGGTCACAAATGTGAACGACCTTTTTAACTGGGCGAGGCTTTCGAGCTTATGGCAGATGAGTTTCGGACTAGCCTGCTGCGCTATTGAAATGATGGCAACATCAGCCTCCCATTACGACTTCGACCGGTTTGGGGTTATTCCCAGACCTTCACCGCGTCAGGCAGATATAATTATTATCTCAGGCACGGTTACGCTGAAAATGGCTTTAAGGATAAAACGGCTTTATGAGCAAATGCCCGATCCTAAATATATTATTTCCATGGGGAGTTGTGCAAATTCGGGTGGTCCCTACTGGGAACACGGCTATCACGTGCTCAAGGGAATTGACAGAGTAATCCCCGTTGATGTTTATGTTCCGGGTTGCCCGCCGCGTCCGGAAGCCCTGCTTGAAGGATTGCTAAAACTGCAGGAGAAGATAAGAAATGAAAGAGTTGCCAAGCCAAACTCTTAATTACAGATGACTATTAATCTTTTTTGATAATTATTAATTGAATATGATGAAAAGTATAACTGAGATTTTTGAAGCACTTCAGGCAAATTTCCCTGAAGATGTTCAGTTGATCCCTTCTGCGGAGAAACCGGCCGCAATCCTCGTCTCCCCGCTTAAGATTCATTTGATTGCGCAATTTCTGAATTCAAATGAAAACTTTTTATTTGATTCCCTAATCCTACTTTCCGGGGTTGACGATGCAAACGGAAAAAAGGTTACTGCCGAAAATGGGTCTTTCAGGTATGAAGGGGGAACATTTTCTGTTTACTATCACCTTGAATCGACCTCTATCAGGCATAAGGTTGTGCTGGTAACAAGGGCTGACCGGGGTGAACCGAATGTGGAATCAGTATCGGCAGTCTGGCGTGGTGCCGACTGGCATGAACGTGAGGCATATGATATGTTTGGTATTAAATTCCTGAATCATCCAAATCTTATCCGCATACTTATGCCTTATGACTGGGAGGAAGGAAGTCATCCGCTCAGAAAAGATTATCAGAACCCTGAATTCTATAAAGGAATGAAGGTTGTTTAATTACTATATTTCTTTTGAAAAATTATATTAAGCTGACATGAAGACAGAAATGATGACCCTGAACATGGGTCCGCAACATCCTTCAACCCACGGCGTGCTTCGTCTTGAGCTGGAAATTGAGGGAGAACTGGTTAATAAGGTTATTCCGCATCTTGGTTATCTGCACAGGTGTTTCGAGAAGCACTGCGAAGCGCTTACTTATCCCCAGATAATACCCTACGTGGACAGAATGGACTATCTAGCCTCCATGAATAACGAATTCGGTTATGTGGTTACGGTGGAAAAACTGCTGGGGATTGAAGTACCGGAGAGAGTTGAATACATCAGGGTAATCATGGCGGAGCTGCAGCGAATTGCATCGCACCTGGTGGCTGTTGGTACTTACGGACTTGACATCGGCGCATTTACCCCTTTCTTATATACATTCCGCGACAGAGAAAAAATCCTGACGCTATTCGAAATAACCTGCGGTGCACGTTTACTTTATAATTATATGTGGATTGGCGGTCTCTCTCATGACCTCCACCCCGACTTTGTCCGCCTTACCAAGGAATTTATTGAATACTTCAAACCGAACCTGGTTGAGCTAAACAATCTATTGACTTATAATAAAATATTTATTGACCGGACGGCAAATATCGGCATCCTGCCTGCTGACAAGGCTATTAATTTCGGGATTACCGGTCCCAATTTAAGGGCATCCGGAGTAAAGTGGGATTTAAGAAGAGATGATCCCTACTCAATATATGACCGTTTTGATTTTGAAATCCCCGTTGGGAAAGGTACCTTTGGTACCGTTGGGGATTGCTGGGACCGTTACTATCTGAGAGTACTGGAGATGGAACAGAGTCTGCGGATAATCGAGCAGGCAATTGACCATATCCCTGAAGGGGATGTTCAGAGTGCCATTCCGAAAAGGATTAAACCTCCTGAAGGAGAAATTTATGCAAGAGTTGAAAATCCCAAAGGCGAACTGGGATTCTTTATCGTCAGCAAGGGAGGTTTGCAACCCCACCGGGTTAAGGTACGTCCCCCCTCATTCGTAAACATGGGAGTACTGGATGAGATAAGTAAAGGTCATCTCGTTGCGGATGTTGTGGCAATACTGGGAAGCATAGACATTGTTCTGGGAGAAATTGACAGGTGATTCAAAATTTCCTCTCCTGCAAAAATGGAGCGAAAAAGGTAAAAAACTTTTAATAAAATAAACTGATATTTATGTTAGATACAATAATTTACGTGCTGAACATTGCAATTCCACTTGCATTCCTGGTCCCTTTCGCGCTCTTTGCTGTTTACTTCGAGCGTAAGGTATCCGCTTTTATGCAGGACAGACTCGGACCCAACCGTGTTGGTCCGCGTGGTTATTTTCAAACAATAGCCGATATTCTTAAACTACTCCAGAAGGAGGATATCACTCCGGCTGAAGTGGACAAGCCTTTATACAACGTTGCCCCGATACTGGTATTTATGGGTTCCTACGCAGCTTTTGCGGCAATTCCGTTTACATCGGTATATATTGGTTCAAATATTGATCTGGGTATTCTTTATATAGTGGCAGTTTCGAGCTTTGTAGTGGCAGCAATCCTAATGGCAGGCTGGGCTTCCAACAATAAATATACTTTGCTGGGGGCAATGAGATCCGCAGCGCAGATGATAAGTTATGAAATCCCCACGGTTATTGTTATTATCAGTATGATAATTATTGCCGGAACAATGAATCTCTTTACTCTTAGCGAACTCCAGACAAGCAGCATCTATAACTGGATGATTTTCGGCGGTCCTGACATGGGATGGAAAAAGTTCGCTTTACTTCCCCTTTCCGTTATAGGTTTTATGATAATGTATATCAGTACGCTGGCAGAGGTAAACAGAACCCCGTTTGACATCCCGGAAGCTGAATCGGAACTGGTATCCGGCTACCATACGGAGTATTCGGGCATAAAATTCGCCATGTTCTTCCTCGCCGAATATGCCAATATGTTTGCAGTATCCATAGTTGTTGTTTCCATCTTCTTTGGCGGTTATCAGTCCCCTTTCGGTTATCTCGGAAATACACTTGGTCTTAGCTGGTTTGTGCCTGCGGAACAATTTTTCTGGTTTACCGTTAAGGGAATCTTCTTTGTTTTTGTACAAATGTGGCTAAGATGGACGCTCCCCCGCCTCAGGGTTGATCAGCTTATGACAATGTGCTGGAAGTATTTGATTCCGATATCTTTAGTTAATTTAGTAGTAATTGCATTAATAATGGTTTTATAGAATGAAGGAATACTTTAAAAATATATACCTCGCCCTATACACAATTGCTGTGGGTATGAAGATAACTTTCAGGCATCTCTTCATACCTGCCGTTACCATACAATATCCGGAAGAAAAAGTTGTTCTTCCCGAAAGAGTAAGGAACCGGCTTTACGTCAATATGGATGATTGCATTGGCTGCGACCAGTGTGCCAGAGCCTGCCCGGTTGATTGCATTACAATCGAAACTGTTAAGGCTCTACCCACTGAGGATCTTGGAAAAACTTCGCAGGGTAAAAAGAAAGCCCTTTGGGTTACCCAATTCGATATTGATTTTGCAAAATGCTGCTACTGCCAGCTCTGCGTTTTCCCCTGCCCTACCGAGTGTATAAAAATGACGGATATATACGAGTTTGCGGACATCAGAAGAAGTAATCTGATTTACAACTTCTCTACTCTTACTAATGAAGAATCGGAAGAGAAGAAAGCAAATCTGGCAAGGTTCGAGGCTGAAAAGGCGGCTGCTAAAGCAACTCCGCCCCCTAAAGCTGAATAGGTTGAATGAGATTAATAAATAAGTTTAGCGAAACAGAATAAAGAAAAATAAATTATGTACGACGTATTTTTTTACATATTTGCCGCAATAACAATATTATCTGCATTTTTTGTGGTTACTACAAAAAATGTGATATATGCTGTATATAGCCTGCTTTTGACTTTTTTTGGTATAGCGGGAATATATGTACTGCTCGGTGCGGATTTTATTGCGATTGTCCAGATAATTGTTTATGTCGGCGGGATTCTGATTTTGATGATATTCGGAGTCATGCTCACAAATAAAATAACCAGTGTTGAAATCAAGACTCAAACACTTTTTGTGATTCCCACTGCAATTGGCGTAGGTATTTTTGCCGGGGTTCTGATTGCCAGAATGATAACCGCGAACTGGCGGACAATGCCATTAAACATTGATTACTCAACCACAGTATATTCCATCGGTGCAAGTCTTTTATCGGATTATTCAGTTCTATTCATTCTCCTCGGAATACTCCTTTTAATTGCACTTATTGGCGCGGCTTCAATCGCAAGGAAGGAGGATTAGGATGATGAGCGTAGGTTTGAACCATTTTCTAATTGTAAGCGGAATATTGTTTTCTCTTGGCATCTTTGCCATTGTTACAAGAAAAAATGCAATAATGGTACTGATGGGAATTGAGTTTATTCTCAATGCCTCCAATATTAACTTTATCGCTTTCAGCAAGTTCGGAAACTTCGGAGTCCAGGGAGAAGTGATAGCCCTCTTTGTTATTGTCCTGGCTGCATGCGAGGCTGCCATAGCTTTGGCGATTGTTCTTAATATATACAAACAGTTTACTACTGTTAATGTTGATGAAATTAATAATTTGAAAAATTAATATTAAACGTTACCAGATATGAATGAAAATTTAATGATAAATCTTTCCGTAATCGCACTGTTCATTCCACTTATAGGATTCTTTTTTACGGTGGTACTGGGAAAGCGTATTAAGTCAATGTACTTGTTCGAGATCCTGATTATCTCAGCGGTTATGATAATCTCTGCCCTGCTTGCGTTCTTTAAGCTTGCTTACTACACGGATGCGGTTTTCATAGCAGAGTTTACCTGGATAAAAATTCAGAATCTGCCGGTGTTTGGTGATTTTTCCTTTAATCTAGGCGTTAAGCTGGATAATATCTCCGTAATAATGCTGTTTGTTGTTGCCGCTATCAGCACGCTGGTTCATTATTACTCGATTGCATATATGAAAGGCGATAAAAGATATAACCGCTTCTTTGCTTATCTGGGTATCTTTACTTTCTCAATGAACGGGATAGTGCTTACGCATAACCTGCTGATGATGTACATTTTTTGGGAACTGGTAGGACTATCATCCTATCTGCTGATTGGTTTCTGGTATGAAAAGAAATCTGCTTCCGATGCAGCCAAGAAAGCTTTCCTGGTTAACAGAATCGGCGATATGGGAATGCTGGCGGGAATTCTGATTGTGTTTTTCACCTTCCATACTTTTACATTCGACGAGATTTTCGGACAGGTTGCAAGTGGTGTACTTCCCTTTAACAGCGAGTTCTGGCTCACCATGATGGGAATACTCCTCTTTTGCGGTGCCATCGGAAAATCGGCACAGTTTCCTCTGCATGTTTGGCTTCCCGATGCCATGGAGGGTCCTACCCCCGTTAGCGCATTAATTCATGCCGCCACTATGGTTGCCGCAGGTGTTTACCTGACTGTGAGAATTTTCCCGATTATGACAGGCGATGCCCTGCTGTTTGTAGCTGTTGTGGGAATGCTTTCAGCTTTCATCCCCGCTACTATTGCCCTCACTCAAACAGATATTAAAAGAGTACTGGCATATTCTACAGTAAGCCAGCTTGGCTATATGATTATGGCGATAGGAGTTGGTTCCGTGGTCTATGGTTTTTTCCATCTGGTCACGCATGCGTTCTTTAAAGCCGGACTCTTTCTTGGCTCCGGTTCGGTAATCCATGGAATGCATCATGAACAGGAAATTACCCAGATGGGAGGATTAAGAAAAAAGATGCCGGTCACTTACTATACTTTCCTTATCTTCTGTCTGGCTATTTCAGGTGTCCCCTTCTTCTCAGGTTTTCTAAGCAAAGACGGTATTCTTGCAGCTACCGCTAACTTCAGTATCTTTACCGGACACTGGCTGATTCCCGTTGCTGCTTTCTCCGTTGCTATACTAACTGCTTTTTATATGTTCCGTCTGCTTATTTTAACTTTCCACGGAACTCCGCGTAATCAGCATAAATATGATCACGCACACGAATCCCCTAAGTTTATGATAGTCCCGCTTGTCATCCTGGCGCTCTTTTCTTTCTTCTTTATTTTTTCTCCAAACCCCATTAGTGCCGAAAACGGATGGACACTCTCAAGCTGGTTAAAAGTACCAAACAGCGTTGTGCCTGAATCGGCAAGATACTCTTTCCTGGCTTCCGCTCCGGCAGATGGTGTTTCCGGATCATTATATACACATGAATATGTTGAATCGAGTCACCATATACACTACTATGTATTGTTTGGCTCGCTACTGCTTGCAGGCATCGGAATTCTTTTTGCTTATCTTTTTTATCAGTACAGGAAATTGAACGCCGATAAATTAGCAGGTAAAATTGCACCGCTTTATACTTTCTCAAGAAATAAATGGTACTTTGATGAATTGTATCAGTCCACTTTTGTAGCCGGTACTATGCGGCTTGCTGGATTACTGGCATGGTTCGATTCCACAATTGTTGACGGCATAGTCAATTTGTCCGCCACCGTTACGCGGATTTTCTCCCGCATCAGTGGTGCATTTGACAATTATGTAGTTGATGGTCTGGTTAATCTTTTCGCTACTCTCAGCGGTATGTTCGGACTTATCTTAAGAAGATTTCAAACAGGAAGAGTCCAGGTATATCTGGTTTTTGTGCTCTTCTCTTTAATAGTTTTAATTTTAACATTTGCGTAACTGTATAAATAAGGAACTAAAAAATGCAACAGCTCCCTTATCTTTCATTAATTACATTTTTACCGGTTATCGGATTAATCCTGATTTTGTTTCTCCCAAAGAAAAATGATAAACAGGTAAAGTACATTGCTATCTTTTTCACCGGCTTGCAGGTCGTACTTGCCGGCATTCTCTGGAATGCTTATAATTATGCTGCCGGCGGAATAAACGATCCTAAATCTTTTCAGTTCGTAGAAAAATTTACCTGGATTCAGTTCTGGGGGGGTGACTGGCTCGGAACAGTAAAGATAGACTATTTCCTGGGTATTGATGGTCTCAGCATGCCTATGGTTATGCTTACTGCCCTGATCTCATTCATCGCGGCTATTTCCTCCTGGTCAATCAATAAATCGGTCAAAGGCTATTTTGCCCTTTTCCTTTTGCTGGATACAGGTATGATGGGTGTGTTTGTTGCGCTTGATTTTTTCCTTTTCTACGTATTCTGGGAACTGATGCTTCTCCCGATGTACTTCCTTATCGGTATCTGGGGCGGTCCGAGAAAAGAATATGCGGCTATCAAGTTCTTCATCTATACTTTACTCGGATCAGTATTTATCCTGCTGGCAATTATCGGACTTTATTTAAGTGCCAAGGTTCCGCTCGGCGATGGTACACAGGTATTCACATTCAATATGCTTGAACTCATGAATCCGAAGAATTATCTGCAGGACGGAATATTATCCGCAGTGAATCCATCGAATTTAAGATTCCTTGCGTTCATAGCGCTCTTTGTCGGTTTCGCAATTAAAATCCCAATGTTTCCCTTCCATACATGGCTTCCCGATGCTCACGTCGAGGCACCCACACCTATTTCAGTTATTCTTGCAGGCGTGTTGCTGAAGATGGGAACATACGGTATTCTCAGAATCAATTATCCAATATTTCCGGATGTGACAGTAAGCCTGGTTTGGTGGATTGCCCTTTTCGGTATGATAAATATTATCTACGGCGCTCTCTGTGCTATGGCTCAGAAGGACTTTAAGAAACTGATCGCTTATTCTTCAGTCTCCCACATGGGTTTTGTGATGCTTGGGATGGCTTCTCTGACTACTGTCGGAGTTGCGGGGGCAGTCTTGCAGATGTTCAATCACGGTACTATCACGGCAATGCTCTTCCTTATCGTCGGCGTTCTTTATGACAGGACACATACAAGAGGATTAGATGACTTTGGTGGTATGGCTAACCAGATGCCTGTTTATACCGGCTTCGTGACTGTGGCTTTCTTCGCAGCTATCGGACTCCCCGGTTTGAGCGGATTTATCTCCGAAGCGTTCGTTTTCCTTGGCGGTTTTTCAAACGGAGTGACCAGAGTTCTTACGGTTATTTCTACGCTTGGAATTCTGTTAGGTGCAGGGTATATGCTCTGGACTCTGCAAAGAGTATTCCTCGGAAACCTGAACGAAAAGTGGAATGCTTTAACTGACCTGGATGCAAGAGAGTATGTAATGTTTATTCCACTCACTATAATTATCATACTCTTGGGGGTTTATCCCTCCCTGATGCTCGATATTATGAATTCATCAGTTAATTCGCTGGTGAAATTCCTTACGGTTGCAAAGACTTCCTATACATCAATAGGTTTTTAAACTGGATTTTTTATGGTAATAAATACAATCTTTAATTCGTTTCATCTTATAGGGCCTGAAATTGCTGTTGCTCTGCTTCTCCTGGCAGTGGTTATTTTCGATCTGGCTTTTCCTAAGAATAAAAAATTTCTGCCATGGCTCACAATCGCCGGTATTATCGTTGCCGGGTTCCTGACTGTTAAACAGTACAGTCTGGAAAGCGGATTTGTTTTTGAATCCGGAAATACTCAGGGACTTATAGTTATCGATAATTTTGCCTTCTTCTTTAAGTTGCTGATTCTTGGCGTCTCCTTGCTAATAATCCTGTTTTCGGTATCATCGGAGGAACTGAAGAATTGTTATGACAGAGCCGGTGAGTATTACACCCTGATTACCGGTATGATACTTGGAATGTTCTTCATGATCTCCACGGTGGATTTAATTACTTTATACATTTCCATAGAGCTGGTTTCTTTCAGTTCTTACGTGCTTGCGGGGTTCATTAAGAAATCAAAGAGAAGCAGTGAAGCCGGATTGAAATACATTATTTACGGAGCAGTTGCCAGTGGTATAATGCTTTTCGGAATTTCCCTTGTCTTTGGTTACACCGGCACAACTAATTTCTATCAGATCAACCATATAGTAGTCCATTCTCTGTCGCCGGATTTTCTTTTATCCCTGGCTTTTATTTTGATTTTTGTAGGATTTGGTTATAAAATTTCCGCAGTTCCTTTCCACTTCTGGACTCCAGACGTATATGAGGGAGCTCCGACTACAATTACTGCTTATCTGTCTGTTGCAAGCAAAGCAGCAGGATTCGCACTGCTTATCCGCTTTGTAAAGATTATATTTTTCACCGGCATTGATGAAAATGGTTACTGGATTCTCTCCAAGGCTTTTAACTGGAGTTATTTACTGATAATAATTTCAGTACTGACTATGACTGTCGGAAATTTCGCAGCTTTATGGCAGAATAATGTGAAAAGAATGCTCGCCTATTCAAGTATTGCTCATGCAGGATACATGTTGGCGGCGCTTACAATGCTAAGTGAACAGGGCTTGCTCGCTATTGTTGTCTATTTTGTAGTTTACGGATTAACAAACCTCGGCGCCTTTTATATCGTTCTGCTTATTCATAATAAAACAGGGAGCGAAGAGATTGATGATTATGACGGACTTGGTTATCAGATGCCCCTGATGGGTGTGGCTATGACTATTCTGCTTGTTTCCCTCACGGGACTCCCTCCAACTGCCGGATTTATCGGCAAGTTGTATGTATTTATCAGTATCCTCGATGCGCCTCATTATACATTAGCGGTTATTGTAGCGTTGAATAGTGTAGTCTCCCTCTATTATTATGTTAGAATTATAAAGCATCTCTATTTGAATAATCCTAAAGTAGAAAGGGAGTTCACATTCCCGGTTACCCAAACCATACTGGTGCTGGTTTTAACAATTCCTGTTATTATTCTTGGTTTGTATTTCGGACCATTACTGGAGATGGGAAAAGTATCACTGCGCATGTTCGGTTTCTGAGTTTTTTCTTCACTCCTTCCCTCCTTTTTCTAAAGGGAGGGAAGGGATGAGTTAAGAAAAATTAATGACAAACTACTGACAACTTAACAACTCAACAAATAAACCAATCACCCGGCCACAGACTCACAGAGTCCTAATGCAAAGAGCCCCCACTCCTCGGAGAATCAAATCAGGCACATGAATATGCTCAAACCTTAAAAACCTGTGCAAATACAAATAATTACCCCCCGTTACAAACACTACCGCTCCACCCTTAGACACACTCCCCAGCACTTTCTCGATCAATCCTATCTGGGAATTCAGTACTCCTGAACCAATACATGTTTCCGTATCATATCCCGTTTCCAGAATGAAACCTCTGTCCGAAATTCCGGGCAACTGGGCTGTATTGGTTGTCAGCGACCCAATCATTGTAAACACTCCGGGAGATATAGTCCCCCCGGTAAACTCCCTCCGCTCATTCATTATATTTATGGTCGTTGCTGTTCCTAAATCAATAGTGACCACCCTTTTATTCTCAATCGAAATTCCTTTTCTTTCAGCGTAGAACAACGCCCCCTCCATTCCGCATAACCTGTCAGTACCAAGAGTTTCAGGAGTGCGGTATGCAATCCTGAAACTGAAATTTGACCTGTGCGAAATAAGATTAACTCCTGCTTTCCCGCTGCACCTCTCCTTTATTGTCTTACTGTAATCGGGAACTACCGATGATACCCATATTGATTCAGGTTTATACCTGTCAATAGCTTCGAAAAGCTCCTCCGGATTATCGAATATCCCCTGCTGAACAACTCCCTCCCCCTTAAGTTCAGCCATCTTCACCCGGCTGTTACCAATATCCAGCAAAATAATCATAATATCTTACTATGTCAGACTGATATCACCAAAATTAATTTTCTCAATCTTCCCCTTGACCTTGAGCAGCAAATTCCCGTCCTTGTCAATATCGTCGAATATGCCATACTTTGATTTGTCATTTTGCCTTACTTCCACTTCGTCCCCGATCATACGGCACCTTTCTCTCCAGTCGTCGAGCATGGAATCCGGATTTTCATCAATCTTATCAATCATCAACTCCAGACGGTTCAGAACTTCCGCCAGAATGCGTTCCTTATCTCCATAATTACCAGTTTCTATTTTTATGGAAGTCGGCTCTATCCGGAAATCCCCATGAAATATCGGTTGATTCACATTAATCCCTATTCCAAGCACTACCCGTGTAATTTTACTTCCCGATGAAACAGATTCCAAAAGTATCCCGCTGATTTTCTTTTTGTTTATCAGTACGTCATTTGGCCATTTTAACTCGGTTTTCAGGGCATACAAGTTCTCCAAAGTTTGCGCAACAACCAAAGAGGATCCCATGTTGAGGAAATTCAGCTTTTCAATTTTCTTAAGTTTCGTAAAAAGTACGGAAAAGGTAAGATTCAGTCCCCGGGCACTTAACCATGTTCGGTCAAGTCTGCCCCTCCCCTCATTTTGCTTCTCACTTAAAGCCACTGAGCCATTGATTTTTATGTCTTTGCTCTTCAGCAAAAACGAGTTGGTCGAATCCACCTCATCAAGATATATAAAATTTCTTGCAATCCACTCGGTGTCTAATAATAAATCAAATTTTTCAAGACTGAATAGCTTTTCTTCCATTTCAACTCCTAAATGTCAAATTATACATATTAATGGCCCGTTCTTGACATAAATACACAAATCATGTACATATTGTCATTTTCTTTCATACCATTTCCGCTCTATTCGATCCAAATGCCTTTTTTTTTCACAAATTAGCGGTTTTTATTATCGGCACAATTCTTGAACACAAAATACAGTTAATTATTAAGAATATTTTATTTAACACACAAATATAGAGTTTAATTAGCAAATTCTAAAAAATAATAACAAAATATCGCATCCCTTCTGAATATGTTTTGCGATGTAAATACCATTAAGGAGGATTTAATATGGGAAAAATAATAGGAATTGATTTGGGAACCACTAACTCTTGCGTTTCAGTACTTGAGGGAAACGATCCAGTGGTAATCCCGAATTCTGAGGGAGGAAGAACTACTCCATCGGTTGTTGCTTTTGCGAAAAATGGCGAAAGACTGGTAGGGCAGCCTGCAAAACGTCAGGCAGTTACAAATCCCAAACATACTGTCTTCTCAATCAAACGTTTCATGGGAAGATATATGAACGAGATTACCGATGAAAAAACCAAAGTGCCTTATGAGGTTGTTCCGGGTGATGGTAACTCGGCAAGAGTAAAAATTGAAGACAGGGTTTACTCCCCACCTGAAATCAGCGCAATGGTTCTTCAAAAGATGAAGAAAACTGCCGAGGAATATCTTGGTCAGGAAGTTTCGGAAGCTGTTATTACAGTTCCCGCTTACTTCAATGATGCTCAGCGTCAGGCTACAAAGGATGCCGGTGAGATTGCCGGACTAACGGTTAGGAGAATTATTAACGAGCCTACTGCCGCTGCTCTGGCTTATGGCTTGGATAAAAAGAATAAAGAACAGATTATCGCTGTGTATGACCTGGGTGGTGGTACTTTCGATATTTCGATTCTACAGCTGGGAGACGGTGTTTTTGAAGTTAAGTCAACTAATGGCGATACTCACCTGGGTGGAGATGACTTCGATCAGCGTTTGATTGATTTCCTCGCTGATGAGTTCAAAAAACAGGAAGGCATTGATCTTAGAAAAGACCCTATGGCACTGCAAAGACTTAAGGAAGCTTCCGAAAAAGCAAAGATCGAGTTATCCTCGTCAATGCAAACCGACGTCAACCTTCCTTTCATCACTGCAACTCAGGATGGTCCTAAACACTTGAATATTTCTATCTCAAGATCCAAATTCGAACAGTTGATTGATGACCTGGTTGAAAGAACCCGCATCCCTTGCGAAAAAGCTATTCAGGATGCCGGGATCCCTGCTTCCAAGATTGATGAAGTGATCCTGGTTGGTGGATCTACCAGAATACCTAAAGTACAGGAACTGGTTAAAAATCTTTTTGGCAAAGAACCTCATAAGGGAGTAAATCCTGATGAAGTTGTTGCAGTTGGTGCTGCTATCCAGGGTGCGGTGCTTTCCGGTGATGTCAAGGACGTTCTGCTTCTTGATGTAACTCCCCTTTCGCTTGGAATCGAAACTTTGGGTGGTGTTATGACTGTACTGATTCCTGCTAATACCACAATCCCGACAAAGAAAAGCGAGGTCTTCTCTACAGCCGCTGATAATCAGCCATCTGTGGAAATCAACGTGCTTCAGGGTGAAAGACCAATGGCTATAGATAACAGAACTCTGGGTAAATTCCATCTCGACGGAATTCCACCGGCACCTCGTGGTCTCCCGCAGATTGAAGTTTCCTTCGATATCGATGCTAACGGGATTCTCCACGTTGCAGCTAAGGACAAGGCAACTAACAAGGAACAAAGCATTAGAATTACCTCTTCGAGCGGTCTTAGTAAGGATGAGGTTGAAAAAATGAAACGTCAGGCAACTGAGCACGCTGCCGAGGATAAGAAAAAACGTGATTTGGTTGATGCCAAGAATCAGGCTGATAGCATTATCTTCCAGACTAAAAAACAGATGGAAGAACTCAAGGACAAAATTGATCCCGAAACCAGATCAAGAATGGAATCTGAAGTTAAAAAAGTTGAAGATGCGGTCTCTACAAATAATGCCGAGACTATTAAGGCTGCGGTTGACGGACTTAATAAGGTATGGAATGATATAGCTCAAAAACTTTATGCTCAGCAGGGTCCACCTCCTGGTGGTCAGGATCAGCCGGATTTTGGCGCTGGCTTTAATCCCGGGCAGCAACCACCACCTGAGCCTGAAAAGAAGGAAAAAGACGTTCAGGACGCTTCTTATACCGAGGTTGACGAGGATAAGAAGTAAGCTAAGTAAATGTAAAAAAAGACTGCCCCTTGGCAGTCTTTTTTTTTGCTCTTTATATTTTTTGTCCTTTATTCAGAATAGAATTCAATCATCCGGATGATTGCCTCTTGACAAACAGGACAATAATTATCCACAGAGGCTGACTTCATGGAACAATCAATCATAGGTCTGAAAACCCCTTTCGCAACATACCCGCCTCCTTCAAAAACCCCTACTGTATTAGAGTACTTTTCTTCAACTGGTGTAGGAACCGGAGTATTTTTGTCAACCATTTTTTTCCATTTGGAATCAAAATCTACCAGTGTGGTCAGGTTTGGCTCAAGCGGTTCAATGTCAAGCGGGTAGAAATCCTGATACGCTGTTTCGCTGTCATAATACTCATCTGCAAGGAATGCAAATCCATGCCCGAATTCATGCACAAAAACATACTCTTCCCTTGAGTTTTTATTGACCGCCACAGAATAGAAATTGTAAATAGCTCCGCCTCCATACTTTTTAGTGTTCACAAGTATATATATCTGGTCGTAAGGTGCATTTGCTGCAATGTCACGAACTGATTTGTAGTCCGAAGTCATCAGGTATCTCTCCACATCAAAAGTATAAAAAGTGGTGTTGGAAAGCGTGCTCTTCCAGATGTTATCTCCCGGTATGTCCGTTCCCGATTCTGGATTTGCTGCCAGAATTCCCCATACATTGAAACTCTCTTTTCTTTCCTTGTAAGGTGATGAGTTGAATAAGTATCCGGTAAATTTTTCACAATCTTTTTTGAAAAGATCCATTTGCTCTGCATTATATCCCTCGGGTATGATCACGATATCCACCTTCTTCTCTGACGGTCCGGAATATTGCACCTTGAAGTTCTCAAATTTTAATCTGTTCTCTTTCTTGATAAAATAGCTTTTCGGATCGATTTCGACTTCGAACTTTTTATGAAGTTTATTCTTCTTGTCTCGAGAATAGAAAACCACTTTGCACTCGTTCTTCGGATAGGGAAAAATAACCGACTCATTAAAAGCTTTTCTGGTTTTCTTGGCTTCATCAGTAGTCTGCCACTCACTGAAAAGCGTAGAGTATGTGCGTGAATAAATCAATGATCCGTGCTCCGAATCATATACTTCAAATTTGTACTTTCCGTAATCGAAAGGATCTATCATCTTGACCATGCTCCCCCCCCACACGGGTTCCTCGATCAATTCATCCAGAAAATACTCGTCTGATTTTGCATCCCCGGCATGGATATAATCAATGCGCAGAGTCTTGGGATGAAAAAACTTGCTAAATTCCACCTGCGCTATTGTTGAACTGACAAGGAATAAAACCAACAAAAATAAGGACTTGTACATCTCTGCCTCTTCTAATTATTATTAAAATTTACATGTTTTTTTAGAAATAGAACACTTACAAGAATAGATAAAAGTGTGAAGATTGCTCCTGTAAGAAATGGGAATTGATACCCCATATATTGGAAACTGAATCCCCCCCAAAGTGGTCCCAGCATTCTAGCAAAAGCCGAAAACGACTGATTTAACCCAAGAATTGACCCCTGCTTATCTCCCGGAGCAACCTTGGATACCAGCGCCATAAGAACAGGCTGCAGAATCCCGGTACCCAAAGAGAATATCGCTGTTATTATTAAAATTCCCGCCATATTTCCACCATATGGTATTAACAGCAACCCTACAAACATAAAAACCGCCCCTGATATTATGAGATTCAGATCACTGTATCTCCTGGATAATCTCCCTATTAATCCCCCCTGAACTAATGCTCCCACAAAACCCAAAACACCGAAAACCATCCCGTTTTCAGCATGGGAAAATTTATATATATATGTTCCGAGCAGTGCAAAAGTTCCATAGATATTTGCAATTGAAAAGGTTATCATAAAAAAGAGCATGATTACAATAAATATCGCCGGTGTGCTCATCACAACTCTCAAACTGACCGTATCGAATAAACGGAATTTCCCCCCTTTCTCCTTTCGGATGATTGAGTCAGGAAGATAGAATAATGAAAAGATCGCTGCAACGAGTGAGAAACCCATACTCCCATACCCCACCAGACTATAGCTGATTTCAGCAAGAAATCCCCCTATTAGTGGACCAAAAACAAATCCCATTCCAAATGCGACCCCAATTAAACCCATTCCTTTGGAGCGATCTGATGGAGTGGTAATATCGGCTATGTATGCCTGTGCAACTCCTATACTGCTCCCCCCGATTCCACAGATAATCCTCGATATTATCAATAGCAAAAATGAATCGGTAAATGCAAACAGAAGATACCCTATCGCATTTAACAAGAGTGTAATGATAATTATGTTTTTCCTTCCGAAAATGTCACTCGCTGAACCGAGAATCGGATTAAAGATAAATTGTAGTAATGAATAAACCGCTAATAATATTCCCACAGAAGACTCATTAAGATGCAGCACATCCATAGCGAATGTTGGTAATATCGGAATGAGCAGCCCAAAGCCCAGAAGATCAATAAATACAACTGAGAAAATGATAACAAGCGGAATTCTGTTCTTATCCAATATTAATTCAGTTTGAAATAATTTGAATGCTGGATCTGTTCGTCAGGATCCCCTTTGAGTCAATAAAAGCTTCCTTCATCTTGCTTCTGATAGTTTTCGTCAGGAAGGTATAAACTGAATCGGCGTAATTACCCGAGGGGAGTATCAGATACTCTTTCTTTCCTTCAATCGCCCCTTTGTAAACATACGTTGGGACACAGTTCAGATTTTTCAATGATATTTTTCCGTCGTTTTTATTTTTTTCCATTGTAAAGTTCAGAATAACCCCTGCATCGGAATATCGCCACTGCTGATTACTAATAAAATTCCCCAGGGAATATGCTATGAATCCCGTATCCAGTTTGCTGTTTGGTTTTGTAAATAATTCAATTGGCTGAAGTACATGCGGGTGACTGGCGATAATAATATCAGCCCCTGCGTCTTTTGCCAGTTTTGCTATTTCCTCTTGATATGTATTTGGCTCTTTCTTATATTCCTCGCCGAAATGATAATACACGATAATCAAATCCGGATTAAGATTTTTCGCCGATTGAATATCTTTAATGATTAGCTCTGGCTTTATAAGGTTGATTAGGTAATCTTTGTTCTTGGGAACCGGTAAACCATTCGTACCATAAGAATACCCTAAAAAGGCGATCCGGAAATCACCTTTTTGAAATATTCTTATACTGTCTCTGTCCATTTGTGTTGTATATGTCCCGAAATAATTAATTCCATGGTTGATCATTTCATCAATTGTCCTTATCAACCCGGCTTCTTTTTGATCCAAAGAATGATTGTTGGCTGTATTCAGATAATCGAAACCAACATGTTTTAAAGAAGTTAAATAATCATCAGGTGAATTAAAGAATGGAAATCCTGAATACTGTTTTTCTTTTCCTCCCAGCACTGTTTCAAAATTACCGAAAACAACATCGGAAGAAGCAAAATATTTTTTTACTTCCCTGAAAACCGGCTCAAAATCAAAGGAATCTTCCGCCACTGCGGCATACTGGAACTGTGGAGAATGACACATCAGGTCCCCCACACATGAGAAGTTAATTGTAATTATCGAATCCTCTGGAGAAGGGAGGTTTTGTGAAGCAAAGAACTGTTCATCTCCCGTAAAACTTATAAGAATAATTAGTGTGAAAAGCGAAATGGACGCTAAAACGTACTTCTTCATATAAAGAATAAAAAATATTAAATTAAATCCCGGTAGATACCCGGGATTTAACAAAAGCCTCGATTTTCAAAAAAATAGATACAAAAAATGATTATTGTTTTTTTGCTTCTTTTCTTTGAAGTTTAACAGTCTGAATATCATTTCTGATATCCTGAGCCATCTTCCTTAATTCGCTTAGACTTTTTCTTAAACGGGTCCCGGCTGTTCCCTGCCCTTTTTCGTAAAACTTTACAAAATCGTGCTCAAGACCATTGATGAATCCCTTTAATTCGTCTAATTTACTCATAGTATTACTCCTTTTGGTTAATTAAAGTTATTATTTATTATTTCTGCTATATCCTGAATTTCTATTTCTTCTTTTTTACCCAGATCATTCAGTCCGTCACTTATCATTGTCATGCAAAACGGACATGCAGTCGCAACGAGAGATGGATCTTCTTTAATGATTTCCTTTGTTCTGTTATGGTTTATTCTCTCGCCCTCATCGTCTTCAAGGAACATCTGTCCCCCTCCTGCACCACAGCAAAATCCCCTTGATTTATTTCTGTCCAGTTCAATTAATTCAGTACCGGGAATTGCTGAAAGAATGCTTCTTGGTTCATTGTAAATATTATTATATCTGCCAAGATAACAGGAATCGTGATAAGTCACTTTTCTTTGTCCGCTTTCGCTTACCGGAGTAAGTTTATTTTCTTTAATAAGCTCTGAGATGAGTTGAGTATGGTGCATCACTTCAAACTCTCCGCCAAATTGCTTGTACTCATTCTTTAGCGAATTCAAACAATGTGGACAAGCTGTAACAATTTTCTTAATATTATATTTGTTGAGTGTCTCAACATTTTCCATCATCATCTGCTGGGCAAGATACTCATTCCCGAGTCTTCTGGCAGTGTCCCCGTTGCACTTTTCCTCATTACCTAGTATCCGGAAATTAATATTTGCTTTCTGCATGATTAAAACCAGCGCTTTCGAGACTTTTATATATCGATCATCATAAGATCCTGCACATCCTACCCAAAATAGCAAATCACAGTTTGAGTCCTCTGCCATTGTTTTAACACCTAGTCCCTCAGCCCATTTCCCTCTCTCATTACTGTTAAACGCCCATGGATTGAAATTCGTTTCAATATTCTTAAACAATAAATTTAGACTTGATGGAAACTCAGATTCACTCAATACCAGGTAACGCCTCATATCCACAATTGAATCAATGTGTTCTATCAGTACCGGACATTCTTCAACACACGCCATACACGTTGTACATTGCCACAGCATCTTGTCCGCTACATGAAAATGTACAAGTGTTTTTTGCATAATACTTTCATCAGCAGAGCCCTTCGATCTTTCTAATGTCCTTTTTCTTATATCAACCATTATGCTTTTGGGTGAAAGTACTTTCCCCGAATTTGCAGCTGGACAAGCTTCTGTGCATCTGCCGCATTCCGTACACGAAAACCCATCAAGAATCTGTTTCCATTTTAACTGATTAGTATCCCCGGCTCCATAGACCTCCAATGATTCATCCTCAAGATCAATCTTGCTGAGTACATTTTTTTCACCCCCCAGTTTTCCCAAATACACGTTCGGTATTGAGCTGATTATGTGAAAGTGCTTTGAGTATGGGAGATAATTAAGAAAGCCCAAAATTAACAGAATATGTGCCCACCAGAAAACTTCATAACTTACACCTGTTCCCGTAGTGGCATGACTGATAAAAAGATTTCCCAGAAAATAAGATACCGGTCTGTATTCATATGGTGCAAGGATGAAGTCATTATTTGCAATATGAGTAATATTCTGGCCAAACATCGAAAGAACTACAAGCAGAATAAGTACAAGAATTAAAGCCGCATCTTTGTTGGCTTGCTTATCAACAACCAGCCTTTTAATTTTCAACACGTATCTTCGGTACAGAGCTGTTAAAATAGCGATGATTACTAGCATGCCGAAGATGTCCTGTGTTAGCGTTATCAGGCTATAAAAATACCCAAGAAAACCTAAAGAAAATGGTGTGTAGAATCCTTGTATCATTGATTCAATCACTGCAAAACCAAAGAGTATAAAACCCCAGAAAATAAAAAAGTGAATCCATCCCGCTATCCCGTCTCGAAATAGTTTTTTCTGCCCTAGCGCATATACAAAAACATTTTTTATCCTTTCCGGTATTTTGTAAAATCTGTTTTCATTTTGACCGGTCTTTATTAAAGAGATAATTCTCTTTATGCTCTTGTAAAAATAGAGCACAGCACCGAGAAAAATTACAATGAAAATATAGTTTTTTAATTCCATCTTTGTTTCTCAGTGCAGTAGGTCTGCTACTTTCTGAACTTGGTTACTATTGTCGTACCAATAAATACTTTAATCACCGTCCAGAAAAGAAATACTAAACTACCGACTGTAAATGCAACATTTATGTTTTGTACGTATATCGCATTCAGATAAAGCACACCGCTTAGGTTTATCAAAACTTCCCCAAGTACAAAAGCTGAGATAATCGCAAAATAAGATTTTGATCTTTCGAGAATTGCTCCTGTAAGATATGCAGCAAGCGGGAAAGCTAACAAATATCCACCTGTTGGCCCGAATAAGCTAGCAATTCCGAAAGTACCATCGGGAATAAATGCAAAAACCGGAATACCGGCTGCTCCTAAGAATAGATATGTAATTTGTGAGTAAAAACCTCCCTTTTTACCTAGCCATGCTCCGGAAAGGAGTACTACAAGTGTTTGCAACGTGAATGGAACAGGTTTTATTGGGATCGCGATTTTTGATGCAACTGCAGTCATAACAGTAAACATCAAAACCAGAAACAATTTGTTCGAAATAATTAAACTTAATTTATTATATACCGTACTCTTTTTTATTGCCTCAATTGTCATTTTTCGTGCCTTTCGCTATTTTTTCAAAAAAATCAACTGTTAATTTAATAATTTTTTCTAATTTTCCATTAGTCTCCGTCATTGGATGTGCAACATCAAAAGTATGTCCTGTTCTTTCTATCAGGTGAATTTCTGTCATATCCGGATTGGCAGACTTGAAAATTTCTAATCCCTCCGACGGTTTAACTGCTAAATCATTCTCACCATGTATTATTGCTAATGGACGCCTGAACTCTTTCGCCGCCTTCAGAATATCGAACGATTCTCTGTTTTTCTCAACATCCTCTAAAAACGGAATATCCATTTGCATCACCTGCCCTGTACGGGAATTAACGACTTCCATATACCCCTTTTTTCGCCAGCTTGTCGTCTGTCTCCTTGTCCACCGCATAAAGGTCATGACCGGAGCCCAAAGAACCGCGGAGGTAATTACTCTTTCTCTATTTGCAGCTAATATGGCTACTCCACCTCCCCGGCTGTGCCCAAGTAGATGTATCCGTTTCCCCTTATTAGTACTATAAGTCTCAGAACAATAATTTATTAACTGTCTTAACTCCGATAACTCAAGCGATATCGTGTTTTTGGCAAATTTCTCCGGTTCTGAAAATGTAAGTGGATCATTTCCAATTCCATTATGCGAAAAATTTAAAGAAATGGCAGAGAAACCTCTTCTTTGTGCAATTCTCTCTCCAAGATATGGAAAAAATCCCCAGTCTTTAAATCCCTTGAACCCATGTACCAAAATAACGATATCATCAGATTCATCAGGTTTTCCAAATGCTGAACAGCTGATTTCGTTATTTTCGACCGTTCTGAGGCAAAAACTATTTTTCATATTTTTAAATATGGGACAAAATCCCTAAAAAATCAAGAAAAATATTAATTTTATCCACCTTTTTGTCCATTCTGATCATCTGATTAATATCTGAAATTGTGCGGATTTTTTAATTGACTCACTTTTATAGGAAGATCTTCATAAAAAAAGAGACATACTTTAGCATGTCTCTTTTTTTTTGAAAAATAAAAATGGATTTTTAGTAAGTGTATCTGACTGTATATTTCAAAATTGATTCTTTCCCTGCTTTCACGGGTATCTTGAAAAGAATATTTTGGGCATTTACTTTCTCAAAATCAAAGTTGTTATCTCTTATTTCCCACCTCAATCCCAAATATCGGGAAATATCAACTGTAATATCTTCGTCCTTCTGGTTCCTTATCTTTATTTCGAATGTGGACTCACTTACTTTTTCTGTAATCTGCTTGTACTCTGTTTGGTTTTCCTCTACCACTATATCAAAAGCATCTCCTACTTTTAACTTCAATTTCTCATTCTTTGCAGTATGGTCTATTAAATCCTCCCCTACAAACTCAAGGGCCTGCCCATCGGATTTATACATTCTGACTTTTCCCTTCGGCATGGGAACACCCAGATTGTTTTTCTCTGAATTTTCAAACTCAATAACAACCGCTACCTTCCCTGATGATCCGGAATATCCACCGCTTCTATACAGATATTTTTTTACTATTCCGATATTTTTCGATTCAAAAAGCGAGATTGCTTTTGTTTCGTTCTGAGCAACCGTAGTAGGTCTTTCTAACGTGTAAATATGATATTCAAAGAACGCTTTTTCTTCAAACTGTCTTCCTTTAGTCATTCCCTCAACCATTGTTGGTGCGGCATCTAGGTACATCTCATCTTGTACTCTGTTTATATCTCCGGCTATAAGCTTTAAAAAAGCGTCTTTGTATGACGTACCAGAATTGTTCTCTATACTTACCCATGCATTCATATCTATGCTTTTATCATCCTTATCTAGCACCGCAACATACTCTGTGTGCCAGTTCATTCCTTTGGTTTGATATGTAAGTTCAACATCTTGTTTACCGGCTATGTCAGAATTTGCTAGACAAACTAGTGTCGGTTTCGTAATAAGTCCTTCTGGTAATGAATTAACTGTAATCCTGTATTTTTCCAGATTGGTTAGCATTTCCAGTCCGCCACTCTTTTTCTGAAGAACAATCGAGTTGCCCCCGGCAGATAATAATTTGCCCGAAATCAAATCATCCTTTTCCCCTATTAATTCGATTTCACGGTCAATATATCTGGAAAGAATTTTCTCTAAACTGACCAGGTCATATTGATAATTTTGCTCTATTACTTCTCCTTTGAAATTTATATGAACTGTAGTTGGATCAATTAATTGGGCAACATCCTGTATTTCAATTTTTGTCTGTCCCTTGGGAAGTTCATATTCCCTGAGGTCTTTTACAACACCCAGGTTATCATTGTATATAGTAACCGAGAGTTTCTTTGGGGAAAATTTTTGAGCATTAACCGGAATTTGTACTATCATAAATACAAGTAAGACTGATAAAGCCAGGGTTTTCATAGCGACCTCTCTAAAAGATTATTATTATTACTTTCTGATTCTTATACTTTATCTGAGTGTATTTGTTCCGTCCCGCACAATAACGTTAAAGTCTATTTGCGCGTCATCACAAATACCCCGTCCCAGTCAGCTGGGGGAGGATTTACTGCATACATTTGAGATCTGTTTAGAAAAACAGATGAAGGCTGGTCATCAGGATTTAGTTCAAGTGCCGCTTTGAATATTTCTATAGCTTCGTTGAAGTTCATTTCTCTGTAAAGTTTAAGCCCCGATTGAAATTTGTCTAGGGACAACAGGATGTTTTCACTGATATTGTCTTTGCTTTCTGAATAAAGTTCATAAATACTTAGTGGAGTCACTCTTCCTTTTACAATAATTGAATCAATTTCCCTGAAAAGAAATTTATCCTTGACCAAAGAATATGTCGAATCGCTTACTATTATCCTCGTGCCGTATTCTTTGTTTACTCCTTCAAGTCGTGACGCAAGATTTACATTGTCCCCAATCACCGTATAATCAAATCTCTGCTTCCCCCCTATGTTGCCTACAATTACGTCCCCTGTATTTATACCAATTCGCGTAAAGAATAATTTCTTATCTGCAAGATCCCAGTTTTGCTGAAGAGTTAAAAGCCGCTTCTGCATCTCAAGTGCGGATTTGCATGCATATTCAGCGTGATTCTCAAGTGCAACAGGTGCACCCCAGAATGCCATCACGGAATCTCCAAGATATTTATCCAGAGTACCACGATTAACAAAAACTGATTCAGTCATTTCGCTTAGATAAGAATTTAAAAAGAGAATGAGATTTTCTGGTGATTGCTTTTCAGAAAATGATGAAAATCCGGCAATATCACTAAACAAGACTGTCAAATGTTGTTGCTGTCCCCCAAGCTTTAATTTAGCTGGATCTGAAATTAGTTCGTTCACTACATCACTGTTTAAATACTGACTAAACATCCCTTTGATTTGGGTCTTTTGTTTCCTCTCAACAATGAAATGATATGCTGTACTCGAAAAGTATCCCAGAAGTATTGCAGAATAAGACCCTAAAGTAGTAAAGATAAGTTTGTGATTTTCAAAAAAATAGAATGTGGAAAAACGAACCGCTACAAATAACGCAACTATAATTAGAACATTGATTATTTCAAAAAGATAGCCATGTTTGGTCTTAACCGATTTTATCCGGGATGACAAAAAGAAAACAAAAAAAACAAGAAGAAATACAACTAGTACTTCGTTTATTTTTGATAGTCTGGTGATGAAATCTCTGTTTATTACACACTGAATTTGATGCGCATGAACCTCAACTCCATAAATCAGGTTCTCTCCCTGTCTGTCCCCTGTCGAAAAAGAAATTGGAACAATATCCTTGTCTTCAGGCATTGTGGAGCCAATTAGCACAATCTTATCTTTGAATGCATTAGAATAAAGAAGTCCAAATTCCGGATCATCCCACGTATTTATATCCTCCTCATAATCCAGTTCTTCTGTGGTCTTAAATTCAGAATCATCAATAATATCAAGAAAATTGTATCTTGGAAATGATTTATCTCCTCCGTAGAAATTAATTAACATCGAAATGTTATCATACTTTGGAATCTCAATTTCCGCAAGTCGAAATGTGGATTTATTTATTTTCGCTGTATTGTCTGTCGGTAAGTTAAAATACTTATTCAATACGGCAAAGCTGAATGTCGGAATTCTTCTCCCCTTTTGATCCAGCCGGAATGGTAAATATCTTCTTACAACCCCATCATTATCGGAAAGTACATTAACAATCCCTATGGAACTGTCTGCACGATAAAACAAATTCCCGAAATCAACTTCCTCGGAAGTAACCTCAAATGATGTCCCCGGAGTTAAACGGTTCGTAGTAAAATCAATTTTCCCTCCCAGGACAACATTCCCGGTTGATTTTATAGTACTGATGAATATTGAATCGTTTTTCTCTTCAAATTTATCAGGTGTAGACATCACAATATCAATACCAATCGCCTTTGCTCCCGCGTCCGTTAGATTGCGGACTACTTTGGCAAATAGATTTCTTGGAAAGGGCCAGCTATTATATGGGGAAGGTATTCCCTTGAAAGTCTGCTCGGTAATCTCAACTATAATTACATCTGCAGAATCCTTTATATCAATGGGACCCCGGTTCTTAAATCTCTCGTCAATTTGCTTCAACTCGAATTCTTCAAAAGGAGTAATCCGGAAGAATATATTTTGAGTAAGAATGAGTATTAATAAAGAAACTCCTGATGCAATCAGGAGTTTTATAAATGTCTCTTTTTTCAACTATTGTTGATTAAAATTATACGTAAAATAAAGTCCGAAAATTGAATCGTTATCCATCTGATCATTTATGAAATAACGTCCTTGCAAACCGACATTCAGATTTCTGATAACCTCATATAATCCCGATATTTCAAATTGAGTTCTCTTTAAATCTCCGAATATCGGGTTTACCACTGCATTCATTCGTAGCTTGTCCTGCAGCATCAGATAAGTTGCTCCGAGTGTTAGCGAAACATAACTGTATTCACTGAATTTCGTTTTGCTGTTATTAAAAGAAATCCCAACCGTGCTGTTAAGTTTTGGAGTCCAGAATGATGTGTTATTCAAATTTACCGAGGAATTCTCAGCATCATTCTTGGATATCGTATTGTCAGTTCTGTCTGTAAATGTGAAAGACAATGCAGTCCTTTGTTTAACTTCAAAATCGTAAGAATAACTCAATTGCAGTGACACTCGGTTGGTCGCGTCATCAATTGCGTACAAACTGTCTGCCGAATTTTTCTGGATTGTATTAGCATTTGAGAAATTCGAATATCCAAAAACTATATTGGGGAAATCAGTTCGTGGATAATAAGCAACCGAAGTATTTACAGTCTGAAACGTAGTCGTGGAAAGCCTGGTCTTTTGCAAATTATCACTCAGATTTTCATATGCTACTGAAAGGAAAATCTTGTTCTCCATAAGCCTTAACACATCCGATATATTAAAGCCCGCTACATCTGTCCTTATGAATGATTGCCCGAAAGACTGGAAATCGTTCCCTCTGTATATATAGGATGATTTGAAAGCATTATTGAAATAATTTAAACTCAAAGAAGCTTCTGCTGCAAGTGATGCAAGTTCCTGTGGATTGAACGGCGAAATATACTGATTTACCGTCATGAAATTTCCAAACACATTTTTTATGGTTTTAACAACTTCACTGTCGAATCCTAACTTATCGCCAAGTGTATCAATCATCCCGTCAGAAAGTGTTCCTGAAGAAATATCATTGTTATTAATACTTACCGCAGTCTGCCCCGTAAGAACAATCCTGTTATTATCAAAAGCAAACTTCATATCAGTTCCCAGCAATAAATTTTCTTTCGGTTTTGCTCCGTATTTAATTGAACCGGCATCATCCTTTCCATGCAGAAATGAAAAACCCCATTCGAAATATCGCCCGATAAAAAATGAGGGTCGTACTGATAAAAGATCTCTCTTATACGTTCCAAGATCTGCAAACACCCTTTTGTTATCTACTGTTACTATATTGCTCGCAAAGTCTGAGGGTGTCGCATCTTTTAAATAAGCCCCGTCAACTGATCTGGTAATCTCTCCTGTCGCAACAGTCAATCCAAAAAATCCGGCTCGCAGATTACCACTGAATCCTCTCACTCTTTTTCCGCTCATGATTAACTGTGGATACTGCGGAAATAAATCTCCAACACCTAATGAAAGCCAATCTGAACTTACGGTCAGACTGTATCGGTTGTTAGGTTGCAAATACTTCTTTTCCTCTGAAGTCACGTAAACTCTTGCATCCACGTTCCAATCAGAATAACTCCCGTTGAAATCAATCCCTAGATTGTTATACCAAAGACTTTCTCCCCTCATCGTTTCATTCCTCGATTCTCCCCTTACATTAACCCCATATAAAAACGCACTTGCACCATACTCGGGTGAATATGCTGGGAGAAGTTCAAACATATAAGAAACTGAATGATACAGTTTGTTTTCCTCCGTAAATAAATCAACACTGACTCTGTGCATTCCCGGATTCAGTTTGTAATCAAAATTCTCCGGTGAGAAAAGAACCAGATCGTCTGATATTACTGCCATCTCTGTTACATCATAATTATCCAGATATATCCTCGTCAGCTGCTTGTTTACTTCATCTGGTACTTTAAGTAGTGAAACAGAAACAAACAACTCCCCGGATGGTACCTTTGAGTTTGCTTCAGGCGTCAGCAGCAATATTTCCTGATCCTTTGGACTTGCCCCTGTTACTAGCACTTTTAACGGAGCTAATGAAGTCGCGTAGTCTAATGGATAGTACTCCGTTACTCCGTTATTTAACGTTGCATAGACAAAGAATTCTACAAATGGGGGCTTAACCTTGGAAGCTTCTAGTACAAAAGTAGCGCTGTTTCCTAACACCGTCAATTCATTCTCTGCATATTCGTTTTCCCCGAAACTTCTGTATGCTATTACAGCTTTTGCAATATTCGATGCTTGCAGAAACCTGATTTCGAATTGAACAGGTTCCCCCTCCCTTACATCCGGAGCAACTACATCCGAGATTACTACACCTTGCTGTGCAAGTGATTCGTTTATCGAAAACGATAAAATAAAAAAGAGAAATAATGATAAAGCAAAGTATTTCATATAAAATCCATTATAATTTAAATTACGTAAACTACTTTTTTATTATTAATTTCGTCCAAAAACATGAACTTTTATTCATCACGGAAATCTATCTTAACATCACCTTTATTCGTCTTGAGGATTAAACTCCTCGTATTTGTCTTTTTGTTATTCTCCAGTCTTTTCTTAATCTCAGGAGTATTCTCCTTCACTTCGATAGTCCCGGTTTCGGTAACCAGCACATAATTCCCTCCAGAAATACTGCCTGTTTGCTTATTCCCTACCGAAGCTTCTATCTCCACCAGACCGGTTTCTACTGCCAAAAGACTGCTTCCGTCATTCATAACTTCAAGAACTCCCTCCGTTCCGCGTATTGATGCAACCATGGTGGGAGTAGTAAACTTGAAATCCTCATCTTCCTGCTTAGTCACCTTGAACCCAAGTTGCCCACTTTCAAGATGAGTGTTCTTTGACATATCTTTTTTCATTTTCTCTGCATAGATCTTCAGACTGCTGTTTTCTTGCACTCTTAATAAGGAATTATCCAGAAATCTTACAACAACAAGCGATTTTTTACCCGTTTTTAACTCATCCCCTGAATCCAAAGTCTGACCAAGTTTTGCTTTACCCCATTTATTATTTTTTTGAATATCAACATCCTTTACTATCTTTGATATCACAGCCACGCTGGCGGTTTTATTTCCTTCAGAACTCCCAAAAAACAGAGCCATGGAAATAAAAATAACTAAAGAAAAAATAATTTTATTTGTTTTCATTATACACCTCTCAGTTTCCATTTGGTGGGGTTATACCTATAATAGTCCCGTTGTCCGCCAATAATTTTCTCAGCAGTTCCATCAACTGTTCCATCGTGATTGGTTGACCATCCAGCAGAATTTGACCCGTAAGCTGAAGCTCACCGCTTAAAATTTTCTTAGCCAGATCTGCCGCTAGTGCATCAGATTCAAGAGAATTCAATAAAACAACAAAATTATTCTGAACCGTATTTAACGTTGCCGTCTCTTCTCCGGAAATATTAAAAGTTACAATATTAGAATAAAGCGTCTGACCTCCTCCTGGTCCTGCTACGTATGCTGAAACCTGAAGAACTATCTCATCTCCCGCATTCCATTGCCTGTTTAGAACCGCCGAATTTAGAAGCACTGAGGTTTGAACACCCGCTGAATAGTTATCCAGCACTGGATTCCCTTGATTAAGCGCCTCTTCAGGTGATTGTTCCTGACCTTTCCTGATATTTGCCTTAACCTTATACTCAGTAACCCCGTTAACCGGAGTCCATTGAACCAGAACATTGTCAACATTTTCGCTACCCCCCTCCAGTGGTGTCAGCACCATTAATGACTGTGAAGGATTCAAGAACACAATTTTTTCAACCACAGGTCCTGCTATCACATTAGTTGAATTCGGTCCTATAATCTCAAGTGTAAACCAGAAAATTCCACTGGGTCTGCCTAGCGCCATAAGATCATTAATAATAGACTGAGTAACGTTATAATAGTCCATTTGTATATCTGTAGAGCCCAGATCCGTGTTGTAAAAGTTTTGCGAAGTAAATTGATTTGTTCTAAAGTTGACAAACATTTCACGGTTCCTGGCATCAATGGTTCTTTGCCACTCAATCTTTCCCTGCAATCGAACCGGAACACCGGCTGGTATCATCTCAACATAAAAAATCTGTTGAGTCGAAGCTAATCCGTTAATAAATGCAAGATTTCCAAAATCAATTGTTGTAATATTATCAAAAAGCTTTAGCGAAAAATTGGAAATCTGAGGTGTTGCCCTGAAAGACATTATGAGAACTAATAAGGGCACAAGGAGCAAGGTTTTTCTTGTCATAATTTTTTCCTTCAAAAATTTATGTGAACACAGGTTTTAAATTACGAATAAAAAACAAAACAAAAAACAATATAGTTTCTCAAACCCCTGCTTCTTATTTCAGAAATTAAAAAATATTAGAAAAACCTTGATTTTCCCACGTTTAAAAAAATTTGAAACCAATTTTATCCCGGAAACATGTGATTTGAAGCACTAATAAATAAGTTAATTAAAAAATACCTGAATACAATATCCTTAAATCGGTTAGGGTATAGCCTTACATGCATTGAAAGAAAATATCAAATTATGCAAAAAAAACGGTTCTTTTATAATATTTTCCTTTACTCCAGATTTTTCAACTTTTTCCTAATTCCAGCCCCTTCATCCCCCTCTCCCTTCGATATGAATACGTAGTGAATACGTACTGAATACGTACTAAAGCCGTGGTGAATACGTACTAAATTCGATCAGAATATCTTTTTACTCCCCTCTCATCCCTTATACAATTAACGAAAAAAGCCCTGATCTCTCAAGGCTCTTAATTTTACTAGCGGGGCCGACAAGACTTCCCGATCCTCGGGACGACCTCCTGCTCCCTATTCTAGCACTAAGCCTTACTAAACGAAAAAAGCCCTGATCTCTCAAGGCTCTTAATTTTCTGCGGGGCAGACGAGACTTCCCGATCCTCGGGACGACCTCCTATTTTTTCAGTGACTCTATGTAGGATCTACTTTTTTTCCTCTTAATCTCATTTTCTCTTTTCATTGCATCACTTTTTGAAGAAAATTCTTCAAAGTACACTATTTCCCAATCATTGGCTTGCGACGTAAATCGTGTCGTACCACTGTTATGTCGAAAAATCCTCATTTCCAGGTTTTCTGTGTGCCCCACATAATACTTGTCCACAGATATTGAGTAAATGACATATGTATAGAACATTATTCGAACTTTCTCATGTAATAACGAAAAAAGCCCTGATCTCTCAAGGCTCTTAATTTTCTGCGGGGCCGACGAGACTTCCCGATCCTCGGGACGACCTCCTGCTCCCTATTCTAGCACTAAGCCTTACTAAACGAAAAAAGCCTCGAAAATCTTCAAGGCTTTCTTTTTACTAGCGGGGCCGACGAGACTCGAACTCGCGACCTCCTGCGTGACAGGCAGGCGTTCTAACCAAACTGAACTACGACCCCGTATAAAATACTAAATTAACTCTTGATTTTCTCGAAATTGTCGGGACTTTCAAACTAGAATTAAATACTACTCTAAAAAGTTAATTTCATAAATTTAGCCTACAAAGATAATACTTTTTCTCTTTTCTGTCAAATTCTTTTTCGAATTTTTTTATTTCTTTTTTAATTCCTTTTTTATATTTTAATTCCTGGATTTTGGTTCTTTGTTCGAAATTTATAGGTTTTTTCTAAAATAAATTAAAATGCTCAAATCAGAAAGACTGTCAAAGGATTTCTTTACAACTTTTATGGCTTCCGGCTCTCTGAATCAGGAACCTCCCCTCTCTATTACCCTTTGTAGTAATACCTCTCTTCTGAAACTCATTCATGACGATATGAAATCTGTCTATCCGGATAATAGAGTGGTTTTCGCAATAAAGGATGCAAGGAACTTTCTTTTTAAGATAGATGAGGATCTGCTGAGAATTTTTTTTGTAGGTTTTCTTAAGCTAATGGAAACTGTTGATTCGAATCATTTTTCTATTGCATTTTCTTCTTCAGTCATTAAGGAAAACCTGCTATTCTCATTCCATTTTCCGCTTAAACTGAACGAGCATATCATAAGTCTTTTAAATACCAAAAAGCTGATTATAATGGACAACTCGGATAAATCCCTTTTTTCTTCTTTTTTTGTTTCCGGTTTGAACATCTTAGAAAAGCATTTCGGAATGAAATTTACTCTGGCTGAAGACCTGACTAGTATTGTTTTTTCCTTTCCTGTCAAAAATCACATGATTGATGACGGTCACATAACTCTGGATTAATTATGTGTATATTTAATAGTAAATAAATTGCGAGTGTGTTATGAAAAAAAATAGTTTATTTTTTGTAATCTTCCTTCTCTTAAGCATATCTCTTTTGCCTCAAAATGATTTTGGGTTGAGTGAGATTTTTTCAATGGACGTAAGCACCGGGAAAATAACTTCCGCTCATGTCCTTCCTGGAAATACTGAATTTATATTAACCGGGGATGATGGTTATATTCGTCAATTTAGTTTAACAAATGGCAAAGAACTCTTTAGTCTGAATATTTCTCCGGCAGGAATTGTTTCTGGCGTCTTGATGGACTCAACTCTTTATGCAATCACTAAAGATAATAAACTCCTTTTCATTTCCATTGCCCCCGTTACTCTGCTTCGATCTATTGAATTATATAATTCCCCAGGCTGCATTGCTGCGGGAACTGATGAAATATTTATTGGTATGAATGATGGTTCTATTAAACGATATGACCTTACGACTGGAATCTCTGACTCCCTGTTTTTAACCCATATCTCTCCTGTCACAGCAATGGTCAAGGATGTCAACAGAAATTATTTGATCAGTGCCGGTACGGATAATAATATCAAACTTTATGACCTCACTCAGAGAAATGAAATAGGAAAGATGATGGGGACAAGTAATTCAAAAGCTAATTCCTTAATCCTTTCTTCAGATGGTTCAACTCTCATTTCGGCACATGACGATAATATGATTAAAATCTGGAGCATGAATGAAACCCGCCAAATAAAGAATATTAATGAACATAATTTACCGGTTTACAAAATCTTGTTTAGTCACGACAACAGCTTCTTTCTCTCCGGCGGCGAAGATAAAATAATGCACATATGGAGTGCATATAGTTATAATCTGCTCAAATCCACTGGCTTAAAGGAGGGACCTCTAACCAACGCTGTTCTTTCACAGGACGATAAATTCCTCGTAGCAACTATTTCTCCAAATATTATCAAGGTATTTGAAGTTTCAAATGGCTCAACAATGTTAGCTGGCAATCTCAGCACACTCAAACGTTCCAATCTTACGCTTAGCGATAAAATAATAATTGAAATTACTGAACCTAAATCATCACGAGGATTGAAGATTAGCGGTGCGTCTAATACCATAACTGTCTCCGGAAGAATTATTAGTCCTGCTCCAATAAATTCTCTTAGCATCAATGAAACGGATTTCGACTTCAATACCGATAACACATTTAGTTGTCAGGTTAATTTATCACTTGGTCACGGGAAATTACTTGTACGGGCAATAGATATTAACAACAACTATAATGAAAAGGAAATTGAAATTGCTGGAGATATAACCCTCAATAATTCTAATACCGATCTCTCCCAGGTTGCAGCCGGAAGTAAGTTTTACGCAATTTTAATCGGTGTCGACCAGTATAAAGATAAAAAAATCCCGACTTTAAGTAATCCAAGCAAGGATGCTTCTAAACTCAAGGATATCCTTACTAAACGATATACTTTTGACAAGGATAACGTTGTTCTCTTAAAGAATCCCTCCAGGGCTGAATTGCTTGCCGCTTTAGGCGATTTGCGGAAAAAGATTTCGGAAGAGGATAATTTCTTGATCTTTTATGCCGGACATGGTTTCTGGGACAAAGAGATAAGTCAGGGTTATTGGCTGCCAAGTGATGCTGAAAAAGACAACCGGGCAAATTGGATCTCAAATGGTGACCTCAGAGATAATATCCGTGGTATTAAATCAAAACATACTCTGCTTATCTCTGACGCTTGTTTCAGCGGTGGAATATTTAAAACAAGAGCCATTCTCGATGATGCCCCCCCATCAGTAGCGGAAGTATATAAGATGACCAGCAGAAAAGGAATGACCAGCGGTACTTTAACAGAAGTGCCGGATGAATCCCCTTTCTTAAAGTATCTTGTAAAAAGATTAAATGAGAATAATCAAAAATATCTGCCTGCGGAAATCTTGTTCACTTCACTTAAAACCGCAGTAATTAATAATAGCAAACAGGTCCCCCAATATGGCGAAATACAGGACGCCGGCGACGAGGGAGGAGACTTTATTTTTATCCTGAAAAGATAATTTATAGGAGCAATATAATGAAATATATAATATTTTTGATCACCGTTTTTTTTCTCTCAAGCGGATTAACGAGTGGTCAGTCAACTAAAGCCAGATTTGGAATCTTGCTGAAAAATGGCGATCAGCACACTCGCATCAAATCTAATGATCGCGCAAAAGTTAACGACAAATTTAAGATTGTGATTCAGGCACTAAACGATTCTTATAATTACGTCCTTTATTCTGACGGTACGGAAACATTACTCCTTAATTCTAAAAAACAGTCAAAGTTGAAAACAAATGACAGATTAATACTTCCCGGTAAAAGTGATTACTATGAATTCGATGATCAGAATTCCAAGGCATTTCTGTATGTCATAAATTCAAAAAAACCGGTAAAAGAAATTGATAATCTTTTTGCTTCAGGTAACTCAGTAAGTAGCACAAAATGGAAAGCCGTTGAAGATAAAATTATTAAATCCATAAAGTCGGATTTAAATGATAATTCGGATCAGCCTATTTCAATTGCTGGGAATGTTCGCAGTCTTGAAGATGATAAACTTGATAAACTCCTTCAGACTTTTTCTGATAAAAAAATGATTTTCAAAAAATATCAAATTGAAATTAAGAAGTAAAAAACTCCTCTATCCACTTTTATCTATAAATTTGGCGGCAGGCGCAATCCTAGCGCTTGCCTTTTTTATTTTCAATATAACCTGGAATACCACAGATTACAAAATCCTTGACTTGTATTACTCACTTGCGCTTGAAAAAGGCTATGGTCCCCAAATCAGTCCTCGCATTGTCCACTTGAATATATCCAACAAGACCTATGAGTATTTTGGGAAAAACTATCTTGATAGAGGCTTTTTAGCCAATGCTAACAATATTCTGACCGAACTATCCCCCCAGGCATGCATGTTTGATCTGATTTTTGTCCATCCAAGTAATCCTCACGACGACAGCCTGTTTCAAAAATCACTTGAAAATGCTCCCCATTTCTATCTTCCGGTTGGTATGAAACTTTCTGAAACCACACATTCTTTTAAGTGGGAAGAAGGACCTTATTTTGATAAGCTCAGAGATAACTTCTTGATGAAAATCCAGGAAATAGGTGAAGGCAAACCGTATTACTCCCTCTATGGGCAAAGCCAAAATCCAATGTTCGCTGAAGTGATTGAAAACTCAGGCCATATTTCATCGGTCCCCGATAATGATGGAGTTTACCGGCATTACCCGCTGCTGATAAAAGTTGATTCCTTATTTCTTCCAACTGCCACATTATCAATTTTTCTTAATTATAATAATATCCCTGCAGAAAGTCTCCGCATTTTCTGGGGGGATAAAATAATAATTCCTAAGACTGCGGACAGCTATCTGGACAAAGAAGTGATTATACCTATTGACTATAAAGGACGCTGCTACATCCCCTATCCCGACAGATGGCAGGATAGTCTGAAACGGATTGAGATGCAGAACTTTGTAGAGCGATACGGAAATGAGGAAGAATTTGATGAAATGACTGAGATTTTTGAAGGCAATTTTGTTTTTGTCGGTGATATCTCCACGGGTATAGCGGACCTTGGACATACTCCCTTACAGCATGATGTTCCCCTGGTTGCCGTTCACTCCGCTTTGATGAATGCTTTTTTAACAAACTCATTCTATCGTGAAATACACTCTGAGATAATCTTTTACATTATTGCAGTATTTTTATTATTGCTCTCGCTGGCTTTACTTCTGAAATCAAATAATTTTATTTATACTTTCGAAGTGGCCGCACTTCTTATACTTGTAATTACCACATACTTATTTATTAAAGTTCACTTGCTTATTCCAATATTCTCCATATTCCTGGTAATTTCAATTTTAAGTTTTGTCAGTATTCTTTCCCTTCAGATAATTAGTACAAAAGAAGAAAAATTTATTAAAAATGCTTTCTCAAAATACTTGCCGGCAAAAGTGGTGGATAAACTTGTTGATAATCCTCAATTACTCCAGCTTGGTGGTGAGGAAAGAACACTCTCTTTACTCTTTTCCGATATTGTTGGCTTCACGACTATTTCCGAATCTCTTCAACCAAAAATCCTTGTTCAACTACTAAACGAGTATCTGACGCGAATGACGGACATCGTTTTTGAAAATTCCGGAATTATTGACAAATATATCGGGGATGCCATACTAGCAGAATTTGGAGCACCTGTATTTAATGAGAAACATCCGGACCTGGCTGTTTCCACTGCTATATCTATGCAAAAGGAACTTCTAAGATTAAATAATGACTGGAAAAATCTTTATGGAACTTCTATAAAAGCAAGAGTTGGGATTAATACGGGTAAGGTAATCATTGGTAATATGGGCAGTCGTCAAATGTTTGATTATACGGTTATAGGTGATTCTGTGAATCTGGCTGCCCGGCTTGAAAGCGTCAACAAAAAATATTCAACCTCCATTCTGATTTCCGAGTCTACTTATGATGCGCTAAAAATGAACACTTATCTCATACGACCCGTGGATGTTATAGTAGTCAAGGGTAAAACAAAACCGGTAAAAATATTTGAAGTTGCAGGATTCTTAACAGATTTTTCGGGCAATAACCAACTTGAATTGTTTGAAAACTATTCTATAGCCTTTGAGAAATTCCTGAATCGTGATTTTGAGAATGCAACCATGATACTTAATAACCTGGCATTAGCTCATCCCGATGATATTCCAACCAGTCTCTTGATTGATCGTATCGCAAAAATAGATACCTCCAAAATTGATGATTCCTGGGATGGTTCCCTCGAACTTACCGAAAAATAGTTACTGCGTATTAATTTATTTTGAAAAAACAATCATTTGTCATAAATTTCCAAAAACAATTCTAAGGTTTACTGATGAAACTCAGATTTTTATTTTTTGCTTGGATTGCTATAGTTTATATAGGGACATCAACCTCTTTTGCCCAGTCAACTATGGAGGTGGGCTATTTTTCATTTAATGAAGGAACTCCGGGTTACACGCTTAATAATGGAGAGGGGGATAGATTTGTCCAACTGGAAATAAGGTTTACAAAAACCTTTAACTCAAAACCGGAAATAGTTTTTTCGATAGAGCAACTCGACTGTTCAATTGACGGCAATGTCAGGTATTCTGTTGAGAGTTCTTTGGTCACCCGGGAAAGTTTCCTGTTAAAGATAAAGACATGGCAGGATACACGAATTTTTGCAATCCGTGGTAAATGGATCGCTATCTCTAATGATTAGATTGATTTTCTTCCAGAGATTTACGCAATAAACTGACGGGGTGTATCACTTTTACGGGGACATTAAATTTTTCAGCTCCATACTGGATTTGTCCCATACATCCAGGATTTCCGGTAACCACAGTATCTGCTCCTGTATTTTTAATATTTTCCATTTTTCGTTTCAGAAACTTCATCGAGTCTTCATACCTTACTACATTATAGATTCCTGCACTGCCACAGCACCACATTGACTCATCCAGCGGCTTGAGATCCAAACCCGGGATCTGATTTAACAGAGCCCGTGGCTCCTTTGTTATTTTTTGAGTATGGCACAAATGACATGCGTCATGATATGTAACCGTTTCTTTCACAGAATTTAGCGGGGCTGTGATTCCTGCCATGTCAATGAACTCGGTTACTTCCTTAACTCTACCAGACAGTACTTTCGCTCTTTCAGAGTAGTCAGGATCATCTTCAAAAATATGGGCATACTCTTTCATGTACGCAGCACAGCCGGCAGAGTTCGATACTATATAGTCAAACTTGTATTTTGAGAATTGGTCAATTGTCTTTTTCGCAAGATCCTTTGCGAGATCCAACTCACCATAATGTGCCATTAAAGAACCACAACATCCCTGATCAGGCGGACAGATTATTCTGCAGTTATTTCTTTTCAGCACTTCAACGGTATCCAGATTTATATCCGCGAAAGCCACATTCATTATGCAGCCGGTAGGAACAATAACATTATATCTGGCCTCGCCAACCGGTTCGGTAATTTCCTTTATCTGCGAGTCACTGAACACCTTTGAAATACGAGGAGTCATCTTATTCATTTCGACCATAATTTTAAGGGATTTGAACAGCCCGAAAAACTTATTTGCCAGCCATTCAATACCAAAATTCTGATAGAAATACAAAAGTTTCCCTACTATTTTTATATTCAGCTTTGAACCGACCACATAATGCAGGGCAAATCTCTTAATATATCTGGCTCCAAAAGAGTCCTTCCCCGATTTAGTGATTATGTCTCTTGCGGCTTCCACCAGGGAACCATACTTAACACCGGCAGGGCACGCGGTTTCACATGCCTGACAGTCAAGACAATAATTCATTTCATCAATGAATGTTTGGGTTATATCGAGTTTACCTTCTGCAAGTGATTTAATCAACCGGATTCTACCACGTGGTGAAGATCTTTCCAGAAAGTCAACGTTATAAGTTGGACAGGTGGATAAGCACATTCCGCAATGCATGCACTGAACGATTACATCTTCACCGGGCAATATACTTAAAAGTTTTTTTATGTTTATATCTTGAGACATTAGAATTCTTTTCGGAATATTGTGGAATTATTATCTGATAAAATAATCATTTCTTCTGAGAGCAGAGGCCATCCTTTATATTCGTATTTCCTGAGAAGCAGCTCCCCTTTATGCCTGAAACAATGATTATTAATATATAAAATCAATTTGCCATCCTTATAATAAGAAGTCGAAACAAGCTCCCCGAAATCCACATTAATATCAATACTTATGTGTTCTATCTTCACTACTTGTTTCACACGATCAGTGTGAACCCGGTATAACGCTGTAAAAATATCGTGATCAAATAAAAATCCATAGTAATCATCAAATGTCTTCTCACTCCGCATCATCATCAGGGTGTATTCAATTTCAGGAATCCGATTGAATATGTCGGGTGAAAAAATAAGATAGTCAGAGCATCCGGTTGAGTTCTCGAGAAGCTTGGGAACTTCCCTTCTTTCTTTGATATCCCCGCTCAGATATCTTCCGGTTATTTTACTTGTATCAATTCCGCAGCTCTTTAGAATGGAATCAACCTTTACGGACATATACGGATTCAGCGATTGAGAAAATAAATGGGCAACAGTCCAGACAAAGTACATAAGTACGAGAAAAGTTCTCATTTATGAAATTCCGGAATTTCTTCTCTTGAGGATGGTAATTTTCCCTCGCATTTTGGACCGATTGACAATATTTTAGTCGGGTTTAGAATATTATTCGGGTCCATTACACATTTAATCTTTTTCATGAACTCAATACCGGGACTACCCACAAGCTGTTCAAGGAAATGCTTTTTCGCAAGACCTGTTCCATGCTCACCCGTAATTGTTCCACCAAGTTTAATTGCCTCGTTGAAAATATAGTCAAACGCTCTGTGAGCATTGAGAATACCCTCCTTATCACGTTCATCGGCTAAACAGGTAGGATGCAGATTACCATCACCAAAGTGCCCGAAATTACCAATTTCAACGTTAAAATTGCCTGAAGCATACCTCACCTTCTCTATCATCACAGGCAGTTCACTTCTGGGAACTGTGGCATCTTCAAGAATTGTTGTTGGCTTTTTCCTTGCCAGGGCGCTAAAAGCACTTCTCCGGGCTGTTTTTAATTCCAATGCTTCTGCTTCGAGAGTTGCGGAGCGGACGTAAGTACAATTATTCATTTTAAGAATATTTGTCACTGTGGCAGCATCAATATCCACCTCATCCCCCCTGCCGTCTAATTCAATCAATAAAACCGCTTCGCTGTTTCTTGGAAGACCGATATGTGTATAATCCTCCACGCAATTTATTGTGGTATGATCCAGAAACTCCATCATACACGGTGTTAATCGGGCTTCAATAATGTGGGATATTGATTTACCGGCATCAAGCATCTTGTCAAAAAAAGCAAGTAAAGTTATTGATTTCTGGGGTTTGGGGAGCAACTTTAAAAGAACCTTAGTGATAATTCCCAGGGTTCCCTCACTGCCAACAATTATATCCCTCAGATTATAACCGGCAACATCTTTTACGTTCTTACCCCCGATTTTAAGAAATTCTCCTGTAGGGGTTATCATTTCAAATCCAAGGACATAATTTTTAGTAACTCCGTATTTCAGCCCCCTCAGACCCCCGGCATTCTCAGCAACATTCCCGCCTATCGTGCAAACATTCAAGCTTCCGGGATCAGGCGGATAAAAAAGTCCGAGGGATTCAACATCCTTCTGAAACTTTCCGGTGATTACTCCCGGTTGTACTGTGGCGGTTAAATTTGCCTGATCTATTTCCAGGATTTTATTCCATTTGGTTAGCACCATTACAATAGAATTTTCAACCGGAATCGACCCGCCGCTTAAGCCTGTACCCGCTCCCCTTGGTACAACAGCAAATTTTTCTTCATTGGACAGCTTTATAATTTCTGCAATCTGAGTTTCATTTTCGGGAAAAACAATTGCGTCAGGCTGTTGAGAGATTAATGGGGTACCGTCATATGAGTAACAAATCTTGTCCTCAATTTTATCGGAATAGTTTTTCTCTCCAACAATATGTTTGACTTTTTCAAGTAATGCGGAATTCATATGATTAATTAAAATATCTGGATAAAAAATAACTGACTATATATGCCGTCACCACGACACCTAATGCCAAATAAAGTAGTTTCTTCAAAAAATTCTTTGTCGTACCGAATGAAAACTTCACACCCCTCCAGCCGCATTCGCTGCATCTGTATATTCTGAAAATCCTTAAACTTTTAAGAATTTTTTCCCAAATTGTGCGTGCTCTGGATCTGTTCAGTGCACCAATGCTTTTACAAGATGGACATCGTGCGAAGGCAGGATCAACTTTATGAAGCAGTTTACTCATATTTCTAATTTGACTTTAGTAATTTGTTGTAAGTCTCGGAATTTCTTAAAAATTCCAAAGCTTTGTTAATTAAAATATCATTTCCCAGTGCCATTTCGAAGGACTTATCCGGAGAAAAGTATCTTTTTGCAAGTTCATTTTTAATTTCCCGCAGTAATCCGGATTTCTGTTTGCCAAGTTCCTCTGAATAGAGGCGAGTCAGCTCATCTCTGATAACAGAAATTTCTTTTTTCAAGGCGTTTTTTCCATTCAGAGTAGCTATCTCGTCCTCAAGATTGCTTATGATCCTAAAGGCTTCCCCCTTCAACTCGAAATTTTGCTTGTGAAGGAATGCGGAGAACTCGTTAAAAAGCACCTCATCAGTAATTTTGGAAAAGTCGGTTTTGTTATTTTTTTCGTAGAACTCATTCGCAAACTGAAATATAAGTCCCTTTGCATAAAGTTCAAGAATGATCTCTGACTTTTCAGTAAAGTCCATTATCGAGTCGGGAGTTATTCCGCCGGAACTAAACACTATTCGCTTGTTGTCGGTCAGAAACTCTGCTTTCTTGTTTTCCTCGACTGACTTAAAAACCGGATTCTTTCCGGAGTAATCAATTTTCTGAATACATCTACCGCTCGGGGTATAGTACTTTGAAGTGGTTATTTTCAGGGATGTGTTATAAGAAAGGGGAGTAATAGTCTGGACAAGTCCTTTTCCAAAAGTTGCCGTGCCCAGAATAATTCCCCGGTCATGATCTTGTACTGCACCGGCTACTATCTCAGATGCAGAGGCAGAACTCCCATCAACCAGCAGTGCAATTTTTATATCCTTAAGCAGGGGTTCCTGAGTATTGAAATATTGTTTTACGTTGGTCGTGTCCCTGCCTTTTGTGGATACAACCAGCAGATTCTTATCAAGGAATTTGCCTGCAATATCAACGGCTGCATCGAGCAATCCCCCGGGATTTCCCCTAAGGTCAAGCACAAGTGTTTCGATTTCACTTTTTTTTCTAAGTTCTGTTATTGCCTTTTTTAATTCTTCCCCGCTGGTTCTGCCGAAACCCGAAAGACGGACGTATGCATTTTTACTTGATTCCGGATAAAACCCTGCATACTCAACATTTTTAACAATTATCTCTTCCCTCAGCAGATTGAAAATCAAAGTATCTCTGGAATTCCGGAGTATAGTGATGGAAACAAAAGTCCCGGGTTTGCCCTTGACGTGTGATGAGATTTCCTCAAACACCGCTGGGGAAATCAGAACCGAATCAACTTTGAGAATAACATCCCCGATAATTATCCCCTGCTTCTGAGCGGCATACCCGCTAAGCAATTCCACAATAGTAACATGCTCATCCCGTATGCCAATACTTATCCCCACCCCCCCGTATTTGCCGGTAGTAAGCAGGTCGACATCATCCTTTCTTTTTTCGTCCACAAACACAGTATAAGGGTCAAGTGTACTCAGCATTCCCCTGATCCCTGCCCTGAGAAATTCTTCAGGACTGATGTCATCCACATAATTAAAAGCAATTTCCTTAAAGACCCGTGTGAATATATCTATATTCTTTGCGACATCAAAATAAATATCTTTCCTTACTAAATTAAATGCCAAAATCCCCATAAGCGCAGGGACTAAAACAAATACCCAGATTAACCTCGTTTTATTGTTGCCTGTTTTCAATCTTTTTTATTTCCTCAATAATAATTTCGTGAATTTCCTCAACCGGAAGAATGCCATTTATTAATTTAATCCTGTTTTCTGTTTTGGAAAGTGATAAAAAGCCTTCCCTGACTTTATGAAAGAAATCTAAGGATGCCAGTTCCATTCGATCCAGCGCACGGGAATTTTTCCCGTATTTTCTTTTTTCCATTTCTTCAATCGGGATATCTATAAAGACGGTAATATCAGGAATACACTCACCGACAGCAAATTTATTTATTTGCTGAACGGCATCCAAAGAGACTCCCCTTCCATATCCCTGATACGCAGTGGTCGAATCAAAAAAACGATCAGTTATTACCACAGTTCCATCCTGAATGTAGGGAAGGATAACTTCACGAACAAGCTGAGACCTGGCAGCCGAGAAAAGAAGTATCTCGGTCTCGATGGACATTTGATGGTTCTCCTTATCAAGAAGAATTGATCTTACTTTTTCTGATATCAGAGTGCCCCCCGGTTCTCTTATTAACTTTACTTTTTTACCCTTACCAATAAAGTAGTGTTCAAGTAATTTAACCTGAGTCGTTTTGCCGCTAAAATCAATACCCTCAAAAGAAATGAACATAATCAGAATTCTTTAATTATATATTTAACCCTGTCCGGATCTTTATAAACCAGTTTGATGTTTGGTGGTGTTTTGACATACGTCCTGATGCTGCCCACCGTATCCGCAACAATATCGTGATAGTTAACTTCTGCGTAAATCTCCTGGGTATTTAATTTTCCCAGAATATTAATTCCGCCTCTCAGGAGAATGGAAATCCTGTCAGGCAAAATAACAATATTTCTTCCCGGCGGAAGATTCACAATTCTGATTGGAACTTCCCCCACTTCCCGCTCGACGATTTTCTGAACATCAAAATGCAAATTAACCTTACCTGGCTTAATGTTAAGCAGCGGGCTTTTTACAAGTTCAACCTCAGTGGAGAAGGACTGATCCAGTTTCGAGTAATATAACAGTGCGGTTTTAACGTTTTTCATTGTATCCAGGAAACGATGAGTTCCGGAGACCATCACACTATCAGGAATACTTGATACAGGGACCGCCAAACCAAATTCCTCCTTAAAATCAATGGTTACATCAGGCGATACAGGAAGCATACGGGTTTCGAGCTTATCAATCTTCATGTTAATAGCCGAAGGCCAGACATCAAGTACCTGAACATCTGAAGTTACCCAGTCATTATCAGTCAGCGAGTTCATCAGTTTAATATGAATATTTCCGACCTCAAGACCTGCTGAAGCAACATACTCGATATTCCGGCCAAGATGCAATCCAAGGATTTTCCATCCCACCGCTTTGAGTTTCACAGTTAGTGTTTCGGGGTAAGTGGATGCCAGTCCATAACCATCGCGTACATTCGAAATTTTCAGAGGTAAACGAAGAGTAGTATAAAAACTACCCGAAATGTTCACAGAACTCCAGATAATTATCGCAAAAACAAATGAAAGAATGACTATGGGAATTTTCTTTTTCATATTTCAAATATATGAATAATGAAAGGAAAATCAAAGAGATGGAAGGGGTTTGAATTTTTACTTAATTCCCTTAAGGAAGTCAAGTAAAACTGTCCTGTTGGCTTTTGAAATTTCCCTGCCTTTAATTGGGAAATCGGGAATGGAGCGTGCCAGTCTTCGCAACTGGTGCACGTTCATGGAAAGAATATCCTGGGTGAGGTCAGTCTCCGAAACGTCTTCTTCAAGATAATGGACTTCGGGCATAACAGTCTCTTCAATACCTTCAGAAGAATCAATCACCAGCGGTTCTTCGTAATAAACAATATCCTGTTCCTCTTCTTTCTGAGGAGCAGGTTCAGGGAATTTTCCCTCCGGTAGTTCTATCTTCTCAGGAACTTCCTCAATCTGCTCGAACAGGGTGTTATAAGTTTCGGTTTTGGGAATCTCCTTAACAACCTTTCGCTTTTTAGGTTTTTCAGGTATGGGCTTAGCAGGAACATCGGGAACATCAGGCTGAGTCACCTGATTTTCTTCCACAACACTTAAAACCGCAGAGGGAGGACCACTGTCTGCAAGCGGAGTAACTTTTTCAGCCTCATCAACTGATTTTACTGATTCAGGTTTTTTCTTTCGGGGAGATTTAGTTACCGGATCAGCAGGAGGAGGAGTTTCTTCGGGTTCAGATATTTCAGGTATTATGGAAGAAAGCTGGTCATCGGGCTGAGGGATCACGTGTAAAGCTACTAACTGACCGACAGCCTGAGCAGCATATGCTCCGGCTTCCACAGCGTGTTTAACTGCAGCGGTTTCACCCACTACTTTAATAGTCACCATTGCAGGTTTGGTAATTTCCTTACCCACAATGGTTACATTGGCAGCCTTTGCCATAGCATCGGCTGCCTCAATAGCACCTATTAATCCTTTTGTCTCGACAAGACCAAGCGCTTTAGACATTTGAATTATTTTGCCCTTTTAGGGAGTATTAATTCCACTTCCGAATGTGGTCTTGGAATGACGTGAACGGAAACCAGTTCACCAACCCTCTGAGCTGCGGCTGCTCCGGCATCAGTAGCTGCCTTCACTGCTCCGACATCTCCACGGACAAGCACAGTAACATAACCACCGCCAATAGTTTCCTTGCCAATCAATTCAACCTTAGCTGCTTTAACCATTGCATCAGCGGCTTCAATAGCACCGACCAGCCCTTTAGTTTCAATCATTCCCAATGCGTCAAGTGTCATACCATTCTCCATTATAATGTTGTTTATTTTTAAAACTCTTAATTATATGCCAATTTGAAATTTTTACTTTGAAAATATAGCTATTATATTTGATTTATGAAACAATTTCGGACAAAATTTTCATTTTTTTTGTGAGTCGAGAAATTCCTGGAGGATAACGGCAGCGGCATTCTTATCAATCAGTGCCTTGTTCTGCCTTGCTTTTTTCTTAATGCCCGAAGCCAGAATGCGCTGCGACGCAATTGAGGAGGAGTATCTTTCATCCCAGAAAAGAATCTCGGCACCGGTAATTTTTTTTAACGAGTCCGCGAAAGCCCTGATAGTTTTATCCAGTTCGCCGGTGCTCCCGTCTTCTTTATAAGGCAAACCGATAATAATTTTCACAATCCCCTTTTCCCGGATCAGGCGGGACAAATCATCAAGGGTTTTATTATTGTTCAGGATTGTATCGTGCGGATAGGCGAAAATCTTAAAGGGGTCAGTCAATGCCAGCCCAATGCGCTTGCTCCCATAGTCAATACCAAGGTACCGAGTTTCAGAATCCGTGCCCAATCTATTCTTCCATCCTAGCCACTGAATAGACGCCCTTTATTTTCTTCAACTTTTCAATAATGCCAGAGAGATGCTGAAGATTGTTGACATATAAAGTAACCGTACCTTCGAACATGTTGTCATGCGTATCAATATTAATCGATTTAATATTGGTATTTTTATAAGAAACCACAGAATGCGAAATGGTATTAAGAATACCGGGGGAATCCTCACCGCGAAGCACCAGACCAACGATAAACGAATTATTCTCAATTTCAGGCCACTGAATGTCAACCACTTTTTCAGGATCACGTGTGATAGCCTGAAGGAGGTTTTTACAGTTTCGCCGGTGAATTTTAATCCCCTCCCCAACAGTAACGAAACCGACCACGGGGTCTCCTGGGATAGGATTACAGCATTTAGAATAAGAGATCAGCATTTTTGTAGTCTCGCCGTCCACCACAATATGACCGCCGGTGGCGCGGGCGTAAGAAGTAAATTTATCAACCTCGGTCAGATAGGAGGTTTCCTTTTTTTCCTTTTCCTCCTCCATTGCGGAATGTGTAATCACCTCGTCAAGATTCACTTTACCCGAGGCGATAGTTAGATAAAACTGCCGTAGGTTCTCGAATTTGTTTGCGGTTATAATCTTCTTAATTTCCTGGGGGGTAAAGGTGAGTTTCATTTTCTTAAGTTTCTTATCCCAGATCTCTTTACCCGTATCAACAATTTTATCCTCTTCCTTATTCAGCCAGCGTCTTATTTCATTCTTTGCCTTGTGTGTAACAACGAACTTGAGCCAGTTTTTATTGGGGTGCTGGTTTTTGGAAGTAATAATATCCACCTGGTCCCCGCTTTGCAGTATTGTATCGAGAGAAACAATTCGCTGATTTACTTTTGCACCAATGCAGTGATGCCCGACCTTCGAGTGAATATCGAAGGCAAAATCAACCGGAGTGGAATTCAGGGGGAGTCTGCGTAAATCGCCCTTGGGAGTAAAGACATAAATCTCATCGGCGAAGAGATTCATCTTGAAATTTTCGATGATGTTCTTTTTCTGATCATCGGGGGAAGGATTCTCAATAATCTCGCGGATCCAGTTCACATAGTTATCAATTGTTTTATCGTTAAGATTCCCCCCCTCCTTGTATTTCCAGTGTGCTGCAACGCCCTGCTCAGCAATATTGTGCATTTTCCTTGTCCGGATTTGCACCTCAACCAGCATACCGTTAGGACCAACGACGGTGGTATGGATGGACTGGTAATTGTTGTTTTTCGGAATTGCTATGTAATCTTTGAACCGGTCGGGAACAGGAATATAAACCTCGTTGACCATTCCGAAAGTAGTATAGCAATCGTGAATCTTGTCGCTCTCCAGAATAATCCTGACCGCAAAGAGGTCATAAATTTCCTCAAAGGGTTTATTGCGCTTAATCATCTTTCCGTAAATACTATATAGGTGTTTTGGACGACCGTTAATTTCAAACTTGAACCCATATTCATTAAGCCGCTCGATAATAGGGGCGCTGAATTTCTCAATATATTTTTCGCGCTCTCCCCTTTTACTGCTTATCTTCTTTTTAATATCCTCGTAAGCCTGCTTGTTCAATTCCTTAAAAGCGAGGTCTTCAAGTTCCCATTTCAATTGTCCAAGACCGAATCGGTGAGCAAGTGGGGCATAAATTTCGAGGGTTTCCTTAGCGATTCGTTTTTTCTTATCCGGATTGAGGAACTCAATAGTCCGCATATTGTGAAGTCGGTCGGCAAACTTAACTATAATTACCCTGATATCACGGGAGATTGACATAAGGAGCTTACGGTAGTTTTCCGCCTGTGAAATATCGGATCCTTTAAAGATATACTTTATTTTTGTAAGTCCATCAATAATTACGGCAATTTCATCACCGAAATTCTTTTTGATCACCTCGATAGAATAATCCTCATGATCCTCAACGATATCGTGCATAAGCCCGCAGGCAACGGAAACGTCGTCGAAAGGAATCTCTTCGCAGAGAATTCTGGAAACAGCATAGGGATGAGAAAAATAGGGTTCATCCGAGGCACGGATATCATTTTCGTGAGCCATGGATGCGAACTCAAAGGCTTTGGTTATCAAATTAGCATCTGATCTTACCAGATATTTATTTGACAGTGCCAGAAGGTCTTCAAGCATTTTTTTATTTTGCTGTGGTGAAAGGCTCATTTTAATTCATCTCTTAATTCGTTTACTCTCTTTAGACGACCCTGAAGCTTTTGCGATTCATAGGCGGAAAAATTTTTTATCGCCAGAATTTCATTACACAAAGCAAGTGCTTTTTTATTATCATCAAGCCGCTGATAGTTCTGGGCAATTTTATGCAGAAGGATAACGCGCCTGTAATTAGTCAGTTTGTTTTCCTTCTCAAAAGATGCAAGGACTTCCCGGTACAACGAAATTGCTTTTGCGAAGTCCGAATTCTCGTGCACCCGCGCAAGACTCATCTTAATCATTCTTGACGATGGGAAACGAATAATTGCATCGTTGGCAATTTTCAATGCCTCCCGGAAATTCTTCTGTCTTATATATATCCAGACCAGGGAATTAAAACCGAGCAGAGCGTTTTTAGAATTACCATAAATCCCTTTTCTGAGATAGTCAATTCCTGTCTGCCGTTCGTCAGTTACAAACGGAAGCCAGTTCAGGAAATCGGTTTTATCGCTTTTCCAATATTTATAAGTTCCCAGAGCAATATAAGCATCGGAGAAGTCAGGATCAATTGCAATACATTTCTCGAAGTAACTAACGGCTTTCAATCCCGAAGAAAGAGCAGAGAGCATACTACCGTTCAGTCCGTTATAGTAAGCCTCAAAACCTTTTACCAGAGCAACGTAGTAGTTGTTCCAGAGGCTCTCGCTGTCATCGGATAAAAGCGCATTGGCTTTTTTCATGGCGGCATCGAGGAGGTCTTCAATTTTCTTTTCCTCCAGAGGAAGCCCGTAATCCGAGCTTTCCAGAATAGTGCCGGCAGCAAGATAAAGATTGCCAAGCGGATTATCCGGATAAGTGCTGCGTATTTTTTCAAAAACCAGTTCTGCCCTGAAATAGTCCTGGTTAGTCAGATGAACAATACCTGCTTTAACCAGAGAGTCGAGATATTTATCCGGCAGAGACTGAGAGAACAAAGCCGGAGCGAGAAGAAGACAAACGAGGATGAAGAGTTTCATTTACAGCGTCCCGAAAGTCCTGTCCCCCGCATCCCCAAGCCCCGGAAGAATATAACCTTTGTTATTCAACTGTCTGTCAAATGCAGCGCAAAAAATCTTCAGGTCAGGATGATTCGAGGTGAGGTTAGTAACCCCTTCCGGACAAGCGACAATACAGGCAAAAATAATTTTCTTTGCTCCCCGTTCCTTAAGGAACTTCACAGCCTCTGAAGCAGAGCCTCCGGTTGCAAGCATGGGATCAAGAATAATCACCACCGAGTCAATAATCTCCTTTGGGGTTTTGAAATAGTATTCCACCGGTTTAAGCGTAACCTCGTCGCGCTGAAGACCAATGTGCCCCACTTTGGATTCTGGAATGATTTCGAGAAAACCTGCAACCATTCCCAAACCCGCACGCAGTACAGGGACGAGAACAACCGACTGGCTTAAAACGTGCCCCACCGTCAGTTCAAGCGGAGTGCGGACATCAATCCGGGTAACCTGAAACTCCCTGGAGATTTCGTTGGCAAGAATGATAGATATTCTTTTAACCACCGCCCTGAATAACTCCTGAGGAGTATTTTCATCCCTGAGTATCGAGATATCCCGCTTAATAAGGGGATGATCAATCAAAAAGAAATTATCCGTATTATTGGACATGCAAAATCCTGAAATTATTATAATTTGTAACTCAAAATAGCGATTTAAAGTTTAACCTCAAATGTAGCAAGTAAACGGTTTGTGAACTTTTTATGGCTATTTTTGTTCAAACTTAAAATAGAATTACAAAAAATAAAAATGATAAAAAATAATATGTTAAAAAGATATTTAATACCCGTTTTCGTTTTTTTACTGACCATGCAGATCCTTCCCCAAACCGGGAGTATCATGGGAAAAGTGACAGACATAATAACCAAACAACCGTTGATAGGGGTGAACGTAGTGATTATCGGAACTACGTTCGGGGGCGCCACGAATATCAGCGGGGAATATACAATATCCAATATTCCGGTGGGGACGTACCAGCTTCGTGCCAGTGCGATAGGTTTTGAAAGCCAGACAAAATCGGACGTTACGGTAATTTCAGCCAAGCCGGCGATGATAGATTTCTCCCTTCAGGAGACCATTCTGGAAATTGACAACGTGGTGGTGACATCGGACTTTTTCCGGAAGCCCCCTACGGAGATCTCAAGCGTGCGCAGTTTCAGCTATGAAGAGATAAGACGAGCACCGGGTGGATTCGAGGATGTAATAAGGGCTCTTTCCGTACTTCCAGGAGTAGCGCAGGCAGATGCGGGGAGGAATGATCTGGTAGTGCGCGGAGGGGCTCCTTCGGAAAACCTCTACCTGGTGGACGGATTTGTGGTCCAGAACATCAATCACTTCGGAACCCAGGGGGCTACTGGTGGACCGTTAAGTTATATAAACCTTGATTTTGTGAGGGAAACTTCCTTTGCAACCGGTGGTTTTTCAGCAATCTACGGGGATAAATTATCATCCGTACTTTCTGTTAATCTGCGGGACGGCAGAAAGGACAAACTCGGGGGAAAATTAACCATTTCCGCATCACAGTTCGGATTGAATCTGGAAGGTCCGGTAGATTCAAAATCGACTTTCCTCTTCTCGGCAAGACGCAGTTACCTTGACCTGATATTTAAAGCCGCCGGGTTCGGATTCGTGCCGGAGTATTATGATGTTTTAGGGAAGTACAGTTATGATTTCGATCCGAAAAATTCCCTTTCATTCCTGCTGATAGGAGCGTTTGACAATGTAAGATATTTCAACGATACCGAGGAAAAAAGAAAGGACAACGCAAGGATACTCGGCAGCAATCAGATGCAGTACATAACCGGATTCTCTTTCCGGCATCTGTTTGACAACGGATTTTACACACTGGCGCTTAGCAGGAATCTGGTGGATTACGATACCGCCCAGAGGGACACCCTGCAAAACCCTATCTTCCTGAATAAAAGCAAGGAAGAAGAAAATACTTTACGTGCCGATATTATTTTTAAGCTTTCCCCAAAATCGGAAGTCAATTTCGGAGGAAATATACGCCTCATACAATTTGATACGGACATACTACTCCCCTCTTTCAGAACCTCCTTCGGGGAGATCCTGAATATCACCTCGCTTAAAGACCGCTCGGATTTCTGGAAGTCTGACCTCTTCGCCCTTTACTCCGGGTTTTACTACAACCGCTGGCGGGTTAATGTGGGGATCCGCGGAGATTATTTTAATGCAATAAGCAATAAGTTCACGGTAAGTCCGCGCTTTTCAACTTCATATCTGTTATCCGATGTAACGGAAGTGAGTTTTTCCACAGGTATATACTATCAGAATCCCTCTTATATATGGTTAATTGCGGATAATTCAAACAGAGACCTTAAGCAAATAAAAGTAAACCAGTACATACTGGGACTTGATCAGAGAATCCGGAATGATATTAATCTGAAAGTGGAAGGATTTTACAAGGACTACTCCAACTATCCGGCAAGTGTATTAAGACCATATCTGGTACTTGCCAACACCGGAGCGGGTTTTGCCGGTTCGGACGACAATTTCAGCGCATTTGGACTGGAAACCCTTGTGAGTGAAGGGAGCGGATATGCAAGAGGAGTCGAACTCTCCATGCAGAAAAAGTCAGCCGGAACGAACCACTACGGAATACTTTCCCTAACCTACAGCGAGTCCCGGTTCAAGGCGCTGGACGGTGTAGAAAGAAAAGGAAGTTACGAGCAGAACTGGATAGTGAATCTGAGTGCGGGATATATATTCAACGAAAAGTGGGAAGCAAGTCTGAAATTCAGATTTGCGACCGGGCGACCTTACACCCCTTACAATCCTGACGGAACACAATCAGTTGCGAACTTCAACACGAAGAAATTCCCCGAGACCCACTCGCTGGACATACGCATTGACAGGAGATGGAACTTTAACAACTGGACACTGATAACGTACATAGACATACAGAACATATACAACCGGAACAACTCCTCCACCATCAGGTGGGACTATGAGAAGATGCAGGTGGCAGAAAGCTCAAGTATCGGAATCCTCCCGTCAATCGGGATAAGTCTGGAAATATAGGAAAGAATGTGCTACAAGCTGCGCCGGCATTAAGTCGTTTATAACGTTTGTAACGTTTGTAACGGAAGAAGACAGGAAAAGGGTTGATTTGTTCCCGCAAGCGGGAACAGAAATCCCTTCACTATTTACTGTTCACTCCTTTTATTTTACCGCGGGGCAGTTGGAAAATAGCTTTGTATGTAGTAATTTTTGGTATATGTTTATTCAGTTAATTTCGTAATGAAGCTATTTCAAAATCCGTTTGTAAAAATTAACAAAATCGCCCGAATAATCAATCTCCCGGATTACACCAAATTCCTGATTATTTCAGTGTTTATAGGGGGGGCGGTAGGATTTGCGGCGGTTATTTTTCACCGGTCAATAGAATTTTTCAACCGTTTATTCTTTGAGCAGACAGCCGGGGGACTATATTTCCTCGGAGCTGCGGCAGTGATCACCATTCCGGCAATCGGTATGCTGATACAGGCGCTAATGATACGGCTATTCCCGGAGATTTCGAAGCACCGTGGAGTGCCGGAGATCATAAAGACCGTCTCAGTCCAGGGGGGAAGAATTCCGCTTAGGACCACCATATTCCATTTCCTTGCACCGGTTATATGTATCGGATCGGGGGGAACGGTTGGACCTGAGGGACCCGCTGCGCAGCTGGGGGGGGGAGTAGCAAATAAACTAAGCAGTGTAATCGGCATGGGGGATCAGCGGCGCAGGATATTCACTGCGGCGGGGGCAGGGGCGGCAATAGCAGCTATTTTCAACTCCCCGCTCGGAGGAATTTTCTTCGCGCTCGAAATTATAATGCTGAACAATTTTCAATCCACCACCTTTTCCGCACTCATACTATCCTCCGTAACCGCAAGTTCAATATCGCGCATCTTCATACGGAACACCTCCGTCTTTGAATTTGGCATACCGGACGTTGGTGGGTACCGTTATCTCCATTTATTCGCAATCATGGGGGTAGCAATCGGACTTATTTCCCTGATGTTCATTAGATACTCCCTCTTTTCGGATAAGATCATAAAAAAGAAATTATTAGGGCGCGTGCCACAGTGGGCGCTTATGGTGATAGTGGGACTGATAGTCGGAACCACGGGATTCTTCTACAAGGATATACTCGGAATTGGTTACGAAGGAATAAACAACATACTAGCCGGCAGGAACAGTCTGCAGATAGTTGCGGTGCTGCTGGTAATGAAATTCATACTTGTCCCGCTGATACTCAACTCCGGGGGATTCGGAGGTATGTTCGCCCCGGCATTATTCATGGGGGCTTGTTCGGGCTTTTTATTTTCCCAGTTTCTCATACATGTATGGGGTATACAGGTGGATCCGACCACATTCATCCTTGTGGGTATGGGGGCAATGCTGGGAGGAATCAATTCAATCCCGATCTCAGCGATACTGATAATATTCGAAATGACGCGGGACTACTCCTTCATCCTGCCGCTTATGCTGGCGGTGGTAATCAGCACTATGATAATCCAGATATCCTACAAAGGCTCTATTCACACGCATCATTTGAGGCAGCAGGGGTACAGGCTGAACAACTCGGAAGATCATGCAATACTTAACCGGATTAAAATATCCGAGGTCATGAAACCGCGTATCATGCTGATTGACTGCAGCACTCCCCTGCCTATGTTGCTCACAGAAATGGTAAACAGCCAGGCGGATACTTTTTACCTGAAAAACAATCAGGGAAGGATCAACGGAGTTATCACCTCACAGATGCTGAGACCTATACTAACCGAGTTCAACCAGTTGAAGGATGTGCTTATTGCGGAAGATCTCGCTTCGAAGGATATTGTGTTAGTTACCGGGGATGACACGCTCGATTCGGTGATGAAATTGTTTGAGAAGAAAGATTACGATGAATTCCCTGTGATTGCAGGGGTAGAGGAGCCCGGCTCTGCTCAACGCGTTTTGGGAGTTATCAGGCGTAAGGATGTAATAGCCGCATACAACAAGGAGCGGATAAAGCTAAATCTGGCGGACAGCTTTGCAACCGAATTGAAAACCATCGAAAAGGAAGAGAGATCCAAAGTTGCAGACGGATACTCGATAATGGTGATCAATCCGCCGGCAGAATTTTTAGGGAGTACACTGGCGGAGTTGAACATACGCAACCGGTTCGGGCTGGAGGTACTGATGATAAAGAAGCCGGTTGATCCTTATTCAGATGAGTTGGAAAAGATCATACAGCCTGCGGGGGATTACGTAGTTAGCGAGGGGGACAACCTGTATATATTCGGGAAAGACGAGAACCTGAAAGCGGTAACCAGGGAACAGTAAAGGGTTATTTGTCGATTTGTTGATTTGTTAAAGTGACAAAAAAGTCGAAGGTCGGAAAAAAGATCAAAAGATTAAAAGATAATCCGCCTGCGGCGGAGGATGAATTTCCCTCCCGAAAACTTTCGGGAGGGATTGAAAAGGGGGTTTTAAATTTTTTGGGTTATGATTTATTTAACCAGCAACAACTTCTTTATGCTTCTGAAATCTCCTGCCCGTAATTCGCAGAAATATACCCCGCTCGGCAATGCGGTCGCTTTGAATTCCAGACTGTGATAACCTGCCGCATTCATCTCCCCATTGATAAGCGTGGATACTTTTTCTCCCGTAATGTTGAATACTTCAAGCGTCACTCTCGCTTCAACCGGCAACTGATAGCTGATAACCGTTGAAGGATTGAAGGGATTCGGGTAGTTCTGCTTCAGTCCAAATGCAAGCGGCTGCAGTTCCTCGTCTTCTACTGAACTTATTGGAAGTACTATCTCCCTGATTCTCCCGGGAATGGCAAATGATCCGTATCCAAGCAGCGTGAGGTCAATTCTGTTAGCCGGAGTTTCTCTCCTTATTTCCCACTCGTTCAGGGCGAACCATACATAGGTCACTTCCGTGAAAATGGGTATTACCAGCGGCGGGAATGGCGGCGGAAATATCTGGGTTGTATAGGATATTGTTATGTTTTCCTGGAATTTTTTGCAGTCGAAGGCGCCATAATCGGTGAATATTATTTCGTCGTTCAGCCGCTTCTCTTTAAGATCAAATCTGAGCGGAATTGTGTTGTTGTTGATTGTTACGGTGGTATCGAACTGGAATATCAGGTATTCCTGGTTGACGGTTCTTTGAAAGTCGTACATGCCGTACCAGTTTTCAAACCGCTTCAGCAGGGAGTAGAATTCAAGTAATGTAGCAATGTACTGCCCATATCCGGTGGTATCAAATTGTCCGATCAGCGCTTCAATCGAGGGGACTCTGAAAAAGACGCTACCTACAGAACCGTTCAGATTTACGTAGTTTGTGTCCGTGTAGGGTTGCATCTGAATGGTCTGAAGCAAGCCGGTTTTTGAAAGTATGTGTTTTGCGTTAAGACCATGGTACACTCCTTCGGCAGCAAGGGAGTCCATTGAGTAAGTGATCAGGCTGTCCACGGGGTTATCCAGGGTATCCAGGGGTATCTGCTTAAAGGTCCATACTTTCCCGAGCGCCGGGGGAAAATAATTTGATGCCTGGGCAAATAATCCCGACACAAGAAACAGGGAGATTACTATAATGGAAACAGACTTTTGCATTTGACTTTTCCTTTCCGGTTAATTAGTTCGTCTTATACTAACAATTAAATTAGCGGAAAATTGGTTCATTCTACACGATACAAATTTTATCCTGCTAATCCCTTCATAAAAAAATTGTATGCGGAAGTTATCACTCCCCTTCTTTTCGACAATAGCAGTCCCATCCTCGGAGATCATCACAATATCCACTTCCCCGCCCCGGTAATTCTCCACTCCGATATCTATCAGGCTTGCAGTGGAGAGTAATCTGAGGCTGTCCAGATAAGTTACGGTAAATTCCTCCGCTTCGATTTTGAAGTTGTAATAATTCCTGTAATTATCCCGCACCGCAAGGTTTTTAACGCCTATCAGTGTCCCCGGAGAGATGACTTCCTCCCTGCAGGATATAAAGCAAAAAGTAATAACGGGTATCAGAAGTGCTTTGAGTATTTTATCCATGCCGAATTTCTCAGGTCTGCCAAGTTTGATTTTTATAAACACATTTTTACAACGACTGCTTTACAAAAATATAAATTTACCGGAGAATATAATAACCAAAAATTATTAGCGAAAATTGAAAAAGGGGGAAGAGATATAAATTTTTTGTATATTACCGTATAAGAAAAATATTAATAATAATATGAAAATAGCAACTTATCCGGGAACATTTGATCCCGTAACAAACGGACATATAGACATCATTCGCCGGGGGATGGAGATATTCGACAGGATAATCGTAACCGTAGCCAGGAACACAACCAAAACCACTCTTTTTTCAACCGCTGAACGGCTTGATCTGCTGAGGAAAAGTCTTTCGGGAATGACCAACGTTGAGGTGGTTTCTTTTGCAGGGCTGGTTGTGGAGCATGCGAAATCGGTAGGTGCGGTGGCTGTTTTAAGGGGGCTTAGAGCGGTGAGTGATTTTGAATACGAGTTTCAGATGGCTTTGATGAACCGCAAACTTGCACCCGAAATCAATACCGTTTTCCTTATGCCCAACGAGAAATATACTTACCTGAATTCTTCCATTATCAGAAGTCTTAGTGAGTTTGATGCCGATATAAATGACTTTGTACCAAAGGTGGTTGCTGATGCACTCAAGAAAAAAATAATGAAAAAACAAGCTACAATGAAAGGGAAGAAATGAAAGAACTTTCGCACCTGGTTTCAACTGTTGAGGAAAGCAGAACACTTGCCATTACGGCTTTGATTAAAAAACTTAAAAGCGAGGGGAAAAAAGTACTCAGTTTCAGTGCGGGGGAGCCGGATTTCAATACTCCCGCTTTTATTAAAGAGGCAGGGATTGAGGCAATAAACAATAACTACACCCGCTATACAGCCAGCGAGGGATCGCCGGAACTGATCAGGGCGGTAATAAGCAAATTCAAAAATGACAACGGGCTTGACTTTGCTCCAGAAAATATTCTGATATCGAACGGGGCAAAACATTCAATTTATAACGTGATTCTCTCCGTGTGCAACCCGGGGGATGAGGTTATTATCCAGTCCCCTTACTGGGTTAGTTATCCGGAAATAATTAAACTTGCCGGGGCTAAATGCGTACTGATTGACGCCGGTCCGAAGGCGCATTATAAAATTACCCCTTTGCAACTTGAGCGGGTTATTACCCCGAAGACCAAGGCGTTCATTTTCAACTCCCCCTCCAATCCAACCGGAGCGGTATATACAAAGGAGGAGATTTATGCATTAGCCGAAGTTCTGAAGGACAAGGGAATTTATGTAATAAGCGATGAGATTTATGAAAAGATACTCTTCGACGGAAGAACTCACTTCCCGATGGCAACCATTCCGTGGATGCACAACTATGTAATTACGGTTAACGGAGTGAGCAAAGCATTTGCAATGACCGGCTGGCGTATTGGTTTTGCGGCAGGTCCGAAGGAAATTATACGTCTGGCAAGGAATCTGCAGAGCCATTCAACTTCCAATCCTAATTCCATAGCCCAGGCTGCCTCAGTTGCAGCGCTTACTAAGGAAGTTGCCGAACTGCCGGAGATGGTCGCGGAATTCCGGAAGCGAAGGGATTTTATAGTCTGTGAACTTAACAAAATAAACGGAATATTCTGCCCGCCGATAGACGGCGCATTTTATGCTTTCTTTGATGTTAGCTGCTTCTATGGAAAACAATGGAATAATACGCTGATAAACGACTCGGGAACATTTTGCGGATTCCTGCTGGAAGAGGCACAAATAGGGCTGGTACCCGGTATTGCATTTGGGAATGACAATTGCGTAAGGATGTCCTTCGCCTGCTCCATGGAGGATTTGCGGAAAGGTGTTACGATTCTGAGGGAATCCTTAGATTCGCTTTAACTCGATTTCCCTCGCAAGGAACTTTGTTATCTCGTCAACCGGCATTTCATGGTTCGTCCAGAGCTGGAATGACTTTGCCGCCTGATAAACGAGCATTTTCAATCCGTTGATGCAGATTGCCCCTTCTTGCTGCGCCTGCTTCAGCAGCAGGGTTTTCGAAGGATTGTATATAAGGTCAAACACAATCTGGTTTTTGGTGAAGGAAGCTGGTATCGGGATAACCGTATCGTCAATCTCCGGATACATCCCCACCGGTGTGGCATTAACAATCAAGGCTGACTCGTTTATAACCGTGGCTATATCGGGGGGGAACAACTCGTAAGTCAGAAAGTGGTCGAATTTCATCTTCTGTTTGAAATATCTTTTGAGTGTGTGTGCCCGCTGCTCTGTACGGTTGACAATAACTATCTTAGATGGTCTGAAATGCCTTATCAGGCAGTAAATGGCAGCACGTGCGGCTCCGCCTGCGCCGATTATTGTTACCATTTCCCCCGAGATTTTGTCGCTGTAAGGAAGTAATGTTTCGTGAAAGCCGTGAACGTCCGTGTTATAGCCAATCAGTTTACCCATATCGTTTACGACCGTATTAACCGAGCCTATCATGGCTGCCTCATCTGAGAAATCGGCAAGATGATTAAGTATGGTTTCCTTGTGCGGGATAGTCACGTTCAATCCCTTTATTCCAAGCGCCAGCACCCCTTTGATTGCATCGGGGAGAGCGGTTGTCCCCACATTAAAGGGGAGATAGACGTAATCCAGGTCCAGCAGTTCTATTGCCTTGTTATGGACCATCGGAGAAAAAGTCTGTTTTAGCGGATGACCGAATATCCCGAGCAACTTCGTTTCAGAATAATTTATTTTAATCATTTTTTCTCCATTTATTACGATTAAAAATTGAGGTATCCGTGCTAAGACTTAAAAACAAATCCGAAATTGCCACCGAGGGGAGGAGGTTCGAAAATCTTTCATATACTTTATTGTCCAGTTCCATAGCTTTCAGGAGGAACAGCAGGGCAGATTTGGGACACCCCATCAGATAGTAAATTTGTGATATCTGCTGCAGGATTCCGGGATCTTTTTTTCTTATGCGGTACAAGCGTTTCAGGATGTCCAGCGCCTTCCGGTACTGAAATGTCCTCCGGTAAACCGCAACCATTCCGGTTAGTTCCTTCCTGCCCAGCACTACCCGCTTTTCAAATTCTCTGATTTTAAGCAGGTCAGTTTCGTCGAGTACCGGCGAGGGTTCCTCGAGCCAGACTTCATCGTTGTAGTTATTCTTTTTTATTGCTTCTCCGAGATCCTTTATAGCCCGGTTGAATAGTCCGAGCTTGTAATAGCACATGCCCCGGTCAAGATAAGGCTCATCGGCGGATGGATTCAGTGCAAGTGATTTGTCGAGATATTTCAGCGCATGGCGGTACTTTCCCAAAGCCAGGTTTGCAGCACCAAGCATGAACCAGGTGACGTCATCATCCTTATCCAGCCTGATTGCCTTCTTGAAGTAAACCATACTTTTGTCGTACCTCTGGAGATTGAAGAGGAGTCTGCCCAGATTATAGAGGGCGTCGTCGAACCGGCTATCGAGGGAGATCGCCATTTCATAACTGTCAATTGCTTTTTCGTACTGTTTCATCTTCTCCAGCACAATAGCCCGGTTATACCAGGCATTCTCGTCATCCGGCTCCAGGCAGAGATAGGAATCGTACATATCCAGTGCAAGGTTCAGATTGCCGAGGTTTTCATGACAAGCTGCCAGATGGAACTGTGCATCCTCGTGTTCCGGATTGTATTCAAGCGCCTTTTCAAAATAGTAAACAGATTCCTCATCCAGTCCCTTTTTCTGGAGTATTAGTCCGAACCGGAAATATGCGGCATCCTTCATCCCATCGAGCTTTAAGGATTTCTGGAAAGTCACTTTCGCCTCCTCCAGTTTTCCCAGGAATACTTCCGAGGCAGCTTTTTCCATTAGCACCTCCGCATCGGCAGGACTGATTGAAAGGGATTTATTGAAGCACTTAAGTGCCTTCTCCTGTTCGCCAAAACTGGCATGACAAATTCCTTTCATTGCCCAAAGTTCTGAGTCAAAAGGGGTTATCTTAAGAAGTGCGGTTATTATCGAGTATGCATCACGAAAGCGAAAAAGTTCGAAACAATCCTCAAGGACATCCTCCAGAAGATTTTGATTTAGAAGTACCTGTCCCTGACTGATAATTTCTTTACATTCTTTTATTTTCTCTTTTATATTCCCGCTTCTGCCGGTTGTTTCCTCGTCATAATAACTGTCGGAATCGAATAATGACATTTTGCTCCATTTTTTAGAATCATCATTCAAAATTTATCTAAAAAATGTAACAAAATCAAGATAATAAATACTCCGGATGGAACTGGACAAAAGGTTAAAAGATAAAGAGATAAAGAGATAAAAAGGTAAAAAGATTTAAAGTTAAAGGGGGATTTTTGTTGATTTGTTGATATGTTGAGGTAGCTGCGCTGTCAGTAATGGTCATTAGGTGGTCATTTGGCTTCGCCGTCATTAGGTTGTAAGAGGAATAGAACTCGGATGAAGCGGATTATCCGGCTCCGCAGGGTGTTGCACAGAAAAATATCACTCAAAACAATTGTTCTTCTATGCGTGATATTGCGGAAAACTTTACGTTACTTTGCGTTTAAGGGATATCAATCGCCGAAGAGTTAAAGTTTAGGGATAAGAGGGAAAGAGGGATTTTTGTTCCCGCAGACGGGACAGGTGATGTGTCGATATGTTAAGGTGATTAACCTCCCTTCAGTTAATCCGCCGCAGCGGAGGGGAATATATATCCCCCTCCGTTGGCTAACGGCTTACGCTAACACTAAAATTACTTTTTCAGAACCCGGGTAACCAGTTTAGCGGCATCCTCAAAGGTTCGCGCAACTTCAAAGTGCAGCGACGACTGCTCCAGAAGTACTCCCGCTTCCCTGGCATTCGTTCCCTCCAGCCTTACAACAATAGGTACTTTTATCTCCATCTCCGAGGCGGCATCGATCACCCCCTGGGCAACCCGGTCGCACCGGACAATCCCACCAAATATGTTGATAAGGATTGCCTTTACATTCGGGTCCGAAAGAATTATCTTAAATCCGTTGGAAACCGTCTCCTTGTTGGCTCCGCCTCCTACATCAAGAAAATTGGCAGGTTCCCCGCCGGCGAGCTTGATAATATCCATCGTTGCCATGGCAAGTCCGGCACCATTGACCATGCACCCAACATTTCCATCCAGTTTGATATAATTCAGATTGAATTTGGATGCCTCGATTTCGAGCGGATCTTCCTCATCGAGATCGCGGTAGGAAAGTATCTCCGGGTGTCTGAATAAAGCATTATCATCGAAATTCATTTTTGCATCAAGCGCAAGAACTTCCCCCTCTTTGGTTACAACCAGTGGATTGATTTCAGCAAGTGAAGCATCGGAAGCCTCGTAAGCCTTGTAAAGCGCAAGGAGGAATTTCACCGCATTCTTGTGCTGCTCGCCGTTTAGTCCGAGTGCGAAGGCAAGTTTGCGTGCCTGGAACTGCTGCATTCCGACAGCCGGATCAATGGCTTCCTTAATTATCTTTTCAGGGGTTTCAGCCGCAACCTTTTCTATTTCCATTCCCCCCTCGGTGGATACCATAACCACATTCTGCGAGCTTGCCCTGTCCAGAGTAATTCCGACGTAAAGTTCTTTCCCGATATTAATTCCCTGCTCAATCAGCAAACGCTTAACAACTCTCCCCTCCGGGCCGGTTTGATGTGTAACCAGGTTCATTCCGAGGATCTGTTTTGACAGGGACTCCACTTCCGCCATGCTTTTTGCCACTTTGACACCTCCCCCTTTTCCCCTCCCCCCCGCATGGATTTGCGCCTTGACAACCCATACTGAACCCTGAAGCGTCTTGGCGGCATCCAGCGCCTCTTTAACAGTGAATGCCACGTAACCTTTAGGTGTGGGAACGTTGTATTTTCTCAGTATTTCTTTTGCCTGATACTCATGGATTTTCATAGATTTTCCTTAAAATATTTAACTGATTAACTATTATACTTTTTCACTCATCAACTTTGCCTGCATGAAGAGACCCAGATAATCCCTTCCGCCGGCTTTGGAATCCGTGCCCGACATATTAAACCCGCCAAAGGGATGAACACCCACCAGCGCTCCGGTGCATTTCCTGTTAAAATAGAGATTCCCGATAAGCAGTTCCTTCCTTGCCTTGTTTAATTTCTCCCGGTTGTTGGTATAAACTGCTCCGGTAAGTCCGAACTTCGTATTGTTGGCGATTTTCAGTGCGTCATTAAAGTCCTTTGCCTTGATCACTGCCAGCACAGGACCGAAAATCTCTTCCTGGGAAATCCTTGCCATCGGATCAATATCGGCGAAAACAGTCGGTTGAATATAAAAACCGTTTCCTTCAGCCTTGGAACCGCCGTTAAGGAGTTTCCCTTCCTTTTTGCCAATCGAAATATATGCAAGTATTGATTTCTCGGCAGAAGCACTGGAAACCGGACCTACGGGGAAGTTCTCATCTGCCGGACCGATTTTCAATGTATCCACTCTGGCTTTTAATTTCTTAACAAATTCATTGTAAATTTTTCTGTCCACAATTGCTCTGGAACAAGCGGAGCATTTCTGTCCCTGATAACCGAATGCTGCGGCTACCACTCCCGCAACTGCAGTATCGATATCCGTTTCGGAATCCACAACAATACTGTCCTTGCCCCCCATTTCGGCGATAACTCGCTTAAGCCAGATCTGTCCTGGTTGTACTTTTGCAGCCAGTTCATTGATATGAATGCCCACTTCCATTGAACCGGTGAAGGAGATATATCGGGTTTTGGGATGAGCCACCAGGGTATCCCCAACCTCGCCGCCGGAACCCGGGAGGAAGTTAAGCACACCGTTTGGCAGTCCGGCTTCCTTCATGATATCCACAAAGAGTTTTCCCATCATGGGGGTTTCGCTCGATGGTTTCAAAACTACCGTGTTTCCTGAGACTATGGATGCGGAGCTCATGCCGGCAAGTATTGCGAACGGGAAATTCCATGGTGGAATAACCACGCCAACGCCAAGGGGAATATATACCAGTTCATTTTTCTCCCCTTTTGTTTTAATCAGCGGCTGCTTTGCGGAGTATCTTAAAATTTCGCGCGCATAAAACTCAAGGAAGTCTATTGCCTCTGCGGTATCGGCATCCGCCTCGGTATAATTCTTTCCTGCTTCCAAGATCATATATGCGTTTATTTCAAATCTTCTTTTCTTCATTATCGCAGCCCCCTTAAGGAGATAACCGGCTCTCTCTTCGGGTGAAGTATATCGCCACGTCTGGAAGGTCTTGTATGCTGACTCAACTGCTAAATCGGCAAGTTCCTTTGTCCCTTTGCAGAAGTTTGCTATTACCTGGCTGACATCAGATGGATTTATCGACGAAAAAGTTTTTTCGGTTTTTATTTTCTTTCCGTTTATTATTATTTCGTAGGTTGCGCCAAGTTTCTTCTTAACTGCATCAAGGGCGGCTTTCTGTATTTTAACATTACTCTCTTTGGAAAAGTCTGTTATCGGTTCATTTCTGAAAGGTCTGATTTTCATATCCATACTCCTATTATTTGATAAAAACTAATATGCAAAATAAGAAACAAATCAGATTAAAGAAAATAAGAAATATGGATAAAGTGCCGGGGAGGTTGTGAACTTTTTACCCCGTTTACGCATTGATATTTTAACATGAAAAATAAATTAATAATAATAGCGTTGATAATTATGGTATTTACGAACTTTCTGCACCCGCAAAAGCAGGAGAAAGTAGAAATAACCGCACGGCTTTTTCCACTAGGAAATTTTATAGCCCTGAAACTGGAAATAGCACCGGAGTGGCATATCTACTGGGAAAATCCGGGAGACACGGGGATAAAAACCTCATTTAGCTGGGAACTGCCGGATGGGTGGGAATTGAGTGAACCCGAATTTCAATATCCCTCGAAATTCGAAAGTGATGGTTTGGTCAGTTACGGCTACGAGAAAGAAGTGCTTTATCTTTTCCGCCTTAAAATTCCTGACGGAAAAGTATTAAAGGAAACCCTGGAAATTAAAGTAACTACGGACTGGCTTGCCTGCAAGGAGATCTGTGTTCCCGGGGAAAGTAAAGCAGTTTTGGAAGTAACTCCGGAAATCCGCCAACTTCTGAAAAAAGAAAATTCTTTTGACCCGGTGAATGAGAAATTTCCGCAAAACGGAGACAACATCGGAATGACCGGGCTTGTTTTGGAGAACAGCATTATAATCGGGATTGAACGCAAACAGCTTCCTGATACGGACTACTCTAAAATAGAATTCTTCCCTATGGAACAGGGTGTTTTCAGCACCATTGTCCCTCCCCGGATTTCAGTGGACGATAATAAAATAATAATGGAATTAGCCCTCGACCCGATGCATACAAAGATACCGGACACTATTAATGCACTCTTTTACAATGAGACCGGCTGGGGCACCTCCGGCAATCACAAAGCAATTAAAAAATCAATTAAATTAACCAATCAGGAGTAAAACATAATGAGACCAAAACTCGCATTCATTTTAGCGGCAGCTTTTATTTTCACAACTTACGCACAGATCGGAATAGACAAAACCGCTCCCGGCTTTACGCTTACTGACAGCAACGGGAAAGAGCATTCCTTAAGCGATTTCAGCGGCAAATACGTCGTGCTAGAATGGATAAACTTCGAATGCCCTTTCGTTAAAAAACATTATAACTCAGACAATATGCAGGCACTCCAGAAAGAGTTCACAGAAAAAGGAGTTGTGTGGCTTTCAATCTGCTCCTCCGCCGAAGGAAAGCAGGGAAACTTTAACAGCGGGGAAATCAATTCAAGAATGGAAAGTCTGAAAAGCAATGCAACTGAATATCTGATTGATCAGGATGGAAAAGTGGGAAAAGAGTACGGCGCAAAAACCACCCCCCATATGTATGTGATAAATCCCGAAGGTACACTGATATACGCCGGTGCGATTGACGATAAGCCGACTTCCAAAACGGAAGATATAGAAGGCTCAAGGAACTACGTGCGGGAAGCTCTTAATGCTGCAATGGACGGACGTGAACCTGAAACGAAACTGACCAAACCTTATGGTTGCTCGGTAAAATACTAAACGGTTAAGGGTAAACCGTGAACAGTTGATGGGGATCAGGTTTGTTTTTTGATCTTGAGTTGCGGGGACATCATTCAGCTAACGGATGTCCCTGCAATATAAATAATGTTTATCGCTGTAAATTAGTCCGTTAGCTAACTCTGATAACCTTTCTAATATTCGCCCACTTTGTATATTGTGTTTGCTTTCAGCCACTTGTTCAACGGTTCCCAGCTGAACTTACATCCGGGATAATTAGCCTTAATTACCTGACCAATTACCCAGCCTATATCCTCTTCATCTTTTTTATTCTTTTGTAAAACCGATACGGTTGTGTTGATTTCTTTTACCAATGCTTCCTTCTCGGGAATGATCAATATAAATTTGTGGATAACCAGGGTTGTATCTGTATTCTTCCTGATTAGCTTAACGGGTAACTCGCCGCATGGGATATCCTCTGCAGAAATCAAACTGTCAATTTGCGCGAAAAGAAGCAGAATCTCATTGTCCGCTTTGATTGGCAGTGTTTGGATTTTGTCTTTTATGTTAATCTCCATGAAAATATCGTCCTCTTCCCTAAGCGGAGGATATAAAAATAGCTGCTGTGTACCAAAGAAAACTGTGCAGTCCCCCAACTCGTCTTCGGTAAATGAGAGATCAAAATCAACACTCTTTTTATAAATTACCGCAGTTGTAGAACCTAAAATGGGGGACATTATGGCTTTCACCAGGTACTGCAGTTCGTTTGATTTTCCTTCTTTAGAATAATTCGGCGACAGGTTGTAAATCCCTTCGCTGGGATTCAACACTCTTACCACGGCAGTGGAATCTTTGAATTTTAACTTGTCTGTGGGTTTGAGTTTATCTCCCGGTTTGATGGTTTTATTGTTTTGCGAATTTACCACCTTTCCTTTAATCTTGATTACGTAAAGCCATGCATCCTGTGCATTTATTGAGATTCCAATGAGTAATACGAAAATCAATGTCCATATTTTCATTGAGCTGCCTCGCTTTCCTCAGTTGATTTTTTTAGGTTGAAACGGATTATTATAGTGTCAAGTATATTCAAATAGAGTCCCAGTATCAATACATTTAAATGGATATTGAACATCATGTATAAAAATACCGAAAATATTAACAAAATAAAGACAAATCCAAGGTACTTCCTTAAAAACCGGAGTACCCGGTATTTGACGATTTTCTCTTTCAGTTTTTCTTTTTTTGTCACGTCGAAAATAAAATAAGAGATGACCGCAAAGAAGATAAAAAGAAGCAGAACAAGATTAAAATTAACAATATTCTTTCCTGCCTGCATAGTAAGAAGTACGTTAAGGAGTATTAGTGTCCCCGGCATATCCCCGAAGGTGGTAGGATAAAAATCCCTTTCGGTAAAGTCCCCGATCAGTATCATCCTGTTTTCTATCATCTCGATGAAAATATCGTCCGGGAGTTCGAGTATCTCCCCAAGGTTGACTATGGGATATGGGGCATCGGAGAGTTTATAATCCAGATCGTGTTTCCGTATAATGAAATCAATAATAATGTTGTTAAGTGAAAAGCGGTCATTGATCAGATTTAACGGGAAACCCATTTTCATTTCCCGCCCATTTGATAATTCATAAAGGATCAGCGGAATGCTTTTTAGTGTGTCGTTTTTCATAAGCCGGTACTTTACGTATTCCCCTCCGTAAAGTGGGTAATATGCGTAACCCGAATACCCCTTGTCCGGGAGTTCAACTTTGCCCGGCTGCGGATCATACTCGCAGGTTATCACAGTATTACTGGATTTTTCCAGCTGCGGACGCAACAGTGTATCCCCGGCAGAATGAATTCCGGGGTCAATATTAAGGAGAATAAACTTATATCCTCCCTCAACTGCATTCACCCGGTTTAAAAACAAAGCAACTGAATTCCTGTCCGTAATGCTGACATTTCCAATCTCAAAACCCTCATCATCATATCTTGGAATTAGTTCGTTCTGATATGCGGTGTTTACGAAGAGGAAGGAATTCCGGTCAGGTTTCTGTTCGGTTTTCAGAATGAATTTTTCGAACAGCGAGGTGAAACTTATCACGAGCTTGTCATCCCCGTACGGAAAATCAAAGTAGAGGATTGCAAAAGTAATGAATACAAGAAAAATGGAATGAAGCGAGGCGTACAAAAGCTTCAGAAGCGGAAGTTTATTTAGTGGATTTTTCGTTTTCATAAAAATACTTTATAAGTAATAATAGCAAAAAATCATTTTAATTACAACAAATTTATCCGGCTCCCTTTCCTTATAAAGCTTTCCGGCTGATGGGCATCACACCCCCTATTGGGTCACACGTTCAGAATCTTCTACGGTATTATGAATAATTCCCTTGTATCGTTATTTGTTTTAATGTTATTTTTATTAATTAGATTATATTTTTTAGGGTTTATGAAGCAAAAAACAATTCTATGGGTGGATGATGAGATTGATCTTCTTCGCTCCCACGTTATATTTCTTTCCGAAAAAGGTTTTAATGTGCTTACCGAGACTAATGGGGAAGATGCCCTTGATGTTGTAAGGAAGAAGGAAATTGATCTGATTTTCCTTGATGAGATGATGCCCGGAATAGGGGGTCTGGAAGTTTTATCGAGGATAAAGGAAATCAACCCCCAGGTCCCTGTGGTAATGGTTACAAAGAATGAGGAAGAGTTCCTTATGGAGGAGGCTATCGGCAGTAAAATAACTGACTACCTGACTAAGCCGGTGAATCCAAGTCAGATTTTCCTCGTGTGTAAAAAGATTCTTGAAAAAAAGAAGATTTCCGATCAGTTTACCACCAAGGATTATCTGCAGGACCTTAACCAGATTTCCACATTGCTTCAGCATAACCTCGACCACTCCGAATGGATTGATATTCAGCTAAAACTGACCAACTGGGATATTGAACTGGGAAATCTTTCGGATCTTAGCCTATTGCAGACTCTGACTGAACAGAGAAAAGAATGTAACAAGGAATTCTCGAAGTTCGTAGAAAAGAATTACCGAACCTGGATAAACAGCCAGCCTTCAGATGATGTTCCAACACTTACAACGCAAATCGTGGAAAAGTATCTCTTCCCGATTTTAAGGAACAGCGACTCCCCCGTTTTCTTTTTTGTGATTGACTGTCTGCGCATGGATCAATGGCTGATAATGGAGTCCCTGCTAAGTGAATATTTCAGAATCTCGAAAGAGTATTATTATTCAATACTCCCGACTGCCACCTCATACGCAAGGAATGCTCTTTTTGCCGGGCTTTTCCCTTCCGAAATTGAAAAGCATTATCCCGAACTCTGGAAAGGAAATGATGACGACGAAAGAAGCATGAACAAATATGAAAAGGACTTGCTGGCACACCTTCTGGAAAGAAACAGAATAAAACTCAGAAACGAATTAAAGTATATTAAAATAATTGATCCGGAAGTGGGCAGAAACTTTGAAAACAATATAATGTCCTACCGGAATAATCATCTCACTGCAGTTGTGGTGAATTTCCTTGATATGATTGCCCACGGTCGCTCGGATTCCGACCTGTTAAAAGAAATTGCGCCGGATGAACGCGCGTACAGATCCCTTACCAACAGCTGGTTTACTCATTCCTCCCTTTTATCTACTTTCAAGGCAATCAGCAGTATGAAAAATGCTAAAATCTTTATTACCACGGACCATGGTGCGATTAGATGCCTCCGAGGCGCTAAAGTTCTTGGGGATAAGGAAACTTCGACAAATCTCCGTTTCAAATATGGAAGAAACCTAAAGGTCGATGATAAGAATGCTGTGTTCGTGAGAGATCCCCTGGATTACAAACTGCCAAGACGGGGTGTGACCACGAGTTATATAATAGCAAAGGAAGATTATTATTTTGTATATCCAACCGAATACCATAAGTATCTGAGTTATTATAAAGACACATTTCAGCATGGGGGAATATCCCTGGAAGAAATGATATTGCCAATAATCACTATGGAACCCAAATGACAAAAGAGATTAGCAAAACCGTATTGACAGAATTTGATACACTCAACTTTGCGAAAGAGCTGATTCCGGAAATTGAAGCGGGCGATGTTATAGCACTGATAGGAGATCTCGGCTCGGGTAAAACTTATTTCATTAAAGCCTTTTGCCAATGCCTTGGGATTAGCTATGTAACTTCCCCTACTTTTACTATTGTCAATACATACACGAAGGGAAATAACAAAATCTATCATTTCGATTTTTACCGTATAAATTCGCTATCCGAATTGATTAATACCGGTTATAATGACTATATAAATGACCCCGAGGCAATAGTTTTTATCGAGTGGGCGGATTTGTTCAAGAAAGCTCTCCCGGGTAAAAGAGTGGAAATTATTATCACGATGAACAAAGATCATACAAGGGAAATAAAATTCATCAGGCGCGATGAATAAGCCGATTTTAGCTATTGAAACATCTGGAGCGCTCTGTTCTGTTTGCCTCTTTTTTTCGGAAGTGAAGCACCATCAGATTAATTCTTTTGATAAAATGTCTCACTCCAAAACATTAGTAAAAAGCATAAATACCCTGCTTGATTTTTCCGGCATTGCTCCGGGAGATCTTGATTCCACAGCTGTTTCAATTGGTCCGGGTTCTTTTACCGGATTGCGAATCGGACTGGCTGTGGCAAAGGGAATTGCTTACGGGGCAAATCTGCCGGTAATTCCGGTCCCCTCTTTTGATGCTTTGGCTTTGCAGTGCTGTGATTTTCTGCCTGATAATAAACCGATTGGAATTGCAATCAAGGCAAACCATGATGAGGTTTATTTTAATTCCTTTACTATTAATCAAAATAGTTTTAATTTTACGGGGGAAATCAGGATTATTAAGCAAAATGAACTAAATAATTACAGAAATGATTATCATCTTGTTTCTGATATAAGTACTCAGAATAAAACTGGCAACAAACTGAGTCAGTTGCCGGCATATTATGTAGCCAAATGGGCAAATATTTTTGGAACAGATTGTAAAAGCATGGATTATGATTATCTCGAGCCAATGTATATTAAAGATTTTGAAGTCAAAAGGAGTTAGAAAAATGAAAAGACTATTATTACTTGTTGTGATTTTCGCGTTTTATGCCTGTGCGCAAATCGGACAACCAAAGATTTCTGTCCCTCAGTCTGTTTTCGATTTTGGTAATGTCCAAACCGGCGAAATCGTAAAACATAAATTCACAGTAACGAATAACGGCACGGATCTGCTGAAAATAACTCAGGTAGCTTCCTCATGCGGCTGCACCGCAGTGCAACCGGAAAAGAATGAACTTAAACCTTCTGAGAGCACAACTATAACCGCAGAATTTAACACCGCAGGACGACTGGGTCCCCAGATAAAATATGTGACTGTAATTTCTAATGATCCTGTTACTCCGCAAGTACAAATGATAATCAAAGGAAATGTTGTTGATGCTAAGAAGGATACTGTTACTCCTCCAAGAATAAAATTCGAATCTTCGCAACATGACTTTGGAAAGATTAAGGAAGGAACCGTAAGTGAGTTCACTTTCAAGTTCAAGAATCTTGGTAAGGAAAGTCTGATAATTAACGATGTCAGGACTTCCTGCGGATGTACTGCAGCAGTAGTTGAGGGGAGTGTGTTGAAGCCCTCTGAATCCGGAAGCATTAAGGTCGGGTTCGACAGCACGGGACGTGAAGGGAGAACCAGCAAGACAATTGTTGTAATGAGTAATGATCCTGAAAATCCTGCCGTTACGCTCACAATTTATGCAGAGATCGAACGTAAAACTGAACAGAGTAAATAACGGTCAGCCTGTAAAAGAATTAATTAATTTAATAATATAAAAAAGAATGGCGTGGTTCAAAAGAGCTAAGAAAAATATAATGGATGATACTCCCCGAAAAGACCTTCCCGAGGGATTGTGGGAAAAGTGTCCGGAGTGCGAGGAGATTATCCATAAGCGGCAGCTGGAAGCAAACTGCTGGACATGTATAAAATGTTCACACCATTTCCGTATTGGCAGCGAAGAGTACATACGTGTCCTGCTCGATAAGGATTCTTTCAGGGAAATGGATAAAAAAATGCGCTCGGCTGATCCACTCGAGTTTACGGACTCGAAACCATATCCCGCAAGAATCAAAGACTCGATAAAAAAATCGGGCTTATTTGATGCAGTCAGAACCGGCACCGGAAAAATTAACGGTCATCCCGTTGCGTTGGCTTGTATGGATTTTAAGTTCATCGGCGGCAGCATGGGAAGCGTTGTAGGGGAAAAAATTTCCAGGTTGGTTGACAAAGGTATCAAGGATAAGATCCCTGTGATTATTATTTCTCAAAGCGGCGGTGCGAGAATGATGGAAGGAGTCCTTTCTTTAATGCAAATGGCTAAAACTTCCACCCGTCTGGCTAAACTTTCTTCTTTGAATATTCCTTACATATCCATTATGACTGATCCCACAACCGGCGGGATTACTGCCAGCTACGCAATGCTTGGTGATATAAATCTTGCCGAACCGGGTGCTTTGATTGGTTTCGCCGGTCCGCGGGTTATTAAGCAGACTATCGGGCGAGACTTGCCCCCCGGATTTCAGACAGCAGAGTTTATTCTCGAACATGGTTTCCTGGATAAAGTAGTCCACAGAAAAGAGTTGAGGGATACTCTTTCAAAATTGCTTGACTTCATGAGCTGAGGCATTTATCAGGATCATTAAAAAAGTAAAGGAAATGCAGGAGTTCGCAGGAGAACTCCGACTTTCAAAGAAAACTATCGGATTTGTCCCGACGATGGGATATCTACATCAGGGACATATGAGTCTGGTACAGGAATCCAAAGCCCGCTCCTCTTTTACGGTTGTTTCGATTTTTGTTAATCCCACCCAGTTCGCTCCGAACGAGGACCTTGCTAAGTACCCAAGAGATCTGAAAAAGGATTGTTTACTCCTCGAAAATGCCGGGGTGGATGTGCTTTTCTTTCCTGATGCGCAGGAGATTTACCCGGAAGGTTTTGATACGTATATCTATCCCGATTCCCTCTCAAGAATTCACGAAGGAGAGTTCAGACCCATTCATTTCAGGGGCGTATGCACAATAGTCGGAATGTTGTTCAATATTGTGAAACCTCACTTTGCCTTTTTCGGTCAGAAGGATGCACAGCAGGCAGCGGTGATAAAAAGAATGTGCACCGATCTGAAGTTCGATTTGGAAGTAGTTGTTTGTCCGATTATCAGGGAAAATGACGGGCTGGCAATGAGTTCCCGTAATGTTTACCTGGCTCCCAAAGAAAGGCAGCAAGCTGTTAAGCTTTATGAGTCTTTGCTGCATGCCCAAAAACTTATCTCGGAGGGGGTGAGAAACACAAACCGGATTGTTGAGGAAATGATCCAAATCATAAAAGGGATTGAGAATCATAAACTTGATTACATCAGGATCGTGAACGCGGTAAATTTTTCCGAAGTGGAAATGTTGAAAACCGGTGCTGACTATTATATTCTGATTGCCTGCAGAGTGGGAGTGACTCGCTTGATTGACAACGAGCTGATACGATTTTAGCTTTTTGCTTTTCTACCTAAGATCGAAAGGATATTTATAAACGGCGAGAGCGCAGGGGTGTAATTATAGTCTGTCTCGTCCAGCTTCGTGACCGGGATGCTGAATCTTATCGCAGTGGACACTATGTCCGCTAATCCTGAAACTTCTTTTCCCCCTATAAAACTTGCCCCGAGGATATTACCGTTTTCCGCGTAAATAATTTTTCCCCACTGTCCTCTGCTGCCGGGCATTACCGGAACAAGATTTCTATGTGTGGTCTGAACGGATTTAATATTCCTGAAATGTTTTTTTGCGGTTTCTGTGTTCAATCCGACAGTTCCAAGGTAATGATCGAAGCATTTTAATGTAATCGCCGGAATTACCGGTCTCATAAAATTATTCCCTCCCGTAGCGTTCTCCCCAGCTATATGTCCCTCCTTTTGTGCTATTGTGGCAAGCGGAAAATAAAAAGGTCTTCTGGTTATTAAATTTATATTTTCCGTATTATCCCCTGCTGCATAGATGTTGGGGTCGGATGTCTGCAATTTCGAATTGACTCTAAGTGCGCCGCTTTCCCCTGTCTCCAGTCCTGCCTCCAGGGCAATTCTGTTCTGGGGAATAAAACCTGTGGCGTTCACCACAAAATCCACTTCAAAATCGTAACCGTCAATAATGAGATTCGTGATCCTCGAATCCTTAATCCTGAATTTATATTTCGAAGCGTTAGTAAAGATCCGGATATTCATTTCCCTAAGAAGTTCGTTGAATATCTTGCCTGCTTCGGTTTCCCCCGATGGAAAAATCTGATCCATTATTTCAATCAGCATAATCTCGAAGTTTAGTTTCTTAAACGCTTCACAAAGTTCAAGCCCGATAAACCCTGAGCCTATTATGCATACCCGTTTATGTTTTGCGGAATAAACTTCTTCCTGCACCCTGAGCAAATTGGAAACAGTCTTGAAAGGAAGGAAGTTCTGCAATTCTCTCCCCTCATCGGTTTCGGCAATTATTTCGGGAATATCAGGAATCCTGCTTTTTGCACCTGTGGATAATATCAACTTGTCGTATCCGAGTATTTCTTCCTTTTGCTCCCTGACAAAAGTTATTTCTTTTTTTCTTCGGTTCAAGGAGATAACAGGTGAATTGGTGAGGACTTTAACCCCCTTCTGTATTCTGAACGACTCCTCATCGAAGAAAACGATCTTCTTATAATCGCTGATCTCACCGGATAGAACGTAGGGAAGTTCACACGTCCCCGTGGAAATAAAATTCCCCGCTTCAAGCAGTGTAACAGTTGCAGAGGGATCAGTTCGTGCCGCCTTAGCCGCTGCCGCAGCACCTGCCGCATTCCCTCCCACCACAACTATTTTACGGGGATTCATCTTTTTATTTTTCCTTAAAACTTATCGTAAACGGAACTCCGTAGAATCCGAAGTTCTCGCGAATTAACCTCTCGAGAAACTTTATATAATTATCCGTAACGGATTTTGGGTAATTAACGAAAAACAGGAATACGGGATACTTGCTTCCGACCTGGTTTATGAATTTTATCTTTACTTCCCGGCCTGTGGGAGTAGTGGGGGGAGGTGTTTTTTCAATAAGCGGAAGCAGAATGTCATTAAGCTCGCTTGTGGGGATTCTTTTTTTCCTCTCGGCTTCTATTTTCAGCGCCAGTTCTACAAGTTTGTATATCCTTTGCTTGGTAAGCGCAGAGATAAAAATTACCGGCACATAGTTTATGCCTGCCATTTTTGCTCTCAGTCCGTTTTCGTAATCGCGGGCAGTGTTTGTCTCCTTTTCCAAAAGATCCCATTTGTTAACAGCGAGAATCAGTCCTTTTCTTCGCTGGATCGCCTCATCTATGATTTTCTGATCCTGCTTTTCAAGTCCCAGGGTCGCATCAATCATTACTATGGTAACATCCGATTCGGCTATTGATTTCAGAGAACGGATAGAAGAAAAGTACTCAATCCCTTCCTCGATCTTTGTGCGTTTTCGGAGACCAGCGGTATCAATCAGAACAATCTCCTGTCCATAATATTTCAGGATCGAATCAACACTATCGCGAGTTGTGCCGGGGATATCCGTTACTATACTCCTGTCAAATCCCAGCAGGGCGTTTGTGAGCGAGGATTTCCCGACATTCGGGCGACCAACAATGGCAATTTTCAATCGTTCATCGGGCTCTTCGGTCACAGTCTGGAAATCGCTTGTCAGCAAGTCAAGGAAATCCCCTATTCTTCGCCCCATAATTGCGGAAACGGGAATTGGTTCGGAAAGTCCGAGCGCATGAAATTCCGAAGTGAACGCTTCATACTTCTCAGAGTCCACCTTGTTTACTACAAGAAAATATTTTTTATTCGAATTGCGGAGCATTTGAGCGATCTCATTATCAACCGGCGTAAGACCGTCCCGTGCATCCACAAGAAATATTATCACGTCCGATTCTGCAATGGCAAGTTTTACTTGTTCCCGGATAGCCTTCTCAAACAAATCGGGAGAATCGGGGACAAAACCGCCTGTATCAATAAGCCGGAATTCCTTCCCGTTCCATTCAACCTCTCCGTAATTCCTGTCCCGGGTTACTCCGCTTACATCATCCACAATCGCATCCCGTTTACCTACTAAACGATTAAAAAAAGTTGATTTACCTACATTCGGACGTCCGACAATTACTACTAATGGGGTTTTCATTCTGCTAAATTAATTTATTTAAAAAGTTCTATTTAATCCATCCTTGTTCTTTGTACCATCTCACAGTTCTTTCGATACCAGCGGCAACCGGGATCTTCTGGGAGTATCCCAAGTCCTTCATCGCCTTTTGAGTTGAACAGGTCCAATATTGTTGAGTAAGGTCCTTCGCTTTTTCAATATTGAGTGTTGCCGCTTTACTTGAAAACATCGCAAAGAACTGGGCAATTGCGGCTATAGTGAACACAATAAAATGAGGGACTTTGACCTGTAAAGGTTTCTTATTCATCACTTTGGAAGTGACCTCTCCGATTTCCTCCCACGTGTAAAGCTTCTCGGAGGATATGAAATATGTCTGGTTTTGAGCAACAGGACTCAAAGCAGCCAGAAGAAATCCGTTCACAAGATCAACCACGTGAATAAGACTTATGAGTTTCCTGTTGAAGCCGATTGTTGTCATTAATCCCGACGCAAACGTTTTAAAGAAAATGAAAATCTCCGTATCCCGCTCTCCATATACAGCAGGAGCACGGCATATTGTTACCGGTAATCTGTCCATAAATGACTGAGCGACTTTTTCTTCCTCCACTTTACTTCTTGCATAAGTAGTGATGGGATTACAAGGAATAGTTTCGTCGAGAGGGATTTCCGTTGGCGAGGGACCTGCAGCTGTTTGACTGCTGACAATCAGGATCCTCTTAATAGTTTCAGGAAACTCAAGCGCAACTTCAAGAATTGTCCGGGTTGTTTCCACATTCCCTTTAAAGTAGTCAGCAGGATCTTTAGCCTTTACCACTCCGGCGACGTGATATATATAACGAGCATCAGTAAACGCCTTACGAAGCCCCTCCTTGTCAAAGAGACCGGTATCAAAAATTTCTACGGGTTTATCTTTTAACCACTTAAGATTACTTGATTTACGCACCAGACAACGAACTGTGTAACCCTTTTCTAAAAGCAGATCCACGAGGTGACTGCCTACGAATCCATTCCCCCCGGTTACTACTGCAATTTCTTTTTTTTCCATAATTTATTTGTTTTTAACTGCATTTATTATAATTTTAAATAATAGATTTTTTTCTTTTTAACTTGTAAATTTAGTGTAAAATAAAGCCAAAAACAAGGAAGTTAGGGGCTTTGTTGAAGAGATTTAATCATTGTACAGTGTTTTTATAAAATTTTCCGGAGGAAGTTAATTGGATATATTTGCAAAGTGTTTTGAATTTACCCGTGCAGACGATATTAAAGTATCAGGACTCTACCCTTATTTCAGGGCTATAGAGGAAAATGAAGGTCCCGTAGTCCAGATTGAGGGACGAAAGATAGTAATGGCGGGATCAAATAACTATTTAGGACTTACTGCCCACCCAAAAGTTAAAGAAGCGGCAATAAAAGCAGTTGAAAAATATGGTACAGGTTGCTCCGGTTCGAGATATTTAACAGGAACGCTTGACCTGCATATCGAATTGGAAGCACGTCTTGCTAAGTTTTTCGGAACAGAATCAGTGCTTTTATTCAGTACAGGCTACCAGACTGCGCAGGGAATCATCCCTACTTTGGTCAACCGTGGAGATTACCTGATTTCCGACAAAGATAACCACGCCTGCATAGTTGCCGGTTATTTAATGGCTAAAGGAGCCACTGCAGAGATCGTTCGCTATAAACACAATGATATGAACGACTTAGAGAGAGTTATCTCCAAACTTCCTGAATCCGCTGGCAAACTGATTGTTAGCGATGGAGTGTTTTCCACAGGTGGTGAAATAGTGAATCTTCCCAAAATGAACGAGATTGCCAAGAAATATGGAGCAAGATTATTGATAGACGACGCTCACTCAGTAGGGGTAATTGGTAAGGGAGGAAGAGGTACAGCTAGCGAGTTTAATCTCGAGAGTGAGATAGATATGACTATGGGTACCTTCAGCAAAACATTTGCAAGTTTAGGCGGATTCGTTGCGGGTTCTGAAAGGGTATTAAATTATCTGAAACACCATTCCCCTGCTTTGATATTCAGCGCATCCCCTACTCCGGCATCTGCTGCATCTGCCTTGGCTGCACTGGAGATTCTTGAGCAGGAACCGGAAAGAGTTACAAGATTGATTCAAAATGCGGATAGGGTTAGACAAGGTTTGAAGAGTCTGGGATTCAATGTAGTAGAGAGCAGAACAGCAATTGTTCCTGTGATCGTTGGAAGCGATGAACTGGCTTTTATGATGTGGCGCAAATTGTACGATAATGGTGTCTTCGTCAACGCCTTTATTTCTCCCGGTGTACCTCCCGGACGACAGATGATGAGAACAAGCTATATGTCCGCCCATGAGAATGAACATCTTGACTTTATTGTAGAAACTTTTAAGAAAGTTGGAAAAGAACTGGGATTAATATAATTATGAGCAAAATAGAAATCCGTAGAGTTGAATCAGGTAAGGACCTTGATGCTTTTATAAAATACCCATGGGAAATTTATAAAGATAACAATTATTGGGTGCCCCCGTTAATTTCGGAAAAGAAAAAAATACTCAATAAAAAGAAAAATCCCTTTTTTGAACATGCTGAAGCTGAGTATTTCGTGGCATATAAAGACGGAAAACTTTCCGGAACTATTGCCGCTGTAAAGAACGACCTGCATAATGAGTATCATAAAGATAAAACGGGTTTCTTCGGATTTTTCGAGTGTATTAATGACCAAAAAGTTGCAAACAGTCTTTTCGATGCCGCGAAGAAGTGGTTAAAGGAGAAGGGCCTGGATGAGATGAGAGGACCTGCTAATCCTTCGAGCAACGATGAGTATGGTATGCTAATAGAAGGATTTGACGATTCACCAAGAATACTAATGCCTTATAATCCCGCTTATTATCTCTCGTTATGCGAAAATTACGGTCTCGAAAAAGCCAAAGACCTTTATGCCTATAAGCTAGAGAACCACAAGTTGATGAGTTCCGAGAAACTACGGAGAGGCCAACAGTTGGTGAGAGACAGATACAAACTGAAAATCAGTTCACTTAACATAAAGGACTTTAAGAATGAACTGGATAAAGTAAAATTTGTCTATAATAAAGCATGGGCACCAAACTGGGGTTTTGTTCCAATGACCGAGGCTGAAATAGACGCGATGGCAAAAGATCTTAAGCCGATTGTTGAACCTAATTTAGTCCTATTTGGAGAGATTGACAACAAGTTGGTGGGCTTCGCTTTAGTTATGCCAGATTATAATGAGATCTTCAAAACCATGAATGGAAAGCTTTTCCCATTCGGATTTTTAAAATTGATTTTCCACAAGAAAAAATTTACCTGGGGCCGGATTATAACCCTTGGAATTATTCCGGAATTTCAAAAGAGAGGTCTTGATTCGGTATTTTACTGGGAAATATTAAACCGAGCTGATCAATATTGCGGAATCAGGATTGGCGAAGCAAGCTGGATTCTGGAAGATAACGAGATGATGAACAGAGGCGCAGAACTTATGAATGGTGAGTTATATAAAAAGTACAGAATCTACTCGAAACCAATATAAAAGTCAGAATAAACAATTTACAAGGTTGTCCATAAGGACAACCTTTTTTATTTTCAAATTAATATAAATTTAAGATAATGGAATACAGTAAGGATTATTTTATTCATTATTATCAGGTTGACCGGAACAGGGATCTGACAATAGTCAGCCTGATAAGGATATTAGAGGATATAGCTATCCTGCAAAGCGAGGAAGTGGGCTATGGACTTGACTATTATGAACGGGAAAAAGTAGGATGGATGCTGAGTAGATGGGAAATAAAAATAAATCAGCTGCCAAAATTCAAGGAGAAGATAAAATTAACCACCCGTCCCCAAGCAATGAACAGGTTTTACGCCAATAGGTATTATTGGTTATATAACGAGGAAGGGGATTTATTAGTGGAAGCTGCAAGTCTTTGGATCTTTTTCAATATTGAAAAAAGAAGGCCTCAGGCAGTTAGCCGGGAAATAATTGATGCTTATGCTGGGACGGACAGAAATGAGTATCCCTTTACTCGACTTGATGAGGTGGAAGAAGTACCAAGTTATGATTATTCCAAAAAGTTCGAAGTAAGTACGGATGCGATTGATGTAAATAATCATGTGAATAATTCGCACTACTTTAGCTGGGCTCTGAGCGTAGTAAAAAAGGAAATAATCACGAATTATAAGATTTCCGAGATTCGCGTAAATTACCTCAAGGAAACAAATATCAATGACAAAGTTATGAGTTTTTACCACTCAAAAGCCGAGGGAGATGGAATAAGTACACTGCATAGTATGAAGAATGAAATGCATGAGGTTTGCAGGATGAAAATTCACTGGACCAGAAAACAATAAAAAAAGGGAGACGATTATGTCTCCCTTTTTTATTAGTTTGAGTCCTTTTATTTACTTCATTAGAACAAATTTCTTTGTAGCCGAGTATTTTTCCGATTGCAGGCTATAAATATAAACTCCTGAAGTCAGACCAGTTGCATCGAACGTAACTGAGTATCTTCCGGGTTGTTTATATTCTTTAACCAGAGTTTTCACTTCCTTGCCCAGGATATCATATACCACCAAAGTAATTTCCATTGCTTCCGGAATAGCATAGCTGATCGTAGTGGAAGGATTGAATGGATTAGGATAATTCTGGTTAAGAGCAAAGACCATAGGTACGTCAGTAATGCCAGTTTCAACATTCAGAATGCCACCAAGGGCGAAGATTGTAGATCTGAGGGCTTCCATCGTATATTTGGTATTGTGCATTCCGCGGCTCTTATCATAAGCAAATACTCTATAGTTGAAATAAGCCTTATTTATTGTAGGATTATTCAAATCTCTGACCGCCTGCCAGGAAACCGAGTCAACACCAACCGGAGGCAAATACCATTTTAATTTATGGTACAAGTTATCATACTCAGTTTGGATTGCTTCAAGAAGTCCGTTTCCATCCCAATCAACAGTAGCTACGAAATCGGTGAAATGTGTTTTATTTCCGTGACAAGGCTGGCATTTAGCGGTAAGGTCTTGTCCATTATTTGAGAGTGAGAATGTATGCCCACCAACTTTATTATAGTTAAGACTGGTTGAATCTGGTGAAGCCTGCATATGACAGTCAACACAACTGTTGGTTAAGAAGAGGCTGTGTGCAGTGCTGTTGTATGGTGTTCCGAATTCAGCTGCATTTTGTCCGAGATAAATATCGGTTTGGTTTGAATAGTGAGGACCCCAGTTCGCATTAGTAACCTGAGTCGTTGCAAAGTTTTTACCGTCTCTGCGAAGTTTGTGACAGTTCATACAAACCTGCCCATGACCGCCAACTGAATATTGATAACCATTAGCAAGAGTATCCGAGCCTGCAGGGGTAGTTCTAATTTCATTACTATGAGGATCGTGACAAGTTGGGCAACCTATATGAGTCTGATTACCCTGAACCCATCCAGTGGTGTTAGTCGTTTTGCCTTTAGTGAAGTTAATGAAGCCTTGTCCGTCATGGCAGCGGATGCAATTCTGAAGGTTATTGTTCTGGCTTGCAGTTCCCTGTGCAAAAGAACCTGACCATACCGGTGCACTATGGAGTGAGTTTTCCCACTGAGCACCAATATTATAATAGCCAACCTGATCATGACACTGTGCGCAAGTACCGGAGTTTCCGGAGATTCCAATTGCCTCAAATGAACCGGAGGTGTGTTCACCGCCGGGACCGTGGCAGCTTTCGCAACCTATATTTGCCAGCTGGGAGAGCTTTGGAAATCCAGTCTTGAGTGAATCCCATTTGCCGGGATTAAGCGGAAGAACGAAAGTCCAGCCAAGCTCGGAAGCTACATCATCAAAACCACCGTTTGCGGCAACGTTATCGTGATCAGAACCGGTAGTATGACATTTGAAACATGACTGGTTGTAATAGCCAGTTCCAGTAATGCTTCTTTTGAATTTCAGGGCATGACCGGTATTTTTCCATTCATTAAAAATGTCCACGAATTTCTGGGTGAATCCATGACAACTCATACAGTTAGGATATTCAGCAGGAACGCCATCAAAATTTCCAACGCCGACATATTTTCCTGCGAAAACCGTGATTGTAGTATCGTCTGTCCCACCAGAAGTAGTAATGGAAAGATTAATCTCATACTTTCCTTTCACATCGCTCTTGAAATAAACTGAATTATCCGTACCGAAATTTGTAAAGCTGGCATTTGAGCCGGCGGGTTTTGTCGTAAAAGTAAAGACTGCAGCGGTGACAGGCTGAGTATTTGCGATATTACGGGGTGTTAAATACATGTAGGTCTCAAGCGGGAACACTTTAAGACCGGAAGAGACCGAACCGGTAGTTAAACCGAGGTCTTTTAGTTTTTGCGGGCTAATCGCTTTTACTTCAATGCTAGCCCTCTGCGGCATGATAATCATCGATGCCAGAATAAAAATCAAGAAAAAGTACTTACGTTTCATAGAACTCCTTTAGAATAAATACCTGGCTATTGCACAATAATCATTCCATTTTTCTGATCGTTATTCTTAAATTATGTAAGGGAATTAATCAGTTTTTTCTTAATTAGTAGAATAAATTATCACAAATGAAAATATATTGTTGATATTCTCAACTAATTATGGTAGAATTGTCATAATAAATGGCAGAATTTAGTGCAATATTAGTGTATTAGCAGAGTTAAAAAATACTGGTGTTGATTTTTTATACATTATTTAAAGAACATTTTTTACTGGAACGATGATATAATATCATTTCCCTTATTTGGGAAACAGATTTTAGTTTGGCTGCGCGATCGAAGGAGAATCGAAGGAGGACGCAACCTGACACGTCTTTTTCTGCAATTAAGAGATTATTCAATAGGGTGTAAAATAATTCTACAATATTCAAGTTTATTCAACTTTAGATGGTTTCAGGACTTTTTGAGTAATTTGGGAAAATATTAGGTAATGATTCGGGAATGATGAAAATATTTACAGTAGAGAATACCGGGGATTCAGGATTTAGATTCCCCGGAATTCTCAAAAGTGCTATTATTCTATTCCAATTAGTTTGCCGTTTTTCATTAGGAGTTTGCCATCCATGTAAACGGTGGGTTTTTTAACTACTCCATCCAAATGGATTGGAACATTTACAGATCCTCCCATTGATTTGTTATTACCCAAAGCTATATGGATAGTTCCCATCACTTTCTCGTCCTCGAGTAGTATTCCGCTAAGTCGGGCAGTATCGTTTGTGCCAACCCCGAATTCAGCGATATTACGTGCATCCCGTCCAACACTGTCGAGCATTTTAACCAGTTTCTGAGCAATAACTCCGCCGGTTATTTTTTCAGCATATCCGTCTTTCACTTCAATGCGGATATTCGTGTTTTTTATTAAACCCAATCCGGCCATTGAACCGTCCACAATGAATACTCCGTTTGCTGTTCCCTCAACCGGTGCAAGATATGTCTCTCCGGTAGGCAGGTTACCACTCTCCCCTTTTTTAAGGAATAGTCCGGAGGAAGGAATAACTTTTCTGCCGGCAATTCTGAAGGAAATATCCGTACCAAGCGCAGTAATTACTCTTATTTCCTTCCCTTTCTCCAGTATCTTTTTAAGTTTCATGGTTCTGGCAGCGATCTTTTTATAGTCGGCACCAAGTCCACGGATCATAACGTCCTCGGTTATTCCCGGGAAAGTCGCTATCCTGACTCCGGATGCTGAGGCATTTCTGCGTGCATCAGTATGCGTAAGCGATTTGGTAGTGGGGCAAAGTACTATATCAAATTGCTTCATGAGTCCGGCAATGTGTTCCGGTGGCTCTTCTCCGTTGATATTGCCCGGTTTCATCTCTACATATAGAGCGTATAATCCAAGTGCTACTGCATTATTAAAGAGTGACAAACCGATTTTTCTTTTATTCACGTCGGAAACTACCAGAATTGATTCCCTGGATTTTGCTCCCATGCAATCGAGTATGGCAATACGTGAAGCTTTATCGAGTTTTGTTATTTTCATATTTTTATCCTTTCATAATGGAAATCCAATATTAATCTGAATAATCCCCATTAGTCCCCCATTTTCTATAAAATTAGTGACAGGAGAAGTAGAGGAACCGGTCGTAAGGAATGTATCAGAGTCATTTAATTTCATTTTGTCCACAGCAAAGAAAGCATACCCGAGCGTTCCCTCGATGCTGATGTAGTTTTTTATCAAGTGAAAAATAAAACCGCTTCCAAATGAATAACCGATTGAATTACCATCGCTGGAGTATTCCTTTTTTATTGTCTGCTTACCCGGATAATTCTCAGTATGCACTAATTTGGCGGTGGTCAGTAAAACGGAGGCGTCAATCACTTTCCAGTCGAGAGTTGAGAAAATGGTAGTGCCCAAATCAAATCCTACCGAGAACTGGTTTATTGTGAGATCCAGAGTGTTGGCATTATCCCCCATTCCGGCGTGCCAAACAGCTTCCTGTTTTTCCAGCATAGTCTGGTAAGAACCTTTAAAGGTAATTACGAAACCGGAATAATTCTGACGGAAGAAGTTAATTCCGAAGCGGTACCCAGCCGCCTGTCCGAATTCACTCATCGGATTAATCAAGGAATCCTTGTGAATCTTGTTCAAGTTCTGAATATATCCGTTGAAACCGGTTGGAACATACTTCTGCCATTGGTATGCAGCAGAGCCGCCAACCAAACCAAGACACCCAAAACCAATCTTCTGGTCCTGGGAGTATGTCAGTCCGGAAATTACCAATATAAGCAGAATAACTTTTTTCATATTTATCAATTATAAAACTTTGCTGCTTCTTTTAAGCATAATGGCAAAGAAAAGTCCAAGAAAACCGAGTATAGAGAAAATCCACATACCCGCATTGTATCCTTGCGGATTCGTTGCACTTGCGGAAGAAAAATCATTTGCAAGACCAATAATAATATTAAACGAGAAAAGTCCAATATTCTGGATCATGGTCATCAGACCATAAGCGGTTCCTAATTTTTCGGCATTTACCACAAGGGCAACAGAGGGCCACATAACCGCAGGGACAAGGGAAAAAGCCAAACCCATAATTGACATAGGAATCACTAAATAGAGGGGTATCACAGAGTGAATATCGAAAAATTCAATATTAATTATAATATTACCGCTGAGACCAAGCGGGGTTGCAAGGTCAATTTTATATGCCATAATCAGGTAGACAGGAATAATCAGCAGAGAGCCTATCATCATTAGGTAAGCGCGTTTTCCTATTTTATCCGCAAGCAGACCAAATAATGGCGTAAAGAACATAGCAGCAAGAGTTAAAAGACTTGAGAGATTACCTCCTACTTCACGGGTAGTGCCGTGTGCCTCCTGAAAATACTTAATTGCAAAAGTTTGAAAAGGAAACATTGCCGAATAAAATGTAACGCATAATGCGCTGATAAACCAGAATGCAGCGTTAAATCTGAACACTTCGGAAATAACAACTTTATCCTGATTCCCCTCTTTGGGGAGTTCATAAATACGGGAGTACTTGGTATCCAGTAAAAAATATAGAACAATAAACAGTACCGCCATTAAAGAGGCAAAAACAGAAAGAAACATTGGAGTTTGCCAGTTCTCATAGAATGCTCTCCCCCAACTTGGTGAATTCAGTGCAAAGAAAGAACCAAGTCTTGCAACGGTAAGGTTAAGCCCAAAAGCAAAGGACAATTCCTTTCCCTTGAACCATCGGGCTACAATTGTGGTAATTGCCACAATCATTGATTCTGCACCAAGTCCGAAAATCAGTCTGCCGGAAGCCATCGTCCAGATATTTCCCCAAAGGGAAGAAAATAAAGCTCCTGCAAAAACGAAAAATGTAAAGAGTAAAACCGATTTCCTGGTACCTATTTTATCTATTATTATTCCACCAATAAGTACCATGATAATATTCGGAAAACTGTATATTGCATTAAGTAATCCAAGGTTCGAATCCGAAAAACCGAGCTGGGTTTTCAGTACATCAGCAAGCGGGGATATGCTGTCGTACACATAATAATTCCCGAACATTGCCAGACTTATCAGCAGAAGGATTATCCAGCGTGCAAGTGCGGTGGGCTGAGGTTTTGTTATTTCAGTCATCAGAGTAAGATTTCAAAATTAATTAAAAAGAAAACCGGGGAAAGTAAAGACTCCTTCCCCGGAGATTTAATTATTAAACTGCCTTTTTTGCAGGTACATTTTCAAGTACGGCAATAAGCAGATCCCAGAATTTGGCAACTGCGCTGATCTGTACTTTTTCGTCTGGTGAATGTGCGCCCATAATCGTGGGACCAAATGAAATCATATCCATTTCGGGATATCTTTCGTTGATTATTCCACATTCAAGTCCTGCGTGTATTGCCTTGATTTCCGGATCATTTCCGTACTTAGATTTATATACTTCTTTCATTACCTTTAGAATCGGTGAATGAACATTTGGTTTCCAACCGGGATACGAGTCACCGTGAGAAACCTCAGCACCTGAAAGGGAGAAAAGAGAATACGCCATATTTGCAACGTCCTCTTTTTCTGACTCAACTGAACTTCGCTGACTTGTAACCACATTAACTGAGAGTGAATCGGTGGTAATTACGGCAAGGTTTGTTGATGTTTCAACAAGATCCTTAATATCCGGTGACATGGTGACAACACCGTTCGGAAGTGCATACAGAGCATTTAACAGATTCATTTGAGTAATTACATCCATAACCTTATCAGCAGTTTCAGCCTCTTCAGTTTTTACCAATAAGCCCGGTTCAACCGTTGCGTGTTCGGCTTTAATTGTGGTGTTAAAATTCTCAATATATGCCTTAACGCCTGCCGCTTTATTCTTTTCCACTGTAATAACGGCATTTGCTTCTCTCGGAATTGCATTATGTTTGCTGCCCCCCTCAATGTGAGCAAGGCGAACGCCAAATTCCTTAGAGAGTCCCCACAGAACCCTGTTGAGGATTTTAATAGCATTCCCTCTGTTGGCAGCAATATCAAGTCCCGAATGACCACCCCTTAGTCCGGTAACCACAATTTTCATTGTCTGACTGCCGGAAGGAATATTTTCGGCTGAATATTTGAATTTTGCATAAGTGTTCTTGCCACCTGCACAGCCTATGTATAAAGCTCCATCTTCTTCAGAATCGAGATTGATAAGGATGTGGGCATCCAGGAAACCGGGTTTAAGAGCAACGGCACCGAACATTCCGGTCTCCTCATCTAGGGTGAAGAGGAATTCGAGGGGACCATGTTTTAGATTTGTTGATTCCGCAACAGCAAGAGCAGCCGCGACACCTATTCCGTTATCGGCACCAAGTGTGGTACCTGTTGCGCGAACCCAGTCGCCATCGACAAAAATTTTAAGAGGATCAGTTTCAAAATTGTGTTCGGTATCATTATTTTTTTCGGGTACCATGTCAAGATGCCCCTGCAGAACGACTGGAGTAAGGTGTTCCAGTCCTTTTGTTGCAGGTTTTTTTATTACAACGTTTCCAAAGTCGTCAACATTGGTTTCCAGATTATGTTTTTTACCGAAATCCTTTACGTATTGTGCAATTTTCTCCTCATGTTTTGAGGGATGGGGGATTCCGCAGATAGCTTCAAAATGTTTCCAGATTAGTTCGGGTTTTAAGCCTTGCAAGACAGCGCTCATATAAACTCCTTTAAGATTTAAGTAATTCTTTGAATTTGATCACATCGTGCTGATGTAGATCGGTTAAAAATTTTGTAACTCTCTCCTCAACCTGCTTCATATCATCACCAAATTTCATTCTGAGGGAAGAGCATATTTCACTAACATTGTTGTTTCCGTTAATCAGCAACCAGGTTTCTGATCCGATCTCATCAAGAGAGATGCGAAGATTTTTTGATTTAAGACGAGGGACAAGGAACCTGACCAGAATTTTATTAGTAAACTTTGGTTCGAGTAACGTGACCCTGTTATTTGAGCTAACCTCAAATTCACGATTGTGAAAAGGGGTAAGCCCGAGTAAATTAATTTCCGATTTATTTTTTTTCTTAAACAAAGCAGATGATTTATTATTTAAAGACATCTCCCCTCCCCGGCGGGGGGAAGGGAGAATGATTAATTATTATCCGTTAACAGCCGGAGGTGCAGGATCATTTGGATTACCGGCATTCTTTAAAGGTACATAGACAAGTATGTAACCAACGACTACAAATACAATAAGGCTAACGAAGAATGAAGGCTGTGCAAAAATTACTGGGACGCTCCACTCCATAACTGCAAAAGCAGCAAAGAGGAGACCAATAAGAGCCTCACCAGCAATTAAACCGGAAGCCAGCAAGACACCGTTATTATCACTTCTTGCTTTCTGAGCGTCGTTGTGTTTTTTGCTTGCCTGATATTTCTCAAGAATTCCTTTTATCAAGCCGCCAATAAAGATGGCAAAGGTGGTTTCGAGCGGCAGATACATACCAACACAAACAAGCATAGGACTTTTAACTTTAACGAGAATAAAGCTTATAGCCATTAAAACGCCCACGATAATGAGCGGCCAGGCCATATCTCCACCAACAATACCATTAGCCATAATTGCCATTAAGCTTGCCTGAGGAGCAGGGTAATTTTTTCCACCAAGACCGGTACCGCCGGTTTGGATGTCGCCCTGATGTAAGATAACCAAGGGGAAGAACATAACTGCTGATGCCAACAGGATTCCGATCATGTCGCCAGCCTGCATTTTCCAGGGAGTACCACCGAGGATATGCCCGACTTTCAAATCCTGAAGCATCTCACCAGCAACGGCAGCGGCAACGCAGATTACAGCCGCAACTCCCAGAACTGCAGCAACTCCGGACATACCGCTAACCCCGAGGGCAACCATAAGCAAGGCTGCAATAATTAAGGTTGAGATGGTCAGACCACTTATTGGATTGTTGCTTGAGCCGATTAAGCCAACCAGATAACCTGAAACAGCGGCAAAGAAGAAACCGGCTACAATCATTACGACAGTTGCAACCAGGGCTGCTGAAAAATCACCTGCAAAGTGGAAATAGATAAAGAATGTGAGAACGGCAGCGACAAGAATTCCGACAAAGACGTACTTAAAATTCATATCGTGATCGGTTCGAACTTCTTTAACAGAACTTCCACCGGCAGCCTTTTTAACATCTCCAATGGCTCTGCTGAGACCGGTACCAAGACTCTTACGCATTTTGAATAGTGTGAAGCCTGCGCTCATAAGCATTCCACCGATAGCAATAGGACGAACAATAGATCGCCATACCTGGTTTGCAAGTCCGACCCAGGTTTCGTCATTTACAGTAACAGGTCCGTTAGCCTGAAGTGAATTAAGTAATTCGGGACCTAAGAAATAAAGGAGCAGAGGGACGAAAAGACCCCAGGCAAGTAATCCACCGGCAAAGTTTAAAGAAGCGAGACTGGGACCGATAATATAACCAACGCCCATATAGGCAGGGCTGACACCGGGAGTGCTTAATAAGGCACCTCCGCTTGCGTTAACTGCGGCAGTTTTACCGACTGCAATTTTCTGTGATGCAAAACTAATAAACTTTTCCCAGGAAGCAGCAAAGAACTGAACCTGTTTTAATATCTGAATTAAAGCACCGAGTCCCATTGCCCAGAAGAGGTATTTGGCACCACTTGTTCCGGTTCTGCCGGCTTTGTGAATTTCAGCAGCAGCTACTGATTCAGGGAAAGGAAGGTCTCTGTCTTCAACCATTACACGTCTTAGAATTGTGACAAAGAAAATTCCAACCACACCACCAACAAACATTATTGCGGTTGCTTCGAGGTAGTGCTGAACAGTGAAGAATTCAGTCCAAACGCCGGCAATAAGAAACGCCGGAATAGTAAAGATAGCTCCCGCAGCGACGGATTCGCCAATGGAACCAACTGTTCTTGCAAAATTTTCTTCAAGGATGGAGCCCTTAAATGCTTTAAGAAGTGCCATACCAATAACGGCTGCGGGATAAGTAGCCGCAATCGTCATTCCTGCTTTTAATCCGAGATATGCATTTGCGGCACCGAGCACAACGCACATTACTAATCCGATAACCAATGCACGGATTGTGAACTCCGCCATATTGGTTTCGGCCGAGACGTAGGGAATAAATTTTTTGGGTTCAGCCATAATAACTCCTAAAATTATCAAAAAATATGGAAAATAAATACAAATTTTACATTATAAAGAAAATAATAACGATGACTAAGATAACTTTTTTCAGGAAAACTTTAAAATAAAAACTGAGTGGGAAGACCTGAAAAATTTATTATATATTATTAGCCGAAGGTTAAAAAACTAAATAGTGAATAAGTAATTACGCTTCGCTTTCATTAATTGGTAATTTGGTTGTCGAGACCTTTTTTCGAGGGGGGATTACCAAACCGTGGCGGAGGATTCGCACGAATAAGAAGTACGTATTCACTGGCATGGATGAGGCAACTTAGGGGCAAGGTATAGGGTAATAAGATTGGAAGGTCAATTCGCTTCGTTTAAAACAAAAAAGTAATCCCGACATCCGGTGTGTCCTCAAAATTCAACAAATGGCAGGATACTGCCATCCTTGATTTGTGATTCACTCCCCCGTCGGGATAGAATAAACTCTCCTGAAAATATTCAATCATCCCAAAAAACAACTCAGCCTCTTTTCACCCTTCCCTTCTGTTTCCCTTCTGACTCTTCACCCAAATATGAAAAACGCTGTTTTTAGCTTATTTTCGCAGTTTGACAAAATATACTTAATTTTGACATTTTGTACATAAAGCCGGTCTTAAGCCCCTTTAACTATCTCAGCAAGATAAAATAAAACAACCCTGTTCAGAGTTATCCATTTTGATATTTTGCGGCTAAATACTTTTTTTAATTTAGCTAATAAAAATGAAAAACCCTGCCATATTGACAGGGTTATGTAGTACACCCGTAGGGATTCGAACCCCAAACCTTCTGATCCGTAGTCAGATGCTCTATCCAATTGAGCTACGGGTGCTTGAAATTCAGGTTGCAAAGATAGTTAATTTTTGCCGTTTTTCAAAGAGAATATGCTTCCACAGTCCGCTTGAAAATAATATCTATGTTTTGCAGAGTCCGGTTATAATCAAATAGTTTTTCCAGTTCTTCCGAAGTGAGATACTCAAGTACCTCTTCTTTTTTGATGAGTTCATCTTTAAGATTTTTTCCAGCATCCCGCCATACTTCCATTGCACTATCCTGCACAATTTTATAGGCTGCTTCCCGCGTTGCCCCTTTTTCGGTAATGCTTAACAATACTTTCTGCGAGAATACCAGCCCCCTCGTCAGTTCGAGATTTTTCTTCATGTTTTCGGGATATATGAGAAGATTTTTTACAAGTCCAACCGTCTTTGCCAGCATATAGTCCAGCAGAATTGTACTATCGGGAATTATCACCCGCTCTACTGAACTGTGACTGATGTCTCTTTCATGCCAGAGTGTTATGTTCTCCAGACCCGCCATTGCATTGCCCCGAAGTATCCGAGCCATTCCGGCTATTCTTTCCGAGATTATAGGGTTGCGCTTGTGCGGCATTGCAGAACTTCCTTTTTGTCCTTTGGAAAAGTACTCCTCTGCTTCGAGGACCTCAGTCTTTTGCAGATGCCTTACTTCCGTGGCTATTTTCTCAAGCGTACCGCCTATTACGGCAAGTATGGCGAGATATTCTGCGTGCCTGTCCCGCTGGATTACCTGCGTTGATACCGGGGCGGGCTTTAATCCCATATGAGCACAAACATACTCTTCGATTTTGGGACTTAAATGATCAAAGGTTCCTACTGCCCCGGAAATCTGTCCAACTGAAATAACATCAATTGCTCTTTTAAGTCTTTCGATATTCCTGTTGGTCTCTTCAAACCACAGAGCAAATTTAAGTCCCATAGTAGTTGGCTCAGCGTGGATGCCGTGCGTTCTGCCGATGCAGAGAGTCAGACGATGCTCCAGTGCACGCTCCTTTAGTGCGGTGCGAAGTTCCATCAGGTTTTTTAATATCAGTTCCCCGGCGGTCTTCATCTGAAAGGAAAGAGTCGTATCCAAGATATCGGAGGATGTCATGCCGTAATGGATATGCCTCGATTCGGGACCCACATATTCAGCAACGTTAGTCAGAAAAGCAATAACATCATGCTGAGTGGTCTCTTCTATTTCGAGTATTTTTTTTACGTCAAATTTAGCTTTTTCTTTTATTACATTGACGTCCGCTTCTGGTATTTCCCCAAGTGCTGCCCTGGCTTCGCATGCTAATATCTCAATCCTGAGCCAGGTTGAGTATTTGAACTCATCCTCCCAGATTCTGCCGATCTCTTTTCTTGTATAACGTTCTATCACTTTATTTTCTCCAGTTTCATTTTCAGATTTTTTGTATCAGATCCGCGAACTACTTTAAGTGTAACAGTCTGATTTGTTCTGAACTCCTGCAATAGCCCCGACAGGGTAGTCTGGTTGTTTATCTTGAATTCGTCGAGCTGGATGATTACATCCCCGACTTCAATACCGGCATCCGCTGCAGGAGAATTTTTCTGAACTCCGGTGACTATTACTCCCCTGGTGTTTTCGAGATTAAAATATTTTGCGATTGCATCATCAATGTTCTGTACTTTTAATCCGGTATAGAAATCCCGTTTAATGCTTCCCAGGTCTTTTAGTTCATCCACTATTTTTTTAACTTTATTAATGGGAATGGCAAATCCCAGTCCGATATTCCCCTGCGATCCACCGGCGGTAAATATGAGTGTATTCATACCAATAACCTCACCTAGCGCATTTACCAGGGGTCCTCCGCTGTTCCCTCCATTTATAGCGGCATCGGTTTGGATCATATTCATATAATAGCGGTTCTGCACAGGTTCGAGATTCATTCCGAGCGCACTCACAACTCCTACAGTCACCGTGGGCTTGTCATTTAATTCAAACAATCCGAAAGGATTGCCCAGAGCAATAACCCATTCTGCAATGAGTATATCGCTCGAGTTCCCCAGTTTGAGGTATGGGAAGTTCTCTCCTTCTATTTTAAGCAGACAAATATCCGAAGTACCATCCGTTCCTACTATTTTAGCATCGTAGTGTTTGCCATCCGTCATTGTAACCACAATCTGGGTTGCATTCCCCGCAACGTGATCATTGGTAAGGATGTAACCATCCTCGGATATGAGAAATCCGGAGCCAAGTCCGCTTACCTTTTGCCGAGTTGAGCGGTCCCCGAAGAACTGACGGAAGAAGGGATCATCAAAAAAGGGACTGAAAAACGGATTCTGGATTTCCCTTATTTCGGTTACGTTTATTCCGACCACCGCATTGTTGATCTTTGCAACTGTTTCGGTAATTATTGTTTGCCGTGATGTGGAGATACCCGAGTTCAGTTGCTGCCTGACCTGCTGAAAGTCATTTTCTGCTTCGTGATATATCTTTTTGTCACCCGACAAGTAAGAGATTAGCAGTGGAGTTGCAATTAATAATATTACAACCAGAATAACGAAAAACAATTTATTCTTTTTCATAACAAGCCTTCCCTATATGAACTTCAAGCTTTCAATTAATAAGAAATGGTTTCAATTTTTATTATTTCCGCGTCAGGATCATATTTTTTGAGATAGGTAATAAACTCTGTGTTTATATATCTTTCCTGTTTTTTCTCAAAGTCCTTAATTAGTTTTTCCACCCGTTTCCTTGTAAGAACGGTTTTGAAATAATTTTTTTCCTCGTTATCATCGTAAATCCTGAAATAATTTCTTTTAATTGTTTTCATTTTTACCTTTCGTAGTTTAGTTTAAAATTTCTTCCTGATGCATTATATCGCTGAAAAGCTCGCTTTTGATTGACTCGGCATTTTTGCGGGCGTTGGCAAGCGATGTGATTATGTAGCGGTTCGCAATAAACACTTTGCGCGGTTCAATTCCGGCTTCTTCCAGCAGAAGAAAACTTACGTAGATATAACCATATAACTCCACAAGATCCTTGCTTGCAATATCCTGGAAAGTGGGATCTTTTTTCTCGATAACATACTTGAGGCAATCCCTGAATATCGTCCTGATTTCCTTTACGAAATTGAGAAGTCTGACCAGCCCCCCCTTATATTCCAGGTTTTCCTTTTCGTCGAAATAATCAGAGAGGATGTCGTTAATTACTCCACCGGAGGAAGCTACAATCTGAAGTTGGGAGGTTCCCTCGTAAATGTTGGTAATGCGGGCATCCCTTGCAAGTCTTTCCACCTTGAATTCCCGCATATATCCAGTACCACCATGAATCTGAAGTGAATCATAGGTCATTTTATTTGCGCATTCGGAGGTTATATACTTCGTAAGCGGGGTTAGGAAATTAGCAATTTTAGTGGCTTGCTTTAATCTCGCATTCAGTTCATTAACCGGCTGACCTGCGTTTTTGAGTCTCTCAATCTCCTCTTCCAGTTTTTCTTTTATGTCAACGCTTTTAGCGGTTGCATAAAATAAAGACCGGTTGCTTTCCAGCATTACCCGCATATCCAAAAGCATATTGGTCACAACGGGGATATTAAAGATTGGTTTTCCAAATTGTTCTCTTTCGCGGGCATATTTATAAGCTTCCTCATATGCTGCTTGTGAAATTCCAAGCGCCTGGGCACTCACACCCATTCTTGCTCTGAACATCAGGTCCAGCACGTATTTAATTAATCCAAACTTCCTGCTGCCCACTAGTTCGGCTGGAGTATCGGAAAACTGGAGCTCGCAGGTAGGTGAACCATGGATACCGAGTTTGTGTTCAATTCTTCTTACCTTGACTGTTTTATCGTTCCGGCATACGAACATACTGAGTCCGCGTCCGTCTTTAGTCCCCGGTTCCGAACGGGCAAGCACGAGAAGCACCTCGCCGTTACCGTTAGTAATAAATCGTTTTACACCTCTTAGGAACCATTGCCCCTTTTCGTTCTGATAAGCCTGAAGTTTTACCGCCTGCAGATCACTTCCGGCATCAGGTTCGGTAAGTGCCATGGCACCGGTATATTCCCCGGTACAGAATCCGGGAAGATATTTTTCCCGCTGTTCTTCATTCCCAAATTTTTTAATAGTATCTCCGATGTCCTGCAGTCCGAATATATTCATCAGACTTGCATCAGCGCGGGATATCATTTCGACGGCGACCATATAAATTGTAAACGGAATATTTAAACCGCCATACTTCCGGGGAATTATCATGCCGCTTAAATCCGCCAGGGAGAGTTGCTTCAGGTTTTCCTGAGTTCCCTTTGCATAATGAACTTTGCCATCCCGGAACTGGGCTTCTTCCAGGTCAACATCGGTCGCTCTTTCCGATATGAAATTACCGGCAATATCTCCCACCATTTCCAGTACCTTACGATAGCTTTCCATAGCGTCTTCATAATTAACAGGAGCATAGTTGTACTTCTTACTCTCTTCATAATTATCCTCCGCCATACCGACTATTTCTTTCAAGTCTAAGTTATTGAAATGAAAGAGGATATCTTTATTATCTAAAAAATAGTTAGGCATACCGGCTCCTATTTCAGTTTGTGTTTATAAGTTTCAATGAATTTAGGGATCACTTCAGTGGCATCCCCCACAATTGCATAATGAGCAACATCAAAAATGGGCGCATCCGGGTCACTGTTGATTGCAATAATTTTGTTCGAATCCTGCATACCTGCCCTGTGCTGAATTGCTCCGGAAATTCCAACCGCTATGTATAGCTTCGGTCTGACAGTCACCCCGGTTTGTCCTACTTGCCTCTCAGGAGAAATAAAACCCGCATCAACTGCTGCACGGCTGCCGGCAACCTCGCCGCCAAGAACATCCGCAAGTTCATGTATAAGCCGGAAATTTTCTTTTGAGCCTAAGCCATACCCGCCTGCAACGATTATGGAACTTCCCTTCAGGTTAACCTTGCTTTCCTGCGTATGCCTTTCTATAATCTCCACTAGTTTGTCCTCCGGGGCAGGATGATATTTAACAGTCTTTATTTTGATTGGTTTAGAATTGGGGACCTTAACCTGTTCCATCACTCCTTCACGGACAGTAGCCATCTGGGTCGCAGTTTCCGGAGTTATAATTGTGGCTATGATGTTCCCGCCGAATGCCGGTCTGATCTGGAGAAGCAGATTCGGGTAATCTTTCCCCAGATAGTTCACATTTTCAATCTTCAGGTCCACGCAGTCTGCAGTCAGTCCGCTCATGGTTTTTGAAGCAACTCTTGGAGCAAGATCCCTTCCGGTGATTGAAGCACCAAAAAGCACAATGCGCGGTTGTTCTCTTTCTATTAGTTCGTTGAAAATTCTGGAATAAGGGAGGGATAAATAATCTTTCAGGAAAGCATCTTCAATCAGGTATGCTTCATCGGCACCAAACTCAGCGGTTTGCCCGGCAATATTTTTAACATTATGCCCGATTACAATGCTCTTTAACAAGCCGTTAAGGCTGTCGGCTAGTTTTCTCCCTTTGGAGAGTAATTCAAGACTCACCTCAGCAGCTTTACCATTCCGTTGTTCTATAAAAACCCAAACTTCATTATTCATAATTTTTCTTCCTTCGCTTATCCAAAAATGTGGTCTTGAGTTAACTGATCTATCAAAGCACCTAAACCGGCGGTTGTCGGTTCGATTCTGTTGTAGCTGTTCCCTGCCAGCACTACTGATTCAACTTTATGAACTTTGGTTGGAGATCCTTTTAAGCCGCAGCGGTCCTGATTCAGTTGTAGATCATCCATGGTGAGGGTGTTGATGAACAGACCTCTTTCCTGGTACTCATGAACAAGTTTATCAATATATAACAGCGAATTGCCTTCGGTAAGTTTTTCAAGTTCTATCAGGGATTTGGCATTCTTATAAGCCATCATCCGTTTGGCACTGAATGGACGGGGCTGGGCTGCATCCTTCAGTACTGTGATAAGTACCGGCAATTTGCTTTTCTGGATTTCATAACCGCCGTCAATTTGCTTTTTAGCAGTTACGGTGTCCTCCGTAACATCCAGAATTTCCCGGGCAAATGTGATCTGGGGTATCCCTAACTTTTCGGCTGTCTGAGGACCCACCTGTGCAGTATCCCCGTCAATAGCCTGTCTTCCCGCAAATACAAAATCATAGTTCCCAATATGTTTTATTACCTCGCTAAGCACATAAGAAGTAGCAAGCGTATCGGCACCGGCAAATTTCCTGTCACTAACCAGATAAACCTCATCTGCCCCCATGAAGAAACATTCCCTTAATATATCGGAAGCCCTTTGCGGACCCATAGTAATAGCGGTTACCTTGCCGCCATATTTCTCCTTGACTTGCAGGGCAAATTCAAGCGCTATCTTGTCTTCATAGTTAAAGATAGCAGGAAGTTTTGAACGATTCACAGTTCCATCCTCCCTCATAACCTTGCCTGAGATATTTGCAGTATCCGGAACTTGTTTGACCATCACGATTGAATTGAGCATTCTATCCTCTTTAAGATTGCTGAATATTTTCAAAAAAATTATTTTGAAATATACGAATTTATGGGATTTTTCTTAAACGGAATGGTAAGGAACAATAAGGGAAAAATTCTGCGCTTATCCGGGTAGAGAGAAATCTTAATAATTTTACTCAGACTCTCTCTACCCTCAGAATTATTTTAGCTTAACAGATAGAAATCTGTTTCAGAAAGCATTAAATCCTAAACTGATGAGATGAACTGCTCCGAAATCGCCGTATAAATTATACGCATAATTGAGCATGAAGTTTTTATAGAATAATCCGAATCCGGCCGTTAATCCACCTAATCCTTCAATGTCCTTTTGACCGGTATTATATCCCAACCTTAATGCAAAATATTCAATTATTCTATATTCTCCGCCAAGATTAAACTTGATATCGCTGTCATTTGGTAAATCTCCGGAAGTTGTAAACAATAATCCTTCCATAGCATGGTAAGCCAAACCCGCTGAAATAATCATTGGCAGAGAGCTGGAAACAGAATCATACTTTAATCCGGTACCGATATTCCTAACAGCCAAACCAAAATCTATTCCGTCATAAGTATAGAATCCGCCAATATCGAGTGCAAATGCAGAGGCGGATTTTTCGGCGAGAGTTTCAAAAACTCCCTTAAAAGTAACTCCGGCACTCAATTCAGGCATAAATTTTCTGCTGTAACTTAGATGAAATCCAATATCTGAATTTGTAAAAGTTCCGGTTTTTATAAACCCTACCGGTGCGGCTTCTGTTCTTGTCATCTCTCCGGAATTGAAGTAGGAAACACCTGCTCCGATTACACCAATTCCGTAGGGAATAGCAATACCAATATATCCTGTTTTCATCTCTTCATAAATGGATGAAAAAGTTAATACCAAATCTGTAGATTTAATTCCAATAACAGAAGCGGGATTATAATATATGCAGCTTGCATCTCCCGAAAGAGCAACTCCAGAATGTCCTAAAGCAGCAGTTCTTGCATTTGTGCTCAATTTCAAGAATGTACCTGAGGAAGTTCCTGCATTATCATTTTGTGCAAACACAAAACCATAAAATAGGAATGTCATTAAAACAATTATTACTGATATCGTTTTCATTTTAAACTCCTAATTTATCGTATAACTGTAAACTTACCAATTGATTTATGCTCTTCACCGTCAGGATCAGTATAGTAAATAATATACAGATATGTTCCGCTTGCAATTTCCTTACCTGCGTTATTTTTTCCGTCCCATGAAACTTCATTATAACCTTCCTGCGTTACCGTTTTTTCGGGAGGTATTTCAATTATGAAATCTCCGGCAATGTTAAATACTTTTATTGAGAGATTACCCCCGGTTGTACCTAATACATAAGTAAATCTCATTCCTCCGGTAGGTAATGAAGAATGTGGGAATGGGTTCGGATAAGTAAACAGTTCTTTTATTGAGCCTTCTGTGGGTGGCTTAATACCAACATTAAACGTCCAGTTATAAAACTTCAATAATGCCTGTCCTGCAGAATCCTTTACGCTGGTAGTAATTGTTACTGTATAGAATGAATCAATAGCTAACGGTTTATTTGGAGTAAGAGTAGCCATCTTCTTTGTATCATCATAAGCTACAGTTGCACTGATTTTCTGATTACTGCTTTCTGTTATGTAAAATGTTGTAGAGTCAATTGTATTTTTTCGCATTTGATTAGAGAATACGACACTTACGACAACCTCAGGCGGAATGTATTTCTCGCCATCTTCAGGATACATCGATAAAACCACAGGAATAGTGCTTGTTTCAAAGTCAGTAAAAAGATAATCATTAGTCGTTGTATAAGCATGTGATAGATAATCGTTTATGGATGTATTTGACGTATTATAAACCTGCAAATCTTCTAACTTATATGGACTATTCATTCTATAAGCATATATTATTTTTCCGTCAAATCTTAACTCAACTCTATTAGTCCCAACTTGAAAAGTCCTTGTATTTGATGCCCAGGTCAGTTCGTTTCCCAGTGAATCCGTTAGCTTTCCGTTAATTGCATAGCTGCTTGCTGTTTTTGTATCAATTTCAATAGTAATACCTAAGTAATCATATTTACCATTGTTGTTCCCGTCAATACCGGAGTCCGAATACGAACCCGTATAACTGATGGCACCAATTGAATCACTTCCCGAAATAAAAACTCCCTCATATGTACTTGCAAGTTTCATATTATCAACTGAGGTTAAACCGGTAGTAATAAAAATATTATAAACCGTTTCTTTTTTCAAAGAACTGTTTGGAGTAAAGGTAATGCTTTTATTTGTAGAATTATACTTATATACTCCGGGAACCTGTGTTTGAGATTGATTTTCAATAAGTTTAATATTTGTTAAATTCATAGTTGACGTATTTATACTCTTATTAAACCTTATTTCAATATCGTCGTTAATCGGAAAATTGCTTGAACCTCCGTCAGGATGTATTGAATTTATTTCCAAATCCGCACTATCATTTTCAGTCGTAAAACTCCAGCTAAAATCAGAAGAGAGAGTATTACCAAGTACATCTGTAATTCCACTCTTTATAACAACATTATATGTTTTATTCGATTCAAGAAAACTATACGGAACAAATCTGATTGTTCTCGAAATCGGGAAATAAACCACATTTCCAGGAATATTAGTACTTGAATTACTTACCCTGACATACATACTGTTATTATTTATAACTCCGGAATTTAATGCAGCCGGGAACGTTGCTTCAATATTGGTTTTTACAGAAACATTTAGCTCATTTTTTGCAGGGACAAGAAATTGTAACCCAATACCGTTATTAACTACAATACTAACTTCTTTATGAACCGTAGTCAGACCGTCGGTAGCAGAAAGTTTTATCTTGTAATTCTTACTTGAAATTAGTTGATTACTTTTAACGGAAATTGATGTTCCTTCATAATTGGCTAACAATGATTGCCAGGTTGTGCCGTTATCGCTTGACAATGATACCCTGTACAATAACTTATCACCATCCCCATCTGAACCCGTCCAACTTAAGGTTTTGACAGAGCTGCCGCTCCATGTTGTACCGTTTGTTGGAGCAGTTATATTAATTACCGGAGCCTGACTTGATTTTTTCACTTCTTTAAGAAGAGTGGAACCTTTGTAAATCCTAAGCATACCGAAATTACTTGGAGTTGGAACTACAATTGAAAAAGAGTATATAGTGTCATCTGTTGCATCCTCGGTAACCAAAGTGTAGGATTTGAAATCATAAGACAAAAGCTCCGTACCGGTTGGAGTATATAGCTTTAAAGTAAGATCCCCCCCATTAGGGTATGAATATGCTTCATAATTATCATTCTCCCAAACAGGAGTAAGATAAAACTTATTATTCAAATCATATCCACCGGAGATTATAAGGTGAGGCCCTGCTGCATAATTAATCTTATTAAGTGCTGCTGCAAGTACGTTATCGTACAACTCATTATAATCATAATCGCAAATCCATCTCTCCTTTTCAGGTTTAATAGTAATCGACATCAAACTAAGTAAATTATCAGCCTCCTCATTTCCTTCATCAGTGGATTTGTTTTTCTTCTTAGTTACCCAAAATCCCTGAGTAGCCATTTCATCGGTAGTATGTTTGTTACCTCCGTGCATCTTTGAACTAATGCTGAAATTATGCCCAAATTCATGAATAACGGTTGTAGAATTTGCCCCCATACCTTCAACACCACCGTCATCTCTAAGTAAAATCATCTTCCTTCCGTCAGAGAAAGTACTTGAAACCCCGGTATAACTCCTTTCACCGGTCCAGCCATCTTCTACACTTCTTTGTCCAAAATCATCAGAAATCAGTCCGATAAAAGCAACTCCTTCGCCCTTATTAGTGAAAGCATCGCTGTTTACTAGAATATATTTAACAGTGTCACGAAAAGGCCTAACACTCTCAATAGGTTGACTACCTGTATAATCAGCCGCTTTAGGCCATGAATAGTTTTGCAGAGGTGTTTTAACATCAATATCTGCTCCTTTAGTAAACTCAATATCCTTCACCGGAAACATATCTCTGAACAACTCTTTACATCTGGTCATCAGATTTTCCATTCTAGTTTTAGCTACATAATTAACACTATCAGCCCAGCTTTCAGCAAGAATAAAATGATAAACGATTTTAAGAGTCTTTTGATTTTCTCTTAAATCAATATTTGCTGTTTCTTTAAATGTAACGGGAGTTGAACCCCCCTGGTTTTCAGGCTCAAGGGAAAGTTCAACTGTCTTATTTCCCGTTGCAATAGTTGACCAGTTCGTATAGAGATTAGTAGTATTTGTTCCGTTTTTCTTATTCTCGGCTGTTTCTCTTTTATCTTTTCGGAAATATGTTTCGCTCTCTTCCAAAACAGCTGTAGTTCCCTCTTTAAGAGTTGTTTTTACATCTATATTTTCGAATTGGGCACTTGGATGTACATTTGCTTTTTTATCCCACTTATCGGTGTAAACCCTGATTACTGCATCCTTTTCTTTAATCTGCTTTTTATTCCTAACTACCTGAATAGGAACCAGTTTATCTTTATTAATTTCCAGATCAGGAACAGTTGAGAAATTAAAGCTCCTTGAACTCTCCATTATTCCGCCTTCCGCACTCTGAACACCGCTCAAACCACCGGTAACCCAAAGCGAATATTTAACTCCATCCATTAAATCTGCATTCGGCTTAATTGTTACCTCCTTTTTATTTGCACTCAGAGCAAATGTACAGGGAACAATTGAATAACCGCTATTATTGTTGAAATACTTTATAGCAAAATTTGCGGAGGATACGGAAGCTGGATTAAGTTCGGCATTAAACTTAACTCGTATATCAGGGTTTTTGAAATTAATCAGTTTAAACTGACCTGGTATAAATTCGGTAATTTCAAGTTCTCCATCAGCTCTGATAGATCCCCAATCAACTGTTACACACCATCCGGCAAGATTTACATCTATATATACAACCACTTCGTTTTTTCCAGGTGATTGTTTTGTACCCCCAATTATATCAGCAGGAGAAAGTGTGAAGCTATTAATGCTCCATTGATTGTTTGCACCATGAAGTGTACCGACTACCTTACCATTAAACCTTACTACATCCACTTCACCGCTTGATTCATCAACATCCCAAACGCTCATAATCAGTTTCAGATTTTTTAGTTTCAGCGGGTCAACATCAATAAAAATCGGGAATCTGATTTCGGATTTTTTATTCGTACATAAAGGACCATAATAAACATCCAAATCATAACCCGAAGAAGTTTTCCACTCAATAAAGTTATCATTTAGTTTGTCAGGTTGCTCCGGTCTGATTAAGTATGAGGGTATATCCTCAGGTCGATAATTAGAAAATCTTTCTAATTCTGCGTCCGATTGGTTAGACTGAGGGAAAATATTGATTGAAATATACAGTAGAATAAAGATTAGAAGTTTGAAATATCTATTCATCATCGACTCCATTTCTCAGATAATATCCCGGATTCCGGAAAAATCTGAATTTAATGATAAAAGAATGATTATAAGAGAACAAAAACTTACAAACAAACTTAAATTGTTAAACTTGCTGAAATGTAATTAATATTTTTCTTAAATCCAAGATATTTCCACATATTAATCTGAATTATTAATAATTATCGCCATATAAGTGTTTATTATCACAAATTATATCTTCTTTTACATCAGTCCGTCCCGGGAAAGGTAATTATCTGGGATTAGATTTATAATTAGAATTTTTTTTTTCAAAGCTTATAAATAGAATAAACTTAGATAAAAGATTAGTAAAAAAAGTATATTTTATTTATATTTGGTTATAATTTTTTATCAGTATATCTGCACCCGTAGCTCAACTGGACAGAGCATCTGACTTCGGATCAGAGGGTTGAGGGTTCGAATCCTTCCGGGTGTACAATATCTATGCTTTTTGAACCATATCATTACGCCACAATGAGTTCCGCATTAAAACTTGCGGAAACCGCCTACAGTATGGACGAGGTGCCCGTCGGTGCCGTAATCACATACAATAAAAAAATAATTGGAAAAGGTTATAATCAGATTGAATTGCTAAAGGACTGCACAGCACATGCTGAAATTCTGGCAATCACCGCAGCGGAACAATACCTGCAGACAAAAGTACTTGCCGGCTGCGAACTATTTGTTACTCTCGAACCTTGTATTATGTGTATTGGCGCGGCGATTCTAGCAAAACTTGACTCTGTGTATTTTGCAGCATTTGATACGAAATCAGGAGCCTGTGGTTCCGTTTATAATATCCCCGGAGACCAAAAGTTAAATCACACGATTAAGATTTACAGCGGACTTTTTGAGGATGAAGCGAAAAGACTTTTAAGCAGCTTCTTTTCGGAAAAAAGAAAAAAGAAAGAAGATTAGCTTAGAGAATTAAGCAATTCCTCGGCTTTCCAACTCCCAAGTTCCTTTGCCTTGTTCAGACATTCCAACCCCTTCTCTTTTTGATCATTGTCCAGATACAACTTGCCCAGTTCGAAAAATCCGAGACTGTATGTTGGATTGATCTGAACAGCAATCAGCAAATCCCCTATTGCCTCATCTGGTTTATCCATTTTGAGATATGATTTTGCCCTGTTTTTATAAGCCTCGAAATAATCCGCTTTAAGTTTTATAGCTTCAGAAAAGTCCGTAACAGCCCCTTCGTAATCTTCCATATCAATTTTTGCATAAGCGCGGTTATAATAAGCAACGGGATTATCTCCCGTCAATTCAATCACTTTTGAGTATGCCGAAACCGCACCGCTGAACTCGGATTTATTCTGTTTAGCATATCCAAGCATAAAGTAGCCGTCGGTAAACTCAGGATTTAATTCCACTGCTTTTTCGAAGTGGGGAATTGCATCCTCAACTTCTCCAATCGAAAAGAGGGCAATGCCGATATTAAAGTGAGTTGTACCATTTTCAGGGTCAAAGGTTAGCGACTGAAGGTAATCCTGAATAGCTGAGTTCGTATCCCCTAAAGCGTATTTTGCATTTCCCCTGTTAATAAGGGCATCGGAATAATCAGGAGACAACTCAATAGCCAGATCATAGTTCTCAATTGCCCGTTCGTGCTGTTTAAGATTGTAGTATGCATTACCTCTGTTATAATATAACAGCGGGTTTGAATTATCGATCTGACAAACTTTGTCATAATCCTCAATAGCCTGCTCGTTATTTCCAAGACTGAAATGAAGATTCCCTCTGGCAAAAAGCGCAAGTAGATTGTTTGGATTCTGAGTCAGAGCTTCGCTAAAATCGCCCATGGCTCCGTCAAAATCACCAGTGTTATACTTACTGTTGCCAAGATAATAAAAAATATCTGAAAAATCGCCGGATATGGAGAGAGCCTTGTTAAACGCTTCTATTGCGTGAGTATAGTCTTCCATAGAGTAGTAAGACAGTCCGATATTATAGTATATTGAGATATTTTCAGGATCATTACTTAATGCTTTTTCAAAATCAGCAATTGATTCCTGAAATTGCTTCAGCGCAAATTTAGCATTCCCACGATTAAGGTAAAGCACCGACATGTCAGATCGCAAATCTATTGCCCTGTTAAAAACCTCGATTGCTTCTTCGAATTTATCGGTGTTATAAAGCAAATCAGCTCTTTTTTTGACCGCTTCAAAGTAGTCAGGATCAATATTAACTGCAGATGTGAAACAACTAATTGCTTCCGATTCCATATTATTATCCGAGTAAATTATACCCAGACTGTAGTATACATCTTTTTCGGATGGATTAAGTTCAAGAACCTTCTTGAAGTCATTTATTGCCTTATCAGTTTTGTCCATGTTGTAATAAGTGACTGCTCTAAGATGGTAGAATTCCGGGACAGCTGGATCAATAATTATTGCTTTTGAAAAGTCGTCGAGAGCATTTTCATTTTTACCAAGTAATGAATAAGTGCTTCCCCTGCCTACATAGGCATTTGCAAGTTTTGGATCCTCGGCAATAGCATTATTATAAATAACAAGCGCTGCTTCGAGGTCTCCCTCAAGGCGTAGCTTTTCTGCTTTTTCCAGCAGTTTAACTGCTTTAGATTTGAATACTGTTGATTTTAAAAATTCTGCAAAACTCATATAGAAGCTGTTGAAATCCGGAGTTACAAATTTCCTATTCTTTAATTATATAATTTACAACTTATAAACCAGATTTTCTAAAAAAATTTTCATTTTGCTAAATATGACGTGATTTTACTCAAAATCATGTTCAAAATAATCGATATTCCTTTCATATTTTCGATTTATAGCCTCTTTTAGTCTATTCTGGAAAACCTTTGCCGCATCATAATCATAGTGTTTCAGGAGGTAATGGAGAGCGATTACTTCCGAAATCACGGTAATATTTTTTCCGGGAACTATTGGAAGCCTGACGTAAGGAAGATCTACTCCCAGAATATTAAATGACGCATCCTCCAGACCAGTTCTGGTATAATCCGAATCCTTACTCCACACTTCGAGTTCCACAATTACTTCTAGCCTTTTCTGGTATCTAATAGCCCGGACACCGAACATTTTTTCCACATCGATAAATCCGATCCCTCTGATTTCCATGAAGTGTTTTACCAGTTCTGTTCCGGCTCCAAGTATTATGCTCTCTGCTTTTTTAGTTAAAATTACCACATCATCAGCGACCAGCCTATGCCCTCTCTCTATAAGGTCAAGTGCAATCTCGCTTTTGCCAATACCGGAATTACCTACAAACAATATTCCCACTCCGTAGACATCAACAAACGAACCATGGATTGAGAGTCGTGGGGCAAACTGATCATCAAGAAAATCACTGATAAGATTAGAAAGTTTGGTGGTTGAGAGTTTTGATCCAAAAACAGGAGTGTTGAATTTATTAGCTAGTTCGAGCAGCTCATCAGAAGGTCTATGATCATTAGTGAGAATAATACAGGGGATTTCAAATTTCAGAATTTTTTCAAGTGCAACTCTTCTTTCCTTTAATGAAAGAGCTCCCAGATACTTGATTTCAGTATTCCCAAATACTTGTACTCGGCTATAAGCAAATAAATCAACAAACCCGGCTAAAGCTAAGCCGGGTCTGTGAAGATTTTGATCTTTAATTTTTCTGTCGAGTCCCCCTTCACCGGTTAATAGATGAATGCCAAATTTTTTTTCGGTGATTTTATGAAAGAATCTGACATCAATGGATTCTTTCCGGGTCATCGCATTATTATCGATACTAATCATTTAAATATGAGCTATCCTTTTTGTTTTAAGTTTTTTCAACATACGTTTAAGTTTTTCAACTGCACCGGCAACCGAGACTTTAAAATCTTCCGAAACCTGCTCTGCTTTTAATAATTGCCCCGGAACTTTGATAACTATTTCGGCAATTTTATCACTTTCTTTTTGATTCTGATAGCTGAGCACAATGTCCGCGTCCATTATTTCATCACTAAATCGTTCGAGTGATTTGACTTCATCTTTCACATACGATTTTAATGTGTCGTGTGCTCTGAATTTGCGGGCTGTGATTTTTATGTTCATTTGATACCTCCGGTATTTTTATGATTTTGGATGTGTTTTCTTATAGACACTCTTTATTCTTTCAATACTTGTATGAGTATAAATCTGAGTTGTAGAAAGTTTAGAGTGACCTAAAATCTCTTTAACTGCTAGAATGTCGGCACCATTATCCAATAAGTGGGTTGCAGAACTGTGCCTCAGGACATGTGGACTCTTTTTCTTGATGTCCGTTACCAGTCCTAAATATTTGTTAATAATTGAATAAACAACTCTCGTCGATAATCTACCTTCGTTTGTGTTAAAAAATAAATAATTATTGTCTTTCTTTCTTTTAATCGTACCAAGATATTCTTCTAGTACTTTTATGGTTTTTTCACCAACAGGAACAACTCTGAGTTTGTTCCCTTTTCCGAGAATTCTGAGACGGTTCTTTTCGAATTCCAGATCAGACATTTTTAAGTCGCACAGCTCGGAAACGCGCAAAGAACAACCATATAGCATTTCAAAAATGGCTTTATATTTTAAATACCTGATTTTCCCTGTTTCGTTAAATCTTTTATGAAGATATTCCTGAAGATCCTCATAATTGCGAACACTTATAACCTCAGGCAAAACTTGTACTGTCTTAGGATTTCTGAGTAATTTAACTCTGTTTGTTTCTACAAGATCATTTTTATAAGCGAAATCAATCAACCCTCTGATCGATGCAAGTTTCCTTGCTATTGATTTCATTGAATACCGGTTTTCATTAAGTTCAAACAGAAATCTTTTAACAATTTTTTCATCTATCTGTTTAATTACTGTTTTTTCCAGTTTCCTGCAAAATACTCCGAATTGACTTAAATCCTCATTATAAGACTTGATGGTATTATTCGAATACCTCTTAATATGCTTAAGGGAATCTAAATAATCAGCAATTACAGAGTAAAGCGAAACATCACTCATCTGATTCTTCCGGATTTTCTGGTATTAATTCATATTTGCACTTCGGGCAAGCAATATAATTTCCTTTTTTAGCTGAGTATTTTCCCTCCATATAACTGTTTCCACACTCAGGGCATTCTTTATTTACAAGCTTATTCCAGCTTACAAAATCACAATCGGGATACGAAGAGCAGCCATAGAAGGTTTTGTTCTTTTTAGACCTTCTCTCCACTATGTCTCCTTTGGAACATTTAGGACATTTTACATCCAGAGTAATGTTCTTTACAAAATCACATTCAGGATATTTTTCGCAACCAATGAACTTACCAAATTTGCCTTGTCTGAAAACAGTCCTGTTACCGCATTTTTCACATACCTCTCCTGTGAACTCAACTTCATTATTAACCTTAATTAATTCGCGCATTGATTTGATATTATTGCAGTCTGGATAGTTGCTGCAGGCAAGAAATTTACCAAATCTGCCGTACTTAAATAACATCTCATGACCGCATTTATCGCAAATGATTTTTTCTATTTCAGATTCAACTTTCTCGAGCGATTTTATAAACGGCAAATAAAAATCGTTCATTACCTGCAAGAAATCGGCATCGCCTTGAGCAATCTGATCAAGTTCAGCCTCCATTCGAGAGGTAAATCTCACCTCAAAAATGTCAGGAAAATTTTTAACCAGGATCCCATTAACCTTGTGTCCTAATTCCGTGGGGAAGAGCTTTCTTTCTTTCAGATAGACATAGGAGCGGTCGATTATTGTACTCACAATTGATGAATATGTACTTGGGCGCCCTATTCCCTGACTTTCAAGTTCTTTTATCAGACTTGCCTCGCTGTACCTTGGTGGCGGTTTAGTGAAATGCTGAGTATGCTCAAGTTCATCCAGTTTCAAGTTTTGGTTCTTCTCCAACCCAAGCGGAATGCTTTCATTCTTAGCCTCGGATTTATCATCAAAGTCATCCTTCGCTTCGGTCTGCTCGGAGTATATCTTCATGAAACCATCAAATCTGAGTGCCTGACCATAAGCTCGAAAAGTGTATTTCCCTTCTGAAATATCAACTATAGTTGTTTCAAGAATAGCCTGACTCATCTGTGAGGCAATGAAGCGCTTCCATATTAGTTGATAGAGTTTGAATGATTTATCGTCCAGATAAGGTTTTACAAACTCAGGGGTATATTTCATTGATGTGGGTCGTATTGCTTCATGGGCATCCTGAACTTTTCCGGATGATTTCTTTTCGTAAGTGTTTCCGGTTGATGGCAAGTAATTCTCACCAAAGTTTTGAGCGATAAAACCTCTGGCTTCAGAAATTATTTCCGCACTAATACGCGTAGAGTCAGTTCGCATATAAGTTATAAGACCAACGATACCTTCATCCGGTGACAGTTCCACGCCTTCATAAAGCTTCTGAGCAATACCCATGGTTTGCTTGGATCTGAATCTTAAAACACGGGATGCTTCTGCCTGTAAAGCACTCGTAATGAAAGGGGGAGAAGGATTTCTTCTGATTGTCTTTTTGACAACATTGGAAATCTTAAAAAGCTTATTTTTTTCTATATCATCATAAATCCTGTATGCAGTTTCCTTGTCCGGAATAACCGAATGTCTTTTAAGGAATTCCTGCATCTCTGCTTCACTCATTTTGGATTTCGGAAGAGTTTTGATTTCCTTTCCGTCAATACTGTGAAGCTTTGCCTTGATTTTTATTTCCTCGGCAGTAAGGAAATACCCCCAGATGGACCAATACTCGATTGGAACATAGTTAAGAATTTCAGCGTCCCTTTCACAGATTAGTCTGAGTGCGACGCTTTGCACCCTGCCTGCAGAAAGAGTGTTCCCCGACTCTTCAATAGCCGCTTTCCAAAGGAAAGGACTGATTTTGTATCCGATAATCCTATCCATCATCCTTCGCGCACGCTGTGAGGCAACCAGAGCAGTATCAATCTGACGGGGTGAATTCATACCTCTGTCAATTCCGGATTTTGTTATCTCGGTGAATAACACACGTTCAATATCAATTTTTTTTCCGTTTGTTATCACTTCAGCGATATCCTGCGCTATTGCCTCCCCTTCCCGGTCAGGGTCAGTTGCAATGAACACTTTTTTACTTTTCGCTGCAAGATCCTTAATTTTTTTTACAACTTCGGCTTTCCCTCTAATCGTTAAAAATTTTGGTAGAAAACCATTGGAAACATCAATCCCAAGGCTGCTTTTGGGCAGATTACGAATATGTCCGATTGTAGCTTCTACATGAAATTTTTTACCCAGATATTTATTTATTGTTTTCGCTTTTGAAGGCGACTCAACTATGAGCAGATTTTTCATCGTTCTTTCAGTTTATTTGATCGTATATATATAATAACAGACGGCTACCCGCACTTGAGTGTCGATCTGCTTCAAACAATGAACTCAACAAGAATATGTTAAATTCAAGATTACTTAAAGGTTTGTCGGTAATTAGCGTCAGCCTGTCAAGCAGGGTGTTAACGTCTTCAGTTGTCAGAACCTCAAGATTCCATAATCTTAATAATTTGGAATAATTTTCAATTCCTATCAGACGTAATTCATCTTCAGATAAAATCCTACTGCTAAGTGACTTTGACTTCAATTCTTTTTCCAGAGCAAGTTCTGAGAGGAGCTTGTCAAAAATCCAACTATATATGGTTGGAACAACTGATTTTTTGTACCCTGGTTTTGATTTTAACTCATCATCTATTTGCTTAATACTTTTTCCTCTCACAATGCCGTCTATAACATTGGAGATTATTATTTGCAGATTTTGTTCCATAAATGCTAATTTTTTGTGAATTTCCTCAAAAAATAATTTTCTTTTCTTTTCATTAATCCCCTTTCACTTGAATTTCCATCATTAAATCCCAGCAGATGTAAAATCCCGTGTATTACTAATCTGAATAACTCCTCATCTAAAGATACTTTATACAAGGCAGCATTTTTTTCGGCATCCTGGGTCGAAATAACAATCAGTCCTTCTAAAACCAAATCCTGATCACTGAAATTTAGGGATATTACATCTGTGCTGTAGTTATGTTTGAGATATTTGCAATTATAATCAATCATTTCCTCTGAACTAACGAAGATGATATCAAGAAAAGCAACTCTGAAATTAAATTCCTTTTTCATAACCGCCACTAAATCATGCACATTGCGGGCAGAAATTACGGTTTTATTGTTAAATCTGACTGCTAAATTTCTGATCAATCAAAAAATCTTTTTTCTATAGTTCATTTAATAACAAAAAAAAATGATAAATGCAAGTCATTAATTGAAAACATTGGACTTATTTTTGATATTGCTTGATGCTGTCCATGGTTATTTCCATGTACTTTTTATATCTAAGCGCGGATTCCTCAAATTCAGCGATCTCTTTATCAGTCAAATCCCTTATTACTTTGCCCGGCACTCCTCCAACAAGTTTCCCGGAAGGAACTACAAATCCCGGCCTTACCACAGTTCCGGCTGCAACCATACTATTTGACTCTACAACCGCTCCATCAAGTACTATTGCACCCATACCAATTAAAGTTAGATCCTGAACTGTGCATCCGTGTAATGTAACGCTGTGTCCCACCGTTACCTTATTTCCAATATTCAGGGGAAATAGCTTATTGGTAACATGAAGCATACTGCAATCCTGAATATTAGACATTTCTCCAATTCGAATGTAATTCACATCACCCCGGATTACTGTGTTATACCAGACACTTGCGTATTTACCAATTTTAACATCTCCTATGATTTTCGATCCTGATGCAAGAAATACTGTATCGTCAATTTCCGGAATTATTCCTTCATAAGGGAAGATTATTTCCGAATCAATTAATTTTTGAATTTTGGTGGTATCCATCCTGTTTTTTTCCATTTTATTAATTCCAATGTCACATTACCAATAATTACTTTCATATGGGCTTTGATAGGGATAGCGGCTTCATCATTTGAAAACCAACCTTCAAACCTGCCCGTAAGCCCATAAACACTCACAAAATCCGTTTCTCCGTCCAGATAAACGCATTCAACCGGATAATCTATCGATTCAATCTCGACGGGAGAAATTCTATCATAAAAGTTAATTTTTGTATAAACTTTCTCTTCATTCACGAAACAGGGCAAATTCACACTTTTATTATTTCCAGTGTTCATCCTTGCATAATAAAATATAGACAACCCATCCTGATACATTCTTTCTGCGGTCGTAGTTGAATCTGTCCATATCTCAAATGGATTGACTTTGCCTTTTTTTACAGAAAGGTTTTTCTTTGAATAATCGAATTTATACTCGGTAAAAGTAGTAAATTCTGAGTGCCGCACAATACCCTTAAAGAAATCACTAAAATAGTGATTATTAACTTTGCTTTCGTAGACTTGATGAAGACTCACAAAAGGGATCCCCGAATAAGAGTCGATATTGGCAATCGCATTATAATACTCCCTGCCTTCAATCTGAACTTTGTTGATAACTCTAAGTCTTACTTCACCAAGTTTAATAAATGTATACTTAACTACGTATGTTATGTCCTCACCAATTTGCATTTTCCTGTCTTCAGCGGGAAAAAGGAAGAAAAATTCTTCCTTATCTTTTGAAGGAATTCTATCTCCGTTCATTCCTAAAAAAAACGGAAAAAGTATAAGGACCAGAATTAACCTTTTCATGTTTTAAACATGCTATAAATTAACAACGACCAATAATTAATTATTTACCATCTGTTTTGCTTTGGAGAACAATCCAAGACTTTTTTCTATTTGCTTATCAAATCCCAGGAGTACCAAATACCAGCCCTCATTCTTCCAATAATTTCTTGCTATTTGAGCCTTGATTCTTGCTAGTATATAGTCCTTATCCTTTTTAAAGTCCTCCTCCTTCATTTCAACCCCCTTTTCTTTAGCGAATTCAGTGAACTCTTTCAACTCTTTATCCGAAATCTTGAATTTCTCAGCAAATTCCGATAAATCATTATACTTGTTTTTGATTGATTCTCCCTTGGAATCAAGGTATTTCAGAGTATAAAGATAGAATACATTTTTTCTGAGAAGCGATGTTGAATACTCAGTTAATTTATCTGATTTCGAGATATAATCGGGAGTTATTCCACCACCACCATAAACATTCCTTCCTTTATTCGTCTTGAAAACAGGTCGTCCGGAATCACTTTCCGCAACATGCGTAAGATTTTCCCCCTCTTCCTCTTCCCTTTCGGCCAAATCCTCGTAATATTCTTTTTTATTATCGTATTTCCTCTGAATAAATCTCCCCATCGGAGTATAATACTCAGAAATAGTCAATCTTAGCGCACTTCCATCCTGCAGAGGATATTGTCTCTGCACTAAACCTTTACCAAAAGAAGTTTCGCCGACAATCAGGCCTCTGTCCCAATCCTGAATTGCTCCGGATACAATTTCACTTGCTGAAGCACTTCCTCTGTTTATCAAAACGATTACAGGTGTCTTTTCAAACGGAAAGGTCTTACCTGCATAAAAATCTTCATTAAAATCCTTTTTCCTACCTCGAGTATAAACAATTTTTTTATCCCCCGCTATAAATAAGTCGGCAATCTGAACTGCCTGATTTAAGTAACCACCTGGGTTATTTCTAAGATCCAGGATTAATTGCTTCATACCCTGTTCCTGAAGATCATATAAAGCGGTTTTAAGTTCGTCAGTAGTCTTTTCCCCAAATCGTGTTACGCTTATATAACCAGTTTCTTTATCAAGCATTATATGAGTATCTACAGAATAAAGAGGGATCTTGTCACGGGTTATTTCGTACTCAAGAGTTTCTTTAAGACCCGGTCGGACAATTATTACTTTAACTTTTGTACCTTTAGGTCCCCTCAACTGTTTTCGTACATCATCATTAGTGATTCCTATGGCATCCTTTCCATCAATTTTAATAATCCTGTCGCCTGCCAGAATTCCGAGTGCCTCGCTTGGTCCACCTGTAATCGGAGATACAACTGTAAGTGTATCATTAACAATCTGAAACTCAACTCCTATTCCTTCAAAATCACCGCGAAATTCTTCTTCTACAGTTTGCATCTGTTTTACGGGTATATAAACCGAATGTGGATCAAGTTTTGCGAGCATTCCGTTTATAGCATTTTCAACCATCTTGTCCACTTCCACTTCCTCAAGATAATACTTTTGTGTAAGGGAAATTACATCATTGAATTTCTTCAAATTTTCAAACAGACCGTCTGTTGAGAAGACTTTTTGTATTTGTGTCCCAAGTAAAATCCCTAAAGTTAAAATAATTATAATTAAGGGATATTTTATTTTTGTTTTGTCCATAAGAACCCTATATTTTAATTGTTATTGTACCCAATATATATGAATTATCGTCTCTTCCAAGAATATAATAATTACCCGAACTGAAAAATAACTCTCCACTTAGAGTAACATTTCTAATCGGCTCATAGTTTAATTTCGCACAAAACTCTCTGGAGTACTCTTTAAAGCCTGATAGAAAAACTGATTCTTCAGAATCACCCGTGCGGTGGCCCAAATCCAGATCCCCTCCTACATTTACGAGCTCACCGTTATCAGCTGAATAATAATTAGCTCCATGCTCCAAATATCTGAATTCCATATTTAAGGAAATCCTAGGTGTAAATCTATAATTTATTTTGAAAAAAAGCAGTTCACTATTTGGTGCCACATCTCCATTTATTCCAAATTCCCCATTTGAATAGTTATTTCGGTTTATCCTGTGGGTATAAGTATAAGGAGAAACTCTGAGATATTCAAATTCTAAATCCATAGGAATATGCTTATTTAAAAGATAAAAATGTATACCTGCATGAAGCATAGACTGATTTCCCCACCATTTTGTTCCAATTTTACCATAATTAAGATCATCGATCATATATGTTCCAAAAAATCTTATTCCTTTAATACTTCTGTTTTCTAAGTCGATAAACAGCAGAGCGTTATCACGGTCTCCGTTCTGATGTTCCAGAGTTTTATAGAATGATAATGGATTCATATAACTCAGGTCCATCCCCCTGGCGGAATAAATAATCATCTCTCCCAGTCCAAAACTAAGGTGCTCATTGATCCTGAAGCCAATTCTGTGATATGCCAGATATTTATCCTCTATTTGGTTAATATTTCCGGCAACCGAGTCGCTAATCACGGACATTGGTCCTGACAATTTTGAGTGACTGAAAGTAAAATTGAAAAATGCATAATTGAGATTGATATCAAAATAACTTTGCCGGACATATGGATCATTAATTATCGGGAATAAATTACCATATCCGATTCTTCTTGTATCATTACCTATTTTGAATCTGACCACATCAAAATCAAGATTTAAATACCCGGAAGTTTTGTCAAAAAATTTCTCTTCCTCTTTTTCATTGAATTTATAGTTATGTTTGAGAAATCCTAAACTCATTCCTACTTCTTTATCACCGAATGCAACCCCGTTATCTCCGTAAAGTTGAAATCCAAGTCTGTTGAGAAAGGTCCCTCTGATTTCACCACCATATGAAGCGAGAGTAGCAAAATAATTATTCTTATTATCGCGAGAAGACATAATACTCAACCCGGTTATAAGATTTACAAAAATATTAAATGTGTCTTTTTTATTATAAAAGAAGAGATACTTTTCATTATCATCAAAAAAGTTATATTTAGGAATTTCTACGTTTGGTGTGCTTATCAGAGATTCATAACAAGTCAGCTCTCCGGTAGTATCAAAACAGTACTCGCCTAAAAGGTCTTCCAGGGTTTCCCTATCCATTAAACTAAGGTCCAAAATTTTAGATTGGACTTGTTTAAGTAAGTCACCGATTTTTTTTCGCGTCAACGGTTTTTCAAAAGAGTTGTAATCGTCAATAAACCTATCAGCATACATTCTGTCGAGAAATTGATAAACGAGATTATCAACTTCAACAAATTCAGCTTGTGCAATTAATGTACTGTTAATAAAAACAAACAGATAAAGGACTAAAATTATTCTAATCATCGTACCTGCTCCCATTCTCTTGATAATGACTTTTTCTTAAGAACAACAGAAACCGAATTTTTCAACCAGGAAAGAGTAACATTAAAGTACCCAAGTTTCCTGTATCTGCGCGGAGATTCATATACGCAAATTTCATCAACAAACAAAATTTTTCCGGTTTTTTTTATCCGTCTGTATAAATCAAAATCTTCACCGGCCGTCAAATGTTCAAGATTGCCTCCTACTTTCTCAAAAACCTCCTTCCGGATAACCTGACATTCACCACGCCCCATACCCATACCGAGTTTATTCAGGCACTTAAAGTAATTATTGTAAAAGCCGTGGAATATTTTGTCGCCCTGCGTTTCTTCTTCAGGAAATACTTTAACTCTGCAGGTCATTGCGGAAAATTCTGATGGAACAAATTTCTCATGAACGAAAGAGAAAAATCTTAAGGGATCTTCGAAAAGGATATCGCCATTTATGAATATCAAGATACTTCCCTTAGCGACTCTAGCACCTTCATTTCTTCCAATTGCGATTGTTCTGAAGTTTCCCTCATTGTAAACTATTTTATCAGCATACTTTGATGCAATTTGAAAAGTCTTATCCGTACTTCCACCATCAGATATTATTATCTCATAGCCGAATTTTTCCTTTAGATTTGCTTCCGTTAACTGATTTAAAATATTCGGCAAAAGTTTTTCTTCATTCAGTGTCGGGATTATTATACTATAATTCAAGATTAATTACCATAATTTTCAAAAAATATTTCAATAACACAATCCAAAGAAGGCCACACCGTTATTTATTCGGATCCCGGGCATAGGCAGATGAAGATAGTTTAGTGTTGATTTTATAAATTGCCATCCAGCACCATAAAGGGGTATCTGTTCAGTGTCTATATCAAAAGCAATATAAAAATCTGTCTTCCCTCCCCCTGAACCATCTAACTCACGAACACCCATACCACCTGCTATACAAAGAAATGATGGCCAGTATTTAGCCAAATCATCGGGAAGAAGGTTTTTGGGTTTAATACTTAACCAAAATTTCTGTCCTTCATAGTCATCAATAATTATATGTTTTTGTCCGGTTTTGGGATTAACTCCAGTCAAATGCTTCGGATAGTAACTTGCTTTTAACTGAAAATTGGCTAAAATCGGCCAATAGTATTGCATAACAGGGTAAGCTGCGCCTAAACAATCGAATAAAGCATCGCCAGGACTGAATCCCCAATCAGGACCAAAACCATCCTCATATTCAACAAATAACTGAAAAGACAGAGCACCTACCGAACCCCAAATTATGCTTTCTTTCAAAGGTATATTGCTTGCTTCCAAACCCCCAGCCAATCCATGAGCAATTAATGAAGTACCATACCAATGACCAATTTTATCTATCCAGCGAGCGTATTCCCAGTCATTCTCAAAACGAAAAGACCGTTTATCTTTGGTCCACCAGGCATTTGCCTGGTAGAAATGAACAGCTAGACCAACACCCAAAGTAACTCCTGATAACATACCAAGAGTGGTATAATTAACATTCCGTTTTAAGGGATTAAAACTTGTAAAGTAAACGGACTCTTGAACACTCATGTTTCTTGCTGTTAAGGATAAGGGGATTTTTACTGGTTCTATTTCCTTAATCGCTAAAGAATCAACTTGAGAAAAAGTTAGAGATTGTAAAAGTAACAATAGAATTAGCCAAGTTTTCAACAGCGTATTTCCTTAAATGCAAAAATCAAAAACATAAGCCAAAAAAAGCTACTCCGTTAGTCAATCTTACACCAGGCATAGGTAAATGAATAAAATTCAGGGTTCTCTTTACAAATTGCCAAAACTCTCCATAGAGAGGCAGTTCTTCAGTGTCAATATCCAGTGCCAGATAAAAGTCTCTTTGCCCATGAGACCAACGGACATTGCTAACTCCCATTCCAAAAGCAATCCCAAGCAGTTTGGGCCAGTAATTAGCGATTGGCTCAGGTAAAAGATTATAAAGTTTAGCAGCCACCCAGTATTTCTGTCCCTCATAATCGTCAATAACTATTTGAGGTTTATTAGTCATTGGATTATTTTGATTTAAGTATTTAGGATAATAACTTAATTTCATTCTAAAATTATTCATAAATGGTTCATAGTATTGTAGTATTGGTAATGAAGCCCCAAATACATTACAAGCCATATCAGGAGGACTAAATCCCCATTCCGGAGCAAAACCATCCTCAATTTCAACATATGTATGAAATAATAAAGCAAGTCCTGAAGCCAGCCAAATACGATCACTTACTTCCATATTAGAGGCTTCCAATCCAGCTCCGAAAGCATGTGCTAGAAGTGTACCTGCATAAAAGTGTCCCACTTTGTCCATTTCAAGTGAGTAATCCATATCCCAGTAGATGTGAAACGGAACTTTTTCATTAGCCCACCAGGATTTCTGTTTAAAATAGTGTATTACCCCCCACCCAGCAGAATAAATAATGCCCATCTTAAGCAGCATATCTGTATCTGTTTTTCTTACTAACGGATCTATTTCAAATGATTTAGGTAAATTATTGTTCAGTAAAAAGTTATTCTTTTTTATTTCGTTAATTATACTATTCTTGCTTGACGAAATTGGAGTATCCAGTTCACCTTGTGCAAAGAGGATAACTCCCTTACCAAACAAAAGCAAAATACAAAACAAAACATTTTTTTTCAAAATCTTTTCTACTTCTAAATATATCTAATTAAGAACGTCCGGTTATTCAAACTGTGCTTAAAATCATTATTCAGGTTTCATCTGTGGAAATAACAGAACATCTCGAATAGAAGTTTGACCGGTAAGCAACATTACTAGTCTGTCAATACCTATTCCCAGTCCGGCAGTCGGAGGCATGCCATATTCAAGAGCTCTTACATAATCCTCATCAAAAGTTTGTGCTTCTTCATCCCCCTTATCCCTTGCCTTTACCTGATCCTCGAATCTTGCTTTCTGATCGAAAGGATCATTGAGTTCACTGAAAGCATTACATATTTCTTTCCCGGCTACAAAGCCTTCAAATCTTTCTACTAACCCCGGGAATGTTCTATGCTTTTTTGCCAATGGCGAAGTTTCAACCGGATATTCATACAAAAAAGTAGGTTGGCGCAGTTCATCCTGAACAGTAAGTTCAAAAATCTCATCTATAAGTTTTCCTCTACTTTTATATCCACTTAAATCAGCACCAATTTTCTTAGCAACAGTTTTGATTTCATCATCTGAGGCTGATACTATATCCAATCCGGTCTTTTCTTTTATTGCCTCGACCATAGACACTCTTCTCCATGGCTTACTGAAGCTTATTGTTTCTCCTTCGAGAGTAAAGTCTGTCGTACCAAATACACTAACGCAAAGGTCATATATCATATCTTCTACAAACTTCATCATCCAATTGTAATCTTTGTAAGCCACGTAAAGCTCAAGCATAGTGAATTCAGGATTGTGAGTTTTATCCATACCCTCATTTCTAAAATCTTTGGATATTTCATAAACCCCATCAAATCCGCCAATAATTAGTCTTTTAAGGTATAATTCATCTGCAATCCTCAGATATAGAGGAATATCAAGGGCATTGTGATGTGTTATAAAAGGTTTTGCGGAAGCACCTCCATATAATGGTTGCAACACAGGTGTTTCAACTTCGAGAAGATCATTTTTATCAAGATAACTTCTGATGGCTGTAATTATTTTACTTCTTTTTCGAAACACCTCTCTAACTTCCGGATTTACGATCAAATCAACATAACGCTGTCTGTATCTTAATTCTTTATCAACAAATTGATCGTGTATTGTTTTTTTTCCGCTTTCATCAATTACTTCCTTGGCGATTGGAATAGGTCGAACTGATTTTGCCAATAGTTTTAATTCCTTGAAGTGTACTGAGATTTCGCCAGTTTTTGTTTTAAATACAAATCCTTTTCCTCCAATTATATCACCAATATCGAAAAGTTTGAAGGCTTCGTAACTTTCAGCAAGATCGTCTTTTTTCAGATAAATTTGAATCCTTCCTTTAGAATCCTGAATAGTTGCAAATGAGGCTTTCCCCATCCTTCGAAGTGTCATTATACGTCCAGCTACCGAAACGTTTTGGTTCTCAAGTTCACTAAAATTTCGCTTTATATCTTCAGAATATGAATCAACCGGGTAATCATAAGCATACGGTTCAATGCCCATCGATTTTAGTTCTCCTAGCTCTTCAATTCTCCTCTTGATTAAAACATTTACATCTTCAATTAAATTATTCTCCACATTTACTCCGTTTGTTTTCTCTTAAAATTAGCAAGTCTCAGGCAAACAAGGTCCTGTAAGGCATCAGCTAGTACCGAGGGGACGGTAAAATTGTTTACTATCATTGAAAAAGCAACAAGTTCTCTGTCACCTGTATAGACATATCCCGACAGACTTCTGACTCCACCAATGAAACCCGTTTTAGCTCTTACGTTATTCTGTGTCCGGGCTTTTCTCATTCTGTTAGCAAGAGTACCATCAACTCCGGCTACCGGTAAACTATTATAATAGTCTGTAAAGTTATCACCATTATACATGCTCCTGAGCAGATTTACAACTTGAGTTGGAGTAACAAGATTTAGTCGTGATAGTCCGGATCCATCAGCAAGGTTCATACCGTCAACATTAATCCCCATACTTTCAAGAATTCTGCTCTCCGTATTAATCCCGAGCGATGCACTGCCATATCCCCTTTTCTCATAAGCCATAACTTTCAGTAGTTGTTCAGCAAAGAAATTTTGACTGCTTTTATTTATTACCCGAATAATATCTTTTAAGGGGGGCGAAAGATGAGTAAAAAGAAGTTTTCCCTGTTCATAATCAACGATATCTCCTCCATCATCATTATCTGCAGCAAAACCCGAAATTTTAATCCCTTCTTTAATTAGAACTTCTTTAAGAACTACCATAAAAAACTGAGTGGGATTATTAACCGTGACAAATCTTTTTACTTGTGAACTATTTTCGGTTATGGTACCACTGATTTTGATAATATTAGTTCCCCTTTCCCGGGTTGTATAAATTGATGTTACGGAATCTCTCTTAACTGTATATACATTATTGACTATTACTACATATTTATTCTCCGGAATTATACTAATATTTGCAACATTACCAATCTTTGAAGGAGATATTTGAAGATCTACACAATTATCATTCAGGGATAGTGCACCAGAGGGAGCCGCATACCAATCAGATTCATAATCCCACGACCACCCAGTTCCCAATCCTCTGTCTTCAAAAGCATTATCATCTCCCAGCAAATTACCCTTGACCTCATCTATGCCCAACTCAATAAGTGAATCGGCCCAGTCTCGGAAGATCGCCATTGCATCATCATTATAAAATCTTCCCGAGATAGTTGGATCACCAAATCCTTTAACAATCAAATTTCCAGTTAATACAGTCCCATCAATCTTTCCGTTTGCATATATCTCAGTTTTGAATTTATAATCACTTCCAAGAACAGCCAACCCGGCAGCAGTAGTAAACAGCTTCAAATTGGATGCCGGCATAAAAAGTTTGTTTTCATTCCTTTTGTAAAAATATTCACCTGTTGAGAGTGACTGGATAACAACACCCCAGTTTGCATTATTAAAATTAGGATCATTAAAAATATCATCCAATTGTTCTCTGAATTCAGGGATGGAAGAATAAGTGTACTTAGGAATTGTATCAAACTTGACGTCCTGAGAGTATCCGACTGAGATCATGCAAAATGAAAAGATAATTAAAAACAATTTCATTTGATTAACCATTTTCTGTCATCTCTTATTATTTAATATTCTGTTTACAAGTTTTAATTCTCGTTGTGTTAGTTCTCTATATGACCCCTCAGGAAGATCTTTAACTGTTAAAAATCCAAAACTCCTTCTGTGTAGTGCAGTGACTGTATAACCTAAAGCCTTGAACATATTTTTAACAAAATGATTTCTTCCTTCAGAAGAAACAACTGTTGGTGCTTTCTTGTTATTAGTAGGATAAGTTACAGTAAGAAATGTCCCTCTGCCCCCTTCTATAAATACGCCTTTTAGTAATTTTTCCTCATCATCCTGAGAAAGAATCTTATCAAGTTTGACATCATACTCCCTTTTAATGTTATTGGAAGGATGTGTCATAGCCTGATTGAAGTCACCATCATTTGTTAATAATAGAACACCTGTTGTATCATAATCAAGTCTTCCAACAGGAAATATTTTTATATGTGTTCTAATAAGTTCTATAACGGTTGGTCTTCCCTTATCATCGCTTACGGTGCTAACATAACCTTTAGGTTTATTTAAAAGATAGTACACAGGTTGGGAAAGATTTATTCTTTCGCCATCAACAAAGACTTTATCTTTAAATGAATTTATTTTGTAACCCATGCTTGTTATTACTTTATTATTCACCATAACCCGGCCCTGCTGAATTAATTCATCTGCTTTACGTCTTGAAGTAACACCACAGTCTGCAATATAACTATTCAGACGTATTGCTGTTGTTCTGGGTTTCTCTGGAATTTTCAATCAGCTCTTCCTCCATTTTTTCTTCAAATAGGTTCATCATTATTTTCTTTCGCTGCTCAATAAAATCCTCATCTTGCATAATCTCCTCAATTTCCCTGGGTTTTGGAAGATCAGATATTTTATAAAGCCCAAAGTACTTTAAAAATTCTGCTGTAGTGCCATACAAAAGGGGCCTGCCCACGGTTTCAGCTCTACCTGAGATAGTAATTAACTTCTTCTCCAGAAGAGCAGTAAGTATGTAATCAGAATTAACTCCTCTGATAGCTTCAAGTTCCGGTTTAGTAATAGGTTGCTTGTACGCAATTATCGCTAACGTTTCCAGAGAAGCCTGACTTAGTCTCCTCTTACTTTTTTCAGTTGATAGGTAACCCAAGTACTTGGAATACTCATCTCTAGTAGCAAATACAAATCCTTCGGCGATCTTCTTAATACGAAAGGAGAGACTCTTTTCTGTATATAATAGATTCAGGTTTTCGATAACTTTCTCTATATCATTATCGTTTACATCAATTTCATCTCCGTCAATTCCTCTAATTGCACGTATAATATCCGAATTGGAAATTGGTTCGTCAGATGCAAAAATAAGTGCTTCAATAACCTGGTTATAAATACTATCCATTTTTCGTCTTTTTATTCTGTTTTTTTATACAGCACAAAATCATTCAAATTTTCTGATGTTCTTACCCCAATTTTTTGCATTTTAATCATCTCCAATAGCGCAATAAAAGTAACAATCACCCTAATTTTTTCTCTTATTTCATCAATCAAGGAAAGGAAATGGATTTCTCCATACAGATTGATTTTCTCCGCAATAAAAGTAATCTGTTCATCTATCGTAACAGGAATTTTTACCACTTGATGCACAGGTTCACTTTTTCTTGATTCAATAACTCGCTTGAATGCTTTTGCCAGATCGTAAACGGAAACATTTTTTAACAGTATGTCAAATTCCTCGGGTGCTTCTTTAGGATCTTCTTCATAATTACCGCGATAAGATATTTTCCTCTCCGAAGACTCAAAGAAAGACAATTCTTCTGCCATTTCTTTGTAACGTTTGTACTCAAGGAGTGCTTTCACCAGGTCCGCTCTGGGATCTATCAACTCTCCCTTTTCATCCACTTCCTTGGGAAGCAGCATTTTAACCTTAATGTACATTAGAGTAGATGCCATAAAAATGAAATCACCTGCAGTTTCAAGGTCAAGCATTTTTATATAATTAACATATTCCATGTATTCTTTCGTAATTCGCGAAATCGGGATATCATAAATATTCAGTTCATCTCTTTTAATAAAAAAAAGAAGTAAATCCAGCGGACCTTCAAACTGATCTAGTCTTATCTTAAACATTATGCATTATTACCCGGTATTCTAACCCATACCAATCAAGTTATGTACTTCATCCATTGTCTTTTGGGCAACCTTTCGTGCACATTCTTCACCATGACAAAGAATCGATATTACCTCATCCTTGTTTGCTTCGTAGTGCTTTCTACGCTCAATAATCGGGTCCAGGAATTCAGAAATCCTTGATGCACATCTTAATTTGCAATCCACACATCCAAGTTTACCACTCTTACAATCAGCAGAAATCTCTTGACACTCATCCTGATTATACTTACGATGATAGGAGAATACCAAACAGATTTCAGGTCGTCCGGGGTCACCTTTTCGCATTTTTTGGGGATCGGTTACAGCTTTTCGAAGTTTCAATTTAACAGTTTCAGGATCGTCGCTTAAAAGGAGCGCATTTCCCAAGGATTTACTCATTTTAGCGTTTCCATCCAGACCTACTAATCTCGAAAACTGGGTTAGTTTGGGTTCCGGTTCAGGAAAAACCGGCCCAAAAGTTTGGTTAAACCTGCGTGCTAATTCTCTTGCGATTTCGATATGAGGAACCTGATCCTCCCCTACGGGAACAAAATCACCTTTGTAAAGAAGTATATCAGCCGCTTGCAGGACAGGATAACCTAAATGACCGTAAGTAATGTTCTCAATATTTAAATCACGCATCTGATCCTTAACAGTCGGATTTCGTTCAAGCCGGTTTACTGTGATGAGCATGGATAAAATAAGATGGAGTTCAGTATGCTCTTTTACCCTGGATTGACGGAACATCGGACTTTTTATGGGATCAAGGCCTGCAGCTAACCAGTCAATAACCATATCAATTGTATCCTCATATACGCTTGATGTGTTTAGTGATGTAGTGAGGACGTGCCAATCAGCTACCAGATGATAATTCTCAAAATCATGTTGAAGAGCAATCCAGTTTTCTAATGCGCCAGTATAATGACCAAGATGCAGCTTGCCGGTTGGTCTCATTCCGCTTAAAATTCTTTTCATTATTTACCTAATTCCTTCAAATCATTTATTTTTTTGCTCTTTTCTACTTTTCCAATCTTTAGTCAAAAAATATGTCCTGCCACCAAAACGAAGTAGAAGTAGGACGATACTAAAGGCGAGGAAGTAGATATTCATATATTCAGGAACAAGCTTAGCAATCATCATTAAAAGAAGAAGAGCCACAATCCCAATAGCGATGTAACTAAGTTTTTCAAATGTTTCTTTGTTCATAATACCTAAATAATTCTAAATTACAAAAATAGCTAGTAATTCGCAATTATTCAAAATAATTGGGTATTTATTACTACTTTCTTCAATTAGTTGATTATCATCTGTGAAACCCTTATTTATTGTCTATTTTTCAGTACACAATGAATAGTTTTTAATTCGCTATGAGATATCAGTTTACAAAAATTAATTGCATAAATGACCTTTTATTATTGGCACATCAATTGATTAGTTACTAGTGAACCTTATAGGAGATACAAAAATGAAAAAGTTAATATATATATCGTTAATAATACTGCTATCCTCAGGATTTCATGGTGGACTAAATGCAAGTCCCCTCAATCACTATGGAGGATATGCATCCTTTTACCATGAATTAAGCCCTTATGGTCGATGGATAGAGTTGGCACCTGATGTTATTGTATGGCGTCCGAACATCGGTATTAGATGGAGTCCCTACACTTCAGGAAGATGGATCTGGTCTAACTATGGTTGGTACTGGGATTCTTATGAACCATTTGGTTATGTCGTTTTCCATTACGGCAGATGGTTTTATGACGATTATTATGGATGGATTTGGTTGCCGGATACTCAGTGGGGTCCTGCTTGGGTTGAATGGAGATATGACGATTTCTATATTGGCTGGTCTCCACTACCTCCTTACGCGATGTTTTCGATAAATGTTGGTTTTTATTACTCTCATAATTATGTGATTCCTTACAATCACTGGAATTTTGTGAAATTCAAACATTTTTCACATAGACATGTTAATAACTATTTCATTGGTAACAGTGTAAAGTACAGGACATACAATCAGACTAAACCTCGCACAAATTACGAAATCAGAAATAATTCAGTCTTCAATAGAGGTGTAGAACCTTCTGATTTCGAAAGAGTCACACGAACTAAACTTCAAGAGAATAGTGTTGTATTCAGAGATAGAAGTGGAAATAGTGATCCTATAGTGCGACGTGAAAATACGATCGAAATTAACTATCGCCCTGATTTAACTCGTGAAGTTAAAGAGAGAAATATAGAAAAGAACAATCGTAAAACAAGTCTTGATGTAGAAAAGATCAGAGAAAGACAAAATAATGATAAAGATGTTGTAAATCGTGACCAGAATGTTCAGAACAGAACTCAGGAAATGAATACAGAGCGTAAAATTAAAGTTCCAGAACAGGAACGTCAGTCAAGAGAAAAAAATGATAATATCAGAGAACAAAATAATTTAACAAAAGAAATCGAAAGAAAGGAACAAGACAAGGAGATCAGACAACGTGAGCAAAACACGCAACCTAGAATCGATTCACAAAATAGAGATGTAAAAGTTCAACCAAAGATTGAGATTCGTCCAAAGCAAGAAAACAACAACTCAACAATCGAGAGAAGACAGAATAACAACACTAATCAGCCCGAATTACGTAATAGAGAAAATAATACTCAGGAAAGGAAGAATTCATCCACTCGAACTACCGAAACAACTACTCGAAGAAGATAATTTCCCCAATCATCTCCGCGACAACCTCACTCCCCCGAAAGGGGGAGTTTTTATTTATTTAGCACAGTAAATGAAGTATTAAGTACTTCTTCCACACTAACATCATCGATTAAATCACTATTCCTCAGGAAGTAAACTTTTTCTCTTAACGGTGCCCAGTTAAAAGGACTAGTTGGTCCAAAAATAATTATTAGCGGAACTTCGGTCGTTCCTGCTACATGCATTATTCCAGTGTCTGTCGAAATGAAGAGATCTGACACTGCAGCTAAAGCTGCAATTTCTGGAATTGTTGTGTTGTAGAACAGGTTAACCGGTTTTGAAAGTGATGTGTTTATGTAATCAAGTATTTCTTTATCACTTCCACCTCCGGTCATATATATCGTTACAGGATATGATTTTTGAAGTTCACTTATCAACCGGATAAAATTGTTTGCACTCCACCTGTTTTGTGGTTTACCAGCACCCGGATGTATTCCGATTAGTAAATCGTTTGGCTTTTTACCTGAAAGTTTAATAAAATCTTCAGCATACTTTTGTTCAGTACTCGTATATATAATAATACCGGTGTAACTGCTTGTTTTAACACCGAGAGGTTTTACTATCTCAAGCGATTTTTCATATGTGTTTACATCAGGATTTTTACGCCAGTCCAGATCTACTCTTAAATTAAAAAAACAGTTCTCTTTATTTTCTTGACCGTTAAGAGAGGCAGGTCCTACTCTGTATTTTCCCTTTGCAAGCCTGGAGAGGAAGTTACTTGTGAAAGAGATAGAAACAGTTGCTGGAACTAATACCAAATCATAATCTCGTCTTAAAACTCTGTAAAGTGATTTGATGTATGAAGGACTCATTAATTTTTTCTTATCATAAGAAAACGTTTCCGAAATGAAAGGATTATTAACAACTCCGTTTATATTTTGAGGTGAGGCAATTAGAGTGATTTCACAGTTCGGAAATGTCTCTTTTAGTCCGCGGAACAAGGGGATTAAAGTAATCATATCCCCGAGTTGATTATGCTGTCTGACAATAAGAATACTTTTTATTTCTGTTGCATTAAATGGTTGTTCTTTAACAGACAAAAAATACTTAAGAAGACCCATCAGGCATCTCCACATTTATGATAAATACGAAAAAATAGATCGTAACAGAATTTTCACTTTTCTTGCCTGTTTTTATCAGATTCTCTAATTTCGGTATAATCAGCATCTTGTATATCCTTATAATCAGTTTGCTTCATTTTGTAATTCCGAATATTCGATTCTTTTTGCGAAATTGATTTATATCCTTTGATAATAGTTCTGACGAATTTTATCAGAAAAAATATCACAATACCCCATAATACAATACTTATTACTCTTATCATTTAATCTCCGGTTGAAAGTATTCTATCATTCCGCGCTCTTTTCTGAAAATAGCTTTTTCAAGTTCCAAATAGTGATTTGGATTTTTTACAAAGTCGATTTCAGCTGCATTTACAATAAGTAAAGGTGTAGAATTATACCTAAAGAAGAAATGATTGTATGCCTCGTTAAGTTCCGCAATATAATTTTTGGAAATGTTCTTTTCAAAACTGCGGTTTCTGCTCCTAATGTTCTGCATTAATCTCTCGACAGTAGACTGTAGATAAACTACTAAATCAGGTTGCCTCAAGTTTTTCTGCAATAATGGAAAAACTGATTCATAAAGTTTTAATTCTTCTCCGGTTAGGTTCATATATGCAAAAATTCGATCCTTCTCAAGGATATAATCTGCCACAATAAACTCAACAAAGAGGTTTTCCTGACCTAAATCTTGTTGTTGCTTGAATCTGTTAACTAAAAAGAACATTTGAGTTTGAAAAGCATATCTTTTTCTGTCAGTGTAAAAATTTCCAAGAAAAGGGTTATTTTCAAATTGCTCAAGAATAAGATTTGCATTAAGTTTTTCTGCTAACATTTCTGCCAAAGAGGTCTTTCCCGCCCCAATAACACCTTCAATTGCAATATATTTAATTTCTTTTTCCAATTTTATCAATTTCTCCGTTTTTCAGTTCTATCTGACATTTATGTAACCCCAGTATGTATGTCTTAATGTTTTCATCTCTATTTTCCCATAATTCAGAGATTTTCTTTTTATGAATGGGATGAATAATTTCAGGTTCAATTTGAAGAAGCGGAATTATAACAAAATCCCTCTCCAGCATTGATCTGTGGGGAATTGAAAGAAATGAAGTATCTATTACATCACTCTCGTAAAGAAGAATATCAAGGTCAACTTCTCTCTCATGCCATTTTTCTCTGGTTTGTCTGTTTAACCTTTTCTCAATTTGCTTGATCAAAACAAATAGTTCCAATTTTGTGAGAAAAGTTCTTATTTTAACCACACAGTTAAGAAAATCACTTTGGTTTTCAAATCCCCAGGCTTTTGATTCATAAACTCCTGATATCTGAACAACATCGGTAGTATTCAAGTGGTCAAGCATCTTAACAGCATTAAGAATGGATGTGAAACGGTCATCAATATTACTACCTAAACCAATAAAAGCGTTCTTTTTCTGTCTCTCCGGGAACTGAATATTTGGCTTATCTTTTCCTGTCGAAAATAAATATTTTATCTTATTCGGATCCTCACTCATTAAAAATCCTGCTTACCCATTTCAACCTCCACCTCCACATTGTCAACCACCCCTCCTATTGGTGGGTTATTCTTTCGTACTCGAACAATTATTTTGTCAATATTTGAAAATCTGTCATATATAGTTATAACAATCGTTGACGCAAGAGATTCAATCAGATAAAACTTCTTTGACATTGCTAGTTCATAGATTACCTTGTATACAGATTCATAGTCAATAGTCTTTTTTAAGCTATCTGACTCTGCAGCTTTAGAAAAATTAGTGTGTATTTCTATATCCGCTTCAAACTTGCCACCGATGTTTTGTTCACTTCTGAATACACCATGATAGGCATAGAAAGTTGCTTTATTTATTCTAATTATATTCTTCAAAATTATCCTTTCGTTAACTTTTCGGTCAACTGTTTATATCATTTTGAATTTATTAAACTGTTACCCTTTGCTGCTAAAAGCAGACTTGCAAGTATAATGATAGTTCCGGTAAACTGCAAATAATTTAAAGACTCTTTGTAAGCAATCCATCCTGCAATCAGTGCAATTATAGGAGTAATAAAAGCGATTAATGAGAGGAGAATGAGATTGATCCTTTTTAATAGCCAATAATAAGTAACAAAAGTTATTATCGTTCCAAAAATTGCCAGATAAGCAATTGATAAAACAGAAGGAAGTGTAAAGACAATTTTTTCAGTATTTTCTGTAAGAATTCCCACGGGAATCATGACGGCTGCCGACAGAGTCAACGGAATAAGATTCATACTAACAACATTAAGATTTCCGCCATATTTTTTAATAATAATGACGACAAAAGCCTGGGAAATACCTGCAAAGACAATAGCAAGCATACCATAAATTGAACGAATTTCGCCAATACCTAATTTTTCAAAAAGCAGGAGAAAAACTCCTATAAACCCAAAAACAAGTGCAATTATTCTATAGGTTCCAATTTTTTGCTCCCTGAATGCTATCTTTGAAAATATTGCAACCAGGAATGGATAAATTGAAAATAAAAGTGATGCAAGCCCTGAGGGTACAAACTGTTGCCCCCAGTAGATTAATCCAAAGGGTAGCATAAATGTAAAGAGTGCCTGGATAAAATATATCATTATCGCGATTTTGTCTATTTGAAGCGGTATACCTTTTATCCTTACTATTACAAATAATCCAATTGCAGCAACTAAAAAACGAAGTCCGGAAGAATATACTGGTGTTAATTCCTCAAGTCCGATTCTAATTGCCAACCAAGTGGTTCCCCATATTAAACATACCAATAAGTATCCAAAGACTATTTTCATCCCAGGGTTCAAAAAATCACCTTTCCACAATTAACTTAATAACTAATTCTTACTCTCTCTGTATTTAATTTCTGAGGCATATAACTCCTAAAGATCGTCCGCTTTTTATTCCATCTCTGCGGTAACTGTGTAAAAGAGTATTGTTATCAAATGAGCAAAGCCTACTTACTTGTATTTTCTTTTCATGAACTCCGGCTCTCAATAACTGGTCAAAGTTATCTCGCACTAAATCCAGATAGAATTTGCCATTCGTGTTTACTATATACTTGTTGTCGAAACATTCAACAACTTCACTCCCAACTTCATAATTTAATGCCGAAATGGAAGGTGCCATATAAGCGACTATATCCTCTGCCCTAGAATTGAATTCCTCTTTCATAACACCGAGTGTTTTATATAGAATCTGTTTCATAGTTCCACGCCAACCGGCATGTATTCCTGCAATCAATTGCTTATTACTGTCATATAAAAATATTGCATTGCAATCAGCAGTGCTAATGGCCAAGCAGATCCCCTTTTCACTTGTAATCATTGCATCACTCTCCTTTGCATCTCCCAGTTTCGTGATCACATGAATTTCGTCTCCATGAACCTGCTTTTGAAACTGAATTTTTTTTGGTGAGTTGTAAATGCAATCAAAAAATTCGGTCCTATTCCTTTCAACAGAATCAGGATTATCTCCAACACTTTTAGACATATTGAAAAAAAACGGGGGAATCGTTTTTGCTGATATCTTTGTGCTAAATCCAAAGGCAATCCCGGGATATTTAGAGAAAATTGCCGCTCTTATAATGACCATAATTCCACCTTCCACCCATTTTACAGTTTTAAGTATGAAAATATTTTAATTAAACAATCCAAACTTAATTAAATTTCAATTTCTTTTGAAATTTTATATCTTAGTACTTAAAAGATTTTATATTTTGCAGATAATTTTTTTAATCGGAGAAAAATTGAAAATTTTAGTTAGTAACGATGATGGAATTGACTCTTTAGGCATTCAAGTGCTTGTTGAAACTCTTAAGACTATAGCAGATGTGACGGTTGTTGCACCACTGAAAGAGCAAAGTGCAATGGGACATGCAATAACAATGAAAACCCCATTAAGAGTAATTAAATACTATAAGAATGGTGAGTTCTTTGGGTATGCAGTAGATGGCACACCTGCTGATTGTGTGAAGATGGGAATAAGAAACATTATGGAAACTCCACCTAATATTGTGATTTCGGGAATCAATCACGGTTCTAATACTGCCGTTAATACCGTCTATTCCGGAACAGTATCAGCTGCGAGAGAAGCTGCAATAATGGATGTTCAGGCAATAGCAGTATCTGTAACTAGTCACACAGCAACAAAATTTGATTATGCTGCAAAAATATGCAAACTCCTTGCCTATAAACTCTTATCCGAACCTCTTGTTCGAGGGACTTTCCTTAATGTCAATGTTCCAGATTTAGACGAAAAAGATGTAAAAGGAATTGTTTTTACAAAACAAGGTAAGTCCAAGTGGGATGATATTTACGAAAAGCGTCAAGATCCTTACGGTAGGGATTATTATTGGTTAACAGGTAATCTTGTAGTGTCGGATGTTGAACCGGATACCGACCAAGGAGCGATTAATAATAATTATGTATCTATTACGCCACATCATTTCGACTCAACAGATTATAAAACATATGAAGTTATCCGTAACTGGAAGATCTAATTTTGTGCAGTTCAAATTCTCAAAGTAAATGATTGATTCAATATCTTTAAATATTAACGGTTCATGGTATATTTTAATCCCATTAATTCTTATGTCGGGATTATTTACTTATTATCTTTATAAAATTACTATTCCCAAAATCAATCGCAGGATAAAATGGCTTCTAATATCTTTACGAACTCTATCATTAATAATAATATTATTCCTTTTTTTTGAACCTATTTTGGCAATCAATTCAAAAAGAGAAGTAAACCCTACAACACTGGTATTTATTGACAATTCAGGATCAATGTCGGCCGCATCTAATACTAAGATATTAACTGAGGATTTTCTAAAAAAGTGGACAAATCTAAGATCTACCGATGATTTAAGTATATTTCTTTTTGGTGATTCTACAAGAGAATTAACAGAAACCTCCAGAATTAACTTCTCAGACAAGACAAGTAACTTCACTAAAATTATTGATAAAGTTCGTGAAAGTGAAGAGAACATCACGAGTGTATTACTGGTTAGCGATGGAATAATTACTGACGGAGTAAATCCGATAAATGGAGCCGAAAAACTAGGTATTCCATTTTATACTATAGGATTAGGAGATACAACAAAAAATAAAGACTTAATTTTAAGGAACATAGTTTATGATAAGAATATACTGTCCAACTCTTATGCACCTATAATAGTATCCCTGGAACAAAGAGGTTTTAACGGATCAAAAGTCACAGCTTCACTTCTCGAGGATAACCGTTTGATTGAACAAAAGGATATTCTACTTGATGACAATAATTCACAAACTTTTCTATTTAATTACACAGCAAAAATTCCCGGAGAAAAAAAGTTAACACTTAAATTATCCACTGTGGAAAATGAGAAAAATCCGAATAATAACTCCAAGACTTTCTTTGTAACTGTACTGGAGAACAGAAAAAATATTGTACTGATTTCATCTTCTCCTTCTTCCGACCTTACATTCATAAAAAATTCACTTTTTCTTGATTCGACTTTAAGTGTGAAAACGATTACTGAAATTGGTGCAGGAAGATTTCTTGAAGGTACTAATATTGACAAAGTCCTTGACAGTGCGGGGATAATATTTTTACTTGGATTTCCATCAAGAAATACGTCTAATGATATAGTTAACAAAGTTACCAGTTTAATAAACAAGAACAAGATACCTTACTTTATTTTGTTCAATAACCTTACTGATTTAAATAAAGTCAAAAGTATTGAAAACGAACTACCATTTACAATAGTCAGCAGCAATATTGAAGCAGTAAAATTAGTACAACCTTCTGTTCCAGTTAATCAGCTGCGAAATCCAATTCTTCAAAGTAACAGCATAAATACAGAAGATGGATGGAATTCACTTCCACCAATATTCAGGACTAATATAGAAATACGTCCAAAACCTGAAAGTGAAGTTGTCTCGAACGTGAGTATAAACAATGTGCCACTTAATTTACCACTAATACTTACAAGAGATGTATCATCAAAAAAATCAATTGCAGTATTAGGTTTTGATATTTGGCGTTGGAAGTTAATGAAACCCGGAACTGATATCTTTGATCGATTTATATTGAACAGTCAGAGATGGTTATCAGTAAAGGCAGATAACAAGCAAGTCAAACTAGAAACTTCGAAGCAGGTTTATTCATCCGGAGAAGAGATAACGTTACTAGGAGAAGTAAGGGATAAATCACAAAACGCTGTTGAAAATGCAAACGTAAAGGTAGATATTACAAGTCCCACCGGATTAAAGCTATCAATAAATTTGGTGTCACTTGGCAATGGATTATATCAAAGTAATTTTATAAGCCGAGAGTCCGGTGATTATAGTTTTACGGGAGAAGCTCATGATGATGGTTTGTTGCTTGGTAAAGACGGAGGTAGATTCACGGTATCTGACCAGGAGTTGGAATTATTAAATACTGCGGCAGATATAGATTTTCTGAGATTGTTAGCGAATAGAACGAACGGAGAATTTTTTATGAACGAGGATTATGATAAAGCACTACCATTACTTGAGAAACTTAATTCATCTGCATCAAACGAGGTAAGCGAAATAAAAGAATATTCTCCTTTATCATCATTGACAATTATCTTACTGTTGATCGTTATTTTTGCCCTTGAGTGGTTTATAAGAAAAAGATACGGGCTTTTATAAAATTTTATGCAAATCAAAGCTATTTCCTCATTATTTTTTCCTGAATTTTGTTCAATATGTGAAAATAAAGTAAATAACGGAAATTTTTTCCATGATGAGTGCATAAGGAGCCTAAGTTTACTGGCTGAAGAAACCATTGAAACTGAATTTGTTAAAACTTTCGGTCATGATTCATATATCTCTGATCACTTTTTTCTTTTCTGGTTCGATGATGAAGGAGCCAGCTCAAAAGTTATACACAGCATCAAATACCGTGGCAGATTTAGATTAGCCCGTTATTTAGGACAGCTGCTTGGAGAAAAAATAGCAGCCTCAAAACAGAAGTGGAAAGCGGATATGATAATCCCGATACCGTTGCACAGACTACGAAAAGCAGAAAGGGGTTATAACCAATCTGAATGTATAGGTGAAGGAATTATGGATATTACAGGCATTTCAGTATGCAATAATATTCTGAAACGAATTAAATATACCGGAACTCAAACCCAATTGACTTTACGTCAGAGGAAATTAAACATCAAAGGTGCATTTGGGTTAAAAAACGCAGCAGAAATCAAAGGAAAGAGGATCATAATCGTTGATGATGTTTTAACAACGGGTTCGACATTAATTGAGTGTGCAAAATTACTTTATATAGGGGGAGCTGAAGCTTTATTTGCAGCATCATTAGCTAAAACACTTCCAAAGAGAGCTATATCATAAATAACCTTAACCTTTTATCAGCAATCGATTGTAAAAGAATCAAGCATTTTTTTAACATTGTTGATATTTCTATCATATGCATCTTCATTTATATCAACAATAACTAAAAAAACTAATTCTTTGCACCGGAATTCATAATATAATAATACTTTTTTCTCAATGAGGCGTTTTTCAACATATCGAATGGTATAATTCTTTTCTATAGATTTATCAAGTTTTGTAGTCAGATAGCCTTCTGAAGTTTCTCCTTTTCTTAGTCTTGAAACATAAAAGTTTGCCGACATGTCGATAGAATAGAAATGAGTTGTATTTAATGCTTTGGTCAGAAACTCAGAATATAGAATATTTTTTCTAAAGAGCCATTCCCCAGGCAGGAAAATAGAAAAATTCCCAAATAAGTCCTTATAATTATTTACAAGACTAAGAGTATCCTGCAATACTTGTAAACCAACTGATCTTAAGGCAGTTAATTCATCCCGAATATACTGCTTTGAACTGTCAACTCGATAGTTGAAAATAAATTCATAAATCTTTTTTGCAAGAATATCCTCACCCGAGAGGTAGGATTTCTGCTCTGAGTCATACAGGAAAGTATCCTCATAAAAGCGGAGTTGAATATTCCGACTTGAAAGAATTCTAGTACTTATCACCTTTTCAGTCAGAACATTTATAGTCTGAGAAAGATAATTGCGATTAAGTCTCATCTCAGTAAATTTTCTAAAAGATAATTCAAAAACGTTTCCACGCAATATATAAAGATTCGTTCGTTTTAATTTAATAGAATCTTTTGAATCAAACATTTCCGTAACTTCAAAGCCTTTAACAGCCGGATTTTCGATTGGTTTTACGCTTAGATAACCATTTAAGGATTTATCAACGAGTAATAAATTAAACAATGAATCGTAAACACAAAAACGATTATAGACAGGATTTGGATATTCGAGTAAGACAGCAAAAAAAGCAGCACTGGTATTTATTACCAGACTATCCACTTTTATCAGATTCCATTTTCCCGGGGGGGGCAATTTTTTATCAAACACATTAACAGTAAATGAAACACCAGTGGAATCACCCCTAGCAGCTGAATTGAATAATTCCATTAATCTATCCCCAGTATATTTCTCTTTTTCTACTGTTTCACATCCTACAAAAAAGATAATTACCAGAAATATAACAGGCAGTAATTTTATTTTCATTCTTTTTCTCCAAGGGTTTCATCATCTAATTTATTTTTTTCAACATTAGTAGTATCAAAATATCTAGAGACCGTATTATTAATATAAGTCACATCTATTATGGTTGGGATAATTCGAAATTCCACATCCACGATTTTTTGTGATCTTGGGACTGTCTTGCCACCTCCAACAGGGAGTCCTTTATGAGGGATATCATCTCCAATAAGAATTGCGTCATGGACTAAAAGAAAATAATCACCAGAATAGAGTGCTTCACTTCTATAGTTAAGAATTTCCGGAAGTACTTTAGCCGGATAAGATATATATTTCTGATCATCTCTTGTAAAACCTATCCAAAGGGAATACTCTCCATTATGAACCATAACCGGAGTTCCGATTTCCACCAAATCATAAATTTTTTTAGCATCTTCCCTGCTAATTCTCAAGCATCCATGTGAACTTGGTTTTTTCCCCAAATAGTTATAATAACTACTAGTTGCAAGTGCATGAAACCCAATTCCATAATTGAAGCCCATCCAGTTTAGCATCAGAGTCATATCAAATTGTCTAGAATGCCATTTCGGCATTTTACTTTTAATAGTGAACAAACCCTCTTTGGTTTTTTGACCTTTAAAGAGTCGTTCATTACCCGAGGAGATCTTAAAATCGAAAACAGCACTATCCCTATGAAAAAGTTGAGCTGTTTGGGATTTTAGATTGACGATGATAAAGCTAGATTTATGTGTGAAAAGAGTATCGCGAAGATGACTTAAGTCGTTCATCAGAAAAGTATTTTTATCGTGGACTACCACTGTATCATTTTTTTTCTTTTCAGCTGCCGCCATTACTTGCTGAACAGGAAGATAGAAAAAGTTAAGGTAAGCACTAATACCGAAGAAAAAGATAATAATCAAGGGTTTAATCATCTTTTTTATCATTGAAGTGATTATATATTAATTTAGCTCTATGCAAACCAACAACTGATTGTAACTCTTCTAAAGTTGAATTTCTCAATTTATTAATACTACCAAAAGTCTCTAATAATTTAGACGTTAATTTACCACCAATTCCTCTAATGTCCAATAGTTCAGAAGAGATAATGCGTTTACTTCTTCTTTCTCTGTGGAATGTAACAGCAAATCTATGAGCTTCGTCGCGCAGTTGCTGAAGAAGTTTAAGTGAGGAAGAAGTTTTGGGAAGGATGATTGGAAGTTCACGAGAATTCCGACGTCCATCATAAATTTCTTCAAATTTCTTTGCAAGTCCAATTATGATTACCAATCTATCTGAAGCACCCACATTCTCTGAAGGTGATTTATTGGAGGTAAAAATAGAATACCCCAAATCCTTAAGTGAAGAAATTGCTGCGGATAATTGTCCTTTGCCGCCATCAACGATAATCAGGTCAGGGAAAGGAAGTTTTTCTTCTTTTACTCTTTTATAACGACGGAAAATCACTTCGCGCATTGATTCAAAATCATCCTGATAATCAATAGATTTGATTATAAATTTTCGATATAATGAGCGTTTGGGTTTTCCATCCTTAAAAACCACCATACTTGCGACAGTATCAGTACCTTGTAAAGTTGAAATGTCAAAGCATTCTATTAACTTAGGTAAATCAGGAAGTGATAAGTCACGTCTTAATGCCTCAAGAGAATAAGGAATATTCCCCTCCTTTTTCATTTTTTGAAGTTGTTTTTCCTTAAGTTGAAAATGGGCGTTAGTTTCCGCCATTTTCAGAAGACTTTTTAGTTTGCTTTCAATTTTTGGATAGACAAAAGTGATTTTTTTTGTGGCTTTTTCAGAAAGCCATTTTTCTAAAAGCAAGCTGTCATCGGGTTCAACCGGGAGCACGATTTCTGATGGAAGTTCTTCAGTAGAGTTATAGTATTGATGAAGAATTGCATAAATTATAGCATCATCAGAGGCACCGGGAGGGAGCACGATATCAAATCCTCGCTTCCCGATTAATTTACCATTTCTTACCATAAGTATTGTAGTGCTACCCTCGCTTGCTTCGCTTGCAATACCGAAAATATCTAAGTCCTGATGTTTAAGAGTATTTGAGAGACCTTCAACTTTCTGCTTTGAATTAAAGGAGTTAAGGTATAGTATCTTATCTCTTAATAAAGCTGCTTCCTCAAACCTAAGTTCATCAGATGCTTTATTTAATTCAATTGTAAGTTCCGTAAGAACATCTTCACTTTTTCCTTGTAAAACCCTATAAGCTTGTTTAACCATCTGATTATAATCTAATTCATTTTGGTAACCTTCACAAGGTCCGTCACATTTTTTGATATGATAATCAAGACATATTTTGTGCTTACCGCTACTTATAGATAGAGTTGTTAGATTCAGGGAGCATGATCTAATCTTAAATAGACGATTTACAGTCCTCAAAGCGGATTTCAAGGATTTTGCTTCCGTAAATGGACCGATATATTTAGAACCGTCACGAATAATTTTTCTTGTTGAAAAAATTCTTGGGAATGGTTCTTTTGTAATACGTATATAAGGGAATGATTTATCGTCCTTTAAATTGATATTATAACGAGGTTTTAATTCTTTGATGAGATTGTTCTCAAGAATCAGTGCCTCCATTTCCGAATCTGTTATTATTACTTTAAAGTCCGTGATTTTCGAAACCAAAGCGGTTGTTTTTGGTGAGACATCTGATTTATTAAAATAAGATGCTATCCGATTCTTGAGATTTTTCGCTTTCCCGACGTAAATAACCTTTCCTTTATCGTTCAGGAATTGATAACAACCGGGTTTTGCCGGAACACCCAAAATCTTTTTTTTGATTGTGTTTGTTTTATTATCGGGTTTCATAAAGTGGGGGAATAAACTAACAATAGTTTAAAGCCAAGGAGTTATTTGTTATAAATAACTCCATTAATCTCATAATAGTGTCTGATTTAATTATTAAGCAAACTGGTAGTTTTTGGGAATAACAACAATACCTGTTTCCGTTAAAGTGAACTTTTTAGCATCTTCTTCAGCATTGTACCCAATTTCATATCCTTCTGGAACATTTACATTTTTATCTATAATTGCTCTTCTAATTTTTGCTCTTCTGCCAATGTTGCAGTTATTCATAATTATGGAATCCCCAATATAAGAATATGAGTTAACCCTTACGTTATTTCCAATTAATGATCTTTCAACGAGTCCTCCAGATACAACGGTTCCATCGCAAATAAGACTTTCAAGGGTTCTACCTATTCTTTCCATTCCATGCGATACAGTTTTTGCAGGGGGCATCTGGAACTGCATTGTTCTTACAGGCCATTCTTCATCGTATAAATTGAATTCCGGAATTACGCTAATTAAATCCATTGATGCTTCGTAATAGCTGTCAATGGTACCAATATCTTTCCAATAGGGATGACTTTTCTTATTCTCGTCAACGAATCCATATGCTTTAACTGACATTCCCTGTTTAACCATATATGGAATGACATCCTGGCCAAAATCATTATTCTTCAGTTTTTTATTTTGCATTTCGATCAGGACTTCCTTAAGAACTCCGGCATTAAAAATGTATATACCCATATTAACATAGCTGCGATCCGGTTTACCCGGAACCGTGGGTGGAACTTCGGGTTTTTCGATAAATCCAGTGATATTTGAATTCTCATCGACATGTACTATCCCAAATCTGTTAGCTTCTTCGACCGGGACTTCAATACATGCTATTGAGAGATCAGCATTCATATCAGTATGATAAGTAAGCATCATCAGGTAGTCCATTTTGTAAATATGATCTCCACTAAGTATAAGAACTCTTTTTGCTTTTCGATCGGCACTAAAGAGATTCACATTCTGATGAATTGCATTAGCAGTTCCAAGATACCATTCGTTATTGAGTTTTCTCTGGGGAGGAACCGAATAAATGAACTCCCCTAGTTCGGGATTGAAAATAGACCATGCTTCGAAGAGGTGTTGATTGAGAGAATCAGATTTATACTGGACGAGGACATATATTTTTCTCAAACCAGAGTTTAAGCAATTTGAGAGGGTGAAATCAATAATTCTATATTTCCCACCAAAGGGAACAGCCGGTTTTGATCTGTAAAGGGTTAAAGGATATAAGCGTTCACCCTGCCCACCAGCCAGAATCATGGTCACCGTATCACGAAGGATTGAACTACCCGGGTATGTCATTTGAATTCCTATTAAATTTAATAATAATAATTAAAATACAAAAAAATTATTGAAAAACAAATTACAATGAAATCAGTCGATATTTAAATCAATTTCTGCAAGATTTTTTCCGCATTTGCCACAGAAATTATCGCTTACCAGGGCATTGTTACCACATTCGGGACATTTTCGTCGAATATCTGATGCCCGAGAAATCTCAACCGTAAAAATACCTGTTGGAACAGCAATAATGGAATAACCTATAATCATAGCGACTGATGAAATGATTTTGCCTAGAGTGGTTTGAGGAACGATATCTCCATAACCGACAGTGGAAACAGTTATTATTGCCCAATAAATACTTTGCGGAATACTGGTATAGCCATTTTCCTCTCCTTCAACTACGTACATGACAGTTCCGAGAACCACAACTACAGTCATCACAACAGAAAGAAATATAAGTATTTTACGAGAACTTGTTTTTAATGCTCTTAACAGAGTTAATGCTTCTGAGCTAAATCTATAGAGTCTCATAACGCGAAAAACTCTAAGCAGACGGAGTATTCTAATTATAAGAAAGTACTGAGCTCCATAAAAAAAGGGGCTAAGAAAAGTTGGTAAAATTGCTAATAAATCAATAACTCCCCAAAAACCAGTGACATATTTCATAGGCTTTTTACTTATATATATACGAAGGACGTATTCAATAGAAAACAGAATAGTGAAACCCCATTCAAGGATAAGAAAAAAATTAAAGTATTCAGCCAAAAGGCCGGGTATACTATCCAGCATAACAACAAAAACGCTAAGAAGAATAACCACTATTAATGCGATGTCAAATCGTTTACCGGCTTTTGTATCGCTTTCGAATACTATTTTATATAAGCGTTGTTTGTTTAACATTTAATGCTCCGAAAGACATATGGTTTTAATGAAAATAAAATATTATGTAGGTATTAATATACAAAAAAGAAGTGAATTGCTCCCGATAAGGAGGAAAAGGTATTTACCGAGAGCATATAACAATCAGAACTTTCAATATCAGTTAATAATTGAAGAGGACCAAGGATTTGTAGAGGCACCGAGGGAAATATTACCACGAGTGATATTTTCAAGTTCCTTTTCATAGAAGAAATCATTGTCACCAAATGCCGGTTTAAGTTGATTAATCCAGGTTGCTTTTTTATCAAATGAAGCGAAAAAAGGCTTTTTTGTCCAATCAGGATTTCTTGCCTGAATCATATTAAGGACAAAAACCTTTTCCTGATTAATTGTGGTAATGCCATCTATTAAAATTTTTCCCGGGGTTGCTGACATAGAAGGACCTCTTACAGTTCTTGCCAATCCACTGACCTGACTAAATGCCTTTCTAAAGATTTTATAAGCTTTAGTCAATGGGATAGCAAAGTAGTCGTGAGCCCCCGTATCCCTTTCAACAAACATATAATAAGGAATGCAACCCTGTCTTACCTGTTCACGCCACATATTTACCCAAACATCAACGCTATCATTAATATGTTTTAATATGGGTGACTGACACCGAATGGAAGCACCTGTGGAAAGAATTCTTGAAATTGCATTCTGAACAGGTTGTGGATGTAATTCGATGTGATGATTGAAATGAGCCATGATTGAAAGGTGCTTGCCTTTTTCACTAATTTTGCTAAATAAACGTAAGATGTCATCTGAATCATCATCAGTCAAATATCTGAAAGGATTATACGTAAGAGATTTTGTTCCAATCCGGATAAATCTAATATGTTCAAATCCATCCTCAAGAAAAGGAGAGATATATTTCTCGAGATTGCGCGCTTTCATAACCATTGGATCCCCACCAGTAATAAGGATATTTGTCAATTCTTTATGCTCCTTAATATAATGCTGGTATTTGAGAGATTCATCGGTGGCAAATTTAAGGTCATCCATTCCGACGAATTGGGGCCAACGAAAGCAGAAAGTACAAAATGAGTGACATGTTTGGCCTTGGGTTGGAAAGATCAAGGCGGTTTCCCTGTATTTATGTTGGAGTCCTTTTACAGGTTCGTGATTAACAACCGGGACATTGGAAGTAAGTTGTCCAGCAGGATGCGGATTTAAGGTTTTTCTAATTTCATAGATCAAGGAGTTTAATTTTTCCTTTGGATATTTATTTTTAACTGCTGTGTGAAGATTGCTAAAGTGATTTTCTGAGAGCATATCCGGATGAGGAAAAGTAAGACGAAAAATCGGATCATCAGGGAGATTGTCCGGATCAATTAAATTTTGGATGACAAAGCTATTAACGCGAAATGGAAAAACTAATGAAACAAGATAAATTCCAAAAATATCTTCTTTGCTTAGTTTTTGAAGTAATGGTATTTTTGTCAGATCCTTATTGGTATAATAAATTAATTTGTTTTTGTTATCCATTTAGAATCCTTTCTGTTATTCAGAGATTGAGTATAATGAGTTTTTTTAAAGGTAAGGAATTTTTATAATAAATACAAACATTATTTAATTTATTTAACAATTTTTATTAATTATTCTTCTGCAATTTAATAAGTACCAGTAGGTATTAATATCGAATTAAGTACGTATTCAGTACGTATTCACCACGGCTTTAGTACGTATTCACTACGTATTCAGTACGTATTCATATCGAAGGAAGGACGGTAGAGAATGGGGGAAATCGGGGGGGAGAGGGGTGAAAAGGAGAATAATAAGGTAAAAATGGGGAATGAATTGGGTGATTAATTCAGGATTTTGCTAAATACTAGGGAGTTTCAAATTTTTATTTTTTTTTAAGATTTGAGTAGTTGATCCCGGAGATGATATTTGATATTTGTGATAAATTGATTACTTTTACATAAAATATTTTAACGGGTTGTGCTTTGTGAGATTAGGTACAAGAGGTATTATTGTTTCATTTTTTGTGCTGAGTCAGTGTTTTCTTTTTTCGCAAACTGATTCGATGATAACACTTTCGCCAATTAATGAAGTTGAAGCGTATTTAAGTCCTGAGGATTATAATCTTGAGGAAAGTGAATATTTAGACAAAATTGAGTCCCTTCTAGAAAATCCTATTGATTTGAACAGCATTTCGAGAGATGAGCTTTGTGAACTTCCTTTTTTTGACATTAATAGCGCAAACAGAATTATTGAGTACCGAACTACTAATAACAGGTATTTTTCGGTTGCAGAACTGAGAATGGTACCAGGACTTGACCAAGTTTTTGTTGAAAGAGTCAGGGGATTTTTTAAGATTAAAAGTTATGAGGATAGACCGGAGAGTGATAAAAGCAAAATAAGACCAAATACTTCAGCAATGAAGAATTTTCATTTGCGAACAAGGACTATGGTGCGACCAAATCTTGCAGGAGATGAAAAGAGTTACGAGTACGGTTCAAAAACATATTCAAGGATATCTGTAAAGCAATCGAATTTTCAAATTAGCGGATTGACAGAAAGGGACTTTGCCGAGACAAATTATACTGATTTTTTCTCCGGGGGAATTGCGTTTTCTAATATATTTTCAGGGATGGAACTAATAATCGGTGATTTCATAGTAAATCATGCGAAGTCTATAGTTTTATCCTCACCTTTCCCGAAGAGAAAAAGCACAATTCTGCCATCAATCTCTTCCCCACCCTATAAACCGAGGTTATATACCTCTTCCTCAGAATATAAATTTTTAAGAGGAGTTTCGATATATGTACCGATAAATCTAATGATTAGTAATTTTTCGTTAACTTCATTAAGCATATGGGGTAGTATGAATTTTTTTGATGCTACTACGGATTCCCTGGATAATGCGACGGGAATTAATCTTAGCGGATCGCATACAGATTCGACGAGCAGGAAGAGAAAGCACAATCTGAGAGAGTCATTGTATGGGACATCTATTGATTTCAGGCTTTATGAGAAAATAAGAGTATCCTTACTTTCAATGTTTATGTCATATAATAAACCCATAAGGCTGAAGGAGAACCAGGTTATTAGTAAAAGTGAAATTATTATGTCAAACAGTGTAGCTTATGAAATGAGGTTTGATAATTTTATTTTGTCGGGTGAGCAAGCATTTAGTTTTCCAAAGAATTATGGAATCGAGAGGAGTGCTTTTTCATATCTGCATTCATTCAGTCTGAGTCCGGCAAAAGGCATTTCAATATTTACTTCAATCAGGAATTACGATCAAGAATTCTATTCGCTGCATTCTGCACCTTTTTCTGAATCATCTTCGTTTCCCTATTCAGAGTTTGGGATTTTTTCAGCCATATCTGTTTCTACAGAATATGGAAAATTCAGTTTGTTCTTTGATCAATTCAGGTTAAAAGGTGACTTAAATGGATATGAAGCATCATTAGAGTATTCAGTAAAAATCTTACCGAAATTGTATTGCGTAGTGAGAGGCAAGTATAAGTCAAAAGAAGGGATAGAATCATCCACTGATCATGAGATAATAGCGGTGAATAAGAAGTTATCCTTCCGTACAGAAATCAGTTATCAAGTTTCAAGAAAATTCAGAATCAGAACCAGGGGTGATTTTTCATTATATGTACCTACTGATGAGGTTACACCAGGTATTTCAAAAGGTTATCTGCTTATGGAGGATTTTGATTATGCAGTTTTGAATAATTTTTCTTTAAATGCACGTTTAATAGTTTTCAGAACGAATGATTTTAATACTGCGATTTATGAATTTGAGAATGATTTACCCGGACTTATGACTATTAAACCATTGCACGGGGAGGGTTTACGTTTTTATTTGCTAGGGAAATACAGGTTATTTGAAAATCTGATGATAGCTTTAAAGTACAGTGATACTTTGCTTTCTCCAAATGAACAATCAACAATACTTACAAGCGCATCTCCTGAATTTAATTTACAAATTGATTTCAGGCTATAGAGAGAAAATGTAAAATTTTTTGCTTTATGATGCCAAAATATATTATTTTGAATTATTAATTATATTAATTTATATTTGAAAGAGTATGGAGAATATTTTAGAAAAAATAGCATTATGCGTTGAGAGAGGGAAGGTAAATAAAGCAAGCCTGTTTCCAGCGGATCTAAAAGGAGAAGAGGGAGCCGATGAGTTAACTCTGAAGGCTATTAATTCGGGCATACATCCTTCAGAAATACTTAATGCCGGACTAATTGAAGGTATGAGAAGAATTGGAGAGAAGTTCCGGTTAAATAAAGCATTTGTTCCAGATGTTTTAATTTCAGCAAAGGCGATGAATACTGCGATGATCCATATAAAACCTTTTTTCCTGTCCAATGAAATCAAATCCAAGGGAAAGGTTCTGATAGGAACGGTGATGGGAGATCTACACGACATCGGGAAAAATATTGTTGGGATGATAATAAGAGGAGGGGGTTGGGAAGTAATTGATGTTGGGGTTGATGTTACTCCCAAAAAGTTTGTTGAAACAGCCAGGACTGAGAAACCCGATGCCATATGCTTGAGCGCACTATTAACAACAACAATGTTAAATATGGAAAATATTGTAACTGAAATAAAAGGAGTGTTCCCTGAAATGCCAGTACTGGTTGGAGGAGCTCCATTGACGATGGAATACGCCAAGTCAATCAATGCAGACTTCTATTCACCCGATCCACAAAAGGCTTTAGATTTTCTAAATAATATTAAACATACTAAATAATATGGATATGACAGATCCTACATTCACTGAACCATTTGAATATAGTATTAATCAAGAAGATATTAAGCTTCCGATCAAATTGATTAAGGAATGGTTCAGAAGTGAAGTATATAATAACGATGAATTTGAAAATCAAATAAGTAATGCTATATCGAAAATCAGATTTCTAAAAAATATCAGATGCGGGTTCAGGATTTTTCAAAGTAATGAAGTTGAGATAAAAAAGGAAAGGATTAGAATTTCTGACAGCGAATTTAATACAGGAAATATTATAACAAAGCGATTCAGAAAATCGGATATGATGTGTATATTTGTTGCAACGGCTGGACCAGAATTAGAAAAGGAATCGAAGGAGTTGATGAGCAAGGGGGAAATGTTGGAAGGTTATCTTTTGGATGTGATTGGTTCTGAACTTGCGGAGGAAGCGGGAAATATTTTAGAGGGAAAGTTAAATGGAATAGTTTCACAATATGGTTTTCAGACTACAAACAGATATAGTCCCGGGTATTGCAACTGGGACGTCTCCGAGCAACAAAAATTGTTCAGATTACTACCAAACGGTTTTTGCGGGGTAAATCTGACTGAAAGTTCATTGATGATCCCTATTAAGAGCATCAGTGGATTTATAGGGATAGGCGAGAAGGCAGAGAGAGAAGATTATCAGTGTAACATTTGTGATGTTGAGTATTGCTTCAAGAGAAATAAAAATGAATAGATTGAGCGAACTTTTAGGGATTAAGAAATTGCTGGTTTGCGACGGCGCGTGGGGGACAATGTTGCAAAACAAAGGATTGAAACCAGGTGAATGTCCCGAGTTATTAAACTTAACGTATCCAAAGCTAGTAAAGGAAATTCCGGAGGCATACAGCAAAGCGGGAGCTGAGCTTGTAAAGACAAACAGTTTCGGTGGAAATAAATACCGACTTTCACATTATTCACTCGAAAGAAAGATTTTCGAAATAAATAAAACTGCAGCCGAGATATCCAAAGACGGAGTAAAAGACAAGGCTTTAATTCTTGGATCTATTGGACCTTCAGGAGTAATTTTAATGATGGGAGATACATCGGAAGAAGAGATGTATGAAACATACTCAATTCAGGCAAGTGCATTAGAGGCAGGCGGTGCAGATGCTTTATTGATAGAAACATTTTCAGATATTCAGGAAGCAATAATTGCAATAAAAGCGGCGAAGGACAATACGAATCTGGAAATTATTTCGACATTCACTTTTGAAAAGACTATTGATGGAGACTTCAAAACAATGATGGGATATACCCCAACCCAAATCTGTGAAGAAGTTGAGAAAGCCGGCATAGGATATATTGGGACGAATTGCGGAAATGGTTTCGAAGCAATGGCATACATTATAAAGGAATTTAAGGAAAAGAGTGAATTACCATTGGTAGTAAACGCGAATGCAGGATTACCAACGATCAGGGATAAGGGAATTTACTATCCTGAAACTCCAGAATATGTTTCATCAATAATTTCGAAATTAGTGGAGGCTGGTGCTTCAATAATAGGGGGATGCTGCGGAACAACTCCGCAGCATATTAATGAGATCAGAAGAGTGATAGACATAATGAGGAGTGAATGTTAATCCTCAATTACAAATTTTATTCCCTGAGCAAGAGGCAACTGATCGCCATAGTTGATAGTATTCGTCTGACGTCGCATGTAAGCTTTCCAAGCATCAGATCCTGATTCCCTACCGCCACCAGTTTCTTTTTCACCACCAAAAGCACCGCCAATTTCCGCACCTGAAGTTCCAATATTCACGTTAGCGATGCCACAATCCGAGCCATTATGAGAAAGAAATTCCTCTGCTTCGCGCATATTATTTGTGAAAATAGAGGATGATAATCCTTGTACTACTGAATTTTGGAGACTTATAGCATTATCCAAATTACCATTATATTTGATAAGATAAAGAATAGGCGCGAAAGTTTCTTCCTGAACTATTTTATAATCATTACGAGCTTCAACGATTGCCGGCATAACGTAGCAGCCAGATTCATACCCAAGACCCGTTAAAACCTGACCACCAAAAATAACTTTACCCCCTTCTTCAACGACCATGCTTAACGCTTCTGAAAAAGTTTTTACAGCTGTTTTATCAATAAGCGGACCAACGTGATTCTTTTCGTCAAAAGAGGTACCGACTTTCAGGCTTGAATAGGCTTTGAGAAGAATGTCCTTAACTTTGTCATAAATTGCTTCATGAATAATAAGCCGCCTAGTTGAAGTACATCTCTGACCAGCTGTACCGACGGCACCGAATACCACAGCAGGAATAGCTATTTTAAGATCTGCTTCCGGGGTTAGAATAATAGCATTATTACCACCGAGTTCGAGAATCATACGTCCAAATCTTTTTGCTACAACTTCATTTGCATGTCTTCCAACATTGGTTGAGCCAGTCACAGAAATAAGGGGTATACGTTTATCGTTAAGCATCCTCTCCCCTATTGAGGAGCCCTTACCAATAACCAAGTTAAAAAGACCCTCCGGAAGATTGTTTTCCTTAATGATTTGTGCGACTATATTCTGAACGGCGATAGCAGTTAATGGAGTTTTTGAAGAGGGTTTCCAAAGATTGACATCACCACAAACAGCAGCAAGCATAGCATTCCAAGACCAAACAGCAACCGGGAAATTGAAGGCTGAGATAGTAAGGACAATACCAAGAGGATGGTACTGATCGTACATCCGGTGTTTAGGTCTTTCGGAGTGCATAGTAAAACCGTATAATTGACGTGACTGACCTACAGCGAAATCACAAATATCAATCATCTCCTGAACTTCACCAAGCCCTTCCTGCAATGATTTTCCCATTTCATAAGAAACCAATTTTCCAAGATCGTTCTTATAATCTCTAAGTTTATTACCAATAAGACGTACAATTTCACCTCTTTTAGGGGCGGGCATATTCCGCCAAAAGATAAAAGCTTCGGATGCCTTAATCATAACAGATTCATAATCTTCAACTGAGGCTTGATATACCGAGGCAATAAACTTGCCATCAACAGGTGAATGTATTTTCAGTTCGGGTTCACTTGTAGTTTTATTCCATACGGTTCCAGTAGATGAACCATAATTTTTTTCTTTGATTCCAAGTTTTTTTAAGAAATCCATATTTTTCCTTTATATTAATCAATTTTCATTTCTTCACGAATCAGCATCTTAGTACCTATTAACTCACGATGGCTAATACCAATGCTTGCCGCAATTCTTTTAATTAAGTTATCCTCATACATATCCAGTTTTTTATCAACGTAGATTAATCTCCATAAGTTTAGCATTAATTCAAACTTCTCGTCATCAGAGAAAGTATCCCGAATAAGAGAGGAAAATTCGGATATACTTATGCTCTCCTTAACTTCATGCTTACTTTGCTTAATAATCGCATGAATGTCCTTTGAATTAAGTTTAAAAAGGTCGGTCATAATCTGAATTATCATATCAAATTCAGCATCATCAAATCGACCATCTGCTTCAGCCATTTGGATGAACAGAGCGCAAGTTGCAATCTGAACTTTTTTATTTTTAATCATTATAATTTAAATATTTCAAATAATTTATCTTTCGTATAGCTCAACCATAGAACTATAAGTTTTTGCAAGATCGGGAGTAATTTGTGACCACTTCATTCTCCAAGTCCAATTACCACCAAGAGTCCCCGGAAAATTCATGCGAGCATCGCTACCCAGATTCAGAATATCCTGTAATGGAATAATAACAGTATCAGCAACAGATGAATAAGCAAGCCTAATCAACTCAAAGCAGATATTTTCACCGAAGTAATTGAGATAGCGTTGAGTAAAAGAATAGATATCATTATTTTGGTTCTTTGCTTTTTCAAAATAAGCCCGAGTAGTATCGTTATCATGAGAACCCGTATGTACTACTGTGTTGCGTATAAAATTATGGGGTAGAAATTTCTTTTCCATATCCTTACCAAAAGCGAACTGAAGGATTCGCATGCCAGGAAATTCGAATTTATCTCTGAGAGCTTCGACCGGCGGAGTAATGACGCCAAGATCTTCAGCTATAATAGGAAAGTCCCCCAGATACTTTCTAATAGTAGTGAACAAAGCATCACCCGGAGCTTTGATCCATTTTCCTGATTCAGCGGTGGGAGCATCACCCGGAATTTCCCAAAAAGCTTCAAAACCACGGAAGTGATCTATTCTAACGATATCCACCAGTTTAAGCAGAGCAGAAAATCTTTTTCTCCACCAAGAGAAATCGTCTTTCTGCATAACATCCCATTTATAAAGAGGATTTCCCCAAAGCTGACCAGTGGCGCTAAAGTAGTCAGGCGGAACCCCAGCAACAGTAAGTAATTTACCATGATCATCCACTGTAAATAATTCTTTATTTGCCCAAAGATCCGCACTGTCGTAAGCAATAAATATTGGCATATCACCAATAATTCTAATATTCATTTCATTAGCGTAAGCCTTCAATTTAGTCCACTGAGAAGAGAATTGAAACTGTAAAAATTTATGATAGAGAATTTGATCCGAAAGTTTATCTTTCCAAACATTAATTGCCTCCGGTTTTCGAAGGGCGATATCTTCATCCCATTCGATCCATAGAGAATCATTGTGATAATTTTTAGCCGCTGCAAACAGAGCATAATCATCCAACCAGTAATTCTCGGCACTAGAGAAGTCAATAAACGCCTTATCGTCAAATAGTTTTTTCTTTTTGAAGTTTTTGAAGGCTTTTTTTAACAGGCGAGTTTTGTTATTAATTAGTTCTCCAAAGTCGATGTGCGATTTGTTAGAAGATGGATAGTTGTCTGCATCCTCATCGGAAAGAAGTCCTTCATTCAACAGTACCTCCGGGCTGATAAGCATTGGATTGCCTGCAAATGCTGAAAGACACTGGTAAGGGGAGTCACCGTACCCAGTAGGACCAAGGGGGAAAACCTGCCACAATTTTTGCCCTGCAGCTGAAAGAAAATCAACAAATTTATAAGCATTAGGACCAAGATCCCCAATACCGAATTTTCCGGGAAGTGATGTAGGATGAAGCAAAATACCAGCAGCTCTTTTCGATTTCATGTGATTCCTATAAAAGTTAAGTTTAAAAATAAGAAAAAAAAGATGAATGTATCAAAAAATTTGATAAGATTTAGAAGAATAGAATAATAAAGTTTTGGATTAAAAAGCCGGAATTCCTTCGAAAAAGTCAACTTCGCCAGTTTCCAAAAAATATTCAGCACCGACTACCAGGAGTTGCTTTTGGTTTATCAGGTCAGTAATTATTTCGGAGCCATTACACAAATTTTGAACAGATCTACGTATATTTTCCCTAACGGCTTCACGTAAGAGATAAAATGGATCCTGGCAATCAGATTTCAAGAGAACATACTCGACGGCCGGTTTAATCCGATTAGTTATCGAGGCAAGATTTTTCGAGATATTAGATGATTTCCCAGTCACTTCATCAAGAGTTGCCTGAACAGCCCCGCAGAAGGAATGCCCCAGAACAACTACAAGGGGTGTACCGAAATAACCTGCAGCAAATTCAACGCTACCAATTTGAGACGGAGCAATGATGTTACCAGCAATGCGGATAACAAAAAGATCTCCGAGTCCCTGATCAAAAATTACTTCTGCCGGAACTCTGGAGTCAGCACATCCAAGAATAATGGCGAAGGGCTTTTGATCACCAGCTACTTCAAGCCTACGAGCCTGGTTAGTTAAGGAGGAGATCCTCGTATCACCTATCAAAAATCGTTTGTTTCCCTCCATGAGTCGGAGGAGGGAATTAAGTGAGTCTATCATTCTATTTTAGTTTATATTTATTTTGACAATATTATTCTTTGAAGAAAAGTTCAAAAATATACAAATTCTAAAAGTTTATTGAGGGAATTTACTCATAATTTATTTATATTTTAAAGTTATTTTTGAAATGATTTCGGAGATGTTATGTTTTTTCGTACTGCTATAGTTAAGAGTATTTTTTTTCTAGTTTTTATAATGGCTGGACTTCTTTTTTCGCAACCAGTTTATTTTAATTCAAATGCCAAAACCGGTATTGAAGTCAACGTTTTAAGTTCTACTAACTCATCGACCATAATTGAGTATATCTTCAATGGATATGATCAGAGAAGTATAGATATTAAAGGTAAAGAGTATTTATTTTTATCAGCACCTAATATGATTTGGAAGATGGACAAGGGAGATCCACAGATTCCAATTTTTAAACATAGTATTGTGATACCTGATTTAGCAGCAATAGATTACAGAATTTTGTCCAACGAAGTTATTGAAATTCCCACGCGAGATATAATGCCATCAAAAGGGCATTTTACGAGAAATATTGATCCAATGACCGTACCCTACTCTTTCAATAAAATTTATGAAAAGAACGTTTGGTATCCTTCGAAGTCAATTGAGTTATCGGATCCATATATTGTAAGGGATCTGAGAGGAATGACCATACAATTTAATCCTTTGAGTTATAATCCCCTGCTGAATGAATTAAGAGTAAATAAAAAAATAGTTGTTGAATATTTTAATGATAATTTGAAAGAGAGTGTCAATCCTTTTATAAGAATGACACCTTTCAAAGGTATTACTAAAGAATATGAAGATGTGTACAAAACCCTCTTTGTAAATTATAGCAAGGGAGTTCATGAATACACACCAATACCTGAACCAGGAAAACTGTTAATAATATACAATTCGGTTTATGCCACACAGATTCAGCAGTTGTATGACTGGAAAGTATTAAAGGGAATTCCTACAGTACTAGCTGAGTATCCGACAGCAACAGGAACTGGTGCTACAGCAATAAAGAATTATATTTTAAACATGTACAATCAACCAGGAAGTGTAACCTATATTATACTAGTAGGAGAATCTAACCAGATACCTTATCTAACGGGAAATTATGAATCAGCTCCATCTGATCCATGCTATGTAAAACTAGTGGGCTCTGATGCTTATCCTGACGCATATATCTCGAGGATCTCGCCAACATCAACGGACAATCTGGCATATATAATAAAAAAGATCATTAAATATGAAAGAGATCCTGATACAGGAGTTGGAAGCGAATGGTATCATAAAGCGGTAGGTGTAGCAAGTGATGAATTTGGCGGAACTCCACTAGCAGACTGGCAAAGGATGGATTTAATCAGAGATACACTATTAAATCATGGATTTATCTCTGTTGATAAAATTTATGATCCAGGAGCAAGTGGCACTATGGTAGCAAATTCAGTCAATGCGGGTAGAAGTTTAATTAATTACATTGGACATGGTAGCGGAACTTCGTGGTCAACAACCGGCTTCAATGTAACACAAATCAAGTCACTTACCAACGGGTATAAAAATCCCTTTATACTGGATGTAGCATGCCAAAATGGAAACTTTACATCAAGCGAATGTATGGAAGAGGCCTGGCTAAGAGCTGGAGATACATTAAATCCTAAGGGTGCGATTGCAGTATATGGCAGTACAACCAATACCAGTTGGGTACCCCCTTGCGATATGCAATCTCATGCTGTTTACTTACTTGCAAATAAACTTCGAAACACGGTTGGAGGTATATCGTTTAACGGAGTAATGAAAGCTATGGATTTATGGGGTGGAAGCAGTGGTGAGGGGTTAAAACTTATGGAGCAATATCATATTTTTGGGGATTGCAGTATGGTAATGAACTTTGGACTAATTCCAGATTTGCAGGCTCCTGACGCAATAACAAATTTAACAGCGGATGACATTACTTCAAACTCTATCCTAATAAACTGGACAGCACCATTAGACTCTTCATTTGGAGGAGTAACCAGTTATGATATCAGGTATTCAACGACACCAATAAATGCTAATAATTTTAGTTCATGCCCTATGCACTTAGTGGGGGGACAGAGTGATTCGGCGGGAACACCAAAAACTTACAGAGTTACAGGATTAAATTTCAGCACAACATATTATATTGCGATAAAATCGAGAGATATGTGGGGAAATGAATCAGCTATTTCAAATTTACCAAATGCAACGACCTTAGGTGCTCCAGCCGTAACTTTTTCGGTTGATAGTTTAAGGCATCAATTATTACCCAATACAAGTAAACTAGATTCAATTATAATTTTCAACAATTCTAACCATAATTCTACTTTGGATTATAATATCGAACTGACCAATAATACATTTCCAGAAAACAGTATAACCTTACAAGTCATACCAGTAGTTCCCAGTGAAATATCAAACGATAATGAGGTTAAAGGAACAATCGATGAGAAATTTGGTGTGAGTCTTGAAGGGCATGGTGGACCTGATACTTTTGGATACGAATGGATTGATAGTGATGAACCGAACGGACCACAATATACATGGGCAGATATAAGCACTACAGGTACAATAGTAAGCAGTTGGACTCCAACAGGTACATTTAGTGCTACAGATGAAGGTTATGCCGGACCCATAAATCTTGGATTTAATTTCAAGTTTTACGGTAATCCCCGTAATCAAATTTATATTTCTTCAAATGGGTATATAACTTTCAGTCCAATAACAACGAACTCTTATACGAATGCTCAATTACCGACAAGCACTTCGCCTAATGAAATTATTTGTCCATTCTGGGATGATCTTGATGCCAAAGCTCCAGGAACTGTACACTATAAGTTGGAAAGCGACAGAATAATTATTCAATGGACCAACTATCAACGATACAGCGGTACTGCGAGTTACACTTTTCAACTTATTTTACAAAAAAGTGGGAAAATTACAGCTTATTATAATAATATGACTGGAACAATAAACTCAGCAAGTATTGGGATTGAGAATTTGACAGGAACAGTTGGTTTACCAGTAGCATATAATGCAACGTATATAAAGAACAATCTTGCATTAAAGATAGCAGCTGAACCTGAATGGTTAAGCTCTACAAACAATGCAGGAACAATTTACAGTGGTAATTCGGCAAAGCTATTCTTAAACTTCGATGCTACAGATTTAGCATTTGGTGATTATTCGATGGATTTAGTATTCACCACAAATGATCCGCAACATCAAACTGTTACTATGCCTATCCGTATGCGAGTTTCTGATGTTACACCTGTGGAGCTCACATCATTAAGAGGAGAGACTAATAAAAACAGTGTGGTGTTAAAATGGAGTACGGCATCCGAAACTAACAATCGCGGATTTGAAATTGAAGTAATGAAAGAAAATGATAAAGAGTGGAGTGTTACAGGATTTGTTGTAGGAAAAGGAAATACTGCTGAGATGAACGATTATTCTTTTAATCACAGAAACCTAACAAAAGGAAAATATACATACAGATTAAAACAAATTGATTATGATGGAAGTTTTGAGTACTCTCCGAGCATTGAACTAAATATCTCTAACCCAGATGTATTTGCTCTAAATCAGAACTATCCAAATCCATTTAATCCTATAACGAAAATCAGTTATCAACTTCCAACTTCAAGTCATGTAGAGTTATCGTTGTACGATGTAATTGGGAACTTGGTAACAGTATTAGTTAACAAAGAAGAGGAAGCCGGATTTTATGAAGTCAGCTTTGATGCAACGAAGCTTTCAAGTGGAACATATTTTTACAAGTTAAGTGCCGGAGAAAACTTTTTGATAAAGAAAATGGTTTTTCTCAAATAAAAACTGAATGCATTTTAATAAAAAGGAGCGAAAACGCTCCTTTTTTTTATCCTCTCTTAATCACAGAAACATTTGATTGCGGGTTCGACAAGATTTATTCAGGAATAATCCTTCTTAAGTTTAATATTTAACAAAAAAAATAAACAATTATGGAACTTTCAAGGATTAGAAATAGTTTTAAGTTTAAAAGGATTCAAATTGAAATGAATGAAGGCATAGATTTTAAAGCAACTGAAAAAGCAGTAGACCAGATTAGAAAAGTCAGAAAAGATAGCGGCATTTCTGACGATTTTGGCCTCCGTATTGGAGTAAAAGGAGGCGGATGTTCAGGTTATACATATTCTCTAGGATTTGACAAAGAACTTCGTGCAGAGGATAGTGTTATAGAGATTTCAGGAGTAAAGATTATAATAGATGCAAAGAGTCTATTTTATATAAATGGTACTGAACTTGATTTTCAGGACGGATTAAATGGGAAAGGATTTGTTTTCAGCAATCCCAACGCAACAAAAACTTGTGGTTGTGGCGAATCGTTTGGAGTTTAAGAAAAAAAGAGGATTAAGAATGAAAAGAAGAAACTTTATAAGTATGTTAGGAGCTGTACCCGTATTTTATACGATTAATAAGTATGATAAATTTAATTTAACAAATAAAAAAGTAAGGAGTAATAATATGTCGAAATTTGAATTACCAGCATTACCATATGCATACGATGCGTTAGAACCATATGTTGATAAAATGACTATGGAGATACATCACACCAAACATCATCAAGCCTATGTGAATAATCTAAATAATGCCGTAACAGGGACTCAGATGGAAGGGAAAGGACTTGAAGAATTATTCAACGAGATATCAAAACTTCCAGCCGCAGTCAGAAATAACGGCGGAGGAGTTTGGAATCACAATCTGTTCTGGAAAGTAATGGCCCCAAATGCGGGTGGAAATCCATCCGGAAAACTTGGTGATGCCATCAACTCTGCATTTGGTAGCTTTGAGGATTTCAAAAAGCAGTTTAACAACGCAGCTGCAACCCGTTTTGGTTCAGGATGGGCTTGGCTAGTCGTATCAAATAATAAATTGGTTGTCACCTCCTCACCGAACCAAGATAACCCACTGATGGATGTAGCAGATGTCAAAGGAATTCCCGTTTTAGGACTTGATGTCTGGGAGCATGCATATTATCTAAAGTATCAAAACAGACGACCCGAGTACATAGATAATTGGTGGAATGTAGTAAACTGGGAACATGTCTCCAAGTTATTTGACGGAGCAATAAAGTAGATTTACTTAAAATCCAGAAATATCTAAAATATTTAAATGGTTAGTAGGAAAATACTAACCATTTTTTATTTCACAATTTAAAGCGAAAGCAATTTTACTTGTTGAGGAATCGAGTTTTTGGTATTTTTGAATTGTACATAAGTAATGAGTTTATAATGAATAACATAATCCCTATTTTTCCGTTATCACTTGTGGTTTTTCCACATTCGAGATACCCTCTACACATATTTGAACCGCGATATAAAAAATTGATCAATTTATGTCTCAAAGAAAAGACCGGATTCGGAATAGTGACATTTGCAGATAAAAATTTTCATGATATTGGTTGCTATGTAGAGATTGAAGAGGTTATCAATGTTTCTGCATCAGAGGAAATGGACATAATTGTAAAGGGCATTAGACGATTCCGAATGATTAATCATTGGGAAAATGAGGAAACCGGATACTCTATGGCGGAAGTGGAGAAGTATGATGATTTGATGTATTCATATGATCCGATCTTATTCGTCGAAGCCAGAAAAATTTTTAAGCATTTAATAAAAAGAATCAATTATAAACTTGATGATTTCTTCTGGAATAATTTAAGCAGGACAGAATTGAAATCATTTAAGTTGGCGGAAAAGAGCGGATTTGATTTATCACAGCAACTAACATTACTTGAGCTAAGAGATGAGGGTGAGAGATTGAATTATATCATCAATCATCTACAAAAACTGGAAAAATATTTGGATGAGAAAACAAGTTTACTAAAATTAGTGATAAATGACGGATATATCAATTAATTGTGTATTTAGAATTTGAAATTTATTTTCTCTTCACCAATTGTGCTTTTTTCCCCATGTCCGGGAAGAATAATGGTTTCATCTGGAAGTACAAAGAGTTTTTTATTAATACTCGAAATTAATTGAGTATAGTTACCTCCCCATAAGTCAGTCCTACCAATACCTTGTTTAAATAGAACATCGCCGGTGAAACAAGCAGTAAGTGATTCGACGAAAAGGGAAAATTCGCCGGGACTATGACCAGGTGTATAGAGGGGTTGAATTTTGAATCCACCAAGTTCTAATTCAATGTCTTCACTCAGGAATTCGCCGGGCAAAGTCTGTTCATTAAGTTTTACCCCAAACATACTCCCCTGCTGCGGTGCATTTAGTAAAAGTGGAATATCTTCTTTACCAGCAAAATGACGTGGATTATATTTTTTAATTAGATAATTGTTTCCAAAGATATGATCCAAATGACAGTGCGTATTTATCAGAAATAAAACCTTAATATTAAATCTCTCAATAAAACCAGATAGTTCTTTTTGTTCTAAGTCATAATAACAACCAGGATCAATTATCATACCTTCCAAAGTTAAATCATCCCAAAGTAAATATGTATTTTCCGCAAATGGACTAAATTCGAATTTATGATATTTCAGCATATGAATTATTTTTGAAAATTGCTTTTAACACGATGGAATAAATTTTTCTTGTAGTTATTAAAACCGGGGAGAATTTCCTCGTATGAGTCGCCTCCTATTTTTTCTATTATGGCATTGGCTAATACATGAGCCACAACTGATTCAGCGACTATGGAGCACGCCGGTACTGCAGTATAATCACTTCTTTCTCTGAAAGCCCTAACTTTTTTCATCGTGGCTAAATCAACACTGTCAAGAGGTTTCATTAAAGTTGGAATTGGTTTCATGGCTGCTCGAATAATTACCGGCATTCCGTTAGATACTCCCCCCTCAATCCCACCTGAAAAATTCGTTTTTCTTGAGAAATTATTATTTTTAATAAAAATCTCATCCATAACAACAGAACCAGGATTTTGTGCTATACGAAAACCACCACCAATTTCAACAGCTTTAACTGCATTAATAGACATTATTGCCTGTGCTAACAGTCCATCTAATTTACGATCCCAAGACATAAAGCTTCCAAATCCCGGAGGTAATCCTGTAACAACAACTACAAAAGTACCCCCAAGGGTATCGCCATTTTCACGTGCCTTTTCAATTTGTTTTATCGCACTTTTTTCAATTACCGTATCCATAATACGAACCGGACTTTTGTCAGCTTTGTCAGATAAACTGCCCGCAGTAAATCTATTTGGGACTATGTTATTCAGTAACTTGAAAGTGAGAGATTTCTGAGAAGATTCAACAGAAAAATCCGAGCTACCGATCATTTCAACATAACTACCAATTTGGATTCCTAAATTTTCGAGTAATAATCGTGAGAAGGAGCAGGCAGCAACTCTTATTGCGGTTTCCCTAGCACTTGAACGTTCTAAAGAGTTTCGAATATCATTATAATGGTATTTAATAACTCCATTAAGATCGGCATGACCCGGGCGAGGTACAGTAACAACTTTTGACCGATTAGGATCTCCAAAAGCAGACATTGCATCTTTCCAATTTTCCCAATCTTTATTTTTAATAAGAACAGTAATCGGAGAACCAAGTGTTTTACCATGACGGATTCCAGAAATAAACTCTGCAGAATCGTTCTCAATTTTCATCCGAAAACTTCTGCCGAATCCCATTTGACGACGTGCTAACTGTTTATTGATATAATCAGGTGGGATAACAAAATTAGAGGGGAAACCCTCAATTACAGTTGTTAAAGCTGATCCGTGTGATTCTCCGGAGGTCAAGTATCTAATCATTTGAATTCAAGATTTTAATAAATTTATATATTGAAAGATAAGGAAATTTTAATGATTTTTTCGAAGAAGATGCTTAACCGAAAAAATTGATCGAGTAAATAAAAAAGGCCGGAAGATAGACTCCCGGCCTATTAACGAATCTTAAAAATCAATTATTTGGGAATTTCAAGACCAACAAATCTTGAATTACCATCCTTATCAACAACAACTAAGAGAACTGCGCCTCCTTTTTTTGAGTCAAATATTTTTTTAAGTTCAGAAACAGATGATACCAATTTTTTATCTGCCTTAATAATAGCCAAGTTAGGAGCTAGTCCTTGATTATAAGCCGCACTCAGATTCTCTACTTTTGTGATAAGAACACCTCCTTCAATATCATATTCCCTTTTATCCGAACTTGTCATGTTCTTTACTGTCAGACCTACATCGGAAAAATTGATTGAGTTTTTAGTAATCTGATCATTATCTTCATCAAATTCATTGCTTTTTGCTACTGTCGTGACATCATCATCTTTCGGTTTTAATGTAACCGTGCGAATAAGTTCCTTACCATCCCGGAAAATTGTAATTTTAACTTTAGCGCCTGCACTCTTGGATGCTACATAACTCTGTAACTGATTTGGCTGAAAAACCTCAACATTATCAATTTTCAAAATAACATCACCATTTTTAATATCTTCTTTTGATGCGGCACCATCTTCTACGACTTTTTCAATTATTACACCTTTGGGTTTATCCAGTCCTAAAGATTTTGCCAAAGGAGCGTCAACTTCCCTAATTTGTACTCCAATATATCCACGGTTAACTTTTCCATTTGCTATCAAGTCCTGCGAAACAGACTTAGCAAGATTAATTGGAATAGCAAATCCATAACCGATATATGCACCAGTTTTAGTTGCTATAGCAGTGTTTATACCTATAACCGCACCACTTAAATCGACAAGTGCCCCACCACTATTCCCAGGATTAATTGCAGCATCTGTTTGTATAAAATCTTCAACTCCATAGCTATCTGCGATGAGTCTTAACTGACCTCTATTAAGCGCGCTAATGATTCCAGCAGTAACAGTTGATTGAAGAGCCATCGGGTTCCCGATAGCCATTACCCACTGACCAACTTTAATATTATCAGAATTCCCGAGATAAGCAATAGGAAGATCATCAGCATCTATTTTAATAACTGCAAGATCTGTCAGAGGATCTGTTCCAATGACTTTTGCTTCAAGTTTTCTTTTATCCCATAAACCCACCGTGACTTTAGTGGCATTTTCGACAACATGATTATTTGTAACGATATACCCATCTTTACTAATTATAACGCCACTTCCAGAGCCTTCGGTTTCCGGAGAATCTTCTCCACGAAAAGGAAAGAAAAAGAAGTCCTGGGAGTTACCCTTCTTCATTTTACTAATTACGTTAATTTGCACAATAGAGGGAGTAACTTTTTCAGCGACTTCAATAAAAGCCTTGCTAAAAACATCAGCCTCGATATTAAGATTAACAGGGGGTTTATCCGCACCTAACCTAATGTCCGCAAAGCTAGGTCTTATCCAACCAAATCCAGCTAAAAGGAGAGTTGAGAGAAAAACACCTAACAGAATAAGTGTAGCGCCAATAAAAAATTTTTTCTTTTGCATTATAGATCCTCGTATTGATTATTTTACCCGTTTAATGATTTGAGTTCGTTAAATCCAATTGAATGATGTTGAAGAAAACGTATCAACTGGGACTGAATCAGATCAATCGTCAACTTATTAAAATTTACTGTTTTTTTGAACTTTAGACAATTATACAAATCAAAAAGTTCCGTAGAAAGTTCTAAACCATTACCTTTTTCAGCACAATTTGAGCAAATGATCCCTCTGGAATAGACAAATCCATAGAATTTGTTCCCAGGAAGGTCAGAATTGCAAAGAGGACAAGTTGCAACGCTGATATCAAAGCCGAGTTCTTTAAGAAAGAACAAGAAAAACCTAAGGAAAACAATCTGAGGTTCTTCTTCAAAGCTATTCAGACGTTCAAAAATTTTTTTTATACCCAAATAGAGACGAGGATTTGGCTCTTCATGAAGATACTGACCATTAATCAGCTCGAGAATCGCAAAACCATACTTCAATTTGTTATAATCACTTCTAATATTACTGAAAAGGGAGACAAGATCAGCAGACGAAAGTAATTGCACATCACGGCCAGATTTATTATAAATTACAACATTTATGATATTCATCGGATCGACAATAATACCTGTTTTTGAATTTTTATTACGTCCTCCTTTTACTATTAATGTGACTTTTCCAAGTTTTTCAGAAAAGAGGGTAACAATTTTACTTGAATCACTATAGTTAATTTTTGTCAGAACAATAGCTTCGGTTTTTAAGATTTCGCTCATTATACCAGAGAGATTAAAAAAATCAATCAGTAATAATTTTAGTAATTAAATTAGCCGGAATTGTATCAAAAGCGGGATTATAATAATTGAAACCGGGATCCGTAACCTGGATGTTTCCAAATGCTGAAATTTCCTCCGGTTTTCTTAATTCAATTGGAATAGAGTGCAAAGAAATGATATTTTTATCGAATGTAGTTTGGGGAGCAGCAATGTAAAAAGGGATTTTATGAAAGTGGGCAAGAACTGCGATGGAATAAGTCCCGATTTTGTTTGCCACATCACCATTTGCCGCAATTCTATCAGCTCCTGTAATCACCAAATCAATTTTTTCTTGTTGCATCAGAAATCCAGCAGTCGAGTCGGTAATTATGGAAAACGGAATACCAGCTTTATTCAATTCATAGGCAGTTAACCTTGAGCCTTGCAGGAGTGGGCGGGTTTCATCCGCATATACATGATTAATCAGGTTTTTCTCATGTGCAAGTTTGATAACTGCAAAGGCAGTTCCATCCCCACCGGTTGCAAGTTTGCCTGTATTACAATGTGTAAGGACATTACTTTTTTTTGCAAAAATATCGATACCATTTTCTGCGATTCTTTTGCAGCTTAGAATATCGTTTTGCATAAATTCCAAAGCTTTTAGCTCAAGACTAATGTAGAGACTATCGTTAAAATTCTTAAGAGGTTTTTCTTTTATTGACGAAAGTAAGGAAAGAAAATAGTCCTTCATATATTCCAACCCAATAAAAAGATTAACAGCAGTGGGTCTAGTATTTTTCAATCTATCATAAGCTAACAGAAAAGTGGATTCTGATATGCTTTTTTTTTGTGACAAAAGAAGTCCAAATGCAGCTGCAATACCTATTGCAGGAGCACCACGAATCTCGAGTCTTTCAATTGCCTGTGCAATAACTTCATAGTCATCAGTTTTAGTAATCTTCTCTTCAAAAGGGAGTTTAGTCTGATTAATGAATTCAAAAAAACCATCAGAATAACGAATATTGAAGTAATCACTCACTTTCATCAAACCTAGAAATTGAGAGGAAATCCCTATAACGATCTTTAATTCTAAGGTAAGACAAGTCCTCAAGTCCTTTTGTGCTAAACTCTTCAACACAGAAGGAGGCCATTGTACTACCGAAAACGACTGCTCTTTTTATGTTTTCAGGACTTAAATCCTGGGTTTTATGCAAATATCCTATCAATCCACCTGCAAATGTATCGCCTGCTCCAGTTGGATCAAAAATACTTTCCAAGGGATAAGCAGGTGCAGAAAAAATAATACTATCAGCAAATAAAAGTGCACCATGTTCCCCTTTTTTAATAATAAGGATTTCGGATCCGAGATCTCTAATTTTCTTTGCGGCTTTAATCAAGTTTGGTTCCTGAGCAAGAAGCCGAGCTTCACTATCGTTAATAATAAGAAGATTCGTCCTTTTCAGAACTTTGAGCAAGTCGTCCAGTTTACCTTCGATCCAATAATTCATAGTATCACAGACAACGAAGTCGGTTTTTTCAATTTGATCAAGAACTCTCAGTTGGAGTGAGGGGTCAATATTTCCGAGACACACAAATCTGTTTTTGCGAAGTTTATCCGGGATGACAGGATTAAAATTACTAAACACATTCAATTCCGTAAGCAAAGTGTCGCGGGAATTCATATCGTAATGATATTTACCAGCCCAACGAAATGTTTTTTCACCAGAGACCACTTGAAGTCCTTGTAAATCAATATTGTGGTTCTCTAACAGATCAATATATTTCTTGGGGAAATCCTCACCGACAACTCCAACCAGATTAACCGGAGCAGTAAAATAACTAGCAGCTAAAGAGATATATGTCGCCGATCCCCCAAGAGCCTCATCAACTCTGTTAAAAGGTGTTTCAACGGTATCCATTGCCAATGAACCAACTATTAATAAACCCACGATCTACTCCAAAATAATTAAAAATTTTTAGTACGCTGAGATAATCTAAATAATCTCATTAGTAAAAATGCCTTTTTAATATTTAATAATCAAATAAAATCATTATTTTTATAAGATGAAAAATTAATCACTTTATTCAGGAACGCTTAATGTTGACAGATAACAAAACAGTAATTAAAAACGCTTATTTAGTGCAGAATTCAGGAGAAAAAATCCTAAGGGATGTTTTAATAGTTGCAGGTAAGATTGCAAGAATTGAAGAATCTATTGATTCAGAGGGTTGTCGAGTAACCAATGCAAAAGGGAATTTTCTTTTTCCCGGATTTATTGATGTACATATTCAGGGTGCCGGAGGATATGATGTGCTTGATTCAATTGATGAAGCAATCCCGGCAATAGCAAAAACCTTAGCGGTATGCGGCACGACATCTTTCCTTTCAACCACAGTAGTCAAACCGACAGTTAATAATGGACACATAAAGTTAGCAAATAAATATATAGGTGCTGAACTTGATGGAGCAAATCTGCTTGGGTGGCATCTAGAAGGACCATATATACATCCTGAAAAAAAAGGGGGACTTGATATTAACTCTATTTATACTTATCAACAAGGCGGAATTGACGAGATAATGGAGATCTGCGGGGGAGGACTTAAAATGATGACTATTGCTCCTGAAATGGAAGGAAATCTTGAAGCAATCAAAGAGCTTGTAAAAAACAAGGCAGTAGCCTCCTTCGCACACAGCACTGCAACATATGAAGAAACATTGTGCGGGATTGATTCGGGTATCACGCATGTTACCCATTTATTTAATGCAATGAATCCCTTGCACCACAGAAATCCGGGACCGATTGCAGCTATATTTGAAAGGAAGCTCCCATCACAGATAATTACCGACGGGCATCATTTGAATCCCAGAATGATAAATTTGGCAAAGGAAAATCTTGGCTCTGAAAACTGTGTTTGTATAACAGATGGGGTGCAAGCGCTAGGGCTTCCGGAAGGGAGTTACGTATATAATGGGAAGGATTACATTTCAAAAGAGGGAGCTGCCAAATATACAGACGGAACCCTGATAGGAAGTACAACACCTTTGAACGTAATGGTAAAGAAATTCAAGGAATGGACAAATTCAACTTTATCAGAGGCTATTAATACTGCGAGTCTTAATCCAGCCAAGGTACTAAGGATTGATCATCAAAAGGGAAAGATTGAAATAGGTTATGATGCAGATCTAATAATCACTGATAACGAACTAAACGTTTTGCATACATTTGTAGGTGGCAGAAAAGTTCATTAATCAGTTACATTTTATCAGGAGCAGAAACACCCAATATTAAGAGCCCATTTGCCAACACAATCCGAACTGCGTTAATCAGTGTGAGTCTAGCTGATGAAAGGTTTTTTTCAACTCCAATTATCCTGCAAGTTGTATAAAATTTGTGGAAAGCTTTAGCGAGCTCCTCGACATATGCAGTTATGCGTTGAGGATCACAATTTGTTGCGGCAAGTAAAACTTCTTCTTTGAAGAGATTCAATATTTTCAACAGACGGATTTCATCCTCGGAGGAAAGTAAACCGAGATCTTGCAGCGAAGGGGCTATGTTTTCGTCCTGAGCCATTCGAATTATTGAGGAAATCCGGGCATGAGCGTACTGGACATAGAAAACCGGATTCTCTTCTGATTTTTCCTTAGCAAGATTCAAATCAAAATTCATATGAGAGTTAAGATTTCGCATGTTAAAGAAATATCTAACTGCATCCTTACCAACTTCTTCCGTAAGTTCATCTAAAGTAATATAGTTTGCTTTTCTTGTTGACATTTTTACAATCTCACCATCTTTGATAACGGTGACAAATTGGTGGATAATTACTTTAACTTTTCCGGAATCGTAGCCGAGGTTATTTATAGCAGCAAGAACATCAGGATAAGTTGCAGTATGATCAGACCCAAAAATATCAATAAGAAGGTCATATGCTCTATCAAGTTTAACTATATGATAAGCAATATCGGGAAGCCTGTAAGTCGGTTCACCGGTTGATTTTACGATTACTTTATCAGCTTCATTGCCCATTTCAGTCAGTTTAAGCCAGACAGCACCCTCTTTTTTATAACTCAAAGATTTTTCGTCAAAAGAGTTAATAAGAGCTTGAATTTTCCCCTCTGTATAGAGGTCATTTTCATTATAGAATATTTTATGATTAATATCAAGATTTGCTAAAGAATTCTTAATTTCCAAAAAGATTTCCTGTTCAGCTGTACTTTTGAAAATTCCCTCAGGATCTTCGTCTCTTAAAGTATCACCATATTTTTCATAAATTTTCTGAGCGATAAGATTAATATATTGTCCCTGATAGTAATCATCAGGAAATTCCACATTATCGCCAAGGATTTCAAGATATCTTTTTTTAACAGAGTCCCCCAGAACCCTCATTTGCCTGCCGGCATTATTAAAATAGTATTCCCTATCAACTGTATAACCTACCCATTCAAGCAAGTTGGCGATAGTATCTCCGCAAACTGCATTTCTTCCATGTCCAACAGTCAGAGGTCCGGTAGGATTTGCGCTAACAAATTCAACATTCGCTTTTTTCCCAGAATAAGAAGTACTCTTACCAAAATCTCCGTTTTTCTCAATAATCTCGGAAACCAATTTCGAAAGAAAAAGCGGAGTAAAGAAGAAGTTGATAAAACCATTTCCTGCAATTTCTATTTTGCTGATAATGTGCGAGTCTGTTTTAAGATTAGCTACAATATCCTGAGCGATGAGACGAGGAGCTTTTTTTAAGTTTTTTGCCAATATCATAGGGGCATTAGAAGAATAATCCCCATGCTCCGGAGATTTAGGGATATCGAATGTCAGTTTAATCCCATTAAGATAGTCAAGACGTGTTGCAGCTTCGGCGAAGAGAGAATGGAGATAATTTTTCACTTCTTTTTTCCTTTTTCGAGCAGAGGATCAACGATGTCAGTTATCTCAGCATCACCCCAAAGTTTTTCAAGATTATAAAACTCCCGGGTCTCAGGTTTAAAGATATGGACGACGACATCCACATAATCAAGTAAAACCCAGTTTAACCCAGTGTATCCTTCCCGATGCCAGACCTTAATACCAAGGTCTTTCAGAGTTTTATCGATGTGATCAGAAATCGCTTTAATTTGAGTATCCGAGTCTGCGCTACAGACGATGAAGTAATCAGCTATTGTGGTAATACCATTAAGGTTCAACAGCTTAACATCTCTTCCCTTTTTCTCAAATATCAGATCTGCAATTTTATTAGTAAGTTCTTCCGGACTCAATATTATACCTATTTTTGTTGAAAAGAATTAAAATCCTTGCCGATTATAATAGTTGCATCGAGCAACAATCCCCTATTAATTTGTGTAATGGTGTTTACTCGAGGGATTCCTAAAGAATCTGCTATTTTGAATCCAGTTGAGATATTACCAACGCGATCAATAATAATTGTTTCATCAACGTCGAAATTCTGGTAGTTGCCTGTACTTATTACGTCGAAACCCTTTTGCCGCAAGAAATTGGTAATTACATCTCCAGCACCGGCAATACCGCAGCCATTAAGGACTTCGACCTGAAGTATTTTTTTGGGGGGAGAGTCAAATTTCGAATCATCAGCATTGCCTCTGAAATCAATTTTTTGAATCAGGTTATAGGCGAGATAAATGATAATAAGAGAAAGAAGCGTTACCGAAGAATAAAATATCAACTGCCGGTTCCCCGATCCATATATGAGAGCAGCGTCTGATGTTTTTCCTTTATCCTGCAATTTTTTCATTAAAAATCAGGAAAAATGGAATTACTTCGATTCATAATTCCCAATCTATTATATCCGTAGCCATATGGTGAATAGAAACCATCTGGGACAGAGCGGTACTGCATAATCACATTAAAATTTTCCCATGGTTGATAATTAATCTGTGCCCTGCTCAAGTAAATACCATTTATCATATTTTGATGATCTTTACCGAAGGAACTGTAAGGAGAATGAATCAAACTAGCATCAACCTCAACGGTAAGGTTGTCAGCAACTTTATATAGCATATTGTTAGTATAAACTCCTAAAGCAAGCCCATTGTTTCCAAAGGAAGAATAGGACATACTGTAAGAATGCCTCATAAAAAAGTTAGAAGGATTAATAAAACCAAAAACTAAATTAGGTGAATCACTGATAATGGATTCTTTAACAGTTGGTTTTAATATCTCAGTATTTTTAATCTGAGGGTAAATAGCAACATTTATAAGTATGATAATCAACAAAAGTTTATTCATACCTAACCCGTTATACTCTTTATTTTATTATTTTTATCAACGAAGACAACTCTTGGAACAAAACCAGCGGCTTCTTCCGGTTCCATCATAGCATAAGTAATAATAATCACCTCATCGCCTTTAAATCCCAATCTAGCAGCTGGCCCATTAAGGCATATGACACCGCTATTACTCTCACCTTCGAGGACATAAGTCTCAAGTCTTTCACCGTTATTAATATTAACGACCTGAACTTTCTCCCAGGGGAGGATATTAGCAGCATCCATAAGAGTCTTATCAATTGTCAGGCTTCCCTCATAGAACAGTTCTGCTTCGGTAACCGTGGCCCTATGAATTTTTGATTTAAATATTTCTAATCTCATTATTTTAAAATTTATATGCAAATATAATTGACATAACATATGAAATCAAGGCAAACAATTCGGGTATTATTTTTAATCATCAATATTCGATTCAGGAAAGAAATAGAGAAGCGCATCACCTATTTTTTTCCCAGGTTCAATGCCAAACATTTCAATATCTTTCTTTGCCGTCAGAACTGATCTTTCGACGACCATAATTCCATGCTTATTCAGAATTTTTTTATCCTTAACAATCTTTACTCCCTTATGAACTGAGTCATCAAAGAAAGGGGGATCAGCAACTATAAGATCAAATTTTTTGTCAGTAGTTTCCAGAAACCGATTGACGTCCATTCCAAATATCGAGGTTCTATTTTTAATATCAAGTGAATTTATATTTGACTCAAGATTTTTTCTTACGACAGCATTTTTTTCAATAAAACAAGTAAATGCTGCTCCCCTACTAATGCATTCAAATCCGATAGCACCACTACCAGAGAACAAATCAAGAGCGTGAATATTTTCAAAATCGATCGTATTGTTCAGTATATTAAAGAGAGTTTCGCGAACTCTATCAGTCATGGGGCGCGTAACATCTGAGTCAGGAGCTTTAATAAACCTACCTTTTAATGCGCCAGAGATAATCCGTAATCTCATATCAAGGCTGCCTCAAAACTATTCCACAAGCAGGAAGAATATAATTAATATCCGATCTCCTGAGAATTCTTGAATTATCCTCCGAAATTACAATTTCATCTGTGAGTTTTAAATCAATAATTTCGAGGTTATCAGAGGCAAGGATTTTCAAATCTTTATCGGGATCAGATTCCCGACAAACAAAAAGCCGTCTAACCAAACCGGAGGCAACTTTCAGTTCATTGTCCAATATTTTTGGGTCAAATAAAAACTCATCAGTATCAAGGGGACGCGGAATAACCTTATGAAAGATTGTATCACCATTGAGGAACAATTCGATTGAAACAGATTTATCGTTATAATAAATGGTAGCAGAGATACCATCAGGGAAACCGTCATTCAAATATTTCACTGCTTTATCAAATGCAAAATGGGCAAAATCGAATGCTCCAATTCTCATCTTATTTTTTTTACACAAGGTAGTCAAGAAATGGAAAAGATTTCGATTACCAGCAGCTACAATTTTTCTATTTTTACCAAAAAGTATAGTATCCTGCACATTTGCAAAAGAGAAGATTAAATCAGAGAAATCAATTTTCGGATAGAGTAGCTGCATTTCCCATCTATGAAAGGCGAGATGTTCCTTAAAATCGAACTGAGAGCAGTTATAGGAAGTAAAGAATTTGAATACGTTTAAAGGTAAAGCAAAAGAGACTATTGTAGAATATTTCCTGTTAGCAAATAACTTTGAGTCAAGAGCAGCGACAAGCATTTCCTGTACAATAGTCTCTTTGATTTTTGAAAAATCTATATTTTCATTAAAATTAAACTCCCCTATGTCAACAATTTGAACTCCTGTATTTTCAATCAAGAGTTCAATGTATTGGATTTTCCGTTCAGAAATATGTACGCCGGTGCGAGTTTGACCTGAAAACATCTGAGAAATTTATTCCCAGGATACAGCAGTCTTAAGAGCTTCGTTTTCAAGATCGCCTATAGTACCATTCCCGTCCGGATCTTCGATTTTAAATCTAGTTCCCTTTTTAATTGTTGTATCAACTCTGACAAACCTACCCGCAGTTGTAATAACAGTATCGAGAGACTTAGTTGAATCAATTGATAAAACAAATCTTTGCTGTGAACCCGGAGTTTTGAACAAGCTATCAGGATCAAGTAGTCCGTTTGAAAGATTAATAAAAGGATTGCTGGGTTTATTAGTCACAGAGTCCACAGCATTTTTAATACTATCAATGCTGGAATCGGTTTTATAGAACGCAATCAGAGCATCGAGATCATTTGTAAATTTCTTATTCTTTTTAAAATACAGAAGCTGAATCTCTTTAAGATTTTTCATTCTCAAGCGAGCTTCATTCTTATTATACTTTTGTACCTCAACAATTTCAGAAGGATCTAAAACAGCGACTTTTATCAATAAAAAAACAAGTACAGCAATGACCAGATAAAGACCGGCATGCACATACCAGGGATCGTCCTTTTTGAACATTTTACCTCCGGGTGTTAAACAGATTAATTAATAATTATAAAACTTTTTAATTTTTCGAATTTCTTTTCGCCAATTCCCTTAACATTCATAATGTCTTGGGGGTGCCGGAATTTTCCAAAGTTATTGCGATACTCAATAATTTTCTCTGCAGTTTTTTCACCAATTCCGGGCAATTTCATCAGGTCAATCTTACCTGCACTATTCAAATTAATTTTTTCTCCAGAGCCAAGGGAGATTTTATTAGTAAAATTAAAATTAGTCTTACTAAAATCTAAAACTTCCGAATTATACGCAAGGTTTTTTTCAGAAAATGTTGTATTATTTTCAATTTTTTCATTAAAAAATGATTCTAAAGCGGAATAATCAGAAGTTTTGACCTCGTGAACAGATAAATCAGTAACGAATCTATAAGAATATCCACCTAAGAAAGTCAGGAGCATAAAAAAAAGGACTTTAATCTCAATTTCAGTCAATCCCACTTTACACGCCAATTTTTTAAGAAAGCCGTGCATTTTCAACCCTTAGAGATTAAACCTTTTGAAAAAAGATTTTTCGTCCTCTGAAGTACTGCGTTTAATATTCTGCATTTCAGATAATTCCTTAAGCATTTCACGTTCTTTAGCATTGACTTTTTTCGGAACAATAACGTTGACCCGAACAAGTTGGTCACCCGCACCATGTTGATTAAGATGCTGAATTCCCTTTTCTCTCATTCTCAACATTTTGCCAACCGGAGTGCCCGGTTCGATTTTAAGACGAGCTTTGCCAGTAAGGGTAGGGACTTCTGCTTCAGTACCCAACACAAGTTCAGGGAAACTAAGAAAGAGGTTATAAATAACGTTGTCACCATCCCTCTGAAAAAACTCATGTGGGATTTCCTGAAAGACAACAATAATATCGCCAGCAGGTCCGTTTCGAAGACCAGCATTACCCTCGCCTCTCATAGTCATATAGCTATTATCCACAACCCCAGCCGGGACATCTATTTTGACAGTAACTTCTTCCTGCTTTCTACCATCCCCTGAGCATTTCCTACAGGGTTTGTCGACAACAGTACCTTCACCATTACAATTGTTACAAGGTTGAATATTAACGAACTGTCCAAACACACTACGAGAGACCTGACGAACCTCACCAGAACCACCGCAAGCACTGCAGGTTTTAGTGCTGGAACCACCCTCGCTACCTGAGCCATTACAGTCTGAGCATTTTACAAATTTTTTGATTTTAATCTTTTTTGAAACGCCCAAAGCAATTTCTTCAAGTTTAAGTTTAAGAGTCACCCTTAAATCACTGCCAGGAGTTCCCTGAGTTCTTCTACGTCCGCCTCTAGAGCGAGTGGAACCACCGCCGAAAAAGTCGTCAAATATAGATGAGCCACCAAAGATATCCGAAAACTGCGAGAAAATATCGTTAACATTATTAAATCCATGAAAATCAGTACCACCTTTAAGACCTGCATGACCATATCTGTCGTACTTAGCCCTTTTATCGGGATCTTTCAGGACTTCATAAGCTTCGCTGGCTTCTTTAAATCTCTCTTCAGCTGCTTTATTATCAGGATTTCTATCGGGATGGTTATCCATCGCCAATTTCCTGTAAGCTTTTCTAATTTCATCTTCAGTAGCAGATTTTGATACCCCTAAAACCTCATAATAATCGCGCTTATTCATTATAAAAAATTCCTGTAATTAAGCTTTATTCATTAACCGGTACCGGACTACTAACGATAACTTTCGTGTGACGAATCACTCTATCTTTGTATAAGTAGCCGGTTTCAATTTCATTAATAACAGTAAGAGGTTCAACTTCCGAAGTTGGCTGTTGTAAAACCGCCTCATGGTAGTCGACATCAAAAGGTTTATTTAATGCTTCGATTTTTGAAATTCCCTGTTCAGAAAGAGTTTTCATTAATTTTTCGTAAACCAGAGCTAAACCAGAGAGAACTGAATCCGGATCCTTACCGGGATCATTCACAAACTTAAGTGACCGTTCAAAATCGTCAATTACCGGAAGAAGTTTTTTAATCAGGAATTCTCCAGAATATCTGAGAAGGTTAGCTGTTTCGATTTCTGTTCTTTTTTTATAATTCTCGAATTCTGCAATTTTCCTCATCAATCTGTCATTCAGCTCTGCATTTTCGTTTTTTAATTTTTGAATTTCTTCATTTTCGACAGATGCCGGAGTTGGGTTTTCCTGTTTTTCTTCAGTCAAACTTTCCTCTTTAAGTTCGCTGTTGGATGATTCTTCAATAATGTTTTCTTTAACTTCAACTTCTATTTTATTTTTTTTCATAATTATCCTCTTAAATTAAATCCCTTTATTTCTTTTCAAGTAAGATGACAGTATAGTTGAGACATAATCAACAATAGCCATAACCTTTTCGTATTCCATTCTTTTTGGACCAATAATTCCCAAGGTGCCGTGGATATCCTCGACAGTATATTCTTTTTTAACGAGACTATATTCTTCAAGTTTTAAATCCTCGTTTTCACTACCGATAGAGACAAGCACTTCACCTTTAGTAATATTATAATGTTTATTTTCAAAGATGTGAACAACAATATCCTTATTCTCAATCAGTTCGATAATACTCTGAAATCTATCCGGACTTTCAAATTCCGGTTGTTTAAGAATACTCCCGGTTCCCGCGATATGAACTTTGTCGTTAACTTTAACATCGGTGAAGATCTTATCTGCGGAATCGACGAATAAAGTAATCAGTGGAACTTCGTCAGCGGAGATATCTCTAAATCGATCTTTAAATGATGATCTAATCTCATTAAGTTTCAGACCACCAAGTCTTTCGTTCAAAAGATTTTGAATTCCATGAATGTGGCGTTCTTTAACATCCATTTTAATCTCGAGAGTGATGGTTCTAATAAGGCTAGCATTTATTGTAATAACGACAAGGAGTTTCTCAGAGGAAAGCTGCACAATTTGAATTCTATCAAGGACACCGCTATCGAGATTGGGATAGAGAACACAAGCGACGTTATTAGTGATGCTGCTAAGTAATTTGGAAGCTATAGTAAGCAATTCATCAGTCTCTTTTTCGGCGAGGCTAAATTCTTTATTAATCTTATTTTTTTCGTGTTCTTCAATTCTTTTAAATTCAGTTAAAGTATCCACATAGAAGCGATAGCCTTTATCAGTAGGGACCCTTCCGGCAGAAGTGTGGGGATGGTTGATAAAACCCTGTTCCTCGAGATCGGCCATAATATTCCGAATGCTCGCAGGTGACAGACCGATATCATATCTTTTTGAGATATTCCTGGAACCAACAGGTGCAGCTGTCAGAATAAACTGCTGGATAATGCACCTCAGAATCTCCTTTTCACGTTCGCTTAAATTACTGTAGTTTTCCACTAAAAATATTAATCTTTACTCCAAATATAACCATATTACAACTATTCTTTTTAGCTGTTTGGTGTAATTAATCAAAACGCGGTAAAAAAGTTTACTGTAATTGAACTTACGGCATTTGGATCAGGATTTGCGTTAAAATACAAGCCAGTTTGATCAGAGCTTTCAAGAGATTTATTATAAGCAGTAACAACCCGAACCGCATTGATAGCACTAGTGAGTCTGTTCAGAAGCATTGCCCCAACAACAAATCTCAAGTTATTATAAGCATGCCGGCTTGAGAGCCACATATCTCTGTAGTTTTTCCTATCCTCGTCATTTTTCCACTGCCAGTAAAAAACAGCCGGGTCATACATTTTATTAAATTCCCGATTAAGAGCTTTAATATTATTATATTGTTCAATATCTTTATACTCACCGATTCTACCGAAGTAATCTTCATTTTTACCTTTCAGATCAACTCCCGCAGCACTTCCGGCAAAAGTTTCGTAGTTATCCTTTTTCCAATCGCCATAAAAATTCATTCCAACGTAAACTCCTAAGAATGCAGCTTCCGCGATAGTAAAATATTGACCGGATTGATAATTACCACCATACAGTTCCCCCATACCGGGAAGCAGCATACTAAAAAGTATTGCCAGGGCCGGATTTTTCTTTTGTGACTTAATTTCCAAGGAGTTACTCAAATTTTTCACTAATTCCGTGGAATTTGAATAATTGAACTCCGATTTCAACTTCATTAAAGAAGTTGTCTGTGCAAAAAGACTTCCGGACAAGATAAAAATTATAATTACGAAATTTTTCATTTTTTTATTTTAAACTTAACAAATAAATTGCTTAGGTTTCAACTGAATTTTTTATCCCCAAATCTGTTTTTGTAATCAGGTATTCACCAGAATCAACATATTCGAGTTTTACATGGTCGAAAGTGTTTTCAAGACCTGATTCGTACAACCGTTTAACACGAATATAGTTTGAGGAGAAACCCTTTATATATATTGTATCCCCATCACGGTGTTCAGATTCATAAAGAACTTTAACTTGCTTACCAATCATTTTAGAGTAAAACAGATTTTTCTTTTTCTCGCTAAGAATACGAAGCATATTAGTCCGTTTTTTCCGCTCAGCCAGAGGAACGCTATCCGCCATTGCGGCAGCCTTAGTATCCTCCCTTTCAGAATAAGTAAAAGCGTGGAGATAAGCAACAGGGAGTTCTTTAATAAAATTATATGATTCAATAAAGTCATCATAGGTTTCACCCGGTAACCCAGTAATAACATCCACACCTATAGCAACATCAGGAATTTTATTAACCAGTTTATGAATAAGATCAGAATAATCGCTGCTAAGATATCTTCTGTGCATCAGTTTCAGAATCTTGTCCGAACCACTTTGAAGCGGAATATGAAAATGATTACATATTTTGCTATTTTCTTTTGCAAGAGCAATAATTTGATCGGTAAGGAGGTTTGGTTCGATTGAACTAATCCTAATCCTAAAATCCCCATCCTGCTTAGTCATAAGGATGAGAAGATCGTAGAGATTCTTATCAAAATGCTTACCGTAATCCCCGATATTAACACCTGTAAGGACTATCTCTTTATAACCCATTTTTATGAGGCGATTGAACTGGGTAATCAGTTCATCAGGAGGAAGACTTCTGCTTTTACCGCGAGCTTTTGGAATAGTGCAAAAAGCACATTTATAATCGCAACCATCCTGTACTTTAAAGAAAGCGCGGGTTCTTTCATCTGATCCGGATAGTTCAGGTGCATCAGAAAATGGTGACCCAAAGCTGTTAATTTCATCTGAAGGAGTCACAAAGACTGATGGAAGACTTTCTTTAATAAAGGAACTCTTAAAATCGAATAAATTGAATTTTTCATTGCTGCCCAGGACAAGATCTACTCCCCCGATACTTGCAATTTCCTGTGGTTTGAGCTGTGCATAGCAACCGGTAACAATAATATAAGCGTAGGGATTTTTTCTAAGTGCTCTTCTGATAACCTGGCGACATTCTTTGTTTGCAGAATCTGTAACTGTGCAAGTATTGATAACGCAGACATCTGCCGGCGTATCGAAACTGACAATTTCAAAATCATGAGATTTGAATTGTTTGCTGATAGCACCGGTTTCAGCGAAATTAAGTTTACATCCGAGAGTGTGAAAAGCAGCTTTCATGAGAAAAAGTCCCCCCTCAAAATGAGGGGGGATAAGGGGGTTTATTCAAGATTTTCTTTTTTGGGTTGTTCTGCAGGGGGAAGAGGTTGATTCGGAGAATCTACAGGAATATCAAAGTTTGGATAATCAGCCGGCTGAACCGGTGTAGCTTCAGCCTTCATGATATCTTCAACTGAGACTTTCTCGAGTTTATGCGAGGAAATGTAGTTCTGGATCTCTTCTTCACTTTTATCCTGGAGGTAAACGATTGAGCTGAGGACAATTTTCTTGTTCTCTTTATCGAACTCAATAACTTCGAGCATAAGATCGCTATCTATCGGGAAGTGCATAGATAAGTTTTTAATCTTACCGGGTGACAGATGAGTGGAAGGAACAAAGCCGTCAACTCCAAGCGGAAGTTCAGCAATGAGTCCTTTTTCAATTATTCTGACAACCTTACTTTTAGTTTCAATTCCGTTAGCGTAAACGTTTTCGAAATTATCCCAAGGATTGTCCTGAATCTGTTTATGCCCGAGGGAAATCTTTCTCTGTTCAACATCAACGCCAAGAACAGTAACTTCCATGCGTTCACCTTTTTTAACAACTTCGCCGGGATGACGGATTTTCTTAGTCCATGAAAGATCACTGATGTGAACCAATCCATCGACGCCGGGTTCAAGTTCAAGGAAGACGCCAAAGTTAGTAAGATTTCTTGCGATACCGGTGTGGCGGGAGCCGAGAGGATATTTCTGCATAAGTTCCTGCCAAGGATCCGGTTCAAGCTGTTTGATACCAAGGCTGATCTTCTTTTCGTCCTTGTCGAGACTAAGAATAACAGCTTCGACAACCTGCCCCATAGAAACGACCTGAGAAGGATGCTTAATATGCTGAGTCCAGCTCATTTCACTGTTATGAATCAATCCTTCAATGCCTTTTTCGATTTCGATAAATGCGCCGTAATCAGTAAGGCTAACAACTTTGCCGGTAACTTTATCACCAATTTTGAATTTCTCTTCAATGGTTTCCCAAGGATGAGGCAATAATTTCTTAAGACTGAGGGATATTCTCTTTTTCTCCTCATCGAAATCGGTCACAACGACGTTAATAACTTCGTCAAGTTTGACGACTTCGTTAGGATGATTAATTCTGCCCCAGCTAAGGTCGGTAATATGTATTAATCCATCGACACCACCAAGATCAACGAAGACACCGAAGTCAGTAACTGCTTTAACAACGCCTTCGAGAATCTGACCTTTCTCGAGTTTATCGAGGATAGCTTTTCTCTGATCTGCCATTTCTTCTTCGACTAAAACTTTGTGAGAAACGACAACATTTTCGGTAACTTCATTAACTTTAACGACCTTGAAATCCATGTCACGACCGACAAAGATATCGAAATCTCTAATAGGTCTAACATCAATCTGCGAACCGGGTAAGAAGGCTTCCATACCCATTAAATCAACGACCATACCACCTTTAATTCTACGAACGATCTTGCCAGGTAAGATCTCGCCATCTTTGGAAGCTTTGAGAACTTTTTCCCAAATTCTTAAGAAGTCGGCGCGTTTCTTACTTAAAACGAGATTACCTTCCTGATCTTCAACACTCTCAAGAACGACTTCGATTTCGTTACCGATAGCCATTTCCTGTTGGCTCATGAATTCATCTTTTGGGAGAGTACCTTCAGATTTGAAGCCTATATCGACAATAACCATATCCCCCACAACCCGAACGATTCTTCCTTTAATAACTTCGCCTTGTTTGACATCGCGAAAAGATTCGGAATAGAGACGGGAAAGGGCAGAGAATTCTTCAAAAGAATAATCCTCATCTACTAAGAATTTTTTAGATTTCTCATAATCATTCTGCATAGAATTCGGATCAAATTTATTTAACTCATCAGACATTAATGTCCTCCTAAAAACAATTCTGAATTAGCGGCCAAGCTGATAAACCGATAAAGCAGAAAAAAATTAATTTAACATTAGTGATTAATTACAGCTTAAAAAACTTCAGTTTGCAAATAATTCAACTCAATTTCATTTTTTATATCTGACATAAGCCAGTGAGGAGTTGAAGTAGCACCGGTAATGCCAATAGACTGCACTCCCTCGAACCATTCTTTTTGCAGTTCGTTTTTTTCCTCGATGAAATATGTCCGGGGGTTTTCTTCCTTACAAATATTGAAAAGAACTTTTCCATTACTACTTTTTTTGCCAGCAGCAAAAACTATTACATCCATGGTTTGTGCAAATTCGCGGAGTTTCTTTTCCCTACCACTCACCTGTCCGCAGATAGTGTCTTTAGCGTGGAATTCCGCTGCTTGATTTTCCATGGTATCAACGACAAACTCTTGAATTTTCTCCCGAAGTTTAGCTGCGATAACAGCAAAGTCAGACTTATCCATAGTGGTTTGACTAAAGAGGACAGTAGGCTTGGAGAAGTCAGTAACCTGGAGAGCTTCCTCAAGGTTTTTAATTATTTTTGCGTCGCCGTTAGTGACACCTTTAAGACCAATGACCTCGGCATGGTCTTTCTTTCCGAAAATAAGAATCTGGAATCCCTTAAGATGAAATTTCCTTATTCTTTCCTGAACTTTAGTAACAACCGGACAGGTAGCATCAATAATTTCGAGTCCGTATTTCAAAGCCTCGCTATAGGTAGATGGAGGTTCACCGTGGGCGCGAATAAGGATTTTACTACCTTTTTCGAGTTTAGGAAAATCGGCGACAGTAACAGTTTCAAGACCAAGAGCGTTCAATCTTTTAACTTCGGCGGTATTATGAATAATATCGCCAAGGGAATAAACTTTCGGAGATGTTTTAAGTTCGTTCTGAGCGAAATCTACGGCACGAACAACACCCCAACAAAAACCTGCACCTTTATCAATTATTACTTTCAATTACTTATCTCTTAATAGTTATTTAATATAAACAACTATTTAACCTTTCTAAGTTCTATTAGTTCGCGAGCTTTATTAACAATGGCTTCGACCTGTTGATCTATAGTCATTTCGCTTGTATCGACTTCCGTATAGTCTTCTGTTTTTTTCAGGGGACTAGTTTCCCTGCTTGAGTCTATTTTATCTCTGTTAATAAGATTTTCTTTAATTTCATCAATAGAAAAATTCTTACCTTTTTCAGTAAATTCTTTGAGGCGCCGTTCAGCTCTTCGGTCAATATATGCAGTTAAAAAAACTTTAATATCTGCATCAGGAAAAACTACGGAGCCGATATCCCGTCCCTCCATTACAACACCACCAGCTTTTCCCATCGCTTGTTGTTTTATGACGAGTTCTTTTCTAACATCTTTAATTGCAGCGACATCGCTAACACGTTTGTTAACGGTCAAAGAGCGAATTTCCTCAGTCAATTCCCTTTTGTCCACAAAAATGCGGGCACCAGATTCAGATGGGACGAGTTCAATTGAAAGGTTTTTGGTCATACTGCTAATTTCATCCGGGGAATCTATAATACCTTTTTCGAGAGCAAGAAAGGTAACTGCGCGATACATAGCTCCGGTATCAATATAGGTATAATTCAGCCGTTTTGCGACGAGTTTAGCAGTTGTACTTTTCCCTGAACCAGCAGGCCCATCAATTGCAATAATTAATTTTGTCATAACTTACAAAAATACCAAAATTTTTATAATTTTCCCAATCATAAATTACTAAAAATATCCTATTTTATGTAATTGTTTGGTGATTGGATCAATCCGATAAGTTCTGATCCAGGATGAAGAAAGATAACATTAGTTAAGTAGGAATCGACGAATTTCCAAGTTAAGAAGGTGATTAATTTGAAATTTGTTGAAAAACAGGGCGAGTTTGGAGCTTTGGACTTTGAAGCCGTTCTTTGAATGTATAAAACCTTAAAATTTGAATGGATTTTGGGAAAAGACGAGAAAGGAAGTAAAAACAGGTCAAAATAGAGGGATTTTCTAAAGGGAGTCTAGTCCATGTTAGTACGTATTCACTACGTATTCAGTACGTATTCAGTACGTATTCAGTACGTATTCACAACGATAGGAGATGGGAAAGAAGAGGTTGGGCTATAGCAAAATTTGAATGTTTTGGGGTTTTTATGGGAGTTAAGTGTTTAGAGTTTTGTGTGATAGTTTGGAAAGTATTTTGAGAAAGGATAAAATGTTAGGGGGAATTTTTCGGGGGGGGTGGAAGGTTAATTTTATATTTACTCAAACCATATTTCCTTCAGAGGAGAAAATAAGGACTGAGTTAATATAATGGAAACCAGGATCAAGTTAAGTAAAACACTTTGGGAAGCTATGATACCACATTATTTGCCTAAGGGGGACATTCTGAAATAATTTTTTCTTTGCAATTCATAAGTTTTTATCTATATTTGTATTCTTATTTTTTTGAGTTTCGCCGGGGTGGCGGAATTGGTAGACGCACAGGACTTAAAATCCTGTGGGTGGCTTCACCCGTGCCGGTTCGAGTCCGGCCCTCGGTACTACAAACTGGGGTTCTTAGCTCAGTTTGGTTAGAGCGTCTGCTTGACGTGCAGAAGGTCATAGGTTCGAATCCTATAGAACCCACAAATGCATTGACCGGAGTTTACTCCGGTTTTTTATAAAATTTCGAGATAATGAAAAGTATAGAACTAACATTCCCTGACGGGAACAGTAAACCGTATTCAGCGGGAACGACCTTAATGGAAGTAGCCCGTTCAATTTCACAGCGCCTTGGAGAGTCCGCCTTAGTGGCGACACTTGATGGGGTTCTTGTTGATCTTTCCTCCAACATTCATAAAAACGCATCAGTTAAATTCTTCACATTCGATGAGTCTGAAGGACGGGAGACGTACTGGCATTCGACATCACACTTAATGGCACATGCCATAACCGAACTTTATCCAGGAGCAAAGTTTGGTGTGGGTCCTGCAGTTGAGTCCGGATTTTATTATGATATTGACATTGAACATAAACTGAGTGAAGAAGATCTTAAGTCAATTGAAGATAAAATGCTTGAGTTGGCAGGAAATGCAAATCCTTTTAACCGGGTAGTACTTCCAAAAACCGAGGCTATTGATTTCTTTACAAAGGTTGGGGATAATTACAAATTGGAAATTCTGAGTGAATTACCGGATGATGCAGTTATATCTATTTATAGGGAAGGTTCTTTTACTGATCTTTGTACCGGACCTCATATACCCGATACGAGCAAGATCAAGTTTGTCAAGTTGCTTTCGGTATCCGGGTCTTACTGGAGAGGGGATGAGAAGAACAAACAGTTACAACGAATTTACGGAATTTCATTTCCAAAGAAGAAGATGCTTGATGATCATATAGCATTTCTTGAAGAGGCGAAGAAACGAGATCACAGAAAGATCGGCAAAGCACTGGATCTTTTCAGTATACATGATGAAGCCGGTGCAGGATTGATATACTGGCATCCAAAGGGAGCAAGAATAAGGTATATTATTGAAGAATTCTGGCGTCAGGAACATTTAAGGAATGGATATGAGTTATTGTTCTCGCCGCATATGGGTAAAAGCTGGTTATGGGAAACATCGGGACATCTGGTAAATTACAAAGAAAATATGTATTCCAAGATGTCGATTGATGAGAATGATTACTATATCAAACCGATGAATTGTCCTTTCCATATTTTGATTTATCAGACGAAACTACACTCATACCGAGATCTTCCATTGAGATGGGCTGAGTTAGGGACAGTGTACAGATATGAAAAGAGCGGAGTACTCCACGGATTATTAAGGGTGAGAGGATTCACTCAAGATGATGCGCATATATTCTGCACTCCGGATCAGATGGAGTCGGAGATTATACGTACGGTGAGATTTTGCAAGCATATGCTGACTTCATTCGGTTTCAGCGATATGAATTTTTATATTGCCACAAAGCCGGAAAAAGCTATTGAAGGACATGATGAAGAATGGGAAAGCGCTACCAAATCATTAATTACAGCGCTTGAGAAAGAGAACACTCCTTATGTACTTGATGAAGGAGGCGGAGCTTTTTACGGTCCTAAAATTGATATAAAAATCAAGGATGCATTACGGCGTGAATGGCAGTTGAGCACCATACAGTTTGATTTCAATCTGCCTGAAAGATTCGGACTGACTTTCATAGGCGAGGATGGAAAGGAACATCGTCCATATATGATTCACAGGGCACTGCTGGGTTCATTGGAAAGATTTTTCGGTGTATTGATTGAGCATTATGCGGGAGCCTTCCCACTTTGGTTATCACCAGTACAAGTGGCTGTTATCCCGGTATCGCAGAATTACTTTGAATATGCAGAAAAAATAAATGATGAACTATTGAAAAATGATATAAGAAGTGAAACAGACAAGAGGAATGAGAAGATAGGCTTTAAGATCCGTGACTGGGAATCTCAGAAGACACCATATATGGTGATTGTAGGAGAGAAGGAAATGAATTCCTCAGCTATTTCGGTAAGGAAGCATAAAGTTGGAGATCTGGGAACATTCCAGATGGAGGGCTTTTTGGCTCAATTAAAAGAAGAAATTAAGAATAAAATTTAACAACAAAAGAAGAGGTGTTAAATCTCCCAAGTAGATGAAATTCGCGTAAATGAAGAAATCAAATCACCGAAGGTAAGGGTGATTGATCAGGATGGTACACAATTAGGTATCTTTCTAGTAAAAGACGGGTTAAGACTTGCAAATGAACGAAATCTAGATTTAGTAGAGATCGCTCCGAAGGCTGATCCCCCAGTCTGCAAAATTATTAATTTTGGAAAATTCAAGTATGAACAGCAAAAGAGAGACAAGACACAGAAGAAGAATCAGTTTATCTCTTTGTTAAAAGAAATCCGATTTCATCCGAATACAGACGTTCATGATTTTGAATTTAAGACTAAACATGCAATTTCTTTTTTGGAGGAAGGTCATAAAGTGAAAGCCGCAGTTCTGTTTAAGGGACGGGAGATGGCATACACGAATCTTGGTGAAGATATATTGAACAGATTTATAGAAAGAATAAAGGATATTGCAAAAATAGAAAGTCCTATGAAAATGGAGGGACGAAACATGAATATAATAGTGGTTCCATTAAAAACAAAAACTAAAAAAAAATAAGGTAAAGCTATGCCAAAAATGAAAAGTAACCGTGGTGCTTCAAAAACGTTCAAAGTAACTGCATCAGGTCTTATAAAACGCAAGAAAGCGTATAAAAGTCATATATTGACCTCCAAGAGCACCAAAAGGAAAAGAAAACTCCGACAGACGACATTAATATCGGAGCAAGATTTCAAACGTGTAAATATAATGCTGGGATAAAGGAGGAAATATGCCAAGATCAAAAAACAAAGTTGCATCACGAGCAAGACGAAAAAAAGTCCTCAAAAGAGCCAAAGGCTATTGGGGCGCTCGTGGAAATGTATGGACAGTAGCAAAGAATTCAGTTGAAAAAGGCCTAGTACATGCATATCGTGACAGAAAACTAAAAAAGAGGACGTTCAGATCGCTATGGATAGTAAGAATCAATGCTGCAGCACGTCAGTATGGATTAACATACTCGAAATTAATACACCTACTTGATGCAAAGGGTGTAAAGATAAATCGAAAAGTCCTTGCTGCATTAGCAGTTGAGAATCCAAAGAGCTTTTCTGATTTAGTAACCTATGTACAAAATTAATTCCATCCCCTCACTTCAAGAAGAAGTGGGGGGCATTTCTTTTCTATAAATCCATCCAGACGGGCATCACATGAATGAACGTATCTTATCAATAAAAAATTCTTTTATAACCGAATCAGCTTCCGTAAGCGATACAAAAGCACTAGAGATTTTGAGGATCAAGTATCTTTCAAAAAACGGTTTGTTACCGGCATTATTATCTGACCTAAAAAACGTAGCGAAGGAGGATAAACCGGCTATAGGAAAAGAACTCAATTTGCTCAAAAATTTTGTTGAGAGTTCATTTAAGGAGATAAAGGAGCGAATTGATTCAGCAGGAAGTTCTTCCAAAGAAACGATAGATTTATCATTACCGGCACGAGCTCTTCCTTTAGGCTCAAAGCATATAATTACACAAACTATGGAGGAGATAACAGATATTTTCAAGACTTTGGGGTTTGGTGTTTATGAAGGGCCAGAGATAGAGTCTGACTATTATAATTTTGAAGCATTGAACTTTGCTCCGGATCATCCTGCCAGAGATATGCAAGACACATTTTTCATAAATGATACTTTCCTTTTAAGAACACATACAACACCTGTACAGATAAGAATAATGGAGAAGCAAGCCCCCCCAGTGAGAGCAATAATGCCAGGGAAAGTGTTCAGGAACGAGGCGGTTTCGACAAGGAGCCATTATCAATTCCATCAAATTGACGGAATATTTGTTGACCATAAAGTAACGTTTGCAGAATTAAAGGGGACACTGGTTGCATTTGCAAAGCAGTTTTACGGTTCAGATATTAAATTCCGTTTCAGGGCAAGCTACTTCCCTTTCACGGAACCTTCAGCTGAAATGGATATAACTTGTTTTATCTGTAAGGGAGAAGGATGCAGAATCTGCAAGCACAGCGGATGGCTTGAGATACTTGGATGCGGAATGGTGGACCCGAATGTTTTCAAATCAGTAAATCTGGATCCGGATGTATATTCCGGATATGCATTTGGAATGGGTATAGAAAGAATAGCATTACTAAAATATAATATTACTGATATAAGGATCTTTTTTGAGAACGATGTCAGATTCCTAAAGCAGTTCCCCGCACTCAAATAATTTTCTTATTTTAACCGGAGCAAAAAATTGAAGATATCACTAAATTGGCTAAAAGAATACGTTGATCTCACAGGCATATCTTTCGGAGAAATCGAAACGACACTAACGATGTGCGGACTGGAGGTTGAAAGTTTTGAGAATCAGAACGAGATATATAAAGGCTTTGTTGTTGCGAAGGTTGTTGAAGCCGGGCGGCATCCTAATGCGGATAAGCTAACTCTGTGCAAAGTTTTTGACGGAAAAGAGACATTGCAGATAATTTGCGGGGCACCAAATGTTGCAGCAAATCAAAAAGTTGTTTTGGGGAAAATGGGAGCGGTGGTTCCACAAAATAATTTCAAGCTTTCGAAAGCTAAAATAAGAGGGGTGGAATCATTTGGGATGTTGTGTTCGGAAGCCGAGTTAATGATAAGTAACGATCATTCGGGAATTATGGTGCTATCGGAAGATAGCGTGGAGGGGACGCCAATAACTGAGGCCTTGAAACTAAATGATATTATTTTTGAAGTTGGAATAACACCAAACCGTCCCGATGCACTTTCTCATACAGGAGTTGCGCGTGATCTTGCTGCAATTTTCGACAGAGAGCTTAATCTACCAAGCTTTCCAACTTTATCCAATTCAAATGCAGCTTCTTCCATTTTCAGCATAGAGATAAAGAATCCAGAACTGGCCCCCCGGTATTCTGCTAAGATCGTTCAGAATGTTACAGTGAAAGATTCCCCCGACTGGCTCAAAGATAAAATAAAGGCGGTGGGTTTAAGGCCGATCAATAATGTTGTGGATGTAACAAATTTTATACTCATGGAACTTGGACAACCTCTACATGCATTCGATATGACGCATCTAAGCGGAAGTAAAATAATTGTAAGGAAAGCCGGAAGTACTGAATCATTTATAACGCTTGATTCGAAGGAGAGAAAAATTGATCCTGAGACTTTACTTATCTGCGATGGGATAAAACCAGTTGCTATTGCGGGAATAATGGGTGGGGAAAACTCTGAAGTTACTGAAATTACGAAGAACATTCTAATCGAGAGTGCGTATTTCAATCCATCATCGATAAGGAAATCCTCCAAAATGCTTGGACTTTCAACTGATTCTTCCTATAGATTTGAAAGAGGATGTAACCCTTCGATAACACTTGAAGCTGCTGAAAGAGCAGCAGAGTTAATAGCATCTTTAACAGGAGGAACTGTTGTTGAGGGACATATAGATATTTATCCCGAGAAAATATCAGAACCTCAGATAACGTTAAGATTAAGTCAGGTTGAAAGGATTTTGGGTTACAGTATTGAAACTGATAAAATTGAAAAAATCCTTACTTCACTAGGTTTCTCAATAACGGAAAAGAAAGGGGATAAGTTTATAGTAAACTCTCCCCTTTTCCGACCAGACTGTGAACGAGAAATAGATCTAATTGAAGAAATCGCCAGGATATACGGTTACGGTTTTATACCCCCAGTAGAGAGAATCGCAATTTCGTTAGAAAAGAAAAATGATGATACGATATTAGCTTCGAGATTGAGGAACATTTTTGTGGGACTTGGTTTTAATGAAGCATACGGGAATACGTTGCTGAGTGAAAAAACCGCGGCACTTTATGGTAAACCGATAACAATGCTTAACCCCCAGAGCATTGAGCTATCCCGGTTGAGGACATCCCTGATCCCGGGAGCGATTGAGATGACTGCAAAAAATATTAATGTAAGTGAAAAGAATTTGCGTTTGTTTGAAATTGGTTCAGTTTTTAATCTTGTAAATCCTAAGCCTGCTACTTTCAGTGATTTCACAGAAGATAAAAAAGCACTTTTCCTTATTACAGGAGAGGCAAACCAGGAAGAATGGCTAACAAAACCACGAAAATTTGATTTTTTTGACATAAAAAGTATACTCAACTTAATAGTTTCGAATTTTTTACTTGATAATTTCGTTTCATATTCCTATTATTCGATCCAGAATAATCTTTTTGATTTATCATGCGAGCTGACTGCACAGAAAGATGGTAAAACTCATCCGATAGGGTTTGGTGGATCAATAAGCAAGAATGTTCTTAAAGAGTATGGAATAAACCAGGAAGTGTATTGTTTTGAACTTTCGCTTTCAGAATTAAAATCAGTGCAAAGACCATTTCCAAAGTTTAAGGATCTCTTAAGATTTCCTAAAATTCAGAAGGATTTTGCCTTTATTTTCGATGATAAAGTAAAATACAGCGAGATAAATGATTTTATAAAAAAATCGTCTTCGGAACTTCTTAAGGAGATTAGTTTGTTTGATTTGTATAAGAATGAATCGATGGGGAGCGGAAAAAGGAGTCTTGCATTTAATCTAGTTTATTACGATTTTAACAGGACACTAAAAGACGAAGAGATTGATGCAGATTTCTTTGGTCTGATTGAAAAGATAAAAAGTAATTTTAATGCTGTATTAAGAGGTAATTAAATGCCGAATTCAAATAAGTATGCATCGTTGTTGATTGACCTGGATTTCCTGGAGACTCAGGTTGAAGTTTTAACATCCCGTTTCAACGAGCTGCTTAAACAGAATAACCTCTTACAAGATCAGTTAAAGAACTTACAGGCTGAAAATGAGGCATTGAGAAGTCAGATAAGTTCACCTGAGACTGAATTTATGAATTCTACCGAAGAGAGCAGTACAGACAATAAAGAAGTGATTCCAGAGGAAATACGAATTGCTCTTAAGGAAAAAATTTCATCTACAATTGGGAAGATAGATAACTACCTTTCCAAGTTGTAAAATTATTGTGGAAACGAAATAATGTCAGGAAAAAAGAAGTTAAAAGTTAAAATATTCGACCGGGAGTATTCACTACTGGTTGATGATGAGGATATCGCAAGAGAGCTGGCTGCATACGTTAATAAAATGATGGATGATACGAAGAATGAACTTAAAGACCAGCCAACCCATACGATTGCGGTAATAGCAGCACTTAACATTGCATATGATTTCTTTTTGGAAAAGAACAGAAGTAAAGAGTTCTTTATTCAAGCTAATGATAAAATGAAAAGAATAAAGATACTTTTAAATAATTCTCAGTTACTCGATTAACCTCTGCCAGATTTTCGGATCCACTCAAAATAATTACCGCACTGTCGGTCAAAAAACATATATAACTAACTTATATCTTTATGGGAAATTGACTTTCGATGCCTAAGGCAGGCCTCATTTCCACTTAGGTGGAAATCACATAAGTGACAGTGGAAGCAAGAAGCAATCGGGAAATTTCCCACCGTGCAATCTTGGGTTTTATCCCTGTTTGCATTGGCCGGCAGATGCGGATTTTAATAACTCCCCTTTTTAAGGGATTAATTGGAGGCTGAATGGATCTTGTTCTATTAATACCAATGATCATTTTTCTTGTTGCGCTCTTTTTCTACCTGGGTTGGATGTTCAATTCCAGAGTAGGAAAAAAGAGTATCGCTGCCGCTGAAGAAAGAGCCAAATCTATAATAAATGATGCTAATAAGGAAGCAGCAAATATTAAGCGGGAAAAAATTCTTGAGGCAAAGGACGAATGGTTTAAGAAAAAAGTTGAGTTTGATAATGATGTAAATCAGAAGAAGCAGAAATTAGCAGCGCATGAAAAACTGATTTCAAATCGGGAGGAAAACGTTGATAAAAAATTAGACCTGGCAGTAAAAAAGGAAAAAGAGAATAAACAAAGAGAAATTGAACTCAACAATTTCAAAAAGAACCTGGATATGAGGCTTAAAGAAGTCGAAAAGATCGAAGGGGAAACAAACACAAGACTGGAGAAAATATCCGGATTAACAGCTGATGAAGCCAAAAAAATGCTTATGGAGTCAATGGTTCAAGCTGCGCAGGTAGATGTAACAAAGGTTGTTAAGGAAATTTACGAGACTTCAAAAAAGGACGCAAAAAAAGAGGCACAGAAGGCAATTGTCCAAGCTATACAACGAACTGCAGCGGATTATGCAGTGGAGACAACAGTCTCTGTAGTGCAAATCCAAAATGATGAGTTAAAGGGAAGAATTATTGGCAAGGAAGGGAGAAATATCCGTTCCTTTGAGAGCGCAACGGGCGTTGATGTGATAGTGGATGACACACCTGAGGCTGTAATACTTTCATCATTTGATCAATTCAGGCGAGAAGTAGCAAGAGTTTCTCTTGAACGACTAATTGCTGACGGCAGAATTCACCCTGCAAGAATTGAAGAGATTGTTGAAAAGGTTCGACAGGAACTTGAGGAGGATATTTTTAAGGAGGGGGAAAATACTCTAATGAGGCTTGGTATTCATGGTATGCATCCAGAATTAGTAAGACTGATTGGAAAGATGAAATATCGATCAAGTTATGGTCAGAATCTGCTACAACACTCAGTTGAAGTTGCCTACCTAACAGGAATCTTAGCAGCAGAACTGGGAATAGAACCAGTAATAGCAAAACGGTCAGGATTGTTACACGATATTGGTAAAGTATTAGACAAAGATTTCGAAGGTCCTCACGCGCTTATCGGGTATGAGATTGCAAAGAAATACAAGGAACCGGGAATCGTGGTAAATGCTATTGGATCCCATCACGAAGATATGGATATGGAGCATCCTATTGCTGTGCTTGTACAAGCAGCTGACGCAATAAGCGGTGCTCGTCCGGGAGCCCGAAGAGAACCAATAGAGGGTTATGTTAAGAGATTGGAGACACTAGAAACACTCGCCAGGTCTTTTCAGGGAGTTGCGAAGACCTACGCTATTCAAGCAGGCCGAGAAGTAAGAGTGGTAGTGGAGCATGAAAAAATTGATGACATTATAGCAGATAAACTTTCCCGTGAGATCGCACAAAAAATTGAACAGGAAATGGAGTACCCGGGACAAATAAAAGTTACAGTTATCCGGGAAGTTAGAAAAATCAGTTACGCTAAATAATTTTCTAATCCCCTGGAAAGGGGATTTTTTATTATGGGTTATTCGGAACTCTTAAAATTAAAAATCAGTGATGCCACGTTCTCAGTACTTGACGTTGAAACAACGGGAATTTCTCCGTATACGAATAGCATAATAGAAATCGGAATAGTTAAAGTTAAAAATAGTAAAATTACCGATACCTTTTCAACGTTTGTAAATCCATGTAGATATATCCCACCTTTTATCACACAACTAACCGGTATATCCAACAGAGATGTGGACGATGCACCAATGTGGGAAGATATTTACCGACACATTTTGGATTTTCTTGAAAGTACAATAGTCACTGGTCATAATCTAGCATTTGATTATGGCTTCTTAAGAAAAGAATTTCAGAGAGTAGGTCTTGATTATTTTAAGCCTCATCAATTATGCACATTAAGACTTGCAAAGCGACTTTATCCTGAACTCAAAAGCAGGTCACTGGGAAACCTAGCAAATCATCTTAATATAAAAAATCCTAGTGCACACAGAGCACTGTCCGACGCAAAGACCACAGCATTCATAATGGTGAAGCTTTTGAAGGAATTAAGCGGGGAAGGAATAACACATGTCGATGAGTTATTAAATTATCAATATTCACAAAGCAAGTCGGTATCAAAAATAGTTATAAAACCAGATTTATTAAATGATGTGCACTCACTACCCAAAAGTCCGGGGGTTTACTATTTTCTAAATTCCAAAAACCGTATAATTTATATCGGAAAAGCTAAATCGCTTAAGGACAGGGTCAAATCGTACTTTTCTCCTAATTCATCAACGAAGTCAAAAAAAATTGTAAAACAAGCGCAAAGTTTAAAGATTGAGGAAACAAACTCAGAATTAACGGCTTTGCTGCTAGAAGCTGAACTTATTAAGGTTGTAAACCCACGTTTGAATGTTCAACTTAAGAAGTACAATGATAAATATTTCTTAAGGATAAGCAATGAGACACCCTTTCCAAGGGTTGAATTAATAAACTATTTTGATTTTGATGGGAATGATTATTTTGGTGTTTTTGTATCGAGGAAAAAAGCAGAAGAAGTGTTACGAATAATTGACAGTGCATTTATGCTGAGAGAATGCAGCGATAAAGAATTTTCAAGAAAAAGACAATGTTTACTAGCTGATATAGAAAGATGTACAGCTCCTTGTGTAAATAATGGAATTTCACTTTATGCAAATGAACTAAGCCTATTGTATGGATTTATATTCGGTGAAAACCAATTTTCATTAAACCGCCTTCTGGAGAAAATGAGGCGTTATTCCGACGAGTTGAAATTTGAAAAGGCTGCAGAGGTCAAAGATACTATTCAGTTGATTTTATCGCAAGTTCACAAATCGGCTTTGCTAGCCGAACCAATTAACAGTGCGAATGTATTGATGGAAATTTGCGATATGCCAGAAAAAAAAGATTATATCCTATTACTGGAAGGCAAAATTTTTGTTAGAAATACGAAAGCGGGAAAAGATCATGAGTTTATGAATGCTCTGGAAGATTATTTTGGCGGAACATTGCGATTGGATAATCTTCCGACTGACGAAGATCTTGAAAAGATGAAAATCACGCTAAATTGGATAATACGAAACCGCACAAAAACAAAGATTTATTACTTAAAAAAATACCAGAATAAAGAGAATTTATTCAAAGATCTCGGATCTACTCGTATCTGAGAGCTTCAATCGGATCCAGATTGGCTGCTTTATATGCCGGATATGTACCGAAAATCACTCCAACCAGGACACATATTGCCAAACCTATGAATACCCAATCGAATGGAATCGTTGCTTCGGCTTTAAGAAGACTACCTGCCAAATTTCCGAACCCCACTCCCAATATTATCCCTATAATGCCACCTACCAAACAAAGAGTAATCGCCTCAAAAAGAAACTGAGTTAGAATACTTGATTTTTTGGCACCAACCGCCTTCCTAATACCGATTTCACGAGTTCGTTCGGTAACACTCACCAGCATAATATTCATAATACCTACACCTGCGGCAAGCAAAGCTATAAAAGAGACAACCATAGCACCAATTTCCACATATTTTGTTATTTTGTTTATCTCTGCAAGCAGAGATTCATTACTGAATATTTCAAAATCGTTTTCTTCTCCGGGAGGAACTTTCCTAATTGTACGCATATGACCTGTAGCAGCTTCGATAACTTCATTATAATCCATTTTGCTATGAGACATGACAGTAATATTGACACTACGATCTTTTTTCCCATACATACTCACAAAAACAGATATGGGGATAATAATAATATTATCCCTGGACTGCCCAAACATTTGTCCCTTTCGTTCCATAATACCTATTACTCTTAAAGGACGATTATCGACTTTAACAATTTGTCCGATTGGATTAACATTCTCAAACAATAAGTCAACAACATCCTGACCAAGAAGTATATAGGGCATTGCACGATCAACATCTGTATTTGTTAAAGATCTTCCTTGTTCCACAAACCATTCATTAGTATTAACTGCTTCCTGAGTTATGCCGACAAGAGAGACATTCGGATTTGTTTCTTTATTCTGGAATTTGACCAATCTTCCGCCTCTATGTAATTCAGCAGCTACATACTTTGCATCGGTTAAAGATTCCTTCAATCTATAAAAATCCTCAATGGTAATATCTTTTCGATTCCAGTATTTTCTACCCATTTGTGGTCCCCCCATCCGTATAGCAGGATATTTCTGAACCTGAAATGTATTTTGCCCAAGCATTGAAAAACCACTCTCAATAGTGTTTTGTAGCATGGTAAGTATAGTCATGATAAGAATGATTGAAAATATACCAACGACAATCCCCAAAATAGTAAGAGAAGCACGCAGTTTATTGGTCACCAAAGAAGTTATTGACAAAGCAAAAGATTCACTTATTCTCATGTTATTCATACCTCAATGCATCTACCGGATCAAGTTTAGCTGCTTTATATGCAGGCGCTAATCCGGCAAAAATACCGGTGATTAATGATACCATGATGGCGATAATTACTGCATCAACCTGAACCGAAGTTGGCAGGTACTGATCAACCACCATACTGAGAATTACTGCTATTATCAATCCAATAAAACCTCCGAGCAGGCAAATTATCGATGATTCCAATAAGAATTGTGTTAATATCGTTCTTCTTTTAGCTCCAATAGCTTTTCTAACACCAATTTCTTTAGTCCTTTCTTTGACTGACACAAACATTATATTCATAATACCAATTGCCCCGACAAATAGTGATAACCCTGTGATGAACAGCCCTGCGATCTGAATAACACCAACTGTACTATCATAATTTTGTGTGAGTCCTTCTTGCTGATTCACTGAAAAATTGTTTTCCTGCGAATGACTTAGTCCCCGAATTTTTCTCATCACACCAATAGCTTCTTCTTTAACCTCAGATAATTGTTCAGTTGAACCAGCACGAACATTGATTGTTATACTTCTTACGAATGTTGTTATAAAATGTTTTTGGACGGTTCCGATAGGAATATAAATTTGATTATCCGGATTCATACCACCTAGCATAAAACTGCCTTGTTTTTCAAGTATTCCAGCAACCTTAAAGTCATAGCCCCCTATCTTCACAGTTTTCTCAATAGGATTTTCTCTGGAAAACAGATTGGTTGCTATTTCGCTACCTAAGACACAAACATATCTTGATGCACGGCCTTCCATCTCTGAAAAAAATCTTCCGGAGCTAAAAGACATATTAGTAGTTCTAATATATTCACTAGTTGTACCAGTAACGAAAATCCCCTCAAGGGCCATTTCTCCATTTTTGACCGTCTGCGCTGTCCACAATGTTGGAGCCACAGCATTAGGCAATTTAACCATTGATTTGAATCGCTCATATTCATCAAAAGAAATATTTGGTCGTCTTCGTATCTTCCACCACTCTGTATTTGAGAACCATTCCCATCTGTCAATGTAGAGAACATCTGATCCAAGCGAACTGATTCCCTCTTTAAATGAATTATCAATTCCCTTTATCGCAGTCGACATTAGCACTACTGATGAAACTCCGATAACGATGCCTAACGTCGTTAAAATTGATCGGACCTTATTAGCTCTTATTGCTCGGAGAGCAATCATCAGTCCTTCTTTTAATTCATAAAAATAATTCAACATTTCTTAACTATTAATTACATTTTTTTCAATTCTTATGAGGAATAAATCGATTCCTTACATTTTCATCAGATTCAATAAGACCATCCTTTATTCTTATGATCCTTGCTGCATGTTCAGCAATATATTCTTCGTGGGTAACCAGAATTATCGTATTGCCGTTTTCATAAATCTCATTGAAAAGTATCATTATTTCCTCCCCTGTTTTAGAATCAAGGTTTCCGGTTGGTTCGTCAGCCAAAATAATCGAAGGATTTGTAACTAAAGCTCTAGCAACCGCGACTCTTTGACGTTGTCCTCCAGATAGTTCATTTGGCTTATGATGTATTCTATCACCAAGCCCAACTTTTTCTAAAGCTTCCCTTGATTTTTTTCTTCGTTCACCAGATGACGCACCAGCATAGATTAAGGGAAGTTCAACATTATGAAGCGCATTAGATCTGGGCAGCAAATTGAACGTTTGAAAAACAAATCCAATTTCTTTATTCCTGACTTTTGCCAACTCATTATCTGACATCTGACTAACATTAAGACCATTTAACTCATATATTCCCGAGGTAGGAGTATCTAAACAGCCTATCATGTTCATAAGTGTCGATTTCCCAGATCCTGAAGGTCCCATGATAGCAACATATTCATTCTTATTAATCTTTAAACTAATATCCCTGATAGCATGAACTTCTTCTGTCCCGACTTGATATACTTTGCTTATGTTTTCTATGTTGATGATATTCATTGGAAATATTCTGTTTTATTTTTCAAATTTTTTCTTGTTTTTATCCTCTTTAGTTACAAGCGATCCTTCTTTAAGTTCTCTGGAAATTGCTTTGTAACTACCAGAAACAACTTCTTCATCTCCATTAAGTCCTTTGATTATCTCAATGTAATTATCATCACTAATACCTGTTTCAACATTTTTTGTAACAGCTTTCCCTTCTTTGATTATAAAAACCAATTCCTTGATTTCATCCTCCTGTTTCTTTTTCCCATTTACAACTTTAAGCTCACTGTCATCTGATTCTTCTTCCTTAAAATCGCTTCTTGCAGTTACACTTTGAATCGGTACTGAAAATACATTCTGTCTGGTTTCAGTTTCAATAGTTGAATTACATGACATACCAGGTCGTAGTTTATTATCCTGATCTAAAATTCTTATTTTAACCTGAAAATTAACAACCTGTTCTTGGGTCCCTAAGGCGGATGTTATTGCACTATTCCCTATCTCTGAAACTATTCCAACAAATATTTTATTTCCAAATGCATCCACCTTGACCCTTGCAGTATCGCCGAGTGTTACATTAGGAATATCATTCTCATCAACTTCAACAGTTGCTTCCATGCTCTTCAGATCACTAATTGTCATAACGTTCGTACCTTGAGTAAAACCGCTGCCTAGAACTCTTTCACCTACTTCAACATTCAGTGCGGTAACTGTTCCATCCATTGGTGAGACGATCGTAGTTTTATTAAGTTGTTCTTTTGCTTCCCGTAATGCAGCTTCCATTTGCTGAACGCCTGCCAGTGAGGATTCGTATCTGGCTTGTGCTGAGAGATAAGAACTTTTTGCTGTTTCTAATTCAGCATCGCTTGCAAGTTTCTTGGTATGCATTTCCTGAACTCTTTTATAATCAGCGGTTATCTTATCTAATTCGGCTTTGGACATACTTAAACTAGCTTTTGCCGAGAGGAGACTTGCCTCTGCTCTCTCTTTTGCTGCCAAATATGTATCTGCTTTTATCTTGAAAAGTAATTGACCCTTTTTCACAAAATCCCCGTCTTTTACAGCTATTGCAACAATTTCTCCGGTTACTTCAGGAGTAATAATAACTTGGAATTCAGAGTTGATATTTCCTGTTGCTGTCACCGTTTGAGTAATAGTTCTCTTTTGAACTTTCTCAGTTGTTACAGGAATGATTTCTTCCTTGCCGCCCTGAGCAATAACAACTATAACAAGCAACAGAATTAAAACCCCAATTCCGCCAAAAATTATTAATTTCTTTTTTGATTTCTTTTTATTTCCATTCGCCATTTTCAACTCCTGAATTATTCAAACTTCTTAAAATCTATTATTCCTAAGTAGTAATTAATTTCTTCCTTTAATCTCAAATACTCGAATCTTGAATTAATTAAATTTGTTTGGGCATTAACATAATCAGCGTTTGCAATTAGAACATTTAACAATGTTGTGGACCCGAGTGAGTATTTCTCTTCCTCAATTTTTAAATTCTCTCTTGCTGCATCAACATTTTTCTGACTTACATCAAGCCTTTTCTCCGCGGTCTGAAGGTCCAGATAAATTTTCTGAATATTTAGTTTTATTTCTCTTTCGAGATCTGATAATGCAATTTCCGAATTTTTTGCTTGTATCTTGGCATATTGAACACTATTATCAATTTTCCACCCCTGGAATATCGGAATACTCAGCGTAAGTCCAAAGGAATAAAGCTTACTGTCAAAAAGTACATTCGGTGATTCACCGTCTAAACTGAAAGAAGCATTATTTGTAAGAGAAGGCATGTAACTTCCTCTTGCTATTGAGAGGTCATCATAAGCTGCATCAAGACTATATTGGGCGCTTCTGTAGTCAGGTCTGTTTTCAAGAGCTTGTTCAATCAGTTCCCTGAACTCCGCATATTCTTTCGTTACAGCTTCCGGTTCCTTTTTTAGTGTCCCATCAATTTTCGGATCGACAAATGAATATTTTTCTAATACATCTAATCCTAGATAAAATAAAAAATTGCTTTTTTCGTTTTCGTAATCATTTTTGGATTTTAACAGTTCCAGTTCTGCAGTTCCTAATTTTACTTGTTGAGCATAAACATCAGCCATTGTTCCTGCTCCAAGTCTGCTCTTTTCTTTAATTATTTCGTAATTTTTTTGATTCCACTTAACATTTTCTTCTTTAACAAAAACTAATTGCTCCAGATTTAGGATTGCATAATAACGACTGATTGTCTGAAATACTATATCTTGCTTTAATCTCTCCAACGTCAATTTTGCAGATTCAAGTTCTTTTTCATTCTTCCTTATGCTTGCATAATTGGAAAGACCATTGAACAAAGTCCAGTTGGAGGATACTCTGGCTGACCAATTTCGGTTTTCTTTTACCTGCTTTGAGGTTTGTATAAGGGCTCCACCGATATTTACTAATCTTCCTTCATCTTCAGTTCTATACCACTCCCATCCGCCACTTGCAGATACTCTTGGTAAAAGGTCACCATATGAAGATAATACGGTTGACTCATATCCGCTGATTCCATACTCACTTTTAGCCAAAGTTGTATTTCTCTTTAAAGCAATGGAAATTGACTGGTCTAATGTCAGAGATTTTGTATTTTGTGAAGTAATCTCTTGTCCGGAAGTTTGAATTGTTAAGAGTAGACAGAGAAATAGAGCTATCAAAGAATATCTCAAATACATTACTGCTCCGGTATTTTTTCGTTTTTGCATAATTTTATTAATTCCTTTACTAAAATTAGTTAAAATTCTTTTTTTTTATTAAACAAATTCTCAAACGGTTAAAATAAATGATTAACGGTATTTATTAAGTTAACTATAAACTTAAAGGTATTTGTCTTTTATTTTAAGCATATACTCATATGCTTCTTCATAATTATTTCCTATGCTGCCTTCAAGAATTGCCTCTTCAATCTCTGACTTAATAAGTCCCACTGTTTTTGATGGTTTTAATCCACATACTTCCATAATTACTTCCCCACGAACTGGTGATTGAAAGGCTCTCAAAGCGTCCTTCTCCAGAACTTCGTAAACTCTTGCCATTACTCTATCATAATTAGCCAAAAAAGAGTTCACTTTTTCAACATTCTTGCTAGTGATATCCGCTCTGCATAAGTAAATCAAGTCATCCAGATCCTCATTAGCTTCGACTATCAATCTTCGGATTGCAGAGTCAGTCACTTCCTCTTTAGCTAAAGCAATGGGTCTTAGATGCAATCTGATAAGTTTTTTTACATATTCCAATTTATGATATGGAAGCTTCATTCTTTTGAATATCCCATTCATCATTCGAGCTCCAATTTCTTCATGTCCGTGAAAAGTCCAGCCTGTTGCTTCGTCAAACCTTTTAGTCTGCGGTTTTGCAATATCATGGACAATTGCAGCAAACCTTAACCAAACATTATTTGAAACAAGCGCAACATTATCCACAACTTTACAAGTGTGGTAAAATACATCCTTATGATGGAAATCCTTCCTCTGATCCACCCCACCCAAATTATGGATTTCCGGGAATACTATTTCAAGTACTTTTGTCTTATACATAGGGATCAATGCAGCAGAAGGTTTTTTCGAAGAGAGAATCTTCATAAATTCATCCGTAACTCTTTCTTGAGAAACTATGGATAATCTTTCACGCATTGATTCTGCAGAGTTTAATACTTGCTCATCAAGCCTGAAATCAAGCTGAGCAGCAAAACGGAATGCTCTCATTATTCTTAGAGGATCATCATTAAATGTCTTTTCAGCTTCCAATGGGGTTTTGATGATTCTCTCCTCAATAGCGTCAAGGGCGGAATAGCAATCAATTAACTCACCAAAATTAGAACTCTTAAGTGACACGGCTAAGGTATTAATTGTAAAGTCCCTTCTCTTAATGTCATCCTCAAAGGTTCCGCTGCTTACTACCGGATTTCTACTTTCTGATGTATATGATTCCTGTCTGGATGAAACAAACTCCAAAGCATATCCCTTATAATTAAAATGTGCTGTTCCGAAATTTTTATAGACTGATATTTTATAAACTCCTAAGTGAGCGGCTAATTTTTCGACAAATTCAATTCCATCTCCCACAATTAGAAAATCAATTTCACTTCGTTCTCTTCCGAGTAGGATATCTCTTATAAACCCTCCGACAATATAAACTTCATGTTCTTTACTGGCAAACTCGGAAATCTCCCTTATAAAGCTTATTGATTCAATCTCTTTTTTAATATTTTTTTTTAAGTCATCCTTATTCATTTTGTAATTGTGTTTTCCCTTCTGATAGTCTTAATAATTTAAGTTCAACACTTTTTAACAATTCATTAAAAATACATTCCCCTTCTGGTTTTTTAGCTTTATCTAATATTTGCTTTGCCTTTCCATAATTTCCCTGCCTCGCTAGAAGTTCCGAAAGTTTAATGAGTGCATATTTTTCATAGTTGTTTTTGACGGTTCCCTTCAATACTACTTCTAAGATCCAGTCATTTTTTTTATCTTGATAATTTATTTTATCCTGTATTGCTGGTATTAAAGAAATATTACTCGTCTGCAGAAATATCTTCTTAAAAATGTGTGCTCTTGTTTCTTCGTTTCCCATTATATATTCTTTGATTACCATTTTTTCACTTAATATTATTCTTGTTTTAGCTAAAAAGTAGACTCTGTGCACAGATGAGGTGCTCAGAATATTTACTAAAATATTCATTGCTTTATCAGTTTGATCATCTAAAAATAGCATATCGGCTTTGCGGATAGCTAGTATTTCCTCGTATGCAGTTCCTTTATAAGTTGTTTCTTTATTTTCAATGTATCTCAAACATGAACGGATTTCCCCTAATCCCTGATTACATTCAATCATCGCGTAAGTCAACGCCCAACTTGTGTTTTTTAACTCTAATTCTGAAATTATCTCTTTTGCATCGAGATAATTCCTTTTTGCTATTAATTCGAAAATTTCTTCCGTCTTTGCTGAAATGTATCTGGGACAGTTCTTTTGTATAAGCCCTTTTCGACCAAAATAGTAATTGGCTACTGCTTTGTTTGAAGGAAAATCCTGTATGCTTATAAACTCAATATACTCTTTATTAAGAGTTGCAATATCCTTCCCATAATGTTTCATAAAATCTATATCCCGATAAAGTAACTTGAATTTTTCTATACCATATTTATCAACTAAGAATTTTACAAAAGATCCTGAAGTTAGATATGACGACGAAGATGCTTTAGCAAAAAAGTTTAATCCCGAAAATAATTCCGGAAGTTCTGTGAGATATCCATTCTTATAGGCTTGAAATGCAAGATAATGCAAAGGGTAATCATCATAAAATCCTTCACTTGCGGTCGCAATTCCTTCAATTAAGACTGGATTAATTTTGTCCGCAACTTCAAACACATATTTACCAAATTTCGAGGTGAAAACATGTGACATTTCATGTTTTAACGTTCTATTTAAAGTTTGCTCTGATAGATATATTTGATTCATCCAAGGTTTTGCAACATCAGCATTTCCGGCACCGAAAATATCTCTTTTTTCACCACTATCCTTGAAAACAAAGGCATCGATCTTTTTATCCGGTTCAGTCTTATAATACTCGCTAAGTTCATGATAATAGTATTCTGCCTCAAAAGTAGAATAGCTCATTTCCTTTTTCGTCTTCTCATTTCCATAATGAAATCTGATATTTGCTGTTTCTTCAGAAACAGGTAATTTTCTTTTTATTCTCTCCATATTGGTTGAGAATCCTAAGTAAGGTGAGAGAATTATGAAAATTAAACTGGTTATCAAAGTATATATAACAATAATTCCCCTTCTAAATTCAATTTTCTTACTTAAAAAGTAAATTACTGCAATCGATTCGAAAAATATGAGATTTATTAGTCTGTATGTAATTAATGTTACATCTACTCTTATTGATTCATCATATATATTTCCTGGGAAAAAACTAAAAATCGGATTGTAAAAATATACCTGTGGGTTGAGATAAAACTCAATAAGAGGAATAGTGAGAATAAGAAGATAGACAAAAATCAGTCCGATATTTCTAAATCTCCTGATTGCGCAAAATACAAAAATCCCAATACCTCGCCCAACAAAGATTGCAGGAAAAACAATAGTGAAGTAATATGGCAATCCATGATAAAATGGACATTGATTTTTAAGAACTGTATTTATAAAAGCTATAATCAGCGGTATTATAAAAAATAAAAACAGATTTGATGCAGTCCCTGTATTGAAATCACGATAAGATTCTGGATTCTTTTTATGAAGGTTTTGAATGGTAATGATAGAAATAAAGAAAGTAATTAATATACTGTTTACAACCGAATACTCAAAACTGAAGAATTTGGTAAGCGGAATTGTCAACTGCAATACTGCAGCTGCCATCAACAATGCTGCCAAAAAAATAAATAAAATATTTTCCTTTATAATTCCTTCTTTAATTTTAATTTGCACGGGTCAGTTTCTTTCATACTTCAATTCTGACTCTTACTTATCTTGCTTAAGTACTATTCCGTTTAGACCGGAAAAATAGACATCGTTTGTTGGTGAAACTGACATGTCAGTCAAATTCACATATCGGCCTGTTCTGTTTAAGTTCCAGGTCTCACCGCTGTCTGCAGAATATAAAAATTCCCCCTTACCTGAAACTGCAAATCCATGTTTGTCATCCGTAAATTTGATCCCGATAATTCCGGAAATAATTTCGGTCTCTATCTTTTTCCAGTCCTTCCCTCCATTTTCGGTCTTAAATACTTGACCTCCCGCCCCTGCAACAAATCCTTTCTGTGTATCTATAAAATATACGCACCTCAAATAATTATTTGTGAATCTTTTCAATGGAGTCCATGAATTGCCTGAATCGGTTGTTTTTAATACTGTCCCGCTTCTTCCCACTGAAAATCCCAGATCTCTGTTGGTAAAAAAGATATTCAATATATGTTCATTCGTTTGCGTTGAAGTTAGGTTCCACGTATTCCCCTGATCACTTGTTTTAAGAATTACCCCATTGGCACCGGTTACATAGCCATTATAATTATCATAAAAATAAATCTTAAGCAATCGTTCCCCTACCGGTAATGCAACTTTGTTTAATGTTGTCGCACTATCCTTTGTTACATAAAGGTCTCCGTTATCTCCAATGATTATTCCATCGGAAATATTAAAGAAGTAGAGATTGTTGAAGTTCATTCCATCAAAAGAAGGTATCATTAACCAGTTTTCTCCACCGTCAACGGTTTTGATAATTGTCCCTTCTTCTCCGCATGCATAGCCCGAAAGTCTGTCAACAAAATAAACAGAACTCAAATTCTTATTTGTACCAGTCGATACAATCTTCAAATTGCCTAAATTAGTATATGCTGGATTTGTTTTATACGGTACAAAAGTAGAATCTTCCGTTGAAAATTTTCCGGATTTCATCTCTGTCCAGAAATCCTTTATCAAACCAAATGAGAAATAAAATAGTAATCCAAATAATGTTAACACAAGAAGTGCAATCAAATAAAACTTTATATTGCTGCTTTTACTCTTTTTCTTTACTGGAGCAGTTACTTTTTGTGTTTTAAATGTTTCGGCTTTTCGCATTAATGCCTGAACATCTGCTAAAAATAATTCGCAGTTTGAATACCTTTTATAGATACTCTTTTCCATCGCTTTTTGAATAATCTTATCTAGTTCGCCTGGTACATTTGATACAACTGTTGATATTTTGGGTGGATTTTTCTTTAAATGTCCTTCCATAATTTCAAATTCAGTAGTATAATTAAAAGGAGGTATTCCCGCAACCATTTCATATAGTGTAACACCGATCGAGTAAATATCACTTTGTCTGGTTGGTTCTTCGGCTTTTAGCTGTTCGGGACTCATATAGAGTAGTGTCCCTATTTTGGTTCCAGTTCTTGTTATACTCTTTTCAAACATTGACTTTGATATACCAAAGTCCATTATCTTTACTATCCCCTCTCGGCTTATAATTACATTTGATGGCTTTATATCCCTGTGAATGAATCCCTTGGAATGGGCATAACCAACTCCTGCCAGGATATGTTCCATAATTGTCATTGCTTCAAAATAATCCAACCTTCCCCTTTTCTCAATATACTTCTCCAGCGTTTCCCCCTCAACGTACTCCATTACAATTCCAAGCAATTTGTACTGATCTGTAAAGCCATAAACCGCTACTAGATTTGGATGATTTAATTTTGCTTGGTTTTTTGCTTCTCTCTTAAATCTTTCTAAAAACTGCGGATTCTGATATGCCTGCGGGTTTAATACTTTAAGTGCAACGTATCTTTCAAGCTTTAAATCAAGTGCCTTATAGACTATACCCATCCCCCCTTCCCCTAACATACTTACTATCTTAAAATTTTCTATTATGAATCCCGGTTTGAGTTGCATTATTTCAAACCTTTATTGCTTACAATTATGTATGTATAATTATCAGGAGCTCCCCTCTCTAAAATCAGCTTCTCAATTTTCTCTGATATACCTTCAAGATCGTCCTCAATCAGTAAATACTTCAATTCATCCTTGTCAATAACACCTGTCACCCCATCTGTACAAAGTATAAATTTCCATTTTTTGTTTGTCTTAAGTTTCATGTAGTTTAAATCGATCCCAAAACCGGTCTTATCGCCAATTGCTCTTAATACTATGTTTTTATGAGGATGAATTTTTGCTTCTCGTGCAGTGATCGCTCCTAAATCCATGAGTTTTTGCACTATAGAATGATCTTTTGTAATTTTTATCAGGTCTTCATTTTGAAAATAATAAATGCTTGAATCACCAACATGTCCCCAATATGCAACTGCATCCTTAATATATAAAATCTCTGCCGTTGTGGCCATTCCTTCATATTCATTTCGCGTTTCAGCTGCATTAATAACTAATTCATTTACTTTTATTGCTGCATCTTCAATTTTTTTCAATGGATCAGTTTCAGCTGATTTCTGAAAAAAAGGATAAATTGAATCGATTACCAACTGGCTGGCTATGTTTCCGGCTTTGTTACCTCCTATTCCATCGCATACAATGGCTAATACCGAGTCCCCAAGATCATAAAAAGAAGCTGCGTCTTCATTCTGCGTTCTTATTAAACCGGTCTGTGAGTTAAGTATATAATTAATAATCATGTATTTCTTCGGGTGTTTTTTACAAAACTACTTAAATTGGTAATTAAATCTAACGAAAAAATGAATTATAATAAAACCAATTTTAATAAATTCTGTCTTACCCACAATAGCCCCACGATAGAAAACTTAGGATTGGTTAAAAATTGAAAGAAAAGCTGACTCTGGGGACTATTTCAAACCTGTCTGCAACTAATTCTTCTTTTACTCTTAGTTTCATTGTAAGGTCTTTGTTGTAAGAAACAGCACTCCATACCGCATCCAATGCACTTAAAAAGTGGTTCACATACAACACTATTACAGCTTTGGAAGCCACATTGTAGAAATTATTTGCTTCGCCTCGCATTAAAGAATAGTTATGGAACATTGGTGTAAGTATCTCATTATACTGTGGTGTGTTATCATTTAACTGGTCAACCCAACCATGATTATACTGTGGATATTTCCCAATCATTTCATAATATTGCTGGTCCCCGTGTTTTGGTAGTCTATGAGAAAATTTCGACTCCAGAAGATTCAGCTTTGAAAAATCAACTCTCTCCCAGTAGGCTAAATTTGGATCATTGTTAATGATTATCTCATCTATTGAATTAATACCGTGTGTGTTCGGAATTCCCAGAGCTTCTCTGTTATTCCATAACCATACAGCATATTTACTAACATCCCAGTTTCTATCTGCAAAATGTTGATATACCGAAGTCTGATCATCTCCCTTTTTATCATAGACTATCGCAGTTGTAATTGCTGCTGCTTCAAGAGCAAGAAACACTCCTGCTTTTATATAACTTTCTGAATAAAATTCCCCCGCTCCGGGTAAGATTAAAGAGAGCACACCTGCAAGAAATGGTTTCTTTTGGGATTCATCAAAATGAAGATTTAGATTAGTCCTGCTCTCTGTTTTTAATATATTTTTCGAATCTTCTCTAAGGTTTCCGGTTAATACGAAATCTGTTTTTTCAGTCTCTGGTAGTTGGGCATAATTCGAAATGTTCAGCGTCAGGAACAGAATAATTACAAAATACATCATATTTTTCATTTTAATTAACTTTTTAATATTCAAATCCAAACAAAATTCCCCCATAGAATCTCCATTCTTTCCCATATTTGATCACTTCATCTCTTACTACTCTTTCGACTCGATCAAAACCATATGAGGCATTTATAAAAACACTCGTCGGGAAGAGATAAAATGAATTTAATGCAAATCGTAATTCTGCACCCGCTCCTTTCTTAAAGTCTTTTATTGCTGGAATTTTTGTGTTCCAGGCATTCCCAAAATCTCCATAAACCGACAGAAATATTTTATCAATATAAAGATGCCCTACCTGTTTGTCAATATTTCTAAACAATGGGAACCTGTAAGTAAGATTCATCCAGAATAGCTCATTACCACTTATTGCATAGAATGGATAGGCTTTCATTCCCACCAAGCCTCCCAGATAACTATCAAAGAAATCAGGAATAGGTGGACCAAATATTGTATTTGCTCTTAATTTCAAGTACAATGAGTGAGACTTCCATAACGGCATCCCAAACTCTGTATTTAATTCAAGTTTATGAAATTTGAAATTTTTATATTGCGGAACTAATGTTCCATCTTCAACTGTGTACTCCCCGTCAGGATTGTACCTGTCCATCTCATAATTATACTTCAGCTCTATATTCCCTCCAAGGGGATTTATATCACTGTCAATATAGGGTAATTCAAAATTTGCATTGTAGGTTAATTGAAAATTACTTCCTATAAAATAAGTATCGTAATTTGTTGGATACAAAGTAGAGGAATTTGGAAATATAAAACTTCCGATTGTTGCAGTATAACTGCTGAAAATATATCTGAATTCAAGGTTTTGGTTGCTTGTAATGAACTTGTGCTTAGCTGCGATATCGAATTCAAATAGACTATATGTTACATCTGTCTTTATTGGATCAAATTCATCAATTAATACATCTACATCCGCTTTTCGCGATATGTTGTATAATTCAAGAAATACTTCCGGTTTAATTCCAAGATTAAACAGTATAGGTAGCTTATTCCTGTACTCAAATTGTAAAAATAGGTCTCTCTCCATTCTTGAGTTTATTGATGCTCCGGCAAAAATTGCATATCTGTTCAACATGTCTGAAGATGTTACATACAAACCAGGTTTAATTTTCTCTGTAAATTTGTTGGAAGTATTATAGTTGTCATACCTGACGAATGGAAAGAACATTAGGCTGCTGAATGAGCCCGAATACTTTTCTTGTTTATACTCTGGAGTTGAGTGATCATCGAAATTTCTTAATTTATTAATCTTGAAATTATCAATATCTCCATTTGGTTTTGATGACTCAAGGGGTGGATTCGTTAGCCAGACATACGAGCTCCCTGCTGGAATATCTTTGTACCTGTCAGTTTTAATTTTAAATATTTTGTATCCCCCGGAAGTGTATCCCGAATAAGCGACTTCTCCTTTATTACTGACTGAAGGCATAAATGCTCCTCCAGTCACGTTTGTGATTTGAGTCTCTTCTTTCGTCTCCAAATTATATTTATACACATTAAATATTCCGGTCTTGTCGGAAGAATAGTAAATTGTACTTGAGTCAAGAACAAAAGGATTCCTTTCATCTTTGTCCGTTTGAATTATAAACTTAAGATCAGACCCATCAGAATTAACCATCGCAATATCTCTTGTGTGATGATAGGAATAATCAAACACAATACTCTCATTTCCATTCAAATATTTTGGATTATATACTTGCTCTCCGTTATTGAAAAAAGTTATTTGCCTGAATTCTTTTCCTTCTATATTTACGATTCCTAAATTTGTTGTCCCGTCTCTCTGAAATATGAATACAATCTCTTTCCCGTCAACCGATACATTAGGCTGGTCGGCTCTTAGGTTGTTTGTCAATCGCGTTTCATCCTTAGTGCCCAGATCATAAACATAGAGATCGTGCACATTATACCAATTATTATTATCATCACTGATTTTAGAATAGATAATTTTATTAGTACCGGGAATAAAACTGAATTGAGATTTGACCCCTGCTTTCACTAACTCCGTCTCACCTGTTTCTAAGGAATACTTGTAAAGTGATAACATGCTTAAATAATCATAACCCCTGTTTGAAGTAAAGAAAATATACTCACCGTCGGGAGAAAATAATGAATAGAAATTTCCTGTCCCATCCTTCATAAGTGTATCTCCCACAACCAGATTTGGTAAAACTGTGGATAATCTTTTATTATAGTCCTCTTTTAGAGTCTCTTTCCATTCATAATAAATGTCTTCCGCTTTTAATCCTAAAACATCTTTTATTGTCGCATCTATAGTGAAATTACTCAACTTCCCTAAAGCCTTAGTTATCTCCCTTAATTTATCTTCTCCATATTTTTGAGAAATGTATCTCGTAAATGCAAAACCACTGTTATATACTGATTCATTACCCAGACTATTTTTTCCAAATACTCCCATCTGATTCCACGTCAACATATTCCCGTCGAGTACATATGACCTGAGTATCATATCCCGGTGAGTATCCCAATTGTCATAATTAAACTCACTCCTCATGTATTGCGCTGTTCCCTCGGCAAACCATGCCGGCATATTAAGTGATGCTAAAGGATATGAAACAATAATATTGGGAAATCCATACAAAATATCCGGTCTTCTTTCATCTTCATAGTTTAACCACTGCAGATAAAATGCCGGAACTCTCCTCGAAGTCTTTAATGAAGCCTGAATTTGCACCATGTGAGTAAACTCATGCGAAATTACATTCCTTAACCAGTTATGCGTACCCCTTAAATCAGAATCAAGCGCGCTCGTCCAGATCTCAATTTTATTGTCAAAAAAATATGTGGCGCCATTTGAATAATCATCAATATCTTTAATTACATAATGCACAACATCAGGTTCATATTCGTAAAGACTCGTTATTGGTCCCCATATTTCATCACCTATTTTACATACAACTCTTGCGGTTCTCTCTGCTCCTTCATGATAATGAACTACAACTTTTTCCCCTTTGATTGTGAACCAGTTTAGTTCCGGATGAAAATCGTTAAATTGTGCCTGAATTGAGACTAGCGCTGCTGCTATAAGAATAATTATTTTTTTCATTTCCGATTTTACTTTATAACTGCAATTTTTATTATCGCTGATTCACTCTTGCCACTTTCTGCTTTTGCTTCAATTCTTGCAAGGTAAATTCCGCTTTGTATGTTGGTAACATCCCATTTTGTTTCATTGTCCGTTCCACCTGCTGCCTTATCACTTAATTCCGCTACAAAATCGCCTGATAAATCAAATATTTTAATAGTGACTGATGAGTTTTCAGATACGTAATACCTGATGTTTGTTGAACCCGAATATACCGGATTTGGATAGTTATACACTCTTTCTTTTGGTAGAAAATTTCCTATTATCATTGATGTCTTGGATGCTGCATCTTTAAAATTATTATTTCCGCTATTGGCAGTCTGACCTGACCAGTAGATTTCTCCTTTTGCTGGACTTATGCTCCAAATGTAAAAGTTTTTTAACCTGTCCATTGCTGCAAGTGCGACTTGGTTTTCAGTATGAAATAATAATATATTGTTAATGCTTTCTTTCCCGATATCAATTGGAAAACTTTGAAGGGTTTTTGCTGATCCTCCGTCAATAGCATATATTCGACCATCTGATGTTAGGGCTATTAATTCTCCTTTTTTATCCCCTTCAATATCAGCACTTGCTAATAAGCCTGTAAACTCCGTTTGTACTGGGGCTGTGTACGGAAAATTATCAGCACTCGCTCCGGCTAAATTGACTGCATGGATCCTGTTGCCCTGTGTGTAAACAATATAATTTTCACCGTCGTTTTTTAGATCTGAAAGTATAAACTTCCTAATCGGTTCATTTTCGCCAACTGCTATTTCTTTTTTTACAGCTCCATCACTAATCAGGTAAAATTTGTTTGATTCCCCTAAAGCTACTGCCAAATATTTTCCGTCATTCGTCTTCGTCAGTGAAAGCCCCAGACATCTGTCATTAATAATAAGTGAATGATTATTATCTTTATACCGGAAGCCTACACTATAGCCTTTTTGGAAGGTTGTATGCTCTAAAGAAATATTATTGATAACGTATGCAGTATAAAGATCATTTGTTACTATAAATTCTGTGGTCCCCTCTTTTGAAAATGCACTGTCAACACTCACAATAACCGGTGATGTAGCCAGTGAGTATGTGAATAGTTTTCCTGATTTGGTTCCCACCAAAATCCTGCGTTGCTCAACAGGAGTTAATGAGAGAACAGCATTAGTGCTTATGCTGTCACCGGTATCAATGCTGTTATAACTTTTTACACCACTGTTATATGATACGACATTCAGTGTTGTTCCCATAGTCCCTATTATATAATCAGTCTCATTCGCAGTAGTTACTAGTGGCTTGCTTGTTGAAAAATTTAGCGTCGAATCAATAATGGCACCATTATTATCAATCTTATATAGAGAACTGTTACTCATAAAATAGTAATCATTTGATCCGTTTTTGCTGATGGTCATTAATTCTTCTGGGATATAAGGAATCCTGACTCTTGCTATAGGTTTAACGATTGAGTCGCCAAAACTTATCTTAAAGGTCATTATGTTGCTTGTGTCCGAGAAATCACTAAAACTTATCAGCGAGTTAGCCCCGGAGGTTGTCAGTGTAGCAGGTCTGGTCTTGCTGTTATATTTATTCTTGTTCTTTTTGTACAAATCGGATGAATTTGATGCGAAAAATAAATCATCCTGATCCCCCTCTCCAATAAGTAAATCGCCGAAAATAGTCTGAAATTGCTCCCCAATATCATTTATCCCGTCAGCTTCAATTACTCTTACTCCCCTTTTATTCTTGTCCGTATTTATCTTGTTTTCGGAAATATTTTTACTTATAATATCTTCATCAATATGCCAGATTAGTATTCCGCTTCCGGGTATAGCCCAGTTAAAATTATCGGCATTTACAATAACTCCCTCTAACGAATCAATATTATAGCTTAGAAATCCTGTGGTGTCTTTCAAAAATCTTTTCTCGTATAAGTTGCCTTGATAATTTATAGTTAATGTTATTCCGTTTTTCTGAGGATCTCTTTGCTTGTTTTCAATTAAATAGTACTCTGTTGAGTTAATTGGTACTCTAACTATAAATGTATCTCCGGCAAACAATGGCGATTCCGTTCTTAAAGTTAGATCAGTATCTTTATTAATAGTTTTAACCGGAATATTCCAATTGTACTTTTTATCTAAATATAGTAATTCCCAGGCTGATAGTTCAGGGGGTAGAACTCCGTTGTATGCAAATATTGATTGTCCATCCATTAAACCAAATCTGCCAATTGCACTTAATCCTGTTTTTGTATCAAAAAGGTCTGGTAGTCCTATATGGCTCGCTATATTTGCTACTAGTAATCCATTAATAGTTACTTCAAATAGATACTTCGTACCATATGATTCTACCTCCCTGCTGTTGGTTTGCGGAAGTATCATGCTGTTGGTTATCTTAAAATTCGTTCCCGCTTGGATTCCGGTAAAACCTGCTCCAAATGATTTTTGTAGTAAGGACAATCCCATATAGATCGAAGGTAAATCTCTTTCATTTCCCAAACTGCCTGGCAACGAAATATCTCTTCCTACTCCTGCATGAAAAATTGCAAATAAATTGTAAGATGAAAAATCAAAATCGGGATTCTGTGCAATTGTCATCTCCCATACTTCTTTTGTCAACTCCGCCATCCCTGAAAAATCATTCGAGTTGATGGTCGGCGAATAACTCTTCATCGTTTTGGAAACTGTTATTATTCCAGGCAACACTTTGTACATCACTGTTAAATTACCTTTTGTAGCTCTTTCAAAGTAATTCTTCGCAAATTTCAGATGTGCTTCAAAATGACTAGTGTCGTGAGGAAGTGGATCAAGGATATTATTATAAGTTTGCGTATAAATCGAATTGAATTTCCCGTCACCTACTGTGGTCTGATCATTGTCAGTTTGAAATTCCACCATGACTGCAAGTATCCTTACCTCATCATTTAATGGTGCTTGTCCGACTTCTAAAGTTTTGTCTACCGGCATATTAATTTGAAATTGCCTGGTTATATCTTGTGCAGTTGCAATAGAAATAAAAAATATCGCTATTACTATCCAGTATTTTGTAATTTTCATTATTAGCTTCTTATTATTATAAATGACTAGGGATCAAAACATAGTTCTGATCCCAATCAATCTGATAATTATTCCTTAGATTCCTCTTGGTAATCCTTTTGTGTTATCAACTTGACTACCCCATCCAACTAAAAATGTGAATCTGAGTGTGTCATCTAGTGGATGTTTTTCTCTGTCCTTAAATACTGAAGTGGAAATATATCCAAAGTCAAATCCGTAAATTGCATATCGGATTCCGGCTCCTAAAGTGATGAACTTCCTGTTGCCAAATGATGGATCTTCATAGAAAAATCCTCCTCTTAATGCAAACAGAAAATCTCCCGGTTGCCCGTACCAGTACTCTATTCCGAATGACGTTACGATATCTCTTATCTCTTCATTGAATGGTCTGTTTGTCCAGCTTGTGAATAATGCTTTAGAAACTTCGTCGCTCTGTCCGGTGGAGTCTTTTGAAACTAATAATTTGCTGAAATCAAGCGTTGCAGTTAATGAATTGAAATCATCAGTGAAAATCCTGTAAGCAAATCCTAATCTCAGGTTTGTTGGTATCGGATCCGCCTGATCTTGATCAATGTAAAATATCTTTGGACCTACGTTGCTTAAATTGAACCCTATACTCAGGTTCTTTCCTATATCCTCATCAATAAATGGAAGTACCAGCTTTTCGGGTCGCCACATCGCTCCAATGTCAAAGCTTACTGTTGTTGCTTTCCCTGTTCCTTGCTCTTCAGCTGTTGGTTTGTCCGAAAGATTACTGTGTATTATCCTGAAGTTGAATCCCAAACCCCAGTCTGAATGTACCTTTGTCGCATAACCTAATGTAAGCGCAGCATCAAATGATCTGAATGTTCCGATTGGATCCGGTGAATCCGGTCCCGTCCTTACAAATTCTCCATAGTTCATATATGTTATGCTCGCTAAAACACTTCCGTTTATTTCCTCAATATAATTCCTGTATGTCAGATAATCATAGAAAAGATCTAGCTTGAATTGCGGTAGCCAGTTACTGTGCGTTATGCTTACTTCTTGCCCCGTTAGAAATGCAATTCCTGATGGATTCCAGAATATCGCAGCAGAGTTGTCCGCTAATCCTGTTCCGGTCTCTCCTAATGCACCTCCTCTTGAATCAGGAGCCAGCAATAAAAATGTTACTGCAGCTTCTCCTTGTCCATACAATTCTCTGTTGATTCCTGTCAACATTATTAACACTACCAATAAGCCAATATATGACTTCATTTAATATACCTCCGATATAATTTATTTCAACTGTTTAGTAAATAAGTAACAACTTTTTACTATCAATTTCTCCTTAAACAACTAATTATTTTATTTAATTCATTTTTACAATCTTACCTAAAACAGCCTCTCGGAATTCTCCATTTTCCGATTCAACGATTAGTTTATACAGATAGGTGCCATTTGCTAATACCGATCCGTCTTTGTCTCTTCCGTCCCAGTCAATCTTTACAAATCTGTCTTCCCCCAGATTATCTGCTTCTATTTCGTTTACTAAACGCCCGGCAATCGTATATATCCTTATCCTGACTTTTATTGCTGTCGGTATATTGTGTTGAAATGTGAATGCCGTGCTTGTGCTGAACGGATTTGGATAATTATAAACATTATCTACTACTAAATTGTTTCCGCTTACCACCTTAAAATATGCTGACTCTGTTGAAAAATTGTTGAATACATCCCATGCCTTCACAGAAATCTCATGATTTCCCGTTGGCAGATTACTAAACCTGTAATTTACAAAACCGGTTTTACCCCCCGCATCCAGATCTCCTGAAAAATAATTTGTCAGGTCTATCGGATTTGCATCATCATCATTCAGTACCGCTTGTAGCTTATGACCAACACCAGCTCCTGTTGTATTCAACCCTGTCTCATCAGCAAGTCTAATTATTAACCTCGAATCTGGATTTACTAAATACCCCCCCATATTTTCCGCGTTATCAAAAGTTATCTCGATATCCGGACCTTTGCCATCATCTGTATTTGTTGTATCTGTTCCCCCTATTACCACATTCGAGTTAAAACCTACTCCGTCTGTATTATTGTTAAATATGTAAAGAACTATTTTTCCGTTTTTATTTTCATAACTTATATCTTTCGGAATTACAAAATCTGTTGAGAATCTTCCGTTTTGAATAGATATTCTTCCTTTGAAAATTATCCCCCCCATTAATGTTATCTTAAAATCTGGTCCCACTTCAGGCGCTGCTACTTTTCGCTCGGAATCAAATACCGTTAATAATCCCTCCCCGGAAAAATTATCCCATATCGCATTGTCACTATTCCTTATCGTCCCTTTAATTGTCGCTTTACTCAATGCTTTTAACTGTATTGTGCTTGTTGAAACCATCCCGTTTATTGTGTCAATGGAAGCCTGATAATGCGGTATATTCAATCTTAATGTCGGATCTCCGAACAATGTGTATTTCTGATCATTCTGATCATAAAAATTGTACTTCGTATATAAATATGCTTTCCCTACAGGTAGCGGGAAATTTAGCGAATCTCTTGGACTTGACAGTAATCGACTGAAAAACTCCTGATTTAATAAAGCATTCTGATAAGAATAAACCGGTCTGGTTGATGTAAATGCTCCTATCGTTCCTGAGTTTGACTTTAACATCATCTCCTCTGTTGCACTTTGGGAATTTGGATTGTCAAAATATCCAAAATCACATGTTGCTGCTGTAAGGAAAAAATAATCCTTGTTGTTAAACTGTGGTATCGTCGTACTTCTTACAAACACTTGCTCATGCGTCCAGACCTCCGGACTTCCATGCCCGATAAAATTCAGTATTAATGTCCCGTTGTTTACCGCATCAATAATTGCCTGATTTACTCCGGGTTTCCTTCGCCCTAAACTTGTTTGTACCGTAGGATAGGTTACCAGATATATTTTATTTATATCAAATGACTTTGGAATATAATAATTTGCAAGATCCTCCGATTGCTGATTATTCTGTGCTCCGTCGTATCCGCTCGAGATCGTCTGATCATCCGCAACTAAGGTTATTAAATTCCTCCAGGTTCCAAACTCTGAATTCTGTTCATAATCAATGATCTTATTTACTACCGTGCTCGCCTCATTCACAGTTTGTACGTTAAGCCTTCCAACTGCAATATCTAACCTGCTGTCATCTTGAACTATGTAACCGAAATAGTCGTCCATGCAAAATGAGTACAATTCGTAATGCGAATTTAATGTCTCAAATGTCGGTACAAAATTCTTTCCCAACCCTTCAATATTTCTGTAGTCGTAATCACCGTCTCCAAAAAATAATACGTAACCCGGTTCAGTTGTCCAGTTTTCGTAAGCATATTTAATAAAATCCCTTATGGCCGATACGTCTCTGTTCCCTCCGCTGAACTCATTGTATATCTCATCTGCTGTGAAAATTGAAGTCGATAATGGTATCCTGCTCTCTGTTTCTCTGTATTTTTTTAATCGCTCCGCTTGCTCAACAAAATTCTTATGAGTGATTATTATAAATTTGCTCCCCGCAGTAATACCTCGGATATCCTGGTTCTTCATCTCAGTAAAATTGATTGGCGTTTTGTATTCTGAACCCAGCAAAGCAATATATTTTGAATTATTGTTTACTGTTTCATCTGCCTGGAATCTGAATTCACCCCCGCTATGCACTACGGGATTAATTATTCTCTTAACTCCCGCATAATCAGAAATATTATAAACATGTATATCACTCGATCCAAAATTATATAATCTGTACTCCAGTGTCCCCGCTTCTCCGTCAGAATAAAAAACAATTGGCTGATTATCAGCTTTTAACTCTCTTTTGTAAATTATTTCAAAATAATCTAAATATCCATAGGATGAAGTTGTGCTGGCATTATATGTGAACCTTAGAACACTCCTGCTGTCAACCAACTGACCCGAAAACTGCCCGGAAGTTTCCAAAACCTCTCCGTACGTATAATCGTCATTTCCGAATCCCGGTAAATTTGTATTGACTATTGTTGAACTGCTCTCTTCAATTAGTAAAGGTACGCTCTTTGACGAGTTGTTTACCATCCGGAAATTATATCTTATCGGCTGACTTGCTAAATAACCGTCAAGTTTTGTAGTATATGTCCTGCTCTTTGTGCTTGTCGAAAAATCATCTCCTAAAAATAATCTCCCGCTCTTCCCAATATTTATTTTATCTACGTCCCAATGACTATATGCCGTGGATGTTGTTTTAATATTCGGATTACCTGCATTCAAACTCACCTGATTTCCCATTCTCTTTCCATTAGATCCCCCTGCAGTAATCCAATAATAATTCTCGAAAGAATATGGATTGGAAGCTCTTACAATTCTTCTGCTGACCGTATCATAATACCAAAAATTCACCCCTCTGCCGTAAAATAAGATGTAATCACTATCATTAAACACCCCATCCTCTTCACCTGCAACCAGAATTGCATTCTCTAAAAGATCCTTTGGTCGGTTTCCTGAAACTTTTTCGGGAACCACAAAACCACCATTATTATAAATCTTTATTGTCCTCGGATCAATTGAATTCACATCCATCCCAATTGAACTCAACTGCGATTTTGTAATTTTATAAATCCCCTCTTCAGGCGCTTCAAATCTGTACCATTTCCCTGTCGCTAATACACTGCTTTCAATACCTGCTTTTTTAAGACTCGAACTTTTCTTCTCCACCCAGTATCTTGCCTGAGAATAATTTATTACCGCTCCGTCAAGAAGCTCATCTTCTGCAGGTCTGTTGTTTCTTATTCCACCGCTGAAGTTAACTCTGAATAAAATTCGCTCAATTAGCTTTATCCTGTTCTGAAAAGCATCAAACTGAACTGCATTTACTATAAATGTCTGAATTCCCAGTCCCCTGGCAACACCAAATTCGCCAAATGTAACTGGTTCAAATTCTCCGTTCTGTGTCCCCATAGTCTGGTAATACCCCTCCCCCTCCGAAAAAGTGTAAACTATTGTCCCTTCCCTCTTCCTGGAATAAGGAATTGGTTTTATCCTTCCTTCAATTTCTTTATACTCAATATCCAGTATCTGAATAGTCAGATTATCTCCGGACGGAACCCCAAGATTGATCATTCCCACTGGTATTTCAGGCGCTCCAAATTCCATTGGATTTCTAACCACTCCACCACGGAATGAAATATTGCGGTAATTAATACCATTTAAACTTACAACTGAACTGTCTGTGTATGATGGATGGAACTCAATAACCGTATAATTTGAGCCGGTGGCTGTGATTTTTACATCACCCTGCGGGTATATTGACATGGTCAATAGGAAAACTATTATAAAGAAATTGCTTCTCATCGAAATAAGTGAATGAATACTTTTATTTAGTTACAAAAAAAATTGTGTAGCAATTTCTCCGAAAAATTCTCCTACAATATATAAAGTTGAAAATTAACTATGTTTTTACAATAATTACAAAATAATTAATTGTAAATTTAACAAATTAAATCCATTAAATCAAAAATTTTTACTTATTAATTAATGCAAATTTAATTCCCCCGGTTTCCCCTTAAAGTCCTAATTCATGTCTTCTTTTTTTCATTGCTTCTATGCAAAATCCTATATGTTCTTCAAGATCAATTCCCAACCCTTCTGCTCCCTTTCTGATATCCTCTCTGCTCACATTCTTCGCAAAAGCCCTGTCCTTTATCTTTTTAATAACACTCCTTACCTCAACTTCATCCACCGACTTTGAGGGCCTCACATATGCAACTGCAGTGATAAACCCCGCTAATTCATCACATGCAAAAAGAACCTTCTTAAGCTTTGTATCTCTTGGAACTCCTGTATAATCAGCATGCGAAAGTACACTACTCACAAATTCCTCATCAAAACCTCTCTCTTTTAGTATCTTTCCCCCTTCGAAAGGATGCTGATTAGCCCCTGGATACCTCTCATAATCAAAATCGTGCAGTAATGCAACATTTCCCCAATAATCAGCATCCTCACCAAATTTCCTTGCATATTCAACCACGCAACTTTCAACCGCCAGAGCATGCTTAATCAAACTCTCGGATTTTGTGTATTCCCTTAACAATCCCATACAAAATTCTCTGTCTCGCATCATCCTTTCCTCCTGCTCGGACATAAATCCCCGATTACACAAATTTCACACTTTGGTTTCCTCGCAAAGCAAACATTTCTCCCATGCGTCGCAATTAAATGCGAAGAAATCACCCAATCCTTTTCATCAATTATCTCTTTAAGTCTGTACTCAATCTTTACCGGATCATCACTTTCAGACAAACCCAATAAATTCGAGATTCTCTTGACGTGTGTATCCACTGCAATAGCTGGTATCCCGTATGCATTCCCGGCAATTACCGATGCTGTTTTCCTTCCAACCCCCGGCAATGTAATCAGTAATTCAAAGTCTTTTGGTACATTCCCGGCATACTCCTCAAGCAAAGTTTTGCAACACGCCTTTATACTTTTTGCTTTTTGTTTATAAAAACCGGTTGAAAATATATCCTTTTCCAGCTCTTCATTACTCACACTCAAAAAATCCATTGGACTCTTATACTTCTTAAACAGCGTAGCCGTAACAACATTTACCCTTGCATCTGTACATTGAGCTGATAAAATCGTTGCAATAAGCAGTTCAAAAGGACTTTCAAAATCCAGCGCAATTTTCACCTCCGGATACTCCTTTTTAAGCAGTTTTATAACCTTCTTTGCTCTTTGCTTTACCAAATCTGCCATATAATCTCCATATTTTCAGTGTAAATATAATCAAAATCTCTACTTTTCCACAATTCGGTTACATAATTAAGAAAATATTCAATTCAATTCTCCCAAATTCTTGGACAAACAAAATTGAACGTCTTTTCTCTCCTTCTAACCCCCTTCTCCCTTCGATATGAATACGTACTAAAGCCGTAGTGAATACGTACTAAAGCCGTGGTGAATACGTACTAAACTCGATTTAGTCCCTTCTTTCTTCCCATTTCAGCTCTTTTTCTCCCCAAACGCAGCATAGAAGAAAAAACTAAATCATCCATTCCGGAATGAAACAATTTCCGACTTTTTGATGTTCGTACTTTAAATCACATGGGTTTGTTTATTTAATAAATAATTTCTTAACTTTACAAAGTTAATAATAACCGTTATGAACTCAGCCCTTAAATCAACTGAAAAATATGTACTTAATTTGCTATCAGGCAAATTGCCTTCTGAGTACTATTATCATAACATTGATCACACAATTGATGTTGTTAATACCGCAAAGCTGATCGCTGATAATTCTAACGTTTCCCCCACTGATACTGAAATGCTTCTTATTGCATGCTGGTTCCATGATTCAGGCCTCACTCAGATCTACCAGGGTCATGAAGACATTAGTGTCATTCTGGCAGAAAATTTCCTTTTCGGAATTTCTTATCCACAGCCCAAAATTAATATAATTAAACGAATTATCCTCGCTACAAAAATGCCCCATATCCCGGGTGATATATTAGAAAAAATAATCTCCGACGCTGATATTTCCCATATGGGCAAGGATAATTTCGACGCTCGTTCCCACCAACTCCGGATGGAGTGGGAAATTGTCTATAATCGCACTTACTCAGAAGAAGAATGGCTTGATATAAATATCCGCTTTCTCGGGGATAACCTCTTCTTTTCTGACTATTGCATTCAGAAAATGAATCCTGTCAGGCTTAAAAACCTCGAAATTTATAAAAAACGTCTTTATGACCTTAAAAAAATCAATGAAAAAACTTATCCTCGTTAGACACGCAAAAGCTGATTCAAAAAATCCCTATCCAAGCGATTTCGACCGCCCCCTTAATGAACGTGGCAAAAACGATGCCCCGCTTATGGGCAAACTCTTAAAACAAAACTATCCCTCAGTACATCATTTCCTTTCCAGTCCGGCTCTTCGGGCTAAAACCACAGCTGAGATTTTCGCACTCGAATACGGATTTGAGCCCGCAAATATTGACTTCGACAGATCCCTTTACCTTGCATCTCCGAAAGAAATACTTGGCGCTCTTTCACTCCTTGACAATTCCATTAATTCCGTTGCCCTCTTTGGTCACAACCCCGGAATTACTGACCTTGCCAACCATCTGGGTAAAAAATTTATTATGAACATGCCAACTGCATCCTTTGCAGTTATTAATATCGAAACCGATAAATGGAGTAAAATCGAGCATTCTCACTCACTCCTCGAACATTTCGATTTCCCCAAAAGTCATAAATAAAGAAAATCCCTGATTTTTTTTACAAAATAGTGCTTGACATTCCATTTTATTTCCTTATCTTTACATATCATTAATATATATTTTTGATATCATTTTAATATCATAAGGAATACAACCATGACAAACGAAATACCCAAAATCCAAAAAAATGGATGGAGCTTTTTTTTCTCTCTTTTAATCATCTTAATTGCTTTTATTATCTTCTTTATTCTTGGAATAGTTGCCGAGGATGCAAATGAAGGTAGTGGTGTCTTCCAGATTATTTTCTGCATAATTGGTATAGTAATTACTATAATCTTGCTAACTGGTCTCTTTATTGTCGAACCAAATGTAGCAGTGGTACTCCTTCTCTTCGGAAAGTACAAGGGCACCGAAAAAACCTCTGGTTTTCGTTGGGCAAACCCCTTCTATACTAAAAAGAAAATCTCACTTCGTTCCCGTAATTTCGATAGCCAGAAAATTAAAGTTAACGACAAAAATGGTAATCCTATCGAAATTTCTTCCGTAATCGTTTGGAAAGTAAAGAACACAGCCCAGGCATTCTTCGATGTGGATAGCTATATCGATTACGTCCATATTCAAACTGAATCAGCTCTAAGACATCTTGCAACCTCATATGCTTACGATAATTCCGAGGGAGAAGAAATATCCCTTCGCTCTTCCATTGACGAGGTTTCAGAATCCTTGAAAAAAGAAATCCAGGAAAGGGTTAATCCTGCTGGAGTCGTTATTGAAGAAGCTCGTATCAACCACCTTGCTTATGCTCAGGAAATTGCCCAGGCAATGCTCAAACGCCAACAGGCTGAAGCTATAATTGCTGCCAGACAGAAAATCGTTGAAGGTGCCGTTAGTATGGTCGATATGGCTCTGACCAAACTTAAAGAGCAAGGTGTGGTCGAACTGGACGAAGAACGGAAAGCTGTCATGGTCAGTAATCTCATGGTCGTTCTCTGCAGCGATCGGGAAACCCAACCGATTGTCAACACCGGATCTTTATATTAACCGGACATATGGAAAAAAAGAAAACTATCATACTCAGAATTGATTCAAAGCTTTCCGATCACCTCTCTGAATGGGCTAAAGATGAGATCCGAAGTGTTAATGCCCAAATTGAATATATCCTTCGGGAAGCTGTAAAGAAAAGACGTAAAACTGAAAAGACATAAAAAAAAGGGAGTCTTTCCGGACTCCCTTTTATCTTAAATTATTCCCTATTCCATCGCTTGATTTATATCAGCTATTAAATCATCAACATTTTCAATTCCCACTGAAAGTCTTACTAGCCCTTCTGTAATTCCCGCAGCTTTTCTTGCCTCTTGACCCATTGTAAAATGAGTCATACTGGCAGGATGCTGAATTAGTGTTTCTACTCCCCCCAGACTCACTGCTAATGCACACAGCTTAACGGTATTCATCATCTTTTCTCCGGCTGCAAATCCCCCTTTTAATTCAAAGGAAATTATTCCTCCGCCACTTGTTTGTTGCTTTTTAGCCATATCATACTGCGGATGACTTTCTAACCAGGGATAAGATACACTTTCAACCGCTGGATGCTGCTCCAGGAATTTAGCAATCTTCATTGCATTTTCTGCATGTCTTTCCATTCTTATAGAAAGTGTCTTAATCCCTCTGTGTACTAAAAATGAGTTGAACGGATCAATTACCCCCCCGGTTTGATTCAGAGTTTTCCTCATCTTTTTATACATCTCTTCTTCCTTGACCACTATTAAACCGGCAACCACATCTGCGTGACCATTTAAAAACTTTGTCATACTGTGCACAACCACATCTGCACCAAACTCCAAAGGTCTTTGATACGCTGGGGACATAAAAGTATTGTCAACGATCAACACAGCTTTACTTTTATGAGCTATCTCCGCACTCTTCTCAATATCGGTTATCGCCAGCGTGGGATTTCCGGGCGTTTCAATATAGATGATTTTGGTATTTTTCTTAATGTTCGCCTCAATCTCACTTAAGTTGGAAGTATCCGCAAAGGTTGTTTCCACTCCCATTCTCTTGAAGATATCTCTTAAAAGCGTATTTGTAGGTCCATACACCGCTGTGGAACATACTACATGATCTCCGCATCCGGTTAAAGCTGCAAAAACAGTATGGATTGCCGCCATCCCGCTTCCGCAACCAAGTGCCTTGTATCCCCCCTCTAACTCTGCAATTGCGTTTTCCATTGCATTAATTGTTGGATTGCTCATTCTTGTATAAATATGCCCCTTTTCTTCCCCCGCAAATAAAGATGCCCCATGTTTCGCTGACTTAAACTTAAAAGTAGATGTCTGATATATCGGTGGAACTACAGCCCCATATACGTCTTCTTCAATTCCTGCATGGACACACTTTGTCTCAAATTTTGCTTTTTCTGAACTCATAACACTCAAGCCTTTTTATTTAATTTTACATTATTGATGATTTCCTCAAAATAAATTTGTATTCTATCGCACGGGCTGCAATACTCATTTACTTATTTGAATATTTTTTCTTATAATTACAATTGCAATTTAAACAATTTGCAGGTTTTTTGTAGCAATTATTAATTAAATAGATTAGCAAAATGCAGATATCAAATACTAATTTAATAGCAAGTTTTTCAGAACTTCAGAAATTTCTGCTTAAAAAAGATGCCCACTTCCCTGAAGCTCTTTGCAATTTTATAGTCGATCAATTCCAGATTCAGGCAGCAGTCCTCTATAAACAGCTCCCGGATGAAAAATTACTCTTAATAGGTAAATCCAAAAATAGCAAGAAGTCACTTGTTGGTGGCTACTCTTACCCTTGTTCAAAATGCCTCATTCACAGATCAGATACACCAAGTGGTACAGTTTATTCCGATGCAAAGTGTGGAATTCAAATAACCGATTTCATGATTTATGAGGCTTGTGTACTTCTTTTTCATAACCATGATGATAAATATGTACTGAAAGTTGCCCAGAAAACTCCTTTCACACAACTTGAAAAAGAAAGTCTTGAAATAATTGCAAATTTCTGCAATAACCTGATCGCAGATTGGAACTCCACTATTTCGCCTGCATATGTAACATCTTTTACCAAACTCTTTCTTGATACCAGTAATGACCTGAGAACTCCTTCGAATAGTATCCTTGGTTTTGCTTCGCTCCTTTCGGACAAGAATTTATCCACTACTCAGCTCGAACATATTTCCGCACTGAAAGATAATGCCCGCAAACTCCTCTTTCTTTTGAATGAACTCATTGATTTTGCAAAACTTGAGTCAGGTTCAGTCTCGGAATCCTTTGGTCCGCTTGACGTACCAGCAGCTGTTAAAGATATTATTAAGGAAATTAAAGAAAAATCTCAGAATAAATCTATTTCAATTGATTTATTCACAAATAACACTCTGGGATTAGTTAGTACGGATATTCATAAAGTTAAGTATATTGTTTTAAATATGATTACGATACTTTATGAAAACATCACTCAGGGAAAGATTGGTGTGGAAGTAAACTTTCAAAAAAATTCACTCCAGGTTGTCGTCTCGGAAAAATCGACCCTGCTTACTCCGCACCTTATCTCAAGCATAAATTCGCCGGTGGAATCAGAAATGCAGTCTTCCAAAACGGAGGGACTGTCCCCTGTTTCAATCCCTCTGATGAAAAAATACAGTTCATTGCTTTCTGGAGATCTTAGTGTTAAAAGCTCAAGAGAACAAGGTACTCTCATTTCATTCCAGATGCCTGCTGAATTCGTCTCCCCCATCGAGTCTCAAATTGCCTCACTTCCAAAAGTAACAGAAGTTAATAATAAAATTCTGGTAATCGAGGATGATTTCGCAACTTCAAGACTCCTTAACAACTATCTGAATAAGTGGAACTATGTCCCCACTGTTGTTAATTCCGGAGAAAAAGCACTTAAACTTTTAGAAACTGAAGAATACCTTGCTATTATCACCGATGTTGTCCTGCCTGATATTAATGGTCTGGAACTCCTTACTCGCATCAGAAAAACGCCTCAAGCAAAAAACACTCCCATTATCGTTTGCTCAGTTGAAGCTGAAAAACAAAAAGCCTTTTTAATGGGTTCTGTGGAGTATTTCGTTAAACCAATAAAATATAAAGATCTTGTAGAAGTACTGACTTCATATCGCTTAAGAAAAAACTCCAACATCCTTTGCGTCGACGATGATGTACCCACTCTTAGTATGGTTAAGGAGGCTATCGAATCAGTTGGATTCAATGCAGTTGCAACACATCGCTCCAGCCAGGTTATGCGGCTTATTGAAAATATTGATCTTGACCTTGCAATTGTTGATTTGGATATGCCTGAAATTAACGGCTTTGAACTTATTAAACTTATTAAATCCAATCCAAAATTTCAAAACTTGCCGATTATCATATATACCGGTAAAGAAAACTTTGAAGAGGACCTTAAGAGCCTTGATGGGCTTTTCACCGAACTTCTTAGCAAAAGAAGTACTAATATGGAAGATTTGGCTAATGTCATTAACGGCATGCTTAACCGATACGAAGAACCAACTGCACCTGAAGTTGCTGCCAAAGAAAAAGATACTGTTAAAATCCTTCTCGTTGAAGACTATAAACACTCACAGATTATTGTTACACGCCTGCTGAAGAAAAACAATTTCAACACCGTCGTTGTGGTCGAAAATGGTGCAGAAGCAGTTGAACAGGTCAAAAAACAAAAGTTTGACTTAATTCTAATGGATATGCAGATGCCCGTAATGAACGGTTTTGAAGCAACTGAAAAAATCCGGACTTTCCCGGAATATAAAGACACCCCTATTATCGCACTCACTGCTTTTGCAATGAAAGGTGATAAGGAAAAATGCCTGAACGCCGGTGCCACTGATTATATCCCTAAACCAATAGACAGTCAGGAATTTATTGAAAAGGTCAATTTCTATACATCCGGAAAGTGATCTCTCTCGAACATTCCAGCTTCTTTCAGAAATCAGAGTACTTTTTCATTTTAAACAATTAACTTAACAGACCGTTATGATTTCAGATATTGTCAGAGTTCGTTTCGCTCCAAGTCCAACCGGATACCTCCATGTTGGCGGCTTAAGAACAGCATTATATAATTACTTGTTTGCCAGACACACCAGTGGGAAATTCATCCTGCGTATTGAGGATACTGACCGGGCGCGTTTCGTCCCCGGCGCTGTGGAAAACCTGATTGATACACTCCGGTGGTCAGGTCTGACGTACGACGAGGGACCTGATAAAGATGGAGGATTTGGTCCCTACATTCAATCAGAACGTCTTGAAATATACAAAGAATATACTACCCGGTTAATTAATAGTGGTAAAGCTTACTACTGTTTCTGTACTCCCGAAAGACTCAAAGAACTTAGAGAAAGTCAGACAGAACAAAAACTTCAGGGCAAATATGACAAACATTGCCTCAGTTTATCAGCGGATGAAATACAAAACAAACTTAATAATAATATTCCTCATGTTGTTCGCCTGAATGTCCCGGCAAATGAGATTGTAACAGTCCACGACATTATTCGAGGAACTGTTGAATTTGATAGTAACACAGTAGATGATCAGGTCCTGCTTAAAAGTGATGGATACCCAACATATCATCTTGCAAATGTTGTTGACGATCATTTAATGAAAATTACTCATGTAATAAGGGGTGAGGAATGGCTTCCTTCAACTCCTAAACATGTTCTCCTCTACAATGCTTTTGGATGGGAAATCCCGGAATTTGCACACCTTCCACTCCTCCTTAATCCCGACAAATCAAAACTAAGTAAGCGTCAGGGAGATGTTGCGGTTGAGGATTATCGTTCCAAAGGTTTTCTTAAAGAAGCACTCGTTAATTTCGTTGCTCTTCTGGGTTGGAATGCAGGGGACGACCGTGAATTTTACTACCTTGATGAACTTATTTCCGGTTTTTCTCTGGAACGTGTCAATAAATCCGGTGCAGTTTTTAATATTGAGAAACTTAATTGGCTTAACTTTGAACACCTTCGTCAAAAGCCTGTTCACGAAGTAATCTCGATGCTTAGGACAGAATTAAAATCATCTGACTTCTCGAGTTATGAATTCCCGGATAATTATCTTGCTCAGGTTATTGAATCTATGCGGGAAAGAGTCTCTTTCGTTAAGGAGCTCCTGACAAAAAGTCCCTATTTCTTCCAGCTCCCTGCCGGCTACGACGAAGCCACTCTGAAAAAAAGATGGAAAGAAGATTCTCATTTGTTACTATCCAAACTCCGGGATAATTTCGTAAGACTTTCAGATCCAACAAAAGAGGACTTTGAAAATTCCCTTCACAATACTGCTCTCGAAAATAATGTGGGCAATGGCAAATTAATCCATCCGCTTCGCCTGGCTGTTTCAGGAATGGGAGAAGGTCCCGGTGTCTTTGACATAGTAGCCATTTTAGGCAAAGAAGAAACTATTAAAAGAATTGATAAAGCCTTATCAGTCTTGACTTAACTTAAATACTTACTTTTTAAAAAATGAACGAAAACCTAAACGATACGCAAAACATAACCCCGGAAAAAACTCCGGTTAATTTTATTAAAGAAATTATTAACAATGACCTGCTTACCGCCAAATATGGGGGCAGGGTTCACACTCGTTTTCCCCCTGAACCAAACGGGTATCTTCATATTGGTCATGCCAAATCTATCTGCCTGAATTATGGGATAGCAAAAGATTATAATGGGAAATTCAATCTGCGATTTGATGATACCAATCCTAGTAAGGAAGATCAGGAATATGTTGACTCAATAATAGAGGATGTTAAGTGGCTCGGTGCTGATTTTGAAGACCGGCTTTTCTTTGGTTCAGACTACTTTGACCAGATGTTTAACTGGGCGATTTTATTAATTGAAAAAGGGAAAGCTTACGTTGATGACCTCTCTGCTGAAGAAATCCGGCAACACCGTGGAACTCTTACAGAACCGGGAAAGAACAGCCCTTACAGAGATCGCCCTGTCGCTGATAACCTGGACCTATTTCACAGAATGAAAAACGGCGAGTTTAAGAATGGTGAAAAAGTCCTTCGCGCTAAAATAGATATGGCTTCACCAAACATTAATTTGCGAGACCCGATTATGTATCGCATTATTCATGATTCACATCACCGTACCGGCGATAATTGGTGCATCTACCCGACATACGACTGGGCGCACGGTCTTGAAGACTCTATTGAAAATATTACCCACTCAATTTGCACGCTGGAGTTTGAGAATCACCGGCCTCTTTACGACTGGTTCCTTGATGAACTTGGCATCTACCATCCTCAGCAAATCGAATTTGCCCGTCTGAATCTTAACTATACAATTATGAGTAAGCGAAAACTCCTTCAGCTGGTTGAGGAAAAACATGTCAGCGCATGGGACGATCCCAGAATGCCCACCATTTCCGGTTTGAGAAGACGCGGTTATACCCCCTCCTCAATCAGAAATTTCGCTGAGCGAATCGGAGTGGCGAAACGGGATAATGTAATAGATGTAGCTCTTCTTGAACATTCTATCCGTGAGGAGTTGAATAAAACCGCTAAGCGTGTTATGGCAGTATTGAACCCACTGAAAGTCATTATCACTAATTATCCCGAGAATGGGGTCGAAGAAGTACATGCTGTAAATAATCCTGAAGACTTATCAATGGGTGCAAGGCCTCTGCCTTTCTCTCGAGAAATCTTAATTGAACAGGATGATTTTATGGAAAATCCACCGCCTAAATATTTCCGTTTAACTCCCGGGGGCGAAGTGAGATTAAGATATGCTTATATTATAAAATGCGAAGAAGTAATAAAGGATCAGGATGGTAATATCCTCGAACTGCATTGCACATATGATCCAGATACAAAAAGCGGCACAGGAACGAAAAACAAGAAAGTTAAAGGAACTATTCATTGGGTATCCCTTCCCTATTCAATCAGAGCTGAAGTAAGACTCTACGACCGACTGTTCACTAATGAAGCTCCCGACTCAGATAAGGGAAAAAGTTTCCTTGATTTCCTGAATCCTGATTCACTGCGTATTCTCAGAGATTGCCGTCTTGAATCTTCCCTTGCCTCTGCACAGGTGAATGAAAGATATCAGTTCGAAAGACTTGGATATTTCTGTCTTGATAATAAAGATTCTTCACCAAATAAGCTGGTTTTTAACCGCACTGTTTCGTTAAAAGATACTTTCAAATTACCACCAAAATAAATTAATATTAGGGTTAAGTATTGCTTACATATATAAAACTTTTTCTCATTGTAATTCATACAATAATCTGGTCTTTAATTGCTCTGCTTTCTTTAGCAGTTGACAGATCGTATACTATGTACTTCTGGGTTTCAAGAATGTTTCCTAAAGGTATTCTTGATATAAGCAGAATAAAACTTAAAGTTACCGGACTCGAAAATCTTGACTCCTCTGAACTTTATGTATATGTTTCCAATCATAGCAGTATGTATGATATCCCGGCGATGCAGATAGCTTTCCCAAATCGTGCTACAATGATGTTTAAGAAAGAACTTGCCAAAATTCCTATTTTCGGCTGGCAATTATATCTTGGTCCCTATATTATAGTGGACAGGGAAAGTGGAGAAAAAGCAAGAAAGAGTATTGATCGTGCAATTGATCAGATGAAAAAAAGAAGAATTTCCCTGTTGCTCTTTGCAGAAGGAACAAGAAGTAAGACAGGTGAAGTCCAACCCTTTAAAAGAGGAGCTTTTAATCTTGCTGCAAAGATTGGAGTTCCAGTTGTACCAACTTCAATAAGCGGTACAGCTGCAATTCTTCCCAAGGGAAAACTCCGAATAACTCCCGGTACTATAACAGTTCATTTTGACAAACCTATTCCAACCACCAATGTTAAAAACCGGGCTGATGAAATAGAATTGATGAACAAGGTAAGGGAAATTGTAATTCAGAATAAGGTAAATTAGATGAAAGTAACTCCTGAAGAAGTAATCCATGTTGCCAAACTGGCTAAACTTAATTTATCCGAGTCTGAAATCATTAAGTACTCGGGCAAACTTTCCCTGATTCTGGAATACATGGACAAACTCAATGAACTTGATACAAGCGACGTTGAACCGCTTACTCATCCTGTGAGTATAAAGCCATTTCTAAGGGAAGATGTCCCTGTTCAGTCAATTATGCATGAAGATGCGCTAAAAAATGCTCCGCTTCATGACGGTACCTTTTTTCTAGTCCCAAAGGTTATAAAATGAGAGATTTAATATGATACTTGGCATAATACCTGCAAGGTTCGGATCTTCAAGATTATTCGGGAAACCACTCTCCTTAATTGGAGACAAACCTATGATTCAACACACCTATGAAAGCGCTTCAAAATCCCGCTTGTTAACAAAACTTGTTGTCGCGGTTGATGATGACCGGGTGGAAAGTGTAGTTTATGGTTTTGGCGGAGAAGCTGTTATGACCCCGAAAGATATACAAACAGGATCCGATAGAATTGCTTACGTTGCAGATCGTTTCCCCGAAGCAGAAATTATTGTCAATATTCAGGGAGACGAACCATTCATACCTTCTATGATGATAGATAAAGCTATTGAACCATTGCTTTTCGACCCCAAAATTAATATAAGCACTCTCGCAAAAAGAATTAATACAGTTTCAGAAATGCGTTCTCCAGCAGTTGTTAAGATTGTATTTGACCAGCATAACAATGCGTTGTACTTTTCCCGTGCTGCAATTCCCCATGTGCGTGATGCCATAACATTTATCGAGAAAGTTCAGAATACAGAGTATTATAAACATATCGGACTTTACGTCTTCAGGAAGGCTGAACTCCAGGCGTTTACACAACTCCCTCAATCATATCTGGAACAAGTTGAAAAACTCGAACAGTTACGCTTGCTTGAGAATGGATATAAAATACGGGTAGTTGTAACTGATCTGGACAGTCTTTCGGTTGATACTCCGGAGGACTTAACTAATGCGCGAAATTTTTACAAGAAAATTCAGAAATTAAAAAAGAAAGATTGATATATGTCTAGTTCTCTTCCACAACGAATTCATTTAGCCAACCTACCTACTCCCTTACAACAAATAACCTTTCGTAATTCGAAATTTTTAATCAAACGGGATGATCTGACCGGAGTAGAAACAACCGGAAATAAAATCCGGAAATTAGAGTATATTTTAGCAGATGCATTACGAAAGAAGGCTAATCTTCTCTATACATGCGGAGGAGATCAGTCAAATCATGCACGGGCTACACTTTATGCAGGAAGATCTGTAGGTTTAGATACTAAATTATTTCTCTGGGGGGAGGATATTTCATTACCTGAGGGGAATCTTTTCCTGGATAAAATTCTTAAGCCTAAAATCGTATATCTTACAGAAGCGGAATACCACAACGTCCACGAAATAATGAATGAGTCTGAAACTAAAGAAAAGAACAAAAAAGTATATTTAGTACCTGAAGGGGGATCATCACCTCATGGGATATTGGGTTACGCAAATTGTGTAAGTGAACTTTACCAGGATTTACCAAAACGTGTGAAAGGCATTTTGACTGCAGCTGGTTCGGGCGGAACAACCGCCGGTTTAGTGATAGGTTCAAAGCTATTCGGAATTCCTCTGAAGGTATTTGCCGTAAATGTGCTTACATCAAAATCTTTAATAGAAAACAGAGTTATGTCTGTAATTGAAAAAACAATAGCTAAATTCAATCTCGACATTTCCGTTTCACATAAGGATTTCGAGGTTATCGACGGATACTCCAAGGAAGGATACAAGAATATAACCGATAAAAAGGTTAAGGTTATTAAAGAATTTGCACAAAGCACCGGCATTTTACTCGACCCCGCTTATACAGGAAAAGCTTTCTGCGCATTCAATGATTATTTTCTTTCTCCAAAAAAGACTGCTGATATTATTTTCCTCCATACAGGAGGATTATTTGGTGTATTTTCAAAACGTGAACAATACCTGCGCGTTTAATTTGAGTTATACCAATGCTAACTGCAGTTGCAAGATATTTTAATTTCAAGGAACTTAATACTAGTTTTCAAAAGGAATTAATAGGGGGATTAACTACTTTTGTAACAATGGCATATATATTCATTGTTAATCCTAAGATCCTTGAAGCTGCAGGAATTCCATTTGGTCCTTCAATGGTGGCAACAATATTATCCGCATTCTTCGGAACTTTTCTGATGGGAATTTATGCCAAACGTCCTTTTGCGATTGCGCCTTATATGGGGGAAAATGCATTCATCGCATATACCGTTGTTAATGTCCTGGGATACTCATGGCAGACTGCTATTGGTGCAATTCTGATAGGCGGGATTTTATTTACAATCATTACGCTTCTAAAACTCAGAAGCTGGTTGGCAAACTCAATTCCTGACTCGCTAAAAATTGGTTTTGCCGTGGGAATTGGTTTATTCCTCACATTTATTGGTTTGAATGAAACAGGAATAATTACAATAGGAGTTCCGGGAGCTCCGGTAAGAGTTGGGAACTTCCTGAATCCAACCGTTCAACTTGCCATATTAGGTTTCATCCTGATTGGAATTCTAATGATGAAGAAGATCAAGGGGGCTATTTTACTTGGTATTTTATCGGTGACCGCAATTTCAGTTTTTTTTGGAATCTCCCCTATCCCGGAGAAAGTAATCGGACTCCCTCCTGATATTTCTCCAATATTTCTCAAGGTTGATTTAATTGGTGCATTCACCTGGGGTTTCTTTGCCGTAATTCTGACAGTTTTTGTTATGGATTTTGTGGACACGATCGGGACACTTATAGGACTAGCATACAGTGCCAATATGCTGGATGAAAAGGGCAACTTACCCGAAATCGAAAAACCGATGTTATGTGACGCTCTGGCAACAGTGTTAGGTGCTTTACTGGGAACAACGACTACGGGAACTTACATAGAATCTGCGACCGGAATAGAAGCCGGCGCGAGATCGGGTTTTTCCTCTATTGTTGTATCATTTCTTTTTCTGAGTGCGCTCTTTTTTGCCCCCGCTTTCTCTATTATTCCGTCATTTGCCTATGGACCGGCTTTAATAATTGTAGGATTGCTGATGATGTCCCCAATTACAAAACTCAGGTTTAATGATCTCAGCGATTCAATACCGGTTTTTGGAATTATTATTTTAATGAGTTTCAGTTATAATCTGGGAATTGGAATGACCGCAGGATTTGTACTTTATCCGGTATTTAAGATCTTTTCAGGACAGCGTAATCAAATTACTCCGGGACTTTGGATTCTTGCTGTTTTATCGTTGCTTTTCTTTATCTTTTATCCTTATTGAAAAATATTCTCAGCTAATCCACATCTTTACCAGTTCAATTTTAGTTTGGTTTGATCTGATAATATAAAACTTGAATTTTTCAATTTTAATTGTTTCTCCGGACATTGGAATTCTTCCGGTAAATGAGGAGATCAGACCAGCGACAGTTTCATACTCTCCCTGTGGCAATTGCACATTAAAATTCTCGTTAATATGATCTATCTCCACTTTACCGCTAATAATAAAGGAATTATCGTCTGTTTTTTTACAAATATTTTCCTCGACATCGTATTCATCCTTAATCTCGCCGAACAATTCCTCGATAATATCTTCAATGGCAACGATCCCGGCTGTTCCTCCGAATTCATCCACAACTATAGCGATTGATACTCCTTTTTCAAGAAAAGCATCCAACATATCAACACTTTTTTTACTTTCGGGGACAAACAATACTTCCCTAAGAATGCTTTGTAAATTTTCGGGGAAGTTAAACAAATCGTATGCGATAATAAAACCCCGGATATTATCCAGATTTTCTTCAAAGACAGGAAGTTTAGAGAAACCCGATTCAATAAAAGTATCAATCACCTCATTCATACTACTATTGATTTCGACTCCAACAATCTCAGTACGCGGTCTCATCACCTCATAAACCCTTTGGTCCTTCAGAGCCATCACTTTTTTTATTATCGTACTTTCAGACTCTGATACATTGCCTGCTTCTTGACTTTCATCCACAAGGAGCTGGAGATCGTCCTTTGAAAAGAGTTGTGAAAAATTTGTAGCCGAATTTGATTTTGTTTTCGAAACAACTGATGTTATAGTCTCGGTTATTTTTATTACAGGAGTCAGAACAAAACTTATAGCTCTCATCGGGACGGAGGAAATCATGAAAAAAGAATCCGCAATTTCCCTTGCAATATACTTTGGCAGCAATTCGCCAAAAAAGAGGATTGTCAATGTTGAAACAATCAAAATACTCATTTCGCCCCAACCGAAAAGATTAGTAAGGATAACTGTACTAACTGATACCAGCGCAATATTTACGACATTATTACCTATAAGAATAGTAGAGAAGAAATTTGCCGGTCTTTTTACGAAGAACATCGCGCTCATAGCGGGAATATTTTTCTTTCTTGCTTTAACCTCCAGTTTAATTTTATTGGAAATAATATATGCCATCTCGCTAGCGGAGAAGTAAGCGCTAAGTAAAAGAAAAATTGCGATCAGAATAATATCAAATAACATATCAATAGTTAAAATTTATAATAAACAATTAAGATTATGAAAATTGCGTAGATAATTGCATTGAGCACCATAGCAACATCTTTGAGTATAATTTCAGTAGTGTATTCACCAGATTTATCTCTCATTACCAGAAACATATATCTGAATACTCCGAACAGAATAAAAGGGCTAGTATAAATCAAGTTTTCGGTTCCAAAGATCTCAATAGTTCTTGGAGATACAGTGTAAAGCGCATAGAAAATTACAACTCCGGAGGAAGCTACAGTAGCCATCTGATCCAAAAAAACGAGGCTGTAGTCCCCAAGCACCTTTCGCACGCCACCTTTGTCAGGTGATTCGGTAAGTTCCAGCTCCGACCGCCGTTTCAACACTGCAAGCAATAAGGATAAAAACATGGTTGTTAAAATCAGCCAGCTGGAAATGGGGACATCAATGACATAACCACCCCCGGCGACTCTTAACATAAAGCCGGCAGCAATCGAGAATATATCAAGTAAAACAACTTTTTTAAGTTTAGTAGTATAAGCCAGATTCAGAAAGAAATATACGGCAGTAATAATACCAAAGTAAACCGGCAAGAAGGAAAGTAAAAGAACATTAAGGACTAACAAAGCAAACAGAATTGTTTTAGCTTTGGATTTAGAAATCCTGCCGGAAGCAATCGGACGTTTTTTCTTTACTGGATGTTTTCTATCCGCTTCCAAATCAAATAAATCGTTCACAATATAGACTGCGCTGCTTGCAAAACAGAAAGCAATAAAACCTAAAAAGGCTTCCAAGAAGTAAGTTGACTCAAACAGATGTTTTGAGAAGATCAACGGAATAAAAACGAATATGTTTTTAATCCATTGAACGACCCTGATAAGTTTTAAGTATTCTTTAAACATCAGAATACAACTCTTTCCTCATATATACCAAATAAATTTTTCAATTCCATTACTGACTCACCAATGGTAACGTAATTCCTGGCACCTTTTAGCAGAACCGGCATAAGGTTTTTCCCATCCCTGGCGGCATCGGACAATTCCTGCAAGCATTGGCGGACTTTATCATTATCCCTTGATTGTTTGAGCTGAGTCAATCTTTTAATCTGTTCTTTCTCTACCTCGGGAGATATAGTTAATATTGGTATGTCAATTTTCTCTTTTTCTTCCTTAAACTCATTTACTCCAACTATGAACTTCTCTTTTTTCTCAAGCTGTCTCTGATATCTATATGCCGCATCTGATATTTCCTTCTGAAAATACCCGGCTTCAATAGCATCTATGACCCCGCCGAAGCTATCGATCTGTTTAAAGATCTCATTAGCGCCTTCTTCCATTTCATTGGTCAGTTTTTCAATAAAATAACTACCACCAAGGGGATCAACAGTATTAATAACTCCGGTTTCATAGGCAATCAGTTGCTGAGTCCTCAAAGCTATTTTAACAGCTTTCTCACTAGGGAGTGCAAGAGTTTCATCCATTGAATTTGTATGAAGTGATTGAGTACCGCCAAGGACTGCAGCTAAAGCCTGAAAGGCAGTTCTAATAATATTATTTTCCGGTTGCTGGGCGGTTAAGGTACAGCCGGCAGTCTGAGTATGAAATCTCATCCACCAGGAACGCTGATTTTTAGCTCCATAAACTTCTTTAAGTCTTTTAGCATAAATTCTTCTGGCTGCTCTGAATTTTGCAATTTCTTCAAAGAAATCGAGATGTGAATTGAAGAAGAAAGAAATTCTTGGAGCAAAATCATCAATATCCAAGCCACGTTCCAAGCAAGCTTCGATATAAGCAAATCCATCTGCCAAAGTATAAGCAAGTTCCTGAACAGCTGTTGAACCTGCTTCCCGTATATGATATCCGGAGACTGATATCGGATTCCAGTTAGGCACTTCATTTTTACAGAACTCAATCATATCCACTATTATGCGCATTGACTGCTTGGGGGGAAATATATATTCCTTTTGCGCAATATACTCTTTCAAAATATCATTTTGCAGAGTACCTCTTAATTTGTCAAATGCAACCCCTTGTTTTTCCGCTACTGCCAGATAATAAGCAAAAATCATAGCAGCGGGAGAATTAATTGTCATTGATGTTGAAACCTGATCAAGCGGGATTTTATCCATCAATATTTCCATATCGTGAAAAGATGATACAGAAACTCCGCACATCCCAACTTCTCCGTTGCTAATGGGAGCATCAGCATCCCACCCCATTAAAGTCGGTAAATCAAAGGCTATTGAAAGCCCCGTCTGACCATGGTCCAGGAGATAATGAAAGCGTTGATTTGTATCTTCGGGACTTCCAAAACCAGCGAATTGCCGCATGGTCCATATTTTACCACGGTAGCCATTATTGTGAATCCCCCGAGTAAATGGGAACTCACCGGGAAAATTCAGGTCTTTCAGATAATCATTTTCATGAATATCATCCGGTCCGTAAAACTCTTTAATTGGTGCGCTACTTACGGTAGTAAAGAATTTATCATCACCTTTTTTCGAATGAAGTTTATTATCAAATGCTTCTTTCTCTTTTTTATATTGTTCCCAATTCACTTTGCCCTCTTGAATTGTTAAATTAAGTTCTTCCAAATCTGCGGTCAAATTCATCCAAAGATATTTTAACTACGATAGGTCTGCCATGAGGACAAACGTAAGGCATTGAAGTTGCGAACAACTGATCGATCAAGATCCTCATTTCGTTCTCATTTAACTTATCGCCCGCTTTAATTGCGGCTTTGCATGAGTATGACTTTGCAATATTTTCCTTTTCGTCACTTATATTCTTCTGTCGAATATTATTAACATACTCATCGACAATTTCTCTTAAAATTTCCTCTTCACTGCCATTTTTTATTTCCTGTGGGACTCCGTCAATAGTGATTTGTGATTTAGGATGGAATCTAAGTTCGAAACCTATCTTTTGAAGAGCAGGATAGATTTCCTTTATCAACTGATAGCTGCCCGGATCAAGATTTACAGTTCGCGGGAAGAGCAGTTGCTGTGAAAAAGGCAAATTTGCTTCATAGAGATTTTTTACCCGTTCATAGAGAATGCGTTCATGTGCGACATGCTGGTCTATAATCATTAATCCGCTTTTAATCTGTGAGAGGATGTATTTATTGTGAAGCTGGACAATAAAAACTGAGTCTATGCCCATAGAATCACCATCACGGGTAGCGTTTTTTACGACTGTTTCCGAAGGTTTATCCGGTTCGAAGGGAAGAATTTCCGGTTCAGGTGATTTACTTTTATCAATAATATTTGTAAGAGATCCAAAAATCTTCTCGATATCCGAATCCGAGTAACGCTGCCTGTTTTTACTTTGTTCGCCAGTTAAAGGGCGATCGCTAAAGTCCCCTCTCCTACTTTCATTTCCTTTATTGATTTCCATACGCTCGCTTCCGCTATCAGGAAAATCCTCAGAAGGTTGTTTGAAACTAATATTCGGGACAAGATCGTGAGTTGAGAGACTTTTCCTGACAACAGCCAGTACGAATGAGTAGACATCTTTTTCATCATCGAAACGGACTTCAAGTTTGGAAGGGTGGACATTGACATCTATTCTTTTAGGATCGATATCAAGATACAGAATAAAGAAGGGATACTCCCCCTTCTCCAAAATGTTTTCATAAGCCGAGAAAACGGCATGATTAATTTGTTTGCTGATAACGTACCGTTTGTTAAGAAAGAGATACTGATCACCCCTGCTTTTCCTGAGGAGTGTAGGTTTTCCTATGTATCCATAAAGAGAGATATAATCGGTTAGTTCCTCAACTTTAATAAGGGCTTTGCTTATTCCCTCTCCGAAAATATCATTGATTCTTTTTTCCATGGTTCCCGGGGAGTAGTCATACACAGAATCATCCTCATTGAAGAAGCGGAAATGGATTGAGGGATAGCAGAGTGCAATTTTGTTGAAAGTATCCGAGATATGTTTTAATTCTGTAGCATCTGTTTTAAGAAAATTTCTACGAGCAGGAATATTATAGAAGAGGTTTTTAACGCTGATGTTAGTTCCCCTTTCCATACTAATTTTTTCTCTGCTAATAACATTTTTATCGTCCATCCGTAAGAAAGTTCCGAGTTCATCACTTCCGGATTTTGTACGTAATTCAAACTGACTAACAGAAGATATGGAGGATAGTGCTTCGCCTCTAAATCCGAGAGTAGATATTGCTTCGAGGTCTTCCAAACTCTTAATTTTACTTGTGGCGTGTTTCTGAATTGAGAGAAGGGCATCCTCCTCAGACATTCCTTCGCCGTTATCGACAACCTGGATGATAATTTTGCCCCCTTTTTTAACAATCACATCTATTTTTCCGGCCTGTGCATCGATTGCATTTTCCATCAATTCTTTTACCACAGAATCAGGTCTTTGGACAACCTCACCGGCAGCTATTTTGTTGGCTAGACTTTCAGGGAGTATTTCTATTTTTTTCATACTACCTTTTGGATTCTGATGTTCTTCGTTTGAAATACTTCACAGAGAATTCACCTTTATCCACCTCTTTTTCAGTTTCCCAAATCTTGTCATCAATTTCAGGGAAATGGACATCCCCATCAACAGTGAATTTCATGAAAGATAAGACCATTTCGTCAGCGAACTCAATTGTTTGTTTATAAACACTACCACCTCCGATAATAAACACTTTATCGAAGCTACTTTGCCGGCAGAAGTCGAGGGCGGTATTCATTTTAAAGAAGAATACCGGGTTTTCACCTTCTTTTTCGACATCGAGTAAATTAGATAAAACAATATTTAGCCTTCCCGGCAAAGGTTTTCCGAGGGATTCGAAAGTTTTTAGTCCCATAAGTACCGGACTTCCGAAGGTGGTTTCCTTAAAGTGTTTGAAATCTTCTTTTGAGTGCCAGGGTATGGATCCATTAGCACCAATCACACCGTTTTTTGCAATAGCTGCAATAATGATCAGTTTCAAACTGCAACCTCTAATTTAATTTTGGGATGGCTTTCATAACCTAATAACTGAAAATCCTCAAATTTAAGTTCATTAAGAGGTTTTTTTGCAATAACTAGCTTTGGTAAAGGTTTTGGTTCCCTGGTTAACTGAAGTTTCAAACCTTCCAGATGGTCATATTTTTCAGCAGGGCTACCCTTTTCGGCGACATAGATATGGGCATCAATAATAGTATGAGCAAACCAGCCGAGATTAAGATCAGTTTCCTGAGCAATGATTTGGGAAAGAGCAGCATAAGCCGCTAAATTAAAAGGGATTCCGAGTGCGATGTCTCCAGAGCGCTGGGTCAGATGACAATTAAGTTTATTATTTACGACATTGAAAGCAAAAGTGTAATGACAAGGAGGGAGTTTGCTTTTCTCAGCATTGCCGGGTTCCCAAGCCGATACAACCAGTCTCCTGCTAACCGGATTTTTCTTAATCTCGTCGATGACATATTGGATCTGGTCTGTTTCGGTAACTTTCCATTCTCCATTAACTTTTTTAGCGCTGGGGAAATGACGCCAGTAATAGCCATAAGCAGTTTCAAGGTCACCATTTTCATCAGCCCAAGCATCCCAAATTTTTGTATGCTTGCGAAGGTTTCTTATATGATTTTCACCGGATAAGTACCATAGGAGTTCATGAACAATAGATTTCCATTCCATCTTTTTGGTAGTAAGAAGAGGGAAACCCTTTGAGAGATCAACCCGATAAAAAGCAGAAAAGTAGGAAATAGTATCGACACCAGTCCTGCTTTTTTTGCGGACACCTTCATTCATTACAAGTTTAACTAAATCAAGATATTCTTTCATACACTAATAAAAATTAAATAATTAGTAAATTTACTAAAAAATAACCATTACAAAAAGTCCTTATGAATTTAAGAATGCAATGATTACCGTAATAAAAGTAAAGATATCCGGTAATAACCAGCGATAATCTACTGACATCAAAGGAGTAAACATCCGAACATCTACAATAGTGTCTTTATTCGATAATTTCAAGAGAATAAAGAGGAAATGGAGAATCAATATTAGGATGGGTTTACCACGGCTTTTGCACGGCTTTACCACGGCTTTACCACGGCTTTACAGGCAAGTAAGAATCTAATTTTGGGGGTGTTTTCAGAAGATAATTAAAATTCCCAGGTTGAGGATATGAAAGTTATGAATTCTGTTGATTTTATGGGTTTTTCAATAAATGTGTGAAGAAATGCAGAGATTGATGATAAAAAGCAGATAATTTTGGAGTGAAAGCATTTCAATCTTGCTTGAAATTTGGGAAAAATCAGCTTTTTTAACTATTTTGAGTATTAATTTTCTTAAAAGTAACTTAATGGCAAGAATAATACTCCTATCAACCGGTCACCCTCCAAAAGATGACAGAATTTTTCACAAATTCGCTAAATTCTTAGCAAATGCAGATCATGAGGTAACAATAATTACTTCGACTGCAGAAATTAAGAGTTTTGAAGATGGGATTGAATTTAATTGTTTTTTTGAGCCAGGGGTAAATTTTTGGCAAAAATTAAGAAGGATTAACTATAATTTACCCCTATGTAATCCGGAAATGGTAATCTGTTCTGAGCCATTCGCGTTATTCTCGGCTTTCGTTTTTAAGCTAAAAAAGAATAAGAAATTGAAATTACTACTGGATGTAACCGAGTGGTATCCGGAAAATGTGGCAAACAAGAAAAGAGGATTGAACAAGTATGCTACTTATTTTTTATTGTATTTCTTAAATTTATTGGTTTCGAATCTGGCAAACGGAATTATTATTGGAGAGGAACTGAAGAAAAAGAGATATGACTTAATCGCACCATTCCGTAAGAAAGAGGTAATATCATATTATCCTCCGCTGAGTTTATTTAATGTGTCATCTGTGGTCAGGTCAGAAAATATTTTTACAATTTGTTTTGCAGGATTGTTAACAAGTGACAGAGGGTTTGAAAGAGTGTTGCAGGTTGCGGAAAAATTGAGCCTGAGGAATCCAGATGTTAAAATCAGACTAAAGCTAATTGGGAAATTTATTGACAAGGGAATGGAGGAATTGTATCGAAATGCAAGCAAAAGGACAGGAATTGAATTAGTGAATTGGGTGAGTTATGAAAAGCTACCGGAAGAACTTGCTGAAGCAGATATTTGTGTTGATCTGAGGGAGGTTAATTTCATATATGATAACTCATTACCGATTAAAATATTTGAATATCTGGCGTGCGGAAAGCCGGTAGTTTATTCACGCTTAAAGAGTCTGAAGAACCTTTTTTCGGAAATAGATTTTGGTTACCTGGTTAATCCTTATGAGGAGGGGGAAACGATAAATATTATTGAAAGATACATAAATGATAAAGAATTGTTACGGTTTCACTCTCAAAACGGGAGACAACTGGCTGAGATTAAATACAACTGGGAAATTGAGGGAAGAAGGTTGGTATTATTTATTGAAAAGTTCTTTAATGCGTAGAATGTTTTTCAATTTTTCATTATAAATGTAAAGGCTCAGAAAAGAAAAGACTAAAAAGCCACCAATATCTATGAAGATATTTGACCATCTATTGCTTACAAGCAATACAACTATTACCAGCAGGATGAGCCTTCCAAGTTTCAGGAAATCAAACCGGAGAGGACGATTTGACTGAGCCAAGACGACCATATAGATAGCCGATAGCAGAAATGAGATTAAAGTAGCAAGCGCGGCACCAAGCATTCCATATATTGGAATTAATAAAATGTTCAGAATAATATTAATGATCAAAGCCCCGCCATCTGAGATCAGGAAATGATAACTCTTACCTGATTTATACGGATAATAAGCAAAAAAACCGGCTATACCATTTAATAAGTATCCACCCATAAGCAAGGGGATAACGATTAAACCAGGAATATATTTATTATCAAAGAGATTTATACCTGAGAAGGATATTTTAAACAAGTCATCAATAAAGAGAGAAACGAGCACAAGAATGGCTGACGAGATAAGCAGGTATCTGTTGAAAACATTTCCAAAATAAGATGAGTAATTCTCCTTATCATAGTTGTTCAAAGATTTTGGAAGCCAGGCAGTGCGAAAAGAAATTCCGAATAAATTAACAACCATAGCGAACCTGTAAGCAAAACTATAGTAGCCAACATCCTCCGGGGTTCTGAAGTAATCAATTAAAAATCTGTCGAGAACATCGACCAAACTGGAAAAAATTCCACCGGCGATAAGGGGTACAGCAAAAAGCAGAGACTTACTCAGAATGGATTTATCCAGAGCGAAAGCATAATTTCCAAGCATTATTGGGGACATCAGTAAAGTGAGAATGAATGATGAGAAGAGTTGGGAAACGATAATACCACGAATACCCCATTGCAGGAAGTAAACAAACAGAATGTTAAGTGCAAAATTCAATATACCGGAGATCACGAGATACTTCAAAACATTCCGGGAGAGTTCCTGTGTACGCAGAAGGTGTAATATATAAAAGGAGATTGTTTCGAAAAAGAGTGCCATAAAAATGAGTGAAAAATCACCATAATAGATGACATTCCCGGTAATCAGTTTCGAAAGATCTTTTGAGAAAATTATAAAGATAAATGTTAAAAGGAGTGAAAGGATTGTGACAAAGTTAAGAATAGTAGAAAATACTACTTTTCTTTCCCTGAATGTTCCGCTTTCGAGATAGAATTTTGTAAGGGATGACTGAAGTCCTCCCTGATAAATAACAGCCACGATGGTATAAGTGGAAAGGATGAGAGAGTAAACCCCAAAATCTTCAGGAAGAATCAAGTTTGAATACAAGGGTAACAAGAGGAAATTTACAGCACGAAGGAAAACATTTCCGATAGTGTACCAGATTGTAGAAGCGAAGAGACTGTTTTTATCAGTTTTCATAAGTTCAGACGATCCCCGCTTCCTTATAGTAGCCAATTAGTCTGGAGTTGACTGAATCAAAACCATGATATTTTTCAACCCATAGTTTTCCTTTTTCCCCTATGAAATTTCTGAGATTATAATCATCAATGAGTTCAATCAGTTTTTCGAAAAGAGTTTCTTCGTCATTGACAACAACAAATGGATTCTCAGGGAGCCAGTTCAGATAATCGTCAGTCATGTTAGTGATTGTCGGCAATCCCATAGCAAGGGTTTCCAAGCCAGCTTTGCCGTAGCCAGTCCCCCCCATTGAACCGCCTACCTGGTCAATAGAGATATCAGAAAGACTTTTTTCCCTGAGGACGATATCCCGAGGTACATTTTCAAGTAGGACAAAATCAATTTCACGGTTTTTCTTCACCCTTTCAATGACTCTCAAAATAAGTTCAGTCCCTTTATAAGCCCTGTTAGTGGGAGAATGGACTATGCGCACCTTTTTATCTTCCCGATTTACCTTAAGAGGCAGTTCGGAAGTGTCATAAGGGTAGAAGAGATATTTTATATTCTGCAGTAAAGAAAGGTGATCAAATTCGGAGGTAATATTGAGATCTGAAATTTTATGCATATCTCTAATTAAACCCCGCAATCTGAGGTCGCTTCCATAATAACAGCAGACGATTTTCTTACCTTCGCTTTTCCATCTTAGCGCCTGCTTACTGTTTCTGAAAAAGTCGATGCCTCCGTCATAGTGAATTATTTCAAAATTGTCAAGCGAATATTTCTTTAACAGTTCATCAACAGTTTTACTTCTAGAAATATCTGAAAACCGGAAATATATTTTTTCGAAAATATTTTTTGGGGAGAAATAGGGAGCGGAGGCAAGATTTTGTTTTTTCCTGAGAGCAACTTTTTTTTTGCGCCATTTCTTAGCAAGAAGCGAACCAGGCAGCGGAAGATCTAAGCAAATATCCTCAGGGAAAGTAACAGGATTTTTATGCAGAGTGATTAAGCGGGAGAAATCGCCAAGTTTATTATGCATCCGCATGAAGTCATAAGGTACTCCTGCAAAATTCTGTGGAGCAATGTGAAGAATCTTTAATTGTCTATTCAAAATGTTACGCTCACGTTAAATACCCAAACATATCGACCGTGAAATTACCTGCATCCGGGTAAAAATATTTTTTATTTATGAAATTCTTTAAAGAAGTAATCTCTGAAAATACCTCTTGCTCCAAAATTTTCCTTGAAACGTCCCAAGCCCCAATTTGGCTCCATATTAACAGTAAAAATACCAAAATCAAGGAATTTAAAGCCCTCATCGCGGGATCTATTCATAATTTCATAGAACAACAAATTGACAGCGCGATACTCCTGATAATCCTCATCATGACTAATATAAAAAGCAAGAACCACTTTTTCGTTGGCTTTGAAGTTACAAACACCAGCGATAAGTTTATCGCCAAGGAATGCCCCCCACAATCTAACTTTAGCGGGGAATAACTTTTTAATAAGCTTCAGTTCCTCAAGAGTATGAGTTGGATTAACATTATGGCGCATTTTCAAATTCTTTTTGAGGATTGCATAATACTCATCGAATTTATCACACTCAGCGATTTCGACGCCACCTTTCATAGCCTTTTTAAGGGCAGTCCGAGCTTCCTGACGATAAGTGCCAAGAAGATGTTCCCGCGGGACATCGAGCTGCACGACGCTGGAAATTTCCCTTTTAAGATAACCGAAGCCATTGCGAACCAAGGCAAAGTCAATGTAGTTTGAATATTTTGACTGGTAGATGACGGGAGGCGGAGTAAGCTGAATAGCATCAACTTTCAACTCCTTAGCATAATCCATAAGAATCTCAACCATGTCGTGAGCCTCACGGAAATTCAAATCCTGTTTATAGACAAAGCTACCGTAGGATGCACCCCCATGTGAGGAGAGAATATTTTTACCATCGCGGGAAATTATTGTTGCTGGGAGTAAAGCAAGAATTTGTTTGTTTTTGAATATTACTAAAGAATTATCTGAAAATTTTCCTTTCGGATGATATCCCAAAAATTTCTGTTTATGAAAGATGGTTCCGTTGTCGGAATTATTAACAAAAGAATCCCAATCCTCAAGGGATATTCCCGAATCAGAAAATAATTTATAATCCAGCATCGTTAATTAAATTTAAAGTTAACTGAAAATGAATGTCCTGTTCCTAAATTATAGTAAAACGGAGTGAGGGCGTAATCGAACGAAAAGTTACCATAATTAATCCCCAAACCGGCAGTAAATCCTTTTGATTCGTAGAATGCCTGATATCCAGCTCTTAAACTGAGCATTTTTTTGTAAGTGATTTCGGCTCCGGTATTTATATGGTAATCATCGACATCAAAATATTTATTAAGTTCAGTTGCCACAAGCAGACTCATATCGTAATTCTCCAGCGAATACAGATAAGCAGCGCCAATACGCATTTCAGAAGGAAGTTTGGTCGCTTCGTTTCTTAATTCTGACATACTCCCAATATTCCTAACAACAGCGGAAGCGACAAGGTTGTTAACCGGCGTAAGATATTTTGCACCGATATCAAAACCATAACCTGATGCATAGTCAGTAAAAATATCCTCATTCAAGAATTTCCCGGTAATTCCTACAGACAATTCATCTGTAATATCAGTTGCTGTTGACAAGGATGCCATAAAATAATGTGCAGTAAACTTACCAAGAGGTTCCCCAGGATTAGTACGGATTTCAATATCATTAATACCGGTATAATTAATTCCAATACCAACCGGCAGACCAAGAGCTAAAAACTTCACACCAAACAATTCACTTCTTATTCCCTCAATCCATTCGTTATGCATTAACATAACCTCTGTACCAGAAGTACCATACAGGCCGGAAGGGTTATAAAAGAGGGCGGTTACATCCTGAGCCAGTGTGTTTCCATTATCACCGAGGGCAATGTTTCTTGCACCAGTTCCAATTTTAAGAAATGAAAGACCTGCATTACCAGCAGATTGTCCTGATAAACTAACTGCAGTAATTATTATTATTAATATTGCTTTATAAAGCATTTTGTACCTTTAATTATCCCTAAAAAATAAAATTTAAGCCGATTATGTGACGGTCCATAGCTGTATATGGTTCAAGAGCGAAAGCATAATCGAAAGATATCTTCAATGGTTTAAACACTTTCATGAAAGAAAAACCGAACGAGGGGCGTACCGGTTGATCAAAATTATTCAGATGAAGATTGTCCAATCCCGCTCTTAATTTGAGGACATCATAGATTTCATATTCCCCGCCAAATCGAATTATTTTAGACCCATAATTATCAAAGACAAATTCGGAAGCAAGAATCAGAGGAATATTATCAAATATATATGAAGCACCAACCCGTTTAGTAAGCGGGAATTTATTTTCAGTTTCAATTCCCTCCGTTGAATAGACAGAGGATGAATTGAATTTATACTTACTATTTAAGTCCGTCATAACAAAAGAGAAGGAGAGATTTTTATTCAATGTATAAACCATTCCAAGATCAATACCGAAGCTTGTGGTGGTAACATCCTCATACAGTTTATAGTAATAAAACTTAGCATTTAATCCCGCAGCGATTTTTTCGCTGAATTTAATTGCCACACCAATAAAAAACTGGTTTTCAGATGTTGATAAAGGATCCCTTTTAAAACCCTGATTATCCCTTGCATCAATATCGCTAACACCAGCATTAATAAGTCCAAGACTAAGTCCGGCAGTGGAGCGTGGTTTTTGATTTTCGTTTGCGGAATCCTTTACGGAATAGAAATCAAATCTTCTTGTAAAGTTAATAAAGTTAAGGGATCTATCGAGAGAGAGGAATGAGTATGTTGCATTAAATGAATTATCTTCCTGAAAAACAGATAATGCAGGGTTATAGTAAGAAACAAGGTTACCCTGTTTTACGGCTGAAACTGAATTACCCATAGCTATACCGCGCGCTCCGAATCCCATTCTACTAAAGGCTCCAACTGCAGAATTGACAGTGCTGAATTCCGGTTGAGAAAACAATGGATAGTTAAGAAAGAGCAAAGCAATCGAAAGAGAAAACAAATTTTTGTTAAGAGCATTCGATTTTATTTTGAATATATTTCTCATTGCAGAACCATTATCTTTCCGAAGAGCGGATCATCGTCTCCAACATCAATCCTGTAAAAATAGACTCCATTCGGGACAATGCTATTAGCATCATCACGGCCATCCCAGTATTCAATAACTCCGTTGATATCATCCGCATTAGTAACATTAACCCGATGTAGGGGATTGCTTCTGTCGGCATTCTGAATAAGTGTTCTGACCAGATTCATACCGAAATCGAAAATCCTAATTGTAACTTTAACATTCTTTCCTCCTGTTGAATACTTAATTTTAACCTGTTCTGCTTTTGGAGAAAAGGGATTTGGGAAAGAATAAGTTTCCGATTTTGACATGAGAGGATTAGAGGCGAAATAAATCTTCCATTTATTTCCCCAAATACTGCTTTTTGAAAAATGTCTGACCAAGCCATCAACTGATCCAAGCCAAATCTCGTCTTTAATATCAGAGAAAGCGGAGGAATAAAAATGTGTGGTTTTGAGTGAGAGTTGAGTCTCAAAATCTACAATCGGACCAGTTAAAATCCAACTTAAACCATCCTTTTTACCAAGAAATGCACCAGTTGAAGAAGTAGCAATAACCAAGTCATTATAGGTTGAAATGTTATGCACCTTTTCCCCCTGAAGTGCAGTAGACCATGAAGCACCACCGTCAGAAGAAAAACTAATACCATAAGCTTCATTCTGATCTTCAGCCTTCCAAGTAGCGCCCCAAATAATTCCAGTTTCGTTACTATAGTTCAGGGCAACGACGAAATTTCCGGAAACAGGATATAATTGGTTCTGATGATTAAATTTAGACCAACTAATTCCACCATCTGTGCTTTTATTGATACCATTTGCAGAACCTACTAATAAAAGGGAATCATTTCCTTCCTCTACAGAGAATACTCTGTGATTAAGATAATTCTCCGGACCGAACTTACCGGCCACCGGTTGCAAGGAAAACTTTAAAGTGTCAACTGGTTTTATGGAACTAAGATAATCAGGAGGCAAGACAACTCTTTCCCATTTAGCGTTTTGGTTCTGAATAAGAGAATCAACATTGATTCTTCTCAATCCTCCAGCAAACGTTGCAATATATAAATGGTTTTTGTGAAAGGTCAAATCGTATGTAATATTCTGCACTGTAGTAGTAACAGGTAAAGCCCTAAGAGTATTTATGCCATATATTAAAGAGGAATCCCCAGAATCGTCAACTGATTGTGGTACGCTTTTCCAGGTCTCTCCATAATCGAGAGAAAATCTTATTCCACTTCCCTCAGGGAGAGTCTGACCAGTTACTTCAACACTATGAGCTGTAGAAGCAAAGATTATTCCCCGGTAAAAACCGATGGAAGTCACACTTTCAGTACCGAAAGCATCTGTCTGATAATAATTAGTCCAACTATCTCCCCCATCGAAGGAACGGCTAAGACCCCGAGAGGATGCAAGCCAGATGGTATCTCCTTTAATCAGAATATCGTTCAAGCTATTGGAAGCCGGATTTTCAGAAACCGGGTAGTTGCCCGCCTCTTCATTCTGAAGTTTAAAGATCAATGGACTGGTTTGAGCCAAAAGAGATAATTGCAAAAGTCCAAGAAAGACGAATAACTTAATCATAAAACCAAGCACCTATAAGATATATATATTGTGGATAATAACGTTGCTCAACTTTTTTCCTCTATCCCGAGCCTGGAATTCCCATCGGTAAACGCCTTTAGTAACACCTGTTGCGGGTAATTGAACGAGGACAGTATATTTTCCATCACCAGCAGTATCATCCCCATTAGTACCGTCATCATACATAATGAAAGGATTCCCGGAGGAGGGATTACCATTAGGGGGAATAAAAGAGTTGAAGAAGACAGACTCAATATCGTTTTGTCCATTAGAGTCTAATACATCAAGAGTTAGTTTTATAACTGTGGTCTGTTGACCAATAAAGGCAGTGTCGGGGGCCTGAAGATTCGAGACAACAGGTGGAATGTTGCTTTGTCCATTATTAAAGTTAAGGCTTTTTACAGCGACTTTATAGTTATTCAGATATTTATCCTCGGAAAAATATTCAATCCTATAAACACCATTTGGAAAAAACTGGCTAAAGGGAAATTTTTGAGAATAAACGCCGTCCCCTTTAACAAAATCACCAATGCTTGAATTACCATCATCAAACAGTTCTACAGGGCTACCTTGAAGCCGTTTATTATCCGGAGAATAAATTTCAGCAGTAATCTTGTTAATTCCAGCCGGATTGTTGAGTCCGAGTCTGATAAAGATAACAGAATCGCCAGGGATAAAGGTAAAGCTATCGACGATCCCTACATAAGTGACTTTAAAATCCATTTGCCTGACGTCAACCACACTGTCAAATTCTTTAACGCAACCAGTAAAGAGAAGTGCAGTTGAAAAAACGGATAATAAAATTCCGTATTTTGTAAATTTCAAAATTAATTTTTTCATATCTGTAAATATCATAATAAAAGAGGTACTTTCTCAAGGTAATTTATCATATCCCAAAACCAATTGTAAAAGGAGCAGGGGAAAAACTAATTATAAATATTGCGAAGGAAATGTAACCCAGAATTCTGCGTCTTTTTGAAATTGGAGTTTCATCCAAAACAGGAGGGTGTTTAACTTTAATAATAAAGAAAAGGATTATTGCCCAAAAGAACCAACCTGACCAGCCAAAAGAGAAATTCCATTCAAAAAATGAAGCGACAAAACCTGAAACCCCAAAGAGAGTCAGAATAATCATACAAATCGAAGCGATTTTAAAATGAATCTTTTCACCAAACATAGCATAGGAGATATGTCCTCCATCAAGCTGTCCAACGGGTATCATATTAAGAGCAGTTACAAAAAGCCCAAACCAGCCAACGCAAAGATACGGATAGTGATAAATTTCGCTCATAGGAGGAACGAAGTCAGATCCGGAGGTAAAAATTTCTCTAAGCATAACAAACAAAAGAGTATCACCAAATTCAAGATGAAGAGATCCAGTTCCGTAATTCGGATCGAAATAATCAGGATGGATTGCGAGGATGTAATCCACTCCTGGTAAATGAGTAAATCCCCAGACAAGCACAATCAGGGATGCGATAAATCCGGCGACAGGACCGGCTATCCCAATATCAAACAGTGCTGTTTTATTTCCAACCGCGGATTTAGTTTTAATTACTGCTCCAAGAGTACCAAAATTAAGGAACCCATCCAAAGCAGGAAAAGGGATAAAAAAAGGCAGGGATGCTTTTACACGATGAAACCTCGAAGCGAAATAATGACCGAACTCATGGACACTTAATATAAAAAGTATAGATATTGAGTATGGTAAACCGACTGCGAGTTGAGTAAATTTAAAACCCGCTCCATATCCAAGAATCCAATGGGTACCGGCAATTGTGGTTGTTACGAATGTCACAATAAACAGAAGAATATGAATAAAGTAATTATCCTTTTTACTGTATTCACCTTTGCCCATATCATGGTAGGAAAAATCGGGATCACTGCTAAAGTTACTCATCAGAACTCAACATTAATATTAATTCCGGAATAATTCTCAAAAACATTGTAGTACTCACCGTGTGCACTATATCCAGAATAGAAGTTATAGAGTATTGTCACTCCTTCCCTATCAATCTGGCCTAATTTAAAGCCGGCTGACAGACTATTTGTACCGGACTGAACACCAATGTCAACGAGCTTGAAGTCATATGCTAATACGGGATGAAGAAATCCGGATGAGAGTGAGATTAAATAATATTCCATACCAGCATGAATAATAGTCTTTCCTATATCTTCTGGAACGACGTGAAACAAATAAGTAATTCCGGCATAGAACCTGGCATAATAAATTTTATAATATGGAATAAACTCAACAAATTCACGACTATAGACAATGGGTTTTCTACCGTCACGCCATTTTTCATTTGTAGGATCGAAGTGGCCATCCACAAAGTGAGCACTAATGTGACTAATCCTCAGTCTTGCACCAATTTCACCACTCAGAATATTTTTCTTTGCACCGAAGTTAACTCCAAAGAGATAATCCACAGCATCGACTGGAAAGTGGAAATCCGGCTCACCACGAAGTTTTGTAAAAGTAAAGAAATCCGCCCCAAAAGAAAAGCTTATCCCGCCATCAGATATATACTTTATTAAATCTTTGCTATGACCGATATCCAATCTAAGATCATTTTCCAATGCGCGAAACTGAAAGCCCATTCTTGGTTCGAGAAAGTTAGCTTTATACGGCAGAATATTCAAGCTTTCAGGAAAAAGCTCATAATGCCCCTGTCCGTTTAAATTTATTCGTAATAAAACAATGACCAGGAATGCGGCTATAGTGATAATCTTGTTAATTCTCATTCTTTTTAAGTTTCTTTTTTATTTTTTGCTTTAGCAGTTTTTGATAGCCATAAGTTATTTTGGATTTCAGACTGTGCACTCCATAAATATTAGTCGGGAAAACAAAAGATGGTTCAAAATAACAATTAATTGTACATCCATTACAAAAATCAAAACGTCCTTCATTTTTCTTAAAATACTGAATCCGCTCCGATTTTCTGATTTCTTTCAGGGGTTTGTCAATTACTATTTTCTCATTGCCAAAGTGGTAACATGGTAAAACAATCTCGTTATAAGGAGAGATTACGATCACCCTTGATACCGCTTTGCACAACGGTTTGTCAATATTATTACCGCCGTTTTTTCTAAGTTTCAAGTAAGAGTCATTTATGTAAATATCCGTTTTGTAACCAACGAACTCCTCGATATACTCAATAGCCTTATCGGAAAGGCCGGGATTACCGAAATATGAAAATACCGGATTTATTATCAACACCAGGTCCCACTTCCGAGCAATTTCATACATTCTTGGTAATTGTAAATATGATTCGTTAGTTACCGTAAAGAGAATATCGGGATATTCACCAATTTTTTTCGCAATATCCAAAGACTCAAATACTTTTTTAAAGCAATCAACTCCCCTTATTTTATTATGCACTTCTTCATCGGGAGAGTCCAGTGAAAAGTGAAGTAAATTAACCTTGCCAACCAGCTTATCAGCAAGTTTTGGATAAAGCAATCCGTTTGTAGTAATACTAGTTTGCATCTTTTTGTCCTTTGCAAAACCAGCCATTTCAGCAATATTAGGATGCATCAAAGGCTCTCCTCCGGTAAGGTCAATAAATCTAACCCCCAGTTTACTCATCTCTGCCACGTTGCGTTGATAATCAGCAAAACCAGCAAAGGGAGTCCGCTTGAATTTTTCATGTTCAGCAAAGTGGCAAAACTCACAATATGCATTGCATCTGTAAGTCACGTAATAATTGCATAAAAGCAGCATCAGAAAGTCCTATCCTTCCATTTGACTTTCTGACTTGGCAGCACAATGAATGGAAGCAATACTACGTAAAGAATGAAATAAATTTCAAACGCAAGAAAGTACTTTAACGAATCTGCAATGCTCAATTCCTTCAGAATAACATAGAGAAACATGAAGTCAATAATCAGTTTAAAAACAATTAGTCCTGCGACTACCGGTGAAAAGAAGAAAGGACTAATTAAAATGGCAATATGGGCAACAAAACCGGAAGTCATAACCAAATACCCTCTTAAGGGGGATTTCATTCCACCCACACCCCATCTTTTTTTCTGGCGGTACAAGTCGCGCAGGGAACTGCACGGTTTGGAGATTACATGCGCATCCCTGTCAAAGGGATAAATAACTTTATACTTCTTTAATTTATGAATAGCAAAAAGAAGGTTGAAATCCTCAGTCACACTAAACGGGAGATTCTCATATCCACCCACTTCGTCATATGCTGATTTTCTATAAGACATATTATTGCCAATGCAACTCAGAGGGAGGTTATAATTAATCGTCCCGGCTGCAACCGTAAGCAGATATATAAAATCAAGATTTTGCATACCCGAAAAATTATTGTAGTATTCCTGAGAAGTAAATCCGTTGACCAAACCAACATCAGGCAAGTAATAGGATGCAAGTGTTTTTGCCCATGAAGGATTAACCTCACAATCAGCGTCAGTGGTTAGTATCACTTCACCTTTGGCAAATTTTATAGCGGCTGCCAGTGCATTGGTTTTGCCTTTTAACTTACCTCTGTTCTCCTCTGTAACAACTTTCCTGAATTTGGTTTTCCCTTCAATAAACTGAGAGATAAGTGCACCGGTTTTATCTGTGGATCTGTCATCAACCAAAAGTATTTCCAGTTTTCCTTCCGGATAGATGAGATTATCCAGAGAAGTCATGCATCTTAGAATGTTCTCCTCCTCATTTCTGGCGGCAACAATGATACTGACAGATGGAAGTTCGCTTTCCTTCAATTGTCTGAATTTCTTTTTAGTTCCAATCAAAAATACAACAGTCTGAAGGAAATATGAGGAAAGAAAGATAAGAAAGATCAGCTCAAACATTCCTTTGGCTCTCCTATCTCAAATCCTCTTTTTTCTGCCTCAGCAAGAATCATATCAATTACCTGATTTATAATTATGTTTGTTTTTATATTATCGTGCAAAACCACTATAGAGTTCGAATTTAAATATTTTCCAACCGTAAATTTAACAAGATTTAAGTTGTTTTTATAATCCAAGGTAAGCAAAGACCACAAAATGTTGATCATATTTTCGTTTTTCAGAACAGTTTCCAACGAAAAAGTAAAACGACCATAAGGTGGACGAAAATACCGGATATCTATATCATGAGAATTTTTGAATATTTTGTTTACTTTTTTAATTTCTTCCGTCAACTCCGGTTTGCCAGAGAAAAGCAAACTTTTGTGATTATACCCATGATTCCCGATAGTATGTCCTGCTTTTATTATCTGATTAACCAAGTCCGGTTCCCGTTCGGATTTTTCCCCTGAACAGAAAAAAACAACTTTCAGATTAGTTTGTGATAGTTTTTCAAGAATTCTTTCGGTAACTCCTTCCGTGGGACTATCGTCAAAAGTCAGTAGTATTTTATTAGATTTTGATTCCCAGACAGTTTCCTTAAACAATCCTCTGATAAAACCGGGGGGGGATACATACCAATTCATCTTTTGAGTTTCCTTTCCTTCCACTCGTAATTTCCGTAGATACCCAACAGAGGAATAATAATGATGTATGGAATATGAAAGAATTGTGCGACTGCAAATAAGAACTTATTTATTTTTTTATTAAAAAGGAACTCCGCATTCTTAAGTACCCCCAATTCAAAAGCCCCTTTGAAGACTAATGCAAACCAGAATAATCTGAGATAAAGATAGTCTGTGCTAATTCCTAAAACAACCATAACAGGAAAAGAGAGGTAAAAAAGATAAATCATTATTAATGACAGCACTTTAATCTTGTCTTTATAAAAGAGACTTTTACTTGCCCATCTTCTTCGCTGCATCACAAACTTATTAATTGTTCTGCATCCTTTTGTACTCACTAATGCAGAATTCTCAAAACAGAATTTAATTTCATAATCCCCAGTTGAGGCTATCTTCTGCATCAGGAATTCATCATCGCCGGAGGAGATATTCATATTGTCTTCAAAACCACCGACCGAAAGAAAAACATTCCGTTTATAGGCAATATTTGCCCCATTGCAAAGAAGGGGCTTATTAATACCAATTAATCCTGCTCCAACGAGTACCAGACCGGCAAACTCCATTTGTTGAAATTTCTCAAATAGGGTTTTAGTATCTTCATAAAAAACCGGTCCTGAAACGAATCCCACATTTTCATCAAATTTGGAGACCATGGTTTTTATCCAATTCTTTTGAAATGTGCAATCTGCATCAGTTGTAAAGATCACTTCACCGGTTGAATTATTTATTCCGGTCAGGATTGCTCCTTTTTTCTGTCCAGAACGGGAATTCTTATGAGCATTCTTAATTATTCTTATATGGTTTTCAGATATTGCATTTTTCAATTTTGCACAGCCTTCGTCATCCGAATGATCATCAACGTAAATTACTTCCAGCTTATCCCCTGGATAATCCAATGCTTGTGCACATTTGAGTGAATCAAGAATTACATCCGCCTCATTCCTGAAGGGGATGATCAGAGTAACCGAGGGAGTATAATCTTTTTTTACTAAGAATCTGTCTGCCGAAACCACTCCAATGCCATGAATTACTCTTAAAATGAAAAGCAGATAGAATACAAGCAAACAGATAAATAAAATCGTCAAGAATGTCATTTGCTTCTCACTAGAAAATATAATCCGATAACAGAGGGAATAAAGATATTAAAGCAGAAGAGCAACAGGGAGGCATTAAATCCTGTTTGCTGACTGAATCCAAAACTGCTTAAAATCAATACCGAAGCTCCCTCCCGAATTCCCAAATCACCGATTGAGATTGAAGGAATCAAGGTAGTAATAAAAATGACCAATCCCCCTACCCAAAGGTAGTTGATTATCTCCGCACCATTTAAGTATGAACTTACGAAAAACGCATATTGAACAATAATCACAATGTAGAGGATTAGTGAAAGTCCGAAAAGTTGCCTTTTGAGAGTTGGGTTAATTCTTCTGGTATTGTACAGGTTAAAGAGTAATTTTTTTAAGAAAGGAAGTTTCTTTGTTGCTTTTTCTATTTGATTATCCGTTAAAGAGAATCTTTTCAAGTACTTCATTATGATAAAAATTATTGCAACTGTAAAAATTATGAGAGGAATAGAAAAGTATTTTGGGATTTCATAAATTTCAGATGCATAAATTTCCACAAGAACAATTCCGACAGAAAGAATCCAGAACTGATTAAGGAGTTTTTCATAAATTGTAGTCAGCATTACTTCACCCAATTTTTCTTTTTTGAGGATAATACTGCGGCCGAGGAATTCACCTAATCTTCCCGGAGTGAATATACCTGCAGCAATACCCGACAGCAGGGACTTGATAACCTCTACTCTACTTATGATTCCGAAATAATCATTACAAAGAAGCTCCCACTTTAAAAACTGAATATAAATATTCAAAAAAGTAAGCGCGATACCAGCTACAAGAAAAGCAATACTATTCACTTTGAAAATTGAAGAATCAATTGTTATAAACTTTACGGATAGGTAATAAATCAACAAGACAGGGACGAAGAGTTTGAGTAAGAAATATAAAAACTCTTTGCTACTGACCTGTTTCATAATATTTGAGAAATAGCTCATTTTTTCAGACGATTTTTATTTCTTTAATATTTACACGCAGTCCTTCCGTACAATTACTGCAAATATTTATCTTTGCTCTATCAATAAAAATCTGTTTACGAAGATTCTGCAGTACCTCATTTCTTAATAATGCCGAGATACTTTGATTCTTAATATTTCCAGGAGAGAATTCTGCATCCTTATCAAAACAGCAAGCTGACAGATTACCGTCCCAAGTAATTACTGCTGTCCGCCAAAGTGCAAAACACCTGTTTTTGAGCCTCTCTTTCATTATATAATTTTCTCCCGCTCTTTTATACCGGCTATAAGCAATATTCACGGGGAGTAAATTTTCAGCATCTTTCTGATTGTATATTTGCATTGTTTTAAGGGTTACTTTATTTACACCCATTTTTCTTCCGAATTCAATGAACTCATTAATCAATTCTTCATTTTGTCGCATAACGATCATCTGGAGTTCAATATAGGGCAAAGCACTATTTTTTTCCTTTTTTTCTTTCACAATATTATCAAGTCCATCTACAACGTCCCGGAAATCACCACCAATCCTATATTTCCGGTAGCTTTCCTCATCCGGCCCGTCAACAGAATAAATCAACTTATCCGGTGGTGTGTCAAGGAGTCTGGGAACATTTTCTCCCTTAAAAAGAGTACCGTTTGTACTGACTGAGACGAGCATTTTCTTAGATTTTGCGTACTCAATCATTTTGAAAATCTCCTTATTAACAAATGGTTCTCCCTGAAAGAACAGCTGCAAATAAAATGTTTTTGGTGATATTCTATTAATTATTTCTCTAAAGAAATCAAATTTCATAGTCCCCTGCGGACGGAGCAGAGTGCCAGCTCCCGTTGGGCATTCGGGACATCGCAAATTGCATATGCTGGTTGGTTCAATGGAAATTGAAATTGGTTCACCCCAAAGAACCGGTTTACCTGTAACCACAGAAAAAGCATAAGAGGAATAAACCCGGATTATGTTTAGTACCCTTTTAAGTGTCAGACACTTAAGGATTGCAAATAATTCACTCACTCAAAGCCCAATTCAGTCAAACAATTGTTAGATTTAGTTTTTTTTGCTATTTTTCCCAAAGTTTTTCAAATAATTAATTTATTTTAATATGTATATAAATTTCTCCTATTTACCCAATAATTCTAAACTCTTCCTGGATTACCTGTATCGTTTTTCGAACTTAAAAGCATTCTATCCGTATAATTTCCGGGACCGGGAGTTTTACCCTCTGATTTTCAATCAAAACCGAAAAACCGATTCCATTCACCGGGAAAGAGTATATGACATTATTAAAAACCAATACCAAGATAATAATCCGTCCCAAAAGACACAAAACAATATTGAACTCCTTAAAAAACCGAATACACTTGCAGTTGTAACGGGACAACAGGTCGGACTGTTTGGCGGACCTTTATATACATTATACAAAACAATCACCACGATAAAATTGTGCAATTTACTTTCCGAAGAGTTCGATTCTTATAATTTTGTGCCCGTATTCTGGATGGAAACCGAGGATCATGACCTGGAGGAAGTAAGCCAGTTAATAACTTTAGACAATGAAGGCAATATCAAGGAACTTCATCTTTTTGAAAAAGAGATTACAGATGAAAACAGAAAACCGGTTGGAGAAATTAAATTCGGGGAGGAGATCAAGAATTTTGTTGAACAATATCAAAATCTACTCCGAGGGACAGATTTCTCAAGTGCAATTTTCTCTTCCATACATGAATACTACTCCCCCGGTTCCACTTTTGCCGATGCATTCCGCAAATTAATTTTTTCCCTTTTTGATAAGTATGGACTTATTATCTTTAATCCAGCAGACCGAGATGCAAAAAAATTACTTCAACCATTGTTTCTAAAAGAAATTCAGGATTTCAGAAAACACTCCGAAACATTAGTAAACATCAGCGCAAGTCTTGACGATATTTACCATGCGCAAGTAAAAGTTAAGCCGGTAAATCTTTTCATGTATAACGAGGGGAACCGTCATGCAGTAGAACCAACCGAGGAAGGTTTCCGTCTTAAGAACAAGCGGATTAAATTAACCAAGGAGGAATTAACAAATCTAGTGGAAAACAGTCCCGAGTTGTTTAGTCCAAACGTATTATTGCGTCCGGTATGTCAGGATTTCATATTCCCCACAGCATTTTACGTTGCAGGTCCGGCAGAGGTTGCATATTTTGCACAATCACTTGTACTGTATGATTTTTTCAAAATTAGCAGACCAGTAATATTCCCCCGCGCTTCGGTTACTTTAATTGAAAAGAATATTAATTCGCTTATTACCAAATACAAAGTGGGTATTGAGGAAGTTTTCTTGTTAAAAGATAAATTGCCAGACAAAATGATCTCTAATCTCGCAGGTTCGAATATCGAAGACATTTTCACAGAATCAAGAGCCGGACTGGACACAATATTTTTAAAATTAAAATCAGAATGCGCTGAAGTCGATCCTCAGTTGTCAGATATGTCAGAAAAATACAAGCAAAAAGTATTTTCAGTAGTGAACGAGTTTCAGGCAAAGACAAATGAAGCGCATAAGAGGAAATATGACATTGTAATCAAGCAGTCCCAGAAACTGGTTAATAATCTTTTTCCTGTTTCCGTAATGCAGGAAAGGGTTTTCAACTATACACTTTTCGCTAATAAATATGGGCAGGAGATGCTTGAGTTGCTATTTAATGAAATCAAGGTTACCAAATTTGAACATCAGATAATAAATCTGTAGAGTAAAAGAATTAATAAGATTTGAAACATGTCGTTAAAGAAACTAATCAACCGTCTGCTCGCACTGGAAAAAGAGTACAATTCCACAAGGGATTCGGGTAAAAAACGGCAATTTAAAACAGAAGCTGCCTCAATTTATTTCAGAATTGAAGAAGAACTTGCAAAAATCAGGTATTCGTTTCGATTAATTGACATCCGTAATTTCCATGAAATTGATAAAAATGAACTCGTACTTTTCCCAGATGTAATCTATGATATCCGCTCGATATCAGATTCGAAAGAATCTACTTTTACACCTGCAGGAAATTATCCTGTTCCTCTACTTTTCCATCTTTATCACAATCACAATAAAAAATTAAGCGCTATGATGACTTCAGCGGTTTTCATGGATAGTGTAAAGGAATACCTATTACCCGGTGATTTCCAGCATTTAAAATCAGGCGCTCTCCGGTTTATTGCGAATACCCGCTTTGCTGCTGCAAAACTAAGGGAATGCGGAATTCTCAGGAATTCAGCAACCGATAAGTATAAATACTGGGAAATCACCATATTTGGAATATTGATTGCCCAATATATCATACAAAATGAGGCAGTCGAGAAAAAGATCTCCAATTTTACACCAAGCGGTTCCTTTTTAAGGGACATTTTGATGAAATTTGCTGAAGAAATTGAAACAACTCCAGGCCTGGAAAATCTCATCCATAAATCCTTGCTGACTGAAGAAGCAAAAGAGACAGTAGCATCCCAAAGTGAAAAATTCACTAAATTAATTCAGGAACTAGGGAATTTCTCTCGTTCTGGAGTAAAAACGATTGATAAAAGATTTACTGATCGTTTCATTGATTTTCTGCTTCCTATTGATATGAAACTAAATGAAATCCTGATCACTGAGGGCGAATTCTTAGAACCTTTGACAAACGAACATTACTCAATAATAATTGAATCTTTATTCCCAAATATCCAAACACGATAAGATAAATAAAAATCAGAGGGATTTTGCAACAAAATTTCACTCTTCCATCCCTAAGAAACAGAAGAATTATCTTCGGAAAAGCGAGTTCTGAAACAATTTTTATAAAACCTTATAGTTCTGGTTGGCTTTCGAGTTTGATCTAACCAATTTGGACAATGGAAACTCTGATCACAGATTGGGGATTTTGTTATCCCCAGGAATCTCCAGAAGCACAAATTTCTATTAATCTACTTCCCTGTTATCTGTTTTGAACTTATTAAAAAATAGCTTGTTTTAAAGGTGAAATCAAACTACATTTCGATCCTAAAATTACATTATTAAGGAGGTTCATTCCATGAGTAATAAACTACTCTTCAAATCACTTTTTTTCCTGGCGCTATTTACATTTGTAACATTCGCGCAGGAATATACAGATTGGAAGTGGATGCATCAGCAACCCCAGGGAAACACACTCAGGTGGGTTAAAAGATTCGATGCAAACACTTGGTACGCTGTCGGTTTAGCAGGCACTTTCATGAAAACAACTGATGCTGGAGCAAACTGGTATTTTCACCATACTGCTGCCGCCCCCTTTGCTACATCAGCACAGTTTGCAAACCTGTATGATGCCCACTTTTTTAATCAGACTACAGGTATTGTAGTTGGTTCTTCAGGAACAATTTACAGAACAACCGATGGCGGCGTTTCATTCGCTACAGTTACACATCCTGCAGCCGGTACGGTTACATTCTATCAGGTTCACTTCTACGATGCAAACAACGGTTTTGCTGTCGGAACATCCGGTACTTTACTTAAAACCACAGACGCAGGCCTGAACTGGACTGCTGTTGTTTCGGGTACTACAACATCTATCTATGACATTTATGCCCCCGATGCAAATAACCTTTATGTCGTTATCGGTTCATCCAGTGCAGCTAACTTCAGGAAATCAACTGACGGTGGTGCAACATGGACGGCTGTTTCTTTGACAGCAGGGGGACAGGCATTTATTCCTTATAAGGTCCACTTTAAAGATGCTAACACTGGTTTTGCAGTCGGAGCTTACTATCAGGTTCGAACCACTACTGATGGCGGAGCTACCTGGAATCAATCAACTACTCCTTTCGGTTTAGGAAGTTCAACCAATATCCTCTATGATATTGATCTTGTTGGGCCTAATGTTTATGTTACCGGAAATTCTTTTTACATGATCAAGTCCACAAACGATGGTGCTGCCTGGGATACCCTCGGGTTCCTTGCTGATGTTGGTCAGCAACCCTGGACCAGCACATATTATGCAACCGACTTCGGCGCTTCTGATGCTGACTTCGTGACTGCAGGAGCTTTTGGTCTGGTGAATACAAGATATAAAACATATTCAATGTTTTTCAGAGCCGGTACACTGTATGACATCTGGGCTAGCAATGACGGTTCAAAATTAATTGCTGCGGGTGGTCCTTCTTCAACCGGATTCGCTTTCGACCAGTTCGTCCATTCAACCAACGGAGGACAAAATTGGTCTATTGCCACAACCACCAAAGGAAATGCACCTAAGCAAACGGTCTTCGTTCCCGAAACCGAACAGGTTGAAGAGAGCAAATTAACTCCGGAACTCACTCCATCTCCTTATACTCAAATCTGGAGTATTGATATGGTAACTGATCAGATTGGTTGGGCAGTGGGTACAATGAGTGCTGTTTATAAAACTACTGACGGCGGACTTACATGGGATTCTGTTGCCACTACTCTTCCAGCAGGTCTGACTCTTAGAAAAGTAGATTTCATAAACCAAAATGTCGGTTGGATTTTCTCCACATATGCTTCAGCAGCAGGCACTAATACAATTTTCAAAACTACTGATGGCGGAGCTACATGGACCGGCTCTATGTTAACGGGACAATCGGCAAGTAATTTAGGGATTTACGGGGCCCACATGCTTAATGAAAATGTAGGCTGGGTTGTTTCATATAAACCTCGTCCCTACGTCACAACAGACGGCGGAGCAACATGGACAGAACAAAACCTGGTAGATACTTACTCCGGATTTTTATACGACATTCAGATGATTGACGCAAACGTTGGCTATTGTGTTGGCGGTTCAGGAAGAATTTACAAAACTACCAACGGCGGAGTTAACTGGGATACTTTGACCGTTCCTACACGCTCCTACTCAAATTACAACGTTCATTTCCTTGATGCGAATAAAGGTATGGTTATTGGAAGTTCCGGTACGGCTTTCTATACAACGGACGGCGGTGCTACATGGGAATTCACTAATAGCTCCGGAGCTACGCAGTATGGTCTTAGTGTTGCAACCAACTCAAAAGGAAATACAACATTCTATACAGCCGGCTCAAATGCTTATATGCATAAGCGTACATTTGTTCCTCCGGTTGTTATGATTGACTGGGCTAACTTACAGTGGCCTGCCACAATTAACGTAGTCCGCGGTGATTCAGACAGAGTTTATGCTCAGGCATGGATCAACGGCGTTACTCCTGCTCCGGGTGCAGCTCCTGGTCTGGTTTGCTGGATCGGAGTTAACTCGGCAAACACTGATCCCTCCACCTGGAATGAATCAGCATGGAAACTGGCTACCTATAATGCGGGTCATGTAAGCAACAATGATGAATTTATGGCTGATATAGGTGCAGGATTAATCCCCGGAACTTATTACTACGCAGCAAGATGGCAGTATAACACAGCTCCATATCAGTATGGAGGTTATAGCGCCAGTGGTGGTGGATTCTGGAACGGAACTACAAACAATTCTGGTGTACTGACAGTATCACCTCTTACAACAACTCTTTGGGAGAAATCTGCAGCCCAGGTTTCCCTTCCCCCATGGTTCTCAACCACCGGAAGTAGTGAGAGAGGTTTAGCTTTTGGAAAAACAAATGCGACTGAGACAAATGACAGAGTTTATGTAGTTAGCAGAAACGCTGGTGTTTTCGTTAAAGTTGTTGATGCTCTTACAGGAAATGATATAGGTAGCCTGGATATTACAGGTATCTCGGGTGGAACTCATGCTCTGAGTGACGTAGATGTAACTTCCGACGGAAAAATTCTTTCATGCAATTTAACAACCAATGCCTCCTCAGATACTTTCAGAGTATATATGTGGAATAATGAAGCAGCGCTTCCTATTGTAGCTTTAAAATATGCAGGTGACCCTGTAAGACTTGGTGACAAGGTAACTGTAACCGGTGATTACACGGCAGGAACTGCAGTAATTTGGGCAGCAAGTGCAACGCTTGCTCACTTGAAAGTATATAAATTTACAATGTCAGGCGGAGTATTTAACCCAGTTCCTACAATTGTAACTCTTGCAGATCCAACCATAAATGCAGTTGGAAGTGCATCAGTTGGTCCATTACCAAACGGCGACTTCTACTATAAAGCCGGAGGAATAAGCCTTAAGAAATTTGCGGCTGACGGAACACTCCTTGGAACTGTTCCTGGTACTGTTGTAGCTACAGGTTCCAACGCTCCAAGATATCTTGGAACAACAGGAGGTAAGGAACTCGTTGTAGTTTATCAGTATGGTGCAGGAAATGAAAATGCGCGAATAATTCAGGTTCCCGTCGGTGATATACCCGGTGCATCTTTATATGAGTTAACCCCAAGTCTTGGTTCGAACTCAAATGTTGGAGGTACAGGAGACATTGCTTTCCGAATCAACAATGACGGAAGTGCAACAATTTTTGTACTTGGTACAAATAACGGTTTTGGTGCATACAACACAATCAGACCTGTTCCTGTTGAACTCACCTCATTCACTGCGGCAGTTATGGACAAGGACGTTGTTCTTAACTGGTCAACTGCTACAGAATCAAACAGCGACAGATTCCAGATTGAAAGAAGTAATGGAAATGGCTGGCAGACCGTTGGTTTTGTCCAGGCATCCGGAACTTCAACAGAACTCAAGACCTATTCATTTGTTGACAAGAATGCATCAGCAGGCAAACTTAATTACAGGCTGAAAATAGTTGACTTTGACGGAACATATGAATACAGCCAGGTTATTAACGTTGAAATCGGAACTCCGAATTCGTTCTCGATGTCTCAGAACTATCCGAATCCGTTCAACCCGACAACCAGAATTGATTATCAGTTACCGGCAGATGCAAACGTTACAATCGAACTGTTCGATATTACCGGACAAAAAGTCGGTTCACTTATTAATCAGGAAATGAGCGCCGGATATCATTCATTTGATCTTGAAGCAACTAATTTCAAACTTGCTACGGGCATGTACATCTATCGCATTGTTGCAATAGACAAAACAACCGGCAATTCCTTTATGGATAGCAAGAAAATGATGTTCCTGAAGTAATTAAGAACATTAATTCGCTAAAAAGGCAGCCTATGGCTGCCTTTTTTGTGCTTATTCTATGATAAGCATTTTGTTTTTTTGCCTAATAATGTTATTTTTGAAATCTTATTTTTATCTTTTGCCCCGTGGTGTAACTGGCAACACGTCTGACTCTGGATCAGAAGAGTTCAGGTTCGACCCCTGACGGGGCAGCGTAAGTTTGATCAAATGGCGCGTTCGTCTAGTGGCTTAGGACGCCGCCCTCTCAAGGCGGAGATCACGGGTTCAAATCCCGTACGCGCTACTACTCTTCCCATAAATTGTACTTAACAACTTTATTTATCCCCTTTTAGTATTATAATCCGACTCCCCTGCTTCAGATTTTTTTCATCGTAGTCAATTTTCAATCCTGCAACTTCTGCCAGATACTCAATCCCCCCGTTATTTGTATATTTTTTATAATTTTCATAATGCTCACTCCCTGCGAAAAACTCAACTAACTCGTTAATCACTTTTACAAGTCCATCCGGTTGCGGGACAAGATAATCCCCAATTATTATTTTTTTTGCTTTTCTGCTGATTGTTTTAAGTAACTCAATCCCATCCTCCGGTTGAATTTCATGGATAACATATGTCATCACGGCATAATCAAATAACTTATTTTCGCCTGTATCAATATCCTCAATTCCTGAGTGAGAGAAAGAGATCTTATTATTCCATTTGCTTTCAAGCGTTTTTCTGGCAATCTCAATATTCTTTAATGACAAGTCTACGCCGATGATTCTGTCAACCTTATTTACAGCTAGAAACGAGAACCTCCCGGTTCCGCAACCAACGTCAACAACATTGGTTCCTTCCTCAATCAAGTTCAGAATTTTACTGAACATCTTATCCTGATTAGGAGCAATAAACTTATCGTATATCCAGCCGTCGTACCAATGATTTTTTTCTTTCACAATGCACCTATAAACCAATCAAGAAAAGGAACAAGCCAAGCGATAAACCGATAATGAGATTAAAGACCTTGATTTTTACTGAGTCCGTAAAAGAATAACTCAGCATCGGTAACATGCCATGACCGTCCTGAACAATTGAACTGGTCAAGAGAACAGAAAAAGGGATCAAGCCCTGTGCGAATAAAGTTACAAAAATTAAATGCGGTCCCGATTCGGGAATAAGACCCACCAGCGCCCCAAATAGAAAGAAAACGATTTTATATTCGCTTGTGAATTTTTCCAGATTCAGATATTCCAGACCAATTTCAACTAATGCTAACGCGGCGAAAGTCCAGAGCGCAGTTTTCCATAAATGTTTTTTTATAATATGCCCATAAATGTGCTCTTTTAAGTAATGAAGAGTATTCCTTTCCAAATTCATATGGACAATCATTTCCTTACAATTGGAGCAAGTGCTTATTTTATACTTTTTTACAACTACATCTATAAGCATTCCGCTAAACAAGCCAATAACAAACAAAATGGCGAATAAGACCAGAGCAGTTTCCGGAAACATTGCCAGCATTACGAATGCCTCATCGCCGGAAACAGCGATCATACTTCCGGTCAAAGCGCCGAAGGTGATAAATCCATGAACATACAAAGAGACATTCATAAATCCCCCTAAACAACCGGGTACTGCACCAATCAGAGAAGAGAGTACATATTGCTTATATCTTCTTGCCTTTATAAAATATCCCTCAAGCCGTTTTTTTGAGAGTACGTTAATCAAATCAACCAGTATCATCATAACCCCGACGAGCAGAGTTATCTGAACTGTTTCAATCAGCAATTTTTTGATCATTTTAGCCCTATCGTCTGATTATTAACTTCCCTTATATTTTTCTATTGCTTCTATCACTTTCATAGTATTGCAATATCCATCATGGATTTCTACATGTCCCTTTTTTAAAGCAGCTTCCGCTTTATCGCCAACATGACCGGTTATAACTTTTTCCGCTCCAAAACTTAAAATAAGTTCTGCTGCTTTAGGCCCAGCTCCGCTTTGCAGTTGCTCGGCTGTATTGACAACTGCCTGGTATTCCATAGTAACCGGATCCAGAATAATGAAGTATGGGGTTCTGCCGAATTGTTCGCAAACCATTGAATCCAATGATTCTCCTCTCGATGTTATTGCAATTTTCATTTTTCTTCCTTTATTTATTAATTATTATTTCAATTTCTTTCCAAATAGTTATAAATTGCTTTTTATAAAATTCACTTTCATGCACTAAAGCTTTTGATTTCTGAACCGCTTTAACAAAAATATAGTCAAATGGGAACTTCCCTACTAAGGGTATGCCGCATTCCTTAGCAAAATGAGCTATTTTTTCACTCATCTCAGAATTAATGTCAAACTTATTAATGATGAGACCGGCTTTTAATTTAAAAACATTTAGCAGCTCAATCAGTCTTTTCAGATCATGGTAACCCGACTCGGTTGGTTCCGTTACAATCAGTACAAAATCCGATCCGGAAAGAGAGGCATTAACTGGACAACCGATGCCGGGTGGTCCATCAATAATTATCCATTTTATATCAGGATTTATATTATTTATCGCTGTCTTTTTCAATTCACTTACGAGTTTTCCAGAATTCCCTTCTCCTGCTAATAACTTTGCATAATAGAAATCAGAGCCATCAACGAGTTTACTTTCATAATATTCTCCCGTTTTTGTTTCAACAAACTCAATAGCCCCATCAGGACATATCCGATAACAAAACCCGCATCCTTCACAAGCCACTTTATCAACCTGAAAATTCTTAATTGCACTAAACCTGCAAACCGATTCGCATAAACCACACAAAGAGCATTTCTCACTAATTATTCGGGCTTTTTTTCCTCCTGAGTAATTATGTCTTTCAATTTCTTTGTGTTTTAAGACCAGATGTAAATTCGAGGCATCCACATCCGCATCTATTACAATCTTATCTGAAACTATCTCAGCCAGACTAGATGAGACAGTAGTTTTTCCTGTTCCACCTTTTCCGCTTAGTACAACTATTTGTTTATACCATTTTTGCATTATCCGCCATGTACAATTAAATCCTTCAGAAGATTATCCATATTCAATTTAGATATTTCCACGAGTTTAGAACAGGTAAAAGTTAATTTACCTTGCTCCTTATAGTTTTATCCACTTCATTCCCGACACCCATCCAAAGAAGTTTCATCATTTGTGCAAATTTCTCGTCTTCATAGGAAGGGATCGTCCCTCGGGAATAGATCTGAGCTACTTTTTTCGAAAAAGGGATTTTTAATAAAAGAGTAATACCCGTTAGTTGTAAGTATTGTTCAATTTCAGGATATTCAGGATCATATTTATTAATCACTATTCCAAAAGGAATATTGCTTTCTTTAATTACATCCACAGCAAGTTTCAAGTCATTAAGTCCAAACGGAGTAGATTCAGTCACTAAAATGCAAAAGTCAACATCCTTAATGCTCTCAAACAATGAACATGAAGTTCCGGGCGGAGAATCAACAATAATATTATGGTTCTTATAAAAAAGTGCTTTACTCCCAGAAAAGAGTTTCTCTTTAACTTGTCGAATTAAGGGGGGGGCTGACTGTTCACCGATTTTCAAGATACCATCGAAAAAAAAGAGCTTATCATTTATCTTTCCACTCCTAATTTTCCCGATTTCCCATTTTTGTTCCGTAATAGCATTCTCAGGACAGAAGCAGGAACAAGCCCCACAACTATGACAGAGTTCCTGAAGCAAATAAATCTCCTCTCCCAATTTGAATAACGCATTGAATTCGCATACTTCGATACACTTAGTACACAAAGAACATTTATCAACGGAAATAGAGGGGACTAGTTTAAATGCGGTATCTACATTATGAATCTCCGGTTTAAGCAGAATGTGACCATTTGGTTCTTCAACATCGCAGTCAATATAAACAGGAAAATCAATTACACTTGCCAAGCCACAAGCAATAGTTGTTTTTCCGGTGCCTCCTTTACCGGAGGCAACGGCAACCTTCAAACCATTTTTCATCTAACAATTATGCTCGTGACCATGTCCATGAGTACATGTTTCATAACCGGACAATTTCCCTTCACAGAATAACTTAATAACATCGTTAAAGATAACCCCTGGAGCAGTAATGACATCTATCCCGAAACTATGGAAATTGGCTATTGCTTTCTGTCCCATACCTCCAGCTATAATGGTATTGACATTAAATTGTCTAACGTATCCGGGAAGCTGACAGGCACCGCTGTGTTGTCCGGCGAGCGGATTAAAGTACTCCTCGATTTTCAGAAGATTATTTTCAGCATCCAGTTCACATATATTAAACTTAGTGCATCTTCCGAAATGTTCAGCTACAAGTTCTTTTTCATTACGTTCTTCGATCGCTACTGCTAATCTCATCTGCTTCGATACTCCTTTTTCAAAAGTTATATTATTGAGTTTTACAAATTCAATATTCCCCTCATTCATTACTCCCCCGGAATCTGTTTCGTTTTCCTCCTCCTCTACCCTGGCGACCTTTTCCAAGACCTCGACCACTGCCGAATCCGCGTCCCCTGCCGGGAAGGTTAGACTCTTCGGGAGTTTGAATTTTTTCTTCTGGTTCTTCTTTTGGTTTTATATTATTGAGGCTACCTTTACAGCGACCTCTTCTACTTCCGGTTAACGGACCTTCTCCGTTTGGTCCGGTTCTATCTAAATTAGGCATATTTCCTCCATCCATATTTTATTATTATTAAATAAGAAATTTTATTACATTAATTTAACAGCCATATAAACGGGATAAACCATTCCCGCCATTAACAGCAGTACAATGAATAAGCGATTAATGTTCTGCCATTTATAATTCTTTCGTTTTACGGCATCCACAAAATGATTTACACCCGAGAAAAAGAAAAAGAATATAAATGCGAAAAATATCGTTAATTCAGCTTTCGTTCCCCAATTTGCAAAATATATAATAATTGCAGTAAAAGCATATGACAGCAAAGCTATGGCAGACTGCATTTGATAGTTACTTCCGACTTCATATCCTTTTATTTTTGCTGCTTTTTCCGGCATTAAAAGACCTTCCAAACCCGAAATTCCTGCTACAGCAACAATAATAATTGGAATCATAAAATGCAGTTGAGCATTAGGATCATATTCATTTTCAAATCCGATACTATAACCAAAATAAAACGTAAGAGCCACAAGTCCAATTCTGACAAAATCAAGTATTTTAACTAAATACATATTATCGCTTTCCTTAAGATTAATTTATTATTTATTGCATATCCTCGTAATACTTCCCCTCGTCTGGTGAAATTTGATAAAAAGCGCTTAACTGTCTGATCATAGCTTGTAATTTTTTACAGTCGGGTAATAATGGTGACTCGGAAATTCTTTCCTTGGGCATTTTTTCAATCAGACGATAGTAAAGGTCCTCCACTTCGTCCTGTGCCAATTGGAGGGTCAAGCCAATGTAATCGTACACTATTTGTCTGATTTTCTTCAATTCCGGTAATTCATTCAGTTCTTTAAGGATAACATCTTTAATTACTACTAGTGTTTCGCAAATTTCAGCAGATTCAAATCCCTCGGCAAATCTCCTCAGAGCAATATCGTCAATATACTGGATCATCAAACCCCTGTCGCCGCTTCTAACGGTTGCCATCAGCAGATGGTAGAGTGTACTCAAATAACACTTAAAGTCCTCGCTATCAAGATTTTTGTATCTGAAGAACTTCGATTCATTTTCATTTGACGTAATCTTGTCAATTATAAGGGAGATAAGAGAGTCTTTTTTCTCGGAAAGAGCTTCATAAATCATCAAATTTTCTCTTCGGGTCACTTTCTTAAGTGCGGCTTCGTTTTTAAGATGCCACTCATCAGGATGACTTTTCATTTTCTCCAGGATAAAAAGCAATCGCCTTGTGATGTGGTATCTGGGAGCAGGTTCCCATTCCAGGATCTTTCTTGTTAGTGAAGAATCAACATTCAATTTTTTATCAATGTATTTAATCATCCAGCTTTTCTCAAATGGTTCCTCGCAGAAAAAATGGCAATACTTTAAAAGTTTTTTTGCAAGCAGTCCCGGGTAAGCAAGTGATTTTGGCAGATAGTAGGGCTTAATAATCCTTCCGAAGTAGTAACCAGTAGCGATTTTAAACAACTCGCTGTGAGAGACGGATCCATCGGCACTGGCACAATAAATACCAAAACTTTTTAGTTCATCGGATTTCTTAATAATTACTCTGATTATTGATACTATATCCTGGACATGTATATAAGGAATGCTTGATTCTCCTTTCCCGGCAAGAATCCTCGAATCAATTTTTTTTGATAACCAGGTTAAAAGGAATTTATAGAGAGGTGCATACTCACACCAGTCGCTATATACAGCAGCAAATCTGATAACATGGGTCTTAAAAAATGGGGAATACTCCTTCACCATCTCCTCCCCCTTTTTCTTACTCCTTGCATAAGCAAAGTCAGCAAGAGGCTGAGTAGTTTCGGTAATTTTTTCATCTTCTTTGGGGAAATTACAGGCAGCGAGCGAGCTTGCGAATAAAAACCTCTTGATACTTATAATTTTAGCCAGATCCAAGACATTGCGTGTACCGCCTATATTCGTGCGTTCATACTCATCATTATCTTCGTAGGTAAAATCATAGAAAGCAGCGAGATGAATAACAGTTTCGGCACCCCCATTATCCAAGATATATTTTCCGACATCCTTAAGGGTTTCGTTGTTTGCCACATCCCATTGAATCCAGTGAATGTTTTTGTGATACGGGATATTTGCTTCTTTACGGGATCTTCTTGCAATTGCAAATATTTTAAATTCATCCTTAATGCTTTCCAAAAGAAATCTGCCAATAAAGCCACTCGCTCCCGTAACGACTAAGGAAGGTAATTTAGTTGTCATGACTTACTCCGTTCCAGCCTCTTTATTTGAATAGTAATACAGAACCCAAATAAAAACACCCATCAGAAAATCAGAAATCAGTGAAAGAAGAAGAATTAAAAGTTGATTTACAAACACAAAATACGAGAATAAAAAGAGAGTTGCAACTATTTTAACAATAATCGAAAAGATAACCAGGCATTGAAACCTGCGGCTGTTGAACCCCGCCATTGCGTAACCCACAGCCATTGCGATGTGGAACACTCCCCCTTGCGCCCTGAAAAAGCGTTCACCGCAGGGATAATAGCCAAGACTTTCAATAAAAGCAGAGGGCATAATTATTAATCCCAAACCAACCAAAAAAGAATGAAGTGCAACAAGATAAAGCAATAACTTCAAATACTTTCGGAAATCCAAAGTTCTCATACTTCCTGCTCCTTAATATCCGCAAGCGAATAGAATGTGGTTTCTTCATAACTGACCCGTTTAATATCACCCCGTTCAACCAGCAAATCAATAATGCTTCTGTTCAAATCCTTTTTCTCCAGCATGCTCTTCAATGCCTCCTCCCTCATAGGATGAACCGACAAAATCCCCAAAATATCATTTTCTATCTTATCAAATATACTAAAATCGCCGCTTTCAGGACAACACAACATTTCTGCATCCCGAATATTAGCATAGATATAATTGCTGAGGTCCATGAGAGTATTTTTGGAGGGGATCGTTGCATAGGGTTCTGCGGGGGGACGAATAGGGATTGTAAAATAAGCCTTATCGTGCTTAAGATTATTCAGGAATTCACCTGTTGCCCGGATTTCCTTTAAGTTATCGTTCATTCCTTTAATTAGCATGGTCTCAGTAGTGAGAGTGCCGTCAAATGAATTCGAGAACTCCCGGATTCCCTGAATAACCTTATCGAAACGGAGCCGGCAATGAGGTCGGTTAATTTTTTCCCACAGTTCCTCGTCGAGCGTGTCCACTTTAACGGAAACGTAATCAGCATTAATTAACCTGGCTTTAACATTGTCGTTCCAGAGGAGAGAAGAGTTGGTAAAGACGGCAATTTTATACCCAAATTCCCTGAGGAGTTTTATCTCTTTATCGAGATTGCCATCTATTGTAGGTTCGCCATTTGGTACAAAACTAATGTAGTCTACATGTAAATTTTCTTTTTTAATACTCTGTATCTTCTGTTTTACCAGGAAGTACAACTCATGCGGAGACAAGCAGCAGTCCTTTTCTTCTGAACAGCAGGTAGTTTTTCCTGCCTGACAGTAAATACAGTCATAGGTACATATCTTTCTTTTTATATTGTTTATTCCCAGACTGTATCCAAGTCTTCTTGAGGGAACTGGTCCATACACTACGCCACTTTTATCCGCATTATCTTTCAGGATACTCATTTCCAGTTTATCACAGAAAAGTTCCATTTTCTGATGAAGAAAACTTTTAATTCCTTTTTTCACTTCAATACCTGTTTTATTACCAGATTTTTTTTCAGAATTTTCCATTTTGCACCTTTATTAAAATTGGAATAAAATCACATCGTCCGTAAATGAGTTCCAATTCCATGCCAATGCTGAAAGAACTGAATAACCGGTTATATTTCTTACAAATGGGGATGATAATCAAAATCAGAGGGTCAGATTTCCTTTGAAAAAAGACGAAAAAGAGGATAATTATCCCTGTCAGTTGGCTTGCCTGGTTTATTTATTTAAGAATTAAGCTGAAAAAGTTTTATTGCATTTCAGCACTATTATGTGGAAGTGCGTTGCATTTCTGCAATTATTAAGTTATCTTTGTGGAAAAACTTTAAAATATGAGTGAAGTAAAGCAAATAATAGACCGCAGCAAGGAAACCCTGGTATTGCCGGATGGCATTGCGATAATCAACAAGGATCTAAATATAATTGTGTTCAATGAAGCAGCTTCGCGTATAACCGGATTTGGGGAGGATGATATACTTTCTCAGTCCATCCGGCTTCTTTTTGAAGAACATTCGAGGGATCTGAAATATATTCGCGATTCAATAGCAAATAATCTTACTTTCACCAATTTATCTCTGCACCTGACACATAAAGACAGTTCAACAAAACCTGTGCTTGCTTCGTTAACTCCGATATTAAAGGACGAAAGTGTGATTAGTGTGGTTCTGATTTTCAGGGATACTTATGAAATGCTTTCGCTGGCAAATGAAATAGAGTCAAAAACCGGCGAGCTGATTGAACAGAAAAACCGGCTGGATGCAATATTCAACAGCAATATTGAGGGAACGTTTACAATAAATAACGACTGGGAAATAACCTCATTCAACAAATCCGCCGAAAATATAACTGGTTATAAAAAAACAGAAGCGATAGGAAAAAAATGCTGGACGATTTTTAATTCGAACATCTGCCGGAATGGTTGTCACATGGAAACTACCATGCAGAAAGGAAAACCAACCATAGGTAATGAAGTTGAGATCCTGAATAAAAACAACCGCAAACTCCCTATTAAGGTTAATTCCGCGATTCTGGTGAATAACAAAAAACAAATAATTGGCGCAGTAGAGACATTTATTGACATTAGTGAAATAAAAAACCTGACTTCCCATCTTGCAGATACTTACAAATACGAGAATATTGTAGGGAAGAGCAAGGAACTTCAGCAGGTTATCCACGTACTCGAATCAGTCTCTCAGACGAATACCACCGTGCTGATCACCGGTGAGAGCGGAACAGGAAAAGAACTTGTAGCGCGGGCTATTCATCTTAACAGCCCCAGGAAAAACGCACCGTTCATTGCAGTAAACTGCAGTGCATTTGCAGAAACGCTAATAGAGAGTGAACTGTTCGGTCATGAGGCTGGGGCTTTTACCGGCGCATCAAAGACAAAGACCGGGAGATTTGAACTGGCTCAGAACGGCACGCTCTTTCTTGATGAGATTGGGGATCTTTCCCTGACCGTGCAAACAAAACTACTAAGAGTAATTGAAACTCTGGAATTCGAAAGAGTCGGCGGAAATAAAACCATAAAAATGAATACCAGAATAATAGCCGCAACAAATAAAGACCTTAATCGGGAAATCAGAGAAGGGAGATTCAGAGCTGATCTCTTCTATCGAATTAACGTAATTAATATCCACTTACCCCCTTTACGCGAAAGGAGGGATGATCTCCCCATACTTATAAATCATTTTATTACAATTTTCAACCGCAAATTTTCAAAAAACATTACCAGTGTCTCACCCGAAGCATACGATATACTTTCCGAATATCCGTTCCCCGGTAATATCAGAGAGTTGGAAAACATAATCGAGCATTGTTTCATACTTTGTAACAGGGAGTCAATTTGTGTGGATAGTCTTCCAAAGAGACTGAGAGAAAAATCGGCAGACTATAATAAAAACGAAGATGTGTCTAATCTGCAAAAACTTGAGTTGGTGGAAAGAGGGACAATTATTGCTGTTCTGAAAAAACACAACGGTAACAGGAGAAAAGCGGCGAAGGAATTGTCGATAAATCCATCAACATTATGGCGAAAGATGGTAAAGTTGAAAATTACGGACAGCTCGCTCAATTAAACAGAGTGTGGGCCATAATTTAAATTATTTACTCAGGAGAGTAATAAATTCTTTTTCAAGGTCTGCTCCCTTGTTTTTTGCATACCAAAAATGCAGTTTTTCGATCATTTCTTCCTTTTTCAGACCTTGCTCCCGCATATTTTTCATTAATTCAGCAGCTGATGCAGGGCGTGCTCCCCATTGAAATAACTCGTTACCCTCCTTATCGAATGCAATTAATTTTGGGATACTGCGTGCTCCCGAAGTCAAATACATATCCATTATATCAAGATTCCTGTCACGCTCAATTATCCTTAGGCTAACACTGCCATTCAAATCAGCGATCTTGCTGATAAATGGAAGATTCTGAGCTGAATCCCCGCACCAATCTTCCGTAATTACCATCCAGGTTTGCTTGTCTCGGATCCTTTTCATTGCATCCAATATTTCAGCAGACGGGGTATAGGTTTTAATAATCCTTTTCATTCTCTGAATATTTAATTTTGTATAATCAAGCAAATCCTGATCACCGGTCCATGTGTTTTCCACCTTGTTCTCGGCATTGTTTAAGAACTCATCAAAGCTTACAGATTTTCCGGCTAACGCCAATTTTACATTTTCTTCCATTGAATTTCCTTTATAAAAAAAAAGCTGACTCATTCATAACAAGAAAAATGAGTCAGCTGTTCAAAAAAAGATATTAACTATCTTCCTACGGCATCCAAATGTTCTTTCCGAGCCATCAATACTTCATGAGTTTCGACCCTGTTTGGATCCTTGACTATTGCATCAGTAGGGCATGCAGGAATACACTGTGGTTCATCATAAAAACCAATACATTCCGTACATTTATCCGGTACGATATAAGTATGATCATCATTTAAAGCAGGAAATTCTTCCCCGCCTATCATATATGGATCGCCTGTATTATAGATTGCATTATTGGGGCATTCTGCTTCGCAGGCACCGCAAGCAATACAATCGTCTGTTATCATAACTGCCATTTTATCTACCTTGATTTTGTTTTAGTGAATAAATAAAAACTACATTGTAAATATAAGAAATTACTTCTTAAATTCCTTAATCAGCTTCTGAATCTCCTCTTCAGTTATTCCTGTGCCGTAAACTTTTCCCTGTTTCGATTTATCTGCTGCAGGCTTGTTTACTCCGTAATTCTGGTTTAACGGCGGGTTTCCTGCCCTGGCTTTAAGCCTTTCCTCTATCTCCGAGATATAGTTTCCGCCGGAGCTTGCAGAAATACTGTTCTTCCCTTCGAAACCAGAAAGAGCATTTCCAGGATTAACCGGATTGGTTTCAAAGGCAACATATTTTATATTCATAAGATGCTTTGCGCTTACATTTTCCGAGACAATCGAGCCTCCCCATGTCCCTGGACCGAGCGTTAACGAGGGGGTAAGTCCGGTAGTATAGCCCACCGCACCAATCGAGGAGACGGTGTTCACTAGAATACGGAATGCCGGTTTCTCCAGCGCAAATTTCATTATAATGTCGCTGTCATTACTGTGAATAGCCATCGTGTGTCCGATACCGCCGAACCTGAGTAAATCAATACACTTATGACATCCGTCCAGCCAGCCATCCACGTTATAAAATGCAAGGATCGGGGAAAGTTTTTCGACAGAAAGGGGTTCCTGATTTCCCACCTCCTGGCATTCAGCAATAAGCACCCTGGTATTTTCGGGGACTTTAAAGCCGGAAAAATCAGCAATCCAGACTGCCTCTTTACCAACGATTTTGGGATTCAGCTTTCCGTCTGTCATGATTGCTTTAGCCAGTTTTGCTTTTTCATCCTGATTAAGGAAATATCCTCCAAGTGCTTTTGCCTCTTCGATAATTTTGTCTCTGAGAGGGCGGTCAGCAATCATCGCCTGTTCAGATGAACAAAGTGTGCCGTTATCAAAGGTTGTACCATATAAAATATCAGCTACGGCTTTTTTGTAATTTGCGGTTCTTTCAATAAATGCCGGGACGTTCCCTGCCCCAACACCGTATGCAGGTTTTCCACTGCTATAGGCAGATTTAACCATGGCAGTGCTTCCGGTGGCAAGAATTACAGCGATATTATTGTCATGCATCAACTGATCCGTTCCTGCGATAGTGGAAATTGACATGCACTGAATAAGTCCTTTCGGCGCGCCTGCACTTACAGCTGCCAGGTCAAGTATTTTCAATGCTTCGGCCGTGCAATAAGGAGTTCGCGGATGCGGGGAAGCAACAATTCCGTTACGGCATTTTAGGGAGATAATTGCCTTGAACATGGCCGTCGAGGTTGGATTAGTGGAGGGGATCAAAGCAGCCACAACTCCCATAGGTTCGGCAACTTTGAGCACCTTGCCATTTTGTTCCGAGTCAATTACGCCAACAGTTTTAAGATTTTTAATCGACTCATACACATTTTTAGTAGCGAATTGATTTTTGATAATCTTATCGCTTACTTTTCCGAAGCCACTCTCTTCGGCAGCCATTTTTGCAAGCAGTTCCGCATTAGCGTAGCCGGCATCAGCCATAGCTTTAACAACTTTGTCAACCTGCTGTTGAGTGAAGTGTTTAAACTCAAGCTGGGCTTCCTTAGCCTTTTTAGCCAGATCTCTGGCTTCCTGAATTGATTGAAGATCTTTGTCCAACATACAATGCCTTAGAATCTTTAAATTATTAGCGTTTAAAATAAAGGAAAATTGTGTAATAATCAAATGGTCAGCACTTGGCTAATCCGGAAAGTTCAAACCGGGAGTAATGTCTGATTAGGGTTTAGTAAAAAGTAGACAGGAGGTTGTGAATCGCGAGTAGTGAATAGTGAGTAGTTAATGAACGTATGAATAAATGAACGGTTTAATTGTTTATTTGTATATTTATTGATTTGTTGAATTCAAAACTCCCCTTTCATTAATCCACCTCGCTGAAGGGAAATTTTTGCGGATGAGTTGGAAGGTCCGGAAAAAGTGGGGAAAGGGAGCAGAAGGGAAGGGTATACGAAAATTACAAGAAATCCCTGCAACTTTAAAAAGTGGATTTGCGTCGAAAATGTTGATTTCAAGCCAAAATCGCCATTTTCGCAACTTTGCAACTTTTTTCCCTATATTCAGAGAGAAACCTTACCACGGATAAGTCAGTTCTGTGTCCTAACCGAGAGTGTGTTTATTTCCGTTTCGCGTGATTGGAGGTTTGTATCAAGTGACTTTATAATTCCTCAGAATGTAATAAAATCCAGTGTAAATTATTGTTGCCAGGATTATGAACACGATAGTACTTTCGGCTTCAAAGGTCGGATCATTGTTGACATACATGAAGAATGCCATTGCGTTAACTGCGGTTATCATGGTTACAAAGAATCCATAAAAGAGGAATTGTATACCAAAGGTCTCATCAGGTCTTATCCACAAAAGATAAATACTCAAGAGCCCGAGGGGAATTGAAAATCCCAGATCAAAGAACCTAACTGTCCAAAATGCCACCGGGGCTATATTATACCCTCTTGAAGTGCCGGTCTTAATTACTTCATTCACTTCACCAAGCCACATCATCGCAAATGCAAGGAGAAAAATAGTGTAAACCACCGTGTAAGCAGTCAATCCCTTCCTTCGGAAATTGCTATTATACTGTTTCGGGAAAATATATACTGAATATAATAAAATTATCAAAGCGGCAATCAGTATTATTAAAAAGTAATAGAAATATTGTTCACTGTTACCCGAGTAATCCGGATGACTCCATTCCATCCCGACTCCATAGCTAAGGCAGAAATAAATCAGGTAGAGCGGTGTCATTATCAAAACATAACCTGCTCCCCTCTTTTTCAAGAGCAGCATAACTCCGCCGACAATCAGGAGTCCGCTGAGCAAGGTCATATTAACAATATCCTGCCCTGCAAGCTGGTAATTAACTATCTCCGCAGTTTTGTATTTTATTATGTTAAGCCAGAGTGGTCCCAAAGCGGCCAGATAAACCAGCAGGGCTCCGGTAACTATGGCTATTATTCCGACTCCTATCCTTTCATGTTCTTTTCCGAAATTCATTTTAGTTCCTTTTAGCTATTATTTTCGCTTGGTTAATGGATTTGTATCCTTTGCGCCAAAATTTGTATTTGGTAAATGATGTATAGAGAGTTAACTGCTCAAATATTTTTACTTTCCTTAGCGAGTGGAGTGCCTGGTAGAAGAGCGCAAATAGTGGAAGAAAAACTGCTGCCTGCAAAATCTCGCGTACAAGGGGTTCAGCAATTCCGAAAGTAATATTACTAAATATGAATTGCGAAACAGGGGGATACAACAATCCGTAAAATACAAAGAGCATCAGGATAGTATACCCGTGTCCCGCCTCGATTGCTTTTTGGGGGCAATTAGCCATGCATTTCATGCAACTTTCACAGCGGAAAGTCCAGAACGGTTTTCCCCTTACATTTATTATCGCTTTTACGGGGCAGTTTTTTATACAAATTCCGCAATCATCGCACTTTGCGGAGGCATAAAAGGTTTTTGCAAGAAAATAGCGTCCTATAAAATAATAGAGTATGGAGACCGGTGCAACCAATAAATCGAAAGGAAGGCTTCTAAGCGATTTGAAATAACTTTTTCCTTTAATGGAAGAAAGAATGAACTGCCTTGCTTTCTTTTCATTTTTCTCATGAAGATAAGCTATGGCTTTTGATGTAAGAGCGGGATGAAGAAACTGCCAGTTGGATGGAAGGTCAACAGGATACATTCCTTTTATTTTATACCCCTTGCAAATAAGTATCAGAGCTGCCAGATAAAATGCAATTCCGGTCAATCCTGGTGTAACGAATTTCCATAACTTCATTCCCCCCCTGGTGTTCATCAGTAAAACATTGTTTTTTCCCCGGGGGAAATTTAGAATAAAGTTGACCATAACCGGAGGATAGTTGAATCCGTGAACCGGGGAAATAAAGATAACAAGTGAGTCAGATGTAGGACTTGGTATATTAATCCGTTCATTTGTAGAAATATCTGTAAACGCTGTTTCAATCCCGGATTCTTTTGCGGTTTCCTTCATCCAGTTAACAACGGTTTTAGAATTGCCCGTACCCGAGAAACAGAAGAATTCTATTTTCTTGTATTTAACTTTATTTTCATCCATTTTAACTTCAACAATTGGAGAATCAGGAGTTTAAGCCCCTCCGGGATTTTTAATACCGGAATATTTATCTTTCACCAACAGCTTGATAAATCAAATTATCCCAGAAGTCTATAGCTTAACTGGTTTTTTACTACTCTCATTTCCGCATCTGTCCACAGCTGTCACAATCACTTCCGTAACCTTCGTATCTTTCAGCAGGCACTCGCGGGTGTTGAAGCTATGGATTTCATAACTCCAGACTTCCCCTGCTTTTTTATAAACCACATACTGCCAGGGGATTTTCTTTCCTTTGGGAGTCCAGGAAATTTTAATTCCATAGCTCCCTTTTTCTATTTTAACAATTGGAGCATCGGGAGCTTTACTGTCTATCCACTTATATGGGGGCACCAGAGCGTGATTTCTGAATGGTCCATTTAACAGTGCACGTGTGGTAATGGTATCGTTGCTCATCAGAGAACGCATACTGAAAGTCATGGTTCCAGGATAGTCCTTAATCATTCCACGTGCAACCAGAATCTGATTCACAATTTCGAGCATCATTGTATTTCTTTCTACTTCGGGTCGAATAAAAAGTCCGGGCCAAAGATGAATTCCTTTTTTATTTTCGCCAAGCCACCATTGCAGAAGGATAGGATAGCTCAATTCGATTCTGGAAATATTCCAGTAAAGCTGGGGCACAAAATAATCAACCCATCCTTTATTCAGCCACAGTTTGGCATCTGCAGAAAGAATTTCATAAGCGTCAAACGTTCCGCCATATCCCTCGGGATGATTCGGTCTGTAAGTCCCGAAGGGACTTATGCCGAATTTAACAGTTTTGCTTGTTTTTCTTATTCCATCATAGAGACGTTTAATAAACTTGTTCACAGCATCGCGTCGCCAGTCGCTTTTAGTTAGTTTGCCCCCTTTAGTTTTGTAGGCATTGTAAGAATCATCATCCGGAAAGTCCTGATTATCGTTATAGTCACGATAGGGATAGAAATAATCATCCAGGTGGATTGCATCCACGTCATATCTTTTTGCGATATCCATTGCAACGGCATAGGAGTGATCCTGAACTTCAGCCAGGGCAGGATCCATCCAGTAATAACCGGCTGAACCCAGTTTCTTAACCAGATGCGATTTGGATTTAACAACTGAATTCGGAGCAAGTTCTCCTCTTGTGGATGAATGATTTGCCCTGTATGGATTGAGCCACGCATGAAGTTCAAGACCGCGCACATGTGCTTCATCAATCCAGAACTTCAGGGGATCGTAAAAAGGATCCGGGGCTTTTCCCTGCTGTCCGGTTAAAAAGTAGGACCAGGGTTCAAGTTCTGAAGGATAAATTGCATCTGCCTGTGGTCTTACCTGCAAAATAACTGCGTTCATATTGAGGGATTTAACCTTATCCAGAATGGCCAGTGCTTCGGCTTTCTGTTGCTCGGTTGTCAAACCGGGTCTGGAGGGCCAGTCTATATTTGCAACTGTGGCAACCCAGACTGCTCTCATTTCCCTTAATGCATTTGGGATTTTTTGTGCTGACGCACCTACAAAAAACATCAACGATAAAAGTATTGAAATCCACACACGCTTTACCATACTACAATCTCCTTAATATTTTTACTTACCAGTTCTAAAATACACTTTTATTGGCATTATGAAAATGAATTTTAATTTTTTCCAAATATTGTTTACATTTTAAAATGAGTTTTATAGAAATATTAATGCTGGCAATAGCTTTAGCACTAGACGCATTTGCAGTCTCACTTGCATGCAGTTCAAGCGGAAAGATTTCTGATAAACGGAGCGTATTCAGAATGTCCTTCCATTTCGGACTGTTTCAGGCGATGATGCCTGTGATTGGATGGAGCATTGGACTGGGATTGCACTCAGTTGTCAGGGAGGTGGATCACTGGATTGCATTCATTCTGCTTCTTTTCGTGGGAGGAAAAATGATATTTGAAGCGGTCAGGAATAACGGCAAGGAGGATATGATTAATCCTACCAGGGGGTGGACTCTGATCGTTTTGTCAATTGCAACTAGTATCGACGCACTAGTAGTGGGCTTCAGTCTGGCTCTGCTGAGAATACATATCATTTATCCCGCGCTTATTATTGGGGTGGTTACCGCTTTACTTTCACTTATTGCCATTCGCATCGGAGATTTGTTCGGAAGCAGATTTGCCAAACTTATGGAAGTACTTGGAGGTTTGATTATTATAGGAATTGGATTAAAGATTTTACTATCTCATATTTTATAAAGGATAATATGAAAATAACATTTTTTATACTGGGCTTTTTTGCCTTGAGTCAGGTTTTTTATGCACAGAATATAAATGCGGAATATGACTCGGTACTTGCAAAATCCCTTGGTGCAGATGACTATGGTATGAAAAACTATGTGTTGGTAATCCTCAAAACCGGACCCGGCAAGGTTACTGATAAGGGGGTACTGGACAGTTTGTTCCGGGGGCATATGGCAAGCATCAGTAAGCTTGCAGATGAAGAAAAATTAATTGTCGCCGGACCGATGGGAAAAAATCCAAACAATTACCGGGGTATTTTTATACTGAACACAAACGATTTCGAGGAAGCAAATAAAATGCTCAGTAGCGATCCGACCATTACTAATAAAGTTTTCGAAGTGGAGTTGTATAACTGGTATGGTTCAGCAGCTTTGGGGGGATATTTGCCTGTACATAAAAAAATCTCAAAACAGAATCCCTGATAATGTAAAAACGAATAAAGAGCCAGGATTCAGGCAAGCGGCAGATGGATTAAGAATTCACTGCCATGACCCTCTTTTGATTTAACGCTTATCCTTCCATTCGCCAGTTCAACCAATCCCTTAGCTATTGCCAAGCCCAGACCGCTCCCCTCGAACTTCTTTTTTGTTGAGGTATCCACCTGAACAAATGGTTCAAAAATCTTTTCGTAATTCTGGTAACTAATTCCTATCCCGGTATCCCGGATATAAATTTCAACACCATCCTCCTCCATCCGACATCCCAAAGTGACTTCCCCTTCATACGTGAATTTTATCGCATTCTTTACAATATGCCGGATGGCTTTGGAAATTACTGTGTGATCTGAATAAAGTTTCAACTCCAGCAGCTCGTCGGGATACTCCAATATAAGAAGTAGATTTTTTGCTCTTGCATCATCGTTGAACTTATGATATATCTCATCAAATAAAATCCGCAGACTGAAAAAGCTCTTATTCATTTTCATATTTGCAGATGACAATAGTGAAATATCTAGGTAGTCATCTATTGTGGCAATCAATCGCTCGCTGTCGATGAAGAGAAGCTTTGTGTATTCATGCTTATCGCTTTCGGACATGTCAGGCTGGATAATCAACTGTGCGAAGCCCAGGATACCATTAAGGGGAGTTCTGATTTCGTGAGAGATATTATGTATGAATTCTGTTTTCAGCCTGTCCCCTCTTTCAGCTTTTTCCTTGGCAATAATCAGTTCTTCCTCGACTCTTTTTCTTTCGGTAATGTCTATGTGCGTGCCGACAGTAAGGTTAGTCAACTCCCCTTGCTTATCGCGGATGGTTCTACCTCTGGACCAGATCCAAACCCATTTGCCATCCTTGGTTTTCATACGGAAATAATTTTCATAAAGCTGGTGAGTGTCACTAAGCAAATAGTCTTTGAACTTCCTTTCAGCTTCGACTCTGTCGTCAGGATGCACAAAGTAAGTCCACATTTTCTCAACTCTCATGAAGCCCTCAACGGTAAATTCTTCCGGGACATACCCAAGCATTGTGATATACTCTGGACTGCACCAAAGAGTGTCGTTCTCGCTGTTATATTCCCAGGCTCCGGTGTTGGAGACGCCAATAATTGTTCTATATCTTTCCTCACTCATACGGAGGGATTCCCTTACGCTCATTCTGCCAATAGCTCCACCGATTGATGAAGCCACCGTGCCTAACAGAGCTTTTTCACCTTCCAACCATTTATACTCACTTTCACAATTGTCAAATCCAATAAATCCCCACCATTTACCATCCACATAAATAGGAACCAGAAGCAAGGAAACGATTCCCTGCGCTTCGAGAACATCGCGTTCGCTTTCTGGTAAGTCTTTAACAAAAGCATCCACTATCAATCCTTTACTCAGTCTATCGTAAGAGTAAGGTGCAACTTCCATAAAATCAATATTCTGCAAACCGGGATTGCCTATTTCCTGGGGAATGCCTTCCCTGGTCCATTCATAACGCTGACTGACGAGCAGAGTATCCGATTCAAGTTCCCTGGTACATTCGAATAAATAAGTTCTGTGCTGGGCGGAAGCTTCACCCAGTATATTTATAGCTTTTCTTACTGCTTCATTTGTTTCCTCCTCGGTAAGGAGCATACTGCTTATTTTAGCACCGGCAAAGAGAAGTTCATCGCGTCTTTTTAATTTCTGCTCATATTCTCTTTCATCTGTGACATCTCTTAAAATTACCAGTTTACTTCCTGGCAACTCAGCCACATTTTTCTTGATAACCGAAATGATCCTGTTTTGGTTTTTGCATCTTACATCAGAAGAATCATTCGCTTTTTCGTCCCGGATTTTTTCAAGGAGAGTTTTCTCGCTGCAATTGCACTTATTAATGCTAAGACCCGGAACCACTTTTGTTTGAATGCCCAGATAATTCAATGCACTGGCATTTATATCCTGTATTCTCCCATGCTCATCTAAAACTAAAATCCCATCAGGCAGAGTTTCCACGAGCAATTCTCTTGCAACGGGGACCAAATCAAGCAATCTGAAGTAGAGGATGGCATAGATTAACAATATTCCGCTAACCGTGAAGCTTAAAGGAGTAATTGATAATCCGGGAAGGAAGTTACTGTTTGAAAGATAAATCACACTTGCGACCAGGGGCATTATACTACCTGTTACAATAATCCAGGCCTGTTTTTGAAATGAATTTCCCGCCGAGAGTATAAACCGCAAGAGAAGGATGGTTGCAATGAACATTAAAATATAGTTGTAGGTCATGTAACCTATATAGAACCAGACTCCGTGGAAATATTGCATTATATTGGTATCGGGTGCAATTTCCGAGAAACCAATCCAAATCAAACTGTGCATTTCATTTGTGAGTACAAATCCAAGCGTAATTAGGGGAACTAAGAAAAAGATGTACTTTAATCTGCTTTGCGATATTTTGTTAACACCGGTGAATTTAAAGACAAATAAGAGGTAAAGGACGGGAGTTAGCACGGAGCCGAAGTATTCAATTTTCGACCATAGGATTTTTTGTGCCTGGGTTGTGACCGATATTTCGAACAAATCAGCAAAAGCCCAAACACCTGCAGCAATCATCATGAAGGCAAGTTCTTTTGCTCCTTTTACTCTCTTTCTTCGCCAGGCTAGATAGCTCACGTAAAAAGAAAGTAAGGCAGTAACCAGGAACAACATCGAATAAATTGAAAAAATATAACTCATAGATCTTCCACACAAAGTCCTAAAATTATTTCCGTTATGGTTAACCACAGCGGATACACAAAATCCCGATCAAAGTTCAGTCGTATCTTTAAAACAAAAATTCTCCCATTATAATTTCATTTCCCTATATTCTAAAAAAGCCGTGGTTTAACTTAACAATAAGTAAATTAATTTCCAACATTCGAACATTAAAATCTAAAGTTCAAAAAAGGACTAAACTGAGAAAAATAAGCTGCAACTTTAAAAAGCGGTTATGCGTAGGAAATATTGATTTCAACCCAAAATCGCCATTTTCGCAACTTTGTAACTTTTTTTTCGTACATCCAGTGGGGTAATTAAAATGTATGTTTATATTTTAGTGAATCAGCGAAATGTCGGGTATTGAGTTTATTAACAACAAAAATGATGTGGTCCTAAGTAAAGGACCACAATCATGCAAACAAAAATCAGAATCAGTTACACTCAGGAGAATAGTATTCCTTTGTATAATGCCACAAATTATCTCCTCCCTGGGCTAATGAAAATCCCATAACCCCCAAGTTATAGCCATAATCAATCCTCACTTGATCCAGTGCTGCTTTGCATAAAGACGGAACCATCAGAGTTGACCTGGTGCCATAAATGCAAGCTGCCCAAATAACCTCAGTACCGGCAATCTCAATTCCAACTTTCGGGGCGGATAATTCATGTCTGACTTCAATAGGGGCAGGCATTAAGGAGAGATCCCCAACTTCAAAATTCAAATCTCCCACATCGTGATCATTCAGTTTATGGCTGGTTTTAAATCCTGTCCCGGTAAATTCAAAACCTGTATTCGAGTCGAGCTTCAGTACGCATTTGCCAAAAGCGTTTGATGTTACGGAGGGAAGGTTAATTATGGTATTGAATGAAATTCCAAAAGTAATAAATATTGGCAAGGGTATTGGGAAACCCGCTATAGCCTCCAGAGGGACTTTAAGAGTAATTCCGGGAAGCTCAAGCAAAGCCTGTCCACCTCCCTGGGAGAAAGAGGCAGCATATTCAAGTGTAAGTTCACTCCGCATACTGCTATTATTGCAATTAAATCCGGTCAAAGTACTATTGCTGATTTTCACATTTGCAGCTTGCTGAGGGAGTCTCATTGTCCCTTTTGCCCCGAGCGTTGCGGTTACTTTTCCCCCGGCAATTGCAGAATTTGTAATCGCAAAATTAACCTGCAATTCCGCCTGACCTGTTGCCGACTGTCCATTTGGATTCATCCAAATAACATAATGCCAGTTTCCAAGGTCAAACTCATAAGTAAATCCACTGCTAAGAGGTTTGCTAAGAACAATCTCTTTGCCTGCCACAACCACATGACTTACTTCAGATATTTTTGGAGTGTACTGCCATTGTATGTTACCATTCTTTATAGCTTCGGAAACAGTAGCATTTTCTGTAGTAATTATCAACTGAGCACCGGTATTATTGACACTTACAACCTTGCGCATATGCAATCCATGGACAATAATGATATCCCCCGCATTTGGGACTTCCCCCAGCATCTGAGCATTAAATGTAAAAACAGTCCCGGATGAATCCACTCCTTCCAACGCTGCTTTTTTCTCATTACTGTATACCCGTGTGGTTGGATTGTACTCCACCTGATAAACAACATTATCCTCCACAGGGAGTAAGACCTCGGGACCCGTGGGGTCATCCTTTTTACACCCCTGAATCATTATCAATAAAAATAATATCAATAAAAAAGCAAATGATTCCCCCGGTACATGTTTTTTCATAGAACCTCCACACGAAAAATAAATAAAAGAAAAAGATCCGCTGTACCTATACCGGTAGCAACGGATCCTAATAATAACTGGTTTCGTTACTTCACCAGTAACATCTTTTTTATACTAACGAAATTACCTGAACTAATTTTATATAAATAGCAACCGCTTGAGAATGAATCAGCTTTGAAGTTAACTTCATAACTTCCGGCTTCCTGCTTTTGACTTACTAATTCTTTTACCATATTCCCAAGAATATCGTATACTACTAGTTGCACCTCTCCGCTTTGGGGAATTTCATATCTGATTTTCGTCTCGGGATTAAAAGGATTCGGATAGTTCTGTGACAGGGTGTACCTTACGGGTGCTTCCAGTTTAATCTGTACTGACTTACTCAAGGTTACTGTGCCATTGTTATCAATCTGATGAAGCTGATATTCATAAACACCTGCGCAATTCACTTCATCCAGAAAAGCATAATCCTTCGGGGAGTTTGAATTTCCACTTCCACTTACGAAACCAATCTTTTCCCAATTAAAAAAGACAGTATGAGGCTGGGCATTCTGTTTTCTTCTGTAAACTTCAAACCCGTAATTATCTTTTTCTGTTTCGGTTTTCCAGAAAAGGTTGATTCCTTTAACTGTTATCTTTACATCAAATGCACTTAACTCCACCGGCAGGGGATCTGTAGTGGAGGCAATAGCAAACTCGCTGAAGCTGGTTAAACTGTTTGCCCTTATTTGCGTGGAAGTTAGACCGTCAAACCCGGGGGCTGTATAACTCCCCCAAATCGCCCAGGTACCGGTAGCATTTTCACGCTTAAGTATTCTAAGATTGTTTGTGTTTGTTATTCCCGAAATCCCGCTTATATCAAAAATTACTGCTGTGTTAATTTCAGCAAGTGTAGTTCCGAGTCTCCAGTATAGTGGAGCTACTGCATTAAGACCCTCTGGCAAAGTACCATTGGGAGTTTTAATAATTTGACGTGCATGAACAGATCTGTTTTGCAAATTAGTCCCCTCAGGTGTAAAGGAAGCAATGTTAAACTGCACCTTTGCATTATTCAGAGGTAGCAAACCAACGTTGTTAACAGGAGCAGCAGCTATATTCTGTTGTACCTCCGCGCTCCTCAATATCAGAGTATAGACAAATGCGCCATAACAGTTCTGTATAGTAGGACTGAAAGAGTAATAATCGAACTGTACCTGATTATTCCCATTGTTGAATTTTGCCACCCACGCGGGATCGCTGTTAACAACATCAATTGTTCCGTGACCAGACCCAACAACCTTATCGCCGGGTCCGAATGGGATTGGATAATCAACATCCAACTCAATCATGGCATTAATAACAGCTAATTTGGTAACCCCTCCAACTTTTATAGTTCCTGATCCGCCTGTATATGTTCGTGTATCCGCCATAAGTCCATTTGGACCTGCATCCGGTGCACCCCAATTTTTTCGGTTCAGATTTGAAATTCCAAAAGCAGTGAAATCAAGAGTAAGATTTGCCACCCCATCAATCAAATCGGTATTCTCAACAACGCCATTTCCATAACTAGCCTGACCAGAACCTTCGTCACCATAAGGGGGGCAGCATTCAGCATCATCATAAGTTCCGGGATCAGAATTCCAGAGCAAAGACTGATATGCATAATACCCACAATCTGTCTGAGGATATACTCCGCAAGCGACCCAATTGCAGTTATTGCTATGGCTAAAGGGAGTGGAAGGAATCTCTGAAGGGTGCATATCCCCAACCCAAGGGCCGGTAGAAGGACCGGCATCAAGTTTGCAGTCGAATGAGATCCCGAAAACCAGGGGTGCATATTTTGTGAAAAAATCTTGCCCCCCCAATCCGGACAAATTGGGATTATTCCCTAATTCAAAACCACCCGGATCACCCGGAATACATTCATTTGAAAAATCTCCGTTGATTGCCGTAAGAATAACAAAAATCCTGAAAGCTTGTGAATTATCCACGCCCGAAAAAACAGATAAGGGTATCTTCATCTCCACACCTTCATTTGCATTACCTGCAAAGTTGTTTTTGTAAGCAAAAGTAATATTGCCAACTCCTCCAAATGTTCCTCCGAGATTTGCTGCGACACTTGTTCCGGTTTGATCCGGAGTATTCCCAATAAACGCAGATGACATTACTCCCAATGTACCGTAACGGCAAGCATCAAGGTAGAAATTTGTATTCCCCTCCCCTTCATTAAAGGCAAGTGCAAAATCCACATCAAAATCCATTGTGGCACCGCCAATGTTTGTAAAGACTCCCACAGCCCCGGCACCAAGAGTATTATCCCCTCGTCCGATATATCCAGAGAAGTCAAAGAATATGAGAAAATTATTGTTCGAGCTCACTTCTCCTGATACTCCTAAATAAATATCAGAACCATCACAATGGTACTTCAAAACACCCAGATCATCAGCATTTCCAAGACTATTCTGACCGCTCGCAAAGGCAGCGATTTGTGTATAGCTTGCATCGGAAATATCACCGTTAATAACGGGTTGAGATTGCAGATTTAGAGTAAAGGCAATAAATAAAATCAGTAAATATGTCTTCATACCTAACCTTTCATTAAATTAAAATAATACTCATATACATATAAAACCAAAGAAAAAACAGCATAATTAATAAATCACGAAATTTTCCCAGAGTATAATCTACCCGTCATTATATCCTCTGTTTGTATTTAAAATATTAAGGAAGAGACTGTTTAAGATCTTCGTGAATTAAACTTCCGGATGAAAATATGGAACTGAGTATTCTTTAAATTAAGCGTACACAAGACCCCCCCTTTAAGCGGGGGTGAAGAGGTGATTTCACTATTCATGACAGAAGATACCATTTTATGGCATTTAATTTATTTTTCATACAATAAGTTACACTCACACATACTGATTACTCCCTGATTAAAAAATTGCCCTTTTCTATAGCTTGAAAAAGTATCTTCTGAAATCTACTTAAATTTTCAATGAATGTCAAGTAATAAATAGAAAAACATAATTATGTTTCGATCACTTCTACTTTTTACTCAACAGAAATGGATACAATGCACTTGGTTGGAGTGTATGGATATAGGACTATATGATTTAGATGAAGACAAAAGAGAGAATGTCATTTCGCTGCGCGGCTAATAGGTGGTCATTAATGGTAAAGAATAGAACACGGATAACACGGATTTGGTAGATTTTCGCGGATAAAAAAAGAAAAATGTTTTTAATGTCCCCTATTACCTGTTACCTGTTTTTCGGGTTGGATATACGAAAAAAAGTTGCAAAGTTGCGGAAATGGCGTTTTTGGCTTCAAATCAACATTTCCGAAGCAAAACCACTTTTTAAAGTTGCTGAGATTTTCTTGGGCTTTTTCGGACACACTTCCCTTCTGCTTCCCTTTCGCCCGGCTTTAGATCGGCTTTAGTGGCAGGTAAGTAGTTGTTTATTGAATGAACCAGACAGCCTCATAAAGTTGCAACAAATTTGCAGGTCTTAGAATCTGAATTTTATCGGTAACGTGATCTCCGGAACACTTTTCGCTGAGGAGAAAGGCTGACTCCCGGAGTTATGTTTTTTTTGATAATTAGCTTTTTTTCAGTATATTTGCTTTGTTATTTCCGAAAGTTAGGAAAAATGATAATAAAAATTGCCGGTTTAAGTGATAGCCTGAATTTTTTGGAGTTCAGCGGGAATGTAAAGGAACTTAAGCTTGAGGAACCTTTCAGGGATAATTACTCCCTTAGCTTGAGTTTGGATAAGTCCCATAGCCAGTTAATTCTTTCGGCTTCTTTAAAATTAAAGGCGGATTTTATTTGTGACAGGTGCGGTGCTGAGTTTACCGATGACGTTAATACTGAATTTAAACAAGTTTATTTGTTCGGTGTTGCACCCGAGGATACAAAGGATACTGAAATTGTTTATCTCCCTTTCGATACGGATAAAATCAACCTGGGCAATGACTTGTATGACTATGCACAGCTGAGTATTCCGATGAAGAGACTGTGCAATGATGATTGTAAAGGTTTCTGCCAAAAATGTCATGCAAACCTGAATGTTGAAAAGTGTGTTTGCGTTGAGGAAGAAATAAAACCTCAGTGGGAAGAATTACAAAAGCTGAAAAATAAATTAAAAAAATAAATAATAATAACGGAACTAATTATGCCAAATCCTAAAAGAAGACATTCGAGTACTCGAAGAGACAAAAGAAGAACACACTACAAAGCAACAGCGTCGGCTTTAAGTGCCTGTGCTAATTGCGGCGAAATGAAACTAGCTCATCGTGCTTGCCCATCATGCGGTTACTACAGCAGCCGCTCCATGCTTATCCCAAAGAGTTAATCCTTATTCCCTAAAAATGTCTCTTCCGGAGAATAATAATAAAAAGTGTCGGATAGCAGTTGATGCAATGGGGGGCGATTTCGCCCCTCTGAATCAAATTAAGGGAGCTATTGAAGCTCAGTCCGCTTCGGACTTCATTGAAGTTTACCTCATTGGAAAATCTGACATCATAAAAAATTGCCTGAAGGAAAATAATCTCACCTTTTCTGAAAACAGAATAATTCACGCGGAAGAGGTTATTGCAATGGATGAAACACCAACACAGGCAATAAGAACAAAGAAAAACAGTTCCATTGTTCTAGGAAATAAACTTATTAAGGAAAACTCACTTGATGCCTTTGTGAGCGCCGGTAACACAGGCGCGATGATGGCTTCTGCCACGCTGGATCTTGGACGCATTCCTGGGTGCGGAAGACCGACAATAGGCTCGATAATGCCCTCCGAAAAAGGAATCACAACGCTATTTGACGTTGGAGCAAGTGTTGATTCCAAACCTGCCCATATTGTTGAATATGCAATTATGGGTAGTATCTATGTAAAAGAAATATTTAATATCCCTGAACCGAAGGTAGGACTCCTTAGCGTTGGCGAGGAGGATTCTAAGGGAAATGAAGTAACGATTGCCGCGCTTCCTCTCCTTAGGAAAACCAACCTTAATTTTGTAGGTAATGTTGAGGGTAGGGATATACTTAACGGATCTGTTAATGTCATTGTGTGCGACGGCTTTACGGGAAATATAATTCTTAAGTTTGGAGAAAGTGTTTTAACTTTGCTGAAAAATCTGGTGCGTAGTTATGCGGAGAAGGGTTTTGTCAACAAACTTAAAGCTCTTTTGATTAAGAGTACACTTAAGGAAATCCTGAAGGGCTTTGATTATCAGGAACACGGCGGAGTGCCACTGCTTGGCGTAAAGGGGGTTTGCATAATAGGCCATGGAAGCAGTACTCCCAAAGCTATGAAAAATATGATCCTCCGTGCTTTTGATATGCATAATAAAAACTTAATTAAGAAAATCGAGAATTCGTTAAAAGAATATTCACTCTAAAACTATTAGGAAATTTATGATTGATAAACGTGTTTTTGCCACCATAACCGGTGTTGGGCATTATTTACCGGAAAAAGTACTGGATAACAAATATTTTGAGACTATTGTTGACACTTCCGATGAATGGATAATGACGAGAACAGGTATTAAGGAAAGAAGAATGATTGAGGATGGGGCTACTTCTGACCTAGGAGCAAGAGCTGTGCTTGACCTGCTCAAGTCAAAAAATATGTCCTCTGAAGAAATTGATTGTATAATTACAGCTACTGTTACCCCCGACTATTTTTTCCCGAATACTACCTGTCTTATTCAGCAAAAAATCGGGGCGGTAAACGCATGGGGTTACGACGTTAATGCGGCTTGTTCGGCATTTCTTTTTGCGCTTGAATCGGCAGCGGGACTGGTTGAAAGCGGGAAGTATAAAAAGGTGGTTGTGGTTGGCGCAGATAAAATGACTTCGATTACCGACTATCAGGACAGGAATAATTGTATCCTGTTTGGCGATGCAGGTGCGGCAGTCTTGCTTGAGCCAACTGAAGATCCAAAATATGGTATTAAAGACAGCATTCTTAGAATTGACGGAACAGGGAGGGATTTTCTGATGATGAAAGCGGGGGGAAGTGCAATGCCCGCAAGTGAAGAGACTGTGAAGAACAGACTACACTACATTTATCAGGAAGGTAAATCCGTTTTCAAGTTTGCCGTTAAGGGAATGGCTGATGTTTCATACGAAATCATGCAGAAAAACAATCTCACTTCTGAGGATGTGGCATGGCTTGTTCCACATCAGGCAAATCTGCGAATCATTGATGCCACGGCACAGAGAATGGGACTTCAAAAAGAGAAGGTGATGATCAATATTGATAAATATGGTAATACTACCGCCGCGACTATCCCACTCTGCCTGGTTGAATACTACCGAAACGGGAAATTGAAAAAAGGCGATAATGTAATCCTGGCAGCATTTGGTGCGGGATTTACATGGGGCTCTTTGTATTTGGTATGGGGGATGGATAATGTCTAAACGAGCTTTTCTTTTTCCGGGACAGGGTTCCCAGTATATTGGAATGGGGAAAGATCTGTACGAGAATTCTGTAGAAGCTAAGGAAATGATCCAGACGGCGGATAATATTCTTGGAGTAAATCTTTCCTACATCATGTTCAATGGCCCGGAAGATGAACTGAAGCAGACTGAATATACACAACCAGCAATTTTTCTGCACAGTGTTATTTTAGCTTCGATAATCAGGAGACTTGATTTTGAAGCTTCAGCGGGACACTCGCTTGGTGAGTATTCTGCGTTGGTTGCATCTGGCGCTATTCAATTTCTCGACGCTCTGAAACTTGTTCGCTTCCGCGGGCAGTCTATGCAACAGGCAGGGATTGAGAATCCCGGGACGCTGGCTGCAATTATAGGTCTTTCGGGAGATGCGGTAGAGGAAGCATGTCTTGAGGCTTCCGCAGCAGGCATAGTTCAGTGTGCTAATTTTAACGGCGCGGGACAGGTGGTTATTTCGGGCTCGATTGATGGAGTCAGGAAAGGAATGGAAATCTGTAAAACTAAAGGAGCCAAGCTAGTTAAGGAATTGGTCGTTAGCGGTGCATTTCACTCCCCTCTTATGCAGTCCGCAAAGGATAAACTTGGTGTTTCACTGGAGACGGCTAATATATTCAATGCCCGACGCCCCGTTTATGCAAATGTTACTGCAAAACCGATTACTGATAAGGACACTATCAAGAACTTGCTGTTTGAGCAGGTTACTTCACCGGTGCGCTGGGAAGAGACAATACGCAATATGGTTGCGGACGGGTTTACAGAATTTGTTGAGGTTGGACCGGGGAAGGTGCTTCAGGGACTGGTAAAACGTATAATCCCTGATGCACAGGTTTCCGGAATTGATAAATTTACTGATGTTGAAAAATATTTATAATGAAAACTAATGAAAAAATAATTAAGGGCATAAAGATTGATCCCAACATTTTCACATTTAAGTACTCGTGTCAGTGCAATGGCGAGTGTTGTAATTATGGTGTTTATGCCGATCTGAAAGAACATGAATTTATTCTCTCCATCAAGGACAGGATTATTCCAATGATGGATGAAACTCAGTCCACCAATATTGAGGACTGGTTTGAGGAGCCTTGCGAAGATGACGATTTCGAATCGGGCTATGCAGTTGGGACTGAAGTAATAAACGGTAAATGTGCTTTTCTTGATAAGAACGGATTGTGCGTTCTTCAGAAATTGGCCGATTTAGATGGCGTGCATAAATGGGAATACAAACCAATTTATTGCGTATTGTTTCCTTTAGTGGTGTTTGAAAACGAGCTTACTATAGATACAGAACATATTGACAGGTTAAGTCATTGTAACAAGCATAATCCAAACTGCGAAACTACCATTTTTGAATACTGCACAGAGGAAATAATTCATCTGATGGGAGAAGATGGTTTTGAGGAATTAAAGCAATACAGGGATGAAGTACTGGCAGGGTCCCTGAATAAAAATGATTGATTTTACTTTGGTAAAGTCGTTAAGTTTGGATATATTTCTATTTATTTTTGCGGATTCTATAAACTGATTAAGAATGATGTGTTTCAATTAAAATATAAGGAAGAAAATGTTAAAAGATAAAGTTGCGGTTATCACAGGCGGAGCCCGGGGAATAGGAAGATCCATTGCGGTTGAGTTTCTTTCCAACGGTGCTCATGTAGTACTGCTCGATAAGTTCTTTCCTGAAGATTTTGACTCATGGATGGAACAGATGAAAGACCATAACAGAACTATACTCCACAAATCAGTTGATATTACAGATGCCAAGGCTACCGATGCCGCTCTGGAAGAGGCAAATAAGGAGCTTGGCAAGATTGATATACTGGTTAATAATGCAGGAATCACAAGAGATAAATTACTTTTAAGAATGACGGATGAGGATTGGGATCTGGTTCTGGCAGTGAATTTAAAAGGGGCTTTTGTAGCAGCGCGTTCGGTTTTAAAGTATATGATTAAACAGAAATCGGGGAAAATCATAAATATTTCATCAGTAGTTGGAATAATGGGGAATGCAGGTCAGGCTAATTATGCCGCCAGTAAAGCGGGAATGATAGGCTTAACCAAGTCGGTTGCCAAAGAACTCGGAGGCAGGAATATTACCGTAAATGCGGTTGCACCGGGTTATGTGGAAACCGATATGACTCATCAGCTAAGCGATGAACAGAAGGCAACTTTTCTGCAGATCATACCTCTTAAGCGGGGATGTAAGCCGGAAGAAATTGCAGGTACTGTAGCTTTCCTTGCTTCAGATAAGGCAAACTACATTACCGGACAGGTAATTGCCATAGATGGCGGAATGACAATGTAATTTTTTTTCAACCAATAAAGGAGATACAAGATGGACATTGAAGCAAAAGTAAAAGAAATCATCATGGACAAATTAGGTGTTGATGAGTCTCAAATTACTCCTGAAGCTTCATTCACTAATGACCTCGGTGCCGATTCCCTCGATAACGTCGAGTTGATCATGGGCTTCGAAAGTGCTTTCAATATTTCAATTCCTGATGAAGATGCCGAAAAAATCGGTACCGTCGGAGATGCTATTAAGTACTTAACCGAAAAATTAGGTTAATTCAGTCTTAAGGAGTTGTTCCTAACAGAGCAACTCCTTTTTTTTAACATTTGTAAAAGGTATTTATGCAGAGACGGGTAGTAGTCACTGGTTTAGGCGCTGTTACTCCCATTGGTAATAACGTTTCCGATTTCTGGGATGGTCTTATCAGCGGTAGAAATGGTGTTGATTTAATTTCAAAATTTGATACTTCCAAATTTACTGTAAAGTTTGCAGCCGAAGTGAAAAACTTCGACCCGGGACTTTTTATAGAGCGTAAATCCCTCAGCCGCCTAGATCCATTCACACAATATGCCGTATCTGCCTCGGAAATGGCACTCCAGGATTCAAAGATTGATCTGAATAAAATTGTTCCCGAAAGATTTGGAGTGCTACTGGGAAGCGGTATCGGGGGAATCAAGGCGTTGCACGACCAGTTCAAACAATACTACGTTACCACTCAAGAGGACCCCAAAAGGATCAGTCCTTTCTTTATCACCATGCTAATAGCGGATATAGCCCCGGGGTATGTTTCTATACGGTATGGGTTAAAGGGACCGAACTATGCAACCACATCTGCTTGTGCTTCAGGTTCGCATGCAATTGCAGATGCCTTTATGCTGATACAGCGTGGGAGTGCCGACATTATGTTCTGCGGCGGTTCGGAAGCGGCTATTTCCGAACTTGGCGTTGGTGGATTTAGTTCGATGCGTGCCCTCTCAACCTGGAATGACAGATATACAGAAGCATCCCGTCCATTTGACAAAGAGAGAAACGGTTTTGTTATGGGAGAAGGTTCGGGAGTTATAATACTTGAGGAACTTGAGCACGCACTGACAAGAGGCGCACAAATCTATTGCGAAGTGGGCGGGGTTGGGTTGACCGGTGATGGCTACCATATAACCGCACCTGATCCCGAAGGGTATGGTGCTCAGCGCTCGATGCTTGAAGCTATCAAGGATGCGGGTCTTTCCGCTACAGATATTGACTATATTAACGCTCACGGTACTTCCACTCCCCTTAATGATGTAACGGAAACAAATGCAATAAAATCGGTATTCGGCGACCATGCGTATAAACTTGTGGTCAGTTCTATAAAGTCAATGACAGGTCATCTTTTAGGTGCTGCCGGTGGTATCGAGGCAATTGCAACTGCACTTTCGGTTGAAAATGATCTTATCCCCCCGACGATCAATTATTCAGTCCCAGATCCTGAATGCGACCTGAACTATTCCCCGAATGCCCCCACTAAGAAAGTGATCAATACGGCAATTTCGAACACGTTCGGATTCGGCGGTCATAATGCTTCAATATTATTTAAGAAATTCAAGGAATCGTAATGCTAGGTTTTCTTTCTAAATTACTCAGAAGATCATCTGAAGTAAAAATATTAAGTAAGAAGACTTTAAATCAACTTGAGAAATTAATTGGTCATAAAATAAATAATCAACAACTTTTCATTGAAGCTTTTTCACACCGATCGGTAGTTGACAGAAAAAAATTCAAAGCTTCAAATGAGAGGTTGGAATTTTTGGGCGATGCCGTTCTAAGCTTCGCTATTGCTTATGCGCTTTTCAAAAATTTTCCCGAGAATGATGAAGGTTTTCTAACTAAGACCCGTTCGAATTTTGTGAATAAAAACACATTATACGATGCCGGAGTTCGAATTAACCTTGTCGACTACCTCTTTATCAGCCGTGAATTACTTGCATCTGCAAATATGGGAATAAAGACCATTGTTGCAGATGCCTTTGAGTCGCTGATAGGGGCAATATACCTTGATCTGGGATTCGATACTGCATACAAATTTATTAATCGCTATCTGCTTGAACCTAATCTTAAAATCGGACTGCATTTGATTGACGAGAACTATAAAAGTCAGCTGCTTGAACTTACACAAGCAGTGCGACTTGAAAATCCCAAATATGTGGTAATCAAGGAAGAGGGACCTGAACACGACAGAGTATTCACAGTTTCAGTGAGTGTTTCAAACGAAGAGCTTGGAATAGGAAAAGGAAGAAGCAAGAAAACAGCTGAGCAGGATGCTGCAAAACATGCTTTCGGAATTATGAAAGCACGGTTGATTAAAGCAAAATAATTTTTTCTTACAGGGAAATAAGCAAGGGTTCCCCTAATCAGGGAACCCTCTTTTTTTTAAAGCTTGGAAAGACCTTTTAGATCCATAGAATAAGCAATTTTCTTCAGAAGTTCCGTATCTTTCTGATCATCAGCACGCATGGTTACAAGGAATCTGTATCCAATAGCCAGGGTAACTTCAGCGGTTTTATCCGGTATAGAATATTTTTCAAATCCCATAACGCGGTCAATATCTGTCTTAAAGGTTTTTTCGTAACCATCCTGATTTTCAATACTAACCCCGGCAGCCCAGAATATCAAGCCTGCGTATAAATCAACAGCCTGATTATAATCAATTAAATCAACAGTAATATAATTCTCACTGCCATCCTTCCCTTGTTTTGTATATCTGGTCTTTGCCTGCGAGAGAGAGAAAATGCCCATATTCACAGATTCCCCCTCGGGTTTCTGAACATCATAACCATTAACTGTTTTGGGCAGATACTCAATTAGCTTTGAGAAGTGGAGGGCTAGAGTATCCCCTCTTTTAACTCTTTCCTCCCTGGCTTTCTGAGATTCACTCATCCCTTGCTCCATATTTTTAACAATATCGGGGGCTTTCTGCATCATTTCGATTGCGTTTTTTGTATCGTCTGCTTTATCTCCGCAGCCGGTATAAAGGAATGGAAGAAGTAGTCCTAGAACCAAAAGTTTTTTCATATTAACCTCACATTAGTTACTTAAATATTTAATAAAGCGCCAACAATGCCAATACAATTTTTCACAAATCCAATTTACGGACAATCCCCTGCCTTTTTAAGGTTCTTATCAATCTGCCAGAGAGTTTTGGAACCACCGAATCCAATCAACCCGAAGAAATCAAAATCATATCCCACAGCCCCGATAAAGGAGGCATCTATTTTCATACAGGGATGAAGACCTGTTACGAAGCTACCGCCGATTAAGAAAGCAGTATGAATATAGGGAACTACCAATCCACCCAGGATAGAAACTTCAAATCGTGGGAAGGTCAGACCAAAATTAGCCCCCGCAGCGGCTGAAGTTGCAACATGAATAGAATCACTATTCGATTCAAACTGTATCGGTCCTGCGTTTGCAGTTACGCCGACTGTGCTCCCGGCATATTTTAATCCCACATCACTGTTATAACTGAATTTCGTTTTTATGTAAGCCGATGCGTCAATTGTGCCGAAGGTTGTATTGACCACGAACAACATTTTTAATTTCAATACCACGGGAACTCCTCCAACCACCGTCGGAATTTGCAGAAGTACAAACGGGAGTTCTATAGCTCCAAAGAGTTCACTAAGCTGCGAAGTTGCTGTAAGGGAGAGAGTAATTTCGCCTTGTAAACCGGACATTGTATGATCGTAATTTTTCAGACTGCTGTTTTCATATACTATTTTCCCCTGATTCTTGAACTTCTGAAGGTAACCTTCAAAAGCATATTTTGATTGAGAAGCTCCTTTTTTCTTAATGACTTCGCAAGTGGCATCGAGTTTTGCGTCATTCAACTTGAGGGTAATAGTCCCTTTGAGATCCTCTGAAAATTTGACTTCGAAAGTCACATCCTCGGCACCCTCCTTGCGGATAGTCGGATACCCCGAGACAATGCTGATATCCTTTTTCATATCAGAAGTAAAACGTACCTCTTTATCCCAGTAAATTGTTGCATCGTCAATCGCCTCATTCATATTAACTGCCTCGGCTTCCACTTCCACCGTGTTCCCCAAATCCGTTACCGATGTAATCTTTCTGATGACCTTGCCGTAAATAAAAATAATGTCGTCCACATCCAGGCCAGATACTTTTGTGTTGGATTTGTTGAACGTGATATTTGTGTAATCCTCATTATTGCTGCCAATTGCACCAAGTTCATTCTCTCCAAATGCAACAGTTCCCTGAGTCCATGTGATAGAGGCGAATGTAGAATCGTTTGCGGGAGGGGTTACGGGAGTTACAGGATTGCTGTCCTTACTGCAGCTTTGCAGCAGGATTAGCGATACTAAAATTAGGGTAAGATTCAATACTGTTTTCTTCATACCTGACCTTCATTTTATTGAATAATTGTTTAATTAATTACCAACCTCATCATTTTTCGAAACTAGAGGGAGAAGTATTGTGAACACTGAGCCCTTGCCGACTTCACTTTTTACCGTTATATTTCCGCCCAGTACTTCGGCATATTTCTTCGCTACTGTCAGACCAAGCCCTGCTCCTTCAAAATCTCTTCCCATACCTTCACTTACCTGTCTGAATTCCTCGAAAATAAGCTCTTGTTTATCAACCGGGATTCCTGTACCTGAATCAGAAATCACTATGTTAAAATACAAATCATTTTTGAAAACTTCAACTCTTACAAAGCCCTTTTCAGTAAATTTTATTCCATTCTTGATAATACTGCTTGTTATCACTCTCACTAAACCGATATCGGTTGTAGCAATTAATTCGCTTGCACCGGGTTTGAACTCAAGATTCAGAGCGCTGTCTATTGCAAATTCCTGCTGTTGCTCCACCTCCTTTTTAATAACAGGGAGAATGTCCTTCTCCTCGAGAGTCAGGATAATCCTGCTGTTCTCAATCCTGGAGAAAGTCAGAAGATTTTCCAAAGTATCCAGTAGTCTGTTTGCGCTTTTACGGATACCATTAGCCATTTCCTGAATATCCGGTTCACTTTCGAGTCGGTCCTCCAGAATCTCAGTAAATCCAAGAATACCTATGAATGGGGTCCGAAGTTCGTGACTCATATTCGTAAAGAAACTGGATTTAACTCTGTTCATCTCTTCTGCCTTATTCTTTGCGATTGTAAGTTCTTTAATTCTCTCCCTGTTTTCGGTTTGGTCGCTGAATACTACTATCACACCGGTAATCACTTTTTCTGTATTGACCACTGCGGCTATTGTGCCATCAACGGGAATATTACTTCCGTCCTTCTTCCTCAGAAGCAGCCTGGTTCCGAGATTCAAACTAATCCCCTCAGTTACACTTCGATAGATTGGCGGAAATGTCTTTTCTCCCGTATCTTCGGAAATAAATTCAGCAACCTGAGTAAAACTATGTCCCTTTGCCTCTTGCTCTTTCCAGCCGGTTAGTTTTTCGGCAACGTGATTCATCAGTTGAACCTGTCCGTCAATATTTGTGACAATAATTGCCTCTCCTATACTATAGAGAGTTGTCTTGAATTCTCCTTCAGTCTTCCAGAGCCGGGTAAATATACTCACCTTCTTTTTGTTGTAATTGTATGCCAGGAACAATGCCACGATTGATATAAGCAGAATCGTAAAAGCTATTATCCAAACCGTCTCAGCAATCAGCTCATCTATTATTTCACTTTTATCAACTTTTGTTGCAATAATCCAGTTTGTACGTGGAACGGGGATTATCCAGGAATAAACTTCCTTTCCGCGATAATCTTTTCCCAAAAACTTTCCTTTGACACCCCTTGCGCCCGCAACTCCGGGATTTGATGAGTCGGACACTGGTTTCTTTAGCAAGAATGATTCGTCATAATCTGCCAGCCTGAGATTATTTAAGTAGAGTACACTGTCTCCATCGCGTCTGAAAAGAAGAGTTTCGGAGGTTTTTTTGCTGTCCAAACGGGTAAGAACCACGCTATATAAACGTCGGCGTGGATTAACCTGAAGAAGCAAGTATCCTTTAATCTCACTATTTCTGAGAAGCGGAGTAATGTAATCAATTGAAGGATCATATCTTTTCGAAATCCTGTACAAGTCAGTAGTCACCACTTGTTTTGTTTCATTCACTTTCTCAATGGTCTGCCAGTGGAGAGGGAGTAATTCGCCTGTTTTTTTATTCAGATTGATTAATTCTTCGTTCTTATCCGATATCAAAACTATATTAATGAACCAATTACTTTCAGTAATAAACTCCAGATATGTTTCGAGTGTTTTTTTGTTTTCCGGACTTCGGTTTTTATTGAATGCAAGATATGCATCAACGAGAATTTTATTCTCGGAAAGTTCATTTGCATGCCTGATGATATCGTCGTTCCAGTTAATTATCTGAATAGTTTTAAGAACAGCGTTGTACTTCAGAGCGTCGAATCGTTCAGTTTCAAGTTTCTCCCAACTGGTTAAAAAATACCAATATCCTGACAGAATTATCAGGAGAGAGAGTACTCCAAAAAGGGTGTAAACTCTTTTTTTGCTTGAAAATAGATTCATTTTAATAATTACAAAATTTTTATTATTGAAGATATATATTACCTGTTTTAATGAATTCATATTGTGATAAAAACCACACCCTTAATAAAGAGGATAAATCTTATTTTAAATGCAATATCTTTGGGTTTTTGTTAATACAATTTACATAAATTATTGTTAAGAAATATTTTAAATTAAAGATATTAAAATCAGAACCACTTATTCCTCTGGAAATCTGAGTTTCCTGATTATATTCAACCCTTTTTTTGTCCGCTTATCATTTTTATTGCCTGATTTCTTTCTATTTTGTTATTTTTGATATTTATTTATTGGAAGAAGTATGTTAGAAGTTATCAATCTTAAAAAAGAATATCAGACAGCTACAGCAGTTGACGGCATTTCCTTCCGGGTGGAAAAGGGAAAGATTTTCGGTCTACTGGGCCCGAACGGAGCAGGCAAAACGACCACAATCCGAATTATTCTTGATATTCTGAAGCCCACTTCAGGGGAAATCAGGTTTGACGGAAAACCGATTGACAAGGAGTTTGTTAATCACACCGGATATCTTCCGGAAGAGAGGGGTTTGTATCAAAAGAGCAGAGTGATAGACATAATTAGATATTTTTCCGAGCTGAAAAATGTCCATGCCAATCAGGCAATCGAAAACGGAGTGGAGTGGCTTAAGCGGCTTGAAATTTCACAGTACAAAGACCGAAAACTTGAGGAACTTAGCAAAGGCAATCAACAGAAAATCCAGTTTATCACTGCCATCCTCCATAATCCCGATGTACTCATACTTGATGAGCCATTCAGCGGATTTGACCCAATCAATCAGCAGTTAATCAAGGATATTATCCTTTCTTATGTTGACAATGGAAAGACAATGATACTCTCCACCCACCAAATGGACATGGCGGAAAAGCTTTGTGATGAGATATTCCTGATTGATAAAGGAAAAGAAGTAGTGGGTGGGAATATCAATGAAGTACGCAAGAAATATGGAAAGAACAGCATAAGGGTGGATTTTTCCGGGGATAAATCGTTGATCTCCTCCATTCCCGGAATTGTCGAGATTAATGTTTACAGCAACTATGCGGAAATTGAATTGAATGAGAGCACCAAACCGTCGGAAATTCTCAAAAAGCTTGTTGATATCGTTGAGATAAGGAATTTTACGATTCTTGAGCCTTCTCTAAATAAAATTTTCATTGATTTAATTAAAAAATCGTCGGAGTGAAAAGGATGAAAAAGTTTTTAGTTATAGCGAAATGGGAATTCCTGGAAAAATTAAGGACGAAAGCATTTATAATTTCTCTCTTTGTTACTCCACTTATTCTGTTCCTCTTTTCTTATCTACCGGGTAAGCTTGCAAACGAGGAGGATCAGACTACAAAACCTATTGGATTAATTGATTCCACAGGGCAATATACAATACCTCTGACGGAAAAACTATCTTCTTTGAGTTTCGGGAATAATCAGCCAAGATATTTGGTCCTCAATCTTGCGAAAAAGGATATTCCTTACGAACAATTAAAGAGCGACGCAAATGAAAAAGTGCTTGCGAAGAAAATCGACGGATACATATATATTAAATATGATTCACTTGCAAAGCCCGTAATTGAATACCGGTCCCGCTCGGTTGGCAACTTTCACGATCTGGATATGTTAGAGGCAACATTCAATGAGATGTACAGGCAAACAGAATTCCGGAAGTATAATCTTGATCCTGCCCTGGTTTCAAATATCACGAAGAAGATCGAAATAAAATCCATCAAAGTTGAGGAGGAAGGGAAAGAATCGAAGACTGATTTCTATGCGAAGTTCATGACCTCTTACATATTTATTATTTTGCTGATGATAACCATAATTTCCTCAGGAGGTATGCTGATAAGGAGTCTTGTTGAGGAAAAGAGCAACAGGCTGATAGAAATACTGGTATCGAGTTGTTCAGCAAATGACATGCTCGCAGGGAAGGTGCTTGGGCTTTCGCTGTTGTCACTTTTCCAGGTGGCCGTATGGATTGTGTTGGCGGTTGGATTTGCAGGCGCTTCACTCGCGACTATGATAAATCTGGATTCCCTGCTACTTGTACTGGTATATTTCATGCTTGGATTTGTACTCTATACTTCCCTGTTTGTAGGGCTTGGCAGTGTTGTAACCACCGAGCAGGAGGCACAGATGTTAACAAGTTATCTTTCGCTCGTCATACTCTTGCCAATAATAATAGCCATGCCGATAATGCAGAATCCGGATCTCCTGCTTGCTCAGATATTTTCTTATTTCCCTCTGACTTCGCCGGCAATTATGATACTTCGTCTGAATAATGTTGCAGTACCGGCAATTGAAATAATAATTACTGTGGGTATTTTAATTCTTTCTATTTATATTACGATATTGTTTTCCGCAAAGATATTCAGAATCGGGATTCTTTCTTACGGGAAAAGACCAGGAATTAAAGAAATTATATCGTGGCTTAGAAAGGAATAAAGTGTGATAGTCATAACGTCATTACTTGCAGCGGTTGTTCCAATACTTTTTTATCTGTTTCTGCTTTGGAAATACGACCGGTATGATCCTGAACCGTTGGGTCTGTACTTCAGGAATTTTCTTTGGGGTGCAGTTGGAGCGGTGTTTTTGGCAATAATCGGAACAGAGATGTTAACCTTTGCAACGTATCTGGTATATTCAGATGAAAAGACTATTTCCCTGCTTCAGACTGTTGCTTACGCTCCGCTGATTGAAGAAGCAACCAAGGGACTCTTCCTTTTCGGTACAGTCATTAGCAGAAAATTTGACAATATGACTGACGGAATAGTTTACGGTGGTGCAATTGGTCTTGGTTTTGGTATGACGGAGAATTTCCTTTACTTTATAAATTACGGCGAAACAGTTGTGGGCTGGATCATGCTTGTTATAATCAGAACTCTTTTTACCGCTGTAATGCATTGTGTCACTACCGGGACATTCGGGGCTTTTTTGGGATATGCTAAATTTGCACCGGCAGCAAAGAAATTCATGTTCCCAGTTTTCGGATTTGTTATTGCTGTCTTCATTCATTTCGCATGGAACTTCAGTGTGAGTTTTGAAAGCACTTCCCTTATCGGGTTTTTATTTTTAATATTAACGATTTCCCTGTTCTTAGGAACTTTTGCAAGGTCTATTTCGATGGAAAGAAAGATGATCTTTTCGGAACTTTCAGAAGAGAGTGCACTTGGACTTATTCCTCCCGTGCATCTTGATATATTAAACTCAAAGATCCGCGAAAATGCAGGGTGGATTGACGAATCAATTAGAAAGAATTATATTTCCCTGGCCACCACACTTGCTTTCAGAAAAATGCAGGCACGGAACAGTGCAGGTTATAATAGACTCTTTTACCAGAGTGAAGTGGCAGAGCACAGAAATAAAATATCCGAACTGCTTGCCAAACCCGAACTGTTAGCGGATTTATAGGAACTTATTTCATAAGCATAAGTTTTTTTACGCAACTAAAGTCATTAACAGTTAGCTTATAGAAATAAACTCCACTGGGGAGACTGCTTCCGTCAAACTCAATCTCATAGCTGCCAACACCACGGGTATCGTTCATCAGTTCCCTTATAAGATTTCCGAGAATGTCGTAAACTGCCAGTACCACCCTGCCGCTGCTCTTAACTCCAAATTTTATTTTTGTAACTGGATTAAAAGGATTCGGGTAATTCTGACTCAGGTTATATTCCGAAGGAGTACTTTCGTCGTTTACATCCATTCCAGGATAGGAAGTGTAGTTAACTTCAGCAGTAGGTCCATTGCCGTATTCATTAAACTGAGTGATTTTTACGAGATAATCCGTATACGGTGAGAGTAAGTCAACGATATAGAAATTTGAATGGATAACTATGTCAAGATTTATACCCCCGTCACTGATAAATTCAACCCGGTAATAATGAGGCGGAGGACACTCTTCGTACGCATCCCAATGAATTGAGAAATACTGATTAGGAATATTGGCCCCCGATGGAGGATAAATCCCGGTGATTGGCGGAGGTGGTCCGGCAGTCTTAAAATTTCCTATTGCGGATGTTCCTGTCCCATTTGCCATATAAGGAATAACGTGCCAAGTCATTTCAGAATTAGCAGGGAGTGGAATGGGAATTGCTATACTGGTATCAAATATGGCAGTCTGGGTATAGCACACCGTTCCCCCTGAACTTAACTCCAGGTTATAAAGTATGGAAGGATCTTCCCCTGCTTTTCGCCATACCAGAGTAGGGTTAAGACTAATGCAGGATCCCGAGGGTCCGACAATTGAAGTTGTAAGAGGTATATGAGTTACCGAGAAACTGAAGATTTCGGAAAACGGGCTTGAGGAGCCGATTTGACTGTTTCGGGCTTGAACCCGCCAATAATGAGTTTTTGCCTCATAGATATTAAACCTGTAGAAAGTATCCAAAACCGTCCTGTAAAGCACTAAGGGATATGTAAATTCAGGATTGGAGGAAATCTGGAGTACGTAGCTGTCAGCCTGGAAGGAGCTGTTCCAGCTTAAGGGGATCTGAGGAGTTAAAAGCGTGGAGCCGTTCAATGGTGCAGTTAAATTAGGAGCACTCAGATTAACACCTGTTGAAAAAACCTGCCAGTTTGTAAAGGAACTATTACCAAAAGCATTACTGCTTCTAACTCGCCATTGGTAATTCCTGCCTGCCGCAAGGTTCAACAAATATGTCGTATCCACTACATTCGGATTGTTCAGCAAATAGGAGCTTGAATTAATGTCCCATACCTGGAGTGTATATTTTACAGGGGGACATCCTTCCGATTTAGTCCATTTGATAGTGGCGGTTACTGGAACCAGCGCTCCGGCTATTGGTTCCAGTGGTGCCGTAGGGGTGGGCAGATCCCCTGTGATAAAAGTTCGAGTATTTGTTACCGATTGTCCGGTAGCATTTCTTGCATCAAGATGCCAGCGATAGGTTGTATTTGGTTCGAGATCGTAGGTCAGAGTATATGCAGTATCAATCGTTATAATTGTGTCTATGGGAGTATTCCCTTTGTACAGCCAGATGCGATATGTAAAAGGACTTGCCCCGGTTGGTGTGTACCAAAGAAAATCAGGTCTCCATTTTATACAGGAAGCATTGTTAACGGGATATACAATAGTTAAAAGTCCCGGAGGATCAGCCGGTGTAGTTAATGTTAAACTGCCGAAGGAGTCGGCAAATAATAAAATTGCCATTGTCAGGGATAAAAATAAAGCTTTACTGATTTTCATTTCTAATCCTTTATTATGTTTATTCTTTGGATTTGCTATGTAATACTTTTCAACCTTTAGATGTTAAACTTAAGGAATATTTTTGAGATAAGCAATAATTTTTGAAATTAATTGCCTGTATGGGATGCTAAAATCTTAAGGATATTTTAAGATATATAATAATTTCATATTTTAGAGAGGTAATTTAAGATATTTTGTAATGAAAGAAGACCTTGCGATAATAGTATTCCCCGATGCTCCCCTTTTTTCCATAACGGAGGAGATTGCTTTTCCTTCAATGAATACTGACTTTTCCTCCATATTATACCAGGCGATGTATCTGAATCATCTTGAATTTTTCAAGGAAAATAATGTTGCCGGCCGCTTCTACTTTTTACTCTATGAGTCGGACAGGAATAATATAACGGAAACATTCAAAGAGTTTTTCGGGACAGTACTACCTGTTTTTCTGCATAATCCGGGGGATTCGGCTGAATTACATAACTATATTGCAAAAATCGGTGAGAAATTTTCTTCGATGCTGATTTTCAGATCGAACAGCTTGGGGCTTTCAAGAAGTCTGCTTGATTCATATATTAATATGCTTGAAATGGATAACAATGTGCTCTTGTTATCCCACAGCAGTTCGGAACATGTGGTTGCATATGGGTTAAACCATTTTGATTCGGAGTTAAAACTTGAGTTTGGGACTAAACAGGTCCTTTTTACCGAGTGCTTAAAAAAAGTATCAGCGCTCGACCGATTTTTATTTGTATCAAAAGAACTCCACTCCCTTAACACACTGGAGGATTTCCGCACACTTTATTCACTCCTTTCCCAAAAAGAAAATTACAATCTTTGCAGTTTACGAGTACATGATATGCTTACGGATGTATTCATTGAATACAGGGAGATTCTTAAATGAGCAGGGTGGGACTTTTTGGAGGTTCATTCGACCCTATTCATAACGGGCATCTAATTACATCAATCGCGGTAAGGGAAATCAGGAAATTGGACAAGGTGATATTTATTCCGTGTTATATCTCCCCCCATAAACTTGCTGGGAGTCATTCGAGTGCGGAACACCGGCTGAATCTGGTTAGGACAGCAGTAAGTGAATATCCCTTTTTTGTAGTGTCCGACTTTGAAATAATCAGAGGCGAAGTGTCTTATTCAATAGATACCGTAAGACACTTCAAGCAGTTTTACGATGAGATTGATTTGATAATCGGCTACGATAATCTTATGGTGTTCGAAAGCTGGAAAGAACCTGATGAATTGATTAAACTTGCCGAACTTGTGGTACTGAGGAGGCAGTCAGATAACCTGGACGGAACAAACAGATTTTTCGATATAGCAAATTTTGTAGAAACTCCATTTGTTGACATAAGTTCCACAGAAATACGAGCAAGAATAAATAAGGGAAAGCCTGTTGAATCATTCATACCGGAAAATGTTTTAAAGTATATAATTACGAATAATCTCTATAAATAAAGATAGATAAAAGAATGTCAGATTTGAGTTTTATGGAAAAGTTAATATCCGGAGATAAGCGCACGATAGCGCGTGCGATAACTTACGTTGAATCCGAGTTCAGCGAGGCCGAGGATATTCTGAAGGGTGCTTTTACAAATACAGGAAAGGCTTACAGAATTGGAATTACGGGACCTCCGGGAGCGGGCAAAAGCACGCTTACAAATCAGCTGTGTAAATATCTGAGGAGTCAGGATAAGAAAGTTGGAATCATCGCGGTGGATCCTACAAGTCCTTTCACGGGAGGGGCACTGTTGGGGGACAGAGTGCGTATGGCGGAGATCGGGAACGATGAGGGGGTGTTTATCCGCTCGATGGCTACGCGAGGTAGTTTGGGAGGGCTTTCCCATAAGGCTGTAGACTGCGCGGATATTCTTGATGCCGCAGGGTATGATTATGTGATATTGGAAACTGTAGGAGTGGGGCAGTCAGAACTTGATATTGCAAAAGCGGCGGATACAACCATTGTCGTGATTGTACCGGAGTCGGGGGATTCCGTTCAGGCTATGAAAGCCGGACTTATGGAAATTGCCGACCTTTATGTGGTGAATAAAAGCGACCGCCCCGGAGCTGATCAGGCTGTAAATGCCCTCAAGACGATTTTAATGATGAAAGAACATGACGCTGATACATGGCTTCCTTCAATATTAAAAGCCATTGCCACGGAAAATAAGGGGATTGAGGAAATTTACAAGGCAGTTGGAGTGCACAGGAATTACCTGACCGAGAAGAAGTTTTTTACGATTCGCAGACAGAAGAGGTATTTGTCGAGGGTAAAAAAAATTGTTGAGAACAAGATACTGCATGAGCTTTGGAAAGCTCAGGATGATACAAGGCTGGATAAATATCTGGAAAAGGTAATAACAGACGGGATATCACCTTACCAGGTTGCCGATGAAATAATACTAAACTTTATGAAGAAGTTTTCCAACAGGTAAATGGCAATTAACCTCTGCAACTTTAAAAAGTGGTTTTACATCGAAAATGTAGATTTCAAACTCAAATCGACATTTCTGCAACTTTGCAACTTTTTTTCGTATATCCAGGCCGGAGATCGTTTCAGGCAAAAGTAACCATGCAGCAGGTAAAAGCCGGAAAATAATAAAGTGCCCGAGAGGATTAACTTAGCAAAGCCTTTTCTTCAAAATTGAGTATTTTGTTTAATAATAAAATAAAATGTCGTAATTTTGCGTAATTAAAAATGGAAGACTAAATTTAAAAGGGAAATTGTGGAAACATCTGACATAAAAGAACTTGAACTTCTGAAAGAAGTTAATGAACAAACAGCTCTGCTGATCTACGAATATAACTGCATTACCGGAGAACTGACATGGTTTGGTAATGCCGAAATACCCACAGGCTTTACCCTTCAGGAACTTAGAAAATTTGACATCAATATGTGGCTGGACAGAATTCATAAGGACGATCTGACCATGATTCATAATCAGGAAAAAGTTTATTCCGGTAATAAACGCCCCTTTACTCTATACTATCGCTTTCTGAACAAAGGGGGAGAATACATAAACCTCAAGGATAACGGAGTAGCTTTTTCAAATAATGAGTTGAAAGAAATCCGTGAAATTGGCAGAATTGAAATACATTACAATAATTTAATCAGTGAGTAATTTTATGAGAAATATTTTGTTGGTCGAAAATGACCTCATTAACTCTATGATAATAAAAAATTACCTTATTAATGACTATCAGGTGGACACGGTTGTGACCGGTTTGGAAGCAATTGAAAAGTCACTGGAAAAACAATACGATGTCATTCTGATGGATATTAACCTTGGGCATGGTATTGACGGACTCGTTACCGCCAGAAAAATCAGAGAAAAGGAGAGTTATAAAAATACTCCAATTGTTGCGGTTACAGCTTTTGCAATGGACGGGGATAAAGAAGACTTCCTTAAGAACGGGTGCACACACTACATATCAAAACCTTTCCTTAAAGATGAATTATTAGGATTAATAAAAAGGATCCTGCCGAAGTAGATTCCTGCTTACAGACTTGATCATTTTCAGAAAACCAATAATAAAAACGAAAGAATCATGAGAAAAAGTATAATTACATTGTTACTCCTTGCAAGTTTTATTTTCCCCCAAACAGACAGCCTGAATAAATCGAGTTGGACTACTTCAGGCAATCTCGGAATTAATGTCAATCAAATATCCTTAAGCAACTGGTCACAAGGTGGCGATAATACCCTCGCCTGGACTATTGTAACTAATATGACCGCAAATTATCTGGAAAACGGATGGAATTTTAAGAACAGCCTTAAGGTTGCTTATGGAAGGACTAAACTTGGAGATACTGAGTACCGGACAAATGATAATGAGATTTATCTCGAGTCGGTATTATCCAAAATTCTGGGATGGAGTATTGATCCATATTTAAGCAATACTGTAAGAACCTCAGTCGGAAACGGATTTGATTACAAGGCAAACCCGGTTGTCCAGGTAGCGGCTATTTTTGATCCCGGATACATTACCCAAAGTTTGGGATTTCAATATAAACAATCCACTTTTTTCACAACCCGTATCGGATTTGCAATTCAGGAGACATTTACTAACCAATACCGTCAGTACACTGACGATAAAGAAACTTTGGACAAGACAGAGGCTTTTAAGTTTGATACCGGTGTGGAGTCCGTCACCGAAGGAAATGTTCCCTTTGAAGATAATATGCTGCTTACAAGCAAACTAAGGTTATTCAGCAGATTTAACTCGCTGGATGTGTGGGACGTAAGATGGGATAACACAATAACAGCAAAAGTTTCCAAGTATATAAATGTAAATCTGAATGTACTTTTGATTTACGAAAAGAGTCAATCGCTAAAAACACAAATAAAAGAAGCCCTACAACTGGGCTTTGTATTTAATTTATTCTAAGAAAGGATACAAAAATGAAACTTTTAAGCGAATTCAAATCATTTGCGATGAAAGGGAATGTAATCGATTTAGCCGTGGGTGTTATCATAGGAGGTGCATTCGGTAAAATCGTAAGTTCTTTTGTTAGTGATGTAATAATGCCACCTATTGGAATGCTGATGGGCGGACTTGATTTCAAAGACCTTGCAGTAGTATTGAAAGAGGCAGTTGGAGATGCTCCCCCGGTGCTGTTAAAATACGGACTTTTTATAAATGCTTTGGTTGATTTCATAATTATTGCCTTTGCAATCTTCATGGCGGTAAAGGGAATTAATTCAATGAAGAAGAAGGAGGAAGAAAACCCTGCTCTACCCCCAACAATTTCCAAAGAAGTGGAACTTTTGGGCGAGATTCGTGATTTACTTAAGAAATAGGTTAGTTTTCATCCAACTCTCCTTACGAATGCCCTGTTGGTGGTAGACAGGGCATTTCTCATTTTAAATCTTCAAATCACCCTAAAGAAACAAGAAATTTAATATGATGAACAATAAGTTACCCCCTAAATATCGGAAAAAAAGTTGCAAAGTTGCGGAAATGGCGATTTTGGCTTGAAATCAACATTTTCGACGCAAAACCACTTTTTAAAGTTGCAGTGCGTTTTTTCGATTTTCGTATACCCTTCCCTTCTGCTCCCCTTTCGCCCGGCTTTCCATTGTTTTTTCCAGGACTCAATTCGGGGTGGTGGAATGGCAATTTAAAGGCGCTTTATACCCGCTTTTAGGAGTTGTGATCAGCTATTGCCTAACCAATGTTCAGGGTAATTAATCCGGCAGTAAGAATTATTGCGGTTTCAGTTCTTAGCCGGTTGGGGGTCAAATGGTAAAAATCCTTTCCATCGAAATCCGAATATTCGTTTCTGCTGAATCCCGATTCGGGTCCAAATATCAAAAAGTGGTGCTCTTCCGGATTCAGGCTAAGGGGAGAAAATTGCTTCTCACATTTTTGATCGAATACAATTTTTTCCCCTTTAAGGTGTTTAATTGCTTTGAGAGATTGGATTGTAGTGATATCCGGAAGATATGCACGCAATGACTGCTTCATGGCTGCAATGGTTATCTTCTTCCATCTTTCAGCTTTGAAGCTTTTTTTGATTGAAGTTTCTGCAGAGTAAACCAGAAAACTGGTAATTCCAAGTTCAACGCACTTTTCCAGTGCGAATTCAAATCTGTCGGGATTCTTCATCAAGGGAATGCAAAAGGTCAGATTATCAGAACAATTTTCATATTTTGTCTCCTTAATTATCTTTGCGGTTACTCCCTTATCCATTATCCCGGTAATTTCTGAATGATAGATTGTTCCCTTTCCGTCAGTGATGTTTACTTCGCTGCCTACCCCAAAACGCATTACGGAGGTGATATGCCTTGCTTCCTCTCCTTCGATTTTTATACTGCGGTTTGGTAAGTCAACCGATTCAGAAAAATACAGATGGGTATCAGATAAATATTCGTGTTTCATTATTTACCTTAAAAGGAAACTCCGATGTCCAGTATAAACTGCGATTTGAAATCTTCATCAAAAGCAACTTCAATTCTCCCCAGATTATAGGGAAGAACCAGGAAGGTCAAGCCCAAACCCCAGCCTTTACGCAGATCTTTTAGCTTGATTCCCTCATTGCGGAACTTGGTAAAACCTGCATCAGCAAATAACTGCGCAAATACGGCTACACGGTAAGTCAATAACTGACTTGGAATCAGGGGTAAATCTAATTCAATGTTCCATTCTTTTACAATCGGATGGCGAAGTTCAAGGGATGAGATAAAGAGCGTATGCCCTTCGTCTTTTTTATAATAATGCCCGCGGACCCTATCACTATATCCAAGAAATGAATATTCATAAAACGGAATCACTTTACCAAATGCATGTCTGCCGGCTATACGCCATTTTGAATTGAGATCTCCCCAAAGGGGAAGGAACTCTTTATAATCCATGTGAAGAATATTATAACTTACACCGTCAATATCCAAACCCTTTGTTACGAAATTAAGAAGCCCCCAGCGTCCCTGAAGTGGGAATTGTGCAAGGTCTCTTGAATCATAAAGATACTGCAAGCCAATATAATATACCCTGTCTATCCTTTCCCCCTCGCGAAGTGAGATTCTCGGAATGTACTCGGGAGTTTCTATAAACTGAAATCCTACAAAGGTGGTTATATAGTCAAACAGATCAAGTCTCTTGCCGATTGCAATCTGCGCCACGACGGTCTTCTGCTCGAATTCCTTTCCGACAATGCTTTCGGCAATCTGACTTTTGTTAACCGATTTGTTGTAGGAAAGTTCCCCCAGGAAAGATATTTTTTCCTTTTTGAAAAGGTAAGGGATGTTGTACCTGAATTTCAATTCGGTATCATATCCCGCCCCGAATCTGAAGCCCAGAAGTTCATTCCTTCCTCTGAAATTGTTTACGGTAATGTCCATTCCGAAAACAATTTTTTCATAGTCGTTGTCCTTGAAATCAATGAATGGTATGGGCCAGATGTACCAGCTTTCTTCCACCCGGATGGTGATATCGGTGGTGGAATCTTTTTGGGTCGGAATCAGTTCAACTCTCGTGAACAAGCCAAGACTGTAAATTCTTTCCCTGTTGAATTTCATTTCCTCAGCGTTTATCCTGTCACCGGATTTAAATGTAAGTTCCTCTAAAATAATGTATGGTTCAGTTATGTCATTTCCGGTAATTGCAATAGAGTCAATAAGATAGTAAGTGGTCGCGGTTTCAGATGATCGGGTATAATCCTGTCCTGCAACAATACCTGCCAGGAAAAAGAACGCAATTACAAGATATTTCATTTGCCTGTGAGCAATAATCAAAAAAGTCTGCTATGCTCTTCCATAATACACCTGTCCTGCACAAGTTCAATTCCGGCGCTCAGTATGCTCTTGGAAGCTGATTCACTTTTAACACCGTACTGAAACCAGACGTACGCAGGCTTGGCAATAATAATGTCGGTTACTATCGGTAAAAGGTTCTCCTCATTCACGAAAATATCAATCAGGTCAATCTGTTTGGGGATGTCGTTCAAAGAGGGATAAATTTTAATACCTTCGAATTCCCTCAGCGTGGGGTGAACACCAAATACCTCGTATCCTTTTTCTTTGAGATAAAGAGCCACGTCACCGCTGGGTCTGTTGGGCTTGTCTGAAATACCCACTACCGAAATGGTCTTAACCTTTTTTAATATTTCTTTTATACTGCTCATTATTTCTCCTTGTTTAAATTTCGTAGCTGCAACTGCAGATCAGATTCCTGTCGCCATAGGCGTTGTTAATTCTTGCCGATGAAGTCCAGAACTTATTTTTTTTCACAAAATCTGTTGGGAATGCTGCTTTCTCCCTTGAGTAAGGGTATTTCCATTCTGTTGCCACAACTATGCTGGCAGTATGCGGAGCATTCTTAAGAACATTGTTTTCACGATCATAAATCCCGTCCTCAATTTCCTTTATTTCAGTTCGGATGGCAATCATTGTATCGCAGAATCTGTCCAGCTCAAATTTTGCTTCGCTTTCAGTTGGTTCGACCATTAGTGTACCGGCAACGGGGAAGGAAACTGTTGGAGCGTGGAATCCATAATCCATCAGACGCTTTGCAATATCTTCCACTTCGAGATTAATCGAGTGTTTGAACTCCCGCATATCGAATATCAGCTCATGTGCAACTCTCCCCTTCCCCCCTTTATAAAGCACTTTAAAATGAGGCTCTAAACGCTTCTCGATATAGTTGGCATTAAGTATTGCAAAGGCGGTGGATTTCTTAAGCCCTTCCGATCCGAGCATCATTATATAACCAAGCGATATGATTAAAATATTTGCACTTCCGAATGGAGCTGCGGAAACTGCCGTGATGCCTTTTTTCCCGCCGACGTTTACGAAACTATGATTTGGCAGATATTCCTTTAAATGTTCAGCAACACAAATGGGTCCCATTCCCGGTCCGCCGCCACCATGAGGTATTGCAAAAGTTTTGTGGAGATTCAGGTGACAAACATCGGCCCCAATTCTTGCGGGACTTGTAAAGCCCACCTGCGCATTCATGTTGGCACCATCCATATATACCTGTCCGCCGGCTACGTGAATTATTTCACATATCTCAATTATTCCCTCTTCAAAAACGCCGTGGGTAGAGGGATAAGTAACCATCAATGCAGCAAGATTTTCCTTGTTCTCTTCAGCTTTTTTCCTGAGATCACTAATGTCAATATTCCCTTTATCATCGCATGCAACCACCACCACTTTCATTCCCGAAAGTACCGCGCTGGCAGGGTTGGTCCCGTGCGCTGAGGAGGGGATGAGGGTGATATTCCTGTGGGACTCTCCTTTATCCTCGAAGTACTTCCTGATTACCATAAGTCCGGTATATTCCCCCTGGGCGCCGGAGTTCGGTTCAAAGGAAGTTCCCGCAAATCCGGTAATTTCGTTCAGATATTTTTCGAGCGTATTTATTATTTCCATGTATCCAACCGTTTGGGAAGCCGGAGCGAAGGGGTGAATGGAGGCAAATTCCGACAGGGTGATTGATAACATTTCAGCGGCTGCATTCAGTTTCATTGTGCAACTTCCCAACGGAATCATGCTGAGTGTGAGGGATAAATCCTTGTTTTCAAGTCTTTTGAGATACCTTAAAAATTCAGTTTCGGACTGGTATTTACTGAAAACCTCGTGCCGCAGATAAGCAGATTCGCGTTTTAGTGTTCCAGTGAAGGAGAGCTTATCAATAGTCTTTATTCCGGAATCGGGCTTAACACCTTTAGCCTTGGCAAATATTTCCGCAATTTTCGTAAGGTCAGCGGTGGTAACATCTTCCCCTAACGAAATGCCTATTTCCTCACCGTCGAAATATCTGAAATTGATCACGCTTATTTCGGATTCTTTTTTTATGGCTTCAGTTTCCTGTCTGGTTACCCGGATTCTCAATGTATCAAAATAATTTTCGTTCAATTGAGTATATCCCGCCCCTTTTAACATATCTTCAAGCAGCAGAGTATATGAGTTAATTCTTGTTGCTATTGATTTAAGTCCTTCCGGTCCATGATAAATGGCGTATGCAGCACTAAGAATTGCCAGGAGTACCTGTGCGGTACAAATATTGCTTGTTGCTTTTTCGCGTCTGATATGCTGTTCCCTTGTTTGTAGCGCCATTCTGAGTGCCCGTTCTCCCTGAGCGTCAACGGAAACCCCGATAATTCTGCCGGGAATAATTCGCTTGTAATCATCTTTTGTAGCGAAGAAACCGGCGTGAGGCCCGCCGAATCCCATTGGTAATCCGAACCGCTGAGATGAACCAACCGCTACGTCGGCTCCCATTTCTCCCGGAGACTTAACGAGTAAAAGACTCATCAAATCGCATGCGGCTATCGTAAGGATTTTACTGTTCTTGCATTTTGTAAAGAATTCGGAATAGTCCCTAAGTTCCCCATTATCGTCAGGGTTCTGAACCAGCACACCAAAATATGCATCACTAAAATCAAATTGAGTCAAATCGGAAATCACTACTTCTATTCCGTTTGGATAAGCTCTGGTTCTTATAACATCTTTGGTTTGCTGAAATACCTTGCAGTCAACAAAAAACTTAACGGCACTTTTCTTGTAACTTCTGCTGGCTCCAAAGCACATCATCATAGCCTCGGCGGCGGCGGTTCCTTCATCCAGTAAAGATGCATTTGCAACAGGGAGACCGGTAAGGTCTGATATAACCGTCTGGAAGTTGAGCAGCATTTCGAGTCTTCCCTGTGATATTTCAGCCTGATAGGGGGTATATTGAGTGTACCAGCCCGGATTTTCCAGTATGTTTCTCTGTATTACCGGGGGCATGATAGCAGGACTGTATCCCATACCTATATACGATTTGGCAATCTTGTTCTTTTTTGCCACTTCTCTTATATAGGAAAGAAATTCATTCTCCGTAATTCCTTCAGGTATCTTCAGCGGTTCAGCTAAACGGATAGTCTGAGGAATAGTCTGCTCTATCAGTTCATCAACACTCCCCGCCCCAATAATTTCAAGCATCTCCCTTGTTTCTGCTTCGTTTGGACCAATGTGCCGGTTAACAAATTTATCTGTGAAATCGTACTGTGACATGATTCTTTCCTTTTCTGACAAATATTTTTATTTAATTATGAAATTTAACTATTTTTATCCAAACTGCACAAAGCAGAATCCCGTTAACGGTTCGGATTGTATTAAAATCCCTCAAACCGTTTTTAATTATAACAATTTTCTTGATTACAAATAAAAAACGTTGTAAATTTGGAAAGATTACATATTAGAAAGGTGTGTTTATGAGCAAGCACGACAAAAAAAAGAAAAAAAACAACAAAGATTCCCACCAGACTGAAGAATTTCACGAGGATGTAAAACACGAGAAAAAAGAAAAACTCGAAAAGAAGTTTTACGAGAAGGAACTTTCGCATCTTCAGGAAGAGCTTGTGAAAATGCAGGAGTGGATAAAGCACGCTGGGCTTAAAGTGGTTGTCATTTTTGAGGGACGTGATGCAGCGGGAAAAGGGGGAACTATAAAAAGAATTATGGATAAACTGAATCCTCGTATTGTTAGAGTTGTCGCTCTGGGTGTTCCGACTGAAAAGGAAAAAACACAATGGTATTTTCAGCGCTACGTTACTCACCTCCCTGCCGCTGGAGAGATGGTTCTGCTCGACAGATCATGGTACAACCGTGCAGGCGTGGAAAAGGTTATGGGTTTCTGCACCGAGGAAGAGTATCGGGAGTTTTTTCGCTCGGTTCCGGAATTTGAACGTATGCTCGTGCGTTCTGGGATTATCCTGATTAAATATTGGTTCTCAATAAGCGATGATGAACAGGAAAAGCGGTTCCAGCAACGCATAAAGGATACCAAAAGAAGATGGAAACTCTCTCCGATGGATCTTGAATCCCGCTCTAAGTGGGAACAGTACTCTATGGCAAAAGACGAGATGTTCAAATACACAGATATAAAACAGGCACCATGGTACGTTGTAAATGCGGACGATAAAGAGAGGGCACGTTTGAATGTGATTACTCATCTCCTCAGCAGAGTTCCGCATGAAGAGATTAAATATCCCGAACTTGAGTTGCCTCCGCGCAAGGAATCAACAGGCTACGTAAGACCGCCTTACGAGGACCAGACCTTTATTCCTGAAATTTATTAACTCCCCAGGGATTTCATTTCCCCCCTTTATTTAAGGGGGGAGCTTAATTTTACGGATTATAACTATTAAACACTTCTTTTAATTCCGGGAGTTTTAGCACTAATAAATTTGCTACAATAAAAAACAGCGGGGGGAAGTGAGTCTTCCTGCCCGCTGATATTTATTACATTTACATTTTTGAGGTGGGAATCTTATCTTAACTGCATCCGCTCGTAGCCCCGCAAGTCATACACTTCAGGCATGTCCCGTTCCTTACCATTGTCATACTCTGGCATTCTGTACAAACATCTCCCGTATAACCGCGTTCGATCGCCTGTTTGACTTTGCTCTTAAGTGTGTAGGACTCGCTTCTGTGGAGACTTCTGGGTTTATTGTCGTCGTCCATTCTTCCGAATGGATGCACTGTAGCAGTTTCGGAAACTGCGTCCGTTTCTGTTTTATCAAGTTCTATTAATCTTTCGCTTACTATTTCCTCGCTTTCAAAATCGGGTTCGACCTTGACAATCACCTTCTCTCTTCCGGTACCGGGACTTGAGGTGATAGTTTCGGAAGGATCCACATGTGCAAGATCATTCCTACCGAGATAGGTAACTGCCAGTTCCCTGAATATATAGTCAATCACAGAGGTTGAGAATTTTATTCGGTCGTTTCCGGAAACCGTACCGCTTGGATCAAAACGGGTAAACACAAATGCATCAATGAACTCTTCCAGAGGAACGCCGTGCTGAAGTCCCAGGGAAATTGAGATAGCAAAGCAGTTAAGCAGACTTCTTACGGTTGCTCCCTCTCTGTGCATGTCTATGAAAATTTCGCCAAGTTGTCCGTTCTCGTACTCTCCGGTTCTGATATAAACCGACTGACCGTTGATCTTAGCTTTCTGCGTGTAGCCGGTTCTTCTGTCCGGAAGTCTTCTTCTTTTGGCTATGTAGCGGTGGATTATTTTTTCGGCTATTTTTACGATATCATTATGCTCTTTATCCTCTATGATTGCTTCGAGTTCCTCATCGCTGGTTGTATTCAGCGGCTGGGATAGTTTTGATGAATCCCTGTAGAGTGCAATAGCTTTGCAGCCAAGTCTCCAGGATTGCAGATATGCATCCTTAACATCTTCCACAGTTGCCTGGTTCGGGAGATTTATCGTCTTTGAAATTGCCCCGGAAATAAAAGGTTGAGCAGCTGCCATCATCTTTATATGCGCAAGCGGGCGAATGAATCTTGTTCCTTTCTTTCCGCATTTATTTGCGCAGTCGAAAATGGGATAGTGCTGATGTTTAAGGAAGGGAGCCCCTTCAATTGTAAGAGTTCCGCAAACATAGTCGTTCGCAGATGCAATTTCCTGCTTGCTGAATCCAAGTACTTTCAGCAGGTCAAATTCAAATGAATTTATCTGCTCCACGGAAAAGCCTAATCCTTTTGTCAGGAATTCGCTGCCTACCGTCCACTTGTTGAATGCCATGCTGATATCAAAAGCCGATGGAAGGGCTCTCTCGATATTCTTAATTACTTCATCCGTGAATCCTCGTGCCTTGAGGGATTCATGATTAATGTATGGACAACCGTGCAGGTTCCCCTGTCCAACTGCATATTTGATAATCTCGTTTATCTGATCTTGATTGTAACCCAGGAATTCCAGTGCGGGGGGAATGGATTGATTTATAATCTTAAAATAACCGCCGCCGGCAAGTTTCTTGAACTTCACCAATGCGTAATCAGGTTCAACGCCCGTTGTGTCGCAGTCCATCACCAGCCCTATGGTGCCTGTGGGTGCAATTACTGTTACCTGTGCATTGCGGAAACCGTGTTTCTCTCCCAGACTCAATGACCTGTCCGAATCTTCTCTTGCGGCTTTTAACAGATCCGAAGGACAGAACTGAGGATCTATTCCAACAGGAATTGTTGATAATCCTTCATACTCTTCCTTTGGCACGTTGTAAGCAGCTCTGCGGTGATTCCTAATTACCCTTAGCATATCACTTTTATTTGCTTCATACCGGGTAAATGTTCCAAGTTCTCTTGCCATTTCCGCAGAAGTGGCGTAAGAGGTCATTTGCATTATGGAAGTGATCGCTCCGCAAATGGCAGTCCCTTCCTTGCTGTCATAGGGAATTCCCTGAAGCATAAGAAGTGTCCCCAGGTTGGCGTAACCGAGTCCAAGAGTTCTGTAATCATAACTAAGCTGTGCGATTTCCTTGCTTGGAAACTGAGCCATTAGTACGCTTATTTCAAGTACTATAGTCCAGAGTCTCGTTGCATGCCTGTAGGACTCGATGTTGAATTTCCTTTTTGTTACATCATAGAATTTAGCAAGATTAAGTGAGGCCAGATTGCAGGCAGTATCGTCGAGGAACATATACTCACTGCAAGGATTGGAGGCTCTAATTTCCCCGTCCTTGATGCAGGTGTGCCACTGATTGATGGTAGTGTGGTACTGAAGTCCCGGATCTGCACAACCCCAGGCGGAGTTTGCAATATCCTCCCACAAGCCTTTTGCTTTAAGGGTTTTGCACGGCTTAGGTTTTCTTCCTTCCTTCTTAGCTTTTTTAAGCTCGACTCTCCAGTAAAGATTCCAGTCGCCGCTGTTGATTACCGCATTCATAAATTCATTTGTAACTCTAATGGAGTTGTTGGAGTTCTGTCCCGATACGGTAAGATATGCCTCGCCGTTCCAGTCGGTAGTATATTCGGGAAATTCTATAGACTTATACCCAAGCTTTGCAAGGTGAATCACTCTGTCTATATAATTCTTAGGTATCTGTGTTTTTCTTGCTTCAATAATAGCTTTTTGTAATTTCAGATTTAATTTCGGATTGAAGCGGTCGTTTTCCGGATGCTCGTCGTAGCAGGCTTTCATGATTGCATTAAGGTGCAGGTTGCACAATTTACTTCCCGCAACTATTGCGGCAACTTTCTGCTCCTCCACGACTTTCCAGTTGATAAACTCTTCTATATCCGGGTGGTCCATATCGAGGCAGACCATTTTAGCTGCGCGCCTGGTGGTTCCGCCGGATTTAATTGCCCCTGCGGATCTGTCCCCTATTTTCAGGAAGGACATTAATCCCGAGGATCTTCCGCCGCCGCTTAACGGCTCGTCATTGCCGCGTATATCGGAGAAATTCGAACCGGTTCCGGAACCATATTTGAAAAGCCGGGCTTCTCTTACCCAGAGATCCATTATTCCCCCCTCATTCACAAGATCATCCTTAACAGATTGTATAAAGCAAGCGTGCGGCTGCGGATGTGTATAAGCATCAGAGGAAGTAACCAGCTTCCCGCTCTTGCCGTCAACATAATAGTGTCCCTGCGAAGGACCTGTAATTCCGTATGCCCAGTTCAAACCAGTGTTAAACCACTGCGGACTGTTAGGTGCAGCCATCTGATTGGCAAGCATATACATCATTTCATCGTAAAAAGCTTTTGCATCTTCTTCCGTATCAAAATACTTTCCCTGCCAGCCCCAGTATGTCCAACAACCTGCAAGACGGTTGAATACCTGACGGGCTTCATGCTCGTGAGTGTATCTTTCCTTTTCGGGAAGTTTGTTCATATTCTCGATGTCTGATTCGGAAGGCTGCAACCATTCAGGAACACCTGCTTCCTTTTTCTTTTTAAGAAGTTTCGGGATTCCTGCTTTTCTAAAATATTTCTGCGCAATGATATCTGTGGCTACCTGGGACCACTCGGAGGGAACAAGTACATCTTCCATCTTGAAAACTTCACTGCCGTCGGGATTTTTTATTTCGCTTGTACGCCGCTCAAACTTAATAGATACAAGGGGATCCTTACTTTCCTCTGTAAACAGTCGCTTTATTTTCATTCGTATCCTTAGTACACTTATCGGTTTATAAATTTAATTTTTTGTAGAATTTTTAATCGGTTTTATAATCGGAATTTTCTGTGCCTCAAACTAAAAATAAAAGATCATCTTTCCAAATTTATTTTGCTTGTAAATTAAATTATTTTTTGTACGAAAAAAGAAAAATATTTTTCTTTTTTTTCTTATAATTTTTCTTATTGCTTAAAATGTTCCTTATATTCATAACCGGTTATTGACTTACTGTTCAACAATAATTACTCACCGATAGTTTCCGGTCTTTCACCGATTTTTACTGCATGCAACGGACTTCCGAAGCTAACTTTGCACCGTAAATATTAATAATTAGGTGTAAAAATGGAAAAGTCAAAAGTACCATATGTAAGAATAATCATCGGATTGGTCCTCCTCTTCCTGGGAGTCTATTTCCTTGGCGTTAATTTTAACTTGTTCGATTACAGACTCCCGCCACATCTGCTCAGTTTCCCGACGCTGGTGATTCTGCTCGGAATCATAATTATTTTCAACTCGAACCGGTTGGGATTTGGTCTGGCTGTAGTGTTGTTTGGCGCTCTCTGGCTTGCAGCTAAATTTGTACCCGGTATCGACTTCAGGGATGTTGTTTTTCCTTTTATTATAATAACTATCGGCTTTAGTCTCCTCTTTAAAAGCAAGGATGGGGGACGAAAATATTTCAATCCCTTTCATAAAAAAGAACAAACAGAATATTCCAAGGATAAAATCTCCGATGTGGCAATTTTTGGCGGAGCTAATAAACAATTCACTTCTTCAAATTTTCAGGGGGGCGAGATAACCGCAATATTCGGCGGCTCGGAAATTGACCTTACCGATTGTAAACTAGCTCCCGGCGAACAGACAATCGACGTCCTTTTCTGTTTTGGCGGAAGCACACTTATTGTACCACGAAACTGGAACATCGTTATCAACGTTACCCCATTGTTCGGCGGATTTTCTCATAAAAACAAAAGATACATAAACCCTAACGAGGTTTACGAAGGGACGCTCATTATCAAGGGTATTGCAGTTTTCGGCGGCGGAGAGATAAAATCATACTGAAAATATGAAACTCCTTAATCGCTTTTTATTCGTAGTTTCATCAGTAGTCGTCCTCTTTTTTCTCTACTTTTTTATCTATGACCTGAGCACTATATATTCACTGGTGGATGCCCTGATCAGCACACTCCTCTTTTTTGCACTTTCCGCCGGTTTTGAATACACCGCCAGGCATATAAAACTCAGTGTAGGTGAGTTGCTCAAGTTCATTACAGTAAATGTGGCAGCAGCTCTGGTTATTTCTTTTATCTGGCTTCAGACTTCCTCTTTCCTTATCGAGAGAGTTGTGGAAAAATTCGATCCCGGATTTTCATTCCTTGACTCCTCCTATGCTGAACGGTTTTTTATCGTATCACTCCTTAACCTGCTGGTTATATCCTATAACTACCTGCTTACCTATTATGAAAGTTACAAGCAGAAACTGAACGAGGAGACACAGTTAAAAAACCTTGTGGCTGAAGCCGAGATAAAAACCCTTAAATTCCAGATCAATCCCCATTTCATATTCAACAGTCTGAACTCCATAGCTGCACTCACCAGCCTTGACCCTGAAAAAGCCCGCGAGATGGTTATTAAATTAGCCGACTTCCTCCGCTACACCCTTTCTACCAACAACCGGCAAATGAACAAACTCCGCGACGAGATTTCCAATATAGAGAAATACCTTTCCATTGAGAAAGTGCGCTTCGGCGATAAATTCATATACGAATTCCAAGTCCCCTCTGAGCTTCTGGATCTTATGGTCCCTAATATGCTTCTTCAACCGGTTTTCGAAAACGCAATCAAGTATGGAGTGTATGAAAATCTTGGTCAGACGCTTATAAAAACCTTGGCGATAGCAGAAGACTCAGTACTCAACCTTACAATCGAAAACACTCTCGAGGAGGAGCCGAAAATGAAAATCAGAGGTGAGGGTGTCGGACTACAGAACATCTCCGAAAGGTTACGGCTAATCTACAATCAGCCAAATCTTATCCGCATTGAAAAAGAATCAAATCTTTTTAGAGTGGTAATCAAAATCCCCTTCGGTAATTAATTAAATCAAGTGAGGATTTAAAAGTTATAATTTCCCATTTTTGCATTTCATCATTCCTCACTTTTTCCTTATTTTTATTATTTAATTCATAATAATTCCTCTATGAAGGTTATAATAATTGACGATGAATCCCTGGCAAGGGAAATAATCAAAAAATATCTAAGCGACTTCCCCAAAATATCCGTGATTGCCGAGTGCTCAAACGGTTTTGAGGGGGTTAAGGCGGTAAATGATCTCAAGCCCGACTTGCTTTTTCTGGATATACAAATGCCCAAGCTGAGCGGTTTCGAGTTGCTGGAGTTACTGGAAAAACCCCCCGCAATCATCTTCACAACTGCTTTCGACCAGTTCGCCATAAAAGCCTTCGAGGTGAATGCAATTGACTATCTGCTGAAACCATTCCCCCGTGAACGTTTTGCTGAAGCTCTCAACAAGGCGATCACGGTATTAAATAAAAACCAGTCCAAACCTTTGGACGAGCTTGTGGAGTATGCGGACAAAGCTCAGAAGTATATAGACAAAATTATCATTAAGATAAACAACAGGATAATAATTACTCCTGTGGCAGAAATAGTATACCTCGAAGCCCGGGATGACTACGTGATGATATATACCCCGACCGGAAAGTACCTTAAGCAGAAGACCATGAAATTTTACGAGGCAAGACTTAATCCGTCCGATTTTATTCGGATTCACCGCTCGTATATTATAAATGTTTCATTTATAAAAAACATAGAGCTTTACGAAAAAGATACCTACCGCGTTACATTGAAAACCAACTCCGTCCTCCCCGTTTCAAAAAGCGGTTTCAAAAGAGTTAAACAGTTTATTGGAAATAACTAATGCACATCCCTGAACAGAAAATTGAGGAAATACGAAGCGCGGTTGACATAGTTGACCTGGTAAGCCAGTATGTCCCACTCCGTAAAAGAGGAAAAAACTATATTGGTCTTTGTCCTTTCCATTCAGAGAAAACCCCTTCCTTCTCGGTTAGTTCCGATAAACAGATTTATCATTGTTTCGGATGTCATAACGGTGGCAATCTTTTCAAATTTCTAATGGAGTATAAAAAGATTTCCTATGTAGAGGCAGTTCAGGAAGCCGCCGCATTTGTGGGCATTGTGGTTGAATACGAGTCCTATAAAAAGTCTTCCGCCGATGTCAGCGAAACCGAGTTACTGTTTGACATCAACTATGAAGTTGCGCGTTTTTATTCGGACAATCTCCTCTCAAGACCGGAAGGCGAAGTTGCCCGCCGTTACTTTGACAACAGGAAAATAAAACTAACTTCCCTGCGGGCTTTCGGACTTGGATTTGCACCACAGCGGGATGGAACAATCAGGTTTATTCAGGAAAAGAAACTGAGCATGGAAAGAGCAATCCAGCTTGGGATAGTCGGCAAATCCTCCAACGGCTCACTTTTTGACCGCTTTAACGGAAGGATAATTTTCCCCCTCTTTTCCCCAAACGGAAGGGTTATTGGCTTTGCGGGGAGACTGATCGAGGATAATCCACAGGCAGGTAAATATGTAAACTCCCCCGAGTCGAAAATCTATTATAAAGGTAAAACACTTTACGGTTTATCTTTTGCAAAAGAAGAGATACGTAAAAAGGATCAGGCAATCGTGGTGGAGGGGTACATGGACCTGATTTCTCTCTACCAGAGCGGAATAAAAAATGTTGTTGCCGCTAGCGGTACCGCATTCACGGATGACCAGGCAATACTCCTTTCTCGCTATACAAAGAATACTGTTCTTACATTCGATGCCGATTCTGCAGGGGTTCAGGCGGCACTGAGGAGCATTGAAGTGCTGCTAAAAAAAGATTTCAACGTTAACATCCTCTCCCTCCCCAAAGGGGAGGATCCTGATTCCTACATAAGAAAAGTAGGAGCGGCAGAATTCATTAAACTTGTGGCAAATGCACAGCATTTTCTGGAGTTTCAGGCGCAATCCTTTCAAAAACAGGGCTTGTTCGACGATCCCGTCAAAACCAGCGACGCCATCCGCCAACTGGTCAAATCAATTGCTCTGGTTTCGGATGACCTTAAAAGGAATCTGCTTATTAAATCAATAGCAAACAAATTTAGCCTGAGGGAAATGCTCATCGAAGCAGAGATGGATAAAGTGCTTAAGAATTCCCTTCCTCCAAAAGCTCCCCCCCCTGCCGGACCTGCTAAACAAAGCGGTTCCCTGGCACAAAGGGTGGAAGTTAAATCTGAAAAATTACTTGGCAGCGAAATTGATATCATAAAACTCCTGCTGGAGGGGAAAAAGAAAATAACCGATCTGATATTTGCAAATGTTACTCATGATGACTTCGTCCACGAACAAACCCGCCGTGCCTTCGCCCTCATAAGCGATGTCATCCGCGAAATAGGAACAACCGGCGTAAGTTCCCTGGTGGACCATATTGCCGACGAAGAACTGCAGAAATTCATTGTGAACATATCGTTTGAAAAATATAAATTATCCGACCGCTGGGAAGAGTACGGACAGTCTTTTGAAACCAATGTTTCCGAAAAAGCCGTGTTCGACTGCATTAAGAATATTAAAATGTTCAAACTGGAGAGGGAGCATGCAATCCTCCTGAACGAACTGAACAAAGCCAAAACTGCTGACGAAATTTACGAACTAATGTTTCAGATTGACGCGGTCGCCAAACAGAAAAAAGACCTTGACAATAATTCGCCACAAACACAAAATTTAATATCATGAAAAATAAAATTATCACTCTTCTTGCAATGGCACTCTTAATAAATGCCTGCAATAACAAGGAGGAAGTAAAAAATCCAAAACCTAAGCCAGAAGCACCCCTTCCGACCGTAAGTTTTGTAAAACACGCATTCATTCTTAGCGTTGATTCCGTGATTACCTTCGACACAATTGAGTTTTTCACCGGCAAGGATGCTGGCAAAGCATACCTGACGGATAATGCTTCTGCCGATACGGATGATGTCCCCTCTTTCTATATTAGCAATCCCGAAAAGGATATTAACTCCTTCAGCCTATCCGACAGCGTAGTGATCAGAATGCAAACTTTCTCCAATGACGAGGAGGGTAACTTCAGGTTTGACGAAGCTGTCTCACTCAAAACACTCAGACAAATTTTTTCCGATTCCAGATATAAACATTTCAGGAATGTCCCTTTCAGGATAACCATTAAGGATTCCAGAATAACCGAAATTATTGAACAATACATCCCCTAAAAGAAACGAGATTTTAATGAAACTACTTATTTCCCTGCTGCTGTTATCTGCCACACTTTTTGCACAGAATGTAGAATACCGGATTATTTTTGAAACAAAATACACTACACTTCCCTTCCCCATCAGGATAACCTCAAGCGGAATATACGGGGTAGAGGATTTTAACATTGAGAACAACCGGATAGAGTTCACAACATACGACCGGGAGCATGTTTACACTTTCACCTCCTCAGAAAACAGCTACACAACTTCCCATCGCTCACTCGTCCCGGCTTTTGAAACCGCGGGAGAAGAAACGGGAAACAGATATTTTACAAAGGAATCATATATTTCCGCTAATTCACATTTTATTGATAACGGCGGAATACTTACAAATCAAGCCGGGGAAACAATTTCCATTATCGCTGAAAATAAAAGCACCCTGCGGTTCAAAACCAATCTGATAACGGGCAAATCAGATTACTCTTTTTCCCTTGGCGGCGACCTGGCGTGTGCAGATTTCATAGGTATGGACAAACTTGGGAACTCATTCATACTAGTTGAACGTTTTGTTACCCAAATTCCCCTTTCGGTTAAACGGGAAGTCTGGGTTATTTCCGAAAACGGTTCGTTAAGGTCAAAACTCGAAGTACCTTCAATTAAGTATCTCTCCCTTGCCCGCGATTTCCGTATAGATGCTGAAGGTAATCTTTACCACTTGCTAACAGAGCTAGAGGGATTGAAAATTTTCAAATGGACCAATCTGATACATTCATTCGCAAAAACATACACTTATCCGCCGGAATACAACTACACACTTCATTACAACCGGCTTTTGCCCACTGAAGAGTATGTGCCGGAAGTTCAGACTGAAGAGACAAGTCTTGCAGTCAACAGGGCAACCGCATTAAGAACCGCAGACACTTACGTTATGCAGAAATACAGTTGCACATCAGCAAACCTTGCCCCCACTGCAATTACTGCCCCAGGAGGAGATATAGTTAAAACCCCCTCCTGGCTTATCGTTGGATTCAATGCGCGTGTTCCTTATAAATGGGGGGGATTCAATACAATCGCGCAGTTCAGCACCGGAATTCTGAGCAATAAATTTGCAGGGGATATACATACCGACGGAGTTTCCTCAGATGCAGTTGGAGTGGATTGCTCAGGCTTTGTTAGCCGCTGCTGGCAAAGGACATCACACGCCTCCACCGCATATATGCCCAACATTTCTACCGTATTACCTGACTGGGATGCACTTAAACCTGCGGATGGAATTCTTAAAAGCGGACACGTGCGTCTCTTCGTCCATAAAAATCCTAACGGCAGTCTGCGCGTGGTTGAATCCGCCGCACGCAACTGGGATGTATCTTACTGGTCATTCCAGCTGTCCGACTTAACCAGCTATAATCCCGTATTATACAACCAGATGGAATCAAGCTTTTCATTCCAGCGCCCCATACTCCATTCCGCAATGGCTGTGGATACAGCCACCGTCGAATTCACACTGCAGTGCGACACAACTAACGTACAGGGCTACCGGCTTTACCGCTCCACAAACTTTCTCGTCTGGTCCCTTGTGGCAAACGAAACTGTCTTAACAGATACAATATTTGAATTTCCGCTCAACAAGGATGCCGCTTTCTACCGGGTATCGAGTGTCTTAAAAGATGGATCAGAAAGCCACTGGTCCAATGTACTCGGTGTAAGTACTTACCTTAAGACAAACAAAATATTAATTGTGGACGGATTCGAGCGGGAAACAGGCAACTGGCAGGGGGTAGGGAACCCATTCGTATTTCGCTACGGCAAAGCCCTAGTCCAGGACCAGTACAGATTCGAGAGCATAAAGAAAAGCCGGCTCCCTCAGATTAACCTTAACAACTACTTTGCCGTTATCTGGTTCACGGGAGATCAGTCAACCGCCGATGAAACCTTCTCCGATTCCGAGCAGACAATGGTTAAAGCATATCTTGAGTCAGGCGGAAACCTTTTTGCTAACGGAAGCGAAATAGGATGGGATTTATATAACAAAGGCACTTCCGCGGATAAACTCTTCTTCAACAACTATCTGAAAGCTGCCTACATAAACGACAATGCCTCCGCAAAAATAGTAAACGGCGAAACAGGTTCCCCGTTTTCCGGCGAGTCATTTAACTTCGGTCAAACCTACGTAGTCAACTCCCCCGATGAAATCAGTATAAACGGCGGAAGTTCCGTCGCTTTCCGCTACTCGAATAATAAAATTGCGGGAATCCACTACTCAGGCACATTCGGAACTTCCCAAACAGCGGGGAAAGTTATTTACTTAGGCTTCCCGCTCGAAACCACCGCAAGCGATGCCTCATTCAACTCAGTCATGCGCAAGGTTATGGAGTACTTCCTTATCCCCACCGATATTAATGAAGCCGGACAAACCCCTATTGCTTTTGAACTGGCACAAAACTATCCGAATCCGTTCAATCCCGTTACGCGCATTGAGTACAAAGTAGCGGATGCAGGGAATGTAAAAATAGAAGTCTTTGATATACTTGGTAACAAAGTCACCGAACTTATCAACACAGGGCATGAAGCCGGAAGCCACAATATTGACTTCAACGCAGCGGGGTTTGCAAGCGGGGTATATTACTATAAAATAACTGCACCGGGTTTCACGCGCACAATGAAAATGATGTTATTAAAATAAACACAGTAGAAGAATGAAGCCAACAATAATTTTAGCAATAATCTGTTTATCTGCAATGACCATGGCACAAGAAATAATGAAACTGCCGCCGCCGCAGAAAGAAGCCGGCAAACCATTAATGCAGGCATTAAACCTGCGGGAATCCACGAGGGAATTCAAACCTGATCCCCTCCCCATGCAGAAATTATCCAATCTGTTATGGGCGGGATGGGGAATAAACCGACCCGAAACAGGAAAGAGAACTGCTCCATCCTCAAGGAACACGCAGGATATTGAAATGTATGTATTTTTACAAAGTGGCGTCTGGATGTACAAAGCCAGAGAGCATCAGTTGATAAAAGTATTGGATGAAGACTGCCGGAAGTTAACGGGAACGCAGGACTTTGTAGAGACGGCGCCATTAAACATAGTCTTCATATCAGATCAAAGCAAACTGCAAAACTATTCAGAAGAAGACAAGCTCATAACAGGGGGAGCCGATGCCGCATTCATAGCGCAGAACATATATTTATACTGTGCATCAGAGAATCTGGGAGCAGTAGTAAGAGCATCAATCAACAGAAGTGCATTAAGCAAAAAGTTAAATCTAAAAGGTGACCAAAGAATAATCCTGGCACAATCCATCGGCTACAAAAAATAGCGAAACGCCCCTGTGGAGTAGACTGAATACAGAAGTCGAAAAAAGCACATACTAAAAGTTTTTCTGGGAATTCTGCGATCTAACCGCGTTGGACTGCATGAAACGGTTTTAGTTTTCTATATATAAACCACGTGTCGTGATGCCTGTATCTCTTGTGGGACAGGTTTACTTATAGATATTGAAAACTCATCCGGATCAACCTGTTTTTACCCTTCCCTTCTGCTCCCCTTCTGAGCCTTTATACTTAAATGAAAAACACTCTTTTTAGCTTATTTTCGCGGTTTGACAAAATAGACATAATTTTGTCATTTTGTACACAAAACCGCTATAAGTTGCCTATAACTTGCCCCAAATTTTCCCCATTTTTCCTCCTCAAAATTTTTTTTTTACCTTGGAAACTTTTTTACATTTTCGTATGTTTGGAACTTTATAATAAAAAGTTTGAAAGTTAGATTTATGAAAATCGAAGTTGATTCTAAAAAGGAACTGATCCTGAATACCGCCTTGAGCCTCCTCGCAAAGAATGGTTTCGCCAAAACCACTCTTGATGATATTGCAAGCGCACTCGGTATGAAAAAATCGTCCCTTTATTATTACTACCAGAATAAAGATGCCTTGCTTCAGGACGTAATTGACCGTGAACAGCAGCGTTTCTGTAATATGCTCAGCAGCGCGGTTGAGGCAGATTTGCCCTTTCTTGACAAGTTGATTAAATATGAAACGGTTAAGTTTAATATTATCGCCGACCATATAAAGCTGTTTGACATTAATACTTCCCTTCTGCTGGAACTGAAAAGCAGGATCTTTGAAAAACGGGATGAATTACAGGGAAAAGACCTGAATATGCTGAAAGGCATGCTCGACGAGGCAGTCAGAAAGAAGGAAATTGTAAAATGTGATACTTACGCCGTGGCTCGTAATATTATCACCATTTCCTCCTCCCTCCGACATAATGAGTTCTATCACTCCGCTTTTTTGATGAACTATAAAATGGACTTCGATAATGCGCTGGAGGAGATGATATTCAATATTAAAATGATTTTTGCCCCTATCTTAACTAAAAAAAAATTAATAAAGGAGACTACTTAGTTGAAAAAAATAGTTGTTTTGCTTGTCCTGCTTCCTTTGATTCTCTCCGCTCAGTCAAAGGAAACCAGTCAACTTTCTCTGGACAGGGCGATTATTCTGGCGCTTGAAAAGAATGCCGATTTGAAAGTTGCGGAACTTGAAGTAAATAAATCAAATGAAAAGGTGCGCGAAGCCCGCAGCGGTCTCTTCCCGAAAATTGATGTTTCCGGACAGTATCAGCGTTATCTTGACAAGCCCGTTATCTTCCTTCCGCCGGGCTCCCCATTCGGGACTACACTAAAAATCGGGAGCGATAATTCATTCTCCGCTTCTGCCTCTTTTTCTATCCCTCTCTTTTCTTACACACTATTTGAGGCAATTGCTCTTTCTTCCGACTATCTAGCCCTTACTGAACAATCATATCTTGCAGCTAAAAATAAAGTTGTCGGGGATGTAAAGAAAGCTTTCCTTGCCGCCCTTTTAACCTCCGAAACCAGGGATGTTATGAGAAGCAGTCTGGTTAATGCCGAAGAGAATTTTGAGAATGTTAAACGTCTGAATTCTGCGGGAACCTTATCCGACTATGACCTCCTCCGCGCCGAAGTGCAGGTCGAGAATCTGCGTCCCCTGATTTTACAGATGGACAACAATCACAAGCTTGCCCTTGAAGCACTTAAAGTGGCTATAGGTCTCGATGCAGGGATGGATATTTCGGTTACGGGAAATCTTGAGGATGGTTTTTCCTCCGTTACCCCGAAGGAAGAGGATGTAATCGATGAATTTTTGAAAAACAATCCCCAGCTTGCCATTCTGGATTATCAGGTCAGGTTGAATGACAGGAATATCACTATTGAAACCAGTTCCTACTTCCCCACGCTGGCGGGATTTGGCAGCTATCAGTACCAATCCCAGGCGAACGATTTCAAGTTCTCTGATTACAACTGGGTTAAAACATCCATAATTGGATTACAACTAAGCGTCCCCATATTCAACGGTTTCAAAACCGCCGCTAAAATCAATCAGGCGGAAATTGGTTTGAAACAGAGCCAGGAACAGAAGCGTAATCTTACCGAAGCGCTTAAAACCCAAACACTGAGCATTCTCTACAGACTTCAGCAGGCGGCTATAAGAATTAAAGGTCAGGACAAGACCGTACTCCAGGCTCAGGAAGGGTTTAACATCGCAAAAACAAGACTCGAGAACAGTCTTGCAACCCAGCTGGAAGTTAACGACGCTGAGCTTGCACTGCGTCAGGCAAAATTAAACCGGCTTCAGGCTATTTATGATTATAAAATAGCCGAAGCGGAACTTGAAACCATACTTGGCAGAATTAAATAAAAAGTTTTAAGGAGATAAATAAATGAACACAAAAAATCTTGTTTTTACACTTCTTCTTTCCGCCCTCGTTTTATGGGGATGTGGAAAGGATACCAATGACAATAATTCAAACGTGGAAAAAGTTGTCCCCGTTGAAATTACCAAAATAAACGACTCTGAAATCATGAGCGACCTCACTTTTGTCGGCACCCTCTCTGCCTGGAAGGAAGCTAACCTTGCCGCCCAGACCACCGCACGCATCCGCAAAATTTATGTGGACGCTGGAAGCAGAGTTTCCGAAGGTCAGCTGCTGTTTGAGATGGACGATACCCAGCTCGCACAGATGAAAATTCAGCTCCAGATAGCAAAAGACAACTTCGACCGTATGAAGCCCCTTTACGACTCCAAATCCATTTCCCAGTCCCAGTGGGATCAGGTAAAAGCAGCCTACGAAACCGCGGAGAAGTCATACAATCTCCTTCTGGAGAACACCCAGTTCCGCGCCCCCTTCTCCGGTGTTATTACTTCCAAACGGCTGAATGAAGGTGAAGTTTTTCTCCTTTCTCCCGGCGGACTCGGAGCACCGGCAATCGTTTCTATGATGCAGCTAAATCCACTTAAACTGATGATTGGAGTCAGCGAAACAAACCTGAAGGATGTTAAACTTAATCAGGATGTGGAGATAACCACAGATGTTTACCCGGGTGAATTTTTCAAAGGAACTGTCAGCAGAATTTATCCGCAACTTAATGCAACCACCAGAACTGTGGATGTTGAGGTTCGTCTCCCTAATTCAGGTGAACGCCTTAAACCCGGAATGTATGTTCAGGCTAAAGTTGCTACCGGTTCAACCAAAGGAATACTTGTTAACCGCTCCGCTATTCTTAAAATGCTTGGCTCTGCGGCTTATTATGCCTTCGTTTCAGTTAACGAAAAATATGCAAAGAGGGTGGATATTGTTGTCGGGCGTGAATTCGATTCCAAAGTGGAAATCCTTAAAGGACTGAACTACGGCGATTACCTTGTTACCAAAGGTCAATCCTTACTGAAAGACAGTACTAAAATTTCCGTCAAATCCAAATTTGAATAGAAGGAGAAAAAAATGAATTTACCCGATGTGTCGGTCAGACGGCCAGTAACAACGATAATGCTCTTTATGGGGATTATCATTATCGGCTATGTCTCCTTCAGCAGACTCCCGATAGATCTCTTCCCCGAAATCGAGCCGCCGATTATCAGCGTTCTTACCCAGTATCCCGGCGCAAGTGCCCAGGATGTCGAGTTGAACGTTTCCAAGAAAATTGAAAGCTCTCTGAGTTCTGTTACAAACTTGAAGAAAATCCGCTCCGTTTCTGTGGATAATATTTCTGTTGTTACCCTGGAATTTGAGTACGGCAGCAACCTTGACGAAGCCAGCAACGATATTCGCTCAGCGCTGGAATTCTCCAAACGGAGTCTCCCCGATGATGCCGAAGACCCCACTATCTTCAAGTTCAGCACCAACATCTTCCCCATCCTCTTCGTTGCGGTTCAGGCCCAGGAGAGTTATCTCGGACTTAATAAAATAGTAGAGACGGAAATACTTGACCCGCTTAAAAGAGTTAACGGCGTAGGAACTGTCCAGGCCTTTGGCGGACCTGTCCGTCAGATTCTTGTACAGATTGACGCCAAAAAACTGGAGGCGTACAACATAACCGCTCAGCAGATCGGACAGGTTGTTCAGGCTGAAAACCTTAACCTCCCTTCCGGTGCAATTAAAATGGGGGATATGGAGTTTAACCTGCGTGTCCCAGCAGAATTTACAAACGTTCAGGAAATCAGTAACCTGGTTGTTTCACAATCAGGGGGGAGGCTTGTCTATCTTAAAGATGTTGCCAATGTCGTCGATAGTCTGAAGGATAGAACCATTAACGTACGCCTCAACGAAGGACGTGGGCTTCAGATGATAATCCAGAAACAATCCGGCGCTAACACCGTTCAGGTTGTTGCTGACGTTAAAGCCAAACTTGCCGAACTACAGAAAAACCTCCCCTCGGATGTACGCATTGAAATAATTCAGGATTCATCCGAATTCATCATTCAGTCAATAGATAACCTTACCGAGGCAGTGTTGCTTGGCGGTGTGTTCGTTGTTTTCGTAATCCTTATCTTTTTGAGGCAATGGAGGGCAACGTTTATCATCATCCTTACAATTCCGGTATCGCTTATTGGTGCCTTCATCTATCTCTACTTTACTGGAAACACAATTAACATTATCTCCCTTTCCTCCCTTTCAATTGCAGTGGGTATGGTGGTCGATGATGCTATAGTAATTCTCGAGAATATTTCCCATCACGTCGAACGCGGGGCAAGACCACGCGAAGCAGCAGTGTTCGGTAGTTCAGAAGTGGGACTTGCAGTAACTGCCTCAACTTTTACTATCGTTGCAGTATTCTTCCCGCTGGTCTTCATCGGTGGTATTGCCGGAATTATCTTCAATCAGCTTGGTTTCCTTGTAACGGTAATGATTCTCGTTTCACTGCTCGCTGCGCTTACTTTAATTCCAATGCTGTCTTCAAAATTTTTAGTTTCTACAAAAGATAAAAAACCGATTAAGAACAAACTGATTAAAACACTTGATAATTCAATGGAAAAGGCATTCAATTCAGTGGATAATCTCTATGCTTCAATCCTTGGGTGGGCGCTGAGCCATAAAAAGTCGGTTATTTTTATAGCAATTGGTCTGATCATTGGAACTGTTATGCTCTTCCCTTTTATCGGAACCGAATTCATGCCAAAGTCCGACTCCTCCCAGTTCAGTGTGACTCTGGAGCTTGAACCCGGCAGAAACCTTGAACAAACCGTGGAATACGTCAAGGAAGTCGAGCAAATAATTAAATCCGAGTTCCCCGAAGTCCTCTTTATGTCAGTCCGCGCAGGTGTTAACGATATGGGCTTCAGTTCTATCCTCTTCGGTCAGAATGAAAGCACTAACCTTGCGGGCTTCCAGATCAGGACATCAAAACTTGCTGAACGAAACAGAACTATTTTCGAAATGGCAGACACACTCCGTCAAAGACTTGCACCGATTGCCGGAATTAAGACCTTCACTATAAACACCGCGGGAGGAATGTCCTTCCTTACTGGCGCGGGAGGAGCAGCTGTGGAGGTTGACATTATTGGTCCCGACCTCGATAAATCTTATTTGGTCGCAAATAATCTTATGGAGCATATCTCCGGCATATCGGGAACCCGTGATGTCAGAATCGACATTGGAGATCCCCGTCCTGAAATTCAGATAACCCTTGACAGAACTAAACTTTCCCTTAATGGTTTGAACACCGCACTGGTGGGAGCAGCTTTGCGTAATAACTACTACGGCATAACCCCAACAAAGTACCGCGAACTCGGGGATGAGTACGATATCTTCATTTCCCTTCCCCCTGAAAAGAAAAGAACCCTTACAGACATAGAGAATCTCCCAATCAAATCCATGATGGGAACTACCGTAAGATTAAAAGACCTTGGAGAGATAACTCAGGCTTACTCCCCTGCCACAATAAAGAGAAAAGAACAGGAACGCGTAATTGCCGTTTTGGCTGATGTTCAGGGACGTTCCCTTGGCGAGATAACCACGGATATTAAAGCCTACGCATCCAAACTTGAACTGCCTCCTAATACTACCATTGAGTATGCGGGACAGATTGAACAGCAAACCGATACATTCGGGGATTTATTGCTTCTCCTGCTCCTGAGTATTATACTTGTATATATGGTTATGGCGGCACAGTTCGAGTCTTTCCTCGATCCGTTCATAATACTCTTCTCGGTTCCGTTTGCATTTACGGGGGTTATCGTCGGTCTCCTTGTAAGCGGAATATCCTTCAGTATTATCTCCTTCCTTGGGGCAGTGCTGCTTGTAGGTATTGTCGTGAAGAATGCTATTGTGTTAGTTGACTACACCAACATTATCCGCGCAAGAGGACTAGAACTAAAGGAAGCAATTATCTATTCAGGACGCAACAGGCTCCGCCCCGTGCTTATGACAACCTTTACAACCCTGCTTGGACTTATACCCCTGGCAGTAAGTTCCGGAGACGGTTCCGAAACTTGGCGCCCGCTTGGAATTTCCACCATCGGCGGACTCTTCTTCTCAACACTGATAACCCTTATTCTGGTTCCTGTGCTCTACTCAATCACCGAAACCAGATTGAAGAAAACTAAAAAAGAAATTGAATAAGAGGCAAATATGAAAGCAGTAATGATTGTTTTTAACCATGGAATAACAGAAGAAGTTAATGACGCTTTGGAAGGACTTGGCATAAGGGGTTATACCCGCTTTTTGAATGTCCACGGACAAGGTTCTGTTGATGGCGAACCCCATTTGGGCACTCACATCTGGCCTAGTCAGAATTCCGTAATTCTTACGGTAATTGATGATGACAAAGTGGACCCCCTGCTGGAAAAGGTAAAAGAAATAAATACCTTTGCCGAAAAACAAGGAATTCACGCATTCGTATTCCCTGTTGAAAAAATGGTATAAATTCCTTTAACAAATAAACCCCGGCCATTTACTGACCGGGGTTTTATCATTTCTGATTAACAGAAATATCTATTTTACCAATGTCATCTTTCTTGTTAGTTGTCTCTCCCCTACTCTCAACCTGTAAATATAAGTTCCTGAAGATAACTTAGACGCGTCAAAGGTCATCTTGTAGGAACCTTTTTCAAGTAACGACGATTTTATTAATTCCGTTACAAGTTCCCCGTTTACATTATATATCTCAAGATTCACTATCGAATTTTCAGTTACGCCGAACTCAATAGTAGTGGTTGGATTGAAAGGATTAGGGTAATTCTGGGCTAATGAAAATTCAGTTGGGATTATGTCTTCAGTCTTTTCCAGCCCCAGAATGGTTAATGGGATCACAGGGATAGTTCCGCTGAACGACCATTTATCAACGGTCCACCCATAATACGATACCGTATAAACGTCAAAATTATCATCATATCCGCAACTGTAAAGCGAAGCATATCCCGAAGCAGTTCCGAAAGTTCCCTGAGGACGTGTACTGAACCCCCCCGTCTGCGCAAAGTTCCATGCAGCGGCATCAATAGTATCCAGCACAGCGCCTGTGTTGGGATTAAGAAAATATACTCTTGAATACTGATACCCAACTCCAAGTCTGAATATCTGTGCGCAGGCAACCATAAGTATATTCTTTGTTGCCATGTACTTTAAGCCAAGCGGACCGGGGTAAATTGTATCCACATTATTATTCGAAAGAGGTTTATCCGTAAGCGTGAAATCAAATCCGTTGTAGAGCGTATATCCTGTTGCGGGATTACCTGTATAGCAGTATACTTTCTTTGTGGTGTAATCAGATGCATAAATAACCGTCCCTTCATTGTTAACGGTTATGCCCCTGAGGTCATTTGCACCCGGGATGGTGATTTCAGTCAGAGGTAATGAGGCATGGGTTCCACCCCAGGCAGGATCTCCGGCGATATTATTGAAGACCAAAACCTTTCCGTCAGTAAGATTTGCGCCGCGCTGAGTTACAAAAACCCTTCCGAGTTCATCCACATCAATTGCGAATATGGAATCTGTACCGGTAGTCATCCTGAAATCGGTTGAGACAACCGAGTCGGCGGACATTTTGAAAACCAGGACATTCTTCTCAAGATCGTTATTGGCAACATAGATAAGGGAATCTTTCGAGGTTGCAAGGTCATAAGCCTCAACCAGCTGAACGTTATCAAAACCGCTTGCCCAGACTGTAAATAATCCATCTGTGCCATAAGCATAATACCCCATTCTCCCATTAACGGAATCTGCGTTAGTATAGCCAACCAGATAGCAACTTCCGTCATTAGTAACAAGTGCAACAAATGTATTAGGTTTTATAACTCCTACAGCGGCGGTATTATAGCCTGTGGCATTTGGCTGGTCATCAATAGTGGCGTAATCGCAACTCCAGACACCTTCAAAAACCTGGGCGCTGAGAGTTGGAGTGAAAAGGAACATAAGAAAAAAAACTAAAAAAGCATTCATCAAATATCTCATATCGGACTCCTGAAATTATTAATAAAATAGTAAGTTTTTCTTTAATTATCCAAAATTTTACATAACAATATTTTCACCACACCCCCGATAATTAAATACAAAGTACTTATCAAATGTTTTCGATTATCAAAGATAAATAAAAAAAATGTATTTCAAAAGAAAAACTGCTTTATTTCAAACTATCATAGCACACGTTTCAGGTTAGCAGTTTCATTTAATATAGATAAATGTGGATGGATGAATATTTACAAAGCTTAAAAGATCAAGAGGTTAAATCAAAAGAAAACGGAAGACAGATGCCTGAATTGAGAAGGTTATTTCGGTTCACGGTCATTAATGGTCATTATGCTTCGCCGTCATCCATAGAATATCCATTTATCCGTTTCTCAAATGAGCATCTCAGGTGATTTATAGCTCTTAAACGTCCCGTTAAATTAGAAAAGCGGTCTAACTTTCTTTTTATGGTGTAAATGTGAAAAAGACACATTAAATTGACAACTCATAAAAATGAAAGGAGACCGCAAATGCAAATTACAAATAATGGATTTATTAATTTAAATTTAGAAAAAATTGAATTAATAAAAACCGGAATAATTTATGACCACTATATAGCGATAGACTGGTCACAAAAGAGTATGGCCATAGCCAGAATAAGCAACAAAAACCCGGATAAAGTAAAAATCACAATAGGACCGGCAAATCTGAGTGGCCTAAAAGAACATCTTAACAAGATTAAAGGAACAAAGATACTGACAATAGAGGAAAGTACACCGGCGCACTGGTTATACGTAGAACTCTATGACTGTATCGAAAAGATAATCATCTGTGATCCGTATAAAAACAGACTGCTTGGAGACGGAGCAAAGAACGATCCAATAGATGCAAAAAAACTTTGTCTGCTTCTGAAGGGAGGATTGTTGCATGAAGTATTTCACACAACTGAGAACATATACAAATTGCGTAAGTTGGTTAGTTCATATGAAGATATTATCAGTCAGAGTGTAAGACTAAAAAACCAAAGGGCGGGGTTTTTAGCTCAAAATGGGAAATCAAAGAAAACCAAAGAACTACCAAAGGAGACAATTGAAAAGTTAATCCAGGAGAGTCAGGACAAACTAATAAACGGGTATACTGAAGTAAAGGAAAAATATTTAGAAGAAATATCAATATTTTGTAAACGGGATAAACGATTACGGTTTATGAAAACCATTCCCGGTATTGGTGAAATACTTGCAGTAAAGATACTGGCAATGACAGTAGATCCAAGAAGATTCAAAAACGGGGGTAAGTATCTGGCATACTGTGGATTGGTAAAACATGCCAAGGAGAGTGGTGGCAGAATTTATGGCCGAAGAAACACCCGGTATAACAGAGTGCTGAAGTCAGCCTATAAGACAGCAGCTCTGGCAGCAATAGGAGGGAATAATCCAGTACGCGAATACTACGAGGTACTGATAAAGAATGGATTAGCCGAATACAATGCCAGACATACCATTGCCCGTTACATTGCCAGACTCTGTTTTGGAATAATGAAGAATCCCAAAAAATATGAACCGTATTTGTGGAGAAAGAACCGTTGTGAAAAGTAAACATTAATTTGTGTGCTTAATATTTCTAACCTTTCATCGCTTCTTTTTTGTCTTGCTTTTATGGTTGCATTACAAGATTTTGTTTCAGTTTATAAAGTAATATTTGTTTTCTTACAATCTATTAAACTCAAACTGTAAAACAAATTCCTGTTTGTTAATATAAGAATAATTTTAGGATTTCTTACAAAATGCCTTTCGCCTGAAACGGGGGAAAGTCGAAGGTTGGAAATATTGATTTTGTTTACGTAAGCGGGACAGGGGAGGTTTTGAGTTGTTGAAGGGTTTACCTGGGGGACGGAAAACAGAAGACGGAGGACAGAAGATATAAGGGGAAATTTTAAGGCAAGTTAAAGGCAAGGCAGAGGCAAGTTATAGGGGCTTTATGTATAAAATGTCAAAATTGTGTATATTTTGTCAAAGTGCGAAAATGGGCTAAAAACAGCGTTTTTTTTGAGGATGAAGGTTCGGAAGGGGAACAGAAGGGAAGGGGGAAAGAGGCTGATTCGCTAAGTCGTTGATTTGTTGATTAGAAGACAGTGAAGAGAGGGTCATTTTCATGCACCGCTAATAGGTGGCCATTAATAGTAAGGAATAGAACGCGGATAGCACGGATTCGGCAGATTTTCGCGGATATAAAAGAAAGATTTGCATAGCCCCCTTTTATCTGTTACCTATTATCTGTTTTCCGAGTTGTATTTAAGAAAAAAAGTTGCAAAGTTGCAGAAATGTCGGTTTTGGCTTGAAATCAACATTTCCGACGCAAAACCACTTTTTAAAGTTGCATTGGGTTTCTTTTGATTTTCGTGCAAACTTCCCTTTCGCCCAGTACCGGAACAGATAATCAGCAAAAATTTATTCGATCTACAGTCCTTAAAAAATTCCGTTTGTCATAAATATGATAAATATTTTTCCATTTTTTGTATTTTTGTTACGTTATTTTAATAATAGTAATTATTCGCCGATACATTTTTCGTTTAATTTGTTTTGTTGTGTACTGTCAAGAAAATAATGAATAAGATACTAAAACTGCAGAACCTTTTTGCTTTGGTGCTTATATTTGCCTTTTTCGGATGTAAGCCTTATTTGGGAGGTGATGAGGTCAAAGTCACTTTTAACGTTGTGGTCAACAAAGAAGATGGCATAAACGAACTCTATATCGCCGGAAACCGGAGGAATCTTGGTGAATGGACAGCCAATAAAAAGAATCTGGAAAGAATTAACGACTCTACATTTACCGGCACTTTTTCGTTTGACAAGGATGACAAGATTGAATACAAGTTCACACTTGGCTCCTGGATGACCGAGGCACTGGATGACAGCGGTAATATTCCGGATAACTCCGTACTGAATGTTGAGAAGGATACGGTAATAAATGTAAGAATCAGGATTTGGAGAAGCAGGATAGTTGACGGCGGAGTTTACTTAACACAGAATTTTATCTCTGATAATTCTTTCCCTACGGAAATCGGCGGGAACTGGAAGTTCTCTCCTTATGACTCTACCGCATTCCATTCGCCTGATTATGACGATACTCACTGGGAACAAACTGCTACCGCAAATTTTCCAAAGAACAGCAATGCTAAATTCGGCTGGTTCAGAATGAAACTTACTGTTGACTCAGGAATTTATGGAAAAGCTTTTGCGGTTGATATTACTCACCTGGGAGCGTCGGAGGTATATTTTAACGGGGTAAGAGTAATTAACACCGGAGTTCCTTCCGCATCTCCTACTTTTTATAAAGGGAAGCAAAACCGTGACTGGTTCGGATTGATTTTTCTCAACCAGCGATATCAGTACATAGCTGTAAAATATGCAAACCTGAATAAAGACTATCACGAAAGTCTTAGCTTTAATTCGGGTTTTTCAATAAAAATAAACAACATCAACAGGGCATTGAGCGGGATAGCTGCAGATGTGAGACTAAGCACAATATATCAGGCTTTGTACACACTTATACCGCTGATACTTTTTTTTGTTCATCTTCTCCTCTACTGGTTTTACAGGAAATCAACTCAGAACTTCTATTATGCGATTTGTTTGCTGGGTTTTGCTTCATTGAGTTATTGCAATATTCAGAAGTTCATTGCAACGGATCCTGAAACAATAATCCTGTTTTACCGCATGGTTGCTCCTTCAATAGCAGTTTCCATTTACTTTGGAATTCTGACCGGATATTCGGGAATATACGAGAGGCTTCCGAAAAGAAGATATTTTTATTTGGCTCTTTCGGTGGCCGTTGGTATCTGGGGAGCGCTGGATTTCTCTGAGGGAGTCGGTTACACGCTTTATTTCCTGTTAGCCGCTTCGGTGTTTGAATACCTTTTTATCTTCTTCAGAAGGAAGGAGATGACGGGGAAAATAAATCTGATGATTTCAGGGGCGTTTATAATTCTGCTTCTTTCAATAGTGTATCAGATTCTTCTGGACTTTGATATAGTTCCCACGTTGTGGGGACTAACGATGGTTTATGGAATAGGATTGCTTGCATTAATTCTTGCAATGTCAGTTTCCCTATCCTATGATTTTGCTCTAACCAATCATTCGCTGGAAAAGCAAATGGAAATAAGTATGCAAAAGGATTGGGAATTAAGGGAGCGAGAAGTTGAAAAGCGGATTCTTGAGGCTGATAATCAGAGAAAGACAGAGGAACTTGAATCTGCCAGGGAACAGCAACTTGCTTTTCTACCTAAGAAAATACCGGACATAAAGGGATATGAAATAAGCGTATATATGCAAACAGCTACTGAAGTGGGGGGTGATTACTACGACTTCTATCTTAATGAGGGCGAGCTGACTTTTGTGCTGGGTGATGCCACCGGACATGGAGCAAAAGCAGGGATAATGGTGGCGGCTACTAAAAGTTTGTTTTCTGTTCTTGCGCCTAAATCTGAGCCGATTGAGATAATTAAAAAGTTCAATGCAGCGATTAAATCAATGAACTTACACAATCTTTATATGGCTTTATCCGCATACAAACTAAGCGACAAACGTTTGATATACAGTAATGCGGGGATGCCACCGTTTATTCACTTCAGAGCTTCCACCGGTTCCATTAATGAAATAGTGCTGAAAAGCATGCCGCTGGGGGGATTTCTAGAATTCCCTTATGAGCAAAATGAAATTCTTATAGAATCCGGCGATACTCTGCTTTTCATGAGTGACGGTTTCAGCGAACTTTTTAACGAAAAAAATGAGATACGCGACTCGGGTTTGCTTAAGAAAGTGATCCAAAGCGGGATTAATCTATCACCGGAAGAACTAATAAACAGGCTAGTTTCTTCCATGAAAGAATGGAACGGCGACAGACAGTTTAATGACGACGTTTCGTTCATAGTAATTAAGAGAAAAACCGGCTTCTGAAACAAAAAACGGGATTGAATCCGTTTCTGCAATCAACATAAAAATCTTTATTTTTTATTTATTTTTAATAGTTTTTTCTATGAAATCACCCTTATTTTCAGTATTTTTGCATGTTAAACTTGGAGATATTTATGCTATTAAACATTAACAGTAAAGTATTAGAAAAACTGCTTGCGAAAGTGATTCCGGCTGTTCCTCAGAGGACACCATTAACTATCATCGAAAACTTCCTTTTAGAGGTTGCCGATGGTAAATTGATTGTGACAGCAACTGATTTGCATATCACTATCACAGCCTATATTAATGTTGATGCAGACCAGAATGCAAAAATTGTTGTTCCTGCTAAATTGTTGTTCGACATAGTAAGGGCTCTAGAGGATACAACTATTAATTTTGAAATTCAGGATAATAAACGCCTGAAACTAAAAACAGATAAAGGCGTTTATCATATTGGATTTGAATCCCCTGACGGTTTCCCGAAGATACCTGAAGTCAGTTCAAAGAGAACGCTGACTATCGAAGGGGCTCATCTTAAGAAACTGATTGATATGACTTCCTTTGCAGTCAGCAAGGATAATATCCGTCCCGCTATGCAGGGTATGTTGCTGGAGCTTTCGCCCGACGGTTTGAAGGTGGTAACTACCGATGGTCATAGACTGGTTAAGCACCTTTCAAAGAATTTTGAGTTTGAAGAACTTGAACAGTACATTATCCCTGAAAGGGCAAACTCAATTATTCCGAAGATCGTTTCCGATGAAAAAGTTAACATGTATCTTGAGAAATCGCATCTTCAGATTGATGTAGACAATATCTCCCTGATTATAAGACTGATTGAGCAGTCATATCCCGATTACAACGCGGTTATTCCGCAGACTAATGAGCACTTACTTATGATTGACAGGGCTGCGCTGAATTTTGCGGTCAGAAGAATGCTGCTGTTTACGACATCAACATTCCACCAGTCAAAAGTTACCTTAAGCAAGGATAAACTTGAGATAAGCGCTGAGGATATTGACAAGGGATCCAGCGGTAAGGAAGTAATTCCATGTGAGTACACCGGAGAGCCGATGAGTATTGGATTCAATACTGCATTCCTCAATGAGGTGCTGAATCATATTGATTCCGAAACCGTCGTGTTTAAGTTCAATAGTCCGACTAAAGCAGTTATTGTTCTGCCGAAGGAGCAGAAGGAAACTGAGGACTTGTTCATGCTTTTAATGCCGGTGCGTCTGAACTCTTAATTATGATTTTGAATTCCCTGCTGCTTAATAACTTTAGATTATATAAAGACGCAAAAATTGATTTCTCTCCAAGTATAAATTATTTAATCGGGGGGAATGGACAAGGAAAGACCTCGCTGCTCGAGGCAATATATTTTATGTGTACGACAAAAAATTTCAAAGCCGCATCCGATACTGAACTATTAAGGTTTACGTCGAATTTTTATTCCGTTGAGGGGTTTTTTAGCAATATTACAGACGATAATGTTAGAATTTATTATTCAACTGCGGATAACAAACGAATTTACTCCCTCAATAATAAATCCGTCACCCGAACTTCAGATATCATCGGCAGATTTCCAATTGTACTGCTGACTCCTCAGGATCATGCAATTACACAGGGAACCCCTGCAGACAGGAGGAAGTTTTTTGATTCGGTTATTTCACAAGCCGGCTCCAGGTATCTGATGAATCTGATGGAGTATGCGAAAATCCTGAAAAACCGATCTGCCCTGCTTGGTACAATTAGCTTCTCGCAAAGAACAGACCTGATGGAGGAACTGGATGCATGGAATGAGAAACTGGTGCTTGTGGGGAGCGAGATAATAATCGCACGAAAAAATTTTGTAAGGGAATTTATGCCCTTTTTTTCGGATGCTTTTAAATCAGTTACCGGACGAAATGACGCAGCCGGAATCAGTTACACTTATCTGGGAAACGGAATTTCTGATGAGATAGCGGACTCGCGAATTCAGGACAAGTTCCATGAACTTCTGAAAATAAGGCGCAATGACGAGCTTAAGAGAGAGGTCAATCTGGTTGGACCGCACCGGGATGAATTTATATTTACGCTGAATTCCAGTCCCTTGCGGATTTTTGGCTCACAGGGTGAACATAAAACATTCCAGGTTGCGCTCAGGTTCGGGCAGTATTTTTTTCTTAAAGATAAACTAAACAGGACTCCTGTGATCCTTCTTGATGATGTTTTCGGAGAACTTGAAGCAAAAAAAGCGTCGGCAATTTCGGAACATTTGAATGAGCTCGGACAAACGTTTGTAACCATGACGGATTTTTCAAACGTATCCCTGTTGGATAAAAGTAAAGACAATTTATTTATAAACATACAAAACGGGACTGCAACTTATGCATGAAATACCTGTATCAATTGCACAGATATTAAAAACCTCCCCCGAGCTTTCGAAACTCCGCGCAGCTATTGAGCGGGGGGAAGTGATCGGAAGATTTTTCGAAATATTTCCCGATCTGTTAAATCGCGTGGAGGCGGTTAAAGTGGAAAAGAAAGCACTTCATCTCGAGGTGGAAAACGCAGCGCTGAGGAATGAATTAAAATTTCAGGAAAAAGAGATAATTGAAAGAATCAACAACTTCTTTGGTTCGCAAAGAATTAATAAAATAGTTTTATTAGGATAAATTAGGTTCGGTAATAATGGCAAACAACACAACAAAAAATGGAAATGGTAATTATGATGCCGCGAGCATCAATGTTCTTAAAGGACTTGAGGCGGTAAGAAAACGTCCGGCAATGTATATCGGCGACGTGAGCGCAAGAGGTCTTCACCATCTTATTAATGAAGTGGTGGACAACAGTATTGACGAAGCGCTTGGCGGATTCTGCGATACGATAAAGGTAATAGTTAACAAGGATGGATCAGTATCCGTGGAAGATAATGGCCGCGGAATTCCAATTGATATTCATCCCGAGGAGAAAAAATCGGCTCTGGAAGTTGTTATGACTGTGCTTCACGCCGGGGGTAAATTCGACAAGAACAGCTACAAGGTTTCAGGAGGTCTTCACGGCGTGGGAGTTTCAGTTGTGAATGCTCTTTCGGAGTTTATGTCTGTTGAGGTTAAACGTGACGGGAAAATATACAGACAGCAGTATAAAAAAGGAATCCCCCTGGCTCAGGTTAAGGAAGTCGGAATGTATAAGAGAGGCACCTCGGGAACGATAGTGACCTTTATGCCGGATAAATCAATCTTTAAAACAACCAAGTTCAAGTTCGATACTATTGCTGAGAGAATGAGGGAACTTGCTTACCTGAATAAAAATATTTCAATAATTGTCAAGGATGAGATTGAGGAGCTGGAAGAGACCTACCACTTCAAGGGGGGGTTGGTTGAGTTTGTGAAGTACGTTGACGCAGCCAGGGATCCTTTGCACAAGACTGTCTATATAGAGGGTGAAAAAGACGATACTCCGATCGAGGTTGCATTCCAGTATAATGCAGGATTCAGCGAGAATATTTTTTCGTATGTGAACAATATTAATACTCACGAGGGAGGCTCGCATCTTGTTGGTTTTAAATCCGCACTGACCAGAACGCTTAACAACTACGCAACGAAGAACGGATTGATTAAGGATGGTAAAATTAATCTCACAGGTGATGATTTCCGCGAAGGATTAACGGCGGTAATCTCCGTTAAGGTTATGGACCCGCAGTTTGAAGGACAGACTAAAACAAAGCTCGGAAACAGCGAAACAAAATCCTCGGTTGAAACGCTGGTGAATGAGAAACTCGGGGAGTTTCTTGAAGAGAATCCATCAGTTGGTAAGAAGATAATTGAAAAATGCGTCAGGGCTGCCGAAGCAAGAGAAGCCGCGCGTAAAGCAAGAGATTTAACAAGACGAAAGAATGCCCTAGATAGTTTCCAGCTGCCCGGTAAACTTGCTGATTGCTCCATTACTGATCCTGAACATTGCGAACTATACATTGTTGAGGGGGACTCCGCAGGTGGCTCGGCAAAACAGGGACGTGACAGAAGATTCCAGGCTATTCTGCCACTAAGAGGAAAAATACTCAACGTTGAAAAAGCCAAGATGAATAGGATTCTTGAGAATAACGAGATTAAGTCCATCATAGCGGCTATTGGCGGGGGCATTGGTAACGAGTTCGATGATTCAAAGTCCCGTTACGGTAAATTAATCCTTATGACCGATGCTGACGTGGACGGAAGTCATATCCGTACACTTCTTCTCACCTTCTTGTACAGGTATATGCGGGGGATGATAACCTCAGGGAAAGTATACATAGCACAACCCCCGTTGTACAGAATTAAGAAAGGGAAAGAAGAATATTTTGCTTACGACGATTCTGAGAGGGACGATATACTTAAACGGATAAAATCAAACGGGAAGGAAGATGTTATTTTAACTACTGAAGAAGAATCAGAAGGGATAACCCCAACCCGTGGTATCGTGATAAACCGTTATAAAGGACTTGGCGAGATGAACCCCGATCAGTTATGGTCAACAACAATGAATCCCGAAACAAGAACCATGTTCCAGGTTTCGGTAGAAAGCGCTTCGGCAGCCGATAAGATCTTCGAAGTGCTTATGGGTGATGACGTTGAACCGCGCAGGGACTTTATTCAGCGCCATGCGAAATACGTAAGGAATCTCGATATTTAATTTTTTTATATAACACTAATATTGCTTAAGATATGTCAACAACTTTTTTTGATAAAATTGTACCTATTACAATCGAAGAGGAAATGAAGTCCTCTTATATTGATTATTCAATGTCAGTTATCGTAGCCAGAGCCCTTCCAGATGTAAGGGATGGTTTGAAACCCGTTCACCGTCGTGTTCTTTTTGGAATGCACGAACTCGGAATGACTTTCAATAAACCATTCAAGAAATCTGCAAGGATTGTGGGAGAGGTGCTAGGAAAGTACCATCCGCATGGCGACTCTGCTGTTTATGATACTATGGTAAGAATGGTACAGGATTTCTCACTAAGGTATCCCCTGATCGCAGGTCAGGGTAATTTCGGCTCTGTTGATGGAGACTCGGCTGCGGCAATGCGTTACACGGAAGCAAAACTTGCTAAAATTGCCGAGGAGATGTTAAGGGACCTTGATAAAAATACAGTTAATTTTGCACCCAATTTTGATGACACCCTTCAAGAGCCAACAGTGCTCCCCGCATACCTCCCGAATTTACTTGTAAACGGCTCAAGCGGCATCGCAGTCGGAATGGCAACTAATATCCCTCCCCACAATCTTGGAGAGGTTATAGACGGTCTTATTGCGCTTATAAAGAATCCTGACATCACAATTGAGAAACTGATGAAGCATGTGATAGCCCCAGATTTCCCGACCGGAGGAATTATTTTCGGGTACCAGGGAGTGCGCGAGGCTTATCTTACCGGCAGAGGCAGGGTTGTAATCCGTGCCAAAGCCAATATCGAGACATTAAAGAATGGAAGAGAAAATATTGTAATTTCCGAACTCCCTTATCAGGTCAATAAAGCTAATCTAATTGAAAAGATAGCCGAATTAGTCAAGGAAGGGAAAATTGACGGCATTTCAAATCTTCGTGACGAGTCGGACCGGGATGGAATGCGCGTGGTAATTGAGCTTAAAAGGGATTCTCAACCCCCAGTGGTCCTCAACCAGCTTTTCAAGCATACCCAGATGCAGTCGACTTTTGGCGTAATTATGCTGGCACTTGTTAACGGGGTACCAAAAACGCTGACCCTTAAAGAGGTGATGCAGCATTTTCTGATACACAGGATGGAAGTACTTATCCGACGAACCAAATTTGATCTTGACGCTGCTGAAAGAAGAGCCCATATTTTAGAGGGTTATATAATTGCCCTGGATAATATCGACGAAGTTATTGAGGTAATCAAAAAATCAAGGGATGTTGAAACCGCAAAGAATAACCTGATGAGGAAGTTCAAACTCTCTGAAATCCAGTCCAAAGCTATCCTGGACATGCGGCTTCAGAGACTTACAGGACTTGAAAGAAAGAAGATTGAAGATGAATACAGGGAAACTATTAAACTAATTGAGAAATTGAAGAGCATTTTAGCAAGTGAAGAAAAAAGGAATATTATAATTAAAGATGAGCTGCTTGCATTGAAGGAAAAATACGGTGATGCAAGAAGAACCGAAATAATTTATGATTACGAAGAATTTTCGATTGAAGATATTATTGCGGAAGAAGATGTGGTAGTGACAATTTCGCATCGTGGATTTATCAAGCGTTTTCCCGTAAGCGGTTACAGACGACAAGGACGGGGAGGGAAAGGAGTGATAGGTGCGGAGGCCAAGGATGATGACTTTATTGAACATATGTTCATAGCATCAACGCACCAATATATACTCTTCTTTACGGATAAGGGAAGATGCTACTGGCTTAAAGTATTCGAAATTCCGGAAGCCGGCAGGGCTTCAAGAGGACGGTCAATTCTTAACCTGATCCAGAAAGAAAGGGATGAGGAGATCACCGCCTTTGTAAACGTAAAAGAGTTTTTGGATACCATGTATCTTATTATGGTTACACAGCAAGGTACAATCAAAAAAACAGTCCTTTCAGCGTACGGGAACGTCCGCAAGGGAGGGATTAATGCAATAAATATTAATGATGGTGATAAACTGATTGACGTTAAGCTTACTGACGGAAATAACGAAATTATTCTTGGAACAAGGAATGGATTCGCAATCCGTTTTAACGAAAAAGAAGTCAGAGATATGGGCCGCGTTGCAACAGGTGTAAGAGGAGTAAAGCTTTCCAAGGGAGATATCGTAGTTGGTTTGCTGGTTATAAAACGTCAGGGAACTATTCTGGTAGTAACCGAAAAAGGTTTTGGAAAACGCTCTGATATTAATGATTACAGAACCACCAAGCGCGGAGGCAAGGGAGTTATTACAGTGAAGACTTCCGACAAAGTTGGCAAACTTATTGCAATGATGGATGTTACCGACTCCGATGAACTAGTGATAATTTCAACTCAGGGAATGGTAATCAGGCAGGCTGTTAAGGAAATGAGAGTAATGGGAAGGAACACGTCCGGTGTGCGCGTAATAAGATTGTCTGAAGGCGATTCTATTGCTGACATTGCCAAAGTAGTTCCTGAAGATGACTCAAACGGAGATGAGATAATTGCTGAATAAATATAGCATTATAAACTAACAGAAAGGAAGCTCAGATGGAGAAGACGAAAATCAGCCTGGTCCCTAACGGACCAATTATTGTGGATGGTGAATTTACAGTTACAGGAATAGACGGAAAAATTCTTGATACCAAAGAAAAAGTTTATCTTTGCCGCTGCGGGCAGAGTTCAAAGAAGCCATTCTGCGACGGCACACATAAAACCTGCGGTTTCAAAGATTAGCAATCACCCTAATTCAAAAGAGAAAGGCTGCCTTTTGGGGCAGCCTTTTTTTACTAATTTTACACGAACCTATAAAATATTCTTACTTTTCAACTCGTTCAGTAAGTCAGGCACATTTGAATAAACAGTGCCGCTCCAGCCGCATTTTTTAGCCCCTTCGATATAGGCAGGAATATCATCAATAAAAAAGTGGGATTCAGAGGATTCTCCGCTCCACTCTTCCACAGCTCGGTAAATTGCCTCTTCAGGCTTGACGGACCTAACCTCATGAGAGAGAATCAGTTTGTCAAAATACTTCAGAAAGTCGTATCCACCCCATCCATATTTTTGATGGATTGAATTTGTATTTGAAAGCAGCACAAGTTTATAACGCTTTTTAATTTCAGGCAGCAGAGCAACAAGTTCTGTGTTCACCAAAAAGATCTCAGAATAGAGACGGCAAATTTCCTCCTCGCTGAATTTGAACTCCGATCCTTTCATCAGCATGGAAATAAAATTCTTTTCACTGATAATACCCTTTTCAAAATTCCTGTGATCCTCGTATCGAATGCGATACATTTGCATAAACCGGTCCCCTAATCCTGGAAAGCGATCATTGATTTTTTTCAGCGGAACATTATAGTCAAATGGGATCAGTACATTTCCCAGATCCGAGACAAAGACCTTTATTTTGTTTTTCAAAATTATCGCTGCCCTTATTTCATGAAAATAGCGTCTTTAAGTCCGACATTTATCTCAGCCGTTTTTACAGTCAGTTCTATTTTCATTCCTGCAATTTCCTGGATTAATTTAAAGGGGAGTTTTACTCCCTTCACCTCAGTGTAATTCTGAAGATAAACAACCTGGTTTAATACTCCCTGCGGAGTCTCTACTGCCCTTTCTTCCTTGACTTTGAGTCCTGTAGCAATATCGTAGTATTCAATATTCGAATTTCCGGAGGGATAAGTTTTCTCAACTTTGTACGCCGTACCGCCATCCAGTGTTACGGTATCCTTCGTAGTGTATTTAATCCCAAACTCGTCCGGATTAACCAGAGCCTCGGAGGATGATTCGAGTTTAAGCATTTCAAGCGCATCACCGGTAATTTCCTCTTCTCCATTCATACCTTTCTGATATCCTTGCGTCCCGTCAAATAAGATAATCTGCTCCATTCCGGCTACTGTTGTTCTTTGCATTAATTTATTAGGAGCTTTGAAGAATATTTCACTTGAAAGATCCATGCCCTGTACTTTTCCTTCCATTACAATTTTCTTATCTTTAATTGCAAGGTAGTTATCAACACCTCCGATTGCCTCGATATATTTCATAAGTATTTCTTTACCTTCGCGAAAATTCTTTACCGTATCCGTATCCTGTGCGGTCAGAAGCATTGGAAATAAAAATAATAGTGTGAAAAAATTCAGAAATCGCATATAATTCCTTTAAAATCTTATAAATGTGTATTAAATTTGAACTCAATTTAATGAATTAGTTGGCAATAACAAACTTTTTTTTCTTAATGGCTTCGATATACTACCGAGTATTTTTTTTCATTTGTTTGGTTAGCTACTTAACAAACGCACAAACCTTTAATGTGAGCGGAAAGGTTATAGACGCTGAGACAGGAAAACCTCTGCAATATGCGAATATCCGGCTCGGCGATAGTGGGCTTGGTACTGCAACTAATCCGGAAGGGGTGTTTGAAATCCGACTAAAAAAAGGAAATTATACTTTTATTTGTTCTTACATGGGATTTGTCTCGGATACTATTCAGATTAATGTTAGCAATAATATTTCCGAAGTACTTTTACGTCTTTCCCCTTCTTTTGTTGATCTGTCTGAGGTAACTGTGATTCCGGGAGAAAATCCAGCAAATAATATAATACGCAATGCCATCCGTGTTAAAAATGAAAGGAACGCAAGACTTAACAGTTATTCATTCACTGCTTATACAAAGGGGATAATAAAAACCAATCAGGAAGTTACCGCCTCATCAAACACTATTTCTATTGAAACCGGCCTGGATACAGCAGAATTGATAATTAACGGAATTCTGGAAAATGAGAGCATTGGCTACTTTAAAAAACCAGACAATTATAAAGAGTGGATAACCGCCAGGAAGCAGACCGCCAATCTCCCCTCCTCGATTAATATCCTGACAGGAGGGAGAATAATCCTTAATTTTTATTCAGATGATATTAATTTTTTCGGAAGGAATATTTACGGTCCCCTTGCAGAAAATGCGCTAAGCTATTATTATTTCATGATAGTTGATACACTTGCGATTGACAATAAACCGGTTTATAAATTGCTTATGACGCCGGATGACCCACTCGATCCCGGATTTATCGGGAATATTTATATTACTGCCGAAACTTACGAAATGGTAAGAATTGAACTTAATCTGAACAAAGCGGCTAACGTTGGCGGACTTCTAGACACAATTTCGATATATCAGCAATTCTATACCGCTGAGGATGGGATACTCATGCCTGTGGATTATCATCTTATGGTTACGGCAAAAATACTGGGACTAATCAAATTTTCGTTTCAGGTAAACTCAATTCTCTACAACTATAAAATCAACCATCCTGTTGATGATGATATTTTTAACATGGCAATTATTACCGTAAATACTGATGCGGACAAGAAAGACTCCCTTTACTGGAGTTCGATGCAGAGAATTCCAGAAACCAAAGAAGAAATGACTGCCTATGAAAAAATTGACAGCGAGCAAAATGTACCATTCTCCATTGCAGATAATTTTTCAATCCTTTCACCTCGTGTACTTTTGTCACCTAATTTTTCAATAAGCAGTCCACTTTCACTTTATCACTTTAATAGAGTGGAAGGGCATTCACTGGATTTCAGTTTCCGCAGTTTCGATGGGTTTGAGGAACGGAGTAATTCCGAGCTATCCTTCTCATACGGATTTAATGATAAAAAGTTCAAATACTTTTTTTCAACTTCTTTTTTACCGGGTAATTACAGAACATACGAAATAAAAGCAAGCTTTTATAATCATACGGAAAAACTCTTTTCAACAAGTGAAGACTACTCTCAATTTTTCTCAACTTTAATGTGTCTGTTGGACAAATATGATTTCAACGATTATTTCTACAAAAAGGGATTCGAAATTCAGCTGTCGGGAGAAGTGTTCCCGATTCTTAAATTGTTTATGGGTTTTTACAATCGCACCGATAATACAGCCTTCAAAAATAGTGATTTTTCAATATTCTCTAAGGATAAAGCATTCAGAGATAATCCCTTGATATACGAGACCCGCCTAAACTATCTGCAACTTGGTTTAACAATTGATTTAAGAAAGTATATTGAAGACGGGAAATTCCGAAGACGTGTTAATACGCCAAGATCTTTAAATCTGCAATTAACTGCGGATGTACTTCACTCAAAAAATGATTTAATTTCCAGCGGTCTTGATTTCACTTCCTGGAACGGAGAGCTTAAGGGCTCTATCAACTTATTCAGCAGAACGACTCTTAGCTTTCTTTTGGATGGGCTTTATACCACAGGTTCCCTTCCTTATCAAATGCTGTTTGATATACCGGGAAACGTAGAGTTAATTGCCCGTGAAAACACTCTTCGAACACTTGGATTTAATTCGGCACTGGGAGACCGAAAAGTTACTGCATTTTTTGAGTACAATATGTACGATGAACTTTTCCGTTTAAGCGGAATACCTTTCTTAAAAACCCTTGATCTGCAAACGACAGTATTTGTAAACGGCGCTTATTCCGATATTAGTTATCCAAGCCATAAAATCCTTCCTTATCGGGTAAAAACATATACAAAACCGTTATGGGAAGCAGGCTTTAACATAGGACATGGCGTTTTCCCAATTCGCTTCTCATTTGCATGGCGGCTTAATCACCGAGAAGAGAACTCATTTCGATTTGGATTAACCTCACTAATAATTGACTAACATAAAGGACACAATATGAAAACTATAAAAATCAGGAACAAAAATAAAGAGTATTCAGTAGGCAAGATTATATGTCTTGGACGAAATTATGCTGAGCATATTAAGGAACTTGGAAACGAACCTTCTGAACTCCCCGTTATATTTCTTAAACCAGCTTCTGCACTTATTTATTCCAAACACCCGATTGAAATCCCGGCCTACTCACAAAACATGCATCACGAAATTGAACTGGTTTTGCTGATTGGCAAAAAACTCAAAGATGCAAATGCTGTGGAAGCAGAGGAAGCGATCATCGCATATGGTGTGGGGCTTGATATGACATTACGGGACGTGCAGGATAATTTGAAAAAGAAAGGGCAGCCCTGGACAACCGCCAAATGCTTCGATATGTCCGCGCTGGTTTCTGATTTTTTGGCGAAGGAAGAACACAAAGTATCGCCGGAGGACTGGATGACTCTGAAAGTCAACGGCGTGGTTCGTCAGCGTCAACAGCTTAACAAAATGATTTTCCCTCCGGCAAGGATAGTTGAGTACATATCCTCTTTCATGACTATTGAGGAGGGAGACCTTGTTTTTACGGGTACACCTTCAGGAGTTTCAAAAGTAGTAAAGGGGGATAAACTTTATGGTGAGATAACTAATGTTGCGTCCTTTGAAACGGAAATAATTTAGCTATTTACTGCTAAGCCGGGACAGAGCCTTTTTTATTAATTCTTCTGCAGAAAGATCCGACTCATTAATTGAGATTTCTTTTATCACCAGCTCAACATTTTTGAAGTTAAATCCAAGGGCAGTCAGGGCAGAAATTGCTTCTGACCTACCCGAATAAATTCTCTTTTGACCTGGTTCTTCATAAACCATATCTATTTTGGATTTTAATTCGATAACCAGGCGTTCAGCCAATTTTTTTCCGATCCCCGGAACCATTGAGATGCGATTCAGGTCTGATGATATAATAGCCCTTTTCAAGTCATCCACATTTATTCCCGAGAGGATCCCGAGGGCTGTTTTAGGACCGACACCATTGACGGAAATCAGGAGTTCAAACATCATCTTTTCATTTTCACTCTTGAACCCAAAGAGGGTAATTGAATCTTCTTTGACTGCTGTATGAATGAAAAGTTCCACCGAATCAAGTTGTGCTATTTGGTCAAAAGTATTTGCAGAAATTAATACAAGGTACCCGACTCCATTAACATCCAGTATAATCTTTCCGGGTTTTTTACTCAGAATCCCACCCTTCAAATATGCAATCATTGTATTATCCTTTCAGGATATTTTTCAACAAACGACTTCCAACTTGTCGATTTCCGGGAAATCCCCTTTATACGGAATGAATGACAAAGTGCAACTGCCAAGGCATCACTCTCATCCATGCCAACTTTCCCTTTCGCAAGCTCCAAGATTGATTTGACCATATAATTGACCTGTTCCTTTGAGGCTGCACCTGTTCCCACAACCGATTTTTTTACTTCCCTGGGGCTGTATTCACAAATAAATATTGCTTTATTAACCGCAGCAAGTATTGACACACCTCGGGCATAGCCAATTTTCATAGCTGACTGGACATTCTTTCCATAAAATGCTGTTTCGATAGCAAACTCCTGTGGATTATACCTTTCAATCAGATCAGTAAGTTCGAAATAGATTTTTTTAAGTTTCTCGGGGAGGGTTTTAAGTTTAACCAGATTGATAGTACCTGAAGCAATCCAGATGGTCTTTCCCTGAGCGACTGATATAATACCGTAACCAGTTCTGAGAGTGCCCGGATCAACTCCTAAAATTATCATTTGTTTTATACTTCAAAATCGGCATTAGAAAAAACATGCTGAACATCGTCGCTATCCTCAAGTGCTTCTATCAGTCGAATGATTGATTCGGCAGCATCTCCCGAAACCTTAACAAGATTTTTGGGCACCCATTGGAGATTCGCGCTTTCGATTTCGTAGTTTTTTCCGGCCAATGCTCTACGAACGTTTTCAAAATCTTCCAGGTTTGTTTTCACTTCAAAAAATTCTTCCTCTGTCGTCATGTCTTCTGCCCCGGCTTCGAGGATAGTTTCCAATAATTCTTCCTCGGAAGAATTTCCACGGTTTATGATTATCACTCCCATTCTTTGAAACATCCATGCAACCGAACCCGATTCACCAAGCGATCCGTGATATTTTGAGCAGATGTGTCTGACCTCTGCGACAGCCCGGTTTTTATTATCTGTAGCAACTTCTATCATCATTGCTATTCCCCCGGGTCCATATCCTTCATAATTCAGCTCATGATAAGTGACCCCTTCAAGTTCTCCGGTTGCCTTTTTTATTGCGCGATCAATATTATCAGCGGGCATGTTCATTCCCTTAGCATTATCAATCGCAAGGCGAAGACGGGGATTACCCCCGGGGTCTCCTCCCCCTTCCCTGGCAGCAATCGTAATTTCCTTGATTAATTTCGTAAACATTTTGCCTCGCTTGGAGTCTGCGACGGCTTTTTTTCTTTTTATGGTTGCCCACTTTGAGTGACCGGACATCTTTCAACTCCTGTAAATTAATTTATCTTAATATCCTTAATCCTGAACTGGGGATAGATTTTCCCATCCCTTTGCATATTATCCATTCCAAAGACAATATCTATTGTACTTCGATGAGTTGATAAACTCTCCCAGTATTCGCTAAAATTAAACGCGATACAATCGAAAACCTTTTCACATCCATGCTGGCGGATTACAAAAGCAATATGCTTTCCGCTCAGTAGTCGCGGAGTGCCTACGATTTCGACATTCTCAGAGAGGAAAGTTGGTCTAAGATTACCGGGACCAAAAGGTGCAAACTGATCAACTATTCGTCTGAATTTGGGTGTCAGTTCTGCCATTCTGATTTTTGTATCGATATCTATATATGGTTTGGGCTCTTCGTTTTTGAATTTTTCGCGGACAATCTCATTAAAGCGTTCACGGAATTCGCCCAGTTTATCTATCTCAACAGCCAAGCCTGCCGCAGCCTGATGACCGCCGTAGTGAATCAAAAGATCCTCACACTCTTTCAAAGCATCGTACATATTGAATTGAGAAATACTGCGTGCTGAACCTTTGGCAACCCCATCAATTGTTGTCAGCATTATTGTCGGGCGGTAGAACTTCTCGACAAGTCTGGAAGCTACAATCCCAATAACACCCGGGTGCCAACCTTCCTCATGAAGGACTATTCCAAGACTATCATTCAAATCAATTTTGTTTTCGACAATACTAATCGCAGCATTTAACGTATCCTCATCTATCTTCCTTCTTTCTCGGTTTTCGTGATCCAGGATACCTGCAAGATTTTCGGCTTCAGCCGAGGATGTGGTCATAAGCAGTTTCACGGCTATATTGGCATCACCAAGCCGTCCAACGGCATTAATTCTTGGTGCAAGTGTGAAGACAATGTGTCCGCTGGAGAGATTTCCGGGTTCCATCCCGCTCCAGCGAATAAGCGATGCGATACCAGCTCTGGGGCTATGATTAATCTGGTCAATTCCTTCCTTCACCAGTATCCGGTTTTCATCAATAAGAGGAACAATATCTGCCGCTCCGGCCAAGGCAACAAGATCCAGATATTTCAAAGGAAGATCCTTCTTTCCTATCCGATCGCTTATTCCCTGAGCCAACTTAAAAGCGACTCCTGCTCCCGAAAGATACTTAAAGGGATAATTGCAGGATGGTTTAAGGGGATCAAGAATCGCCAGAGCCTCCGGCAATTGATCTTTAGGCTGGTGATGATCGCAAATAATAAAATCAATACCGAGAGAATTTGCATACTTAACCTCTTCATTTGCGGTTATTCCGCAATCGACCGAAATCATGAGAGAAGTATTGACTGATTTTGCCAGATTAATTCCCAAAGCAGTTATTCCATAACCCTCTTTAACTCTGTTCGGGATATAGTATTCGACATCTGCTCCAAGTTCCTTAAGAAACATTACCAATAAAGCAGTAGAACACGTGCCATCGACATCATAATCCCCGTAAACCACAATTTTCTGTTTATTAGTCAAAGCATCAATCACCCGTTGAGTAGCTAAGGACATTCCATCCATAATGAAGGGATCGTAAAGAGAATCGAGGGAAGGTCTGAAAAAGGACTTAGCCTGGGAAAAGGTTTTAATTCCTCTCATGACAAGGAGCTTTGCTAATGGCTCCGAGACATTAAGGGAATCAGCCAGATAAATCACCTCAGAAAGGTCATCAACTTCTTTGATGTTCCATATTTTTTCTTGCATAGAATGATTTTCTGAAGAAATTTAGCTGCGAACTATAAGCCGAATTCTGTAGCTCCGGAAAACCGGAGCCGGCAATTATTTATCTTATCCTTTCATTACTGAAAGGATTAAGCAATCTACCCGAGTATTAATCACAGCGAACCACTGCGTTTCCTTGAGGAAATAATACTCCTATTTGATCTTGCTCCGAGTGTGGTTTACCATGATCCCATGGGGGACTCCATTGAAGGACCTCCTGCATTACTGCAGCAGCGGTAGGCTCTTACCCTGCCTTTTCACCCTTATCCCGATTAACGGGACGGTATTTTTTCTGTGGTACTGTCAGTCAACAACCGGTTACCCAATTGCTGCCCGGGCGTTACCCGGCACTCTGTTCTGTGGAGTTCGGACTTTCCTCCGGATTCACATCCGGCAATTGCCCATTCGCAACTAAATGATCTTATATTTTTTATTAAAATTTTTAAATGTTTTCCGTAAAAACGAAAAAAATTAATTAACTGATCACAATATAATAAATTCAGTCAGAAATTGAACAGATTTTATTCGTTTTCTTTAGCAATATCCTCCGAGATCAGAATTCTGCCGCAGTACTCGCAGGTGTAGAGTTTATTATTTTTCTTAATTTCAAGCTGACGCTGAGCAGGAACGACATTGTGACATCCTGAGCATGAACCCCTTTTTACAACGGACACGGCAGTTCCCTTCTTCGCCTTCCTGATGCGTATGTACTGCGAATAATCAGGTTTCTTTACGTTCACTTCAACTTTGGCCCTGATCTCCCTTAGTTTTATTTCTTCTTTTTCGTTTGCCTTGATAATGGTTCTAAGGTCTGCTTCCTTTTCTTTCATTTCTGCTTTGAGATTATCGATAAGGGGAGTGAGTTCCTCAATCTCATTTTCAACACGCTTACTGAAATCTGCCAAAGCATCGTTTTCCATTTCCATTTTCTTGATCTTCGTATCAGTATGGTCAATTTCCTTAGTAAGTGCGTCGTATTCCTTGTTGTTCCTTACAGAATATAGTTGACTCTTATATTTCTTCTGGTTTTCGCTCAGTGTGCGAATTTCATCGTCATTGCTTTCCCGTTTCTTTGCCGAGTCTTCTTTTTCCTTCTGCTTGGCTTCCAGTATTCTTTCCATATCGTTTAGTCTCTCTTCAAGAGCTTTAACGGCTAATGGCAGGTCACCTCTCAGCTCCTCCAGTTTATCAAGATGTGAATCAAGCCGCTGCAATTTATATAATGTTTTTAGTTTCTCAACCAATTTATTTACTCCTTTTTGAATAATTATAAACCTTTACGGGACTATGAAGATGTTTTGATATCAATACTTTCACTGAAATTTTGTCCCTTTTAAAAAACTTTTGAATATATCTTTTTAATTCCGGGAACACAAGAACCTCTGTTTCAAAATGCCCACCGTCAATAAGTAAAATCTTACCAAGTGCATCAAAGTATGTATGATACCTGACGTCCGCAGTTAAAAAAGCGTCAGCTCCGCACGCAATCGCCTGATCAAGAAGTTCGCTTCCCGATCCGCCGCAAACTGCTACTTTTCTTATTTGCCTGCCTATTGAAGGGGAGAACTTTAACCCATTTGCATTCAATTTAGCACATACCAAATCGAGGAACTCATTCTCTGATTTTCCTTCTTCCAATTCACCAATCGCACCAAATCCAAATTCAGTGGAAGGATTCCTGATCGGATAAATATCATAAGCAGGTTCCTCGTAAGGATGGGCATCTCTCATGGCGTCAACAATTCCCATAACCTGCCAACTATTTGCAACTACTTCAAGCCGGATTTCATTCACCTCTTCAAACTTGCCTCTTTTACCTATTGCGGGGTTAGCTGATTCTGACGGTCGGAAAGTACCTTTTCCTCTGGTTTTAAAACTGCAGCCGGTGTACTCGCCAATAATCCCGGCGCCACAACTGAATAACGCCTCCGAAACCTTTTCAACACTATCTTCAGGGACAAAAACCACTAATTTAACTAGCTTCTCCCCAAGGGCTTTAAGAAAACTGATATTTTTGAGACCAAGAGTCTTTGCCAGTTGAAAACTAACACCATTTTTAGAAAAATCAAGATTAGTGTGGGCGCTATAAAGAGTGATATTGTTTTTAATGAGCAGTTCGATAAGTTGGGAAGTTGGGTCGTCAGATATTTGTATTTTTCGGATGGGGTTAAAAATAAGGGGGTGATGAGAGATAATTAAGTTGCATTTGTTTAAGACCGCCTCCTTAACAATCTCCCGGGTGAGGTCAAGGCAGATAAGTACATTCCTTGCTCTTGCCTCCGCAGATCCAACCTGAATTCCGGGATTATCTTTTTCCCAGGCAATCCCCGGCGGAGCCCAATCTTCAATATGTTTAAGAATTTCGTTTATCTTCATAATTTAAGCCACGTCCTAAATACGGACGAGGTCAAAAAAAAATGCACCTTATTATTTGGGGTGCATTTCATTTTCTTTTTTTAAGTTCTAGTTTTTTCGTTTGTCCGAGCGTAACAATTAGTAGTTTCCTAATCAGATATTTTTTTGCATTCATATTGTAAAAATAACAGTTTCAGGGAAAATACGCAAATCTTTTTTATTTCTTGCTCCAACCCCGGGTAAAATAATTAAATTAAGCCGAAAAAAACCGGACACAGTGATAAATTATCGCCCGTTAAGCCAGAATTATTTCTGCTTGTCCACCCACTTCCCATCTTCCCTGATCAGTGAAATCAGTTGATCAACCGCCACATCGGAGTTTATGTTTCGTTTGATTATCTCCTTTCCTTTATAGAGAGTTATCTTGCCGGGACCGCTCCCGACGTATCCATAATCAGCGTCCGCCATTTCCCCAGGACCATTTACGATGCATCCCATTATAGCAATTTTTACCCCTTTCAGATGCTCTGTATGTACCCTAATCATCTCAGTGGTCTCCTGCAAATCAAAGAGTGTGCGTCCGCAGGATGGGCAGGCGATGTATTCCGTCTTGGATATTCTAACTCTTGCTGCCTGGAGAATTCCAAAAGTCACCCTGTTCATGTCGGATTTAAGCATGCTGTTGTGAGCTAACCAAACCCCGTCACCAAATCCATCCACAAGCAGTCCCCCAAAATCAGTAGATGAATAGAGTACGAAATCTTCCTGGTCAAGAGCCTGATAATCCCGCTTCACAACAACCGGCAAATCAAGTCCTTCATTAAGGAGGCGGAAAAAGAGACTCCTAACAGTAGCAAGCCAGTGATCCCTTTTGGCACCAACGACCAGTACTGCCTGATGATCCCTTTTGAGCTGTTGAATAAAATCATCCGTTGCTTCAGCAGCGTCCACATAAATAAAATTGCAGAATGCTCCGGTTTCCACTCTCTTAGCAAACTCACCGGGAGAGGAGTAAAATGGATAGACCTTAACGCTGTCCAAAGCTGTGAAGGAGTGGAATTTGTGGGCATCGACAATCAGCCGGAGGGTAGTGGGCAAAGGGATATTACATTCCGACGTGCCGAGGAAAATAAAGTCAGGAGCAGAATCACTCACATACCATTTATCCGTTGGCTCATGATATTCGTATCCAACAGATTTCAGATCATCGAGGGTGAGTTCCCTATGAGCCGAGAAGTCGGCAATAACGCGGGGGACGTTGTCCCCGCCAATCCCGGCTAATGACGCACATTGCCGGCGCTGATAATCGAAGGGAGAAAAATTGTTAATCGTGCCAATATTAATCGTGACGGGGAGTGCAGGTTCCGAGGTGCGATGCTTATAGCGGTTTACGATCGCTCTAGCAACAGGAACCTCAAACTCGGGGTCTTCAGTAAGCGAAACGCGGATAGTATCCCCCAGACCATCTTCGAGCAGCGTGCCGATTCCAAGAGCAGATTTGATTCTTCCATCCTCTCCCCCGCCGGCTTCAGTAACCCCAAGATGTAGCGGATAATTCATCCCCTCTATCTTCATTCGGTAAACCAAAAGGCGGTAGGCTTCCACCATGACTTTTGTATTGCTTGCTTTCATTGAAAGGACGATATTGTGATAATCGAGATCACGGCAAATCCTGACGAACTCCAGAGCTGATTCCACCATTCCCGAAGGAGAGTCGCCGTATCTGCTCATAATACGGTCAGACAAAGAGCCATGGTTTGTGCCGATACGCATGGCGGTACCATATTCCCTACAAATTTTAACAAGCGGGGAAAAGCGTTTTCTAATCCGCTCAATCTCTTCCTCGTACTCAGCGTCCGTATATTCCAGAGTTTCAAACCTCTTCTTGTCAACATAATTACCGGGATTGACCCGAACCTTTTCAACCAGGCGTGCAGCAAGTTCGGCGGCATTCGGAGTAAAATGAATATCGGCAATAAGGGGGACTGAATAACCCCTTTGCTTTAATTCCTTTTTAATCACGCCGAGATTTTCCGCCTCTTTAATACTGGGAGCAGTAATCCTCACATATTCACAACCTGCCTGAACCATCCGGATAGTCTGCTCGACTGTGGCGATTGTGTTCATGGTATCGGTAGTGGTCATTGACTGGATGCGGATAGGATTTCCGGCACCCAGGGGGAGGTCACCAATAAAAACCTCACGGGTAAGAAGGCGTGAATAATTTAGTACACTATTGCAAAACTTATTATTTGTCATCTTTTTATATAGTAAGTTTAAAGACCAGGTAAGAACTCTTCAAATGCCAGTTAACTATAAATGCGGCCGATGCGTAAGCCATATAAGCCTCAGAGACGAGGATCCCTTTTGTTATTTCATAACCGAGGTTAATGAGCTCGGGTTTATCGGTCATGACTGAATTCCAGTCGCTGGGACCCAAAGCCACGCCGCAAAAGAGCTTGTTGGTCATTTCGGAAATCGTAAAACTGTAACCGAGTTCCGTGTAGAATGATTTGAAATCAGGATAATCGTTGTATGCAAGCTGGGAAAAGAGAAGGCTGAAAGGAAACTCTTCCGGACCTTCATACTCCAGCGTAACGTCGAGCGTATGGGCACCATCCCCGTTCCCCTCAAAATTATTTATCGAGACGTTAAGATAGGGGAACAAATAGTCAGTCAGTCGCAAAGAGAAGACGCCATATTTCTCAGTAGGCAGGGAGTATTTAAGAGTAAAGTCATTCTCTGTGAAGCTCCCCTGGAACATATAGTTGCCCCAGGCACCAAACTCAAGGATACCATAATCCGAGAGATTGTAGCAGATTGAGAAAAACGGCTGAATTGCAGGGGAGTTGCCCCCCCACTCGAAGCCCCTCCAGATATAGCGGCTGACAAGCTCAGCGCCGGCATCTGCGCTAAATTTTGACCCGGATTCCTCCTGGGCTGGCACATTTGTGACAAGGAATAAAAACGAGATGACTAACAAGAGACGTTTCATAATCATTTCTTTCATGTTAAAGATTATTCACTCAGGCATAATTCATATTTATAAATAAGACAAAGCAGAGTGAAAGTTCGGCAAGGAAAAACCATGCATAACGGATCTGCCGCAGAACCGTCAATCCACCTTGCAAATAAATAAATCATTCCCGGTTACAGAGCCTTATTATTTATGGGTTTTTTCAATCTCCTCAACTTTATGACGACCGTAGTCAGAGACACCAACGATAAGTCCCGCAGTAACTATCACTGCTCCGATGATCTGATAAAGTGTAACATCCTTACCAAAGGCAAGCATAACGAATGGGAGGACAGCCAGCCAGAGGTTGGTATAAGGCACCCAGTAATGAGCGGAGTATTTTGAAAGTTTAAAGAATCCGAAACTGTAAATATACCCGGTCAGACCAGCTGCCACAACGAACAATATCGGCCACCAGTTATCGGGGAAGAGACTTCCCTCAAACAGAGAGAAAAATCCGTTGTGGTCAGTTTTCCTAAGGACGGATTCTATTTTACTTTCTGTTTCTTCCGAAAGGTTGGAGGCGATCCTGAAGACTTCCTGATCGGCAGTATAATATTGTTTAATAAATTCCTGATCCTCGGCATCTAACTGAGTAAGAGCTTTTTCGAATTTAATTTTCGATATCTCAGCGGGTGTATGAACCTGAAACAAAGTTGCGATCAGGGGAATAATGAGCAGGAATGAACTTATAAAGAGAAGCTTCCAGATTTCCCGCCATAAAACCAGTGCGTTTGGACCCACGCCCTTAAATGCAGTCTGAACGGTTTTGTTATTCAGAATCTGTTGTGAACAGAGGCAACAATTTATGATGATAATCCAGATTATTGCATTCAGGTCAAGTACCGAATTTGCATCAACCGTATGACCAAGCACCCAAGGAATATGCGGTACTATAAGTCCAGAAATCACCAGAAATATACCTATATAATGTTCTTTTCTGACCTGCGCATCAAACAGGAATTTCCCGAAGAACGGGAGCATTGCCAGATAGAGGTTTACGTATGGTGCATAGAGATGCGGGGAATAATTTCTGGGAAGATAGAAGAAGCCGATATTTTCAATAACTCCCGTGAAAGCGCAAATCACAATAGTGATCATTGAAATCCGTCCGGGCCAGAAATACTTGAGTTCCTTACCGCGGGCAATTTCAATAATCACAGCCACGGCAGCCCAAAGGAGCTTGGAGATTTCGCGCCACCAGGTCATAACCCCTGCGGAAACACCAACAGGCTGATTACCAACATACTTGGGCTGATTTCCCATCCAGTTCAGGATGTACTGACCGCCAAGTCCTCCGTTAATTATCGCTAGCCAGAGAAAGAGAATAATCCATTCCATAATTACAATACTTCGATTTTGTGAAAAGTAAAATAAAATTTAACTATTAAAATAGTTAATATTTTAGAATTTCAAAGCAGGAAAAAAAGGGGAAAAAATTCAGTTTCCGAAGGGATTGTCACGATTTGCAATAAACTGGGGGCGGTAATAATCACAGCTTTCGAGTTCCTGAATCCAGCCTTGTGTAAGACCATACCTGTGAAGCAGCTCAACAGCCTTTTCATATTCGCGTCCGGTGATCTTTCTGGATAAAAGAATCTCGCGGTTTGCATTGTGAACAGGGTAATACTGGGACATTAGAGAGATGCGGATGTTTGTGCCGATATTTTCAACCAGAAACTTAAAAATATTTTCAGACTCAGCGAGATCATTCGGCAGCACGAGATGGCGGACAATCATACCCCTTTTGAGCACTCCGTCCGCGCCGATGATAAAGTCGCCTTTCATCTGCCTGTGCATCTCAGTGATTGCCGCCCCGGTGATGCTGAAATAACCGGGAGCTTTCGAGTATGCCAGCGCATAATCATCGTCCCCGTACTTGAAGTCGGGGAGATAAATATCAATGACCCCGTCGAGCAGGTGCAGGCTTTGGAGGGAATCGTATCCGTTGCTGTTCCAAATCAGGGGGAGTTCAAGTCCTTGACCGGCGGCAATATCCAGGGATTTGAGAATTTGCGGAACAAAGTGAGAGGGAGAGACGAGCCCAATATTATGGCACCCGGAGCTTTGCAATTCCAGCATGATCTCTGCGAGCCGCTCAAAACCAATTTCGCTGCAGCAGTCTGTTTTGCGGTCCTGGCTAATCTCGTGATTCTGACAGTAGATGCATTTCATATTGCAATTCCCGAAAAAAATATTACCGGCTCCGTTATAGCCGCTGATTACGGGCTCTTCCCCCATGTGCCGCGTATAGGATGCAACGATTGGAAGCTCACCTGAAAAGCATTTCCCTGCAGTTCCAAGCAAGCGGTTAACACCGCAAGCATGCGGACAGACATTGCAATCTGAAAGAAGTGACATCGCCCGGAGGCTTCGGCGCCCGAGTTCACCAGATTTATGGAGATTTATGTATCCCGGTTTCATATAAAAAAGCCGAAGATACGTTTCACAGTATCTCCGGCAAATAAATTAAATTTACGTTATTTTATTTTATCAGTGCCATTTTTTTGATAGAAATATTCTTACCGCTTTCAAGCCGATAGAAATAAATTCCCGAAGCAAATTTCGAGGCATTCAAATTAAATTCATAATGCCCGGCAATCTGAACCTCGTTAATCAACGTAGCGACTTTCTCGCCAAGCATGTTATATACCGATAAATTAACCAGCCCATCCTGCGGCACTGCATATTTTATAGTAGTAGCCGGATTGAAGGGGTTAGGATAATTCTGTTCAAGAGAGAACTGAACGGGGGCAATTACGTCCACTTCAATTTCATCACTGAAGAACTGGGTTCCGTCGAGGTCAATCTGACGCAACCTGTAGAAATACTTACCCGATACGGAAGTCTTGTCAATGAACATATAATCCTGCTGATCGGAGATAGTTCCCTTACCTTCAACAAACCCGATAACCGAGAAGGGCTGATCCTTGAACCTTCTCTGAACCTCAAAACCCTTGTTGTTTGTCTCTGTAGCGGTAGTCCAGTTTAGAGAGACGAGGTTATTGTCCACATTCGCATTAAACGAGTTGAGCTCAACCGGAATAAAACCGCTCAAGTCAACATACTTCAAAGCCCAGTAAACAGCTCTTTCTTGAGCGGATCCGGTGTCGGGGCTGAAGTAAGAGCGACGCATCGATTCGATATCCACGCCCCAAACCACAACAGTGGAGGTAAGGTTAGACATGCCGACAGCGTTGAAGGAGTTGTCGTTAAACTTCACCAGCCCGTTACCGTTTGCGCTGTTAAATACCGAAAGAACATCGGGCCAGGTGCCAATGGTGCTGTCCTTATGATTAGTTACCGAAGGCATGTAATCCCAGGTGAGTGCCTGTGCACCGCCTGATGAAGGACGGTCAAGAACAAAATTGAATCCAAGATAATTATTAACAAAATCAAGGTCATAGTAGGAGGAGGCTGACCTGCCAAGCTGATATCCGATATCCTCGGAGAAAATAATCAACTTTGATTTATTCTTTCCGGGGTTCGTGAGGTAGGCTTTAACCGAATCCTTCTGAACAGCGGACATAACACTTGTCCCCTCGCCCAGCCAAATCAACCTGTCGTATCCTCTTAAGGAAATAACATTTGTACTTGTCTGCCCCCCTTTATTGAAGAGATCAAAAGTAACCGCCTGGCGTCCAAGAATATTTGCGACGGAATCTTTGCTGACCCGACCGTTTGTTGAGGTCGAATCATAAACGAGGAGCACACTCCCCTTTGCCTGTCTCTGCAGAGTGAGGTTGAAGGACTGAATCGCTTTCAGGGAGTCAAAACCGCTGTAACCATAAACAGTCCACTGCCCAACACTTGACTGCCCGGGCTGCAAGCCAATTCCGGCGAGTACGGCATCCAGGGCAGAATTAAGAAGAGTTATAGAAGTATCAAAACCTCCATTACCGGAAGGAAGTTCGAGCAAAGTTGCTTTAGATTCCCCGTCATTAGAGAGGGATGTACCGAATTTCCATTTATAATTAACCCCTTCGCCGGAGCGATTCCACCTGATAGTAACGGGGGTATTATTAAACACGGAGGTAACAATCGTGTAATTATCACCGGGGGTAAGAAGATTAAAAGGAATAAGAGCCGGTTTACCGCGTTTGAGGATAATATTCCAGGGACCGTTAGTTGACTTAAGAGAATCATTCTGGGGAGCGTTATTACGGTAAGCCCAGACGTCCCAGATTGCAAAGATTGAGTCACCTGCATTAACCCCCTGTGAAGCAAGGAGAGCGTCAAGCTGACCGTTCGTGAGGGTAAAAACATTTGAGCCGGCAGGCAATTCCACCATTCTCGGATTCAGAGGGGTGCCGATAATGATCTTGTATGTAGCAGTTGACGAAGCGGTATCCCAGGAAATAATATTAGGAGTGGAGGAGTTTGGGAATGAGGTAAGCGTTCCATTATTCGGGGGTGACGTGAGGTTAAAGGGATTTAAGGGATAAGTAGCGACCACGACTTTAGAAAGCCAGCCCTGGTAAATACCGGTTCTATCGTCGCACCAGTAAGGATAGACAACATTATTCAGAGCGGTAATTCCGATATAGTCCCCCTGATAACCACCAGCGAGGCCGGAGATAGCTTTGGGTTTAAACTTCTGATCACTAACCTTAAAATTCTCGAAAGTAGAGCCGCCGTCGAAGGAAGAAGCCATAAAGACCTCGGCGCTGTCATTACGTACATCGCGGCTATCGTAGAAGACAACGTGCAGAGCACCTGTGGACTGATCCACAGTACACCAGGGATAGTACTGATCCTTGGAGTTGTTTGTCGGATCATTATTCACCCTGGTTCCGGTAGTCCAGGTAGCACCACCGTCCGTTGATTTAATCATAACGATATCAATACTGTTTCCGGAGGGAGCGACGTTCCCCTTCTGAGGAAACACGATATAAATTTCGCCGGTGTTTCTGTTAACCGACATAGAGGGGAAGGAAGCCACTCTTATGCCTGCTTTACTGGAGAGAGTACCTCTGATGCCAAAATTCGATTTCAAATAAATTGCACGGGGAGTTCCCCAGGTCTCGCCACCGTCGGTAGAGACGTTAAAACCAATTCCGTCTTCGCCAGTGCTTACCGTACCATCCTGATAAATTGCCCAGGCAGCATAGACCTCACCGTTGGGACCGGTGGCGATATTCACCCCCTGGTCGAGATAAGAGTTTGCAAGAGAAACGCTTATATTTTTCTGGGTTGACCAGGTTTGACCGTTGTTGGTCGAGTATTTGAAGGCAAGGCAGTAGTTGTTAGCGCTTCCTGAATAAAAATCGGTCCAGGCGGCATAGACTCTGTTTTCGTAAGGGCTGCCGACTTTTTTATCCACCCAGAGGTGGTTTTTATCGAGGAGGTCATTAAATCCGGGAGGAGCAGCGCCAACGACATAGCGGGTCCAGTTCTGACCGTTGTTAGTAGAAACGGCGACCCCCTGACCGCCGTCATTCGAGCCGCCGTCAATAAAGCCGATATAAAAATTCCCGTTGGTACCGATTGCCCCGGCGGGGTCACCGCTGTTGGTCCCGAAAGGAGGATTATCATAACCGGACCAGGCAGTACCTCCGTTGGTAGTCCAGTAAACCCCAGTGCCATAAATACCAGCAACAGGCCACGGAGTTGCGTTTGCGCTTCCGAAAATGATATCCGGATTAGTCGGGTGGATATCAATGCTCATTTCGGACTGCGTGGTATTGGTAGTAGGCTTTGGGCGAACGTTGGGATATACAATTGCCTCAGTACCGAAAATCTGATATTTTCTAATAACCTGCGGCGAGGGGGTGTAGATATAATCTGTTTGCATCTCAGGCTGTTTAACATCCTGTTTGATTTTTGACCAGTAAGGGGTTGAATCATCATCCTTCAACTGTGCGAAACTCAAACCTGATACAGCAATAAGTAGAAAAAGGGAAAGAAACTGTTTTTTCATCTGTACTCCGTTGTAAAAATTACTGTGTAAATTGATTATTTAACAAACGATATTTTAATCGACTTCATAATCTCACCATACTGTACTTTCACAACGTAGGTACCGCTGGCTAAATCAAGCCTTAAACTTTTTGTGTCAAAATTAAAACTATGCGAACCGGCGCCAACAAAACCGTTAAAGAGATTTGCAATCTCCTTCCCACTGATATCGTATAATTTAATAGTCACCTGATTTTCAGCGGGGACGGAATAAGAAATAATCGTGGAGGGGTTGAAGGGATTCGGATAGTTCTGGTTGAGAGTGAATTCGCCTGCAACAGCGGGATTATCGACCGAGGTCGGATTCATTTTAATAATTCCGGCGTAAACATCGAACAGATTATTTCTGCCGTCTGTCCAGACGGAAATTATATTTTCCCTGCCAACAGCCAGACCGATATAATCGCCGATATAATTTTTCAGTAAAATAGAAGAAGGATTAAAATCCTGAGTAGCGAGGCGTCTGTTAGTAAACGAGGCGCCGGCATCTTCCGAAACGCCGAGATAAGCAGCGATAGTCACATTATTTGCATCATCGCGGGAATCAAGCCAGGTAATATATAATTTTCCATCCCTGACATCAGCCCTTGGCATGAACTGGTCGGAGCCAGTATTATCGTTATTGATCTTCACCGGAGCGCTGAAGGTTGCGCCGCCATCCAGTGATTTAACCATGAAGATATCGGAAAGATCGCCTGCATTCTTTGCAGAGTAGCAGATATAAACATGATTATTCAGAAGTGCGAGTGTGGGGAAGCTTCTTACTTTCACGCCGGTGGTTCCATTCTGCTTCAGGAGGAATGTATTGTTATAAGCAATGCCCGAATGCTCAAAAGTTGCCGCGGTAACCGGTGCACTGAAAGAGAGCCCGCCATCCACTGATTTTCTAACCACAATAGTATTGTTGTTCAGTAAGAAAGCAACATAAACAGCGCCATTCTGATCAACCTTAACGTCAGTGGTATGAACCTTGCCGGTTGCGAGTTCAATATAGTTTTCGAAAGAGGCGCCGCCGTTGACACTTCTTGAAAAGAGAATTCTTCCATTCTCGTTTTCGAGCGATGTCCAGGTAACATAAACGTTATTCTTAAACGTGCCGGAGGAATTATCCACAGTAATCGCTGGTCTGTCCTCGAAAACAGTAGCGTCGGAATTTCTTTTAACCTCAACCGCCTTGTTTTTCCAAGTAGCGCCATTATCGGCGGACATATTAACGAAGAGCCCGTCTCCGTTTCCGAAAGTCTGGTAATGGATCATAGCATAGTAAACATTACCCTGCGCATCGTAAGCAACAGCCGGATCAGTAGCTTCCGTGAAGTTGGAGAGACCGGAAAGGGGGACCAGAGCCGGAATCCAGCTATTCCCGGCATCATTCGAAAAGAACAGCCGGGCACTGTTTCCAAAAATTCTGAAATCGTTAGCAGCGACGACCATCTTTGCGTCGTTATCCGGATTAATTGCAACCACGGGTTCGCTGACACCGTCAAGCTGGTTTAATCTGATATTCATCACACCTTCGGAAAAGGAGGGATTTTCAGGTGTTCTATCCCTGCTGTCACCAAATTTCTCCATAAAGAGTTGAGATTTGGGTTTTTGAGTTGAAATGTCCCTGCTGCCGAAATAAACCAAAGTCGCTCCTGCAACAAGTGCAATGACCAAAGCAACAGCCAACCCCTGAAGTAGTAGATTTTTTTTGTCCATTATGACTCCATTCATTATTTATTTAAAACAAATTTTTGTGCAGATATTTCCGTATCCTTAAGCAAACAGATAAAGTAAATACCAGAAGGTAGGTCGTTAAAACTATAATTTTGCGTGCAGCTGCCTTCCTGAAGAAAACCCGAAAAGATATTTTTAATCCGTCTTCCTAAAATATCATATAGATCTATTCTGACAAAGCTATTTTTTTCGATATAAAAGGAAAGAGTTGCCTGACTGTTAGCGGGATTAGGGAAGACCGAAAAGCGCCGGTTATCCGAAGCCCGGTAAAAATCCCTAATGCCGGTGGTTGTATCGGTGCGAGAAGTATCAATATACTCGCTAAGGAAGCCCGAAGTACCGGCGAACCAATGACTCCGTTCCGTACGCATTGAGGACTTATAAATAAACTCGGGAGTTTCCCTGAACAACTCCCAGGTATTTCCCAGGTCGGAAGAAGAGAGAACAGAGCCGGCGCCGGTAGCCCAACCCCGTTTCCGGTTAGCGAAATTAACGCTCCCCAGGGTAATCACATTACCGGGGCGTTGCTGCAGAGACCAGGACTCGCCGCGGTCGGAGGAAATATAGATCCATCCCCCATATTCAGGATCCCCCCCGGCGGCGAAAAGAGTATCTTCATTCAAGTAAATAATATCGAGCATCGGTTCAATAGTAAGGAGTTTATTTGTCCAGGTCACTCCCCCGTCGGTAGTATTTTTCAGGAAGCCGATAAGGTCAATTCTGCCTCCGGTAAGCCAGCCGTTTTGGGCATCGGTAAAAAGGATACGGCGATTGGCGAAGAAGTTATTGGGATCCTCGAACTCCTCCCAGCTCTGCAAGCCGTCGAAGGAGCGGAGAAATTTCCCCTGAAGTCCGCATACGAATACGGTATCTGAAGAGACGAAATAAGAATCCGTAAGGTAAATTTCCTTATAGGGGAACTCAACGCGGGTAAAGTCGCCGGTTTCGGGATTAAGGATAACAAAAAAACCACCGTTGGCAGAGGAGGAACCGGTCAGGTAAGCAGCTCCCGGGAGGTATTGAATTTTGAATAGAGATTCATCCCAGAAAGCTATTCCCTGCTGCAACTGCCAGCTGGCGCCTCCATCCTGAGTAATCAGGATAATGCCGGAATCCCCGACGGCAATACCAAGCAAAGAATCGCGAAAGGCGATATCGTAAAGGTTGGTTTTATCGGGTAAAAACCGGTCCACCCAGATCTGTGCATTAAGGGCGAATGAAAAAAAGAAAAGAAAAAATGAGATTCTTAACATTAATTAGACAAAAATTAATTAAATTACTACCTGATTTTAATAACTATATATGACAGAATTTTATCTCATAATCAGCTGCTTATACATGTGCGTCAGTGCCGGAAAGGGGTTAATCCTTGGCGGGCTTTTCCGCAAAGCGCCGGAGGAGAGTACAGAGCACCCGGCAATTTCGATACTGATCGCGGCAAAGAACGAGGAGAAAAAAATCCTTCGACTGCTAACCTCGCTGGAAAAACTTGACTATCCGGAAGAAAAATTCGAGGTAATCGTTGCCGATGATAATTCCACTGATTCAACCAATCAAATTACAAAAGAATTCATAAAAGAAAAAAAGAATTATTTACTGATAAAGCCGGGAGAGAAAGCATATCCGGCAAAAAGAGGGGCGTTGCAGGCGTGCATAGAAAAGGCGCTGTATGATTGCTTCCTGATAACCGATGCGGACTGCGAAGTGGAGCGGGGATGGTTAAAGCGAATGGGGGGGGGATTCAGAAAGGGAGCGGATTTCATATTCGGACCGGCGCCATTTAAGCAAACAACCGGAAGCATAAACAAAATATCATGCTATGAAAATTTCAGGTCGGGGCTGCTCAACCTCTTTTTATTGAAAGCGGGACTCCCCTTCTCAGCCCCTGCGCGGAACTTTGGATTCAGCCGGAAGGCATTTGAAAAGTCGGGGGGATACGGTAAGACCCTGCAAACGCTAAGCGGGGATGATGATCTGCTTTTAAGGGAGGCATACAGAAACAGACTCAGCGTGCATTACGTGCCGGGGATGGAGAGCGGAGTAAAATCGGACAGTACGGAAACATTAAAGGAATACATATCCCAAAGGAGCCGGCACATAAAAACCTCATTTCACTATTTGCCGCGGCACATAGCGGCACTTGGGGTATGGCATCTGCTTAATCTCGCAATGGTAATTTCCCCGGTATTCGTTTTTCTTTCCTGGTGGTGCATAATCCCAGCGATAATAAAATCAGGGATTGACGTACTGTTCAGCAGCAGATTTGCGGGGGAATGGGGATACAGATTTTCCATGCGTGAAGCGGTTTTACTTTCGTTCAGTTATGAATTTTTCATAGTAGTAAACTTCTTCAGTTCGATTTTTCACCAGCCGGAGTGGAAGGAGTTTAGGGGTTAGTGGGATTTTGGGTCCCGCAAGCGGGACAGGTGATTTGTTGATGAAAGGGATTTTTGTCGATTTGTAGATTTGTTGATGGATCATTAAGTCGAAGGACGGGAAAAAGGTTAAAAGATTATACGCCCGCGGCGGACTGACCCATCGGAGCAAAGTAAAAAGCAATGTCATGAAAGAAATTACTCATTGCAACTGCCTGCTGCGGCTGATGGTTAGGGGACGGAGAGATGAAGGTGGGGAGCAAATTTAATAAATGCTGCACAGATTGTGTTCCTGAAGCGAGTGTGGCAAGTAAAAATTTATTTACTATTCAACTGATAAATATGAAAACGTTTATTGTTGCATTTAAATAATTATTTTTATAAATTGATTTCAGATATAAACATTTTAAGGATATTGACGGATGTGTGATTCAATTTCCTTTTTCCGCTTGGTTTTATTCAATATCAATCTTTCATCTCAAACCGTATTCATTTACCGGGAATCTTCCGGACCACTCCCGGTATATCCTTTTCTCCGTAAAAAGTTTAAAAATTATTTCAGGAGTGCGTTATGAAAAATCAATTTCTTTTTCCATTTTTAATAATTTTCTTTTTACTTACGTCCCCCCTTTCCCCTCAGTATTTTAAATGGGCAAGCAGCATGCCGGGGCACAGTACCGCTCCCGTTCCGCAAGGAAACGGGATTGCAACCGACTACGCCGGAAATATTTTTGTTTGCGGACAATTCAAGCACTCAATTGATTTTGGCGGGGGAATAAAGTTTACTACCAACGCTAATAACACATCCCCTTTTATCGCCAGGTATGATGCCCAGGGGAATTGCATCTGGGCAAAAAAAGGAACGGGGTATGCCACAGATATGGCGCTGGGTATTGTTACAGATTCCGCCGGCTATTCTTACGTTACGGGTATCTTCGACTCCGATTCAATCTTTTTCGGAAACCTGAAGATTAATCGTAACGGCAGCAATGATGATGTTTTTATTGTAAAAGTTGATCCAAACGGAGACTTTATCTGGGCAAAAAGTGCCGGTGGGATTCTGGGAGAGCGTTCTGAATCTATCTCGATGGACAAGCTGGGACACATCTATATAGGAGGAAGGTACAGCGGAAGTGCCACCTTTGACGATAAAATAATTTCATCCGTGAACGGGTCAACCGATGCATTCCTCGCAAAATATGATACCTCCGGCAATTGTATCTGGGTTAAAAGCGGTGGCGGAACCGGAAGCGATTTTATCCGGGGGGTTTCAACCGATCCTGACGGCTATACGTTTATTACCGGCTCAATAGGTAGTGCCGGTGCCACTTTTGGGACTAGTCAGATAGGCAGTTACGGTAACCTGGATATTTTTGTTTGCCTGTACGATCCGATTGGAAATTGTGTTTGGGCTAAACATGGGGGGGGAAGTGCCGGAGATTATGGTCTGGCTGTATCCACTGCAAATGGAATGGGATGCTTTATTACCGGATATGCAGCCAAACCCGGATTAGGAGCCAATATTATATACTTTGACCAGGTTCAGCTTACTCCGATTGGTTCTCATGATATTTTTATCGCTAAGTACAATTTAGCTGGGGAAGTCGTGTGGGCAAAGCTGGCCGGGGCGCCCGATTATGACAGGGGTCATGGAATATTTACTCCTGACAATAATCAGGTTTATGTAACCGGATTCTGTGCAGATCCCGCTCTCTTTGATACTGTGGTGGTACACTCTGTTGAGAATAGTTGGGATCCCATAATTGCTTATTACACCGGGAGTCAGGAATGCAAATTTGTAAGGCGAGGTGGCGGAAACGCCGAGGATGTGGGTTTGGCAATTACCGGAGACCGCCAGGGGAATATTTATATCACCGGTTACTGCAGTTCGAGTATTGGATTCTTTGATGCGGACAGTGTGATTATGGGAGCTTTTGTTGCCAAACTTGTTCCAACCGGGACGAATGTGAATGATGATTACATCCCCGGGGAATATGCTCTTTCGCAGAATTATCCGAATCCGTTTAATCCGGTGACGGTGATAAACTATCAGACAGGTGTAAGCAGTCATGTAACCCTTAAGTTGTTTGATGTGCTTGGTAACGAGGTGGCAACGATTGTGAACGGGGAGAAATCTTCGGGCAGATACGAAGTGCAGTTTGATGCAACGGGATTATCGAGCGGAGTTTATTTCTACCGCTTGCAGGCAGGAAATTATATTGAGACAAAGAAGATGATGGTGGTTAAGTAAGTCGGGAAAAGGTTGATTTGTTTATTTGTCGATTTGTTGAGGTGTCAAGTTGGCTGCGCCATCATTCCGACTCAGTCGGAGTCGTTTGTAACGTTCATAACGTAAAGTAAAAAGGGTTGATTTGTTAATCTGCCTGCCCCGTGAAGCGGGGTGAGAATCTGTGTGTAATCCGTGAAAATCTGTGGTTAAGAGCTATCAATCGCCGAAGGGAGGGTAAGGTAGAAGTAAAGAGGGAAAAAATGGATTTTTGTTCCCGCAAGCGGAACAGGCGTTTTGTCGATTTGTTGAGGTGGCTATGCTGTATTTAGTTCGACGCGTCGAAGTCATTAATTGTTTTTAACTCTCCAGCTCACCGTCTCTTTATCTCTCCGTCTAACTTTTTATGGGTGTAACATCGACTCGCCTGTAAGTTTCTTGAATATTGAGCTGTTATGGGAGCGGGAGAATTTTTGTTATTTAGAAGGTTTTAGTAATTTACATGGTTAAATTTTGGAGTTTTATGTTAAGTTATCTGAATAAATTTATTGTTACTATTGTAAAACTGATGCCGAAACCGGTGGTTAAGTTTTTTTCGAGCAGGTATATTGCGGGGGATTATCTGAGTGATGCAGTTAATCTGACGAAGGAGCTGAATAAACGGGGGATATATACTACAATTGACGTGCTAGGTGAGGCGATTTCGACCCGCGAGGAGGCGATTGCCTCGAAGAATGCATGCATGGAGGTGCTGGGGGCGATTCAGGAGCATAATCTGCTCGCTAACCTTTCGATTAAACCGACACAGATGGGGCTTATGCTGGACAAAGAGCTGTGCTATACTCAGGTGAAGGAGTTGCTGGAGAAGGCGACGGAGATTAGGAGTTTTGTACGTCTGGATATGGAGGATACGCCTACCACAGACAGGATTTTTGATCTGCTGAAGCATTTTCACCGGGATTATAAGAATGTGGGGGTGGTAGTGCAGGCTTATCTGAAACGGACTTACGACGATGTGACTGAACTGAATAAGCTTGGGACTAATTACCGGCTTTGTAAAGGAATTTATATTGAACCGGAAAGGCTTGCGATTAAAAACCGGCAGAAGATAAGGGAGAATTTTGTGAAGATTCTCCACAGGATGTTAACTGACGGGAATTACGTTGGAATTGCCACCCACGACGACTATCTGGTGAAGGAGGCTTACCGGCTGATTAAGGAATTGAATGTGCCGAAGGATAAGTTCGAGTTCCAGATGCTGCTGGGGGTGAAGGAGGAACTGAGAAACAGGATAAACGCGGACGGATACAAGGTGAGAATTTACGTGCCGTTCGGCATTGACTGGTACAGGTACTCGATAAGAAGACTGCAGGAGAATCCGAATATGGCTCTGCATATTATGAAGAACTTTTTCTCGAAGCGCGGATGATTGTACTGGGTATAGAGAGTTCATGCGATGAGACTTCGGTTGCGGTTTTAAGGGAATCGGGGGAGTTCGAGACGGAGGTGCTGAGTAATGTGATTTCCTCCCAGGATTTCCACAAGCTTTTCGGAGGGGTGGTTCCGGAGTTATCCAGCCGCGCTCATATTCAGCAGGTGCTGCCGCTGGTGAAGGAGGCGCTGAAGAAGGCAGGGACTACGCTTGAGGAGGTGGAAGTCATTACAGCTACGGCGGGTCCGGGTCTGATTGGTGCCCTGCTGGTAGGGTTCATGTTCGCCAAGAGTCTAGCGCTTGCGACTAAGAAGGTATTTATTCCGGTGAATCATATTGAAGGACATATTTTTTCGGGATTCCTTGGAGGGGAGAAGCCGGAGTTCCCGATGCTGGTGCTGGTGGTGTCTGGGGGACATTCGCTGCTGCTGCTGGTAAAGAGTTTTACGGAGTTTGCGAGGCTGGGAACTACTGTTGATGATGCTGCGGGGGAGGCATTTGATAAGGTTTCAAAGCTGATCGGGCTGGGTTATCCCGGGGGTCCGAAGATTCAGAGGTATGCGGAGAGGGGGAATCCACTGGCTATCCCCTTCCCGGTTTCAGAGCTTAAGGGACGTTATGACTTTTCGTTCAGCGGGCTGAAGACGGCGGTGCTGAGATACGTGGAGAAGCACTATCCGGAAAGGCATATTCCGGAACAGGATTTGCCGAATATCGCAGCGTCGTTTCAGTATGCGGTTATCCGGGCGCTTACACGGAGTGTTAAACGCGCTCTTAAGGAATATCGGGTGAAGTCGGTGTCGCTGGTGGGAGGGGTGGCGGCGAACAAACCGCTTAGGGAGGCGATTGCGGAGATCGGGAATAATCAGAATGTACGTGTGTTTATACCGGGTTTTGAGTTTTGCGGGGATAATGCGGCGATGATTGCGTTCCGGGGGTATACGCTGTATAAATCGGGGTATGGTTCGGATTTCGAGGCGGAAACTTTTCCAGCTCTTCCGGAGGCGGGATGGGGGGAAATTGTGAACGGTGAACAGTGAACGGTGAATAGTGGAAAAGGGATTTTTGTTCCCGCGAGCGGGACAGGTGATTTGATGAGGTGTTAAGAAGTCATTTATTGTAAAAGGTGAAAAGGGTTGGGTGAGTGAGAGTAGATTGAAATTGTATCGGAAGTGCGTTGATCTGGTCGACGGATTGATTATCTGCCTGCTTAGATACCGCTTTAAATTGAGTCAGAAAATCGGAATTGAAAAATCCACGCTCGCCCTACCCCGCTATTCTCCCGATCGGGAAAAGAAAATCAATGAGAGGATTAAAAATAATGTGCCGGAAAGAGATCTGGTGCTTTTTGTATCAAAGGTTTATGAGAGAATAATGGACGCTACCCGGGCTTTTCAGAAATCATCTACGGATAACGGGGGTAGGTTACCAATTAAAAAGGCGCTTTCGAAAAGGGAGTGGCTACTTGTTATTGCTTTTTTCTTTTTTGTCCTCTCCCTTCTTTATTATACTTTCTTTACGGTTAATTCTACTTCTTTGACTTATCCGGTGAAGGTGGAGATTAAAAACGGAGAACCGTTTGACGTTATCGCCAACCGGATTTATGACCGGGGACTTATTCCCAGTAAATTCAATTTCAAACTGGCTGCCTATATCTCGGGCGGAACTAAGAATATAAAAGCAGGACGCTATACTTTCACTCAGGATCTGAGCTATCTGGAGTTGCTGAATATACTTGACGAGGGGAAGGGGGACCGGCTTTTTGAACTGAATATCGGAGGGGGGGCGTCTGTTAAAGGACTGGCTAAGTTGTTTGAATCGTATAAGATTACCGAGGCGGATTCTTTTATTGCACTGGTTGATGATTATGATTATATCGTCTCCAAAGGGCTGGATGAGCGGTCGCTTGAAGGGTATTTGCTGCCGGGAAAGTATTTCTTTTTCGAACGGAGCAGCGCAAGGGAAGTTGCAGGGATGATGGTAAATGAGATGACGGCATTTCTGAACGACAGTCTGCGTCAGCGTACAAATGAAATGGGATTTTCCATTCATCAGTTGCTTACTCTGGCTTCGATTGTGGAGGGGGAGACGAATTACGAGCCGGAGATGCCGACGATTGCGGGGGTATATCTGAACCGGCTTAAGCGGGGAATGAAACTGCAAGCGGATCCAACCGTGCAGTATCTTCAGCCGGACGGATGGAAGCGGCTGAAACATTCCGATCTGGGTGTGGATTCGCCCTATAATACCTACAAAGTAAACGGACTGCCGCCAGGTCCGATAAACAATCCGGGAAGGAAGGCAATACTGGCGACCCTTTATCCGAAGGAGCATAATTACATATTTTTTGTTGCCGACGGAAGCGGGGGGCACAAGTTTTCGTCCACATTCAGCGAGCATCAGCGACTGGCGCGCGAGTACTATAAATACCTGAAAGAGAAAAAGAAGAATGAGAGCAAGTGAGTATTTGAAACGGGGTTTACTCTTAATTCCCGCGCTGCTGAGTTTCCACTGTGCAAACCAGCTTCCCCCCGGAGGAGGTGAGGCAGATTTGATTCCCCCAAAGATAGTATCCACATATCCGGAGAACCGGACTACCGGGTTCGGGGATAATTATTTCGAGATTGAGTTTTCGGAGTATGTGGACAAGCGGACTTTCAAAGATGCGATATTCATTTCTCCACCGGTTGACGGGAATCTGGAAGTGAGCTGGACCAACCGGTACGCGAGGGTATTTTTCCCTTCAGAGTTAAGACCGGATATGACTTACAGCATATCGATAGGTACAGACGTGTTGGATTACAACAACCGGAACCGGATGGATTCCTCTTTCACCTTTGCATTTTCCACCGGGGAGAAGATTGACAATGGTAAAATTGAGGGATTCGTAAGCGATGAGAAACCCTCGGGTATAATGCTGTTTGCATACAGGATTGAGGGGGACACGATTGATCCCTCCATACACAAACCCGATTATATTTCCCAGGCGGGAACAAACGGTTATTTCAAGCTGGATTATCTGGCATACGGGAAGTACAGGATATTTGCAGTGAAGGATGAATTCAGGGACAGGGTATTCCAGCCGGAGCAGGATCTGATAGGAATGCCGCACACTGACATACCCCTTTCGGAAGAGGATTCCGCTTTTTACGGACTGAACTACGTAATGCAAAAAATTGACACGACGGGTCCGAAGCTTTTTTCCGCAGTAATGACGGACAGGCAGCACATATTACTGACTTTATCCGAGGAGGCGGACACATCCGCTTACAAAAGGGAGAATTTCAGCATAACCGATTCGGCATACCGGAAGATAGCCACTCCCCTGTTCGTATTCAAGGGGAGGACGAAAGAGAAGGAGCTGGTGCTGGTGACAGACTCGCTGTTCAGAGAGGAAGAGAGCTACTATCTGTTGTCGGAGAATTTACGGGACAGAAAAGGAAATTTATCCGGCACGGACACTGTGGCAATAATCGTATCCGTTAAGCCGGACACGCTGAAGCCGGTGATATACTCGACTGAGCCGAACATTTACTCAGACAAAATTGATTTTGCATATCCGGAATTCATATTCAGGCTGGACGATGCGACGGACATGTTCGGGGGGGCGAAGCCGCTGGCAGAGAGGATAAGCTTCGGGGACACCGTGGGGAACAGGATAAAATTTGACTTCCGGCGACTGGACGACGGTAGTTACATGATAAAAGCGGCGGAAGAACTAAAGCCGGAAACCTACTATGAAATCAAGTTCATGAAGGAAGATATAAAAGACGCCGCAGGGAACAGTTACCGGGACTCGCTATACAACTATGCATTCAAGACCATTACCGGGCTGGAATTCACGGGACTTTCGGGGACGGTGAAGTATGCGGACACAAGCAAGAATCCGCTGCTGATACTAAGGAACAAGGACGAGAAGAAATTAGTTTACCGGCAGAAACTAAAGAGCGATGCGACATTTGAGTTCGAGCGGATAGTGCCGGGGACATATTTCCTGACGCTTGTGCACGATGAAAACGGGAACGGAGAGATTGATGCCGGATTCCCCTATCCTTTTGTGCCTGCGGAGTCGTTCAGCACATTCCGGGAAGAGATAAAACTGCCGGCGCGGTGGTCGGTAACCAATTTTAATTTTATATATAACGAGCGGATTTTTTAGCGACAGATGTCAACGACCATTCTTGATAAATTCCTGCTGCCGGGAGCTTTCAGGGAGACTGAAAAAGCGCTGGAGCAGCGGAAGGTATTATACACCTCGAAACTGCACGGTTCGGCAAAGACACTTTTAGCCATACGGCTGCTGAAAAAGCATAAGCAGATTGTTATACTGCATCCGAATCAGGAGCCGGTGCTGGAATACGATGTGGAGCTGAGGCAACTGGGGCATGAGGGGAAAACTATAACCATAACCGACTTTACACACGAAGCCCTGCAGGAGAAACTATCCGATGTCAGCGGAAGGAATGAGTTTATAATCCTTTCCACCTACCGGCTGCTGGAATGCAGACTACCCAAAAAAGAAGAGATAAAAAAGAGCACGCTTGGGATAGACAAGGAAAGCGAAGTCGGGTATGACGGGCTGCTTGAGCACCTTAATCTGATGAACTACAACTCCACCGACTTTGTGGAAGTGCCGGGGGAATTTGCGAAGCGGGGGGCGATAATTGACTTCTGGTCATACAGCGAAAAATATCCGGTAAGACTGGAATTTGACGGAGACTTTATTGAGTCGCTGCGAAGCTTTGACCCGGACAATCAGCGGTCGATCAGCCGCCTGGAGAAAGTCAGTCTGGCTCCACTGCTTGGAGACGGAGGTGAGGAAGGGGGTCCGGGGGATGCGATATTCGCATTTCTGGAGAATCCCCTTTTCATAATTGCGGAGTATGATTTTCTGAACACGCAGAGGTATTCAGGAGATAACGGCGCTGAGAAGGAAGCGGGGGTTAGTGCGGGGAAGAGCATTGATGATGATTTCACAGATTTTCCGGAAACTGAACCGGAAGAGAGTCCGCAAAATATGCCGGGGAACTATACGAAAGAAGAATTGCAGGGGTACACATCCACCGAAGGAACAAGCTGGCTGATTGAGCAGGAGCTACTGCTCCCCTCCGCCGGGGGGCTGAGGCTGAACATAGCCGGAGCACCGGCGGTAAACTCCAACTTCAAAGTGTTATTCGCACTGCTGATGAGTTATCTGGCGGAGGGGTACACGATTTACATAACCGCGGAGAATGATATTCAAACAAACCGGTTGAAGGAGGTGCTTCAGGATTACGACGAGACGGGAAAGGATATACACGGAGCCGAGAGGATTCACGTAGTGACCTTGCCCCTGCGAGAGGGATTTGCCGACAAGGAGAGCAAATTACTGGTTCTGACCGATTATCAGATTTTCAAGAAGCCATACCGAACCAAACTGCCGAAAATAAAACAGGGGAAAAAACCGAGGAGCAGCGAGCTTGCCTCCATACATGCCGGCGATTTCGTAGTGCATGAAGATTACGGAATAGGGCGGTACGCAGGACTGGAGACGATAAAGATCGGGGAGGTTAGTCAGGAGAGCATGAAACTGCAGTACGACGAAGGGGGAACAGTTTACGTAAACCTCAATTATTTTCACCTGGTTAAAAAATACAGTTCCAAAGATGCCATAGCGCCAAAACTTTCCACACTGGGTTCAAACGAATGGGCAAACACCAAGCGGAAGACGAAGAAGAAAATCAAGGAAATTGCCAAAGAGCTGATCGAGTTATACGCAAAGAGGAAGGCTACTCCGGGGAATGCTTTCAGTCCGGACACCGTATGGCAGAAAGAGCTGGAAGCCTCATTCATATATGAGGACACCCCTGACCAGTCTCGAGCGACCGAGGAAGTAAAGAACGATCTGGAAGCGCACAATCCGATGGACAGGCTGGTATGCGGGGATGTAGGATTCGGGAAAACGGAAGTTGCCGTGAGGGGGGCATTCAAGGCAGTGCAGGATAACAAGCAAGTGGCGATACTTGTGCCGACCACCATACTCACCGAGCAGCATTACAACACTTTCAGTGACCGGTTAGCACAATTTCCGGTAAAGATAGCCGCACTTTCGAGATTCCAGACCAGGAAACAGCAGAGCGAGATAATAAAGGAGCTATCCGAAGGGAGGATAGATATAGTAATAGGGACGCACAGACTGCTTTCCAAGGACCTTGCGTTCAAAGACCTGGGGCTGCTGATAATAGACGAAGAGCACAGATTCGGGGTAACTGCAAAAGAAAAACTGCGTTCGCTTAAACTGAATGTGGACACACTAACCCTCACCGCAACGCCGATTCCCAGGACACTGAACCTCTCATTGCTGGGGGCAAGGGATCTTTCCATCATTGCCACTCCTCCGCCGAACAGGCAGCCGATATACACAAAGATAGAGGTATTCAACATTAAAAAGATCCGTGAGTGGATATACTATGAACTAAACCGGAACGGGCAGGTATATCTGGTGCATGACCGGGTAGCTTCGATAGAGCAGCTGGCTGGGTATCTGGAAAAGCATATACCCTCCGTAAAGTTCGCTACAGCGCACGGGCAAATGAGTCCGGGCAAGCTTGAGAAAGTATTCCACGACTTCCTGAAGCGGAAATACGACGTACTGATAAGCACGAAAATAATAGAGTCGGGGCTGGACATACCGAATGTAAACACGATTATAATAAACCGGGCGGACAGATTCGGGTTAGCGGAGTTACATCAGTTAAGGGGGAGAGTGGGGCGTTCCGACAAGCAGGCGTATGCATATCTGATAGTCCCCTCAGTTGAAGTGCTGAACAAAAAGACTGTAAAGAGACTACAGGCAATTGAAGAATTCACCGAACTGGGAGCGGGGTTCAATCTTTCCATGCGAGATCTGGAGATAAGGGGGGCGGGAAACCTGCTGGGTTACGAGCAGAGCGGATTTATCAACGAGGTGGGGTTTGATCTCTACATCAAGCTGATAAACGAAGCCGTCGAAGAGCTAAAAACCCAGGATTATAAGGAAATATTCAGGAATCTGCCCCAACCGGAGGAGAGGACAGAGCCAACCATAGACACCTACTTCGAGATTGGCATACCGAGGGGGTACATGCCCGACCAGATGGACAGGCTGAGTTTTTACACCGCGCTTTACTCGATAAAAAACCTGAACGAGCTTGAAGATATACAGGACGAGATAACCGATAAGTACGGACCATTTTCGCCGCTAGTGGCAAGACTGTTCTGGGCGGCGGAGCTCAAGTATTACGCGTCGAGGGTCTTGTTCGAGAAGATAATCATCCAGCGGAAGATTATCATGATACTGCTGCCGGGCGGAGAGAAGGAGAACTTTTACACCAGGCATTTCCCTGTGCTGATGAGTTTCATAATGAAGAACTACCGGGACACAGTAAAGCTCCACCAGGAAAAGGAAAAACTCAGGCTGATAATCAACAACAATTTTGAATCGGCGGAGAACACGCTGGACTTTCTGATACGTTTCACAAAAACATTAATGGAAACATTTTCGAAAAAAGAGGAGAGTGAGGGGGATTAATTATTCAGAGCCCCTTCGAGGATCCACTGTTTAATGCCATTGATCTGATTCTGATTCAGGGGGGGATATCCGAAGGGGGGCATATTTCTGCCTGCTACCGTTCCCTCGATTACCCATACAAGCGTGCTGGTCTGGCCATCGCCGGGATTCACAATTCCGGGGGTTCTGGTACTGCTCCAGGTATTAACACTATAGCCGGCGGCGCGTGACTCGTCATTATGGCAGCCGGAGGTGGCGCATTTCAGGTTCAGGACGGGGTGGATATACTTTCCGTAGCTCACATTCTTTTCCGGAATAACCACTTTATCAATGTCCTCCGCATCAACCGCCTTATCGCAGCCAATGAATAGCAGGAGACCGAAAAGCGAGGCGACCAGGGTATTAAGGATTACTTTTTTCATATTCTTCAAAATTCAGGTACAAATTTAATAATTTCTACGGGAAAATAAAACAGAATATCCACAGCTTCGGGAAGATTTCAGAACTGAAGTGGTGGATTGGGGATATGGGGTATTTGGACTGGATCATAATTTTGGAATATTTATTTAATTTTTCCTTGACTTTTAAGATAATTAGAGTTAACTTTTCAATATGAAATACAAATTTTTAGTAGTTGCTGCAGTTTTATTCTTCACAACCGCTTTTGCGAGTGCGCTGTTTGATTACTTTCACGCAAAAAGCGACGGGTCGAATATTAAACTTGAATGGAAAACCGGCGAGGAGAACAATCTGAGACACTTTGTGATAGAGCGAAAGAGTGTGAACACAGATTATATCCAGATAGCAACTATCGCCCCAAAAGGAAGCAATTCCTTCTATTCATTCTACGACGAAAATGCCTACAAGACATCTTCCGGTTTGGTCTTCGTTTACCGAGTTAAAATTGTTGAAAATGACAACTCATTCAGCTACTCAAAAGAAGTTTCTGTTTCTCATGCTATCTCCGGAGTCAAAAGAACCTGGGGAAGCATCAAGGCAATGTTCAGATAAATTTTCTTTAACTTTCTCCCCCTAAATATCACCGGATGAAGAATAAGTTTACTTACTTTTTATTTATTTCCATATTCATTTTGAGCGGTTGCACCGCGACCGTAAGAACCGTTTCGCCGCAAAAGACCAAAGTAATACTTGGCGGTGGTAAAAACATACCGGCAGACACCGTGCGGGTACTGCTGTCCGAGGAAATCAGCTCCTTTCAATACCGTGTGGACATTCCCGTTGACCTTTATGCAGACGGGATAAAGATTGCGATGATAAAAAAAGGAAATCTGATTGACCTAAAAAGAGCCGGCACCGAACTAACCTGCAGGATACAAAGAAAAACATTCAGAGCAAATTCGTTTAAAGTGAGTCTTGCAGGCGAGGGTTTTCTGACCTTTAAGAAAAGCAGGTACCGGGGCTTATTTGAGTTTATCGCCAGTGCATCGGGGATAATGCTGGTTAACCATGTGACCATGAATGATTACCTGCGGGGAGTGCTCCCTTATGAACTTCCGACAAAGAACGATAAATCCTATTTCCAGGGACTTAAAGCATTTGCAATAACCGCACGAACCTACACAGTGATCAAGACCGACAAGCGAAACCAGTATTTTGACCTCTTCCCTGATACCCGGGACCAGGTGTATGGGGGAGCGGACAGGGAAACGGAAATGGACTCGGTTGCAATTGCCGAAACCGAAGGGATGCTGATATATTACAACAACGAGCCGGCACAAGTGCTTTATCATGGTGCCTGCGGGGGTTCCACCGAAGCAGCCAGGCATATTTTCCAGAATGATTATCCCTATCTTATCCCCGTAAAAGATGGTGATCCGCCGAACTGCTCAATCTCCCCCACCTTCGGGTGGCAGGAAGTTTACAGCGGGGAGGAGATTTCGAAATTCTTTTTCAACACTAAATTTTTCATGGAAGAAAAAGCGATCAGCGATATTGAAATCCTTTCGCGGCTCTCCTCCGGAAGAGTTTCCAAACTGCGGATCTCCTTCAAAACCGGCGAGCAGATAACCCTGGACCAGCGGGAGATACGTCAGGTATTCCGGCAGAAGAAGAACAACGGAATACTGCGCAGTCTGCTTTTCGACATACAGAAGGACTTCAAAAATGACGTACTTGCGAAGCTGATAATCACCGGAAAAGGAAGCGGGCACGGAGTGGGATTATGCCAGTGGGGTGCTTTAGGGATGTCAAAAGAAGGGGCCGACTATAAAGAGATTATTCAACACTACTTTCCTTCAACAGTCATCCAGATAAAATATGATTAAAGAGAAAATCAATATCTACCTTGCCTCGAAATCCCCCAGACGGAAAAAATTATTAGCGCTGCTGAACCTTAAAATCAGGGTAATAAAATGCAATTACAGGGAAGATCATCTCGAAATAAAACAACCCGCACGGCTGGTAAAAGAACTTGCGCTTCATAAACTGGAGGCAGTGAGTCATCACAATCCAAAAGGAATTATAATAACCGCGGACACAATAGTTGTTTACGGGAAAAAGATTCTCAACAAACCGCTGAATAAAAAAGATGCTTTCAGGATGCTTTCCTTCCTGAGCGGCAAAACCCATACGGTTTATACCGGCTTTTGCGTTTACAACAGTATTACCGGGAAAATGGTTAACTCGTATGAAAAGACCGGAGTGACATTCAGAAGCCTGAACAGGAACGAGATACTTGATTACATAGAGACCGGAAGCCCGATGGATAAAGCCGGAGCCTACGGAATTCAGGATGATTACGGGGCAGTGTTCATAAGCAGGATTAACGGGTGCTATTACAATGTGGTGGGATTGCCGCTTACCAAAGTGCATCAGGCAATTTTGAAGGTGCTCTGATTTGCTGCAAAAAATAAAGAATAAAATATACATTTCCCTTGGGCTAACCGGGCTGATTTATCTGGCATTCACGATCTATGCCGATTACGAGCTGGTTTACGAGTCCTTTTCACGCTTCCCCGTTTTCATAATTCCGCTTGTGCTGCTGCTTGTTTTCTCCAATTATTTCACCAGGTTTCTGAAGTGGGATTACTATCTGGGACTGCTGAACATACAGATAAAAAAACGGGACTCCTTTACGATTTTCATGTCCGGACTGATTATGAGCGTAACCCCCGGAAAGATGGGAGAAGTTCTAAAGTCGTATCTGCTGAAGCAGATATCCGGCGCACCGGTAAGCAAGACTGCACCGATTGTGGTGGTTGAGAGAATCACGGATTTTGTTTCGCTGGTGTTCATTGCCCTGATCGGCGCATATATATTTGACTATGGGAGAATGATTGTCCTCTTCACAGGGCTTTTCTTCCTGATTGTGATACTGGCGATAAGCAACCGTAACCTCTCGCTGAAACTGATTGAGGCAGTATCGGGTTTGCGAATCGCAAGGAAGTATGCAGGCAACCTTAAATCCGCGTACGAAAGTTCTTACACATTGCTCAGGGGGAAACCGCTGCTGCTGATGAGTCTGCTTAGTCTGTTAAGTTGGTTTCTGGAGTGTTTGGGATATTACATAATTCTTGTTAATTTTAAAGTTGAAGTTTCTATAATTTGGTCATCATTCGTATATTGTTTTTCGACGATAATAGGTGCGATAACCATGCTTCCCGGGGGTTTGGGAGTAACAGACGGCTCCCTGACATACCTGGTAAGCAAACACGGCATTCCACTAAGCACTGCGGTAGCCTCGACGTTTATAATAAGGGCTGCCACGCTATGGTTTGCAGTGCTGGTCGGGGTAATTGCCATAGCCATGTTTCAGAGGAAGATGCTGTTAACAAGCAAAGAAAGTGAACTACCGTAAACAAGAAATAACAGAAGAATAAGTAAATAAAAAGAGGCATAAAATGAAAAAATTCAAGAAAATTGTTGTCCCTGCAAAGGGAGAAAAAGTAACCGTAAAAGAGGGAAATCTTTACGTTCCCGACAATCCGATTATCCTGTTTATTGAGGGAGACGGGACAGGTCCGGACATCTGGAATGCATCAAAGTTTGTTTTTGACGAGGCAGTAAAAAAAGCTTATAACGGCAAGAAGAAAATTGAATGGATGGAAGTATATGCCGGCGAGAAATCGCTTAAAGTTTACGGTAAAAACCAGTGGCTTCCAAACGAAACCGTTGACGCGATTAGAGAGTACAATGTTGCGATAAAAGGACCGTTAACAACCCCGATAGGGGGAGGCATCAGGAGCCTTAATGTTGCATTGAGGCAGTTGCTTGATCTTTTTGCATGTGTGCGTCCGGTAAAATATTACCCCGGCACCCCAAGTCCCGTAAAAAGACCTCAGGACCTGGACATAGTATTATTCAGGGAAAACACCGAGGATGTTTACTCCGGGATAGAATTCAAATCCGGCACGAAAGAGGCAGAGGATCTAATCAACTATATTAACAGGAAGTTCAACAAGAATATACGTAAGCCATCCGGAGTAGGAATCAAGCCGATAAGCGAATTCGGCTCGAAGCGGCTGGTTAAGAAAGCTATTGAGCACGCAATAGCTCATAACAAGAAGACTGTTACCCTCGTACACAAAGGGAATATCATGAAATTTACGGAAGGTTCCTTCAAGGAGTGGGGTTACGAAATAGCAGTTGACGAGTTCCGTGATTTTATAGTAACGGAAGATGAACTGTGGGCTAAATTCAACGGAAAAATGCCTGACGGAAAAATACTTATAAAGGACAGGATTGCGGACAGCATATTCCAGCAGCTATTACTCCGACCGAGCGAATACGACGTTCTGGCAACCCCGAATTTGAACGGGGATTATCTTTCCGATGCTGCTGCAGCGCAGGTCGGCGGACTTGGTATTGCTCCGGGCGCTAACATGAGTTACCACACGGCAATATTCGAAGCCACTCATGGCACCGCTCCGAAATATGCCGGACTTGATAAAGTTAATCCGGGAAGCGTAATTCTTTCAGGGGTCATGATGTTTGATTTCATGGGGTGGGACAAAGTATCCTCGATAATTGAAAACGCAATGAAGAAAACCATCAAATCCAAAGTGGTGACATACGACTTTGCGAGACTGATGACCGGCGCAAAAGAGGTGAAAACATCCGAGTTTGCAAAGGAAATTGTCAGGAATATGAAATAGAAATTTAGTATCTTTGTAAAAACGATAAACAGAAATTGTATCAACAAAAAGAAAGGAAATAGCGATGTCACGAGAAAACAATTTGAGCAAAGGCTTATTGATCGGATTTTTAACCGGCGGGATAGTTGGCGCAGCTATAGCCCTCCTGTACGCCCCTAAAAGTGGCAAGGAATTAAGAAAAGACATCAAAGACAAGGCGGACGAGTTTAAGGACGAAGCCGAAAAATATCTTGATGTCGCAAAGGAGAAAGCCGTTGATCTTATCAATGAAGGAAAGAAGCGTTCGGAGAAACTGGTTACCGATGCTAAAATTAAAGCAGACGAACTGATAAAGGATGCCGAGAAAGTTTTCCATGATGCAAAGAACAAAGCTACTGAGGCTTTTTCATCGGGCAAAGAGACAATCAACACCGAAGGAAGCAGACTTAAAACCGCTGTTAAAGCAGGTGTAGAGGCTTATAAAGAGACCAAGAACTCATAATATCTCAAAAAATAATTTATGGAAACTCTAATTGATCTTGCCCAGATAATACTCTTATTATCTGCGGCAGCTCTTTGTATTTTCCTGATACTTTATGTGGGTAAAATCACAAAGTCCATTACGGAAATACAAAAAGAATTAAACAAAATGACTCAGGAAATAAACCCGCTGATAGAATCCCTCGAGAGTCTGAGCAAAACAGTGACTTCCCTTTCGGATGATATTCGAAGTCAGCTTGGAAAAGTAAGCTGGGTTTTTGACGAGGTTAAATCAAAAATTGAAGCGGTTGTACATTTCCAGGACAGAATACGCGACAAATTTGACTATCCGGCGCAGAATCTGGTAGGCAACCTTGAAGCAATTAAAAACGGGGTGTCCGCTTTTTGGCACTCATTCAGAAGAAAAAATTAAATTATATTATTAGGAAGGAGCTATAGACAGTGAAGGAATATACTGCTGAAAATATCCGCAACATAACTTTTGTCGGTCACGGAGGTAGCGGAAAGACCTCTCTGACTGAATTAATGTTGTACACAGCCGGGGAAATAAACAGAATAGGGACAATTTCCGAAGGGAATACCATATCAGATTATAACGCTAACGAAATAGAGAGACAATTTTCACTCTCTCTTTCTCTGATGCATCTGGAATGGCAGAACAGGAAGATAAATTTCATTGATACCCCGGGTTACTCCGATTTTGTTGGTGAAGTTCTTGCAGGATTAAAAGTATGTGATCTCGCTGTGCTGCTGATAAAAGCTGTTGAGGGAATAGAGGTTGGTACGGAAATCTACAACCAGTTCGTGGAGGAGAAAAAGATCCCCGCTGCGTACGTGATTAACAAAGTGGATAACGAACGCGCCCACTACTTTGAGGCATTCGACGCCGCAAAAGAAAGATTGAACCACAACGTTATAGTGGCTACATTCCCGGCAAACGAGGGGGTTAATTTCGATACGGTTATTGATGTGATAAAGATGAAAGCGTTCAAGTATGGAGAAATCGGCTCAAAGTCAGTGACCGAAATGGACATACCCGAAAATCTGATGTCCAGAGCAGAAGAATTCCGCACAGAGCTGATTGAGAAAGTTGCCGAGCAGGATGAGGAACTGATGAACAAGTACCTTGAGAATGGTAATCTCACTGCTGCCGAACTGGAAAAAGGACTTAAAGGAGCAATCATCAACCGGGATCTTATTCCGGTATTTGCTCTTTCAGTATCAAAGGGTGTTGGACTGAACAACATCCTTGATTTCGCGGTAAACTATTTCCCTGCTCCGAATGATGTTAAAGCTCCTGAAGGGAAACTCAGGGATAAAGACGGAGTTATTCAGATTCCGTGCAAGGAAGATGCTGAACCGGTTATGTTTATTTTCAAAACTGTATCCGAACAGCACGTTGGTGAGCTTTCGTATTTCAAAGTGTATTCGGGTAAAGTTGCTCCGGGACTGGATTTATTGAATACCGAAAACGGCAAATCGGAGAGACTTAGTCAGCTTTCGCTTCTGAACGGACGAAACAGGAAAGAGATCAGTTCACTGCATGCCGGTGATCTTGGTGCGGTTGTAAAATTAAAGGATACGCATACGAATAATTCGTTAGCACCATACAGCTTCCCGGCTTGTGTAAAGAAAATCGAATTTCCCGATCCAAGCATTTCGGGCGCCATTATACCAAAGGCAAAGGGAGATGAGGATAAAATCGCTAATGGTCTACATACAATTCACGAGGAAGATCCTTCATTCATCGCCAAGTTCGATCCTGAATTATCACAGACCATTATCGCCGGTCAGGGTGAATTGCAGTTATCTCTTGCGGTCAAGAGACTTAAAGAGCGTTACGGCGTGGAAGTTGATCTGGTAGAACCAAAGATCCCTTACCGCGAAGCTATTAAGGGAGTTTGCCCAAGCTGCGAGTACAAGCACAAGAAACAATCCGGTGGTCGCGGCCAGTTTGGACATATCGTTATCAAGCTCGAACCACTTCCGCGAGGTACGGGTTTCGAATTTGTTGATGCGATTGTTGGTGGTGTGGTACCGGGCAGGTTTATTCCCGCAGTTGAGAAAGGTATTGTAGAGTCGATGCAAAAAGGTGTTCTGGCAGGATGCAAGGTTGTTGACGTGAAGGTTACACTCTTCTTCGGATCCGCCCACCCGGTTGACTCAGACGATATGTCGTTTAAGATTGCCGGCTCGATGGGCTTCAGAAAAGCATTCCTCGAAGCTAAGCCGGTACTCCTTGAACCGATTTACGAAATTGAAGTAAGAGTCCCTGAAGAGAACATGGGGGATGTTATGGGGGATATTTCCAGTCGCCGCGGCAAAATCCTCGGAATGGACAGCAGCGGAAGTTACCAGTTAATCAAAGCGCTGGTTCCTTTAAGCGAACTCTACAAATATTCTTCAACCCTCAGGAGTCTGACGCAAGGACGCGGAGGCTTCAAGATGAAATTCTCCAACTACGAGGAAGTTCCGAAAGAAGTTGAGAATAAGATCGTAGAAGAGTATAAGAAATCACGCGAAGAAGCATAATTGAATACAGAGCGGGTTTATCCCGCTCTTTTTTTTAAGGTACTAATATGAAAAAACTTTGGTCTCCGTGGCGTTCACAATATATAGATTCTTTTCACGACAAGCAGGAGAAATCAGGATGTATTTTCTGCAAGGCAAAGGATGATGAGGCAGGAAATGAAGGCTCCCTCCTGTTAAAGAAGTGTGAACTGAGTTTTGCTGTATTGAATTTATTCCCCTACAACAATGGCCATTTGATGGTGGTCCCCTACCGACATCTCAATAACATCACCCTGCTCACTCCGGAAGAGAACTCGGAGATAATGCAAGAAATACAATTCTGGACTTCCAGGCTGGAAGTAGTTTTCAATCCAGACGGATTTAATATCGGAGCTAATTTAGGGAAGGCAAGCGGAGCCGGAATCGATGATCATATACATTTTCACATCGTCCCCCGGTGGAATGGGGATACTAATTTTATGCCGGTTCTCGGGGAAGTTAAAGTAATTTCCCAGGATCTGCTGAGAACAAAAGCCCGGCTTCTCGGAGTGCAGGAATAATTATTTTCTTTTCAACCATTCCTCAAGCGCGCGCATCAAAGAGGACATTGCCTTGATTACATCTGCCTGAAGCTGTGGTTCCAGTTTTTTAAGTATTTCTTTGTGTACAGAGAGATAAGTTGCATTGATTCTCTCAAGGAGTTTCACTCCCTCATCCGATAAAGATAGTTTCATATTTCTACGGTCGATTTTATCAATCTCCCTCAGGATAAAACCTTTCTCCACCAGACCGTCCATTATTCTTGTCAGACGGCTTGAGCTGAGATGCATTCTCTCCGCAATCTCTTTATTATTTATATTCTCATTCCTCTGAATTTGTCTGATACATTTCAGTTCCGCAATAGTAAGATTGTGGTACCTTGCCATTCTTTCTTCCTTCTCATGGCAATTTCCCAGGAACTTCATTGTCAGCTCTGCAAGTTCGGACGCTTTCGTGTTTAGCTCTTTTTCCATAATTTCCTCGTAAAACTTCCGGTCCGGTTTTTTACCGGACCGGATAAAAAATCAGACTATTTAACTAGTCAAAAATATCTGTATAGCCTTTAATTTCGTTAGCAGGAATGAATGTGTTTGCGACATTCTTTGCCACCATTGAGTTATATATCATTCCGTTTGCACCGTACCCGATTGATTTTGCATCATAGCCTAACAATCTCAGGTAACCGGCAACGTAAGCACTTGTCTGTCCCGTATAGCAGTAAACAAGAACCGTTTTATCCGTTGGCAGGGTTTTAAGATCAACTCCAAGAGCGAATGTTTTTGTTGCTGCAGCAGGATCATACTGAATTGCGCCGTTTATGTGTCCAGGATCAAGATAAAGATTGTTTGGCCAGAATGCACAGATATAATAGCTGGCAAGGTTTGAGTACACTGTTGCCTGGCTAATGTTTGCCTGTCCGAATCCTTCGGTAGCTACGGCATTCACTCTTGCTTCAAGAATCTCAGCAGCGGTTGATTTTCCGGTAGAAAGTTTTGGAAGATCGCCTTTAGCATTCTTGGCAGGAGATGTGGTTGTAACAAATTCGCTTACTCTGGAGCTGCCGTTAGCGATTGTGTTCAGCCAGTAGTTCTGAGCAAATGATGAGTCAACTGAACTCATTCCCCATTTCATGGAGACAACTTTATCACCGTATCCCATTGCTCTCATTAAAGAGGTTGCAAATGCGGAAGTCTGTCCGGAATAGCATACTATAACTACCTTGTCGTAGTTGGCAAGTGTAAGGGTTTTGAAATAAGCCGGAAGACCAGCAACAGTCTGGTTAACTGCTCCCTTTAAATGCTTTGTTGCATAATCGGCAGCCGAACGTATATCGATGATTAACTGTTTGGTTGGATTTGTAAGAATGTTTGTTCTTACATTCTCAGCAGTAATAACGAAGGAAGCGCCGTGCACATAAAGATTGTTATCTTCAAAGTGCTTTGCAAGAATTTCACTTTCGTTAATTGTAGGGGTTACCGGATTTGATTCCTCATCTTTTTTACATCCGTTAAACGCAACGAATGTTGATAAAAGAAGTACAAGTATCAGATTAAAGAGTTTTTTGTTCATTTGTTTCCTTATAGTTTGTTTGATTTGTTATTGTTTAATTCCAGCCGGACGGAAGTTTTCCATCAACGACTATGTTTTTGTTTGCTTCTGTCTCCCACTGGAGCAGATCTGAATTGAACAGGTACAGGTTCTTATTCCTGTAGTTATTCCCTTCTTTAATAATATGGCAATTATCGTAGCAGGCTTTTCCGCTGGCCACCTGTGTTCTTGAGGTCCACTTCTGAATATTGTGCGGAGTGGTGTATTTATAAGTAGGTGCGGCAGCAAAATTTGCAAGCACCGGAACGCCGTAAAGTGCCCAGCTGTCCGGAGCGGATAATGACTGCCTAACAGTACTGAACTTATATGGTTTAACATCCTTAAGCGGATTAACTGCTATTTTGAATTTCATGTGTGAAGGAATTCTTGCACCGTCACCGTGAATATGGCAGCTTCCGCAATTGTTGTAATCCTGCGAGTGGCATGCCTGGCAGTTGAATGTGTTGAGATGGGCTGCATGATAAACATTTGACCCGGTAACGTTCTTATGGCAGTCGTTGCACTCCGGCATAAGTTCCATCTGGTACCTGTGCTCATATACCTTTCCGTCACCGTGAATTTCATTCTTGCTATGGCAGTTCATACATGTAAAGTTTGCCTTGGTCAAATGAACATCGGGAACCGTCCCTGCGCCTACTCCAAGATAAGCATGTCCTCCGCGGCTTACGTGACAGGTAACGCAAACATCCCTCATATCGGGAACCTTAGCAAATTTATGTCCCGCAGCAAGCCCGCCTCCGCCTTGAACCGGTCTTTTCACATGGCAGTCGCCGCATGTTCCATGACACTTACCGCAGTTAAAGTCATACCCCTCCTGAACTTCATGAGGTACTGCTGAGAAATTAGCCAGACCCATACGGGTATATACCATTCTCTTCTGACCCCAACCCTGCTCGTGGAGTGAGTTCTTTGTTCTCGCGACAATATCTGCGTGGCAGCCGGCGCACTTAGTGTCCGCAGCCTTTGAAGGATGATTGATAAAGTTAGCCCCGGACGAGTGGGCAAGATTCTTGTTGTCCGTATTTCCGTTACCATTGTGGCAGTCGGTACAGGCAAGCTTTCCGTGAACAGTTGCCTTGAAAGCCTCATAACCTTCTCCGCCCATGTAAACACGATCGTAGGGTTCGTAGTGTGGAACATCACCACCGCATCCTCCTGCAACCGCAGCAGTATCCGGGGAATGTACAGCCTTAAGATGCTGATAATTAGTATGGCAACCTTCGCAGGAATTGACTGCCATGCTGGCAGGCATGTCTTCCCTAACGACAGGATCTTCCTTTGAGCATCCTATAATTAATAATGCAAGCATTATTCCTGTAAGCAGAATTATTCCATTTTTTCTCATTTTGTTTTCCAATTAAAGATTATTGGTTATTTAATTAATATCTATAACGCCGTTAATGTGATTTTGTTTATTAAAAGAATAAACTCCGTTCCCACCGGTAACGGTTTTTGCATGGCACCACTGGCAGTTCTGTGCAAAAAGCGGATTCTGCTGATGCGTGCCGCCGGGGAGCGGATTTCCTGTAACCGGATCGCCGTGGCATGTTCCGCAATTTGCTTTATCCGTCCACTTGACCTTGTTGGTCAGATTACCATTTTTGAAGTATCCATGGCAATATGTATTCGCACAGGTATTATCCGAAGGATCGTACATAGCAGTAACAGTGGAGTCAACTCCCTCTCCTCTTTTCATAGCCAAACCGCTGAACACAATTTCCGCCCTCCCGTCCATATCAATATGCCCCGGGCTCTTGAGTGTTTTCGGGATTGTGTGACAAACGCTGCACTCAACCTTTTCACCGGTAACATTATCATAAAGATGAATTGCATGAGCGCCCACTCCAACGAAAGTCGTGGCAGTATTGTTCTGCAAATCCCTTGGCGGTGCTGATTTTGAGGGATCAGCGAAAATCCCGTGACAGGTATTGCATGCTTCGGGACCCGCCGGATATGTATGACAGGAGATACAACTCTGCCCGACTGTTCCGCCGTTATAATGTGTTCCATGGCAGGATTTACAACCGTCCATATCCCAGCCAATGTGTCCGACAAGATTACCGTGAAAATCAGGAGATGACTGATCCTGTATTCCGGCTTTATGAACTGAAAGGGTCTGAGGAGTTGCTATTTCACTCTGCAGATCACTGCAACCCGCCAGAAAAAGTCCGGTAACCGCTACTGCTAAAATTAAAAATATTCTTTTCATATCTTTATTATTTTTGCTTTATAAACTTTTTATCTTATTCCGAAAATTAGTTATGGCAATAAGCACAGAAGCCGGTGCTCCTGACTTTGAACCTTGCGCCGCTGTCCGTATGACAGTTGAAGCAGACCGAATTATCATCATAATGCCAGTCCCCCTGAATATCTTTCAGGAATCCCGCAACGTGCGTTTTCGGATTAGTTCCTTTAATACCGTCATGGTCATAGTGACACATAACGCAGCTTGGGTCATTACCATTTACGTCGTGGCATGCCGTACATCTCTCAATGTCCCGTTTAGCCAGTTTTGCATGCTCTCCGCCTCCTGAGCCAACTCCGAATGTAAAGAACCCGGGTACTTTATGCGTTGCCGGCATTGTGCCGGACAGTGCATAATCGTTATAGTCAGAGGTGTGACAGGTCACGCAGAAAGTTTCCGTTTGGTGACAAGTGGTACAGTCCGAGGTTTTCCCTCGCAAATCCATTCCGTGGGTAAAGCGGTAATTAATATCATGCACTCTGGCTACTTTCTGGATCTTTGCTCCATCCACAACGCTGTATGTTTCATAAGGACGGTAGAAATCGTTTGCCAGATTTACTTCCACCATTGTGTTGGTTGCGGTATGGCAGGCATCGCAGGAGTTCTGGTCATGGCACATCGCACAGTCGGCATTCGATTTATTTGCATGGAATTTATGGAGTTTCACATAGTTCCCGGTTTTGTGAGATTGGGGAACCAGATTGGTTGTTGATATATGACATGATTCGCATGCATTACCGGCGATTTTCTTTTCCGAGTGGCAATCATTGCAAAGAGCCATTGGAGGCTTGTATCCCGCAGCCTGAAAGCTGTACTCAACTTCGTTTATTCCCTGATGACATTGAATACAAGTCATATTCCCTTCAACCGCGTGGAACTTGTGATTGAAAATCAACTCAGATTCTTTTCTTACCAAAGGTTCATAGACATCGGTAAAGTGGCATGACTCACAGTTATCCGCATCATCAACATCATGGCAGCCTGCACAGTTTTCCTTTTTAGGAAGGAGCGATCCTGCCCGCAGATCAGTTGACTCTCCGGCAGCGCTGTGGCACTCTGCGCATTCCTGCAATTCACTGTGAAGCGCATGCGAGAATTTTATTACCTGGTCATTCTTTTTGCATTCATCCCCTTCACCGCTGAATTTCGCTGCGGTGAATGCCAAAAAGAGAATAACTCCCATTGAAAAAACTAAATAGATGTATTTTATTTTCATATTCTTTTCCCGGTTGCGATAATTAAAGCAGACTTAAATTAGTATTGAACCAGTAATTTACCCTGAACAACAATCTAAAATCATTCTTATATATTTTATTGTTCATGTACTGAGCCTGTAAATCCGCAGAAAGCACCCTGTAAGGTCTGATATTAACACCTGCAAGGAGCGTCATAAGGTCATTTTTTTCAGCCGAGCTTATCAGTTTATAAGTAGTGTAGGAAAGTCCCACCGAAGGAGTGAGCAATCCGTCAAAGAAAGTATATCCTGAATAGAGGGAAACTGCATCAAGCTCTCCGGCATATCCGAAAGTCTTTCTGTAGGAAAGGGAACCATATTTGGAAGTAACTCCCACATTCAGCCTGCTCGAGTTCTCATCAGCATACTTCACATATCCGAATCTTGCCGTGGCAGTAAGATCTTTCAACAGTCTGTACCCGCCGCCGATCTCAATTTCCTGAGTATTTCCGTAATCGAATACTGAGAAAATCGAATTATACCTGACCCTTGGTTCGCGGTAGTTATAATACAAGTCTAAATTAATTTTGGAGGTGGCTTTATACTCAGTAGCAAGTTCCAGTTTTGAAGTGCTCCAGATATTCATATCGAAGTCGTATCGGAGGTTCACGTCAATAAGTTCCGGCAGTGAGTATCCCAGTTTTGCGGATGCGAACTGATACTGCAGCGATTTTGCCCTGATAAGCAGATTGATGGGATTCAGATCATCATCCATTCTCAGCGCATTGTAGTCCTGGGTTTTGAAATTCTTATTCACATAGCTTAACCCCAGCGTCATATTATAGGGGAGGTCAGCATAGAAGTCAGCACCCGCGATCATATTCTCGCTGAAGTTCTCAATAATTCCAAGCTTTTGATAAGCCGGGGTATTAGCGCCGTAGTAGCCGGTCAGCCGGTAATCGTCATACTTCAGAGCCAGCAACCCGCCGTCAAAAGTACCGCCGGTAACACTGTTGTAGATTGGCTGTCTGCCAAGTTTCACGGTTGCAACATCGAACAAATCCCTTGCCTCAAGGAAAAGAGAGTAAACACGCAAGCGCGGATCATATTCAAGTTTTTTTGTGAAATCGTCTTCAAGGTTCATAAACGTGCGGAGGGAAAACCGGTCTTTGTTGATATTCAGATTCAGCATCTGATATGCCCGGTAATAAGTGTTTGAAATCTGCTCCGTTTCAAACCGTTCAAAAGAATAAACAGAAGAAGATATCCTTCCGTTAATATTCTGGGCAGCCGCTCCAAAAGTCAGGAACAGCAGAAAGATAATAAGTAAAATATTCTTCATATATACTTTGGTTTATTTATTAATTTCGGGTACCGGATGACTAATCTCGGTCCACGCTTTATCAAAATCAAAAGATACAAACGTCGGACTCTGCTCATTGTGGCAGTTTTTACAAAACTCCTCCCGACTGTCGGGGATAAAAAGTCCTTTTTGTTCGCTCAGTTCGCGGTTTTTCATAATGTGCAGTTCTTTATATTCCGAGCCGGGACCATGACAGGTTTCACACTGAACCCCATCGCTGATCTTAAACCTCCCGCCAAGTCTTTCAGCAGGCAGGTCAAATCCGGTCGCATGACACTTAAGACACTCCATAACCTCCACCGCCGGAACCGAATACCCTTTGTCTCTGGCTATTTGGTTTGCTTTTTCGCTTAAAAGCGTTGAAAAAGCCCGGCTGTGTGCACTTCCTCTCCAGATACTGAACTGATTTCCTTGTTTTTCGGTCTTATGGCACAATCCGCATAGCTCCACACCAACATAATTGGGAACCGTGGTAAAGTTCCCCCTTCCGCTTACGTGGAGGAAAGAAATCAGAAATCCGGACAATATAAATAGTAGAGTTTTTTTCATAAGCTTACTTAATTTGTTTTCCCTGCAAATTATATTCCACAATATGAATAGTTGCCACTGTTAAATTTTGGCAAAATTCATTGTTTCAGATAGCAATGTTTGACTCTTTGCCAAAAAAGGGAAAAACTTTCTTAAAAAATAAAAAAAGCTGTGGTAAATATGGGAAGTTGGAAAGAAAGAGGGAGTGTACAAAATGTACATAAATCCCCTCTAAGTTCGGTCTGGGTTGCCTCACCGGACACCTCCGGGGAGAGGGAAAACCGGCATTTTTCAAAAACCTTTCCCTTCTGCTCCCCTTCTGAGCTTTATCTGACCTTTTCCCGGATGACCTGCAAAGCCGGGGTATGACTCATTCTTTTCACAGTTTTCCTAAAAAAAACAGGCTAAAACACCCCCTAATTTCCAATTTTCCGGTCACTTTTACTCAAAAACCGGACAAATTCCTGCCTTTTTCCATCAATTTTTTGCCATTTTTGAAACTCAGATTTTTACCCATATCGGAGGGTCCATCGAGGGAGAATCGAAGGAGGACTGAAGGAGGTTATAAATTTGTAGTAGGTGCAGAAACCGTAATTATTTGCGACTTACTACACTTTTCCTTTGATTTTGTCCTAAAAACGCCATTTGTAGTAACGTAGCAGGTGCAGCAGCTTGTTTTTCAACATTTTTAAAATTTAATAACCAGCCCGGGAAATTGCCGCTCAGGAAGTCATGATGGTGAGTAAGGAAAAAGAAAAGTCCGCCGGATGGCGGACTTTTGAAGGTCATAAATATGAAAATATAATTTTACTTAGTCAGAAGCATTTTCTTGGTAGCCGTAAACTCGCCGGCTTCAATCTTATAGAAATAGACGCCGCTGGCTAAATTGCTACCGTCCAGAGTGACGCTGTACTCGCCTGCAGTCTGGAAACCATTCTGAAGAGTGGTAACCACATTACCGAGGACGTTATATACTTTTACCGAAACGCGTGAATCCACCGGAATCTGATATCTGATCACGGTACTTGGATTGAAAGGATTCGGATAGTTCTGTGAAAGACCAAAAGTAGCCGGTTTCAGACTCTCAACTTCAACCACTTTGCTGAATGAAGTCGTACCGTCGTTATCAATCTGTTTCAGTCTGTAATAGAATTTTCCATTCAGGCTGGAAATCTTATCCGTATAAGAATAATCTTTCGGTGCATTACTGTTTCCCGAACCCTGAACAAAACCAATCTTATTCCAGTTTTTGCTGTCTGCAGATTTTTCAACATCAAAACCGAAATTATTTGTTTCCGTCGCCGTCTTCCAGATCAGGGTAACATTATTGCCGTTTTGTTTTGCAGAAAATGAAGTGAGTTCAACTGGCATTGCTCCACTCTCACCTCCGGTAAAGTCAGAAAAACCTGTTACACCACTTGCAGATAACTTGTTCTCGCCGTAGGCAGCCTGACCATAGCCCGTCCATACAGAACCACTATATTTACCACAATACAAATTGCTTTCTGTTCCGTTAATATCGGCATCTTTATATAAAAATGAAGCGTCGCAAGAGAAACTGCTTATTCCACTTGAAGTAACTGTCCAATATCGATTAATGAAATGGTTTTCGCTCAAGTTATTCGGATGTTTTGCATTAACTACTTTCACTCCCGCATATGCAGACGAAAAAGTCCCCGATGTGAAATCCAGAGTTACAGGAGAATATTCTGCGGTCGATGTATTATCGCCTACCGGGAAAGTAAAAGATCCTGTTCCGGTAAAAGTTTTCCTTAATTCTCCCGAACCAGAGGTAACAACCATACTGGTAGCAGAGGGTGTACCACCAATTGTTGCACTAGCTCCGAGTGTAAGATTATATGCATCTAAGTCTAATACCCCGTTTGTAAGTGTCAAACTACCACTAACAGATGAAGAAGCTGATAAATTCACTCCGTTTGCATTATCAATTGTCAAATTCTCAAATGCACCAGAGATGTCCTGAGCTGCAGATCCGGAAAATTTAATTGTACCCGTAATTGTAGCACCACTATTAGTAAATGTTCCATTAATTGTAAGTGTTTTGCCTGAATTAATAGCAAGGACAGATCCACTTTCAAGAGTAAGCGAATTTACACTTAAATTTTCATTCACAGTAAAAGTGGTCCCAGTTTTAAGTGTAATACCGCTCGAGGAAATATTTGTTGAAGCTTCTAATTTACCTGAATTAATTACAATAGGCCCAGTGAAAGAATTTGTGCCTGATAAAATAAGTGTGGGCGTTTGACCAGAAACAATGGATATTCCCCCAGAGCCTGAAATTGTTCCATTTAGAGTCAAAGTTTTGTTTAAACCACCATAGATATCCAAATAGTTACCGTTATTATTAATATTGCCACCAATTACCAAATTACCATTAACCGGATTAATTTCTACTGGATTATAACCGAATTTTATTGGAAAATTAATGGTGTGAGTTGCAGATGATGAGTTCTCAATTTTTGGTTTATTAGAACTATAATCATAAAAAGTGTTTTCCGTGGATCCGTTAATGGTTCTTGAATTAGATGCATCTGCATCGAAAAATATTCGGAATCGATTAGTAGCTGCAAGATCATTAGTCATGGTAGTCTGGTTATTATTATTAAACCTTAAAATCTCACTTCCACCGGGCAATTGAGGTGAGTCAGTCCACCAACTATTTGCATCATTCCAACTACCAGATGATGCTTCAGTCCTCCAATAATATGTAGTTTGAGCTAATGATGAAAAGCTAAAAATAAATACTAAAAACAGTACATTTTTTTTCATAAATCTATCCTCCGCTTAGGATTTTGCACAGACCCACGTCCAAGTCTATGCCTTGTTTATAAATTTTAAAGAAAACCAACTCAAATATAAAAAAATATTTTAATGTTTTCTAATAATTTTTTCTCATTAGATTAAAAAGGGCGTGATTCCGGTCACAGGGGGGCGGAATCCGACAACGGTGGGGGAAATGTGGAATTGGTCGCAAAAGAGTGATGAGTGAACAGTGATGAGTGAACAGTGAATAGTGGAAAAATGAATGAATGAATGAATGGATGTATGAATGAATGGATGTATGAATGAATTACAGAATGAATGGGTGAAAAATTGGTCACCCTTCTACTCACCATTCCGGGTTTGACTATAAAAGCCACCCGTTCTGCTCCCGTTCTGATCCCGTTCTGGTCCCGTTGTTCGATCGTTCCGCTATAACACGGAACAAGTCGGAGGACAGAGGACAGAGGACAGAAGACAGAAGACAGAAGACAGAAGACAGAAGACAGAGGACAGAGGACAGAGGACAGAAGACAGAAGACAGAAGACAGAAGACAGAGGACAGAGGACAGAGGACAGAAGACAGAAGACCGAATTAAGAATAGATAAGAATTCCGGTTCTTTTTATTTCATCAATGAAAGGATCGGTCTCTTCAAAATCGGAGGAAAGAAAAGGGTGAGGTTCAAGAATAATATCAAATTTCCTGGTAAGTTTCATTAATTCCAGCCGGGTTTCAAATCTGTCATTCTTGTACTTGTTCAGGAACAAAGCCACATCAATATCACTATATTCTCTCTGCTTTGAATTCGCATCAGAACCGAAGAGAATCGCTTTATCCAGAAGGATTCCCGCAGCAACCAGGGTTCTGCAATATTCCCTCACTATGTCCTTTATTTCTTTAGTTGATCTGACAGCCATTTTCTTAAATTCTCAATCTCGTTTAAATATTTATGAGTTTTTCAATTACTAAATGCCCTAAAAACAAAGACCAGACATAATCCCTGGACTTAAAGAGATTCAGCATCGCCCTGTAATCTGATTATGAAGATTCAATCCGGTATCTTAATAACTCTTCTTTTTTCACAAATTTGGTAAAAGTTCCTTTCAAGTATAAGAATAGTATTTCCAGTTTACAAACAACCGCCGGAAGCTTTTAAGCTCACTGATTGTTGGGAAGTTATCTGTAAACAGTATTCAGGACAAGACACACACCCCCCTGCCCCCCTTCCCGATTGCATCGGGACAAGCTTCGAGAGGGGGATTTAAGGGGGTGTGTTTTTGGGTTTACCACTAAGTAGTAAACTAATAAACTTATCAACTTATAAACTCATCATCTATTTTATCAGCATCAGTTTCTTTGTGCTTACGAAGTCTCCGGCTATCATGCGGTAGATGTAAACTCCGCTGCTAAGTCCAAGTGCGCTTGCGGAGAGATTGTAATTGTGATACCCGGACTCAAGTTCCTCATTCACAAGCGTAGCCACCTTTTCTCCCGTGATGGAAAAGAGTTCCAGTCTGACAAGACTGTTCACAGGTAACTGATAACTGATCACTGTACCGGGATTAAACGGATTCGGATAATTTTGATTCAAGGCAAACGTCTTGGGAACATCAATTTCCGCCTCAACTATTTCGCTGTAGTCAAATGTACCGTCGTTGTCAATCTGCTTCAGCCGGTAATTGTACTTCCCACTGTTCAGTTTTTTGTCGGTAAAGGAGTACTCCTTAAGCGAATTTGAATTCCCGGAGGCTTTCACTTCGCCGACCGACTCCCAACCCCCCTCCTCTGGTTTCCCCCCTTTGACAAAGGGGGGAGTAAGGGGGGTTCTCTCCACCACAAACCTGTTGCTGCTCACTTCCGTTTTCGTTGACCAGTTAAGCATAACATCGCGCCCCGTTACCAGTGCAGTGAAAGAAGCCAGTTCAACCGGCAGAGGATTTTCAGAGAAACCGGCAATCCCGAACTCGCTGAAGCTGTTCAGAGCAGGATAACACCACTTTAAGATAGGTGCCCCGGTTACATCAGTAGGAACGCCAATATCTTCCCACTCAGAATTTGCATTATCCCGCTTCAACAAGTGAAGCGTTGAATAATCGTTTACCGTACCACACTCTGACACATCTGCAGAGAGGCAGTAAACCCCATCCACCGTACCGCTGTTTACCGTAACATTCCAGTAAACCAAACCGAGGTTGAGCAAACCACCGGGGAGAGTACCCCCTGCGTTCCCCTCTATTTTATCAATAGTCAGATTCAGATCTGTTGAGTTTCCTGCGGGGAACTGCAGAGTTATCCCGGTTCCTGTAAAACCAAGGGGTTCCAGGACTCCCGCATTAATCGTCTGCGAATTGCTTGTATTTGGAATCTTTCTGACTTCCATGTTATCCACAAAAAGGTCATTATCCGCATTGTAAATTGTTGACTCTCCATAGAAACCGATTTTCACATCCCCCGTATATCCGGTAAGCGGAATAGCAATCTTGGTGAAAGTCCCGTTATTAGAAATATTGTCATAAACATAGGGGGAGCCGGCATTATCCCACAATCTCAGTGTATTTGCAGCACTCCAGGTTACGCCGTTATCGGTTGAAATCACTACGGCGAACTTATTATCTGTTCCTCCAAGTTCAGGCGGATCATCAGTGCCATAAGCATTAAGAGAGAGGTCAAACCTTAGCTCATAGTTTACTGCACCTGTACCCAAACTGATTGTTGGTGTCACAAGCCAGTAAAAATCGCTTGTGTAGTAACTATTAACATTTGCAGCATAACCAAAAGATGTCGGTGTATTTCTCCAGTCATTTTGATACCAAGTATTTGATTCTTCCACGAGTACGCTCGGTGAGGCCAGAATCCCCTCGTAAGTTCCCCACCCGAAAGGAGGAACATAATTCTCAAAATCCTGCGCAAAAGGGGGTGTAAGTTTATAGGCGTCCACGGTTAAAACACCCGAAACATTATTCACGCCGTCCCAGAAATTACCGCCACCCGCATTAAATCCGCCATATACATAAGCATCGTTTGCAAGTTGGAACCGTGATGCATAATAGTAAGTGCCGGGAGGTAAATCCTCTCCTGCTGCCAGAAAGTACTCATCATTATTATCGACATTTACATTAAAGTCAGCCTGTGTCCAGGCTCCCTCAACCCATGAATTGGGATTCGTATTTTCAGAGCTGAATCCAATCCAGCAGGTTATTGAAGGTGATATAGTTGGCAATGGAGTAACATCAGGGACATATACTCTTGCATAGAAAGCCACATTATTTCCCTCATCAATGGTGGCAGAAGAAGGATACTGAAGATTCGCCCAGGTAATTGAATTATTCTGAATTGTCAGAATCCCTGAGACGTTAGTAGTTCCATCCCAGAAGCCGCCGCCGTCGGTACTGTATCCTCCGTACTGATAACCGGCCCCTTCGGATATCATCCAGCGGCTTGCGTAGTAGTATGTTCCTGCTGCGAAATTAGTCCCAAGCGTTGCGGTATATTCATCATTATTTCCGGCATCCCCCTGAAACGTGGCGGATATCCAGTTAGTCCATGTATTCGGATTTGTATTAGAAGTACTGTACCCTATCCAGCATTGAATCCCACCTCCCTGTCCCGGAGAGTTTGTTACGAACGGTTCATAAACCCGGGCATAAACAGACTGCCCGACAATCCCTTCCTTAATAGTGATAGAAGCGGGATGCTGCAGGTTTGCCCAGTCAATAACGGGGGCTGCGTAAGGATTCTCAACCGCACCGATTGAGGGATTCGTTCCGCTGCGTGCATCTCCGAAGTAATCTACGGTTACTCCTGAAACCGGCGTACCTGCCATTAGTACCGGTGAACCGGACATAGGTTTCAGATTGTCAAATGCCTTAAAATCAGGATTAGCGGAAATTGAATTTACGTCTTGTCCGGATGCGGTTCTCCAGTCTGGCAGAGAAGTAACATCCCCGGCAAAATATCCGAGCACTCCCGCATAATTCCCGCCGGTATAGACATAATAGTCATTATAATTTATATTTGTAAAGGACGAATTCGGAGCATTGGAATAGATTGAATAGGCTTTATCGCCAGTATTGAATGTATTTATAATTCCGTTAACAAAAATGTTATTCCTCAAGTCAACATCCGTTGCAGCAGAGCCGACATAAATACACGTAGAAATTGTAGCAGCATTCCTGTTAGCGCTTCCGGCCAGATTAACCGAGTTATTATAAATCTTATACCCCCCGCCTGAGTTAACCAGTATTCCCACTGTCGGAAATTTTGAATTAAAATCTATATCACTCCCCCCGATTATATCATACAGAATATTATTGGCTACTTTTACATTGCAGGAAGAATTGGAAGTACTGAGCATAATTCCCCTTCCACCAAGACTTGTAGTCATTGAAGTCGGTTTTATGGAATAGATTTTATTTCTTTCGATATCAGAGTTTGTAACTTCGGGACCAACAATAATTCCATATGGAATGTTGCTGTCTTCCAGAATATTAAAAACAGTATTTTGTGAAACCGTTGCTCCGGTACAATATTCAAACGAAATACCTGAATGGCTTATTGATGATGTGGTAGTCTCCGAACCGATAATATTTCCGGTTATAACTAAATTATCGTTTGCCCCCAGGGTTGACCCTTTAACAAGTATTCCGTAATAAGCATTTGTAAAAAGGTTGTCAATAATTGAAATGTTATCGTTATCGGCACCAGATGAATTTGAAGATACGCCCCCTATTTGAAGAGCATACGAATAGACAGGTGTACCCCCGGAATTACCCATTGTCCCGGTACGTATAGTACAGTTTCTGATAGTGATGTTGTTACAACCTAATCCGGTCCCCTCGCTGATAATCTGAACGGCAATTCCATTTGAAAAATACCGGTAATTATAAAAATCAAGATAATTACCGCTCCCTTCGAATCTGCCGTCTATCGTCACATTCCGGGCACCATACAACCTAATCATTCCCTGATTAACCGACCCGTAGATAGTTCTTAACACCGCTGCGTCGGGCTGGATGGTTAAAGTATATAAAGCCTCTTCAAGCTGACGATTCAAAGAAACCTGTCCGGTTTCGATAATGTCCGAGGTTATCTTTACGGTAATATTCCCGGTAATTATCCCCTGGTTTATAGCGTCAAAAAGTCCTCCAGTTTGTGATAATGAAGTAAAGGTTTGCCCCTCCCCCACCAGGATCACACCTGATAAAGATTTAATAATCGTATAACTGCTAGGAGAAGTCGGAGGGGTTGAAGCCGCCGGAGGATCAACAGTAAATCCGGAAGCTCCCTCCAAGGGATAGCAGGTCACGCTTTGAACTGCTGAAAGATCCTGTGCAACAATGTAATAACTCACTACATCATTCAGCACGGCTCCGGCTCCGAAAGTAAATGTGTACTGATCGCTTCCAATTGACACTCCCTGCACACCTGTCCAGCTTCCGGAATTGATTTTCCAGTAAAGCATCGGCAAGCCCGTACCTGAGGTCGGCACACCTGTAGCATCTGTGATTGTTGCTGTCAGTATTCTGTCGGTACCTAAAGAAGTGTTAGGCAGAAGCGTGTAGGTAATAACCGGAGGAGAAATATCAATGTACGTAAAGGCACCTTCATCCGCGCCGATATCAGGGGTGGTATCTGAGCGCAGGTCGCCGTCAATATCATCAGTCAGGGCAAACGGGGTGGTTACAACCAGTGCTCTTGATTCAGCCAGGGTGGGAGTTGCGGGATTAAGATGCAGGTTAAAGATCCCGGAAGTACTCAGGAACGGAACATTTTCAGTAACGGAATTCTGGTCCTTGTTAACCATTCTTGTTTTATAAGCCTCAAGCGTCTGGTCTGAATTAGTCCGGTCGTAAAATATCAGATTCTTTGCTGAAGGAGTACCGGCATAGTAAATATTGTTGTTTGAATTGGGAGACAGGTTCGTGTAAGTCGTATTATCCCTGTAAATTGCAACTGCCCTCGCACCCGTAGTCACATCGGAATTGTTGACAAAAATGTTATTCCGTAAATCGACTGTAGAGGCGTTACTTAATATATACAGAGCAGCGCTTTCATTAGAAGCAACTGCAGAGGTGTAATTAATCAACACAGAATTATTAAAAACATAATTACCGCCGCTTCGCAAATAAATACCGGTTACATTAGTATATCTTGATAAACCCAAACTGGGTATTGCTGACGGTGCCCGTAAATCATAAATAAAATTATTGAAAATGTTATTCGTTGAACCGCTGTAGGATTTAATCCCCATAACCTGCATGTATGAGGTACCCGTATAACTCAAATCGTGTATATTGTTTTTATAAATAGTATTTGTTGAACTATTGGCGGCAATCGCTATACCAATAACATCCCCCGTTGCAGTAGTGAAACCATAAATATGGTTCGAGTAAATATTGTGAGTGGCTCCGTTATTGATTTTAATGCCGATAATATCGTTGGTATAGACAGTTAAAACAAAGTCAGACATTGTATTTCCATAATAGCTTGCCGAATTTGCACCCCCGTCATTCTGGAATATTCCCGCTATTGCAAAATCATTTATGAAATTGCTGAAAGAAGTATTAAAGACCTTGAAGTTCTGATTGTACTCCATTCTAATACCGTAAACGGAATTTCCAAGATTACTCCCAATATTGGAAATTACACTCGATCCGCCATCCAAATTACCCACCTCGTTACCGCTGTCATAAAAAGAAGCACTCATTCCCCTGAAGTAGTAAGCCATATAACAGTCCTGAACGGTATTATTGTAGAACAGGTTATTCATGTTTTTTCCGTCATTTGAAGTTGCCTGAGAATAAACATACACTCCCCAGGAATAAACATACCCCTTATTCATATCAATAATACAATTCTTAACTAAATTATTCCGGCAGCCATCCTCGGATTGCCCTTTCAGGAATATCCCGATTTCAAGATCATCATCAGTAGTACTTCCAGTAATCTGTCCCGCATCTCTGATATCTAGTCCGTCAAAAACAACGTAATCGGATCCGTCGAGTCTGAAAGCCGCATCCCCACCGCCGGCGGTTCCCGAAACACTAACGATAGGTTTTGTTCCAGAACCACTCTGCCGGAAGGTTATGTTATTAGAAGAAGTTCCGGTAGCGGTAATAACCAGCGGAGCAACCTCATTAAAAGTCTCCCCGTCGGGGATCTGGAAAATCACTCCCCCTTCCCCGACACCCACAAGGTTCAGATCTGCTATTGCAGAAGTGAAATTCGTATAGTCTCCCCCCACGGCAGTAATAGTTTTTATACCTGTTAAAGGATTTCTGATAGTCAGATAACCGGCGGGATTGGTAGCGGAGGGAATATCCTCCCCCCCTCCATCCTGGGGAAGGAATACGGTACACTGTCCGTCAACCTGATGGTTTTCAGTAGCCCCGCTGCTTATATCATAAACAAGCCAGAAATAATTATTACCGCTGGATAAATTTTGCACCCCGTTAAACTGGATTGTTCCCGATGGATTAGTGATGGTGCTTGCGTATGGAGTTCCTGTAGAGAAACCGGTTGTGGTAGTATAAAACACCCTTGCATTGGAAATATCCGAAGACGAAGTTGTTCCGGTCATATTGAAAGTAATCGAAGATACATTTATCGGACTCGTAGTCCCCACAGCAACGACCTTAAGCCTTACTATCGGCTGATTGACCGTCCCCTGCATTACCAACCCGCTCCCAGCCTGTTCAGTCGTGGAAGATACTATGGACATATTAGTTTCCGGACTGAAAGTAATCTGGATATTTGCCCGGGAAGTGGTTTTATAACCATCATCCATTGGAAATGAGGTCTCGCTGTAATCATAGGAAGTCATATAATCCGGACTGGTTGAGGTATACCGGAAAGTCGGATTATTGATAATTGAAGTTCCATTCCGGTTTTCCCAGTAAATAATAATATTATTACTATTATTAAAAACAAAATTTCCGTAAAGAGTAATTTCCTTCCAGCCGGTTGAAGACATGCTCATGCTAACATCCCCTTCATATACTAGCGTCATTGTTGAGGGATCGGGCTTTGCATTTGTAAGTACGGTTTCCGTAGTATGTTTAATATATATTTTCTGATTGTGAAGAGTGTAAGTTCCGGAAGCACCACCGGCACTTCCAACATAGTAAGCCAGCTTTGAGACCACACCTATTGCATTATACCCGGCAGAATTGATTTCTGCTTTCGTAAAGAGAGTTGCAGACCAGGTATATTTATAGTAACCATAAAACGGGACGTAACTTTGAGTGGAGGAGCCCGAACCAATAGTTACAGTAGTTTGTCCTTCTGTTGTTCCTGTTGGAAGCAGGAATAAAAGAAGAACAAAGAGGGTATTTCCAAAGAACGACCTGAAAAAATTATAACTTTTACACATAACTCACTCCAATAAATGTTGAAAAAAACCAGATTCTCACGATCCCCGCACACTCGTATAAGGAAAAGGTAAAGGCAGAGGTAAAGAAAATCTCTTTACTAATTGCCTTATTCTCACATCTCACACATCGAACTAAACATTCTCCATACCTAAAAACTTAACCCACCCCGTCCCGATTCTTTATCTGTCGGGTTTATGTCGGGTTTATGTCGGGTTTAGTTCCTTTTAAAATATATTTTGTATTTCTTCCTGTAATCCCAACTTTTTCAAGAATTTCCCTCTCAACCAGTGGTTTAATTTCTCTTAATATAGTTCTATCAGAAAGATTTAATAATTCTTGTAATTCTTTATTTGAAGCGCTCCCAATTTTTTTAATAAAAAGCACGATCTCAATTTGCTGTTTACTAATGCCTAAGCGCATCAGGTTCTGCTCATTCAGAGTATCCTTAAAAACGGTTACAGAGACTCCTCCAAACTCTTCAATTATTTGAGGTTCCGGAAGTCCCGCATCTCTGCAAGAAGAATAGATTTTAAGAGTCCCTCTCCCCCATGTATCAATGTAACCCCCTTTAAAACAAACATCTGCAATTACCGGATTTCGTAAAATTGAAGGATGGGTCTTTTTTAATAATTCAGAGGTCAGGCTCTCAGGAAGTTTTCCTTCATTCCAAATTTTTATCATATTATTATAAACTCTAATCTGAATTTTTGCACCCATATAATCTCTATGAACCAAAGCATTTAGAAGCATTTCTCTTATGGCTGCAACAGGGTATTCACCACGTTCAACTCTGTGAACGCCTTCAAAATCAATTTTTTTAATTAAAAACTTATTATTTAACTGTAATAGAACCGTATCAATGAGTTTCACCATATTTCCCTCTTCCACTTCCTGGAACAACAGATCCACATCATCATCCTGAAATCTTCCAATTTGTATCATTACATTCGGATAAAACCTGTTTGGATCATGACCAAACAGGATAATAGCAGCTCTTTTTAGTTTATCTCCTTCAACTAATCTTAATTTATCCAAAATTTCAAATAAATTCAAATCTTTAGTATCAGGTAATCTTCCTGATTTTTCCCCGCTAATAAGTAATTTACGAACACTACTTTCATCAATATCATTTATAGAAGCTCTTTCTTCAATAACATCATCCCAGGTTCGCCCCCCTTTTTTCAGCAAAAATTCTGTCAATGCATTGCCGGATAAAGAATTGTTTGTGCTACCCATTCTAATGTAGTATCTACCCTTAAATGAGATAGCTACGCTCTGCGGTTCAATCTTAATTTCCAAATAAAATAATCTGTTTCTTTCCAGTAAATTAACTTCCGGAACAATTCCCAGATAATTTTTTATTTTATTGGGAATTTCTTCCATTAATTTAGTATACCCCTTTACTCCCTTAATCCTTCCTAAATCATCAATTCCTATATACAGAATTCCCCCTTGAGCATTAGCAAATCCGCAAATCCACTCCAGGAATTCATCCCGCCAACTCAGTTTGTATTCTATTTTCTGATTCTCATTCACTTTTTCTAATCCAAAATAGTAAATAGTGTTTATAGTCATTTATTGTTCTTAACCCACCCCGTCCCTCCCTTTAGAAATCCGACCCTTCGGAGGAGGGGGAAAAAATTTTCCCCCCTTTAATTAAAGGGGGGATTTAAAAGGGGGGTTTTACTTAAGCACTACCATTTTTTTAGTTGATACAAAATCACCCGCTACGAGTCTGTAGATATACGTTCCGCTGGCGAGTGCGCTTGCATCGAACGGGACGGTATAATTCCCTGCCGGCTGATTTTCATCAACCAGTGTGGTAACCAGTTCACCGGTGATTGAGAAGATCATCAGTTTAACCTGACTATTCACGGGGAGCTGATACTGAATTTGTGTAACAGGATTAAACGGATTCGGATAGTTTTGCGAAAGTGCAAAAGTATTGGGAACTTCAACCTCGACTTCGACAACCGGACTATACTCAAAAGTACCGTCGTTGTCAATCATTTTGAGTCTGTAAGAATATTTACCGTCGGCAAGATTCTTATCCGAGAAAGAATATTCCTTTGGTGAGTTGCTGTTTCCGGAAGCATTCACTTCAGCCAGACTAACCCAAACGTCCGAACTCTTCCTTTCAATAACAAATTTATTACTGTTCTGCTCAGTAGCTGTAGTCCAGTTCAGTTCAACATTTTTCCCGACGAATCTGGCTTTGAACATTGATAATTCAACCGGGAAAACTGATTCACTCTTGTCTGTACTTGGATTTACATCATTACCCGTACTTGGGAACAGGAAGAACTTAGTCAGAGTCACCGGTGTAGCACCTTCAGTAGGTACTGAAACAGGCACAACTCCCCACAGGTAATTCCCCGAACTATTATTATTCCACATAACAATACCGAGTTTAGCTGAAGCACCGGGTACAAAGTTGAGAGTTGCCCAGGGTACTCTGAGTCTTACCTGACCGGGTCCATCGCTGAAGACAACCCGTGAGGAAACATTATCATTTCCGTCTGTTCTGCTTATCCACACCCAGTTACCTTCGTTAACACCATAAATCTCAAAGGCATTTCCAAGATCAGCAGTGGCTCCGTAAAATGATGAATTGTTTTCATAAACTACGTAATAATCTGGTTTGGGTCCACCGGTTACAAAACTTACTCCTTCAATTGCATTAGCTGTTCCGTTTGTTCCCAGAGGATCCGTGTCAATAGCAGCATAATACAAATCAGATGAGTAATTAGTCCTTCCGCCATCCCAGCCCAGGTAGAGATAAGTGGCATCCCAGTGAACATAAAATGCAGTGGGATTAGTACCCAGTAAACCATTAGCACTGAAAGCGTCTGAGTTACTAACCGAAGAAGTCATTGGAACAGGTCTCGGCGAGACCAGTCTGAGCAAGCTTCCAGGAATTTCATCAGCTCCCATATACGGGAATAGTGCATGACGGGCATCGCCGTCAATATCATTTGTTACTAAGGCAATTGGAGTGCCGGCAAGATCATTATCTCCAATAGAAGCACCGGAAAGGTGTAAGTCTGATGCAGATACAAATGTAACGCTTTTACTTACAGAATGAGCATCTTTAGATGTAGCACTTTGCCAGTCGGCAAGTGTGGTTCTGTTTCCGCCGGAATAACCAATATGAGCATTTACTGTACCGGTCTTGTACAGATTGTTATAGTCGCATGTCCCGGGTAAGCCATAGATACAATAGTTTGGGAAATCATCTTCTTCTGTAATAATTATGTTATTTTGAATTGTTGGAGTACCCGCTGCAACCCAAATTGCTCTATAAAGGGTTCCGGTTGTGGCACTAATATTATTTAGTACAAATGTATTATTATATGCCTCGACAGTATTCCCACATCTAATCCCTATTACTTCAATTGTCTTTGATTCACTATAGGGAGCTGAATAATTGTTGAAGGTATTATTATAGATTTTATAACTACCTCCCCCTGATGCAACAATTGTTCTAATACCATAAGATCCGGCGGTTGTATTTGAAGTGAAATTCTTTTTGAAGTTATTCCCTATAATATTTGTTATTCCCGATGTATAAATCACATTACCTTCAACCGCAGCACTCATAAACCCGGTACTGGTTTGATTAACCTCTATATTATTCCCCTCAATTGTGGTAACATTGGTTAATCCTTGCAAAAATATTCCTCTGTGCCTTGCAAAAAGATCATTATTTTGAATTATGAGATTTTCCATTGCCAGAGTTGTTGTACCACTCCTTGCTACATGAACAGGGGTACCGGATGAGGCAACCTGCGCTGTAACAGAACAGTTTATGACAGAAATATTATCCGGAATAAAATTATCAGGAGTAGTAAAAACCGGGTTAATCCAGATCCCGTACGCAATTGTGGATAATCCGGCTGTCATCGTACAATTTTTTATTGTGATATTATCACTGTTACCACGAATTCTGAATGGATAGGCATTTGTACCAGATGCAGATACAAAAGTAAGATCACGTGTGGTGCCGGCAGGTGTGTTTGAACCATCAATAGTTATATTGTGAGTAGACACCAATGGGGCCCCAGAAGTGTTTAACTGCCCAATAAGGAATGCCCCTGATGATCCGGCATTATCAGCTGCCTGCGTATAAGTAACAGTAGGAGTTACTCCAGTATATGGTTTAAAAGTTATGGAATAACTATTAGTATTCACAGCTAACGCCACATTAGTTGCTTCAGTTAAACTACTCGTAATAAAGAAAGTAATATTTCCACCTACTCCCTTTGTCATAACATCATCACATGCCGCTTTTAGTGTGGCATAATCAGGATCAGTTTCACCCGGTGCAGTACCTACATCACCTATATAATAATTCCCGGATAAAGCTTGTCCATAAGTACTAAGCGTCAAACCTAATACAAGGAAGAAGGCGCTTAACAGAATCATTTTTTTCATTTTGATACCTTTCATTTAGTTAAACATAATTAAAATTGCTGACAGGGTAAGACAAAGTGAACCGGTGAAGAGCAGTGTGTTCTTAACGATTTTCTTTTTTCTTTCTGCCTGTTTGTATAGTTCGTTATAGTCGTGGTCAACTTCGTAATCGCCGTGATTAATTGACCAGCCGTTGATTATTGTTTTGTCACTCATCTATGTCTCCTTCTATTTTAGATTGTTGTTGATTAATTATTTTCATAAACTTAATTTTCTTTATGGAACCCGGAATTCTTAACCGCCATGTAACGCAAAGTTCAATGCAAAGTAACGCAGAGTTTTAAAAGTGATATACAATTCTTTTGATTCCATCTTTCATACTCTTCACATTAAAATTCAATAAAAGCCCAAGCTTGCAACCGGATAATTTTAAATATGTTAATACCTGTGCAAAAAATATTTCATTTACTTCTATTACTGCTTTTATTTCTAGAATAACTTTGTTTTCAACTATTAAATCAACTCTATACCCTGCATCCATTTTAATTTCCTTGTAAACCAGAGGCAAGGCTTTCTGTCTTTCAGCCAAGAGTCCTTTTAATTTCAATTCATAAAACAGACATTCTTCATAGGAACTTTCCAGTAACCCGGGTCCCAGGGATGAATGGACCGTCATTGCAGCACCAATTACTAAATTACTTATTTCATTTTCTGTCATAGAATTCCGTTTTACTTTGCGCACTTTGCTATTAACTTTGCGTTACTTTGCGGTTAAATCATCTGAACGCCAAGTCTTAATGCTTATTTTATTAATACCATCTTCTTAGTATTTACAAATTCTCCTGCCACTATTCTGTATATATATGTTCCGCTGGCGAGGGAGGTTGCATCAAATTTAACTTCGTAACTTCCTGCACGCTTCTCTTCCTGCACGAGTACCGCAACTTCATTCCCGAGTATGTCGTATATTTTTAACGATACTTTGCTGTCAACCGGTAACTGATATGCAATTACGGTAACGGGATTGAATGGATTGGGGTAGTTCTGCTGAAGACCGAAGGTCAGAGGCCGGAGGTTATCTGCCTGAATTTCATTGCTGTATGTAACCGTCCCGTCGTTGTCTGTCTGTCTGAGACGGTATTTAAGATTCATGTTTAATTTTGAATTTGGATTATGTGTGAATGTGTACTCCTTAGGGGAGTTGCTGTTTCCGTTGCCGGCAACAAATCCTGCGGTAGTCCATTCTTCTGTAATACTGTTACGGGTTTCTATATAGAATCCGTAGTTGTTTACTTCAGTAGCTGTTGTCCAGTTAAGTGTAACAGAGTTGCCAACCGCCATTGCGGAGAATTTAGTGAGTTCAACGGGGAGAGCATAACTACCTGTGTGGAAGGGACCTCCACTCAAAACTGAGAAATCCGGACTACTTCCGGGATTGGAAGCTCCGGGATCTCCGGGGATACATTCGTTTGAAAAGAATCCTCCGGAACTTACTATTATTGCGAAAAGACTCAGACTCTGATCAATAGTTATTCCCGGAAATGCAGAGAATGGGATCTTCAGTTCAATGCCGCTGAGTGAATCGGAGTCAAATCCGTTATGATATGCAACTGTCAGATTACCCGTTCCTCCAAATACGGAAGCTGTGTTAAACTCACCGCTTAATCCTAGCTGGCTTGATGTGTTACCTAAATAGCCCTGTCCTAAAACTGCAGTACCACTCCCGTAACGGCAGGCATCAACATAAAAGTTAGTTGATGATGTTCCTTCATTAAAAGCAAGAGCAAAGTCAGCATCAAAGTCCATTTTTGCACCGCCTATATTCTTAAATACACCGGCATCCGAGCCACCATTGCCAAGCGTGTTGCTGCCTCGTCCACTGTAACCTGAGAAATTAAAGAAGAGTAAAATATTATCACTACTGGTAATTTCGCCGGTCAATCCGATATAGATATCGGTCGCATCGTAATAATATTTTAACGACTTCAGTGTGTTATCCGAACCGAAACCATCCTGTCCGCTGGTAAAACGGGCAATATTACTGTATTGAGATTCGGACATATATCCGTCAATTGAAGGAGTATTATTCATAGCGGCATAAATATCTGCCTTGCCATATCCCCAGGTGGAATTGGGATAAACCTCTGTTACGGATTTACTGGTATTATTCTGAAGTGCATCCATAACATTCTGTGGAGTTGCGGAAGGATTTTTTTGCAGATACAACGCTCCAAGTCCTGCAACCAGAGGGCAGGCCATGCTTGTTCCCTGCATAACATAGTAATTAACACTTCCTCCAACCGTACCATCATTATCTATATATCCCGGATCTGGAGTTGTGTAAACATCCATATCCCGTAATGAAATTATTGCAGAGCCCGGACCGGTTATGTTAGGTTTCATTACACCACCATTAACTCGAGGACCGCGACTGGAAAAATTGGCAATCTGATTCAGTGAGTTCTGACCATTATAACTCCACAGACCTGTTCCATCATATGCAAACCAACCGGTTCTGGATACATAAGCCCCAACGGAAATAACGTTATCTGCAGTTGAAGGCTGACCTACGGTGTAATAAGGATCGGGAGATTGAAAAGTTACATATCCGCTGGCATAAACAACGTAAATATGAAAATCGGTAGCTGTTGAAGAAGGATTATAAACTCTTAAGTAATATGTTCCCGGTGCCTGCGAACTGACTGTTCCGGAATATTGTGATTCAGTTCCCCGTGAGCTTTCCGTTGTAGGATCATATCCCGAAGGTATTTGAACATAACTTGAATTATAATATGTAAGATCTAAATTTCGTCTTTCTGATCCGTCATACCAGACAAGATTAAAAACAGGAGCAAAAGTTGCAGCCATATTTATCTGAATATATGGTGAGTAACTTGTACCTGCTACTGTACCCGAGTAGTGTTTATTAGCTGCGGCTTCGTTTCCGGCTGAAACGAAACAGGTTACTCCCTGACCAACAGCCCAGTCAAATGTCTGTTCGACTGAAGAGGAGCCGTCATGATGATCATACCACCCGCCGTAACTCATGGTAATTATATCCGCACCATAAGTGTTGACTGCTGCTGTAACTGCTTGTATCATAGCAGTACTGGATGCACTGGAGGTTGTATCACTTCCGATTTTAAGAAATATCAAATCGGCATTTGGAGCGGTTCCTTTGAAACTTCCGGTTCCGTTAACTGAATTATATCCGTCGCTTAATGTTCCTCTGCCAAGAACCGATCCGGTCACGTGCGTACCGTGACCCGAGACTGTATTCTGAACATCATCATCCAGGGTGGGGTAATTTGAATAATCCTTCTTCTGATAAGTGGCAGGGATATCAGTCCCGTCATAATAACTGTCAAGTCCCGAATCCAGGACGGCTACTTTTACACCTGTCCCTGTGTATCCCTGAAGCCACACTTTATCAGCCCCAACTGATTTATACCCGTTGTTGTTATGCGGAAAATTTTCCTGTTCGGTTGTGGCTATCCTTTTAACCGTTTCAAGTGAAAGTGTCTGAATGAATTTATCAGCAGGCATCTTCGCGAGTATAAAACCGTAAGGATGATTTTTAAGCGGAGGAATCCATGATTCAATATAATATTCGATACCGAGATTGCTTAAAGCTTCAAGTTCCACTGATGTTGGATAGTTTTCATAGTAGAGGGCAACAAATGTGGTTGCCTGGTCTTTAGTTATCGTGTTCTCGAGCAAGGCTTTGTTTTTTGTTATCACTTTTTCAACCAATAAACCGGTTAGAATTTTGTATTTGAGCGGGTACGAAAGTTTCTCAATTTGTGAAACTTCGGTAACGACTTCATACTGTGCAAACAGTGAAGCAGAGAAAAGTAATACAACGATAAGGAGTATTGTCTTTTTCATCTTTTTACCTCATATATATGTTATTAAATTGTTAATTTTATTACACATATAAGTTTCATCCATCACCCGGTTATTTATATTCTTCATAAATTCTAAAAACTTCACACATTTTCTTTATCCGGAGATCCCCTCCCTTTATGAGAGGGGGTAACCGGTGGTTTTCTCTAAAATCCCCTGCCGCCTTAGCGGAGTAGTCTGCGGATGCAGACTAAAGGTGTGAGGTTTGTAATAAACTTTTTTATCCTTTACTGCCGAGGTTGCTTATCAGCATCAGGACTAACACAAGTACCCCTACTGTAAAGAGGGAGTAAACTATGTTAAGCATTATTCTTTTTAGTTTCCTGTTCCGCTTTACTATCTCGTATGGATCATCATTTAACTGATCCTCGGTGTAATCCCCGCTTAGTGCCGACCATTTTTGTATCTGCATTGTTTGTTCCTATATTAAATCTAATAAATAATCTATACTTATAAACCTTCTTCTCTTTAATCTGTGGTTAAGTTTTTTTACCACAGATTATCACAGATTATGAAAACCCGATTCTCACAGAGAAAACAGAGTTTTTCTTTCCAGCAGTTTTCAGGCGTCTGCTGTTCATATTATTGAGGCGAAGACGCGTTGTACTGCACCACTCATGTATTTTATGATTTTATAAAGGGGTAATACTGCGAGTACCGCAAGAGTTATTATTAACAGAAATATGCCGTCGAAGAATGAGTACCGGCTGTTCATTTCATCGTAGAGATCAGCGGAAAAGTCTGACTGATTGTCGTGGTCTTCTAACATATTAACCTCACTTTTATTTATTTTTTTATTTTATACTCGTTGAGTGATACAATTTATTAAATTCAAATCCGGGCAAATGAGAGCTCTTAAACGTCCCGACAGGTTCGGGATAAACGGCGTCACGCAGAGTTTTAGGGTAGTAATTCTATCTCGTATTCTTTTTTTCATACTTTAATTCCTGATACTTGAAATTTGTTTTTACCATTTGGGGATTTCCTTGATTTCGATTTTCCTGACGCGCTCAAAAGAGACTGCATCAAAGTGACGCGCAAAGAGAATTACGGGAAGTGTTTCGAGTCCGATGAAAATATCCATCCAGAATGAATGGTTCTGTTCGTAATAGAAGTCAAGTTCCACGATGTTCTGGGCGCCGGCTTCACGATCGCCAAATATCTGCCAGTAGCCGGTGATTCCGGGCTTGGACTTTAATGATGATCTTTTTGCATATAACTCGGGATAATTTTCTTTAAGCAATTGAAGGTCTGATTCCTGCAGGGGACGGGGACCTACGAATGACATATCCCCTTTTATTACATTAAGCAACTGGGGGAGTTCATCTATTCCGGTTTTTCTGAGCCATTTTCCGACTGGGGTTATATATTTTTCCAGCCAGCTTTTTTCGGTAATACTCCTGTCGCTTCCCTTTGACTCAGCGGGGATTGCATACATAGTTCTGAGTTTGTAGATTCGGAAAACGCCTTTTTCGAAAGTTATCCCTCTTCGCTGAATGAAGATGGGATTGAGTCCGGTTTCGAACCAGATTATAAACGCAAGAATCCCTCCCAGCGGGAGGAATATTAGCATCAGGGTTGTTGCGATTAAAATGTCCAATATTCTTTTCATATTTTTTCCATTATTAATTTCTAAAAGAGATTACCTGCTTCAATATCGAAGAATTCGGGAATCTCAAGGACTTTCTCCAAAATCATTTTGTTATTTGCCAGTTGATCAATAAAGTGGTTGCAGTCGAGCACAGTAATTTCGAGAAGACCAGCGAGATCGGACGCATCTTTTGTTATTCCACCGCAGTAAAATACTATTGTTTCTTTTTTATAATTTTTAAAGGTATTTTTAAAGTACTTCACTCTTTTCGCGGCAATATTGATCATTTCGTAACTGCAGGGAGTTGAAATAAAGACGAAACCATAGATGACTTTTTTTCGAGTTTCATCCACAGCGACAATTTCAATTTCCTCGGTTCTGTCCCACAGGGAGCCGATAGAGAATTCATGTCCCGGATATTTTTCACTGAAATAGGAGTAGAAGGGAACGAGTTTAATAAATTCACGGATGATAATCAATTTTCTTGAGTCGGTATATTCCCTAAGGAACGGGAGGATTTCGGCAAATAGTTCAACGTAGTATTCCAATTCATAGAGGACTAAATTCGGCTGAACAAACTTGAACCAAAAGTTCTCGAAATAGTTTGAGAGGAAGTAGCGCCCCAGTTTCGAGTTTGTTTTACTCTTAAGATTGAGAGGTTGTTTCTTTTTAACAATTCCTCTTTTTCTTTCCAGCTCATAGATGTATTTACTTATTGTAGTAACAGGAACATTTATTTCAGCACTGATTTGTGAGAGAGTGGATCTTCCGCCACCAATTGCAGTAAGTATCTTTATGTATGTTTCACTATCGCGGCTGAAGTTATTTAAGATAAGATCCTTCAGTTCATATCCCAGCGGTGCATAGTGCCTGAAAACAAGCCGCTCGAGCACCTCTTCCAGGGTGCTATCGTAAAGGTCTTCCATATCAAAGAGGTGAACATATTTAGGGAAGCCGCCGAACACGGTGTAAATCCTGATAATTTCCTCAGTGCTCAATTTTGAGCGATGATATTTATAAATGGAGAAAATCTCATGAAAAAGAAAAGGAGATAAATTAAGGCTGTGATACTGCAACTGAAAGAGTGGGCTTTCAGGAGATTTAAAGAGTTTATCGAGGAAGTCATAATCGTGGGATACAAAAAGAATATTTACTTCGCAAGTGTGTTTATGCAGTTCATGCAGATTTTTAATAACGTCCAGGATATCAGGTTCAATTTTAACCAGGTTGTGGAACTCATCAATAATGATGTTGGTCTGTCTTTCCTTACCAAGTTCGAAAAAGAAGATGAGGAGTTCACTCCAGTTGTTGAACTCAGGGACAATTCCTTCAAGGGTAGAGAATGAATTAAGATATGTGACAATATCATCAAGCTGAGTTTTTGTAGATGATTTTGTAACAGTAATGTAAGCGCCTGACATCAGATGAATAAACTGCTTGGCGAAGGCAGTTTTACCGATTTTTCTGCTGCCGGTTATAGAAATGAGCTTGGTGAGGACGGTTTTCTCATTCACCTTGCGCATTAATCCCACTAATTCATTGCTTCGTAAATAAAACACTATTTATTATTCTCTAAATAATTATTATTATTCTCCCAATTATAAGGTATTATTTATTAACTTCCAAATAAATAATACAAAATAATTATTATGTTTTTGTGGAGTTCTTTGAAAAATTGTTACTTACCGGGAAAGGGGGAATGGTGAATGGGGAATCGGTCGAAGGTCGAAGGTTGGCCGAAGGAAGACAGAATCCGCCCCACAGGGTGTTGCAGTGAATGTAGAATATTTTACTCAGGCAAAAATTTCTAAAGTTTCTTGGTTGCGAGGGAGTATTCTAAGCGAAAATCAGCTCTTAAACGCCAAGTACGCAAAGTTTTTCGCAATCCGACTCGGTCGGATCGCTAAGAAGAACAAGTATTGTGAGTAAGATTTTTCATTGCAACAGCCTGCGCGGCGGATCGCTGTCATTTATAGTCATTCCGACTCAGTCGGGGAGGGGAAAAAGGGTTATTTTAATACAACAAGTTTCTTCGTGTTTGTATAATCTCCTGCAATCATGCGGTAATAATAGACGCCGCTGGATAATTTATATGCACCAATATCCAGGTTAAAATAGTAAGTACCGGCTGACTTTTCTTCATTTATAAGCGTTGCAATTTTCTCCCCGGTTGATGAAAAGATTTCGAGCAATACATTACTAGTGACGGGTAAAGTGTAGTTTATTACGGTTGAGGGATTGAATGGATTGGGATAATTGACTGATAATCCATATCCGGTTATTTCATTCTCCACTTTTATTCCTGTGACTATGTCTGATACATCAATCCTGAATATTGATCTGCCGTGAGTTGCTGCGAATAGTAAAGAGTTCCCTTTATGATAACAGAGATCGAATACGGGGGAATTCGGCAGCCCCTCCCCAAGCAGGTTCCAGGAGTTTCCGAGGTCGGTGGTGTAATATACTCCCGCATCGCTTCCAACGTAGATTACGGAATCGGTGTTGTAATCAATTACCACTGAGTTGAGAGGAATATCGGGAAGGTTTGAAGAGATATCGCTCCATGAGACGCCATAATTGGTGGTCCTGAAAATATGCGCGGGATTCATATCCCGGTTGAAACCGCTCAAGGTCACGTAAGCAACCGAGGGATTGGTTGAGTCTGCTAAAATATCGGTTATGTATCTGTCCGGAAGCGTGCCGGTTACGTCAGTCCAGGTTGCCCCTGTGTTTGTTGATACCGAAACTCTTGCATCGTCTGTACCGACATAGAGAATCCTGTCGTTACCATCCGGGGCAACTGCGGCGGAGAGACAGGTTATGGTACCGAGTCTTCCATTCGGACCGCGGGTAAGATCCGGACTTATGGGAGTCCACATTTGTCCGCGGTTTGTGGTTTTATGAAGTTTGTAGCTGCCGAAATAAAGTATTATCGGATTAACGGGATCGAGTATGTATGGGGATGACCAGTTGGTTCTTAAGAGGTCCAGACCTGAAGCGGCGGACTGAAATGAATTGCCGCCATTGCTGCTGCGCCCAAGTCCTCCCCATTGATATTCGGCATAGATGTAATTCTGATCCGTGTAATCTATCTGGCAATGAAATCCGTCGCCGCCGTAAACATCCTGCCAGTTATCGTAGCCTCCGGTTTTTGTAAGCATAGTACCGTTATCCTGAGTGCCCCCCATAATGAAGCCGGAATTTTGTCTGGCTACTGTGAATGCATAGAATTGTGATACGGGGAGGTCGTAGCATTTGATCCAGGACAATCCGCCATTATCGGTTTTGAAAACCCCGCCGTCGTTTCCATTTACAATTTGGTTAGTGTTCAGGGGATTAATCCAGAGAGAATGCATGTCAGGATGCTGCATATCGAAGGAACCAGAATAAGAATTGGTGATGTTGGTCCATGAATCCCCGCCGTCAGAAGTTCTCAGTAGGTCAACCTCACCGAGATATACTTTATTATGATCAAGCGGGTCAACCTGAAGGAGTCCGAAGTACCAGCCAAAAGATGAGAACTCATTAGCGAGAATGCCATCGGGTTTTCGTGACCAGCTAGCCCCTTTGTTTGTGGATTTATAGAAACCATACAGTTCATTATTTGTTCCGAAAGGACCCTCAGCTTTTTTGAACAGGGCATAAACGTAGTCGGGATTGCTTTTGGATACGGCTATACTTATTCGTCCCGTAACCGGGTCATTAACAGGAAGACCGTTGGTTAATTTATTCCAGGTGACTCCCCCGTCGGAGGATTTATAAATTGCGCCTGAAGGTCCGGCAGCTTTTCTGTATCTGGGAGAGCGTTCCCTTTCCCAAAAGGCAGCGTAGACAATATTCTGATTTCCCGGATCAACATCGACATCAATTGCGGAAGTGGAGTCATTTACGAAAAAGACCCGCTGCCAGGTTGAGCCGGCGTCTGTGGATTTATAAACGCCGCGGGTGGTATCCCGGGAATATAATCCGCCGGATACTGCAACAAAAATGAGAGATGAATTCAGGGGGTGTACCTGTATCTGTCCGATATGTCTGGAATTTTCCAATCCAATAAGATTCCAGGTATCACCATTGTCAGTGGATTTAATCAATCCGAAGCCGGGGTAGGAATCTGTGCTGATATTTGCCTCGCCCGTGCCGCAATAAATCACATCGCTGTTATTGGGGTCCATGCAAAGAGCGCCGACAGAAAGGGAGGGAAAATTATCGGTCAGCGGGATCCAGCTGATACCCCCATCCGTTGTGCGGAAAACCCCGCCGGCTGCAGCACCGGCATAGATAACATCAGGGTTGGAGGGATCCACTACCAAAGCGGTTATTCTGCCCCCGATATTTGAGGGACCTGCGGGAATCCAGGATTTATCAAATCTTCCTTTAGCCAGTCGCAGGGTTTTATTAAGTTTGATTGCCTGGAAGTATTTTTCAACGGGTATTTCATCACCCGGATACGCGCGCTGGAAGTAGAACCAGTCGGAGGGAGTGAAGTTAAACTCCTTTTCCCTGGTGGGGACTTCCGCAAGGAAACAGAGGGGAAGAATTATCACGAATGCTATAAAAAACGGGATGAATTTTTTCATATTACTTAAATCCTGTAAAATAGTAACGAAAGATAAATCAGGGAGAGAGATTCTGCAAACTCAATGTGAAAGGGGAATTAAGTCGTTCGTAACGTTTGTAACGTTCATAACGTTTATAACGGAAAGGGAAAAATGGAATGGGTGAATTACAAGGTGAAAAGATCAAAAGATCAAAAGACCAAGAGATTAAAAGGTGAAAAGATCAAAAGATCAAGAGATTAAAAGGTGAAAAGAGCAAGAGATAAAAAGCCGAAGGTTTATAAAGTTGAGTGGATGAATGGGATGCTGATGCTAAAATCATGCACGATGGGACTGTTGTTCATTGACAGTAGGAGAATTTTAATTATATTTCGAAATATTAAATTAAAAATTCCGTATTGAAAATGAAAAAAGCATATATTATCCTTATCCTGGCAGCTACTATAGCCTATCCCCAGATATCCAATAAAAAAATATATCATCCTTTTACCGGGACACTGGCACTTTCGGTTGAGGGAGGGGCAACTTATGAATTAACAGACTATACGGAATGGGCAATGGATTATATGGGAAGACTTATGCTTGAATATTATCTTCCGACTTACTCCAAAAGTACATTCGGGATAAGAGTAATGGGAGGAGCAGGGTTTTTAAGAAACAGGGATAAAAAAATAACTCCTCCGGAAGTAAGAACAAGTTTAATAATGGCAGGGGGAGGATTCATTTATAACCTGAGCCTGGGGGAATCGGTATTTCCCTATTTCTACGGGGGGGTGACTTACCTGATGTTCCAACCAAAAGATATACAAGGTCAGAATATTGATTTTGCCAACGATACGATATCATACAAAAAGAATGAAATAAATTACAATGCCGAGCTCGGTTTGCGAATACTGCTTGCGGATAATCTTACGTTAAACTTTTCGGGAGGTGTGCAGATAAGCCCGCACGATAATCTGGACACATACGTTTTTGGCAACAATGACCTGTTTACATACGGAAATGTGGGATTGACATTCTCGTTTTTCGGAGAAAATGACAGCGACCTGGACGGAGTAGTGGACAGCAAGGATGCTTGTCCTGAAACTCCCCGGGGTATTAAAGTGGATATAAATGGTTGTCCGTTTGACAATGATAAGGACGGAGTACCTGACTATAAAGACAAATGCCCAAACACCCCGGCGGAAGTAAAGGTTGATGAGGATGGATGTCCAGTTGACACAGACATGGATCTTGTACCTGATTATCTTGACATATGCCCGAATACACCGCGCGATGTTAAAGTGGATGAATTCGGATGTCCGATTGATTCAGACAATGACGGAATTCCGGATTATCTGGACTCATGTCCGGGAACTCCTGACGGAGTGAAGATTGACAGATTCGGGTGTCCGGCTGACACTGACAGGGACGGGGTGCCAGATTACCTGGATAACTGTCCGGGGACGCCATTAGGCGAGCCGGTGGATCAGTTCGGATGTCCGCAAAAGAAGGAGCCCGAACCGCAGGTTAAAGAAGTAGTGCTGAGTGCAGGGACTACATTTGCTGTTGGTAAAGCAAATCTGCTGCCGGGAGCCTATGCCGAACTCAACAATCTGATTGCGGCAATGCTGGCAGACCCAAACTCGAAATGGCTGGTGGAAGGACATACAGATAACACCGGTTCACTCCAGATCAATAAAAAACTTTCACTGCAGAGAGCGGAATCGGTAGTAAATTACTTTGTAGCGAACGGGATAGAAAGAAGCCGGTTTACAGTCCGCGGCCTTGGTCCGGACTTCCCGATTGCGGATAACTCAACGGAAGAAGGCCGCGCTAAAAACAGACGGGTTAAAATAATAAGGACTAACTGATTATTCGAGAGGAATTAAAACGAGTGTTTCAAGATCATCCTGTTTTGTTGTATCAGGATCGTTAAGGTAAATCTCGAGACATTCGTTTTTTGCTTTTAATTTGTTTTCCTTCATATAAGCAATCAAAACTTTATACGTCTCCCCTACTTTGCGGTAGGGTCCTTTATGCAGAGTCTGAAGATATTTTCCTTTTTCGATTTTGCCTGATTTTATTTCTCCGGCGCCGATCTGTTCGTTTATAACCGGGAAACCAATCAGCATATCCCACTTGTAAGTAAGCATCCTGAAGAAACCAAAGAATTTGTTCCCTCCGCCCGCATCATCCCATGAGAAATTTACATACTTGACATAAGGAGGAAAGTCACAGGCGATTTGCTTTTCCTTCATATGGTTATTGATTTTTTCGAATGCAGCCCCTATAACCGCGGGCATTTTCATCATGGCTGCCTGTGAGCGGATCTCCAGAGTATGCTGAAGGTCCCTATCAACAATTTCAATTGTTTGCGACATAAACACTCCAATAAATCTTATAAATAGACTGTAAATTTATATTACAAAAAATATTAATACAAATGATTTTATTGAACTTTAAAGAAATTGCCGATTAAACTTTAATTTCCCTGTAAAAATCGTTAATTTTGCATATTAAAATAAAAAACAAATATTCCGATGATTAAGACAGACTGCAAATTCTATGAAGGCTCGAAGCCCTGCAAGCCGCACAAGCTGGACGGAAGGGAATGCGAAAACTGTGAAGATTACAGCAGAGCAGCATTCCGGATACTAATCGTTAAACTTGATGCACTGGGGGATGTTCTGAGAACCACTTCCCTGTTGCCAAACTTACATGAAAAGTATCCCAATGCTTCAGTGACCTGGGTAACAAGGCAAAACGCACAGTCAGTATTAAAATCGAATCCATATATTGACAGGGTACTGACAGTCAACGGGAACTATCTGGAGTTTATCCTGAACGAGGAATTTGATGCCGGAATATGTCTTGACTCCGATTCGCTGAGCGCTTCAATTCTGGCACTTGCAAAATGTAGTGAAAAATACGGTTTTGTTTCGGGAAATAACGGGAAACCCCTTCCGGTTAACAAGGAAGCGGAGTACTGGTGGTTAATGGGGGTGAATGACAAACTAAAAAGGGAGAACAGAAAAACCTATCAGGAAATAATCCACGGGATCTGCCTGACTCCTTACAGGAAGTTTCCCCCGGTAATCAATAAATCAATCGTTAACAATGATTTGATGAGGAATTTCAGAGCAGCCAATAAACTGGAGAATTCGAAAAAGATAATCGGTATAAACACAGGAGGCGGAAACCGCTGGGAATGGAAAAAATGGATTCCGGAATATTATATTGAACTCATAAAAAATATTAAAGATACTTTACCGGGAACGGATATTATTCTCTATGGCGGACCTGACGAGGTTGAGTTTAACAGGATAATTATGGCAGTAGCCGGAGAACGGGCTGCAGATGCAGGATGCAACAATTCACTGGAGGACTTTATCACATTAGTGAGCATTTGCGATATATTTGTTACTCCGGACAGTCTGGGATTTCATATCGCCACGGGATTGGAGAAAAACGTAATAGTACTTGTAGGTCCTACTTCTCCATGGGAACTGGAGACATACGGCAGAGGTGAAGTTATTTGCCCCGATATGGACTGCATTGCCTGTTACCTGAACAAATGCGACAAAAACCCGAACTGCATGATGAACATAAGACCAGATGCAGTAATGGATGCAATTAAAAAATATCTTAATGCCTGATGAAAAAGAAGATAGTAATTATAGGTCCGGCATATCCCTACCGAGGGGGAAATCCGACATTTGTAACATTTGTGCATGACGTTCTTTCAAAGGAATTTGACGTAAAGATATACAACTATAAACTTCTCTATCCCGGTTTTCTATTCCCGGGGACCACACAATTTGACAAGAGTGAGAAGACTTTTAAAAAAGCTCCGAGCGAGAGAGTGGTAAATTCGATCAATCCGTTTAACTGGATTGCGGTTGCGAGGAAGCTGAAAAAGGAAAATGCGGATCTGATAGTATTTAACTGGTGGCATCCTTTTTTTGCTTTCTGCCATTTTACCATTTCCCTTTTTGCAAGAAGCAAGTACAAAGGAAAGACGCTTTTTATCACAGAGAATTTCATTTCGCATGAAGGGCATTTTATTGACAGAGTGCTTACCGGGATAGGATTATCGAATGCGGATGCATTTCTCGCATTATCCTCGGAAGTTGAGAGGGACCTGAAAAACCTTAAAAAGAAAAGACGGGTTTACAGAAGCGAGTTGCCTGTTTACAGTTTCTATTCGGACCTTGAACCGCAAAACAAGGAAGTGTTCGGATTCGGAAAAGATGATACAGTGCTCCTTTTCTTCGGCTACGTAAGAAAATACAAAGGGCTGGATATACTTCTTGAAGCTATGCCACAAATACTGAAAAAAGATAACCGGATTAAGCTTCTGGTTGTGGGGGAATTTTACGATGATCCGGAAAGTTACAACTCGATAATTTCAAAACACAGTTTGTCCCCCTACGTTAAAATAGTCAACCAGTACGTACCGAATGAAGATATCGAAAAATATTACAAAGCATCGGACGCGGTAATACTTCCCTATCGTTCAGCAACTCAGAGCGGAATACTGAATCTGGCATATGGCTTTTTCCTTCCGGTGGTTGCGACGAAGGTGGGTGGATTTATGGAGTTTATTGATGACGGCAAAACCGGAATACTGGTTGAGCCGGATGATCCGAATGAAATAGCCAGAGGAGTTGAAAAATATCTTGACCTCAGGGAAAAGGTGAATTTCAAATCAAATATCGAAAACCGGGTAAGCGGAAACCAGTTCAACCGTTTACCTGAATTGTTTAATACTATTATACGGGAGTGCGTGCAATAAAACGCGCGGCGGCTTCCTGTACAATAGTTGCATCCCCAAACGTGTTTATACAACATTTCAAATCCTTAAAACGGGTAATGGCGTAAGGATTTCCCAAACAAATCAGAACAAACTTAATCCCCTTCTCAGTAAGCCGGTTCACAAATTCAATCTGTTCCGGAATATATAAAATCGTCCCCTGAAAAGCTCTAATCCTGATAAACAAAGGGATTATCAGCATATCGCTATTTTCTGCTATAGTCATAGCTTTCAGGTAATCATCCCCGGAGCTCTTTGTATCCAGAATAAACTTTCTGAACAAGGATACCCGGTTATTCAGTTCGTTCTGAAAAGAAACCTCAAGGTCAGCCGCCTGAGAATCCGCGATAGTAATGCATGATACTTTTTTTGAAAAATCCAGAGGCAGAATAAGGTCATCATCCATAATTACCTTAAGCGCTTTTGAGGAGATTTCGCGGGCAAGAGCGATAGTTTCAGGTCTGTTAATTTTAGCAGTCAATGTGCTGATGTCAACTTTATTATTCGCGACTGCCCCGGTCCAGATCTTGGCCTTAAGAATGCGGCGAACACTCTTATCGATTGATTCCTGAGGGATAACACCTGCCCGTATACTTCTCAGAAGAGCATTGATTGCCACTGCTTCGTCCGGAGGGAGAAGAATCTGATCAGTCCCGGCTAAAACAGTTCTGACGGTCCCCTCCCCTACGGAGTAGGAGGAAGAAATGCCAAACATCGTCATTGCATCTGTTGTAATCAAACCATCGAAATTCAGACGATTGCGTATAAGTTCTTTAACCACGAACTCAGATACGGTTGCGGGATAGCCGGATTTGCCGGTAATTGCGGGGATATCCAGATGAGCAGTCATGATTGAAGAGACTCCCGCTTCAACCGCTTTGCGGAAAGGATAGAAATCGCGTTCATAGTATTCCTCCTCACCGGAATAAACCGGGGATAGTTCTGTATGAGAATCAATATCCGTGTTGCCATGCCCTGGAAAATGTTTAGCAGTGGAAAGTATTTTTTCTTCGTTGCAGGCACGAATAAAGGCAGAGCAGAAACGGGCGACTACTTCCTTATCCTCACTATATGCTCTTACATTCACCACCGGATTATTAATGTTGATATTGATATCCGCAACAGGGGCATAATTCTGATGTACTCCCAGCGCTTTCATCTCCTGAGAAACCGCCAATCCCATTTTGTAAGCATATTCAGGATCTCCGGTGGCGGCAATCCCCATGTTATAGGGAAAAGAAACAGAATCCGTAAGCCGCATACCCATTCCGCGTTCAAAATCAGCAGAGATAAGGAGAGGGATATCTGCCAGTTTCTGCATTTCGTTAATCAGGCTGGCATAGTTCAGGATTGTTCCCTTAAACAAAGCTATACCGCCTACTTTATAATGAGTTATCAAACGGTAAAGTCTTTTATAAGCGGCAGAATTTCTGTTCAGAAAATCGCCGAAAGCAAAAGGAACAATCATCTGTCCCACCTTCTCCTCAAGCGTCATCCGTGAGAGGGTTGCATCAATCCAGTCTGATTCAGGTGTGGTAAGAGTATAATTCAGGAAAGAAGGAGTAACGTTTTCTTGTTTCATCAATTGATCACCCGGTTTTATTTCATCAATATTCTGTAAACTTCGTCGTGAATACGATAGCGGTATTTACTGAGATTATTATTCTCCCTGGTGGGATAAACCCGGTTAGTAAGGAGAACAACAATGATATTTTTAAGGGGATCCGTCCAAACCGAAGTACCTGTATAGCCAGTATGCCCATAGCTTCCCGTTGAGAATAGAGAGCCTGCTGAGGTTGAATTATCCGTTTTAATACCCCAGCCAAGTCCCCTGTTACTTTTATCTGAATATTGTTTAGTAAACATGTCAACCGTCGTTTTCGAGATGAGCTGTCTTCCCTGATAAAAACCTTTCTGCAGGAGCATTTGCAGCAGAACGGCAAGGTCATTTGCGGTTGAGAAAAGACCGGCATGACCGGATACACCATTTAGAAGCGAGGCTGCCTCATCGTGAACTTCCCCCTGCAGGGGACGCATCCTCCAGTAATTATCAATTTCCGTTGGAGCAATTCTCCCGACCAGCGATTTAGGCGGATTAAAAAAAGTATTTTTCATTCCAAGCGGAATAAAGATCTCATCGTTACAGAACTTATCCAGAGATTTCCCGGAAACCGCTTCGATTACTTTACCCATGGTAATCATGCCAAGGTCGCTGTATACAGTTTTGGTGCCCGTGGTATATTCCAGCGATGTGCTGTAAATATTATTAATCACCTGATTTGCGGTGGAATATTTTTTATGAAAAGGTTTAAACGATGGTAATCCGCTATTATGCAGCAGGAGGTTTTTTATTCTAACTTCATCCTTGCCGTGAGAAGCAAATTTCGGGATATACTTTGAAACCTTATCCTCGAGGTTAATTAATCCCCGGTGAACACATATCATTGCGGCAGTGGTAGTGGCGATAACCTTGGTGACCGAAGCGAGATCAAAAATAGAGTTCACTTCCATCTTCGGGGATTTTTTATCGTAAGTAAAATTTCCATATGCCTTTTCGTGAACAATTTTACCGTCTTTAACAACCAGCAGAACAGCTCCGGGGAAAGCAGTATCAGCGATTGCCGTTTTGAATATCTGGTCGAGTTTTTTCAGCTGTTTCAACTGTGATGATTTGAGAGATTGCGGAGAGTGAGTCAGAATAGATTTTTGAATATTCAGAGATGTACCTGAAACATAACCGGTATTGGGAATGGAGACAGGGAGTTTTCCAGATATCTCCTGTTCACCAAATAAAGCCTGAGCCAGTGCCCTTTCAGAGGGAGTGTTATCCCCGTAACTGCAGATATAGGCATCCACTTCCGGATAACCTGAAAGGAAGTAGGGATTGCCATGTGACAAGAGAACAACAGGTTTTTTAAGATCAATAACAGCCTTAATCAATTCATCCTGTGCAGAAGACAAATTAAGATTTCCCTTGCCATCCTTTATCCGAATATAAACAGAGAGGAGAATCTGACCGGCATCTTTCAAGGAATCCAGAAGCAGCGGGGTATTCTTTTTATCATAATTGGAAGGAACGTAAAATGATTTTATGCTTTCTATTCTGTCCGTGAGATAGGATGAAAATTTTTGCGATGTGCCGATATTCTCATTATCATTCAGGGCAATATGGAATATCTTCTTATCCGGAGCGGGAGCAACAGGAATAATATTCCCGTTATTTTTCACCAGTGTAATAGATTTCTCTGCTATTGTTCTTGCGAGAAAGTGATATTCTGCCCTGCCTATATTTTTTTTAGTAATTCCGAGATCGATAGGAGTATATTTATCCAGTCCGCTCCACCTTTTAGCGATAAGGATTTTTTTTACGGATTGATCAATACGCCCGATTGAGATCCTACCGCTATTGAAAGCCTCGAGGAGAGCACTATATGTGTCTATATCGGACTCCGGGAAGAGAAGACAGTCATTACCCGCTTCAAATGCGAGTACGGCAGCCTCTCCGGGCGAATAGTTTTTAGTAATTGAATACATATTAAGGGCATCAGTGACCACCAGACCGGTAAACTTAAGTTCGTTTCTTAAGAGTCCGGTAATAATATTTTTTGAAAGCGAGGCTGGGTAAAGGATTTCCTTATCGTAGGATTTGATTCCGAGGTGTCCGACCATTACCGAGATAACCCCATGTTTTATATTGGAACTAAAAGGTTTCAGTTCCACTGCTTTCAATTCTTTTTTGGAGAGATCAAGCACAGGGAGAGAGCTGTGAGAATCAATATTAGTATTGCCATGACCGGGGAAATGCTTGGCAGTAGCAATAATCCCCCCTTTTTGAAGTCCGTAAATATAAGCATCGGAAAGACGTGTAACAAGAAGGGGATCCTCGCCGAATGAGCGGGTATTAATAATAGGATTCAGCGGGTTATTATTGACGTCAGAGACCGGGGCATAATTCTGGTGAATTCCAAGGGCTTTAGCTTCTCCGGCAATAACCTCAGCCATTCTGCGGGTTAGTCTGACATCATCAGCCGCACCCAGAGCCATCATTGTAGGGAATGCAGTTCCGCCAGGAATCCTCTGAGTAACACCGTTTTCGAAGTCAGCAGAAAAAAGGAGAGGAATAGCAGAAAGGGACTGGAGTTCGTTGATCAAATTAACCTGCTCCTCAACTACGCCTCTGAAAAGACAGAAACCACCAACTTTATATTTTTGGACCAGTTCTTTCAGACGTTCATATTCTTTTCCCTCTTTGGAAAAGTTACGGGCAGATGCATAAGGAAAGATAAGCTGACCTATCTTTTCCTCGACAGTCATTTTTTCCATAAGCTGAACAACCCAAGGATCATCATCGACGGAAAAAATCTTCACGTCGTGAAACTTGAGAATTGCGTCATCCTCACCGGGGAGTATTTTTTTTAACATCCCGTTATAATAATAACCGAAGAATGAAAAAATAACAACTACAAAAAGTACAAACCTTGCAATTCGAAATTTCATAATACCGGATGATTATTCTTTTTTCTTTTTACCGAATTCAGGATCAATATTCAGCATCCTGACAATAAAGAAGCCCGGGATCATGGTAAGCAAAATCCATACAAAGAAGAGCTGATAACCAATTTGTTCCTGAATCCATCCGCTTATCATTCCAGGTATCATCATGCTCAGCGCCATAAATCCTGTAGTAATAGCAAAGTGAGCTGTTTTATGAGTTCCTTGCGAGACGTAAATCATATAGAGCATATAAGCGGTGAACCCGAAACCATATCCGAACTGCTCCCCAAAAACGCAAGCATTTATTATGATAAAATGATCCGGCTGTGCATATGCCAGGTAGATATAAAGGACGTGGGGAATATTTATTGCCATGAACATCCACCAGAGCCATTTTTTAAGTCCGTCTTTTGCGGCAACAAATCCTCCAAGCAAACCGCCAAGGGTCAACCCGATTATTCCAACCGTACCATAAACAAATCCAACTTGTCCGGTGGTAAGTTCCAGCCCTCCGGCACTCCTGGGGTCAAGCAAGAAGGGGGATGCAAGTTTAACGAGCTGTGCTTCGCCAAACCGGTAAATTAAAAGGAAGGTAATAACGAGCCAGATTTTTTCCTTAGTGAAAAAGAGTGCGAAAGTTTTGAAGAACTCCTGGAATATACTTTTTGCACTTCCTCCTGCAAGAACAGGCTTGTCTGACTGTGGATAAGGAAGGATAAATTTATGATAGAGGAAAAATCCTAAAAAGAGTGCGGTAATAAGAAAGAAAGTGTAAGACCATGCTTTAGGGATATCACCTGAGCGCGCCTGGAACAATGCAGATGAAACTGTTCTCAGGCGGTGGTCAATCTGTACAAGAGCAAGTGCGGGTTTATCCCAGTTACTGCTGTTGAAGACAAACCGCGTTCCTTCCAAGAGGTTAAAACTTTTATCGCCACTTTCCCTGTCGAGAGTAACTACCTGTTCGGTGCCTTCTTCGGGACTTTGGTTAAGTGAGATGTATAAAAGCGCAAAATTTCCAACCTCAACAGTCTTGTCCGATTCCGAAAGAGGTTGTATTTTATGTGGCTCTGCATTCTTACCATAAAAACCGTGATCAAAATTCCATTTTTGCACATATTGCAGGGCGGAATCGAGTGCGAATTTATTGTTTTTATTTGTCGAGATATTCGTAGAGACCGAATTTATATATAGCGACTGCTGAAGTGCATTCCTTTTAAAAGTCAATTCTGAAGGAGCCGGGTTATTTACTATTTCAGTATTTGGTTTTGAATGGAGAGTAAGATCAACCGGTTGAAGACCTGTTGTGGTTTCAAAATATCCGGCGATGATTATCAAGATACCCTGTCCCACAATCATGGCAATCCGGTAGAAAGTACTGCGAATACCAACAAAGAAAGTCTGGTCATGCTCAGAAAGTCCTATCATGTAGAATCCATCTGCAGCGATATCATGAGTTGCGGAGCTGAAAGCAAGCAACCAGAAAAATGCAAGCGTATATTGTACAAAATTTGAAGTAGGAATTGTGAAAGCCACACCTGCAAGACCTGCACCCACAATCAGCTGCATAATTACAATCCACCATCTTTTAGTCCTGAAGATATCTATGAATGGTGACCAAAGAGGCTTAATAACCCAGGGCAGATAAAGCCAGCTCGTATAGAGGGCTATTTCAGTATTAGAAAGACCAAGCCGTTTGTAGAGAATTACAGAAACGGTCATAACCACAACATAAGGGATACCCTCAGCAAAATAGAGTGAAGGGACCCAACTCCAGGGATTTCTATATTCTTTCTTTCCAAAAAACATCATAACTCCGATTTTGTAAATTATTCAAGTATAAATTAATTAAGAAAACCTCTTTGCTCCATACCTACAATCAGGGCACCCTGAGCAGGATTAAGTTCAGGTCTGACAACTTTAACATTCGGATATTCAGTAATGATTTTATCCTGCAGTGCATTGGAGTAGATATTCCAGTTAGTCAGCAAACTACCGATAAAAACGAGTTTCATTTCACGCGTTTGCAATTTTGCGTACATTGATTTAATATGCAGAGTAAGTTCCTCAACCTCATCAATCAGGATATAGCGTGACACAAGATCTCCTTCGTTTGCCGTATCAATAACCACTTTACCGAATGATGCTATATCAAAGTTTTTTTTGTAGATAAGCGTGATCAGATCATCTAGGGAATTGATATTATACATTGTCTGTAATTTCAGGGCAAGTTTTGTTTCATTACCCCTGCCATCGAAAGCGCGGGCAACTGCAGTAAGACCTTTTTTCCCAAGTGAGTATCCTGAACCCTCGTCACCAATAAAGCGGCCAAATCCGCCAACCCTGTGGATACTACCCTGAGAATCTTTACCAAACATAATTGAACCGGTACCTGCAATAAGGATGCTACCCGGCTTTCCTGAGAAAGCTCCTTCGAGAGCTGCAAGGGCATCGCTAATTACATAAAAGTGGTTGATGGTAATATTCTGTGATTTGCAATATTCAATAAAATCCTTCTCAAGGGTCTCTGCGTCAGTTCTTCTTCCAGCACCAGTGGTACCAAGAACAACCGACTCAATATCCTCAAAGCCGATATTAAGCGTCTCCGCGCATTGTTTAAGGAGCGAAAGAAGAGTTTCGGAGACAACCTGAGTACCGATCATGATAAAATTAGAGGGTCCGCCAAAACATTCGAAAAGAAATTCTTTATTCTGGTTTGCTATTACGCAATGGGTCTTAGTTCCACCACCGTCAATTCCAACAAAATACTTCATAACGAAATCCGATTTATTCTACAAACTAACTTTTAAAGATATGGAAATTAATCGGAAAAATAAATCAAAGAAGCGGTAAAAAGTTACTGCTAAAAAAGCAGTTACATAGATGCCAGTTTCTCGATTACTGTTACCGAATTAATTCCCTCTGCTTCTGCGTTAAAATTTGTAATAATTCTATGGCGAAGAACCGGAATAAGTGCATCCTGAACATCAGAGATGTTAGGACTAAATCGGCCTTCAATAATTGCTTTTGCCTTTGCGGCAAGGATTAAATACTGGGAAGCACGCGGACCGGCGCCCCATCTAATCCATTGTTTGATAAAGTCGGGAGAGGTTTCAAGTGCAGGTCTGGTTTTTGTTACGATATTAACAGCGTATTCAATCACATTATCCGCCACGGGCACTTTCTTAACCAGATCCTGGAATTGAATTATTTGCTCGGCCGAAAGGACCTTTACGGGATTGGGAACGTAATTACTTGTAGTCGAACGGACTATTTCAACCTCTTCCTTTACCGATGGATAATCCAGCCATAGATTGAACATGAACCTGTCCAGTTGAGCTTCCGGGAGGGGGTAAGTTCCTTCCTGCTCGATCGGGTTCTGAGTTGCGAGAACAAAGAACGGAGGAGCAAGCGGATATGTTTTCCCTGCGATAGTTACGTGATGTTCCTGCATGGCTTCGAGAAGGGCCGACTGGGTTTTGGGAGGTGTCCTGTTAATTTCGTCAGCAAGAATAACATTTGCAAAAACGGGTCCGGAGATAAAGCGGAATTCCCTTTTCTTTGAAACAGGGTCCTCATCAATAATATCCGTTCCCGTAATGTCGTTGGGCATAAGATCCGGTGTAAACTGAATTCTATTGAACTTAAGATCAAGCACGCTTGCGAGAGTTTTAATCAAAAGAGTTTTAGCAAGACCGGGAACACCAACGAGCAGGCAATGTCCTCTGGAAAAGAGAGAAATGAGAAGCTGGTTGATTGCCTTATCCTGACCGATAATAGCCTTAGCAATTTCGCTTTTTATCTTTTTAACAGAGTCAGCGAGTTCCTCAACTAATTTGACATCGTCATAATTATCGTGTTTACTTTCCAAATTATTTCCTATCAGATTTTAATTTCCCAAAAAATTTTATTTTTTATTTCCTGAATCCACGTCTGATAAAGATTCTGTTTTTTATACTCGTCAGCGAATTTCTTGAGTTCCTGAAAATCTATTTCTAGACTTGGTTGATGCTGAGGGATCCGTTTCTCGAGAAAGATGACATGATAACCGTATGTATCAACGCCATAATCAACGCGCTTCGGATAGCTGATCTCTCCTTCTTTCATTTTTGAAACTGCATCGAGAAGGGATTTATCAAGCTGACTCAGATAAAAACTGCCAAGTTCACCACCGAGAGCGGCAGTATTCTTATCATCACTATATTTTTTGGCATAGTAAGAGAAAGTATTAAACTTTCTTACCACACTATCTCGAACGTCGGTGAGACGCTGAATAACATCCAGGTCAGCTTCATCGTCAGACTTAAGTTTTACAAGAATATGACGGGTTTTAATTGCCTCTCCCCTTCTCTCAAGCAACTGTATGATGTGGAAACCAACCGGGGACTCAACTATTCCGGAAATTTCTCCTTCCTTCAGGGCAAACGCGGCGGATTCGAATTCGGGATAGAAGACCCCTTTTTTAACAAAACCGAGATCACCACCATGAACAGCGCTTGCCGGATCATCAGAATATTTCATAGCCAGTTCGCTGAAGTCCGCTCCACCTTTAATGGAGTCAAGAATCGATTCTATTTTTGTTCTGAATTTCTGTTTGAGAGCAGAAGATAATTTAGGATTCATGTAAATGTGAGAGATCTGAACTTTTTCCGGGATTACACCAAGACTATCCTTGTATGTAATGAAGAATTCCTCAATTTCCCGCTGTGAAGCTTCCACCATACCGAATTTCTTTTCCCGCATTCTTTGAACCATCAGATTTTTGCGAACATCATCTCTGAGTTCGCGTTTGATCTTTTCAAGCGGCATTCCATATGCTTCTTCGACTTTTTCTTTTGAACCGTACTGCTGAATAAAGACATTCATCTGGTAGTCAATCTGGCGTGAAACTTCTTCTTCTGTAACAAATACAGAGTCGAAATTAGCCTGTGCATAGACAAGTTTCTCCTCGATAATGGCATTGAGAATCTGCTCCCGAAGAGCTGGATTGTCCGGGCTGACCTTTCTTTGCTGGGCAACCATATTGACCTGAAAGTCCAGTTCGCTCTGGAGTATGTATTCGTTATCCACAACAGCTACAATTTTGTCCAAAACCTGCTGAGGGTGCAGAACCGCGAAGAGGGAAAGAAACAAAACAAATAATTTAATTTTCAACTGATTCCTTTTTTAATTATATAATATTTTTACTTGATTTCTATATCATATTTAGAGTATAAAGAGTTTGAGTATTCTTCGAGAAGTTCTTTGGATCTCCATTCCCTGTAGATTCTTTCAACATCGTTTTTAACCTCCTCGAATTCAGGACTTGATCCCGCACCGTAGAACTTAATCAGTTTTACCACAGTAAATAAATTGTCCCCCTCAGCAAAGACGGGAGATATTTCCCCCGGATTCATCCCTAAAATCATCCGCATTAGCGCACCTTTGGCAAGATCGTGCTGACAGATGATCGAAGAAGATAATTCTTTCAACAAAAGAGAGGAATCCCGCTTAATGATCGTAAGGGCTGCTGACCAGTCCCCATCGACAGCCGAGTTTCTGAATTCCCATGCTTTTGAATAATCTTTAAGAGTAATCATATTTATCAAGCGGGAATCTTCAGAAAATGTAAAGAGTTCTTTTTTTTCAAGGAAGAAAGCCCTGAGTTCGCTATCGGTGGGAACAATTTTATTCTGAGCAAGATATTTTTTTATCCAGAAGGCGTTGACCAGTTCACGGGTTGCTTTATCTAGAATTCTTTTCAGTTCAGGATCATCCTGTACATTGTTATCAAGTGCCTCCATGTAGTAAAGTTCAGAGTTTATCCAGTTCTTGATATAGGCATTGCGGTTAAGGGAGTCATTCGATACGTGCGCATTTATCTCTTCATCAGTGAGATAGTTATCCTCCACCCGGACGCGGTAAGATTTATCGGAATGATCTCCATTGCATCCGATCAAGGAGAGGGCTAAAAAAAACGATATGACCAGAGATAGTGAGCGCATTACAGATAAAAATCAAGCCGGATGAGGAGTGAACTCATCCGGCAATTGATTATTTCTCCTTAAAAGCTTCGGATAGTTTATCGTAATGATAAACAGGTTTATATAATTTTTTTAAGTTATTTATATATTCTTCCTCCAGGCGCTTACTTTCAAATTCCTGGAAAGCACCACTGACTTCTGCTTTAGCTTCCTCAAATGTTTTTGTTCTTGCAGGATCTTTCATGATCAACTTCACGATTGAAAATCCACCTGAGTTCTTAAACGGAGCCGAGTAATCGCCGGGTTTTCTGAGTTTATTTGCTTCCACGGCAATTTCAGCAGAGTTTGCATCGAGAAGATCGAAGACACCTTTTTTATCCTTGAATCCGGGGCGTTCAGTGTAATTAGCTGCGAGAGTATCGAATTCCGCACCATTTTCAAGAAGAGTGTAGTAGTGATTAATTAAAGAATCCTTACGAGAGAAAATTTCAGCGAATTTAACTCTGTCGGCAAATTTATATTTATCGGGATCTTTCTGCCAGAATTCATATAGTTTTACCGAGTCAATATTAATCCTGGACCAAACTTCTTCTTCCTGAAGTTTGAAAATGTAGATACCATTGCGGTAGTCTTCCATAAGTTCTTTGAACTCGGGGAATTTCTGATCGAGTGTAAGGGCATCGTGATCGAGAGCAATATCGCCGCTGGTCTTTTTAATTGCACTTTCAAGAGTTGAGCGATCAATCAGTTTGTTGGAGAACTCGTAATTTTCCTGTGTTTTCTCAATCAGTTCAGTAAGGGAAACAGGTTCCTTGTTCAGATTGTATACGGCGGAATCACCTAACTCGTTTTTCAGTTCACTTTCAAAATATGATTTACCTATTCTTACGGAATCATGTCTTGCAGCTATTTTATCAATAAAATTCTCATTAATCGCAAATGCAAAGTTTGATTTTATATTATTGATATACTCCTCGTACTCCTGATTATATCGGGTTTGTTTGTAGAGACGTTTGAGTTCTTCCTTATCTTCTTCGAAAGTCGGATAAGGTTTAATATCTGTAACTTTAATTATGTGATAGCCATAGTTAGTTCTTACCGGCTCTGAAATCTGTCCAAGTTTAAGGTTGAATACAGCCTCGTCGAATTCCTGAACCATCTGGCGGCGCTGGAAGTAATTCAGGTCGCCTCCTTTATCTTTAGAACCCTGATCATCCGAGTACTGAGCAGCCAGCTCTTCGAAATTTCCACCTTGTTTAAGAAGCATTGCAACGGAATCAATTCTTGCCCGGGAGTTGGAAGAATCAACTTCACCGGCCTCGTTATAAAAGTCCACCATAATATGGCTTGCGCGGATTTGCGGAACACGGTTCTGCTTATCGGTAACCTTAATAATATGAAATCCGTACCGGGTTTCAACAACTTTGGGGTAAACTTCGCCAACAGATGTATTGTAAGCAGCTTCTTCAAATTCCGGAATTATCATGCCGGCTGTAATAAAATAGATATCCCCTCCTTTGGTTTTTGAGAAGTTATCGTCGGAGTACTCTGCGCAAAGAGTATCAAAGTTCTCACCGTTCTTAATTCTATCTAAAATGTTCTGAGCCTTTAACATTGCGGTTTCCTTGCCTGTGGAATCAGGACGAATCATAATATGGGCTACACGCAGTTCATATTTTCTTTGTTCATAGAGTTTTTTAATACCGGGCTCGACGAGAGTTTTTTCAATACCGTAAGTAACGCCAACTTTTTTCTTGTAATCCATCAATTCGTTTTGGAGCTCTTCATTCTGGCCGAAACCGCGAATTTCAGCATCACGAAGTTTCATTCTGAAGTTAACGAAAAGGTCGAGGAAGTTTTTGTAATTGGTTTGCGGATCGGTAGAATTTTTTTCTATTGTTCCGGCATTTTTGCTATAAGCTTTTTCGAACTCACCCATGGTGATTTTTTGTCCTGTGTACTCAGCAACAATTATCTCCGAGTGTTTTGGAGAACATGAGAAAAAGAGTACCGAAACTGTAACAATAAAGAATGAACTAAACAAGAATTTATTCATTAATAATCTCCGATTTTGATGTTTAATATTAAAATAAGTGAATGTTAAAAATTAAAAAATTCTAAACTGTATGTTAGTTAAGAAACGCAAAAAAAACAAGGCAAAAGGGAGAAACTAAACAGGTTTTGAGAAAGCAGGGGGAAAGAAGAAGATAATAATAGTAGGTGGAGGGGAATCAGCCTGAGGACGGGATCAGATGGGCTGACATGAGCAGGAAAATTTTCTGTTATTATTTAGAAATCTTTATGTTTTGAAGCAATTCAGGCGATTTTCATATAAAAAAATCAAATCTTGAGGAGGGATTTTTGCCAAATCTCAGGTGTATATCCTATTGTGACCAGGTTTTTGAATCTGACAACCGGAGTGCGAATAAGAAGGGGGTCACCAAGGAGTTCTTCGATTATGTCGTGTTTAATAAATTCAAGGTTTCTTTCCCTGTATCGTTTTCCCTGTTTATTGATAACATCTTCCGGAGAATAGAAGCGAAGAATATCGTCAAGTTCTTTTTTGCTGACACCTTTTATGGTAAGGTCGCGATACTGGAACTGTATTCTTCTTTCTTTAAAGTAGCGCTCTGCTTTGTTTGAGTCAGAGCATTTTTTTACGCCAAAAATCTGAATTTCCAATTAATCCTCACTACTTTTATTTCGAGAAATAGCGAGTCGTTCGATTTTGCCGGTCAGGGTAGTGCGAGGAATTTTTAGGAGACGAGCAGCATTTGTAATATTATTATCCGTCTGAAGCAGAGCCCAGTTAATAATATCAGCTTCCTTGGCAGAAATAAATTCATCGAATGAACCGGAGAAGGATGTTTCAGCCTGAGTCAGATTTACATCTTTTTTTGAAGCCGGAAGATCCAGGAGAGTGAGGTCGATTTCACCTGAATATGAGAGGGCGATCATACGTTCTACAATATTTTCAAGTTCCCGGACATTGCCATACCAGTCATAATCAATAAGTTTCTGCCAAATACCCGGAGTAAGACAACTGAGTTTTTCTTCTGATGAATGTTTACGGAAAAAGTATTTAACCAGTGGGACGATATCGTCTTTCCTGTCCCTTAGCGGTTTTATTTTCAGAGGAATGATGTTCAATCTATAAAAAAGATCTTCTCTGAACTTTTTCTCATCCACCTTTTTCTTGAGATCAATTTTTGTGGCGCAAATAATCCGGACATCAAGAGAAAAAACTTCGGATCCGCCAACTCGGGTAAACTCCCTTTCCTGAATAACACGAAGGAGTTTGACCTGCATGTACATTGGGAAATCATCGATATCATCAAGAAAGATTGTTCCTTTATTTGCGCGTTCAAAGTAACCTCGGTGTCTTTTCAGTGCACCCGTAAATGAGCCTTTTTCGTGTCCGAAAAGTTCGCTTTCGAGGAGTGATTCAGGAATACTTGAGCAACTTACAGTGACGAAATTTTCGTTTTTACGCGGGCTCAAGTTGTGAAGAGTGCGTGCGACAATTTCCTTTCCGGTACCGCTCTCACCTTCTATTAATATGGTAAAGTCGTTTTGAGCAATATGACGTATCGTTTCTCGTAGTTTTTGAGTTTCTTTGGAGTTTCCGACAATCGACCGGTCCTGAAGGAAGTGAATTTTATTTTTAAGTTCTGTATTCTCGGTAATAACGGACTGGAGTTGGCGTATGTTACGTAATACTGCAATTAGTTTTTCGGGAGAAAATGGTTTAGTAAGGTAATCGTATGCCCCCATTTTAAGAGCCTGTACTGCAGTTTCGACAGTAGCATAAGCGGTAATCAAAATAACTTTGGAGTCAGGATTTTTAGTTAAGACATGTGAGAGTATATCTAATCCGTTGGCGTCGGGAAGTCGGAGATCGGAAATCACGATTTCAGGAAGTTGCGAGTCAAAAATAGAAATGCCTTTTGCTCCTTCATCAGCAGAAAAGACCTCAAAGCCTTCCTTTGTAAGAGTATTACCAAGAGAAATGCGGGTTATTTTTTCGTCTTCAATTATGAGTACTTTCATCGGAGTTTCCAATCGGTAAAATTACAGTAAAAGTAGTTGAAACACCAGGGGTACTTTCAACTAGTATCTTGCCATTATGGGCGGTTACGATATCCAGCGATGCGGAGAGACCCAGACCGGTTCCCACACCCAGTTCTTTAGTGGTATAAAATGGCTCGAAAATATCATTAAGATTTTCCGGTTTAATCCCTATTCCATTGTCTTTAACGGAGAAAAGGATATTTTGCTGATCCATAAAATCGGTACGTATTTCTATAAACCCTTCCGTTTCGATTGCGTCCAGACTATTAAGCAGGAGGTTCATAACTACTTCTTGAATCAAGTGATAATCTCCGTACATCGAAGGAAGAAGTTCGTTGAGACGTGTACGAATAGTTAATTTTTTGTCTTTAATCCGGTAATCAAAGAGAGTAATGACTTTCTGGATAGTATCGTTTATATTGATCAAGTAATCGGTTCGTGATTGCTGACGAGCAAAACCAAGAAGTTTTTTGACAATCGTTTCTATATTAGTAATACCCTCATCAATAAGTGAGAGGTAATCCCGGTTTTGTTGAACGTTCTCCGGTTCGCGATTAATTGCATATAGGCAGGATTTAATACCATTCAACGGATTATTTATCTGATGAGCTACACCGGCAGCAAGTCTTCCAATAGAAGCCAGTTTTTCAGCCTGATAAATTTGTCTTTGTGCTTTTTCGAGTTGGAGTTTTGAATTATTCAGGCGCTCTGTAAGAAGCCTGAAATGATGATACAAAAAACCGACTTCATCATCTTTAACTGGCAGAGAGATATCATAGCCGGAAATAAGATCGATTTTATCAATCTCCAGAACTAGTTTATCCAGAGAAGAAGTTAAGCGATTGATAGATATAAAAAGAATTATCAGGACAATAAGAGTAACGCAAACAGTTGCACCAAGAAGAATAAAGAAAAGTGAGCGCAATTCATTTCTAAGAGGTTCGGCATCAAAACCGATAATTGCGGCACCCCAGAATTTATTAGCAAAATTGAACGGGAGTTTGACTTCATTCACCCAGCCAAACTTTGAATCATCGACAATCCGAACAATTTCAGCAGATAACTCAACGGGTTCAAACTTTAGATTTTCATCCGAGGCGATTTTCTGTTCGGAAGTCAAGAAACGATTAATTATGCGATTGCCGACTTTATCAAAAATCACGACATATTTAACATTGCGCAAACGGTTTATAAAGTTATCTATGTATGTTTCAAGGATGTTATCCTTCTGAAAAGTGGATTTTTCCTCAAAAATAAGGGCATCGACAACTGTAACTGCAAAAGTATTCGAGATTGAACGGACAGTCTCCGATTCGTTATGGATAATGTTTTTCCGCCACTGGAGTAGGAATATCAGTGATATAAGAAGCATTAGGAAAACGATTACGAAGGCGGTAACTCCAAGAATTTTTGTACTAAGGTGTGATCTGAACTTATTCATTTAACCCGTCCGCTGATATTACGGATAACCTTATAGTCTGAATCAGATGCGGATTCAAATCCAAAAACAAACTCATAATCCCAGTCCTTAGTGATTTGGAGGCGATCGGGATTATTTTTATTTATAACAAGCAATGCTGATTTGATTGCATTAACTACCGAGTCTGATTTACCCGGGACTGCAACTAGAGGTGAGGTTGGGATAGGATCGGAATAGGCGATAATCCTGAGACCTTTCTGAGAAGCATTTTTAATTAGATATTCACGAGTAACACCAACATCCGAGTACCCTTTGAGAACACTGTAAATAACGCTCTGGTGATGTGGAAAATAATCGATAGCAACAAAATCATCTTCACTCATTCTAAGCTTGGGAAGTTCGTATTTCAGTAACCAGTTTACGGAAAAAGATTCCTTTGACGGAAGAGCGAGTCGTTTTCCCTTAATCATACTGACAGAAGAGATATGACTATTCTGTCTGACAAATATAACAGAACGGGAATAGGGGCGGAAGTTTTCATTTAATGGTTTAAGGAAAGGAATTATTCCATGTTCACGGTTTGCGCGGACGTACACATAAGAACCGAGGAAAGCAGCGGTAACCTCCCCTTTTATTAACATATTTACTGCATCTTGATAATCGCTGCTAAGTTTCAATTCAAAAAGATAGGGAGTTTTGGATGAAATATAGTCAAGAAGGGGTTGATAACCCCTGAAGATAATGTTTGGAGGATAACGGGAAATGACACCTATATATACAACCGGCTTTGAGGAATCCACTGCATTCTTATTGGAAACATGCGTGTGATGATATACCTCACCGGAGATATCCAGCACATAATTATAGAAGACAACCGTAAAAACAACGGACATGAGGAGAAGGAAAAAAAGCCTTATTTTTGCCTGTCTGGAGAACACTTTGTCTATTATTTTAAACATCAGTTGAGTTAATTGAAAAAATTTAATGCGAGAATTTACGAATTTATTAACGAACAGACAAGACAGGTGAAAATTCGGGGAACTTTATTTGACTAATGTCTGATAGACTTAAAAGCAAGTTTACTTAAAAATTATAATAATTTGCGGATATGCTACTCTTTTTCGGAATAATTGACTTCATAAAGCAAAAAATATTAAGACTTAACTAAATTATACGCAAAAAGAAATAGAAAGACCGCGGAGATTGAAACCACAATGTAAAAGACCTTTGCTACAAATGAGTTTTCTTTTTTCTCTCTTTTAATATTCTTAACCGGATCTTTTTCGAAGTGATCTGCATCATAATCTCCATCAAGAATATTCCATTTTCCAGTCGGCAATACTTTTCTCATACAATCCTATAATTTAACTTGATAATAAGACAACTTGCCTTTATACTATTAAGTTCCTTCACTTTGATAATTCTTCAAGAAAGATGCTTCAGTGTGATAAAAATCATACAATGTAACAAATAACCGAATTGATGACGGAATATGGTCAAAAGTGCGACTAAATTTCGTCAACAACAGATCTGAAGTGTTGATTTTATCCCCAAAACGATATTTTTTTTATGGCACATAGTTTGAATTAAATTATTTATTTAATAATCAATAACAGGAAATTCAATGGCAGAAATAATTCCACGATGGGAATGGAGAACATTCCAAAATGATCTAGGGAAACCAGAATTAAATATCCGCTCGTATACCGAAGAAAAGACTCGTGAGAGTTCGGAAGTATATATATTATCAGAAGTTAGCATGGACAATACAAAAATACGAGACGGTTTAATGGATATAAAGACACTTCAGCAGGTTAATGAGAACCGACTTGAACTTTGGTTACCAATTATGAAAGGTCAGTTTCCCTTACCTGCAGCAGAAATCGAGAAAGTTTTTAAGTGTTTCAGAGTCTCACTTTCAAAGAATCTAAAAGAAGCCTACACTTACGAAGAATACTTGAATGAACTTATTAAACCATCGAAACTGCTTAAAGCTGTTAATGTTCATAAAAAGAGAACGGGTTTTACAATCGATGGAACGATTGTGGAAATTGCGGAAGTTACCGTTGACGGAAAAGTAATCAGAACTGCTGCAGTTGAACATGCAGATCCTGATTTGGTCTTTTCAGTAGTACAAAAGCTGGAACTTGAAATGTTCCCCAATATTAACTATCTGCGCGGATTAAAAAATATGATTGGAATGAAGTAAGGAGATAAAAATGGGAAAAGAAATAGAACGCAAATTTTTGGTTAAATCAGATGCCTGGAAAAAACTGAGTACACCTACTTTCTACAGGCAAGGTTATCTTTCAAGCGTTAAAGAAAGAACCGTTAGAGTAAGGACCGTTGGGACAAAAGGATTTCTGACAATAAAGGGACCCACGGTTGGAATAACAAGAAGTGAATTTGAATACTCAATACCGGTTGAAGATGCAAATGCAATGCTGGATAATCTATGTGAAAGGCCATTAATAGAAAAAAACCGTGCGGTTGTTGAGTATAAAGGGTTGAAATGGGAATTAGATGAATTTTTTGGTGATAACGAAGGACTGGTGATCGCAGAGGTTGAACTCAGCGACGAAAATGTAAAAATTGAAATTCCGGAATGGATTGGAGACGAGGTATCCGGAGATCCGAGGTATTTTAATTCAAATCTAACAAAGAATCCATTCAAAACCTGGTAAAAATAAACTAGCAATTGGAAAAGGACCAAAATACTAAAAGAACGGATGGAATTACAGCCGAAGAAAACGGGAACGGAAACGGCGAAAATCTGGATGAACTGTTAGATCTTGACAAGCACAGGTTATCAGTAATTCCCACCAAAAAGTCTACGCCAACTGAAAGATGGATGAAGTACTTGGGATTTCCTGTTGCTATAGTATTATTCATCTGGCTATATTATATGCCTGCGCCGGCTGGGCTCTCATCATCAGGACAGGCTGTAATTGCAAGTTTTATATTTGCGCTTGTGCTTTGGATCTCAGAAGCAATACCAACCCATGTGACTTCTCTGCTATTAATGGTAATGCTCGTATTCCTGGATGGATGGGGTATGAAAAATGTACTTGGAGTACTGGGATTTGATGTAATATGGTTGAACGTTATGGCATTTATTCTAAGTTCGCTTCTGGTCAAAACCAATATTGCAAAGAGAATAGCTTTAACCTTAATAGTGAAATTTGGACATAGTGCCTTGCCGATGTTACTTGCATTTATCCTGCTTCAACTTGCATTAGCTCCTTTGATTCCGGCTACTGCGGCCAGAACCGTGATAACACTGCCAATTATGTTAATAGTTGCGGCAATCTATGGCTCGACCTCAGAAAAGGCAAATAATTTTGGAAGAAATCTTTTTCTACAAAATTTAATAAGTATAAACATTTTTTCTTCAGGTTTTATGACCGGTAGTACAGCCAATTTAATAGCCATAGCCTTTATCTTTTCGATGTCCGGACATAAGGTTTACTACACAGATTGGATGTTTGCAAATTTACCGGTGGTTCTCGCGACGATGTTATTAGCCTGGATATTGGGTCCGAAACTATTATTCAAACTTCAGAAAAAGGAAAATAAGCCAGCTGTAAAAGGGGGAATTGAAGTGATGAAAAAACAGTTGACCGATATGGGGAAAATGAGCAAACTTGAGATAAAGGGAGCATTAATTTTCGGTTTGGTGATTTTTCTGTGGGTAACCGACCGTTTTCATATGAGTATGTTTGGGTTTGAAGTAAATGCAGTTATGGCTGCCATGGTGGGGGGAATTATAACTTTAATGCCGAAAGTCGGAATACTTAAGTGGAATGAAGCCGATATACCGTGGCATCTGATGTTGTTCAGTGCTGGCGCTTATGCAGGAGGACTTGCATTAAATGATACCGGAGCTGCAACCTGGGCAGTTCAATCATTATTTACAATAATAAATTTTGATAAGAATGTTAATTTCTGGGTGCTCTATACAGTTGTAATCGCAGTCATGATGTATTCACATCTTGTTTTTACTTCAAAAACTATGAGAACTATTATATTAATTCCGTTCATTATTGCCTTGGCGAATGAGTTGGGAATTGACCCAATCGCTCTTGCACTCCCGGCAGCATTCACAATTGACTGGGTAGTGGGACTGCCAATCAGCGCGAAACCAAATGTTATTCTTTTTACGACAGGGCAGTATTCAGTACTGGACAACCTGAAGTATGGTATAATAATAGCTACTATCGGAGTTGTGCTTCTAGTTATTGCCGGGATGACCTGGTTCAGCTTTTTAGGAATAACACCATCGCTGTGACGTTATGATTAAGTTAATTTACATATTAGTGATGGTTTTTTTCGCCTCTGCAAGCGGCCAAGTGATTAACCACTTTAAGGAAAAAATTTATCTTAGTGAAAACGGAAAGACGGAAGTCAATTGGGAAATTGAATATATAAATGAGTCACACGCAGAGAGATTATTATTACCTTGGAATTTTAATGATGCAAAACTATCTGATGAAATTGAATACAGTTATGAAAAAGATAAGGGGAAGGAGCTAAAAGGAGAATTAGTAAATATTAACTCGAATTATTTTGTATCAGTGCTTTTAGACTCTACTCAAACAAGATTAAAACTTGAGATCGAATTCGAGATTGAGGATTTTTTCAATATTTCAGAACAAAAAAAGAAAGATTTTGGTAATTATAGTATAAAAGTTGTTTTTGCAAACAGTTGTGTTGCTAGAATCAAAAAGTATGAATCATCAATATTTTTGCCTGAAAAATATCTGGTTAGCGCTGTAACAGAATCTCTTCCTGAACAAAAATCGGAAGAGTCAATCCCACCATATAAACTCTTCAGAGAAAATGGTAAAAACGGAATAAAACTGACTACCGAGGAGGTTAAACTAGGTGGAAATACATTATTGGAATTCAAATTTAAATCTGAAGAAAAAAGTAATATCTTTTTAATTATTCTGATAGTCTCAGGAATACTTTACTTAGTATTTTTCAGAGATATTCTTAAAAGCGGAAAGAAGTAGTGTTTTTTAATAAAACAAAAAAAATAGAAGCCCAGATCGATGAATATCTTGATTTAGTGGTAAAAGGAGGACTGGTTTTTAAGCTGGGATTAAGATCATATATTGAAAACAGAGAGGCAGAATTTGAAGGGCATTTAACAGACCTGCGGAATATAGAAGAACGAGCTGATGAATTAAGAAGAAATATCGAAATAAAGTTATATACTAGAACATTAATCCCGGAGTCAAGGGGCGATGTTTTAGGTCTGTTGGAAAGTTGTGATAAGGTTCTAAACATAACCACGGAAACATTATTAGAATTCTCCGTTGAGATACCAAAAATTTTGCCCGAACTCTATTCCGGATTTATACAACTTGGTGATATGGCTGTAAATTGTATTGAAAATACGGTAAGGGGGATAAGATCTTATTTTAAAAATATTGATGCCGTAAGAGATTATATTATTAAGGTGCAATTCTATAAGAAAGAAACTAATAAAATTGCAGAAGGGATAAAGAGAACTGTTTTCCGCACCGATAATAGATTGAGTGAGAAAATTCACATACGTTATTTTTCATTTCATATTGAAAGAATAGCCGAAGAGTCAGAGGATGTATGTGACAGATTGAGCATTGCAACGATTAAAAGGTTTGAATAGATTTGAGTCTTTCAGTATGGTTTTTTATATGCAGCGGTCTTTTTCTAGGTTGGTCATTAGGTGCTAATCATGCAGTAAATGTTTTTGGTACTGCAGTTACTTCGAGAATGCTTAAGTTCAAAACGGCAGCATTAATAGGAGGAATATTTGCAGTTCTTGGCGCGATATTAAGCGGAGGGGGCACAACAGAGACATTAAACAATCTTGGGGGAATAAATGCTATAGCGGGAAGTTTTACAGTAGCTCTTGCAGTCGGAATTTCAATAACCTGGATGACAAAAGCCAAGCTACCTGTTTCTACTTCGCAAGCTGTAATAGGCGCGATTATAGGTTGGAATTTATTTACTGGAACACCCACTGACTTATCCTCGCTCTTTAAGATATTTATTAGTTGGGTTATAAGTCCTGTAATAGCTGGCATATTTGCTTTTTTAATTTTCGTTCTGATAAAAAAAACAATATTAAAGCAGCGTATTCACTTGTTATTACTTGACAATTACACAAGAACTGGATTAATTGTAGTAGGTGCGCTCGCTTCTTATTCGCTGGGCGCAAATAATATAGCGAATGTAATGGGGATGTTTGTATCGGCTTCAGGATTTGAGGATATCTTAACTCCGTACTTTACAATTTCCGGTACACAGCAGTTATTTTTTCTGGGAGGTGTTTCGATTGCCGCAGGTATGATGACCTATGGCGAAAAAGTAATGGTAACGGTAGGAAAAGATTTATATAAAATCTCCCCCATTACAGGATTTACTATTGTTTTAGCCGAGTTCCTTGTCCTGACAATGTTTACATCAAAGGAACTTGAGAGTGTTCTTATTAGTTTGAATTTACCAACGATACCGTTAGTGCCTCTATCCACTACCCAGGCATTTATAGGAGCAGTTATCGGAGTTGGTCTGGCAAAAGATCCTGCATCAATTAACTTTCGGGTATTCAGGAAAATCACTCTTGGTTGGGTGCTTGCACCATTAATAGCAGGAATAATTTCTTTTGTATCCCTGTTTTTCGTTCAGAATGTGTTTGAGCAGAAAGTTATTAATCCTGTGCCTTACAGAATCAGTGATTCTGTTCTTGATAAGTTAAAAAGTGATGGTGTGCCTACTCAGTCAATTTTAGATATGAAAGGTATAGAATTCGATAACAAAAAAACATTCAGGAATGAGCTTTTAGAAAGATATGATTTTAATAATTCACAGTTATTTATTCTCTTTAAATATGCTATAGTAGACTCATTCTATATTGATACTTTAAAGTTAAGCAATGATATCAAAGCGGAATTGACCGCAGCTCAGTTTGAAAAAATTAAATCACTGCAAAACAGATCATTCAGTTATAAACACGAGTTTGAGAAGAGTCTATTCCACAGGGATTCCATATGGAACGATACAAGGAACAGATTTTCCGAAAAAGAAACTAAAGGAAGAAAAAATAAATTGGAACAAATATTCAGAATTAATACATTTTAAATAACTAATTATTCATTTAATGGAGAAAACATGAAAAAAATACTTATGCTTCTTGTAATTTTTGCTTTTGCTGTAAATGCACAGGACTCGAAGGTTCCCGGAGGTGATTATAAAGCTCCCCTGAAATCAGAGATCAGAAATGGTAAAATGATTTTTGCCAGTGATGACGGCAAATTTAGCTGGTGGTTTGATGCCAGAATACAGTTTGATGCTGCAATGTATTTCGAGAATAAAAATCCGTTAAGCAACGGTTCCCTTTTCAGACGAAATACTTTTGCAGTTAAAGCCACTTTGTGGGAGGACTGGCAGGCTGAATGGGATATTGATGTTTCGGAAAATGTACTTGATCTTAGAGATATGTTCATTAAATATTCATTCCCTGGTACCAATTTATCTCTTAGAGCCGGTAACTTTAAGGAACCAATTGGCATGGAGCGATTGAACAGTTCAAGGTTACTGACTTTCCTTGAGAGAACAGCTATCACAAATGCTATCGCATTGGGAAGAAGAGCTGGTTTTGAAGCAAGATACTTTACTGATTATGGACAGATAACGGCTGCGATAATGGGACATGAATTGGGAACAAAAATCGACAAAGGGACTCAGGACGAGGGTTTCTCAACAAATTTACGTTTGTCCTTAGCACCAATAAACAAACATGGATTTAATTTGCATGTTGGTGCAGCTGGCTCATACAAGATCCCGGAAGTAACCGCTGAAGTTGGGAAAAATGGTATAGAAATAAATGCACGAACTGAATCTTATGTGTTCGATCCTAAATTTTTACATACCGGTGATATTCTTAATGTTAACTACTACAATCGTTATGGACTTGAATTAGCTTTTATTACCGGACCATTATTAGTATACGGCGAATGGCTTGGTACTTCCATCTACAGATGGGATCTCCCGACAGTGAATTTAAGAGGCGGATATGCAACCGCATCTTATATGTTAACTGGTGAAACCCGTTATTATTATGTCGACGAGGGTGAAATTGGTGCCCCGGAAGAACCAAAAAGCAAATGGGGTGCACTTGAACTGGCAGCCAGATTCAGTTATACGAACTTAAATGATATACCTGCTGGCATAAAGGGTGGAATGTCGCGTCAGTATATGTTTGGTCTGAACTATTATCCAAATATGAACATAAAATTGCAATTCAACTATTCAATACTTAACCTTGATGAATTTGCAACAAGCAAGGGAAGACTCAACGGAGATGACGATCATTCTTTTGTACAAATGAGATTCCAGGCATCATTATAAAAAGGAGTTAATATGAAAAAGAATTTAATTTTAATTTTAGCAATTTTTTCAATAATATTCATGTCGTGCTCACGGGATAATCCTAATCCGGTTGTTCCACCAGCACCGCCTTCAATCATTGTCAAGATTAATGAAGTCTATTCACGAGGAACAACAGATGCTCCGGATTGGATTGAGATATTCAACAGCAGTACTATAGCAGTCGATTTATCCGGATACAAGATTTATGATGCGGGTGGATTGACAAGTGCAAAGCCAAAGAAAGAAATACCCGCAGGTACGGTATTACAGCCAAACAGCTGGTTTGTTATAGTGGTTGATGATACAACCGCTAGTGGGTTTGGACTTTCCTCGGGTGGTGAGACTGTATACTTGGATAATGCCAGTGGTACTATGATTGATTCGCTTATGTTTCCAGCCTTGGGAACGGATACTTCTTATGGAAGAAAACCTGATGGCAGCAATACATTGGAAAAGCTCTTCCCTTTTACAAAGGGAACGGCTAACGGTACAGGTAATACTCAAAAGATTATTGTTTTAAACGAAGCTTACAGCCGTGGAACAACAGAAGCTCCGGATTGGGTGGAAATTTATAATGCTTCTGATTTTTCGGTTGATATTAGTGCTTACAAAATTTATGATCCGGGTGGACAATCAGGTGCAAAGGAAAAGAAGGGGTTCCCTGCAGGAACAGTAATTCCAGCAAAAGGTTGGTTTGTTATTGTTGTTGATGATGCTTCGGCTAGCGGATTCGGACTTTCAAGTGCTGGCGATCAAATCTGGCTTGAAGATGGTACGGGTACAAAAATTGATTCTGTTTCTCATCCGGCTATGGATATTAACCAGTCCTATGGAAGATATCCTGACGGTTCGGCTAATTGGAAGCTTAGTCCTATGAGTCGCGGAACAGCAAATAATCCCTAAAAGGATGAATTTAAGTTCAGAACATACTTACTCTGGTATCCGGTTCATTATCCTTGTTGCATCATTATTGCTAATTGCTGGTTGCAACAGAGATGAACCGGGTACTATTCCCCCACCAGGCCCTGTTGTAAAGGGACTTGAGATAGTTTCCACACTTTCAATAAGTGTTTCGGAACCGTCAGCGCTAGCATTTAACCATATTGATTCAACTCTATACACAGTATCGGACGGAAACGCCGCTTATTACAAATTTAATTTTAACGGAATGATACTTGCAACAATTCCTATCTCGGGTTCAGATCTTGAGGGTATTGTTTTATCTCAAAACTGTGATACCATCTATGTGGTGCAGGAAGCAAAGCAACTTGTAACCGCCTTTAGACTCGATGGCACATTGCTTAATTCATTTCCCGTGAAAGTAGCAACAAGCATTAGCTCAAGTCTTGAAGGTATCACCATTGATAATCACGGTAATCTGGTTGTAATTAATGAAAAGGACCCAATGATGGTTCTTAAATTTAATAAAACCTCAGAAATATTTAGAAAAACGCTATCTTATTCTTTAGATATTTCCGATATTTGTTATGACAAATTAACTAATTGTTTTTGGATAGTTAGTGATGAATCAAGAACCGTATTAAAACTATCTGAGACATTTGAGTTGATAGCCACCTATACCATTAATGTTCCCAAAGCAGAAGGAATTCTGGTTTTAGGAGATAAGATTTACATAGTTAGTGATTCAGAATCGAAAATGTACGTTTATAAGAAACCATCAAATTAATATTTATTTACTTAGGAGCACAGATATGAAGATTTCATACTTTTTAACTTTTTTAATTGCTGTAATTATCAGCAATGTTTCTTTATCACAGGTAGTGATGAATGAGGCTTATTCACGTGGAATCCCAACAGATCCTGATTGGATTGAGATTTTCAATAATTCAGAAACGTCTCTGGATATAACCGGATATAAAATTTACGACAGTGGTGGACTAGCCGGCACGAAACCGAAAAAGCTGTTCCCTGCAGGTTCAGTTATACCTGCAAAAGGATTTCTTCTAATCGTAACAGACGATAGCGACGCAAGCGGATTTGGCATATCATCAGGTGGTGAAACCGTATGGCTCGAAAATGCTTCGGGAACCTTAATAGACAGTTTGGTAATCATGGCTATGTCTGAAACACAGTCGTGTAGTAGATATCCTGACGGCGGAACTGCTGTATTGGTTGATTTAATAACCAAGGGTATTACAAACAATCGGGTTCTTATGAATGAAACTTATTCACGAGGAGTTCCAACCGATCCTGATTGGATTGAGATATTTAATCCGTCTTCTGCTTCGCTTGACATAACCGGTTATAAAATCTATGATAATGGTGGACAAGCAGGAACAAAACCAAAAAAATTATTTCCAGCAGGTTCTATCATCCCCTCAAAAGGATTCTTAGTTATTGTCACCGATGATGCTGATGCAAGTGGATTTGGTATTTCTTCAGGCGGCGAGAAAGTTTGGTTTGAAGATGCGAATGGTGTATTAATTGACAGCGTACAAATTGCTGCAATGGATACTAATCAATCTTTCGGTAGAAATCCTGACGGAGCATTTGCATGGATGTTGTTGAGTCCAAGAACCCCTGGTTCCTCGAACGTGCTAACTGATTTGGAGGATGAGGTTTCAGAAGTGAAACAATTCAAGCTTAACCAGAACTACCCGAATCCCTTCAATCCGACAACTACAGTAAGTTATTCATTGAATGTTGGCAGCTTTGTGTCGCTAAAGGTTTTTGATATCCTGGGAAATGAAGTATTAAACTTGTTTAACAAACAACAGGATGCTGGAGATTACAGGATTATATTTGACGGCAAAAGTCTATCCAGTGGAGTATATATTGTACGTTTAGAAGCCGGTACAAATGTTAACATAATTAAAATGAATCTAATAAAGTAATTTCATACTAGATTAAAGGCGGGGAAACCCGCCTTTGATTTAATCATTTTACAATATTTTCTTTTTTATAATTCTTTCCGCCAATCTCTACTATACTCTCAATCGCAAGATCAACAAGACTCTTTAATAGCATATAGTTGATTGTTTCAGGGGTATCACTTAATTTGTGAAGATGGGTGTAACTATATGATGATGCAAAATAAAGTGATGGAATTTCAACATTATGAAAAGCGGTAGCATCTGCACCTCCCCCGCTCCAGGTTCTTTCAATTACTACATTTCTGCCTGATTTATCCTTATTCTTAACTATACTCCATAAAACCGGACAGCTAAATCCATTCCCAACCTGTATACTGTCACCATGACCCACACAATCAAAATTGAACATTGCAGTAATTTGTTCATGAGGTACAGGAGAGTTTTCGACGAAAAAAGTGCTTCCATTCAATCCCTGCTCTTCGGCGGAGAATAAAACAAAGATTAATGTTCTTTTAAGTTCTTCTTTGCGTCTCGAAAGAATCCTTGCAATTTCAAGTACCGCTGCACTCCCCGATGCATTATCGTTAGCACCCCTGAAAATCACCTCATCTCCCTGGCTACCCACATGATCGAGATGAGCTCCGATAACAATATATTCGTTTTTCAAGACCGGATCACTCCCCTCTAGAAAGCCTACCACATTCATAGTACTGGCCTCACTGAGATAATTGGTCGCAACATTTATACCTGTTTCAGTCGGAAGTTCAAGAGAAAAAGGTTTTTTTGTTGAGTCTATTATGGACTGCAATTCTGAGAGTGTGAATTCAGTTCCCGAAAAAAAGTCAGGAGTTATGGCAAGTTCCATGTGCAATTGTGGGAATTTTTCGTTCTGAATCCCCTCACCATGAAATACGCTTCCAATCGCTGATTGTGGTGATGTAATATTAGGTGATGATACAAATATGATTCCAACAGCCCCATTCAATTCTGCTAATGCTGCCTTTTCACGAGGACTGCCACTTCCCCAATTTTGATCATTTATTCTCCAAATTGGTTGCTGTTTAAAAACTATAACTACTTTATCCCTGACATCTATGCTGGCATAATCGTCATAACCGAGATCAGGTCTTGAAATACCATACCCGCAGAAGACCGTTTTCTTGTCTGGAAAATTGGCTGAACCGGTAAAGCCTCTAAAAATATAATCTCTACCTAGTTTGTAATTTATCTTCTTTTTGTCCAGAATTGAGTAAAATTCACTCCCATTAAGAATTTGATTTGTTTCAACATAAAAGTATTGAAAAAATCCGGAATCACTTAGAGGTAATAGGCCAAATTCACGGAATTTGTCCGCACAATAATTTGCCGCTTTATTATACCCATTCTGCCCTGGTAATCTTCCTTTCAATTCATCTTCACACAGAAAATCTATTGTTGTTTTTAGTTCTTTTTCATCTGACTTTGTGTCTTGCCCGAATAACTGAAATGAGATAAGTATATAAATTATTGAAAAAAAACTCCTTACCTTTCTCAGGATTAAAAAAGATTTTTGAGACCTAAAATAACTGAAACTCATAAATCATCACTTTTGCTTATCATTAAAATAATCGTAATAATAATTCATTATTTTTCTCTTTTCCGAAATTTTAAAAGCCATTTCTTTCATTTTTTTTGCCTGCAGATCATTCCCTTTCTTGCTGTAATATTCGAATAGTTGCGCAAAAACTGGAATATAATTCAGATTAAGCATCTCAACAACTCCGGAAGAAATATCGTAATAGAAACTCTGCTCCAAATAGTCAAGAAACCATTTATTCTCATAGTTGTCCACAAGAATTTCTGTACCATCTTTAGGTTGTTCATCATACTTAAATGTCAATCCTGTTAAACTCAGATTGTCGTTTTTATCTTCGTACAATGTCTGATCTAGCGTAATGCTGAAGTAAATATTTTTTCCGGCTTGAATTGATCCGTTAAGAACCTTATTAAGAATCACCTTCCTTAGATCCAGATAATAATTTTCAGGATTGCTGAATTCACGATAGTCTATTTCAGGATCTCCGAGATCAAATTCCTCAAAAATCTTTTTTCTGTAAATATCGATCATTAGAAGATTAATATTTAAGATAACAACATCAGATCTTATTCCGAAAACTCTTTGTAGCATGATCGGGGGATAGGTATCGTTGTCTCCATTTGTTATGATGATGCTGTTTTTTTCTGTTGAATTTAACAAATTGTAACTCCAATTAAGTATACCGGGGGACATTTCTCCCATTTCATACCATTTTCGGAAAAAGAAATTCGTTTTAGCTGTATCCCTCCTGGTTTCATAAAAACCTGCGAGATCATCTATTAATTCTTCTCTCTCCGGTCCCAATTCATATGCTTTAAGTAGATTTATTTCAAACTCATCATCAAAAGTTCTCTCAGTGTATATCTTTAAATAGTAGTACTCAAAAGTCCCATTTATATTGTTTTCTGCTTCTTGGAATATTTCTTCAAAGTTTTTCATCCAGGGAATTTTTATTTTTGCATAGTTTTCCGGAAATATGATTTTAGCCATTCGGTTTGCAGTGTAGTAATTAAGCCATGCATCAGCATCTTCCGGATTATCATCTAATACTTTCTTCCATTCCCGGGCTGCGTTTACATACCAGTCAAATGTGTTAAGTTGTTTCACATAGGAATATACTTTGGGTGGCCTTTGAGCGAAAAGTGACTCTGCAAAAATAATCGTAATTATCAGGACAATATTTGAAAGCGTTTTCATATAAAAATCCTTTCTTTTAATCTATCTAATAAAAAAGAGACGCATCAAACGTCTCTCTTATTTCTGCGGAAAGTGAGGGATTCGAACCCTCGGTACCATTACTGATACACACGCTCTCCAGGCGTGCCAGTTCAACCACTCCTGCAACTTTCCTGATATTTTTTAAAATATTACTCACAAATATAAACTTATTTCTGTTCTTCTCAAAACCTTAAGGAAAACCCGTATTTAACAATTAATAAATTTCACATCATTCTTCAAGAAAACAAGAAATCTCTTTTGAGACCCGCGCCATCTCACAACTTATTGCTCCGTGTCCGCAATTGTTTTCAAGTATAAGTAATTTACATTTTAAAGCAGAAGCAAATTCAATTGCCGGAGCCGGATTAACCACATGATCAGTAGCACTTACTATTACGAATACTCCTGCTTTAGTTCTTTTCGCGACTTCTTCAATCGTTCTGTCGCCTGGCATATTATACTTCACTATTGCATCCAGTTGAACTATTGAATTTTCAATGGTAAATACTTCGTTTCCGGGTTTCCCGGTAATTCCTTCAAAGAAACTTACAAAATCTTTTCTCGGGGTTTTTTCGTTTCGAAAATCCGGAGTATTTGCATTTATTGAAAAATAGATATCCCTTATAAGATGAAGATCATTCTCGGGATAGTGATTTCTGATTCCGCTTTTAAGTATCTCTGACAATCCTTTAAAGAATAGAAGATCATAAGATGTCGGTTGTGGAGTTCCTAAATATGGTATTGCTCGCTGCATGAAATCAGGATAGGCGTTTAACCATTCAAAAACTTGTAATCCTCCCATTGAACCACCCACTATACACTTAACTTTCTTAAGTCCAAGTTTTTCGGTAAGCAATTTGTATTGTGAATTAACCATATCCAGTATACTGATGGGGGGAAAAGATTTCATCGGATAATTTGACGGAGAAGTGGAAATGCCATTTCCAAGAGCATCAATTGCAATAATATAGTAATTCGAACTATCCACAATCTTATTTTTCCCAATTAACGATGCGAGATGCTGAGTTGTCCCGCCGAAAAATGTTGGATAAACGATAATATTATCTTCCTTCTCATTGATTTGACCAAAAGTGCGGTATCCTATACGACAACTATAAAGTGTATCCCCGCTGGTTAAAGGAAGATTACCTATATCGGCAAATACTTGCTCACTCTGACTCCACAAGCAGCCAGATGTAAAATGTATAACCAGTAAAACCACGCTCAGCATTTTTATCATATTGTCATCCTGTAAATTTTATTTGCTTTCCGTCAATTTCTTGAGTTCAGTTGACCTTTGATAGAATTCCTGCAATGTCAGTTCTTTCAAATAAACCATTCCGTGTGTAGCTCGGACTCTGGGTGAAGGATTATTTATAAAATATTCTTTCCCGAGGCAAGTGCTGATTATCTGATACTGTTCCACCTGTATTGTCTGCGCTAACCTGCAGAAAGGACCGTCATATTCATAGCTAGGGAAGCTTGCGGCTTTCTGCGATCCATAACTATACATAAATACATCATTCATAATTGCGAAGGAATTAAGACTCACCGGAACGTAAATATTTGCTTCGGCAGGATGGAATCGGTACCATACATTCCTGTATCCCCAGATTTTCATATTCGATATATCCGCTTCTTTTTCGTACAACTGAAGCGCTGCTGCTATTGTTTGAAGCACTTTGTAATGTGTGTCGGGCCCGCTCCCTTCCGGATCAAGCGCAACTGTTACAATACTCGGTTTTGTCTTTCTTAGTAAATTAAGAACCGGTAAAACATCACGGTCTATCTCTGGATTTTCAGTGAAAATCTCTCCCTGATAAAATCCAAGTCGCATATGAATCACGCTCTCAGATCTGAATCCAAAATACCCCCAAACAAGTTCTTCCTCCCATTCGCGAAGCATGCCTTTGAGTCTCTGAACATGGGGGATATCCTTTTTACCCGGGTATTGTGTTGAAAAGTAGTTAATCAACTCATCCACTCTGTCCTTAAGATATGTGATGTTGTCCTCTTCATAAATCTCGATTACATTTCTCAGTAATCGTCTGCATACTGCTTCGTTCTTTAGCGTCCTGCTATGTGCAGCCAGTCCGTCAAGATATAGATTCACATCCCGGACCTTTCCCTCAACAAATTCTGGATCAAAGTACCGTGTCTGAAATCTGTTCTGAAATTCATGAGAATCTAATTGATGCCTTAATTCTCTCATTAATTCCAGCATATAGGCATTTGTAACAGCTGTAAAACCGCTTGTTAGTGTAAGAAAATAATGGGTGTTGCTTGGATTGCGAACTAAATGATTTATGTATGGAAGATATCCCAACGTAATATCATCATGATGTGGACCGGTATGTAGAATTGTTGCATTTTCAACTAGTGCCATACCCCTTTCAAAATATGATATTATTGCATTATAAATTTTTCTGCTGACTTCTGAGGCCGTCATGCCGGTTTTTTCGAGTACCAGTTTTGCAAACCTATCTGACTCATAATCTTTTTCAGTAAGCTCAAGAAGTGATTTCTTTTTTTCCATGCAGAGATTTATTATACCCCTCTCTATAGAACCTTCTGATATTGGATTTTCAAGTTTGAAATCATGGTACCTTCTTTCATAGAGTCTTAATGCTGCTCCGTGAGTCAGATAGAATCTGGCATTATCAAGATTTTGTAAAACTGTGGCGGGATAAAGATTATTAATGCTGTTCTCAACCGATTCTCTGATAATCTTCGATTTTGCCTCGCCCGCTGCAATAATTATTGCAGTAGCATCCTCTTTATATGTAATAGTCGCCAAACCTATAGTAATTACCAGCCTGTTCCTGGCTATTTCAATTCCTCCGAGATCCGATGCGGCGGCAGCTTGCGTTTCGTAATTTGTGTACATCAATCTGGTCGTTGAGAAATGGTCACTCCCCTTAATGTTAAAACCTATATGCCCATCTGGTCCTATTCCCCCAAGGAAGAATCCAATCCCCCCCAATTCACGAATTTTTCTCTCATATTCAGAGCAGTACTCATCCACTATCTCAATCGTTCTTTTTTGTAGCCTTTCAAGTCTGTTGGTTGCTAACCTTATTCTTAGACTTAAGTCAACTTTTTTATCGGGAAATATCTCGTCAATCGGTAAGTTTTCAGCTGTTCCAATTTTATTAACATTAATCAGCAATGCTTTTTTAACATCAAACCCAAGATTATGAAAGTAATACTTTTGTATATAATAATAAAAACTATTATGTTGAAAAGAATCTATTGGGTAAAATTCGTCAATCTGCACAAAATGTAGCGATTCCATCTGTGGCCTTACTGAAGGATCTATTCCCGCTTCTGTCAGATGCTTTTTAGCTTCATCGCTCCCCCAGTTTTTTATAAAATATCCCACCCACTTAATAAAGTGCTCCGGAGTTTTTCCTGTCGGAAGACTCACCACCCCTCCAGGATTTTGTTGAACCCATTCAATAAATCTAAGCGCAGTTAATTTACCAAGCTCCGGAAAGTTTCCCACTTGTATTATAGGCATCTTCTCAGTGGGTTTGTACATGAGTTCTTTCCCTGATTTATCAAGATAATACTGCTCAACTTTCGATAACATAATTATTCCTTTGTAAATTTTTAGTTCTGAATAAATCTAAATCCTCTTAAAAACTCTTCTATTGGCATTCTTTTTCTTCCTTCTGCCTGTATTTCTAAAATGCTTACTGCTCCTTTTTCACAACCTATTATCAGTTCCTCCTTTGATTGATAAATCTTAAAAGGTTCTGATATGTAGAGTGGAATATTCTCTGTCTTAAATACTTTAAATACCTTCCCCTCATAATCGAAATAAGCAGCCGGATATGGAGAAAGTCCTCTTACTAAATTGTGCACCTCAGTAGAACTTTTGGTCCAGTTAATCCTCATAATTTCTTTTGATATCTTTGGTGCGGGAGTGGCAATCTTATCATCCTGTTTTAGAAGCTTATATTCCCCTTTTTCGATTGACTCAATAGTTTCAATTACTGCCTCTCTTCCGATATCAATAAGTTTATCATGAAGCGTGGCGAAATCATCCATAGGCTCTATTGCAATCTTTTTCTGAATAATAATATTTCCCGTATCTACTTTTTGCTCAAGCCTAAAAGTTGAAACCCCCGTTTCATTTTCACCATTGATAATGGCCCACTGTATTGGTGCAGCTCCTCTGTACTTGGGAAGCAGCGATGCATGCAAATTAAAGGAGCCATTCTTGGGAATTTCAAATACTTCTTTCGGGAGAATTCTATAGGCAACTACTACAAATAGATCCCCATTTAAACTTCTTAGCTCTTTAATAAATATGGGATCGTTAAGACTAATAGGTTGTAATACCCTCAAACCATTCTCTAAAGCAAACCGCTTAACTTCCGATTCAGTAATTTTTAACCCGCGCCCCCTTTCCTTGTCCGGTACGGTAACCACTCCAACAACTTTGTGGGGAGTTTTAAGTATTTCATCAAGAATTTTTACAGCAAATTCCGGAGTGCCAAAGAATACCAGATTCATTTTAAGGACTTCCTTTATTATTTGTCTGTTACAGGGTACTCAAAATCAAGCGATCGGTTTTTTATTTTCTTCAGCATTCGTTTTATTTTCTTCTGCATATCCGGATCCAAACGGTCTGTAAAATAAATTCCATTTAAATGATCATATTCATGTTGAATCACTCTCGATACCACGTCCCCCGCTTCCATAACCCTATCTACTAAATCTTTATCCTGATACTCAATTCTGATTTCTTTTGGCCGTATAACTTTCGATCGTATAAAGGGTAGACTAAGACATCCCTCCTCTATATCTACCGTCTCTTCACTCGATTCTGAGATTCTAGGATTTAACATTATGATTGGTTTAACTTTCTCATAACCGTCTACAGGGGATACATCTATTACGAAAAGGGAGATGTTTGCCCCGACCTGATTTGCCGCTAGACCAATTCCATCAGCATTTCGCATTGTCTCGAACATGCTATCTATGAATTTAACTAGCTGATCGTTTACTTTTGTGATCCGCTTGGTTTTTTTCTCCAGAACCGGATCCCCATAAAGATTTACTGGTATTATTCCCATTTCTGTCTGTTATTTAGATTTTAAATTGAAAGATAATATAAAGTGGGGAATATTCAAAATCCATGACTCTGCTTCACTCGAGACTTTTCTTTTTTAGCCTTAATGAGTTGGATATTACACTTACTGAACTAAAAGCCATTGCAAATGCCGCAATCATTGGATCTAATAATCCCATAAATGCTAATGGAATTCCGATTACATTATAAATGAATGCCCAGAAGAGATTCTGTTTAATTGTTCTTATTGTATTCTTGGATAGCTTTATTGCCATCGGTAGATATCTGAGTTCCCCTTTTATCAATGTCAGATCCGAGGTCTCAATGGCTATATCTGTCCCCGTTCCCATCGCAATTCCTACATCGGCTGCAGCAAGTGCAGGAGCATCATTTATTCCATCGCCTACCATGCCGACAATTTTCCCCTGAGTTTTAATTTCAAAAATTTTTCCGGCTTTGTCTTGTGGTACAACTCCGGCGTAGACTCTGTCAATTTCTAAATCGGTTGCAATCTTTTTGGCATTGGATGAATTATCGCCGGTTATCATTACCGGTTCAATATTCATTTTTTTTAATTTCTTTATCGAAAATTTTGCATCATGTTTGACAACATCTTCCATAATGAAAATCCCTGCCAGAGTTCCATCAATAGCTACGATAATGCTTAATCCCTCCATCTCATGCCCTAAATTTGCAATTATTTCTTCTTTCTCGACTCCTTCGGAAATAAGTAATGAGATGTTCCCTATTATTACCTTCTTATTGTCAACTGTTCCTTGAAGCCCCGATCCTGGTGTTTCCTTAATATCAAAAGGCTCAAAAAGCTGAAGGTTTTCTTCTTTAGCTTTTTTTAGAATTGCACCGGCAACTGGATGGATGGATCTGCTCTCTAAACTCGCAGAAATTTGTAAAAGTTTTTCCTCAGTGAATTTATTGAGAACTTTCACCTTTATGATTTTCAACCTTCCTTCAGTTAATGTACCCGTTTTATCAAAAACTAAAGTGTTTATATCCTTTATTCTCTCGAGACTTTCAGCATTTTTGATTAATATTCCGTTAGCTGCTCCTTTTCCGGTACCCACAATTATTGCTGTGGGCGTTGCGAGTCCAAGAGAACAAGGACAAGCAATTATTAGTACCGAAATAAAGTTAATCATTGAAGGTGTGAATTCTGCACCTAATATTAAAAAATGAAATCCAAATGCTGAAAAGGCTACTAATATCACTGCTGGTACAAAGTATTGAGCAATTTTGTCTGCTAAACTCTGAATGGGTGCCTTGCTTCCTTGAGCCTCTTCTACCATTCTGATTATCTGAGCCAGAAAAGTTTCTTTCCCCACAGCCGTTGCCTTAAACTCTAATGCTCCATTTATATTTATTGTACCCCCGGTTACTTTATCTCCTTCATTTTTGTGTACAGGAATACTCTCACCGGTAATCATGGATTCATCAATCTCCGACTCTCCCCGTAAAATTACTCCGTCAACTGGAACTCTCTCTCCTGGTCTTAGAATTATTATATCTCCATGCTTTACTGAGTTAACCTCTATCTCATATTCAGTATCTTCCCTTTTTATTCGTGCTGTTTTGGGCTGCAGACCTACTAGTTTCTTAATCGCATCGCCTGTTTTTAACTTGGACCTATACTCCAGAAATTTTCCCATTAAGATGAGTGTGATTATTGTTGCTGAAGTATCGAAATACAAATGCAATGAGGCATTATGTATTCCAAGCAATCCAGGCGAAAATAAGATTATACTGCTGTATAAATAAGCCGTGCTTGTCCCAACCGCTACAAGCGTATTCATATCAGAAGTAAATTTTCGCAGAAGTCTAAAGGCACTTACATAAAATCTTCTCCCTGGATAAAACATTATCACTGTTGTACATAAGAAAAGAAAATAATTCGTTTCTTGTACAGGAACTCTCGCTGCAAATCTCTCGTTCATTAGCAGCATACTCAGAACCATAACAGGAATTGTCAGGACTACACTTATGTAAAACTCCTGTTTTAGTTCGCGTAAATACTTTTCTTTTCTTTCGGTGTTTATATCGGTTTGATAATTCTCATCTGTTTTGGGCGGAATAATCATTTTATATCCCGCTTCTGATATTACTTTTGCAATATCATCGATTGAAATGCTCTCTGTCTTTAGTGTAAAGCTTATATTTTCAGTGGCAAGATTAACATTTATACCTTCAATACCATAAATCTTTTTAACGGTATTTTCAACCCTTCTAACGCAACTTGCGCATGTCATGCCTTCAATTTGAAAAGAAAAGTTTTTCTCGTTGCTTTCTGCTTTCATTTAACTGTTCCCCGGTTACTGATCTCTTTATTCAAGAAAAAATCCGGTTTCCTCCACTGCCTTTTTAATTTCTTCGTTTTTTCCTTCCGGATTATTTGTCTCTATCACTGCTTTTCCGATTTCAACATTCAATATCTTTATTCCGGAAATTCTTCCAAGTTCTTTTGTTAATGCCATTACACAATGACTGCACGACATTCCGCTTATTTTTAATTCAATTTTTTCCATCTTATCCTCTTTTCTGTAAAAATAAAAACACTATTTCCAGCGGTTTAGTTCTCCTCCTCATCGTTTCCGTTTTCATCTGTTTTTTTAGAGGCTATTAGGTTGTTCTTTAAGGCATTGGTGAGGTTAACGCTGTGCGTCATTATATTTTCACAATCAGAAATCACTTCAAGGAAAAGCAGACTGTTTTTTGTACTGTCTATATTCTTTTTTATTCTGTCAACTTGACCTTTATCAAGTTTTTGAATTAATTTCCTGAATTCAGGTAATTTGTCTTGTGTTAAATCAAATTTTAAAAGTTTATCCGTTACCAGTATTTCAGTTTCTACTTTGAACACATCTTCCATAAATTTCCGCATATCTTTCAGTTCCTCGGACTGTACCTTCCCGGGAGAGCTGTGATTATTGTCAATATGCTCATAACATCTTGCGGTAAGCGCCTTCAGATTTGAAGAGATGCCTTTTAAAGAGGCAACGAGTTTTCCGTATCTTCGCTCCTCCTTAATCTCATCTTCTTTCAGTATTCTTACCTCCTTGAATAAATTAGACATTAATAAGTTCGAAAACTTGCCTAATTGCTTTGCATCCTTTACTAGATTTTTTAATGAATTTCTGTCTCCATCAATAAGTCCCTTAATACACTCCTTAACTATATTGTTGGTCCCCTCAATATACTTCGCCATTTCTGCGGCGTTGGTTTTATATATCTCAACACTCGTTGTGTTTTCATCTATTTTTGTTACATTCTCATATTCACTCTCTTCCTTAACTCTTTTTTTATGAATAATATGAGTACGGTAAATTGTGAATAATCCTAATATTACCAATGCGATCACGGCATATAATTTACCGAAGTATAATACGGTGACGAAAACCCCGGAGATTAAGGAAGCAAGTAATGCTGTAAAAAACCATCCCCCTATAACTGTAAGTACTCCGTTAACCCTGTAAACAGCACTCTCGCGCCCCCAGGACCTGTCCGAAAGTGATGTCCCCATTGCCACCATGAATGTCACATAAGTTGTAGAGAGCGGAAGTTTAAGTGATGTGCCAAATGAGATCAGCGCTGCTGATACCATCAAATTAACAGAAGCCCTTAGTAAATCAAATGCCGGCGGCTCCTCCCCGGGTAATGTTTTTACTACCGCCTTGTTTAAATCAAATCTTTTGTTTACCCAGGTGTGCATTGATACCGGAGTTACTTTTTTAACCAACTCAACAAGTGAGATCATCATTCTTACCACCTGTCTGGATAAAGTCGATGATTCAAATCTCTCGAATCCTTCCCCTTGCCTTCCTAAATTTACTTCTGTTTTTATTACTGTTCGGGATTTTTTTGATATCCATAATGTTACCATCATTACTATCCCTGAACCTATAAGGAATAAACTATTAAGATGGACCGGTTCTAATAAAGCTTCCATCGTCATTCCCATAAATCCTGGATTCCCTTGTGCAATAAGGAAAGAACTGTAACCTGCTAAAGGAACTCCTATAAAATTAACTAGATCATTTGCCGCAAATGCTAGCGCCAGGGCAAATGTTCCCATTAAAACTATCGGTTTAAGTATGTTTACCCTTGTGAATAATGTAAGGAATTGAAGTAACACACTCCAGAATAAAAAACTATAAATTAAAATATCTAATGTATGTGTCTGTATCCACTCAATATTCGCTGCACTTAAAAAAGTAGCTCCTTTAGCCCCTTTTAATAAAATAAAATAAGTTATGAATGTTAATGCAAATCCGCCGAAAAGTCCCCCATACCTTTTTATCTTGCTTTCATAATCAAATGTAAATGTCATTCTTACAAAATATTGTATTAACCCGCCTACGCTGAATGCAATTACCACTGATATTAAAATTCCAAAAATTATTGCAAGTGCTTTGGCTGTGTTGATATATTCTAAAAGATTGGATATTGGCTCGCCGGTAGACGCTATTTTTATTATTGACATGCCTACAGCAGCTCCTATCAAGCCAAATACTAGCGATACCGTTGTTGAGGTGGGCAATCCGTAGGTATTAAAAAGATCCAGTAGTAATACATCGGTCAGCATAACTGCCAGAAAAATAATCATGACTTCAGGGAAAATAAACATTTCAGGATTAAATATTCCCTTTCTTGCTACTTCCATCATTCCGCTCGAAAAAAGCACTCCAATAAAAACACCTAAACTTGCTACTGTCAGCACTACCTTTAGTGGAGCTGCTTTCGAACCTATCGATGAATTCATGAAGTTTACGGCATCGTTTGCAACCCCTACTGTTAAATCCGATACAGCTAAGATGAATAATACTATCACTATAATCAGAAATAATTCCATACTTTTCCTTTTTTTGTATAATTCAGTTTACAAATTTAACAAATCATCCTTTTTTTACCCCCGGTCCAATGTTAAGGAATTGTTAAGAAATTTTTGGCATTCTTAAAAATAAAGTCCGTAATAAATTGCTGAAGGACTAAATCTTATCGTAGGTGCTGGCAAATGTACAGCATTTAATAGATCCAGTAATGTGTACCAAAATGTCCCCTCTTTGGGTTTGAATACTTTCATAAAATCATAATCTAACGCAATATACCACTCTTCTCTTCCCAGTCCCCTCTTATTGTTTTTCACGTCATGATTCCAGTTTCCGTCAGAATGAAATATCCCGTTCACACCATATCCTAATGCTATATTAAGCCAGTCAGGATAGTACTCCTTTATCGCTTCTGGTAGAAATTCGTGAACATTTATTGTTAGCCAGTAAGTCGTCCCCTCATAATCATTAATGAAGTCATTCACAAATTTCTGTTCTAAATCGCTTGATGGATGATAGCTGTATTTTAAATTGAAATTTTGTAATAATGGAAACTCTCTCTGAAGCGTCGGATAAAAAGCTCCTATCGTGTTCGCTCCAACATCCGGCCAGCTGAATCCCCAGTTTTCAAAATATGCATCGTATAATTCGATCTGAAATTGCATCAGCCACGCAATTCCGGCAGATGACCAGTTTGCTTCCTTCTCCCCCATATTCGTCCATCGCGCAGTATGATATATTAGCTTGTTGTATAGCATCGTCATGTGTGCATGTCCAGTTTTATCCAAATTTAATTTTGCATTGTACCAGTCGTTGAATGTGTGCCACTTTACTGTTCCGTATTTGTACCATGCCTCCTTTGCATAAAACCAGACACCTGCATCAACTGCTGCAAGTGCCGTTCCTGCAACTGCAAATCTCCCCCACTTAATCCCCTCACTCGAATCTGCTTCCTGAGAATAAACCTTAAGAACACATAATAAAACCATTTGTATCCCCAGTATTACCCGTATAAGCATAATCGATAACTATTTCATAAGCGTGAATTTTTTCACTGCTGAGTATCCTCCGGCTTTCAGTTCATAGAAGTACACTCCGCTTGAGAACTTTGTACCATCAAATTGAAATGTGTATTTACCTGCTGATTGCACCTCATTAACCAATTCACTTACCTTATTTCCCAGTATATCATAAATTTTTATGCTTACGTAACTCTCTTTGGGCAATTGATAATTTATCATTGTTACCGGATTGAATGGATTAGGATAGTTCTGTCCCAAATAATACTCAGTGATTCCGGAATACTCAACTTCCACGGTATTAAATACTTGAACACTACCGTCAAAATCAATTTGTCTCAAACGATAGCTGTTTAATCCGTTTCTTGCTTCCTTATCTATGTAGGAGTAAGTTCTTTCTTCTGCTGTTGTTCCGCTTCCCTCGACAGATCCGATTTTTTCCCATCCTCCACTTACATTCTTGCGCTCAATTTCAAAACCACTGTTGTTTGTTTCGGAGGCTGTTGCCCATCGTATTTCAACCCCGTCTGTTAAGGCTTCCGCCGTAAAACTCAACAGTTCCACCGGTACAACACTGTACATATAAATACCAATATCATCCACATACCACCCGTCTTTGTGTATAGAGCCGTCCGATCTGAGTTGAAACATTAACTTGATTTGTTTGCCGGTGTATGCGTTAAGATCAATGTTCTCTTTTACCCAGTTTGCTTTTGTGCCATCATACAACGGTTCGCCAGCCGGCTGGAATGAGCCTTGTCCTGGTTCCGTATATGTTCCTGATAATGGTGTCCAGGTTGTTCCGTTGTTTGTACTTATTTTTACTTGTCCATAATCCCAGTTGCTCTCAATATCATATTTCGTCCAGAAAGATAAGATCGGTCTGTTCATACCTGTTAGATCAATCGCATCCTTTTGTGTCATGGTTACTGTTGCACTGGCAACATAGTTTCCTGAAGGACTGTCCGTATAACTGTTCGGTGATGAATAGAAACTTGCAGTTGTGATACCCCATTGTGGGGTCGAAGGCGTTGAGGTTATCGTCCATTTTATCGCTGGATTGTTGGTAGTGTCATTAAAAACATATGTCGGTGTACCAATAATTAACTTTACGGTATCCAGACTCATTTCAACTCCGTTAATACTTACACGGACACCGAGTTTAACCTCAGTCCCTGCTGGTACTCCTTCAACAATATGAAAATTAACAGGAGTTACTAAGTCATATATTGTTCGCCCCTGAACTGAGTCAATATTCACTCCTATAGTGTTTATGGTGGCGTAGGGACTAAATGATAATGCTTCTATTTGTAAATTGCGCCCTGTCGAGAGTCCTTTATTCTTTAACTGGACAAATAATTTTGGATTGTCTCCGGGATTAAAATACTGCCTGTCAAAAGAATAATTATTAAGTTTTACATATTCTCCGGCTACCCACGAGTAATAAAGATTCATGCCCAAATTGTCCATTACTAATGGATATATCCTTGCTTGTGGTGCCCAGAACCCATCACTTGATGTACCGACTTCAGGAGTCATTGCAAATATTTTGCCTCTGTTTGCATCTCCGTCGTATAAGAAATCATCACTGTTCCCTCGTGTTGAGTATCCTACGGTTTGCATGTCTGTCCCCGGCTCATATCCGTTAAATGCTATCATATCTGCAGCAAATTCTCTGAAAATTAGCGAATCTGGTGTCTCCCTGCTCAATGCACCGTATGGATATATCAATAAATTACTGTATGTATGGTAAAATAAACTGGTCTTTATATTTCTTCCCGCAACAAAATCACGAATCCCTTGAGTTTCAGGCTCGGAAAATGGCGTTGGACCCCGGTAGGTATCTGAGGAAGGTGTGGTACTTGATCCTCCGTTTGGTGCGTTCCAGTATGCTTCGGGACCATAGTTCCTGTTCAAATCTATCCCATAGCTCCCGCCATTGTTTCTCCTGTTCTTTCTCCACATTCCCCCTCCGCTTGGATTTGTGCTTCTGTTGTACTCGTACCCGTCAGGATTGCATACCGGAATAAAATATATTTGCCTGTTATCTACTAAATATTTAGTCGACGGATTGGTAGCATACGTCTCAAGTAAATAATACATATAATATATAACCGACATCATACCCGCTGGTTCTCTCGCATGCGTCAGACCTGTATAAAGCGCTTCGGGTTCCTCTTCATCTACGTTTGGGTTATCTGATATCTTTACCATATAAATCGGTCTGTTCTCCACACTGTATCCTATAGGTACCTTCGTCGTAATTAGATTTGGGAATCGTATTTTCATACTGTCCAGATGTGCATTCACTTCCTGCAAAGTAAGATGCCCCCCCATAGTCCCGAATCCAAAACCCTCAACACCATTTATTTCTTTACTTTTGGTCTTAAAACTATTTACTTCTGCTTCGGTTAGTTTCGGCAACTTGGTGTAATAGTCAAACCAGTCATCAATCATTACCTCAACTGGGAATTTTATCAGTGAAAGGGCTGCGAACTCCTCATCACTCACATAAAATATTAATTTATTCTCTTTCGTTAATACTGCATGTTCTAAATCAAAATCAAATTGCGCTAGCTCTTGTAGGTCCTCTTTAGGGTCGGTTAAAGTCAGGCTTACTTGCTTGTAATTCTGTCCGGACAAACTTGTTACCGTCAAAAATATTATTAAAGCAGAAATATATATTCTCATGCCACTTTCCTATTTAAAATTACACTCTTTATATACAAATAAATAAAAAAGTCCCTTACTAATTCTCATCAATAAAGGACTTTTATTCTGATTCATCTCTTTTACTTCATTAACATCATTTTTTTGCTGATTGTGCCTGAATTCGTGATTAACGAATAATAGTAAACACCGCTTGATAAGTCGGATGCATCAAATACCTTCGAGTAGTTTCCTGCGCTCATGTAAGTATCAACTAGCGTTGAAACTACCTGCCCTAGTGAATTCGTAACAATCAGTTTAACATTCGTTCCTGATGGTATTGAATAACTGATTTGTGTCATAGGATTGAATGGATTCGGATAGTTCTGGTTTAATTGGAAATCGGTTACCTTCGCTACACTCTCGTTCACATCACTTGGCACTGTATACTTGAATTTATAAACGGTTCTCATTCCGTAATCTGAAACGTAAGCTGTCAAACCGTCTTTTGTTAATGCAACATCACTTGGCATTCCAAAAGGCGCACCGGCTGGATCTGGGTTATTTGGATCAGTGGCTGACGGTAACTCATCCTTAAAATCAGCAAAATTGATCGTAACCTCAAATGCCTTTACCCACTTCCTCGTTGAATCACTCCCGGCAACCCATAATCTGTTATCTTTATCAACTGTTATCCCGTAAGGTATAAATCTGTCAAAAGCTAAATAGCTGTTCTGGTCTATTACTCTTGTCCCGGTATATGTCCCCGGACTTGATTGCGTTCCCCCTGTCCAACTTGCTATTCCTCCTGTTTGCTGGGTTGATGAGTAAGAATTCCTGGAAGTAAAAAACGGTGTCTCTGGAGAATTATAATCTCCGTCCGGCAATGCCGCAACATCCCTTATTACATCAAATCCTCCGGTATTCGGTCCCCCTGGCTCTCCCCCATATTGCGCAGGTGGCACATAGGAACCATAGCTTGGTGTTGTAACGGTTCTGTTATAACTATACATCCTCACACTTGTTCCTCCAAATGGCATACCCACTATTAAGAATGTGTCCCTTGTCATTCCTCCACCCATTATATAAGTCCCGTATCCTGCCCCGAAAACATTGAAACCAAACTTCTCAACTAGATTTGTATCCTTGTTAGTATAGCGATATACTGATGCAACCGTATTAGGCGGAAAATGTGGATACGGAATTGAATTAACCACAAACACACTGTTCCCGATTGTTGCTATACCTCTTATCGCTCCTACAAAACCGAGTAGTGAATCTGAATCACCGTTTTCATCGTAATCAATGAACTTGGTTAATTCTGTAGCATTGGAATCAGCATAAAATACCGCATTCCTCCCGCTTACGGATAAAACCTTTGACGACACCACCCATACATTCCCCCCTTCATCAACACTTATTAAGTACGGGGATACATGCCCGGTATCTGCTACAGGAAATTTTACTTCCCCCACATATTGCCATGAGGGTTCCTGAGCAAAAAGCAGTCCGGAAAAAATAACCAGACTGAATATTACTGCTGTAATTTTTGTTTTCATCTATACCTCTTCCAATTAGTTAATTTGTAAATATCATTAATATTAAAAATACATAAAAAAACCGTCTTCTCAAATACAAAATTTTAACAGGTTTCGTTTTTTAAAAAAACACTTTCCCGGTTTCAATATCATAGAAAGCAGTTACTATCTTGATACTGCCTGAATCTACAAGCTCCTTAATAATGGGACTTTTGTTCAGTATATCCGTAACCGTGTTTTGCATACTCAGTTTTGCAGTCTCCTCAACCAGGTCACTTCTGCTTCTGTCTTCAGGAATAAAGGGCTTTATCTGATTTAACAACTGGGTTAGATTTCCTGCATCTGCCTCCTTAATAGCTCCTTTTACGGCACCACAATGGCTGTGCCCCATTACCACTATTAGTTTCGCAGTCGAGAATTTTACTGCATATTCCATACTTCCGAGTACATTTTCATCCTCAATATTCCCGGCATTTCTCACCACAAAGATCTTTCCAATCCCCTGATCAAAAAGTATCTCAGGAGGAACTCGCGAGTCCATACATGTTAGAATAACCGAATGAGGCTTCTGCTCTTCCTTTGTTTTTTCGATTTGCTCAGCATAATTGGTGTTCGCTAATTTGCCCGCAAGAAATCTTTCATTTCCCCTTTTAAGTTCATCAATAGCTCCATCCGACGTGACTATTTCTCTTTCCTCGCTTTTCCCCTCCCCCTCATTCTTTAGTTCCTCGCTGCAGGAATATATCAAAAACATTAAAACTAATAATACTGGGAGATATTTTATTGTCTTCATATTTGACCTCGTTTATTCGTATATTACTCTTACATTTTCGCTGTTAAGTCGTTTTTTAAGCCAGTTACTCACTTTAATCCTGTCGCCGCTTCCAAGTCCTCCCTTTAGTGATATCACAACAACTATGCTCTTTAAAGGTTCAGATTCCGGATCTCTGAAAAAATGAGTGTCTGAATATCCGCAACCGGTAACCTGTGGATATAAACTCTTTAACTCACTTAATAGCACCTTCCCAAAATCCTTTTGCTTTCTTACACTGTCGACCTTAGCTTGGTTTATGCCCAAAGCAGTATTTAAACTATTAATTTTCTCCCGTAATTTATTTACTTCATTCGTCTTCTCATCCAGACTCGAAAATGAAATTCCCTGCTCTATTATCACCTGTGCATCCTGTAATCCAAAATCACCGGTCTTTTTAACAATTGACTTGTTTTGTTCGGTGGTCAATTGGTTTCCACCGTAAACTAATAGAATTTTTTCTTTCTTCGGGTCAATTTCACTCTTTAGTAAATAATTTCCCTCAAAAAGACTTACATTCGAAATATACTGACTTGCGCTTTGTGTGAATTTTTCCTGTTGAATTAATTGATAACCAAAATAAATGCTCGGCAATACTACAATGGCAATAACCACTGATATCATCTTGTTGATCTTATTCTTCTTTGCCTCTTCAATTGCACTTCTGATCGGAAACTTTAATAATTGCGAAATCCACAAAGAAGCAAGCGCAATAAAAATTGTATTTATCGTGAATAAATAAATAGCACCGAAAAAATAGCTTACCTGCCCTGTCGCTATACCATAACCTGCCGTGCAAAGCGGTGGCATCAATGCCGTTGCGATTGCAACCCCTGGGATCACGTTCCCCTTTTGTTTGCTGCTGATTGCTACTATTCCTGCAAGTCCGCCAAATAATGCAATCAATACATCATATATAGTTGGACTCGTCCGGGCAAGCAACTCGGAATGCGCCGTGGATATTGGACTTAATGCAAAATAAGCAGTTGATGCAGTCAAACTCGCGACCACAGCAAAAGAATAATTCTTTACTGACAGCCTGAACAATTCCCAGTCATAAATTGCAATCCCGTACCCCATTCCATTGATTGGTCCCATCAATGGCGAAATGAGCATCGCTCCTATTATTACTGCGGTAGAATTCATATTAAGTCCCACAGAAGCTACCACAATAGCAAATATAAGTATCCAGAGATTGGTCCCCTTAAAAACCACCCCCTTCTTTATCTCCTCATGGATCGAATCGAAATTCTCCAGTTCCGTATCGAGATTAAAAAAATGAATAACCTTCCTGAAAGCTAACGATGATTTCATAATGTTCCATTAAAGAATAAGTTCAAAAATATAAAATAAGCAATAAACCTAATATTAGAAAGCCAAAAAGTTCTCAAATCTTTGAACTGATTTAATTCATTCTGTTTAAGAAAGTACATTTCTTATACTGGTTCGCTGATGATGTGTAGACTTGACTTCATAATTCTGCGACTCTAACTTGGTTTCACTTCTGCAAGACTTTGCCTAAATCTTTTTAGGGTGTTTTTTTGAATAATATCGCTGGCAAAAGAAATGGAATACGCCAGAATTGCATTAATACCTAATTTTACCACTGGGAATCCGCCTGATAACTTATCAACTTCTACTCCTACAAAAAGAAGAATAAACTCAAAAAACAAAAGAAATGATAAAACTAAAAGTGTTTCAAGAATTCTCTGATTGACTTTGATCTTAAAAGCAAAAAATAACGCAATGAAAAACAGAAGTATCAGGGAAATGCCAATATAGTACTGCATATTAATTACCATTGTTAGCTTTATTCTCTCTATTTCTTGAGCTTGCCTTTCTTCATCTAGTTTCTTCTCAATTTCATATTTAGTTTCTATACGTCCTGTTTCTTGAACTTTTTCATATGTTAAAATCTGTGCTTTGGTTTCAGAAGCCAGTTTATAATACTCTAATGATTTTTTGTAGTTGTTAATCTTAAAGTAAATTTCAGATAACAAAAACGCTGCTTCCTCAATATCGCTGTTAAGTTCGTATTCCTCCGCTGTTTTTAGGGATTTCAGCGAATGCTTCAGTGCCATTTCAAAATTTTTCATCTCAAAATAACACCGCGCTATATTATTATTACCTATCGCTATCCCCTCTATATCATCTATTCTTCTGGAAATTTTCAGTGCATTGATATGGTACTTCAGTGCTTCTTTATAGTTTTTTAACTCAAAAAAAACCTCGCCTATGTTTGCTAAAGCTTGAGAAATGCCCAAAGAGTCTCCTAAATCATTGCTCAGATTAAGTGTTGACATAAAATATGTCTGAGCTTTGCTAAGTTCCTTTTTGGATAAATACGTAACCCCTATGTTTGTAAATAGTTCAACTTTTTTTCTTTCATTTAATACGCCTAAAAGTTTTTCCGCTTGCAAAAAAAAGTCAAGGGCTTTATCAAGCTCCTTCTGATTATAATACGAGATTGCTATATTAATCAGTGTTTCGGCTATGTCATTCTTCTCCCCAAGTTGTGTTCTAACTGTTAGAGCTTGCCTCTGATACTTAATCGCCTCCGGATAGTTCCCCTGGAAATCAAAATCAACTCCGATATTCTGCAGTGCTTGCGCATAAGTTCTTAAGTCATTTATTTCTTTACTTATTATTTCACACTTCGAATAATTCTCAAAAGCCTTAGCGTATCGAAACGTAGTTGAATAATAACGCCCTATATTTAGATAGCCTAACCCCATTCCCTTCTTATATCGCAGCTCCTTCGAAAGCTTAACAGCTTTGCTGCCGTATACCAAACCCATACTGTCTTGTACTTCACTATACCTCTGACTTAGTTCAATCAAAATCATGATTTTGGCTTTGTCTTTGGCATTTGGAAGAAGCAATAAAAGGCTGTCTGTCTCTTCAAAACTTTTAGGAAAAAGAATACTGGTAAAACAAAATAAAAGTAATAGCAATAAGAGCATCTTTTTTGTTTTATGTCTCTCACTATAACCGGAATTAAATATCATCTGCACACTCCAAACTTAGTATTACTGTCAGAATTAATTTCCCTTTAATCTGTAGGAATAAATCCACTTAAGTTAATTTTTATGAAATCACTTTACCAGTGCCATCTTTTTAGTCTCCGAAAAACCTGATGAGGTTAGCTGATAAAAATATATCCCCGATGATAACTTCGTTGCATCCCATCTTATTTCATGATTACCTTCCTCTTTTCGCCCGCTGAACAATACCTCTATTTCATTCCCTAATATATCATATACTTTCAGTGTAATTATTGATGATGTGTTGTTCCCGGATCGGGGGACTGAAAACCTCACTACTGTCACCGGATTGAAAGGATTCGGATAATTCTGGTATAATGCAAACTTATCCGGCACACTGTTATTCTCTTCTTCAACCACCGATGTTATCCCTGTTAACTGCAGCAACCTGAATTTCGTCTCATCAATTCCCTCCCCCACCTCGCTCTGTTCATACCGTAAAGATAACCTGAAATTAAGTAATCCCTTGTTTGATTTGCTCCCCCCCGCATATACTCTTCTTACCCTGGGCTTTGCAACTCCGCTGTCTCCCGGTTCCCCTATCCCCCATACTCCGAATTCATCAACTGCATCCCCGGTTATTATATTTCTTAATGTATCTATTGTACTCGGTATCACCCTTATTATGTTTCCGAAGTTGTAACTGTTCGTATCCGGGTAATTCGTCATCGTTATATAATCCGGAAATGTGCTTCCACTCTTAAACCTTACATATGTGTCCCTGCTCTCAAACTGATAGCTGTTCACCGTATCCGCCTCAACCATCCTCTTTATTGTTCCCTTACTGATTATTCCTCCGTCTCCGGTTATTCCCTGCGCAAACCTGCTGTCTATACTCAATGTATCGTTGTTCCTCAATTTGATATTTCCATAGTTGGTTATCAGTTGGCTTTGTACATTTACATTTCCAACGCTGCTGATTGAGGAGGCTGTGTCTGCCTCCATCTTATAAAAGTTTTTCGAGAATACTCCGTCTCCTTTAAACTGTACATTTGAAAAACCCGGGACAAATCCTTTATCGTTAAACGTCCCGGGAGTGATTATCCAGTTCCCCCCAACAGTAATTGTTGTAGCAGATGGAAGTCGTACTTCAAGTGTTCCTGAAATCTGAACATCTGCTAATATCTGTAGTTTGGCTAAACCTTCGGTTATCGTTAATTTTCCCCCGCTCAGTATGTTCAGGGAAGCTATTGTGATTTGTTGTTGTGGTTCATATATAACCGGATCTCTTAAGGAGGATCCTATTATTACACTATCCCCGGGGAGAGGTACCCCCACCGGGTTCCAGTTGTTTGCATTATTCCAGCTCGAATCCTGCCCCCCCGTCCATGTCCATACTTTGGGATTTAATGGTGTTAACGCAGAGACCAAAACCGTTTCTCCGTATCCGCAAGCATACAAAATGGTACTGTTTCCATATGAAATGCTGCCTATTGAGTTCAGAGTATTCCGTGTTCCTATTTCCTGTCTATGCCATGAACTTCCTCCGTCCGTGGTTTTCAGAATTTGTGAGTCCCACGAATACTCTAAACTGGTTATCACCCATCCAATATCCTTGCTTATAAACTCAACAGAAATGGGAGTCACCTCCCCCATATCCTGAATTATCCAGTCTATTCCACCGTTTGTTGTTTTTAATATAATTTGATTTCCGGTTATCCATCCGGTTAAATTATCAATAAAGTCGGTATTCTTCAAGGCGTGTTCAGGAGTTCCGCTTTGTTGAGAAAACCAGTACAGACCTCCATCTGTTGTTTTGAATATTTTTCCTTCAGTTCCTGTAATCCAACCGGTGTCTTTTCCGGTGAAATTGATTGAATAAAGGAGACTATTAGTAAATCCTGTTTCTTGTGTCCAATTTACTCCGCCATCAATGGTTTTTAGCAAAATTCCATTGCTTCCCACTATAAATCCTTTGCAACTATCTGTGAAATAAACAGAATATAAACCTTCATCTGTCCCGCTTGATTGAACAAACCAGTTCGCTCCTCCATCTGTACTCCTTAGTATTCTACCCGGATAACCCACTGCTATCCGGTTTTGGTCAGTTTGAATTGAAATATCCTTTAAAGACGAAAGATGCATAGTGTCAACAAATTGACTAAACCAGCTAATCCCTCCGTTGGTAGTTGCAAAAATTCCGGGAGGATATTCTGAAAGCATTGCGCCTAAATTTTGATCATAAAATACTATTTCATGGAATTCTCGAAATTCCCCCCCAGACATTCTCTTCCAGTCTATCCCCCCATTTGTTGTTTTTAATACAGTTCCATAACTTCCGGCTATTAAATAATTATTTGAATCAACTAATGAAACCCCGGTAAGTGCTAAGTCAGATAGAGTATCACTAATTTCAAACCAGGTTATTCCACTGTCAGTGGTTTTAAGGATTGAATTCACTCCTACAGCTACTCCATTATTCGAATCAAAAAATGATACTTTACTTAGACCTCCGCTTGTAATTTGTGTTGTCCAGGTTATACCCCCATCGCTGGTTTTATAAACGACACCATTTATGAAATTCGTGGAACCTACAATTATCCAACTATTAGAATCAAAACAATGTACACCCTCAACGCGAAAATTGGTGTAAGGAACTGGACATGGCAGCTCACCCCATTGCCAAGTTTCACCGCCATCAGTTGTCTTTTCAAAAGAAGTATGATCAATCACAACTCCGTTACTCGGATCACTAAAATGTACGTCCCAACACACATCTAAATATGTTAATATTGTATCGCTTAGTTTCTGCCAAGTATTGCCTCCATCAGAAGTTTTAAAAACCCCATTTCCAACAACCCAACCTTTATCATGATCAATAAAGAAAATTTTAGTTATTTGACCTTCAGGATTCCTGAATTGAGTATTCCAGGTTCCTCCTCCGTTAGTAGTTTTTAGTATTGTACCATAATAACCACAAACCCATCCTGTATCCGGATTAATAAATTTAATAGCATTAAGCGAATTCCCTTGAGGAAGTGGACTAAGCCACCCCCAACTTGTCTGTCCCCACACCCTTCCGCTCGCATCCGTAAACACTTCATCCGGACTTATCTTGCTTTTTTCAATTAATTGGTTAATTCTGGATTCTGAAGGGGAAATTGTATGTGTCTGAGATGACACCTGTGGAATGTAAATGAGAAGAATGACAAATGCTATTAGTTTCTTGCTTACCATAACTGCTCCGCCAATAATTTGCTCCGGATTTTATTTGTAATCAGACTCGGAATTCTGTTATTTCTGATTAGTTCGGAATCTGATTTAATTCACAAACACAATTACAAAATAAATATTATGACCATATTATCAAAGAAAAAACTAAAAAAATCAGCTCCCCTGAAGCAATTTAATTTACGAATCCGAAACATGCTGATCAAATAAAATCCTGTTCCCGTCCGGATCTGTCACGAAAAAACTCCCCCCGCCCGTCTTCGTCTCCTCACTCTCCATTTCAATTCTTATCCCTTTTCCTCTTAATTCTTCCTTAATATCCTTTACCCCCTTAAACGATTCCAGCGTATTGCATTTTTGATCCCAGCCCGGATTGAATGTTATTAAGTTACTCTCTAACATTCCTTCAAACAATCCAATCACGTGATCCCCGCTCCTCATTATCAGCCATTTTTGCGTTTCCTCCCCTCCCGAAACCTCAAATCCCAGTTTCTCATAAAATTCCTTTGACACTACGATATCCTTCACTTTCAGACTTACTGATAAAGCGCCCAGTTCTGTATTTATACTGCTGTTAATCTTATCAGATACCTCTTTTCCATGCTCAATCCCGAACAAATTATAAGGTTGTTTCTTAAAACTTTCATTGAGCAGTAGCACACTCAAAACTATATAAACAATAAATCCTGCAACAATAAGAAGCTGAGGCAATGATGTCTTCTGTATATCATGCCTTGATTTAATGTCACAAACCTCCCCCGGGCAATACTGTGCTTTCTCCCTGTATATCCATTGATAAAACTTGCAACCTATGCAAATCCCGAATGCCGATTCAAAAAATAAAAAAATTAAACATACCATGCAAATCAATCCGGTCACCGGTCCCTGCGCATTGAAAATTATCAGGTGCACTAGCATTATAACTCCCAGTGCAACCCCGATTATCCACGCAAATTTCTTCTGCTTTGCCCCTACATACTCCGGCGTCTGCTTCCTTACAATCAGCCTTCCGATTATCAGAACTGGCGAGAACCTTGGATTGATTATCACCCGAATGAGCATATCAAAAAGAAATATTAAAATTGCATACTTAAGCAAAGTAAAATCCCCTTTCGACGCCGCCTGATTTATTGCTACAAACATCAGTACAAATAAAATTCCTGCACCTGCTCTTATTTCCCTTTCATTCAGCACCGGAATCTCATATCCCTTTACATCCTCTCCAAATTTAACAATCTTACTCATAAATTAAAACTCTTCCTTAAATAATAGAATCTTATAATTAATTATATTTAACAATTACATAACCTTTTTCTCTGCCCATAAGTTCTTAAGCAACGAAACACACAATATCTTCTTAATTTGATTTGAAAATTACTAATTATTCCAAAGTCACACAACAAAATTTATTATTTCGGTTAATTTCAAATGAAAACTTTAATTTTGATTTATAGGAAAATAAAGATTTGGAATTTTGGTTTTTACTTTTCTCCGATAAGTCGGAACTTCGAGCCTTTCCGCCACAGTTGATTACGGCCTTTACCTGAAATCGCGTTTATGAGCCATCCTTCACCTTGAATAATTTTGTTGGCAATTATTATAAGCAAGCGGATTTGCATTTTCTCTGTGAGAATCTGGCTTTTTAATAATCTGTGGTAATCCGTGGTTATGTTTTTCACCACAGATTCGCACCCCGCTTCACGGGGCAGGCAGATTACACACAGATGTCCACAGATTAATATTTTAAAACTTGGCTTCGACGGGTCGGTCCGCCGCAGCAGGGTGTTGCAGTGAGTTCTTTCCTTCACAATGATTGTTTTTACTTGGCGTACTTTGCGAAAAACTTTGCGTACTTAGCGTTTAAGAGTTGATTTTCGCTTAGAATACTCACTTGCAGCTTAGAAAATTTCAGAAATTTATGATTTAGTAAAATACTCTTTTTTCACTGCAATACCCTGTACTCAAAATATTAATCCCACATTATCCTAAAACCGTGGTAAAGCCGTGGTAAAGCCGTGCTAAACCCGTCCTAAAGCCATGCTAAAAACATGCAAATATCCTTGTGAATTACATTTAAACTTATTATTATTGTTTTACTGATTTATAAAAACTTAAGGAAACGACAATGGCGATTCTAAAAAGCAGTGTTCATGGCAAAATCTCCGGAAAAATAGGCAACAATGTCTATCGAATAGTAAAAAACCGTGTTATAATTGCAACCACTCCCGCGGCTTATACCACCAGTTATTCCCCCAATGCTGTTAAATCAAGAAATATCCTAACCTCATATTCTAAATTCTCTTCCCAGGTTAACAAAATCCTTTCTCTCTCTGCAATCTGGGATAATACCGATTTGTCGGGCGACTCCCCATACAAAAAGATCCTAAACTTTAACAAAAATTTCCTGAAAAACGAATTCCTTTCCCCCTTAAACTCCATAGCTCCAAGGACTCTCACAAATCCCGTAAAATCCATCACCTTCTCATCCGGTAAACTCGCCACCACCCTCGAAGATAACGTCTTTTCCCCTAATTCCTCCGATTTTACCCTGCATACCGTCGTCGCTCTTATCAAACCAAAGAGCAAAAAAGTCCCATTTCTCCTTCTAACCACCTCCTTTGAACCTGTTCCTGTCAACACATTTAATCTGGTAATCTCCCTTGACAAAAAATTCGCTCGTCAGACTTCCGATTACGCTCAGATGATAGCCTATCCCTGCCTCACATTTACTCGCGATGGCATTGATGCCTGGCTCTGTGATCTCGCCTTTCCCTTCGACTTGTCATAGGGCTGATTTATCGATTCCTCTCTCCGCATCTGAACGAATTTTTCCCTCCCCCCCCGGATTCCTCCGCTTCGGCATAATTCTGCCCATTACAAACTGAATGCTGACCTCTTTTGACTGATTTTTCCCCTCACATTATTAAAAAAACATTTGCAATATTCCTTAATTTCTCATATTTTTGTACTGCTGATTGTATATTGTATACAGTATACAGAGCTAATTTACTTGTTTAACTTAAGGATTTTATGAATCTTGAATTAAATGCAGACGACCTTAAACCCCTTAGAGAGAAGATTTCAACTTCCATCAGGGACCTCATTATCGAGGGGAAACTTAAACCGGGAGAGCGACTTACTGAACCTGAAATGTCCTCCTCCCTTGGTATTAGCCGCACTCCTTTGCGCGAAGCTTTCCTCCAGCTCGAGTCCGAGGGCTTTGTTCTTGTCCAGCCACGCAGAGGCGCAATCGTTTCCGGAATCAACCTCCGGGATGCCGAGGAAACTTATACCATTAAATCCTCCCTCGAGGCACTTGCTACTAAACTCGCTTGCTCTTTTATCACTGATGATATCCTCGATTTCCTCCTCCGCTTAAATGCTCAGATGGAAAAAATCAGCACAAGCGAAAATAAAAACTACCGCCGCTTCCTCGATCTTAATGCTAAATTCCACCAGTCACTTATTGAATTCTCACGAAATCAGAAGTTGATTAAACTCATTACCACTCTCCGTAATCAGACCCTGCGCTATAATTATATCTACTTGTCCCTCCTCTCCCACCTCGATGAGTCGGTAAATGAACACTATGAAATATTAAAAGCATTGAAGAATCGCGATGCCGAATCCGTGGAAATCCTTATTAAAAAGCACGGCGAGAATGCACGCGTCGCATTATTCGAATTCTTGAAGAATAACTCCAACTTACCAAAGGAATCCCATGAATAAAATTAAAGTCGCTATTGTCGGTTTTGGAAATGTCGGCGCTATGGCCCTCGAATCCGTTATTAATGAACCCGATATGGAATTCGTTGGTGTGGTGGATACAGCCGGAAAAGTTTGCATTACTTCCAGAATTAATCCCGGAAGATGCAACTGCGATGACCCAAAAATCCCAACCTATCAGTCCCTTAAGGAAATTCCTCACGTGGATGTCGCTCTCATCTGTTCCCCCTCCAGAAAAGTTAAAGAAATCGCTACAGGTATCCTCGAACTTGGTATTAACACTGTGGATAGTTTCGATATTCACTCCGAAATCATAAACTTGAGAAATTCTCTCGATACCGTCGCAAAAGCCAATGGTAAAGTCTCCATTATTTCCGCCGGTTGGGACCCCGGCATAAACTCTGTTATGCGCGCTTGGTTCCTTGCTATGGCTCCTAAGGGAATCACTTACACTAACTACGGGCCCGGAATGTCCATGGGGCACACTGTCGCTGTTAAAGCCATTGAAGGTGTTAAAAATGCACTGTCAATCACTGTTCCTGCAGGTATGGGAATTCACAGACGCATGGTTTACGTGGAACTTCAACCGGATGTCGATTTCAAAACCATTGAACAAAGAATCAAACAGGATCCTTACTTCGTGAAGGATAAAACCTACGTATTTCAGGTCCCCGATGTTAATGCCCTTATTGATGTCGGTCATGGCGTACTTATGGAACGCAACGGAGTTTCTGGCTCTACTCATAACCAGCGCCTCAGGTTCGAACTTAGAATTAATAACCCCGCTCTTACTGCTCAGGTTATGGTCTCCGCTGCCCGCGCTACCATGAAACAAAATCCCGGTTGCTATACCATGATTGAAGTCCCCGTAATTGACTTCCTCAATGGCGATGTTGAAAACTTTGTAAAGAATCTGGTGTGATAATGTCTGATCCTTACGCAAGAAAATTAGTCGGACACTCATTTTATCACAGTAAAGTGGATATTAAGTGCAATACACTCGTGGTGCTCGATGGCACACTTGAAAACAGAGGACTCAACATGATTCAGCCGATATCACGCGCTTTCCCCAAATATGCAATAATTGAACTTATCGGCACCGATGACCCCCTCGCCGCACCCGGCGCTAAAGTCGATAATATCTGCTATATCGGATTTCTGGAACTCAAGAACAGCGGAGTTCTCCTCACTGGCGATGAGGTCATCTGGAATGGCAAAAAGATTGGTACAATCGCCGGTTACGACGATACACATATGCCGAATCACCAGAACACTATCGTCCTTATGGATAAAAGAATATCGGGCAAGGACCTTGGAATTAAAATAAACGATGAAATTATTATTAAAGGATTTACTAAATAATTTATAATTAATATACATATATATAATAATAAAAGAAAGTGAGTATAATTTAATGGCAAAACCTGAATTCAAATTTCAGATGTATAAACGCCTTCAGCAGCGCACCCCCCAAATCTACGCTGAGGCAAAAAAAGCAGCAGAATCTCTTAACATCCCCGCAGAATTAAAAGGCGCATTCGGTCTTACCGGAGCTATATCCGGTTGCCCTTCCCCCCTTAGGGATGATGTCGAACATGCTATGGCGGTTGAATCTAAAAAAGTTGTTCCCCTTGCTGTTTACGTTGATCAGATTAGAGAAGAAATTAAAGGTTTTTATGGAGACGATTATGATGCTGCTCCCGTAAATACCTGCGAAGGTGGTCTCTGGGTTTCTTTCGACTCTTTGATGACTCCCCCTGCTCTTGGTCGTGGCGATAACTTCCGCGCCCGCTATATCGCCCCTCTCGAACGTCACCTTCACCATCAGGGCGGCTACGGCAGGCCTTTCCCCCCTAAATACAAAGACATTCTCGCCGATAGAGGCACAACTGCCGGTGAACTTGGTTTCTACGGTAAAAGACAAAATAACTTCGACACTGTCTTCGTTCCTATGGTTGGTGCTGAATATCCCGTTCACGGTATTAACTACCATCCGGTCCCTTTAATGAAAAACATTAAAGTAAAAGAATCTTTGGAAGCTATTGAAGCTAACGCAAAGATTCACCAGACTCTCCTTACCGGTTTTGCTTCTCTCGGTTATGATACTACCGGTTATGGCTACGGCGCTAAGGATAAGGACGGAACCCCCCTTCTTTCAAAGGGTATCGCTCAGATAGCTAAAAAATATAATGTCCCCTACTTAATTGATAACGCTTGGGGCATTCCTTTCATCGGCACAAATATTAAAAACGTAGGCGCTGATGTTATGATATATAGTATGGATAAAGCTACCGGCTCTTCTACCAGTGCTCTTATCATTGGTAAGGAAGATGTCCTCGTTAATATCCGCCGCTCCCTTGGATACCATGGTCAAAGATATGGCACTACCGCTTCTTACGGAAAAGCTGCTTATGTAACTTTGGATCCGGGTAAGGAAGGTCTAGTTGGTCAGCTCGCTGCTCTCAGAGCCATTAGAAAAAATGAGATGCTCCTTAAAAAACCGGTTGATGATCTTTACAATATCGTCGTTGATGAATTCAGCAAAATTGACTCAAGACTGAAACCATTCTTCCAGTTCGAAAAAAGTTATAACTGCGGCACAGTTGAAATCAACTACGAAAAAAGCTGGGAAAACGGTCAGCTCGGTATCCCTGTCTTCTCAATCGAAGATATGTACTCTGGCTCAAACCTCTTCCAGGACGGTTGCTCACAGATGGGCATTATCCCGACTATAGCTTATGATGCTAACATCTTTATCTCCCCGGGACTTGGAACTACTGATAGTAATGGTCAGATAATTGAAGAAAGAATGAGAATGGCTGTTCGCGGTCTCGTTATGCTTATCGAGATTGTCTGCAATCATTCAGGTATGTTTGAATAATCTTAATTAGTGTTATCGGAATGTTCCCTTTTGAACATTCCACTGGGTTGCAGGACTTATCACCTCCTGCAACCCGTTTTTTTATAACTAAATTATTTTTGCCTTATGAAAAGAGCTTTAGATTCCGTAATGGATGCAATCGATATCGAGACTTATCTCGTTTGTGCTGACCCCCTCGAAGGGAAAAAGCTTGCTATGCAGCTCGGCACTGAACTTAACCTTGGCGAAATTGATATTATGTACGAGGAATTCGATGGATATGGTATGCGCGTCCGCCTTCGCAAATATATTTATAAACCTGGTAACAACTACCTCTACCTCGAAAATATTGCGCCGGAAAAGGAAGGTGACCTGTGAAAAAAATCCTTTGCGTACCGTTCGATCCCGTCCATGATGTCGGCATTAAAATAATCAAGGCTGAACTCGATAAATATGGACACGATACTAAATTGCTCTCTCCCGACCTTACCCCCGAAGCTATTGTGAAAATTGCCGCTTCCGATAAGTTCGATTTTATTCTCGTAAGCCGCACTCTTGGATATGGTGTGGCTGAACTTCTTGCCCGTTTCGTGGACCTCCTCGATGCAGCCGGCGTTAGGGAAACTTCTAAAATAGTTATCGGTGGTAAACCAATTACTCCCGAACTCGCCGCTGAACTTGGCTTCGATAAGGGCTTCGGTGCTAATTCCTCTATGGAAGAAATCGTTGCCTACATCGAAGGCAGGGAAATTACTCTCTCCGGACAAGGTCTGAATAGAACTAAAAAGGACATCGCTTCAAAATACGATTACTCCTTTAATAACCTCGAAATTGAAGCTCTCCTCGGTAGTATCGCGGATAAATTAATTGACTGGGCAAAAACAAAATCATCCCCCGGAATCCAAAGGGCAGTTATTCGTGAAAAGATTTTTAATGCAACGGATCAGACTGAAAAAGATTCTCTCCTTAAAGAATATTACGCTCTTTGCGACACCGAAATCATTAATGCAAACACTCGGGGTAAGTTTATCAAGGGTGTTAGGAAAGTTACCGGAAAAGAACTCGAAAACCTGGCAAACTTTATTAAACACAGAAAACCGGTCGATCCCGTTAAAATTCAGCATGCCGATAATCATCCCCTCGTTTTCAAATTCCTCGGTAGTGGTTGTCCGATTATGGATATTACTCATGCAAAAGTTTGCGAACGCTACGGTATAGATGGCTTCCTTGTTATTAATCCCTCCTGGGAAGCCCGTTTCGAAGGCCTGATTGAAGGTTGCCTCACCCACGAAAACGACGGTACAATTACTTCATTTGACAATATTAAATTGCTTAGGGATTCTCTTGATTCCAGCACTCTCTTAACAGTTCGTGCTCATCGGGGTCTCAATACTCCTGAAACAATTCTTCTTGCTGGGCTTGCAGGCGCCGACCTTGCGAAAATTAACCTCGTTTATGGTTCACTCGGCGCTGGCACTGATCCTGTCAGATTGGCTGTGGACGGTCTTTACGCTATTCAGCTTGCTGCCCGTTTTAATATGCCCTTCGATATTCCCGGAAATGATGAACTTAGTGGCGTCCCGGCTTGGAAAAGTCTTGCGGGTTTACTTATCAATGTTATGATTGGTAAAAAACTTGGTGCCAAACCAATTCTTAAACCTCTCTTCTGTTATGGTCCCCACATCGTCATAAACGGCTTGATGAAACAAAATTATATTGACTATAATACAGCAAAAATTCTGGCTCTTAGAAGTATTGTTAACTCACCAATATGGCCTGGTGAACCTATTGCTTTTATGACTCAGTCCGAGGAACGTGTCCAGTCCGCCAACGCAAACTCTTACCATGCGGCTTTGGCAGCAGGTCTTGGTGTCGATGTTATTACCGTCGCCTCAACGGATGAGGCTTATTCTCGCGGTCCTATCTGCGTCACCTCACGGATTGATACAATCCGGGCTATTACTGATGCTTATAAATTTGTAGGTAATGCTTCTTTTAAACCTACTCCTCGGGCAGAAGAATTTACAAAAATGCTTATTGATAAAATTACTGAGGTCCTGACTGCTGTGGAAGCAAGAGACAACCTCCCCGGGGCAATCTACGATGGTCTCCTCGGTAATCAGGAGGATGGTGCTTATCCGGGAACTTTTGGCGCAGGAACTGTGAATTGATGAAATCGGTTGGTATTATAGGTACGGCAAAGAATACGGGTAAGACTACTACCTTGTCCGCACTACTCCGGTCCCTTAAAAACCGTAAGATAGCTGTTACCGGCATCGGGTATGATGGTGAGGAAATTGATAACATCACAATGCTCCCAAAACCTCGCCTCTACTTTGAAAAGGGCATTATCGTTGCTACCGCTGCCAAATGTATTCTCAATGCTGAGGTTGAATATAAAATCTTGAAAAAAACTTCAATCCCCACTCCTCTCGGTAACGTCTTTCTCGTCGAAATTACAAAACCCGGACTCGTTGTGATTGCCGGCCCTAACCGTGTCTCTCACTTAAAAGAATTGATGAAACTTATTGCTGGACTCGGAATAGATCTCCTTCTCGTAGATGGCTCTCTTAACCGCATTTCCCCTATGTATCTTCTTGACGAATTGATATTTACAACTGGCGGATCAAAAAATACCGATATTAAGATCCTTACTGATGAAATGGTGACTGTTGAGAAAATTTTCTCTCTCCCCTCGGCAGCTATCAGCCCCGATTCTGTTTCCTCAATTTCCTTTGTTTCCGGTTCAGACTTTATCCCCTGCGATCTCGCAACTTTTATTGATGACGATGACCTCGGTATATTAAAGAAATGTATCCCTGATAGATGTGAAAAAATCATTATCCCCCTCTTCTTTTCAAAATATGCTTTGACTGGTCTGGTTCAATTTCTTAAATCCCGGAGATCTTCTGTAGCGGTTAACGAGATAGTTCTTCTTTCACCTGTTCACCTTCTTCTCTCTTCTGATTTTTTGCGGTTGGACTCATTGCTTCGTCTCTTAAGTAACTCGGGAATTAAATTTTCTTATGTATTTACTCCTCGGCTCAAGGCAATTACTATTAATCCCTTTTTTCCTAAATTGTATAATTATCACTTTGTTGCCGGGTACCTTGATAAGGATGAGTTTTTAAGATCAATGAAGGGTAAACTCTCCATTGACGTTTTCAATGTAAAAGAACGGTTCGATTTTGACTTTTAATGTTTTCTCGGGGGTTGATACTTAACCCCCCTCATTGCTTTGGCTGCTTCCGGACATCGTTTTGAAAGTAACGTGCTGAGTGTTTTTATATCTTCCGGCTTTACTCTCGTTCTTGAAACTATAGAGAGATTAATCTTTGTCCGGTTTATTATTTTACTGCTTTTTAGGTTTTTCAAATCTTCAAGCATAAAATCATTTGGGTTTATTATCTCGAAATTCAGTCCTTTTTCAGTAAGATATTTCTCAAAAAGATGAAAACTGAATTCGTAGTGTGTGCAGCATAATGCGAGATATATCTCATCGTTCTTTGAAAGTTTATTTGTAATTTCTCCCAGGCAGTAATCAATCATTCGGGATACAACCTCGGAATCAGGATCGTTCTGGATTTCACTCTCTAGCTGATAGCATGGGATACTTATCATTCTTTCAGGTTCAATTCCCAAACTAATTAGCTTGTTTTTGTGAGAATTACTTCCGATTGTTGTTGGCGTACCGATTATTATCACTCTGGAATTTTTATTCGCCCTTAATCCCTCGGATATTAATCTTACACCTGTGTCAACTATCCCTTTCACCGGTAGCGATGTAACTCTCTTGTTCGTGCTGTTTTCATATACAACCGATAGTGTGTTGCAGGCTACCAGAATACTGTTAGGTGAATAAAGGTCGCTTATTTCTTCCAGAACTATGTCGAAAATACGGACTTTTTCCTGCATTGATTCAAGTTGATTGTATCCATACTCCTCGCTTGGTAGAGCATTATAAAATATTAGATCAACTTCATTATAGATTTTTATTTCTCCGAGCAGTTTATAGGCGTTCACTAATACGTTTAGTCCGCCAAAACCTGAGTCGGTTACTACTATTACGGCTTTTTCGTTCTTTGTTTTCATAACTATTTTTTAGGTTTTATCAAATATACTTATTCATATTCGTTAAAAAAAGGAAATCTCATTGCTAAATTCATTAATTGCACTACTTGACTCTGTTTATCCGTCATTCAAAGAAAATTCTTTGACCGATAAATCTTTTAAACATAAGGACATTGTCCCATTGATTGAAAAGATGGCTTTTCTGTCCAGGATTCCGGTTGGTGAATCCGTGGAAAAACGGAAAATATACTCCCTTACTCATTCCGGAGGAACTGTTAGAATTCTTCTCTGGTCACAGATGCATGGGGATGAAGCTTGTGCCACCGCAGCTTTTTTTGATGTTATCAATTTCCTATCGGGTAGAAAAACGCTGTTGTTTTATCCCTTGCTTAATAGAGTCAGAGAAACTATCCTCAGTGCACTCTCGATCAGATTTATTCCAATGCTCAATCCTGACGGCGCTGAAAGAGGTACCCGCGAAAATGCCCTCGGTATTGACTTGAATCGCGACGCTATTTCCCTTTTATCTCCTGAATCTCTGATTCTTAAAAATTCTGTAGTGGAATTTAACCCGACATTTGCTTTTAATATGCATGATCAGGATTATCTCTGGTCTGTTGGCAATACAAAAAAAGTCGCTGCTCTCTCTTTCCTTGCTCCCCCTTACGATGCCGAAAAATCAATTAACAACCCCCGTCAGAAAGCTATTAACCTTATTTCTCTCCTCTATAAACTGTTCAATCCCCTGGTTGATAATAGGATTACAAAATATTCAGATGACTTCGAACCCCGCGCTTTTGGAGAAACAATTGCAAAAATGAATGTCAGTACAATTCTTATTGAATCGGGACTCTGGAAGGATGATCCCAATAAACTGTTTCTGAGAAAAATTAATTTCTGCCTCCTTATTACAGCTTTTTGGGTACTTGCAAATGCTTCTGTCCCTGGTGATTCCGAAACCTATTCTTCAATCCCTTATAATGGTAAAATACTGAAGAAATTGGCATGAACTACCGGATTTTCTTTCTTAAATTCTTTTTTCGTCTTATATTATATATGATAATAACTAAATTTTCTATTATTAATTCTTAGGTCTATGATGGAACATTACGGTTTTTGGTCACTGCTTCCCCCGATTATAGCAATTGGATTCGCAATTAAAACCAAACAGGTCTTCGTTTCCCTCCTTTTTGGAATTTGGCTGGGTTGGGTTATTCTTGTCGGCGGAAACCCCATTAACGGTACTACCGCTACTATCCAGGCTCTGGTGGATGTATTCAAAGAACCCTCCAATACTCGTACTATCATGTTTAGTTGCCTTGTTGGCGCACTTATTGCATTTATTCAAAGATCTGGTGGCGTTGATGGATTTATTTTGGCTGTTAATCGTTTCCTCGATCGCCTTGAACATAAGAAAATAGGAAAACCCCGCAAAATCGTCCAGGTCCTTGCTTGGCTTACTGGTACTGCTATTTTCGTTGAGTCAAGTATTAATGCACTTACTGTTGGAACTCTCTTTAGACCGATCTTTGATAAACTTAAAATCCCTCGTGAAAAACTTGCTTATATTGCTGATTCTATTTCCGCACCAACTTGTATCCTTATTCCCCTTAACGCTTGGGGAGCATACATAATGGGACTTATTGCTGCTCAGGGTTTCGACAATCCCCTCGGTGTTCTTGTCGCTTCATATCCATTCAATTTCTATCCCATTCTGGCTGTCGGATTGGTAGTCTTCATTATTTTTTCTGGCAAGGATTTCGGTCCGATGAAGAAAGCTGAGTTCCGTGCCAAAACTGAAGGAAAAGTCATTCGGGATGGTGCGGTTCCCCTCATTTCTTCAGATGTCATATCTCTTCCTGCAAAAGATGGCGTTAAGTCTCGGGCAGTTAATATGGTCGTTCCTATTGCAGTTATGGTTCTCATGATGCCCCTTATGTTGATGTATACAGGTTGGCCTCTCGTCAAAGATATTCACCAATACTCCTTCTTTGAACAGGTCTTTTTAGCTCTTGGTTCGGGTAGTGGATCAACTGCTGTTCTCTACTCGGTTCTTACGGCAATTATTGTCTCCATTATTCTTTATACATCTCAAAATATTTTTTCCTTCAAGGAAACTATAGATTTGGTATTTAAAGGAATTAGTGGGCTTATTCCACTGGCCCTTTTAATGATGCTTGCTTTTGCTATAGGTACGGTATGTAAAGAACTTGGTACTGGTTTATATGCTGCGGAATTGTCTAAACAGTGGCTTGCCCCCGATTTTGTCCCTGTTATTGTCTTTATGGTTGCATGCTTTATTGCTTTCTCTACAGGAACTTCATGGGGAACTTTCGCTATTATGATACCTATTGGTATCCCCATGGCTCAGGCTCTTGATGCTAACGTCTATTTTACTCTTGCTGCTGCTTTGGGTGGTGGGGTATTTGGTGATCACTGCTCCCCTATATCCGATACTACCATTATCGCTTCAATGGCTTCGGCAAGCGACCATATCGACCATGTCAAAACTCAATTGCCCTATGCCCTTTTTGCTGGAGTTATTACTGCAATTATTTATTTGATTCTCGGAGTCTTGATTCACTAAATAATTGATATCTATTCAATTATTGAATACTCTCCTCTTCACCAATTAATTTTGAAGGGAGTACAATATGTACTCCTTTTTTCTTCAGTTTTTTAAGCTCATCCTGTATAGTGATGAAGTTTTCATTACTCACACTTATTATCGCTCTCTCCCCTTTTATTGTTTTCCTCGTCATGCTCCTGAATTTGTGAAGAATAACTTCACTCGATTCTCCGTCTATAAAATCAAATTTATATGTCGGGATGATTTTATAATTTCTTTTGTTGAACTCTGATTCAAGAAATGCAAATGCTGTGGAATTATATATCTCCGCATCCTTATCTATTAAAAAGAAACTGTACTCGGTAAAAGCCCCTATTAATAATTTTACCGACATCAGTAATCTCCGCTTCGAGTATTTGCTGTGCACTTTGTAATCAATGTCCGATACTTCATCACTTATTATTATCCCCGCATCTTTTCTGTTAGCCCTTATTATTTCTTTCAGGTCTCTGGCTTCTTTTGTCGGAAGTATTAAAAATCCTAATGCTTCCGGATATGTTAGAAGATACTGCGTCTCTTCTTTATTTAACTCCGCAAAATCATTAATATAAATTCCTAGCTCCCCTTTTTTTCTTGATATTTTACTCTCATTTTCAAACATAAAAAGAAATTTTCCCGCATCTTCCCCCTGAATTGATAGTGCTGTTATTTGTATAGGTTTCGGGTCTTTTCCTCGGATTGCCGTATCCACTGCAGATATTTTAACATCGCTCCCATTGAATCTGTTGTATATATCCTTCAATATTACTGGAATGGGTAAATCAGCAGGAAGTTTAACAGTATATGATTTTATGTCCCTTTTTTTTACTCTGTTTTTTACTACAAGTGTGTCCACATCAAATTCTTTAAGGATCTCGATAATTCCATTCATTACTTCATCTGTACTTAGATTTTGTTTGCTGAGTGGATCCTTTGCACTATTTTCTTTCTCACTTGGTCCTGTAAGAATATTGGCAAGTAATAAAAAAAACGCTAATGCAAACAATAAGATGATTGTTATTTTTTTTCCTAACACTATTACGCCTTAACTATGTGTGAATTTTGGATTTCTTTTTTCCATAAATGCTGCTGTTCCCTCTTTGAAATCATTTGTCGAACAACAGACTCCAAATGAACCGGCTTCAAATTCAAGCCCTGCTTTCAAACCACACTTGTTTATCATTAAGACAGACTGTAAAATTAAAGCAACCGCCTCGCGTGGTTGTGAGGCTATCATTATTGCTAGTTCATTGGCTCTTATCAGTAACTCATCTTTCTGATAAATCCTGTTTACCAACCCTATCCTTAGTGCTTCTTGCGCATCAATCGTCTCACCGGTAAGCAATAATTCTATCCCCCTGCCTGTGCCAATCAATCTTGCTAATCTTTGTGTCCCTCCATAACCCGGGATTAATCCAAGCTTTACTTCAGGTTGTCCGAATTTTGCGGTTTCGCTTGCTAATCTTATATGACAAGCCAGGGCAAGTTCACATCCCCCTCCCAGCGCATATCCATTGACAGCAGCTATTACGGGTATACCGCATTCCTCCAGCATAGAAAAAACTTTTTGACCATATTCTGAGAATTTTTTCGCTTTCAGTGAATCAAGCTTGTTGATCTCTCCAATATCTGCTCCTGCTGCAAAGGCTTTTTCCCCGCCCCCCGTTATAACTATTGCCCTTGTACTTCCCTCAACCTTGATTTTGTTTATAACTGCTTCAAGTTCTTTCAAAACTTCTGTATTAAGCGCATTAAGTTTTTGTGGGCGATTTAATATGATCATTGCAACATTGTCCCGCTCTTCAAAAATTAAATTTTCATATGCTTTATTTTCCATTCTTTCCTCTCTTAAATACTTACAAACATTGGAATCCTGACTTTAAGGTCAAATGATAAATATTGGTAGTCTTTGTACCAGTGATACGAAGCTAAAGCCTCCATTAAAAACATTGACGCTCCTGCTCCTATACTGAAACCCGCTTTCGACCCATCTTCAATAAAATTGTTTCTTAATGATGCAGGTTTGAATTCATGGGAATTTTGAAATACTGTTAGCGATGCGGAAACTTCTACTAACGGTAGTATCAAAACTATGTTCTCCATCAGCGGCGGAAGATAATACCTTGCCCCTATATGGAAAGGCAGTAAATTGGTTGAGTATTGTGAATAATCACTTCCTTGATAAAAATCCTGGGAACCTGGGTATTGCTCGAATCCCACACCCCCGAAAATAAAAATCGGAAGATATTCATTGTCTGTATATGACATCTCAAGATTAAAACCATAACCTAATAAAACCCGCTCTGAAAAAATCCCTAAAGGTACCCTGGGACCTACTCCGAATGATACGAACATTCCTCTCGCTTTATCGGATGCCTCAATGCTATTGCTGCTCAGTATCAGCAGAATGTATATTAAAATTGCTTTTTTCATAATTAACTTCTTTAATTAGTACTGGAATTTTCTTCCGGCTTTTTTCTCTTAAAAAATAATAAAACTATTGTTATTAAAATGAATGCTGCTGGTTGAACATAATCGGTAAATTCTTTTGCAAGTATAATGAATCCGTCCCATTTATCAAAGTTCTTTGCGATTATTAATTTCGTTACCGTTGCGGAATTGGTCCCGAATAAAATCACATTAATCCATACTGCCGAGAATAAAATTCCTCCGTATAAATATGTGTTACGCACTTTGTAAAGTATTGTAAGTGTAAGTAAAATGAAAGCTAGTACTATAATTTGCTTTTCAGGAACAATTCCTTTGAAATTAAAAGGATAGTACTCTGTTAAAAGTATCAGCAATAACAAAATGAACCCGAATATATAACTCGCTTTTAATCTCTTCCTGAAATATCCCAGAATTCCCGCAAGTGAAATCAGTATCGGCATATTCCATACTAAATATACTGGGAAATCGATAATTGAGGATAAACCCAGTTCGTAAAAATAATCTGGCTCTGTAAACTTCGATTTCGTAAATTGCATTAGTGCTCCGGTGATAACACCATAAATGAGCAAAACAAAAAAGAGGATTAAACCGGTTTTGTTATGCTCTCGCCAACTTAAAATTTCTTTAAGGTATCTTTCTCCCTCTGCCCAAATAACAAGTGCTGATCCTATTAGCAACGGAATATTAATCCTGAAACCAAGAAGTATTATATTCGCATCTCTTTCGAATAAAAACTCGCTTAAAACTCCCCCGCCTGCAACTATCAGTAGGATCAGAACAAATAAAAAATATGGGTTTATCCTACTCATCAATTTATTCGCTCAGGATCTTTTTATTATCTGTCACTATCCTCACTACCCGCATAGGACACTTCCCCCGTTCACATTAAGAATTTCCCCGTTAATGTGTCTGGCAAGATCACTTGCAAGGAATAAAACCGGACCGGCAATATCTTCTGGCGTTGCTATCCTTCCTACTGGAATTCCCTTTCTCACACTCTCTTTGTAATTCGCATCCTCAAAAACCTCATCGCACATTTCTGTATCAACCCATCCGGGTGCTATTGAATTGGTAGTAATATTAAAGTTAGCAAGCTCAGTGGAAAGTGATTTGGTATAAGATATCACTCCCCCCTTCGAAGCAGCATAATGACTATGCAATGCTTCACCCCTCTGCCCGGCAGTCGATGTGATGTTTATTATTCGTCCATATTTTTTCTTTTTCATTACCCGGCTTACTTCTCTTGTAACCAGAAAAGTCCCCGTTAGGTTAATTCTTATGGTTTCCTCCCAGTTTTCCTTTGTCATTGTATCCGCTTCTCCATATTTCCATATCCCTGCATTATTTACAAGCACATCAATCCTCTTGAACTCTTTAACTATTTCTCTGATAACTCTGACAATATCTCCTTCTTCGCTTAAGTTCATTTGATAATCTTTTATTACTTGCTTTTCTGGTTTATAACTGTTCACATTTTTCAATAAATTTTTTGCGGCTTTCGCGTTTCTCTCGTATGTAAAGAAAACATCTGCTCCTGCTTTGATGAACAACTCTACACAGGCTTTTCCTATTCCTCTCGAACCCCCGGTAATCAGAACTTTTTTTTCACTTAAATTTATCATTTAGTACCTCACTTTGTATAAAAATAATCCTTGAGGAGGAACTGCCATTCCCGCAGATTCCCTCTCTCTTTTTTCAATTATTTCAGATAGATAATCCCGATTCATTCTTTTCCTCTCCATTTCAAGCAATGTTCCGACAATAGTCCTTACCATTCCTCTTAAAAACCGGTTCGCTTCTATTGAAAAAATTGTAAAGTCTCCGGTTTTTCTCCAGTGCGCGGAATGTATCGCACAGTCGGTTCCTTGATTCTCCTCCGGCTCTTTCGCAAAGGATCTGAAATCTCTTTTTCCGACAATTTCTTTGCAAAACTCGTTTAACAGCCTCACGTCAACTTCTTTATTGTAAAAATATGAATATTTCCAATAAAAAGGAGATTTTTTGTTCGTAATTATATATAAATATACCCTTTTTTTTGCATCAAACCTGGCATGAAACTCAGGCAGAACTTCTTCCCCCCTGCTGATTGCAATACCTCTTGGTAATATCGCATTCACAGAGTAAATAAACTTTCCCATGTCGATTTCCCCGGTATATCTGAAATTTGCCGTTTGCCCTAATGCATGAACCCCCGAATCTGTTCTACCGGCTCCTATTAGATTAACTTCTTCCCTTAAAATCGTTTTTATGGCTTTTTGCAATTCTTCCTGAATCGTTTTACTTTTTGCCTGGATCTGCCATCCGCAAAAGTCAGTCCCCTCATATTCTATTGTAATCTTGTAATTTTTCAAAATATCCTGTTTTTATTTGAATTATAATGATTTATTCCATATTTTTGTATTTTAAATTAATCCTAAAATCAATTATTAGTTAAAAAATCATGAAAGAACTCAGATTCAGAATAATCCTTGTGATTGCAGCAATCTTTTTAAGTTTGTATTTACTATATCCTACATTTCAGGATTACCAAAATACGAAAAATATTACAAATACACTTAAGGAGAAAAAAGAAATTCTTAAAAAGGAAAATCCTTCCTTTTCGTACAAAGAATTGAACGACAGGCTCCGTGCTATTGAAGACAGCATTAAATCATCCGATGCCTCCTTTAAAGATGCTCGGGCTAAAAGAATTAAACTCGGTCTTGATCTCCAGGGTGGTATGCGTGTCGTGCTGGAAGTTAATACCGGAAAACTTCTTGAGAAACTGGCAATAAACCCTGACGATAAATTTAGGACAATTCTCGATCAGTCAGTTAAAGAAGCTGGAATTACTGACGAATCAATTGTCTCTATCTTCGGCCGTAAAATGAATGAGAACGGAATCAGAATTAGCCGCTACTTCGGAACTATTCGACAGGATGACGACGAAATTCTCGATGACTTGAATAAACAGTCCGAAGACGCGGTAAATCGGGCAATGGAGATTATTAATAACAGAATTAACCAATATGGCGTTTCTGAACCTTCGATTAGCAAACAGGGCGAAAGAAGAGTCGTGGTTGAATTACCCGGTGTCGCTAAGGAAGAAGAAGCAAGGCAACTTCTTCAGGGTACAGCTCTTTTGGAGTTTAAACTTCTGAAAGACCCTGAGTTTACCTTTAACCTGATGCAGAAAATTGATCAGACTCTTGCTGGAAAAAGCATCGACTCTACTTTAACTGATTCAACTCAGATGGCTCAGGATACAACTCAGAAGAAAACTGACTCCCTTACCGCTACAACTGACACTAACGCAAATAAAGAAATGACTCCTGAGCAGTTGCAGAAAGAACATCCCTTCTTTGCTCTCGCTTGGCTTGATCCCCAGGGACGTTCTGCCGATGCATATGTTTCTGCTGATAACCGTGAAAAACTCAATAGATTATTAGATCTTCCGCAAGTTAAAAATATTATTCCAAATAATGTCGAATTCCTCTATTCCGCCAAGCCCGTTGGTAAGCAGGAAGGTGTTGACTTCTACATGCTCTATCTGGTTAACAAAAATGCGGAACTTACCGGCGGAGTTATTACTGATGCTCAGGCAAATATCGACCCATCCACCTCCGGTGCAATAGTGAATATGGAAATGAATTCCGAAGGTGCAGTTCAGTGGGCAAGAATTACTGGTGCAAATATTGACAAACGATGCGCTATCATCTTGGATAACCTGGTCTTTTCATCTCCTGTTATCCGCACTAAAATTACCGGCGGTCGCTCTCAGATCGAGGGAATGGAAAATATGGAAGAGGCTAAATTACTCGAAATTATCTTAAAAGCTGGTGCCCTCCCTGCACCTGTTGATGTTATCGAAGAAAGAACTGTTGGACCATCCCTTGGACAGGATTCAATTTCTAAAGGCTTTAACTCCGCCCTCTTTGGTTATATTATCATCGGAATCTTCATGATTTTCTGGTATAGAGTCGCTGGTGGTTTTTCCGCTATTGGTTTAACTACAACAATACTTTTCCTCCTTGGTGTCCTTGCCGGCTTTAAAGCAACACTTACACTTCCCGGTATTGCCGGTATTGTGTTAACAATGGGTATGGCTGTGGACGCTAATGTGCTAATTTATGAAAGAATAAGAGAAGAACTTAACATGGGTAAAACTCTTAAGGCAGCTGTCGACAGCGGATTCAGCAAAGCTTACTCCGCTATCATCGACTCGAATATTACAACGTTCTTTACGGGTGTTATTTTGTATCAGTTCGGTTCAGGTCCTGTTCAGGGATTTGCTCTGACTCTTATGATCGGTATTCTTACAAGCTTGTTCTCTGCTCTCGTTCTTGTTAGAATTCTTTTCAGCGTCATGATACATAAAAATTATTCCGTTTCTATCGGTTAATCAGAGTAAAGGAGAATATAAATGCGAATTTTTGAAAATTTAAATATTGACTGGCTTGGAAAAAGAAGATTTTTCTATATCTTATCTGCAGTTGTTTTTCTCGCCGGTTTGCTAAGTGTTATTTTTAAAGGTATTGGCTTCGGCATCGACTTCAAAGGCGGATCCGAAATCGTTTTTCAATTCGAAAAAACTGTGGAAATTAGTCAGGTTCGTGACGAGATATCTAAACTCGGTCTCGGAAATGTTGAAATTAAAACTTTCGGCGGTGAAACTGGTATCCTTGTTAGAACTGAACTTCAGGAAATCCCTCCTAACATTTATCCTCGCGTTAAAAACGAAATAGAAAAAACCATCTATGCAAAATTGCCTGGGCTTCCTATGAAGTTGGCAGATTCTACGGTTGGCTCAGTTACTTATTCTTTTGAGAATGCCGACACTGCTTCCACAGTCGCAGATCTTCTTTTCTCTGCAGGTTTCCAGGCTGGCAGGGAAAGCTCAGAAGAGACAAACTCAAATGTTATGGTCCGCATCGGTATTGCAGATTGGATTAAAATCAACTTGAAAGATAAACATGTTGATAATCCCTTTAGCGTTCTTAGAGAAGATCGTGTTGGTCCTAAAGTGGGTAAAGAACTCCAGACAGATGCTTTACTTGCCGTCTTGCTCTCCTTGGTTGTGATTCTCATCTACCTCGGATTCCGATTCAAATTTATCTTTGGGCTCGGCGCGGTAATTGCTCTCTTCCATGACGTATTAATTACTTTTGGACTCTTCTCATTACTTTATGGCGTTATCCCCGGATTGAATTTGGATATAGACCTCACGATTGTTGCAGCTTTCCTTACTCTGGTCGGTTATTCAATCAATGATACGGTTATTATATTTGATAGAGTAAGAGAAAATCTTAAGATCCATAAAAATGCAGATCTTCAGGATCAGATGAACAAAAGTATCAACAGGACAATGAGCCGTACAATCCTGACGGGTGGTACAACCCTCCTTACTGTTCTTGTACTTCTCTTATTTGGTGGAGAAGTATTGCGTGCTTTTGCTTTCACCCTCTTTTTTGGTATCATAATCGGTACTTACTCCTCCATTTTCGTGGCTAGTGCTTTGGTACTCGATTATGCAAGTTCAAGTAATAAGAAAATTGAGTTCTGATTTATCGGTAAATACGATTAATAAAAAACCAGTCTTAAGACTGGTTTTTTATTTTACTCTGACTATTAGCCCTGTTATATCGTCCGCTTGGATCACTCCGTTCCTGAAATCAAGTACTTCTTTATAAACCGTATTGAATATTTCTACTGAACTCTTTTTATTTTTTGCGAGTATTAAAGCTTTTAGCTTTTCTTCTGAGAATAGCTCGTTTTTACTATTCATCGTTTCGGTTATTCCGTCAGATACAAAAACAATAACATCATTCTGCTTGATGTCAATTTCAATCTGTTCTGTGTATAATTCGAATTTATCCCTCCTGCAAATTCCGAGGCCTATACCCTTGGGCTTATACTCCGATAGTTTTTCCCCGTTTGTCATATAAAGCGGTAGGTGTCCCGCTCTGCAGAACTTCATTGACATCTTGTCAAGATCAATAAACCCCAGATTGAGCGTAATGAAATTTTCTTTGTCTATTACATCAAGCATTTTATCATTGAGTTCTTTCAGCAGTTCTATCGGTTCTTTCTCTTTATTACACATAAACTCCAGTAGCGTTTGTAACTTTGTCATGTAAAATGAAGCAGACACTCCTTTGCCGGAAACATCTCCCAGTGCAATAAATAATTTCCGCTTCCCTATCGGTATCACATCATAATAGTCCCCTCCAACATGCTTGGCAGGTATCATTTTTCCGAAAATATCTAGTTCGGGAAATACCGGGATAGACTTGGGAAGTAAATTCTGCTGTATTTTGTATGCAAGTTCCATTTCCCTGTCGTAGGTTATTTTTTCTGCCTCTGCTAAGTATAATCTTGCATTCTCAATAGAAATCGCTGACTGTGCAGCAACCGCATATAGTAGTTCTAAATCCTTCCCCGCAAACTGTCTCCCTGAGTGCTTCAATCCAAACAGGAGCAGTCCCACAACCTCAGATTTTATTATCATCGGGATTATTGTAAATATCCCTTCATCTGTCAAATTCATACTCTCTTTGGGTATTGCCACATTAAAATAATGTTGTTCAATTGCAATATCATCTCCAGGTCTGAATTTGTTGTTTATAAATTTATTTATTTCATTTGAGTCAATATTTATATCACTCTTCTTGATACCCACACTGTTGGTCATAACCAGATTATTGTTTTCGGATCTTAGCATTATTCCGAATTTCTCAATTTTTAAAGTTTGAACAAAAGTGTGTTGAATTCTTTCAAGAATATTTTCGAGCCCCACAATATTCGCCAGTTCCCGGTTGAATTCAATCAATATCCTTTGCTGTGAAAATTCTTCTGGATAAAACTTCTTTGTTAAAAGATCCTGAAATCTGTCTTTTGTTGACTGGAAAATAAATGCAAACAATACAAATGATATCGCCACAACAAGGTTTTTGTAATCATCGGCTACCACCGTCCCCACACTGATCCCAAGCCCGTATATTGAAAGAAAATAAATCGCAGCTAGAAAAAGCGTCGCAGCTCCGTATATTATTGTGTTTTTAACAACAATACTAAAGTCCAGAAGATGGTACTTATAAATTGATACTCCAAATGCAATAGGGAATAAAACAATAAGGAATATTGGAAGATAAATTTCAGGTGAATTGAATATCGGTCCGGAAAATCTGGGCGCTAACCAGTTAGCATATATTGATGTTACGATTAGAAGTATATAGCTGATTAAGATTAAGAATACTTCCTTCCTTTTTTCCCGGCTCTTTATCCTGATAAAACTGATGATTAAAAATACAAGTCCGCCTACAATTCCAACTTGATAGTAAATCCCTACTATTGTTCTTGTAATCCCCATTGATATTTGATAGTACATCTTTTCGGAGTATTCATTGAAGAACACAAAACTGGAAATAATTACTAATACTAACGAAATATAAAAGAATAAAGGTCTGAACCATTTTGTTTTTTGTAAGGAACTTATCCTTGGAAATGTTGAGAAAAACATAATGAACCAGTATGGAAGGTAACTCACCATAACTATTCCCACTCCCTGTAGTAAAACATCCATTATCCCTAAATGTTCGTAATACCTGATTTGAACATATTGCGTAATGAAAGATTGAAATGAAAAACTCAACCCAATTAAGTAGAAGTAATTCTGTAGTGCCCCTTCCGGTTTCGACATCACAACAGTGAAACCAATCATTATCCAGAAAAGTGCTAATAACGAATTTGCCACATTCGCAAAATTGATGAACTTTTTAACTGTGATTGGAACTTTCTTGATTGTACCATCCTGGACTATTGTGTATTCAACAGTCTTCCCCGCTGGAAAGCTATTAAATACTTGTGCAGCTTCCATAGCTGTCCTGACTCGTTTCCCGTCTATTTCTAGTAATTGGTCCCCGTTCTTGATCCCGGCATTCTCTGCAACTCCCCCTTTCTTTACTTCACTGAAAATTATCGTCAGACTATCTTTACTGATTTTATGTGGAGTCCAGACACATTCGTCGTTTGAAATCGCTGTAATGTTAAAAGTACTGTAAAAAGAAAATATCAGTAAAAGTATAGAAATTATAAACGATACAATAATAAAGTACCGCTTGTAATAATCTATGCTCTTTGTAATTCTTTTTAACATTTTACTACTGTCTCACTTTGATTATTATCATGGTTATATCATCCGATTGTGTTGTTCCTTCTGTAAACTCTTTTATCTCTTTTGTTATCTGATCAAGTATTTCTTTCGCGCTTAAATGACATACCGATCGTAGTAAATTCTCCAGTCTCTCGTCTGTGAATTCCTTGTCATTTATATTCTTTGCCTCTGTTACTCCATCTGTGAAAAATACCAGCACATCGTCTCTTTGCAATTCTATCGTTTCTGTCTCATAGGGAAATACTGACTGCATCACTCCTAAAATTATCCCCCCTTTTGCCATGTATCTTACTTCACCCCCTCTTAAAAGAATAGGTGGATTGTGTCCTGCATTCACATACTTGAACTTCTTCTCTTTGTCGTTTAAGATTCCCCAAAAAAATGTTATGAATTTTCCGTCAGTCGTATTTTCAGCTATCAGGTCATTTATAATCGATGTTGCTTTGTCTAATTCAAGGTTCTGCCTGCAAATCGACTTTAAAAAGGCTTGCAAATTTGCCATCAGGAGTGAGGCTGGAACTCCTTTACCTGAAACATCCGCAATAGATACACAGTAGTTTTCATCATCTAATTTTATCACGTCATAATAATCCCCCCCCACTTGCTTTGATGATACTGACAAAGTTGCAATTTCAAAATTTTTCAGTTCAGGTAATCGCTGTGGAAGCAGCATCTTCTGTATATCTTTCGCTATCTCCAGTTCCTCTTCCATTTTTTGCTTTTCCAGCGCATCCTTAAAAAGTCGCTTGTTTTCAAGCGATGTAATCGCTATTCCGCTTAAGGATGTCACAAATTCCAGATCACTCTCCGAATATCCCTCTTTGCTCATTCTCTTACCCAGAAGTATTATTCCCCGTGTCTCATTCTGGATGGTCATTGGGAGCAATACCTCATAGTTGAATTCCTCCATCTCCGGAACTGCTCTTCCTATCTCCTCACCCCTTAATATTTTGTTGAACCTCCTGAGATCATATCCTTTTAATGAATCAGCTAATTTGGACTTTGGAATTGTTGAATCTAGTACCCTTAGTTTCCCTTCCTCTGATATTACTATTGAATATGCTGAGATCAGGAAATGACCTAACATTGTGTAAACTAACAGCTTACTTATTCTTGTCTCCTCATTTAATAAGCCAAATTCCTTCCCTATTTCAAAAAGTGAGTTCAATCTGTTAACTCGGTTGTCCAGATCCCTGTTCACTTTTTTTAATTCGAGGATGAAAAGAGAATTTTGTATTGCGGTCGCTGCAATATTGATTATCGTTCTAAGAAATTCTATCTCTTCCGCTGTATAAGCTTTTTTGTCTATACGCTCCCCTAGTACAAGTAAACCTAAATCTCTGTTTGAGAATCTTATCTTTTCTGCCACCCCTAAATTATTTTCTTTGAAAAAACTTGAACCAATAACCACTTTATCAATGTCATCACTACTCTTATGCTCTGGAAAATCTCTGATTGCTTCGGCAGAAATCCCCTTATATTTTTTTACCTTGAATACATCTTCCTCGTATAATCCCACTATACATTTTGTCGCTAGAAATTTCCCCATACTGCTTAATAAAAGATTATTAAGCGTAAAATCCATATCCAGATTTGAATTTACAACTCTGCTGAATTCTACTAACGCAGTCAGATTTCTTTTTAATCTTACAACTTCTGTGCTTTCCATTTTAATTATAGTTCTTTTGCAAAACTAATCTGTTATAGTTATTTGGGATTGTTTGATATTCAACTTTATCCATTAAAGCTCTTATTAAATGTAATCCCAATCCGCCCACTCTTCGCTGCTTCATGTAAGTCGGCATATCAGGATCAGGTACCGTTTGAGGATCAAATCCTTCTCCAAAATCAGTTATTGTAACTACAACTTTCCCTTGTTTAACTTCAACTTTCAGGATTATATCCTGATCATTCCGGTGATGATATGCGTGCCTCATTATGTTTGTGCATGCTTCATCAACTGCAAGAACAAGCTTGTCTGTAATTTCAGAGGAAATTCTCTCATTCGATCCGATTTCACGGATAAAATCCCTTACTTTTGCCAGGTTCTCTGTCTTGCTCTTGACTTGCAATATGTATTTTTCTTTTGTTTCCACGGCAATGCTTATTTAAATTTAGTTACAGCCTCATCTACACTGTGTGTGATTTCATATAGTAGTGGGAATCCCAGCAAATCAAAAATGTTGAAAACATTTGGTTGCATCGCTGCAAGCTTAATGTCTCCTTCATTTGAACGGACAGTCTCTATGAATGCCATAAATACCCCTAGTCCGGCACTGCTTATGTACTTTAGTCCGTCAAAATCCACAACTATTTTATACTTGTTTCGTGTAATCAGATCATTGATCGCCCCCTCTAACTGAGGTGCTGTATGCGCATCTATATAACCGTTGACCTCTAATACACTCACATTGCCAATTTCTCTGGTGTTTGTTGAGAATTCAGCCATTTATTTATTCTCCGTTTTTTGTTTCCATTTAATAATTACTAATGTTATATCATCATGCTGAGTATTATGTTCCGAAAATGTTGTCACTTCCTTTATTATTGCTGATGATAAAGATTCTGCAGTTTCTCTGTTATTGTTTTGTATAACTTCTTTTAACTTTTGTATCCCAAAATCTTCGCTTTCTGAATTTTTTGCTTCTGTTATTCCGTCAGTATATAAAATTATTGCGTCATCCTGCTCAAGCTTGATGCACTTCTCCTCTAATGTTGTCTCAAAAATATCACTATATGTCAATCCCAGTCCGCAACCGGCAGGAGTATATTCTTCTATACCGCTAATGCTGCTAATCATTAATGACGGATGTCCGGCTCTGCAAAACACAACCTCCCCGCTTCGTTTCGAGATATAACCATATATACTGCTTATAAATGATTTCTTGTCCAGTGACCTTTCTAGGATCTTGTTTACATTCGTTAGAGTTTGCTTCGGTCGTGATTCCGGTTTTGCCATCGCTTCAAAAACCCCCCTTATCTCAGCCATTATAAAGGCCGCTGAAACTCCCTTGCCGGAAACATCCGCAATCACAAACCCCAGTTTATCTTCATCCAGTTCAAAAAAATCATAGTAGTCTCCGCCTACTTCAAATGCTGGTATGAACACTGCCGATATCTCCAATTCTTTACTTTCAGGAAGCTTCTGCGGCAAAAGTTTTAACTGCATTTCTCTTGCAACGAGTAATTCCTGTTCAAGTCTCTCCTTTTCTATAGATTCTGCCAGTAGCCTTGAATTCTCTATCGCAATGGAAGCATAATCCGTAAAGGTCTGTAATAGATTTTTTTCTTCTTCGTCGTAAGGTATATTCTCCTTCCGGCTCACAAACAATATACCGCTTGTACTGTTATGCCCCTTAAATTTTGTTACAGAAACTTCACAGACTTTCTCATTCATTTCCTTACTTAATAGCAAATTATCAAAACTGTAGGAAACTACCTGATTTTGCTTTATTCCTTCAGGCTTTTTCTTGTACTCCGTGTATATTCTGTTCGCATTCGTTAAACTTATATTTTTGAGTGCACTTACATTCTCCTCTGAATCCCCTTCCATCACTATAAAAGCATGATCCGAATTGCTTACATTTAACGCCTGTTCCGTTATTGTTTCAAGCATATCCTTAAAATCAAGCACTCTGTTGATCATCTTGGAAAAGTACTGTAATGCAGATACTTCTGTCGCTTTTCTATCGTATGCTTCTGCTGTTGGAAGATGAAATAAGGTGGTGAAAAATAGAAATCCGAAATAAATTAAACCATAAATTGATAATAATAAATTAAAATGATTTAATGTTTTCGAAAAATGACTTATGGTCGAATATACAATCCCGTTTCCTGTTGAGTTTGCAATATAAAACGAGAACAACAATATCATTCCTACGGTCAGTCCTAAAAGTTGTCTTTTTTCCTTCTTATTCAAAAATGCTATCCAGGAAATCCTTGCTGAATTTATTGTTATTAAGATAATTGTGTTTGCGGTAAGTGCTAACTTTATGAACTGTAAATTCTCATATTCGTCAAGTACTGCTGAGAATGAAGATAAGAGCAGGAAAATTATCAGTGCTGTATAATAAGAATTGAGATTTCTTCGTTGCTTTAAGAAAAATAACTCCCTGAAAACCAGAAATGAATATGCTAATACAAATATTATGAAAGTATTGATTATAAATCCAAATAATATTGCCCCGCTGTCATTATTTTTCAGAAATTCGATTAATCCTTTATTGTCCTCTCCCTTAAAGAATGTTCCGGATATGTTTAACAATAGTAGCGATATTGCTAATAAAATGAGTATACTAAAAACCAGTGCAATAGGACTGTTTCTTTTCCTGAATACTAATTCATGAATTACAAGCACTAAATAATAAAATACTAAAACTACTATTGCATCATTAATAACTAGTAATATCAGCGAACCCGAAGTATTGAACAATACTTTGTACACAAAAAGTACAAGCAATCCTGTTAAAAGTATCTGGATTCTTGACTTCTTCATTATATTTCTTAATAATTCCAACATTTGTCTTCAAAAATAAGTATTTTTTTAAATATTCTATCTTCTGCTAATCTTCCCTAATACCTAATCAAAAATACCCATTTCCCTTCAAATTTTTTCAACTTCTGTGATAAGTGGTTATTATTTTGGATAAGCGCGCTTAATTGAGGCTCAATGCAAAAAAAAAGGGACGGCTAAATCCGTCCCATTCTCTAATCTGTTTTCTCCTCCTATATCTCCACTGGCGATTTCGGCTGGTCACTCTTTCTCTTCTTCTGGAGTTCTTTCTGTAAGTTATCCATCTCCTTTCTTAGATTCTCCATTTGTTCCCTGAATGCCTCCATCTCCTGATTTAATTGTTTCGGTAACTCAATGCGGAGTGAGTCATTGAAATAAAACTTGAGCGAACTTCTGAGTTCATCTTCGAATTTTTGGGCATCGAAATCCGGACCGAATCCTTCCTTCTTCAGTTTTTCCTTTAGCTTTTTTGAGTTGTCTCTTACTGAATCTCCCCAGTCTTTCCAGGAATCCTTGTTTTTCTTAAATATTGAATCCATCTTTAATCCCATATTAAAGTCCTTTAGGTGTATCAATGCATCATCAAGCACGATATTCAGACTATCCATAAAATCATCCCCTAACAATTTATCCGGAATCTCTACTTTAAACCTGTTCGAATCAACATCTATCTTGAAGGTTTTTCCATTCAGATACTCTGGTGGAATTACTCTTACATCGATTTTAAATTTCCTTAATTTCTTAAGTTCTTCTTTATTTACCTTCATCTGCCTTTTAAACTCTTCTATCTCTTTTTTCATTTTTTGCTTGTCTATTTCTAATCCATGATAGAATACAGAATCCGGTGTGATAAAACAATATATATTTTTATTCCCATCCTCTGCCCCTCTTATCACCTGTTCTGAATAGTTTCTTATCACATCAGGCTTAATCTCCACAGGAAAAATTCTCGCAGCAGCCAATTTATTTGTGTTTGCAGCGAAAGAAAGCAGATCTGCTTTTAATGCATTTTGATAATGCCAGATTTGCGGATTTACTACCACCACACTTTTATCATTTACTAACACACTTGACCCGATATCATCCGAATAACTTTCCAGAATGGAATCTACCTGTACTTTCTGCTTCGTATTTAGATTTAGAGATTTCACAAAAAGTTCAAGGTTTATCGCTGTCGGAAAGGCGCTTGCATATTTCACTTCAATAATCTGATTCCCATCCTCATCTCTTGATAATTCAAGCATCTGGTCCTTTTCTTTGTCAATCGGGAACATCTTATTAAAAGCAAAGTTGAAGATATCCGCGTTTGTGATCTCATCCGAAAATATTATCGGTCTCAGGTTGTCTGTATAGAGTTCCATCAGTTCATCTTTCTGCTCCGATAAAAAATTCGTAAATACTTGCGGGTTTGTCTTGAATACCACCATAAACCCGATTGCTAATACCGCGAAGGCTATCACTGGTTTTTTCTTAAAAAAACCGAATTTAGATGGTTTGTTGTTTCTTATTCTCTCTACTAATCTCTGTTCAAAGTAGTAGTCCTCTGGCAATGGTCTTATTCCGCAAACTCGGTCTTTTACCATCCTGTAGTCCCTGAATCTACTCTTTAATTTTTCAGATGTCTTTAGGTTTTCTTCTACTCTCGCTCTTTCTGTTGAACTTAATTCATCATCCAGATAAGCCGATACATTCTCAAATTCTTTGTAAAGACTCCTCATAACAATTCCTCCTTATAAGGCTCTAAAATTTTTCTTAAACCTTCTCTTGCCCTGAAAATTCTCGATTTTACTGTTCCTACCTCGGTTCCCAGTATTTCGGCAATCTCTTGGTAACTGAATCCTTCAAAATCCTTCATAACCATAGGCGCGCGAAGTTTTTCAGGTAATTTTCCTATTCCTTTCCTTACTAATTCCTGAATATCAAATTCATCTTTAATATCTGTTGGAACCGGAAAATCTTCATCTTCATTCGAAAAACCAACGAAAAGGTTCTTTATTTTCTCTCTCCGCATATGATCTCTGCATTTATTAAGTGTTATTTTATGCAGCCAGGTCGTGAATTGAGATTCAAACTTGAATTTATTTAGATTCCTGTATACCGCTATAAATACATTTTGGGAAATGTCATCTATATATTCTCCGTTTCCTAGCATCAGGTAAATTAAATTTCTTACCTTCTCCCGGTGTCTTGAGATCAGCACCTTGAAAGCAAATTCATCTCCGTTGTTAAATTTCTTAATCAACGCAAAATCATCGTCAAGCATTAAAATGTTTTGAGTCTTCAAATATTACCTCGGTTTTGTTATTTGGACGGTTTTTACCCGAAAATGTTCCGGTTTTAACTACCGCTTGAATAATATAAAATCCGTTTGTCTAATATAATAACCTTTTCTGCATTACTTCTTACTACCCCCTCAAAACTGCCCTTTTTTTATTTATACCATTACTATTCTTGTTGTTTTACTCCTTCCGATTTTGCTAAAAATTCTTTTTATGTTTTATGAAATCTGTTATATTTAATTTCATTATTTGAAATTTTTTCGGATGATTCATACTCCTCCGGTTCTTATGAATTATTCATCCAATGATTTTAATTTGTTTAATCAATAACCTTTATGGAGTTCTAAATGAAAATAAAAATAGTAGAGAGATACGAAGCCGTTATCCTTGAACTTAAGGGAAACGTTATGGGAGGTCCTGAAGCAATTGAATTTAGCGATTCTCTCAAAAAACTCATCTCCGAAGGTAAAAAGAATCTTATTCTTGATCTTTCGGAAGTCAAATTTATGAACAGTTCCGGGCTCGGTATGATGATCAGTGGTCTGACTACTGTTAAAAAAGAGGGTGGAATGCTTAAACTCGCTTGTGTTGCTGAGAAAATTCAAAGTCTTCTTATGATTACTAAACTTATTACAATCTTTGAAACCTACGACACAATTGAAGAAGCCATAAAATCATTTACGAAATAGTCTAAACAACTTTTCTTTCGGGGTATTATCATTTGTCTGGTAATACCCCGCTGTTTTTCTTTTTCAGTTTTTAGGAATTAATCCCCTTTGGGATAATTCCTAATTTGTTTTTAGGTATTGCCTGTCAGATGCATTTCTTTTCATCTCAGGTCGTTTAATTAATAATTTGTGGAGTTTTTATGAGTGTAACCATTCTTGTCGGAAGTCAGTGGGGAGATGAAGGCAAAGGGAAAATTGTTGATCTCCTTAGCTCGAATTACCAGGTCGTTGCTAGGTACCAGGGCGGCGCAAATGCTGGCCATACCGTCGAATTCGACGATAAAAAATATATACTCCATCTTATCCCCTCTGGCATTCTTCGCCCGGATGTCGTCTGCGCAATCGGCAATGGCGTGGTTATTGACCCTGTTGCACTTATGAACGAAATAGAACTCCTCTCCAAAAGCAATATCGATGTTCACGGAAGACTCTTTATTAGCCAGAATGCTCACCTTATTATGCCTTATCATAAACTCCTCGATTCTCTCTCTGAGTCTACTGGTAAAAAAATTGGAACAACCGGTCGTGGAATTGGCCCTTCTTATATCGACAAAGTCTCTCGGAAAGGGATTAGGATTGTTGACTTACTGGATCGAAAAGTCTTTGAAGCAAAACTACGCGCAAATATTGAAGAAAAAAATATTATTCTTAAAAAAGTTTACGACCATTCTGAATTGAATGTGAATGAAATTGTGGAACATTATCTGGAATTCGACCGGAAAATAGATCCCTTTATTAAAGATATTCCCCTCCTTTTAGCTCAAGCAGTAAAAGATGGTAAATCCATCCTCCTTGAGGGAGCTCAGGGTGCTCTCCTTGATGTTGACCATGGCACCTACCCCTTTGTAACTTCCTCCAATCCTACTGTAGGCGGTGCTTGCACTGGAACCGGATTACCACCTAATAAAATTACCGACATCATGGGCATTGTTAAAGCATATACTACTCGTGTAGGTGAAGGTCCTTTCCCTACTGAACTTCTCGATGAGGATGGTGAAAAATTACGAAAAATCGGGTCTGAGTTTGGTGCTACAACCGGAAGACCTCGTAGATGTGGCTGGTTCGATGCTTTTCTTCTCAACTATTCCGCTTTGATTAATGGATACAATTCGGTTGCCATTACTAAACTCGATGTCTTGGATGAATTTGATAAAATCAAAGTCTGCGTGGCTTATGAAATTAATGGAAAAAGATTTAAATCCTTCCCCACCGACGTCGAACGCCTTTCCCTCGTTACACCTGTTTATGTTACTCTTGACGGTTGGAATTGCTCTACTAAAAATATTACTTCTTATAATGACCTCCCCTCAAAAACAAAAGATTACCTCTCTTTCATTTCCCGGGAAATCGATACTCCGGTTTCTATTGTTTCGGTTGGACCCAAAAGACATCAGACTTTCTTTGTTAATTAATCGTAATAAAGCAATGAAAAAGTATAGTTATCTTTATCTCTCGCTTCTTATTTTTGCCCTTTTCACTCCGGCAGTTCCGGATAATGAAGTTGAATTCAAAGTTAATATCATTTATCCTCTGGCAAATGAAGTCCTTTTGATAAATGGAAAAAATATTTTCATCCTCGGTAATATCAATCTTCAGAATGCTTCCCTGAAAGTTAATAATACAGATGCTATTATTGAGGAAGATGGCGCATTTATCTCTTATTCCCCGGTTATCTTATTCGAGGAAAATGGTTCTGCTAAAGGCAAATTTGTTTTTGAGGCTTCAGTTGATAATAAGTCCTATACGCTGGAAAAGATTTATAAAGTCAAAATACAGTATCCTGACCTTTCTCCGGACTCACTCACTCTCGATTTCGATTATCCTATTTCACCATCAAAAAATATCTCCCTTCAAATTGGTGACATGATTGACCTTGAACTTCGTGCTTCCCCCCGATCACTCGTTTCATTTTCTATTGATGGATTGAATGGGACTTTCCCTATGCTTGAGTCTTCCCTTAAAAAAGATTATATTCTGGGAGATGCCATTTTTGGTGATGGTTTCAAAGGTCTGAATCGCGAACTCTCAGGTATTTACCGCTCATCTATCCGGATTACCAAACCTCTTAAAGATGCTCAGATAACCTTCACTCTTCAGAAATCAGGTTTCCCTGAAATTAAAAAAACTGCTTCAGGCAAAATAACTACTTTCGACTCCTCTCTTCCTATTGTTGCTCGGACAATTGATGAACCGAATAAAATAATCGCAAGATACGGTCCTGATGCAGGTTACTTTCTCTTTCTTGACGGTGATATTAATCTCGAAATCGTCCAGAAAATCGGCGATAACTACCGGGTTAAACTTGGTTCTTCCAACTCTCTCTTTATTAATCAAAATTCCGTTTCCATTCTCCCTCAGGGCACTCCCTCTCCCCATGCGGATATTCAGGTAATTAGGGTTTCAGAAACTGAAAAGAATGCACTGGTTGAATTTGGTTTCTCTGATCGTGTCCCTTATAAAATTATTCAGCATTCTTCACCTCAAATGTTGGAAGTTCTCTTCTACAACGTAACTTCTTCTATTGACTATATTAATTATTTCCGTTCATCTGATTTCGTTCGCGAAGTTACTTGGCATCAACCTTCCGATCGTGTTCTTCAGATTAAAATATTCCTGACTCAAAAGACACACTGGGGCTATACTCCCGTTTATTCTAACTCAACTTTCTCCCTGAAAATTAATAAACCTGCTAAACGTAACTCATCTTTTCTGTTCTGGAGTAATCAACTTAAGGGTCGTAGAATCGTTCTTGATCCTGGACACACTAATGATCTGGGCGCAGTTGGACCTCGGGGAATTAAAGAAAAAGATATTAACCTCTCCATCGCTCGTAAACTTCGTACCTTGCTTCAGGATGCAGGTGCTAATGTATTTCTTACTCACGATGGTTCGGATCTCCCCCTGCGCCAGAGAAAAACTCGGGTTAATTCTTTCTCACCCGAAATCTCCGTTAGTCTTCATAATAATGCACTACCTCAGGGCGTGAATCCTTTAATTCATAACGGCACTTCTGCATACTATTATTATCCTCAGGGCAAACCCCTGGCTGAACTGATTTACAAGCACTTGATCAACGATCTGCAAATTCGTGACTTCGGCTTTTATTGGGATAATCTCTACATGTGCCGCATTCCCGAATCTGTTTCCGTCCTCGTGGAACCGTTGTTTATGTCTCTTCCCGAACAGGAACGCCTCCTCTCCGATGACGATTTTCAAAATAAAATTGTGAAATCTTTATTCAACGCGATAGAACAGTTCTACGAGGAGTACTCCGAATGAAAATGTCCGGCGGCCCCGCATCTGTTAATATAAAAGTTTTTTTACTCATTATTGCCCTTGCTATCGGTGCCGGAACTCTCCTCTATACTAACTCTCTTGTTTCAAAACTTCAGCAAAGAGAACGGGAAGTCGCACAGCTTTTCGCTAATGGACTTGAGTATGTCGCTAACGCCTCTGAGGAAACTTCCGATCTTACTTTCCTTTTCGAAAATATTATTAAACCTATTGATTTTCCGATGATTCTTACTGACGCCCATAACAATGTCAATCTTGAAAACAAAACCGACATTCGGAACGTGCGTTTTGATTCAACCCTTTCTGATTCTGCTCTCCGCGTTTTCCTTGGCTCTAAAATCATCGAGATGGACGAAACAAACTCCCCGATTAATGTCAAGTACGTTTTCGGTGTGGATACATTAATCCTTACAAAAATCCATTACGGAGATTCCGAACTTATTTATCAGCTCAAATACTATCCCTACCTTCTGATAATTATCGGCGCTTTGTTCATAATTATCGGCTACATTGGATTCAGCCAAATCAAACGGAGTGAACAAAGTAATATCTGGGTTGGAATGGCTAAGGAAACTGCCCACCAGTTCGGCACTCCCCTCTCAAGTCTTCTTGGATGGATTGAAATCCTTCGGCTTAACTATAATGACCCGGATAAGGTTCTCGATGCTGCCGATGAAATCACTAATGACGTTGAGAAACTTAATCGGATTACTTACCGGTTTTCCAAAATCGGTTCTAAACCTGAACTTAAACCTGTTAATCTTCACTCAACTCTTACTAAAGTCTTGGAGTACTTTACTCGAAGAATACCACAAACAGGCAAAAAAGTTGACCTCAATCTCTCAGGCAATAAGGATTTAATGGCTAATATCAATCTTGAACTCTTCGACTGGGTGATTGAGAACCTTATAAAAAATGCCCTCGATGCCATAGATAATAATAATGGCAAAATTGATATCGTCTTCACGGAAAATAAAAAATTTGTTGAAATTGAAGTCACTGATAATGGCAAGGGAATTGAACGGAATCGAAGAAAGGATATATTCCGCCCTGGTTATAGCACTAAGCGTCGCGGTTGGGGGCTTGGATTAAGCTTGTCTAAACGAATTATCGAAGAATACCACAAAGGTAAAATATTTGTTAAATCCAGTCTCCCTGAACAAGGTACTGTCTTCCTTATCCGGCTTAAAAAATAAAAACTACTGGATTTCAAACACTAATTTATCCCCCTCTTTTGATTATCTACGCTTTTGGCAGTCGCTCCAGATACGAATAATTACTGAGCACAGCAAAACTGTTTTTACTGCTTAGCTCCTCAAGATTGTAACAATTCATATAACTCATTGCCGATTTTAAACCATCCGAAATACTGTTAACCACATTCTTAACCGCCCCCTTATATCCTATCATAGTTTCCTCCCCCTCAATAAATTCATTCTTCATCTTCACTGCATAGGATGCAGAACCTCTGTACTTTTTATACAACTGACCGGTATACTTGATTACCTCTCCCGGTGTCTCCTTCGTACCGGCAAGCATCCTCCCCAGCATAACCGCATCCGAACCCAGCGCCATTGCCTTCGCAACATCCCCCGCACTCTTAATGCCACCATCAGCAATAATTTTTATTTTTAGTTTTTTCTCATCCCTTGTGAAAAGAACATCTAAAATTGAAGATACTTGCCCTATCCCGATTCCCGTCTGTATCGAGGTCGAGCAAACACTGCCTGAACCAATTCCTACCCTTACCGCATCAGCTCCCGCATCCTCCAATTGATGCAGCGTTGCCCCGCTCGCTATGTTCCCAACAATTAATGGAATATTATACTTCTTCTTTACACTTTCTGTTTTTTTCAGTACCTCGTGATTATTCGCATTTGCTGTATCAATGCAAAGTATAAATCCCTTCTCCACAAGTTTATCAATTAAATCATCCTCCGTCGTCAAACCAATTGATACTGCTTTAATCCCCCCGGATACCCGTCCTCTCAACACTTCTTCCAAAGAAGAATCGAATCTGTTCAGAATCCCTAAACATCCAAGATTACTTAATTCCTGTGCCATCTCAATCCCTGTTACAGAATCCATCGGACTCGAAACTACCGGTACAGATAATTTAATCCCCAGAAACTCACTGTTCGTCGATGCCTCACTCCTCGATTTTATCCTGCTTACCTCAGTAGGCACTAAACTTATATCATCATATGTCAAAGATTGACTATAATTATTTAATTCTTCTTTTGTATATATTTTCATTTCCTTCTCCGTTCAACCAAAAAATTAAAAAACCAGTTTTAAATATAACTCCACCCCTTTAATTAACCATTATTTCTTCCTCATATTTTTGTATATTTCATATTATTATTAATAATATTTCTGGAACATGATTAACTTAGATATCGTACGAACCTACTATCCCTATCTGCAAACCGGCAAAATTTACTTCAATCATGCCGCTATTAGTCCCTTTTCCTCCCTCATAATTAAGAGAATTAATGATTACCTCCTCGAGCGTAGCCTCACCCACATAGAGGATTATGACAATACGGAAAAAACCATACTGAGTGCCAAGTCCAAAATAGGAAAAATGATTAACACCCTCCCCGACCGAATTGCCTTCCTCGACAATACCTCTAATGGCTTAAACATTATAGCTCAGGGAATTAAATGGGAGCATGGCGATAGAATAATCCTGAACGATATCGAATTCCCCTCAAATGTCTATCCCTTCTTGAACCTTCGGGCACAAGGGGTGGAAATAGATTTTGTTAAATCTCGCAATGGTATTGTCCGCTCTGAGGATATCATATCTGCTATTAAACCAACTACTAAACTCATTTCAATCAGCTCCGTCCAGTTCCTCAGCGGCTATCGTGCTGACCTTGAAATGATTGGCGAAATTTGCAAAAAAAATAACATCATCTTCTCGGTGGACGCCATTCAGGAACTCGGCGCACTTCGCCTCGATGTTCAGAAATGCAATATTGATTTCCTCGCATGCGGAACCCAAAAATGGCTTATGGGCTTGCAGGGTCTTGCTTTTGTTTATATCTCCGAAATTCTCCAGGACTCCCTCTCCCACAAATTCGTCGGTTGGACTTCTGTCGAAAACCCTTGGACTCTTCTGAATTACGACTTGGTTCTCAAGAAATCAGCTGATGCTTTTCAAAACGGCACAATCAGCATAATCGGGGTTCACGGCCTCGATGAAGCACTCGGTCTCTTCCTGAGTTTAGGTCTGGACAATATAGAATCCCAAATCCTTAACAACACAACCTATTTAATGACTAAACTTCGGGAAAAAGGAATTGAACCTGTGCTCCATAACTGCACTCCAGATAACCTCTCCGGTATCGTCACCATAAAACCCCAAAACCCAAAGAAAGTATTTGATAATCTCAGCAACCGGAATATTATTTGTTCCCTTCGCGAAGGTATGATACGCTTCTCTCCGCATTATTACAACACAACCTGGGAAATCGATACTGTTGTAGAGTCTGTATCGGAATAACAACCCTCGTAATCATTTTCCCTCTTCCCGAATTCATTTTTTCAAGATTTACTCCTTGCTATTTAAAGTTATTTTACTATTTTTGTTTATTACTTCTTCTCTCAAATTATTAATCATTTATTTGGAGGATTATTATGTTCTCAATTATACTTTCTTATCTGCAGGAGTTCGAATATGGCACCTCTTTCGAAGGTGCTGAAGAAGGCATTTTTGCTGCAATGGGCATAATGCTCGTCGTATATCTCGCCGTAGCAATATTTATGATCATCACCATGTGGAAAATATTTGCTAAAGCTAACAAACCCGGTTGGGCTGCTATTATTCCAATTTACAATATGATTGTCCTTCTCGAAGTAGTTGGAAGACCTTTATGGTGGATTCTGCTTATGCTTATTCCATGCGTAAACATCGTAATTGGAGTTATTCTTTGCTTTGACTTGGCAAAATCTTTTGGTAAGGATGCTGCATTCGGTATCGGCATTCTTCTTTTAGGAATAATTTTCCTCCCGATTATCGCCTTCAGCAGCAACATACAGTACGTTGGACCTGCAGCTGCCCCGCAAACTCCTCAGTATCCGCAGCCTCCATACCAACAACCTCCACAGGGATAATTCTATAAACAGGGATAAGTTTTCAGCGGTTACATTTTTAATATTTGTAACCGCTTCGTTTTTTATCATTTTCTTCATTGACCCCTTTCAATACGACCTTTTTCTCCCTTGTTGGTTTCACTCTCTTACAGGTCTGGACTGCCCTGGTTGTGGGGGTATTAGAGGAACTCACCTCTTTTTACACGGCCATTTCCTTCTTGCCATCAAATCTAATATCCTGTTAATAATTGCAATACCTTTGGTCATCTACTTAACACTCTACAATACCCTTGTTTTATTCTCAAAACACCGGATTCCCAAAATTCCCACCCCAAACTGGCTGATTTACACTGGAATATTCATCATTCTGCTCCACACCCTCCTTCGGAACCTGTAATCATTAAGAAAAATAAACCCCTTTTCACCTATTATCACCCCCTTCCACCCCTCTTCCTTCGATGTGAATACGTAGTAAATACGTACTGAATACGTACTGAATACGTGGTGAATACGTGGTGAATACGTACTGAATACGTACTGAATTCGATTCGAACTCATCATAATCTTTTGATAACTATAAATAGAATATTTTCCCTTTTCTTCAACCCTGCTACTTTTTACCCCTCTTTTTTATCATTATTTTCCTATGAATATTTTTTATCATTTTAACTTCTTCATTTTCCCCAAAAAACCACTTTCAAATCTTCCCTGAAATTCTTAATTTTGTAGATACATTTTTAAGGAATTATGATGACTTATCCAAAAGGAAGTATTATTCAGGTAATCGGCCCAGTTGTCGATATTCAGTTTGAAAATAATCATTTACCAAAAATCTTTAACGCTGTTAAAATACCTAGAGAAAATATTGAGGGTGTTAAAGAAGAATTGATTGTCGAAGTCCAGCAGCATATTGGCGAAGATAAAGTCCGGGCTGTGGCTATGGATTCCACCGATGGTCTCGTTCGTGGAATGGAAGCATTCGATACTGGCGAACCTATATCCGTTCCTGTCGGTCCTGAAACTCTTGGCAGACTTATAAATGTTATTGGTCAACCAATTGACAACAAAGGCCCGATCAACACTCAAAAACGATATCCTATACATCGCGAAGCTCCTAAGTTCAAATCACTCTCCACATCAACTGAAATGCTTGAAACAGGTATCAAAGTCATCGACCTCCTCGAACCCTACAGCAAAGGTGGTAAAACCGGTCTCTTCGGTGGTGCAGGTGTTGGAAAAACGGTTGTTATTCTTGAACTCATTCACAACATTGCCTTACATCACGGCGGTTATTCTGTCTTTTCTGGAGTGGGTGAAAGAACTCGCGAAGGAAACGACCTCTATCTCGAAATGACTGAATCCGGAGTTATTAACAAAACCGCTCTGGTCTTCGGGCAAATGAACGAACCCCCTGGAGCTCGTCTCCGTGTTGGTCTTACCGGTTTAACAATTGCTGAATATTTCCGCGATGAGGAAGGTAAAGATGTACTTCTCTTTATCGACAATATTTTTCGTTTCACCCAGGCAGGCTCTGAAGTTAGCGCTCTTCTCGGACGTATGCCCTCTGCAGTTGGTTATCAACCCAACCTCGCAACCGAAATGGGGGCACTTCAGGAACGCATCACTTCAACGGATAGAGGCTCTATTACCTCTGTTCAGGCAATCTACGTTCCCGCTGACGACCTTACTGATCCGGCTCCTGCTACTGCATTCTCGCATCTTGACGCAACTACCGTTCTCTCCCGTCAAATTTCAGAACTTGGTATCTATCCCGCTGTTGATCCTCTGGATTCTACTTCACGTATCCTCGAACCCGGAATCATAGGCGAAGACCACTATCGTACAGCTCGACGTGTTAAAGAAGCTCTGCAGACTTATAAAGACCTTCAGGACATCATCAACATTCTTGGAATGGATGAACTCTCTGACGAAGATAAAACCACCGTCCGTCGTGCTCGTAGAATCCAGCGTTTCTTAAGCCAGCCATTCCATGTCGCCGAACAATTTACCGGTTATAAGGGCAAGTACGTTAAACTTGAAGATACAATAAAAGGATTCAAAGCTATCCTCGATGGAGAATGCGATGAGCTGCCCGAACAGGCATTCCTGTATGTGGGCACTATTGAGGAAGCCTTCGAAAAAGCTAAAACCCTATAAAATATTTGGTGCTTAATATATGAAAGAATTTTATCTGGAAATCGTCACCCCTGTTAAACCCCGTTTCAAAGGGGAAGTTACCTCGGTTATTCTGCCCGGTATCAAAGGCGAATTCCAGGTATTATTCAATCATGCCCCCGTAATCACAGACCTCCTACCGGGTAGAATTATTATTCGCCAGAATAACTCCGATATTCTTTTTGCTACTAGTGGTGGAACCGCTCAAATTAAAAATAACCACGTCACCGTACTCCTCGATACATTGGAAAATGCTTCTGAAATTGACATAAACCGCGCATCTGATTCTGCTAATAGAGCAAAAGAAAGACTTTCCATTAACAATAAAGAAAAAATTGACACCGCCCGCGCAGAAGCTTCCTTAAATCGTGCTTTGGTCAGAATTAAAGTCGCTAAGTCAGTTTAACTTCTTACTCCGTTTCATCCTCTTTTTTTTATCTGTTGAAACGGTATTTTACTTTAAACATTAACCAAACTAATGTAACTATGAAAAAATTTGTTTCAATTTTAATACTTCTTACCTTCTTTCAATCCTTGTCACTCGCAACTTCAAATTTCTCAAATCAAGGATCAGAAAAAGATGCAAATACTAATCCACCGATTTATATAGCGTTTCTCTGGCACATGCATCAGCCAATTTACTTCCCCTATGAATCCATCGTCCAGACTCAGCTTAATAACCGCTATCCCTATTCTGTTTTCGACATTCACAATCAGCGCTGGGGTCCTTACACTTCATGGCCTAAAAATGCCGTTTCAAAAGGTATTACTGCAAATCTTCCTCATTTTGGAGCACAAGTAAGTTTTTCTGGTTCTCTTGTCGAAAACCTTAACAACCTGGAAAATTACGGTAATGGTAATTTCACAAACTGGAAATCTCACTGGAATTCAATTAAAAATCAAAAAACATCTCTTAACAATCCCCGTCTCGATCTTGTAGCTTTTGGTTATTTCCACCCTCTTATGGGGCTTATAGACTATACAGATATCCGCAAACAAATTTCTATGCATCGTGACATCTTCTCAACTAACTTTCCGGGCACATATTCAAAGGGTATCTTCCCTCCGGAAAACGCTTTCTCAAATAGAATGATCCCTGCTCTTAAAGATGAAGGTATCGAATGGGTACTCGTTGATAACATTCACTTCGATCGGGCAGCACTTGGTTATCCATTCTCAACCGGTGGAAATATCTACGAACCAAATAAAGCAGACATCCTCAATCCCAACCCAAATGATTGGGTACAATTAAATGGACTCTGGGCTCCAACTCGCAACTCAGCACGTTGGGGAAGAACTCCACATTTTGTCGAATATGTCAATCCTTCCACCGGTGAAAAATCTAATATTATTGCTGTTCCATGCGATCGCTACATGGGAAATGAGGATGGACGCGGTGGCTTCGGTGCACTTAATTATGAAGCGGTTATGAGCCAGCTTGAATCCTACAACACCGATCCTTCTCACCCTATACTTATTGTTCTCCATCATGACGGCGATAACTACGGAGGTGGAAGTGAATCCTATTACAACTCGAATTTTCAAGCCTTTGTAAACTGGCTTCAGGCCAATCCCTCTCGTTTCGTTTGTACAACCGTTCAGGATTACCTTCAGATGTTCCCCCCTGATCCTAACGATATCATTCACGTCGAAGATGGTAGTTGGAGCGGTGCAGATAATGGAGATCCGGAATTCAAAAAATGGCTCGGTGACCCCTACAATGGTTACAGCCCGGATATTAATTCTTGGGGTGTCCTTACAGCTGCTCAAAACTATGTACATACAGCTGAGCAGATTTCTCCAACTAATCCCAATACAATTCAAGCCTGGAAATACCTGCTTGTTGGTGAATCAAGTGATTACTGGTATTGGGATGGATCAATGAATGGTATCTGGGACTCTCATCCCACTCGCGCTTCCAATCTTGCCATTCAGTCCGCTTCCCAGGTTTCGGGAACAGATATGACACCTCCCACAATTTTCATTCCCCAAAGAGAACCCTACAATCCGGGTGGTACTGAATGGGGCATCTCTCAAACAAATAACCTTCAAGTATGGTCTTATGTATTCGATAAGAGTGGTTTAACATCTGTTAAACTTAAATATAGAATTGATGTTGATGGCACAAACTCAACACTTTCAACCGATAATGAAACTTATGCAGGTGGACCTGAAGTCGGATCTTGGATTGAAACCGATATGTTGGGTTCTCACAAACCTTCTAACACCGATCCTTTACCATTGGTTAAAGCAAAAGAATTTACTGCCACAATATCTGGAATAAATAATAAACTAATTGATTATTACATAGAGTCAACTGATAGCAATAACAACGTTGCACGCTCTCCGATACGTCATTGTTGGATTGGGGAAAACTCTGGCGGTGGTGGCACCAATTCAGGAGTTTCGTGGACTCCGGTAAATCCAACAAAAAACGATTCAATTACAATAACTGTGGGCTCTAATCAAGGTGCAAAACTACATTGGGGAGTAAATAACTCGGGAAGTAATTGGAATTCCCCCAATCAGGTCTATTGGCCTGCTGGGACCACTTTGTTTTCAGGTACTGGCCCTGCCGTTGAAACCCCTTTTATCGGACCCGATTCGGCTAATAATCTTACTCTAAAAATCGGTCCTTTTAATAATCCTGCTCAAAATGTCGAACGCCTGGCTTTCGTCATCCATTTTAACGACAATTCGTGGAATAACAACAATGGACAGGATTTTCATATTACTTTTGGCGATAGTGCAACCTCTCAATCATTTATAATGGATGGTCAGTTAGATGCTTCCGCAACTCTGCAAATCTCAAACCAGAATCAGACGCTCAACATTGGATGGAATGGATCGGAATTATATGTAGCCACAAACACAGCTACTTCTGCAGGTGGAGATGTCTTTATTATTATCTCTGATTCCCTTCGGAATCTCAGCCCTGCTCCTTGGGCAAAGGCAGGTCAGGTTGCTGCTTGGTCACTTTTCCTTGCTAATGAAAGCACTAACAATTGGGCCGGATGGTTCGATAACTCTACCTCTCCTGGGAAAGCAGTTGGTTCAGTACTTGAAGGTTCTTTTAACGTCCAGAGTGAATTTGGCTATATTCCTCAAAAATTATACGTTTCTGTAGGTGTCTACGGAACTAATGACGGTGCTTCTCTCCTTAAACAAGTTCCTGCTGGGAATGGTGATGGCGATATTCAAAGCAACGAATTTTACATTTTCAACTATTTAGTTACCGGACTGAATAACTCTGTTACTGCACTCAACAGTTTCAACTTATGGCAAAATTACCCAAATCCCTTTAATCCTTCTACTATCATCTCTTTTGCATTGCCTTCTCCGGATTTGGTCTCCCTTAAAGTGTATGATATTATTGGAAATGAAGTCGCAACCCTGGTAAACAATTTCCTCTCTGAGGGATTGCACGAAATCAGATTCACCCCGTTGGGATTATCAAGCGGTGTTTACTTCTACAAACTCCAGACTTCCGGACATTCATTGATAAAAAAGATGCTTTATCTTAAATAATCTTAATAGGAACCCATAACATCTCTATTATGGGTTCCTTTTTTCCTTTCTGCAGATTTTTATTATATTTATATGTCAGAATTTCCACTTTTCATTGAAAGGAGTTTGTTGTGGTTCGTTGTTTGAGAATCCCATTTTTTATTTTCTTAATTCTTTTTTACTTTCTTCCTCTTCAGCAAGATTCTATTGGGCAAGTAAATCCCAAAACCAAAGTCGCTTTTACTATTGACGACTTGCCCTTTTCTTCTTATAGAACTCTTAATACTACAGAAAAGAATTTCATTTATGATAAAATAATTTCCACTTTCGCGAAATATAAAATCAAAGCTGTTTGTTTTGTCATCGGAAGCAACTATAAACCAGTTGATCAACCTTTCCTGAAAAAAATTGCGGATGCAGGTCATATCCTCGCTAATCATACATTCTCCCATTATGATTATAACACGGTCTCCTTTGAACAATATTCTAAAGACATTCTTAAACTTGATGAACTCCTTAAAAAATTCAATGTCCCCAAAAAATACTTTCGCTTCCCCTACCTTTCCGAAGGTAATACAAAGGAAAAGCTTGAATCAATTTATTCCTTCCTTAAGCAAAATGCTATAACTCCCGTGCCAGTCTCAATTTTCTGCACTGATGTTAATTTCAGTCAGGCTTTTGAAAAAGCTTATACAAAAAACGACAAAAAGGAAATTGATAGAATTGCATCTGAATACTTAGCAGACTTTAAAAATAATACTAAACGCGGACTTGAATTTGCTAGAAATCACACGAGAAAGAATCCCGGTCACATAATGCTTTTCCATATGAGTCTGCTTAGTGCATATACGATTGATGGACTGTTGGAAATCTGTCGTGAATATAATCTTGAATTTGTCACAGTGGATGAAATTCTTAAGGAGGAGTGGTATCAAAAACCCCCTAAATATTTTGGTGGTACTGGTTATACACATTTTGAAAGATATTAATTTTTTTTGTATGCCATCTAAAGTCATAGCTCTGAAAACACTTTTTCTGATGTCTTTAATAATTGGAGTTATCTTTTCTATTTCTTCTCCACTTCAGGCTCAGATAAAAAATATTGAGTTAAAAAATGAGGCTCAACGTCAAATTGCCATAGGACGTTATGGTGAAGCCATTGAACTGCTGAATAAGTTCATCACTGCCAATCCTCGACTGGCGGATGGGTATAACCTGCGTGCTCTCTGTTACGAAAAACGAACCCAATATGAATTCGCTGTCTATGATTATCGAAATGCTCTTAAACTCCCCTCGGATGATAAATCAATCACGAATAACCTCGCAAGGGTTATTCAAGTATGGTATGATCAATTGTATCTTAAAATAGAAGGCCATAGACGGGAAATTGCAATTAATCCGGATAAAGGTATTAATTATTTGGAGATCGGAAAATCATACAAACATATGGGGCAATGGAGCCTTGCTGAACAATGGTACGACGAATTCCTTAAACGCGAAGAAGCTTCTGCTGATGAAATCATTCGATATTCAGAGATTCTTGCTAAAAACGGACATATTGAAAAAGGAGAAAAAATCCTAAAGATTTACGTGGAGAAATATCCTCGTGATCACAGACTTTGGAGCCGTTATGGTTATTTCACTCTCTGGTTGGGTAAAACTAAAATTGCCATTGAAGCTTTCCAAACTGCTCTGGAAATCCGCCCTTTCTTTCTGGAAGCTCAGGATGGTCTTGACCAGGCGCTTGGCAAGGGATACACATATTCTATAAACGATACTTCTTACAACGCTAGAAAACAATCTGTTGAAGGCCCTCCAAAACCTCCTGTACCACAGGAGTACCCCATTGATCGCTATTACAGAATACTGAAAAGAAATTCGAAGGATGACGCTACTCGATTCTTGCTTATTAAGGAACTTTCAAATGTAGGTAGATTTGAGGAGGCTTTGCAACAACTGGACATCCTTGCTCCTGCTCATGCTGAATCTCCTGACTTCCAAAATCTACTAACTTCAATTACTGCTCAAAGGGATTCAATTTATTATCAGAATATTGAAGAAATCAAAACTCGCTTTGCTGATAATCCTAATGATAAGGATGATCTTCTTAAACTCACTTCCTTTTATAACAAACTGTCCATGTTCGATGAGTCCATTGCTGCATTTACTCGCTTCTTCGAGCTTAATCCAAATGATGATAATCTTGAAATTCGATACAGATTTGCTGAAACTGCAGCATGGAATAAAAACTTTGACCTTGCTCATGAACAATCAGAATATCTGCTAAATAAAGAACCCGATAATCTGGACTATCAACTCCTTTCAGCTCAACTGTCAGCATGGACTGATTCCGATTTGGAACGCGGGAAGGGACTTATTGATAACGTACTTGCAAAACAACCGAAAAATTTCTTTGCGTTAATAACAGCTGGACTTCTTACTGTAGCACTCAAGGACTTCGATGCAGCTGACAGTTTTTTAGCTCGCTCTCGCGAAGTAAATCCAGATGCAAACGAGATTAATACCCTTGATCTCCGTATTACTTTTGAAAAACTTCGATTTGAAGAAAACAAACTTTTCGAAATTCTTGACCGTGCTAGAGAAACCGTTGCTTCGGGTGATTGTGATGGTTCTTTAGTCCACTTTGAAGAATTCATTGCAAAAGCACAACCCAATAGACTTGTTCAAAAAGAATACGCTGACGCATTAACTTGTGCAAAACAATACGACAAAGCTATTGATATTTATACTAATCTTCTTCAGGAGGATTATAATTTTAACGTCGACTACAGCAGGGCTAAAGCATACTTGTGGAAAGGTGATTCCTTAACAGCTGTGACTGAACTTGAACGGCTCAGAGAAGTCGAACCTGAAGACTTCTATCTAAACATTTTCCTCGGTGATGCTTATAAAAGCGCTGGTATGAATAAAAAAGCTCGAATACAATATGAAAATATGCTCGATGCTACTGAAGACTCTTCTGAAATCGCTTTATTGGAACAAAGAATTGGTTGGCTCCCGGTTAGTGGTGTCAAATCGTTTTTAAGCTCTTTCCCGATTTATTCATCTTTGACACCATCAGCATCCTATTTTTCTGATAATGCTGGTTTTGACATGCTGAATTATGGACTCAATTATGAAATTGGAGCACTTGATTTTCTTTCACTCTCTTTAGCATACAATCGTGGTTCTTATCTTTACGGGTCCTCCACATCCTCTTTACTTCCTTCCCATTTTTCATCAATCACTTCGGGAATTTATTTCAGGATTTTAAATCTAACCTTAGGATCGGTCTACGGCACTAAAATTTTCTCGGCTTCAAGTAGAAAATCTGATATACTTAATCTCTTTGCTAGGTTTTCGCAAGACAGTGTTTATTCTTTCTCACTTACTTATTTGACAACTGATGCACCGGAGATCCTATACTCCAAACTCCTTACAAATGCCACATTCCGTCCCGAGATGTATATTTTGTCCGGTGATTACAAATATCTTGATGTCTTTAGAATTTCAGGGAACTATAAATTTCTTGACATTAACGATACTATTAAAAATAAGGGAGAAATTTATGATCTTCGGTTCGGAAAATACTTCTTGCCTGAATTGATAGCTGGTTACGAATTTGCAGTGACAAATTTTGTAAAAACCACTCGTTTCTATTTTTCCCCTCATAATTTCACCTCTCATTCCTTATGGGGTGAGTACACTGGACTAAGTTTTGATGAACACAATATCTTGGTTGGTGCCAAATTGGGTATTATTATGGATCTCTACTTCATTACTTCAGAGATATATGCATCCTACAAAGTCAAGTTACTTGAACCTCTGCTCTTTCAATTACAGGGAAGACTTGGAAGAACGACTCAGGATATAGGTATATATGCAGGACAAAGCATTTATAACTCCAGATCTATTTTTGCTTCTCTAAGTTGGGCTCTCTAATCTATGTGATAAGATAAAAGTTTTTTTAACACCGAAATCGCTTTATTCATCTGGTTCTTTACAGTTTGAAGAGATACATCCATTATTTCAGCAATCTCATAATAATTAAATCCGCCATATCTACTTAACAAAAATGTGGCTCGACACCTCTCGGGTAACATATTAATTGCTTTCTGACAATCATCATGAAAAAACACCCTCCTCAATTCATCTTCCCTGTTTTGACTTAGTAAAATCAAGTAATCATCTTCGTTTGGAATTTTTAATGGTTTTTTTTCTCTAACTAAATAATTTAAGGACAGATTTCTGGCAATTTTAAATAAATATCCTTTAGGGGAAGAATTATAATCTAGTTTGTCCCTGCTGGCCCAAAATCTGATAAAGGTCTCCTGCGTTAAGTCTTCGGCAGATTCTCGATTTGAAGTATATTTGAGAATAAAACTGAAAACTATCGGTTGCATAATAAAAAAGAATTCCTTAAAACAACCTTGGTTGTTTCTTTGAATTTCTTTTACAAGAACAGCTATTTTTTCTTCAGTTATCATCTCTGTCTATCTTACTAAATCACCTGATACAAATTACAAAAAAAAATTTATATTTTGTTTATCTTTTTATAAAAGTTTTAAAACCCTCGTATTCTTTTTTTGATATTACACCAGTAAGTATCAATAATAAAATGAATAAAAATGTCATTAATCCTTTGGTTAATGAATTAATACTTTCCTCTGGAATAACAATATAATATAGTATTCCAATGCATCCAATACTTATAGCCAGTTTTAAGATTTTTAACACCTCATATTTTATAAAATATAGTTTTTGCGATACTATGTAATAACCCGCAGCCATTACGATATAACTTGCCAGCGTAGCTGCTGCTGCACCGGTTATTCCCCACACTGGAATTAACAGAAAATTTGCCCCTATATTAACAATTGCGCTAATTCCCATAATTACAGGTACTGAATCACTCTTTTCTTTTATGTATAATCCGGCTGAAAAAATCACATGAAAACCGTTAAACAGATATCCTAAAAGTACTATTGGAACAATGTTATTACCACTCCAATAAGCAGTCCCGATCAAATGTCGTCCAAGTATACTGATTCTAACAATATCATCAATAAATAGGGAAAGAGTTACAAGAATTAAACTCCCTGTAATTGTAAAGTATGTAAAGACCTTTGCAAATAATTCCTTTGCATGCGGATCTTTTGCATTCTTTAAAAAAAATGGTTGCCAGGCAAATTGAAACATTGAGACAAATAGCATCATGAAAATCCCCAGCTTATAATTGGCTTGATAGATCCCCAATTGGTTTAGATCAGTTAGTTGTTCAACTATTGGTCTGTCTATTACTTGTATAAATATTGATGCAAGCCCTGCAGGTAGATATGGTAGACCAAATCTAATAAACCTCCTGAATATTCTCTTATCAAACCTGAAAACGAAAAGTTTTCGATATATCGGCAGTACACACATTAATGAGAATAATGAAGCGGTTAAGTTACTAACAAACACTCCCTCGATTCCCCACTTAAAACCTACAATAAGTACAATATTTAATGCAACATTAATAACAATATTGCTGACTTTAATAATTGTAAAAAGCACAGCCCTGTTTTCAAGTCTGAGATATAAAAATGGAATTACAGCGAGTGTATCGAAAACTAAAATCAGTAGGGATAGTAAAATAACAAACGAATAGTCTGTTCCTATACTTAGGAATCCCATGATGGGTTCTTGAACAAAAATAATTAACATTGATATTATGGAGGTACTTACAAGTATTGTTATTGTTGGAACAGAAAAAACCAGTTTCTTATCTTTTAAATCAACTTCGGTGGCAAATTTAAGATAGGAAGAATCAAGCCCATATAGAAAGACTACATTTAGTATAGCGATTAAAGCATAAACATTTGTAATAATACCGTATTCTTCTGGGATAAAAATATTTGTATAGAAAGGTACAAGAATAAAGTTAAGAAATCTTCCAAGTATTGTACTTATACCATAAATCACCGTCTCTTTTGTTAGTTGTCTTAACTTTTCAATCATTTATTTTATGTCTTATCATTAACGATATATCAAGACCTTTAACACTGTGGGTAATGGCTCCGGTTGAAACAAAATCTACTCCTGTTTCAGCTACTTCAGCAACATTTTCAAGAGTAATACCCCCAGAGGCTTCTGTCAAACACCTTCCATTTACTAGTTTTACTGCTTCTTTCATCATCCCTGTCGAAAAATTATCCAGCATAATAATTTCCACATTGCATTTTAGTGCTTCTTCGATTTCATTTAGATTCTTTACCTCGACCTCTATTTTGTAATTGGTCTTATTCCGGTTTTGATAATCTCTGCATTGTTCTATCGCTTCTGTTATTGAACCAGCAACTTCAATATGATTATCTTTGATAAGAAACATATCATACAATCCAAATCTGTGATTCTCTCCCCCTCCTAACTTGACAGCTAGCTTATCAAAATGTCTCAATCCAGGAACAGTTTTTCTTGTGTCCAAAATTTTTGCTTTAGTGTGCTTAATCTTTTTTACGAACTTGTTCGTTATTGTTGCTATCCCGCTCATCCTCTGTAAAAAATTTAAGGCAGTTCTTTCGGCTTGTAAGATCGAACTCGCATCTCCCTTTACTGTTGCAATAATTTTCCCTTCTTTAACTTGTGTACCATCCTCAATAATGGATTCGAATTCTAGCTCGCTGTTCTTCAGCAAGAATACTCTTTCACATACTTTTACTCCTGCTATTATCCCACACTCTTTCACAAGAAATTCCGCAAAAGCCTTTCTCGGATTAATCAATATAGCAGATGTAGTAATATCTCCATTTTGAATATCCTCTTCCAGTGCTGATACTATTGCTCCATCATAATTATATGTTTTCATCTTCAAAGCATTTCTTAACTAAACTAATAAATATTTCTGGTACTCTGGTAACTTTATAGCTCCCGGTCCTCATAAAACAATGAATAGTATAACCGGTTGCGATTAATCGCTGACTGTTTTTCTCTCTTACTGTATAGTCTACTCTCATCTTGGCAGATGGAATTTCCCGCATCTCACTTGTAATTTCCAAGACCTCATCATATTTACCCGGTGTTTTATAATTCGTATGGGATTCAATTAATGGAAGATAATATCCGGTATCTTCAAGTGATTTATATGATAATCCCGTTTTTCGAAGCATCTCGGTTCTTGCAACTTCAAAATATTCAAGATAGTTGCCGTGCCAAACAAAGGCCATTTGATCTGTATCTGCATAACGTACACGAATTTCACACTTGTTTTGTAACATAGCTATATCGCCTCGTTTTAAATTCCTGAGTTATTCATTGAATTCGCCCATTGCACCAAATTTTTCGATACGGTTTTCGAGCAATTTTTCTGGTTTGATTTTGAGTAACTGCGAAAGTTCTTCTTTCAATACTGATTTAAGTGTCAATGCCATTTCTTCGTGATTTTTATGTGCTCCACCTAGTGGCTCGGCAACTACCCTGTCAACCACTTTCAATTTAAGAAGATCTTCTGACGTTAATTTTAAAGCTTCGGCTGCTTGTTCCTTGTAGTCCCAGCTTCTCCATAGAATGCTTGAACATGATTCCGGACTTATAACAGAATACCAGGTATTTTCCAACATCAAAACCCTGTCACCCATTCCGATTCCTAATGCTCCTCCACTCGCTCCCTCACCTATGACTACAACAATTATGGGAACCTTTAATAAGCTCATTTCAAGAAGATTTCTTGCAATTGCTTCTGCTTGACCTCGCTCTTCAGCTTCAATCCCTGGATAAGCACCTGGAGTATCTAAGAAGGTAATAATAGGTATATTAAATTTTTCAGCTAACTTCATTAATCGTAAGGCTTTCCTGTATCCTTCCGGATTTGGCATTCCAAAATTCCTGTAGACATTACTTTTTGTGTCTCTCCCTTTCTGATGCCCTATAATCATCACATTGAATTCATCAATTTTTGCGAATCCCCCTACAATTGCTTTATCATCTTTATATTTCCTATCTCCATGTAACTCTATAAAATCATGAGTCATCAGATAAATATAATCAAGCGTGTAGGGTCTTTCAGGATGTCTCGCTAATTGCACTCTTTGCCATCTGGTCAAGTCCTTATACACCGTTTCTTTTAGCATTTTTACTTTTTCTTCAATTACTCTAATCTCTTCGTCAATATTTAAAGTTGAAGAAAGATTCCTCATTTCTACCAATTTTTCTTCTAATTCAACTATTGGTTTTTCAAATTCAAGTAAAGTTTTTGCCATCTTTTTCACTATTTATTATTCTTAATATTGATTTACCTATTATTTCTAAATCAAGCCAAATATTTTGATTTTTAGCATAGAAAATATCCGTTTTTTCTATATCTATACTTTCCTCAATAAACCACATTCCTGTTATTCCCTTTTTCCCTAAAAATAAATCATTTGCTTCGGAAACTACTCTCGGTCCTACAATACTCAACTTCCCTATTAAAACATATGGAATTTTCTTAAGTATTCTGACCGTATAGCTTCCTTTATTCCGAATTAAAGAGATAACCGGATAAAAAAGGATTATACAAATACTAATAACAATATCTAACATTCTTTTTAATGCCTTGTTAACTGGATCTGCTATTTTATAACTTATTTCAACTACTGGTAAATCAGTTAACAAATTAACAGATGATTTTCCAACTAGAAAGTCCAAACCGTCTCCGGCTAATTTGAACTCCACGTTTTCTTTCTGACAGTATGAGACTATTCTCATGATTTCTTTATAAGATAACTCTTTTGAACTGAATATCACTTCATTAACTTTTTTATCGCTAATAATTTTTCGTATGTTATCAGTACTCCCTATCACTTCATAGTCTTCAATTTTTTTTCCGATTTCTTTTCTTGTTTTTGAAATCAGTCCAATAATTGAATAAAGTGTGGTCTTCTGAGCTTTTAGTTTATTTGCAATTTCAATTTCCGCTTGTGAAGTTCCAACTATTAAAGTTTTTATTCTCGCATTCTTAATACCCCCGTCTTTTAGAAATATTTTATACAACACTCTCCACAGAGTAGTTGTTGTAAATATTATAAAATAACTAATAATAACTACTACCCTGCTGTATGCATACTCTTTGAAAAAGAATGTCAATGCGGAAATAACAAAGAATCCTGTAAGGACCGCGGTAAAGTTGCTTAATACTGATATAGTGTCTCGCTTGTAATTCCCAATTATTATACTAATTAATACCTGAATTATGGCTGGTATCGTTAGTATTATGACTAAGGATTCCGGGCTAAATCCACCCCATGTTGTAATATTTCTATAAAATTCTTCAGATACTAGAAGTGCAAGACCGAATAAAATATAATCAGTGAATATAGATATTATAACTATTTTGTCTCGTGCAAGGAAAGCCACAAACTCTCGCATCATTATTGCCATGCGAAGTAAAGTTTCAAACATAAACGAACTTGTAATATGCTTTTTAACGAACAGATGCATTGCATTATAAAAATGTCTTATTTCATCAATACCACTTCTTTTTGTACTCTCTCCCTTATAATGGATAATCTGCGTTTTGTGAACGTAATAGACTTTATATCCACTCTGCTGCACGCGAAAACAATAATCAAGATCTTCACCATACATGAAAAAATCCTCGTCTAATCCTCCAATTTTTTCATATACATTTTTTCTCAACATCATAAATGAACCCGATATAGCATCCACTTCGTGTGTCTGGTTTTCATCTAAATAAGTAAGATTATATTTAGAGAATAGTTTGTTCTTTGGAAATAACGCACTCAATCCTGATACTTTACAAAATGAGTTCCATGGTCCGGGAAAACTTCTCCTACAACCCAACTGCAAAGTACCATCTGGATTAAGTATTTTACATCCGGCTAATCCAACTTCTGGATTTTTTCTGAAAAATGACACCATAATTTCAAAAGTTTCTTCTTCAACAATAGTATCTGGATTCAGTAATAATAAGTATTCCCCTTTAGCAATCTTTAAACCTAAATTATTAGCCTTACTAAATCCCACATTTTCTTTGTTTTCAATTAATTTTATGTTGGAAAATTTCCCTTTGATTAACTCAATACTCCCGTCATCGGATGCATTATCAACTACTATTACCTCTGAACGTATTTTTCGTGTGGCTTTATCAAGAGAATTCAATAAGTTTTCTAGAAACTCTTTAACATTGTAGTTTACTATGATTATTGATAGATCCATTAATTTTATTTTAAGATACCTAGAATACTCTTAATCCTTAACTTCCATACCATAAAAACAGCCTCCCACACTATCTTCTTGGACATTTTTGAACTCCCTTTTTCTCTTTCAGTAAATACAATTGGTATTTCACCAATTTTAAACCCCTTCTTCCACGCTTTGAATGTCATTTCAATCTGAAACGAATAACCGTTTGAATGTATATTATTTAAATCTATTGCCTCTAAGACTCTTCTTCGAAAGCATTTAAATCCACCAGTCGCATCCGAAATAGGCAATCCCGTAATTAATCTAGTGTACTTATTGGCAAACCAGCTTAATAGAAGTCTTTGCATTGGCCAATTGACTACTGTTATACCTTTTAGATATCTACTCCCCACGACTAAATCATACGGTCCAATCGCGATTAAAAAATTACCGATCTCTTTTGGATCATGAGAAAAATCCGCGTCCATCTCCATTATATAATCAAAATCATTCTCTAAAGCAAACTGGAATCCTGCACAATAGGCTGTTCCCAATCCAAGTTTTTTTTCTCGCTTTAAAATATGTAACCTTGATTGTTTTTTGCTCTCCTCTTCAACCCAGGTACCCGTGCCATCAGGTGAATTATCATCCACGATTAGAATTTCAACCAAATTATCATACGAATCCAAAATAAGTTGCACTATATTCTTTATATTATTAATTTCGTTGTATGTTGGGATAATTATTAGTGTTTTTTCCATATATGTCATATAGGTTAATAATTTAATTTATAGTTTAAAATACTTAAAATAATTCTTAAGTTCAAACTCAATCATAATGTCCTTTGCCAAAAAATACGACAAAAACAGTCCTAAAAAGTATCTTGAAATCCATCCTTAAAGACATATTCTCAATATAAAACAAGTCATATTTTAATTTTTCTCTTACATCTTCTACTGATTCATCATATTTATGTTTTATCTGGGCCCAACCGGTAACACCGGGTTTAACCTTTAAACGTCTCTTGTAATAAGGTATCTCTTTAGCAAGTTTTTCAACAAAGAAAGGCCTTTCTGGTCTTGGTCCCACTAAACTCATATCCCCCTTCAGAACATTTATCATTTGTGGAATTTCGTCAATCCTTACTTTCCTCACAATTTTGCCTACACGCGTTACTCGTGGATCATCTTTTGTTGACCATATTGGTCCAGTATTTTTTTCTGCATCCACAACCATGGATCGGAACTTGAAAATCTTGAAGGTTTTCCCATCCTTGCCGGTTCTCTCTTGTCGATAGAAAACGGGACCATTTGAATCAATTTTTATAGCAATTCCGACCAGGATAATAAGAGGCAACGAAAATATTATAGCAATAAAGGCAATAATAATGTCCAAAAGCCTTTTTATTTTCTTTTCCCACTCCGGCATCAATTGAGGATTGATATCTATCAATGGCAATCCATAAAGTTGCATAGTTTTGGCTTGACCACTAAGAATATCGTATAAATCAGGAACAATTTTTATTCCGACATCCCTGTTCTCACATTTGCTAATTATTTCAACTAAAATGTCCTCATCATGATGCTCTAAACCTATTATTACCTCACGAATCTCCTTATTACTAATGATATCTGTTATTCGGTCAACTTTCCCTAATACCCTAAAACCTTTATACTCTTTTTCTAGATTATCTTCACTGACTTCAATGAATCCCAGAATATCCAGCCCTAAACCCCGATGATTAAGAATCTCATCTGCAACCTCCATTGATTTTTTATTGAAGCCTACTATAATTGCGTTCCTTCTCCCAATACCCCGAATTAACAAATTTCTTTGGATGCTTCTTACTAAAATTCTTCCTGCAGAGACATAAATAAAAATGAATCCCCAATAAATAAATATCAAATATCGGTTTGATGATTGAACACCATGTGTGAAATCATCAAAAAATATTATGGAAAATAGAATTAATACACCAAAGAATGTTGATTTTAATAATACTGATATCTCATCAAATCGAGAAAGTGCGAACCAGGTCCTATACATTCCCACAAAAAAGAATACTAATAACCAGTATATATATACTACTATCATGGATATGTACATTTCTGGCGATGTAATTAATTGAAACAACCCACTTTCTACTCTAAAATAGAAAAATGTTAACCAAGCAAGATTAATGGTAATAAAATCGATTAGAAGAATTACTGCTTTGTTTATTTTCTTATCCATTATTTGCTATCTTTTGGTTGATTCCCAAATAACACTATGACTGTTAGAAATATATTTCGCAAGTCCTAAAATAATTGCCGTATTTGCCATTATAAAAAAGAATGGAATAGAAAATATAGTCAGTTTCTTTTTTAATTTGGTCATTAAGTATCCCAAAAAAGCTAATACAAAAAATAAAATCTGAGTATAAAGAAAATATTGATAAAGGACTTTTTCTCTCGCTATTAAGACAGTCAAAATGAATAAAAAAATTGCCAAAAAAGGAAAAAACCATCTGATGACTTTGTGGGATAAAAAAGCATATGAAACCAAAGCAGGTCGGAAAAATAAAAAATCCTTAAAAAAGGCAATCGTTTGAAAATTAGTTGCGGAAAAACGAACTTTTCTCTTAAATTCTGTTTGCACATTCTGACCAACATCTTCAAAAGCTATGGCATCCCTTTCATATATAAATTTGTAACCCTTACTTAATACATTTAAGGTTAAAAATAGATCATCGGTAACAGGTCTATTAACTGGGATCTCTTGAAAGAGGTCTTTTTTAATTGCAAAAATCCCCCCATTGGCACCTATTAAGATACCTAATTTCCCTTCCATTTGTTTAATTTGAGTTTCATATCTCCAATACCTTCTTTCCTCTAAAGGTTCATTTATCTGCACTCGATCATCATTTAGAATTAAGCGCCCACATACCCCTCCGACAGTTAAATCTTGAAATCCTCTTAACAGTACACTAAGAGCATCTCTTTGAAAAACTGTATTTGCATCCGTAAAAACTAAGATTTCTCCCTTAGCTTCTTGATATAATTTATTTAATATTCCGGCTTTTCCGTTTCTTACCTGGAAATTATAAAACTTAAGCCACTCATACTTTTTCGATAATTCAATTAGAATATCATTTGTGCTATCCGAGGAGTTGTCCGATCCTACAAGCACTTCGAAATACTGAAATTCTTTATGCGCTTCTGATAGATTTTCAATTCTTTCCCTGATTACTTTTTCTTCATTATAAGCTGCTATTAGAATCGAGACAGTGCTATATTTTTCAACGCTTCCATGGGTGGCTTTTCCCTTTAATTGACAAATCAAGTAAATACTTATTGGATACAAAAAATATGTATGAAGCATCAAAAACAAAACGATAATAAAAATAGTTTCTAAAACTACCATGCAATATTTCTCATCTTATTAAATTCTATTATCTTCATGTATTCATTTTCAAACCTTTTAGCAATTATTGGCCATGTATAAGATTCTCTTATCAAATCTTTTGCATTATTTGAAATTAATTCTTTATCGTATTTGCCATTTAAATAATCAATAATTATAGATTTGAATTCTTCTGCACTATTACCTATTAGTAAATGCTTTTTGTTTTCTGCATTTATACCCTCTTTGCCTATCTCGGTTGTAAGAATATTACAACCCATTGCTAGCATCTCTAAAATCTTTAATCTAATTCCACTTCCGATTCGTAATGGAACGATCATCAATTCTTTATTTAAGATATTTTGCGCTAGATTAGATACAAATCCACATATCTCAATATTGTCTTTAACTTTACTATCTATTTTTAACTTTTCTGCACCGCTCCCATAAATAAATAGCTTTATTTCTGGTATTTGTTCACTCAAACTTGGCATCACCGAATTTAGGAACCATTCTAAACCATCCTTGTTGGGGTACCAGTCTAAAGACCCAATATGAAAAAGAGATTTGGGAATAACTTCTTTTTTTCGATAATTTAATAAATGTTCATCAATACCTGCTTCAATTGTAGTGGTATCAATTCTAGAATCAAGTTGCCTTATTTGTTGCTCATCAACAGAAGTAATCATTATACACTTATTGAATTTTCTACAGTACTTAACTTCATAATTTTCAAGTTTTTTTGCTTGACGAGCAGAATACCATCTCAACAAAATATTACTCTCTTTCTCAGAAAACCTTTTCATGATATTTGTCTCAACATTGTGCTCTCTTAGTACTATTGGTGCGTTTGTAAGTTCTCTTATATCATCCACTATCCATGCCATGTGAAGATGGTCAATATGTATTATATCAGGTTTGTTATTCTTGAAGTACTTAATTATAAATTCTCGAAGATCTCTATTTATATACTTTGAAACATTGTAGGGAACATGCGAAAAAACATTAAATATTGCAGATATAACATTGTTTCCTGTTTGTATATCTAAAATTGTAGGATCACAATATGGTCTCAGATCTTTTAGTGTACTTTCTAAATTGAAATTCTTTCTGTATGAAACAAAATCAATTTCATGACCCAATAAAGAAAGGTACTTGGTTATACCAAACACACTGATATTTGCACCTGTATTGGGTGGTACACCTAAATGTGGAGATATTTGTAGGATTTTCAACTTTTCTTAAATTTAATTAAATATTAATTATAAATTTAACCTTATTAGATGAAAAATAAAACTACCCATATCCTTATTATCTAACACAGCAGGTTAATAAATGTTATTAATATTGAGAATAAATCGCACAATTTCAGATAGATGTAATAAGCTTTTTATCTTTTAGGGAGTTGAACAAACAATTGCTTGCAGTAATAGTAACTTTTTTTAATTAGGTGAGATTCGAATGAAAAGATACCACCTAAAAAATAAATTGGGACTCGAATGATAATTCCCCAATAATGAAATAGAACAACAAGCTGATAATTAAGCCCCGAATAATGCTTTTTATAAAATATTCGTTTGCTCAGAGTCTGATTTTTGAACATAAACCAATGAAGATTACGAGTCGTCCCCCCACCCAGATGTACTAAAGAAGTCAATGGATAGTATATTACCTTACCCCCTGATTCTTTAAACCTGTAACACATATCTACTTCTTCTGAATAAAAGAAATAATCCTCATCAAACCCACCCATTCGTATTGCATCTTCTCTTTTCATGAAAATAAATGCCCCTTTAACAGTATCTGTTTCCACGACAGTATCAATATTCTTGTAATTCAGGTGATACTTGTTTAAGCTTTTTGAATTGGGAAATATCTTATACAGAAAAAATGCTTCTCCGAAAATATTTGCAGGTGAGTCAAAATCCGCTATACATTCTTGATGTGAATGATCTTCATTTAGAAGTTTACAACCTATAATCATATTTTTATTTAATGAATTATCGAAATAATCCAGTACCTTTTCCAAAGTATTTTCAATAAAAATCGTATCGTTATTCAAATAAAGAATGTAGTCACCTTTCGCTATCCTTAGACCCTGATTATTAGCTTTAGCAAATCCTAGATTTTCTTTGTTCTGAATTATCTTAACTCCTTCAAAATCTTTTATGATGTCTCTTATATTTCCTTCCTCAGAGTTATTATCAACCACAATAATTTCGTACAAAAGATTAACATGACAGTCTTTAATTGACTTTATACATTGCCTTAAATACTTGAAATTATTGAAATTCACAATTATGACTGATACTTTCATATCTGAAGTTTTCCAGTTTTCCTTTTCTGGTAATCTTTTAAACCACGTAGCATCATTTTAATTTTTTCTCTTTTTTTCTCTTCAAAAAGAAGCATTTTTATTACGTTTTTTATAAAAAAAAGTCTCTCTCTATGAATTTCGTATGGAAAGTTATTGGAGTATTCTAAACATAGATATTTGTAGTTCCTCGTTTTATAATAGAATCTCAGGGGACTGTTATTGTATGGATATACTTTTCTAATAATAAAGTGCTTTTCACTTATGTTTGCCTCGTTATGATTAAGTAACGCTGTATTTACTTGAATTACTTTGTATCCGACTTTTTTTAACCTAAGACAATATTCAATATCAATATAATCTATAAAGTATTCATCCTTGAAATTTCCAGTTTTATCATATGCATCAAGACTGAGAAGATTGCCTGATGTCATTGCTGTGGTGATTTGAAGATATTTCTCAATACCCGATTTCTTGGTTCCATATTTGTTCTGATAAAAAGGTGTCGCTAATCCGGTGTTTTGTATCTCAATAAAGGCAGAAAGCAATTCCTCAACATAATTTGGTGATGTACTACTGTCCTGATCCATTGTCAGCACATATTTATATCCTTCCATTTTTGCTTTTGATGCTCCTATATTCAGAGCATATCCAATTCCTTTATTAGAATTTTCTGTTATATAAATGATGTTATTAATTGCCCTTATTTTTTCAATCAATTTGGAATTTAATGTATCCGAATTATCATAAACATAAAGCTTGTTAACCTGGGAAGAATAGGAAAGTATGTTCTTAATAACTTCGTTGTCGGGATTGTAAAGTACTACTATCCCTGCTATTTCACTCTTTTTAACCGGCATGCATTTTTTCAATTTCTGCAAGAATTATACGTACTTGATCCCCATTGAATTTGGGTAGTTCTTCGATTCTACAACCGATTTTTTTGTTAAAAAGATGAGTATAATACCTCAGACGCAACCCATAAACTATTTTGTTTTTTCTGATTACGCTCCTTGTCAAATCGGGATCAAGATCTCTGATCATTTTTTGACTTCCAGCTAAGTCAGCGAACCACCAAAAAGGCGGATGGTACCCAGCCTTAATGATTCTGAGCGTGTGTTCAACATGTTCATGATAATTCTTAAATCTTTCATCAAGATAGCCAACTTTTTCTATAACATCTTTATGATAATAAGAAAATGCCCCTCCAAGATAATAATGAAGCCCTATTAATATTTCCTTATATTGAATAATCATACGAGATTTAGAATTCCCATTTTCATCTTTATTATCTGGGCCATGATATGCATAATTGAAATGTTTTATCCCCGTTAATTTTGATGCCTGAATATATTTATAACATATTTCTGTATCGATTATTTCAACATCGTCTTCACTGATAAAAAGATGATCACACCCTGCGTCCATCATCATTTTTAATGCTTCATTCTTAGATTTTCCAATTCCAACATTTCTTTTATGCTGAATATAATCATCAATTTTTAATTTATCACATCTCTCTCTCAGCGGCTTTCCGTCATTAATCACAACATTATAATCAACTTTTGGAAGTGACTTTAGAGCAGATTGAAATAACTCCTCCCGGTTACATGTTATAATTGCAAGCCCTGTTTTATCGTTCATGATTATTTTTGATTAGATTTTTAATTCTGCGATGAAGAATAATAGCACTATCATTGTTTTCATATTTCTTGCATAACCTTAGGGCTTTCTGATAATTCCCTTCATTCTCTAATAAAACAGAAATTATAAAAGTGAGGTATATTCTTGTTGGTACTATTTTTCTTTTGTAGTGACAATCACATATTTTTTTTATCAGCCCATATAATTTTCTGGGAATTTCTAATAGTAGCAACAATCTCAATACTAATGTTTTCCTGTCTTCCTTAGAAAGCGATTTAATGTATAGTGGGGTGTATACTTCTTGAATTTTTATTGTTTCATTAATGGTCTGTGAAGTGTTTTGAAATTCTTTATTAGTGTTATTTGTAGATTTGTAATAATATCCCACAAATTCATTGATATGACTAATCTTATGTTTAAGTGCCACTCTGGTTATGAATTCATAATCTCCGGCTACTTCGTAAGAATCGTCAAACCAAATATTCTCCTGAAAGTGAAGACTGCTTCTCCACATCGATTGCGAACCTGCGAAATATTGATAGCATAGTTGAAATGAAGAATAGTCTGGAGTAATATATTTATCTATTATATTCTCTTTTATTGAAGCCTTATCAACAGATTTAACTATGTATTGATTTCCATAGACCAATGCAACGTCTTCATTATTAGTGAGATAGGTACTTAGCATTTCTAAGGCATTACTCACTAATCGGTCGTCAGTATTTCCGTTTGTTATATACTTTCCTGAAGCTATTTTAATAGCTCTGTTCCACGCTCTATATATAGTTTCCCGTTCACTAGTTCGATAATATTTGATATTTCCATACTTTTCAAGGAATAGTTTTATTTTATTTTCTTCATCCTGTAGAGAACCGCTATTGACAATAATTAATTCAATGTCTTCAAATATTGTCTGTTCAATTAGATCCTCTAATCGTCCGACAATAAAATTTTCAGAATTATATGTTGAGATGATAACAGATACTAATGGTTTTTTCATATCACAAGTTTTTATTTCCTATCTTATCTTTAAATAATAGAAATATTTCTATGCCATAATTGCGAATTAATCTGAAATTTAGTATCATACTAAATAAACTGATTATTGATATTACTACATACAAATTGAAATCACTATATTTTACAGATAAATATGAGACTAACATTAGTATAATTAGTGCGTTGATCCTGAATAAATAAATTCTTTTAAGATAATCAACTACTTGTAATCCAAGTATTCTTTTGCAATACACAATCATAAGTATAAATGATAATATTACAGATAGTGTTAGTCCGAATAGTCCTGAATAGCTGTCATAATAATGATAGCTTATTAAAAGCATAATCACAACAAATGATAAATTTATCAGTTGTATTATAGCTAGTAAAAAAGCTTTACCAATCCCTAGTAGAAAAATATATATTGAATATCCCATGGTATTTAAAGCTTCCGGAATAGCTAAAATTAAATAAAGTAGGATTATTTCCTCGTAACCAAACCACAATTGAATTATAGATATGATGATAATACTTAAAATTCCAAACACTATTCCGGAGTACAGAATTCCGTAATTTGATAATTTAACCCCTTCTTTTAATATGTATTGCTCATATTCAGTTTTACTCACGAGAACACTAGATTTCGGTATAAACGTTCTGAAAGAAGCGTAAAATAAACCGGATACTGAAATCGCAAATTTTCGTGCAATTTCATAAAATGTTATTATCGATAATGAAGAATAGCTTCCAAGTATATATTTAATAATTGGATCAAACAACGCACTGAAAATAGAACTAATTTGAATATGAATACTAAAGCTGAACATTCTTTTGATTTCAGACATTGAGAGCAAATGATGTTTAATCTTTATTTCTTGAAATCTTTTTCGCAGAATAATAATAAAAGTTATTAACGTAATACACGAAGAAAAGCTATACATTAAAGTTAACTCAATAAGAGATAAATCAAATATTGTTACAAACATTACCGCTAGAAATATCATCAAATTATATATAATTCCAAGTATACTCGAAATTGAAAAATAGTTCAATCCTTCAAACACAGATCTGAAGAAAATTGAAAGATATTGAAATAGAAAGTTGATCCCCATTATAGGAACTAACCAAATAGCTATATCACGGTTTTTTATCGATACAAAATCTTCATTCAAATAATAAAGAATGAATGATAAGTATATCCCCCCCAATAGCACTATAAGTCCAATAATTATAAAAACAATAAAAGCATTTGTTACGATTGCATTTGTTTCTTCAATGTTATTATTTCTCCTGCTTCCGGAAATATGCTTAATCACGGCAAGTCCAAAACCCAGATCCAGTGCAGTCCCCATTGTCCATAATGAAGTGAGCGCGATCCACATTCCAAACAACTCATTTCCGAAATGCATCATATTAAGTTTAATGGTAATAAATGAGATCAGTAACGTGGACAAATACTGGACCGCAAGCCAGAATGAATTAGTTCCATCTGATTTCATTATTGCTCAATACTGATCTTGTTGACAATACGATACAATCCCCCAAGTAATCCAATAAAAAATCCCCAGACTATTATACCCACCCCCCACAACCAGGCATCAGTCATTGATAAAGAAACGGTGATATATATTAATACCCATAGCAGTATTGTGGCAATAAACCTTTCCTCTCTGTTTCGACTCTTATTAACAACTCTGTTTGCATTTTTTATTATCATAAATAGTAAAAGAATGAATCCGGAAAATCCTATTAACCCTGTTTCAGCTAATACAGCAAAATAACCAACATGAGGCGTTAATCCCTCTACATATTTTTCAAAAAGAATTTCAGGCAATTGCGAGTACTGTTCAGAAACTATTGGGAAGGAATACCAGCCAATCCCGACTATAGGATGTGCTGAAAATGCTCTGAATGTTGTATCCCAAATAAGTAACCTGGTAAGCAGTGAATTGCCTATGTCTTCTTGAATATCTACTTCCTCTTTGATCTCAATATTTGTTACTCGATCACTGAAATCAGTTCTGCTGACAATAAAAAGAACCGTAATTCCCATTAAGAGTATTATTACTGACACAAAATATGCGATTTTCGCCCTGCTAATATTATACAATTCACTTTTGGTGTACAAGTACATTACTAGTAATCCGAATGTAATGGCAATCGAGACCCAGGAATTCCTTGTTTGCATTAAAACGGATACAATAACTAATAATGCTAGCGTTAAAAGAAAAATGAATTCCAAATATCCTCGGTCTCGTCTCAGAACAACTAGAAGAAGATTCACGATAATTGCAATATTAACATAATCCACAAACATGATTCCAGCAAATCCAAATTTTCTTCCTCCATACAATATAACCTGTATAACAACGTGAACTGCATTAATCAATGATAATATCATGAAAAGTTTAATATAACTTTTAATCTGCGAAGTGCTCTTAATATATGAAGTTAGAATATAGATAACAGTAATAAATGCAATAAACTGAGTAGCTATTAGCAAACTTCCCCCTAATGCATTACAATTAATAAGGGAAGGTAAACATAATAAAAAGTAAATTAATAAAAATTTGGTTAAAGGATTATAAAATTCTTCCTTTTTTAAATGCTGCTGAGTAATTAGAAATGAAAGCAAAACAACTGGGACAAACAGTACAGAAACTCGAAAATTCATGAAAAGATAATTAATAAAAAATGCTACAATTAGTACTCTTATAGTTATGTCTAGATTAAAAACCGCAAGAAGAACCAATCCAATCCCAGCCATCATTATCATTGCTAACTCTGATCTTACTAAAGTTGTTAGAAGAAAAAGAATAGGAATAGCTAAAATGGAAGATACAAATAAGTATCTCTTGCTTGATATTGATAAGTTGCTGAAACTATCTGTCAAGTTCTGGTCTCTTTTAGGTTTATATTTTCCTGAATTTAAAAAGATTATCTTTAATGAAAATCACTTTCTCATTTTTTGTATTGATTAATATTTCCCGCATAATTAATACAAATATGACCATGGCAAGAATAATCAAAGTAATAACAAACGCCATTATGGTTCGTTTGGGATAGGATCTTTTTTCGGGGGGAGTTGCTCTGTCAATTACTTGAAAAACCGGTACTTCTTTTTGTTCATCAAATTTTGCCTGCTCGTATAAAGGAATTATAAATTTCAGTAATGTATTATTTATTTCTAAGTCCCGATAAAGTCGGAAATATTCCATAACATTTTCCGATAAATTACTAAAGGGGATTAAAAAAGAGTCTTTCTTTTTTCCACTCTTAATTTCATTAAGTTTATCAGTAAATTCCTTTACACTGACTTCCGCCTGTTTAACTTGTGGCGCACTTTCCCCCCACAGTTTATTCATTACCGATAATTCTATTTGTTTTAAGGCCAACTCTGCTTCCATCTCAGAATATGACTCAATGGTCGCTTTAATCTGGTTTTCTGCTTCAAATACTCCTGATATTTTTTGGAAGCGTTTCATTTCATCTTCCGCTTTTCTAAGGTTGGATTTGATCTCATTATATCTGTTCTCAAGAAATATTCTGTTCTCCCTTGACTTTTTAATATTCAAAGTGATAACAGATTCATTTAAAATTTCTACAAGAAAGTTGGTCATTTCAGCAGATTTTTGGGGAGAACTTCCCCTCACTGTAATTACAAATGCTTTTTCGTTGGTCTCTTCCGTTATAATATTTTTTTGCAATTGCTTGATGGTTTTCTCCCAACTTTCTAAATCGTACTCTTTGTATAAATCAAATTTCTTGATCATCTTGTTTGCGGTTGAGCGACTATATATGATAGTTATATATAGATCCGTTGGAGAGGCTTTTTTTAATCCTCCAACGCTTAATGGCAAACTACTGAAACTCTTCATCAGTGAAGATACGCCACCAATCCCTTCTTCTTCGGAAGGTAAAATCAAGGCTGTTGAATCATATTGTGGTTCTGCAACAAAATAAATATATATATAAGAAATAACCATACTACTGATTGCAAGAACAATTAAGAACTTTTTCCACTTGACTAAAAATACCAAATAGTCAAGGAAATCGATACTCTTATCTTTAGACATTGATCCTCTTTTTAATCAAAAATACTTGATTTAAACAAATTTTGTTATTTAAATGTTTAAAATAACCATAATTCTTCTATACAACAAGCTACAAAAAGTAGCACAATTATTTTTCAGAATCCACTTAAAACCATTAAATTACATATTGTTATTTAAAAATTTAAGTATTGAATGAAAATCATCCGTAAACTCTATGACTGGGTGCTCCATTGGGCTGTTACGCCTTATGGAGTAATTGCCCTTTTTCTACTTGCATTTGCTGAATCATCATTTTTTCCCATACCACCTGACACCCTTTTAATTGCTCTTGTTTTAGGATTTAGACAAAAAGCATTTAAATTCGCATTGTATTGTACTATTGCATCCGTTTTAGGTGCGCTGCTGGGTTATGCAATTGGTCACTATCTTTGGTGGACACCTTCGAATTCTTTCACAGGCATCGCTCATTTTTTCTTCACTAATGTGCCCGGATTCACAGAAACTCTTTTTTATGAAGTGGAAGATCTTTACCATCAGTATGATTTCTGGATAGTTTTCACTGCTGGATTCACTCCCATTCCATACAAAGTCATTACGATATCCTCTGGAGCCTTTAATGTCGACCTTTTAATGTTCATCATTGCTTCTATAATAAGCCGGGGAGCTCGTTTTTATGTCGTATCTCTGTTATTATGGAAATTCGGAGAAAGAATTAAACTTTTCATTGATAAATATTTTAACTGGCTTTCACTGGCTTTTACCGTTTTGCTTATTGGAGGTTTTGTTTTGATTAAACTCCTGATCTAAACCTCGGAATTTAACAAAAAGCCGTCTTAGTTTGACGGCTTTGCTAAATACTTCTGATTTTGAACCACTATTTATTCATCAATAACAATTAGTAAATACTTAGATACTTTCAAAAAAGCTGTTTTATCCTTTATCTGAAGCAAAGTGCTGTTTGGTCCTCTGCTCGTGAATATATAAGAATCCTGATCTCGTTGTGGAATTATCTTTTCGATTGAATCGATTTTTTTATTAATAATTATTTGATTTTCATCTGATAAGTCAATGTCTTCAGAAAACTTTGCTGTCGATATATTCGGAGCAAGTTGCATTGTTCTTCCAATTCCTAGTACCCCCCCCGTCTTCATGGCAAATCCACCCTCTACGAGTTCATCATCACTTCCGATTTTATAGTAAATTGTGTTGGAAGTCCGTGTAAGTTGACTCAATTCAGTCTTGGTCTTCTGGACGGTTTCTCCTAGTTCTACATTAGACTTTGTTAGCTCATTATTCTGAGCTATCAATTCTTGATTTTGTTGTTCAAGTTCTCCAATTCTGAGTTGCATTGACTTTATTTCTTCTTGATTTTTCTTAATGATCCCCTCATAATTAGCAAGCAACTTTTCCAATCCGGATATCCTAAAATTGCTATCCTTTAACCGCTTGTTTAGAGACGAAATATTCTTTTGTTTGGTTCTCAAATCATCCGCGATTAATTGCAATGAGGACATTATTTCTTCTTTTTGTGTCTTCTGAATTTGCTTTCCAAGTTCGTTCGATTTCTCAAAAAGTTGAATACTTATACTTTCTCGATTAATCAGTTGCTGGATAATGCCAAGCGTATCTTGGATTCCATTCAAAGTCGTTGCCATCTCCTCAATAAAGATGTTCTTTTCTTCTTCTTTGCTTTTTAATTCCTTATTCTCCGTTTCAAGACGCTTAATTGTTTCATCAGTTGATTCGGATCCGCACCCCGCGAATAGGAATAATCCAATAATTAACACAAAGAAAAATCTTTTCATACATTTAACCTATTTATTAATAATTTTTTATATATCTCTAAAATGGATAGTCGCTTGACATATTCATTAATAAATTGTAGTTACCATTAAATTTCAGTTACTTTGTTGTCTTGCAACTTATAATTCTTTCCTGATTGCTTACAAAATGCTACTCCATCCTTATCGAAAACCAATCTTTTTCCTGCTTCGCTTACCCATCCAATTTGTCTGGCCGGATTACCCACCATCAAAGCATAATCCGGAACATCTTTCGTAACCACGGCACCGGCTCCTATTAAACAGTGTTTCCCAAGCGTATTCCCACATACTATTGTAGCATTCGCTCCGATCGAAGCTCCTTCTTTAACCAGCGTATTTATATAATACTCTGCACCGACTTGTGGATATTTACATTTTGGATCAAGTATATTTGTAAACACCATTGATGGACCACAGAACACATAATCTTCAAGCGTTACACCTTCATATACAGATACATTATTTTGTATCTTTACAAAATTACCTATTGTCACATTATTACCAACATTTACATTCTGTCCCAGCACACATTTTTTTCCGATTTTACTCCCCGACTGCACATGTGAAAAATGCCAAATCTTGGTTCCCTCTCCAACTTCTACTCCATCATCTACTACTGCAAAGTTATTCACATAATAATTTTTTGTCTCTGTCATTTTATCTTCCTTTCAATTTTAATTTTTCATTGATTTTGTAGCTTGTTCCAGTATTCTAAGTACATCCAGAGCATGTTTCCCGTCTGTAAGCGGAGAAACATTTTTTTCAATACAATAAAAGAAATGTCTTTGCTCTTCTGTCAATGGTGACTTTTCTTCATAATTTATTGGCACATAATCATTCTCAAATTTTTCAATTATTCCGTTATTAATCCGAAATCCTTTTTCGTAATATTTGAGTTTTTCGGTCTTCAAGGAATCCTCGAATACATACATCCCTTTTTCACCGATTACTACCATTCTCTGTTCCTTAAATGGATGTAACCAGCTCACGAATATATGCGCATTTATATTATTGGGATATTCAAGATAAGTTATTGTGGTATCCTCAATATTATTTTGTAGTATATCCAACCCTTTTGCAAATATTTTTGTGGGATTATTATCAACCAAAAATTGAATTATCGAAATATCATGTGGTGCAAAACTCCATAAAATATTTTCCTCACTCCTGATTGCTCCGAGATTCAGTCTATTGCTGTATATGTACTGCAGCTTCCCTATTTTTCCGTTGACCACTTCTTCTTTTATCTTCTGAAGCGCCGGATGATATAGTAACACATGCCCCACCATCAACTTCAAATTGAATTTCTGACTTATAGCTAATAATTCTTCCGCTTCATAGGAGTAAAGAGTTATAGGTTTTTCTACAAGACAGTTTTTTTTGGCATTTAAACAATTTTTCGCAATTTCGTAATGCGTTTCAGCTGGCGTTGATATTATACATGCGTTGATTTTAGGATCATTTAATATATCCGATATCTCTGTTGTGAACTTAATATTTTCATTAATTGCCGATATTTTTTCTCTAGTTTTCGGATTTGCATCACATACAGTTATATCTGAGGGTTCTAAAAGTAATATCGATGTCTTAAGATGGTTCATTCCCCATCTGCCCGTTCCTATTATTGCTAACTTAATCATCTTTTTTATGCCTTAAATATTTTTCCGTTTAGTATTCCCTTTTGCTTGAATGCGTTCCTGGTATCGACTATCAGATTTGCATTACTATGTATAAACTCATAATCGTAATCATCATGATTGGTGCTTAATAAAACCAAATCGTAGCTTTTCAGGTTTTTTTCCGTTAATTCAACTGATTTCATCTTGAAGTTATATTTCCTTGTCTCAGGAAGAACTGGAATGTATGGATCATTGTAATCAACTTCTGCACCGTTTTCCCTCAGTATCTCAATTAATTTCAGTGATGGTGACTCCCGCATATCATCTATATTTTTTTTGTATGCCGCTCCAAGTATCAGAATCCTCGAACCATTTAATGCTTTTTTATGCATATTAAGAAAATGCATTACTCTCTCAACCACATAAAAAGGTTGATATGTGTTTATCTCACCAGCCAGTTCTATAAACTTTGTATTTATTTCATACTCTCTGGCTTTCCAGGTCAGATAAAATGGATCAATCGGGATACAATGCCCTCCTAATCCCGGCCCGGGATAGAATGGCATGAACCCAAATGGCTTAGAGTTCGCAGCTTCTATTACTTCCCAAACATCTATACCCATTCGGTCAAACACCATTTTTAATTCATTAACCAAAGCAATATTTATCCCCCTGAATGTGTTTTCAACTATTTTGGCTGCTTCCGCCACCCTTGCAGAACTTACCGGTACAGTTTTTACTATAACCTTATTATATAAAGCCACCGAAAGTTCAAGACATTTGGCAGTAATTCCCCCCACCAGTTTGGGTATTGTTGATGTGTTGAAATCAGGATTATTTGGATCTTCTCTTTCCGGACTGAAGGCTAAAAAGAAATCTTCTCCAACCACATAGGGCTTCGGATCAACTTTAGGTTGATAATTTGCTGATTGAATAATAGGTGCTTCCTCAAACTTTGGTAATAAGATCTCGTCCGTAGTACCCGGATATGTTGATGATTCCAGTACTACTAACTGTCCTTTCCTTAAATATTTCTGGATTGTATCACCTGTACTTACAATATAAGACATATCCGGTTCCCTGTGTTCGTCCAGAGGCGTCGGAACACAGATTATTATTGCATCAACTTCCGTTAATCTGCTGAAATCCGTAGTGGTCTTTAATTTTCCGTTATCTGTTACCGATTTAATTCTTTCTGCCGGTATATGTTTTATATAGGATTGGCCCTTGGAAAGATACTCTATTTTTTTGGGATCAAGATCAAAACCTAAGACTTCAAATCCTGTATGCGCAAATTCTAATCCCAGTGGCAATCCTACATACCCCAATCCTATGATCCCTACTTTTGCTGTCTTATTTTCTATTTTTTCAATGGTTATCATTTTTTCCCTCAAGTTTATCCGATGAATGCTTTAACTGACTTAATTACATAATTTATTTGTTCTTCCGTTAGTTCCGGGAATATCGGTAATGCCAACGAATGCTCCGCTGCGTAGTTGGCAACAGGGTAGTCCTCATCTTTACATTTCAGGTCCGCAAAGCACTCCTGTCTGTGAAATGGTACTGGATAGTATATTTCCGAACCAATCTCTTTTTCTTTGAGGAATTTTATCAATTCATCTCTCTTTTCAACTCTTATTACATACTGATTATAAATATGATAATTCTTCAGCCCCATTCCATCATATATAGCTTTAGGAAGCTCTACTTTTCCTTCTAATCCTTCTTCCTTAAATAATTTTGTGTAGAGATTTGCGTTCTGCCTTCGTTTCTCTGACCATCCGTCCAAATAAGGTAATTTAACGTTCAGTACTGCAGCTTGTATGGCATCCAATCTGAAATTCCCTCCGATTATCTTGTGATAATATTTTGGCTTACCTCCATGAACCCTTAATATTCTTAATTTTGCCCCCAGTTCATCATCATTAGTTGTCACCAATCCACCATCCCCAAAACAACCAAGGTTTTTACTTGGGAAAAATGAGAAACACCCAATATCACCGTGATTTCCAACTTTTCTTCCGTCTTTGTAGTGAACTCCTATTGCTTGAGCTCCATCTTCTACAACCTTTAAATTGTGCTTCTTAGCAATAGCTACTATTGGCTCCATATCCGCACTTTGTCCATATAAATGAACTGGTATTATTGCTTTTGTTCTTGAAGTGATCTTCTCTTCGATTTTTGCCGGATTAATATTAAATGTAACTGGATCACTATCCACAAATACTGGAATTCCGTTTAGTCTTGAAATCACTCCCGCAGTTGCAAAAAACGAATAAGTCGGACAGATAACTTCGTCTCCCGGCTTAATATCTATTGCCATTAGGGCTATTAATAAAGCATCAGTTCCGGAGGATACTCCGATCGCATGTCTGCAACCGATATATTCGCACATGTTCTTTTCCATTTGCTCAACATCCGGACCAAGAATAAAATATTGTGACTCAGCTACTCGTATTAGTGCTTCATCAATGGCTGGTTTCATTGTTCTGTATTGCGCTTTCAGATCTAATAATGGGACTTTCATTTTTTGTTTCTCTGTCTTTAGTGAATATATAAAATATTTATTTGATTTTCGTTAATAAGTCTTCTAATTTATACGAGGCTTCGCCGGCTATTTCTTCCAGTTCGGTCAGTGTCTCATTCATCTCTTTAATTAAATTATAGAAGTCTCTTTTCTTAATGAGTTTACCAATTTCATCTACGGTTAAGATATTCGAATCCCCCCCCTTTTCTACTAACTTCATTCCGCATCTAAAAACATCAAGTGTGAAATTCCATTTCAACAGAAGTTCGAATTTTTCTTTACTAAAGTAATCAACCCCTTCATAATTATTTACCCCAATGAAATCTTTTATCTCCTCCCTGCTTAGTAATTTTTCAAATGGATTAAGCATCTTTGAAAGAATTTCTGGCTTTTTTGATTTATTGACTCTTCTGCTTGTTGCTTTAATTTTCTTTTTTCGTTCAGAGAATAAACCTTCACTTGTTGCGAGTATTTTGATTAATTCATACTCCTCTTTAATAAGTTCATACTTTGAACTTAGCCTTATAAGTGCGTACCAAACCGGATTTTGCAGAACTAATTCGTTAAAAGTTACGTTCTTCCCTACTGCTTTGGATGTTGCTTGAATAAATCTCCGGATGACTATATAAATACTGAAAAGGTTCCTGTAAGGATCCCCATTTTCAATATCAAAAAGTATGAATGCACTTTTAACTGAATTTTTACTTTTTAACTCCTTATCCGATTTTATCTCTTTTGTTGCTTCAAGCAGTTCGATTATCTGCCTTAAAACAATAAAGTCTTTTTCAATATCATTATTAAGCACAATTTCGTTTATCTGTACATCAAGAAATTTTTTAATTTCCGATGCAACCGAACTTATTTTAGCTTTTACAAATGGAGATAACTTTTCATTATCCCTGTCGCTCTTACCCGTAACAAAATCATTTAATTCATTCAGTATCTCAAAATTAAACAGTTCTATTACCGATGTGTGAAGCGGTTGAAGAGCTAATTCTCTCTTCGCATCTTCCACCGATTTAACAGTCTTGCCGTTAAGATAATTGTACAAGTTCTTGTATTCTCCGGTCGTATCTTTTACTTCTCTGAATTCAAGAAATACTTTATACTCATATCCGGAAAGGGTTATCCAGAGCCCGTTATCGCTTAACTCCTTGGCTGAAAGTAAGCTTTCGAGTTTCGTTTTATGCTCCATGCATATATAAAAGAAATCATCGCCTCTGTTTAATCCCAACGATTCGCTTATATCACTGTGTCCAAGTAACTTCGGTGTTCCGTCGGGATTAAATTCCGCAACCTTCCCTGTCGTTAGCTTTATTCTTCCCCGAGTCTGCTCATAAGAATTATTGTATATAACAATAGCTCTCTCTTTATTATTCGTGTTCGTGAATGCAAACACATTCTGATTAACCCCTCCTTCATCTTGATTAAAGTCATAGAGTTCAAAATTCTCAACCTGGCTGAATAAATGTCTCTGCTTCATTAGCGGAAATATTTCATACTCATGTCTTTTAACAAGCCCTTCATCAACATATTCGTTATAATATGCCTTCTTGTACTCCATCCCGTACTTCTCGGTAAATCCTTCTAACTGTCCATGTGCAAACATCGGTAATCCGGGCAAAGTCACCAGCATTACGGCGATTCCGAAATACTTGTCCCCCTTGCCAAATTGATTAACCGCAGTCTCTTCATCAGGATTGCTCATGAAATTAACATACCTTTTAAGTATTTCCGGATTAAACTCTAAAGTGTTAGTAATAAGCTCCCTGTACTTTTCATTTTCCTCTTTCATGAACATATGCATAAATGCACTGTTATAAACTCTGTGCATTCCTAATGTTCTAACAAAATAACCCTCCATAAGCCAGAATGCTTCTGCAAGAAGAAGGGTGTTGGGCATTTCCGCATTCATCCTGTCTACCACTTCACGCCAGAATTCATTCGGGATTGCATCATCGAATTCTTTCCTGGTCAATGCATAATCAGATCTCGATGGAATTGCTCCCCCTGTTCCTGGATGCGGAAACCATAATCTTTGAAAATGTTTCTTCGTTAGTGTCATCGCAGCATCAAATCTGATTATTGGAGTCATTCTAGCAACGTGCATTATTGTCTGTATTAAAGACTCTCTAACATCTGCGTTTAAAAGATTCAACTGTGCTGTATCATTCCAGGGCATGTTTGTTCCGTCATTTCCATGATAGATATATCTCGTATATCCACTGAAATTATCAACCATTTGGAAGACCACAGCTGCATCTTGCTTGGAATAATACTTATCCTCTATCCTGATTTGGTATCTTGGATCATCTGAAAGGTCTGGTCCCGAAAATGTGTATCCTGGATATGGAGGATCTTCTCTTTGTATAAAGTAATGCGGATTTTCTAATAACCACTTAGAAAATATTCCGGTATGGTTTGGCACCATATCACTGGATAATCTGATTCCCCTTATTCCGCACCTGTATTTTAGGCTTTGGAAAGCCCCTTCTCCTCCCAACTCATTTGCTACTTCATAATCGTATAACGAATATGCGGATGAAGCTGCTTCGGGATTACCGCAAAACTGTTTGATTTTCCTGGAGGCAGCACTTCTCTCCCATAATCCAATTAACCATAAAGCGGTAAAGTGCCAGCCGGCTATCTTATCAAGCTCTTCATCCGGTATCTCATCTAATCGTTTTATTTCCCTGCCATATTGCCGCGAAAGCTGGTCTAACCATACAAAGATATTCTTTGCCAGCATTACTACCTTGGGCATCCATTCCAGATCTTGAGTAAACTTTTCATATTCAACATAATACCCTATAGAGGGATCATCATAGTGACTTCCGGATGCTTTTAATTTCTTAAGTTCTTCTTCACTCAGCTTTTGTGAATAATCTGGTACAGGAGGTGTTCCTGTTCCGCCATGCGGAATAAATAATTTAAATTCTTCCTTAATTAAATCCTTGCTCTGCAGTATCTTCTTTAGTAATTCCTTGTCTAAAACAACACCCCATTTTTCAATTATGTACTGTAACTGTTCTTCGTAATTCTTAGGATTTTTAAGTATTGGCTGCTTGAGTGATTTAATCAACGAGAGATTCTCAGCACTGAATGGTACTTCCTTCTCAAACCACTCCTCCATATAAGATATTAGCTCAGTGTATATTGTCCCTTCGGATATTCCTGTATCGTCAAATAATTCCTTTAGATTAAGGAATGGATAGTTGATGTTTTGCAGGAATATTAATAAAATCTCCTCCAGAATTATCTCACGATTTGGTTTTTTGCCAGTTGATGCGTTTAAATACTCTTCGGTAGTTAATTCTTTTAAGTATACTTTTAGTGGTGGAAAACTATTTACAAAATGTGTTAACAGTTTTTCTGTTTTAAGAATTCCAAAATTTGAATGAACATCCCCTAGAAGTCTTTCAAATACTTTCGGATTTTCTTCTGTCTCGTAAAAGTTGATTACATAATGAAATATTTCGTGAAGTATTCCAAGGGCTTTTATTTGACCGGGAGTGGTCTCTGATTGTTTTTGGTCGTTTTTTCTCTTTTTATTGATTTTATCGGAAAGAAGCCTGGCTTGTTTTGAATCGGCTATTATTAAATTACCCCGGATAGAAAAGAGTGTATTCTCCATTTCATATTTAATTCTGGAATGGATATTCACATGGAAAAACCTTTCCTCTTTTAGCTCTGTTCTATATACCAAGTAATTCTCAAAATAAATCTAAATTAACTTATAAATATAAGCATTTTCTGAAAAATTTTCCCCCTTCTTGCTAAAAAATTATGGACTAGTGCTCTGAAGCCCTTAGTTTTGCCACCGTCACTGGTAAGTCCCCCTTCCCCGGATTTTTATCTTTTGAAGTCATGAATAAAACCACGTAATATAACCCCAATATTCCTAAAGAAATTAGAATCGAAAATAACTCTTTATTTTGGTTTCCATCGAAAATATTGTCAAATAGAATTATAGTCAAAATCAGTAATACCAGAGGGATTCCATATATTTGTATTGATGCTGAAAAAAGTTTATTTCCCGGCAATGCAAATTCAACCAAATCCCCGGATTTGCACCCTATAGTATCCAGAACTATCACTCTCTTTTTTTCATCTTCCCCCCCTTTACAAAATACATTTGCACTGCATTCTTTGCAATGATCAGAAGCCAGCAACTCAATTTCTACTGTCGAATCTTTCTTCGAAACAACTATCCCCCGTTCTTTTATTAACTCAGACATTTTATATTAATCGTCTCCTGCACCTGATCCGGTCTTCCATTTTCAGTTTAGTTCTTGCTAATTCTTGTAATTGCTCCTGTGCTGCATTTCTCAAATGGTATCTTCTCTGGATCAAGTTTATCATAGTTTATAACTCCCAGAAAATCAACCATCTCTATTCCGCCGTCAGATTTTCTAGCGCATATTCCGCAACCTACGCAGGCAACATCACATACTGCTTTCGAAGTTTTCGGATCATCATGGTTCTTGCAGAATACGAAAACTTCCCTGTCGATAGGGTGCATCTCAATTATATCTCTCGGACACGCTTTAACACATATTCCGCATCCTGTGCAAATCTCTTCTATAACTATTGGTAATCCGTTTTCCCCCATAATCATTGCATTAAATGGACATGCTTCTACGCAGTCACCCCCGCCCAGACAACCGTATGTGCACAGTTTGTGTCCTCCGGCAACTATGTGCATTGTTTTACAGCTTAGGGGCCCGTAATAATTAGTCATCTTCTTCACCGCCTCTTTGTTTCCCCCCTTACAAAGAATCCTGGGCACAATCTTTACAGATGCTCCTGCCTCCAAACCTAAAAGTTCAGCAATTGCCTTTGCTGTATCTTCACCGCCGACCGGACATCCGTTCACCGGTTTCTTACCTTCTACTAAATGAACGCTGAAATCATAACAACCTGCACATCCGCAACCACCGCAGTTAGCACCTGGTAATAAATCGTTCACTTGACCAATTAATGGATTTTCTTCAACTCGTAACTTTTTATCTGCTATTGCTAATGCACCGGCAAACACGAATCCAAGTCCCCCCATCGTTGCCAGCGCTATCCAGAATGTAAGTTCCACTATTAACTCCTTATATATTTTTTAAATCCTTGTGACATATGCTCTTCCCCCTTATTGTCAATTATCAAACACTCAACATTTAACAGAGTCTTTACTAGTTTCAATCCCTTTTCCCAACCCATTATGAATATCCCTGTGGCTAACGCATCAGCCATCTCAACACTTCCCGCAATCACAGTTACACTGCGGCATCCAGTCGCGGGATATCCTGTTTTGGGATTCAGTATATGGTGATACCTGACTCCAGCACTTTCGAAAAAATTCTCATAATCTCCTGAAGTTGCTATTCTAAATTCCTTTGTCGGGATTAGTTCGTACAATAATCTGTTTTGATTTCTTGGATCCTGTATCCCAATTTCCCACTCTCCCCCATCTGACCTTATTTCACCCCCGGCATTTATTAGAAAATTTTTCGCCCCCAAACTCTTAATTATTTCAAAAGCTCTGTCCACAGCGTATCCCTTTGCAATAGCCCCGAAATTCAACTTTATCATCTTTCTTTTTATTACGCCGTTTTTTTCAACAAGTTCAATGTTCCCCCAACCGGAATTTTCCATTGCTTCTTTTAGGATTGATTCCTTTGGTACTTCCGGTGTCTGAGTGTTGAATTTCCAGGCTTCTGTAACATTCCCTATTGTAACGTCAAATCCCCCCTCTGTGAGTGTATTGATTTCGTTACAGTGCCTTAATAAATCATAAATTTCATGTTCAATAATTACAGTATCCCCTTTCGAATTATTAAAGCGATCTATTGGATTATCTTTCATATATGCCGAGAACAGTTCATCGATTCTTCTGAACTCCCCAAATGCTGCCTCAAAGTACTTCCCGCTATTGCTTTCCTCGCTCTTCTTGAAAATTACTTCAACGGAAGTACCAAGCATTATCTTGGTTCTCTTTATATCTCCGTTTACCGCTTTCTTAAATCCAAGGTAGTACCCGGCAACAAAAAGTACTATAATCCCTGAAACAGCAAGAATTTTTTTCACTGATCCGCTCGTCAAAACTCGGTTCCGAATCTCCTCTTTCTTACTATCCCAGCCTTAATATTAAACCATTCGGAGCACATGCTATCACTGGATTGATTGCTGAAATCTGATTGTGCTGACATATTTTATTTCTGCATGATGCTGACTTTACATGTGCACTATTTCTGCCGAACGAGACTACGGTATTACCGCAGTCTCCGGCAATTATAATTTCACTCTCTTTTCTGTCTAAATCAATTTCGTCAATAATTCCACTATTGTTTTCAATTATCAGTTTTCCCGGTGATTCCAGTAAACCTGTAAGAAAACTTTTTTTCGATATCTCCGCAGTGAAGAAATAACTTGCTTCTTTCTGCTTCAGTTCTTTCCTCAGTCTGGATAACATAGAGTCGTAGTTATACTCAGGGTTTAAAACTCTCCCTTCTTTTCGTATCAGGATATCCGATATAGTAGAACTCGATATTCCACTGACTCTTACATTAGCGCTTATCCCGCTAAAAAATCCTCCTGTGGACCCTTCTGATAATCCTTTTTCTACTACCTTTTCTACTCCGGTATTACCACTGATTCGAACCTTGGCTACTGCTTCCGATCCAATTTGTTTCCCTAAAATACTAAATACTCGGTAAACTAATTCTTTATCATTAGGTAAAAAACCATAAATTGATATGAGTTCGGATTTACTGTTTATCTTTGTAAAACTGCCAAGCCCGAATCCGGCTCCTAACGAAAGGGTTGCAATCCCCGCTGTCTTTAGAAACGATCTGCGAGATATCATTTTTCTCTCCAAAAATTTTTATAATACACTGAATAAAACCATTACACCAAGGCTTAAAGAAGATACTGTGTCTTCTCCGTCTTCTTTACCGATTAAATTATGCAAATGATATTTTACATTTGCATTTAAATCAATTACTGGAGTCTTTAAGTCAACTCCTGCCCCCAATGCAATACCTGTTCTGGTAAAACCATCTGTCTTAAATTCACTATCAGGAATGCTGTTGCTCTCCCAGTCATACTTTGAGGTAGTCTCGCCAAAATTATTGACCAGTATGTCAAATGAAATGTATGGCTTTATTGGTAGCGGTCCCGGAATCAATGAATACTCCGCGCCAACACCAAATTGAAGTATACTTGATGATATGTCAACTGAATGAGCATTTACTATTATCGGTGGATTTGCATTCCCCTTGCCTTCCGAGCCAAGTATTATATAATTTATACTTGCAGTTAAATCAAGCGGGAAAACAGGTAAACCTAACTTTCCCTTTAAATTGATCATTGGCTCCATACCATATCCTATTCCTTTGGGATATTCATCCGTAAAACCTGCCGGACCGGTAAAATTCACTAATCCGCCACCGATCCCGATCTTAAAACTCTGCCCGTTGCCTGCTGCAACAAACAAAATTACCATTAAAACCATCATCATTTTTTTCATTTGAGACTCCTATTAAATTATTTATTATTTAACTCTCTAATTTACTAAATACTTACCATTTAAATCATACCTGCAAATCCCATAAACGCAAGAGCAAGTATTCCGGCAGTAATTAGAGTTATCGGTGCGCCCCTGAAACCTTTAGGTACGTCTGCTAATTCAAGCTCTTCCCTTATTCCTGCCATTATTACCAAAGCAAGTGTAAAACCGGCTCCAGCACCAACTCCGAATATCACACTCTCAATAAAGTTATAATCCCTCATGCTGATAAACAATGCAAGTCCTAAAATAGCACAGTTTGTTGTTATCAATGGAAGGAATATTCCTAATGCTCTGTATAGCGGTTGACTGATTTTCTTAATTACCATTTCTACAAATTGAACGAGCGATGCTATCACAAGAATAAAGGATGGAATCTGAAGAAATTCCAGCCCGAAAGGAACCAGAATAAAATTATATAATAAGTAGCTTACTATCGCTGTCAGTACCATAACAAATGTAGTTGCCATACCCATCGATGACGCCGACGATAATTTGTTCGATACACCAATGAAGGGGCATATTCCAAGGAAATATGCCAATACAAAATTGTTAACTACTGCGGCTGATATAAATATTATAAAAAGTTCCATATCTATGCCTCCTGACTGATTATTTCTTCACTACCGGCTTTTTGCACTGGTTTGTATTTTCTCACTAACTCCTCCTGTGCTATTCTCTTTTTTCTTTCAGCTAGTGTATTACTGAATCCAAGCAATAATCCGTATGTTATGAATGCTCCAGCGGGGAGAATCATCACGATCATTGGCTCAAATGTGTCCGGAAGTATCTGCAAACCCAGTACACTTCTCGATCCGAATAATTCCCTTATCGCGCTTAACGCAACCAATGCAATCAGAAAACCGGTTCCGTTACCCAGTGCATCCAGTACCGATCTTAATGGACCATTCTTTGATGCAAATGCTTCAGCACGCCCCAATATAATACAGTTTACAACTATCAAAGGAATAAATGGTCCTAACGACTTGCTCAGTTCCGGAAACTGCGCTTTCATCACAAGATCCACTATCGTTACAAAAGTTGCGATAACCACAATATATGAGGCGATTCTTACTTGCGAGGGTATTAGCTTCCTCATTAGAGATATTATAAAACTTGAAAATGTTAGTACGAATGTTGTGGCCAGTGCCATCGCTATTCCATTCTCAACGGTAGCTGTTACTGCTAACGTTGGACAAGTTCCTAATATCTGCTTGAATGCCGGATTGATTTCCCATATTCCTTTGAAATAATCTTGCCAAAGAGTTACCTGCTTTTTCATAGTTTACCTCCCTGCTGGAGTTTTCTCAACTTTGTCATACCGTCATTAATTATTGCAACTACTGCTTTTGATGAAATCGTTGCTCCTGTAATCGCGATTACTTCATTTTCCTTCGGCGCAGTCCCCTCTTTAACCCAGTTCAGACTTGGCACCGTCACTAAATTCTTAAATTGATCCTTATAGTGACTCTCCGTTACTTTCGTCCCAAGCCCCGGAGTCTCTACCTGTTCTAAAACCTCCATAGATACTATTTTATTCAAATCACTGCTTAAACCAACCATCACTCTGATTTTCCCTTGAAATCCATTCCCCTCGTAGGCCAGGGAATATCCTATCGGTTTATTACTTCCGTCAAATACCTTGTATATCTCTACTCCCGGAGCATTAAGATGCTCATACGACTTTCCCTCCGGTTGTACTAGAAAAATCGCTTCTTCCGTTGCTTTCTGTTTGTTCATCGCAATTAAAGGATCAGCCCAGTTGCTTATCCCTGAAAGTAACCCGCCTGAAATTGCACCTATTATTAATAAGGTGGCTATCATATGAATTGCTGTTTTCATTTTACCTCCCCGAATACCCTTGGTTTGGTGTACTTGTTAATTAACGGAACAAATCCGTTCATGAAAAGTATTGCATACATCACCCCTTCCGGTAATCCGCCGAATAATCTTATCACTACTATTATCAATGAAATACCTCCCCCATACATCCACATCCCCTTCCCGGTAAGTGGCGAGGTTACCCAATCAGTTGCCATATAAAAAGCTCCGAACATAAATCCTCCTGCAAGCAGATGGAAAAATGGATTTGGATACTTGCTTGGATCGATTAACCAGAATATGCCTCCAAAAACAATAACTCCCAACACCATGGCTAATGGTACTCTCCAGTTCACAACTCCAATCACAATAAGGAAAATCCCCCCTAATAAAACCGCTAAACCTGATGTCTCCCCGATGGAGCCACTTATATTCCCCATAAACATCGCTCCCAGATCAGCAGTTATTTTCTCAAACTTGAACGCCGCTAATGGAGTGGCTTTCGATACCGCATCACTGAAATTTGGAATTGCCCATGTTGTCATTGCAACCGGAAATGCCGCTTGTAAAAATGCTCTTCCTACTAACGCTGGGTTAAATATATTATACCCCAACCCACCAAAAATCTCTTTCCCGATTGCTATTGCGAAAATTGCACCAATCGCCGTAAAGAATAACGAAAAATTAGGTGGTAAAATCAATGCAAGTAATAATCCGGTTATCGCTGCGCTTCCATCTGAAATTGTCACCTCCTTGTGTCTCGCTTTCTTAATTAAGGCTTCCGTCCCCACACATACTCCGACACTCACTAGTATCACAAACAATTGATAAAACCCGTAAAATAAAACCGATGCAACCACCGGTGGCAATAATGAAATTATTACCAGCCACATCGCCTGTTTCGTATTCCAGCGTGAATGAACATGCGGCGAACTCGTTAATTCTAACTTATACACAGGATTCGCTGTAGGTGTACTCATATCTTTACCGTATTTCCTTAAAACTTCTTATGCCGTTTTTTTCTCTTTTTGTAATTCTATTACTTTCTGCTTACCTAGTCTTATCCACTGAACTAAAGGTATATTTGCCGGACAAGTGAATGTGCATGTTCCACACTCCATACAGGATGTAATGTTCAAATCCTCCGCATCTTCATACCTTTCAAGCTGTGAGTATCTCGAGAGCTTTGTCGGAACTAAATTTATCGGACATGCTTCAATACATTTCCCGCATTTTAGGCAGGGCGTCTCCGGATGTTCATTAACCTCCTCCTTGGTCAGTACCACTATTCCGCTCGTCGCTTTCATAACAGGTGCAGAAAAATCAAACTGCGCAATCCCCATCATTGGTCCCCCCACTATAACCTTCACTGCTTCTTCCTTCACTCCTCCGCAGTAATCCAAAACTTCCTGTAACGGAGTTCCTACTTTTACCATTAGGTTCTTGGGTGAATTGATTCCTTTTCCTGTTACGGTCAATGCAGCATATAATTGTGGTTCCCCTTTGACCACTGCATCATAAATTGCCGTTGCAGTTCCAATGTTCTGAACTATAACCCCTGCATCCATTGGTAGTTTACCCGGAGGAACTTCCCGCCCCACGCAGGCTCTGATTAGCATCTTTTCAGCCCCTTGCGGGTACTTTGTCTCCAGAACTTCAACTTTGATATTCTTAAATCTTGTCGCAACGCCTTTTAACTTTTCAATTGCCTCCGGCTTGTTATCCTCAATTCCGATAATTCCGTTTTCTACACCCACAGCCTTCATTATCAAATTTAAACCAACTACCACATCCTCTGATTTTTCAAGCATAAGCCTGTAATCTCTGGTAAGATAAGGCTCACATTCACAACCGTTTAATATCACATAATCAATCTTCTTCCCATCAGGGGGCGAAAGTTTAATAAATGTTGGAAATGCCGCTCCCCCCTGCCCCACCAATCCAGCAATTCTCACTCTTTCTCTTATTGCTTCACCTGAAATAGTCTCATAGTTCAGCGGCTCGAATTTTTCGCTTCCTTCAATTGTTGTGTCAGTCTGTATTATTATTGCATCCTTTGGATAACCGGAAGTATTTGGTTCTCGGTGAATATTCATAACCTTACCGGATACGGGACTATGGATAGGAATGGAAACAAATCCCTGAGGTTCGGCAACCACACTCCCCAGTGAAACAACACTCCCCTTTTTTACAATCGGAGTCGCTTGTTTTCCTATATGCTGGGATAAAGGTACAATTACTGTAGGTGGGTCCGGCATTATCTCAAATGCCAGATTTTCGGTCATTTCCTTATGTTCAAATGGATGAACACCGCCTCTAAATGTCTTTTTTGCAAAACTGAATAAGCTCATAATTCAAAAAATAATTTTAATAAAATCGCTAAAACTCCTCAAATTTTACGCCAAATCACAATTGTGTGAAAAACAATTCAATTTCGTAAAAACCTCGGTAATTCTTCTCAGAAAAACCCTGATTTTTTGCAAAAAGATAAATTTTTTCCAAAAATGGGAACAGAACTTCAGGTTTTATTCTGTATGCCTCATCTTCTAAAAAAATATAAATTCATGTGGATTTGGAACGTTTGCTCTTCTTCTTCTAGTTTTAATCAAATCCTCAATCCCCTCAGTTTTTCGAATTGAAAATTTTACGCAAAAAACCTCATTTTCGACAAACCCTTCCCTTCTGCTTCCCTTTCGGTAAGCATCCGACCTTTCTTTTGAGGTCAGATTGAGAAGGTTATAAACTGATTTTGGGGGATTTTTTACCCGGTTTTCGGGTGATGTAATTTACATACGCTAAATTAGGTAAATAATGTTGATTTTGAAACAAATTCCCCATTTCTTCTACTATTTACGACATTTTTAGCAGCAAACCTGTAACGATTAAGTACCGAAGAAGCGAAAATCCAGGATCCGGTTAATTTGTCCTTTTGTCGCCCTATCACCTTGTCACTTAATCAGCACCATCTTCCTCGTACTCACAAAACTTCCCGCGCGGAGCTGATAGAAATATACACCGGAAGAGAGTTTATAGTTTTTCGTTGAGAGTTTATATTCATGAGTACCGGCGGATTGTTCCTCATCCACCAGAACAGCAATTTCATTCCCGAGGAGATCAAAAAGTTTAAGGGTTACGCGACCAGGAACCTGTAACCCGTAACTTATCACAGTTGTCGGGTTAAATGGGTTAGGGTAGTTTTGGGCGAGAGAATAAGTCTCCGGAAAGAGGAATTCATTTTCTGAATTGCTTATCATATTTGTAGTGTCTTTAATCAGGTAATTAACACCGTTTCCCGTAAGAATTATTCTTTCTCCATACTCTGTGAGTGAAACGGGTTCAAGATTTCCGTTAAAGGAGATATCATATAAAACAATGAGCCTGCCTTCAATAATTTTTATTTTCCACAGTGCAGAATTATTATTCGTCAGACCTTTCAGATATATGAAGTCATTTGTGGTAATTAATCCGGTGAAAATCACCTGGCCCGGAATTGTCAATGAATCGAGTATTACCGGATCTGCCTGATTATTTGCTGTATAGAATAACAATATTTTAGAGTTTTCTCTGACGATAAGATAATTATTCAGAACGGCAAAATCGAACGATCCTGACGGCCATTCTCTTTCCCATATTTTTGTAGTGTTGTTAATCCCAAAGCGGTATTTATGAATTCCTTTTGTGCTGTCAGAAAGATAGAAACAGGAATCTCTGTAAAAAACCTTCCACGGTTTCCTGAACGACGTGCTGAAAGTTACCGTTGAAAAAATATTGTTATCTTTTTTGAAAATTTTGACAAGGGAGTCCCTGAACCCGAAAAAGTAATTATCGTAATAGTCAAAGGAAACAAAGGTTTCCGGAAGTGTGAATATTTCTTTTTGATGTAGCTTTTCCTTAACAATATTAAACTTTATATAATTAAGCCCCTGTGTTTTAAATATTGATTCTCCTTTTACAGTCACCGCTCCTTCTAAGGAAATTGAATCGGTCATTACCGGTTGGTCATTTAGCCCATATTTCATAAGTACTAAATCATTCTTTTTATATTTGATAACCATACCTGTCATGGGAACAGATTCATAAGCGGAATACAAGGAATCAAAACCGAGCCGCGTACCATTTATATAAATATCATTCTTATAAGCGTAATATTTATTATTGACAAGATTTACTTTGTAATCACGTGGAAATTTCTTTTTAAGAATCCCTGCCATATCGTAAATATTTATATAGGGATCTTCATAATTTCCCTTTAACGCAAAAAAATCATGGCTTAGTCCGTTAAGTTGATAATGAAGAGTAGCAAAAACTGAAAAAATGTCTTTTGTAAAAAAAAGAGTGAAGTTTCCTGCAGCAACGGAATAGAGATTCAATTCCTGCATCGGTACCATTCCGCTTTGATATGACCTGTAAACCGCAAATATACTATCTTTGAAATCGTAGTATTGAGGCCCCTGAATCACCAGATAATTTACCATATAGAAAGTATATCCGGAGGCCATCCGGTACATTTTGAAAAGGGAGTTGTTTGTGTTTACAATAATATAGGGGTATGATACAACTATCGGGTTTCCTGCTGCAAAAATATCAATATCAGACCTGTAATAAACATTACTGTCGGTGATGTGGACAAGTTTGTAAGTAGTGCCAAAATAAAAAATCAGGTAAGGACCAAAAGGCTGAATTCCGGTTAATCCGGATGGAGCAGGCCACATAAAGTCTAATTCGGGTTTGTTTGTGCTGTCCCAGTTGTAGATGTAGAGAGTATCTCCATTTAACACTATTAACTGCCGGTCATTAATTCGTGAATATATGGTTGGTTTGGCGCTAAAAGGAATTGGTGAAGCCTCGTAATCATTCTCCTCATCAATCAACCATAATGCGTTGTTAGTGAAAACTAATAGTTTATTTTTATACCCGTCCTGGCAATAAAGATTATTCGTATTCGGGTATGTAAAATCTTCCCTGATAATCTCCAAATTTCCCGGCTGCGGAATCAGTTCCGCCGACAAAACACAAATTAATATTAATATGAACATGTATTTAACCATCATATTTATTTCAGTAATATTATTTTTTTGGAGATATTTAATTCATCTGATATCAGGCGCACAATATAAATCCCGCTCGTTAAACTCCCGGAGTCTAATTCAATTGAATGATCCCCTTCATCTTTTCTTTCATTGCACAGATTCTTTACCAGATTCCCCAGTATGTCATACATTTGAATAACAACAATCGAAGAGTTTTTTATATAGTAATTTATACGCGTTGATGAATTAAATGGATTTGGATACGGATCACCCAAATCGCTCTTATAAATTTGCTTATTTTCCTCTCCGTTTCTTGAAATAACCGGAACTACCATTAGCTCAATAAATCCGGAATCCGGATATGTTTTATAATTTCTAAAAATCGAAGTGTCGGAACTCACAACCCTGTACCGGAAAATATCTCCCGGATTTATCATTCCGGGTGATATGTTTATAAATGAAATCAGATAATCCCTGTTGAAATTGAATTTTTCTGACATAACACAACTGTCCCCCCTTATAACTTCCGCCTGGACGTAGAGACTGTCCATATGTGCCTTCGAACTGAAATACGCCCAGAGATTCATAGCAAAAGGGAAGGCATCGATTGGGTGGTCATGCTGCGCATCTGTCGAATCCAGCCTGAAAATAATCTCGTTAAATTTCAGCGAATCAATAATCCCGGCATAAAGTTTTGGCTCATCGTATGAAAAAGTATAGTTCCCCGTGAAATGATAGTACATGGCAAGTCCCTCAACAAATTCATACTTATTACCATTTAAAACATACTTAGCCCTAGCCCGGGTTCTCCCCCAGAAAACAATGCTGTCTTTTCCGGTACATTGCATCATTGCAGGAGTTCCTTCGAGATACGATTCAAACTGTCCACCGGAATTCTTGTTAAAATCAACAGCAAGTTTTACAGAATCAGAACCAGGGGGGAGAATATAGAGAAGATTTGCGACAGAGTCATAATAAAAAAGATAAAATTTAGTCCCGAATTTATAATTATACATTTTCAGGTCCTGAAAAGTGGTCTCAGGCACTGAATAAGTGTTCGTAAAGTAGTAGGCATAAACTGATTGTCCCATGGGGGCTTTACGGAAATAATCGATTCTTGCGCAAATACTTTTTATCGATTCAAACGGGCAGTAATTCTGGGCTGATGCACGGGGAGGAAGGAATAACAAAATCAATACAATAAACAGAAATTTTATTTTAAGGTTATGGTTATGGGCTGAATTTGGAGGAACAGTAAAGAAACCCGGAAGCAGGGAAAGTAAACGATAACCTGATACGAATAAGAATCTCATTGTATAGTAATTGATTTTTTTTCAAAATTAGTTAAAAGAGATGAATAAAGCAAATATAATTCAAGTAAATCTTATTTTTCTATCTCTGCATTTTAATTCTCACTTCTTATTTCTTCCAAAAAAATGTAATTTTACTTATTGATTTTTCGGAATAAGTAAGTTACCAACTCATTAATAGAATAAATTTAAATCGAAGTAATGTCCGTTTTCCAGTATATTACTCTGCTAATCGTTTCTGTAACCCTAATTGGTGTTGCAATCGGACGCTATCCGGTTCTACGTATGAACAGGGCAACGATTGTACTGGTCGGCTCTGCTCTCCTTATATTTATTAATGCAATATCATTTGATCAGGCTCTTTCTTCAATTGACTTGAATACAATCACCCTGCTTTTCTGTATGATGATAATCAATGTCAATCTTCGCATATGTGGTTTTTTTGATTTAATTACTCAAAAAGTAATACGAATTGCCAGGACGCCTTCACAACTTCTCATACTGGTCATTTTTTCATCGGGAATTCTATCTGCTCTTTTCCTGAATGACACTATTGTTCTGGTGTATACTCCCTTGGTCCTGGAGATAACCTCCCTTCTTGGTCTGAATCCAATTCCATACCTTATTGCAACTGCGTGTGCGGCAAATGTCGGATCAGCAGCAACTATTATCGGAAATCCCCAGAATATGCTTATTGGTATTTCATCCGGCATCTCATTTCTTGACTTTACTCTTAACCTCGCTCCTGTTGCCCTCGGTGCACTTCTTTTTGTTTGGTTGGTCGTTTCTATTGTTTACCGTAAACAGATAAATAATAAAAAATTCTTTGTTGAACCCGAAATAAAAATTAAACTCTATTTTCCACTATTTTACAAAAGTATGATCGCAGCGGTCATAATGATTATCCTTCTCCTCCTGGATTATCCAATACCTTTATCAGCTCTGGTTGCTTCTTCTATACTTTTAGTAACCCGACGCCTTAAACCAGAAAGGGTATTCCGTGAAATAGACTGGAGTCTTCTGGTATTCTTTTCCGGACTCTTTGTCGTAACTGCTTCAATTGATACAAGCAAAATTGGGAGTCACCTTTTCTCCTTAATTCTTCCCCTTTTGCAGTCTGATTTCGCAACTTTCTCCATTATTTCCGCAGTGGTCAGTAATATCGTTTCGAATGTTCCTGCAGTACTTTTGTTCAAACCCGTCGTTCCCTTGTTGCAAAATGCCAATACTCTTTGGCTGCTCCTGGCTGTATCTACAACATTCGCCGGCAACCTTACCCTCCTCGGTTCTGTGGCCAACCTTATTGTCGCAGAATCCGCCAAATCAAGGGGAGTAAAACTTTCTTTCAAGGAGTACTTAAAAGCGGGAATCCCTGTTACAGTTTTAACCCTACTTTTCTCTGTGATCTGGTTCACTTTGTTTTTCTGAACCATAGCATTATATTTGCAATAATTCTTTTGTGTGATATGAAAAATTTGTTCCTGATATCTTTATTTCTAATCTCCTTCCGGTTCGATTTGTTATCGGCACAGTTCGAATCGAATTTTCCTACTCTCCGGGATTCAAGCCGTAATAATGGTTCCGATCAGGAAAGTTCTTCCCGCACTACTATCTCCCGGAACTCTTCTTCTTTGAGTTTCTCGGATGAATTTGACGCTGTTAGCAACTGCATGTGCTGTCTCTTCAACACCCTGGGCGATATTATTTTCTCAGACGAGGACGAGAAAGAACCCGAACCGGAAAAGAAACCCCCCCGGTATCTTGATCCTTACAGATTATATGCCGGGTTGCGTTTAGGAATGAGTGCAATTATTTCGGAATCCCAGGATTATGAACGCGGAGGTGTTCAGTTCGGTGCATCTCTTAACGCCTATGTAAATGGATTTAATTTATCAGCTGTTTACGACTACTCAATAGTCAGCGGAACTCCCAACACCGACTTTGTAACTAACTTCTCACTCCCCGGTAATCATACACGCGAGTTTTACGACATCCCTTCTTCAACTTCGATTTCCGCTTCGGTTCTTGGAATCGGACTTGGATATTATTTCCCGGTTTATGAGGATTATGACGGCACTATCCTCGAACTCGGTTTCGCTTTAAAGGCAAATTATTTCATTATAAAAGAGGAAAGCGAATTTACTAGAGATGTTTATGAGGATGATCTGTTTACAAATTCTCTTGAACTTGACAACACTTTAACATTCAAGAAGTTTGCTCCCGGTTTTTCCCTCTCTATACTATTAATCCCCCCCTTCTCCGATAAACTCGCTTTCGAAGGCTCTCTTGATTTTTTAATCTATAACAGAACACCCGAAGAATTACTCTCTACTCCTCTCGATAACTACGAATTCCTTGGTCTCGCTTCTTTTGTTTTTGGAATAAAATACTCCCTATAAAATTTCTCTTCATCTTCTTTTTAATCAAGCTAAAAAGTTTTATCTTTATTTTTAAATTCTATAATTAATCTGAACTGATTATGAAAACTTATTTAATCTTTTTTCTGGCTTTTTTATTCTCAATTAATATTTGTGGACAATCTATGAATATCCCCGTTATACCTGTTCCGCAACAGGTAAAAATGAATTCCGGTTTCTTTGAAATCCCAAACGAAGTATCCATCTCATTCCCCGCAGATGATTCCCGAAACCTTCATACTACGAACCTTATCTCATCTTCTATTCAGAATAGATGGAACAAAACAAGTAAGATGATAGAAAGTCCGAATACTTCTATTTTATTATCTCTTGTCCCTAAATCAGATAAGAAGTTCTCTTCAATACCTGAAAAGGTGTTGGACCAGGCTTATTTCCTCAGCATCTCTCAAAAGCAGATTTCTGTTTTAGCTACTAATTCAAGAGGATTGTTCTATGGAGCAATGTCTCTCATTCAACTGATTGATAATACTTCAGATAATCGACTGACTTCAATGGAAATATTAGACTATCCCGACATGGAATTCCGTGCTGTATCAGATGATATTTCCCGGGGTCAGGTCTCAAATCTTGAAAACTTTAAGAAAATCATCTCTCATATATCCCGTTATAAAATGAATACCTATCTGCCTTATCTCGAGGATATGATTGAATTCGATAAATATCCTTCTATTGGCAAGGATCGTGGTGCACTCACTAAATCCGAGATTAAAGAAATTGTCTCTTTTGCTAATCTTCATTTTGTTGAAGTTATTCCGGTTTTTCAAACTCTCGGACATTATGAAAATATTCTCTCCTTGCCTGAATTCATACAGTATGCAGAGTATCCCGGAGCCGCCTCGCTATGCGTCTCTGAGGAGAAGGTATATTCTTTACTTGAAGACTTGCTAAAAGAAGTTTTCCCCCTCTTCCCATCCAGGTATTTCCATATGGGAGCCGATGAAAGCTACGATGTCGGACACGGAAAAAGCAAGGAACTTCTTGGCAAGTCAAATATTGCAACTCTTCACGCAAATCACTATAAGCGGGTTTATGATATTTGTAAAGCCCACGGGAAAGAGGTTATGATGTATGGCGACATAATCCTGGATCTTCCCGAAATTCTGGGTCAGATTCCTAAAGATATCACCATTATTGATTGGCATTATCGCTCTGATTTTACTTATCCGTCAACTACAACTTTCAATAAACATGGCTTTAATTATCTGGTTTCCCCATCGGTTTGGAATTTCGTAACAACATTCCCGACACTTGTAAACTCAATGCCGAATATTTATTACATGATCAAAAGCGGTTTTGAAAACAATGCACTCGGAATGGTTAATTCTAACTGGGGTGATTATGGCGCTGAAACTCTTAAGGAACTTATTCTATATGGTTATGCCTACTCCGCTCAGTGTTCATGGAGTTTTTCTAAAACGGATTTACATTCCTTCTCAGGAAAATATTTTAACGATTTCTTTGGTGTTGAAAATTCGGAGGGTTACCGCATCTATAATACTCTTGGAAATCCTCAAAATCAGATGATGTGGCATGAAGTCTGGCGTCATCCTCTTCTCCCTCAACGTACGCCATCCTGGTGGGAAAGTAATCCCGGTACTGCTGCAAAACATAGCTGGCTGACAATGTCTGTTCCTGCACTTCTTTCAGATATAGCAAGTCTCAAAAAAATCGCAACAAGGAACAAAGATCACCTGGAGATCCTGGAATTCTATACTTCCCTTAACTCATTCTTTGCTCTTAAACTGGAGACTCAGGCAAAACTACGGGAATATAAACAGCTTTCAAATGATCAGAGGATCAGTCTGATTCCCGTAATTGATAAAAACATAGAGAAAATTAATAATCTCAAACAATCTTACAGGTCTCTCTGGCTTCGTTATTATAAAGTCGAAAACCTTTATATGATTGAAGATAAATTCGACAGACTGTTTTCATATTTTTCGGAAGTAAAGGATCAACTTCAAACTGGGTCGGGATCATTCCCTTACAATCCTTCTCTGAAAACAGACTGGCTTTACGTTAAGGTCAATAATGACAGTCTTTCCTCTAAAAGCGAATTTATGTCCGAATTTGGACTGGATAAACTCCCAACCAAAGCAATTGTTCAGTTAATGGGGGATTCACACGCCAAGTTATTTATTAATGATAAATTCGTAGATGAAGTTTTTGTGAGACGTTCTCTCTCTCTTTACACAGAATATAAAAGAACAAAATGGATCAATATTCTCGATTATCTGAAGGTTGGGAAAAACACCCTACGGATTGAAGTGATTAACTATAATCCCAGAGGCTCAGCAGGATTTAACCTTGCTTCGTACTTAAAGGATTGTCAAATTAATTTAGATTCATACGCCTCAGATATTCCAAATAACGCAAAATGGTTTGGACGGGAATTAGGAAAAATCCAATGGATTAAACCAGTTGCAAAAAAGTATCCCTACGAAGTAATTGCTCCCGATTTCTCAAGAGAAAGAAAAAGCTGGATAGAAAGATAACAAACTTTAACAAAGGATAGGAAAAATGACTGATCTTAAAAATAAAATAGTATTAATAACCGGTGCTTCAGCAGGAATAGGTGCTGCTTGCGCAAATGTTTTTGCCGCTCAGGGCGCAAAACTAATTCTTAATGCCCGAAGGGAAACCAGAATTGATGAACTCTCCGATCAGCTAAAAAAAGAATTTGGTATTGAAATACAAAAACTGATATTCGATATTCGTTCACTCGACCAGGTCAAGCAAGCTTTTAACTCCCTCCCCGAAGAATGGAAAAATGTGGATATACTCGTGAACAATGCCGGACTTGCAATTGGCACCGACAAGTTCCAGGATGCAGATGTGGCTGATTGGGAACAAGTTCTTGACACTAATATTAAAGGACTTATATATATTACAAAGGAAGTCCTTCCCAACATGATTAAAAGAGAAAGCGGGCACATTATAAATCTTGGCTCTATAGCTGGTCGGGAGGTTTATATCGGTGGAAACATTTATTGCGCAACAAAGTTTGCCGTTAATGCTATTTCCAAGGCAATCAGAGCCGATACTCTTGATAAAAAAATCCGTGTATCCTCTGTTGATCCCGGTATGGTTGAAACTGAATTCAGTATCGTGAGATTTCGGGGTGATGAAGAAAAAGCTAAGAATGTTTACAAGGGTTTGCAACCATTAACACCGGAAGACATAGCAGACGCAGTTCTTTTCTGTGCCACTCGTCCACCTCATGTCAATATAAACGAAATTCTTTTAACCCCACTGGCTCAGGCTTCTGCATTTTATGCAGTAAGAGAAGAATAGATTTGTGCTCTCCCCTCTGTTGGGGAGAGCTTTTTCTATTCAAAAGCAATATTGAAAAGTACTACCTCTGATTTACTTCCTGTTCTCACCGGAGGTCCCCACGTCCCCACTCCGGAAGATACGTAGAAATATGTATCCTCAATTTTCTTCAATCCGTAACTCACTTCATAGATAATACTTGTTATCAGGTTTCCCGGAAATAATTGTCCGTGATGAGTATGTCCGGACAACTGAAGATCCACATTATAATTTGTTACATCTCTCAGATTGTAAGGCTGATGATCAACAAGAATAACCGGTTTACTGCTGTCTAATCCTGCTAATAAGTCTCTCAGCTCTTTTCGCTTCTCCCCCCGGAATCTTTCTTTTGACAGATCATCTCTTCCAACTATCTGAACGAAATCATCTATTATTACTTTCTCATCTCTTAATATTTCCACACCACATTTTTGAAGGATTTTAATTGAGTTTTCCACTTCTACAATATACTCGTGATTTCCAAGGATTGTATAAATTCCTTTAGGTGCAGATATTTGTTTCAGCAATTTTTGCACATTATCCCTGTACAAATTTGCCTCGTTGTCATCAACGATATCTCCCCCCATTATGATAATGTCTGGATCTAAATCCTGAGTGAGTTTAATTATTTTTTCAAGCTGCCTTTCATCATTCAGGGGACTCAAATGCAAATCGGAAAAAAATACGAGCTTCAGATTTTTATATGGTGCGTCATTTTTACTTATTTTAATTGGAATCTCATTTACTATGATATCATCAGCATTAATTTCCCCTGCGGTTACAATGATCGTAATCAGAAGTAATGTAATCATAAATGAAATCAGTTTGTTACGGGGGTAATTGTTTTGAAGTTTCTTAAACTGCCCGCTTTTTTTAAGTATAAATCTCCCAATATCAATAATAAATAAGAATAACAAAGCATATACAATTATAGCAAATCCAAATGCCCCGATATATAATACAATATCGTAAACAAAATTATTCAGACCATTAAGCAACCCCTTTGCAAGCGGGTAAGATACCACCATGAATAAGAATAATCCACTCATTGTGTATCTAAACCACTTAGGTGTGGACTCTAATGATTGCCACATTCGTCTAAGTATGTAGAAACTAATTAACGCAAAACTTAAAAAGAAAACCGCAAAAAATGTTATCATACTTCATCCTTTTAATAATTAAAAAAAAGACGGATTTAAATCCGTCTTTCTACCTCCCAAAATCGCCATCAGATCAGCACTAGATTTTCCTCAATTAATCCATTATCATTCTTAAGAATGATGAGCTGTCTTCCTCGTCATCATAGTGACTGTTAACTTTTGCACGATTTGATTCATCCTCATTGAAATTTCTTACTTTATCACTCTTATAACCTGCATTCAGCGTATCTTCAAGACTTTTTTTGTCTTTCTCAGCCTCATTCTTTTTAGCTGCATCGATTACTCTGAAAATAGTAGGAGTTGCAAGGTCTTCACCTCTTAAATCATCAATACCTTTCGATGCGATAAATCCCGAAGTAATTTTCCTTGCCGGGAAGATCCTCTCTCCCTCTTTCTTAACTTCCGGTTTCGGAGTTGATTCATATCCTTTTTTGAAACTATCAAAACCGGTAGCAATCACAGTATAGGACACGTAGTCTTTCATATCTTCCTTCTGAACACAACCAAAAATAACGTTTGCTTCGTCTCCGGCCGCATCATAAATAATACTGTTTCCTTCTATAACCTCCTGAATCGACATATCGCTTGAACCGGTTACATTCAGCAGAATGTTCTTTGCTCCTTTTATATTTACACCATCTAAAAGAGGACTTGAAATAGCTTTCTGTGCAGCTTCAATAACGCGATTCTCGCCATTAGCCATACCAGTTCCCATCATCGCAACTCCGCTCTGATTCATAACCGTTCGGACATCGGCAAAATCAACATTGATTAATCCTTGAATAGTTATAATATCTGCAATTCCTCTGGTTGCCTCATAAAGAACTTCGTTGGGCTTATCAAAGGCAATTTTAAAACTTGCTTTGGGATCAACAATACTTAACAATCTCTCATTAGGAATAACAATCAAACTATCCACATACTTCTTTAACTCAAGAATTCCTTCTTCTGCATTTTTCATTCTCATTTTACCTTCCCACCTGAATGGTTTGGTAACCACTCCCACCACAAGAGCTCCCAGACTCTTTGCTATTGAGGCTACCACCGGCGCACCCCCCGTACCGGTTCCTCCGCCCATTCCGGATGTAACAAAGACCATGTCGCTTCCGCTCAATATTTCAGTCAGCTTCTCTTTGTCTTCCTCAACAGCTTTTCGTCCAACGTTGGGATCTGCCCCTGCTCCTAAACCCTTAGTTATTTTTACTCCCACTTGGACTTTCTTTTGGGCATTATTCCCTTCCAACACCTGTGCATCCGTGTTTACCGCCACATATTCAACTCCTGTTAAACCACGCTTAATCATAGATTCAATAGCGTTGCAGCCTCCACCGCCGACACCAACAACTTTTAGAATCGCCGACATTTTCTCTGAGCGGTCAATTGTAACGAATTTTTCCATTATTTCCTCCGGAAGTCTTGATTTTTATAATTCATTAAAAACTTGTTTTATACTGTTCAAAATTTCTTGAAACTTATTGCTCTTGCCACTTTTATTTTTCTTCTTAACCTTGATCGGTTGATATGTGGTCGGAACATTCGAGCCCGGGGCTCCTCTGAGCAATCCAATAACTGTAGAATACTCGGGTTTTTCAATTTCAACCGTCTCCCCTCTTGTCAATTCAAGCGGCACACCAATTCTTGCAGGCATACCAAAAACTTCTTCTGCTAATTCCGCGCATCCCCTCAATAATGCCCCGCCTCCTGTAAGCACAACTCCTGCTTTTATTTTGTTCTTTAAAGCTGCATTTCTTATTTCATTATCAATTATCGAGAATAATTCATGCATTCTCAAACTAATTATCTGAGTCAACAAAGTTGTCGGGATTTTTGTATCAGTTTTTGCGCCTGTTCCCTTAATGAAAATATCCTCGTCCTTTATTATGGCACTTGTTGTTGCATAGCCATAGTGTATTTTCAACTTTTCTGCTTCGTCAGTAACAACACCCAATGATTCCCGGATATCATTGGTTACCTGATTACCCGCAACTCCGATTACCTTAGTATGCTTAATGGCTTTCCTGTGGATTACGGCAATATCAGTAGTCCCCCCACCGATATCAATCAACAAAACCCCCAGGTCTTTTTCTGCGTCATCAAGTGTTGAGGAACAAGATGCAAGTGGTTGTAATACCAGGTTTCCAACTTGTAATCCAGCTCTTTCCACAGACCTTTTAATATTCTGAACTGCGGCAACAGAAGCAAGCACTATATGATTGTGTGCCTCTAAACGGGAACCCGTTACTCCTATCGGATTATCAATTTGAATGCTATGGTCAACATAAAACTCTTCAGGAATTATGTGAAGTATCTGTCTGTCAGAAGGAATTCTAATAGTTCTGACATCATTTTCCAGCCTCACCAGATCTTCCTTGGTTATCTCGTGCTCGTCATTTGTAATGGTCACATAATTCATATGTCGCAGACTCGTAATATGCTCTCCAGCCACCCCTACGTTCACAGTTGAAATTCTTAATCCGGCTTTATTTGATGCAATTTCATATGCTTCTTTTATGGCTTCTGCTGTTTTTGAGATATTCGAAACCAAACCTTTATGCAAACCAACCGATGGAGCGACTCCAAATCCAAGTATCTTGAAATTCGTTTCATCTACCTGTTCTGCAATTACCACGCAGACTTTTGTAGTTCCTAAATCCAGACCGGCGATTATATTCTTTTTCATCAGTTTATTCCTATTATCTCATTGTATCCGATGAATACATTTTTAGCATATCTCAGATCAAGATATACTGAGTTTCTGAACAATGGACTAAATTGTTCCTTGTTATTCTCAATCTCAGCCAGCGTCGCTAATTTTTCCGTATAATTATTTCTTCCAATAAATACCGGCATACTTAAATTTGAAAAGGTAAGTACTATCTCACCTCCGTCCCGCATATTTATCTCACTTAAGTTCCCGTATAATTTATCATCAAGCTGTCTTGCGCTTCTAATTATTTTTATAGCCTCACCGATTTCTTTCTTATCCTCAATCGAACCAGAGATATTTTTTGTTTTTTTTACGTTTGTAATTGCCGGCAGGTCAACTGTATTGGTATTTGGAAGTACTCCGACCAGTTCTTTATCAGAATTCACTAAGAAATGTTTTTCATCACTTATTAAGGAGGCAATAAAGTTTTTCTCTTGAATCGTCACAACCACCATATTTTCAGAATTCAACTCAACGTCACTGTTTTTAACATATTTATGTGAAAGAAATTTCTGACGGATTTCGTAGAGTGTTAAACTGCTTAAATCCCCTTTATTTATGAGGCTATACCTCAAATACTCATTATCTTGTAGGAAGTTCGCTCCTTGAATAATTATTCCGTTTATCACTCTGTGTTCAGATTTTACGCTTGTAAATATTACTAAAAAAACAACACACAAAAATAAGAATGATGTTGTAATAATTCCTATTATTTTTTCTTTCTTACTCATCTTTTTTTATGTTGTTAACAAAATTTTCAGAATAATTCACAATATCACCGGCACCCATAAAAATAATTATATCGTCCTTTCTTTTAAGTTCTTTAAGCACCTGATTTAACCCGCTTTTATCCGGCAAGTAAATAACATTTTCATGACCTGCTTTCCGGGCAGATTCTGTTATGAGTGTGCTGCTCACTCCCTCAATCGGTTCTTCTCTTGATGGATAAATATCGAGGCAAACGAGAATATCTGTATTTAAAAACACTTGTCCGAATTCTTTATAAAATTCAAGCGTCCTCGAAAATAGATGTGGTTGAAAGACTGTAATTATCCTTCTGTTCCATCCTCCCTTAACTGCATTGAGAGTCGCATCTACTTCTGTCGGGTGATGTGCATAATCGTCAACCACCATAATTTCTTTATTGTACTTTACCTCAAATCTTCTATCAGTTCCGCTGAACTTCTTTAACGAGTCTTTTATTCTGTCAATTTCAATACCAAGTTCCAACGCTAATGCCACGACAGCCAATGAGTTTTTCACATTGTGTAATCCGGGTACACCTAATTCAATGCGAGTTAATTTTTTGTTATCTGCAATTAAATCGTAAAAAGCAGAGACTCCTCTGAATTCAATATTTTCTGCTCTGATTTCCGCCTTTTGATCGAGTCCGTATTTAATAACCCTTCTTTTCAATCTTGGAATAATGTTTCTAACATTTTCATCATCAACACAAGCAATCACAAAACTCCAAAACGGCACTTTATTCCCGAATTCAACAAATGCATCCTTGATGTCTTCAATATCCCTGTAAATATCGAGATGCTCAGGTTCAATATTTGTTATTATTCCGATAACCGGAGACAGTTTTAAGAATGTTCTATCATATTCATCCGCCTCGGCAACTATAAATTCTCCTTTTCCGAGTCTCGCGTTTGATCCATTTAGCTCCCTCAAAGTTCCCCCGATAAGCATTGATGGATCCATTCCTGCATTCATGAGCATTAGCCCTGCCATAGAACTTGTGCTTGTCTTTCCATGAGTTCCCGAAACACAAATTCCAAACTGATTTCTCATGCACTCAGCAAGCATTTCGCTTCTTCTAACAGTAACAATTTCCCGATTCAGGGCTTCTTTCAACTCCGGATTATCCGGACTAATTGCAGCAGTGTAAACCACCAAATCAGGGTTCTGAATATTTTTCCCGGAATGGGCTTTAAAGCACTCTATACCCATTCCTATTAATCTCTCAATCAGAGGAGTTATGCTTTTATCCGATCCACTAACTGTGTACCCCTGATGATGCAGTAACTCAGCAATTCCGCTCATTCCAATTCCGCCGATTCCAATAAAGTGAACTTTGTTAATTCTGCCTAGCTTCATTAACTCTCCACTCCGCAAAGATTACGAATTCTCTCGGCTACTACTTTCGCAGCTTGTGGATTGCCAAATCTCCTTATGTTTTTACTCATCTGTCCGATTTTCTCGTCGTCTTTTATTAAGTCTGTCACAGCTTTTTTCAACTGATGTAAAATATCTTTGTCTTCTATCAGAATGCATCCACCGGCGTCGGCAATACTTTTTGCATTAAAGTACTGATGGTTTTCTGCCACATTCGGAGAGGGAATAAGTATGCTTGCTTTACCAAGATTGCTCAATTCAGCAATTGTGGTTGCGCCGGCTCTTGCTATTACCAGATCAGCCTCATTATATTCAGTTATCATGTCATGAATAAAAGGGACAACTTTAATATGTTCTTTTTGAAAACCCTTGTAATTTTCAAAATATGTATCGCCTGTCTGCCAGGTTATCACTATATCTTCTTTTACTAAATCCGGAATAATTTGAGCTATTGCTTCATTGATGGACTTTGCTCCGCCGCTTCCTCCAAGAACAACTAACTTTTTACGGTTTCTGTTCCTGTGATCAACTTCAATCTGGTCTTTTTTATCCCTTACTAAGGTAGGGCAACCGGTAAGGAACAATTTTTCCTTATTAACAAAATATTTTTTTGAATCCTCATAGCTTAAATGAATTTCATCGGCATATTTTGCCAGCATTCTTGTAGTTACTCCGGGATAACTGTTTTGTTCCAGAAGAATAATCTTTGCTCCCATTACTTTAGCTCCCCAGATAGCCGGTCCTGAGACATAACCTCCGCTTCCCACAGCTACAATGGGTTTAAATTTCATATTAATTAATAACGATTGTATTCCACTAACCAATAGTTTGACCGGAAACAGAACATTATCAAGTGTAAGTCTGCGAGCAAAACCCTGGATCCATAAAGGTTTAAATTTATATCCATATTTAGGAACGATCCTACCTTCGATTTTCTTTTTATTTCCGGCAAACAGAATATCAACTTCCGGAAGCAATTCTTTTAATGCTTCTGCAACTGCCAGTGCGGGGAACAAATGTCCGCCCGTACCTCCTCCGGCAAATAGAACTCTATATTTTAATTGCGCTGACTTCACTCTGCTCTGTTTCTTTTTTTAATTTTTGACTTCTCAGACCAATATTTATTAAAATTCCGAATGATATACACAATATTGTCATTGACGTACCACCATAGCTTATAAATGGAAGTGGTAACCCGGTAGTGGGCACCATACCGCTAGCCACCGAAGCGTTAATAAGAGCTGATAAAAAGAATGATAATACGATTCCAAAACCCAACATTTGCCCAAATTTATCCTTCGCGTTTTTTGCGATTAGTAATCCGACGACAAATATTATAAGATAAACAAAAAGAATCAACACAGCCCCCATAAACCCGGTCTCTTCACCCAATATTGCGAATATGAAATCACCATATGCTTCAGGAAGAAACAAGTTTCTTTGAGAACTATGCCCTAGTCCAACTCCGGTCATCCCTCCGCTACCAAGCCCGATAATTGCTTGCTGAACCTGAAGATTAGCACTCTCTCCGGATGTAAGCCCCTCCCAAAATCCTACTATTCTTCCGCGACTGTGAGTAAACACCATTGCCAGAGAAGCCACTGCAGTCCCGGCAATTGCTATCGAGCCAAATAAGTGAGACAACCTGACTCCTCCGACATATAAAATGGCAAACGACAACACTACCAAAATCAATCCACTGCTTATATTTGGTTGAATCAGTATTAAGAATGCTGTCAGGAATATCCAGATAATCATCGGAATAAAACCAAGCTTAAAATCCCGTAAGAGTTCGTCCTTCATCTCAACCAAATAAGCAAGATGCATCATAAGAGCAATTTTAGCCAGATCAGAAGGTTGAAAATTGATTATTCCTAAATCAAGCCATCTTTTTGCTCCTTTAACTTGTGTGGATATTACCAAAGTAGCAATAAGGAGAAAAATCACAATCACCAGAAAGAGTTTAGTATTGCTTTTATAAATTTCATAAGGTATAAATGCAAATACGATTAAAAAGAACAACCCACCAAGTGCTTTCAACAAATGACTGTTAAACAGTTGAAACTGATCTTCAAATTTAACACTGCTATATGTACTGCTGGCACTTAACACGAGATAAAGTCCGAAGAGTATCAGAAAAAAGACTGCGAGAAATACTATTAAAGAATGCTTTTTCACTTTAGCAAACTCCTAACAGTTTCTTTAAATACTTTTCCCCGGTGTTCATAGCTGTTAAACATATCAAAACTTGCACAAGCCGGCGATAACAGTACAACATCTCCGGAAAGTGCTTCAATATAAGCAGAATGAACACAATCCTGAAGGGTTTCCTTTTTCTCGACAGGTATAAACCCTGTAAAGAATTCAAATACCTTAGATGCAGATGACCCAATTGCATATATCTTTTTGACTTTACTAATAATAAGATCTTTAATCAGGTTATAGTCATTTCCCTTATCCAGACCACCCAGAATTAACAGCAGCGGTTCGTCAAAACTTTTCAGGGCATAGTAAACCGAATCGATATTTGTTGCTTTCGAGTCGTTAAAATAACGAACTCCTTTTATCTCTTCAACAAATTCGATCCTGTGCTCAACAGCTTTAAATGAGTTCAATCCTTTTATAATCAATTCATCACTTAATCCGATTATCTTTGCGGCAAGAATTGCTGCCATAGCATTTGCCTTATTATGATCACCCGGAAGTTTTAACTCCTTAATATCACAAATGAAGCTTGTACCGTTTGTAAATTTTAACCGGAAGTTTCCACCGGTTACAAAAATCCCGTTATCAATCTCTTTCAACAGGGAGAATTGTTTAATTTCTGATTGTGTATTTATCTGATATTGATTAAATGTATCGTCATCAGCATTCAATATAAGATAGTCCATACTATCCTGATTTTTGAATATTCTGTACTTGGAGGCGATATAGTTTTCTAGTTTATTATCATATCTGTTCAAATGATCGGGAGTAATGTTAAGGATCATTGCGATATCCGGTTTGAAGGTTTCAATCAAATCGAGTTGAAAACTTGATACTTCCAATACTACAAATTCGTCTTCCTGAACATCAAGCGTAACTTCACAAAAAGCTTTTATTCCGATATTTCCTGCTACATAGGTTCTTAGTCCAGCAGTCTGAAGCAAGTGCCCCATAAGGGAAGTGGTTGTCGTCTTCCCGTTAGTCCCGGTAATTGCAATAATTTTTCCTTTGCAGAACAAAGATCCGAATTCTATTTCACTGATTATATTAATCCCCCGATTAACAGCTTCCCGGATCACCTCAACATCAGACGGAACGCCCGGACTAATAACCATCAGGTCAGCGTCAAAAACCCGCTCAGTGTGTCCACCAAGTTCAAATTGTATTTCGCTGTTTACAAGTTGCTGCACAAATGGTTCCAGGTTAGCATCATTATTAACATCGCTAACAAACGGAATCCCTGATAATCTTTTGACCAGCTGAGCTGCAGCTACTCCGCTTTTTCTGCTTCCAATAATTGTTACTTTTTTATTTTTTAATTCCGTTATCATCTTAATTTGAACGATGCTAAACTTACAATTACAAATATTATAGTTACAATATAAAATCTCATAACTATCTTTGGTTCCGGAAGTCCCGCCATCTCATAGTGATGATGAAGGGGTGCCATTTTAAAGATACGCCTTCCTTCGCCATATTTCTTTTTAGTGTACTTAAAATAAAGTCTTTGAATTATTACCGAGATAGTTTCCATGAAAAAAACAGCTCCCAAAATTGGTATAAGTAATTCTTTTTTTACAAGAACGGCAAGAATCCCAAAGGCACCACCCAATGCAAGCGAACCGGTATCCCCCATAAAAACCTGCGCAGGGTAAAAATTAAACCAGAGAAACCCGAGACCCGCTCCAATTACAGCGGCAATGAAAACAGTCAGTTCACCAGAGCCGGGAAGATAAATAATATTGAGATACTTTGAATAAATTGCGTTTCCGCTAACATAGCATATAATCGCCAGGGCAAGCATAACAATTGTTGTGACACCAATAGCCAATCCATCAAGTCCATCAGTTAAATTAACAGCATTTGAGGTTGCCATAACGATAAAAATGACAAGCGGAATGTACAGATAAGAGAAATCCAGATTTACATTTTTGAGAAAAGGGACTGTTGTCAGAGTAGCCACACCATTAAATTCACTTGAGAAGTAAATTGTTGTACCAATGACTGCTCCAATAATGAATTGACCAAGCAGTTTGTACCTTCCAATCAGACCATTTGGAAATTTCTTAATCACTTTCAAATAATCATCAAGAAATCCTACTCCGCACAACCAGAGTGTACCAACTAAAATCAAAATTATATAAATCGATTTTATATCACCCCATAGTATAACAGGAACGACAATTGATAATACAACAATCAGTCCGCCCATCGTAGGGGTACCCGCTTTGGCCCAGTGACTTTTCGGACCATCAGCTTTTTTTGCTTCTCCTATCTGGTGTTTCTGAAGCAGTTTAATAATTTTCGGTCCAAAATAGAGGGACAACCAGAGAGAAGTAATAGCTGCAAGCGCACTCCTGAATGTAAGGAACCTGAAAATATCAAATCCCGGAGGATTAAAAGTCTTGTTTATATATTCAAAAAGATAGTATAGCATTAATCACCATGTGTATCTTTTATTGTTTTAACAAATTCTTCCATCTTCATGCCGCGAGAGCCTTTTACAAGGACAACCGAGTCCAAGAGAATCTCTTCTTTCAAAAGTTCTGATAATTCTTCCCTTTCCTGAAAATATTCCGCTGAGACTTTTCTCTTTTTTAACTCTTTGTACAGTTCATTCATGAGTTTTCCGGTTAGATAAACTTCATTAATCCTGGATTTCTGAATTACATCCGCAAGCTTCCTATGAATCAAAGGAGCCTCATCTCCAAGCTCGAACATATCCCCCAGTACAGCAATTTTTTTCTTGAATCTTTTAATTTTTTTCATCAATTCAATTGCTTCAATCATTGAATTGGGATTTGCATTATAGGTATCATCTATCAAAGTAAGACCTTTATATTCGCTTACTTCCAATCTTTGTTTGACACCTTTTAAACGTTTTGCACTTTTTTCTATTTCGTTAAAACTCATACCGCATTCAAGTCCTATGGTTACTGCGGCAAGAAAATTATATGAATTGCTTTTACCGGGGAGCGAGATTAAAAATTCTTTTGATTTATTATCTTTAACTATTCTTAACTTAGTTCTGCCCATTGGATCCGTTTCAAGAATTTTACCGCTAACGCAGTTACTGTTTCTGAAACCAAAAGAGACTACCCGGTTATATTTTTTTTCAAGTTTATTTAATCGTGAATCATCAGCATTTAAAATTATTTTTCCGCTTCTTTTTTCTGTTACATCAAACAAAGCTTTCTTTTCATTCAGCACACCATCCGAGTTAACTAAAAACTCTAAATGCGATTCGCCGATATTCGTAATCAGAGCGATATCCGGTTGAGCAATATTTGAAGTATATTCTATTTCACCGAAATGATTAGTCCCCAATTCAAGAACCAGCAATTCGGTTTTAGCATCTGCCTCAAAGATAGATAAAGGGACTCCAATATCGTTATTATTATTAGCCTTAGTGGCAACGACACGAAATTTTTCGGTCAGGAGAGTTGTTAGAATTTCCTTAGTAGTAGTCTTTCCGTTACTTCCGGTCAATGCGATAACTTTTGCATTTAATTTGCTGCGCCATAGAGCTGCCAAATCACCGAGAGCTTTTTTTGTATCTTTTACAGTAATAACAGGAATATCTATATTTTCAAACGATTTGAGTCTGTTCTCTTTAATAATTATTGCGCCTGCACCTTTTTTTACCGCATCGGAGACAAAGCTATGTCCGTCATATTTATCCCCTTTAATAGCAACATACAGGAAGTTTTTCTTTATGGTTCTGGTATCAATACTAACACCCAAAAGACTCTTGAATGCATCCGGATTAAATATCCTTGCGGTTGGGATATTAAAAATATCCTGCAATGTAATTCTTAGAGTTTTCATTTGTCCCCTCCAACTAAGAATTCTTCTGCTGTCTCTTTATCCGAAAAATGATTCCGGACATTACCAATAATCTGATAATCTTCATGCCCTTTCCCGGCAATCAAAATAACAGAATTATCGGGGCTTTCCATTATTGCAGTTTTAATTGCTTTTCTTCTGTTTGTTTCAATAATAAAATTATCTCTATTTATTCCTTCTTTCATTTGATCAATTATCGCAAATGGATCTTCACTTCTTGGATTATCATTAGTTAAAATAACTTTGTCACTGAGTTCAGAAGCAATTTTCCCCATTACCGGTCTTTTTGCTTTATCCCTGTCCCCCCCGCATCCGACTATAGTAATTAATTCTTTTCCCTGAGAGAGCAATCTTAAATTATTTATTGCCTTTTCCAGACTATCAGGTGTATGAGAATAATCGATTACTGCATATTTATTTATTCCTCTTACGACTTCAAATCTTCCGGGAACCTGCGGTGTAATTCTTATGCCTTGGATTATAATTTCAGGATCAATTCCCGATTCAAGAGCGACGGCAAATGCTCCGGTTGCATTATAAGCATTAAATCTTCCAATTAAGTCAGTATGAAGACTGTATGATTTTTGATTATGAAATATTTCAAAAGAAGTACCGTCAAGGTTAACTGTGATTTCCCGTATCTGATATTCAGACTTATCGCTCTGGCCGAATTTTACGATTTTACACTTACAACCGGAGATGATTTTTTCATGGTTTGGATCATCCGCATTTACTACTGCAATCTTATTTGTCTCCAGATTGTCAAAGAGTATTTTTTTTGCCTGAATATAATTCTCAAAATCACCATGATAGTCAAGATGTTCCGGAGTGATATTTGTAAAGAGTGCACTACTAAACCTCTGACCAAAAACTCTTTTGGATTCCAAAGCATGAGAAGAAACCTCCATCACTATATGACCACAACCTGCAAGAGCCATTTTTTGCAGGAGTTTATTTAACTCCGGTGACTCAGGAGTTGTGAAAGTTGCTCCAATCTTTTCAGAACCTATAAAATTAGCTATGGTTCCGATGAGTCCTGTTTTATTTCCGGCTTTCTCCAGAATGCTCTTTAAATAGTATGTTGTGGTTGTCTTTCCATTAGTACCAGTAACGCCAATAAGATTGATCTTTTCCGAAAAGTTACCATAATAAACATTTGACAACTGAGCAAGAGCCAAACGGCTATCCTTAACAAGTATTCTTACGGCATTGGCATGTAAGAAAAGCTCAACAGGGATATTTTCCTCTTCACAAATAACGGCACATACTCCCTGATTCAGTGCATCTGCTATGTAGTTATGACCATCTGTTTTTTGTCCTTTAATTGCCACGAAGATCCAGTTTCTGCTAGCTTTTCTAGAATCCAGAGTAATTCCAAGGATATCCTTTCGCTGGACATTTCCGGAAACCTGAATAGTGAGAATACTGTTAATCAACCTGGTTAATTCCATCAATACAACCTTGCTCCAAATAATTCTCCCTGATCACAAGATAATCTACATACAATTCCTTTTTTCAATTTCGTACCCGGAGGTATACTCTGTTCAGTTATTCTACCATTTCCTTTTAGAGTATACTGGATTTTTCTTTTGGTCATTTCAAACACTGCATCCCGTATAGATAATCCACGAAGATCAGGCATAATCCATTTATTGGTTTGCCTGATATTATTCTTAGTTCTGATGACCGATAAATTCCTTTTGCCATTAATCGAGTCCAGTGAAGTTTGAAACTCAGTTACTGCTACTAATTTCAAATCATGATCCAATTCACTTTTAAGTTCAAGTTTTGGATCCAGATTAATAATCCTTTCGCTAATATTACGAAAAACGGGGGCTGCAACGTCTCCGCCATAGTAAGCATGCTGAGTCGGGGAATTAGCTAAAACAAATACCAGGTATTTGGGATTTTCCACGGGGAAGAAACCAATAAATGATGAATTATATTTTTCCCGAGAGTAGGAGCCCTCAACTATTTGTCTTGATGTACCGGTTTTTCCTCCGATATTTATTCCATTGATTTTTGCTTTTTTTCCGGTGCCTTTATCTACAACTTCAAAGAACAATTTCTTCATTCTTTCGGAAGTCTCCTCTGAAATAACCCGTCTAATTTCTTTAGGTTCAAACTCCCGGTACAGGGAGCCGTCATTATTCAATATTTTTTTTACGACAGTTGGCTGATACAGAATCCCGCCGTTAACAATAGCAGAATAGACCGTTGCCATCTGAATTGGAGTGACCGATATTTCGTATCCATAAGAAATTGATGATTTTGAATATTCAGTCCAGTTTTCAGGTTTTTTAAGAGTTCCACGAACTTCACTTGGCAGATTAATATAAGTATAATTACCGAGTCCGAATCCTCTTAAATAAATATACAAATCTTCATTTTCGATATGCTGTGAAAGTTTGGACATTCCAATATTACTTGAATTACTGAAGACACCGCGAACATCCATCCAAGAGGAAGCATGAGAATCTTTAATCAAGATTTTTTTAAATCTATAATTTCCGTTTTCCAGAAAAACGCGGTCGCTTTCCTTGCAGACGCCTTTATCCAGAAAACTGGCGAGAGTAACAGCTTTAAAGGTAGAACCCGGTTCGTATGTGTCGGTCAGGGCCTGATTACGCCTAACAGTATCGCTAAATTCATTATACTTATTAGGATTAAAATTATCCGCTACTGACAATGCAAGGATATTACCATTGCCTGGGTCCATTACAATCCCTACGAAGCTGGTGGCTTTATACAAATTTTTTCCTTTAGCGAGTTCCTCATCAAGGGCTGCCTGGATTTCTTTATCTATTGTCAGCTGAATATTTTTGCCCGATGTAGCGGCTTTCTGATTTTCCTGGTTTATTGTCACTGTTTCCCCTTTTGCATCCCTGAGAATTATCCGGCGTCCTTCTTCTCCTTTTAGAACCTTATCAAAGTAACTCTCGATGCCATCAACTCCTGAATATTTTGTATTGACATATCCCAAAATATGCGAGGCAAGATTTTCATACTGATAGATTCTGGTCGGTTCATCTTTATAGAATAAACCGTTAACCTTTAAATTTTTTAATTCAACAATCCGTTCATGGAAAACTTTTTTCTCGATACAGACAATTTTGCTACCTTTTTTGATCAAGTTTTCATAATAAGACACATCCTTGTTGAAAAAGGAGGCAAATTTTTCGGCTATTGCCTTTCTGTCCCTTTTTTTTACCATTCTTGTATCAACATAAAAAGAAACATCATTGCGGTTATAAACAAGCAAATTGTCATTCCGGTCGAATATCAAACCCCTTTCAGGTTGAACCATTTCAACATTCATCTGCTGACGCTGGGCATAAAAACTAAATTCATCACCCCGAACAATCTGGATGTTAAACAACCTGATTATCAAGGCGATAAACATTAGAAAAGTCAGGACCACGACGCTAAACAATCTGCCATTATTCATTTTCGGATTCTGTATTCTCCTTAATATCTTTTATCAATTCTGAATCTATATAAATTATTTTGTCCGGTTCCGAACGTTTTACCATTCCTAAATCTTCAATTGCAATAGTTCTAATTCGATGTTCCGAAGCCAATTCCTGTAATTCAACTTTTAACTTTATTTGTTTGTTCTTTAATTGTCCTTTAACCGCATTAATCTCGCCGATCTCTTTAAACATAAAATCTATTCTCAGTTTAATTGTGACGTAGAAGAGAATCAGCAATACTAAAGTTGTCATAATGAAAACACCTTTGAAGATTTCGGGTTTATAACTTCTCTTCATACTCTCTCTGCAGCCCTAAGTTTTGCGCTTCTTGCTCTCGGATTATTTTTCAATTCTTCAGCAGAAGGAAGCACCGGTTTTCGTGTAAGAATTTCCAGTTTTTTTTCTTTCCCGCAAATGCAGACCGGAAAATCTTTAGGACAAACACATGATGAGGATTCCTCTTTAAAGATGTCTTTCACTATACGGTCTTCCAGAGAGTGGTAAGTAAGAATCACGATTCTGCCATTAGTGTTTAACAAGTTTACAGCTTTTCGTATGAAATCCTCCAGAACATCAAGTTCCCTATTCACATAAATTCTCAATGCCTGAAACACCCGCATTAAGCTCTTATTCAAAAAGTTGGGAGGAGTTATACCGGCAACAATATCAACCAATTCCCCGGTAGTTTTAAAACTTCCACTTCTTCTCCTCTCACCAATCAGTCTAGCTATTTTTCTCGAGTTTTTTTCTTCACCATATTTATAGAGAATATTTGCAATAGTTTCCTCTGATTCGGTATTAAGAACATCTGCAGCTGTTTGCTCCAAGTTTTTATCCATTCTTAAATCGAGTTTAGTATCCATTCGGAATGTAAACCCTTCACCCGCGCTATCCAGTTGATAACTGGAGACACCCAAATCAGCAAACACCCCATCGAACTTATCAATTGATTCTATTTTAGAAATTAAATCAATTTTATTAAAATTAAACTTATATAATCTGAAACGGTCATCATTTTCAAATTTTTCTTTCGCACAATTAAAAGCAGCATCATTCACGTCAGTTCCGGCTAAAATACCGGTACGACCAAGTTGATTGAGAATAAGAGTTGTATGTCCTCCAAACCCAACGGTCGCTTCAAAAAACTTTCCATCCCTGTTTTTAATTAAATATTCAACAGATTCGCGGGCTAACACCGGAATATGAATTAAGTTGTTCATAAACTCATAACTTCAGAAGCAATTTCCTCAAATGTTTCAGCAGATTTCAATTTATACTTTTCATATTCCTGGGGGTCCCACATTTCGATTTTCTTCAGGACACCCAAGACAAGCACTTCATTCTTTATACCAGCATAATCGAGCAGTTCCTGAGGTATAAGAATGCGTGACTGGGAGTCCATTTTATCTTCCTGAGCATTGTCCAGCATGATTCTAATAAGCCGCGCCTGCTTAGGGTTGAAGGGATTCAGTTTTTCAAGACGAGTTTCGATTTCCGCCCATCTATCCCTCGGGTAGATATCTATACACTTCTCCGTTCCTTTTAGCATTACGAAACTTTCTTCAGCATCCGGGCTGATATACTTCCGTAATTTGGCGGGGATTGCAATCCTACCTTTTGAGTCAATTGAATGAATGTAATGTCCTTTGAACATTTCTATCCTTTTTTACCTATTTTTTTCACCACTTTTACCCACTACTCCCCAAAATTACCACAAATTATTCATATAATCAAGAAAAATTTAAAAAAAATTCCACTTTAAATAAAAAAAAGTGTTTTTACGGGTTTTTTGAGCTAAAGACGAGTCAAAGAGAAGGGAAAAAGATTATTTTAGAAAGGAATGAGGAAACCTAAATATTAGTCAGCAGGTTTCCTCATTTCATGTGAAGGGGTTCTATGTTACTCAAAAGATGAAGAGTATTCTTTTTCAATCAGTTGACAAAGTTTTTTAATTCTCGAATTTTCGCATCTTTTTTTGTAATTCTTTATACAGTCGATAGTATGTTCGCAATCGATTCGATACATTGCCAAAATAGCGAGTTTTAAGGTGCTTTCATCCTGTTCACAATCAAGTAATTCTTCTAAGTACTCAAAGGCTTGAGGTATCCTGTACAGCCCAGCAAAATATATACAATCCCTCTTAACACCACGGTTTTCATTCTTTAGTCCCATAACCAAATTCGGGATTGTTTTAGCATTGGTGAATTCACTTACGCTCACATTTTGATAGTTAGGTTGCGAGTTAAGGTTAACAACTACAGAGAGTAAAAGTAACAGAGTGATTGATATTGCTTTCATACTTGCTCCAAATGATAAATTATTTACGGTGCAAATAAAGTAAAACAATTTTGGTTTGTAAACTATATTTGTATGGTTGGTTCAGGCAATAGATAAGAGGCTAAAATTGATGATAGAAGAAAACGAGATACCGACTAAATTCAGAGTTTAAGCATAGAAGCCATGAAGAAACCGTCAAAACCGGTTTTGAGTGGGGAGAGTTTTTCCATTTTTTCGAGTCTGAAAGAGTTGTTTCTATTAAGGAAATTTTCGACTTGAGTTTCATTTTCAGATTTAAGGATACTGCAGGTAGAATAGACAAGTTTCCCTCCGGGTTTAACCATAGCAGAATAGTTATCAAGTATTTCCGCCTGTCCTTTTTTAACACCTTCGAGTATTGCTTCGTTCAATTTCCATTTTGTATCGGGATTTCGTCTTAGAACGCCTAGTCCAGAGCAGGGTACATCTAGCAGGACACGGTCCGCACTTTCCTTTAAACGTTTTATGACTTTAGATGACTGAATAAGTCTTGGTTCAATGATTAAAATTTTATCTCTTTTGGCACGTTTTCTCAAAGAACTGAGTTTCCAGTCGTGAATATCGAGGGCGATAATTTTACCTTTGTTGTTCATGAGGTTTGCGAGATGGAGACTTTTCCCACCTGCTCCTGCACAAGCATCAATGACCCTCATACCTTCTGCGACGTCCAGAAAAGGAGCAACCATTTGGGATGATGCGTCCTGTACTTCAAATAATCCTTTTTTATAATTCGGGGAGAGAAAGATATTCTGACGTTCTTTAAGAACGAGGGCATCCGGAGCCCAGTCTAAACTATAGGTTTCGATGCCCTCGTTGTTTAGCAAACGTGAGAGTTCGTCCTTATTTGTGACTATACGATTAACGCGTATTACGACTTCAGCTTCTTTATTAAGGATGTGAATTACATTTTCCCAATCATCAACTTGTTTGATTCCTAATTCATCCAGCCAATCGGGAATTGATTCGCGTAGTTTCCGGGTTTTTTTGGCTTCGTTATAGCGATCGAGGATGGAAAAAGATTCCAAGCCTGAGAATTCATTGAAGTGAGGAAGTTCCTTTCCCGAAATGATAAGATGAGCACCCAGAAGGCGATAAATGTTTTTTCTGTCGAGCGATTCGGACTCACCAAGAGAGGTCCAGAGGAGCCGCCACCATCTAATAATCTCATAAATATTTTCGGCAATGAATTTGCGGTCTCTGGCTCCCCATTTTTTATTATTTCTAAAAAGGATTTGAATTAGACGGTCTGCGTGCCTGCGGTCTCCAAAGACTTCAATAATAGCCTGAACTACCGCATCAATAAGGTTTTTGTGATATGCCATTTGAATATTCTTTAAAATAAAAAAACCCATCCGTAAACCGGACAGGTTATTTTCAGTAAACTTAAATTAGTTTTAGAGATGAAGTTTTGCAATTTGAGCAGCCACGTCATCAGCAGATTTTTTAAGTGCAAAGGTTTCCTGATCAGTCAGGTTAAGTTCTATGATTTCCTCTATTCCATTTGATCCGAGTTTAACGGGTACACCGACGAAGACGTCGTTAAGTTTATATTCACCTTGCAGGAATACTGAGCAAGGAAGTATTCTCTTACCATTTCGAGCGATTGCTTCCACCATTTCCACTGCTGAAGCAGAAGGTGCGTAAAATGCACTTCCGGTTTTAAGATAATTGACTATTTCAATGCCACCGTTTTTTGCTCTATCAACCAATTCATCAATTCTTTTAGCAGAGATCAGTTCAGAAATCGGGATACCTGAAACAGTAGAGTATCTGACAAGTGGAACCATAGAGTCGCCATGCCCACCGAGCACCATTGCCTGAATATCCCTAACGGATACATCGAGTTCCTGGGCAAGGAAGAGTCTGAATCTTGCGGTATCAAGAACTCCGGCCATACCGATAACACGATTTCTATCAAAGCCACTAGCCTTCATAGCGACGTAAGTCATTACATCCAGAGGATTTGAAACGACTATGATGATTGAATCAGGGCATTGCGGAGCTACTTGTTCGGTAACTGATTTAACAATTTTAGCATTAGCTAGTAATAGATCGTCTCTTGTCATACCCGGTTTTCTAGCGAGACCTGCAGTAATGACAACAATCTCCGATCCTTCTGTTTCCTCGTAGTGATTTGATCCAATAACAGCAGTGTCGAACATTTCAACCGGAGCGCTTTCCCACATATCAAGAGCTTTGCCTTGAGGGATGCCATCTAAAATGTCAACCAAAACAACTTTTTCAGCTAAACGCTTTTCAGCGATTCTTTGAGCAGCGGTAGCACCTACGTTTCCAGCACCAATAACTGTTATTTTCTTCATACCTTATCAGGCGACAGGTATGACGGATACGAATTGACGATCGCCTCTGCCAACAGAGAATTTGACAACACCATCGACAATTGCGAATAAAGTATCGTCACCACCTTTTAAGACATTTTCACCAGGATGAAATTTAGTACCACGCTGTCTTACTAAAATATTTCCTGCGAGAACATGCTCACCACCAAACTTTTTAACGCCTAAGCGTTGCGCATTACTATCTCTACCGTTACGGGTTGAGCCTTGACCTTTTTTATGTGCCATAATTAAGTTCCTTAATAATTAACCAATCTTGTTAACTAAAATTTTAGTTAAGTGCTGTCTATGTCCATTCAATTTTTTATAGCTTATTCTGCGTTTTTTCTTGAACACAATAACCTTATCATCGCGCAAATGCTCCAGCACTGTAGCATAAACTTTTATATCAGACAAATAAGGTTCACCTATTTTAGTACCATTTTCGTCGCTTGCCATCAGAACCGAATCAAACACAACTTCTGAGTTGGGTTCACCATCGAAACTTGGAACGAAATAAGTTTCTTTTTCAGCAACTTTGAATTGCTGACCGTATATATCAACCACTGCTAACATCATTACCTCAAATATTCAAATTTAGTCTGCAAATTTAATAAAAATCCCGATTATTTTCAAATTTTAGTAAAAAAAAATTCCCGGTTTTTCTTTTATCCCTCAGTCGAACAAATCGGGAATATTGTCAGAATTATGGATTAGAAATAGTTTTCCGGTTTAGAGAGTAAAGGTTGGAAACAGGTATTGTAGAAATATACTAAGCTTTTATTTAAATATTGGAATTTACGCTTAAAACTGGAGGGGTTTCTGATCCCTAAAGAAAGGTAATAAAGATGGCTTTTCTACGGTTTTACCACGGCTTTACCACGGCTTTACCACGGCTTTACCACGGCTTTAGTACGGCTTTAGTACGGCTTTACTACGACTTTATAATGATGGAGAGGTGGGATTTGATAAAGTTTGAGATTTTTTGATAATTTATTGCGTTAATCCGGCGAAGGGAGTAAAGGAAATCTGAGGGATTTTATCGTTATCAGTTGAAAATTGGATGAATGGGCGAGAATTTCCAGCTTTTCAGGATATCTGAAAAAGTATGCAATTCTGATTTCACAGTTTTTCTGATTAAGAAAAGCCGAAAAATCCCGCCTATTAAGGAAAGGTTGTTACACTATGATGACCGGTGCTTGAATCAGATCCAGTTCGGCATCAAATATATAAGTTAATACTTTTCTTTTCTTTGCAAGTAGTGCTTCCCTATCGCCAAAAGCCTGAGCATTTCTAAGTATTCCAAAGGACACAGAGGATTTATCCGAAGCCATATCATCAGGAATCGGGAGATCGTCTTTCGGCGAGTTAAGAATTTGAACGAAGTAACCATCACCTCTATCACCTTTGTGCAACTGACCAGTGCTATGCAAGAATCTTGGACCGTAACCGATTGTTACAGGGACCTTATATTTTTCTTCAAGTATCTTTTTATAAGCAGCAAGTTCATATTCAACAGCCGGGGTTTTATTGACGTAAGCCTGGATGGCGATATAATTTTTGCCGCTTTTGATTCCTCTAAAAAACTTCGTCTCTATTTCCTGCTTAGATTTGCCTTCTTTATCGCTTAATATTTTGACGCCAGTTGCTTTGAAAACCGGTTTTATCTTTTTTACTTTACCTGTTTTCCGGTAAGCATCAAGTTCTTTTCTTGCTGAGATTTTTGCAGATTCGACGTCGGGCTGGTCAAAAGGCTGAACTCCCATTTTTCTGCACGCCATGACAGTTACAATTTCCCAGAACATAAACTGAGCACCCAGATCGTATTTGTCGTTCAGAACAATTTCAAATACGGGATGACCGGTATGGTAAGCCAATCTAATATTTGCAGCATCCGGATTTTCGTTTTTCATTCTGATGGAAACAACAGCTACATCAGGACCGTATTTATCAGGATCACCTAATTTTCGTTCAATAACGGGAAGAATGCCTTTACCAATTTTGCCGGAGCTTTCGGCAACAAGTTGTTCGATCCAGTGTCCAAATGGATAGAGAGAATCACTAATAGTGAAAATCAACTTGTTTATTCCTGTATTTGCAAGGAATCCTAAAAAGTCCCCCATAATAATCGGATGTTTCAAGTAATCGAAATCGCGGTATCGATCTTTTGTTATTTTAATCATTAAATCAGCCCGGGAAATAAGTTTGGATATTCTGATACCCATCAGAGCTGCGGGAACCAAGCCAAACATGGACAAGGCGCTATATCTGCCTCCAATATCGGGATCATTGAGAAATATTTTTCTGAACGAAAATTGTTTTGCGATTTGTTCAAGACCGCTTCCGGGATCAGTAATTGCCACAAAATATTTTCCGGCTTTATTTTTACCCTGCCGTTTTAGAACCTCCCGGTAAAAATATTTCATAAGTGAAAATGTTTCTACGGTGCCACCTGATTTAGTGGAAACGACATAAAGAGTTTTTGTTAATTTTCCATTTACTTTTTTTACGCAAGGGAATTCGTTAATTTTCTGACGAACCATTTCAGGGTCGGTACTATCGAGAATTTCCAGATATGGGAAGCCATCTCTACTTTTGAAAATCTCGCTAAGGACTTCAGGGGCTAAACTTGAGCCTCCCATTCCCAGCAGCAGTACTCTTGTAAAGCCTTCCGACTTGATTTCGCTTACAAATAATGCAATCTCAGAAATATGATTACGCATAACATTTGGGCTATCCACCCACCCAAGTCTATTCTCAATCTCATTAGGTTGTTTACTCCAAAGAGTATAATCTTTATCAAACAATCTTCGGGATATTTCCTGAGTATTTAATTTTTTCAGTTGTTTTTTCATCTCAAAATCAAATCCCTCAGGATGTACTGTTATACTCTTATAAAATTGGATCGGGTAAATTTTGGCTGACAATGAATTTATAAGTGAATGGAAAGAGTCGGCGAAAGCCTTAATCCCGTCAATTTGTAATTTCCGGGTAGTTCTAGTCAAACTTATGCCCAAGTGCTCGAGTTCTGTTAAATCATTTTTTGCTTCATTTACATTAATTTGGAGAGTGGATTTAACTTTTCCGTGAGCAAGGAAAGCATTAAGAGTTTGAGGGGGGATAGTATTTACGGTATTATGCCCAATGAGTTTATCGACGTACATTGTATCGGAATAGGAGGGATTTTTAGTTCCAGTACTTGCCCACAATAATCTTTGTTTTCTGGCTCCGAGTTTTTCCAATGACTTCCATTTATTACCTGAGAATATTTTCTTATATGCCAAATATGAAAGTTTAGAATTTGCAATTGCAATTTTTCCCGCGAGTTTAGTGTTCTTCTTTTCCTCAAGGCGAGAATCTATATATGTATCTACCCGGCTTACGAAAAAGGAAGCTACTGATGCAACTTTGGAAAGATCGCCTCCCCTTTCTTTCAGTTTCTGAAGTCCGAGGATATAAGCCTTAGCGACATCAATATAATTTTCCATTCCAAAAATCAGAGTAACGTTAACATTGATACCCAGGGCAATCAATTCAGGCAAAGCCTTAATACCGGCTTGTGTTGCAGGTACTTTGATCATAACGTTTTCGCGATTGAGAAGAGAGTAAAGCTTAACAGCTTCTTTTATTGTGGCGTTCAGGTCATGTGCGTAATCGGGATTAACTTCCACACTAACAAAACCATCCGTTCTGCCACTATTCAAGTAAAGGTCCTTAAATTTATCGGCAGCCAAACCTATATCGGTTAAAACCAATTTTTCATAAATTTCCTCTGCCCCAAGACCATTGGCTACATATTTATTAATTTCCTCATCATAGTCCATACTTCCAGTTATTGCTTTTTCGAAGATTGTAGGATTGGAAGTAATTCCTCTTACACCTAAGTCTATTAACTCATCAAGTTTACCAGTTGTAATTAATCGTCTATCGATGTAGTCGAACCATACCGACTGACCTAAGGAAGATAATAAAAATAAATTTTCCATAAATACTCCAATAAAGACATTTGATTAATAATTGAACTTTCAAAAGTAATATATTCGACTATAATATAAAAGATTCTTTTACTAACTTACAGAATAAAATAATTATTTTTAGGTTAAAATGACTCCTGACATTGAAAATTTCATAAAAACGTTAAAAATCCAGAATTCCAATAAGATACCAATAGCAGAACTTGGAGTACATCCGATAATAAAGGAAGCCATAATCGGAAGACCGATAAGGACACTAAAGGATGATATTGATTTCTGGTTTGCAGCAGGATATGATTACACGAAAATTCAACCGGGGTGTGATTTTAATCCTGAAAAAATCGGAGTTGAAAAAAACCTGACATTTAAAGAGGACGGAACTTTATCATATAAATGGGCATCACAAACGAATGGGGTTATAACCACTGAACAGGATTATGAGAATTACAAGTTTCCCGAAGCATCGGATTTTGATTATACACGCTTTGATGATGCAAAGGGGCTTCTACCGGAGGGAATGGGTGTAGTGGGTCAATACGGAGATATTTTTACAATGACCTGGGAGATGATGGGATTTGAGACTTTTTCTTATGCTTTATTCGAAAATCCAGAATTAGTGCTACGACTAAATGAAAGACTGGGAAATCTGGTAATGAGCATGTTTGAAACATTTGTACAATACGATTGTGTGAAGGCAATATGGTACAGTGATGATATTGCATTTCAGCAGGGTTTGCTAGTTTCTCCGGATGTACTGGAATTATTATTTTTTCCATGGTTAAGGAAAATTGGCAATCTTGCAAGAGAATACAACAAACCATTAATATATCATACTGACGGGATTTTGTGGAATGTTTTTGATAAATTAATTGAAGCCGGAATTTCTGCGATTCACCCCATTGAGCCAAAGGCTATGGAACTAAAGGAAGTAAAAAGTCAATATGGTTCGCAACTTTCATTAATAGGCAACATTGATGTTGATTTACTTGCAAGGGGGAGCGAGAGTGAAATAACAAAAAATGTTTACAAGAATATTGAGGAAGCGTCAAGAAACGGGGGGTACTGTATGGGGTCTGGAAACAGCATCCCAGACTACGTTAAACTGGAGAATTATTTAGCAATGCTTAAGGCAGTCCGGGATTATAATCAAAGTTTGTGATATATCAATTTCGTTTATAGTTTAGAGTCAGGGAATAATTTTTTCAAAACGACTTGAAAATCCTCATGTCCTAAAATATCCGATATTTTAGTAAGGTAAACGCCACCATCATTCATAGTCTGCCCAACAACAGAAGATAAGTCTTTTTGGTTAAATATCCGGGAGATCTCATTTTTCATTCTTTTGAATGAGTGTTCGGAAAATATGCTATCGGTGAAGTCTTTTTGTTCAATTTCAGCCAAGCATATCCAATTATTCTGAGTTATTCCAGAGTCGGTAATCTTTCCCAGCATTCTAAAGGATATGGGAGAATCAATAATCAATCTTCCCCAACTTCCATTTAAGCAGAGGAATTCATCTCCAGCGGAAATAGTTTGGTTATTGTTTATCAAGTTAACTTCAGTTTCCTTATCGAGCAGCATATTGACGATTGGATTCAATCCAATATAGAATGAAGTATCAAAGATATTCCTTGCAGTAATTTGATTTTTAAGGTTCAGAAAGTTTTGTGAATAATGAATACCATTCAGTCTATGAAGCAGATGCTGAATGTAGACATCCGGTTCCATATGTTGAAAACCCGGAGAATTTTTATCCACATCCTCTGTCAGACCCGAATGCCTCATACCCATATCTATGTGGCAGTTTTCACACTCAAAATTCCTGTCGCACAATTTATACTCAAGGATTCCATTAGACATCCAGATACATTGTTGTTTTTCGAAACTCATGTTTTTGACTTGGGTTTTCATTTTATTACCTATAATTTTTAATCTTCAGCCAGAAGTTCTTTTTGATCCGGCCCTAAAATTTCGTCTTCCTCGTTTTTTTCAAATTCTTCAACGGGGAATACGTCGAAGTATTTAACTGCAAAACCAAATGCCCACATACCCAGAACGACCAACATCATAGTGACGCCTATTTCATAAATCGAGGGGAAATAGCCAGCATTGTTGATACCAGAAATTGCGGTAATAGAGACATTGAGTCTATTAAACATAAATCCTGCAATAATGAAGACAGCGGAGATATATAACCAGTGAGTAGTTTCCCTTAGTTTTTTATTTAACAAGATAGCAACCGGAATAAGAGTGCCAATGAGAATTTCGGCCAAGAATAAAATACTTTCCTGGGTATTAGCTAAGATCAGACCTAATTTGCCATAAGCGGTCAGATCAATCAACTTTATTAAAAAAGTAACACCAATGAATATTGCACTAAAAAGACCAATCCTAGTCAATAAATTCATCTCAAGGCCTTTATTAAAAACTCTAGCACTCAAGTATGATTCAAAAATAATAACTGAGAAACCCACACCAATTGCACTTAGGTAGAAATAAACAGGAAGCAGTGGCGACCACCAAAGAGCGTGCATTTTGGTTGGTATGATTAAGAAGAGAGAGCCAAGCGATGACTGGTGAAGAGTGGATAGGAGAATACCAAGCATCATTATTGGAGTACTAATTTTTCTAACAATATTCAGCAACCAATTCCATTTGAATTTCTCAAAAATTATCGGGGAGAATTCAAGGAACAGAACTGTAGTATAAAGCATTACGCACCAAGCGACTTCGAACATAACAGAATGAGTATTCCACATAATAATTGCATGCCATACATCTAGGGGGCGTCCCAGATCATACAACAGCCCAAGAATAACGAGGAGATAACCAAGAAAAGCTGTTAGAATTGCGGGACGAATTAATGGTTCATACTTTTTAATATGAAAGATATGTGAAATTGCGCAGATAATAAATCCTCCTGCAGCCAAGCCAACACCGCAAAGGATATCGAATCCGATCCACATACCCCAAGGGAAATTATCACTAAGGTTAGTGGTAGCACCCAAACCGAGAGTAACCCTAAGGTAAGTGGAATAAAGGCCAAATCCAACGATTATAGCACCTATAATTTTCCAAAATGTCAGATGACGAAGAATTCCGTTTTTCATAATGTTTTCCTAATTTTCTTTGTTTTCTTCTTTAGCAATTTGATTTTTCCTCTTAGTGAGCCAGTACATTCCGCCTAAGAATGCGGTTCCGGCAGAAAGAACAACCGGTACAGCCTGTAATGCCCGTCCAGTATATTCCGGAAGAGGTTCATTCGGCAAGTTTTTGGCAAAACCCAGCCTATCGAAAGGAACAGAAGCTAAAACAAGCACACTTGTTCCACCGGCTTCGTTCAAACCATATATATGGGGATAGTATGTATCCGGATTGTTTTTGATTCTTTCAGCAGCTTCTTTTTTGAGGTCTTCAAGCAATCCAAATTGAGTTGCACCAGTGGGACAAACTTCCGCACAAGCAGTTGGAAGACCATCTTTTAATCTGTGAGCACAAAGGATACATTTTCTAACGCGAGGATAATTGCTACTCCATTCATATCTTGGAATGTTGTGGGGACAAGCCTGCATACAGTATCTACATCCAATGCATTTAGATTCATCATAGAGGACCGGACCCTCAGGAGTCTTTTCAAATGCACCAACGGGGCAAACTGAAACACATGTGGGATTAATACAGTGCATACACAATTGTCTTGAGTAGATTTCCTCATTATCTTTTCCGACAAACTGATGAACAACGGTATAAGTATCGGCAGAGAGTTGATCGCGAAGAGGGTCGGAGCTTGTTTTCTTTAAATTATTTGCTTCCTTGCATGCGAGGGAGCATTCACCGCATCCAACGCACATAGTTGAATCAAACAATAGTCCTTTTTGTTTCTGCATGAGTAGTAATCCTTATAAGCTTAAAAATTCTTTTTGAAATCCGTTGAGAGTTTTTTCATCAAAACTATTTAAAACACCCTCCATAATATTTCCACCGTCAGCATAAGTTACGCCAACAACTCCGGGTTCAGTTGTTTGGTGAGCCAAGAAATCTTTGAAGCGTGTAAATTCGTTTTTCAACCAATTCATACCTTGCCTGCCAGAATAGAAATCAAATTTTCCAGATTCGGAAGGATTAATAACAAGACTCCAATCTTCATCATAAGGATCGGTTACTTTTTTACTTTCCAGGTTTTTATTGACCTGAGTGATTTCTCCTTCGATGGGGCTGAAGAACTGAAGTTTATGATTACCACTAACTGCTTCAAAAAGCAGATCACCGACATTAACCTTAGAATTTTCTGTTGCGATATTTTGAATTCTAACCGAGCCAAAAGCTTTTTTTACGAATTCATCGATACCGACCTGAAATCTTCCATTTTTTACTCCCTTAAGCCAGAGATGATTCCTGGTAAGAGAAAAGCCTTCAGGTAAAAGAAAACTACCTTTATCAAAAACCGGTTTTGCCGAGAATGCCGGATGAGTTTTACGTTGAGCTTTAAGTATGAAGTAATCAGCTACTAAAAACACAACGAACGTTAATACTACAAATAATGCTACCATTTTTATATCTCCTTGAATAATGTGAATATCAATTTTACGGATAATAAAGCAAGATGTATGCCAAAGATATGACAAATGGACATTTTCCTGGTAATTCCTTATAAGTAAAGGACTTACAGATTAATTATTGTGATTTTGAATTTTTCTCTACAATACATACTGTGTAAATTTTCAACACAGAATTATATCTGCTATGAATGGTTAACAAAGATTCAGAGGAAGTTAATTATATGAAATGGGAGGGAAATGCCTAAAAACCGGGTTATTCAAGCAATTTCACATACAGAAAGCTGTGTTTATTAATTCAACACCACAATGTTTAACATTTTTACAGTGGGAATAAAGCATGTGAGCAAAAAAAAAATCGCTGTTATCAGCGATTTTCAAAAAACCCACAATGTCTTAGTTTATCTTAGACTGAGATTTTTTTAGAATTAATTAATTTTGCTAATTCTGATGTACCATTTTTTGCGATAGTTTTAATTCCCGCAGTGCTCAACTTAACTGTAACGAATTTATTAAGTTCCTGCACCCAAATTCTTTTCTTCTGCAAATTAGGAAGAAACCTGCGTTTGGTTCTATTATTAGCGTGGGAAACATTGTTTCCAACAGTTGGTTTTTTACCTGTTAACTGGCATACTCGTGACATTATTACTCCAAAATTTCAATTTTAGTCTCGAAATATACAAAAATCACTTCAAATATCAAAAAAAAATTATATTTTTGTTTCTACTTTTTTAAAAGGAAGATGTATGAATAAACAAACCCGATGCCCCTGGTTAAACCTTTCGAATCCCCTGTATATTAAATACCACGATAAGGAATGGGGAGTTCCTGTATTTGATGATAAGGTAATATTCGAATTCTTAACACTAGAATCAGCTCAAGCAGGATTAAGCTGGTACATTGTACTATCCAAGAGAGAAAACTATCGAAAAGCCTTCGTAGCATTTGATCCGGTTAAAGTATCCCGGTTTTCCGAAAAGAAAATTGAGAGTCTTATTCAGAATCCGGGAATAATAAGGAATCGTTTAAAGATAGCTGCTGCGGTTAACAATGCGATAAAGTTTCTGGAGGTTACCAAAGAATTTGGATCTTTTTCCAACTACATTTGGTTATTTGTGAATAATAAGCCCAAAGTTAACACAATTGAAAAAATCTCGGATTATCCCACGACCTCACCAGAATCGGATGCTTTAAGTTCGGATTTGAAAAAGCGGGGTTTCAAATTTTTAGGATCCACGGTTTGCTATGCACATATGCAGGCAACAGGATTAATTAACGATCATTCAATTGCCTGTTTCAGAAGAAAAGAAATCATAGAAGGATATTCAAAAGAATTTCCATAAAAGTGCTCCGATCAGCCATTAACAGGTAAATGGTTCTTTGATTTTGAAAGGGAATAACAATTTCTAAATATGCTCATATCATTAAAAAAAATCAACGTCATAAGGAACTGGTCTTTTCAATTCTATATATACTGAAAAACAGAGACACCTAAATCATTAGAAAATGAACATCTTTTTTGTTAAATTAAAGTTTAGTTCAAAAGTTTTAAATGAAGGAAATTAAATGAAAATAAGATTATTCTTAATAATTACGATCATCACCTCCCTCAACCTGTATGCCCAACTTATTACCTGGACGCCATATTTTGCAAATGATTCGGATTCTATTCTTGTGACATTTGATGCGACACAGGGAAACGCTGGTTTAGCAGGTTATACCGGTGATGTTTATGCCCATACAGGAGTAATAACAAATCTGAGCACAGGACCAAGCAATTGGCGATATGTTAAAACCAACTGGGGAGTAAATACGCCTGAAACGAAACTAACGCGAATTGGCACCAATTTATATCAATTCCCGATTAAGCCGAGTGTACGTTCTTTTTATGGAGTTCCGCAAGCAGAGACAATAATAAAGATAGCTTTTGTATTCAGAAGTGCAACAGCACCATACAGGGAAGGGAAAACTGCAGACGGAGGAGATATATTTCTTGATCTTGCCAATGCAGGAGGTTTGAATGCTTCGATTATATCACCACCCAAAGGAATAAATATTAATCAAATAAACGACACAGTAAAAATAAGTGCTGTATCAGTTCAGTCAACACAATTCACACTGTATGCAAACAACAATTTGCTGACTCAGACAGCGGGTACTTCGATTAATTATAATTATGTATCTACGAGTTCGGGAAAGACATGGTTTAAGGTTATAGCAACAAACGGAAGTCAAACCAGATCAGATTCGGTATACGTTGTAACCCGATCATTAGTTGTTACTGAAAATCCACCAGCAAATATTGTGGACGGTATAAATTATTCGACAAATCCGACATCGGTTACATTATCAATTTATGCACCATATAAACAATATGCTTATGTGATAGGCGACTTTAACAATTGGGAAGCTGACCCCAATTATTATATGAAGAGGTCAAGTGACGGCAAGCGCTTATGGCATAAGC